>ERZ778018.2-NODE-2-length-1080083-cov-49.010934_pt1 | contig 1080083 bp, 1041 predicted proteins | sample MGYA00375748_ERZ778018 | MGnify/ENA primary metagenome ERZ778018 (study PRJEB29350, sample SAMN05509839) | bioreactor metagenome | biome: bioreactor; material: wastewater | place: South Africa: University of Cape Town | collected 2014-04-22 ...
AGCGCAATCGGAAAAGTGTGAAGCGCCGGGTGACGCTGCCGCTACCGGCTTCCGATAAATTGCGCGACAGATAAAAGAGCGCAATCGGAAAAGTGTGAAGCGGCTTTCCAACGCCCGCAAAGGCTGTGGCCGGATGCACGCATTACGCTTGCACACATCCGGCCGTGCCGGGCGGGTGGAGGGGGCAGTTCCCGCCCGCGGTTGGTGTATGTGGCCCTGTGGCTCAGCCTTTCAGTTTCGCGGCGATCTCCGCCACGTGGCGGCCCTGGAAACGGGCCTGTGCCAGTTCGTTTGCGCTCGGGCTGCGCTTGCCATCGGGGCCTGCCACCGTGCCGGCGCCATAGGGTGAGCCGCCGCGGAAATGGGAGATGTCGAACAGCTCCTGCGCGGCGTAAGGCAGGCCGACATAGATCATGCCGTGATGCAGAAGTGTCGGGATGGTGGTCAGGATGGTCGATTCATTGCCGCCGCCGGTTGCGGTGGAGGTGAAGACTGATGCCACCTTGCCCACCAGCGCGCCCTTGGCCCAATGACCGCCGGTCTGATCCAGGAAGTTTCGCATCTGCGCCGCCATGTTGCCAAAGCGCGTCGGCGTGCCGATGATGATCGCATCATAGCCCGGCAATTCGTCCACCGTGGCAATCGGGGCTTTTTGATCCCACTTCATGCCGGATTTCCGCGCCAGTTCCTCAGGCATCAGTTCCGGCACCCGTTTGATCGCCACCTCCGCGCCGGTGCTGCGTGCACCCTCGGCGATGGCTTCCGCCATCTGTTCGATGTGGCCGTAGCTTGAATGATAAAGAACGAGAATTTTCGTCATGGCACGTATCCCTCTTTGCTTGATTGCCTGCCCCTAAACTGGTGCGAACGGTCCGTTCGTGCTAGAGCGTCAATCGCAAACACAAGGTTCGTGATATACGAACAATGCTGCCGACACCCGAACAGCTTATGGCGCTCAAGACGGTGGTGGAAGCTGGTGGCGTCACCGCCGCGGCCCGGCGCCTGGGTGTGGCCAAATCCGTGATTTCCAAGCGCCTCGCCGATCTGGAACAGATCGCAGGCAGCGAACTGATCCGGCGCAGCACAAGGCGGGCGGAACCGACCGATGCCGGCCGTGCGTTTGCGGCGCGCGCGGCCGCGATCCTGACCGCCATGGAATGCGCGGTGGAGGAGGCGGGCGGGCGCAATGGCGCCCTGCGCGGGCCGATGCGGGTGGCGGCCCCGCTCACCTTCGGGCGCATGTTCCTGGTCGAACCGATTGTCGCCTTTGCCCGCGCCAATCCGGAGATCGAACTCAGCCTCGATTGCGACGATGCCCGCGCCGATATCGCGGGCGGCGGTTACGACCTCGGCATCCGGGTGGGGCGGTTGAACGATTCATCCCTGATTGCACGCAAGATCGCGCCGGCCGCCAGCGTCGTCGTGGCAAGTCCGGATTATCTTGCCCGCCACGGTGCGCCGAAGGCACCGGCCGATCTCACACGCCACATCTGTATCGGGTACGCCAATATTCCGTCGGCGCAGCAGTGGTTGTTCCTGCCCGCGGGCGGCGGCGCCGAACATAGCGTCACCGTGCATCCGCGTCTCAACGTCAACAATGGCGAGACCATCCGCGAAGCCGTCATCGCCGGTTACGGCATCGCGGTGCTGCCGCGCTTCATGGTCGGCGATGCACTGCGTGACAAGCGGCTGGTGCCGGTCCTGCCGCGCTTTCGCCCGCCCGGCGGCGACATCTATGCCCTATGGCCGCATATGCGGGAGCCTTCGCGCAAGACGCGCGCGCTGGTCGATATGCTGGTGGGCGAGGTGCCGCGGCTGATGCGTGCGGCCGGGGTTCTTTAACGCCGCCGCGTGCGAATGTCAGTCTGCGGCGGTGCGCAGTTGCGGCGGCGGCGGTGCTTTCGCGGCTACCGGCACATCCTTTTTCGCATCCGCGATCCGGGTTTTGCCTGTTTCGGGTTTGGCGGGCTCGGCTTTGGCGGGCTCGGCCTTGGCGACACTCGCCTGTGGTTCGGCTTTTGCGGCGGCGGGCGTTTCGACGGGGCCCGCTTCGGGGTCCATCGGCACGCGCTGCATCATCACCATGCCGGATTTGCGTTTGACCATCACCGGCGCGTTGAGATCGGCGACCGAAACGGCTTCGGGTAACAGCGACGGCTTTGCCGCTTTCGCGGGCATATCTTTTGCCACCTTCACGGGCGCCGCTTTTACAGGCGCCGCCGCAACGGCACCGCGCACAGGCGTAATCGCCACGGCGGCAATAGCCTTGTCTTCTATTGCCGGTGCCGCCTGTTTCGGCGCTTCGGCCTTCGCTATTGTCTCTTTGGCTGGCGTCTCTTTGACTGAAGCTGCCACGATCGGCCGCGGCGGGGCCTTGGCCAATTCCATCGGCGCTACTTTTTCGGCCACCGGCGTTTGCGGTTCGCTTTTCGCGATCGTGGCTTTGACCGCTGCCGCGGCTGGAACGGGTGCGGCTTTTGCCAATTGCGGTTGTGCGGGCGGCACGGGGGCATCGGCGGCTTTCACCGCTTTGGCAATGACGGCTTTCTCGATTGCGGACGGCGCCGCTTTCGCGGCCATGGCGGTGGTCGTCTGCGGCGGCTGTGCCACAGCCACAGTTTGCGTTTTCACCGCCGTAACCGGGGCTGCCTGCGTGGTCGCGGCAATGGCCGGACGCTCTGCCGCGGCGGCGGTTGTTTTATGGCCGCTCAGTTTCGCAATCAGGGCCGCATTCTCTGCGAGTTTCGGGTTCGCCGCGGCGCCCGGCTGTGCCATTGCCTGCGCCATGTATTTCTGCGCTCCGGCCAGATCGCCGGCCAGCATGCGCGACATGGCGTAATTGTTCAGCACCGCCGGTTCGCCCGGCGCCAGAAGTAACGCACGATCATAGGCGAGTTTCGAATTGGCGAAATCGTCCTTCTGGTCGTAAGCCATGCCGATGGCAGAATAGAGCGTCCAGTCATTCGGCGCCATGTCCAGCGCATGTTTCAGAAACGCGATGGCATCGTCGCTGCGGCCCTGGTTCACCATCACCTTGCCGTATTCGCCGATCACGCGTGCATCGTCGGGGGCGACCAGCATCAATTGCGCCAGCGCATGCGCCGCACCGCCAAAATCGCCCTGCTGGCGCAAGGTTTCCGCTTTGGCCAGTTCGTTCGTCAGATTGGCTTCCAGGGTTTTGGCGTCGAGCGGCGCATCGGCTTTGTCCGCATTGTCTTTCGCGGCGGCCGTCTTGGCGTCATCGCTCTGCGCGGGTTTGTCCGGCTTGTCCGATCCGAACAGGCTGAAACCGGATGCCGCACTCGATGAGCCTGCCAAAATCACAGCCGCGGCCACCCCGGCAAGAAGACGGCGCATGAATTTTCCCCTTCGGCGGAACGGATTTCCGGAACGCCAGCATGCCTGTCCGCGGTCAACAAACCCTTAAGCATAAAGGGGCAGCATGGTCTCTGCCGTGGCGGTTGGGGCAGCGTCTTCGGCGTGTGGTCTTGTTGGGGGAAAATCCCATAAACCCCGCGCTTCGGGCCAAATCCTGACGCATTGATCCTGTCTCATGGGTGCCATGAAACTGCGTATCGCCGGGTTGCTGTCGTTGGGGCTTGCGGTTGCCGCGGGCTTTGTCGCGGCCGGTTTCGCGGTTTCGGGTCTTGCTGCTGGCGGCAGAGATACCACGCCCCGCCGTGTCGCGTTTCAGATCGCCACCGGCTCCGGCAATTATTTCGCGGTGGGGGAGGCGATTTCCGGCCTGATCAGCCATCCGCCCGGCGTCACGCGCTGCCTGGGGGCGGGGCGTTGCGGGCCACAGGGTCTTGTCGCCAGTGCGCGTACCGGCGCGGGCGCCATCGCCAATCTCGAGGCTGTCAATGACGGGCAACTCGATTCCAGCCTGTCGCCCAGCGATGTGGTGGGTGAAGCGGTGGCGGGCAAGGGCGCCTTCCGCCACACCGGCAAGGAAACCCACCTCCGGGTCATTGCCGCCCTTTATCCCGAAACCCTGCATCTGGTCGCCGCGGCGCCGGCAAAGATCGAGACTGTTTCCGGTCTGCGTGGCAAACGCGTCGCGCTGGGCGTGAAAGACTCCGCCGATTTCGTGCGCGCGCGTGCGGTGCTTGCGGCCTATGGCCTGTCCGAGCGCCGCATCAAACCGGTGTATGAACGGCCCGAACGGGCCGCAACCATGCTGGAGCAGGGCAAGCTCGATGCCTTCTTCGTCAGTGGTGGTGTGCCGTTGCCGCTGGTGGCCGCACTGACCGGCGCACACAAGGCGGTGCTGGTGCCGCTTGCGGGCAAGGGCCGCGACCGCCTCCTGAAAAATATGCCAGGCCTTGCGGCGGATATCATTCCCGCCGGTCTTTATCCCGGTATGGCGGCCGTGCCGGCCGTGCGCGGGCAGGTGTTGTGGATGGTGCGCGACACGGCGCCGCCCGATCTCGTTTACGCCCTCACGCGCGCGCTGTTCGATCCGGGCAATCGCCCGCTGCTGGATCAGGTGGGCCGCGACGGCCGCGCCATCCGGCTTGACCGCGCGCAAGGCGTACTGCCCGCGCCGCTGCATGCGGGCGCGGCGCGCTTCTATCGCGAAGCCGGAAAAACAATACCCGGCAGCGCCGCCAACCAAACGCTTTAGCGGCGCACCGGGATTGAAAGCAGTGATTGAGAGCAGTGATTGAAAGCAGTCGGGCCGTTAGCTGGCTTTCCGGCGGCGCGTCAGGAAGCCGGCGCCAAACAGACCTGCGCCGAACAACGCGAGCGTTGCCGGTTCGGGTGCCGGGGTTGCGCTGGCTTCCGTCACCATGAAAAACCCGGCCCCGCCAGCGCCTGCGATCTGTGTTCCGGTGAAGCTGTGCGCACCGGGATTAAGTGCGTAGATTCCCCTGCTGAAGCTGGCATCGCTGTAGGCACAGCTGATATCGCTGCCGCAATCTGCGCCGGGTATCGCGGCAGAGGTAGGCCCGAGATCGACCAGATTGTCGAATATCTGGAACTGGTCTGTCGACATAAAACCGTCCAGCACGATCAGTTGCTGCGATGAACTTGTCGTAGTGATGGTCCACGGTGCATCTGATGCGAAGACGATCGGCGCTCCGTCAGGGGCATTGCTTCCGATTGTGCAGGCAGGGCAGTTGTACAGTGCACCGCCGGGCCCGTCGAAACCGAATGTGTACCATGTCCCGGCGGTGATCGTGCTGGCGTTGGCGGCCGGCACGGCCAGTGTCAAGGCAGCCAGCGCGGCCGCGGTGCAAATGAGCTTGTGGAACATGGCGTCTTTTCTCTTTCGAATAGATGGCGTACAGAAATATCGTGGAGCAATATTTATGCCACGTAGATAAGTATTTGGTTTTGCGGACGTTCCGAAAGCGGCCCCACAGTTACTGTAATTGCCATTTACAGAAATTGCGGAAAGCGGGCCAACGCGCCGGATATCTATGCCAGCCCGGTTTCCACTTCCTTTTGCGCTGCGCGGCCCCAATCGGCGAGTGCAGGCAGCGCCAGCATCCGCGCCACATAAGCTTTGGCCGCATCCGGCATCTGGATGCGATAGGTTGTAAAGCGCGAGCAGATTGGCGCGTACATGCAATCGGCAATCGACAGCGTGCCATACAGAAATGGTCCGCCGCTGTTTGCCAATGCCGTGGTCCAAAGGGTCAGTACGCGCGCGATTTCGGTTTTGGTCTCCGGCCGCAAATCCGGCGTGGGCAGCGCGCGGGCAAAATCCATCGGCAATTGTTCACGCAGGTTTGCGAAACCCGCATGCATTTCGGCGCTGACCGCGCGCGCTTCGGCGCGGGTGCGGGCCTCTTTGGGCCAAAGCTGCGCCTCCGGATGGGCTTCCGCCAGCGTTTCGCAGATCGCCAGGCTGTCCCACACCGAAAAGGTGCCCGTGTCCGCATGGACCGTCAGCACCGGAATGCGGCCCGATGGCGAGCGTTTGGCGACCTCGGCCGCCGTATCCGGGCGGCGCAGAAGGATGACATCCTCGGCGAATTCCGCCCCCGTTGCCCTGAGCGCCACATAGGGGCGCAGGCTCCAGCTTGACCAGTTCCTGGTCCCGGTCACGAATGTATAACGTCGCGCCATCATGTTCTCCCATTGCAGGCGGGTGCGGCGATTCCTAATCTTGGCTGCCGCATCAGATAAGGCTTGATCCATGTATGCCTGCTTTGCCGCCGGTGCAAAGGCCGCCATTCCCGTTCACGCCGTTGCCACCCGCGATCTTTCGCGCTTTCTCTCCCGCCGCGGCAAACGCCAGGCGCATTGGCTGAAACAGGCGGGTTTCACGGGGGCCGCGGGCTCGCTGCACCTGATCCCGGCGGCGGATGGCGCGGTGGCGGCGGCCGTGCTCGGCCTCGGCAAAGGCAACGATCCCTTTGCGCTGGCGGCTTGCGCCGAAAATCTCAAATCCGGCATCTACCGGCTTGACGATGTGCCCGATTGGGCGGGCGGCACCACTGGGGCTTTTGCCTGGGCGCTGGGCACCTACAAATTCAGCCGTTACAAGACCGCGAAACGCCAGCCGCCCAGGCTGGTCTTGCCCGACGGTGTGGACGGGGCCGAGATCACCCGCCTGATCGAAGGTGTGTTTCTCGCCCGCGATCTGATCAACACGCCCGCCAACGACATGGGGCCGGAAGAACTGGCCGAAGCCGCGCGCACATTGGCCGAACGGCATGATGCGACATGCAGGCTGATCGTGGGGGAGGAACTGGTTCAGGCCAATTATCCGCTGATCCATGCGGTGGGGCATGGCTCCGTCCGTCCGCCGCTTCTGATCGACATCCGCTGGGGTGCGAAGAAGGCGCCCAAAGTGACGCTGGTCGGCAAGGGCGTGTGTTTCGATTCCGGCGGTCTCGACCTCAAGCCGCCATCGGGCATGCTGACGATGAAAAAGGATATGGGCGGTGCGGCGTGTGTTCTCGGCCTCGCTCACATGATCATGGATGCGAAATTGCCGGTGCAGCTTCGCGTGCTGATTCCGGCGGTGGAAAATTCGGTCTCCGGCTGGGCCTATCGCCCGGGTGATGTCTTCACCAGCCGCAAGGGTCTGAGTGTGGAGATCGGCAACACCGATGCCGAAGGCCGCCTGGTGCTGGCCGATGCGCTGGCCGAAGCCGATAGTGAAACACCCGATCTCCTGATCGACCTTGCAACGCTGACGGGTGCGGCCCGCGTCGCCACCGGGATGGAGGTGCCGCCCTTCTTCACCGATGACGAGGATCTGGCCGCCGGTCTCGCCGAACAGGGGCGCCGCGTGCATGATCCGCTGTGGCGCCTGCCTTTGTGGCGCGGTTATGAAAACACGCTCGACAGCACGATTGCCGATCTGAACAACAATCCGGATTACGGGCTTGCCGGGGCCATCACCGCGGCGCTGTTCCTCAACCGCTTTGTCGAACAGGCGAAAAGCTGGGTGCATTTCGATATTCCGGGCTGGGTCGATCGCCCGCGCCCCGGCCGGCGCAAAGGCGGTGAAGCCAATGCGGTGCGCGCGCTCTACGCGCTTCTGCAAGCCCGTTACGGATGAGTGCGCCGCGCGCAAATCCCGACGCAAATCCCGATCCGCGGCTGACGCCAGCACGTGGCGATCTGGCGGCGGCGCATCTGCGCGGGCTGGTTGCGGCCAAACGCTATGTGGAAGGTGACGCGGCGCGCGTGCTTGCGGGCCGCGCCCCTTTGCGCGCCGGCCCGTCGGAAACCGCAGGCCAGGCGAGCGAACTTCTGTTCGGCGAACAGGTCACGGTTTACGACCGCAAGGATGGCTGGGCCTGGGTGCAGGCGGCGCAGGATGACTATGTCGGCTATGTGCGGGACGATGCGCTGGGCGCGGTGGTCGCGCCCGGCCATCGCATCGCGGCGCTTTCCACACCGCTGCTGCCCGCCCCCGATATGAAGCGCCCCGCGCTCGATTTGTTGCCGATGAATGCAAAGGTCGCGGTATTGGGCCACGAAGGCCGCTTCGCCCGCATCGCCCCGCGCGGTTTTGTCTTTGCCGATCATCTGGTGCCGCTCACCACCCATGCGCCGGATTACGTCGTAATTGCCGAACGCTTCATCGGCGCGCCCTATATCTGGGGCGGCAAATCCTTTGCCGGGCTCGATTGTTCGGGCCTTGTGCAAACGGCATTGGAAGCGGCCGGCATTGCTGCCCCGCGCGACAGCGATCTGCAGCAGGCCGCCCTCGGTCAGGCGCTGCCTGTTTCGTCCGATCCTGATAATTTATCGCGTGGCGACCTGGTTTTCTGGAACGGGCATGTCGGCATCCTGTGCGATGGCGCGCGCATGGTTCACGCCAACGGCCATTCGATGGATGTGCGGATCGAGGATTTGCGCGAAGCCGCCGCCCGCATTGAGAGGAGCGCCGGTCCCATCGCCGCGATCAAGCGGCTGCCGCTCACAGCCCCTCAATAACAAAGGCGCGATAATCCGCACCTTTGAAACGCAATTCGCGCACCTCCCTGTAGGCCGGGCCGTCATACCAGGCTTTTGCGGCTTCTATGGTAGGAAATTCCAGAATGACCGCGCCTTCGATCGGCGCGCCTTCCAGCACTTCGTGCTTGCCGTAGGCGGCCAGTGGTTTCACCGCATGGCCGGCCAATGTGCCGCCCGACCGTTTGGCATAGGCCGCAAGCTGATCCGCGTCCGTGGTCTTTTCACGGGTGAAAACGACATAGGCTGGCATGATGGTCTCCGCTGATCGGTTGGGTGTTGGGGCAGGGTTCAGGGTTGTGCCGGGGCGGGCGCAATTGCGCGCGCAAAGGCGTAATTCCAGTCGCTCTGGAATTTCCTGGCTGCTTTCGTCTCGGCGAACATGGTGAAGGCGTGATAGGCGCCGGGATAAATCTCCAGCGTCACCCCGATACCGGCCGCGATCAGCCGCATCGCATAGCTGACATCCTCTTCCAGAAAGAGGTCGAGCGCCCCCACCGCGATAAAGGCGGGCGGCAGGCCCGCCATGCTTTCACACCGTCCCGGCGCGGCATGGGCCGGGATTCCTTCGCCGCCGGGCGCCTGCCCCAGATAGGATTGCCAGCCGAAGCGGTTGCTCTCCCGCGTCCAGACATATTGGCCGGTATGCGTGATGGTTTCGCGCACACAGGTGCGGTCGTCCAGCATCGGATAGGTCAGCATCTGATGGGCAATCGGAATCGCGCCGCGGTCGCGCGCCATGATGCACAGCGCCGCGGCAAGCCCGCCGCCCGCGCTTTCGCCGCCCACGATGATGCGGTTGCGGTCGATGCCAAGCGTATCGGCCTGCGCATAAAGCCACGCCAGCACGGTATAACAATCGTCAATCGCGGCCGGATAAGGCGCTTCCGGCGCCAGCCGGTAATCGACCGAAATCACCGTGCACTGATACGTCTGCACCGCGCGTACCGCCGCCGCATACCCCGCTTCCGGCGTGCCGGAGACGAGGCCGCCGCCATGAATGTGCAGCAGCACCGGCATCTGTGCCGGCGGCCGCTCGGGCTGGTAGCAGAGAACGCGCACCGTGCCCCCATCGTCGCGTGGAACGGCCTTCTCCGCAACGCGCACACCGTCCGCCGCGGTCTGTTCACGCTGCAATTGCCCGCCTTCGGCCAGCACCGCGCGCACGGCACTCAATGTCTCAGCGGAAAAATCGCGGAAGGGCAGGGCCTCCAGCCCCGCGACAAGCTCCGGATCGACGAGCGGGGAAATGGCCGGCATCAAGTTCCTCCTGTGCGTGGCCGGACCGGCAGGCGTTCTGTCCGGTCAGGCTTTTGCGGCATTGCGCGGTGCTTCGCGGGAAATTTCAACCCGCCTTGCCGCCCCTGTTGCCTTGAAAGATGAAATCGTCCGGGTTTGGGGCGCGTGTCGCCTCCCAATATTCCACCAGCGGGAAGGGCCAGTTCTGCGTCACCCGCCCGCTGTCGTTCTTGTACCAGTTGGCGATGCCCGCCTGTCCCCACGCCATCCGGGCATTGCCGGCATCGACATGGGCATTGTAGCGGTCGAACACATCCTTGCGCGGCGCCATCGTTGCCGCCCCTTTTTCCGCCAGCAATTCAAGACAGCCCAGAATGTAGCGCATGCTGCATTCGGAAAAGAACACGATGCTGCCGTTCACCACCAGATTGGTATTGGGGCCATAGATGCAGAAGAAATTGGGATAGTCCGGCACCGTCATGCCGAGATAGGCGCGGGCATCGCCCGCCCATTGCGCGGTCAGCTCCTCGCCCCTGGGGCCGACAATCTGCAGCGGCTCCAGAAAGCGGCTGGCGTGAAAGCCGGTGCCGTAGATGATGACGTCGGTCGGATGCTCACGCCCATCCGTGGTGATGATGCAGTCCTGCGTGATCGCTGTGATCTTTTCGGTCACCAGTTCAACATTGTCGCGCTTCAGCATCGGAATCCATTCGCCGCAATCGCGCAGTGTGCGTTTGCCGCCGAAGGGGTATTTCGGCACCACCTTGTCGATCAAATCGGTGCGGTCTCCGATCTGCGCCTTCAGATAGGTGGTCAAGGTTTCGCGAATGGCCTGATTGGCCGCGCTGATGGATTGGCCATTGCCGTTGAAGGCCGGGTCCACCTTCACCGCCTCATAAACCCCGTCGGTAATGGTCCAGAACAGCCAGAAACGATACCAGCTGGCATAGCCCGGCAGGTGATGCAGCAGCCATTTCTGCCCCTCGCCGACATCGAAATGATAATCCGGCGTCGGCGCCATCCACGGTGCAGAACGTTGATAGACGGTCAGATGCGCCGCCTCGCGCGCGACAGCCGGGGCGAATTGATAAGAGCTTGCGCCGGTGCCGACGATGGCGACACGTTTTCCGCGCAGGCTGACATCCTTGCGCCAGCGCGCGGAATGAAACTGGGGCCCGTGGAAATCGTCCCGGCCGGGATAATCGGGAATCTTCGGTTTGTTGAGTTGCCCCACCGCCGTGATCACGGCGTCGGCGGTGATGATCGTACGTTTTCCATCCGCGTCTTTTGTATGAACCTGCCATTTCCGTGCCGCGCTATCGAACACCGCCTGTTCCACGGATGTGTTCAGGCGCAGATGATCGTGCAGGCCGAATTTCTCCACGCAATCCTTGAAATAGGCGAGCAGCACACCTTGCGTCGAGAAGTGCTGCGGCCAGTCGTGATTGGCGATGAAGGAATAGGAATAGATGTGGTTTTGGGAATCCACCCGGCAGCCCGGATAGATATTCTCATACCAGGTGCCGCCGACATCGGCATTGCGTTCGATCAGGGTGAAGGCAATCCCTGCCTGTTTCAGTTGTATGGCCGCCAGAATGCCGGACATGCCGGCGCCCACCACCACCACATTGAGCCCCGCTGCCGCCGCGGCCGACGTTTTTACCGCGAATGGCGTCTGCAGGCCGCCGCTCTCGCTCAGCCCAAGCTCGTCGAGCATCAGCGGCAGATAGCGTTCCGGCACATCCGCACCGGCGACGAAATTCATCAGCGCCTGCAATTTGGCCGTGGATAGCGGCGCAAGCTTGGCACCGCCTTTTTGCCCTATGCCGCGTTCGCGCAAGGCCCGCCGTGCCATCGCGCGCAATTGGTCCTGCGCCGCCGGCGAAAGCCCGCCCATACGATTATCCGTATAAGGAATATAGCGCGGCCGCCATTCGGCCTTCAGAAATCCCGCGTCCCCGGTCAGGTGGGCCAGCGTCACCGCCAGCGCGGGCAGATGCGCGTCCCTGAGTGCCTCATCAAGTAAGGTATCCAAATCCTGGTCCGGCATAGGTTCCGCCCCGTGTTTTAATTTGCATCCAATTATGCCGGAAATCCGGTTGGGAGCAAGGTTCGGCCATGGGGCGGCATCGCTGCGCTCATGTGCCTAGCACAATTGAATAAAGTGGATCGATATCCCTTCTGATCCGCATCCGTGCATCTGCATTATTGCATGCAGTTTTATTTTTCTGTATCGGTGGGGAAACAGACATGCCGGGCCCCTATGCGGATGCCCCGCGGCAGGGAGTGGACAAAATGCACGATCCCGCACTCCAGGCGCTGATCGACAAACAGGCGATCACCGAATGCCTGATGCGCTATTGCCGTGGCGTGGACCGGGCCGATCGTGCCGCATTCGAATCCGCCTATTGGCCGGATGCAACCGATGATCACGTCAAATATGTCGGCGGTGTTCCGGGTCTGGTTGAGTTCGTCTTCGCGGCCATCGCCAAAATGCGCACCAGCCACATGATGGGCAATATCCTGATCGACCTGGTCAGCGATACCCATGCCTATTGCGAAAGCTATGTTCGCGCCTATCACGAAGCACCCGGCGGCCTGTTCGGGCCGGAGGAGATGGAACTGGGCGCGCGCTACATCGATCTGTTCGAAAAGCGCAATGGCGAATGGCGCATCCGCCATCGCAAGGTCTGCATCGACTATTATCGCAATGGCGCGGCCACCAGCGACTGGAAAAACGGCCGCTACGTCGAAGGGCCAAGCCGCGGCGAAAAACAGCCTGCCGATCCGCTTTACGGCATGCGGGCGGAATTTGAACGCATCCGGAAAGATGCCGCGCGCAAGCCCTGACGGGTTGCATCGAACGCGCATTGCCGGAGAATTGCGAATGCACACGATGAAACTCCAGGGATGATGCCCATGTCACTTGCGCCGCTGTTCGAACCTTTCCAATGCAAATCGCTCCGTTTGCGCAACCGCATCGCCATGGCGTCGATGGCGCGCTGGGCCTCGCCCGGCGGCAACCCCGCGGCCCTTGCCGACTTCTATACCAAACGGATCAAGGGCGGCGCCGCACTGGTGATGACGGAAGGTGCCGCGATCAACCGCCCGGCGTCCTACAACGATCCGCAAAGCGCGCGGTTCTTCGGGCCCGCACTCGAAGGCTGGAAAACCGTGGTGCAATCGGTTCATGCCGCGGGCGGGGCCATCGCGCCGCAACTCTGGCATTGCGGGGCCGTCGGCAAGAAGGGCAGCGATTGGGTTCAGGACGGCGATCCGGAAAGCCCCTCCGGCCTTGTCTCCGCCGGCAATCCGCGCGGCCATGCGATGACCAATGCCGATCTCGATGCGGTGTTGAAGGCCTATAGCGAAGCCGGTGCCGCCACGCGCACAATCGGTTTCGATGCCGTCGAAGTGCATGCCGGTCATGGCTATCTGCTCGATCAGTTTCTCTGGGCCGAAACCAACCAGCGGAGCGATCGCTGGGGCGGTACGACGCTGGTGGCACGTTCGCGCTTCCCGTTGGAGGCGGTGCGCTGCGTGCGTGCCGCCGCCGGTCCCGATCTGCCGCTGTTCCTGCGCATTTCGCACTGGAAGTCCGCCGATCTTGCCGCGCGCTATGTCGAAACCCCGGCCGAACTGGAAGCCTGGCTGATGCCGTTCGCGAAGGCCGGCGTGGATATTTTCAGTGTGTCGGATTTCCATTGGGACACACCGCTGTTCCGCAACTCTCCACTCAGCTTTGCGGGCTGGGTGCGCAAGGTGACAGGCCTGCCGGTGATGACCTGCGGCGCCATCGGGATGAGCGGCGATCTGATGGCGACATTCGGCGGCGAAACCGGTCAGCCGCAACCGGTCGATGCGGTGGCTCGCCATATGGCGGATGGCGCGTTCGATCTTATCGCCGTCGGGCGCGCGCTGCTCGCCAATCCGGATTGGGCGGACCGCATCCGCAATGGTGCGGCGGCGGATCTCGCCCCCTGCACACCGCAACTTCTCGCGCCGGGCGTTTAGAGCCGCCTTGCCGGGCTGATTCAAAACCCGTTTATGAAGCCCTTGGCGGCCTTGTCGCGCGCATCGGCCCGGATCAGGACGTTGCGCGCCGCCATGACGTGGCTCTCCATGATGGCGCGCGCCCAGGTGGCATCGCGCGACCCGATCGCCAGCATCAATTCCTGATGCTGGATCTGGCTGCGGCGCAATTCGTCGGGCTGATAGGCGTGAAATGTGTTCATCACCTGCGGCACGTCGATAATCACGCGGAACGCGGCTTCCAGCCAGGAATTGTGCGCGGCGGCGACCACAAGGCGGTGGAAGCGGCCGTTGTACTCGGCCACTTCGCTGGCCGAGGCGCCACGCTGGATCAATTCCTCCATGCGCTGAACCAGGTCCTGCATCTCGTTGATCTGATCCTGGGTCGCGTTCTGGGCCGCGGCTTCGGCACCGTGGCTCTCCAGAAGGATGATCAGGTCGTAGATCTTGTAGATCTCGCGCTCGCCGAGTTGGCGGACGAAGGCGCCACGATGCGGAATGAATTCGATCAGGCCTTCGGCGTGCAGCCGGCGCATCGCCTCGCGCACCGGGGTCCGGCTCAGCCCGGTGGCGGATGCCAGATTCTGCGCCGTCAGATGGGTGCCGGATGAGAATTGGCCACTCGCGATGCCGTCACGGATCGCGCTGTATGCCTTGTCGACTGCTGCCGCCATTTTGCCCCGTCCCGTAAGTCATTGCCGCCCTGGCGCCTCATACGCCGCCATGGTTGTCTTTGTAAGCTTTTGCCGGGCTTCATCCAATATCGCTGCAATTCTGATAATATTGCATGCAAATAGCATTATACGTGATTTGGTGCGGTCAGTGTCATCTGGGCACAAATGGCCGGGATTTCGAGATTTTTCGAAATATCTTCGGGGGCTTCCGGGAAAATAAGCCGATCCGGCCGATTCCTGTTCTTTTCAATTTGCATCCACTTATACTATACTGTATTCAGATTGGGTGAAGCCGCCCCATGAGAGGTGGCATGGCATTCGCGGATTGCGGCTCCGGAAACGGGCGCTTCCCCGCCGAACGGGAGGGTAGCGAGAATGGAAGTCGGGGCCTGGACCGCAGCGGGTGAATGGCCCTCCGTGCCCGGGATGGGCCACCACCGTCACCACGGCTATCGCAACATCTGCGCTCTGGGCCGCGCCCTGGGTCTCGAAGTGGCTGCGCTCGTGGCACTCATTTTCGCAGCACCCGCTTTCATCGTCATTCCCAACGCATTCTCGCGGCGCCATGGCCGCAACACGCACGTTGCGCAGTGTCTGAACAGGCACTGCTTCAATGGCGGGCATGACGAAAATCCGCCCATGGGAATGACGCGCAGGGAAATCAGGCGGGCCATGCGCGCCGGCAGCAACTGGACCGCATAAATCGACAGGCTTGGGAGATCATCGGAACATGTCCGGGTGGGTAGAGCGTAGCATTGATATTGGCGGTGAACCGCTTGTGCTTCTGGAAGCGGGCAAAGGTCGTCCCCTTCTCATTCTGCACGATGAACTGGGTCCGGCAGACTGGCAGGTCTGGCACGAAAAGGCCGTGGCCGCGGGGCGCAAGCTCATCATGCCGGTGTTGCCGGGGTTTCGCAGCGACCGCTTGAAATGGATTCGCGATGTCCGCGATCTCGCCTCCTTTCTCGGCCGCGTGCTGCGGCAGGAAGACCTCGTACCTGTCGATGTGATCGGCTTTTCCTTCGGTGGCTGGCTGGCGGCGGAAATGGCGGTGGCCAATCCGGGGCAGTTCCGCAAAATGGCGCTCGTCGCCCCCTTCGGCATCAAACCGGCAGAGGGCTACATCACCGACATGTTCATCGTGACCTCGGCGGAATATATCCGGATGTCTTTTGCCGATGCGGCGGCAACGCCGGAATTTTCCGCGCTCTACGGTTCGCCCGATCCGCAAACGATCGAGGGTTGGGAAGATGCGCGGCGCGAATGTGCCGAAATCGCCTGGCAGCCTTATATGCACAGCCCCAGCCTCGACCATCTGCTGGGTGGCGTGGGGGCGCTTCCGGTCCTGCTTCTGTGGGGAGACAAGGACGCGATCGTGCCGGAAAGTGCGATGCGCGCCTATGAAAAGGCGCTTCCCCATGTCGAGGCCAAAGTGTTTGCCGGTTGCGGCCACCGCCCGGAGCTGGAGCGGCGGGAGGATTTCGCCGCCCACCTGACCCGCTTCCTCGATTGATCGCCAAAGATAAAAAGGAACAGCCCCATGCAGATCGGTTACTTTGTCGAACAGCTCTATTCGGATCTTCCGGAAGACGAAATCATCAAGAATGGCGGTTTCTTCGGCGTCCCCAACAAATATTTCGATCCCAAGGTGGGGGCAAAACTCTATCACCGCTATATCAGCGAGCATCTGGAGGCGGAGCGTGTCGGCTTCGACATGCTGGTGCTCAACGAGCATCATTCCAATCCGGCCTGCATGAGCCATGTGGTTACGGTCGAAGCCTCGATCCTCGCCTATGCCACCAAGCGCGCGAAGATCGTGACCCTTGGCGTGCCGTTGCCCATCACCAAAAATCCGCTGCGCGTGGCCGAAGAACTGGCGATGATCGACATGATCTCGGGCGGCCGTCTGGTGCCGGGCATCATTCGCGGCGCCTCGTTCGAGCAGGTGGCCTCCAACACCAACCCGACGCAGAACCGCGAACTGTTCGACGAGGCCTATGAATTCATGATTCAGGCCTGGACCCGCGAAGGGCCGTGGCGGTACGAGGGTAAGCACTTCCATTATCGCTATGTGAATCCGTGGACGCGGCCTTTGCAGGAAAAGCCGCTGGTGCTGGTGCCGGGTGTGATCAGCCCGGAAACGGTGGTCTGGGCGGCCAAGCGCGGGCTTCCTTACGTGGCGCTTGCAACCGAGGTGAACGCCACCCGCAAGATGTGGAATCTCTACGGCGATACGGCAGAGAAGATGGGTTATCAGGTCGGCCCGGAGAATTTCGGCTATCTGCAGAAGATGGTGCTGGCCGACAGCGACGAGGAAGCTTACGAAATCGGCAAGGGCCACATGTTCGGCGGTTCGCACGCCACGCCGAAATATTCCGCGCTGCCGGGCTACAATTCGAAGATCGCCATCCGGGAATACGCCAACAAGTTTTATGCCCTGATGAATCCGAAAGCGGCCGATCCGCACAATGTGGAACAGCAGAGGAAGGCGCTGCTCGACAATTATCCCAAGCTGGTCGATGCCGGGCACATTCTGGTCGGCACGCCGAAAACCGTGATCCCGAAAATCCGCAAGATTCTCGAACAGCTCCGTCCCGGCATGTTCACGGTCTGGGGGCCGGAAGGGCCGGTAGCGCATGAAAAGGTCATGCGCATGATGACCTTGATGGGGAACGAGGTGCTTCCCGCCATCCGCGAAATGGCGAAAGAACTGGGGCTTGACGATCCTTTCTCGGTCAAGCTTGGTGCGCGTCCGCTGCCCGCCAACGGCAAATGGAAACCGCTGGTCGAAGACGGCGAACACACCGCAGCCGCGTAAGGAGGAAACATGCCCCGTCTGAAACAGGTTTCGCGCAGCGAAGCCACGGACCCGAGTGTTCTGGAAGCCTATAACCGCCTGTTCGGCGATCGCGATCCCGTCGCCCAGCCGGGAACCAAAACCGGCACGCCCGGCAATTGGTGGACGGTGTTCGCCCTGGTGCCGGAAATGCTGGCCCACGCGGTCGATGGCTTCAAATTCTATCTCGACCCGAAGCGCAAATTGCCGCCGGAATTGCGCGAACTGGGGCAGACCCGTGCCGGCTGGCTGAACGGCAGCCAGTTCGTCTATTCGCAGCATTGCAAATCCTGCCGCGGCGTCGGCATGTCGGAAGAGAAGATCGCCGCGATCAAGGAATGGCAGGTGGCCGATTGTTTCGACGATCGCGAACGCACTGTGCTTGCCTATGCCGATTATCTGGTGTCGCAGCGCGGCCGCGTGCCCGATGCGGTGTTCGCCAGGCTGAAGAAATATTTCTCCGACGAACAAATTCTCGAACTGACCTATGTCACCTGCATGTACGACATGCACGCGGTGATCAGCCGTGCGCTGCGCCTCGAATATGACGATCGCGACGATCCCATCGTCGAAATCGCGGCACCTGCGGATTTCTCCGGGCGCGACTTCATGGATACGGGGCGCTGATGAAACTTTACACCTCCGTCGGTCCCAATCCGCATGTGGTGCGCATGTTCATGGCCGAAAAGGGCATCGACCTGCCGCTGGTCGAGGTCGATGTGCGCGGTGGCGAAAACCGTCAGCCCGCCTATCTGGCGCGCAACCCGCATGGGCAGACGCCCGCGCTGGAGCTCGATGACGGGCGCTATCTCTCCGAGATCACCGCGATCTGCGAATATCTGGAAGAGGTGAAGCCCACACCCGTGCTGATCGGCAGCACGCCGGAAGAACGGGCGGAAACCCGCATGTGGACGCGGCGCATCGATCTCAACATCTGTGAGCCGCTGACCAATGGCCATCGCTATGGCCGCGGCCTCGCCATGTTCAAGGATCGCATGATCGCGCTGCCTGAAGCCGCTGAGGGTCTGAAGCGCATCGCGCAGGACCGGCTTAAATGGCTGGACGGGCAGATGGCGGGCAAGACCTTCGTCTGCGGCGACCGCTTTTCGCTCGCCGATATTCTGCTCTATGGCTTTCTTTGGTTCGGCCATCGGGTTGAACAACCGCTCAACCCGGCCTTCGCCAATCTCGCGGCCTGGTATGGGCGTGTGGGGGCGCGGCCCTCGGCCAGCGCCACCGCCTGGTAAAACAATCACGGCACAGGGAGAAACAGATGCCAAGGCTTCGCCTTGTCGGGCGCGATGAAACCAGCGATCCGCTGGTTCAGTTCATGTACAACCGCAAATTCGGCACCCGCGATCCGGCGAAGGAGGTGTGTACGACCGCCTCGGGCGCGCCCGGCAATTACGAAGCGGTGTTCGCCCATTCCCCCGATATTCTGGAACACGCGGTTCAGGGCTTCTACATCAAGCAGACCAAGAAGCGGAAATTGCCGCTTGTGTTCATGGAACTGGCAATCACCCGCATCGGCTGGATCTGCTCCTGCCGCTGGATGTTTTCGGAACATTCCAAAATCCTGCGCGGCCTTGGCTTCAGCGAAGAAAAGCTCGCGGCTGTCACAAGCTGGCAAACCTCGGATGATTTTTCCGCGGAAGAACGCGCGGTGCTCGCCTATGCCGATTGTCTGGCGGCCGATCATGGCCGCACGCCCGATCTTCTGTTCGAGGCGCTGAAGCGGTTCTTCGACGAAGAACAGATCATCGAACTCACCTACATCACCGCCATGTTCATGATGAACGCGCACATGATCCGCGCGCTGAAGCTTGAGCATGACGATTTCGCGGACCCGGTGCGGGAGATGCCTTCGCCCCCCGAATACAAATTCGTGGACCGGGAGCCCACACCCCTGCCCAGGCGGGGGTAGGGCCGGCGCCGTTGCGGCCCGCCGGCGGATGCTGCCAGGCGGTCCGGCACCAGGCAAAATTGCATGCAAGTTCCATGATGCGGCGACCACGGCCGTATCGGCACGAAAAGTTCAGCCTCCGGAGGTGGATGCAATAATTTTAGTTACAACCGGTATTTTCACATTTTCTGCCGCTTATGCTTGTTTTTTGAATGCAATTATGAATAGATTCTGACCGCCTTGGGGGCGGGGCCTGTCACGGACGCGGCAGAAGTGCGCGCACATCTCCGCCCCGGCGACAAGAGTTGGATACACTTAACACCGGCAACACTGTGCCGATGCTGAAGGGGAGTTCGAAATGCCAGGACCGATGCCGCGTGCCACCTCGTGGCCGCGCCTGTTTTGCCAGGCCGCCGTGCCTTTGTTGCTCTCAACCTGCCTGTCGACGCCTGTCTTCGCGCAGGAAAGCACGATCGAAACCGTGACCGTCACCGCGCAGAAGCGCGAGCAGAACGTGCAGGACGTGCCGGTCTCGATGACCGTGCTCGGCGGCCAGCAGATCGCCAATCTGCAGACCCGCGATCTGAAGGCGCTGCAGAATTACATTCCGAATCTTTATGTCGCGCGCACCGGCGTCAACGACGTGGTTTATATCCGCGGCTTCGGCTCCGGCGTGAACAACATCGCCTTCGATATGGATGTTTCCATCTATCAGGATGGCGTCTATGGCGGCCGCAGTGCCCAGTTCACCGCGCCGTTCTTCGATGTCGACCGGATCGAAGTTCTGCGTGGGCCGCAAGGGGCGCTGTTCGGCAAGAACACCGCCGCCGGCGCCATCAGCATCATCACCGCCGGCCCCACCGACACGTTCGAGGCCAAGGGCACCGTGTCCTATGACTTCATCCAGAAGGGGCCGGAACTGAACGGTTACATCGCGGGCCCGATCAGCGATACGCTGGGCGCCCGCCTCGCGGTGAAATATGCCAATCATGACGGCTTCCTGAAGAACGCCGGCACGGGCCGCGACGATCCCCATACCGAACAGGAACTGGTGCGCCTGACGCTTGCCTATAACCCGGTGCCCGCGCTCGATATCACGGGCAAGTTCGAATACGGCAATTTCGCCCAGGAAGGCGGCACCAACAAATCGGGCTATCTCGACCGCCGCAGTTCGTTCAGTGACCGGCGCTATGCGGCGGTGCCTTATGGCGCAAGCCCTTATCCCGAATATAACGGCATCACCACCACGGCGGGTTCGGTGACCGCCAATTACCGCATCGGCGATCACACGCTGACCTCGGTGACGGGTTATTCGACCTTCCACACCTCGCGCCTGTCGGCTTATGACGAAACCAATCCGGATGGCAGCGTCGTTCCGAACACCAACAATCTTTATGCCAACGGCTTCCCGGAAAAATTCCGTCAGTTCTCACAGGAAATCCGCCTTGCCTCGCCGGAGGCGCAGCCCTTCGAATACATCATCGGCGCCTATTACGATTCTTCCGATTACAACCTGCATCAGGATTCCTACTATCAGGGCGTGGTGGGCGGCCTGTTCACCGGCCATCAGTTCACCGATTTCCACCAGAGTTCGAGTTCGTTCTCGGTCTTCGGGCAGGGCACCTATCACCTTGCCGACAATTTCCGCGTCATCGGCAGCCTGCGCTACTCGACCACGGTGAAAAGTGCGCAGTTCTCGTCGGGCACGGCGTCCGGTGTTGCGCTCAACCCGATCACGCCACCGGTTGCGGGCCATCTGGGCGAAGACAGCTTCGATCCATCTGTCACCCTGCAATATGATGCCGAAAAGCATGTGATGTTCTATGCCACCTATGGCCGTGGCTCGAAATCCGGCGGTTTCGTCAGCAACACCTACGGCATGGTGGCGGATCGCTTCTCCTTCCGGCCGGAGCGTTCGACCAACTATGAAATCGGCGTCAAGTCGCAACTGGCCGATGGCCGCGTGCTGTTGAACGTCTCGCTCTACAACACCATCTTCAAGGATCTGCAGCAGTCGGCTTACGATTCGAATGCGCGCACCTTCATCACGCGCAATGCGGCCTCGGCCACCGGCCGCGGTCTTGAAGCTACTGCCACCTGGCTGCCCATCGACAATCTGGAACTGTCGCTCTCCGCCGCTTATCTCGATGCGAAGTTCGACGATTTCCCCGGTGCGCAATGCCTTGCGGATGATCCGATCACCGTCTGCGATTCGACCAATCCGGCCAGCATCGCCGCCCACAACATTGCGGGCCATGTGCTGCAATTCGCCTCGAAGTGGACGGGCAACGCCACGGTCCATCACACCTGGTTCGTCGGCGGCGATTACAAGGTCGACACCACGGTGACGGGCCTGTTGCGGTCGAAATATTATATGTCCGACAATTTCAGCAACATCTACGGCCTGCAGCCGACTGTGGTGAAGTGGGATGCGCGCATCCAGTTCGGTGACGTCAACGATGTCTGGAGCATTGCCATCCTCGGCAAGAACCTGACCAATCAGAAGACGGTGGCCGACGCTATCCGCTTCCCGCCATCCATCACCACGGTCGCCCGTTCGATCAACTGGATGGATGATTACCGTTCGGTCTCGATCGAGGGCACCTATCGCTTCTGATCAAGCCATCCTCCGGCGGGCCAGCCCCCGCCGGAGGATTTTCATTCCCGTGGGAGATGAGGCAAGGCCAATGGCGGAATCCGAAAGCACCTGCACCCGGCTTCGCGGCCGCACGGCGATCGTCACCGGCGCCGGCCGTGCTGAGGGGATTGGTGAAGCCATTGCCCTGCGTCTGGCGCGCGAAGGCGCCAATGTCGCCGTGGTCGATCTCTGCCGCCAGCGCGCCGACGTTCCGCGGGAAAAATTCGGTGCCTGGGAAGAATTGCAGGCGGTGGCGCAAAAGGTGGCCGCGCTCGGCGTGCGCGCCCTGCCGCTCAGATGCGATGTCACTGATGAGGATGATGTCGCCGCGATGATCGAAAAAGTGGCGTCGGAATTCGGCCGCCTCGACATCCTGTGCAACAATGCGGCGGGTGGCACGGGTGCCGGTCCCGTCGATACCACGCCGGTGGTCGATGTCGCGCGGGCCGATTGGCAATATACCGTCGATCTCAGCCTGACCTCGGTTTTCCTCTGTTCCAAACATGCCGCCCGGCGGATGATCGGGTTCGGTCATGGCGGGCGCATCGTCAACACGGTTTCGGTTTCGGCCCATTTCGGTCAGCCGGGTATCTCGGCCTATTCTGCGGCCAAGCTCGGCGTCACCGCGCTGACCAAAACGCTGGCGGTCGAACTCGCCCCGCATGGCATCGGCGTCAATGCGTTTTCGCCGGGGATGACCGCCACCCAATATGTGCAGCAGCGGTTTGCGGCCGTGGCCCAGTCCCGACCGGGAAAGACCGCCGCTGAACTGATGGGCGAAACCGCCCGCAACATTCCGCTGGGGCGCGCCGCCCGGCCGGATGAGATGGCCGCCGTCGCCGCCTTTCTCGCCTCGCCCGACAGCAGCTACATGACCGGGCAAACCCTGATCGTCGATGGTGGATTGACGATCCGCTGACCGGGCCTTACCGATCCGGCCGGAAAGCAAGGCAATGCAATGACGACGATTTCAGAAAAACCGTGGCCCGCCGCCACTGTGACGGATGTTTTTCGCGCGCTGACGGCAGATGGCGCCCCTTTTGAAATGGAAACCCGCATCATCTGCGGCCGCCCGGTGCGGGTCTACAAACAGGGCTTCACCGATCTGCGGGCATTGTTTCTGGCCAGCCGCCGCTGGGGCGAACGCGATTTTCTGGTGTTCGAAGGCGAACGCCTGACCTATGACGAACATTTCCGGGCCGTGGCCGCACTCGCCCGCGTGCTGGTCGCGCGTTACGGCATCGCCAAGGGCGATCGCATCGCGATTGCGATGCGCAATTTCCCCGAATGGCCAATTGTGTTCTGGGCCGCGGTCTCCATCGGTGCCGTCGCCACCCCGCTCAATGCCTGGGGCACGGGCGATGATCTCGCCTACGGCATCGTCAATGCCGGCTGCAAACTGGCCTTTGCCGATGCGGAGCGGCTGGAACGTCTGTTACCTCTGCGCAGCGAACTGGACGGTGCGGAATTGATTGCGGTCCGCACCCCGGCCGGACAGCGCGGCGATGTTCCCGCGCTTGCCGATCTGATCGGTCCGCCATCCGGTTATGCCGCGCTCACCGATCTTTCGCTGCCCGATGTCGCGATCGATCCGGAAGATGATGCGACGATTTTCTATACCTCCGGCACCACGGGGCGGCCCAAGGGCGCGCTCGGCACCCATCGCAACGCCGTCACCAACATTCTCAATGTCGATTTCAGCGCGGCGTTCATGGCGCTGCGCCGTGGCGATGGCTGGGCGGGTGACAATCCCGCCGCGCCGCAGAAAACCGTTCTGCTGCCAGCACCGTTCTTTCATGTCACCGGCTGTCATTCCACGCTTCTGATCGCGCTCGCCAAGGGGCGCAAGATCGTTCTGATGTACAAATGGAATCCGGAACGCGCGCTGGAATTGATCGAGCAGGAACGGGTCACCAACACCACCGGCGTTCCCTCCATGGCGTGGCAGCTTCTGGAATCGCCGGATTTCGCCCGCCGCGATCTCTCCTCCATCGAAGGCATTTCCTATGGCGGGGCCGCCGCCGCGCCGGAACTGACGCTCAGGGTCCGGCAGACCTTCAAGCGGTTTTTCCCGCGGCAGGGGTATGGCGCCACCGAAACCTCCGCCGTCACCAGCAACAATTGCGGTGAGGATTATCAGGCTCGCCCCGATAGCGTCGGCCTCGCCACGCCCGTCTGCGATGTGAAGGTGGTACGCGCGGACGGCAGCACGGCCGCTACGGGCGAGATCGGCGAAATCTGGATTTTCGGGCCCAATGTGGTGAAGGGTTATTGGAACAATCCGGAAGCGACCGCCAATGGTTTTGCCGATGGCTGGTATCGCACCGGCGATGTCGGGCGCATCGATGCGGAAGGTTTCATCTATGTCCTCGACCGCATCAAGGACATGCTGATTCGCGGCGGCGAGAATATCTATTGTGTGGAGGTGGAGGCGGCGCTTTTCACCCACAGCGCCGTGCTGGAAGCAGCCGTGATCGGCATCCCCGATCGCGTGCTGGGGGAAGAGGTTGGTGCCGTTGTCCAGCTCAAGCCCGGCATGACGGCAACGGCGGATGAATTGCGCGCCCACGCGGCGGGCCAGCTTGCCGCGCACAAGGTGCCGAAGCGAATCGAAATCCGCCGCGATGATTTCCCCCGTAATGCGTCAGGCAAAATCCTCAAGCGGCAATTGCGCGCCGAACTGACGGGGGACGTGGCCTCCGCTTAATATCCGCGGGCCGTATCCACCACGTTTTTAAGCGGTTCTCCGCGTTCGGCCGCGGCGATTCCCGCCGCCACCGATTGTGCCGCGGCGATCGGGTCTGAAAGCCCTGCATTGTGCGGCGTGACGATGATCTTCGGGTGCGCCCAGAGCGGATTGTCCTTCGGCAGCGGTTCGGTTTCGAACACATCCAGGCTGGCACCCGAAAGCTGGCCCTCGTTCAGGGCCGCAATGACATCGGCTTCCACCTGATGGGCGCCGCGCGCGGCATTGATCAGGTAAGCCCCCTTTGGCAGTTGTGCGAACAGGCGGCGGTTCAGAACGCCGCGTGTCTCCGGCGTCAGCGGCAACAGGCAGATCAGAATGTCGCTGCGGGCGAGGAACGGGCCAAGGGCCGCTTCACCGGCAAAGCTCTCGATGCCCGGCACGTCTTTTTTCGTGCGGCTCCATCCCGCCACGGCAAAACCAAGGTCGCGCAGCCGCTCACCCGCCATGATGCCGATTTCACCGAAGCCCAATATGCCGACGCCGGTTTTCGCCGTGCCTTTTTCCGGCATCGCCTGCGTCCATTTGTGTTCGGCCTGCGCGGCCAGCGTTGCGCGAAACCGGCGGTGATGGATCAGCGTGTGCAGCACGCAATATTGCGCCATCTCCAGCGACAGCGCCGGATTGACGAAGCGCACCAGCGGCACATGCTTGGGAAAGGCGGCGTCGCTCAGGAAGCCGTCCACACCGGCGCCCAGCGAGAAGATTGCCTTCAGCTTCGGCAGGCTGCCCAGCAGCCCGGCATCAGGCCGGAAGCCCAGCGCATAGTCGATGTCACCCGGCGCGTAAGCGTCCTTGCCGTGCACGATCAGGTTGAGATTGGAAAGGCCATGGGCCGGTGCCGCTTCGCGAAGCGGCGCCAGCCAGATCGGCGCCCAGCGCACCGGAAGGATCAGGAGCAATGTGGTCATGTGGAGCACAGGCTCCACATTTTCCACGGCAACGGCAAGCATGCCGTTGTGTCTCCTGTAGACCGCTCCTGTGTCTCTTAACCCTTATGATCCGGGGCGGGCGTTTCCGCAGGCTTGGCCGGTGCCGTTTCCGCGGGCTTCTCCGGCGCGGCTTCGGCGGGCTTCGGCGGCGGAATCGGCGCCGGGCTGTCGGCTTCCGTGCGCAGATAGGCGATCAGGTCGATGCGCTGCTGCTCGCTGCGGATACCGGCGAAGGTCATCTTGGTGCCGGGGATATAGGCGCCGGGCGATTTGATGAACTTGAACAGCTCATCATAGGTCCAGGTGCCGCCCTTCTTCTTCATCGCGGCAGAGAAATCGAAGCCGCCACGGCCTTCGCCGCGCGGACTGTCGACGATGCCCCACAGATCGGGACCGATCTTGTTCGGGCCACCTTTTTCAAAGGTGTGGCACTGCTCGCACTTCTGCGAAATCTTCTTGCCGGCATCGACATCGGCCTTGGCCAGAACCGTGCCCCAATCCGGCATCACTTCTTCCTTCGGGGCTGCCGGGGTTGCGCCGGTCGATTCCTCGACCACGCCTTCGACCACATAGCCGGGCTTCGCAGGCGGCTCGACGTCGTAAATCGCGTCAGCCGCAATCCTGATCACCATGACGAAGATCAACGTGCCAAGAACGGCGCCGATGATCTTGTTCCACTCCCAAGAATCCATAAGGTCTGCCTCTGCCCACCCGAGAAAATCGCGCCGACATTACCGGCGCCGGGGGCATGATGCGCGCGGCGAAGCGTCGCATAACTGGCTGAAGGATTTGGCGGAACGCCGATGAACCCTGTTGTCCTCATTCCGGCGCGCATGGCGTCGTCCCGCCTGCCGGGAAAGCCGCTGGCCGATATTGCCGGTGTGCCGATGATCGTGCGCGTCTGGCAGCAGGCCAGGGCCGCCGCCATCGGGCCGGTGGTGGTTGCCGCCGCGGAGGCTGAGATCGTCCGCGCCATCGGGCAGGCGGGCGGCCATGCCGTTCTGACCGATGCCGATCTACCATCCGGCTCCGACCGGGTGTTTCAGGCGCTGACGGCGTTCGATCCTGCCGGGTATCATGACGCCATCGTCAACCTTCAGGGCGATCTGCCCGCGCTTGACCCCGGCGCCATCCGCGCCGTGGCCGCGGCCTTGCGGGCGGGCGATGCCGACATTGCAACCCTCGCTGCCGCGATCACCGATCCGGCCGATTTCGACAATCCGAATGTGGTGAAGCCGGTGGTGGCGTGGGCCCCGGATAAGCAGACAGGGCGCGCGCTTTATTTCACCCGGGCCCGCGCACCGGCCGGTGATGGGCCGCTTTTCCATCACATCGGAATCTACGCCTACCGCCGCGAAGCGCTGGCGCGCTTTGTCGCGTTGCCGCCATCGCCGCTTGAACAGCGCGAGAAACTCGAGCAATTGCGGGCGCTGGAGGCCGGAATGACGATCGCGGTGGCCCGTGTGGACCAGGTGCCGCTCAGCGTCGATACGGCGGACGATCTTGCAAAAGCGCGCGCGCTGCTGGGGGCGGCATCATGACCGGAACACTGATTGCCAAGGCAAAGCGTGTCGCCTTCCAGGGGGAGCCGGGGGCCTACGCCAATCTCGCCGCGCGTGAGGCGCTGGCGCATGTGGAGCCGGTGCCCCGTCCAACGTTTGAAGACGCGGTGGAGGCGGTGAAAAGCGGCGATACCGATCTCTGCATCATCCCGGTGGAAAATTCGCTGCATGGCCGCATCGCGGATATCCATCACCTTCTGCCCGATGCCGGGCTCTATATCGTCGGCGAACATTTCCTGCGCATCCGCCATCAATTGCTGGGGGTGAAGGGCGCCAAACTGTCCGACATCAAAACCGTGATGAGCCAGGGTCCGGCGCTCGGCCAATGCCGCAACATCATCCGCGACATGAAATGGCGGGCGCAGAACTGGCACGATACCGCCGGCTCCGCCCATCACGTCGCCGGATTGAACGACAAATCGGTGGCGGCCATCGCCTCCTCATTGGCGGGCGAGATTTACGGTCTCGATGTGCTGAAGGCGAATGTGGAAGACGCCGAACACAACATGACCCGCTTCCTGATCATGGCGCGGGAACCGGACGATGCCATCCATGACGGCAACAAGGTGATCACCACCTTTGTCTTCCGTGTACGGAACGTCCCGGCCGCCCTTTACAAGGCGCTGGGCGGGTTCGCCACCAACGGCATCAACATGACCAAGCTGGAAAGCTATCAGCTCGGCGGCTCGTTCAACGCCACCCAGTTCTATGCCGATATCGAAGGCCACCCTGAAGAGCATCTGGTGCGCCTCGCGCTCGAAGAACTGCAGTTCTTCACCAGCAAGCTGACGGTGCTCGGCATCTATCCCGCCCACCCCTTCCGCGCCCAATTGCCGTAAGGGCGTTGGTCTGCGTCAAAGCGCGGCGGCGATCTGCCGTATTGGCAGGAAAAGCGTATTGCGCTCGCGCTGAAAGGGCATGAAGCCATATTGCAGATAGAAGCGCGCGGCGTCTTCATCGATGGCGTGAACCAGAACCGCGCGGGCCCCGATGGCATTTGAAGCCTGCAGCGCCCGTTTCAAGCCGTCTTTCAGCAATCCCGATCCGATATTGCGGCCAGAGTAATTCCGGTCGACGGCAAGCCTTGCCAGCACGAAAACCGGTATCGGGTCCGGCATGTTGCGTGACAGGCGGCTTGGCGCATGGGTGCGTTGCACGGCGCCGGCAGCCAGCGCGTAATAGCCTACGACCCGCTTCTCCAGACAGACGACATAGGTGCGTGCGCTCAGCCCTTCCGCTTTCCCCGCGCGGCTATAGAGCCAGTCATTCAGCGCTGGCTTGCCACAGTCGAAATCGGCAATTTCGTGCCCCGCGTCCAATGGCGCGGGCGCGGTCAGCGGCGTTTGCTTCATCCCCCCGTTCGCTCCTTATTTTTCCCAGGGGGCGTTTTCCACCATCAGCCGCTTCAACGCTTTGTTCGGTGCGGGCGGTGCGTCCAATGCTTTCTGGAAGGCATCGAACTGCGCCCGGTCCAATGCGATCAGGCGCCGCTCCAGCAGAACTTCGGTCGCGTGGCGCTGTGAGCTTTCGATGATGAAATCGGTTCGTGTTTTGCCCAGAAGCCCAGCCGCGTCGTCGATCAGACTGCGCGTGTTATTTGACATGCGCAGGTTGACCACGGTGTTTTTGCGCGTCGCGATCCGCTCTTTTGCTGTTGTTCCGGTCATGCCGCGTCCTTTGCCAAATCGTATATACAATGTATATACAGATTTCAGGTTCTTGGCAATGCTGCGATCAGGTGCGCATAGCGTTCGCGATCATCTGCGCTGTAGCAACAGAAGATCACCTTGTTCTGTACGGCGCTCGCCGAAAGATGGCGCACCACCGCACCGAACGCGATCTTCGCTGCGTGCGCCGAAGGCCAGCCGTAAATGCCGGTGCCGATGGCGGGAAAGGCGATGGTTGCAATGCCGTGTGTATCGGCCAGTTTCAGCGCGCTTGTGTAACAGGAAGCCAAAAGCGCGTCCTGTTTCTCGCTGCCGTCCCACACCGGTGCCGCGGTGTGAATCACATGGCGCGCGGGCAGATCATATCCGCCGGTGATCACGGCGGTCCCGGTGGGGCAGGCGCCGATGCGCGCGGTCGCTTGCGTCAGCTTCGGCCCCGCTGCGCGGCGGATCGCGCCATCTACGCCGCCGCCCGGCAGCAATTGCGCATTGGCGGCGTTGACGATCGCATCCACGGCCAGCGTGGTGATATCGGCTTCGATGGCTGTCAGTCTGTCTGCAAGCTGCATCGCCGGCATCGGCGTTGCCTCCCGCCGCTCAGTCTTCCGCGAACATCTTGATCAGGTAATGGGCAATCGCAATCGCGGGCGGCACCCATAGCCCGTCCACCGGGCCGCCATTCGCGATCAACTGGCGTGCGGTATCGCGCGAAAGCCAGCGCGCCTCGACGATTTCGTTTTCGTCGACATGGAATTCGCGGCTTTCGGCTTCGGCGAAACAGCCGATCATCAAGGAGGAGGGGAAGGGCCAGGGCTGATTGGCGCGATAGGTCACTGCCCCCGTCTTCAGCCCCACTTCCTCCATCAATTCGCGGCGCACCGCTTCCTCGATGGTCTCGCCCGGTTCGATGAACCCGGCCAGCGCCGAAAACATCCCGCGGGGAAACTGCTTGCCGCGCCCGACCAGACAATGGTCGCCATGCGTCGCCAGCATGATCACCACCGGATCGGTGCGGGGGAAATGCTCCGTCTCGCACTGGCTGCAGATACGGCGATAGCCGCCATCGGCGCCGGTGGTTTTGTGGCCGCAGCGGGCGCAGAAGCCATGGCGCCAATGCCAGTCGATCAGCGCCTTGGCCTCGCCACAGATCGCAACGTCCTTCAGCGGCAAAAGGCTCGCCGCCGCGCGCATATCCGCGAAATGGCCAAGGCCCGCCAGCGGTCCTTCGTTGACCGGGTCGGCCGCGGCCGAAATATCCAGCGCGAACAGGGCGTGGTCTTTTTCGAGCCCCAGGAAAATGCACGGCGCATCGGGCGCGGCCAGGCTTTCACACAGGCCGGGGTGCAGAAAGCCCGCCTCCAGCGGCGGCGCGGCCTTTTCAGGGCCCAAGATGAACGGCATCAGCCGCCACATCGGCAGGATATAGGAGGCGGGATCGCGGAACTTCTCCGCAATCCACTGCGCATCGCTGCGCTTGTAGCTGGCCCGGTCGAGCGGATTTCCGGTGAAGGGGATCATGCGGAACCCTGTTTAAGACGGCCACCCGCCCTTCACAACTGAAATCGGCTCAAGGGGCATGGTGGGGGCGTGGCTGGCAATTCCGGTAGCGAGCTTCTATATCCTCGCGCGGGAGATCGGTCTGTGGACGTGGCGCTCGCCAATCCGGTCAGGTCCGGAAGGAAGCAGCCGTAACGAATCCGCCTCGGGTCGCGGGCCGGTCTCCCACCTCATAAGTCTCTCACCTCTATAAAACCTGTCATCCCGGCCGAGCCGAGCGGAGCGAAGTGCGTGCCGGGACTCATCTGTCCACAATCCGGGACCATTTGAGGGGCGACCCGCCCCGCACTGCCTTGCTATAGTTTCGCCATGGATGAGACGGAACCCTCTCTCGGTCTGGCCGATACGCCTGCGCCCGCCGGTGTGGAAACCTACCGCGTGCTGGCGCGCAAATACCGGCCGCAGGATTTCACCGGCCTGATCGGGCAGGAGGCGCTGGTCAAAACCCTGACCAATGCGTTTGCCACCGGGCGCATCGCGCACGCCTTCATGCTCACCGGCGTGCGCGGGGTGGGCAAAACCACCACCGCCCGCATCATTGCGCGCGCGCTCAACTGCATCGGGCCGGACGGCGCCGCCAAAAATCCCACCATCCACCCGTGCGGGGTGTGCGAACCCTGCAAGGCGATTGCCGAATCCCGCCATGTCGATGTGCAGGAGATGGATGCCGCCTCCCGCACCGGGATCGACGATATTCGCGAGATCATCGAGGGCGTGCGCTATGCCCCGGCATCGGCCCGCTACAAGGTCTACATCATCGACGAGGTGCATATGCTGTCGAAACAGGCCTTCAACGGCCTGCTGAAGACGCTGGAAGAACCGCCGCCGCATGTGAAATTCGTCTTTGCCACCACAGAAATCCGCAAGGTGCCGGTCACCGTGCTGTCGCGTTGCCAGCGCTTCGACCTGCGCCGGATCGAAACCCCCGAACTCGCCGCCCATCTGAAGGCTATCGCCGAAAAGGAAAATGTGCAGATCGCCGGCGATGCGCTGGCGCTGGTGGCGCGTGCCGCCGAAGGTTCTGTGCGCGACGGGCTTTCGTTATTGGATCAGGCCATCGCACATGAAGAAGGCGCGATCGATGCGGCTTCGGTGCGCGCGATGCTGGGCCTGGCCGATCGCGGCCGGGTGCTCGACATGTTTGAAAAGACCATGGGCGGCGATATTGCCGGCGCGCTGTCCGATCTGCGCGATCTTTATGACCGTGGCGCCGATCCGCTGGCGGTGATGCAGGATCTGCTGGAGACCACGCATTTCCTGACCCGGGTCAAGGTCGCCCCCGGTGCCGAAGGTTTTTTCGATGGCGGCTCGGCGGAGGCCAAACGCGCCACGGCCATGGCCGCGAAGCTGCCGGTGCCGGCACTGACGCGCGCCTGGCAGATGCTGCTGAAGGGTTTGTTCGAGGTGCGGGACGCCACCCGCCCGATCGCGGCGGCCGAGATGGCGCTGATCCGTCTTTCCTATGCCGCCGATCTTCCGCCGACGGACAGGCTGGTCCGCGATGTGCTGGATACGGCTGGAACCCCGCCCGCACGCAGCACACCAACGCCGGATGGTGCGCCACGCACGCCGCGTACCCAAAGCCATTTTCCTCCCCCGCATGCGGGGGAGGGGGACCGCATAGCGGTGGAGGGGGCGCGCGCCGCCACGTCCCCCCTCCGTCTTGCTGCGCAAGACACCTCCCCCGTGCACGGGGGAGGAAAAATTGCATCCCTCGAAGATCTCGCCGAACTGGCGCGCAGCCGTGGCGCGCCTGTGCTCAAGGTGAATATCGAAAACGACATCCATCTGGTGCGGCTGGAGCCGGGGCAACTCGAATTCCGCCCCAGCGCCAAGGCGCCTCGGTCACTTTCCGCCGATCTGACGCAGAAGCTGCGGGAATGGACGGGCACGCGCTGGATGGTGACGGTCGCGCGTGAAGGCGGCGCGCCGACCCTGGCCGAACAGAAGCGCGCCGCGCGCGATGCCGCCTTCGATCGCGTGCGGCAGGAGCCGTTGGTGCGTGCGGTGCTGGATCGTTTTCCGGGCGCGGAAATCATCGCGGTGCGCCAGCCCGAAGCCGAAGCCCCGCCCGAAGCCGCAATACCCGAATCCGCCATGGATGAATCCGGAGATATGCCATGAACCTGACCGATCTGTTCAAACAGGCGAAGGACATGCAGGCCCGCGCCGAGGAGATGCAGAAGGCGATGGCCGCAATCGACGTGGTGGGGGAATCGGGCGCCGGCATGGTGCGCGTCACGCTCACGGGCAAATCCGAATTGAAGGCGCTGGCGATCGATCCGTCGCTGCTGAAGCCGGAAGACAAAACCGTGATCGAGGATCTGATCGTCGCCGCCCACAACGATGCGCGCGCAAAACTTGAAGCCCGCATGGCGGAAGAGATGCAGCGGATGAGCCGCGAAATGGGCCTACCCGCAGGCCTCGGCGGCCTCTTCGGGCAATGAGGGCAGATCGGTCTTTCGCTCCCCCCTTGAGGGGGAGCACGCTTTGTTTCGCAATGCGTTCGGCATTGCGAAAGAAAGCGGTGGGGGGTAATGGCCAATCCCGCTGTTGCCCCGCCCCGAATTTTCAACTGTGCACGCGCACAGCCAAAAATTCGACCCTCCCTCAAGGGGAGGGTGAAAGGTGTATGCGTGTCTAGCCTTCCCGCCGGTCCGGAAATCGAACGCCTGATCCAGCTTCTGGCCAAACTGCCGGGGCTCGGCCCCCGTTCGGCCCGGCGCGCGGCGCTTGTGCTGCTGAAAAAGCGCGAGGCGCTGCTGGAGCCTTTGGGCACCGCGATGCGCGATGCGGCGGCCGCCATCAAAACCTGTGAGACCTGCGGCAACCTCGATACCGTCTCGCCGTGTTCACTGTGCCGCGATGGCCGCCGCGATCCGCATGTGTTGTGCGTGGTGGAAGATGTGGCCGATCTCTGGGCACTCGAACGTGCCGGCGTTTTCCGCGGCCGCTATCATGTGCTGGGCGGCGCCTTGTCGGCGCTGGACGGCATCACGCCGGAACGGCTCAACACCGCCTCTCTGATTGCGCGTGTGGACGAAGGCGTCGATGAAGTGATCCTGGCGATGAACGCGACGGTCGAAGGGCAGACCACCGCGCATTATCTGATGGACGCGCTGACGCCATCGGGGGTGAAGGTGACCCGGCTTGCGCATGGCGTGCCGGTCGGCGGCGAACTCGATTATCTGGATGAAGGCACGCTCAGTGCCGCCTTCCGCGCCCGCCGCCCGCTGTAGCCGCAAAAGCACTTTTCTGCTATCGTTTCGACGATGACAAAGTTCGAACGCGCCATCGCAGAATTGAAAAAACTTCCGCCTGAGGGGCAGGAGGCGTGGGCGTCCATGATCCTCGACCAGCTTGAAGATCAGGCGAGTTATGGGCTGACGGACGCGCAGGTGGATGACCTCAGGCGCCGTCTGGCAGAAGAAAATCCCGAAGAGATGAGCCTGGAAGAATTCGAGGCTTTTGTCGGCCGGCTGACGGCGTGAAACTTGTGGTCCGCCGGAAGGCCGCCGAAGATCTTCGGCAAATTTTCGAATACATCGCCGCTGACAGCCCGCAAAGTGCCCGCCACGTGACAAACCGGATACGCGATACGATCCGGAACAGCCTGATGAATTTTCCGGGGATGGGCCGCGCCAGCGTCGTGGATGGCACGCGGGAATGGCACGTCTCCGGTTTGCCCTATGTTATCGTTTACAAAGTTGATAGGGCGAAAACGCGGCTTGACGTTCTTGCTGTCTATCATGGTGCACAGAAACGTTAGGTCGCCGATCTATCTCTTTTTTTGGGGGAGTACGCCGATGGGCAAAGGCCGTCTGGAAGCATTCAGCGATGGTGTGATCGCGATCATCATCACCATCATGGTGCTGGAATTCAAACGGCCTGAATCGGTTACGTTCGCGGCCCTGTTGCCGCTTCTGCCCCATATCGCGATCTACGCGCTCAGCTTCATCTATGTCGGCATCTACTGGAACAACCACCACCATCTGTTCCACGCGGTGAAAACCGTTACGGGCGGCATTCTGTGGGCCAATCTGCATCTGCTGTTCTGGCTGTCGCTCCTGCCCTTCGTTACCGCCTGGATGGGGGAGAACCACGCCGCCCCCTTGCCGGTGGCGCTTTACGGTGTGGTGCTTCTGTTCAACGCCATCGCCTACCAGATTCTGTCGGCCCTGCTGGTGCGCCATGAAGGGGCGGATTCGGTGCTGGCCCGCGCTGTCGGCAAGGATCGCAAAACGCTTCTGTCGACACTGGCTTATATCGTGGCGGTGCTGGTTTCGCCGTTCCTGCCGGCGCTTTCACTCGGCCTCTATGCCGTGGTCGCGCTCAACTGGCTCATTCCCGACCGCCGCATCGAACGCGCGATGAAAGCCTGATCCACGCAGGGTATCCGCTTTGAATTCAAGGATTGCGGATGGTAAACTGCGGAAATGAACAAGATTGACGAGGCTTGGGCCGCATTGCGCAAACTCCCGCTGGACCAGCAGGAGCGGCTTGCGAATTCCATTCTGGACATGGTGGCGGCGGGGGATCATGGCCTTGAGATCTCGGATGCGCAGGCCGCCGAGCTTGGGCGCCGTCTCGCCGATCCTGATCCCAAATACCTCTCGATGTCCGAAGTGCGCGCAAGAATGCGAAAATTCCTGGCGTGAAGACCGTTCTGCGCGATTCGGCCGTTGCTGATCTTGAGCGCATCTGTGGCTATATCGCGGAAGACAGCCCCGCGAATGCGCGCGCGGTGGCGCAACGCCTTCTCGATGCGATAGAAAACGGGATTGCTTGGTTTCCTTATATGGGGCGGGTTGGACGGGTGCGTGGAACGCGCGAATGCGTTGTCAGGGGGCTGCCCTTTATCGTTGTTTACCGGGTCGATGATCAGCGCGGTATCGTTTGGGTAGAGGCCGTTTTTCATGGCGCGCAGGATCGCTAAGCGTTTTCCGCCGAAGTGGCTGCCGGTTCGGCGTAAGAAAGAGCGGCAATTCGGGATTCTAGAGCGCGCGACCGGTTCAACAGAAAGGAATCGCGCTCCAGCCCTGTCGTGCCGCGATGATCTGTCCGAAATCGTCTTCAACTGCGCACCGAAAATAGCAATAAAATTTCAGGCCACTGGAATCAACGGTTTAACCCCCACCATCGTTACGCTGCTCGCATTTTGTTCTTTTCTTTTCACGCGCGATTGCCCATGTGCCTTTTCCTTTGAAGGAGAAAGCCAATGGAATTGTCCCCCAAACCACAAAAGCCGCGCAGCGTTGCACTGCTGGAAGACAATCTCGTCCTCATCGGAAGCGCCGTGGCCGATTGCTTCGAGACTGCGCGCAGCATCGATCCGCGCACCGATGAATATGGCCATGGCCGCCACGCCGCCTATCACGATGCTGTCGCGCTTTTGAAGATGAGTGCGAAAATCGGCCAGACGCTCGCCGCCATCCGGGGTGGAAAATTCTCTCACGACATCCGTGTCACGCGGGAAACCGCGCCCGCCCGCCGCCGTGTGGCGGCAAATGCGCTGGCCGCACAAGAGCTTGCCGCCCCCACCCCCACCCCGGTTTCCGAAGGTTCGAATGGCTGAATTGGAATTGTCTTTCACCTCCCCCTCGCGGGGAGAGCCTGCCCCGCACTTGTTGCGGGGTCGCCCGCAGAAGCCTTCGCGAAGGCGGGCGGGTGGGGGGACTGCCTCTGAAGTTGTCGGCACCGGCCGCAAACGCGGCGGCCAGCCCGGCAACCGCAACCACCGCCGCCACGGTGCTTTTTCCACCGCGGCCCGTGCGGCGCGGACGAAAGTCCGCCTGCTGGTGGCGCGCGCCCGCTTCATCTGCGATCAGGCCCTTCTCTGGCGCGCCTGCGAAACCCGCACCGCGGCTGAGCCGGTGGCTGAACAGCGGACACGGCCTGAAACAGACGAGGCCGGTTTCACTCGCCGGATGTTTCGTCTTCCGACACATCGGTGCCGTCGTCGGATACCGGCAGTTCCAAAAGGTCGGGGCCCGCCCCGTCGGGAAGCATTTCGACATTGCGCAGCGTGCGGTTCATCGCACGGGTGCGCGTTCCCAGTTTGTCGATCGTATTGGTTGCTGCATTCAATTGCTTTCTCAGCGTGTCCACCACCTTGCCATGGCTGTCGAATTCCTTGCGCACGGCCCCGAGAAGCTTCCACACCTCGCTCGACCGTTTCTGGATGGCAAGCGAACGGAATCCCAACTGAAACGCATTCAGCATCGAAGCCAATGTGGTCGGGCCGGCCAGTGTCACGCGGAATTCGCGCTGAAGCTGATCGAAAAATCCCGGCCGCCGCAGGATTTCCGCGAACAGGCTCTCAGTCGGCAGAAACAGCACCGCGAAATCTGTCGTGTGCGGGGGATGGATATATTTTTCCGAGACCGATTTCGCAAAACTGCGCACGCGGGCGGCTAGTTCCGATGCCGCGTGTTCCACCGCTGCCACATCGCCGCGCTCGGAAGCTTGGACAAGCCGCTCATAATCCTCTTGTGGGAATTTGGCGTCGATGGGCAGCAACAACGCGCTGTCGTCGTCATGGCTGGTAAAACGAACGGCAAATTCCACGCGCTCCAGACTGTTTGGTTGGCACTGCGCGTTGCGGATGAACTGCTCCGGCGAGAGGAATTGCTCCAGCAGCATGCCAAGCTGCATTTCGCCCCAGGTGCCGCGTGTTTTGACGTTGGTCAGAACCTTCTTCAGATCGCCGACGCCCGCCGCCAGGGTCTGCATTTCGCCCAGTCCCAGATGCACCTGTTTCAACTGCTCCGACACGGTGCGAAAGGATTCGCCCAGCCGCTGTTCCAAGGTCGATTGCAGTTTCTCGTCCACGGTCGCGCGCATCTCGTCCAGCTTTTGCGCATTCTCGCTGCGGATCATGTCCAGCCGGTTTTCAACCGCCTGCCGCAACGCCTCCTGCCCGGCGGCCTGCTTTTCCGTCAAGGTGACGATCTCGCCCGCCAGGCGCTTCAGTTCTTCTCTCTGCCGGTTGCCAAGCTCTTTCAGCGTCGTGGTCAATTGCTCGGAGGTCTGATGAAAATTTCCCGTCAGTTCCTCGCGCAGGGCGCGAGCGGCATCCATGGCGCGGCGGTTCGTCTGGTCCAGTTTATCCTCGACGGACTGGCGAAGCTGGTCGCGACCATCCACCGCCTCTCGCCCCAGCCGGGTGATGTCCTCATCCAGCTTGCGGCCGATTTCGGCCACCGGCGCCCGCACACCGTCGATCCCCGCCTGCAGGCGCACGGCAAAGTTCTGCTGAAAGCTGTCGATCCGTTGCCCCACTTCCTCGCGCAGATCGCGGGATTGTCCGGCTGCTTCTTTCCGGTTCGCCTCGGCCTCATGCCGGATGGCCGTGGCCGGGTCGGCGCCGCTCCCACGGCCGAAGCCCAGCAGATTCAAAAGCGCGAACACCGCGGCCAGCCCGCTAGCGGCAGCAATCGCGATCAGAAGAACGACGTTCAGGTCTTGCATGATTTCAATCTTTCCGGGCGCCCCGCCCCATTTTGTTCCTTGTCCCGGAACATTTCGACAACCATAACCGATTCTGGGGTGAACTGGCCTTTCCTTGACCCTTGGGTGAGGGACGATTATCTCCACCTTATGACCATACGCCCGATCATTACGGCCCCCGATCCGCGGCTGAAAACGGTGTCCGAAGCGGTGGACCGGGTGGACGATTCCATCCGCAAGCTGGCCGACGACATGGTGGACAGCATGTATGCCGCCGATGGCATCGGCCTGGCCGCGATCCAGATCGGCGTGCCCAAACGCATGCTGGTGATGGATCTGGATCAGAAGGATGGTGGCCGCAATCCGCGCCTGTTCATCAATCCCAAGGTCGTCTGGGCCTCGGAAGAGATGGCGAAGATGGAAGAGGGTTGCCTCTCCGTCCCCGAAGTGTGGGAGGACGTGGAACGCCCCGCCCGCATCACCGCCGAATATCTCGATCGCGACGGCGCGCTCCAGACGCTGGAGGCCGATGGCCTTCTCGCCACCTGCCTGCAGCATGAGATCGATCATCTGAACGGCGTGCTGTTCATCGACCATATCTCCCGGCTGAAGCGCGGCATCGCGATGCGCAAGCTGACAAAGGCGAAAAAACTGAAAGACGCGGGATGACCGCGCCCCGTGCATGACGCTGCGCATTGCCTTTCTCGGCACGCCGGATTTCGCGGTGCCAACCCTTGCCGCCCTGATTGCGCAAGGTCATGACATCGTTTGCGTCTATTCCCAGCCGCCGCGGCCAAAGGGGCGCGGCCTCGCCGAAAACCTGGGGCCGGTGCATGAATTCGCTCTGGCCTCTCACATCGCGGTGCGCACGCCGCTGACCTTGAAGGACGTGGCGCAACAGGAATTGTTCGCAAGCCTCGGCGCCGATGTTGCGGTGGTGGTGGCCTATGGCCTCCTGCTGCCGCAGGCGGTGCTTTCCGCGCCGCGCCTCGGTTGCGTCAATCTGCACGCCTCGCTCCTGCCGCGCTGGCGCGGTGCCGCACCCATTCAGCGTGCAGTCATGGCCGGCGATGCCGAAACCGGCGTGATGACGATGCAGATGGAAGCTGGCCTCGATACCGGCCCGGTGCTGATGGCGGAGCGCCTTGCCATCGGCCGCAAGACGGCGGGCGAACTGCACGATGCGCTCGCCCATCTCGGTGCCGATCTGATGGTGCGCACCCTGGGCGCGCTCGAACGCGGCAGCATCGAAGCGGTGCCGCAAACGGGCGAAGCCGTCTATGCGAAGAAGATCACCAAGGACGAAGCCCGCATCGATTGGGCGAAACCGGCTGCGGACCTCGATTGCCTGATCCGCGGCCTGTCGCCCTTTCCCGGTGCCTGGTGCATGGCGAATGGCGAACGGCTGAAAATCCTCTACGCCGAACCGGTATCGGGAAATGGCGCGCCCGGCACGGTGCTGGATGATGCGCTCACCATTGCCTGTGGTGAAGGCGCGTTGCGCCTTGTTCGTGTGCAGCGGGCCGGCAAAGCGGTGATGGCGGCGGATGAATTGCTGCGGGGTTTCGCGCTTGCCCCCGGCACACGGCTTGCCTGATGCCGCGCTACCGCCTGACGCTCGAATATGATGGCGCGCCCTTTGTCGGCTTCCAGCGTCAGAACAATGGCCCCTCGGTGCAGGGTGCGCTGGAAGACGCGATCGAAAAACTCTCGGCCCAGCGTGTCACCGTGATGGCGGCCGGCCGCACCGATGCCGGTGTCCATGCGCTGGCGCAGGTGGTGCATTTCGATCTGGAAAAGACCTATGTGGCCGAAAAGGTGCGCGATGCGCTGAACTTTCACCTGCGGCCCAATCCGGTGTCGGTGCTGGATGCGGTGGTTGCGGCGCCCGATTTCCACGCCCGTTTTCAGGCCAGGGGCCGCCATTATCTCTACCGCATTCTCTGCCGCACCGCGCCGCCCGCCATCGACCGTGGCCGGGTCTGGCATGTCATGCACAATCTCGATTGGCAGGCGATGCACCGCGCGGCACAGGTGCTCGTCGGCCATCATGATTTCACCACCTTCCGCGCCACCAATTGCCAGGCCAAATCGCCGATGAAGACGCTGGATCGTCTGGCGGTTGAACCGGCGGGTGCGGAGATCCATATCTATGCCGATGCGCGCAGCTTCCTGCATCATCAGGTGCGCTCGATGGTGGGGTCGCTGAAACTGGTGGGGGAGGGCAAGTGGGACGAAGCCCGCCTTGCTGCCGTGCTGGCGGCGCGGGATCGCACCGCCTGCGGTCCGGTGGCACCGGCCGAAGGGCTCTATCTCACCGCTGTCGATTACTGAAGGTCGACCAGGCTGACGCAGCCGGGGTCGATGGCCTGTCCGAAGAAAATCTCGCCCACGCGGGCAAAGCGGTCAGGGGCGTCGGTGACCAGGAATTGCGGTGGCCCGTTTTCGCCCCGGTCCGCGTTCAGATCGTTTTCGGCCAGAAGTCTTATCGCCGCGCGCGCCGCGGTCTCCGCACTGTCGACCAGAAGGATTGCATCGCCCGCAACCTTCGCGATCACATCCTTCAGCACCGGATAATGGGTGCAGCCGAGCAGCAGGCATTTCGGCCGCGGCACCGTCGCCAGCAGCGGGTCGAGATAGCGATGCGCAATTGCGTCTGCAATCGGTCCTGCGATCAACCCTTCTTCGCTCATCGGCACGAACAGCGGGCAGGCCTGCTGCACAACGCCCACGCGCCCACGCGCCTCAATCGCCCGGACATAGGCACCGCCTTTGACGGTGCCTTCGGTCGCGATCACCGCAATGGGCCCGGCCGGCGTGGCGGCAATGGCGGCATCTGCACCGGGTGCAATCACACCCATCACCGGCAAGGGTGCAAAGGCCGTCTGCAATTCGGGAAGGGCGACGGATGCGGTATTGCACGCCACCACGATCATCTTCACCCCGCGCCGCCGCAGCGCCTCTGTTGCCTGCAACGCATAGCGCTTCACCGTGTCGGCGCTCTTGGTGCCGTAAGGAAGGCGCGCGGTGTCGCCCAGATAGATGAACCGCTCCCGCGGCAGCGCCCGGCACAAAGCGCGCATGACGGTCAGCCCGCCCATGCCGGAATCGAACACGCCGATGGCCGCGTTACGGTTCACGGGCGCGTGGTGAAATAGGTTTGCAGCACGGCTTCATAAATGTCGGTCAGCCGTTCGATCTCGGCCACCGGCATGCACTCATCGACCTTGTGCATGGTGGCGTTCGGCAGGCCCAATTCCACCACCGGACAGTGATCCTTGATGAAGCGGGCGTCGGACGTGCCGCCGCCGGTGGAGAAGGCCGGTTTCTTCCCCGTCACCTTTTCCACCGCATCCGCGATGCAGCCGGTGAACGGGCCGGGCGCAGTCAGGAAGGAAACGCCGGAGACATGGCTGCCAAGGGTGATTTCGCCACCCATCTGCCCGCGCACCTCCGCGATGGCGGTTTCCACCCGGCGCAGCAACGTCTCGGGCGTGTGCATGTCATTGAAGCGGATGTTGAAGCGGGCCTTCGCCTCGCCCGGTACGACGTTGGTGGCGGGGTTGCCGACATCGGCACTGGTGAAGGCAAGCGTGGATGGCTCGAAATGGGCGTTGCCGGAATCCAGCGGGTCTTCGTTCAGCCGGGTGATGAGGCGGGCAAGAATGGGAATCGGGTTTAGCGCCTGATGCGGATAGGCGACGTGGCCCTGGGTTCCTGCAACCCGGATCTGAAAGTTCATCGAGCCGCGGCGGCCGATTTTCAAGGTGTCCCCGCTCGCGGCAGCGGATGTCGGTTCGCCCACCACGCAATGGTCGATGCGCTCACCCCGTTCCGTCAGCCATCCAAGCATCTTGGGGGTGCCGTTGATGGCACGGCCTTCTTCATCGCCGGTGATCAAAAGGCTGATGGAACCGTCGAACGGCCCTTTGCCGATGTGGCGTGCGGCGGCGGCAACAAAGGCGGCTACGGCGGACTTCATGTCGGCGGCGCCGCGGCCGTAAAGCACACCATCGCGGATCGCGGCCGCAAATGGCGGCGACCGCCACTGGTTTTCATCGCCCGGCGGCACGACGTCGGTATGACCGGCGAAACAGAAATTGGGTGCCGCCGTGCCGAACCGGGCATAGAGATTGTCGACCGGTGCCTCGCCCTCCGCCGTGAAATGCAGCCGGTGACAGGTGAAGCCAAGGCCATTGAGCGCCAGTTCCAGTACACCCAACGCACCTTCGTCACGCGGTGTCACGGATGGGCAACGGATCAGGTCTTGTGCAAGGGAAACGGGGTCAGGGGCGGCCATGGGCTCGCGATTTAGGCCGGGCTTTGGTCTATGGTCAACCGGGGAAACCGCGGGAGGAATGTATGGCTGGCAGACTGGAAGGCAAGGTGGCGCTGATCACAGGCGCGGCAAGCGGGATCGGGCGCGGCACGGTCGATCTGTTCGTGCGGGAGGGTGCGCGCGTGATCGCCGCCGACATTCAGGACGATCGGGGCGCCCGTATCGAGGAAGAATATTCCGGCAAGGCCCGCTATGTGCGTTGCGATGTATCGGACGAAGCGGCCATCGCCGCGGCGGTTGAGGCGGCGTCCCGTCATTTCGGCAAGCTCGATTGCCTGTTCAACAATGCCGGCACGGGTGGTGCCAATGATGCCGCGGATGGCGTGAGCGCGCAGAATTTCGATCAGGTCATGCACCTGCATGTGCTGGCCGCGATGCTCGGCATGAAATACGCCGTCCCGCTGATGCGCAAATCCGGCGGTGGCTCGATCATCACCACGGCTTCGGTGGCGGGGCTCAGGGCCGGTTACGGGCCGCTGCTCTATTCCACTGCCAAAGGCGCCATTATTCACATGACGCATGTGGCGGCGGCGCAATTGGCGGCGTCTTCCATTCGCGTCAATTGCATTTGTCCGGGTTTGATCGCGACCAATATTTTCGCCAGCAGTCTGGGTGTGCCGAGCCAGCTTGCCGAAACCCGCATCGATGCGATTGCGGAAGCCTCACGCGCTTCGCAACCAATCCAGCGTGGCGGCCGCCCGCGTGATATCGCGGAGGCCGCGCTCTATCTCGCCAGCGACGGTTCGGATTGGGTCACTGGGCAGGCCATCGTGGTCGATGGTGGGCTCACCCTCGGGCCGCAGGGTATGGAACAACTTTCCGCGTTTGCTCCGATCGTGCAGGCACTCGGCGTCGATCAGGAAGCGCTGGCCGCCGCAGCCCCCGGTCACTCTAGTCCCGCAGCAGATCGTTGATGGAGGTCTTGGCGCGGGTGCGCGCGTCGACCCGCTTTACGATCACGGCACAGTAAAGCGATGGCCGGTCGGAGGCGCCGGGCAGATTGCCCGGCACCACCACCGAGTAGGGTGGCACTTTGCCCTGGAATATCTCGCCGGTCGCACGATCGACGATTTTGGTCGATGCAGTCAGAAACACGCCCATGGACAGCACCGAGCCTTCGCCGACAATCACGCCTTCGGCCACTTCGGAGCGGGCGCCGATGAAGCAATTGTCCTCGATGATGGTGGGGGCTGCTTGCAGCGGTTCCAGAACGCCGCCAAGGCCGGCGCCGCCAGAGATATGGCAATGGGCGCCCACCTGCGCGCAGGAGCCAACCGTCGCCCAGGTATCGACCATGGTGTTTTCGCCGACATAGGCACCGACATTCACAAAGCTGGGCATAAGGACAGCGCCCTTGGCGATAAAGGCCGAATGGCGCACGACCGCGCCCGGCACCGCGCGGAAGCCGGCGGCGCGGAAGCGCGCTTCGTCCCAGCCTGCGAATTTGGAATCAACCTTGTCCCACCAATGGGCGCCGCCCGGTGCGCCGCCGATCAGCCTCATGTCGTTCAGGCGGAAGGAAAGCAGGACGGCTTTCTTCAACCATTGATGCACATGCCAGTCGTCGCCGGTCTTTTCGGCCACCCGTGCCTTGCCGCTGTCGAGTTGCGCAAGCGCCTCGCCGACCGCATCGCGGATCGGGCCTTTGGTGGTTGGCGAAAGCGTATCGCGGTTTTCCCAGGCTTCGTCGACAAGGGCGGCCAGCGTCGTCATCATTCATACCCTGATGGAATGGAGGAATTGCGTAAGATTGCCGGTTTCGTGATCGATGTGAAGCTCCGGTGCCGCGATGCGCCAATAGGATTGGCCAAGGCCATTGTTCAGCCACACGGTCGTCATGCCAAGCGCATTGGCGGGCACGAGATTGCGCGCGCTATCTTCGAACAGTACCGCGCGGTCTGCGTGGACGCCTTGAAGTGCGACCAGTGCAGCATAGGCCGCCGGATCGGGCTTGGCCCGGAAGTCCAGCGCCTTCGCATCCACGATTGCGCAAAACAGATCTGCGATTTCCAGCCGGTCGAGTACCGCACGGGCGAAGCGGCCGCAATTGTTGGTGAAGACAAGGCGCCGTCCCGGCAACCGGGCAAGACCGCTGCGCAATTGCGGGGCCGGTTTGAGGGCGAGGCCGGCGATATCGTTGATCTCGTCGTGATAGCGATCCGGGTCGATACCGTGATGGCGGATCAGCCCGGCCAGCGTGCTGCCGTAGTCTTGCAGATAACGCTTCTGAAGTGCCCAGGCCGGATCGCGCGCCATGCCGAGGTGCTGCTGCACAAAGCAGCAGATTCGTTCTTCCATGGCGGTGTGCTGATCCCCGTCCACCGTGTAGAGCGTGTGGTCAAGATCGAACACCCAGGTGTCCAGGTGCCGCAGATCGGGCCCCGGGCTGGCGGCCCGGCAGGTGGTTTCGCTTTGCTGCTGCATGGGCGGACCATGGGGGAAGTGCCTTCCACCCGCAAGCCCGCTTGTTCGGCCATTTCGTCCCGATTCGGGCCAATTTCTTTCAAAAAGCTTTAATCGGGCGCGGCGGACAGTAGGGCCTCGCAAAGGTGGGAAATACGATGGCCTCGAAACGCCCGTTGCCATCCGGGCCGCCGCTGTCTGGCACATTGTCGCAGGAAGATGTCCTCAAGATTCTGGAGGACCGGACGCTCGCGGCCCAGCGGCAATTGGCGGGCCGGCCCGATGCCGCGCCGGAGGTTCTGCTCTATCTGGCGGCGCGTGGCCGCACGGCCGTGCGTCGCATGGTGGCCGCGAACCATGCCACCCCGCCACATGCCAACCGCCTCCTTGCCGACGATGAAGATGACGAAGTGCGGGCGCAGCTTGCGCGCAAGATCGGCCGCCTGCTGCCCGATCTGGGCGCGGCGGAGAATGCGCGCCTTCGCGAACTGACCATTGAAACGATGGAGCGGCTGGCGGCCGATCAGTTGCCGCGCGTGCGTGCCGCCCTGGCGGAGGAAATCAAGACGCTCGACTGTGTGCCGCAGCATCTGGTGCAGGCGCTGGCGCGCGATGCCGAAGCGATCGTGGCAGCGCCGATCCTGGAATATTCACCACTGCTATCGGATTCGGACCTGCTGGAGATCATCGCGACGGCCAAGATCGCAGAAGCGTTGGCCGCGATTGCGCGGCGAAAATCCGTCAGCGCCAATGTGTCCAATGCGATTGTCACGGCACTGGATATCCCGGCCATTGCGGCCCTTCTCGCAAATCCCGATGCAAAAATCCGCGATGAAACGCTGCAGAAAATCCTCGATACGGCGGAATCGATCGAGGATTGGCACAAGCCGCTTGTTCTGCGCCTCGACCTTTCCCAACGCGCCATCCGGCGCATCGCAGGTTTTGTCGGCTCGTCACTGCTGGATCAATTGTCTGATCGGCATAATCTAGATGAAGATACCCGGCTTTATCTCGGCCGGCAGTTGCGCAGCCGTCTCGATGCGGAAGAAAGCACGCCGTCGGAAGAGGAGATGGCGCATGAGCGTGTCCGGGCGGCGCTGGCGGCCGGTCAACTGGACGATGCTTTTGTGAGCAAGGCCGCAGAGGCTGGGCAGCGTGAGGATGTGCTGCTGGCACTGGCGGAACTGGCACAAATTCCGCGTGATGTCGTAAGCAAAATTTTGCAATCGGGCTCTGCCCGGCCGCTAACCGCACTCGCATGGTATGCCGGGCTCAGCATGCGGGCCGCGTTCAAGATCCAGCACTTCGTTCAGAAACTCCCTGCAAGCCAGCTTCTTCCCGCGCGCCAGGGCATACATTTCCCGCTCTCCGAAAAGGAGATGCGCTGGCATCTGGGTTATTTCGGTATTCCGGCCTGAGCATTCTTTTCCGCAGGTATTAATCCGTGAGGACCTATGCGCACCGCAACTCCGTCCTTGCCGCCTGTGGGTGTTTCGAGAAAGCCCGCCTGCTTCATGCCGCGGGCTTTGCAATTCGTCCGCCCTTCGATTTCAAAGGCGATGTCGGTGATGCAGAGGGGTGTGGTGCCGGCAATCACAGCTTTGCCGCCGGCCTGCTCGACCCGCAGGAAATAGCGCTCATCGGATAGCGGGGTGGAAATCAGGCTTGTGCATTCCGCGGGTGGAATTTTCCACCAGCCGCGCGCGAACCAGGATTTCTCGTCGTTCATCCCAATGGAAGCCCAAAGCGGTTTGCCGGTGGTGTTGCAGACGGAATATCCGGCCGGTGCAGCAATCGCGCCGGCGGCCTTTTCCAGGGCGGAGAAAAGATCGGCATCGCTTGTGTTGGTTGCAAGGCCGTGGGACGAGCGGAAGCGGTCCAGTGTGGTGCGAAAAATCGCGCCCACTTCGCCGTCGGGTTTTTTGATCGGGTAGCCATTGTCGGCCAGAAGGCGTTGCAGCCCGGCCAGACGCGCCTGCTCCAGCGTGGCGATCTCGTCTGTTTCGGTCAGCGTTTCGGTCCAGTCTGCCTTGTGGTGTGTTTTGACGGCGGCAAAGCCCACCGCGAAGCCTTGGTCCGGCGGGCACCCGGCCGATAATCCTGGCCGGCGCAATTGAAAGCGCCCATGCGCAACGCATAGAAAGACATTGCCGCCCCATGCGCGCGACAGGCCGCTATGGGCGCGCGATGATTGCGCGTAGATGTAGTAGGAGGCGTTTTTCAACCTGCCATCGACAAGTGCTGTGCAGGCACCGGGTGTGATTCGCGTCCAACCGTTTGTTTCGAGCGCCGTCTTGGTCTGCGTTCCGCTGGCGGCATAAACGATATAACTGGTGCGGTTGCAGATTTTCAGGGCCGCGCTGGCGCTGACGGCCGTAAGGGGCAGCGCGCCGCATGCAATGGCGCAGCCTGCAATCAACCGTGCAATACGGGTCATTCCGCCGTGATCATCGTGCCTGCGCCGTGCTCGGTGAACAGTTCCAGCATCAGCACATGTGGAATGCGGCCATCGAGGATGACGGCCGCCTTCACGCCCTGCTCCACGGCGTGAACCGCAGTCTCGATCTTGGGGATCATGCCACCGGAAATCGTTCCGTTCTCGATCAGGCGGCGCGCTTCATGCACGCTCAGGCGTTGAATCAGTTTGCCTTCGCGATCGAGCACCCCCTCGACATCCGTCAACAGGATCAGACGTTCCGCGGTCAGCGCGCCCGATACCGCACCGGCAACCGTGTCGGCGTTGATGTTGTAGGTTTCACCCTTGTGGCCGACGCCGATCGGCGCAATCACCGGAATGAGGTCCGAGGCGATGATCGTGCGCAGGACTTCCGGCGTGATTTTCTCGGGCTCGCCAACAAAGCCGAGGTCCACCGTTCCACCGCCATTGGCGGATTTGTGTTCAAGCTTGCGGGCAATCACCAGGTTGCCGTCTTTTCCGGAAAGGCCGACAGCACGGCCGCCCGCCGCGTTGATGCCGCTGACGATCTGCTTGTTGATGGAGCCCGCCAGCACCATCTCCACCACTTCGATCGCGGCCTGGTCGGTAACGCGCAAGCCATCGACGAACGAGGAGGGGATGGAAAGCCGTTTCAGCATCGCGCCGATCTGCGGGCCGCCGCCATGAACCACAACCGGATCGATCCCGGTCTGTTTCATCAGCACGATGTCCTGGGCGAAATGTTCGCTGACGCCACCTTCCATCGCGTGGCCGCCATACTTCACCACGATCGTCTTGCCGTCATATTTCAGAATAAACGGCAGCGCCTCGACCAACACGCGCGCGGTTGAACGCCAGCGCGCCATAACGCGTAAATTGCGATCCTGCGTGGTGTCGTCGGAAAGTGCCATCATAGGGGCCCTGAGCGAAAGCGGGCGCGTTATAGCGGAAAGATTATTGCACAGCCAGCGCCGCCAGATGCAGGCGCAAATTGTCCAGTCCAATCGATTTTTCGGCCGAAGTGGCGGCGATTTCAGGGTATGCCGCCGGGTGCTTGCGGGATTCGAGCAGCACTTCGGCAACCCTGGTTTCCCGTTCGGCGGGGCGCAGTTTGTCGAGCTTGGTCAGGGTCAGAAGGTAGGAAACCGCGGCGGAATCCAGCAGCTTCATGGCGGCCCGGTCGATTTCCCCGACCCCGCGCCGCGCGTCGATCAGCAGGATGACGCGCTTGAGATTTGCCCGGCCGCGCAGATAGGCGAAAATCAGGGCCTGCCATTCCGCCGCCAGCGATTTCGATGCCTTGGCGTAGCCATAGCCTGGAAGGTCCACCAGCATCAGATGACTATCCAGCCGGAAGAAATTGATTTCGCGCGTGCGCCCCGGCGTGTTGGAGACCCGCGCCAGTCCGCGCCGCCCGGTCAACGCGTTGATCAGGCTCGATTTGCCGACATTGGATCGGCCGACAAATGCAATCTCCGGGAGCGTGGGCACCGGCAGGGTGTCGATCGAGGGCGCACCGGCGATAAAGCCAGCTTTGCTGAACAGAACACGCGCGGCCTCTATCCGGGCGGGGTCTGCTGCGTCGCCGCCGGGCTCGTCTTCCACCATGGTGTGGTCCTACTCGCCCGCCGCCGGTTCGGATTTTTCCCGGCGCTTTGACGAAAAAAACTTCAGGTTCTCGAACAGGTGCACCGGCGCGCCCTGGCGGCGCATGATGAAATATTGTTGGGTTACCGACAAAAGATTGTTCCAGGTCCAGTAAATCACCAGCCCGGCCGGGAATGTTGCCAGCATGAAAGTGAAGATCAGCGGCATGAAAGCAAACATGCGCGCCTGAATGGGATCGGTCGGGGCTGGGTTCAGTTTGGTTTGCAGCCATTGGGTGATGCCCATCAGAATCGGCCAGATGCCGATCGAGAGGAACGCCGGAATGAAATGCGGGATCTGATACGACAGCAAACCGAACAGGTTCAGGATCGACGTCGGGTCGGGCGCCGAAAGGTCGTGAATCCAGCCGAAGAACGGCGCGTGTCGCATCTCGATCGTGACGTACAGAACTTTGTAAAGCGCATAGAATACCGGCACCTGGATCAGCATCGGCAGGCAGCCCGAGACGGGATTGACCTTTTCCCGCTTGTACAGCTCCATCATTTCCTGCTGCTGACGCGCCCGGTCATCGGCGAATCGTTCACGGATGCGCGTCATCTCGGGCTGAACCTTTTTCATCCGGCTCATGGAAGCGTAGGAGGCGTTGGCAAGCGGGAAGAAGATCAGTTTGACCGTCACGGTCAGGAGCAGAATGGCGATGCCGAAATTGCCGACCAGCGTGTAGAATTCATCGAGAAGCCAGAACATCGGCCGGGTGATAACGGAGAACCAGCCCCAGTCGATGGCGAAGTCGAAGCCTTGGATACCAAGTTTTTTCTGATAGCTCTGCAGGATTTTCACGACTTTTGCGCCGGCGAAAAGATGCTGGGTGACGGTCGTGGTGCCGCCGGGCGCGATGTCATGGGCGGCCAGCCGATAGTCGGATTGATAGGCGACCGTCCCGTTCAAATTGGAGGCGGCGTAGGAACTCTCATATTTCTGGCTCTGGGGCGGGATGACCGCGGCCATCCAGTATTTGTCGGTAATGCCGACCCAGCCGCCGGTGGAATGGAAGGTTTGCGGTTGGTCGGGCTTGTCTTTCAGATCGCTGTATTTGGTGTATTTCGCGCTTCCGTCGGCATAACCGACGAAGCCTTGGTGAATATACCAGGAGGAATGCGCCTCCGACGCGGGCACGCCGTCGCGAACGACATAGGCATAGGGATAAAGGGTGACCTTACTGTCTGATTTGTTGGCAACTGTGTCGGACACCGTGAACATATATTGATCGTCGACCGCGATCTGCCGCGTGAACACCAGGCCGTGACCATTCTCCCAGCGCAGTGTGACAGGGTGACCGGGCGAGAGTTCGCTGCCGCCGGCCAATGTCCATGCGGTTTCGTTGTCCGGCATCGGCTGGTTGCTGTCCGGCGGGGCCACCCAGCCGAATACCGCATAATAGGGATAGTCCGCGCCCTGCGGCGCCAGCAGCGCGATTTCAGGGCTCTTGGGGTCAACCGTCTCGCGATATTTTTTCAAACGCAGATCGTCAAACCGTGCGCCCTTCAGCAGAAGCGATCCATCGACCGTCGGCGTATCGATCGTGATGCGCGTGCCCGATTGGTGCAATGCTTCTGCGCGGCTCAAATGCGCCGTTGTCGGCGTGGGTGCTGTGAGCTTCGGCGCACTCGCGGCAGGGTGGGCGGTACCGCCCTTTGTCTTGTGAGACAATTCCGTCTGTTGTGCGATACGCGCCTGCTCGCTCTTCAGTTGCGGCTGTACCACAAAATATTCCCAGCCGATGAACACGGCTGCACAAAGGACAACGGCGAGCAGAAGGTTTTTGTTTTCGTTCATGGATGATGAGCCGGTGGTACGGGGTCAAAGCCCGACGAACCGCCGAGCCACGAAATCGGGTGACAGCGCGCCAGGCGCCTTGCGGCAAGGCCCAATCCTCTGACCGGGCCGTGCGTATGGATCGCCTCAATCGCATAAGTGGAGCAGGTGGGCGTGAACCGGCACGAGGGTGGCAAAAGTGGGGATACCACCAGCCGGTAGCCGTGAATGGGGGCCGTCAGAACGGCGGTCACGATGCGGCGAAGCATGTGGTCCGGCGTCGTCACGCGGAAGGCCCTCCGGGTTTGGCGGCTGCCAGTTTGGCGTGTGCCGCGCGAAGTGCGCGCTGGAGGTCTTCCAGCAGGCCGGCATAGGGTCGGGTCAGCGTGGCCGGCCGCGCGACCAGAACATAGTCATGCCCTTCAAGGCCATAAAGGGGGATAAGTGCCGCTGCCGCTGCGCGCAACCGCCTTTTGGCTCTGTTCCGTGCCACCGCGTTGCCCACTTTCCTGCTTGCCGTAAAGCCAATGCGGATTTCCGTGCCGTGATCGGGCGTTACGCATGTTTCCAGCGTTAGCCCGGGCTCTGACCGCCTTACCCCGCGCTGGGCGCGAAGGAAATCGTCCCTTTTTTTTAGGCGCTTGAAGGCCGGCGCCGCAGGCTGTGGTAGCCGCCGCGGGAACCGGTCGGGGCTCAGGCCGAAAGCTTCTTGCGGCCGTGCACACGGCGCCGGGCCAGCACTTTCTGGCCGCCCTTTGTGGCCGCGCGGGCGCGGTAGCCGTGCCGCCTTTTGCGGACGAGTTTGCTCGGCTGATAGGTGCGCTTCATCGGTTCAGGCTTTCACTGGGCAGGTCACCAAAGAGGCCGTGCTTCTAGGCACAGACCGGCGGGCTGTCAACCACCGGCGAGTCTGGCAACCAGCCCCGCAGGCCCCAGGCAAGCGGTTGTGCCCGCTTTATTTTTGAATGCTTTCCGGGCTTTATGCGCGGCATGCTGGCCCGACCCCGCGCGCGCATGGCCGGTGCCTGGGGGCTTGTCGCACACAGCCTGTCCGGGCGCTTGCTGCTTCTTACACTTCTTTATGTGCTGATCAGCGAGGCGCTGATCTCCGTGCCGAGCATTGCGCGCTATCACCGCAGCCTGCTGGAAAGCCATATCGAATCCGCCGAGATCGCGATCCTGCCCTTCACCGAATTGGGTGGGCAGCAATTGTCGGCGGCCTTGCGTGCGCAATTGCTGCAGCGCGCCGGTGCCACGGCCGTGATGCTCAAGCGGCCCGATCAGCGTGAGCTGTTTCTGGTCCATGGAATGCCGCAGCGCATCGACCATACGATCGACCTGCGGCAGTCCGGCATTGTGGGCGATCTTTATCAGGCACTTGACTGCCTGATCGCGGGTGGCACCCGCATGCTGCATGTGATCGCACGGACCCAGATTTCGCGGGCCGAGACGATTGAAGTGCTGGTGGATGAAGTGCCCATCCGCGAAGCGTTGCTCGTTTATGCCGAGCGGACGTTTCTGTTTGGCCTGCTCATCTCCGTGATCGCGGCGATCCTTGTTTTCCTAAGCCTCTATTTTGTGCTGGTCCGGCCGATGCGGCGTATCACCCAGGCCATGGTCAGCTTTCGCGACAATCCGGAAGATGCTTCGCGCATTGTGGTGCCGTCGAACCGGCGTGACGAAGTGGGCATTGCCGAGCGTGAACTGGCCGAAATGCAGCGCGATCTTAATGCGTCCCTGCAACAGAAAACGCGGCTCGCCGCACTGGGGGCCGCGGTTGCGCGGATACAGCACGATCTGCGCAATATTCTCGCCAGCGCGCAATTGGCATCCGACCGGCTCAGCGCGATCAACGATCCGGTGGTGCAGCGCCTGGCCCCACGGCTTATCACGGCATTGGATCGTGCCGTTGGCCTTGCCACCAATACCTTGCGTTATGGCCGAGCCGATGAACGGCCGGCGGTGCGTCGCAAAGTGCTGCTGGCACCAATTGTTGACGAAGCGGCAGAGGCCGCCCTCGCCATCCGGGGCGGGGCGGGCCGCAAGGTGCGATTGCATAACGAAGTCTCGCAGACGTGTCAGGCCTATGCCGATCCGGAACATCTTCACCGCATCGTCCTCAATCTGTTGCGCAATGCTGCACAGGCCCTGCAGACGCAGGATGATGGCGCCATTACCGTTTCCACGGATGAAAGCGCGGGCCGGCTTGTTATCACTATTGCCGACAATGGCCCGGGTATAATGCCGGAATTGCAGGATCGGTTGTTCAAACCCTTTGCAGCGGGGGCGCGCAATGGCGGTTCCGGCCTTGGTCTTGCGATTGCTCGCGATCTGGCGCGCGCGCAAGGTGGCGATGTCAGCCTTGTCGCGACCGGGACCGCAGGCACCGTTTTCCGTATCGAACTGCCTTGTCGGGCGGAGGGCGTATGAGCTGGGACCCACATGCTTATCTGACATTCGCCGATGCACGCACGCGGCCGGCGGCCGAACTTCTCGCCCGCGTTCCGGCACAATCACCGGCGCGCGTTGCCGATTTGGGTTGCGGGCCCGGCAACTCCACCGCACTTCTTGCCGCGCGTTGGCCCAATGCTGAAATCGAAGGTATCGATTCCGCGCCACGGATGATCGCAGCCGCTTCAGCAACGGAACTCCGCGCGCGATGGACGGTTGCGGATATAGCGACCTGGCAACCGTCCGATTTACCGGATGTGATATTTTCCAATGCTGCGTTGCAATGGCTGGGTGATCATAAGGCGTTGCTGCCGCGTTTGATGGGCTTTCTGAAGCCGGACGGGGTTTTCGCGTTTCAGATGCCACGTAATTACGATGCACCTTCCCATCGGTTGATGGCGGTTGCGGCCGCCGCCGGTCCTTGGGCAGACAAGCTGTCGGCCATTCCAGCACGCGTGATGGCGCCGGCGGAATTCTATTTCGATGTTCTGGCACCGATGGCGGCAGAGCTTGATATATGGGAAACAAGCTATCTCCATTGTCTGGAAGGCGGCGATCCAGTTTTCCGCTGGACGCGCGCCACCGGCCTGCGGCCCTATGAGCAGGCGTTGGAAGGTGCGGAACGTGAAGGGTTCCTGGAAACCTATCGTGCATTGCTGCGGGAAGCTTATCCGCGGCGCGATGATGGAAAGACGCTGTTTCCATTCCAGCGTCTGTTTGTGGTGGCGCGAACCTGACGTGCCGAACGGGCGTGTTTGCGAAAGGTACGGAGCCTGAGAAAGCCGTTCAAAGCCGAATGGATTTTAGAGCAAGATCTGATTCGACGGAATCGCGATTTTGCTCCAGATCTTTGTTTCATCGCGCAATTTATCGGAAAACCGCTTCACACTTTTCCGATTGCGCTTTAGTTTTGACAACATGATTAAGCCCGGAACGCGCAATCTCATCACCGATGTGCCCGGCCTTCTGGTCGGGCAGGCGGAAGATGTGAATGCCCGCACGGGTGTAACCGTTCTGACGGCGGACGTGCCGTTTGCTGCTGTTGCCGATGTGCGCGGTGGCGCACCGGGCACGCGCGATGTTGAGGCGCTCAATCCGGTTTCACTGGTCGATGGGATTGATGCCATCACGCTTTCCGGTGGCTCGGCTTTTGGGCTGGATGCGCCGTCGGGTGTTCAAAGCGTTTTGCGTGCGCGGGGGCGCGGATTTCAGATTGCGCCCGGCGCCCCCAGGGTGCCCGTGGTATCGGGGGCGATCCTGTTCGATCTCGCCAATGGTGGCGATAAGAACTGGGGTGATGAGCCGCCCTATCGCGCATTGGGCGCGGCTGCCATGGCGCGCGTTGCCAGGGATTTTGCACTGGGCAATGCGGGGGCTGGTTATGGGGCCATGGCAGGTGCCTACAAAGGCGGCCTTGGCAGCGCGTCAGCGGTCGGCGGCGATGGCATTCACGTCGGTGCATTGGTTGCGGTGAATTCTGTCGGCTCGCCCGTCATCCCCGGTACCGATCTCTTCTGGGCCTTCCTGTTTGAGCAGAGCGGTGAATTCGGCGGCCGTTATCCGGTGGGACCTTTGCCGCCGATGACACAGGCAATGCCGGACGACATGAAGGGGGCGGCCGCTGCCGGTGCCAATACCACGATTGCCATTGTCGCCACCGACGTGGCGCTTCCCCGGATTGCTTTGCAACGCGTGGCGATTATGGCGGCTGACGGTTTTGCGCGGGCTTTGCGGCCTGTTCACACCCCGCTTGACGGCGATCTTCTGTTTGCGGTTTCCACCGCTGCCAACACGCAAATGCCCGCCAGCCCGCATATGGTGATGCGGATCGGCACCATGGCGGCCGATTGTCTGGCGCGCGCCGTCGCGCGCGGCGTTTATGAAGCGCAAACGATCGGACCCTTGATTTCCTACCGTGACCGTTTTCCGAAAATGCGGGAGGTGCGGCGATGAGCGATCACAATCAAAAGGCGGTGACACGGCGCGGTTTTGCGGCCACGGCGCTGGTGGGCGGCTTCGCGCTTGCCGCGGGGCCCCTGAATGCCGCGGCGATTGTGACGCCGGCGGATGGGCTGGATGCCGGTGAGGTGAGTATACCGGTCAAAGATGGTGCGATCCCCGCTTATCGCGCCCGGCCCGAGGGGAAGCGCGATTGTCCGGTTATCCTCGTGGTGCAGGAAATCTTCGGCGTGCACGAACACATCAAGGATGTCTGCCGTCGTTTTGCGAAGCTTGGGTATTACGCGATCGCGCCATCGCTTTACGCGCGTTACGGCGATCCGGGAAAATATGGCACGGGCCGTATCAAAGACTTGGTGGCCAATATTGTGAGTAAAGTCCCCGATGCGGAGGTGATGCAGGACCTCGATGCGGCGGCGGCATTCGCGGGCGGCGATGGGGGCGACAGCAAACGGCTTGGTATCACGGGCTGGTGTTGGGGTGGCCGTATCGTCTGGTTGTATGCGGCGCACGCACGGTCCTTACGGGCAGGCGTGGCCTGGTACGGCCCGCTGACGGGAGAGAAGAATGCGCTCCGGCCCGTGCACCCGATCGATGTTGCCGGAACATTGAAGGCACCTGTGCTCGGCCTTTATGGCGGGCTCGATCATGGCATCACGCCGGGGGATATTGCAGCAATGCGCAAGGCGCTTGCCGATGCCGGCAAAACGGATTGCCGGATCGATGTCTTTGCCGATGCGCAGCATGGCTTTTTTGCTGACTATCGCGCGTCCTACAATGCAGCAGATGCGGAAATTGCCTGGCACCGCTGCCTTTCCTGGTTGAATGAACATGGTGCGGCGTAGGCCATAAATAAAAACGGCGCCATCAATGGCGCCCGGCGGAAATCGTGGCGGGTACGTTTCTACCGCGCGAAGACCCGCACTTCACCGGCCGAAAGATTGGGGTCCGTCGCTGAGGAAATGCTGAGGCGGGAGGCCGGAACGCCCATCTCCGTCATCGCCTGCAACACCCCTTGCGCGCGGCGTTTTGCAGTGGTCTGGGCGGATTGCACGCCGGATGCGGTACTTCGTGTCGGTGAAACGGCAACAATGCGGAAATTCGCATTGGGCTGCGAAGCAAGTGTGTTGTTCAGCGTCGTATAAAGTGATTGCCGGTAATCGGCTGCGCCGCGGCTGAACGGAATTGTTGCAATCGGGCTTACGCCGCCATCGCGGGCACCAGGCCGATAGGATGATGGCGTCAGCAGACCCGCACTGCCGCCACTGTAGAGTTCGCCATTCTTGATGCTGTTGGCCAGTGCGGTCAGGTTCGCCCGTTCGTTGCCGACATAGGTTGTCTGGCGTTGCAGGTCGTCCGACACGTCCTTCAGAACGCGGTCGATGACGATGATCGTCTGGTTGGTTTCGTCCTCCAGCACCGAAAGCTGGCGATGGTCTTCATCGACGGCGCCGGAAACATTGAAGGTCGCCACAATCTGGTCGAGTGCGTAATGCGCGGACGACGCGTCGTTGTTCACGTCTGTGCCCAGCGCATTCAAGGTATTGATGTTGCCTGAAAGCTGATCCAGCGCGCTCTGCGCCCCGTTCCATTCCTGCACCAGTTCCGGGTTGCCGCGGGTCGTGCCCATCTGCAGCCGGGCCAGAATATGGCCCTTTGCGCTCTGATAGGCGGTGGCAGACGATGCGTTGGCGTTGCGGATATCGGACAGGCGCTGGGCGTAGCCCGAAATCCGCTGCGAGATGCCGGCAACCTGTCCACGCAATTGCTGAATGGTCTTGTTGACTGCGGTACCGGTATCGGTGCCGGAACTGACCGTCACCGGCGCAACGCTGACGGAATAGGCGCCACCCGTCGCATAGCTTGCGCCGGGCTGTCCCGTGGTGAGGGGAAGTGTTCCCGCTTCGGCCGTTTGGCTTGCCGGCGGCGGCTCATCTCCGCTGCCGAACAGCATGTCATCGACCGTCGAACAGCCGGACAATGCCAAGCCGGCCGCGACAATCAATATGCTCGCAACGCCATATGGCTTTGCCGCGCTTCTTGCCCAGAAACCCCTCATTTCCGCTCTCCGCTCAGGCGGTTGCCCCATTTTCATATCAGGGAATTGCCCCGCCGATACCCCCTGCCCGCACTATCGCAGTATCCCGGCGGCCAAGTCTCAGTGTTAACCAATGAGACAATCACGGACAAGGGTCTGCGAAACTGCATGCTGGGGGAAAACTCATGGCCCATGAGAGACTTGCCGGGTTTTGGCCCGGGTGGCAAGGGCCATGGCAGGGCCTTCCGAGGCCGCCAACAGGAAGTTGTGCCGGGGTGCGGTTTTCGCATGCTATCCCGCCCAGTCCGGTGCCAGAGCGGGCGGTTTTGACGCTTGCCTTCGTCCGCCGCTCTCAATAGGTTCTGCCGCCTCGTTGGACGCACCGGTAGCTCAGCTGGATAGAGCACCAGACTACGAATCTGGGGGTCGTGGGTTCGAATCCTGCCCGGTGCACCACTCATTCTCTTGTTGAACGGCACGTGGAGACGGTTGCGCGGAATATGGCGCAACCGGGCGCAATTCTGCGGGTGGAAGCGGGGGTGGAGATTCCGGTTCCGCGGGTTTTCTACACGGTTTTGGCGCCGGTCTCCGTTTGCGGCAGGGTGCTCCCCCGGTTTGTGCGGAAGTGGGGGTGGGTGGTTCGAACGGCGCGATTGGCCGGGCGCTCATCCGGTCCAAAACTGTCATGAATCCGGAGCCGGGCAGGAGCATAACAGGGAAATTTTTGCGTTCGCGGCCCTGGCTTCAGGTCTGGATGTGCATAAAATGCGATGGAATAGGCCTTTCCGCGAGGGGCTGGTCTCCTGAGGGGTGCGAATAACAGGGACGCATAACAGGGAATTTTTTGGCGATAACAGGGATTTTTTGCGCGTTATCAGGGAATTTTTTGCGCGTGTTACGCGGTGCCAAAAAGCTGGTCCTGTTGCTGCCACGACAGCGGGATGTCGGCATCGAGAAGCGTGGAGAGACGCAAGGAGGCGGGCTGCTCGCCCCGAAGAATCTGACGAGTCAGTGCGGGATTGAGAAAAGCCAGTGACAGGGTGCGACCAACGTGGCGGCGTTCCTGTCCGACCCGGATGGCCAGATCTTCGATCGCGCGAATCTCACCTGCGAGCAGCAAGGCTTTCCAGCGATAGGCTCTGGCCAGAGCCTTGAGAAGAGCCGGATCTGGCGTGCGGGCCTGACGGTCTTGCCATGTCTGGGAGATGCCGGCCCGGCCGCCCCGAAACTGTGTGCAGACCGGCAGCGTCACGATGATAGTGGCGCCATGATCCATGAGCGTTTCGCCAGTAGCGAGATGGCTCCGGCAATGGGCCTGGGTCTGCCTGTCATCCAAAGGTTCTGCTGCCTGCATCTGCCAGATCTCCAGCGCAGCAGCTTTGTCCAGGCTCAGAACGATGGAAGAGGCTCCAATCTGCACCCGCTGCAACACAGCGTGGGAGTTGGCGGTCTTCGGCAGGCCCAATCGCAGCAATGTGGCATCGATCAGTTGCTCCAGCGGCGGGGCTGGGACACGCGTGATCGCGGCCCGTGCCATGTTTGGCTTTGTCCGGCTGACATAATAGCGATAGCGGCGGCCGCCCTTCTTGAGGCTGTAGGTGGCCGCCATGGCAGTCCCCTCACCGTCGACAAGCCGGTTTGCCAAAGGGGCATCTTGTGATGTGCCGGGTTTGCCGGGCCGCCGCTGCCGGTTGCTGGCCAGCTGCTGTTGTACGGCTTCGAACAGACCAGCCGGGACGATGGCTTTATGCTCGCCCGGATAGGCTATGCTTTTATAGAGGACCTCGCCCTGATAGAGGCGGTTGCGCAGCAAATGATAGAGGCCACCCCGCTCGAAAGAATGCCCGCCGCGGGTGACGCCTGTGCTGGAGGTCCACTGCTTGGGCCGAATACCTCTTTGTTTGAGGTCGTCACGCAGGGCGCGGACACAGCCCAGCTTCAAATAGCGCTGGAAGATCAATCGCACAGTCCTGGCTTCAGTCTCGTTGATAATGAGCTTGCGGGCTTCAAGGTCATAGCCAAGCGGGATGTTCCCGCCCATCCACATGCCCTTCCTGCGGGAGGCGGCAAACTTGTCCCGGATGCGCTCTCCGATGACCTCGCGCTCGAACTGGGCGAACGACAGCAGGACATTGAGCGTCAGCCGCCCCATCGAGGTGGTGGTATTGAAGGCTTGTGTCACCGAAACGAAGGTGACGGACCTGCGGTCGAACAGTTCAACAAGTCTGGCGAAGTCCATCAGCGAACGGCTGAGGCGGTCGATTTTGTAGACGACCACGACATCGATCTTGCTCTGCTCGATGTCACGCATCAGGTGCTGGAGCGCCGGGCGCTCCAATGTCCCCCCGGAATAACCGCCATCGTCATAGCGATGAGACAGGGCGATCCAGCCTTCGGCCTTCTGGCTCGTGATATAGGCTTCACAGGCCTCCCGCTGGGCATCGAGGCTGTTGAACGCCTGTTCGAGCCCTTCTTCCGTCGATTTGCGGGTGTAGATCGCACAGCGGACAGCTGGCTTCCCTGCCATCACGCAGCCTTCCGTGGCCGGGCAGGCTTTTGTTCGAGGCCGAAGAACCTTGGTCCCGACCAACGCGTGCCGGTAATGGTGCGGGCTACGTCGGACAGGCTGCGATAATGCTGGCCCTGGTGCTCGAAGCCGGTGGCGGTGGCCGTCACCTTGTGAGTCACGCCCTTCCATATACGGGTGAGCACGACGCCCGGCGAGATATCTCGCCGGATCTGTGGCTCGTATGTCCCGTCACGCTCCAGCGCGTCGGCAATCTGCTGAAGATGCCGGAGGCTGACGGCGTCAAGCCCGCCGAAGGCTTCTGCCTGTATCTGCCAGGCCAGCATCCGCCGCAGCACATCGGTCGAGCGGATGGGCGGGGGCGCTGTACGGAGGCGTGTTGTCCAAAGCTCGCGCAGACGATCGATGCCAAGGCCGGCAAGTGAGGTGAGTTCGTGCTCGATATCTTCCACGGCGGAGCCTTGCCGCCGGGGTTTGCTGCGCTTTGCCATGATCTACTCGGCAATCCGGTAGATGCGGACGCCGTCGATCCTTGAGGATTGAAGCTCGAGGCCGAGCCTCTTCCGGACCGTTCCGGACAAGGCGCCTCTGATCGAGTGAGCCTGCCATCCGGTCGCCTTCGCCACCTCCGCCACGGTCGTACCCTCCTTCCGACGCAACAGCGCGAGCAGCGTCCCGATTTTGGAGTTGGGGGCGATCGTGCGTCTGGCGGCCTCGCTACCCGATAGATTGGCTGCCGCTGGCCGCAATCCGGGCTTCGTACCCTGAGCCGTGACCGGTTTGGTCCTCGGTTTAGGAGGCTTGCCCTGTTTGCGAGCGGTGTGGGTAGAGCGCTTGCGTGATACCATCTGAAGTCCTCCGTTCGATTGGCGGTGACCGTGCCGTCACCACCGCAAGGCCCGGCGAGCAGGAGGAATGCTCGGGGGCCGATTCTTTGCCGGATCATCTGAAGAGGCAGAAAACCCAATCAATGCACCGCATTGATGCTCCGTTCATCACCGAAGTCGAGCGCTATTGCCGATCCGCCTGTGCCATTATGTGACCGAAAGCTTCATCCAACATCAGGCCGCGAGCGTTAATCTTCCGGTCTGGCGGGAGGTGGCGGAGTGTGTATATAGCTCAATTTTCAGCAAGAACATATCAAGAACATTTCTTTCGATTTGGGTTGAGTTCGGATACACTCTCAAGCGCAGAGATCATATCGGGCAGGGGGCTGATGTTCAATTTTCTGAAATGTCGTGTTGAGTGCGGCGATGAAAAGCGAGTCGCGCCAATGCCTAATTGCGGCACGTAGAAATACGGTAGGGAACATTAAGAGGCATCAATGGATCAGCAAGTCATTACAATCCTAATCGCGCTACTCGTTGGGCTCATCGCGGGCGCTGCGCTGGCGAAGTTCCTTTTGGCGTCGCGAGTGCAAAGTCCCCTCACTCAACTAAAAGAACTACAATCTCAGTACGATGCCCTGCGAAAAGAAGCCGAAGCTGCTGCGATTTCAGAGGCGCGAGCAATTTCTGAAAGAGGGGCGGCGATAAGAAACGCGGAAGCCGACCGAGCAGTAAGTGCCGACCTTGCAAAGAAGAATGACCAAATATCCGCAGCCCTAGCTCAATCAAAAGCAGATAAGTCGGACCTTGAAGCGAAGCTTAGTGGCGCGAACACCCTCGTCGCGGCCAAGAACGAAGAACTCCGTCATCAGAAGGAATGGATTGAGGGGCAGACTACGCACCTCAAAGCATTATTCGGAAACACTGCAACTCAGTTGCTCCAAGAGCGCGCTGCGCAATTCGGCGAGACGAACAAAGAGCAAATGAACGCGCTTCTGGAGCCCTTTAAACAGCAACTAACTGACTTCCGGCAGCGTGTGGATCAAATTCACTCGGACGAAGCCACGGTAAGAGGTCAACTGCAAAACCAAATCCAGCATCTCGCTCAAACAGCCTCGGATGTAGGTGCAAAGGCTGACTTGCTCGCGAACGCTATGCTGGGCAACGTCAAGCAACAGGGCGAATGGGGGCAGCTTCAACTCACCACACTTTTGGAAAAAGCAGGCTTCGTAGAGGGGAAGCATTTCGATAATCAATTCTATGGCGAGAATGACGACAGAGAAGTGCGTATTGCGGATACGGTTCTCCGCCTTCCAAATAAAGAGACATTAGTAATTGACGCGAAAGTGTCTCTCCCATCTTGGACGAGATATTGTGAAGCTCAAGATGCCGCGGATCGTGAGCGAGAACTGACATCGCTCGTCACCTCGATTAAGGCGCACTACCAGAGTCTAGCTGTAAAAGACTACGCACAGATTGTCGGTAAAGGACTTTCAGTGCCATTCACTGTGATGTTTGTCCCAATCGAGGCGGCAGGTATTGAGGCGTTCCGAGCAGCGCCAGATTTGTTCAACGACGCCCAGAAGCGCAAGGTTATCATTGTGACGCCGACGACCCTGTTCTGCGTCCTTCAACTTGTATCGGCGCTTTGGAACATCCACAACAAGCAAGCAAATGCCCTTGAAATCGCGGATCAGGGACGCCTTATGCTCAAGAAGTTGGGCACTTTCCTCGACAGCTTTGCAGCAGTAGGAAAAAGCCTCCAGAGCGCAGTTGCCACATACGAGACTGCCAAAGGGCAATTGCAAGACGGCAAAGGTAACTTGATGTCGTTGGCGGGTCGCTGGGTAAAGCTTGGGGTTGAAGCGCCGTCAACGGGCGAGTTACCAAAGCTTATTGCGATTGCCGGAGAATGCCAAGAAATCGACGGCGGTCCTCAAGAAGAGGGCGCTGCGGTTTCCCTAAGCGCCGAGTCGGTTTGACAGGCGGCAAGGCAAAAAAGCGGTATAGACCGTCCTAAGATTTTCTATTTTCTGCCTTAGGCGTGCGAACTCCCTTTCCGGGTCACGATACCAGTCCGTGGGTCATATCCGGTGGATTTTCCAATTGAGTCCTTCAAGCACATCCTGCCGGAGCTTGTCTCTATCGCGGGCCGCTTTCGAGGAGTGGTATGTCGCACCGTCGCATTCGACTCCTAAGATGTAGCAGCTAGTTTAGGGATGGCAACAAAGTTCGGTTGTCCTTAATGGATGCCGCGCAGACTTGTATCGCGTTTGGACATGATGATGATTAGTTCGCTAGGCTGTGGCTTCGCTGCGGTTGCAGCGTGTTTCTCTACAGATGTTTTATGCTGAAGGGGCGCGACCGTGCAGAGTACTAGTTAATAACGCTAGGTCCAGCTAGCTGCGATCCCAAACGCTATCTTCAACTAGATGCCCCAGGGAAATGCTTGACCAGTCTCGAACGATATAGTTACGGAAAGGGACGGGTTCCATTGCAGGTGGGATATCTTATGCAGCCATAGAATTTGTTACCTCGATTAAGCCCTCGCCTCGCAATGCGAATAACCATGTGGCCTCCACACTTAGGACATTTCCTTGCATTCGCGGTTAGGTATTGTGCGGTCTGGGTGAGTTGAGGTTGAATCACGCTTGGCCTAGGCTTCGTAGCTGGGCGATCTACATTTGGAATCGACGCCCCCAGTGTTTCAAAGTCAGCAGCTACTTGGGCGCGCTGCTTCAATAGCATCTCGATAAATGGGACGTTCATAGCTTGCTTATTAGGTATTGCCAAAGCGATCTGCGTGAGCTTGGCTGGGCCCATAGCAAGTTCAGCCTGCAGTTTTGCTCCCCTCTGCGAAATCTCCGCGCGGATCATTGCGACTGCCGATTTATCAGCAGGCATTTGGGCTGAATTGTAAACAAACCGGCTTTCCAAGTGCCGTCGCCAGTTCAACAGATGCTGAGCCATCCCTGGCCCAAAGCCAGGGACGGCTAGAATTGCCTTCTCATTGACGTCAGCCGCAGTTTCGATGCCATAGGAAAGCAACATCGCTTGCCGCCCGCCGCCAATCTTCCGAATCTTGTAATTTCGGATTAGCTGCTGATTCAGATATTGAGTTAGCTGAAAAGCTCGGCGATTGCGTGAGTATTCGTCAAGTCGACTTTTCAAGGTTTGCGGGAGTCCGTCATGCTCAGACTTTTTCCGTTGAAGCTCAGACTTAAGTTCAACAAATTCGTTACTGGCATTGGACCGGTCCCAGTCAATTTCGGCTTGATAGATGCGGGCTTGGATTGATTTGTATTTCTTTTCCAGTTCTAAGTTAGCGGTAGTCTTGGATACCAATAAACGCCATCCGATACCAGCAAACACGAGCGAGAGAAGGACACTCGCGTAGATAGCAATCCCGAGTGCAACAAGAATACAAGCTGAGCCTGCAATCTTTTTCGCGAGCCTCTCTTGTCTAATCTTCTTAGCTTCAGCGCTTGGGGGAGGTGTAGGGCCCGAGTAAACAGGGAATGGTCTTATGGCGGGAGGGCGCACGACCTCAATTGCTTGCCAGATGGTTACTATGTTCCCGATGACCGGCCCATGCGCCGCAATCGCATCTACATCTGAGATGTGAGGTAAGAAGAGTGGTACAAGGAACCGCTCTTCCATCCGGCACCAGGGGCATTCCATAGCAATGGATGGGTACTGATGGAGAGTGTTTTTCGAACAAACCTTCAGTGTGTCTTTCAAACTATCGAGAAGCGCCATCCATTGTTGTGGCGTTGGCCGATTTTGGGGGCCACTAGGTCCGAATGCTGCTTCAAATGCCTCTCCGATTGCAGGCGGAAAGTCCCGTAGTGTCGGAACACCGGGCGGTAGCGACATTCCAACACTTCGCTTCGTGCTGTAAGCGAACCGGAATTCACTGATCGCTTTCTCGAGAGGGAGGTCGCCACCAGAATACCTGCCGCTAAACGGATGTCGCCCCATAAAAAGGAGTAGGAATATTGCGATTGCTAAGCCGAAAGCGTCATGGTTTTCCGTACGAGCAATACTAGAGAGCGCCTTACCTTGCAGTTCCGGAGGCGTGTAGTCAGGAACACCAACAAGGCAATGGAGAAGCGAGCCTCCATTTGACACTTGGAAACTATCAGCGTCGATAAGCGTGATCGTTGCTTTGGGCGATACTAGAATGCCCGAGTGATTTATATCTCCGATTACGCATCCTGCCGCATTTGCACTACCAACGGCCCGTGCAATATTTGCTGCAGCTAATACCAGAAAGCGATAATTTGCTTGAGGGAAGTTAGACTTCCGTGCGCCAGGGGAATAGAGCTCATGAAGTGGCTTATGGGCAGATACCTTCGCCATAGTGAAGCCCGCAAATCTATGGGCGCGGTCGAAAATGATCGAGCGAGGGAACGCAATGAGCGGGAATTTCGTTGCCAAGTCATTGGACAACATGTGCCGTATCTTTAGTTCGCGCGTGCGTAAGTCTTGAATTGTATAGAATTTTACAACTTGGTCGGAACCATCGACCAGATAGACTTCTCCCTCTCCGCCCTTCCCGATTCTTGACGACACCCGAATCGGTTGCCCATTTTCGTCGAAAAGAGAAAGGGTCATTGCCGAACCGCTATGATCAAAGATTTGTCATCATCGGTACGCTCGTTGATCGTTGGGCTATCCAGAAATTCTCCTAACCTAATATTGAGTTCTGGAGTGCAGCCGGTTTTCTTTGCGGCCCGTACAGTCCCAGCGAATTTGTCGAAGAATGTCGCGGATGCTGTCTGATCTGCGAATTTCAGGACAAGTCGCTCAATCCCATCGCTGAATGCCGCTGCCGCGTCTATTCGATACGGAAGCCGCGTGATCCTCAGGTCGGCATTTGGATCATCTGTTATGAAGAATGTAGTGGAAGCATACTCACCGTGCGCCGGCCAGCTTGGAACCAGCCACTGACCGTCCACATTGATGACAGCCGCACCATCACCAATGTGCATGATGATGGTTTCGCTAGGTAGGGCAAACACGGCCACAAGCGTAGCTGCAAAATCCCTCGGCTTTGCACCCCTCAGCCGTGCAGCTAGGATGATTCGTTCGCGACATTGGTCTATCCAATCCCAAAGGAGTTCATCCGTCGGAGAGGCTGCTGAGTTGTTGAAATACGTACGGGCGGTCTCGGTGATCGTGCGGCAGGTAAGGGCAGAACCTTGCTTGCCGAGCATAGCGCTGCCAGCTCCGTCGCTCACCACGGCGACAAGCATGTCTTTTCGCGGCCCAACGGTGAGGCAGCGACTAGTATCCTGGCACTCAGAGTTATCCCGTAGATGCGAAGTGCCACGGCACGTCGCAATCGCCCATCCCCAGTTCACGGCTTAGCCAGCAACAGCCCATCCGTCAGGGGCCACTGGATTTTGCAGCGGTACTGCGTCGCCTGGTTGGGACCTAGACACCGCCGTCAGAGATGACGACAACCAACGGAATAATTCGCTAAAGGCGAGTCCCTTCAGCTTAAGTGGCGTTCGCGCCGGTTGAAGTTCTGACAACTTCACCATGTCCGCGCCCTCAACGCCAACAGTGTAGAGCATGAATTCCTTCTTAGCTTCTCCATCTGCGATAAGCGATTTTGCGTTAGAGATACTGTCGGTAGGTCCGCCGTCGGTAATGAGGAAAACCCACGGCCGATAATAGGGGACGCCAGCTTGACGATAGGAGTTCTTGCGAGCCCGCAGTAGTTCAAGACCCGTCACAATAGCCTCACCCATTGGCGTAGCACCGTCAGAGGCCAGAGTCGGTGCAGAAAAGTTGCTAGCGGAGGTGAATTCCATCTCCACCTGTACAGGGCCAAACGTTATGATCGATATCTCAACGCGCTTAGCGGCGAGGCTATCGCCTTGAAGCTCAGTCTGAAGCGTTCGCAGGCCTGCGTTCAATTCATCAATTGGACGACCTGACATTGAACCAGAAGTATCGAGCAATAGAAGGCACGGGCAACGCTGCTCGGGATTATCCACTAAATCGCCGATCCCGGCGTCGAACCCAATTTGTGAGAAATCATCAGACATTTTATAAGCCCCTGTCCCGCTAGTCGGTGCAACTAGAGCGTGTCTTCTGCTATTGGGCAAGGCAGAAATGATGGGCGGCGGATTTTTGTGGGTTACGGGCCCGCCCGAGGGGGAAGCGGAGGGAAGTGCCAGGCTCCGGACCATCGCTGTCCGATTCGTCTTGGACTTTTGGTAACTAACCCACTTCCTTGCGCAAAGCTTGTAGGTTTCAGTCGCTGCCCAAAAGAGAAAGCGAGCCACTTTCCAGAGCACGATCGGGACTATGACCACAACGAATGCTGCAGCCATAATGAGCAGGACTATTAGCGCAGCTTCGCCACTGCGATCGGACCGATGCCCCCCGCTGCTCCGATATGTCAGGCCCGGTAAACCCGTCCGTACGGAAAATCCCTTAGGGCTAATCGAGCCGAAACGGGTGCGATAGCTGGGCGAGATACCAGACTTGCTGACATTGAGGCCCAGTCCGCGCCCCAGGCTTACCCGTCTTTGATATCGCCACCCCATGGCTCAACAGATAGGGTAATTCGGAAATCTATGCTACCCGAGGTATGCTAAAGGCTTAACGCGGCCACGGTTTGCCGGACGCTTGTCAGATCAGAGAAGTCGCTGATCTATGGTGGCCGCCGCTTTCCTCTCCACCTAATGACGGTTCGTTTCAGATGGCGAAACCGGGTGCCCTGTCGCTGAGCGCATTATCGGGATTGTTTACCTAACTGCTCTGATCGCGTTAACCCCGAAGTACAAAGTGCATATTCCCGTCAAAGTCTTAGCCCGCAAGTCGATTAGAAGGTGGACATATATTCAGCGATCTCAGGGTTGAAGTGTAAAGTTTATGCCCTTTTCTATGCCCAACGCTTTTGAAAGGGGGCGGAGGATCACCGGCTGCGGCAGTTGGCGGGCATGTGGAAGAAGGCGACTTCGCACGGGAGTACAATGACTCTGGAGGCGGACACGATACTGTCCATGCGCAGCTTCAGAAAACGCGCCGGCGCTGGACGATCCGTTACCCTTAGTCGTATCTGAGGCGCGCAAGGTAGTTGTCCGCACGGACCGGACCAAGGCTGTCACGGAAACGCATGCGTTCGAGCCGGCGGGTCTCGCGCAACCGGACGTCCAGCAGAATTTGCGCTGGATATTCACCGATCCAGAGGGACTTCGGCAAATCAAGACGCACTAGGTTGTCACGGAAGTGGGGTCGAGTTCGTTTCGCTCACAGGTTCGTTTGGAAAGCAACGCCAAGGTCCGTTTCGTACGGCACTAACTGACACTTATTGTGTCAATATACTCTGTAATTTACAGTACTTGCCCATCGTCATCTCTCATGGTCAGATTCAATTATATCCTGTTCCGCTGTAACCATATCTACAACATCCCAGTTGCATTATTCTAATTGGGTGCATACGGTTGCGCCACGGTTGTCAAAAACCGTATGGGGTGGGGACAGTAACAATGCTATTTCGGTATCTTGGTGTCGCGCTTTGCGTGAGCAGCTTGGCTGCGTGCGCGACGCCTCAAACCCAACCAACTCCTATCGGCGCGCCACCAGCGTCGCCAGCAGTACGAGAGCAGGCCCTTCAGCCATCGCAGCCGACACTGAAGCGCAAGATCGCCATCGGCCGTTTTTCGAACAGCACAAATTACGGCAGAGCTCTATTGATGGACGGCCAAAAAGACCCTTTGGCTGAACAGGCCTCAGACATGCTCATGGCCCGGTTGGTGAATACCGGTCAATTCATCGTACTCGAGCGGGGCGATATCGACGCGGTGAAGGCCGAGGCCCAGCTAACTGGAAAGTCAACACAATTGGTTGGCGCGGATACCCTTGTTATTGGTTCGGTCACCCAGTTCGGACGGCAGACTGAAGGTCAAGTTGGCTTCCTGAGCTCAACCAAGAAGCAATCTGCCTCCGCAACTGTCGAAGTTCGTTTGGTGGATACTCGGACCGGGGTCGCATTTTTCAGCACTTCCGGCACAGGAACTGCCTCCGTTGAAGCCGGAGAGATTGCAGGCTTTGGATCGCGGGCCGCCTACGACTCCACTCTGACTGACAGGGCTATCGGCGCCGCCATCTCGGACCTCACCACAAATGTTATCCAAAAGCTGAAACAGCGCCCCTGGACGACTGACATTCTCGATGTTTCAGGTAACCAAGTGCAGATCAGCGGCGGCTCACGGCAGGGAATCAAACTTGGCGATGAATTCGCGGTGGAGACCAAGGGCCGCGTTGTCACCAGCGAACAGAGTGACATTCCCATAACACTCCCGGGGAAGCAGATCGCTAGAATCCGAGTCGTTTCTTTCTTCGGTGAAGGTAACGCTGAAGGCTCAACCGCCGAGATCGTCAACGGCAATATAACTCAGGCACAGCGCGCCTCTCTCATCGTTAAGGAGATTCGCTGATGCGTAAATTTTTCATCTTAGGCGGCATGCTCGTTCTTCTGGCCGGGTGTGCCTATCCCAACTCGCATATCGACCAAGACGCACAAAACGGCTTGCTGATATTCCCTGATGCGCCGGCTGGTGCCCATGTAGTTCTGGATGGCAGAGACGTCGGATTGGCGGAGAACTTTAGCGGTAAGAGCTCATTGTCCGTATCACCAGGAACGCACCGCGTGGTTGTCACGGTGGGTGACAGGCCGTCGATCGATAAAAAATACTATGTCGGCGCCGGTGCCACTGTGGTGATCGGCAATGACTAGGATATATCGCTCAATTCTGGTCGTCGGAGCGATCGTCGCGGTTTCAGCCGCAGCCGCATGCGCCCCTCAGACACGATTTGAATGGGGAGACTACGAGTCCGCACTTTATGACTATTCAAAGAGTCCCGACGCGCGCATCTCTTACGAAAAAGCACTTACGAAAGCTATAGCTAGCGGCGGTAAATCACACAAAGTCGCGCCAGGTCTGAATGCCGAGTTGGGGTACATGAAACTCGAGGACGGTGATTTCGCACAAGCTAAAGCAGACTTTGAAAGGGAGATGGAACTTTTCCCAGAATCTCGACCATTCCTGCAAGGTGTGATTGAACGCATGCAGCCGCCTGCACCACAAAAGGATCAGGTGTCGTGAAAACAACCAAGATTCTCGCTATCATGATGCTTGGGCTGTTGGCGGGCTGCGCGGCGCCCCAAAAGTTGGTCAAAGATTACTCTGCGTTCCGATCTCATGATCCGCATAGCATCCTTGTTGTTCCAGTCCTCAACAACACCACGTCGCTGACAGCACAGGACTACTTCCTTTCGACGATAACTAAGCCTTTCGCGGAGCGTGGCTACTACGTTTTTCCTGCGAACATGGTCAAAAGTATTCTTCAAAAGGATGGGCTGTCTGATACGGGGCTGATCTATAAGGCCAATCCCGTACGCTTCGGTCAGCTATTTGGGTGCGATTCCGTCCTGTTCATTGAAATCAACAAATGGGAATCGCAGTACGCAGTCATCTCGACTTCCACAAATGTTGCCTTCCACTACAAGCTCGCAAGCTGTCGTGATGGCGCCGTTCTGTGGGAAGACGATCAAGAGCTATCCTACTCCCCACAAGCCGCATATAGCGCCAATCCACTTGCTGCTCTTGTTGCAGCGGCGATTCAGGCAGCGATCGAGAAAGCGGAGCCAAATTACATGCCACTCGCTTCTCAGGCTAACCTGCAGGCGGCAGCAACAGTGGGCAAAGGAATTCCCGCGGGCCCATACAGCTCTGACTATAAGAGAGATGCTTCCCAGTTTCCTGGAAAGTGACCCCCTCAGCTGCGAGAAGCAGTCGAGAATCGCACTTCCCAATCGCTAACCATTGGTGCGATGAGTTCCCGCTTGCCGCTACACCTAGGACCTCAGAAAACTAGCAAGGCTGATCACCAACCCCAGCCAATGCCGATCTGGTCCTAACGCGCGCAGCCAAATAATCTTGGCACTTCGGGTCTGAGCCGACCGGCCGGTCTACGCCAACCTTCTTCAACAATTCGGCACATAGCAGACGGTATTGCCGCTTCTGGTTGTTGCGGGTTCGTTGTATTGTTCAATGGGCGCAGTTCTATTTGAGAGATGTGCTGTGAGGGGCGGATTTGAAACGGTGAAGGTGTGATTGTGACTGAGAATATGGGATTTTTTGGATTTTCTCCCCTCCCGCCACCCTGGAATATGTGGGGTAAGCCCGGTTGGAACGAGGTGCTAGCGTCTAAAGTATCGCTTACGCATCCAGGGGTGTTGGAATCGCTGGGGGGCCTCGTGCTGCGGTTTGGAAAAAGGCTGCCAGTCATACAAGCTCTTCGGTATGGCTCCGATGACAGGTTCCGGTCTGCTATTGCCAAATTGCATTTCTCGCGAATGCCGACTGGTAAGCGTGGACGGCCACCTGCCGATCCCTTCCTGATGGACCTCGTGCTGATAAAGGCCTGGCTTCTGCAGGCGGCAAACGAAGACGGACGCTCCAGGAAATCGAGGCTGTCCGAAGATAGTGTCGAACGTGCCATTGCATATATCAAATCTTGCCTGCCGGATAAGACTATGACGTCCTGGACGGCGCGCACTGTCTTTAACCGGGCATCTGAACACGAAAGGCAGCTGCTCCGCTTATATTTGCGGATCTGAGCGGAGCAGTCATTAAACGGTAAACCCCGGCCACGCGCTTATGAGGAGCCACGCTCTTATTAGGTGGAAACCGTTTTTTTGTGAATGCCTCGCGAATTTTTGTGAAGAAATCAGGTAACAGCTTCACAAAAAATGCTGGTTTGTTGTGAAAATCAGCCAGTTTGTTGTGAAAGCGATCGTCTGACGGCTGCTCCACAGTGACACCCAGAAAATGGGAATAAGTCACGTGGACCGTGAAGTTGTGTTTCTCCCTCTATCAGACCTCAAGCCACGGGCACGGAACGCACGGACGCATTCGCGGCGTCAAGTTCAGCAGATCGCCGACAGCATTCGGAACTTCGGCTTCGTCAACCCGGTGTTGGTTGAACGCGACGGCACGATCATTGCCGGCCATGGCCGTGTCGAAGGGGCGAAGCTTGCAGGACTGAAAGAGATCCCGACCTTGACGGTCGACCATCTCACGCCGGCCCAGATTCGGGCCTATGTCATTGCCGACAACAAATTGGCGCTGAACGCGGGGTGGGATAACGATCTCCTGGCCCTGGAATTGAAGGAGCTGACGGTCGAGCTCGATTTCGACATTCGGGTTACCGGCTTCGAGACCCCGGAAATCGACCTGATACTTCAGCCTCTTGATGGTGATGATGCGCCGGAAGATTTGCCGCCAATCGATGATCGGGTCCCAGCTGTAAGCAGGCCCGGCGATCTTTGGCAGATTGGCCCGCATCGTCTGTTTTGTGGCGATGCGACCCAGCCCGAAAGCTTCCATCAGCTGATGGGTGGGGATCTGGCGCGGCTGGTATTCACGGACCCGCCCTACAATGTGCCCATTGACGGGCATGTGTGCGGGTCCGGCAAGATCAAGCACCCGGAATTCGCCATGGCGACGGGTGAGATGGACAGCCAGACGTTTGCCGGGTTTCTGGAAACAAGCCTGCGCAACCTGGCCGATGCCAGTCTCGATGGTTCAATCCATTATGTTTGCATGGATTGGCGGCACATGGGTGAGGTTCTGCGCGCCGGAAAGGCCGCTTATACCGAATACAAGAATCTGTGCGTGTGGACCAAGACCAATGCCGGCATGGGCAGCTTCTATCGCTCCCAGCATGAGCTGGTCTTTGTCTTCAAGAAGGGTGCGGCCGCCCACGTAAACAATCTGCAACTGGGCAAGCATGGCCGCAACCGGTCCAATGTGTGGAGCTATGCCGGCCAGAACAGCTTTGGCCAGAACCGTGATCAGGAACTGGCTTCCCATCCCACCGTCAAACCGATCGATCTGGTGGCGGATGCCATTGCCGATGCCTCGCACCGCGGCGAGATTGTGCTGGATGCTTTTGCGGGCAGCGGAACGACCCTGCTGGCCGCGCAGAAGACCGGCCGCAGGGGTTTTGGGATCGAGATCTCACCACACTATGTGGACTTGGTGATCAAACGGTTCCGGGACAAATTCGGAATCATCGCCGAGCATAGTGGGCGAAGCTTCGACAAGGTCGCCGCGGCCAGAAAGCGGGGGCGGGCCAAGTGATGCGTTCTACCTCTCACAAGGTCGGTTATGCCAAGCCACCACGATCAGGGCAGTTCAGGAAAGGGCAATCCGGTAATCCGAGAGGGCGCCCGCCGAAACCGCCCGAGACATTCAGCAGCGTAATACGAGTGGCGTTCGTTAGGAAGATCAAGGTCGACGAAGCGGGCACGATACGCCATCTGCCCATTGGCACCGTTTTGGAAAAGAAGCTCATCGCCAAAGCCAAAACGGGTGACAAGCAAGCGACGGCGATGCTCACGAAATGGAGCAAGGCAAATCTGTCGAAGAAATTGGCAGAGCAACTGCATGTCGAGCTTGTAGATTATAGTCAATGCAGAGATAAGTATTGCAAACACCGTCCCAAAAAAGAGCCCAAACCCGAACGCAAACGAAAGCGCAAATCAGGGTCCGTGTCGCGTTATCGCTCGATTGAAGATCTTCTGGATGACACGGAGATTGTGAATCTGTTTGGCCGCAAAAAGCGGATGAGCCAGAGGGAGCAGATCGTTTGGCGGCACATAATGAAAGCTCTGAACGAGGAGTTTGCTTCGCTGAATGCGTTGTTGAAGCTGTTAGAAGAAGAGCCGAAGGATCGTGGCGTCCCGGAAATGATCATCAGTTATGTGCCGTATCGCGAACGCCGATCAGCGAATGATAAGTGATGAATGGTTTTAGCGGGATCACAAGCCGCGCATTCCGGTGCGCCGTATAAAGCGCAGGTCCGGCCCCTAGCAGGGAGCGCCCATTGTGATGGCCGCCGGATTGGGTGCCGCGCTCATATCGGGCCCACACAGCCCCATGCGGGGCTGTGTGGGGATACATCGAAAAGGCGTTTTGAAATTATTGACCGCATCGTGTTGGGTAGCGGCCGCCATCTGGGCTTGTAGGCTGGGGCCGAGGGATTTGATCAAGGCGCGATATTGAAGCGCAACGGCATGGCGCGCCGGCGGTCACCCCTTAACCGTAAGAAGAACCGGCATACTTCCGGACTGGAAGTGTTCCGCCCTTTTGGGCATATTGGCCTTGGCTGACCTGCGGGTCAGCTGGGGCTTGGAAACCCCTCGATTAGGCGGCGATCTTTAGTGCGGCCGCAAACAGCACTCCTCGACCCTATGGTCGGGGAGGCATACGGGTATGTTCAGGGCGAAAGCCTAAAGCCGTATGCGGCTCTCCTAATCGAGGCTTTCCAACTCCCCGATCGCCAGAGTGGGGGGTTGCATGTTGTATTTGCTTTGCGCGGCCACAGTCGGCTGCATCTGCATCTGCATCTGCATCTGCATCTTCGTTTGTTGGGCTTCCGAAAAAGAATGGGTGCGCATTGAGAAAATGACGCCCGATGACCGCTTCGAGGAGTGGTCTGAAATGAATATCTGGTGATGCCATGACATCCGAAATCGTGGCGCACCGCCTTCGCTGTCTTAAGGCCAAGGGGTTTGAGGTCAAGGATACATCGCCGGACTTGTGGCCCATTGAGCTTTATCACAGGCGTAACCCGGCCCGTTCCTACAATCCGGAGCACATCCTCTGTTATATGATGCTGTGGCCGGACGGGCAGCTCATCAAGTCCCGCTATTGCGATAACTGGAAGATCGAAGCAGCAGACACGGAAGGGTTCAGGCTGTTTCTGGAGTCGATCCCCGTTCCGCTGTTCTCCCGCCTACGACAGAAGCTGCGCGCCGTTTTCCACCTCGCGCAGGCGCGCCCGGCGGGAGCGCAGAAGTTTTCTGGCACAGGCCGCTAGAATGGAACCTGCTGCCGACAAACAAATATAGTTTGCCTTCAGCGGTCTGAACCTCAGCAATGTCGATGTGGAAGAAGCCTATGGGGTAGCATTTGAACCTCGACCGCTTCGGCTTGTCACCCTCCACTTCAGGCAGGCGCGAGATGCCGTGTCGTTGCAGGCACCGGTGCAGTGCGGATCGGGTCAGGTGGGGGATGGAGGGCTGCAACGCGTAAAGGCAATCGTCCAGTGGCAGAAGCGTATGGCGCCGGAATGCCACGACCATCGCCTCCTCGGCTTCGGTGAGGACGGTGGATCGCGGCTCCGAAGGCCCGGTCTTCATATCCTCGACCGTCGTGCGCTTGCGCCACTTCGCGACGGTCTTGGGGTTTATGCCCAGTTCCCTGCTCAGTTGCGCGAGCGAAGCTTGCGATCGCTGTATTGCTGCTCGGACAGCGTGCGTGGTCGTGGCGCTGCCGTGACGAATTTGTCCCATAGGGCATCCTTCCATTCCAAAGAAAGGATCGCACCATCAAACCGTGGGATCAAACACCTAAGTGAATTCTCAGCCGAAGCCGACAAACGATGGTGTCAGGCTCGCCGTTGACGTCCCAAGTGATATTGTACTATATAGTATAGTACTACATAGTACTGTATCTTGTAGTACAACTATGGCGGGCCGCCCGGCAGGCGGTGAATATCAGGAGGGGAGCGTGAGGTTGATGGCTATGCGCGCGTTTGTATTGGCCGCCGTGCTTACAGCGGCCAATACACTGGGTGGGGCGATAATTTACGCTGCAAAGGCTGCTACCACTGAAGAGATTGAAGCGTCCGGCGTCTCGCAAGGTGCCGACAAAGTCGAAGTCGTCGTTGTTACAGCTCAGAAACGGTCTGAAGACATCAACGACGTTGGCATGGCAATTTCTGCGCTGGGTGCACAGCAACTCGAAAATCAGAGAATTATCTCTCTGAGCGATGTAGCTGCGGCGGTCCCAAGTTTGACCTACGCGACGTCAACCAACAACACACCGATTTTGACGCTTCGGGGCATCGGCTTCAACGATAAGTCGTTGGCGTCCTACCCGGCTGTCAGCGTTTATCTCGATGAAGCCCCTCTGACTTTTCCGGTGCTGTCTGCACTGGCGGTTTTTGATCTGGAGCGTGTAGAGGTACTCAAAGGGCCTCAGGGCACGCTCTTTGGGCAAAACTCGACGGGTGGTGCCATCAACTTTATCGCCCGAAAACCTACTGACTTCTTCGAGGCTGGCGGTACGTTGAGTTATGGACGTTTCAACGAGGTTGATGTCACTGGCTATATCAGTGGGCCGCTCTCCCAAACAGTTCGTGCGCGGGTTGCTATCAACGTCAACAACGCCGATCCGTGGCAGAAGAGTTACACGACGGACGGTGAGATCGGAAAAACGAAAAAAATCGCTGGCCGGATTATCACTGACTGGACGCCATCCGATAAGTTGCGGGTCGAGTTTGATCTTAATGCGTGGACAAATCGCAGCGATCCGCAAGTGCCGCAAATTCTGTTCCAGGTTCCCCAGCAGCCTTGCTGCATCTTGCCCGAAGTGGCGAATTATCCTCTCCCACCGAGCGGCGATGCTCGAGCTGCAGATTGGTCGGACGGCCCCAATCGGCCCAGCCAGAAGGCGACACTTTATCAGGGAATCCTGCGTGTTGACTGGGACGTCACCGATTGGGTCACGCTAACATCGCTTACTTCCTACACAGATTACAGCCAAAACGTGAACCTCGAGTTGGATGGCATGACCTACAGAGTCTTGCAGACAACGTCGGATGGTTGGATCAAGGATTTTAACCAGGAGATCCGTTTAGCAAACGTATCGGGGGGTGACGTCCGTTGGGTTGTTGGCGGAAATTTCAATCGGTCGAACACTAGCGAGACCAATAATATCACTTGGCCGGATAGTTCTACGGCACATGCTTTGCCGTTTGCGGGCGCCAACGATTACGGCAAACAGTCAATGATGCACTATGCCTTTTTCGGAAATGCTGACTACAACATCACTGAAAAGGTGACGATAAAGGCAGGCGCGCGTTGGACTTCGTCGCACCAGCGTGCCGACAGTTGCTTCTACGACAATGGCGACGGATCGGTGATCGGCTTCATGACCTACCTGTCGAGGTTGCTTACTGGCGACCCGAGTGTGCCGCCTGTCCTGGGAAGTCAATGTGCGACCCTTCTGGCGAATTTCTTGCCTTCGCGTGACCCCGTCCGTGGGAATCTCAATCAAAACAGTGTGTCGTGGCGTGTCGGCGTCGATACCAAGCCAACAGACAATTTGCTGCTCTATGCGAATGTCGCACAGGGATACAAGGCGGGGAGTTTTCCAGTTGACCCGAAGTCGACATACTTGGCGCTTGCTCCGGTAGTTAAGGAAGGGGTGCTCTCGTATGAAGCTGGTGCCAAGGCGACATTAGCTGATGGGCTTCTGACTTTAGACTCTGCTGTCTATTACTACGACTACAAAGACAAGCAGGTTTATGGCGCTATTCTTGATCCGGTATTTGGTGTCGTTACCAAGCTGGTCAATGTGCCAAAATCTCGTGTCTATGGCGCGGAAATTACGCTGACAGCTCGACCGGCTTCAGGATGGAACGCCCAACTCAGTGGCTCCTACAATAACGCGCAGATCGAGCAATATCTTGGATACAACAGCGCAGGAACGTTCCAAGATTTTGCTGGCACGCCTATGTCGTATACGCCAAAATTCCAGCTATCTGCGGATACGGAATATAACTGGGTCGTTGGGGATGCAGCTGCTGCGTTTATAGGTGGCACCATTCGCTATCAGAGCAGCAGTTACGCGGTACTCGGCGGCGAACAAATCGTAATAGGAAGCGAGCATCCCTATTTCTTAGACCGCCACTTCACGCTGGACCTGCGGGCTGGGTTGACTTGGCCTGATAGCGGATGGGGAGTCACTGTCTGGGCCAAAAATGTGACCAATGAATATTACCGGCAGAATGTAGTTACTTATGGGGATGCCATTGTTGGGTACACAGGTCGTCCGGCGACATTTGGTGTATCGGTGAGTGCCAAGTTTAACGGACGGTGAAGCGTGCAGTATCCGAAAGTTCTAGAAGAACTGGGTAACGATACCGAAGGTGGAAAAATAAGATGGTAGCCATACTTGGGAAGTTGACAGCAGGTGACGACTACCCCCATCCGGTCACGCCGGTAGAAAATTTTATCGAATCGTTTTTGTTCCACTACACAGGGTATGATCAGGCCAATCAGCCGATTGGAGGACTGATCCGGGTCGCGAACCGGCCTAATCGAGGATGCGCTGAGGCGACAATGCTTGTCTGGTTGCCCGGCGGAGTCACTCTGTTTAATTTCGAGAGACCGGCAATTACGAGCAACGATCACTGGCAGGTGTCTGGCTGGAATCTTGAGGTTTTAAAGCCTGGAGGGCAGCTGTTCAGAACCCGCTACGAGGGTACAGTGCTTAAGCTGGATGATCCACGGATAATGGTAGATCCAAAAATCGGTTTTAAGTCCCCCCGGACGAGCATCCAATTTGATCTGTTTCACGAAGGGAAGGGGCCTGTCGCCGAGTTCTCCCACAGCAGCCTCGCGAACGCTGTTGAAGATCGAGATGCTGAGTGCGGGACCTACGGGACGTCCCAGCAATTCATGAAATGCTCTGGAACTATTACGGTAGAGGGACTGAAGACGTATTCCATTCAAGGCTATGGATGGCGGGATCACAATTGGGGTGCACGCAATTGGCAGGGGTTTACCGATCACGAATTTCTGACCGGCAATCCGGATGATCGCGAGGGATTCGCGCTCTACAGGACGTTCGACGGGTGCGGATATCTTTTCCATCGCGGGGAAAGTGAAGTTTTCCGAATTGCTGACTTCCAATTGGATACCGAGTTTGCTGCAGATGGCATTGAGCCGATTAGCCTGCGCGGCGAGTTTGCGCTTGAAAACGGCGAGCGGCATACGCTAACCGGCGTTCAGAAGGGCTACATCCCGTTACGCGATAAGCGTGGTCGGCTGCTGACCAGTATCGGCTATTCGCTCTGGGAATACTCATTTGACGGCCGCCAATGTCTGGGATTGGGCGAGTTTCTTCGCCAGTCCAATCTCAGCAGTTAGGGTTTGCTTAGACAGAGTCAAACTTGTCGGGAGGTATCGATGAATGACCATGTGAATACCGTATTGGGAAGACTCAAGACCGATCAACTCGGCCGCACTCTGATTCACGAGCATGTTCTTATAGGGATGCCGGGGTGGTTTATGGATGCACGGCAGCCGGCGTTCAAAAGGAGTGAGGCGGTCAAGCGCGTGGTTGATGCTTTTCAGGAATTGCACGGACACGGCGTCCGAACGGTCCTTGATCCATGCCCGATGGATCTGGGGCGGGATGTCGAAATCTGTGCGGAAGTTTCTCAGAAAACCGGCATCAATCTCATCTCTACGACGGGCGCGTATGTCGAAAAAATGGGAATACCTTATACGCTGCGCGATATGGAGGTCGAAGCGATTACTGAATCCTTCGTGAAGGAGATAGAGGTGGGTGTCGGTGACACCGGCATCCGCTGTGGCGCCATCAAGGTTGCGACCGGCGAGAACGTTGTTTCGCCATACGAACGTAAGATTCTGACTGCTGCGGCGCGCGCGTCGAAGATCACCGGTGTTCCGTTAATCTCGCACACTGAGAAGGCCACCTGTGGTCATGACCAAATCGACATAGCAACTGGGGAAGGATTGACGGCGTCCAGTCTTATTGTCGGTCATAGCGACGGCCGGGACGACCCAAATTATCAAAAGGCATTGGCCGCCAGAGGTTCCTATGTTGGCTTTGATCGTTTTGGCCTCGAGGAAGGTATCGTGCCCGATACAGTTCGAATGGAGAACTTAATGCAACTTGCTAAGGCTGGGCATCGCGACAGAATCATGGTGTCGCATGATTCCGTCGCGTGCCTGAAGGGTACAGCCGGGGGGCTGGATCTGGATGGAATGCTTAAAGTGTATCCCAATTGGCGCATGACGCATCTGTTCGAAAATATCTTTCCTCAGCTCAAGCTTATGGGAATGACAGATACGGATATCGACGCGCTCGTCGTCGAAAACCCTCGCCGTTATTTCGAACAGGCGGCCGCCGGTTGCGGCAGTCATTGATAGGCATCGGCTATCTGTTTCGTCCGTACTTTTGCGGTTCGCCAGTGCTTCGGGGTCCTGATGTCTGATAACGCTAACCTTTCGAAAACAAACGCGAAGTTCGAATTGCAGCCCTTACAGGATTACCTGGAGGACCGTATAGGCAGGTTTAAGTCGCCGCTTTCGGTTCGGATATTCGCTGACGGTGCTTCCAACCCAACTTATTTGCTGTCTACGGATGGTGATCGCTGGGTGATGCGAAGTAAGCCGATCGGTAAGCTAGCGCCCGGCGCACATGCTATCCATCGCGAGTTTCGAATCCTTACTGCCCTTCAGAATGTCGATTTTCCTGCCCCTAAGCCCATTCTGTACTGTGATGATCCGAGTGTCATCGGGGCCGATTTCTATCTAATGGAGTTTATCGAGGGGCGCATATTTCACGACTACAATCTACCAGGACTGAGCGCGTCCGAGAGATCTCAAATATATGATTCCATGAATCAACTGATTGCCCGGTTGCATTCCTTAGATTATCGCGAGATGGGCCTGGAGGATTATGGCAAAGGGGCAGGGTTCTTTAGCAGGCAGGTTGCCCTGTGGGAAAGGCAGTATTACGCTCATACCTTGAGGGTCGAGGGCTTCGAACGCCTCGCGGAATGGATCAAAGCGAACATCCCCGAGGAAAGGACATCGATCACGCATGGCGATTTTTCCCTTCTAAACCTCCTGTGCCACCCAATCGAGCCGCGGATTGTGGGCGTATTGGACTGGGAATTATCCACGATCGGACATCCTCTCGCTGACTTCGCTTACAATCTCATTCACTGGTATTCGCCGACTACTCGAGCGCATCTAGGGTACTACACTCTGGATGGCAACGATCTTGCCGGTACCGGTATTCCATCGATGGAGAAGTACATTTCCATGTATTGCGAACGGACAGGCAATGATATTTCCGCGCGCGAAATAAACTTTGCCATCGCCTTTAATCTTTTTCGCGGCATCGGAATATCCGTTGGGAATCTTGCAAGGGTTGAGGACGGGACAGCAAAGAACGAGTTGTCCGAGTCGTGTCGCGGGATGGTCCTCCCTTCATTGGAACGTGCATGGCATTTCGTGGAAAAAGCCGATCGTCTCAGGAGCTGAGAAAAATGTCGAACTTGATCGAAGGGCTTGTTCCCCCTGACATCCAGCCTTTAGGGGAGGTCTGCCGACGCAATGCTGCGCGGTGGCCAGAGAATGTTGCGATGTGGGACGGTGAGCGGCAGATAACGTGGCATGAACTCGACCGAAACGCCGCTCGTGTGGCGCACGGCCTTGCCGCCCTTGGGGTACAGCCAGGGCACCGAGTGGCAGCAATTGGTCGAACGAGTATCGAAATGTTCGAACTTGTTCACGGTACAGCTTGGTTGGGCGCGGTATTTACGGGGATCAACTGGCGCCTCAATCCTGGAGAGGTCGCATACATTGTGAACGATTCCGAAGCACAAGTGCTTTTTGTCGATGAGCATATGTTGCAATCGGTACTCTCCGTTCGCGAACAGCTTCATCGAATTAAGGCTATTTGCGTCTTGGGAAGTGCAGCGCCTGAGGGCACGTTTGCCTATGAGGAATGGCGGAACGCGCAGATGGACAATCCAATCAATCGGAGGATCGATCCAGCCGAGCCCACGACGCAGGTCTATACAAGCGGGACGACCGGCCGCCCCAAGGGGGCAGTTCTCAGCCATCGCTATTGGATGGCCGCCGCCGAATTGAATGCCGCGCAGAGACATGACTCCTATGGCATGAAGGTGGGGGAAGTGATTCTGCACCATTTCCCGATGTTCCACATCGGTGGGGTCGGCCTTCACTATTATCCGGCGATACGCGGTGGGGGCATAGCAATACTTAAGGAGTACAACACCGGAGAGGTACTTCGGTTGATGGCAAAACACAGAGTGCCACTTCTTTACGGCGTACCTACTATGTTTCAAGACCTCTTAAACGACGAGAGGTTTCCACAGGCCGATTTCTCCAACGTTCGTTATTGTGGCTATGGCGCCGCGCCGATGCCGATCGCACTTAGGGATCGGTTGATGAAGATCGTGCCATGCATGTTCGTTCAGCGTTATGGAATGACGGAATCGGCATTTGTCACAACTCTCGACCCAGAAGATCATTTGGGGGACGTTGTGAAGGCGAAATCTGTAGGACGGCCATTGGTGGGTGTCGAGGTCCGCATCTTAGATTCGGATGGCGATGAATTGCCTACGGGGAAAGCCGGAGAAGTGGCCATTCGAACACCTCTGATGATGGACGGTTATTGGAAGTTGCCGGATGAAACGCGAAAGGCGTTCCGTGACGGCTGGTATATGACCGGCGACGGTGGTTACTTGGACGGGGATGGCTACCTTTTTCTAACGGATCGGATAAAAGATTTGATCATCTCTGGCGGCGAAAACATCTCATCTATTGAGATCGAGAATGTATTGTATGAGCACCCTTCAGTATTGAAGGTGGCAGTAGTGGCAGCCCCGGACGAGAGGTGGGGCGAAGTGCCCAAGGCCTTTATCGTCGTTAAATCTGGTCAAGAGTTTTCGCCCGAGAGCCTTCATGCCTTCGCGGCTACGCGACTTGGCAAATATAAGCTTCCTAAATATTACGAAGAAATTGACGAACTTCCTCTCAACGCCTCAGGTAAAATACTCAAGCGTGAGTTGCGAACTCTAGGCAATGAGCACGCGGTGAGGGTTTGATTGGCCGGCGCGTGACGTAATGAGGCAATACGGAAGTGTAGAGCTGATCTGCTTCACCTGCTGGTTTAAGCCGCCTATCAGGTCGCTAGTATAAACTGTTCTGAGCTATCAGTACTGAGTAATTGAGAACGGAGACAAGCGCGTGAAGGAAGTTCGTGTTGAAGACCCTCAAGATTTGGTCGATCCAGATTTTAGATTGTCGATCCTAATCCACGATGTCTCGCGAATGATGCATACATTATTTGATCGAAGCATGAAACCGCGCGGAATTACGCGCTCTCAGTGGGTGGCACTCGGTCAGTTAGCTCGGAATAAAGATGGGAGGATGAACCAGACACAGCTTGCACGACACTTGGAAGTGGGGAAAGTTGCGGTCAATGTGGCGATTGATCGTTTAGAGAAGTCGGGTCACGTAAAGCGATATCCCAATAAGGATGATCGCCGTATGGGTTGGATCGTTATCACAGAACAGGGCCACGCAGTTTTAGCTGAGATGGCACAACTGGCTAGAGAACTCGATAGCAAGATATTTAGGGCAGTTCCTCGAGAGGATCTCGGCACTATTGAGACGTTCCTATACCGAATTAAGAACAATCTTCGCGCTGAACTTTGGCCTGCTCTCGATAGGGATGACACATAACTCAAATAACCTTTGCCGACCCACCACTGAAGTTTTCCATCACGCGGAACTAGGGTCAAAAGCCAGTCAAGCTACTGAGTTATATCTCCTTCGTGATGCACGGTGATGGTGTTCGAAGGAGATAACGGATGGCGTTGTTCTGGCTGTCGGATGAGGTATGGATAGCGACCGAGACACGCCTACCGAAGAACCAGCTTGGCGTGTGGCGGTTTAATGACCAGTTGGTGATCTCTGGTATCCCATGTGCTCAAGATTGGCCGCCGATGGTGCGACTTTCTTGCCGAATGCGATCTTCGACGACGATCTACAACCGCTGGTCTCGAAGGGGTTCCTGGTTGAAGTTGCCGGAAGCGTTGTTGGATGCCAATGTGGTGGCGACGAATTCCGTAGTCGACGGTACCTACATCAAGACACAGCACATTCATTCGATGGAAAACTGCCAGGATTAGCGGCGCGGTATCCCCGCTATAGCAGCATCAACGCCACCTTCGGGCGCCTCTGTTCTTGGGCGACACATGCCAAGTCCAGTTCGGCCAAATCCCACAGCGGTCGGCCCACCCGGAAAAACAGTGCCCGCCTCAAAATCGCGTCGCAGTCATAGTGCTGTGGCAACGGTCAGGCTAAGCGCTGAGATATTCACGATCGATCCGCCACCAGCGTCTCGCATCAGCGGAATTGCCGCTTTGATGGTCAGCCACATCCCCTTGAGGTTGACGTTCAGCGTGGTGTTGAACGCCTGTTCGGATGCGACGTGCGCCGGTCCGTCGGCGTCCGCCCCGGTTATGCCGATGTCGACATTGTTCACGAGAATGTCGATGCGCGGCCAGCGCGACCTGGCAGTGTCGAACATCATGGCCACATCGTCGGCGCGGACGATGTCTGCCGCAACGCTCCGGGCCTTCCCGCCTTCGGCCGTGATCACGGCGACGGTCTCGTCGGCGCGGGACTGATCCCGATCCACGCACAGCACCTCGGCGCCCTCGCGCGCGAAAAGCAATGCCATCGCACGGCCATTGCCGATGGTCGTTCCTGGCGTCTGGCCTGCTCCGACGACGATCGCAGTCTTGTTCTTCAGCCTTGTCACAGCGCCTATCCCTTCAGATCAGGATCGAGAACAAGCCCTTGGTCTAGCTGTACCCCGAATGTGTTGAGAAACATCGAAACCTGCGTGTACTGCCCGGCAGTGTAGACAGCATCCATACAGGCATGTTCATCCATGTACGATCGCAGCGCCGCCCATGTCGTATCGCTGACGAAATGGTCTGACACCAGTTCATCAGCCATGCGGATGAGTGTGGCTTCGTCTGGCGGCCAACCTGCGTTTGCGCCCTGCTTGATTTTGGTGAGTTCATCCGGACTGAGGCCTGCTTCTGCGCCAATCACAGCGTGCTGTGCGAATTCGTAGCCGGATTTGCAAAGATAACCGACACGCAGGATGACGATTTCACGCTGGCGTGGCGTAAGCCTGTTATCCGTTGACAACACATACCCACCCCATGCGAGAAACGCCTGAAGTGCCCTTGGTGTCCGCGCAAATGTCCGGAAAATATTGTATAATTTGCCGCTCGCCCTAAGCGGCGCAAGCACTGCCTGCTGCTCGCTGGTTATTTCGGCATCTTGTAGCAGCGTGACCCGAGCGGAGTTCAGTCGCATGGGCAATCCCTCACAGGGTAGGTGTTCACTGATGGTTTCAGTATCTTGCAATGGGGCAATACGCGCATAGCTGAGCCGCCTAAACTGAGCTCACTCGGCAGACGCGAGTTTCTCTGCGATCCAGGTTCCTGCTTTCCGAATGGCTCCAAGGCCGGCTGTTGGCAGCATAGGATGAAATAGCGGCCAAGCGTGCACCATGCCGCGCCAGACCTGCAACTGAACGTCAAGGCCTTCGAGTGCTGCCCGGCGCGCGAAATCGAGAGAGTCGCTCAACAACAACTCATCGGTACCAACCTGAATGAGCAGCGGCGGAAGGCCGGCAAGGTTTGCTTTTGCAGGAGAGACAAAAGGGTCTGTGCGGGACGCGCCTGTCGAGCAATAGGCGATCGCACAGTTCTCCAGCGCGTCCCGTGTGAGCATTGGGTCGTAAGGCGCGCGACGTTCATAGGCTTCGCCGCTTTGCGTCATATCGAGCCAAGGGCTCAACAGATAGGCCCCGGTTGGTAAGGGTAGCCCAAGTTCGCGTAATTTCAGCAGCAATGCTGCGGTGAGGTTTCCGCCGGCGGATTCACCGGCCACCACGATATGCTCGGCCGCGAATCCCTTCTCCAGCAGAAAGCGATAATTGCATATGGCATCGTCAAGACCGGCGGGGTAGGGATGCTCCGGCGCCAATCGGTAGAACATGTTGAATCCGGTGACACCTGCCGCTTCGGCGAGACGGCCGACGAGGTGACGATGGCTTCGAGGGCTGCCGAACGTATGGCCGCCACCGTGATGGTAGAGTATCGCGCGACGCTCATCCGAACCTTTTGGGATCAATCGTTCCCCGGAGACTCCATCGCTATTGATTTCCTCTATCGCGCACTGCGCCGGAAGCGGAATAAGGCTGTTTTCCTCGTCAAAAGTACGTCGCTGTTCCTCGAGACTTGGCGGCTGCGTCAATTGCGAAGCGCGTTCCGCCCAGGCCTTCTTGAAGGCGGCGATTTCCGCATCGTAGTTGTTCATTGCGCAGTTTCCTCCAACCGTGCGTCCGCGCGGTGCTGTTCGAGGCCGGGAAGATTTCCTGCCCGGCGCCATGCCGCGAGCTTGTCGAGGAACAGCAATGACCCACCCGGATAGAAATTATTCTGCACAGTTGTAACATCGGAAGGCTGGCCCTCATTGTTGTAATAACCGGGGGTGCATTCCGTATCGTATTTGCGGCGAAGTCCGGCGAAGGACAGGCAATGATCGACCCAGGCCTGTTCCGCTTCCGCCGTGGGTTCGATGGCTTTTATCTGATGGTCCAGGCAATGCTTCACCACATAAGCGAGATGCTTGCTCGATTCATTGAGCATATGGGTGAAGTTGGGTGTGTTCGCCGTTTGCCCATTGCCCAGTATAAAACAATTGGGAAAGCCGCGGGTGAAATAGCCGTGAAGAGTCGAAAGCCCGTCCTTCCATTTCTCGCTTAGCGGCAAGCCGCCACGGCCGTGGATCTCATAGCCGTTGCGCCGCGCGAAGCTGGTCTGGAATTCGAACCCGGTCGCGTAGATCAGGCAGTCGATCTCGTATTCCCGCCCATTGGCGACGACACTGTGGCGGGTTACGCGCTCCACACCCCGGCCGTCGGTGTGCACAAGCGTGACATTTGGACGATTGTAGGTGTCGAGATAGCTGTCGTGGAAACACGGCCGTTTGCACATGATGTTGAAATAGGGCTTCAGGGCTTCGGCGGTGGCTTTGTCCCTGACCACGGAATCGATACGGGCGCGAATCTGTTCCATTTTGGCGAAGTCCGCCAATTGCCGGCGGTCAGTCTCGTCCCTGCCGCTGATTTCGACGCCGATGCCATGTAGGATTTCGGTCCAGCCATCGGAAACCAGATCGACATCGGCTGTGCCGCCGGAGACCAGGGCATTGAAATTGTCCATCCGCTCCTTCTGCCAGCCGGGCTTTAGCGTTTTGGCCCAGGCTGGGTCGGTTGGCTGGTTGCCGCGCACATCGACCGCTGAGGGTGTGCGCTGAAAGACGTAGAGGTGCTTCGCCCATTCCCCAAGATATGGAATAGCCTGGATCGCGGTGGCGCCTGTGCCGATGATGCCGACGCGCTTGTCCCTCAGCCCTGTGAGATTGCCGTTCGAATCGCCGCCGGTATAGGCGTAGTCCCAGCGGCTGGTATGGAATGTATGACCTTCGAATGTTTCGATGCCGGGTATTCCGGGTAATTTCGGCTTTTGCAGCGGTCCTGTGGACATGCAGATGAAACGCGCTTTGATGGCATCGCCTTTGTCCGTGGCCGCGATCCAGCGCGATGCTGTTTCGTCCCAACGAAGTGCTGTGATTTCCGTCTGGAACAATGCACGGGCATAAAGGTCGTAGTGGCGGCCGATCGCCTGTGCATGGGCGAAGATTTCGGGGCCGTGCGCGTATTTCTCGCTCGGCACGTAACTGAGCTCTTCGAGCAGCGGCATGTAGACATAGGATTCGATATCGCAGGCTGCCCCGGGGTACCGGTTCCAATACCAGGTACCGCCGAAGTCGCCGGCCTTTTCGACGATGCGGATGTTGCGGACACCGGCTTCGATCAGGCGCGCTGCCGCCAGCAACCCACCAAACCCACCACCAATCACGAGCGCATCAACAGTTTCGTCTATGGGCGCTCGATCAATCTGGTGCTCGATATAGGGGTCTTCCAGATAGCGGGCCAGCCCGCCTTCCGCGGCGCGATACTGATCGGTGCCTTCCTTGCGCAGGCGCTTGTCGCGTTCCTCCAGATACTTCCGGTGCAGGGCATCGGGATCGAAGCGTGTATCCGCCGTACCGCTATTGTTGCCAAGCATCGTTTTCTCCATCTTGTCTCAGATCTTAGTATTTTACATTTGGGTGCATATATTCACTCATTAGAAATATTTCTGTCAAGGCAGGACGCTGCAACCATTCCGGGGCTGGTGAAAAAGGTTATGTTATCAATGGCATCATCTAGCCGGGGTCACGACGCATCGCTTCCGCGATAGAGTAGTTCCGTTCGTGGATCAGATGGTTTGGAGACGCCGGCTGCTTGGGATCAGCGGGGGCTCAGCCCAATGCGATTTAATTCGGCTAGCTCTGCGGCGATCATGGTTCGATCTTCGGGTGTGATGATATCGAACCATTTTGGAAGCCACTCGAAAATTCCCGGCTGCACGGCCAGAAGAGCACGAGTATTCATCGGCCGGACCGAACCTTCCGCCTGGCCGAATTCGTATATTGCGAGATAGCTATTCATTATCCGGACGGCAGAGTTCTGGATTTCTTCCTTCGCTGACGCTGGCAAGGATTCGAACCCTGCGAGAGGGGCCAAAGGCGCAATATCTTCGCGCAGACTCGCTTCCGAAAACGCGTGAGTGCTGGCCGAAATCGCACTAATGCGCGATCCGGCATAATTTAAGGTCCGTGCCGCAATGCTCTCATAGAATTTGAATGAGCGGCGATAGCACTGAACCACCAATGTCTCCTTATCGCCTACGTTGTGGTAGATGACCTTCTTTGTTACGCCGACGCGCAATGCAATTTCTTCAAGCGATGTCGCATCCACCCCTTTCAGGTTGAACAACCATGAAGCCGACGCCAGCAGGGCTTCCTGCTTGGCAGCCGCCATCGCTTCCGCATCGAAAATCCGATCCATCGGCATTTCTGCCGATGAAAGGTCGAATGGTGAGTACGCAGAGGGCGCCTGGCGATCCGCGGCCGTTCCTTCGCGTAGAATCGATTTGATCGCATCCACCATGTCGGCATGCGACAGCGGAATGCTTGTCCGCCAGCGTCGCGCCATGGGAATCCAGGAGATCAGACCGATAATTGCCTGGGCGACAATTCCAGCCGCGCAGGACCGCAACTGGCCGCGGCGGGCGCCGTCTTCCAAGAGGCCTGCAATTTTGGATTGTATGGCAGCGTAGAGGCCGAGAATCGTACTGCGCTGTTCGGGCTTCAGATAAGCGGCTTCGCTGAGTGCAGCGAATTCCGCTTCCTCTTCCTCAAGCATGCTGTCGATGAAGGCTTCGATCACCTCCATCGCATCGCCACGGGTTCGCGATGCCTCGCTAAGACGCCGTGCCAGTATTTCGCAAGACCGGCGGTAGCTCTGGAAGACCAGATCCTGCTGATCCTCAAAATAGTAATAGAGCGCGGCTCGGGAAACCCCGACTCGCTGTGCAATTTCGGCGAGCGAGGTTTGGGTTAAGCCGTGGCTGTTAAGCGCTTTGGCCGCCTCCGCGAGCACATGCTCCCGCTTCGCGCCCCGCGTCGCGCGACTATCTGTTGACAGGTTTTTCATAAGACCGGTTGAGCACGTGCCGCCCTACTGGTCAACGCCACTTGCCAGTACTGCACTCATTTGTAGAAAGAATTGACAGGGAATTTACGTTGAAATACATATATGCCCTCGTTTGTAAAAATGGGGTCGGTGAGCAATCGCTCCCGCGCGCGGCCTGCGAGCCCGCGAGAACGACCATGGAGGGGAAATGTCATGCCAAATTCTTTCCGTCATGTGCTGTTGGCGTCCACCACGATTGCGCTTCCGTTCATCGCCGCAACCGCTACTGCGGCTCAGACGGCGGATTCGGCCACGTCGCCAATTGCGATTTCATCGCCCGCGATCGAGGAGGTCATCGTCACCGCGTCGCGCCGGGCAGAGGATATTCAGCAGGTACCCGTCGCCGTCACTGCTGTCAGCAGCCAGGAATTGCAGGATCGCGGGGTAACGGACGCAAGTGACCTCCAATTCATCGTGCCGAACATGCAAGTGGGCGATCTCATTGGAAACACGGGCGTAACGATCAGGGGTGTCGGTCTCAATCAGGGCGCGCCGGGTGTCGCCATTCATGTTGACGGCGTCTATCAGGCGCACGCCTCGATGGGCAATTTAGCCCAGACCGACCTCGAAAGAGTAGAGGTGCTGCGCGGCCCGCAAGGCACGCTCTATGGCCGGAATGCCAATGGCGGTGTCATCAATTTTATTACGAAGGCACCTACCGACCAATTTGAAGGCTATGTGCAGGGGAGCGTCGCCAGCTATAGCGAATATCGCCTGCAAGGGGTCATCAACGTTCCGATCAGTGACCATGTCCGTTCACGCCTGGTGCTCGACTACTGGGATCGTGAAGACGGGTTTGTGAAGAACGTCATTCCTGGCGGTCAAGATGTCGACAAGGGGCGCGCAATTTCAGGTCGATTGCGGGTTGCCGCCGATCTCACCAGCAATCTGGAACTCGACCTGATCGCTTCCGGAGCGCATAGGACGGGCCCCACTTTCTATTTTACGCTCTATAACAAGCCAACGGCTGATGCCGTCGCTAATAATCCCTGGCTGGTCAATGCCGTTGTCCCGCTCGAACCGCGCCGTATCAGTGCCAACGATCCGATTGCATCGAATGTTAATTTCGGACAGCTCGACGCCACACTGACCTGGAACTTGGAAGATTGGCAGCTCAAGTCAATCAGCAGCTTCACGCGGTTCGATGATCGTTATTTGAGGGACGACGATGCGATCAATCTCAGTGGCTTCCCCGCCCGGAGTTGGGATGGCTCTTCCACCTTCATTCAGGAATTCGATGCCAGCGGCACCATTGGCCCGGTAGATGCGGTTGCCGGCGTTTTCTTCATGCGGGACGATTATGATACCTATCTGTATTATGATTTTCCGCTGGGGATTTTCCCGCTTCCCCCCGGCAGTCAGCTCGACTGGAACAATACCAAGTATTTGACGACGTCCTACGCGTTCTTCACCGATCTCACATGGCATGTGACAGATCAATTGCGATTGATCGGTGGCGTCCGTTATTCGAAAGATAATCAGAAGTCGACCCAACACAATTGGCTTTATTTCGGGCCAAGCGTGAAAATGGATACGTGCCCACTGCAAACGAATGAGGTCAATTCTTCATCCATGACACCACGCTTCGGTGCACAGTATGACGTATCGGACAATAGCCACGTTTATGCGACCTATTCCAAAGGCTTCAAGGTCGGCGGCTATAACCCCTATTCCTGCGCCAACCTCTATCTGCCCGAGAAGCTCACGGCTTATGAAGTCGGCATCAAGAATCGCCTGTTCAACAACACAGTCACGTTGAATCTTTCCGGCTTCTATTATGACTACACCGACCTGCAATTGAATCAGGTTGTGGGGCTCGCAAGTCTCATCACCAATGCTGCTGCAGCCAAGGTGAAGGGTGTGGAAATCGAGGCGGCATGGCAGCCCGATGTACATTGGTCATTCAACGCCAATCTTTCCATCCTGGATGCCAAATATTCCAGTTTCATCAACACAGATTCGCTGGCACCCGCGCTCGGTCCCCAAGATGTTTCCGGCAATTATCTGAACAACGCGCCGGGCGAATCGGCCAACGTCAGCGCTGCTTACCACACCGACCCGTTCAGCTTCGGTATGTTGACGGCCCGCGTGGATGTGAGCCAGCGCACCAGGACCTATTTCCGGGAATTCAATACGCCGTTGGATTCCCAGAAAGGGTACACGCTGCTGAACCTGACCCTGATATGGGATAGTCCGGACGGAAAATACCGCGCCCGGCTGTTCGGCACCAACCTGACGAACGCCGATTATGTCGTTCGTATGAGCTCATCGGACAATTTCGGCTCACGGTTTGTCACCTGGGGCGCGCCGCGTCAGTATGGCATCGAATTGACCGCCAATTTCTGACATGGCGGAAACGGGGATGCGATATGTGTGTTGCCTGCAGTCCGGGCCTTGCGACCGCCGCTAACATATTGATGGATCACACGGGGGCAGGACACAATCTGGCTAGCCGCCGCGCCTTCATGACGGCGGGATTGGGGGCGGCGACACTGGCCGCGATGCCAGCCACCGCCGCCAGAGCCGCCATCGCCCAGGCTGCCCGCGGCCCCGCCGATGTGATTTTTCACAACGGGGCGGTTCTGCCTATGGCGGGTAATGCATTCCGAGCTGAAGCGCTAGCGCTAAGGGGTGAGCGGATATTGGCCATAGGGTCAGCTGCCGCTGTGAAATCTCACGCCGGCCCGCAGACCCGCATCATCGATCTGCGTGGCCGCACCCTTCTCCCGGGCTTTATCGATCCGCACATGCACACGATGTTCGTACAGTTCGACGACTGGCTGAATGTCACGCCGATGCGGATGTCGGCGATGTCTATTGTGAAGGATGCGTTGCGCCGCGAAGTTGCGAAGACTCCCGAAGGTCAATGGGTCCGTGCGTTTGGTTTCGACCGGGGCATCATCAAGGGCGGCCATGCTTTCACGCTGACAGAGTTGGATGAAATTGCACCCAACAATCCGCTGTTCATCATCGAGCTCAATGCTCATATTGGATATGCGAACTCCAAGGCGCTTGCACTCGCCGGCGTCTCCCGCGATGCACCTGATCCGCCGGGCGGGCGGTTTGTTCGCGATGCAAATGGCTTGATGACGGGCAGGCTGGAAGAGGGGGGTGCTTTCCGGCCCTTCCTTTCGAAAATGCCACGCGTCAAACCGGAGCAGATGCAGGCGGGCCTTGCACGATTGTTCCAGAAGGCGGCGTCGGTAGGTTGCACCGGGCTGCATGATTGCGGCATCGGCTTCTCAAGCGGTGAACACGATCTTGAAATGCTTCAGATCGCCATGGCTGCCAATCCTCCTATCCGGCTGCGCGGCATGCTGGCGGCCAACCTGATTGATGTCTGGCAACAGCGTAGCCTGAAGCCGGGTTTCGGGAATGACCGTTTCCGCGTCGATGGCATGAAACTGGTCTCCGATGGATCGAATCCCGGTCGCACGGGCTATATGCGCGAACCCTATCTCGGCGAAACCACGCGCGGTGCTATGAATTACACACTCGAGGCGTTGACCGAAGCGATCGGGAAGGCCCATGGCTTGGGTTGGCAGGTCGGCGTTCACGCCAATGGCGATGCTGCGATCGATATTGTTCTTGATGCATTCGAATTGGTGCTGCGGGACAATCCACGCCTCGATCACCGCCATCGCCTGGAACATTGCAGTCTGCTTCATCCCGAACAGATCGAACGGATGCAAAAGCTTGGCCTTTCGCCATCTTTTCTCATCGGGCATGTGCGCTGGTGGGGCAAGGCGTTCCGAGACAATTATCTCGGCCCCGAACGGGCCCGATTGTACGACCCCTGCGCCAGCGCCTTGAAGGGCGGATTGCGGGTTTCGTTGCATTCGGACTACAGCGTCACGCCGCTGGAACCGCTTCGTTATGTTGAAGATGCAGTCGCGCGTGTCATGGCCGACGGTGGTGAGGTGTTGAATCCGGACGAACGGATTCCTGTGATGGCGGCCCTTCGCGCCGTTACCATTGATGCAGCCTGGCAATGCCGGATGGACGATCTGGCGGGAAGCCTTGAGCCCGGAAAATATGCTGACCTCGTTTTACTCGAGAAGGACCCAACAGAAGTTGATCCCTCTACAATAAGCCGTATCTCGATATCGGAAACTTGGCTCGCGGGTGAGCAGCGCTATCCGGTCTGAAAACGAATGAAATAATACAATGCGTGAATAGCAGGGCAGAAAAGCACAGGTACACGCAGAAAGTCGTGCCCTAAGGCGCCAATAACCTCGGTCCCGGTGATTGCACTTGCCGCGAATTTGGAGACGTTGACTATCGCCGCAAACGGCACTGTGCGCGTGCGTGAGACTGGCAGGAAATTGGTGTCATCGCGCCGCTAACGTATAATTCCTGTGAAAGCCGCAACGGCATGTGGCTAAGCGACGTACTTGCTAGAGATGGGTTGGAGTCGATATGAAATTCTTCGTGATGGAGGCTTCAGACCTGCCCATACATTAGATTGGCAAGGCGCCCTCAGCGCTTCAGATCACCAACTCGGAGCCGTGCTCAAGCACATTCTCCAGGAAATTTCCGCCGTGTTTCTTGAATACGTCGACGGCGGAGATCGGCTGGTCGCCGGACGACATTTGCTGCGTGCGAATGCGCCCGTCGGGACCCTGGTAGAGCGTCATGTCCAGCTTGTTCAACACCTCGGTTACGAGGTCGTTTGGTACACTCTGATCCAGGCCCGTTCGATCCTGCTGGTTGATAAGATCATTGAGCTTGTTGTGAAGATCGGCGAACTGGCTCCATTCCGACTTTTGCGCGGCAACCGCTTGCACGGCGCCGGGCACGCTGCGCGCGATCGACTCGAGCTCCCAGAATTTCGTCGGCGCCGATGAGGCCGCAATGGTCGGCGCCGCATAGCTCGGCGTGTAACCGAGATGCTGCCAGAAGCCGACCGTCAGCGCGGTTTGTTGCGGGGAGGCGTCGGGACCGCTGAAGCGTGACGATGCGGTGTTGAGATGAACCGTGTTGTTCGGACCGAACCAGGCCTCGCCGCCGGCATAGGCTTTCGGGCTGATGTTGGAGTCGACAATCGTGCCGCTTGGCGTCGCGAAGGGCGTCGTGGCGGGCGCAATATTCACGCCGCGACCATCGATCGTCCAAAGATATTTCGACGCCATATCGCCGGGACTGCCGATCCGGACATTGTCGAAGAATCCGTCGATCCGCGAATCCATCTGCTGTTCCAGATAGGCGCCGCCTTCGCCGGACAGAATTTCCATCATCGGGCCTTTCACGCCGGGCGCGACCAGGCCGACAAGCGTTTCACCGGTGAACGCGGCGAACTTCTTGGCCGTCAGTCTGAGATCCTCCTTAAATACATTCCTGATCCCGCCCCAGAAATCATTCGGATCGGTCTCCGTAATGACCCTGCCTATCGCTTCCAGATAACCGACGCCGGTTTCGAGGGCCGAATAGACTCGCATGGCGAACGCGATCTCGGGTGCGAAGAAGATGAAAATCGCCCCGACACCGATCCACGATGCGATATAGGCCGCAGCAATCCAGTCGCTTGTGAAGCAGCACCGGGAGGCGACGCAATTGGCGAGCGCGCAGGCGGGATGAAACAGAATGAAAGCGATGAGAATGACCCCTGCTGTCTGAATTGCAGGGCGCAGATTGATGACCGTGTTCGCAGGGCGACTGCGCGTTCCGAGCGGGCCGGCGGGATAGAGAATGGCCGCGAAAGCGAGCCCGGCAAGAACGCCGGAGATCTCCGCACCGAAGGAGCCGGTCCTTTCATTAAGAAACACGCTTTGGCCGGGCAAGGTCAGAACCAGCCGGCCGATGTAATAGCTGCCGATCCCCATTGCGATCCAACGCACCAGCATTGGAATACGCTTTGCGATACCGACCCAGATGCGCCAGGGCGGCAACATCGGCAGAACGATCGACCGCAACGCCAGAATGGCAAGAAACAGCGAGAAGACGATGACGGACTGTGGCCAGATCTCCGTCAGGAGACCGCTTAAAAGGAGGGTGAGCAAAAGCGCGCCGATCACCGTTCCGGCCACTGTAAGCGAGAGTGATGGCGCTCCTTTGCGTGCCTCGATGTCTTGGAGCCTTTCGCCCAGCGTCCGGGCGTTGCGCCTGAATTGCGGATTCTGATCGGCCACCGCGACCAAGAGCGCGCGTACCAGGACGAAGCCGCCAGCGATCAACGGCAACATCGGATTCACGACGCTGGTGAAGTACTGAACTGTGACGGGTGAGGAGGGCGCGTGATGCCAAAGCCAATAGGGCCGAACCGCCATTGGCGCCATGAACGTCCAGGCATAGACCATGACGCCCTGAATGGCGGCGCAGAGTACTGCGAGAACGGTTTTGTTCGTGCCGCGCGACAGCGGCAGAGCCGGCAGGTTCACCGCGAGCACGCGCGCGGTCAGCGCGGGCTGAACGACGAGAAGGTAGGCGACGAGATAAGTGATGAGCTGCGGAATGGTGATGTGAAAGAAGCTCCACATCCTCGGCTGATGGCGCCAATGCCCCCAGAAATGAACCCCCGCAACGAACATGTCGCCGAGCGCGAACCCCAGGACGAGCAGAAGTCCGAGTTCGACGCTGAGCGAACCAACCGCCGTTGCGACGATCATCAAAGGCAGCATCTGCATGAAGACAAGGCCGGGCCCGGCAACGATGCGCCCGTCCCAGATGCTGCTATGCGTCCAGTGAAAGGCGCCGTCGCTGAAGCCGAATGCGAAGGCGAGCAAAGGCGCGATCAGGGCAACGAGCGGCCAGGCGGTGAGATAGATGCTGTCGCTGGCCGCCGCGCCGAGCAAAGGCGCAAAGCGCGAGGCCCGCGCCGGATAATCGACATAGAGTTTTCGGGTGATCGTCTCGAGCACTGTCGTCCTCCCCCCGTTGGGGAATCTCTTCTGGATGGAAGCCACCCTGACAAGGGCGCAAGCGCGATGGCTGCAATGGGATGCGACGCCCTGGCGGCAAGTTATTACGCGGGCGTAAGCGATGCATTCGCTACGCTTAAGACTAGCGGAGCCGGTTACAGAACCGGCCCCGTGCCGTTAAGGGCAGACTTACGCGATTATTTGCGGCGGCGGCGCGTTGCAGCCAGACCTCCCAGCCCACCAAGGATCAGCGAAGCCGAGGCTGGTTCGGGAATCGCCGATGGTGGCGCCGAAAGCGTTGTCGTGCCGGGAAGCCCGGACGAAGAATAGGTGGTGGCGCCATCGGGGCCGTTATAGGACACCTTGATGGTGTGCGCGAAATCGCTGAGCCCGTGCGCGGTGGAGTCACCGGCAACGCCATTGATAGTCACCGTGGACCGCAGTCCCAGCACCCAATCGAAATCCGATCCCGGTGTGAATGAGGCAGAAACCGTGTCCGGGAAGCTGTTCACGACAAATTCGCTATAGCTCAGATCCTGGTGTCCCCCCAGGCCATAACTGAAAAAGGCAATTTCCTGAGGATACCAATCGTAGAAAGCACTGCTGTCGCCGGCCGCGTAACGGGCATAGGCGTCCAAGGTCCCCGGAGCCAGGATGTAGAGAAGCAGGGCCGACTCATTCGTGATGCCCGGTTCGTTGAAGTCCACCAGCCCCGAAATGTCGAGAGAGAAGCTGACTTCGGTTGCCGAAGTCCAGGTGAAGGGGCTTCCGCCCGAGAAAGTATGGAAGCTGTCTCCAAACTCGGCAAGCGTGAAGGGGTAGAACGTACCGCCATTGCCGCTCGCTGTGGCCTCCGAATAGGCTTTCAGTTCGCCGGTGGAAAGGTCCGCGCTGCTGTATGCAGTGGCTGCGCCTTCCGAGAGGGTAGTGGTGATGTTCGAACTGGCACTGTTGCCATCCGCGTTGACAACATTCTGATAGTAGTCGGAGCCCTGGCTCCAACCCGTCGACGGCGCCTGCACTTCGCTGACCGAGTGGCTGAAATAGGTCGCTGGCGTCGCGTAAGCGGCAGCGGTGCCAAGTAACAGCGCGATTCCCGTGGCAGGCAAAGCACTCGTACACCGATTTAAACAGTACATCATTGTCATCGTCATAACGACCTCCTCGTTGTGTTGCTCGGCTTCGGGCGCCTCAAGAACACTGTTAACATCGTAATAAGATGTATTAAGTTTGTCGAAAACTCCCGAAATCCGTTCTTTGCTTCAACCTGCCGTTTTCGGCACGAAGATGTTGCCGCACGCACCGCAGATCCAGCTTTTGGACCAATGTTCGTGGCGCGCGCGATAGTCGGGAAGGCGCAGGAACGCGAAGGCGGCCCACACCGCGCACAACAAAATCGCGGCGAATGCGGCAATGCCGATCCATGGCGGCAAGGGTGTCACGCTGTCGAGAAGGCTGAGCACGATCAAGGCGCCAATTGCGGCCGCGATCCCTTTAAGCGGCGGCCAGATCGGATTGCTCGGCGGGCTTGCGCGCCCGGCAAAGGCGGTGCGATGAACCGAGTTGTGGGTCACTCGCGTGTTGTGCTGGCCCGAGATCGTGGCCGACCCCACGGTTGCGCCCGTACCCGTAACATTGCCTTGCGAAAAGGTTGTGCCTTCGCTTGTCGACGTCGTGTGCACGGTCCCCTGATCGTAGGCGATGGGGCACGACACCACGTTTTGCGATTCGCAACTGGGGCATTGCATGGCGGCCGCGCTCCTACTGCAGATTCATAATCGCGTGATCGACGATATAGGCCAGCCGATCGCCCGACACATTGTTTTGCGCCAGCATGAGAACCTTCGTGAGGTCTTCCTTCGACAGCTTCTTGTCGAAGGCAGCGAGCAGGGGCTGCTGATCCCTGTTCTGCGCTTTCTGGTAAAGCTCGATGCCAAGATCGGTATAGCCGAGGCTGAACGCCGTCTTGGCCGCGTTCTGCGCGAACTGGTTGTCGGTATAACGGTTCATGTAATAGCCGTCGCCATGGGTCTCCCCGCCCGCGGCATCGATCTTCTGACCAATCGCGAAGATGTCGCGGATAAGCGGTTCGGCCTTGTCCCTGTCGCCGGAGACCGATTTCGCGGCGAGCAGCTTGTAATCCAGCGCGAGCTTGCCCTTGTCCGTGCTGGCCATGTTGTGCGCTTCGGCGTAAGATTTAGCGCCATCGACATCGCCGGCAGCCACCATGCCGTCCACCACCCAACCGTAGAAATCGGATTTTTGTCTTGGATCGCCGGACCACGCCTTGATCAGCGTTTCGACATCGTTGTGCTTGCCCGCCTTGGACATGGCCGGAATCAGATCCGAATAGCAATGCCACAAATCGCGTTGAGCGCCGATCGTGTTGGCGAGTGTGAGCGCGTCTTGCGCGTTTTTCGTATGCCCGGTCTCGATCATGAGAAGACGGCCATAAGTATCGGTGAACAGACCTGCCGCCTTCACATAATTGGCCGCGTCGGTCAGATGGCCCTGCGCGATTGCAATCAGCGCCGCATCTTGCGCAAAGCTGCGATAATCGCCGCCCGCATCGACGCGGCCCAGAAGACGCGTGCGCAGGTCCACACCCTTCTTGATCGCGGCTGCGGCCTTTGCCGGATCGCCCAGCTTCTGATGGGCCAGCGCGAGAATGCCGTAATCGCAATCGAGGCCGATCGTGCCGACGGCCTGAGCAGTTGGCCGCACCATCGTTGGGGCGAGCTTGTCGATCGCGGCTTCGAGCGCTGCGGCCGACGCCGCCGCGCCGGCTTTTGCCTGCGCGTCCGCGGGCGCGAAATACTGTTGAATGTCGGTGTTGTTGTTCAGCACCGGCGCCGCCGTCAGGCTATCTTCGGTCAAGCCCAGCCGGGCGCCCAGCATCTGGGACGCCTTGTGCAAAGCGATGGCCGTGGCAATCGGGTCACCCGTGGCGCCGGCAATGTCCACGCCCTTGGCGGCATCGCCGCTCAGGATTACGGCCGAGGCGAGTTTGTCCTTTGAAGTGGGGTCCAGTTGATAGTGCATCGCGCCGGTGAATTCATCGTATTTGGCCAGCGCCGCTTTGATGTTGCCCATTTGCGCATAGGCGAGCGAGAGCGACAGGACCGCGCCTGCCTTGTCGTTGGCGGCCACACCCGGCGCGTTCGCTTCCTTTTCAACCTCCGCTGCGACTTGCGGCCAGGCTGCGCGCAGGTCGGGCGTGGCGAGAATGCTCATCATGTCGCCCAGGCGCTGGCCGCCGGTGGACGGATCGGCGGTCATATAGTGTGCAATCGCGGCTTTCACATCGTTTGGCCGGTGGCATTGCGCGGCGGCGAGCCCGATCTGGATCAGTTCCTTCGCATAGCCATCGCGGTTGACGCGGAAATCGGCAAGCGATTTGTCGGCCGCCGCGAAGCCGCTTTTGCACACGATCTGTCCGGCAGCGGCAAGCGTGCCTTGCGGCGAAGCACCGGCCGCACCACCATTGGGATGGCTCGAAAACGGTTGCAGGCAAGCGACGGTGGGATCGGCATAGCATTCGGCCCGCGCGGCAATGGCATCGCGCGCCTGCTGCACCGCGGCGAGCGACACGCCATCCACCGACTGGCCCGCGGCAAGCGCGCCGCCCGTCGGCGTCTTGGCGTCGTCCTTGATGACATCCTTCAGGTCTTCGACCATATCGTTATAGGCATCGAGCTGGTCCTGCGGATCGAGATTTGTCTTGGCTTCCGCAATCGCCGCCTTGACCTTCTGGACCGTGCTGCTCGCATCTTCCTGCGGGTCGCTACAACCCGACAACAGCAGCGCGCCGGTGAGCGCAAATATCATCATACGCGTGTTCATGGCTTTCGCTCTTTCTGCCTAATGGACCTGTTTTGAGATGGCTTACTGCGCGCAGGCCGCGCCCGTGATCATGCCGCCGGTAAGGCAGCCATTGTCATCGATCGTCAGCGTCATGCCGCGGCCGGCGGGATCGAAAATATTGATTTCCTTCCCGTCCACCTTATAGGTGCCCTGGCTGACGATTCCGGCGAGCAGGCCGCCAAACTTGACCGTTACCTTGCCGCCGCCGTCGAAGATGAACTGCATCCCGTTTTTGCCAAGATCGCCATAGGTCCCCGACGGCCCCGATCCGCCACAGCCAGCGAGTGTCAGCGCAAATGCGGCCGCTATAATGAGGCCTGCCGTTTTGCCGAATGTTGTCACGTTCGTTCTCCTGTTCGAATCTGCGATTGCGTTTGTCTGTGCTAAGCGTGGCAATAGGTGCCGACCAGGCGGCCGCCATCGAGGCAGCCCTTGTCGTCGATCTCGAAAACCTGGTTTTGCCCATTCAACGAAATGACGACCCGTTTGCCGTCCACTTCGTATTTGCCTTCCCGGATCGTGCCGAAGATGCTGACATCAGCTTTGCCGCCAGAAAGGAATTCGATCTTCTCGAAAATTGCGTTGCCGGTGCCTTTGTAGACACCGCTGAGGCGGGGGCTACAGGCCGTCAAGGCCAGTGTTGCCATTGCAATCACTATGGGCCGCTTCATCCTCATCTCCCCTCGCGAGGGGCCCTGCACGGCTTCCCTTTGCGCACGCCGAGGAGGACACTGACGCGATTGGAAGTCCTGACGATTGGCTTAAGAAATTCTCAAGGAATTTAACGGTTTGAATTCGCTGGAAAATCAGAAAGGTGACACGGGCCGGCGGGAACGGCGGCTGTGGCGCTTCGCTGGAAATACCTTCGATGAAGGGCAGTGGGCGCTGCATGTTTCGGGGGCGCCCGTGGCGCTGGAAAGCAAGCCGCTCGAGATTCTGCTCGAACTCCTGCGCCATGCCGGTGAGGCCGTTACCAAGGACGAATTGCTCGAGGCCGTTTGGCCAGGCGTAACTGTCGTGGACGGTTCGCTGGCAACGGCCGTTTCAAAGCTGCGCAAAGCGCTGGGCGATGAGGCGCAGAGCTTGATCGTTACCATTCCCCGCATCGGCTACCGGCTTGATGCCAGTGTCTCAATCATCGGCACGGATGCGTCGCGGCCGCGGCCACTGGGGCTGTCGGTGGGAGACTGTGTTCCCCGCCGGGATCAGTGGCAGTTGATCCGCCGGCTCGGCGCCGGCCAGATGAGCGATGTGTGGCTGGCCGTGCACCGCAAGACCGGCGAGTGCCGGGTGTTCAAATTCGCCGAAGACGCCGCCGGTCTCGGCCGCCTCAAGCGCGAGGTGACCCTTTCACGGCTGCTTCAGCAGAATTTGGGAACGCGGCCAGACCTGGCGCGCGTGCTGGAATGGAATTTTGAATCGTCGCCCTTTTATCTCGAAAGTGAATATGGCGGCCCCGATCTCGAATCGTGGGCTGAAGAACAGGGCGGCCTGGGGACGGTTCCGCTTGCCGTGCGTGTAGCGCTGACCGCGCAGATGGCCCACGCCGTGGCTGCCGCGCACGCGGTCGGCGTGCTGCACAAGGATCTGAAGCCCGCGAATGTGCTGGTGGCCGGAAAGGATGGTGACTGGCAGATTCGCATTGCCGATTTCGGTAGCGGGTGGGTTCTGGACAGCACACGGCTGGAGGCATTGCGCATCACCAGTCTTGCGTCCACGCAAGAGACTGGTCTGCCATCCGAATCGCGGACCGGAACGCCACTTTATCTTGCCCCCGAAATCCTTGGCGGCCATTTGCCCACAGTCGCAGCCGATATTTACGCGCTGGGTATCATTCTCTATCAGATGATAGCGGGCGATTTGCGCAAACCGCTGACAGCCGGGTGGGAAAGCGAGATCGCCGATCCCCTGCTGCGCGAAGACATTGCGTTGGCCGCGGCCGGCGATCCCGGACGCCGATTGGACAGTGCGGCAGAACTTGCGGCCCGGTTGGACTCGCTGGAAGTTCGCCGTATTGCCCGCCTGAAGGCACAATCTGCCGAAGTACGCGCCCACGAAATCGAACGTGCTGTAGAGCGCACCCGTGCGCGCAGACCATGGGTGATCGCCGTGGCCGTTGCGCTTGTTCTCGGCATCGGCGCGAGCTTGACACTCTATTTCGAGGCGGCACGCGAACGCGATGTCGCACTGCGCCAGACGGAAATCGCGCAATCCGTCAATCAATTCCTGTCGTTCGATTTCCTCACACGCACCAATCCCTACCGCAGCGGTAAATCGGACGAGACATTGCTCGACGCGGTGAAACTTGCCGCCCCCGACATCAGCCGCCGCTTCAGTCACGAGCCGCAGATCGCAGCCCGCCTCCATCAGGCACTCGCCCGCGCGCTGGACAAACGCAGCGATTGGCCCGACGCACGCCGCCAATATGATCGGGCTGCTGCCCTTTACGCCAAGGCGGAGGGGGCGAATTCGCCGGATACCATCATTCTGTGGCTGCAACGCGCGATGATGGAGGCACGTTGTTTTGAAGGTGGATCGCTGGCACGCGCCAAACGCATCGTTGCAGAACAGGAAACCCACATTGCAAAAATGCGGAAGCCGGACGGCAAGGTTGCGATCTGGCTGGCATCTGCAAAAGGCATGGTCGCACTGATTGGAAACAATCTGGATGCCGCCACCGGGCATTTCCGTACTGCGATCGAGGCGGCGAAATCCGTGCCAACCTTCGATACCGCAGCGCGCCTCGATCTCACACAACGTCTGGCCTTCACGTTGTTCCGCGCCGGCAAGAGCAAGGAGGCGGAAACCCTGTTCCGTGCCCTGATCCCCGGCTATGCGGATGCTGAGGGCCCCGATAGTGCAGCGGTGCTGCAGACGCGGCTAAACCTCACGCAAACCCTGATGCAGCAAGGCAAACACGTACAGGTCATTATGGAAGCCAATGCGCTCTATCCCCGTCTGGTCGCCACGCTGGGGCTGGACCACGAAATGACGATGCAACTGCTTGCCACGCGCGCGCAATCCGAAAGCTCGATTGAACATTTCGGCGATGCCATCAAAGACGACCTCATGCTCTACAATCTGGCGCTCGGCAAACAGGGGCCGGCCTCGTTCTTCGCCATTGCCTCCCTATCCGATGCCGCTACGGCCCAATGCCGCTCAGGACACATAGCGGACGGACTTCGCAATGTGCAGCGCGCCTACACCGTTTCTCAGAAGTCCTTTGGCGACAATGCCGCGCTGACACAAGGCACAGCTTTTACCTGGGCCGACTGCCTGATTCATGCGGCGCGCTATGATGAGGCGGAGAAGCACCTCGCAGGTATCGATCCGCATAAGGTCGCCCGGCTTGCCGCGGATGCTTATTGGGGCGCCAATCTGAACCTCGCACGTGCGCAGATCGCTTATACACAGAGAGATTACGTGCAAATGCGTAAGGAACTGGCACAGGCCGCGCCCGCATTCGCGCGCCCCGCCGCCGAAAACTATCAGAAACGGGTTTACGCCAGGCTTGTCGCAGAGGCGGGCGCTATCACCGCCACCCGTTGAGACTATGCTGGCGTCTTAAATGGTGGCGTAGGGTTATGCGAAACGTGGGCGCTGCCAGAGACGCCAGAGTGCCGATGTATGGTACTGGGGGTGGGGGGCGATTGTCACCTTTCACGAATCCGTCCGTGGCCAGCAGCAGTATGGCAGGCATGCTACCGCTTGGATGGCGAGGCATCTGAGGTGCTGGGGGAGACTTAGGCAGACCGTGCCGGTTCCATGCCGTGTCGCAGGTAAAAGAGTGTGACATGGTGTTCACAACTTTTACGATTCTCCTGGGTGCTCGGCCTAAGCTCTTGATGTTCCATAGTGGCATAATTCTTGCTTAGAAAGTTAAAGAAGCCTTAACAAGGTCGGGGTGTCATGAACATTTGGCTCAAGGGGGCAGCCGCGCTCGCCTTCGGAATCGCCGCTTTCACCGCGCAGGCACAGGCGAGCCTGCTCGGAGATCAATTCTCTCAGAACTATTATCTCAATGCAGTTCCATATGCGTTCTACAGCGCCACCAATCCGATAGTCACCGCCCCGTTCGCGGGCGAGCTTGGCAGTGTCGAAGGGGTGACGACGATCAATGCAGATATTTCCGCCACCAATCTGACCCTTACATTGGACACGGTCCTGGACTCTCCCACCTGGAATTCACTCACGTTCAACGGCGTCATTTTTACCCTGCTCGCGCCGTCGACATTGAATATTTCCAATGTGATTGTTTCACCTTCCACGACAATGGTTGGGTTTGACGCATCGCGGGTTTCGCTGACGAGCAACAGCATCGCGATCGACTGGGGCGGCCTTTCCTACGTCGCCGGGACAATCGTTTCGCTGGATTTCGCGTTTCGCGATGCCACCGCCGTTCCAGAGCCGGCAACATTGGCGCTGATGGGTGCGGGGCTTGCAGGGTTCGGATTGCGCCGCCACAAACGCGCGCAATCCTGAGATGGAATAGCCCTCGGCCGCCAAAGGCCGGGGATTTGTTTCAACCCGCGAAGACGTTGGTGACAGCTGGCGGATCGCCGTGCCTCATCTGTTGCCCGGACAGCGCTGGCTGGTAGAACTGGCCAAGACGCTTGAGATGCTGCATCTATTGAACTGACTATCAGATCACGGCGCGTCATCGTAACCGGTAATGCCGTCTTCACCTTCCAGCTGCGTGATCTGTTCTACGTTCTGCCGGGTGAATTTCAACCTGCCGCCTGCGCCCATAGCATCCGATTCATCGGTGACAATCACTCCAAAATATTTCAGGCCACGGTTCACGAGCTCAGCGCCCCGCTACGATGGGAGCCGGGCACTGCCACTTGCCTCGATCTGACGCAAGGGTTCGATCGCAAGCCCGGCAGCGGCGGCGAAATTTTTCCGACTGACGCCGGCCAGTCTCCGCCCCGCTGCGATCAAGCGTCCGGTGATGCGAAGTTTGTTGTTCATTCTGCAGATATTGCTTTTCTCGGGCACCTGTGTGCCCGCTGACGCCCTCAATATCCGACAGTGAAGTGTTTGCAGCTATGCGTCGGGTGTTCGAGTTTATCGGCCATCGCGATCGCGGAATCTTCCATCGAGATATGGCTTTTTCCATTTGAGTCGGTCAGCAGCTATTCGCCACCGATGCGCGACATGTGACAATGGATGAAATGAGGAATAACCTTCGCCAAACTGGGCTGTCTTCTGCCTCAAAACGATAATATTGGCCACCCATCCATGACACATCTCTTCGACCCCTACACGCTGAAGGGCGTGACGCTGCGCAATCGTATCGCGATGTCCCCGATGACCATGTACCGGTCAAAGGACGGCCTGCTGAACGATTATCATGTCATGCTGCTAGGTTCGCGCGCGGCCGGCGGGTTCGGTCTCGTCTTTCCGGAGCAACTGGCGATTACACCGGAGGGCCGCACCAGTGTCGGGTGCGGCGGTATCTATGACGATGCCCAGATCGAGAGGCTATCGCGCGTGACCCGCATCATCAAGGATATGGGTGCCGTGCCGGCGATTCAGCTTGGCCATACCGGGCGCAAGGGAAGCGAGGTAAAGCCGTGGCAGGGTGGATACCAGCTTCCGCCGGACCACCCGGATGGATGGCCGGTTGTGGGCCCCTCCGCCGTGCCCTATGGCGGCAAGTATAAATATCCGGTCCATGCGCTGACGCGAGACGAGATCAAGGCGATCCATAGCGCCTATGCCGACGCCGCGGTGCGGGCGGCCGCTGCGGGCTTTGAATGGCTGGAACTTCACTTTGCACACGGCTATCTCGCCGCGAGCTTCCTGTCTCCGCTTGCCAACAAGCGGACTGACGAATATGGCGGTAGTCTGGAAAACCGCATGCGCTTTCATTTGGAGGCGATCGATGCTGTCCGGGCTGTGTGGCCGGAGCGTTTCCCGCTGACCATGCGGCTCGGTTCCGACGACCTCAATCCGGCGGGTGTGCAATTCGACGACGCCATCGTGGCCGTTGGCCGGATGAAGGAACATGGCCTCGACCTTGCGGATTTGAGTCTGGGGTTCAATACCGACGACATGATGTCCAGGCCGTTCAACGAGATGGCCTTCATGATCGAGCGTGCGGCGCGCCTGCGCCGGGAGGTCGGCATCCCTGTCGCGACCAGTTGGAATCTCGGTCTGCCACAGGTCGCCGACAGGGTTATCCGTGAAAATCTGATCGATCTTGTCATGCTCGGCAGGCCGGCGTTATCCAACCCGCACTGGCCCGTCTGGGCGGCGCGTGAACTGGCGCATGCGGATCCGTTTTCGCTGGTGCCGGAAGATTGGGGCTGGTGGTTGCGAAACTTCCGCGCTCATGATGCCTGTATCGGCTGGCCGGTCAGCAGCCAACCGGAGCGCGCAGCGGCGCAATAGGCCGAACCCCCACCAATCGTCCCAATCGCTCCATTTTCGGATGGGGCAGGCGGGCGTTTATGGTTTCACATCGGCGGCTATGCTGGGGCATTGCCGGCCAATGATGTGGGGTGATGATGGCCGAATTCCAGATGGCGGACGAGTTGTTGCGGACGCTCGTTCTTATTCTCGATTTGTGCGGGACGTTTGCCTTTGCGCTCAGCGGGGCAATGGCGGGAATCAGACGGCGTCTGGATGTATTCGGCGTTCTTGTCCTGTCTTTCGCGGCTGCCACCTTCGGCGGCATTAGTCGAGATTTGTTGATCGGCGCAGTACCGCCAGCCGCTCTGGTCGATTGGCGCTATCTGGCGGTTTCACTTCTCGCGGGTCTTATTGCCTTCTTCTGGTCGCCCCTGATTCAGAAATTGCGCAATCCGGTGCGCATGCTGGATGCGGTGGGGCTGGCGTTCTTCGCCGTCGCAGGCGCGGAAAAGGCGTTGGGCTTCGGCTTGAGCCCGCTGATGGCCGCATTGCTGGGGATGTTGACAGGCATTGGCGGTGGTGTCGCCCGCGATGTGCTTCTTGCAGAAATTCCTGCCGTGCTGCGTTCGGATCTTTACGCGGTGGCCGCGCTTGCCGGTGCGGCGATCGTGGTAGGAGGCAGCATATTAGATCTTCCGATCATCGTCGCTGCGCTTGGCGGCGGATTGGTCTGCTTCGGCTTGCGCATGGCGGCAATCCGAAGGGGGTGGCAACTGCCCATCGCGCAAGAAAGCGATATGCCGGATTCGTCTGACAAGGGTTGACGATTTTCGGGGCGCGATCCGTCAGACGCGTGTGACAGTTTTCTGCACTCTGTGGAACGGCCACGGCATTCTCTTGCGGGGCAGTGCGCGCGCACGGCGCGTGCCGGAGTGGCTTATGCCTTCACTTGTGGGCTATGCTTTGGGTGACCTGAGCGTATGTCTGCGAATTGATGGAGGATTAAAATCATGGCGGATACGAGCAAGCGGCTGGAGCATTCGACAACGGGTACAGGTGCGCCGGCACAGAGCGACCGCAATTCGCTGACCATCGGGCCTGACGGTCCAATCCTGCTGCATGATGTCCATTTTCTGGAACAGATGGCCCATTTCAATCGGGAGAAAGTGCCGGAACGCCAGCCGCATGCCAAAGGTTCGGGCGCGTTTGGTGTGTTGGAGGTGAGTGAGGATGTTTCCGCCTATACCAAGGCGGCGTTGTTCCGGAAAGATGCCAGAACCGACATGCTGGCGCGTTTTTCGACCGTCGCCGGCGAGGCGGGCAGCCCCGATACCTGGCGCGACGTGCGCGGTTTTTCGCTGAAATTCTATACCGACGAAGGCAATTACGACCTGGTCGGCAACAACACGCCGGTTTTCTTCGTCCGCGATCCGATGAAGTTCCCACATTTCATCCGCAGTCAGAAAAGGCTGCCGGATTCCGGCCTGCGCGACAACCACATGCAGTGGGATTTCTGGACCAGCAATCCCGAAACCGCGCATCAGGTGACGTATGTGATGGGGGAACGCGGCTTGCCGCGTACCTGGCGGAACATGAATGGATATGGTTCGCACACTTATATGTGGGTGAATGCGAAGGGCGAGAAATTCTGGGTCAAATATCACTTCCATACCAATCAGGGCATGGAATTCTTCAGCAATGCGGAAGCGGCCGATATGGCGGGCGCCGATGCTGATTTCCATCGCCGCGACCTGTTCGATGCCATCAAGCGCGGCGATCATCCAACCTGGCGGCTTTCGGTGCAGGTGATGCCCTATGCCGAGGCGAAGCGTTACCGCATCAATCCGTTCGACCTGACCAAGACCTGGCCGCACAAGGATTATCCGCTGATCAGGGTCGGCACCATGACGCTGAACCGCAATCCGGAGAACTTCTTCGCGCAGATCGAGCAGGCCGCCTTCTCGCCCGGCAATACCGTGCCGGGCATCGGCCTGTCGCCGGACAAGATGCTGCTGGGCCGCGCCTTCGCCTACAATGATGCGCAGCGCAACCGTATCGGCACCAACTTTCATCAACTGCCGGTCAATCGGCCCAAGGTGCCAGTGAACAGTTATATGTTCGATGGGCTGATGGCTTATGAACATAGCGGCAATGCGCCAGTCTATGCGCCGAACAGCGGTGGCCGACAGTGGGCGGATGAGACCGGTCCGGTTGCCGACGGATGGGAGGCAGACGGTGAGATGGTGCGTGCCGCCTATACGCTGCGCCCCGATGACGATGATTTCAGCCAGCCGGGAACATTGGTGCGAGAGGTGTTCAACGATGATCAACGGTCCAAACTGGTCGATCAGGTTGCGGGCAGCCTGTTGGGTGGTGTGCGCGAACCGGTGTTGAGCCGCGCCTTCGCCTATTGGAAAAGCATTGATGCGGGTATCGGCGGCCGGGTTGAGGAAAAAGTTCGTACCGGCAGTGCATCGAAGCCGGCAGAAGGAGCGGGCGAACGCTAAATCTCAACGGGGATGCTTTGGCGCGCTCAGGCCATCACGGCGTTCTGTTCCTCGAAGAAATGGCTAGACTGCGTGATGGCGAGCCTTTCCGTTCGCCGGTCTTCCACCAATTTGTGAAAAGGGAGAGCGATTTGTGAGTACGGGCGACACCAAGCGGCAATCCATCAACCCACCTCCCACCCAGGCGGTGTACGATAATTTCCACTTTTCGCAGGCAACGCGGGTAGGAAACATGATCTGGGTCTCGGGCCAGGTCGGGATAGATGCCGCGATGAAACCAGGCAAAGGCATGGAAGAGCAGGCGCAGCTTGCCTTTCAATCCCTGAAATCCGTTCTCGAAGCGGCGGGGGCCAGTTTGGCCGATGTCGTGGAGCTGACGAGCTTCCATATCGACCTTCGCGGCGAAATGGATGCGTTCGCAAAAGTCAAAGATACATATTTTCCAGACCGGTATCCGTCATGGACGGCGGTTGGCGTAACGCAATTGGCGATTGCCGAGTTGCGCGTGGAGGTTCGTGCCGTGGCCGTGGTTGGTTCTGGCGCAGAAGAGCCTGATCAGGCGCGAACCGTGTGTTTGTCAGGCGGGCTCTAAGGCCGCTCAGAAGAATTTAGAACGCTTCTAAGCCACCTTCTTCTCGACTTTTGCGAACACGCTGAGTTTCAGCCAAGCTCGCAGGTCGCGGGCCAGTTCGCTGCTTCCCGTCAGGACAAGCCTGCCATCCTCGGATACCTGGCTGACGGCGCAATAACCCAGCCAGATTTCGGTCATCGTTCTTAAGTCGGTCGATACGTAGAGATCTACATCGAAGCCTGGATCGATGGTGCACAAATCCACCTCCGCATCCGGATCGACGACGAGCCAATAATTGCGCTCCGATTGGGGCTGCTCGCTGAAGATGAACTGTATGGTGCTGCGCCGGCGCGGCATGGGGTCCGTGTCGATGTTCCGCTTGATGTCCCACATCAGCAGACTGGCATCGAGATTCCTCAGCGTCGCCTCCGTTGTGACCCACCGTTTGCCCCACACGCCGACCGCCTCGATGATCGGGCGCAACTCGCGGCCGGCCTCGGTCAAGCGATACTCCTGCACGGCGGGTTCGCGTGCGATGGCGTTCCGCGTGACGATCCCCGCCGCTTCCAAATCCTTCAGGCGTTTGGAGAGCAGGGCGGGAGACATGCTGGGCAAGCCGCGCCGCAATTCGTTGAAGCGGGTTGCTCCCAGGATGAGTTCGCGCAGGACGAGCAACGTCCAGCGGGAGCAGACGATCTCCGCGGCCATGGCGACGGGGCAGAATTGATTGTAGCTGCTGTCCGACATGACGAGCCTTCTCCGGCAATGGCTCCAGATGGAAGGGCGAATTATGCCCTTTCTTCTGGTCTTCGCCAGTTCAGATTCTGTATCGGGCGGATTCAGATGCTGAACTGGAGGCCCCCGTCACCTCTGTGAGAACCTCCGGCCGAATGACACTCATTGGTGGCAGGTAAACGGAGGTCCTCAATGTCGGTCGCATCTACAGCTCCGGACTACACGACGATCAAGCGGTGCCAAAAGACCGTCTGGTCGTCCGGCGACTATGCGATCATCGGCGCAACACTGCAGATCGTCGGTGAGCGTCTGTGTGAGGCGGTGGATATGCGCGCCGGAAGCCGGGTGCTCGATGTCGCCGCAGGGAACGGCAATGCGACACTGGCCGCGGCCCGGCGTTTCGCGCGTGTCACATCGACCGATTATGTCGGTGCATTGCTCGAGCGCGGCAGGAAGCGGGCTGAGGCCGAGGGCTTTCTGGTTGCGTTCCAGGAGGCCGACGCCGAAGCGCTTCCGTTTGCCGACGGTAGCTTCGACACGGCACTCTCCACTTTCGGCGTCATGTTTGCCCCGAACCAGGAGAAGGCGGCTTCCGAACTCGCGCGGGTGGTACGCAAGGGCGGTCGCATCGGCCTCGCCAACTGGACGCCCGATGGTTTCATCGGCGAACTGCTAAAGACTGTCGGCAGGCACGTGCCCCCGCCGGCCGGCATCAAGCCGCCAACGCTTTGGGGGACGGCGGGTCACCTTCAGGAACTGTTTCCGGGGCACGAGATTCAAGTCTCCGAGCAGGCCTTCATCTTCCGCTACGAGTCGCCAGAGCATTGGCTCCAGGCCTTCAGGAATTTCTACGGGCCCGTCAATCGTGCCTTCGCGGCACTGGAGGGCGAAAGAGCAGCGGCCCTCGAAGCCGATATTCTCGGTCTGCTGCGACGGTACAACAACGGCGGTGCCGGCACGCTGATCGTTCCCGGCGCCTATCTCGAAGTCGTCATCGTCATCCATTAATGCCAGCAGTTTGTCGAATGACTCGCCCCGTCACTAAAAGTTTCTTTTTTCCTTGTTCGGGTCAGAAATCTTCTTCTGTGCGCAGTTTCCAGTTTCGTGGATGCTGTGGCACTTTGAAACCGGCTTTCGCAAAGCAGTAAAACGGTCTTGGTGGTTTCGCCACCTTCCTGCCGCAGGCCCGTGCTTCCCTGCGGGGCTGGTTTTCTGGAATCGTGATGCGCAGAATAGGCGGCCCCCCCATGGGCCTCAAAACAGCGGAAGCAGGTTCGCGTCACGCTGGTGCGGCAGGTCAGGCACCGGGCAGGCTGCGCATCCGTTTTTTAAGCGGGTCGATTGCTGTTGCTGTGCACCTGATGCTGTTCGCCATACTGTTCTGGCAGCCGCATGTTGCCCCACGCCCGCGCGTTGAGTCTGCGGCGATAATGGTCAGTCTGATAGAAACGCCCAGGCCGCCAGGTTCGCGCAATGCGATGGAACCGGAGAACATCGGTGGCTTCAGCGCGGCCCGGTTGACCGCGCCGCATTTGGCCCCGCCTGTATTCACGGTGGCCGCTGATACCCCCGACACTTCGGACCTTTTGAACGAATCCCAACTCGCAGGGGCCGCCAGCGCGGGCGAGGGTAGGGCAGGTGGAAGCGGTTGCGACACCGCACGGCTTATACAGCAGGCCCTACGGCGTGACAGGTTGGTGCACACGGCGGTGGCGGATGCCAACCGCGTGGGCAAGGCCATCCTGCTGTGGAATGGCGACTGGGTGCAGTCAGGTGGGCAGGAGGGCAGGGGCTTGTCGGCAGTGCGCGAGGCGATCATGTGGGAAGTGGCCTTTGCGCCGGAGGCCTGCCGCAACAAGCGGGAGCATGGATTGATATTGTTGTCCCTTGCGGATGGCCGCACGCGCTTCGCACTTGGTGCGGCTGACTGGCGCTGGTCGGATCTTTTGGGTGTTTCTAAGTCTTCGTCAGCCCGCTAAATCGCAACCGGCGGAGCGGTGGCGCAACGGTCGAGGGGCCGGCCCGGTGATCGGGCGCGGCCCCAATTCCTCACGCCATCACAACCAATACGACGCGGCGGTTCTGCGCGCGCCCGGAACGTGTTTTGTTGCTGGCCATCGGATCCTTCTCCCCGTAGGAGATGGTCGACATGCGATTCAACGCAACGCCATGCTGGTTCAGGAACAGGCGTACGGCCTCGGCCCGTTCTTCGCCCAGCCGTCGGTTGAGTGAATCCGGTCCGGCTGAATCGGTATGGCCCTGAATTTCCAGATAGACGTTGCGATTGTCGTTCTTCAGCTTCTCCACGAAGGCCAACAGACGCTGTTGGGCTTCCCGCGAAAGCTTGGAGCTGTCCACCGGAAATTTTACGGAATCATCCGAGAGGACCATGGAGTAAAGAAACTTGCCTTCGGCCAGCTTGCCGGCGGCCTTGGCACGATTGAGCGCATCCTGAGTTGTCTGATCGAGTTGGGTAAGATGGGCCTGTTGCTGTTCGACCTTGGCATCCACACTCCCCACGCGTTCGTTTACATAATCTTTGGTGGCGCAGCCGCCCAGACTGATGGCGGCAATGGCCGTGGCTGCGAGGATCGCAGGTTTTATTCTCCGCATTAATATTTTCTCCTGTCGCCCCCCTACGGCAACAATGACTAGCCTGCGCACACAGTGTGGCGGAAATGGGATGGCCCTCTACCTTCGGCCGGAGTCTCGATTGCGGCACAGCCGCGTGCAATGACCACGATGTGCCCTGCCGCTCTCCCTTAATCACAAGAAAAACCTGAAAACTTCCCGCCTGGAACCTGTCGTTCAGGCTCGGTCTCCACTTCCGATGGCGATAGATGATCCGGCTGGTTCAGGCTTCGAGCACATGCACGTAGCAAACCGCGCCGACACCAACCATATGCGCCAGGCCGATCTTCGCGTTCGGCTGTTGGCGTGGGCCTGCTTCTCCGCGCAGCTGGCGTACAATCTCCGCGATCTGCCCGACACCGGTTGGCCCGATGGGATGGCCCATCGCGATCAGACCGCCTGACGGACTCACCGCGCATCGCCCGCCAATATCGAAAGCGCCCTCTTTCAGTTCGTGAATCGCGCGGCCGTCCGGGCAGAGCCCCATGGCTTCCACATACTCCACTTCTTCGACAGTGAACGCATCATGCAGCTCCACAATGTCGAGATCGGCAGGCGCGCGCCCTGCTTCGGCCAGCGCCAGCTTCGTTGTCTCCTCGGTCAGCATCGCGTCATAGCGGGTTGCGTTGTCATAGACGCGTTGGCTGCGGCCAACGGAGGCCGTCACACGCACCGCGCGTGCAGCGTCGATGCCAAGCGCGCGGACACCGTCTTCCGAAGCCACGATAACGGCCGCCGCGCCTTCACCAACCGGTGTGCATTGGAGAGATGTCAGCGTACCGGATATGCGCTTTCCACCAAGGATTTCGTCGAGCGTGCGCTCCTTCTGGTGCTGTGCGAAAGGATTTTTCGAACCGTTGCGATGATTTTTCACGGCAACCAGCGCAAAATCTTCCGCCTTCACACCGTATCGCGATGCGTATTGATCGCCGAGCAGCGCGAAATGCGTGAATGGTGCGATGGCATCGTCCGCCAGATTGCCGATCCCCGTCAGGGATTCCGCGCGCGCGATCGGCATGGGCTTGTCGACGCCCAATACCAGCGACACGTCGTTCAGGCCCGAGGCAATTTCGATGCAGGCGTGGCGGAAGGCCGTCGAACCGGAGGCTGAGGCGTTCTCGACATGCACGATGGGAATACCGCTTGCGCCGAGATGGCGCAGAATCGGCCGCCCGCATGCCATGGGCAACAAGGCGCGTCCGATATAGGCAGACTGGACCGTGGGCCATTCGATTTTCGCATCGGCCAGTGCAGCCCGTACGGCCGCAAGCCCGAGGTCGATATAGGTGGTGTCGCTCATAAATTGATAGCGATGCATCCCGATGCCAACGACATAGACGGGACGAAGCTCTTTCAACGTGCTGGTCATGATCACGCCTCCCGCTGAAAACGCAGATCGCGTCGAAGGTTCCCGTCCGCGTCGTGCACGTCGACAAGGGTTGCTGTGAGGGCATCGCCGGCCTGAAACGGCACACCGTCATCGACCAGAATGGTGCGCACGATCGGCCCGTCCTCCAGCGCAATCGAACCAACCGTGAAAGGGGCGTGCCGATGTTTGCCGGCATGCAGGTGCACGCGCGCCGATGCAAGCAGGCGGCCGCGCCCGGTCAATGCCCGCGGCGAGAGATCGGTGCGCCCGCATCGTTCGCAGCCAAAGTTCTGCATGGGAAAGAAAACGTGGCCGCAACCGCACGCCCCGCCAAGCAAGGCAGGATGCGCGGGATCGGCATCGCTGCCCGCCTCCCGATACAGTGCGGGTTTCAGAAGTCCGGTGGTCATTTTTGCAGTGTCCTTCCACGCAAGGCCTTGACGATGAGCCAAACATGTTATTTGCTTAGTGACAAGCAAATAATTGAGGGTGAATTTCACGGTGTGCGACGATTCCCCGGTTCTTGCCCGGCGACGGTCCCAGGCCGAACGGCGTAGCGAAGCCGAAGCGGCCCTTCTGAAGGCGGCGGTGCGCATCGTCGCGGAACGGGGACTCGAACGGCTTACCCTGGCCGATGTCGGTGAGGCGGCGGGCTATAGCCGTGGTCTGCCGGCACATTATTTCGGCAGCAAGGATGGGCTGACCGGCGCACTCGCGATGCACATTGTGCGCAATTTCGGCCGTGGCGTGAATCGGGCTGACAAGCACGCCCCCGGCTTCGAACGCCTTCTGGCAATGATGACTCTCTACTTCGACAGTGCCTGGAAAGATCCGCTGACAACGCGCGCGCTCCACGCCGTTCTGGGCGAGGCCATCACCAACGCCGCCCTTCGCGAGACCATTGCCGACCTGAACGCCCGTTCGGCTGCCGCTATCGAAGACAGTATCCGGGCCGGAATAGCCGCCGGCGAGGTCCGCAGCGATGTCAACGCGCACGTCACGGCTATCCTGATCCTGTCCGCCATCCGTGGCGCGGTCGCGCAATGGTTGACCGACGAACGCGGAATCGATCTCAGCATGCTGCGCGACGAATTTCTCGATGGGTTGAAACGGAGGCTTCGCGCATGAGCAAGCCGGCTCCCGGCATGGTCGAGTATTGGGCGAAGGAAAAGCCTGACGCGATCGCGATTGTCGATGGCGGTGCCACGCTGACATGGAAGCAGTGGAACGATGAGGCTGACCGTCTTGCGCACGGTCTGGCGGTGCGGGGGATCGTACCCGGCGATATCGTCGTGACCCGTCTGCAGATTCGCAAGGAATGGCCGGTCATCAGTGCCGCGTTGGGCAAGCTCGGGTGCCGTATCCTCGGGCTCAACTGGCGGCTGACGCCATCCGAAACCCAATATGTTCTGTCCAACAGCGGTGCGCATGCGATCGTCTGTGACGATCCGGACCCGGCGGTGCTGGCACCGGCATTCCAGGGACTACCGATCAAGCTGGTTGTTTCCATTGACGCAGATGCCGAGGGGTTCGTTTCATATGCCGATCTGATTTCGGAAGCCGGTGAACCGCGCTTCGCACAAGGGACGCCGCCGCTCATCATTTATACATCGGGCACCACAGGTCTGCCGAAAGGTGTCGTGATGGGTATGCCGGCTGCCGACACGGGCGAAGCTGCGATGCGTGAAATGCTGGAATATATGCGCAGCGTCGGGGACAGCCGGCCTCAAGTCAGCGGCGATGTCATTCTTGTCACGCTGCCCATGCATCACGGGGCCGGACCGGGAACGGTTTGGGCAGCCATGCGCAAGGGCAATCTCATGGTCCTGTTGCGCCGCTTCGATCCTGAGCAAACATTAAGGCTCATCGATCAGCACAAGGTAACCTTCTGGACCGGCGTTCCCACCATGTACAAGCGCCTTGCCAGCCTCCCGGAAGAAACCATCGCAAACTATGATCTGTCGTCGGTCCGTGCGCTGGGTGTCGGTGCTGCGCCGGTGCCGTATTCCCTGAAGGAATGGATCATCGCCCATTTCGGCGAAGTGTTGTCGGAAGGTTATGGCGCCACCGAGACCGGCATGATGACGGCCCTTTCGCCGGAGATGCAGAAGAAAAAACCGGGGTCGAGCGGTCTGCCGCACACCCATGTCCACATCAGCATCCGTGACGGCGATGGCCATGAACTGCCCGCGGGTGAGGAAGGCGAAATCTGGGTCAAGACGCCTGTCGTCATCCGCCAATATCTGAACGGTAAGCCGCTGGGTAACGATACACTGGATGAAAAGGGTTTTTTCCGCACGGGCGATGTCGGAAAACTCGACAAAGACGGTTATCTGTTCATCACCGATCGTGCGAAAGACATGATTGTGTCTGGTGGCGTGAATATCTATCCGGCCGAGATTGAGGCGGCAATCCTGACTCACCCGGCGGTGCAGGATGTTGCCGTGATCGGCATACCGGATGATGAGTTCGGCGAGCAGGTGAAGGCGTTTTGCGAATTGAAACCGGGGCGGGGTGCCGGCGCATCGGAATTGCTCGCCCATTGCCGCGATACACTTGCCTCTTACAAACGGCCGCGGACAATCGACATTGTGAACGAATTGCCGCGCAATACGATGGGGAAACTGCTTAAGCGCGAGTTGCGCGATCCTTACTGGAAAAACAGGGAGAGAAAAGTATGACGGATATTCTTGATCTTGGTGGCCGTGTGGCGCTGGTGACCGGTGCCGGGCAGGGTGTCGGGCGGCAGATCGCGTTGCATCTGGCGGCGCACAATGCCGGCGGTGTGGCGGTCAATGATTATGTGCTGGACCGTGCCGAGGCCGTAGCGGCCGAAATCAAGGCGGCCGGTGGCAAAGCCCTTCCGGTGCAGGCCGATGTCAGCAACCTCGACAGTGTAAAGGCGATGGTTGCAAAGGCCGAAAAGGAATTCGGCCAGCAGGTCGGCGTGCTGGTGAACAATGCCGGCAATGCGGGTGCCAATCCGAGCCCGGAATTGCGCAAGCCGTTCTGGGAAACCGGGCCTGAAACCTGGAACAGCTTCATCGGCGTCAATCTCTATGGTGTGATGAACTGCGCGGCGGCGGTTATTCCGGGCATGATCGCGCGCAAGGCGCCGGGCCGTATCATCACGATCATTTCCGATGCGGGGCGCTGGGGCGATTCCGGGCTTGAGATTTATGCCGGCGCCAAGGCTGGTGCGGCCGGTTTCACGCGCGCGGTCGCGCGCACGCTGGGCCGCTATGGCATCACGGCAAATGCGGTTGCGATCGCCCTCACGGCAACGCCTGCTGTCGAGGCGCGGTTGAAGGGCGATCCGGAGGTTCTGAAGCGGACGCTGGAAAAATATGTCATCCGCCGCCCTGGCCGGCCTGACGACATTGCCAATATGGTGCTGTTCCTGGCGTCCGATGCCAGCTCGTGGATTACCGGCCAGACTTATCCCGTCAATGGCGGCTTTACCTTCGCACTGTGAGGGCACATGAGCGATCGCATCCTCACGGAACGCCGCGGCCATGTCTTCGTCATCACCATCAACCGGCCGGAGGCAAAAAACGCGTTCGATGCGGAGAGTGCGCGGGCGCTTGAGGCCGCGGCCGATACGCTCGATGCCGAAGATTCTCTGTTCATCGGTGTAATCACCGGTGCGGGTGGAACATTCTCGGCCGGTGCGGATTTGAAAGCGGCGGCGCGTGGTGAACGCGGTGCCACGTCCAAGCGCGGTGGTTTCGGCTTCTTCGCCCAGCCGCCGCGCAAGCCCGTGATCGCAGCTGTTGAGGGTTTTGCCGTTGGCGGCGGGTTTGAGCTGGCATTGTCCTGCGATCTGATCGTGGCAGCGAAAACGGCCAAGTTCGGCTTGCCCGAAGTGCGTCACAATGTGGTGGCGCTTGGCGGCGGCCTGTTCCGGCTGCCAAAGCGCATCCCCTATCATATTGCGATGGAGCTGGCACTTTCCGGTGCCTTTCACGACGCCGAATATTTCCATCGTCTCGGCGTCGTCAACCGTCTGGCGGACGAGGGCAAGGCGCTCGACGATGCAATCGCCTGGGCCAATGCCTTGCTGGTCAACGGGCCTACCGCACTCGCGGCGTCGAAGGAAATCATCTTCCATTCCTCGGAATGGAGCGACAAGGACGCGTGGCGCGAACAAATGACTTATGCCGCCCGCGCCCTGAACTCCGAAGACAGGTCCGAAGGTCTCAAGGCCTTTGCCGAAAAGCGCAAGCCTGTGTGGAAGGGGCGGTAACGCGGGATGATTTCGCGTCGCATTCCGTCCGCGATTGCAGAAAGGCTCGCACTGCCGGTAATCGCGGCGCCCATGCTGCGGGTCTCGGGGCCTGATCTTGTCGTGGCAGCCTGCAATGAAGGCGTGATCGGCGCTTTTCCAACGAAGAATGCGCGCAGCACGGAAGAACTCGATGCCTGGCTGACCGGCATCAAGCAGCGTATGGTGCCGGACGCCGCACCGTTTTGCCCCAATCTCATCATGCGCGATGCGCGGCTGGATGCGGATCTGGCCTGCCTTGTACGGCATCGCTGCGATGTGGTGATCACCAGTGTAGGTTCGCCTGTGCGCGCCGTAGAAGCGTTGCACGATATCGGCTGTCTGGTCTTTGCCGACATCGCGAGCCTTCATCATGCCGCGCGTGCGCTGGAAGCGAATGTCGACGGTCTGATCCTGCTTACGGCGGGTGCCGGGGGGCAAACCGGCTGGCTCAATCCGTTCGCCTTTGTGCGGGCCGTACGCGCGATGACGGACAGGATCATCGTTCTGGCCGGTGGAATCTCGGACGGCCACGCCTTGCGCGCCGCCATGACCCTGGGCTGCGATCTGGCCTATATGGGCACCAAGTTCATCGCCACGAAGGAGAGCATGGCGTCTGATGCCTACCGGACCATGCTCGCTGCCAGCACGATGGATGATGTGATGCTGACCTCGGCCTTCACGGGGCTGCCGGCCAATATGCTGACACCGTCAATCAGGGCGGCGGGCCTCGATCCCGAGCGGCTCGATGAAACGATCAGTGCGGAACGCGCGCGCGGCGCCTTCGGCGGTGGCGCCTCCGGCCCCCGGCGTTGGGCGGACATCTGGAGTGCCGGCCACAGCGTGTCGGGTGTGACCGAAGCACTCAGCGTGGCATCGCTCGTCGCACGCACAAAAGACGAGTTCTCGTATCAGGACTGACGGGCTCCGGTTCGAGGATTTTCACACGATCGATGGGCGCGGATGTGCGCAATTCAGCAAAGTTGGCCGCCATTGCCGGGGTTAGGGGCGAATAGCCGGGATCGCTTCTGATTGTTGTCGACAGATCGTCATCCCAGGCTCTATGGTTAATAAAAAAGGTGGGGTGTCTTCATTTCCGCTTCGCTGCGCGATTAGGGCCTTCTGTTTGCGCCCCGATGGCGGGTGTTGACGTCCAAAGACCAGATAAGGCGTGGCTCTGCGCGCGGTCCTTCCCTTGGGAAGGGTATCGCTCGCAAGGCTGGTCGTGGCATGGGCGCTGCCATGCAGCACGCTCAAATGCGTGGCTGGTATGACATTTGCTCTTTGATGATGGATTCACGGAGTTAGTGCCATTTTTGAACCGGTTTTCCAGACATGACACGATCTTCCCGCCATCGCGGCAGGTCGGGCCGGTTCCGCCATGTGCCTGTCAGGCACGGGATAAACTGGAGGCGTGCCCTCCTGCTGGTGCCTGTATTGCTTGGCCTGCTTGTTGTCTCATTGGTCGAACATGGCGATCTGGCCTATGGCAAGGTCGGCCCGGCCGCGATTGTCGCCGCCCTGAAGGATCCGCTTAGCCTCTTTGCAGAGCGGTCTCCCGGCGTGCGCGGTGCGGGTACTCTGCTTTCCACAAAGGGGCCGCATGAGCGCGTTCTCTCCACCGTTCGCGATCGCGAGCCATTCTACGATATTCCGTCGGCTGTGGAGGGCCCCGCCGCCCCGGTTCTCAGCGCGCTTCCACAAGATGGCATTCTGCCCGCCGATCAGCTCCTGGGCTCGTTTCCATGGCCGCCGCCTTATTATGGTGGCCCATGGCCGGGTGGCCCCGGCACGGGGCCACTGCCTCCGCCTCCTGTAACGCCGCCAGTCACCCCGCCGCCCGTAACGCCTCCGCCAGTGACTCCGCCTCCGGTGACGCCTCCTGTTACAACCGGTGTTCCTGAACCGGCGACATGGCTCATGATGATATTCGGCCTGTTTGCTGTCATGGCTATGGGATGCCGCCGTGTGAATGCGCAGCCAGGCTCGCACATAAAATCTGCGTAGACCGGATGCTCAACACCATAAGATCCTTCGTGCTGATTGCTGCGGGATGTGCGGCCTTCATTTTTCTCCGGCCGATGTTGCAGGGGCATACCGGGCACCCCCCAGCACCGGAACCGGCTGCGATGGCTACGATGCTGCCGCCGCCTGTCGTAACAAAGCCGGCGATCCCCGCGCATCCGTCCGGGCCGCGGATCTGGTATCACGCGGGTAGCTATCCCCACCTTTCGCTGCCCGATGGCCGGCAGGAAGTTGTGCGCAGCGTCCTCAACATCACGAAGCCGATGCAGTTTGGCGATTTTGTCTGGAATGATGATGGCATTCCCGACGGCCCGGTTTGGGTGCGGATCGATCTGGCGCGGCAACTTCTTTCCGTCTTCCGCGATGGCAGCGAAATCGGCTCCGCTGTCATTCTTTATGGCGATCACACCAAACAGACTCCGCTCGGGACTTTCTCCATTCTGGAAAAAAGAAAAGATTATCATTCGCGCACCTATGACGCGCCCATGCCCTATATGCTTCGCCTGACGAATGACGGTGTGGCAATCCATGGCAGCGATGTGCGCGAAGGCTGGGCGACCCATGGCTGCATTGGCGTTCCGCTGGAATTTGCGCGCTTGCTCTTCGCGATTGCGCACAAAGGCGATCTGGTCGTCATCCTTCCCGCAGAACGTGGCGCAGGAAAGGCTTAGTGCCTGAAATAGAAAAATTGAATCAAGTTGTGAATCATATTTTGAAAACTCATTAACCAGGTCTGTCCACGCAGCTGAAACCTTGGTGCGGAGAAACTTCTACCGACGTGTAGGAGTTTCTGGCCATGGCAAAGAGCCGATGGGTTGCGCAGATCATGGCGTGTGCGCTCGTCGTTATCAGTCCCTCTCTCATGGGCACGGCCAAACTGCCTTGGACATTCGATCAGCGTGTTCTTGCGGCGCAGAATCGCGAACGCATGCGTCTTGGTCTTGAGCCGTTTGAATGGAACCCTGCACTTGCCGAGGCCGCTCAGGCGTGGGCAGATCATCTGGCGTCGACTGGCGAGTTCGAGCATGCGCCGGAGAATTATCGTGCACCGGAGGGCGAAAATCTTTGGGCCGGCACAAAGGGCTATTACTCACCTGAAGCAATGGTCGATGCGTGGGTTCGTGAGAAGAAGTATTTTCAACACGGTGTGTTTCCGAACAACAGCACCACCGGCCGCGTGGAAGATGTCGGTCACTACACACAACTGATCTGGCGTGCGACCACCGATGTCGGTTGCGCAAAAGCCACCAGCGCGAGCACGCAAGAAGACATTCTGGTCTGCCGCTATACCGAAGCCGGAAATTACAGAGGCGAACGGCCCCTCTAGATTCGGACATCATCGAATGATGGGCCGCCATCACCGCTGCCGTTTCAGCCGTCGGGCAACAGGACGACCTTGATGCAGTCGCCTTTGTGCTGATCGGCAATGGCCCGATTGATTTCGGACAATGGATAGGTCCGGATCAGCCTGTCGAACGGGAAGCGCCCCGCTTGATATAGCTGGATCAGTTCAGGAATGAATTTGTCGGGTTCGCTGTCGCCTTCGATGATGCCCTTCACGGTGTGGCCAAAGGTGATGACGCTCAGAAGATCGCCGGGCACCGGCGTTCCCGGTGGCGGCACCCCGACAATTCCCAATGTGCCGTGCGGGCCAAGACAGGCCATTGCGGCTTGCAGAATGGCGGGAATGCCTGTGGTGTCGAAAGCATAGTCCACGCCGATGGGGACAATTTCACGGATGGCTGCCGCCAGGTCAGGCGCCTGCGCCGGATCGATCGCATGGGTCGCACCAAGCTCGCGCGCGATTTTGCGTCGGACCGCATGCGGCTCCAACACGATGATCGTGCTGCACCCCCGCACCACTGCCGCCATCACAGCACTGAGGCCTACGGCACCGCCACCCAGAACCAGCAGGGTCGAACCCTTCTCGCAGGCCAGGGATCGCATCACACCGCCGGCGCCCGTTTGCACGCCGCAGCCGAGCGGACCCATCAGTTCAACCGGTATGCCATCCGGCAATTTCACCACATTGCGCTCATAAGCCAGCGCATAATTGGCAAAAGAGGACTGACCGAAGAAATTGCTCGCGACCGCCGTGCCATCTTCACGCAGTGCGCGGGAGCCGTCCGGCCGCATGCCGGCATAGTTGAGCTGCGGCATGGTGTGGCAATAGGCGGGCTCACCCATCCGGCAACGTGCGCACACGCCGCAGGAACGGAACGTGATGCCGACTGCATCACCCGGTTTCACCTTGCGCACTGCATTACCCACGCGTTCGACAATGCCTGAGCCTTCGTGACCCAGCACGGCCGGTGGGCCAAACGGCATGAAACCGTCCCGCGCCACGAGATCGGTGTGGCAAAGACCCACGCCTTTGATGCGTATGAGAATCTCGTCGTCCCGTGGATCGTCGAGTTCGAGGTCCGCCATTGCAAAATCGCCGCCGGTTTCGCGAACGACCGCCGCCTTCACTTTCATGTGCCTGTCCTCCCGCTTGCAGTCATCTTGCAGATGCTGATATTGATACTATAGTTGCATAAAGATACTACGGTAGCAAAATTCAAAATAATGGGCGTAAATCAATGGGCTGGCGCAATCGTACGCCTTTCCGGCGCCCCATGGGAGAGGGACGAGGTGCCGCTTATCATTTCGCTTTGGGAAGCCGATCCGTCGCAGTCGGCTATCATTGGCAACAAGGCGGCGGGTCTCGCCGAACTGCATCGTGCCGGTTTGCGCGTGCCAAAGGGGTTCTGCGTCACCACGGATGTGCACGCGTTCTGGCGCACACAGGACGCGCTTTCCGACGATATCCACACGCAATTGCGCAATGCTTATGCGGCGTTGACGCCGCCGCTGGCTGTGCGGTCTTCGTCGCCTGTGGAAGACCGCGCGGATGCGTCCTTCGCCGGGCAATACCAAACCATCCTTGGGGTTCGCACAGAGGAAGAGTTCTTTGCCGCGCTGGAATCCTGCTGGCGCTCAGCCGCATCGGATGCCGCGCGGGCCTATCGCAAAGATCAGACCGGGGATCAGCAGGCTGACGCCGGTGTGGAAATGGCGGTCCTGGTGCAGGAACTGGTGCCGGCAACGGCCGCAGGCGTTCTGTTCACCCTCCATCCGGTTACGGAGCGTGTGGACCAGCTTGTCGTCAATGCGAATTACGGCCTTGGGGAATCGGTCGTATCCGGGCGAGCGGAGCCCGATACCTTTGTTCTCGAGAAGAAGACGGGCAAGGCCGTTGAGAAGCGGCTTGGTGCCAAGCGTACGATCTGCCGTCTCGCAGATCGTGGCGTTGAGGAGGTACCGCTTGCTGCCGAATGTCAGAACAGTTTCAGCTTGAATGAACATCAGCTGGCGGCACTGGCCGACGCCGCGCGCGCATTGGAAGCCCACTTCGACATGCCGATGGATGTGGAATGGGCCTTTGTCGACAGCACCCTGCATATGCTCCAGGCACGTCCCGTTACAACAGGGGCGGAGGCTTATTACACCGATCTTCTTGATGACTGGGCGCGGGCACGCGGGTTGGAATTTGATCCCGAGGCGGTCTGGGCGCGCGGTTCGCCGCTTTCGGGCCTGCCGCTTTCACCGCTTTATTATTCGGAGATGGCCGCGTTTTTCTCGGACATGTTTCCCCGTGTTGCGGCCTTGCATGGCGCTCAACCGGGAAAGCGCAAGAGCTTCCGTTATTTCCGGGGTTTCAGCTATTCGGACGTCACCTTCACCAGCGCGGCCGATCCATCCGGCACCATCAAGCCGGCGGGTTTCTTTTCGCCCAGTTGGCGTGCCAATATCCGGCTCGGGTTGCGCTATCCTGCAACGCTCGCCTTCTGGTGCAACATCGATGCTTATTACCGCAAGTGGAATACCGAATGGTATCCCGGTATCGAGACCAATCGCCCCGATTATGCAACGGCGGATGCTGCCGTCATTCAACGCTTCATCGAATACATTGAAGCGCAGAGGCGGGAACGCAGTATCTATGCCGCACTTGGCGTGGCCTATGCCAGCGACTATCTCGCGCTGCTTGCGCACCTTCTGGAAAGATGGGCACCCGGCCTTCCGGACGATACGCTTGGGGTTTTGACCAGCGGCGTTTCAGACTCCCTCACCCATGATGAGAATGTGGAGATGACGGCCCTGGCGGATGCGGCAGGTGCGCTCCCGTCCGTGCGGCAAGCGATTCTGGCGCAGCGCTACCACGCCTTGGAAGAGAGTGCGGATGGCAGGGCGTTTCTCGCCCGCCTCGATGCGTTTCGCGAACGCCGGCCGCATCGCGGCTGTCCGGACCGCGATACGCTTCATCCCCGTTGGGGTGACAGTCGGGACATCCTGCTCAATCAGGTGCACGCGATGCTGAGCCTGGGGCAGAAAGCCGACCCACAGGCTGCCCATGTCCGCACCGCTGCACGGCGCCGCATTCGGGAAGAAGAGGTGTTGCGCGCCGTGCGCCGGGGGCCCTTCGGCTTTCTTCGTGCCGCGATCATGCGCCGGGTGATGCGGCAGGCGCAGCGCTACTGGATTCAGCGCGACAATCAACGCCACTCCTTTGACCGCTATTTCTTCGAATTGCGTCAGGCCTATCGCGCATTGGGTGCGCGTCTGGCAGCGCGCGGCGCACTTGCGGCGGGAGACCACGTTTTCTTTGCCGCCAAGACAGAGCTTTACGATTATCTCGCGGGCCAACTGCCTGACATGCGCCTGCGTGCGCGTGCGCAGTGGCGCCATGACTGGTGGCATCGGATGAAGGCGTTGGAACCGCCGCCGTTCCTGAAAGGCAATCAGCCATATCAGCCGGGAGAGGTATCGGGCGCTGCAGGCGCAGGGGATCTGGGTGGCGTTGGCGGTGCCCCCGGCGTTGCAAAAGGTCCGGTCCGGCTTATCCGCTCGATGAGCGAACTCGGTTCGGTGGAACAGGGTGATATCCTCGTGACCCATGCCATCGATCCTGCTTGGACGCCGGTGTTCGGCATCATCGGCGGGGTGATTTCCGAAGAAGGCGGCATCCTTTCACACGCGACGGTTCTCGGCCGTGAATATGGGTTGCCGGTCGTCATCGGCGCATCCGGCGCGGCAAGCAAGCTCAAGAATGGCGATTGGGTCGAGGTCAACGGAACCGGTGGAACGGTTCGCCGCGTGACGGAAGAAAGCCTGCCGGCGGTTGATGCCGCGCGAGGCTAGGCGCGGGGCTTGGGAGCGTTGTGCGTCAGGCCAATGATATGGAGCTCGACAAGATTATGCACCGAACGATGGAAGGCTTCGTGGTCGCGCCGGTCCACCCAGGCCACGAATGCAAACGTCCAGGCCGAGACAATCAACGGGGCAACCAGGGCGGCATCGAATTGCGGATCGAATTCGCCACGCCGCTGCCCTTCGGCGATGACGTCCACCAAAGTGGCAATCAATCCACGCGCCATCGGATCGCCAAGGTTCTCCGTAATGTGCGTGCCCGCCCGCACAAACTCACGTGCCAGCACGCGAATCTGCGGCGCGCTGTTCAGCCATTCCTGGTAGAGCGTTTCGGTCGCACCGCGGATACATTCGGTGGCGCTCATGGTTTCGATGTCGATCACCGCATCGATCTTGGCGGCGATGCGTTGATTGAACTCATCCACCAGGCCGAATTTGCTGTCGAAATAGCGGAAGAAGGTCGCCTTGCTGACGCCGGCGGCCTCACAGATGTCATCGACCGTGACTTCGGCGTAGCCGCGGGTATCGAACAGTGACAGGGCTGCCTGATAGATGTCGTCGTGCATGCGCAGCCGGTTGCGTTCGCGTGCACTCAGGCGGGGTTTGGGCGCCTGTATCGGCTCTGCCGTCTTTGCGGGTACTGCGGATGCCGATCTGGAAGTTCGGGGTTGTTTTGAGTTTTTCACAGGAAGGAAGTCCCGGGCGCGCGATCCCGCCCTCAATCTTTGCTCGAAAGCTGAGCCATGCCGCTCCTACCACCTGAGATCGTGGTACGCCAGCCTGTAGTTTAATCTTCATACTCGTTGACAAAAAGAAACTGTAGTCTCAATATATAACTATAGTATTGATTTGTGAGTTCCGGCAGCAGATCGGAACGGCGAGGGCGGAGGAAACAATGAACAGGCCAGGTGCCACGTGCGGGCGTGCGAATGGGCGGGCATTGCGTACAGCAATGATGGGCGCGGCGGCGCTGATTTCGGTGGGCGGATATCCGCATGCCGCGATTGCGCAGGACAATCAAATCGAAACGATCATCGTAACGGCAGAAAAGCGGGCTGCCGACATCAACAAGGTGCCGGTCACGGTTCAGGCGATCTCGGGCGATGATCTTGCCCGCCAGGGTATCCGGGATGTGAAATCGGCGCTCCCCTTCATCCCCGGTGCATCGCTTGCAGGCGAAACATCGCAAGGCACGCAGGTCTATCAGCTTCGCGGTGTCTCCACCGGTGATACGACTGGCGATCCAACGGTCGCGTCCTATCTCGACGATTTCCCATTCTCGATTCCGGGCGTCCCCTTTGCTGCGCCGTCCGATCTTTTCGATCTGCAGCGGCTTGAGGTGCTGAAAGGTCCACAAGGCACGCTTTACGGTTCCAGCTCTCTCGGTGGCGTCATCAAGGTTGTCACCAACGATCCCGATACCAGTGCGTTCGATGTACGTGCGGCGGCGTCCTTCGGTGCGGTAAGTGAGCACGGCTATGATTATTCCGCCGATCTGATGGTCAACCTGCCGCTTGACGACACGTTCGCCATACGCGGGGTGATGAGCGGCAAACACCTGAGCGGTTACAGTTTCGTTCCCGCGCTGGGAATCCGGAACGGCAACAATGATGATACGGTAACAGGCCGGATCAAGGCGCTGTGGCAACCGACGGAGCGGTTGAGCTTCCTCGTCTCCTACTGGCGCTTTGACGATCAGCAGGACTTCACAAACCGCATGGACGGGTATGACCCTCCCATGATCAACGATGTCGGGGTGGGGAAATCGCCGACATCGTTTTCTCTCTACACCGGAAAAATCACCTACGATTTCGATTTCGCAACCCTGACGTCGACGTCGGGCTATATCAGCCGCCACAATGGGCTGACTGCAAATGGCTGTCAGATTGATACCTGTTTTGTGGCCGAAATTCCGGGCACCTCCAATTCTTTTGTGCAGGAAGTCCGGCTCTCATCCAATGGCGACGGCCCACTGCACTGGATTAGCGGCGTTTACTATCAATACGGCGAATCGTCCTCGAATACGCTCTTCCATCTCACTGGTATTTCGAACCCGGATATCTTCATCGACGGTCTGTCCGCCGTCCATTCGATTGAATGGGCCGGCTTCGGGGAAGTGTCCTACGATCTCTGGGGCGGCCTCATCCGTCCTCTGGTCGGCATCCGCTATTCTTCGGTCAAGCGGAACCTGATCCAGAATTCGACGACGACGGTTACAAGCGTTCCGCCGGTCGTGGTTGGCTCGTCCGACACACAGGCCGGCAAGAACTATCACCTCAATCCGCGTTTCAATGTTGCCATTCATCCGAATGACAACGGCATGGTGTATTTCAACGCGGCACAGGGCTTTCGTCCGGGTGCCTTGCAAACAGCGGCCAACGTCGCGGCTCTGCAGGCCGTAACCGGGGTGGTCACGGACATCCAGCTGAAGACCGATTCCTTGTGGAGTTATGAAATCGGAACGAAGTGGTCGCTGTTCGACAACGCGCTGAACGTCAACGGCGCCGTCTACATGATCAAATGGGACGAGGCGCAGTATCAAACTGGCCTTTCGGGTATTGCCGGTATCGTCAATCTTGGCGACGTTAGTGGCCATGGGATCGATCTGCAGATCGCCTATGCGACGCCCATACCCGGTCTGATCCTACAGGCGTCCGGCGGCTGGAATAGCACCACGATTGAAAGCATCAACCCCCTGATCACGGCCGGTCTTCCCTTCCTGCACAATGGCGTACAGGTCCCCAATGTGCCGAAAGGGAATTTCTCGCTCGGGTTCAATTATGCGCGGCCGCTCGGTTATCGCGATCTGATCCTGATTGCAGATGCCACGTATCAATATCGCGCCAAGGAATCCGATCTCGCGACAGGTCTGCGGTCGGGTGATCTCAACATCATCTCGTTCGAAATCGGTGTCGAGAAGGATGCCTATCAGATCCAGTTTTTTGCCGACAACATCACGGACGAGCGCGGGCCGTCGCTGTGGGAGCAGGGGCGCATGATTGTGCCCCGTCCCCGCACGCTCGGTATGCGTCTGTCTTTCAGCCCTGAACTCTAACCGCGAAAGGATACGTCATGGTGTTACGAGCGGATGACGAACTGCGCCACCCCAGCACCGATCTGCCGGAATGGCGCGAAAGCATGTGGTATTGTTTTCAGATGCCGGAATACGAGATGGGCGGCGCCATCTACTACAGCTATATGCCGAATGCGCCGAAACCCAGTGCAAGCTATAGCGTCTACCTGACCAAGGGCTGGCAGCGCGAACCGAACAAGCTGCTCTACCAGTTCGTCAAGGAAGTTCCGATCCCCGATGCGGAGTGGAGCGATCTGAGGGTGGATGGAAAGCTGCACTATAAGCGTATCGATCCGCTCAAGCGCTGGAACATCACGTTCGATGATGGGGATCGCCTGGCGCTTGATTTCGATATCGATATCTTCGGCGGCAACTGGCACTATATCGACAATACCTATGAAACGCCGAAATATCTTGCGGGCGACCGATATCATCGTCCCTACGCCGCAAAGGGGAAACTTCGGCTCGACGGCAAGACCTATAAAATCGATATGACAGGCGACTCCGATCACTCTTGGGGCCCGCGCCGGTGGGAGCCGCTATACAAAAGCAAGTATATCGCCGGCCAATGCGGCCGCGACTGGGCTTTCCACGCGTTTGAAGGTGTGGCGCTGGATGGTGGCGTGTTTCCTTATGGCTTTGTCTATGACGGAAAGCGCATGACCCCGATTACCAATCTGGAGATTTGCCCCGACTATGATCGTGACGGCATTCAACGCGGCATTGTCATGAACATCGTGGACGCGAATGCCCGTCTGTCGCGGGTCGAAGGCAAATGCTTTACCTCTGCACCGACAGAGCGTGAAACAGTCTGGAACAATGATTGTTATTTCAATTTCGAAGTTGATGGCGGCGCTCACAAGGGTTCCGGAATCCTCTCCTTCTTCTGGAATCGGGATTACTATCGGAAGATACTGAAGCGGTCGTGATTGCAGGGCCCGCGGCCATGCAGGATCGCTATTCGTGAAATGTGGGAGGGAGAAATGGATCCATCGGTTCAGGTGCCTGCGGACGTTGCGGAAACACTGGTGGATCCGCGCTGTTATGCTGATGCGCGAATCCATGATGCCTATACCTGGCTCAGGAATAACAATCCGCTTGGCGTCGCGGCGGCGAAAGGTTTCGATCCGTTCTGGGTGGTTACCAAGCACGCCGATATCCTTGCCGTCAGCAAGCAGAACGATGTGTTTCACAATGGCGATCGCCAGGCAACGCTGACGGATCAGGAAAGCGATCGGCGGGTGCGCGCGATCACAGGCGGAAGCCCGCATCTGATCAAAAGCTTGGTGCAGATGGATGCGCCGGAACATCCGAAATATCGCGCTTTGGCGCAGCCGTGGTTTCTGCAGGGCAATCTGAAGAAACTGGAAGGGCGCATCCGTACAATCGCGCGCACGACTGTGGATCGGATGGCGGCCATGGGCGGACGGTGCGATTTCGTCAATGACGTCGCGCTCCGCTATCCCCTGCATGTGATCATGGAAATCCTCGGCGTGCCGGAGGAGGACGAGCCCCGCATGCTGCGCCTGACACAGGAATTGTTCGGGCCGCAGGATCCCGATACCGCTCGCGCGCAGCCCACCGATATCGATCCGGGCGAATATGCCAAGGCACTGACGGCCGTGGTGGACGATTTCGAGGCTTACTTCGCCAAAATCTCCGAAGAGCGTAAGGCCAACCCCCGTGATGATTTCGCCACGGTTATCGCCACGGCAAAGATCAATGGCGAGCCGCTGCCGCGGTTGGAACAGATGGGCTATTACATGATCATCGCCACGGCCGGGCACGATACCACGTCGTCCTCGACGGCTGGTGCCATCTGGCAGTTTTGCGATCGCCCGGATCAATTCGCCAAAGTGAAAGAAGATCCTTCGCTGATTCCGACGATGATAGAGGAATCGGTGCGCTGGATGACACCGGTGAAACACTTCATGCGCTCGGCGACACGCGATACGGAATTGCGCGGGCGAAAGATCGCGGCAGGCGACTGGCTGATGCTGTGTTACGCCTCCGGCAACCGCGATGAAGATGTGTTCGAGCAGCCCTTTGTTTTCCAGGTTGATCGAAAGCCCAACAAGCAGCTCGCCTTCGGCTATGGCGGCCATGTCTGCCTGGGGCAGCATCTGGCGCGTATGGAAATGCGTATTCTGTTTGAGGAGTTGCTGCCGCGCCTCAAATCCGTTGAGCACGATGGCGAAGCGATGATGACTCAGGCCTTCTTCGTCAATGGGCCCAAGAAACTGCCGATCCGCTACGAAATGGCGTGACCGGAATAGCCTGCATGGAGGAATGCGCCGATGGTTTTAAAGGCTGCCGATGAACTGCGCCATCCGGCGTTTCTGAATGACGATTACCACTGGCGCGAAAGCCTTTATTTCAATTTCAACGATACGGCCAATCAGATTGGTGGCTGGCTCTATCTTTGGGTCGTGCCCAATCAGCCGATGCCATCCGGCATGCTCGTCAGCTTCTACCATGGCGGTTGGCCTGACCTCACGGTGAATGACAAAGCCATGGCCGCACCTGGACACCGCTTGGTGGATGGCAAACGCTGGGTTTATTGCTTCAAGAAAGACGCGGATTATCTCATCGATGCCGATTTCGATAATGTCGAATTGTCCGGCTTGCGCTTTCGCCGGTTGGAGCCGTTAAAGCGTCAGCATCTCTCTTTTGACGATGGTGCTGGCAATGGCTTTGATTTCGATGCCCGCTTCATGATGCCGCCCTATGACTATGCCGATGGTATTCATCCCACCCCATCCTGGATGGCGGCCAACCGCTATCACCGCGCGTGGAAGGTTGACGGCAATATTCGTATCGCCGGCAAGGAGTATCGCGTTGCGGCCACGGGCGATTCCGACCATTCCTGGGGTCAACGGCATAGCATCGAGTTCTGCAAGAATCTGTTCAAGATGTGGTCGTTTCAGACCGCGGATGGTGCATTGGCCGTTTCGGTGCTGAAACAGGGCATCGATGAAAACGATAACCAGATCGCGCTTGGCTATGTCACACGCAACGGCAAGGTATCTGCCGCTGCAGAGATTGAAACCACGGCGCATTATGATGAAAACGGTGTACAACGCGACGTGACGCTGATCATTACCGATGAGACCGGGCATGTTATCCGCGCGCGCATGTCGGAAATGCATTCCTATATCGGGTCGGGGTCCTGGAATACTTTCTGGGGCTACGAAGGTGTTGGCGACTATGTGGTGGAGGGCGTGGGCACTGTCCCGGGTCTGATCTCCTATTTCTGGCCGCCGCGCGTCACGCCACAGGCGCTGGCAGCCGGCAAGTGGAAATGATTTCCTCACTTGCGTCTCCCACCACCACGCGGGTCGAGGATGTTGGCGGGAAGGCGGCATCGCTTTTCCGTCTTCATGCCATGGGCTGTGTCGTGCCGGACTTTTTTGTCCTCACGGCCGGTGCCACGCGTCAGGGGTTGACACCTGAGGTTCGTGCCGCCGTTTTTGAGGCGCTGGCCGCGCTGGGCGGTGACAACCACGCTTACGCCGTACGGTCTTCCAGCATCGCGGAGGATTCGGCCGGCCACTCCTTTGCCGGGGTTTTCGACACCATTCTGGATGTGCGCGGCGGCGAAGCAGTTGTGGCCGCCGTTGCACGTTGTCTGGCTTCGCATCACAGCGCTGCCTCGGCGGCCTATCGCGATAGCCGCTCTGTCGTTTCCGACGATGCCATGGCGGTCATCGTCCAGCGGATGGTGGATGCAAGCTGGGCCGGCGTTAGCTTCAGCGCCGATCCGGCGTCACAGGCGCTTTCGCATGTCGTGATCAATGCCGTCCGTGGTGTGGGCGAGAGTCTTGTTTCCGGTCACGTCAATCCGGAAGAAATCCTGCTCGACCGGGGAACGGGCGTTGTTATTGCGCGCCGCACACCCGCGGGGCAGGGGCCGTTTCCGGATTTTCTATTGCACAAAGTTTTCGCGGAGACCGTCCGGATCGCCGATGTCTGCGGCTACCCGCAGGATATCGAATGGGCGTTCGATGGTGAAACACTGAAAGTGCTGCAAAGCCGCCCGGTTACGACCATTGCCAATGTCTGGCTGAATCGCCCGCTGGAACCCTGGGCGGCTTCTGCCGATGCCGATCCGGATGGCGCAGATCGCATCTGGACCCGCGCCTATGCGGATGAGATCTGGGCCCCCCCGGTCAGCCCGCTCTTCTATGATGTGCAGAATCTGACCGGTCAGATTCCCATGCAACTTGGCATGTATGGCGATCGCCGGCCCGGCCCACCCGATGCCTTCAAATATTATCGGGCGGCACCCTATCTCGATATCAGCCTGCTGGAACGGCTCTATGTCTTTCTGCCGCGTATGGCGCGGCTTCCCAGCCTGCTCAACCAGCTTCCGCCCGAACGGCGTGTGGCGGTGCAATGTGCGCCGTGGAAATGGTGGGGGCTTGTGCGGCGGACCTGGATTTTCGAGGTCTTGTATGGCCGCCGCCGCGGCTTCACCCGAAATCACAAATTCCTGACCGGCGCCTGGGCTCCGTTTCTCGCCGCCACCGTTCCGCTCGCCGGCGTCGCGGTGCAAGAACTGGATGATCGTGCACTTGATGCGCATCTTGGTTCGATCTGGTCGCTGGCCAATACGATCGGCTTCGAATGCGGCATCACGGTCTTTTATTATGCGCAGGATCTGAAGTTGCTGCTGACGGCGTTGCTGGCGCGCTGGTGCGGTGACGGCGAGGGGCTTTACGCCGTCGTCTCGGCCGGCCTTGCGGGAAGCCATACGGTGCGCGAAGCCGATCATCTTTGGCAGATCGCGCAGCATTTGCGTGAGGCCGGCCCGGATGCAGCGAAATCGGCCATCCCATTGCGCTGGAACGAATTCAAGGAATCCGCCAATAGCGCATCCGCCCAACGCGTTGTGTCCGAGATCGAAGCCTTTCTCACATCGCACGGCCATCGCGGTGCCAATTACAAGGACCTTGTTTACCCCCGCTGGGGTGATGATCCCGATCTTCTCTGGCAACAGGTGAAGGCATTTCTTGGTGATGACGGACTACGCCCGGCCGAAAGCAATGCCCGCAGCGCGGCAACACGTCTTGCCACGCAAAAGGCATGCCTTGAAAATATTTCCGGCCTCCTGGCGCCTTTCAAGCGTGCGGCCTTGCGTGTTCTGTTCCGCTACAACGAAATTTATATGAGCCTGCGGGACAACCACCGTTTTTATTACGATCGTATCTGGTGGCTGTTGCGGCGTGTCTATGCCGAGAAGGGGCGCCGCCTTCATGCAAACGGCTTACTCAAAAATGCGGATGATGTTTTTTTTCTGGTGCGTGCGGAAATCGCCGCGCTAATGGACAGAACGCTTCCCGCAAGCGAAGCGGATGCGCGCGTTGTGGCGCGGCGGGCAGAATGGGAAGAGACACGGAAAATTCAGCCGCCGAAATATCTGCGCCGCGGTTATGTGCCGGACGATGAAATACCGGCGGCTGGTGAAAACGCGCTGAGGCTTTCCGGCCTTGCGGCCAGCGCGGGCCAGGTTATGGGCAGGGCGCGCGTTATCTACGATGTTTCGGAGCTTGGCCGGGTCGGCAAGGGGGATATTCTCGTCACCCGCCAAACGGATCCGAGTTGGACGCCGGTTTTTGCGCGGTTGTGCGGTCTCGTGCTGGAAACGGGTGGCGTGCTCGCGCATGGCGCATCGCTCTGCCGCGAATTCAATGTTCCTTGTGTAACCGCGGTCGAACGTGCCACCGAACGGATCGCGGACGGCGATCTGATCGCCATCAATGGCGGCCTTGGTACGGTCGATATTGTCGAGAAAGGCCATGCGTCCGCAACGCGTTCACGGCGTGCGGGCTGATGATCGTCGCGTGATCGTGGCGGCGGCATATATGGCTTTTATATAATTTCCCTTAGGTTCCCGACCTCGAATTCCTATGTCCTGAACGCACATCCTGCCCTCCCGGTAAGGAGTGTGATGTGTTCGACCTTCTGTTCATTGCTGCGGGCATTGCCTTCTTTGTGCTGTGCGCAGGCTATGCGCGTCTCTGCACCCGGTTATGAGGGGAGTGCGATGACACTTGACTATGTGCTTGGCGCTGCCGCCGTCCTCTTCATTTTTGTCTATCTCGTCTACGCGCTGGTGCGGCCGGAGAGGTTTTAGGAACGTCCATGACGGTCAACGGCTGGGTTCAGATTGCACTGTTCTGTGTCATCGTCGCCGGGCTTACACGGCCGTTGGGCGGTTACCTGACGCGCGTGTTCAACGGCGAACGCACATTGCTTTCGCTATTGCTTGGCCCGGTTGAGCGTTTGCTTTATCGCCTTTCGGGTGTGACGGCGGATGAAGAACAGCACTGGCTTACCTATGCCGTTGCCATGCTGGCGTTTAACCTTGCGGGCTTCGTGACACTCTACGCAATCCTGCGCCTGCAGGTCCTGCTGCCGTTCAACCCGCAACATCTGGGCGCTGTTGCGCCCGATCTGGCGTTCAACACGGCCGTCAGCTTTGTCACCAACACCAATTGGCAATCCTATGTCCCAGAGATAACGATGAGCTATCTGACCCAGATGGCGGGGCTGACGGTCCATAACTTTGTCTCCGCGGCTACGGGTATCGCGCTGGCTGCCGCGCTGGTGCGTGGCTTTGTGCGGCGTTCGGCGAAAACTGTGGGAAATTTCTGGGGCGATCTGGTTCGCTGCACACTCTATGTGCTGCTGCCCATCGCCATCCTCGCCTGCCTGTTTTTTGTGTGGCAGGGCGTACCGCAGAATCTGAACGCCTATGTGGGCGTGACGACGCTGGAAGGGGTACACCAGACAATTGCGCAAGGGCCTGTGGCATCGCAGGAGGCGATCAAGCTTCTGGGCACGAATGGCGGCGGCTTTTTCAACGCCAACTCGGCACATCCTTATGAAAATCCTACGGCCATCACCGATCTGGTGCAGATGGTCCTGATCTTCGCGATCGGCGCGGGCCTGACCAATATGTTTGGACGCATGGCGGGCGATGAACGTCAGGGCTGGGCGATTTTTGCCGTGATGGGTGTGCTGTTCCTGGCCGGTGTGGCCATTACGTATGCCGTGGAGAGCGGCGGAAATCCCGCTTTTGCAACCGATCATGTGGATCAGACAGCCGGCCCCCTCCAGGCTGGCGGCAATATGGAAGGCAAGGAGGTTCGCTTCGGAATCGCGAATTCGGCGTTGTTCGCGACTGTCACGACGGATGCTTCCTGTGGTGCCGTAAATGCCATGCATGACAGTCTGATGCCGATCGCCGGCATGATCCCGATGGCCAATATGATGCTGGGGGGAGTCATCTTCGGTGGTGTCGGCTCAGGTCTTTACGGCATGCTGCTGTTCGCGGTGGTGGCCGTGTTCATCGCGGGTCTGATGGTGGGCCGCACGCCGGAATATCTGGGCAAAAAGATTGAGGGCAGGGAGGTGAAGATGGCGATATTGGCCATCCTTGTCCTGCCGCTTTCCATTCTGGGTTTCACCGCATTGGCGGTCTTGTTGCCGCAAGGGCTTTCGGGGCTGCTGAATGCCGGCCCTCATGGCTATGGCGAAATTCTCTATGCCTACACCTCTGCCACCGCAAATAACGGCAGTGCGTTCGCAGGCCTGAGTGCCAATACGCCATTTTACAATTCCACATTGGCGGCTGCCATGCTTATCGGCCGGTTTCTGGTGATCGTGCCGATGCTGGCGGCGGCTGGATCGCTGGCGGGGAAAAAGATCGTTCCGCCGTCAGAGGGCACTTTTCCCACGCATGGCGTGCTGTTTGCCGGCCTCCTGTTTGGTGTGATCGTGATTGTCGGTGGCCTGACTTATGTCCCGGCGCTTTCGCTTGGCCCGATTGCGGAACACTTCGCGATGAATGCCGGTCTTCTATACGGTGGTTCGCCATGAGCGCGGCCGGTACGGAACCCGGTCGCAGCGCCGGAAGGCGGCCCGTCATGGCCGGAATCGATTCGGACTTGATTCTTCCGGCCCTTTGGCAAGCCATCCGCAAGCTCAATCCCCGGGCCATGGTGCGAAATCCGGTGATGTTTGTGGTTGAGGTTGTCACAGTGCTGACGACCATTTTGTTTCTTCGCGATCTGGCGCTGGGCCGCGACGGCCAACTTTTTTCATTCCAGATCAATCTGTGGCTCTGGTTCACATTGTTATTCGCCAATTTCGCAGAGGCGATTGCCGAAGGCCGTGGCAAAGCGCAGGCCGATTCGTTGCGCCGGATGAAGATCGACCTCGAAGCGAAGCTGATGCCCGGTCCGAAACTGAAGGTTTGGCGCAAAGTACCCGCCGCGCAGTTGGAGCGCGGTGATTTCGTGCTGGTTGAAGCCGGCGATATTATCCCTTCCGACGGGGAGGTTGTCGAAGGCGTCGCCTCGGTTAACGAGGCTGCGATTACCGGCGAAAGTGCCCCGGTCATCCGCGAATCCGGAGGTGACCGCTCTGCCGTCACGGGCGGAACGCGCGTCTTGTCAGACTGGATCGTGGTGAAGATCACCGCGTCCAAAGGAAATACCTTTCTCGATCGCATGATTGCGTTGGTCGAAGGGGCGGAACGCCAGAAAACGCCCAACGAAATTGCACTTAACATCCTGCTTGCCGGCATGACGCTGATCTTCGTTTTTGCCGTGGCGGCGATCCCCGGGTTCGTGCATTACGCAGGCGGCACGATCTCTGTCCTGGTTCTGGTGGCGCTTTTCGTGACCTTGATTCCGACCACGATCGGGGCGCTGCTCTCTGCAATCGGTATTGCGGGGATGGATCGCCTGGTCCGCTTTAATGTGCTTGCCGTGTCCGGGCGTGCGGTGGAAGCGGCGGGCGATGTCGATATTCTGCTGCTCGACAAGACCGGAACCATCACGCTCGGCAATCGTCAGGCATCGGCCTTTCTGCCACTTCCCGGTGTGGAAGAACGCGATCTCGCGGAAGCGGCCCAGTTGGCATCGCTTTCGGATGAAACGCCGGAAGGCCGTTCCATCGTTGTGCTGGCGAAGGACAAATATGGCCTGCGTGGACAGGAGTTCGCGTCTCACGAAACGCACTTCGTGCCCTTCACGGCCGCAACGCGAATCAGCGGCATTGATCTCAATGGCACAATTATTCGCAAAGGTGCCGCCGATGCGGTTCTGGGCCATGTTCGTACGCTGAAAGGGTTTCCAGAGTCGAAAAACCCTGTCGCCGCCGCTGCCGAAACGCTTGGTCCGGAGACCGCGCGCAGCTTTCTCGCCCTTGTGGAACGTATTGCGAAATCTGGTGGCACACCGCTCGCGGTGGCGCGAAATGACAGGGTGCTCGGCCTGATCCATTTGAAGGACGTCGTGAAGGGCGGAATCCGTGAACGTTTCGCGGCACTTCGGAAGATGGGAATCCGGACGGTCATGGTCACCGGCGATAATCCGCTTACGGCCGCGGCCATTGCCGCCGAATCCGGTGTCGATTCTTTCCTCGCCCAGGCAACACCGGAGGCCAAGCTCGCCCTCATCCGTGAAGAACAGGCGAAGGGGAAGCTCGTTGCGATGTGCGGCGACGGCACCAACGATGCACCGGCATTGGCTCAGGCTGATGTCGGCGTGGCGATGAACACGGGCACCATGGCCGCGCGCGAGGCCGGAAACATGGTCGATCTCGACAGCGACCCAACAAAACTGATTGAGGTGGTGGAGATCGGAAAACAATTGCTGATGACGCGTGGCGCGCTAACGACCTTCTCCATCGCCAATGATGTCGCCAAATATTTCGCCATACTTCCGGCGATGTTCATTGCCTTTTATCCGGCGCTGGGGGCGCTCAACATCATGGCCCTTCACTCCCCGCAAAGCGCCATCCTGTCCGCAATCATTTTCAATGCACTGATCATCGTGGCGCTGATCCCGCTTGCGTTGAAGGGTGTGCGATACCGGCCTGTGGGGGCGGCCAGCATTCTGCGCCGCAATCTGCTTGTCTATGGCCTCGGCGGCATTCTTGTTCCCTTCGCGGGCATCAAATTGATCGACATTCTTGTGACGGCCATGGGCCTCGCCTAGGAGGCGCGCATGTTACGGCAACTTCGCCCGGCATTCGTGATGATCGTGCTTCTCACGGTTCTGACTGGTGTCATCTATCCGCTCGGGATGACGGGTCTTGCACAGATACTGTTTCCTGATCAGGCCGACGGCAGTCTGATCAGAAAGGACGGGCATGTGATTGGCTCCATCCTGATCGGGCAGGGTTTCTCCGATCCTGGTTACTTCCATGGCCGTCTCTCGGCTGCCGGCAAAGGTTATGATGCTGCCAATTCATCAGGCAGCAATCTGGGTCCAACCTCCCGGGTGCTGGTCGATCGCGTGAAGGCCGATGCGAAGGCGCTGCACAAGGAAAATCCTGATATGCCGGTGCCGGTCGATCTCGTCACAACATCGGCCAGCGGTCTTGATCCAGACATCACCCCGGCGGCCGCCTATTTCCAGGTAAGGCGGGTGGCGAAGGCGCGCGGGCTCCTCGAAGCGGCCGTGCGCCAGCTCGTCCTCCGCAACACCACACAGCGCGTTCTGGGCGTGATTGGTGAGCCGCATGTGAATGTGCTTCAGCTGAATCTGGCACTGGATGCGATGCAGGCGGCCAAGCCTGCGCTATAATTGCAGCATGACCGATGAGGCCGCCCGTCCGTCGCCCGACGCCCTGCTGAAACAGGCGGCTGGGAAAAAGCGCGGCCGGCTCAAGGTATTTCTGGGTGCCGCGCCGGGCGTCGGCAAAACCTATGAAATGCTGAGCGAGGCGCGCCAGCGCCGGGTGGATGCGGGCGATGTCGTCATTGGTGTGGTGGAAACCCACGGCCGCATCGAGACCGATATGTTGACCAGGGGTTTCGAGATCATTCCGAAGAAGCGCATGCTCTACAAGGGGCGCGTGCTGGCGGAAATGGATCTCGATGCCATCTTGCAGCGAAAGCCGGCACTGGCCCTGATCGATGAGCTGGCCCACACCAATGTGCCGGGCAGCCGCCATGCGAAGCGCTATCTCGATGTGGAGGAGCTGCTTGATAACGGTATTGATGTCTACACGACGCTGAATGTTCAGCATCTGGAAAGCCTGAACGATGTCGTTGCGCAGATTACCCATGTGCGCGTGCGGGAGACTGTGCCAGACGCCATTCTGGATCATGCCGACGATGTGGAGCTTGTCGACATCACGCCGGATGATCTTTTGCAGCGGCTGAAGGAAGGCAAGATCTATCTCCCTGATACCGCCCGGCGTGCTGCACATAATTTTTTCGCGCCCGGCAATCTGACGGCACTGCGTGAAATGGCACTGCGCCGTACGGCGCAGCGTGTCGATGCGCAGATGGTCGATTACATGCGCGCGCATGCCATATCTGGCCCTTGGGAGGCGGGGGAGCGTCTTCTCACCTTTGTTGATGCGCAGCCGGGCAGCGCGATGCTGCTTCGTTATACGCGCCGGCTGGCCGACAAATTGCAGGCCCCCTGGGCGGCAATTCATGTGGAGACAGCGCAGGCTTCGGGCTTGAGCGAGACGGACCGTGACAAGGTTGCGGAAGTTCTGCGCATGGCCGAACGGCTGGGGGGTGAAGCCATAACCGTGCCGGCGGTCAGCATTGCCGAAGGCGTTCTTGATTACGCACGGTCCAACAATTTTACGCAGATCGTCGTTCCCGGCGCACGGCGATCGGTTTTTTTCGGATGGTGGCGCCCGCCGCTTGCATTTGAAATCATACGTGGTGCCGGTGGCATGGGGGTCCATGTCGTGCCGGATGCGGCGGGCGATGTGCCGGGTGGCCCGGTGCCGCCATCTTTCGCGTTGCTTCGCCCCACGCTCGATACCCGTGCTTATGCCGGCGGCTTTCTCTACACGCTTGGCGCCTTGGCCGTGGGGCTGGCATTAAGACAGTTTCTGGGCATTACCAGCGTGGCGCTCGTGTTCCTGACTGCCGTTCTTGCCAGTGCCATTGCTTACGGTTTGTGGCCTGCGCTTTTTGCCAGCCTTGCCAGCGTTCTGGCCTACAACTTCTTCTTTCTTCCGCCGCTGCACACGTTTCAGATTGCCGATCCTGAGAATGTCAACGCCCTGTTCTTTTTCGCCGTTGTGGCATTCATTGCCAGCGATCTGACATCGCGGGTTCGCGCGCAGGCGCAGGCGGCCCGGGACCGTGCGAAAGCGACGGAAGATCTTTATCTCTTTAGCCGTAAGCTCGCTGCCGTGTATACGCTGGATGATCTTCTATGGGCCGCGGCGTTTCAGTTTGCGCAGATGCTGAAGGTGCATGTGGTAATCCTGCTTCCCGAAGGCAGTCATGTTGCAGTGCGCGCAGGCTACCCCCCGGAAGATACGCTGGATGAGGGCGATATCGCGGCCGCCAAATGGGTGTGGGAACGCGGCGCACCCGCCGGGCGTGGCGCAGATACGCTTCCGGGTGGGAAGTGGTTGTTCCTGCCAATGCGCACCGGGCGGGGAACAGTCGGCGTGGTGGGACTGAGCAGTGAAAAGCAAGGTCAGCTCCTCACCCCCGATGAGCGCCGGCTGTTTGACGCCCTCGCAGATCAGGCGGCGCTCGCCATCGAACGGGTCAATCTCGCACAGGATAGCGATCATATCCGGCTGATTGCAGAAACGGAAAAATTGCGCTCCGCCCTTCTGACGTCAATCAGCCACGACCTGCGTACACCGCTTGCTTCCATTCTGGGTGCGGCCAGCAGCCTGAAATCTTATGGCGGGACACTCGCGGATGCGGAAAAGCAGGAATTGCTGTCTTCGATCCTGGAAGAAGCGGAGCGTCTGAATCGCTTCATTGCCAATTTGCTCGATATGACACGGCTGGAATCAGGGGCCATCATCCCCAAGCTGGAATTGGTTGATGCGGGTGATGTTGTTGGCAGTGCGCTTCGCCGTGCATCGAAAGTGCTGGCGCAACACGATGTCGTTCTGGCACTGGCCACGGGCCTGCCGATGCTGAAGCTCGATCCGGTGTTGTTTGAACAGGCCTTTTTCAATCTTCTGGATAATGCTGCCAAATATGCCCCGGCCGGAACGAAGGTCCTGGTGGCGGGGGAGCGTGTTGGTATGCATGTGCGGCTTTCCGTGGCCGATAGCGGTAACGGTATCCCCGCCGGCGATATTGAACGCATTTTCGATAAATTCTATCGCGTTCAGGTGGCGGACCGCGCGCGCGCCGGAACGGGGTTGGGGCTTGCGATCAGCCGTGGATTTGTTGAGGCCATGGGCGGCACCCTGACCGCCGCCAATCGCGGCGATGGCCATGGCGCCGTCTTCACGATCACGCTTCCTGTACCTGAAACAGATGAAAGGGAAGGGCGCGCAGCATGACGGCTCCTTTGCGTGTGCTTGTGATTGATGATGAGCCGGCAATCCGCCGCTTTCTGCGAGTAAGTCTTGCCGCGCAAGGTTATCTGGTGCTGGAAGCGGATAGTGGGGAGAGTGGATACGCCCTGCTTCAGCGCAATACGGTCGACGTCGTGATCCTGGATCTCGGGCTTCCGGGCGTCAGTGGCCTGGATATCCTGAAGAGGCTGCGGGAAGGTGGTTCATCGGTGCCTGTGATTGTGCTCTCCAGCCGGAGTGACGAGGGCGGAAAGGTCACGGCCCTCGATATGGGTGCCGATGATTATGTTACCAAACCCTTCGGTATGGATGAGTTGCTGGCGCGCATCCGTGCTGCGGTCCGCCACCGGCTGCAGCAGGAGGGCGAACGGCCGATATTCAAAAGCGGCGATCTCGCCGTCGACCTCGTGCATCGTGTCGTGACTGTCGGCGGGGCAGAGGTGAAATTGACGCCGCGCGAATATGATCTCTTGCGTCTTCTGGTCATGCACGCAGGTAAAGTCCTGACGCACAAATTCCTCCTGCGCGAGGTCTGGGGCAGCGAGACGGATGTTCAATATCTGCGAATCTATATCCGCACCCTGCGGCAGAAGATCGAGGCCGATCCCGTGCAACCGGCATTGATTCAAACAGAGCAAGGCGTGGGCTACAGGTTGAAAATATTTGAATAGCGGTTCTGCCGCACCCATGGAATTCCATCTGGCCGCGCCCAGGTGGTATACCGGCGGTCGAAATATCCGGAGGTGTCAGAGGTAGAGTAATATATCCTAACACGATATGAAAAAGTATATGCGATTGAAACTGATGCTGATTGACGGTGAACGAAAAATGGATGCAGGGGCCAAAGATCTGTCACGCCGCGACCTCGGGAAGAAGGAGCGGCGCACGCGCATCGTGAATGCTGCGTATGATCTGCTGCGCGAGGCGGGCGTTGATGCGCTATCCGTGATAAAGGTTGCGGAGCGTGCGCGTGTCAGCCCTGCGACTGTTTACAACCTTTTCGGAACCAAGGGCGCTATTCTCGCGCATGTCTTTGATCAGGATTTAAAGGCTTTCACAATGATTGTCGGCCGTGCGCGTGCGGCCGATGCGCTCGATCATATCTTCAAGGCGATTTCCATTGCGGCGGGTTTGTACAAGGAGGATCCCGGCTTTTACCGCGCCATCATGCACATGCGGCCAACTCAGGCGGATCCGGATCTTTATGCGGCCATGCGTGCGCCCAGGATCGAGTTTTGGCGCGGCATGATTCAAAAGGCCGGTGAAGAAGGCCTTCTGAGACGGGACGCGAATAGCGGTGTTCTTTCCGTCCTCGCGACACAGATCGCGAGTGGTGTTCTTGCTGAATGGGTTTCAGGCGTCATCTCTGCGGATCAGCTCGAACGGGAAACGAGCTACGGCTTCGCCGTCATCCTGATGCAATACGCAACGTCAAAGGGTGCGAAGAAACTGGCACCGCGCGTCGCGGCTCTGGAAAAGGCCCTTGCGCAAACTGGCCGCCGCCGCGCTTAGGTCGCCCGTCTGTCGGGCGGGACAATGTCTTTGGCCGCCATTTAGAACATATCTATTACATATCAAGGGCTTAATTTGCGTTTGACTTTTAAGGGGTTCGATGGAATATTGGAACAAATAGTGAACAAAAAGATGAATGCGCCTTTCAAGCTGAACCTGAAAACCCTGTCGGGGGGTGTACCCGGACTGGCTCCGGCCCGCGCTCCCCTCGGCCATGTGGCGGCCGATGCCTGCCTTTGCGGCGGCCTGCTGCCGGGCGCGGTGCATGAAGTGTTTGCCGCCATGGCGGGTGCGGGGGCTGCGGCTTCCAGTTTCGCACTGGCGCTCGCGCTGCGCGCGCTTGCGAAGCCCAAATGGCTTCTCTGGGTGCGTCAGGACTTTTCGGCGCTGGAACTGGGTGAGATCCATGCCGATGGGCTGCACGATTTCGGGGCCGATCCATCCCGAGTGCTGCTTCTGCGCGCGCCCGATGCCAATGCGGTGTTGCGCGGCGGGGCGGAGGGGTTGGGCTGCAAGGGGCTTGGCGCCGCGATTGTTGAACCCTGGGGGTCTGCGCCCATGTTCAATCTCACTGCCAGCCGCAGACTGCTTCTCGCTGCCAGACAGCACGGCATCACCGTGATTGTTTTGCGGCATGGCTGCGCACCGGCACCCAGTGCGGCGGAGACACGCTGGCTGATCCGGCCTGCGCCGTTGGCACCGGATGATGAGGATCGGGGAATACCGCGCTTTGATGCGGCGCTGCTGCGCAACCGGCATGGGCCTGTGGGGCGTTGGATGATGGACTGGGATTGCAACAATGGAATCTTCCGAACGGCGCATTCTCGCGCTTCTGTTCCCCCGTTTACCGGTCGATCGGCTGAAGCGCCGCTGGAAGATCTCCGGCAGGCTGGATAAGCGTCCGCTTGTCGTTGCGGGGAAAAGCGGCAACGTCCTGCAGTTGACATCTGTCGATATGCCGGCGGCAAAGCTTGGGCTTTATCCGGGCAAGGCATTGGCCGATGCCCGCGCCATGGTGCCCGATCTTGCGGTTATTCGTGCAAACGAATCTGCGGATCGCAAACTGCTGGAGGCGATTGCCGATTGGTGTGCGCGCTACACGCCGCTGGTGGCGCTTGATCCGCCTCACGGCCTGTTTCTCGATGTCACGGGGGTTGCGCATCTTTTCGGTGGTGAAGCCGGGTTGTTGCAAGAGGCTGTTCGGAAATGCACCGCACAGGGTTTCCTGGTTCGTGCCGCGTTGGCCACAACGGCGGAAGCGGCGCGCGCGCTCGCCCAATACAAACCGGGCACCGTTGTGCCGCCGGGTGGGGAAGCCGAAGCGGTTGCGTCACTCCCGATCGACGCCCTGAACACGGAATCCCACATTATCTATGCGTTGAAGCGCGCGGGGCTGAAAACCATTGGCCAGGTTGGGGAACGTAAACGCCACGAACTGGCGTCGCGTTTCGGCAGAAACTTTCTGTTGCTGCTTGAGCGCACGTGCGGCCGTAATGGCGGGCCGATCACACCGCGCATACCAGTCCCCGCCCTGATGGCGGAGCGGCGCTTTGCCGATCCTGTTACGGCCGGACCCATCATTGCCGAAACCCTGCTGTCGCTCAGCAAAGACATTGCCGTCATTCTGGAGCCGCAGGGACAGGGCGTACGTATTCTGGAAGCTTGTTTCTTCCGCGCCGATGGCCAGGTACGTCATGTGACGATCGAAACCGGGCATGCGATCCGTGAACCCACGCTTATCGTGCACCTGTTTCAGGAGAAGCTGGAGGCGCTGATCGATCCGCTGGACCCCGGCTTTGGCTTCGACGTGATCCGGCTGTCGGTCCTGTCGGTTCAGGTCATACCGGCGGAAAACATCGGCTTCGATACCCGGTCTTGCGAGCGGGATGTGGCCTTCCTGGTCGACAGGCTGGCAGCGCGGTTCGGTGCACAACGCATATTGCGGTTCCTCCCTCAGGACACTCATATTCCGGAGGCTGCTTCCATCGCTGCTCCCGCACAATATACCGAACCCGTTGCGGGGCCGTGGCGGGTGGAACGGGACTCTGATGGGGCATCTTCTCGCCCGCTTCGGCTATTCGCCAAGGCAGAGCCCATCATCGTTCCGGAAGAAGATCTTGCCGGCATGCCGGTGCGGTTTTACTGGCGGCACGCCTTGCACAGGCTGGCACACGCCGAAGGGCCGGAGCGTATCGCCACGGAATGGTGGCACTACCAAAACCCGGGCCACACGCGGGATTATTTCCGTGTCAAAGATGAGGAAGGGCAGCATTTCTGGATCTATCGCGAAGGTTTGCCGAATCGCGAAACATTGCAGCCACGCTGGTTCATGCACGGGTTGCTCGCATGACGGGCTATGCCGAAATCGCGGTCACGACGAATTATTCGTTTCTGCGCGGCGCGTCGCATCCAAAAGAATTGGTAGTCATGGCCGCGCGATTGGGGCTCGATGCCATCGGTATTGCGGATCGCAATTCACTCGCCGGCGTGGTGCGCGCCTGGGATGCACTGAATCAGATGCGCGAACAGGGGGCGGAGAAACTTCCCAAATTTCTGGTGGGAGCGCGGCTGGCCTTTGTCGATGGCACGCCGGATATACTTGCCTATCCTGTCGATCGTGAAGCTTATGGCCGCCTTTGCCAGTTAATCAGCAAAGGGAAACTTCGTACAAAGAAAGGTGATTGTATCCTCACTCTGGACGATCTGCTGGAGCATCAGGAAGGGCTGCTGCTGGCGGTGGTGCCGCCGCCACACCCCGGTAATGAAACCGAAAAGGTGCTTACCCATCTCTTGCCGAAGCTGGGTGACCGGCTGTGGCTTGCGGCGTCCATGCTCCATCGCGGGCGCGACCGCAGACGATTGTTCTTTCTCCGCCGTCTCGCGGAAGCTGTTGGTGTGCCACTGATTGCGATCAATGATGTGCTCTATCACGCGCCTGAACGGCGCCCGTTGCAGGATATCGTGACCGGCATTCGCGAGCATGTGACCCTGGAACGGGCAGGGCGTCTTTTGGAGGTGAATGCCGAGCGTCACTTAAAATCTCCGGAGGAAATGGCGCGTCTGTTTCGGGATATGCCGGAAGCGCTGGCCGAAACTCTGCACTTCGCCAAACAGATCGAATTTTCGCTTGGTCAAATCCGCTATAATTATCCTGATGAGCCGGTGCCGGACGGAAAAACACCCAACGAACATCTGGCGGATCTTACCTGGGATGGGGCCGCCCGGCGTTACCCCCATGGCATACCGGCGAAGGTGCGCACAACGCTTGCGAAGGAATTGGCGCTGATCACAAGACTAGCGATCGCGCCTTATTTTCTCACTGTGCATGACATTGTGCGCATTGCCGAAGAAAAGAAAATTCTATGCCAGGGTCGTGGTTCGGCCGCCAATTCTGCCGTTTGCTATGTGCTTGGCATTACCTCCGTTAATCCTGCGGAGGTCGATCTCCTGTTCGAACGTTTCATCTCGCAGGAGCGTAAAGAACCCCCCGATATCGACGTGGATTTTGAGCATGAACGGCGGGAGGAGGTGATACAGGCCGTATACGAACGCTATGGCCATGAGCGCGCGGCCTTGACGGCCACGGTCATCACCTATCGTCCACGCAGTGCCATCCGGGATGTCGGGAAAGTGTTCGGCCTGACGGAAGACGTCACCTCTGCGCTGGTCAGCGGGCTTTGGGGCAGCGGCGACAAGGAGAGTTTGGGAGAAAAAAAGGACAAACGAATACGTCAGGCAGGTTTCACGCCGGGCAACCCGGTGGTGGAACAGGCTGTCTTTTTTGCCAGGCAGTTATGCGGCTTTCCCCGCCACCTGTCGCAGCATGTGGGCGGTTTTGTGCTCACGCAGGACCGGTTGGACACGATCGTGCCGATTGGTCCCGCCGCGATGAAGGATCGGTATTTTATCGAATGGGACAAGGACGATATCGACGCGCTGGGCATCATGAAGGTCGATGTTCTGGCACTCGGGATGTTGACCTGTATCCGCAAGGCCTTTGATCTGATTGGCCTTTATGATCAAAGGCCCGATCTGACCATGCCGCGTGACGATCCGGCAGTCTATGACATGTTGTGTGATGGTGATGCGATCGGCGTGTTTCAGGTCGAAAGCCGTGCCCAGATCAACATGCTGCCGCGGCTGAAACCGCGCTGCCTTTATGATCTCGTGATTGAAGTGGCGATTGTGCGGCCCGGCCCGATCCAGGGCAATATGGTGCACCCTTACCTCAAGCGCCGTAAGAATAGAAATTTAATTGTCATTCCAAAGCCGGCGCCCGAACACGGGCCGGTCGATGAGCTTGAGCATATTCTGGGGAAAACCTGCGGCGTACCGCTGTTTCAGGAACAGGCGATGCGTCTTGCCATTACCGCCGCGCGTTTCACGCCAGAGGAAGCCAATCGGTTGCGCCGGTCCATGGCGACATTCCGCAATGTCGGTACGGTTGGGCAGTTTGAAAAGAAACTGGTAGAAGGAATGGTTTCGCGCGGCTATGAACGCGCGTTCGCACAGAACTGCTTCAATCAGATCAAAGGTTTTGGTTCTTACGGTTTTCCCGAAAGCCATGCGGCAAGTTTTGCCTCGCTTGTTTATGTCTCCGCCTGGATCAAGCGCTATCATCCGGCGGCGTTTGCCTGTGCATTACTCAATTCGCAGCCCATGGGGTTTTATGCACCTGCCGAGATCGTGCGCGATGCGCGCGATCATGGCGTAGAGGTTCGTCACCCTGATGTGAACGCCAGCAGATGGGACAATGTGCTGGAGTTTGGCACAGACGGTTCGCGGGCCCTGCGTCTTGGCTTCCGCCAGATTGAAGGTTTCAAGCAGGACTGGGCGCTTGCGATTCTGGAATGCCGTGACAACGGGCTTTCCAGTTTTGAATCCTTTGTGCGTCGCACGAGGTTGCCCAAACGGGCATTGATTATTCTGGCTGAGACGGATTGTTTCGGCTCGCTCGGTCTGGACCGGCGTGAAAGCCTCTGGATGGTGCGCCGTCTTCCTGATGATGAAGCCCTCCCTCTGTTTGCGGCGCAGTTCACGGAGGATATCGCCGAAGAAATTACCGCGCCGCTGCCCATCATGCCACGCAGTGAGCATACGATTACGGATTATGAGATGATGCGGCTATCGCTGCGCGCCCATCTGATGGAATTCTTGCGTGACCCTTTTCATGCGGAAGGTGTTATGAGTTGTGCCGGCGTTCAAGCCGCGGCCGATGGCACGCTGGCGTGTTGTGCCGGAATTGTTCTGACCCGGCAGCGGCCGGGCGATTCCGGTGTTGTTTTTGTGACGCTCAGCGATGAAACGGGTATCTGTAATGCCGTGGTGTGGCCATCGGTCTTTTCACGCTACAGGAAAGAGGTGATGGGCGGCCGCCTTTTATTGATCAAGGGCAAGGTTCAACGCAGCAACGAAGATATCGTGCATTTGATTGCCGAATCTTTTGAAGATCGTACAACGGCCCTTGACCGGCTTTCGGAGAATGCCATCTGGCAGGCTCCCGGCTCATCGGAAAGTGTTGACTATCCATCTACCAATATGCAGGCCTCTCTCCATCGCCATCCACGCAATGTGCGCGTGCTGCCGAAGTCACGAGACTTTCATTGATGGATCGCGACGTCACTCTGCCCTATCAGGCTGGCAACTGCCGCACCAGCCGGTGCAGCAGGGCGTTGAATCGCTTCCAGTTGGCCATATCGCGTTCCCGCAGCACGGCACATGCCCTGCCGGCCTGTTGGCAGGCAAGATCGGCTTTGCCTGCTTTGGCGAGCGCCTCCAGACTTTCAAGCAACACCGTGGAAAGTCCAGTGGTGATCGGAGCAGTGGCGGTATCGTGTGGCGCCGTGAATGTCACGGATCGTCGTCCACGATCCCGAAATGCTCCTTGGCTTCCGGGCTCATCATGTGCGGTGTCCATGGCGGTTCATAGGTCAGATTGACATCGACACTCGCAATTCCCTGGACGCTGCCGGCCGCCTCCTCCGCCCCTTCGCGCAGATAATTCGTGGCAGGGCAGCCGCGTGTGGTCGTGGTCATGTCCACATGGGCAATGCCGTCCGGCTCGACCGTCACGTCATAGACGAGGCCGAGATCGACGATATTGTAGCCAAGCTCAGGATCGATCACGAAACGAAGGGCTGTCTTGATTTGGGCGATCGTGTCTTCCGCTGGTTCGGGACTCATGCTGCCGCCCCCGTTGGTTTTCCAACGCGCACCAGAACCTTGTACGTCTTCCCGTCGGCCTCAAAACCGCCACGCCAGCTATGACCACGTTTGGCCAGTTCCGGAAACAGGAAAAGCGGCTCACGGCAAAGATAGGCGGAAAGAACCTCACCCGGTGCCATGGCCTCGGTTGTCGCGAGGATTTTCACCATGGGTTCGGGCGGGTCGAGGTCGCGATTGTCGAGGTGCTGTACCGGCTCCGGCCATGCCGCGTTGTCTTTGGCGTTTGCATCCGCGCCTACTGTTGCGGCGTTGCTGGCCGGCGCCCCCGACGGGGTGAACAACACTTCCCAATCCCCGCCACCCAGTTCCTTCTCCTGGTGCGTATAGCCCTTGGAGCCAAGGACATGAAACAAGGGTACGGGTTTGAAGGTGGCGAGAAGCCGTAAACCCTGATCCGGCTTCAGCGTATTGATTGTCTGCATGATCTTTTCAAACGGTTCGCCGCCGGCACGCAAAATGGGGCGAACATCCAGTTCAACAAAACCCGGCATTGGTATCTCCTTTCAAGCCTTTTTGACCTGTGCATAAAGCAAGTGGGCGCTGCTTGCGCCTTTCGGCATGCGAATCTCGGCCTTCACATCCAAAAGCCTGCGGGCCCGTAGCAGTTCGTTGATAATGGCGATCGTCGCGATCAGCATGATCGCGGACGTTATGCGAAAGCCGAGCGGAATTTCTGCAATCAGAAAAATCGTTCCGCACCACACCGTGGCGAAGTAAAGCCAGAACCACTTGATCGCGCGCGGTTCCGTAACCAGATCCTGCACACGGGGAGTTGGTCCTTTGCCCAAGGCTGGCCCATAGCATTCGAGCCAGGTGAGGAACGCCGTGATCTTGTAGAGTTTCGCCAGGCCGAGCCCTGACAGCCAGCCGAATGCGAACAGGAAAACCACAGCTCCGATATAGCGGTCTACGTTATCGGAAATAAGAAGTGCGATTAGAAGTACAATGGCGGCTGCGAGGTTACCCACTGCAATTGCGGCCATGCGACTGTTCAATTCGATCTTGCGCCGTCTGCGCGTGCGATAGAGATAAAGGATGTCGCGTGCGTAAAAGCCGAGCGCCAACAGGCCAATGGCGAAGCCCATCAGCAGCGGGATTGTGGGGCCGATACCGGCCATGCTGGCCGGCACACCGCCCAGGATGGCGACGCCAAGTGCGGCCGCGCCAAGATAGAGTGCGCTGCGCGTGGTCGGGCCATCAAGCTCGGGTGCCAGCATGAACATGGCCAACAGGCGATAGCTGACGCCCATGGCGATAAAGGTCAGCCAGCCAACGAGGCCGGCAACGGCGTGAACCGGGACACCGGATTGCAGCAGGTTGATGAAATGACCGTGCTCGGTCAGGCCACCCAGAACAAGCGTAAAGATCACGCCGATCAGGACTGTGGCTGCAATCGAGAGAAGTCCCACCGTAACAAAGCGGGCAGGCAATGTCAGTGGCCGTGCGGCCCAGAGCGTTTTCCCCAGATTCCACAGGACCAGTGCGAAGCCGATGGAAAGCAGAAAGCCTGCAACGGGGAAGCATAGCGCGTGTGGTGCGATGAACCCCGCCAATTGCAAGAAGCCGGCGATCAATGCGCCAAGCCCGGCAATCAAAAAAGCCAGAGCGGGCAATGGAAGCGTCTGGCTATGGATCGGGTGCGCGATCAGCACGGGTACAAATTGATACAATGCGCCGCACAGCAGCAAGCTCAACCAGCCGATGGCTGTGACATGAACCAGGATCAGTGTTTCGGGCGCGGCAATTGCTGTGGCGGGATAGCCATAGCCCGCTACCATGAGAAGCTCTGCGATCAAAAGAAAGATCAGGGCCGCCGCGAAGTAGGACATGGTCCAGCGCGAAAGTGTTACACCCGGCAAGGCTGAATTCCTTTGACTGCGATTCCTGATTGCCATTCTCGCCTGGCGACGGCCAGGCTGCTGAACACAGCCCGTGCCGCCGCAAGCCGGGTTCAGGCAGCTTTCTGCAATTTACCGATTTCCACGCGCCAGACTTGTGGCCCCTGTTCCAGGTAAGTCCAGGAGAACTGCTTCGGATGTTCAGCCTCAAGCTGGTAATAAAGTGGTTTTGGATCGTGATCGTTGACCAGAACGAAAGAGGCGCCCGGCGCCAACTGATCCACGAGCTGGAAAATTTTTGCGTGACGCTGTGCTGGAATAAGCATGCGGACGTCGACCTCCTGCGCGGACGATGTCTTGCTCTCGGCCATTGATTGCTCCTCCGATCGCTGTGCATTGACATCTTGGCGGAACGGCGATCGGCGGTCCGGAGAAGATGCGACCGGCACATGCCCGATCATCAGTTTAAGATTCCGGTCTAAAAGAGGTATTGTCAATACATCTTTTAGCACAAGGATGCGGCAGTGCGTCCGGCCGGTATCCTGCGTCGAGGCATGTGGCCGGTTGTGCTTGCAAATGATGAAGGCAGCGCCCATCTTTAATGGCCTGCAATGATGCGGGCCGCGAGCAGCCGGAAACGACGATGCGACTGACCAACTTCTCAGATTATGCGTTGCGTGTGCTGATGTATGCCGCAACACAGAACGACCGGTTGATCACGATTGAAGAAACGGCGCAGATCTATGGGATTTCGCGCGCGCATCTAATGAAGGTGGTGAATCAATTGACGCGCGCCGGCTATCTGAAGGCGGTGCGCGGCCGTTCCGGTGGTCTGATGCTCGCCAGGCGGCCGAACAAGATCCGGCTTGGGGATGTGATGCGCGCCACCGAACCGGATTTCGCCATTGTCGAGTGTTTCAGCGATGCCGATTCTTGCCGTATCAGCCCGGCCTGCCGCCTGCGCGGAGTACTGCATGATGCGCTCGGTGCATTTCTGAAAACGCTGGATCGTTACACTCTGGCGGATCTGATTTTGCGGCCACAGGATTTTGGCCTGCGCTCTGCCGCCTGATCCGGTCCGGCTGCAATTTCCGTGAACACTCCGGATTTCTTCTAACATCTTATTCTGGCAGCAATTTTGCCAAATCAGCCGAAATCGAACGCGCGGTTAACCACAGCGGGCGTCCGTGGTGATTACAACCATAAGGAAATATCTCTTCCGTGTGCCCGTTTTGCGCGATCCCAGGCCGTGGCACAACTTTTGCGATCATTCATCTCGCCGGGTACAATCATCGGAGGAGATTATGTTTAAACAGAAGACAGCCGGTCTTGCGGCCATCCTGTGCACAGCGGGCGTCATGGCTTTGGCGGGAACTGCACAGGCGAATGTGATAACCGGCGCCAGTTCGGCTTACGCAGAATCCGTCGCGGTTACGATTACGCCGCTGATCGGTGTAAATGGTGCGTTGGAAAGCGGGCCAGGTCCGATTGCGGCAGGCACTGCACCGATTGCCTATAACGAGATGCATTCGGCCCTGTCGCTAACCATCGGCAATATCCTGAGCACCGGTGTTTTGAACGCCGGTGCGACCTCGAATGTCGACGGCAGCAGCGGCGCGAAGTTCGCATCCGCCAGTGCGTCCGTCGACCAGCTGGGCCTTCGGATTCTGAACGTCCTCGGAATCGGGGCGACAGCAATCGGGTCATCGGCGCAAGTCGATGGTGATTACGGTGCTTTCACCACATCGGGCTTGACCACCCTGGCGGGGCTTTCTGTCAGTGGAATCGGGATCTTGACTGTTGCGCCCACAGTCAATGATGTCCTGCTTGATCTGGCAGGCCTTCGGATTGTTCTGAACGAACAGATCGCGAGCGGCAATGGTGTCAGCACAGCCGGGCTCGGTGTCAATGCGATCCACATTTCCCTGACCGATGTGCCCTACCTCTGGGGCATCGTGCCAAGCGTTCTGAATGGCGATATTATTATTGGCCATTCCGAAGCCTTCCTGACGGCGGCGCCCTCTACCGGTGCGAACCCGGTGCCGGAACCGGCCACGCTTTCTCTGGCAGGGGCGGCGCTGATGGGACTTTTCGGGCTCCGGCGGAAGCGGGTCACGGCCTGAAGCCCCATTGGTTTATCGTTTTGCCGCATGATTTGCGGCAGGTGTGGGGTGGCGCGTGGGGCGTCGCCCCACTTTTTCTGTCTGTCTCGCCCCGTGGTATCGGCCGGCGCTTGCGCCTGCGTTGCGCGGGCGCGAGAATACGCCCGTTCCGATTTCGCTAAAGCTCTAAGGATTCTCCAATGGGTACGCTTGACGCCTTTCGTCTGGAAACTCGCGCCTGGCTGCAGGAGAATTGCCCGTCTTCGATGCGTGGGCCCGACGTTGGCGGTGCCGATGATGGAGACTCGCCGGTTTGGGGCGGCAGGCGCGCGAAATGGACAAATCCGGAAGCAAAACTCTGGCTGGATCGGATGGCGGAACGCGGCTGGACCGCGCCGGGCTGGCCCCGGGAATATGGTGGTGGCGGGCTTTCCCCTGACGAAACCCGCGTGTTGCATCAGGAACTTGCCAGGATAGAGGCCCGTCCGGCGCTGATGTCTTTCGGGGTCTGGATGCTGGGGCCGGTTCTGATGGAATACGGCAATGAAGAGCAGAAGAAGGAACATCTGCCAAAAATCGTGCGTGGGGAAATCCGCTGGTGCCAGGGTTATTCCGAGCCCGGCTCCGGCTCCGATCTGGCCAGCCTGCGGACACGCTGTGAGGACAAGGGCGATCATTATCTGATCAATGGCCAGAAGATCTGGACCTCCTATGCCAACAAGGCGGATTGGATTTTCTGTCTGGTGCGCACCGATACCAGCAAAAAGCACGAAGGCATTTCCTTCGTCCTGTTTGACATGACGACACCGGGTGTGGAGGCGCGGCCGATCCAGCTGATCTCCGGCAATTCGCCTTTCTGCGAGACGTTTTTTACCGATGTGAAGGTGCCGAAGCAGAATCTGGTTGGCAGGGTCAATGGTGGCTGGGAGATTGCCAAGCGCCTGCTGCAATATGAGCGGCAGAATATTTCCGCAGGCGGGTTCGGCGGCGGGAGTGCCTACGATCTCCAGGATGCGGCAAAGGACTATGTGGGTCTGGAAAATGGCAAGCTTGCCGATGCCGATCTCAGGGCGCGCATTACGGCACACAAGATGGAGGCGCGGGCCTTCACGCTGACCGTGCGCCGGTTGGAGCAGGAAGCGAAGGCGGCGAAGGGGCCAAGTGCCGCCACATCCATCATCAAATATGCGGCGGCGAAGATCAATCAGGACCGCACTGAATTGCTTGTTGAAACATTGGGTCATCAGGGGCTGGGCTGGGAAGGTGACGGTTATCAGCCGGATGAGATTGCGGCGATGCGCGCAATGTTGCGTGCCAAGGGCAATTCGATCGAGGGCGGTACCTCGGAAGTCAACCTGAATGTGGTTGCCAAACGGGTTTTGGGTTTACTCGACCATCAATAAGGTCGGGACGCGAAACAGGCTGGGGATTCCAGCAGGGTGGAAACGATGACACAGGATGCAAGCGCAGATGGCTTTCGCAGTGTGGCGCGGCAATGGCTGGCGGAGAATTTTCCGCCGTCGTTGAAAGGTGTGGACGTCCTGATGATGACGGCCACGGGGGGAACGCCGCCGCCGGATGCCCAGCGCTGGATCGTGGCGATAGGCAATAAGGGGTGGGGAACGCCGACCTGGCCCACGCAATATGGCGGTGGCGGCCTGTCGCGCGAAGACGCGCGCATCCTGCAGCAGGAGATGCAGCGGGCGGGTGCACGGAATCCGATTGGCGGTATGGGGGTTGTGATGCTTGGCCCCACGCTGCTGGAATATGGCAATGCGGATCAGAAACAGCGCCATATCCCCCCGATTGTGAAGGGGCAGTTGCGCTGGTGCCAAGGCTATTCCGAACCGGGTGCCGGCTCCGATCTTGCGTCGCTGCGCACGCAAGCCGTCGACATGGGCGATCATTATCTGGTCAACGGGCAGAAAATATGGACCTCCGGCGCGCAATATGCGGATTGGTGTTTCTGTCTGGTGCGTACCGACAATTCGCGCAAGCACGAAGGCATCAGTTTCCTTCTGATTGACATGCACACACCGGGGATCGAAGTCCGGCCGATCAAATTGATCTCCGGAAATTCTCCCTTCTGCGAAACCTTTTTCACCGATGTGAAGGTGCCCAAGGAAAATCTGGTCGGGCCACTGAATGGCGGTTGGACAATTGCAAAACGGCTACTTCAGTTCGAGCGCCAGAGCCTGGGCAATGGGGGTGGCGGTGGCGCCGCCCATGGCGGCGATATGCGCGCGCTGGACGTGATCGCCAAATCCTATCTCGGGGCTGATGGTGCAGGGCGCATTGCGAATGCGGATTTGCGCGCCCGTATCGCGCAGCATCAAATGGATGCAAAGGCTTTCGGGTTGACGGTGCAGCGGGCCGTGAGTGAAGCGAAATCCAGTCAGGGCCCGAGCGCGACAACCTCGATCATGAAAAATGCGGGCGCGCGTGTGGCGCAGGACCGTGCCGAGTTGTTACTCGAAATCATGGGATATCAGGGCCTGGGCTGGTCCGGCGAAGGCTATGCCGATCTTGAAATCGAGAGCACGCGAACCTGGCTCTCCGGCAAAGCCGTCACCATTTACGGTGGATCGAACGAAATTCAGAACAATATCATCGCGAAACGGATATTGGGTCTGTTGGATCATCAATGAGGCAACCGGCAACGTGCGGCGCATGACACAGCAATAACTCTCGATTTGCCGTGTGATTGCCCGAACGCTGCGTTCATCAGGCGGAACAAACGAAATGGCAGTGCTTTCCGAAGAACAGATCATGCTGCGCGATGCCGCGAAATCCTGGGTCAGGGAGAAGGCGCCGGTTGCGGCGTTCCGCAAGTTGCGCGACAGCGGCAATCCGGACGGTTTTGACCGCGCGATCTGGAAAGAGATGTGCGAGATGGGATGGTCCGCAATCCTGATCCCGGAAGAATTCGGCGGCACGGATCTTGGATATCTGACGCTTGGCCTGGTGCTGGAAGAGGCTGGGCGAACGCTGACGGCCTCCCCGCTTATTTCCACGGCGCTTACGGCGGTGACAGCACTTCTGCTGGCGGGAAACGATGCGCAAAAGAAGACATGGTTGCCCAGTATTGCGGAAGGCAATGTCATCGCTGCTCTGGCGGCTGATGAAGGGGCCCATCACGATCCGGCCAGAATTGCGATGCAGGCCGTGAAATCCGGCGCCGGCTGGACACTGTCCGGCGCCAAGACGTTTGTGCTTGATGGTGCGGCGGCCGATCTTCTGATCGTGGCGGCCCGCACCAGCGGCAAATCGGGCGATCATTCCGGCATCACGTTATTCCTGGTGGATGGCAATGCCGGCGGGCTGACGCGCAAGCGGCTGAAGACGGTGGATAGCCGCGGTGTTGCCAATCTGTCCTTCAACAATGTGGCTGTGGGGGCCGATGCCGTTTTGGGCGGCGTAGACCAGGGTTACGCCGTGCTGGAAGCGACGCTGGATCGTGCCAGGGCCGGTCTGGCCGCCGAAATGCTGGGCGGCGCCACACAGGCCTTCGAAACCACGCTCGATTATCTGAAGACCCGGGTGCAGTTTGGGCAGGTGATCGGTACGTTTCAGGCCCTGCAGCATCGGGCGGCCAAGATGTTCACTGACCTCGAATTAACCCGCTCCTGCGTCGAATCTGCTCTCAGCGCGATTGATTCCGGCGCGAATGACGTGCCGCAATTGGCTTCTCTGGCCAAGGCGAAGGCGTGCGAACTGTTTCATCTCGTTTCCAATGAAATGGTCCAGATGCATGGCGGTATCGGCATGACCGATGCCCATGATGCGGGCCTGTATTTGAAACGGGCGCGGACGGCTGAGGCGACATTTGGCGGCGCTTCCTATCATCGCGACCGCTATGCGACGCTGTTGGGCTATTAGTCCGGCGTAACGCTAAAATATATGTCAGGATAAGTTCGCCCGCATGCCGGTGTATGCGGGGAACTTTGCTTGCACGCGTGCGTTCCACACGGATATGGCCGTGCAGCAATGCAATAAGAGGCTTCTGATGACGTCGCCCACCGCGAATCCGTTGCAGCAATTGAAAAATCTCGGTCAGTCGGTCTGGCTGGACAATTTGAGCCGGGCGCTTCTAACGAGCGGAGGGCTACGAAAACTGATCGAAGAGGACGGCTTATCCGGCGTCACCTCAAATCCCTCGATCTTCGAGAAAGCGATGGGACACTCCGAAGATTATGACAAACAATTCATCGAGTTGATGAAAACGTCGCCTTCCGATCCGGGTACGGTATTCACGAAAATGGCCGTACAGGATATTCAGAATGCAGCCGATCTCTTGCGCGGCACCTACCGTGCGGCGCGCGGCGCGGACGGCTTCGTCAGTATTGAGGTATCGCCCTATCTGGCGCGAGATACACAAGATACCATTAATGAAGCGCGGCGCCTGTGGCAGGCCGTTGCCCGTGACAATGTGATGATCAAAGTGCCGGCTACCCAGGAAGGGTTGCCTGCGATTGCGGCTCTGATCGGCGAAGGTATTAACGTCAATATCACGCTGCTCTTCTCACGTGACGTCTATCAGCAGGTGGCGGAGGCCTATCTGGACGGCCTGAAGGTCCTTGGCAAAAAGCGCGATCTGGAAAAGATCGCAAGTGTCGCCAGCTTTTTCGTCAGCAGAATCGATACCAAGGCCGATGCGGCGATTGAGGCCAAAGCCAAAGCGTCCAATGGTGCCGCGCGCGATCAGCTCCTGGCTATGCGCGGCAAGATCGCCATTGCCAATGCCAAGCTGGCCTACCGGCAATACAAGGCAATATTCCAGGGTGCACAATGGGAGGCGCTCGCCGCACGCGGTGCGCGGCCGCAGCGGTTGTTATGGGCATCCACAAGCACCAAGAATCCTGCCTATCCTGATCTATTGTACGTCGAAAGCCTTGCAGGACCGAGCACGGTAGATACCGTGCCGCCTGAGACGCTGGATGCTTTCCGTGACCATGGCCGGGCAATGCCCATGCTTGAGCAGGATGTGGGGGAGGCGGAGGCGGTCCTGCAGCAATTTGCCAAGGCTGGTCTCTCGCTCGATGGCATTACGCGCGAATTGGTGGATGAAGGCGTGGAAAAATTCGCGCATGCCGCAGACACTTTGCTGGCCGCCATAGCGAAAAAACGATCGAAGATGCTTGATACTCACCAGCTTGCGCTGACTCTTTCTACGGGGTCTGCAGAAAAAGATATCGCGAAAGCAGCTGAAGAGTGGACGGTGAAGGGCAGTGTCCGAAAGATCTGGAGCCGCGACAGCACGCTGTGGACCAACGCGGATGAGGGCAAGTGGCTCGGCTGGCTCGATATCGTTGCGCGCGAACGCGCCTCCGTCCAGGCACTTGAGACCTTCGCCCGGGCCATGAAGGCGCAGGGCTGGCGGGATGTTGTACTGTTGGGCATGGGTGGGTCCAGCCTTGGTGCGGATGTTCTGGGTCAGGTCTTTGGCTCACAGAATGACTATCCGAAATTGCACGTTCTGGATTCGACAGAGCCCGATCAGATCGGCGCTCTCGAAGCCCGGCTGACGCTTGAGCAAACGCTGTTCATCGTTTCATCGAAGTCCGGCACGACACTCGAACCCAATATCCTCAAAGACTATTTTTATCAGCGTCTCAATGGTGCAATCGGCAGCGAGAAGACGGCGCGTCACTTCATTGCGATTACCGATCCGGGATCATCGCTGGAGAAGGTGGCGCGGGAGCAGGAATTTGCGCGGTTGTTTCATGGCGATCCGCAGATTGGCGGCCGCTACTCCGTTCTTTCTCCGTTTGGCTTGGTTCCCGCGGCCAGCATGGGGCTTGACGTGCGCCGCCTGCTTGATGCCGCGCAGATCATGGTCGAAAGCTGTACCGGCAATGTGCCGCCGGCTGAAAACCCTGGTGTGCAATTGGGGTTGGCGCTTGGCGTGCTCGCTGCGCATCATGGCCGCGACAAGGTGACGATTACCGCAACACCCGCGCTGTCATCTGTAGGATTGTGGCTCGAACAATTGATTGCCGAATCCACCGGTAAGATCGGGAAGGGGCTTGTTCCCGTGGACAGGGAGCGGATTGGTGCGCCAGCGGTCTACGGGCAGGATCGTGTCTTTCTCAGTTTGCGTTTTGCCAATGAAGTGGAGGATGGAGCACTTTCCCGTTTGGAGGAAGCAGGCCATCCGGTACTGCGGATTGTACTTCACGAACGCTACCAGATCGGACAATTGTTCTTTCTGGCGGAATTCGCCACAGCGGTTGCCGGTGCGGTGATCGGTATCAACCCGTTCGATCAGCCGGATGTGGAAGCGAGCAAGGTTGCCGCGCGGCAATTGACGGACGCGGTGGAAAAAACAGGATCTCTTCCAGTTGCCAAGCCTGTCTGCCGCTTCGATGGTGCTGAGCTTTATGCGCCGGAAAATCAGTGCTCTTTATTTGAAGGGCAGAAAACGCTCGTGGATGCGCTCCGCACTCATTTCTCTCGTGCGTCGATCGGTGACTATGCGGCCCTTCTGGCCTTTATTGAGCCTGATGCGGGCAATACCGAGGGCATGCAGGCCATGCGCATGCTGCTTCGCGACCGCTTGCACATCGCAAGTTGCGCGGAATTCGGTCCACGCTTTTTGCACTCAACCGGTCAGGTCTACAAAGGTGGCCCGAATACGGGCATATTCCTGACCATTACGGCAACGCCGAAGCATGATCTGGATGTGCCGGGCCGCAAATTCAGCTTCGGTACCGTGGCGCTTGCACAGGCGCGTGGCGATTTCGCCGTCCTGGGGGAACGGGGACGGCGCGCTTTGCACATTCATTTGCACGATGTTCGGTCCGGCATGTCGATGTTGCTGGCCGCGCTGAGGGATGCTCTGAAATAAGGTGATCTGATGCAATTGGGAATCGTCGGTCTTGGCCGTATGGGTGGAAATATCGCGCGACGCCTGATGAAGGCGGGGCATGAGATTGTTGCTTATGATCGTGATGAACATGCCATTGCAGCCCTGGCCAAGGATGGCGCCAAGGCTGCATCATCTCTCGACGCCTTTATATCTCTGCTTTCGCCACCCCGTGCCGTGTGGGTGATGGTACCGGCAGGCGCGGCAACGGAAGAAAGTGTCGCTGCGCTAAGCAATATTTTGCAGAAGGGCGACACCATTATTGATGGTGGCAACAGCTTCTACAAAGACGATATCCGCCGGGCGAAAATCGTAAGCGCGCGCGGTATCCACTATGTCGATGTCGGCACCTCAGGCGGGGTATGGGGCCTGGAGCGGGGCTATTGCATGATGATAGGCGGGGAACGCGCTGTGGTTGACCGGCTCGATCCCATTTTCGCGGCGCTTGCACCGGGCGTGGGTCAAATCACGCGCACCCCAAACCGTGAAAGCCGCGACCCCCGGGTTGAAAAGGGTTACATGTATGTGGGGGCGAACGGTGCCGGTCACTTTGTCAAGATGGTGCACAATGGCATCGAGTATGGATTGATGCAGGCCTATGCGGAAGGGTTCGATATTCTGAGAAACAAGATGTCGGAAGCCTTGCCGGAAGAAGAACGCTATTCGATTGATGTGGCCGATGTTGCGGAGGTGTGGCGGCGGGGCAGCGTTATTTCTTCATGGCTGCTCGATCTAACGGCGATCGCGTTGGCGAAGGATGCTGAGCTGGATGGGTTCTCCGGGTTTGTGCAGGATTCCGGCGAAGGCCGGTGGACGGTTGATGCCGCGATAGAAGAAGCCGTTCCCGCCAATGTCCTGTCGGCGGCCCTCTATGCCCGTTTCCGCTCCCGCATTCAGCATGGTTTCGCCGACAAGATGCTCTCGGCCATGCGCAAGGAGTTTGGGGGGCACATCGAAGGCGGGCCGGTGAAGGGCGGTTCGCCGGAAGGTGGAAACCAATGAGTGCGATGGACCGCCGCGAAGCGGCACAGCCCGCGCCACCTTGTGCGATGGTCATCTTTGGCGCCAACGGCGACCTGACAAAGCGGCTGGTCGTACCCGCGCTCTATAATCTTTCGCGCTCGAATTTATTGCCGGAGCGGTTTGCTCTGATCGGCGTGGATCACGGCGACCGGAGCACGGAAACATGGAAGGCCGCACTCCATGATTTCCTGGAGCAGAGTGTCAAATCTCCGGATAGCGAATTCGAGGGGAAGGCCATCGACACCGATGCGTGGCGGCGTGTCGCGAATGCGATGCGCTACGTGAAGGGCGATTTCCTCGATCCGAAACTGTATGCGGCTCTTGGTGACGTGCTGCAAAAGCTGGATACGCAGGAAAAACTGGGCGGTGCAGTACTTTTTTACCTTGCGGTCGCGGATCGCTTCTTTGAACCGGTTGCCGAACAGTTGGGCAAAGCGGGGCTTGTACGCGCGGAAGGGGCAGGTTGGCGCCGTCTGATCGTGGAAAAGCCGTTTGGCCACAGCCTGCAGTCGGCAAAGGCGCTGAATGCACATCTGCTGCAGTGGTTGCATGAAGATCAAATCTATCGGATCGACCATTTTCTGGGCAAGGAAACGGTCCAGAACATCATGGCGTTTCGCTTCGCCAGCGGCCTGTTCGAACCGGTATGGAATCGGGACCGGATCGATCATGTTCAGATCACAGTGGCCGAATCCATTGGTGTGGAAAAGCGTGGTTCGTTTTATGAAGCGACCGGCGCGCTTCGCGATATGGTGCCAAATCACCTGTTTCAGCTTGTGGCCATGACCGCGATGGAGCCGCCTGTGTCGTTCGACGCCGATGCGGTGCGTTCGCAGAAGGTCGATGTTTTCAAGGCAACCCGCGCGGTTGGTGCCCATGATGCCGTGCGCGGTCAGTATGGCGGTGGGCATATCGCCGGTACGGCCGTCAACCCATACCGCGAGGAGTTCAGGGTTGCTCCCGATTCCGATACCGAGACGTTTGTTGCCATGCGCTTGAATATCGACAACTGGCGCTGGGCCGGAGTGCCGTTCTATCTGCGCACCGGCAAGCGCATGGCAAAACGGACCACCGAAATTGCTATCCGGTTCAAGCCGGCACCCATTGCGCTATTTCGCGGCACGGGTGTGGACCAGATGAATGCGGATTGGCTGATTCTGCAGATTCAACCGGATGAGGGTATTCGTTTGCGGCTGAATGCGAAGCGGCCCGGCCCGGTTGTTGCTCTGGAGAGTGTGGCGATGGATTTTAAATATGCAGACTGGTTTCATCGCCAGCCCGCTGTTGGATATGAGACATTGCTTTACGACTGCTTTATGGGTGATGCCACCTTGTTCCAGCGGGCGGATCAGGTGGAGGCCGCATGGGCTGTGGTACAGCCATTGCTGGATGCTTGGAACAGCACGGTACCGTCGGGATTTCCGAACTACAGCGCGGGGAGCGATGGGCCGCGGAGCGCGGATGAGCTGTTGGCACGTGATGGGCGAACATGGCGGCAGATTCGTTGATGCGAGTGCCCGATAGCACTGTTTTCGTTGCCGAAACTGCCGTTGTGGTGTGTGAGAAGCTTGCGCAGTTCATTGCGCGCCAGATTGCAGAAAGGGACGGGCCGTTCCGGCTGGCTCTTTCCGGTGGCAAGACACCTCAACTGCTTTATCAGACCCTGGCAGGGCTGCCGATCACATGGACGCATGTGGAATTCTTTTGGGGGGACGAACGCTTCGTCCCGCATGATGATCCCGACAGCAATTACCGAATGGCAGATGAAAATCTTTTGTCGCGGATTTCCGTTCCTTCCACGCAGATCCATCCGATCCCGACTGGTGCTTCGCCGGAGGTCGCTGCTGCGCAATATGAAGGCCTGCTAAAGCAGTACTATGGCGGAGATGTGCTGAAGCCGGGACGTCCATTGTTCGATCTGAATTTGCTCGGGATTGGGCAAGACGGGCACACGGCGTCCCTATTGCCTGATCAACCTGTATTGAAGGAAAGAAAGAAATGGGTCGCGGCCGTGCCCCATGGACGGAATGAGCCGCGTATTACGCTGACTTATCCGACGCTGCAGTCGAGTGCCGTAACCGTATTTCTTGCCGTTGGTAGGGATAAGGCCAATGCTGTGCATCAGGCACGTGCGGGAAATGAAGCCATACCGGCCGGCCGGCTACGGCCGGAAGGGTCCGTCTTATGGTTTTTGGATGATGCAGCGGCGAGGGGATGAAGACAAAAAGTACCGATAAATTAAATTTCGCCGGGGCACCGATTGAAGATTACGCGATGATCGGGGATGGCCGGACGGCGGCGCTCGTCAGCCGCGGCGGTTCGATCGACTGGCTTTGTATGCCCCGTTTTGATTCAGAGGCATGTTTCGCGGCGCTTCTGGGAACTGTGGATCATGGTCATTGGCGTATAGCACCCAAAGGCAAGGCGAAGGTCACGCGTTGCTACCGCGACGAGACCCTCATCCTCGAGACCACGTTCGAAACCAGGACAGGCCGGGTCATGCTCACCGATTTCATGCCGGCAAACAGCGATCATTCCTGCATCGTTCGAAGGCTTACGGGGGTTTCCGGTACCGTATCGCTGGAAACTGAACTTGTTATCCGTTTCGATTACGGCGTCACGGTGCCATGGGTCAATCGTATCGATGATCACGTCCTGACGGCGGTTGCCGGGCCGAACATGCTTGTAATGCACACGGCTGCTGCTCTCCACGGCGAAGACATGCGTACGGTCGGAGATTTCAAGATCAAGAAGGGTGACGCGCTGGACTTCGTGCTGACACATGCGTCTTCGTTTGGACCGTTGCCGCCATCCCTGGATGTGAACACCGCGCTGACGCATACGGATGCGTACTGGCGGCGCTGGTCTGCGCAATACAAGCAGGGCGATAAATGGGGCAAAGAGGTCAAACGATCTCTGATAACCTTGAAGGGGCTGAACTACCGCCCGACCGGCGGCATTGTCGCAGCACCGACCACGTCTTTGCCGGAGCAGTGGGGCGGCGCGCGCAACTGGGATTACCGCTATTGCTGGCTTCGTGATGCCACGTTCACGCTGCTCGCCTTCCTGAACGCCGGTTATCGTGAGGAGGCCGACGATTGGCAGAACTGGTTGCTGCGGGCCGTAGCTGGTAGTCCGGAACAAGTTCAAATCATGTACGGCGTGGCCGGTGAACGGCGATTGGATGAATGGGAAGTGCCGTGGCTGCCTGGTTATCACGGTGCTTCGCCCGTGCGGATCGGCAACGCCGCCAGCGGCCAGATGCAGCTCGATATTTATGGTGAGTTGGCAGACGCCATTGCACAGGCCATGCGCGGTGGTCTGCCGAGGCCACCACGGCAGCGCGCGCTGCGCGAGGCGATGCTGCAACATCTGGAGAGGATGTGGCGGCAGCCGGATAGCGGCATCTGGGAGATTCGTGGCCCCCCGCAGCATTTTACCCATTCCAAGGTGATGGCTTGGGTCGCTTTCGATCGCGCTTGGCGTGTAACGGAGAAGGAAGCGGGAAATAAGCGGCTATGCGCGCATTGGAAAAATGTCGCGCGGGAAATTCATGCGGATGTTTGCAAGAATGGTGTCGATAAGGATCGGGGCTGCTTCGTACAGGCTTATGGCTCTGACCATATGGATGCCAGCCTGCTTCTCCTGGCGGATGTCGGATTCCTTCCCGCCTCGGATGTGCGTATTCGAAAGACGGTGAAAGAGATCGAGCGTTGCCTGATGCGCGGCGGGCTTGTCCGCCGCTATCAAACCGACAGCGGTGTTGATGGGCTTGAGGGGGATGAAGGTGTCTTTCTCGCTTGCAGCTTCTGGCTGGTGGATAATTATGTCCTCGAGGGGCGTCTTAAAGATGCCAACAGACTTTTTCGCCGGCTTTTGCGGCTCTGCAATGATGTTGGCCTTCTTTCAGAAGAGTATGATCCAAAGCGCAAATGCATGATGGGCAACTTTCCACAAGCCTTCAGTCATGTTGCCCTGGTCAACTCCGCAATCAATCTGATGCAGGCTGAAAAGGCGCAAAAGGTACGGCCGAAAGGCAAGCGTGAAGAGAAGCCGGTGCGGCGGCATGAAAAACAGGGGCGTTAGAAACGCCTGCGTTGTGCCACATATAATCCGCAATCTAGCGATTGCAGCGACCCTTTATTGGTGACAGATGCCGTTACTCCCGAAAGGGTCTGCATTTCGGGCTTGAGTGGTGGAAATCAGCGGTGGAAACCGGCAAAATGGGAAGATGCCGTTCGAAAAGCCACCTTACTTTGATCCAGCCCGGATCGCACTGTTTCTTGATGTTGACGGCACATTGCTGGACATTGCGTTGCGGCCAGATGCCGTGCATGTGCCGGATGGCCTGATCGATACGCTACTTCGCATACAGGCGTTGGCGTCCGGTGCATTGGCGCTGGTTAGCGGGCGCAGCGTTGCCCAGCTCGATCAAATTTTCGGTGCATCGCACTTTGCAGCGGCGGGTTGTCATGGCGCGGAAACTAGGTTCTTGCCGGATGGAAAGATCACGCGTGGTGAATCTGTTTCCACCGCATGCAAGGCGCGTTTTGCTGCTTTGGCGGAAAATTTTCCGGGCGTCCTCTTGGAAGACAAGGGCTGTTCTCTGGCATTGCACTATCGCGCGGTGCGGGAATTGGCCCCGAAAGTTTTGGCCGCTGCCGCGGACTGCATAAGGCATTTCCCGCACATGGAACTTCTGCCTGGCAAGGACGTCATTGAACTCAAACCAGCCGGCATCGATAAGGGATCTGCTTGTGTGGAGTTTCTTCGCCGACCGCCGTTCGCCGGCCGCACACCGGTTTATGTAGGCGATGATGTGACGGACGAGCGGGCGCTTGTTCGAGTGCACGCCCTTGGTGGCATCGGAATTTCGGTTGGCGGTTTGCGGCGCGGTGCGCGCTATAATCTGAAAACACCCGCGGAGGTGCGAGGCTGGCTCCTCATGTTATGTAAAGAAGCGGTGGGAGGGATTTGATGCCAGCACAACCTCTCGATCTTGCCGTTATCGGCAACGGGCGTACAGCCGCTCTTCTCAATACACAGGCCCGGCTGGTCTGGTGGTGTTATCCCCGTTTCGATGGTGACCCGGTATTCTGCCGGCTGATTTCGGGTGATGAGGAGAAAGGTTTCTCCGACGTCGTTCTGGATGGGTTTTCGCATTCGGAATCGGAATATGAGCGCAACACCGCCATTGTCAGAACCACGCTGACATCCTCTGATGGCTCCGCATTGCAGATCACGGATTTTGCGCCCCGTTATCATAATTTTGAGCGCATCTCGCGCCCGCCACAGTTGGTGCGCATGCTGGAACCGTTATCCGGCCTTCCGCGCATCACCTTGCGATTCCGGCCGGCGCAGGATTATGGCGCTCTGAGCCCCCGTGGCGTGATGGGTAGCAATCACATCCGCTATTGCGGTCCTGATGACGTCATCCGGCTCACCACCGATGCACCTCTGTCTTATATCGCTCATGAAGCACCCTTTGTGCTGAACCGGCCCATGCACATGGTGTTTGGTGCCGATGAACCATTCCCAACCGATCTGCCCACAGCCTGTCGCGAACTCTACGAGCGCACACGGAACTATTGGATGCAGTGGGTGCGTCGCCTTTCTTTGTCCTATGACTGGCAGGATGTGATGATCCGCGCTGCCATCACGCTCAAGCTCAGCAATTTCGAAGAGACGGGTGCAATCGTTGCGGCGCATACAACGTCTATTCCGGAATCACCGGGTTCGGGGCGCACCTGGGATTATCGCTTCTGCTGGCTACGTGACGCTTATTTCGTGGTCAAGGCGCTCAACAGGATCGGCGCCACGCGGACGATGGAGGATTTCATCTCCTTCATTCTCAGTATCGCATCTCATGGCAAAGCCGACCTGAAGCCGGTCTACGGCGTGGTACCCAATATCGATCTTCTGGAAAAGGAGGCGCGCCACCTGAAAGGGTTTGATGGTCATGGGCCGGTGCGTATCGGCAATGCGGCGTCCGATCAGTTGCAGCATGATGCCTATGGCAGCGTCATTCTAGCAGCGATGCCGATGTTTTATGACAGGCGGCTACCGCGTATGGCCGACGCGCCGATCTTCCATCTTCTGGAGCGGCTCGGCCAAAGGGCAGCAGAGTTGGCCCTGGTCCCGGATGCAGGTATCTGGGAATATCGCGGGCGCAAGCGTGTGCACACACATTCCGCAGCGATGTGCTGGGCGGGGATCAGCCGTATCGGCGCTATTGCCGAGCATTCGGGTTTCGCGGACCGTGCCTCCTATTGGAATGAATTGGCCGACGGGATACAGCGCACCATTCTGACGCGAAGCTGGAATGCACAGCGGCAGGCCTTTACCGCTGCGTTTGATACGGATGACCTGGATGCGAGCGTGCTGCTTCTGCCGGAGCTCGGCCTGATCGATGCCAAAGACCCCCGATTTGTAGCAAGTGTCGATGCAATGCAGAGGGAACTCATGCGCGGCCGGCACGTTATGCGTTACGCGCGGGAAGATGATTTTGGTTTGCCCGAAACCGCTTTTCTCGTCTGCCGGTTCTGGCTGATCGATGCTCTCTGGCTCATCGGCCGGCGGGAGGAGGCGCGCGACCTTTTCCGTGATGCATTACAATATCGTAATCACTACGGCCTCCTGTCCGAAGACGTTCATCCCGAAACCGGCACACTGTGGGGAAATTTCCCGCAGACATATTCCATGGCGGGGCTCATACTGACCGCCATGCGATTGTCGCGAAGTTGGGAGGATAGGTATTGGCACGCCTCTTCATAGTTTCGAATCGCGTCAATGTTCCAAAGGCCGGAAGCCTGAAGCGGGCCGGTGGATTGGAAGTGGCGCTGAGCGCGACGCTCAAACGCTATCCGTGCGTCTGGCTGGGTTGGAGCGGTGCGGTAAAGCCGGATGAGGGGGCCGTTGAAACCCGGACAGTCGTGCATGGAAAGGTGACCTATGTCGTTACCGACCTGACCAAGGAAGACTACCAGGAATACTATGCCGGCTATGCCAACAGTGTGCTGTGGCCCGTGCTGCACTATCGCTTGAATTTGACGGAATTCTCCAAGCGCGATTTGACGGGATACCTCCGGGTCAATGAACATTTCGCCGATGAGTTGCACAAGATTCTGGAGCCGGACGATGTCGTCTGGGTACACGACTATCATTTGATTCCGTTTGCACGGGCGTTGCGCCAGCGCGGGCATTTCAACCGGATCGGTTTTTTTCTGCACATTCCAATGCCACCGCCGGAAATCCTGACAGCCCTTCCAGGGCACGAAAAACTTATCCCCGCTTTGCGCGATTACGATCTGGTGGGTTTTCAGACGGAAAACGATGCCGCCAATTTCGCCCGCTATCTGGCGGGTGAGTTGAATATTTCGGCACACATTGCGCGGCCGTTCAGTACGGGCGAACGGTCCATGCGGATTGGAACATTTCCTGTGGGTGTCGAAACAGAGGCGTTCAACCGCCGGGCTCGCCACGCCGCGCGATCCAGTTTTGTGAAAAAGGTGATTGGCAGCATGCCTGGCAGCATGGTGATCGGTGTCGATCGCCTGGATTATTCCAAGGGACTCCCGCATCGGCTTGAAGCTTTCGAAAAATTCCTGGCGGCCAATCCGGCTTGGCATGGACGGGTGAATTATCTTCAGATTACGCCGAAGAGCCGTTCGGAAATCCAGGAATATGCCGATATCCGGCGTGTTATCGATGCCGCCGCCGGCCGCATCAATGCCACTTATGGCGATCCATCCTGGATTCCGGTTCGCTATATTAATCGCACATATGGCCGCACGGCGCTGGCCGGCCTTTATCGTTCCGCGCGCGTCGGGCTCGTCACGTCCCTGCGCGATGGGATGAATCTTGTTTCAAAGGAATATGTCGCCGCGCAGGATGGAGATGACCCGGGTGTTCTGGTGCTGTCCCGTTTCGCAGGCGCCTCCGCCGAACTCAGGGCCGCACTTCTTGTCAACCCTTACGATCCCGAAGCCGTAGGCGCGGCCGTCGCGCGGGCGCTGGAGATGTCACGCGATGAACGGATTGCGCGCCACGCCGAACTTTATGCAACCCTTCTGCAAAACGATATCGCCAATTGGGGCGAACGCTTCCTGCTGGCTTTGGGGGCAGAAGCGCTGGAGCCTGACCCCAAAGCTGTTACGCCGCTTCTCACGCCGCGGTCACGCAGGGCAGGACCGCGTAAGGCAAGCTCGCGAAACGGAAAAGCGCTTCATTCCAATCGGCTGAGTGGTGCGGCTATATCCTCAAGGGATTTCCGTTCTGCTGCAACACCCAGAACCGATTCCGTTATCGCGGCGAAAACCATTAATCCGCCACCCAAGGCATAGCCCCAGAAAATCTCCGACCGTGCGCCGGTATCGATGAGTGCGCCAAAAAACACCGGCCCGGCAATGCCACCGATACCCGTTCCGAAGGCATAAAATAATGCGATGGTCAGCGCGCGTGCTTCAAGCGGAAAGCTCTCGCCCACGGTCAGATAGGCCGCGCTCGCGCCCGCGGACGCGAAAAAGAATATACCGCACCAGGCAATGGTTTGTGCTTCGGCGCCCAGTACCCCGTGTGCGAACAGATAACCCACAACAATCATGGCGACGCCTGCAGCGGCATAGGTCGTTGCGATCATGGCTTTGCGCCCCACGGTGTCGAACAATGGACCGATAATCAAAGGGCCAAGGAAATTGCCGGCCGCAAAGGGCAGCATGAACCAGCCGACATCGCGGCTTTCCACGGCATAGAACTGCGTCAGGATCAGTGCATAGGTGAAAAAGATCGCATTGTAACAGAATGCTTGCGTGGCCATCAGCACGACCCCGAGAACTACGCGCCGTGGGTAATTCTTCAATAGAGTGTGTGCCAACGCGCGAAACGTCAGGCGGTAGTGGCGTGACAGGCGGATTTTCGGAAGTGGTTTTTTGGGGGGCGGTACCCCCATATTGGCTTCGATCCGGCGGACGGTATCTTCGGCTTCACGCAGACGGCCATGGGTCATCAACCAGCGTGGGCTTTCGGGAAGAAAGCGCCGCAAGGCAATGATGAATATCGCGAGAATGGCGCCAAGAACGAACGCGACACGCCATCCAAGCCAGACTGGAAACAGGTCAGGATCAAGAACGGCGATGGACCCCAGTGCACCGAAAGCCGCGCCAAGCCACCAGCTTCCGTTGATTGCGAGATCGGTGCGGCCCCGATAGCGGGCGGGGATGAATTCCTGAATTGCGGAATTGATGGCGGCATACTCGCCGCCGATCCCGGTGCCGGCCATGAACCGGAACAACGCAAAAGACCAGAAGTCCCACGCGAGGCCGGTGAGAAGCGCGGCAATCAAGTAGACGCCAACCGTAACGGTGAACAGCTTCCTCCGCCCCAGCCGATCGGTCAGATGCCCGAAGAAGAGTGCGCCGAGCACCGCCCCGCTTAGGTAGGCACTGGCCGTGAGGCCGACCCGGGTTGCGGAAAGATCGAGAGACGAAGGCGCTGCGATGGCACCGGACAGTGAGCCGACCAGTGTTACCTCAAGCCCGTCGAGCACCCAGGTGATGCCCAACGCAATGACGACCAACCAATGGAACCGGCCCCATTCAAGCCGGTCCAACCGTGCCGGCACATCCGTTTCAACGCTGTCTGCACCAATCATCTGGTCCGTGCGTATCACCGGCGGCCGTCACTCCGTCTTCAACGCAGGAGAATTTCCGCGAAAGCGTGATCCTGGCTCCGCCAGACCTTCTGCATTTTCCATCCTGCGTGTTTGGCGAGATCCAGAAATCCGGCGACGGAATATTTGTGAGAATTTTCGGTATGGATCGTCTCGCCTTGCTCGAACCTGAATTGGTGGCTTCCCATTCCGACGATTTGTTCGCATGTGCTGCGCAGGTGCATTTCGATGCGCGATTTTTCTGCGTTCCAGATTGCCTGATGGGTAAATCGTTCAGGGACGAAAGTGCCCGCCAATTCGTGATTGATCCGTACCAGAATGTTCTTGTTGAAGGCTGCGGTAACACCCTCGTCATCATTGTAAGCGCGAAGAAGTGTTTCGATCGGCTTGATAAGGTCGATGCCGACAAGCAGTTGCGCATTTGTCCCAAGTCCGAGGCGTATGCGCTGCAGAAAGGCTTCCGCTTCACTGGTGGTGAAATTCCCGATCGTCGATCCCGGAAAAAATCCCAGCCGCGGCAGGCCGGCCAGACCGGCTGGAATATGAAGCGTGTCTTCCAGATCGGTCACGATTCCTTCGATACGGAGATCGGGAAATCGTTCGGCCAGTTTTGCGATAGTATTTTCCAGATGTGCCCCACTGATATCGGCAGGGATGTACGCTGAGAGCGTACCGATCCGTTCCAGAAGTTGCACGCCTTTCGTCGCCGATCCGGCGCCCAGTTCGATCAGTGCGGCGCCCTTCGGTATCTCCGCCTTCAACTCGGGTGCCATGGTTTGCAGCAGTGCGATTTCAGTTCGCGTCGGGTAATATTCTTCGAGTTCGCAAATACGGTCGAACAGGCGTGAGCCTTCCTCGTCATAGAAATATTTGCTGTCCAGCCGCTTTTGCGGTTGGCTGAGGCCGCTTACAACATCCTGCAGAAAACCGTTTTGCGCCGTGGTGTGTGTTTTGCTCCGCTGCGATGATGAAACATCACTGGCAAGGCGCAGGCCGGAAAATTGCCAGCGCTGATGAGGATGGAAAAAATTGCGGTAGGTGGCACGAATATGGGCCTCAGGCGTCACGCAGGAGCCGCCACGCAGGACCATCTGATTGATCATGAATTTTCCATTGTACTCGCCAACGGCACCACTTGCGGCCTGGAATCCGGGATATGGAGAATAAGGGCTTTGCGTCCATTCCCAGACATCGCCGAACATCTGGCGCATATGGCCTTGCCCGCAATCTGCTGCAGGGCGCAGAAGACCGCGCTCGCGGAAATTGCCGTTGCGATGTGTGATGGTCTGCGCTGCACGTTCCCACTCGGCTTCGCGGGGAAGGCGCTTTCCTGCCCAGCGGGCGAAAGCGTCGGCTTCGTAAAAGCTTATATGTGAAACCGGGCTGGCCGGGTCCACTGGGCGTAACCCTGACAGGCTCATGGTCAGCCATTTGCCGTCTTCCTTGCGCCAATAGAGCGGTGCGGCCCATCCCTCGCTGCGAGCACGGCTCCAGCCGTCGTCCAGCCAAAGAAGAGGATTTGTGTAACCGCCGTCGTCGATGAAATCCTGCCACTCACCGTTTGTGACCAGCCGGTCTGCAATGGCGTAGGGTGTCAGCATGACATCGTGTGCAGGCCCTTCATTGTCGAACGCGAATCCGGTTCCTTCATGTCCGATCCGCGCAAGGCCTGCGCCAAACTCTACATATCGAAGGGGCTGAGGTGTTTGCATTGGTGCAGCGCGAAAGGGGCGATACACCGGCGCCAGCATATTTTGCGAGAATGCGTGCAGGATATCGGTCAAAATCAATTCCTGATGCTGTTCCTCGTGATTGAGGCCGAGCACGGTCAGCGCCATTGCCTCATCCGGCGCATCGGTTTCCAGCAGACGCAGCATCGCCTCATCGACGTGATCGCGGTAACGCTTGATGTCTTCGCATGACGGCCTGCTTATGAGGCCGCGGGCCGGCCGCGGGTGCCTTGGGCCGACAGCCTCGTAGTAGGAGTTGAAAAGATAGCCGTAGTCCGGGTCGAACAGCCGGTATCCGGGCACATTGGCCAGAATAAACGTCTCAAAGAACCATGTGGTATGCGCGCGGTGCCATTTGACCGGGCTCGTGTCCGGCATGGATTGCAGCATCTGGTCTTCGTCTGTCAGTGGGGCAGCCAAATCCTCTGTTGCGCCGCGTACGGCCTGGTAACGGCGGATGATGGCGCTTTCCGCCAGCGGCTCTGGTGAGGCGCGGCGTGGTTGCGATGCCGGCGGAATGTTCATGACCCGATTATTCCTTGTGCGAGAGGCATAGTTCCTAGGAATCCGCATTGTTGTCAGAAACGGAGATAATCAAAAAGATCGGCGGTGCAATAAAGTTCCGTATTGCCGCCGGAACCGGGTGGATCATTTGTGCGTTACCGGTAGGAAATCTTTCAATGAGATCCGAACAATGCTGAAATGGGCATTGATATTCTTGATTGTTGGTCTGATCGCCGGTGTGTTGGGATTTACCACCATTGCCGGTGCCTCCATCGCGATTGCCAAGCTCTTGTTCTTCGTCTTCCTGGCGTTGTTCGTGATCTTTCTCGTTCTTGGTATGTCGGCCGCCAGAAAGCTCACAAACGGATAGGGGCTGTCGGATAGAGGCCGTCTATCGCAATCGATAGAGATTGATGCGCGATCGTCCGGCTTCTGATTGTGGCCGGGATCGGCCTTCACTGAAGGGGGCCGTGAAGGAGGGCAGGCGGCCATGCCACGCCCGGCACAGCCCGCGGCTCGTTCGGCACTCTGTATAGACATAACTGTCTATAATCTGCGCCATCTCGGCGCAAGCCTCATTCCTTGAGGCCGCGGTGGCTTGCCCAGACGGGCGGCGCGCGCAACCATGGCACAAAGTCATTCCAGAAAATCACCGGAGAGGACAATGCCAGGTCATTATGAAACGCTGTCGATTGAAAAAAAGGGCGAAGTGGATTGGGTGACGTTGAACCGTCCGGAGCGGCTGAACGCCCTGAACCCCCAACTGGTCAACGATCTCCTGGATTATTTTCAAAGCCTTTATATGGACCACTCCGTTCGTGTGGTGGTGGTCCGGGGTGCGGGGCGTGCCTTTTGCGCCGGGTTGGACCTGAAAGAATCGTCTGCCGCCGGTTCGCGGGGTGAGCCTCGCGGCCCGGTTGCGGGCCTGATGAGTCAGCGCCGGATCAGCGAGATCGTCATGCGGATGCGCCGCGCGCCACAACCGATCATTAGTCTGGTGCATGGGCCGGCCTGTGGCGGCGGGTTTGCCATTGCGCTGGCCTCCGATGTTCGTATTGCCGGGCAAAGCGCGCGGATGAACGCGGCCTTTATCCGGATCGGGCTGTCGGCCTGCGATATCGGGGTATCCTATTTCCTGCCGCGTCTGGTGGGTGTGTCCGTCGCATCCGAACTGATGTTGACCGGCCGCTTCATTCAGGCGGAGCGTGCGTTGCGCGTTGGCCTGGTGTCCGAAGTGGTGGCTGATGATGCTCTGGCCGCCGCCGCACAGCCTTATATCGACGAAATGCTGGCAACTTCACCTATCGGCCTCAGGCTGACCAAGGAATGCCTGAATATGAGCGTTGATGCCGGAAGCCTCGAAGCCGCCGTGGCGATGGAAGACCGCAATCAGATCCTCGCCAGCCAGAGTGATGATTTCCGCGAAGGCATTTCGGCATTTCTGGAAAAACGCCCGCCCTCATATCACAATCGCTGAAAATACGATCACCAAATCACGGGCGGAGACAACGGAAATGGAAATGAGTGTCAAAGGGCGCGTCGCGCTGGTCACGGGTGCGGGGCGCGGAATCGGGCGGGCCATCGCGCTCGCGCTGGCGGCGAACGGCGCCGATGTCGCTGTCAACTATCGGCGCGATGAGGCAGCGGCAAAAGATACTGTGCAGGAGGTTGAGAAACTGGGCCGCAAGGCGCGCGCCTACGCCGCCTCTGTTGAGAACTGGGACGAAGATGTGGCGATGGTCGCCGATGTGGTGCGGGATTTCGGCCGCATCGATATCCTCGTCAACAATGCCGGCATCGCCAGCCGGGGCCAAGCGGTGGCCGATACCGATCCGGCTGAACTGGAGCGCGTATTGCGGGTGCATGCGATGGCACCGCATTATCTTGCCAAACTGGTTCTGCCGGTCATGCGGCAGCAGGCGCGTGGCGACATCATCATGATTTCCAGTGTGGCCACCGATCACGACGCGGCCAACGGCGCGCCCTACAATATGGGTAAAGCGGCAATGGAGGCGCTGGCGCGCACCCTTGCCAAGGAAGAACGTGCCCATGGCATCCGCACCAATATAGTCGCGCCCAGCCTGACGGTCACGGAGATGGGCAAACGGTTGATGAAGGCATCCGCGGGCGTGGAAAACATCCATGATCTCGATGCCAAATGGCCGTTTGGTCATGTCAGCACGCCGGAAGACGTTGCTGCTGTCGTTGCCTTCCTGGTGTCGAGCGCCAATACCTATGTGAACGGACAGCGCGTCGCCGTGGATGGCGGCGGTTGAGGAGCAATGCTATGGGCTGGAATTACGGTGATATTCTCGATGCAATCGAGACGGTGCTCCCGGGGGATGCGCCGGCGCTGATTCATGGCGATCGCACGATTACATGGGCCGAAAAGGGCCGGCGAACCAACAATCTGGCACGGGCGCTGATCGCCAATGGTGCCAAACCGGGTGACAAGGTTGCGTTTTATATGCGCAACCGGCCGGAATACGTCGAGACGATGGCCGCCTGTTTCAAGGCACGGCTGACGCATGTCAACGTCAACTACCGCTACAAGCCGGACGAAGTTTTCTACATCTTCGACAATTCCGATGCGCAGACGGTGGTCTATGGTGCGGAGTTTCGCGATACGATCGCACAAATTCGTGACCGGTTGAGCAAAGTCCGCATATTTGTCGAAGTCAGCGACGATACGGTAGCGGACTTTGCGCTCCGCTATGAAGATTTGGCGACCACCGGTGATGGTACGCCGCTGGATATTGTGCGCTCACCGGACGATCAGTTTTTCATCTATACCGGCGGCACGACCGGCATGCCGAAAGGCGTGATCTGGACCCAGCACGACCTGCGGGAAACCCAACTGACGGCGTTGCGCAAGCTCGGGCCCGTACCGGAAACGCTCCCGGAACTGGTGGAAGCCATCAGGCTGCAAGGGCCAGGCCCGCGAACCATTCCGTGTTGCCCGTTGATGCATGGCACCGGCATGCTGATGGCACTTTCCACTATGCTGAGTGGCGGCTGTGTGATCACGCTGGAAAAGCCTTCTTTCGATGCCGAAGAACTCTGGCAGGTGGCGGACCGGACCAAGGCGCAGGCGCTGGTGATCGTGGGCGATGCTTTCGCCAAGCCGATGCTGCAGGTGCTGGATGCCACGCCCGGAAAATATGATCTTTCCAACATCGTCAATATCGTCTCCTCGGGCGTGATGTGGAGCGTGGAGGTCAAGCGCGGCTTGATCCGGCACATGCCGCAGGTGATTTTGATGGACAGTTTCGGTTCGTCCGAGGGTGTTGGCTTCGGCTCCTCCATGATGACGAAGGATGGTGAAGTTCAGACCGCGAAGTTCCAGATCGGCGAGCGTTGCCGGGTGTTCGATGAAAACGATCAGCCGGTTGAACCGGGATCGGGAAAGCCGGGAATTATCGCACAGGGGCCGCCCATCCCGGTCGGCTACTACAAGGACCCGGAAAAGACCGCCCGCACCTTCAAAACCATCGGTGGCGTCCGCTATTCCATCCCGGGCGACTGGTGTGTGGTGGAAGCGGATGGTTCCTTGACGCTTCTCGGCCGTGGCAGTGTCTCCATCAACACAGCGGGCGAGAAGGTTTACCCCGAAGAAGTGGAAGAGGTTTTGAAGACCCACCCGGCCGTTGATGACGCTCTGGTGGTTGGTGTGCCGGATGACAAATGGGGCCAGGCTGTTACGGCTGTCGTCACCCTGTCCGCTTCCGGCCGGTTCGACGAAGATGCGGTCAAGCGGCATGTGCGTGAAAAGCTTGCGGGCTACAAGACGCCGAAACGCATATTATCCACCACCATTGCCTTGCGGGCCCCGAACGGGAAGGCTGACTACAAGGCGGCCGGCGAATTTGCCCGCCGCAGTCTGGGTGCCGGATGAGCGCAAACGGGCGTTGACTTCTCGCCAAGTTCTCGTACGGTGTACGCGTACACCGTACGAGATGTGAATGCCACGCGCGCTTTCCAGGCAGGATGTTTCCGATTTCCGGATCCGTGTCGGCGCCGCGGCGGCGGCTCTCTACGCCGAGGGTGGCGAGGGTGCGATCAGTATGCGCGAAATTGCGCGTGCGGTGGGCGCAAGCCCCATGGGACTTTACCGGTACTTTCGCGATCGCGACGCGATCATTGCCTATCTGCGCACCGATGCTTTCAATCGTTTTTCGGATCAGTTGGAGCAGGCTTTTGCCGGCGGCCGCGACCCGTTCGCGCGGGCGCGCGCGGTCGGCCGGGCCTATCTCGATTTCGCATTGGAAAATCCTGCCGATTACCGGCTTATGTTCGATCTCAGCCAGCCTGATGATGCAGGGGACGCGGCGCTTGCTACTGCGGCCGGCCGGGCGGCGCACACCGTGACCCGCCATGTCGATGATCTGGTGGCGGCTGGAATCGTGAAGGGCGATCCGGAAAAGATTGGGCGGGCACTATGGGCGGCTGCCCACGGTGCGATCGTCCTTTATCTGGCGGGGCGCCTGCCCAGGAAAGCGGATGTGCGCACGCTCTATTTTGACACCATGCGGCTCGCCTTTCGTGGTGCCCGTACGCCATCCACGAATATCACTGCCATCCGAAAACGGAGAAAACCATGACCGTTCACACCAAACCGGATATACGCGTTCTGCCCGGTGCATTGGCGAAGCCGCTTTCCATTCCGGCCATCGCGTCACCGCTCTTCATCATTTCCAACCCTGATCTTGTGATCGCACAGTGCAAGGCGGGCGTGATCGGTTCTTTCCCCTCCCTCAATGCACGGCCGCTCTCGATGCTGGACGAATGGCTGGCACGCATTACCGAAGAACTGGCCGCGCACGACCGGGCCAACCCTGATCGGCCTGCCGCACCTTTCGCCGTCAACCAGATCGTCCACAAATCCAACGACCGGCTGGAGCAGGATCTGGCGTTATGTGTGAAGTACGAGGTCCCGGTCGTCATCACGTCTCTGGGCGCGCGACCTGAGCTGAATGAGGCGGTGCACGCCTATGGCGGCGTTACCTTGCATGACGTGATTAATGTCTCTTTTGCCCGCAAGGCCATTGAAAAAGGCGCAGACGGGCTGATCGCGGTCGCGGCTGGCGCCGGCGGGCATGCGGGCACGCTCTCACCTTTCGCGCTGGTAGAAGAAATCCGTGAATGGTTTCATGGGCCGCTTGCCCTCTCTGGCGCGCTTGCATCGGGCCGTGGTGTGCTGGCGGCGCGCGCGATTGGGGCTGATTTTGCCTATATCGGCTCCGCCTTCATCGCGACCACAGAGGCCAATGCCGCGGAAGGTTACAAACAGATGATCGCCAGTTCCGGCGCTGGCGATATTGTCTATACAAATCTGTTCACCGGCGTTCACGGCAATTACCTGCGTCCGTCGATTGTCGCCGCGGGTCTTGATCCTGATGATCTTCCGCAATCCGATCCTTCCAGGATGAATTTCGGTTCGGGCGGAAACATGAAACAGAAAGCCTGGAAGGATATCTGGGGCTGCGGTCAGGGTATCGGGCTGGTCAAGGATGTCGTGCCGGCTGCGGACCTGATTGCCCGTCTTGCACGGGAGTATGAAACGGCGCGTCGCGCAATCTGCATTTGAAGCGATTTACCGGTTGAGCCGTGCGGGGCAGGGCGCTAGATAGAAGTCCGCTCTGCCACGGTTCTCCATGTTATTTCCTTTTCATCCCCGGCGCAGGCGTTGCTGCGCTGTTGCGTTTGCTGCGATCACGCTGTCTGGTGCGGCGGCTTGGCCGGTGTTTGCTGGTGGGCTTGAGACCGTGGTGGTTACGGCCAGCCCGCCGGACCCGGTTGGCAACGATGCGTTTTCGGTCATGCGGCTGAGCGGGGCCGATCTCCAATCCTCTCAGCAGCTGGACGTGGCGCTGGAGCAGGTGCCCGGCCTCTCTCTTTACCGTCGCAATTCCAGTCTCAGTGCGAATCCGACTGTCCAGGGCGTTTCTTTGCGGTCCATTGCGCCATCGGGGGCAGGGCGCGCCTTGGTAACGCTTGATGGTGTGCCGCAGAACGATCCGTTCGGTGGCTGGGTGATCTGGAGTGCGCTGCCGCCGGAAGATGTGGCGAGTGCTGAAATTGTCCGCGGCGCCGGTGCCGGCCCTTATGGCGCGGGTGCGCTGACCGGTGTAATCGCGCTGACGGAAGACGCGGGAAGCGGCCTTACACGGGCTGACGCCTCATGGGGTGAGCGCGAAAGCGGGCGTGCAGCGGCCGCAGGTGGCGCGCAATGGGGCCCTGTTTCATTGTTTGCAAGCGGGGCCATCAGTTCGACCGCCGGGTGGATTGCGGTCAGCCCGGCACAGCGCGGCGCTGCCGATACGCCTGTCACCCTGAACGCGCGCAGTGCATCCTTGCGTGCGGAGAGCGAGGTCTGGTCCGGCACAGTGCTCTCCGGCCGTATCGGCCTTTATGACGAGGCGCGCCATTCGGGCCTTCAGAACACGGCGTCTGAGGCGAGCGGGCTCAGCCTCTCTGCCACGCTCGCTCATCCGGCGCAGACGAACGCCCCCGGCTGGCGGTTGCAGGCATGGTTGCGCAAGAGCGATTTGCAGAACAGTTCTGCCGCCGTCAGCGCCGATCGGTCGGCCACCACACCCGCCAACGATCAGTACACGACGCCTGCAACCGGTTGGGGCATCAGTGCCGCATTGCGGGATTCTTTGCCCTGGCTCGATTGGGAGGTTGGGGCGGATGCGCGCTTTGCTGACGGCGAATCGCGGGAGCATTTCGGTTACTCCGCAGGCCAGTTCACGCAGAATCGCCGTGCGGGCGGCCGGACATTTGTTGGTGGTGTCTATGCCGAAGGCGCAAGCCATATCGATCGCTGGCTTCTGACCCTGGGCGTGCGCGCAGATGAATGGACGAGTTCAAGCGGGCATTTGATTCAATCGCGCCTTTCGGATGGCACAGTGACATTGTTGCAAACGATGCCCTCGCGAAGTGGAGCGGTTCCGACCGCGCGGGCCGGCGCACGCTATGCAATCTCGCCGAATATCTATCTGCGCGGTGCGGCCTATGCCGGGTTTCGTGCGCCCTCCCTCAATGAACTTTACCGTCCCTTCCGGGTCGGAAATCTGACGACACAGGCCAACGCCGCCCTTTCGCCGGAAGAACTTTACGGTGTCGAGCTGGGCGCCGGCGGCGGCAACGATGCGCTGTCGTGGAGTGCGACCGTCTTCTTCAATCAATTGCATGGCGCGATCACCAACGTCACGATCGGCCCCAATCTGCAGCAGCGGCAGAATGCAGGAAACATCAATGCGCCTGGCATAGAGGCTGATGCCCGCTATCGCCTGTCGAAGCAGGTGGCGCTGCGGGCGGCTTTCAGTCTGGGCGACGCGCATGTGGATGGTAAAGCGCAAGTGCCGCAGCTGACAGGCTTGCGCCCGGCACAGACACCGCGCTGGACCGTCACGGGCGGTGCCTCGATACGGCCCTGGGATCGGCTTACCGTCGATGCGGGTTTGCGATTTGAGAGCGCACGCTTCGCCGATGACCGCAATCTCCTGCGCCTGGGCTCGGCACTGACGGCCGATGCGCGTATTTCTTATCGTCTCTATGAAGGCGTATCGGCCTATATCGCGGGCGACAATCTGTTCAATACCGATGTCGCGAGCACTGAAAGCCAGGACGGCATTATCAGCTACGATGCACCACGAATGGTCCGCTTCGGGCTTTCCTACACCCACTGACCGTGACCGATGTTTCCGATCCGGCTTGCGGATTTGAGGCAGTACCGCTCGGCACCTACGCCAGATTAGCCGCGCGCCTTCCGGATGTAGCCATCGATGACCGTATCAAGAACATGCAACGGTACAGCGCCTGCCCGCAATATTGCCTCGTGAAAATCACGAAGATCGAATTTTGCGCCCAGGTCCCTCTTTGCTTTCTCGCGCAAGCGCAAAATCGCCAGTTTCCCCAGCATGTAGGAGCATGCCTGTCCCGGCCAGACGCAATAACGCTCCACCTCCGTGGTAGCGGCCGGTACAGGGTCGCCGATAGCGCCAACATAATAAGCAATGGCCTTGTCTCGTGACCAATGCATGGCGTGAATGCCGGTATCCACGACCAGCCGAACGGCCCGAAACATGGCGTCGTGCAGATAGCCGATACGCCCGAATGGATCGTTTTTGTAGAGGCCCATTTCGTCCGCCAGCTCTTCTGCATAAAGTGCCCAACCCTCTGCATAGGCAGAGAAGAACGAGACCTTGCGGATCAGCGGCAGGTTGACTTCCTGTTGTATGGCACCTTGCAGGTGGTGGCCGGGTATGGCTTCGTGATAGGTCAAGGTCGGAAGTGTCCATGATGGCACCTCGGCCGTGTTGCGCAGATTGATGTAGTAGATTCCGGGTCGCGAACCGTCGAGCGAGGGGCTGTTGTAGTATCCGCCCGCCTGCCCTTCCTCGATATATTTCGGTACGCGCTTGATCACGACATCGGCCCTGGGAAGGGTACGGAAATATTTCGGCAGCATGGCCCGAACGGTACGCACCTTCACATTCAGATCGGCGATCAGCTTTTCCTTGCCGGCATCGTCATTGGGATAACGGAACTTGGGGTCGTTATACATTGCCCGCAATCTTTCGCCGACGGTGCCTTTGGTCAGGCCCTGCACTTTCATGATGGCGTCAATCCGGGCTGTGTAAGAGCGTACCAAATCCAGGCCGATACGGTGGATTTCCTCCGGGTTCTTGTCGTCTGTCGTCCAGTAGGTCAGTGAATCGGCGTAGTAAGCGCCGCCGTTCTTCAGGGTCCATACGCCGGCATCACTCTTCGCGCGTGCCTTCAGGCTCTCCAGCGTCGCAATCTGCCGGTCAAGCGCGGGATAGATGTTGTTGGTAACAATCTCGCCGGCCTTGGTCTGATAGTCGCCCGCAATGCCCTTGGCCTTGGCCCGCTGTGCAACAGACCTGACAAGAACGGATTGATCCGCCACCTGTGTGCGGAGTTTGTGCATCTGATCGAGCGTACGCGACAGAATGAAATCCGGTGGAACGACATTCTGTCCCGCATCGTGCCGGACCGCTTCGGTTTCCTGGTCCAGCCCTTTGGCAAATGCCATCAGCCGGGAAAGATAGGCGTCGGCATCAGTTTTCGTCTCGATCGTATGCTGACTGTCGAGAAAGTCAGGAACGGACTGATAGCTGCCGTTGAACTGCGATACCACATAGGGTACGCCCGCGCCGCGTGGGGCTGCCGTGTTGGTACTGGCAGCGCCAAATTTGTAACGGTGGTCGGCTGCATCCGCTGCGCGCATGGAATAGAAGACCGTGTCATAGCTAATCGCATCCTCGCCCTTAAGGGATTTTCGATCGAAGGCATCCAGCGCGCGCAGTTGTTGTGACACGGCTTTCTTGTCGGCGGCAGCGGCCGCCAGCGAAAGATCATCCAGCCGGAATTTGGTGTCGGCATATGGGCCTTTGTCGAGCCCCAATTGTGTTGCCAGCACGGGGGAGCGGCGTAGCGCATGCGCCATGAAGCCATCGAACAATGTGTTCAGAGGCGATTCGGGAGCGGGTGCTGCAGCACGGGAGAGGCCTCCGCCCATCGCGGTTACGGCCAATGCCGTGGAACAAAGTAAAACGGTGCGGCGATCGAACATGCGCGCATCTCCCCTTCAGTTCGATGTCGGCGCCGTTTGTATAGGTCTTGTTTAACGCCAGCATTGCGCGTTGGCGAAAATAGGAAGTGGCAGTGCTTCAAACGGCGTATCAGGCGATCCAATTTTGCCGCGCCTTTTGCGCCACGGCAAGGATTGCGGTGCCGGAATTATTTCATTGCACGCGTTGCCGCTGCGCCATTCACATTATCGTTACCGGATGGTGTAGGTCTTTGGATGGCGCCTGTTCTACCCTCCGAAATTTACCGCGAACCGCAGGCCGAAGGTGCGCGGAGGAAAATAGGCGAAGTTGTCCGGCTCCATAATCTGCTGGCCGAGCGTTAATGACTGCAGGCCGTCGTTCGAAATCACATCGGCGTCTTCAAGATTGTTGACGAAGGCATCCAGCCGATAGCGTTGGCTGGGGTCAATCCAGGTCAGGCGCAGATTGGTCTGATGGTAGGCCTTCTGGGTCGACGTCGGATAGTTGTCCGGCAGAAACTGGACGCGGCCGGAGAAGAAAATATCGGCCCGTGGTGTAATCGTGCCGAAAGGCGTGTCGAAATTGTATTCTGCGCCGAGGTTTAGTGTGTAGGGGGGCGTCTGGTTCAACCAGTTGCCTTTGAAGTTGCACAGATTGCCGCCCGGCCCGAATACGCAGTCAGGCGGGTTTGTGCCAAACCGCGTGTTGCTGGTGATGTATTCGCCGTATGTCGCATGGGTCAGCGTAAAGGTCGCGTTGAGCCGCAGATTGTCCACCGGAATGGCTGTCAACTCCGTTTCCAGCCCGTTGACCTGGGTTTTGCCATCCACGTTGTTGATGCCGGACTGTGTAGAACTTTGAATGAAAACCTGAAGGTCCTTGATCTCTTCATGATAGGCCGAGAGGTTCAATTGCACACGATCGTCCAGGAAGCGCGTTTTGACGCCGGCTTCGTATGACCATGCGCTTTCTGGGCCGTAAACATGGCCAAGGCCAATGATATTGCCGCCATCGATATAACCCCGCGATGCCGAAGCGTAGAACATCGTGTTCTCGTTCCAGTCATAGGAAAGGCCGAATTTCCCGGTCCACTGGCTCCAGGTTTTGGAAAACGAGCCTTCGGTAATGCCGCAGGAGCCGCCGCAGACGAGCGGTAACTGATAGTCCAGCCTGTTGAAGCCGTATTTCTCGTCATTGCTGAAACGCAGTCCCAGCGTAACCGTCAGGGGCACATTCAGCGAAGTCTTCCCGAAATCGTAGTCGACCTGCCCGAACGGCGCGAAAGCGCGCGTTTTGGCATAACCCTGAGTCAGGAACACGAAGTTGTCCACCGCGCGCGGCAATGGCAGGGGATCGTTATATCCGCTGTCTTCATAGCCGAAGTCCTGAACATTGTTGGCCCAGAAATAATAGAAGCCCGCGATCCATTTCAGCGGTGACGTCTCATCGTTCGATGCAAGGCGGATTTCCTGTGAGATCTGGTGCTGGTGCAGCGACCAGCGCAGCCCGAATGCGATGGGAAGATCGGAGCCATCGCCATCGCTTGTTTGCGAAACGCTGCTGTCGCTATAGCCGGAGACAGAGGTGAGCGTCGCGAAGCCAAGGTCCCAGTTGAGTGTTGCCGCATATAAGTTGATTCGATTGGACGCGTTTTCGGGATAATCATGGCAAAAGGTGCGCGGATCGAAACGCGCTTCGGTGCCAAAATCACAAGGTGAACCGGCGGGGATCGGCGGTTCTGCAGGGTTCCCGGCGAAGCCCGTGAAGCGCTGTGGAACTTCCCACCATGCGGTGTTGGTCGCGACAGGGTTTTTGGCACTGCTGGTGCTTGCGGACAGGAGCAAATCCACATCCGGCGAAAAGCGGACATAAACCTGGCCGCGCAGCATGTTGAAATCCTGTGCGTCCTGATTGTGCGTTGCGCCGGGCGCGGCCGACAGGTTCGTTGAATAACTGTTGTGCTCCGAAAACACGCCGGTCAGGCGCGCAAATACCTGAAAATCCCCATCGTTGACGAGCGGCGCATTAACCCAGCCGCGAAAGGTGTGGGCCGCATAGTTTCCGATCATCGCATCAACCGAGCCGGAAAGCGTATCGCCGGGCTTGTTGGTTATGACGTTGATGGAGCCGCCAACGGAATTGCGGCCATAAAGCGTGCCCTGGGGGCCGCGCAAAACTTCCACACGATTGATGTCATAGAATTCAGGGTCGACAGAGGTGGACCGCTGCAGCGTTACACCGTCGACGCTGTATGCCACGGGTGAATCGCCACCCGCGGTGGTGTTCACGCTGCCCAGCCCGCGCATGGTGATGACATTCTCGCCCCCGGTAACGCCAGACCCAAAGCGCAGGGAGGGGACGTGATTGCCCAGTTCCTTGAAGCCGGTAATGCTTTGGGATTCGAGCATGTCACCGCCCAGCGCCGTCAGCGCAATCGGCACTTTCTGCACATCGGCCGCCCGCCTTTCCGCGGTCACGATAACCGTCTCAATCCCGCTGTCGGCGGGCTGCGCATACGCCATGTTTATGGATTGGCCTGCCAGGCAGATTGCCCCGGACAGAATGGCGGCGTGAGATGCGCGCATGATCCCTCCCTCGACGTATGTTCTTTTGCGCAAAGGGGCGGATGTGACCTGCCCCCAGCCTGTCATTTTCGATAATATAACATCCGTTACAATAAAATGCAATGCGAGGGTGCGGCGGTGCGCACGGATATTGTGTGTGCCATTGGCGTGGGCAGATTTGAGGGATGGCCGCTGCAAGCGGTGCGCGGTTTTTCGGCGTCTACGCCACCGGTTTTCCGCTGATGTGACTGGCTGCCGCTCTGTCAGTTCACGGTCAGAGGACAGGCGCAGCGGAAATGCGGCGGGTGGCGGCGTTGCGCGATGGCCCAGTCCGCGCTTTCGGCTGCTTGCGTGCGGTTGTTGTATCTTCTGCCCGCCCAATCGGGCGCACCGGCTTCAGCCAGCAATCGATCCAGTTATCGATCAGGGCGTATTGTTCATTGACGCGAAGCGGCTGGCCGGAGCGCAAGGCCTGTGTCGCTATTCCATCGATCAGGGCGACGGCGGCGCGGGAAGCAAGGGAGATGTTAAGGCCTGGCGCAAGATCGCCGGCCTTTTGCGCCCGCCGGATCAGGCGTGATGTACGCTTCAGCCATTCCGTATAACGCAGCTCCGTGGTTTTGCGCACCGCTTCGTTGTGAACGGAGCGTTCCCAGAAGCCCAGCCAATAGTTCCAGTTTCCGCGCTTGTCCTCGTCGCTCGGAAGCGCCAGATACAGCACTTCTCGCAAGGAAATCAGGGGATCGGGGTGTGCCTCCATATCCAGCATGCGGGCGCGGACATCGCGCGCGGCATATTCCGATGCTTCCACCAGCAATTCGTCCATTGATTCCACATAGTGCACCAGCGCACCCGTGGTGAAGCCCGCTTCGCGCGCGACCGAACGCACTGTAACCCCCGACAGTCCGTGTTTCTTGATCAGGCGGTAGGCCGCTTCCAGAAATGCCTCGCGGCGGGCCTTGTGGTCGACTTTTTTGGGCATTTCTCTTCATCCATTCGCGGCAGCAATGAACCGCCTGCTGTGGCGGAACAGTGCCTGTCCCATGCCGGTCAATCAAGATGCGCGATCTGGGTGGCGGATGACGTTTGCCTTATTACATAACAGATGTTATATTACGAATTGTGATTGCGCATGCGAGGCCCGTGAGAGGCCGAGTGGAAGGGAGCGAAGATGGCGGAAAGCTGGAAAATTCAGCATCTTTATCACACCGTGGTGAATGTGCGCGATCTGGATGAATCGGTCGCGTTTTACCGCTTGCTGGGCTTTGACGTTCTGAATGATCGCCGCGATGTCGAATGGCCGGATTTTGTTGCGACGATTTTCGGAATGAAGCGCGCCAAGGGGCGCGGTGTGCTGATGATTCTGCCGTCTGATCCCGATGGTCCGATGATCGATCTGATCGAATGGCTGGAACCGAAGGCCGAATTCCCGGCAGTCCCGCTTGCTGATGGGACTATCCCGCGCATTATCGCCTTTCGGGTGAAGAACGTGCATGCCGCTTATGCGGCGCTGAAGGCGGCCGGCATTCGCTTTACGCGGGATGTTTATGGGCCGCATCCGAATCTGGGTTTGGTGGGCAATTGCTGCTGCTTTGATCCCAATGGAAATTTGATCGAGTTGATCGAACTTGAAGCGGGGCAGCGCCACAGCAAGGCAAATGCGCTGGCCAAATCCGAGTGAAGGTGGAGGCGATGGCGGGTCCGCGAAGCAAGGCTGAAATGCGCGCATTGTTCGATCGTGTCTCCAACTGGGGCCGGTGGGGAAAGGATGATGAGCGCGGGACATTGAATTACCTGACGGTTGAACGCGTGGCAGCCGCAGCCAAATTGGTCACGAAGGGGCGACAGATAAGTTGCGCGCGGAATTTTCCGGTCACGCCAGGGCCGGAAAATCCGACGCCCGCTTTGCATCACATTGTGATGGGTGGCGACGATCCCTGTGCCGCTGGCGTACCTGGTCTTGAATGCTCGCTGGATTTCATCGGCATCGCCTATCACGGTCTTGCATCCAGCCACATCGATGCCCTTTGCCACGTTTTTGTGGACGGCAAGATGTATAACGGGCATCCGGCAACAGAGGTGCGTTCCACCGGCGCACGGCGCAACAGCATCATGGCGGTGCGCGACGGCATTGTCGGCCGTGGCGTCCTGCTCGATATTCCGCGCCTGCGTGGCAAGCCTTTTGTTGCGCTGGACGTACCGGTGACGGCCGCCGAACTGACCGCGGCCGAGGCTGCACAAGGCCTTCGCGTGGAAGAGGGCGACATTCTTCTTGTTTCCCTTGGACGCGACCGGCAACGTGCTGCCGCTCCGCCCGCACCGGGTGGACATGTCCGGCTCGCCGGTCTTGCACCGGACTGCATCGATTGGCTGCACGAACGCAAGATCGCGGTTCTCGGCAGCGATGGGGTCAGCGACCCGTCCCCCTCACCCGATCCTATTCCGGACTGGCCAATCCCTGTGCACATGTGCGGGTTGGTGGCGATGGGGCTTCATCTGCTCGACAATCTCTATCTTGCCGATCTCGAAGATGCCTGCGCGGCGCTGTCGCGCTGGACGTTTCTGTTCACCGTTGCGCCTTTGCGTGTCGAGCGGGCGACGGGATCTCCCATCAATCCGATTGCCGTTTTCTGAAGGAAGGGAGCAGGTTCTCCGTGAAGTTCGATATCTTTTGCGAAGTTCAGCGTGCAAAGCCATTTGCGCCGGGGTTTGAACGGCAGCTTCTGACCGATACGATTGAAGAGGCGCGCGCCGCCGATCGTGCGGGTTTCGATGTCTGGTGGCAGGTTGAGCACCACGGTGCGCCGGAATTCAGCTATAGCGCTGCGCCCGAGGTGATCCTGACGGCCATCGCGCTCAACACACAGCGCCTGCGTGTGGGGCATGCGGGTGTGCTGGCACCGTTCCGCATCAACGGGCCATTACGGGTCGCCGAGCGGGCGGCGACGCTCGATATTCTTTCCAACGGTCGCTTCGAATTGGGCCTTGCGAAGACCGGCGGCAAGGAATGGGAGACCTTTGGCGTCAATCCGCAAACCGCGCGCGAAGAGTTGCGCGAAGCCCTGCAGATGATTCCCCAGATGTGGACGCAGGAGACGTTTCAATGGAACAGCGACCTGTTTCAGATGCCGGCGCGTGAGGTTGTTCCGCGTCCCTTGCAGAAACCGCATCCCCGTCTGTGGCAAACGGCCAGCAGCGCCGATTCATTTCGAATGGCGGGTGAATTGGGTATTGGTGTGCTCGGCACCACATTGCTGAGTCCGGTATCTTTCATGCGCACGATGCTGGAGGAATATGAAAAGGGGCTCGCCGCCTGCTCCACGCCGATGGGGCTTGTGCCCAACCGGCAGAAGGGCATCTTCACGTTTGTGCATGTTGCGGAATCCCGAAAAGCCGCGATCGAGGCGGGGGCGGCATGGTCGGCACTCTGGTATGTGCATTCGGCGCCGATCGTGTTCAATGTGCCGCGTTCCATCTGGTGGGATCAGATTCGCGCGGGCCTCAACCCGCATCTGGCGCGCAACCTCGCCCCCGATATCGACGCGCTCAAGAATGGCGATCCGACGGACCTTGAGATATCGGCAGATGAATTGCCGGTGATTGTGTTGCTGAAGCGGATGGCGCGCGGCGACGACGTCAGCAAGGAAGAAGCACACGAAGTCCTGGAGCATCTCGATTCCGTCATCATCGGCGATGTGGATCATTGCCGGACGAAGGCGGCGAAGTATCAGGCAATCGGCGCCGATCGTTTGATGTGTCTGATGCAGTTCGGGCGCATCCCGCATGAAGCGGTGTTGAACAGTCTGCGTCTTGCAGGTGAAATGCTGATCCCCGAATTCGCCGATGCGTGAGTGCTCAGGTTCTTAGATATCTCCGGCACGCCCGAACTGGTGGCCCCGGTCGGGATCGAACCGACACGTCCCTTTCGGAACAACGGATTTTAAGTCCGTTGCGTCTACCGGTTCCGCCACGGGGCCATGGGGGAGGTTTCAAGGTTGTGACAGCGCACGTCAAGCATGCCGCGATACAGCATCCCGGTCACAAAAGATATGCAACCAATAATTGAATGCTTTCTGAAATTGTACGGTAAATCAATTGCTTGCGCGCGTGTTTGACACGGAATAGTGCCTGACTATAGTGCGCCGCCTTGGTGCCGGGGACCCTCTTTTGGCACCCCCAATTTTATTCCGGAAACGACGATCGCATGAGCAAGCGCAGCACTTCAAAATACAAGCTCGACCGCCGCATGGGCGAGAGCGTCTGGGGCCGTCCCAAAAGCCCTGTCAACAAGCGCTCCTACGGCCCGGGTCAGCACGGCCAGCGCCGCGCCAAGAAGCTGTCGGACTATGGCACCCAGCTTCAGGCCAAGCAGAAGCTGAAGGGTTATTACGGCAACATCACCGAAAAGCAATTCCGCCGTTATTATCAGGAAGCTGTGCGCAAGCCGGGCGATACGGGCGAGAATATGATCGGCCTGCTGGAGCGGCGGCTGGACGCGGTGGTCTACCGGGCCAAGTTCGTGCCCACCCCCTTTGCGGCACGCCAGCTTGTCAGCCATGGCCATGTGAAGGTGAATGGACGGCGCGTGACGGTTGCAAGCTTCCTGGTGAAGGAAGGGGACCTGGTGGAATTGACTGCCAAGGCCCGTGACATGGCGCTGGTGATCGAGGCGGCGAAGAGTGCTGAGCGCGATACGCCCGATTATATCGACGCCGATCACGGCAAGATGGCAGCGAAGTTCCTGCGCACGCCGAAGCTGGGCGATGTGCCGTACGCCGCACAGATGCAGCCGAGCCTGGTGGTCGAATTCTACTCACGCTGATGTGCGTTTGTTTCTGATAAGGCCCGGGTGAGTATTCGCCCGGGCTTTTTCATTGATGCGGGCAATGACCTACGTCCTTTATGGCGACAAGGGTTCAGGCGCCTTCGCGGTCGAGGCAGCGCTGGCGGAGGCATGCGTTTCCTATGCCATCCAGATCATCTCGCTGGAGCGCAACGAGCAGAAGCTGCCCGGCTTCCGTGCAATCAACCCATCCGGGAAAATTCCTGCCCTGAGATTGCCGGAGGGCGGGGAGATCGTGACCGAGTCCGCGGCGATCCTTCTCACCCTTGCCGACCGCCATCCCGAAGCGGGCCTGCTGCCCGACGCGGGTAGTGCGGCACGCGCGCAGGCCTATCGCTGGATCGCCTATCTGCAGTCGGAGATCTATCCGATGGTGGAGATCGTCGATTATCCCGAACGCTTCTGTCCTGACGGCGCGGATGCAGGTGCAGTGCGGGAGAAGGCGCGGGCGCGGGTGCGCGAACGCTTCGCCGTGATTGAAGATGTGATTGCAGGCCCGTGGCTTTTGAAATGCGGATTTTCCGCTGCCGATATTTATGTGGCGATGTTCAGCCGCTGGTCACTGGGGCCTGGCTGGCGTGAGGCGCATTTGCCGAAAGTCTGTGCGCTGGCGGAAGTGCTATCAGAGCGGTCGCGGATCGCGCCCGTCTGGCAACGCCATTTTGGTTAGGCAGTTTCGAGTGCGACGCCTTTTCCGGTCAGGAAGGGGCCGAGTTCATCGGACTCATACATTTCGCGCAGGATATCGCAGCCGCCGACGAACTCACCCTTCACATAAAGCTGGGGGATGGTCGGCCAGTTGGAGAATTCCTTGATGCCCTGACGGACATCGGGGTCCTGCAGCACATCGACCGCTTTGTATTTGACGCCGAGGTTGGAGAGAATCTGCACCGTAGCGGCGGAGAAGCCGCATTGCGGGAAAACCGGTGTGCCCTTCATGTAGAGCACGACATCGTTTTCGGCGACATCCTTGGCGATCTGGTCATGGGCGGTCATGGCGGAAGCCTTCGTAAAATTCCATACGTGCAGATGATCTAGGCGCGGGTCCCGTTCGGGTCAAGGCGCTGGTCTAATCCTTCGGCGTGGTTTGCAGGGAAAGCGCGTGCAATTCCCCGCCCATGCGGCCCTTCAGCGCCTCATACACCATCTGGTGCTGCTGCACGCGGGTCTTGCCCTTGAAAGCCACGGAAGAAACCATAGCCGCGAAATGGTTATCGTCACCGGCGAGATCGGTGATCTTCACATCGGCATCGGGAAAAGCCTCACGGATCAGCTTTTCGATTTCGACTGCGGACATCGCCATGAACAAATCCCGTCAATTGACCGGCGGTGGTTCCAAACCGCCCATATAATCCGGGAACCAGTTTTCGTGTGCGGTGCGCAGGCGTTCCAACGTCACTTCGCCAGCACCAGCCACGGACAATAGCTTACGATTGATCGTGCGGCCGATCAAAGCATGGGGGATGCCGGCCTTTTCCGCGGCGTCTGCAACGCGGCGGGCGGTATCTGCCGGCGCCGCAATCAGATAGCGGCCCTGATCCTCCCCGAAGAAAAACGGGATCGGCGCGATTGCATCGGGCGCTGCGGAAAGGTCTGCCCCTATGCCACCGGCCATCGCCATTTCGGCCACCGCCACCAGAAGCCCGCCATCGGACAGATCGTGCACATTGTCCACCACACCCTGCTCGATCAGGTTGCGGACAAAATCGCCATGGCGTTTTTCTTCCGTCAGATGAACCGGCGGGGCGGCGCCTTCTTCCCGGCCTTCGATTTCACGCAGGTAAATCGACTGGCCGAGATGGCCGTGGTTCCGCCCGATCAGGATCAGCGTGTCGCCTTCGCGCCTGAAACCGATTGACGCCATGCGATGCACATCGGCCATCAGGCCGACAGCGCCAATCGCCGGTGTGGGCAGAATGCCTTCGCCATTGGTTTCGTTGTAGAGCGAGCAATTGCCGCTGATGACCGGGAAGTCGAGTGCGCGGCAGGCTTCGCCAATGCCGTTCACCCCCGCCACGATCTGGTACATCGTGTCCGGCTTTTCCGGATTGCCGAAATTGAGATTGTCGGTCACCGCCAGCGGCTTTGCCCCCACCGCGCTGATATTGCGCCAGGCTTCGGCCACGGCCTGTTTCGCGCCCTCGTAAGGATCGGCGAAGCAATAACGCGGGCTGACATCGGTGGTGATGGCAAGGCCCTTGTTGCTGCCATGCACACGCACCACGGCGGCGTCGCCGCCCGGCCCCTGGACCGTGTCGGCCATCACGCTGTGGTCATATTGCTCCCACACCCAGCGGCGGGAGCACATATCGGGCGAGCCGATGATCGTGACCAGCGATTCCAGCAGCGGCTTGCCAGCGTCAAAAGCGGGGTTGCCGCTGGCAGGCGGGCGTTCGGCGTAGGGGCGGTCATAAACCGGCGCTTCATCGGAAAGTGCTGTGATCGGCATGTCGGCCACCACTTGGCCTTTGTGCTTCACCACCAGACGTTTGGTATCGGTGGTGATGCCGATGACGGCGAAATCCAGCTCCCATTTGCGGAAGATGGCTTGCGCCTCGGCCTCCCGCCCCGGCTTCAACACCGCCAGCATGCGCTCCTGACTTTCAGAGAGCATCATCTCATAGGCCGTCATGTTTTCTTCGCGCTGCGGCACCTTATCGAGATCAAGCTCGATACCGCTGCCGCCCTTGTCGCCCATCTCGGCCGAGGAGGAGGTGAGGCCCGCCGCGCCCATATCCTGAATGGCGATGATCGCGTCGGTCGCCATCAACTCGAGACAGGCTTCGAGCAGAAGTTTCTCGGTGAAAGGATCGCCCACCTGCACGGTGGGGCGCTTCTCGTCCGAGGCGTCGTCGAATTCGGCACTGGCCATGGTGGCGCCGTGAATGCCGTCACGCCCGGTCCTGGAGCCGATATAGACCACCGGATTGCCTGCGCCCTTGGCAGCGGACAGAAAGATGTTGTCCGCCTTGGCAAGGCCGACGCACATCGCATTGACCAGGATGTTGCCGTTGTAGGAGCGGTGGAAATTCACCTCGCCGCCCACTGTCGGCACCCCCATGCAATTGCCATAACCGCCGATGCCGGCCACCACGCCCTTCACCAGATGACGGGTTTTGGGATGTGTGGGTTCGCCGAAGCGCAGCGCGTTCATCATCGCGATGGGCCGCGCGCCCATCGTGAAGACATCGCGCATGATGCCGCCGACACCGGTGGCCGCCCCCTGATAGGGCTCGATAAAGCTCGGGTGATTGTGGCTTTCCATCTTGAAGATGGCGGCATCGCCATCGCCGATGTCGATCACCCCGGCATTCTCCCCCGGCCCCTGCAACACGTGAGGGGCCTTGGTCGGCAGCTTCTTCAGATGGATGCGGGTGGATTTATAGGAGCAATGCTCCGACCACATCACGCTGAAGATGCCGAGTTCGACCAAGCTCGGCTCCCGGTTCAGGAGCTGTTTGATCCGGCCATATTCGGCTTCGGAAAGGCCATGCTCGCGGACCAGTTCGGGGGTGATGATGGGGCTTGCTTGCGTCACGTCTATTTGAACCTTCAAAAAACGGGGACCCTCCCCCTCCCGTAAGCCCTTGATTTTCCGTAGGGCCGTAGGATTAGAGGAATATAGTCTCTAATTGGCCTTTTCCAAGTCCCCGTTCCTGCCTGGCTTTGCGGAAAACGGCCGGCGGGCGGTTTCACGCCCGCGCCCGTTCAATCCTTCCTGCTGAATTCCACTTCAAGCTGGAACTGTACCGCATCGCCGACGCCCATGGTGGTGCCGGGGGCGGGAATGCCCTCTGCAAGGCCGAACTGGGAACGGTTCAGGGTGCCGCGGGCGGAAAAGCCGATGCGCGCCCCGCCCGGATCGAAACTGTTCTTGCCGTAGCCGCCATTGAAGGTGGCATCCAGAACCACGGGCCGGGTGATGCCGTGCAAGGTCAACTCGCCGGTGATGCGGGCGGTCTTGTCACCGGTCCGTTCCACCCTGGTGGATTTGAACGTCATCTGCGGGAAGCGGGCGACGTTGAACCATTTGTCGCTTTTCAGAATGCTGGCGAGGTCGGAACCGAAAATCTCCACCGAGGCGGGATCGATGGTTGCGGTGACCTTGGCGGTTTCGGGATGTGCCGGATCGATCTCGAGCGTCGCGTCGAATTTGCTGAAGCGCGAGGTGAAGTTCGAAACGCCCAGATGATTGACGTGGAATACAAGGCTGGCATGGGCAGGATCGAGCGTGTACTGCCCGGCCGGAAGGGTGGCCGCAGGCGGGGCGGGGGCGGGCTCCGCGGAAGCGACAGTCCAGCTCAGCAGGGCGGCTGCGGCGGCGATCAGGATGGTGCGCGTCGTCGTCATGTTCGTCGTCCTCTCAGAAAGGCCCCCCGCCAAAAAGACCTGCCGGATTTCAGGATAAGGTTTCCAGCAGCCCCTGAAACAGTTTTATGCCGTCGGTGCCGCCGAGAAGCGGATCGACCACGCGTTCGGGGTGGGGCATCAGGCCCAGCACATTGCGTTTCTGGTTCAGAATGCCCGCGATGTCCCGCGCGGACCCGTTGGGGTTCTGGCCCGGCGCATAACGCAGCGCGACACGGCCTTCGCCCTCCAGCCGGTTGAGCGTTTCGTCATCGGCGAAATAATTGCCGTCGCCATGGGCGACCGGGAACACCACGCGCTGCCCGTGCTCATATTTGCGGGTGAAGGCGCTTTGGGTTTCGTTCACTTCCAGCGCCACGGGACGGCAGACGAATTGCAGATTGGCGTTGCGCATCAAGGCGCCCGGCAGCAGATGTGCTTCTGTCAGCACCTGAAAACCATTGCAGATGCCAAGCACCGCGCCGCCGCGATCGGCATGGGCCTTGATTGCGCGCATGATGGCCGACTGGCTCGCCATCGCGCCGCAGCGCAGATAATCGCCATAGGAAAACCCGCCCGGCAGCACCACCAGATCGACTTGCGGCAGTTCACTGTCCCGGTGCCAGACCATGTGCGGCGTTTGGCCCGTCAACTGTTTCAGGGCGGTGGCCGCATCGCGGTCGCAATTGGAGGCCGGAAAAACGATGACGGCGGATTTCATGCGCGCCTCCGGCGACAGCCACTTTCACCTCCCCCTTGCGGGGAGGTCGCGAGCATGGCGAGCGGGTGGGGGGCTGAGAATGGAGCCGCACCCCCACCCGATCCGTTTTCGCTGCTTGCGCCGCTCACCCGGATCGACCTCCCCGCAAGGGGGAGGTGAAACGCGATTGTTCCGATCATGCCTGAAGCTCGATCTCGTATTTCTCGATCACCGTGTTGGCGAGGAGTTTCTCGCACATCTCTTTCAGGGTGGCGCGGGCGCGTGCTTCATCGCGCTCCGCCAGTTCGATATCGATCACCTTGCCCTGGCGCACATCGCCGACGCCAGCAAAGCCGAGCCCGTGCAGCGCGTTGGCGATGGCTTTTCCCTGCGGATCGAGAACGCCGTTTTTCAGCGTAACAAAAACGCGTGCCTTCATTTGACCAGAACCGGACCTCTGGCCTCGCTTTGCACCGATTCCGGCATGATGCCAAGGCGTTTGGCCACTTCCGAATAGGCCTCGACCACCCCGCCCAGATCGCGGCGGAAACGGTCCTTGTCCATCTTCTCGTTGGTGGTCACGTCCCACAGGCGGCAGGAATCGGGGCTGATCTCATCGGCGAGGACGATGCGCATGTAATCGTTTTCCCACAGGCGCCCGAACTCCACCTTGAAATCGACCAGCTTGATGCCGGCGCCCAGGAACAGACCGGAGAGGAAATCGTTGATCCGGATGGTCAGGTTGACGATATCGTCCAGATCCTGTGGCGTGGCCCAGCCGAAGGCGGTGATGTGTTCTTCGCTGACCAGCGGATCGTGCAACGCATCGTTCTTGTAGCAATATTCGATGATCGAACGGGGCAGGGCGGTGCCCTCCTCGATACCCAGGCGCTTGGACAGCGAACCGGCGGCGATATTGCGCACGATAACCTCGAGCGGAATGATCTCCACTTCCTTGACCAGTTGCTCGCGCATGTTGAGCCGCTTGACGAAATGGGTCGGCACGCCGATCGCGTTCAACTGGGTCATCAGATATTCGCTGATGCGGTTGTTGAGCACGCCCTTGCCCTCGATCGTGGCCTTTTTGGTGGCGTCGAAGGCGGTGGTGTCGTCCTTGAAATAGGTGATGAGGGTTCCGGGCTCTGGCCCCTCATAGAGGATTTTGGCCTTGCCCTCATAAATCATGCGGCGGCGTTTCATGGGAATATCCTCAAGGGCGGGGTGGCCCGGCAGGCCTTAAACCAGCGCCCCCAAAATGCAAGGACGGGGCGTAAAGGCCCCGTCGGCAATCCAACTTAGTGCATGGGGGCGCACTGCGGCAATGCGGCGCTTCAGACTGTCGCACAGGGCCGGGGCATCGGCTATTCTGGGCCAGGCGGTGGCTGGTAATCTGTAGCTTTTCTATATAAATCAAGAGGTTAATAAATGGCCGAGGCATTCAAGAACCGTGGCAAGGCGGAAGAAGCCAAATGGGCCCATGACGAGGCCCTGCGCTTCAAGGTTGTGGCCCGGCGCAACAAGCTTCTCGGGTTGTGGGCGGCGGAACAGATGGGCATTTCGGGCGCCGAGGCCGGCGAATATGCCAAATCCGTGATCGCGGCCGATTTCGAGGAAGCGGGCGATGAAGATGTCTTCCGCAAAATCCGCAAGGATTTCGATGCCCGCAGCGTTGTGCGCTCCGACCATGCCATCCGCCGCCAGATGGAGGAATTGCTGGCACTGGCGGTTGAGCAGGTGACGACCGAAGTGAAGGAATAGCCGCCGGTGCGGGGGTGGCTGCGATGAGGTGGGCCAGATGGGCCCTCGCCGCGGCTGCCGCGGCTACCCTTTCGCTTGGCGCCCTGTCATTTGCGCGGGCCGGCGCGCAGTCCGGCGATGACGGCTGGCCCGCTTATGGCGGCGATGCGGGGGGCCAACGGTTCTCCGCAGCCCGCCAGATCACACCCGCCAATGTCGCCAAGCTTGGGGTGGCATGGGAATTTTCCACCGGCGCGCTCAGCCGCCACAAGGCGGACATCAAACGCTCCGCGTTTGAGAACACGCCTATCCTGGCCGAGGGGCGGCTTTATCTTTGCTCACCGTTCGATGCGGTGTTCGCGCTCGACCCCGGCACGGGCAAAAAGCTGTGGGCGTTCGATCCCAGGATCGATCCCGGCCTGCATTATCCCAACAGCTACAATTGCCGCGGTGTCGCCTATTGGCGCGACAGGGCGGGCCACGGGCGGATTTTTCTCGGCACCAACGACCGGCGGCTGATTGCGCTGGATGCAAAAACCGGCAAGCCGGTCAAAAGTTTCGGCAGGAACGGCACGGTGACATTCGATCCCGGCCGGTTGACCAGGCGGGCGGGCATGCAGATCACCTCCGCCCCCGTGGTGGCGCGCGGGGTGGTGGTGATCGGCTCCTCCATCGACGACAATCAGCGGGTGGATGAGGTGCCGGGCACGGTGCGCGCCTTCGATGCGATGACCGGCGCGCCGAAATGGCAGTTCAATCCGCTTGCCGGTGCGCATGTGCGGGCCGGTGCGGCCAATGTCTGGGCCCCGATGAGCGTGGATGAAGCGCGCGGGCTTGTCTTCCTGCCCACATCATCGGCCAGCCCGGATTTCTATGCCAGCAACCGGCCGGGCGATGACCGCAATGCCGACAGCGTGGTGGCACTCGACATCGAAACCGGCAGACTGGTGTGGGCGTTCCAGACCGTGCATCATGATGTATGGGATTACGATATACCGGCGCAGCCGACGCTGGGCACCGTGACCTATAAGGGCCGCACGGTGGATGCGGTGCTGCAGCCGACCAAGACGGGGCTTCTTTTCACCCTCGACCGCGAAACCGGCAAGCCTGTCATTCCCGTGGTGGAACGCAAGGTGCCGCAGGACGGTGCGCCGGGCGAGGAATTGTCGCCGACGCAGCCATTCCCGGTTGCGCCGAAGCCGCTGACCCCGAACCGCATCAAGGCGGATGATGCCTTCGGTTTCACCTTCTGGGATCGCGGCCGCTGCCGCAATGCGATCAAAAATGCGCGTCATGACGGACTTTTCACCCCGCCAGGCGTCAAGGGCACCATCGTTTATCCCTTCACCGGCGGCGGCACCAATTGGGGCGGGCTTGCCTTCGATGCGCGCCACGACATCGCCTATGTGAATACCAGCAATGTGATGCATCTCGTCACGCTGATCCCGCAGCAGGATTTCATGCGTGCACGCGCGGCCGAGCCGGATGTGGAGATTTCCCAGCAGAAGGGCGTGCGCTATGGCATGCGCCGCGCGGTTCTCACCTCGCCGTTCGGGATTCCGTGCAATCCGCCGCCATGGGGCGAATTGCATGCGGTGGATATGAACAGCGGCAAGGTGTTGTGGTCCGTGCCGCTCGGCACCACCGAAGACATGGTGCCGTTCTCGCAGTATTTTCTGGGCAATACGGGAACGCCCAATCTGGGCGGCCCGATCGTGACCGCGGGCGGTCTCGTCTTCATCGGGGCGGCGATGGACGATTATCTGCGCGCCTTCGATGCCAAGACCGGCAGGGAATTGTGGAAGGGCCGCTTGCCCGCGGGCGGACAGGCGACGCCGATGACCTATGTCTGGAAAGGCCGCCAATATGTGGTGATCGCAGCCGGCGGGCACGAGAAGTTGGGCACCAGACGCGGCGACAAGATCGTTGCTTTCGCGCTGCCGCAATAAGGCCGCGGCTTGAAATCGCCGAAAGCCGGGTATTCCATGAGCCCGGTTGGCCGGTTCCGCAAAGGAGGAGGCGATGGCCGCAAATCTCAAGCAGATGATGGAAGCCGCGAATGCCGCGGTGCCGAAAATCACCCCGGCCGAAGCGAAAGCGCTGATCACAAAGGGCGGCACATTGGTTCTCGATGTGCGGGACGGGCCCGAAGTGCAGGCCAACGGCAAGGTGGCCGGTGCGGTCAACATATCGCGCGGCATGCTGGAATTCCGCGCCGACCCCGAATCTCCCTACCATGACAAGAATTTCGCCAGGGACAAGACGATCATCGTCTATTGCGCCTCCGGCGGCCGCTCGGCGCTCAGCGGCAAGGTGCTGAAAGATATGGGGTATCCCAACGTCTACAATATGGGCGCGTTCAAGGATTGGGCGGAATCGGGCGGTGCGGTGGAGAAGGGCTGAAGCCGGATCGCGCCAGCCCTGACGATGCTCTAACCGAAGACCCGCTTGAAGATCGTATCGACGTGTTTCAGGTGATAGGAAAGGTCGAACAGCTTTTCGAGCTGTGCGGGCGGGACGGCGCGCGTCACCTCCCCATCGGCTTTCAACAGGTCGAGCAGCGCACCCTTGCCGTTCCACGCCGCCATCGCATTGCGCTGGACGAGGCGATAGGAATCCTCGCGGGAAACGCCAGCCTGCGTCAGTGCCAGCAGCACGCGCTGTGAATGGACCAGGCCGTGGGTGCGGTCGAGGTTTTCCTGCATCCGCGCCGGATACACGATCAGTTTCTCCACCACCGATGTGGCGCGCGCCAGCGCGAAGTCGAGCGTGATGGTGGCATCCGGCCCGATATAGCGTTCGACGGAGGAGTGCGAGATATCGCGCTCATGCCACAGCGCCACATCCTCCAGCGCCGGTGTCACGAAGGCACGCACCATGCGGGCCAGCCCGGTCAGGTTTTCGGTCAGCACCGGATTGCGTTTGTGCGGCATGGCCGATGAGCCCTTCTGGCCTTCGGAGAAATATTCCTCGGCCTCCAGCACTTCGGTGCGCTGCAGATGACGGATTTCGGTCGCCAGCCGCTCGATCGAGGCCGCCGCCACGCCAAGTGCGGCGAAGAACGCGGCGTGGCGGTCGCGCGGGATCACCTGGCTCGACACCGGTTCGGGCGTCAGGCCCAGTTTTGCCGCCACATGGCTTTCCACGCGCGGATCGATATTGGCAAAGGTGCCGACCGCGCCGGAAATCGCACAGACAGAGATTTCTTCGCGCGCGGTCAGAAGGCGGGCGCGGGCGCGGGCGAATTCGGCATAGAAGCCAGCCAGCTTGACGCCGAAGGTTGTCGGTTCGGCATGGATGCCGTGGCTGCGCCCGATGGTGGGCGTGTTCCTGTATTCAAACGCGCGTTTCTTCAGCCCGGCCAGCAACTGATCGACATCGCGGATCAGAATATCGGCAGCGCGCTGCAACTGGACCGACAGGCAGGTGTCCAGCACATCGGACGAGGTCATGCCCTGATGCACGAAGCGCGCCTCGGGGCCGACGATTTCGGACAGATGGGTGAGGAAGGCGATAACGTCGTGCTTCACCTCGCGCTCGATCTCGTCGATGCGGGCGACGCTGAATTCGGCCCGGCTGCCCATGGCCCAGACTTTTTCCGCTGCCTCTTTCGGGATCACGCCAAGGTCTGCCAGCGCATCGGCGGCATGGGCCTCGATCTCGAACCAGATGCGGAATTTGGTTTCGGGCGACCAGATCGCCACCATGTCAGGCCGTGCGTAACGCGGAATCATTCGGTTATTTTCCCAATCCACCAAGAGCCAGATATTTGATCTCGACGAAATCGTCGATGCCGTATTTGGAGCCTTCGCGGCCGATACCGGATTCTTTCACACCGCCGAAGGGCGCCACTTCTGTCGAGATGATGCCTTCGTTGATGCCGACAATGCCGTAATCCAGTGCCTCTGCCACGCGCCAGACACGGCCGAGGTCGCGGGCGTAGAAATAGGCGGCAAGGCCATATTCGGTATCGTTGGCAAGGCGGATTGCGTCCGTTTCATCCTTGAAACGGAACAGGGTTGCGACCGGGCCGAAGATTTCTTCTTTTGCGAACGCCATATCGCTGGTGACGCCAGTGAGGATGGTGGGCTCGAAATAAGTGCCGCCGAGCGCATGGCGCTTTCCGCCCAGTGCGATTTTCGCGCCCTTGGCCACGCCATCGGCGATCAGCGATTCCACCTTTTCCACCGCGGCGATATTGATCAGCGGGCCCTGCACCACGCCATCATCCATGCCGTTGCCCACTTTCATCTCTGCGGCGCGCGCTTTCAGTTTTTCGGCGAAGGCGTCATAGACCTTGTCCTGCACCAGGAAGCGGTTGGCGCAGACGCAGGTCTGGCCCATGTTGCGGTATTTGGAGGCGAGCGCACCTTCCACCGCGGCATCCAGATCGGCATCGTCGAACACGATGAAGGGCGCGTTGCCGCCCAGTTCGAGCGAGACTTTCTTCACCGTGCTGGCGCACTGCGCCATCAGTTTCTTGCCGATTTCGGTGGAGCCGGTGAAGGAGAATTTGGCCACCTTCGGGCTCTGCGTCAGTTCGATGCCGACCTTCGAGGCTTGTTTCGAGGTGATGACGTTGAAGACGCCTTTCGGAATGCCGGCGCGATGGGCCAGCTCAGCCAGCGCCGTGGCCGAAAGCGGTGTCTCGGCGGCCGGCTTGACGACGAAGGTGCACCCGGCGGCGAGCGCGGGCGCGCATTTGCGCGTGATCATCGCGTTGGGGAAATTCCACGGCGTGATCGCGGCCACCACACCGATCGGCTGTTTCAGCACGATGATGCGCCGGTTCGCCTGATTGGTGGGAATGACATCGCCGTAAACGCGTTTGCCCTCTTCCGCGAACCACTCGATGAAGGCGGCGCCATAGGCGACCTCGCCACGGGTCTCGGCCAGCGGCTTGCCCTGTTCGGCGGTCATGATCCGCGCCAGATCTTCCTGATTGGCGAGGATCAGTTCGAACCATTCGCGCAGGATCTGCGCGCGATCCTTTGCCGTTCTGGCACGCCAGCCGGGCAGGGCGTCGTGTGCGGCATCGATCGCCGCACGGGTTTCGGCTTCGGCGCAATTGGCGGCCTCGGCCAGAACCGCGCCGGTGGCAGGATTGGTGACGGCGAAGCGCGCGTTTTCGCGGGCCGCGATCCACGCGCCGTTCACATAGGAATCGGCACGCAGCAGGGTCTTGTCGGTCAGGGTCAGCATGGCGGTCTTTTAGCCTCAGGCCGCGCACTTGTCATTCCCGCCCTCTGTCGTTCCGCGCCGGTCATTCCACGCCGGGCGCGGCTTGCCTTGACGGCGGCAAACCGCAATCCTGCCGCGACACGGCCCGGCAGGTCTGCCGGATGCCGCCCCTTATACAGGCCTGGCGCGGTTCCACCGCAAAGGGAGAGAGGAGATCATGCCGGACGGCGATGGCAGTTGGGTTGCCGATCTGATCGGAATCGCACTGGTTCTCGTTCTTGTAGCCGCGAACGGCTTCTTCGTTGCAGCAGAATTTTCCCTTGTCGCGGTGCGCCGCAGCCGCGTTGCCGAACTTGTCGCGGCGGGCCGCACCAATGCCACCGCCCTTCAGCGCGCGGTGGACAATCTGGATGCCAATCTGGCCGCGACGCAGCTTGGCATCACCATTTCCTCGCTCGCGCTGGGCTGGATCGGCGAACCGGCCCTCGCCCATCTGATTGCACCGCTGCTGGGTTTCCTGCCGCAGGTTGCGGCCACCATCGGTGCGCACACCATCGCGGTGGCGATCGCCTTCATCATCATCACCACGCTGCACATCGTGCTGGGCGAACTGGCGCCCAAGAGCCTTGCGCTGCAGCGGAGCGAGGACACGGCCCTTTGGGTGGTGCGCCCGCTGGGTGCGTTCCGGTTTCTGCTGCGCCCGGCGATTGCGGCGCTGAACGGCCTCGGCAATCGTGTGCTGCGGCTGTTCGGATTGCATTCGGGCGCGGGCGAAGGGGTGTTGCATTCGCCGGACGAACTGAAATTCCTGGTGCAGGAAAGCCGGGAGGCCGGTCTGTTGCAGGCGGAGCAGCAGGATGCGGTGGTGCGCATCCTGAACATCGGCGACCGGCGCATCAGCGATATCATGACCCCGCGCACCGAGATTGAATGGATCGATGCCGATGACGGGCGCGCGGAGATGCTGGAGGCCGTGCGCGCCTGCCGCCACGAACAGATGCTGATCGGACACGGCAGCGTCGATGAATTTCTCGGCATCGTGCTCAAGAAAGATCTGCTGGCCCAGGTGTTGAGCGGCAAGCCCGCCGATCCGCTGGCGGCGGTGCGCGAACCGTTGATGGTGCATGAGGCGAGTTCGATCTTCCGCGTGCTGGAGATGTTTCGCAAAACGCCGGTGCGGATCGCGGTCATCGTCGATGAATATGGCAGCATCGAAGGCATCGCGACGCAGACTGATCTGCTGGAAGCGATGGCGGGCGAATTGCCGGAAACCGAGGGGGAGGAGCCTTCGGTGATCGCGCGCGAGGATGGCTCGCTGCTGATCGAAGGTCTGATGCCGGCCTATGAAGCGTTCGACCGGCTGGGGCTTTCTTCGCACCCGGCGGGTGGAAATTTTCACACCATTGCGGGGTTCGCGCTGTCCCGGCTCGGCCATCTGCCGGTGGCGGGCGAGAGCTTCACCTATGACAATTGGCGCTTCGAGATCGTGGACATGGATGGCCGCCGGATCGACAAGATTCTGGCCCAGCCCCTGCCGCCGGAAGATTTCTGAGCGCAATCGGAAAAGTGTGAAGCGGTTTTCCGATAAATTGCGCGACAAAACAAGGAGCTAGAGCGAAACTGCGATTCCAGTGAATCCGTTTTTGCTCTGAGCGCCCGAGGAATTTCTGAGCGCGTATGAAATTGAAAATCCGCCACGTCCTGTCATGGCCCGCAAATGCGGGCCATCCAGGTGATGTCAGCGGCGTTCGCGCAGGATGGATAGAGATAGTCCTGCTATAGCGTGAGCGACGTCATCTGGGCGGCCCGGAGTCCCGGGCCGTGACAATGATGGCTGGTGGGGCGTGACAGCTTAAGGGGCCGGCTGTTCCGTGCGGTCCGCGGCTTACAGAAGTCCCATCGCCTTGAAGCTGACATGGCCTTTGCGGCCGATCACCAGATGATCGTGCAGTGCGATTTTCAGGGCCTTGGCGGCGTTTGCGATTTCGCGCGTCATCGCGATGTCGGCCTGGCTGGGTGTCGGATCGCCGGAAGGATGGTTGTGCACGAGTATGAGGGCCGAGGCGCCCAGCTCCAGCGCGCGCTTGACGATCTCGCGCGGATAGACCGGCGTGTGGTCGACGGTGCCGCGGGTCTGCACTTCGTCGGCGATCAGGACATTCTTGCGGTCGAGGAACAGGGTACGGAATTCCTCGTTGGGGGCGCGCGCCATCGCGGCGGTGCAATAGTCGATCAGGGCCGCCCATGAACTGAGCGCGGGCCGGTTCAGCACCTGTGTGCGTGACAGACGAAGGGCCGCCGCGTGAATCACCTTCAGTGCGCTGACGGTCGTTTCCCCGATGCCGTCCACGTCCAGCAGGCGTTCGGGCGGGGCCGCGATCACATCGGCAAAGCTGCCGAAGCGGGCGATCAAGGTTTTGGCCAGCGGCTTCACATCGCGCCGCGGAATGGCGGCGAACAGCACCAGCTCCAGCAATTCGTAATCGGGCAGGGCATCGGCCCCGCCCGCCATGAAGCGGGCACGCAATCGCGCGCGGTGTTCGAGATAATGCGGTGGTTGCTGCGATGCTGGTGGTTCGAAGATGCGGGCGGCATCGGCAATGCCGTCCGCCCCGCCATTATCCACGATGCCGTCAGCCGGTATAGGGCGGCTTGTCCCAGCCTTTGGGCGAGCGGGTGAAGATTTCGACGCCATCCTGGGTGACACCAATGGAATGTTCGAACTGTGCAGACAGTGAGCGGTCGCGAGTCACCGCCGTCCACCCGTCATGAAGCACTTTTACGCCATAGCCGCCAAGATTGATCATCGGTTCGATGGTGAAGAACATGCCCGGTTTCAGCGCCAGCCCGTGGCCCGCGCGGCCGTAATGCACGATGTTGGGCAGGCTGTGAAAAATCTTGCCGACGCCGTGGCCGCAGAAATCGCGCACGACCGAGCAGCGCTCCTCATCTTCGGCATAGGACTGGATGGTGTGGCCGATATCGCCGGTGGTGGCGCCGGGCTTCACGATATGGATCGCGCGCATCATCGATTCGTAGGTGATGTCGATCAGGCGCATCGCTTTGCGCTTGACCGCGCCCACCGGATACATGCGGCTGGTGTCGCCGTGCCAGCCATCGACGATCACGGTGACGTCGATGTTGATGATGTCGCCGTCGCGCAGCGGCTTGTCGTTCGGAATGCCGTGGCAGACCACGTGATTGATCGAGGTGCACAGCGTGTTGCGATAACCGCGATAGCCGAGGCAGGCAGGAATGGCGCCATGATCGACAATGTATTGATAGGCCACCTTGTCGAGTTCGGCGGTGGTGACACCCGGCTGAACCAGCGGCACCATCAGGTCCAGCACCTCGGCCGCCAGACGGCCCGCCTTGCGCATACCGGCAAAGCCGTCTTCGTTGTGCAGGCTGACGGCAAAACTCGCCCGCCGCGCCGCCTCAAAGGCGCCTTCGTCGGGCATCACACGCAAATCGCCCGTCAAACCAGTGTCGCCTGCCAAACCGGCATCGCTTGCAAAAGATGACACGCTTTCAACCTTTCTCTTCGCAGGTCCGGCTTTCTTGCGAAAGGGCCGCTTGTGGCCTCGGCCACTCCGGGGTTTTCTTACACCCGGCGCGGGGGTTCACGCAAAGTTTCCGCCTTTTCCGTCACCCGCACCCCACAACACCGCATCCCGTGAGACAGGCATTGCCATGAGCGAAACAATCGTAACCGCCGCCGTGCTGGTGATCGGGGATGAAATCCTCTCCGGCCGCACCCAGGATACCAACACCAATGCCATCGCGCGGTTTCTGGGTGCGCTCGGCATCGATCTGCGCGAAGTCCGCGTGGTGGGGGATGTCCAGGATGAGATCGCTGCCGCACTGAACGCGCTCAGGGCCCGCTACAGTTATGTTTTTACCACCGGCGGCATCGGCCCCACCCATGACGACATCACCGCCGATGCGGTGGCGAAGGCCTTCGGCGTCGGCATTGATTACCACCCCGATGCGATGGCGTTGCTGGCGGCCCGCTACAAGCCGGGGGAGTTCACCGAGGCCCGCAAACGGATGGCGCGCATCCCCTTCACTGCCACCCTGGTGAGAAACCCGGTCTCGACCGCGCCAGGCTTCCAGATCGGCAATGTCTTCGTGATGGCCGGGGTGCCGATAATCATGCGCGCAATGCTGGAAGACATTGCCCCCCGGCTGACCCGCGGCCAGGTGGTCCACGCCGCCACCATCAGCACACGGATGGCGGAGGGCCGTATTGCCGCAGGGCTGGCCAAAGTGCAGGCCAGCCATGCTTCTGTCGCAATCGGCTCCTACCCGTTCTACCGCGAAGACGGATTTGGCACGCAATTGGTGGTCCGAGGCCGCGATTCGGCGGCGGTGGAAGAGGCGGCAGAAGCCGTGGAGGCCATGGTCCGGGCCGAGGGCGGAATCCCTGAACGCATCGGGAACCAAAGCTGAATTCGTGTAACATCCTGTCTCTGTTCGAGAAAAAGGCGTGACAAGCGGTTTTCGGTCTTCTAGCTTAACCATGGCTGGGCGCGCCCGGGGCTGTATTCAGGGGCCGCCGCCCACGCGCATTGGGAGCATAGAGCGGATTTTCGCGGGGCCATCCGAGCCCGAGATTGGCGCGTTCGCCATGCGCATGGCCGGACGCAAGGGAGCCAGATAACACAATGTCAGCAAAGCGCATCCTGGGTGCCGCGATCTGCGGTGTGGTGGTGGCGATAGCCGGTGTGGCCATGGCGACCGGATTCACCTCCAGCCGGCAGACCGACTTCTTCGCCGCCGGAAATCATCAATTCTATGTCTGGTGTGCCGGCAGTTCCGACTATTTCGCCGACGAACGCGGGGCCAACGCCGAAGAGGCACAGATGAAGCTCTACAACGCCGTGAAGGCCGCGGGCAAAACCACCTGCTGGCCGGTGTGGCAGGGCCGCGTCGCCAGCTAGAGCGGGGACGATTCAGTCCGCCAGTTTGAGTGTCCTGGCTTCGGCTTCGACCGCGGCGAGACCGTTGAGGTCACCGCTGAGCGCCTTGCGCGCATCGCCGAGTGCGCCTTGTGCTTTTTCCTTTTCGCCCAGCACCGTGTAGGCGCGGATCAGCCGCTGCCAGCCGGGTGCGTCGGCCGGGTTCTGTTTCAGCCGTTCGGCCAGCCCCGCCACCATCGCGGAAATATCAGGTGCGCCGCCATTGCTTTGCGCCGTCAGCACCGCGATGCGGTCGACCAGATCGGCCCGCCATGGCGCATTCGCCGGTGTGTCCGCCAGAAGCCCCTGCCACAGCGCCAGTGCCTCGTCCTTCTTGCCGCGACTGGCAAGTGCGAGGCCGAGGAAGAACCGGCTACCGGGATCTTTCGCATTGATCGCAAGCGCCTTGCGGAAGGCGGTTTCGGCCTCGCTTCCCACCGCACCGCCACCGGCACGGACCAGGGCTTCGCCATAAGCCGAATAAAGCTCGGCATCCTTGCGGCCTTTGCTTTCGGCAATCGCAATGGCCTCGCCGTAAGATCGGGCGGCTTCGGAGGGATCGTTCAGCGAAAGATAGCCGCGGCCGAGCAGGATCCAGCCCCGTTCATCGCCCGGATTGCGCACCATCTTGCGGGATAGTGTGCCGACCAGCCCGGCCAGATCGGTATCGCTGGGCCCGGTCAGGGCGCGCACGCCAAGCGCCGGCCGGCCCAGCATCAGATAGGCCCCGCCGCCAATGCCGAGGATGAGCAGCGTGAGCGCAAGCGCCAGCACCGCGCGCGCCATCGGCGGGCGTGTTTTCCGGCGCCACAGGGGCCAGGCCGCGAACCCGGCCGCGACCAGTGCCAGCGCAAACAGGATCAGGAAAAAAACGGCGTTCACACCGGCTGGTTAGCCTGTGCCGGGGGGAATGTCATCTGCGCCATTGTCACCTGTCGAAGGCGCGCCTGGTGCGGACGGGCGGTGTTTGCCGCGGGAGAGCGCGACAATCATGCCGCGAAGCGTGCGCACTTCCTGATCGGTGAAATCCGCCCGCGTCAGCATGGCGCGGATGTTGCGCATCATCCCGGCCGCCTTGTCCGGCGGGAACAGGAAGCCGGATTTCAGCAGCTCGGCTTCCAGATGGGCGAAGAGATGCTCCATCTCCTCACCAGTGGCCGGATGGGCAAGCGCGCCATGGTCGATCTGCACCGGCGGGGTGGTGTCGGCGGCGCGGAACCATTCATGGCCCAGCAGCAGCACCGCCTGCCCCAGATTGAGGGAGGAGAAGTCCGAGGTCGGAATGGTGATCACTGCATGGGCACGGGCAAGTTCCTCATTGTCGAGGCCGGAGCGTTCGGAGCCGAACAGGAGCCCGGTCTTTTCACCGCGCCCCGCAGCCGCGCGCAAACGCGATACGGCCTCGGCCGGGGTCAGTACCGGCTTTGCGACGCCACGTTCGCGCGCCGTGGTGGCGAGGATCAGATGCAGGTCGGCCAGTGCCGCAGGCAGGGTGGGGAAGACGCGGGCCCCGTCCACAATATCGGCCGCACCGGCCGCCATGGCGGTGGCCTTCTCATTCGGCCAGCCGTCGCGCGGGGCGACCAGGCGCAGGTCTGAAAGGCCGAAATTCTTCATGGCACGGGCCGCGGCGCCGATGTTTTCACCCAGTTGCGGGCGGGCGAGGATGATGGCGGGGGCGATCACGGATCAGCACATAGCACGGATGGCGACCATGGGGATGCGTTATTGTCCGCCTGTTCATTGATCGGTGCGTTTGTCTTAAGCGGCGTCATTCTCGAAATTGCGGGGTGCCAGCCGTCCGCATAGTGGATCGCGCGATAAGCCAAAAGCCGATAGCTGCAAGCGTGAGTGCAATCATCGCAACAAATGCCAATCCAGAACGCGCCATTTCATCAAAGATTTTGGATAACGGTATCGAACTCGGAGTTCGGGTGATTAAATATGCCGCCGGTAAGAGCGTGCCGAGTCCCAGCAAAAGTATTATGGCTCCTGTAATTTTACCCCGCCTGCCCTGCATTTGGTTCAAGGATAAACAGATAGCTGCGGTCACAAAAAAATAAGGGACGATAAATCCACCTGTTATCGCCCCCCACCACGAAACTCCTGCGCGCGTGTACCAACCTTTTTCGATCGCGAAAGCGCGGATTTCACAAGGGGCGCCTTTGAAGCAGCTGGTGTCAGCGACGGATATCGCTGTGGTAAAGAGAGGCTTTCCACTAACCGTGCTAACGACACGCCCATCCCAATAGGTCGTAATTCGGTTTGTACGAAATTGGGTGAGCCCCAGATTAAGCACAATTGCTCCTATCACTAGGGCGATTGCTATTCTCCATCTTGGCATGGCTTTTCCCCCTGAGCCCGCTACCCGTGTCACCTTATGCCTACCTGGGGCGCACTCGAACCAGGCTGGTGTTGTTTTGGGCCTAGCCACCCCCGTACTTTGACGCCGAGCGCCATGGCCGCTATATCCCCGCCAGCGAAAATTCCCGAGGATTTCCATGGCAAAGATCAAGGTAGCGAACCCGGTCGTCGAGCTCGACGGCGACGAGATGACCCGCATCATCTGGGACCTGATCAAGAAGAAGCTGATCCTGCCTTATCTCGACCTCACGCTCGAATATTACGACCTCGGGATCGAGCATCGCGACGCCACGGCCGATCAGGTGACGATCGATGCCGCGCACGCCATCCAGAAACATGGTGTCGGCGTCAAATGCGCCACCATCACGCCGGACGAGGCTCGCGTGGAAGAATTCAAGCTCAAGAAGATGTGGAAGTCGCCCAACGGCACCATCCGCAATATTCTGGGCGGGGTGATCTTCCGCGAGCCGATCATCTGCCAGAACGTGCCGCGTCTGGTGCCGGGCTGGACCCAGCCGATCGTGATCGGCCGTCATGCCTTCGGCGATCAGTACAAGGCAACCGATTTCCGCTATCCGGGCAAGGGTACGCTGTCGATCAAATTCGTCGGCGAAGACGGCAAGGTGATCGAGCACGAGGTGTTTCAGGCACCGGGCTCCGGCGTTGCGATGGCGATGTACAATCTGGATGAGTCGATCCGCGATTTCGCCCGCGCCTCGATGAATTACGGCCTGAACCGGAAATATCCGGTCTACCTCTCGACCAAGAACACGATCCTGAAAGCCTATGACGGCCGCTTCAAGGATCTGTTCCAGGAGGTGTTCGACAAGGAATTCGCCGCCAGGTTCAAGGAAGCCGGCATTACCTACGAACATCGCCTGATCGACGACATGGTGGCCAGCGCGCTGAAATGGTCCGGTGGCTATGTCTGGGCCTGCAAGAATTACGATGGCGATGTGCAGTCCGATACGGTGGCGCAAGGGTTCGGTTCGCTAGGCCTGATGACCTCGGTGCTGATGTCGCCGGATGGCAAGACGGTGGAAGCCGAAGCCGCCCACGGCACGGTGACGCGCCATTACCGTGAGCATCAGAAGGGCAACGCCACCTCCACCAACTCCATCGCCTCGATCTTCGCGTGGACACGCGGGCTTGCCCATCGCGCCAAGCTGGATGGCAACGCCGCGCTCGACAAATTCGCCCACACGCTGGAGACGGTGTGCGTGGCGACGGTGGAAGCGGGCTTCATGACCAAGGACCTGGCACTTCTGGTCGGACCGGAACAGAAATGGCTGACCACCGAAGGCTTCCTCGACAAGGTGGGCGAGAACCTGAAGAAGGCGATGGGCTGACAGCCATGGTGGAAGTCCCCGACGTTGCGGGAACATTGCCGCATCACCTCGGCATGACATGTGAACTGGTGACGCCCGGCCATATGACCGGGCACTTCCGGATTGAAAAACATCACATGGCGTCGAACGGTTTTCTGCATGCCGCCAGTGTTGTGGCGCTGGCCGATACTGCGTGCGGGCTTGGTGCCGCGTGTGCCCTGCCGGATGGTGCAAGCGGCTTCACCACCGTCGAGCTGAAAAGCAATTTCCTCGGCACTGCGCGCGACGGCACGGTGAATTGCGAGGCCCGCATGGTGCATGGCGGGCGCGCCACGCAGGTGTGGGATGCCACCGCCACCCATGCAGAAAGCGGCAAGGTGCTGGCGCTGTTCCGCTGCACCCAGATGATCCTTTATCCACGCTGACGGCGAAGCGCGGCCCGATGCCGAACGGCCAGTGCTGTTGCACGAGCTGCAAGCGGCGCACCGGCAGCACCTTTGGCTGATCGGCTTATAATCATCCCGGCGGCATGGCAGGTGGCGTGGCTGTTTCCTGTGCGGGCCCTTGTTGCATCGGAACTTCTTGCGCTGGAACGGGCGCGGCCTCAGCCGGGCGCAAGGTGGCGGTGAGAAAATCCGCCACGTCTTTCGCCGAACGATCCGCCACTTCCTCCTGCGGGATGTGGCCGGTGCCGGGATAGATGATCAGTTTGGAGCCCCTGATCGCATCGTGAAAACGGTGCGCGGCCTCGACCGGAATGAGGCCATCCTTTTCGCCCCACAGGATCAGGGTCGGTGCCGTGATTTTGCCGATGTCGTCGGCCACCGCCGTGTTCCACGGCAGGGCGAAGCGGGCGCGCGTCGCCTCCCGCGTGCCGGTCATGCGCGCGAAATCCCAATATTGGTCGATCATCTGATCGGTCAGGATGTTTTTGCGCACGATGGCGTCATTCAAGCCTTCCGAAACCAGGCTGCGCGGGGTGATGTGCAGCAGAAGCTGGTTCACCACCGGCATGCGCGCAATGCGGAAGACGAGGGGGATGCTGCTGCCCTGTTCCTTGGTCGGCATGCCGCCCGCATCCACCAGGATCAATGCGCTGACGCGGTTCGGATGTTCCTCGGCAAAGCGCGCGGCCACACCGCCGCCCATCGAATTGCCGCCGAGGGCGAAGCGATGAAGGCCGAGCTTGTCCGCAACCTCGGCGGTGAAACGCACCATCGCTTCTTGCGAATAATCGCCGTTCGGCACCGCGCCGGTCAGGCCGTGGCCCGGCATGTCCATGCTGACCACGCGCCATTGTCCGCTCAGCCTTGCGACCCACGGCTCCCACGTGAAGAGAGAGGCATTGGAGCCATGGATCAGCACCAGCGCCGGGGCGTCGCGCGGCCCGCGATCGCGCACATGCGCCCGCGCGCCATCCGGCAGCATGAGGAATTCCGATGGCGGCTTGGCGTATTTCGCTTCCAGCGTGGCGCGCGGAATGTCGGGTGTGCTGAGCGCCCACAGCCCCACGGCCAGCAATACGACAATGGCCCCCACAACGATCAGCAGTTTGCGCATGACGTTTCCCCCGTCTTCCCGCCAGCCGGTTTCCGGGCAGCAGCATGAAGGGCCATGCGGATTGTGCAATCCTGCCCCGGCAAATATGTTCTTTATTCGTTCCATCTATTCGGTAACCTGCCGGACCTCGTTCAAGGGAGATGCGAATGCTTGGCTATGTCACCATCGGCGCGCTGGACAGCGAAAAGGCCGGAACATTCTACGACGCGGTTTTCGGTGCGCTGGAGAGCGAGCGCAAGCTCGCCGATGGCGGCTGGATCGGCTATGGCGAAAAGGATGCGCCGGGCGAAGGCTTCATGGCCTGCCACACCGCGATCTGCCCACCCTATGACGGCAAACCGGCGCACGCCGGCAACGGCATCATGATCGCCTATCAGGCGAAATCGCCCGATCAGGTGAAGGCGGCCCATCAAGGTGGCATGGCGCATGGGGGCCGCGATGAAGGCGGGCCCGGCTTCCGCCCGCCGGACGCGAAAAGCGGTTTCTATGCCGCCTATCTGCGCGACCCGACCGGCAACAAGCTGTGCGTCTTCTGCGTGGCGTGATGAAAGGGAAGATCAGCCTGGTCACATTGGGGGTGCGCGATCTGCCGCGATCGCGCGCCTTTTATCGCGATGGTTTCGGCCTGCCTGAGCACAGCGACAATTCCAGCGATGATGTCGTGTTCTTCGCGCTGGAGGGGACGTGGCTTGCGCTTTTCCCCACGCGACAAGCTGGCCGAAGACGCGGGTATTTCCGATGATGGGGGTATTCCCAATGATGGACTGGGATTTTCCGGCATCACGCTGGCCCACAACGCGCCATCGAAGGAAGCGGTCGATCGCGTCTTCGCTACGGCGCTTGCCGCCGGCGCCCGCGCGGTGAAACGCCCGCAGGATGTGTTCTGGGGCGGCTATTCCGGTTACTTCGCCGATCCCGACGGGCATTTGTGGGAAGTGGCGTTCAATCCGCTGATGGATCTGACCTGAAGCTGTTCAGGCCGAGGCCAGTTCGCTCAATCGCGCGGCAATGGCATCCAGTGCGGCTTGTGCCTGTGCCGTTTCGGGCCCACCGGCCTGCGCCATATCGGGCCTGCCGCCGCCACCTTTACCGCCCAGTTTCTCTGCACCGATCTTGACCAGATCGACCGCGTTGATGCGGGCCTTCAGATCATCGGTGACGCCGACGACGAGCGAGGCCTTGCCATCCGCGGCCGCGACGAAAGCGACGACGCCGGAGCCTATTTTTGTTTTCGCCTCATCGGCAAGACCCTTCAGGTCCTTGGGCGAAACACCATCAACCACGCGCAACACGGCTTTCAGTCCGGCGATGTCGCGGGTTTCATCGCCGCCGCTTCTGGCGGGACCGGCGAGTGCCAGGGCTTTCTTTGCATCGGTCAGTTCGCGTTCGAGACGGCGGCGTTCTTCGGCCAGTTGCGCCACACGCTGCGGCAGTTCGGCGGGCGAAGTTTTAAGCGCACCGGCCGCCTCTCGCGCCAGTTCGGCCTGGCCCAGAAGGTAGCGCCGCGCGCCTTCGCTGGTCAGCGCCTCGATCCGGCGCACACCGGCCGCGACCGCGCTTTCCGACAGGATGGTGAAAAGTCCGATATCGCCGAGGCGATGGACATGGGTGCCGCCGCACAGTTCGACCGAATAGGGTTTGGCCGCGGCAGGGTCGTCACCCATGGTGAGGACGCGCACCTCATCACCATATTTTTCGCCGAACAGGGCTTCGGCACCGGCCTTGATCGCATCGTCCGTCGGCATCAACCTCGTGGCGACATCGGAATTCTGACGGATGACGGCATTCACCTGTTGCTCGATCTCCTGCAATTCCTCGTGGCTCAGTGGCTTTGGATGACTGAAATCGAAGCGCAGGCGGTCCGGCGCAACCAGTGAACCCTTCTGCGACACATGCGGGCCCAGCACGCGCTTCAGTGCCGCGTGCAGAAGATGGGTGGCGGAATGGTTGGCGCGGGTGGCGCGGCGGCGCTCATGATCCACCGCAAGGTCGATCGCCTCGCCCACGGCCATATTGCCGCTTTCGATTTTTACCACGTGAACATGCAGGGCGCCGAGTTTCTTTTCGGTGTCGAGCACGACGGCTTTCGCGCCATTGGCGCCGGTGATGGTGCCGTGGTCGCCGATCTGGCCGCCGGATTCGCCATAGAATGGCGTCTGGTTGGTCAGTATACGGATGGTTTCGCCCACCTTCGCACTATCCACCCGCGCGCCGTCGCGCACGATGGTCGTGATGGTGCCTTCGGCACGTTCGGTGTCGTAGCCAAGAAACTCGCTCGCGCCCAGTTCATCGCGCAAGGCGAACCAGAGGGAGTCATCGGCCGTTTCGCCGGAGCCGGCCCAGGCTTTGCGCGCCTCCGCCCGCTGTTTCTGCATCGCGGTTTCAAAGCCCGCGGTGTCAACCGAAATGCCGCGCGCCTTCAGCGCATCCTGCGTCAGGTCGAGCGGGAAGCCATACGTGTCATAGAGTTTGAAGGCGACATCGCCCGCCAGCACGGCCCCTTTGGAAAGCGTGCCAGTTGCCTCATCCAGCAGCTTCAGACCGCGGGCCAGCGTGTCGCGGAAACGGGTTTCTTCCAGCTTCAGGGTTTCGGTGATCAGCGCCTGCGCGCGGACCAGTTCGGGATAGGCGGTGCCCATTTCGGCCGCCAGCGCCGGCACCAGCCGGTGCATCAGCGGTTCCTTGGTACCGATCAGATGAGCATGGCGCATGGCGCGGCGCATGATCCGGCGCAGGACATAGCCACGGCCTTCGTTCGATGGCAGCACGCCATCGGCAATCAGGAACGAGGACGAGCGCAGATGATCGGCGATCACGCGATGGCTGGCGGCCGCATCGCCCCTGGCCGCAACGCCCGATGCCGCCACCGATGCCGCGATCAGATGCTGAAACAGATCGGTGTCGAACACATTGTGCACGCCCTGCATCACGGTGGTGAAGCGTTCGAGGCCCATGCCGGTGTCGATGGAGGGGCGGGGAAGGTTCTCCCGCCGGCCATCGGCGAATTGCTCGTATTGCATGAAGACGAGGTTCCAGACCTCGACAAAGCGGTCGCCGTCTTCATCCGGGCTGCCGGGCGGGCCGCCGGCGATGGATGGGCCGTGGTCGTAGAAGATTTCGGAGCACGGGCCGCAGGGGCCGGTATCGCCCATCGACCAGAAATTGTCGGCGGTGGCGATACGGATGATACGCTCGTCTGGCAGGCCCGCGATCTTCTTCCACAGAGCTGCGGCCTCATCATCCTCGGCATAGACGGTGACGAGAAGACGGTCCTTGGGAAGTGCGAAATCCTTCGTCAGCAGCGACCAGGCGAACTGGATCGCATCGTCCTTGAAATAATCGCCGAACGAGAAATTGCCCAGCATTTCGAAAAAGGTCAGGTGGCGGGCGGTGTAGCCGACATTGTCGAGGTCATTGTGCTTGCCGCCGGCGCGAACGCATTTCTGGGCCGTGGTGGCGCGGGAATAGGGCCGCTTCTCCTGCCCGGTGAAGGCGTTCTTGAACTGCACCATCCCGGCATTGGTGAAGAGCAGGGTGGGGTCGTTGCGCGGCACCAGCGGGGAGGAGGGCACAATGGTGTGGCCATGGCCGCCGAAGAAGCCAAGGAAATGCGAACGGATGTCGGACAGGCTTGTCATGGGCTGTATGTAGCGGGCGGCCGGTTCCTTGTCACCGTTCCCTGTACGGGGCGAAAAACGGGGTACCAAAAGGCAGGTCATCCAAAGACTGGGCACCCAAAACCAGAAGAGGGGCACCCTTGTTCAGGATGCCCCTCCGGGAGTCGTTCCCCATGCCAACAGGGAACGAAAAACTCAGTCTTCGGCAGCGGCCTCCGCCGTTTCCTCCTCGCCATGCTGCAACGCCTGGCCGACCAGGCCCGCGTTCTGGCGCACCTGGGCTTCGATCTTGGCGGCGACGTCCGTGTTCTGGGCCAGAAACTGCTTGGCGTTTTCGCGGCCCTGGCCGATGCGCTCCCCGTCATAGGAGTACCAGGCGCCCGATTTCTCCACGACGCCGGCCTTGACGCCGAGGTCGATCAGCTCGCCGGTCTTGGACACGCCCTGGCCGTACATGATGTCGAATTCGACCTGCTTGAAGGGCGGTGCAACCTTGTTCTTCACCACCTTGACGCGGGTCTGGTTGCCCACCACCTCGTCATGGTCCTTGATCGCGCCGATGCGGCGGATGTCGAGCCGGACGGAGGAATAGAATTTCAGCGCATTGCCGCCGGTGGTGGTTTCCGGGTTGCCGAACATGATGCCGATCTTCATGCGGATCTGGTTGATGAAGATCACAATGGTGTTGGAGCGCGAGATCGAACCGGTGAGCTTGCGCAAAGCCTGGCTCATCAGGCGGGCCTGCAGGCCGGGCAATTGATCGCCCATCTCGCCTTCCAGTTCGGCCTTGGGCGTCAGCGCCGCAACCGAATCCACCACCACGATGTCGACACCGCCGGAACGCACCAGCGTGTCGGTGATTTCGAGCGCCTGTTCGCCGGTGTCGGGCTGGGAGATCAGCATTTCGTCGATGTCGACGCCGAGCTTGCGGGCATAGATGGGGTCGAGCGCATGTTCGGCATCGACATAGGCCGCGATGCCGCCCTTCTTCTGGGCTTCGGCCACCGCATGCAGCGCCAGCGTGGTCTTGCCGGACGATTCCGGCCCGTAAATCTCGATCACGCGGCCGCGCGGCAGACCGCCGACACCGAGCGCGATGTCGAGGCCGAGCGAGCCGGTGGAAACGGTATCCAGCGCCTCCGTCGCGGCCTCGCGCTGGCCGAGTTTCATCACGCTGCCTTTGCCGAAGGCGCGATCGATCTGGCTCAACGCCGCTTCAAGCGCCTTTTTCCGATCGCCGTTGTCTTCCCGTCCCACCACGCGCAAATTTGCCTGTGCCATGTCCGCCTCTTCTCTTATTTCACGCCGCCCCAAGCAGCGCAATGCAATGAATGTGCATGTTTTGTTCTTGTTTGCAAGATAGGTATCAAGATACTGATTATAATACGGTATTTTGATTGTGTTCGTATGACGTTCGGACGAGTTGGCGCGGGCAGGGAACCCTAGGTGCGGACGGATTCCCGCAAAGCCCGATTCCCTGCTGCCGGGCCCTTTCAGGGTGTTTTGGTCCGGGTCGAAAACCAGCCTGCCGCGATCACCGGCAGGCTGAGCGCCGCCCAGGAAAGCCTGTCCCAAACCCCGTCACCCACCAGGGCTGCGATGAGCCCGATCGTCGTGACAAGGCCGATCACGAGCGGCCAGACAAAGATCTGACGCAGGGTGCGTGCCGGGCGTATCGAACGGCGCATGCTCAGGCCTGCACCGTTGCGGCGGTCTCACTGCCCGCACCGCCGATGAGTTCTGTCAGCCTCTGTTCGAGCGCGCTGCGCCTCTTGCCCAGCCAGAGATAAACACCGCTCGCCAGAACGATGATGGTGATGATGTCGAGAACGGTCCAGATGATTTTCATCGCCAGCCCGCCATAATCGCCGAAGTGCAGCGGCTGGGAAATGAACAGCGCCTTGGCGTACCACGGCATCTCGCGCATCGCGGTCAGATCGCCGGTTTCGGCATCGATCAGCGCGGGCTTGTAAAGCCGCGAGGTCAACGGCGTCCTGCCCTCCATGAACACGGCATAGTGGTGCTTGCTGGAATAGACCGTGCCCGGGAAGGCGAGGAAAGACGGTGTCATGTCGGGGGCCGCCCGTTCCGCGGTATTCATTGCGGCCTGGATGGAGGCGAATTTCGCCGGCGCCGGTTTGTCCTTGTAAGGCGCCACCATCTGGGCGAGCTGGTCTGCCTGCCACAGATTGAGGATCGGCACACCCAGCGTGTTGAGCACGCCGGTTCCCCCCACCACGAATGCCCAGCACAGCGTGACAATGCCCAGCATGTTGTGCAGGTCCAGCCACTTGACCCGCGTGTTGCGGTTCTTGCGCACAGTGCCGAAGTCGAGCCGGCGCATGAAGGGTGTGTAGACCATCACGCCGGAGACGAGTGCCGTCACGAACAGAAGGCCCATCAGCCCGAGAAACAATTCGCCCGGCAGGCCTGCGAACATATCCACATGCAGGCGGAAGATGATGTCCATCACGTTGTTGCCGTCATCGGGCGCGTGCAGCACCCTGGCGGTGCGGCGGTCGATCATCGAATAGTGATTGTCCGTCGCAGCCGCGGTTTCTCCGACCGTGACATAGGCGATGCGCGGTTCCTCATGATCGAAAATGAGATATTGCGGCACGGTGCCGGGATATTGTGCCACGCCCGCCGCCACCACGCGGTCCAGGTTGACGAAGGGCGTGTTGGCCGCCATCGCGGGCGGTTCGGGCGCATCGCCCAGCGCATGATCGATCTCTTCATGGAAGATCAGCGGCAGGCCGGTGATGCACAACAGCAGCAGAAACGCCGTGCAGATCAGGCTGGTCCATTTGTGGATCAGATACCAGTGGCGGATCTTTGCCGCCTGTCGCGCGATTCCATTGCGAAGGGGGGCGCTCACAGCGACCACTCCAGCGAAATGGTGGCATTGCGGGGTGCGCCCGGCTGGACATAAACGTCATTGTAGGAGCCGGTGAAATAGCGCGCGTTCAGAATGTTCCTGACATTGAGTTGCAGGCGTGCCGGGCCGAAATCATACCCCAGCATCGCGTTCAGCAATGTGTAGCCCGGCAGCTTGAAGGTGTTGGGAAGATCGCCTGCCTGGCTTGAATAGTAATAAAGCCCGGCGCCCATGCTGAGGCCCTTCAGCATGCCGTCCTGCAATTCGTACTGGTTCCACAGCCCGACGCTGTGCACCGGGGCGTTCTGCGGGTGATCGCCAATCGGGATTGTGTTGTCGTTCACCACGCCGACATCGATATAGGCGTAGGTCAGGATGGTCTGCCAGCCCGGCGCCAAAGTCGCGTGCGCATCGAGTTCGAAACCGCGGCTTCGCTGTTCGCCTGTCTGTACCGAAAAACCTGGGTGAAGCTGATCGTCGGTCGATACGTTCTGCCGCGTGAGCTGGAACAGCGCGGCGGTCAGATCCAGCCTGTCGTCCAGAAGGCTGGATTTGATGCCGGCTTCCCATTGGCGGCCGGTTTCCGGCTTCAATGCCTCGCCCGCGAAAGTCAGGCCCGATTGCGGCAGGAAGGATTCGCTGTAGCTGGCATAGAGCACGGCTTGCGGCGTGACGGCATAGGTCAGGCCGACGCGCGGCGTGAAATGGGTGATGCTTTCCTCACCGCTTGCGCTGTTGCCGGATTTGGCAAAGTCCCACCGCCCGCTCAGCGTCAGGGTGAAAGCGTCGTAGCGGATGTGATCCTGAAGATAGAGGCCGGTGTCGTCGATGCTCTCCCGCGAACTGGGGCCCCAGGTCAGCACCGGCATCGGCTGGCCATAGACCGGCGCGTAGAGATCCAGCGGCATATAGGCGGCCGGATCGGCATAGTCGATCTGCCCGGCGGCCCAGCGATAGACGAAGGTGTAATGATCCACACCGGCGACAATTGTGTGGGACAGCGGCCCGGTTTCAAACGCCGCCTGCAGCCGTGAATCGCTGCCGTAATTCAGCCACCCGCCATTGGAGCTGTAAGGGTAGCGGTACAGGGTGCGGCCGTCTGCATCCAGATAGGACGAATACAGGATGTGATCCCACTCGGACCAGTTGCTGGTGTAGCGGAAATTCTGCGTGAAGCTGAACACATCGTTGAAGCGATGGCGGAATTCAAAGCCGAGGGCGGTACGTTCTGCCTTGCTTCTGTTGGAGCGGTCAGGCTCGCCCGTATAGCGGTCCAGCGGGTAGCGCCCGTAGGGGCCCGGTACCACCGCGCCCACATAGGTCAGGGGAAAACCCATATCGGTGCGGTCACGCTGAAAGCTTGTCAGCACAGTCAGCGATGTGTCGGGGTCGATGGTCCAGGTCAGGGATGGCGCGACATAGATGCGGTCATTGCCCTTGGCGTATTCGGTGAAGGTGCCGGAATGACGCGTCAGCGCGACAAGCCGGCCTGCGATGTTCGGATTGCCGAACAGGGTGGTGTTACCGTCGAGATGAAGCTCGTAGGAATCGAACGAGCCGTAATTCGCGCCGAGGGTGAGGAAGGTTTCCGGCCGGGGATGTTTGCTGACGAGATTGATCAGACCGCCGAGCGAGCCCTGGCCATAAAGCGCGGAGGACGGGCCCTTCATCACCTCCACCTGTTCCAGCCCGTAAAGCTCGACATTGAGCTGGACATAGGAATCGTATTGCAGCCCATCCTGATAGATGTGGCCTGAGGCATCGAAGCCGCGGATACGGAAATAATCCCAACTCTGGTAATAGCCGCCCGGCATCACACCGGCGACATTGCGCAGCACGTCGTCCAGCACCTTGCCACCCTGGTCGGCGATCAGATCCGCCGGAATGACCTGGATGTTCTGCGGGGTCTCGATCAGCGGGATGCTGCTTTTGGTGGATTCGGCGGTGCGCACGCCGGTGACCAGCACGGTTTCCACCGGCCCGGCACTGGCCAGCACGATCGGGGCGGCGGGGGCTGCCGTCCCTTCTGCCGCCATGCCGGGTCCGGTGGCGCCCGCCACAGCCAGCCAAGCCATTGATCCTGTTACTAATCCTGTTCGAAAAGCTGTCACGCCCGCCTCTTTTGCTGCAATATCGATGTCGTTGATATTGAGAGTCATTATCAATATCAACCCGAAGGGCGCGATTTGCTGCAGAAAAGGGAATTGCAGGGCTGCTGGTGGCTTTGCGGAAATTCAGGCTGCAGGCCCCGTCGCATCCACGGCTGCAATCGGATGGCCGCGTGAACTCAGTGCGCGGCGGAGCCCGAAAGCACGTCCTTCACCTTGGCCGCCAATTGCTTGAGGCCGAAGGGCTTGGGCAGGAAGTGGAGATTTTCCGCTTTCTCCTCGTTGCGGCGAAAGGCTTCCTCGGCATAGCCGGACATGAACATGATCTGCATCTCGGGGCGCAGGCGGCGCACCGCGCGCACCAGTGTCGGCCCATCCATGCCGGGCATCACCACATCGGTGATCAGAAGTGCGATGGTCTGGGCCTGATTGCGCACGATTTCGAGCGCCTCCTCACCGCCTGCGGCCTCCAGCACCTGATAACCGCGCATCCTGAGCGCGCGCGCGGCGAAGCTGCGCACCGCGTCCTCGTCTTCCACCAGCAGGATGGTGTCCTGCCCGGTGATGTCGCGCGGGGCGGTGGGCTCCGCCGCCTCCGGTGTGGCGGCGTTCTCGTCGATGCGGTGGCGCGGCAGGAAGATGCGGAAGGTGGCGCCCTTGCCCGTTTCGCTTTCGACCGTGATGAAGCCGCCGGTCTGTTTGACGATGCCGTAAACCGTGGCAAGGCCAAGGCCAGTGCCCTGTCCCACTGCCTTGGTGGTGAAGAAGGGATCGAAGATCTTGTCCAGATTTTCTTTTGTGATGCCGGTGCCGGTGTCGGCCACTTCCACCTTCACATATTCGCCCGGCGGCATGATCGCGGTGCCGAGCGCCATCGGCGTTTCCGCCGTGATGTTGGCGGTGCGGATAAACACGGTGCCACCCTTCGGCATCGCGTCGCGCGCATTGACCACCAGATTGATGATGGCGTTGGAAATCTGGGTTTCATCGGCATGCACCGGCCACAGATCGCCCTGATTTTCGAGCTTCAGATCGACCCCTTCGCGCAACAGGCGGCGCAGCATGTTGGCAAGCTCCGCCACCACGGCGCCGAGCGACAGCACACGCGGCTGCAGGGTCTGCTTGCGGGAGAAGGCGAGCAATTGCCCCACCAGATTGGCTGCGCGCAGCGCGTTCTGGTGAATCTCGTTGATTTCCTTGAACGAGGGGTCGCCCGCAGCATGGCGCATCAGCAGGAATTCGCAATTGCCGATGATGACGGTCAGAAGATTGTTGAAGTCGTGTGCGACACCGCCCGCGAGTTGGCCCACGGCCTGAAGCTTTTGCGATTGCGCGAATTTGAGTTCGAGCGCTTTCTGCGCCGACACGTCGATCAGATAGAACAGGATGCGCTTGTCATCGCCCGCGGCGAACGGGCTGGCATAAAACTCCGCCATCCGCTCCGGCTGGCCGCTGCCGGGCTCATCGGCGCGATGCAGGTCGATCGGGCCCGCGGCGCCATCGGCCGCCTTTGCGATCAGATGGGAAAGCGCCTCACGGTCATCGGCGATCGCGAGTTTCAGAACCTGCTGCCCGCTGAGCGAACCGGCCCGGTCGAAGAACGCGGCGAAGGCGCGATTGGCCTCCACGATCTCACCATCCGGTTTTGCCAGCGCGACGCCGACCGGGGCATCGCGGTGCAGGACGGGGGCGGGAAGGGGCGCGGTTTTCGCTTCGGCCGTGGCGGCTGCGCCTTGCGCCGTGCCGGCGGTGGCAAGGCGGGGGATGAACCACCAGGCCGCCTCGCCCCGAGAAAGCGGGCGGACCGCGGCAGTCAATTCGCTGCCGTCGGCCAGTTTCAGGGTTTCCTCGCGCGCCTCGCCCTCCGTGGCGCCGCGGGCCAGCCGGTAAAGCACGCTGGCAGAAGGTTCGCCGCCCAGCGCCAGTTCCGGCGGCGGGGGGATTTCGCCTTCCGCGATCCCGGTCAGCTTGCGGTATCCGGCATTGCATTCGACGGCCGCGCCGTCGGGCCCGGTGATAACCCAGGCGATCGCCGCGTGGGCTGCGGCTTCGGCCAGCCTTTGCGCTTCGGCAAGACGGTCCCCCGTCCGGGGCCGGATCGCATAGAGAAACACGAGCGCCACCGCGCCAATCCCGGCCAGAAGCGCAAAGCCCGCCCAGCGGGCCAGTTCCGGCGCACCCACCGCGAGGCCCGCGGCCATCAGCGCGACAAACAGAAAGCCCAGCGCCACCCAGCGCCAAACGCCACCCGGCAGACCGTAAGGCGTGCTGAGGCGGAGCGCGTTCACAGAAGATGCCTGATTTTGGGCCCGTTAGTGGGCGCGGATTTTCCCGGTAAGCCGCATGACATAGCCGATAACCTGAGCCACGGCCTTGTAATGTTCCGGCGGCACCGTCTCATCGATCTCGATGGCGGCATAAAGGGCCCGCGCAAGCGGCGGATTCTCGACAATCGGAACCTCATGCTCTTCGGCCACCTCGCGGATGCGCAGCGCCAGCGCGTCGACGCCCTTGGCCACGCAGATCGGCGCGGCCATCTTGCCTGATTCGTACTTTAATGCGACTGCGAAGTGTGTCGGGTTCATGATCACGACCGTCGCTTCCGGCACCGCGGCCATCATGCGGTGGCGGGCACGCTCCTGCCGGAGCTGGCGGATACGGGCCTTGACGGCCGGATCGCCCTCGGACTGGCGGTTTTCCTCCTTGATTTCCTGGCGGCTCATGCGGTTGCGCTTCATGAAGCGGTAGCGCTGCAGGAAATAGTCGCCGCCCGCGATCACCGCCAGAACCGAAAGGGCGGCCATCAGCACCTTCATCAGAAGGTGCATCATGTCGCCGGCAATGGCCTCCGGCCCCTGGGTCAGGGTGGCCTCCAGCCGCCCGCGCTCCGGCCACAGCACCAGCCATGTCACCGTGCCCACGATCAGGATCTTGATCATGCCCTTGATCAGGTTGGCGGCGCCTTCAAACCCGAACAGGCGTTTGAAGCCGTTCAGCGGGTTCAGCTTGTTCAGATCGGGCTTGATCCGTTCCGCGCTGAAGACCGGGCGGTGCTGCACCAGATGCCCGCCAATGCCCATGGCGAAAAGAATTGCGAAGACCGGCGCTAGCAGCAGCAGGGCCTGCAGCAGCACCATCCGCACCAGTTGCAGGGTGCCGCCGCCATCCAGGATGAACTGGTCCGGCTGTTCGAGAAAGATGCGGAAATGGCGGATGAAGCCTTCGGCGGTGGACGGTCCGAACATCGCGATGCACAGCGTGCCCGCCGCCAGCATGACAAAGGCGGTGACCTCTGTGCTTTTGACCACATCGCCTTTTTCATGCGCATCGTCGAGCCGTCTTTGCGTCGGCTCTTCGGTTTTATCGTCGTCGTCGTTGCCTTCCGCCATCTAGAGGAAGACCCGCATCTGGGTAGCGAAGAAATTCAAGAACACGGTCATCAAGGTGCCGAGCAGCAGCATCATGATCAAAAAACCGGCCATGATGTTGATCGGCATCGCGACGAAGAACACCTGTAGCTGCGGCATCAGCCGGGCCAGAAGCCCGATGGAGGCGGTGACGACGAAGCCGAACACCAGAAACGGTGCCGCCAGCTCCAGCCCGAGTGAAAAGGCGCTGCTGGTCATCCGGATCGCCAGTTCGGCCAGATCGCCGGTCGGCAATGCAGCACCCGGCGGCATCATGCGGTAGCTGCCTTCGATCGCACCGATCGCCAGATGATGCAGATTGGTGGCGAAGATCAGCACGGTGCCGAGAAGCGCGAAAAACGTGCCGACAATGGCGCCCTGTACACCCATGGTGGGATCGAGGGTCTGGGCATAGGCAAGGCCCGTCTGCGTGGCGACGAGATAGCCCGCGACCTGCAGCGCGCTCATGATCAGGCGCGCGGCGGCCCCGACGGCAACGCCAACGGTTGCTTCCTGTATGATCAGAAGGCCGAGCGGAAGGGCCGCCTGCGGCAGGGCTGCGGGATAGAATTTCGCCACCACCGGCGTCAGCGCCAGCGAAATGGCAAGGGCAAGCGACAGGCGCACGCGCGGCGGCACGCCGACGTCGCCGATCGCCGGCAGCAGCATGATCATCGCGCCGGCGCGCACGAAGACGAGCAGATAGACCAGCAACAGGCCGGACGGATCGGGGAAGCTGATCGTCATCGCCTGTTATGGGTCCTGCTAGTAAGCGGCGATGCGTTGGGCGACATCTGTCATCAACCCGCCCATGGCGGCACCGACAAAGGGCAGCGTGAACAGCAGAACCAGAAAGATCGCGATGATCTTCGGCACGAAGACGAGCGTCATTTCCTGAATCTGGGTCAGCGCCTGCAACAGGCCGATGGTCACGCCGACGACAAGCGCCGCCAGCATGGCGGGCGCCGATATTTTCAGCAGCACGTAAATCGCTTCACGCGCGAAGTCGAGCGTCTCCGCTCCGGTCATGACAGAACTCCGTTGTTTGCCATCCGCCGTCAGATCGGCATTTGCATGATGCTTTGATAGGCCTGGATCACCTTGTCGCGCACCGCGACCACGGTATCGAGGCTGAGTTCGGCGGCGTTGACCGCGTTGACCACATCGACAATGTCGGCCTGGCCCGCCACCTGTTTGAGCGCCATGGTCTCACCCTGTTTCAGGGTGCCGATGCTGTCGTTCAGCGCACCGGAGAGGAATTCGGAAAAATTCTGCGCCGGCGCGGCGGCAGCGCCGGTGGCGGCACCGCCTGCGCCCATCTGGGCGGCGGCCTGATAAGCGGCGGCGGCAAGGGCTGGAATGGCCATGGTCTATCTCCCCATTAACGCCGCAGCAGATCGACGGTGCGTGCCAGCATCGCTTTCGACGCATCCATCACATTGAGGTCGGCTTCGTAGGAACGCTGCGCCTCGCGCATGTCCATCACCTCGATCAGCGGATTGACGTTGGGCAGCTTGACGTAGCCTTGCGCATTGGCGGCCGGGTTGCCGGGATCGTATTTGCTGCGGAAATCGCTCATGTCCTGCACCGGGCGGCCGGATTCGACCATGGTGGCGTTCAGCGCGCGGTCGAAATCGCTTTTCATCGTGGCGACCTTGCGGCGATAGGGATCGCCGCCCGCGGTCTCGGCGGTGGAATTGGCGTTGGCGATATTCTCCGCGATCACGCGCATGCGGCTCGACTGGGCGCGCATGCCGGAAGCGGCAACAATCATCGAGGTTGCGAGATCCATGCTGTTCTCCTTCAGCCGCCCGGCTTGCCGATGGCCGTGCGCATCATGTTGATGGCCTTGGAATAGAGATTGGTGGCGATCTGATACTGGGCCTGGGTGTCGGCAACCTTGATCATCTCCTGTTCGAGGGAGACGGTGTTGCCGCCGGCGGTGCTTTCCGCATCGGGGGCGCTGTAATCCTGGAATGTGCCGGCGCTCCCCTTCAGGGCGATGTGATGGGGATCGGTAACGGTCAGGGCGCCGGGCGTTGCCCCCGTTCCGGCCGCCCGTTTCAACAGGGCGGCGAAATCCATCGGCTTGATGTCGCGGGCGCCATAGCCGGGTGTGTCGGCATTGGCGACGTTGGTGGACAGCACGTTCTGGCGTGTGTTCAGCCACGCCATGCGTTCGCGCAGTACGTCGAACAGCGGGATCGAGGACAGTTGCATCGGATGGTCCGTAACGCTCACTTAACCTTACCGGCGGCCATCCTCACCTGCGAAGTTTAAGCGGCGCTTAACGCAAGGCGATCTTTTTGCCGGGCAGATTCTTCCGCTCTTTAACGTGCGATTAAGCCTAACGGCCGCTTTATGCGCGCCATGGATCTGATCGACATCGTCCGCTACACCGGCGCGCTTCTTCTTGTCCTGGCCCTGATCGGGCTTGCGGGGCTGGCGGCGCGGCGCTTCGGCGTACCGGGTGTTGCGCGCGCCGGTGCCAAACGCCGGCTGGCGGTGGTCGAAACCCTGATGGTCGGCCCGCGCCACAAGCTCTATCTGCTCAGCCGCGATGGCGTCGAACATCTGGTGCTGGTGGGGCCGCAAGGCGCCAATGTGGTCGAACGCGGTCTTGGCACCACGCCGCCTGTGGAAACCGTGCCATGACACGCAGGTTTTGCGGGGTTGCCGCATTTCTTCTTCTGCTCGCGCTGCCGACGCTCGCCTTCGCCGCCGATGCGGCGCAAGGGGCGAATTCGCTGTCGATCAATCTGACCGGCAACGGGCTTTTCTCCGACCGGATCGTACAGATCGTCGCGCTGATCACGGTCTTGAGCCTGGCGCCCTCGATCCTGATCATGATGACGAGTTTCGTGCGCATCGTGGTGGTGCTGTCGCTGTTGCGCACGGCGCTGGGTGTCGCACAAAGCCCGCCAAACATGGTGATTGTCAGCCTGGCGCTGTTCCTGACGTTCTTCGTGATGACGCCGACCTTGCACGATGCCTATCAGGCCGGTGTGGTGCCGCTTGTCGCCAACCAGATCACCACCGAAGAGGCGCTCGACCGCGCCAGCGTGCCGGTGAAAAAATTCATGCTGGACCATGTGCGCACCAGCGATCTGAAGCTGTTTCTCGACATGAGCCACGCCAAGGCGCCGAAGAATCCGCAGGATGTGGCGCTGACGACACTGGCGCCGGCTTTCATGCTGTCGGAACTGAAGCGTGCCTTTGAAATCGGCTTCCTGATCTTCGTGCCGTTCCTGATCATCGACATGGCGGTGGCCTCGATCCTGATGAGCATGGGCATGATGATGCTGCCGCCGGTGATCATCTCACTGCCGTTCAAGCTGATCTTTTTCGTGCTGGTGGATGGCTGGCGACTGGTTGCCGGCTCTCTCGTCGAAAGTTACATGCATGGCCCGCCGCTGCACTGACACAGCCCTGCAACCACTCTTTAACCATGACGGGGTGAAACTTGCCCGTCGCATGGGGGTTTGAGCCCGTGGAGATCAAGAGCAGCAGCCGCGTTGAAAGCGGCAATGTACGCCGGGCCGGAAAGGCTTCAGCGGATACGGGCGGGCGTTCCTTCACCGTATCGCAGACCGGTGACGCGCCGCAGGCCCATACCACGGCAGCGCTGGGGCCGATCAGTTCGCTGGACGCGATCCTGACCCTTCAGGGGCTGGATGATTCCACCTCCGGCCGTTCCAAGGGCCTGCAACGCTGCGAACAATTGCTCGACATGCTGGATGAGGTGCGCGACGGCCTGCTGGCCGGCAGCATTCCGCGGGTCACGCTGAACCGGCTTGCCAGCGCGGTCAGCCGCCGCCACGACAATTTCGCCGATCCGCAATTGCAGGGCGTGCTGGACGAGATCGAACTGCGCGCGCGCGTCGAACTCGCCAAGCTCGAACAGGCCGACAAGCTTTATGCTTAGAGCGGTTCCAGGAAAAGTGTGAAGCGGCTTTCCGCCAGGAACCGCGACAAATAAAGAACGAGAGCATCGCCGCGATTCGTGGCGATGCTCTAAACATCCAGCAGCAGGCGCTGCGGGTCTTCAAGATTTTCCTTCACCCGGACCAGAAAGGTGACCGCCTCGCGGCCATCGACCAGACGGTGATCGTAGCTGAGCGCCAGATACATCATCGGGCGGATCACAATCTGATCGTCTTCCACCATCGCGCGCTTCTGTATCCTGTGCATGCCCAGAATGCCGGATTGCGGCGTGTTCAGAATGGGCGTGGACATCAGCGAACCGAACACCCCGCCATTGGAGATGGTGAAGGTGCCCCCCTGCAATTCTTCCAGCTTCAGCTTGTTGTCGCGCGCACGGGTGCCGAAATCGTTGATGGCCTTTTCGATCTGGGCCAGCGACAATTGATCGGCATCGCGGATCACCGGCACGATCAGCCCGCGCTCGGTCGAAACCGCAACCCCGACGTCGTAATAATTCTTGTAGATGATGTCGTTGCCTTCGATCTCGGCATTCACATTGGGCAGTTCTTTCAGCGCCGCGATGCAGGCCTTGACGAAGAAACCCATGAAGCCGAGGCGCACGCCGTGTTTCTTCTCGAAATCTTCCTTGTATTCGGTGCGCAGCGCCATCACGTGGCTCATATCGACTTCGTTGAAGGTCGTGAGCTGGGCGGCAGTGTTCTGCGATTCCTTCAGGCGCAGCGCGACGGTCCGGCGCAGACGGCTCATCGCCACACGCTCTTCCTGGGCGGCGCGCGGGCGCGGGCCGGTGGGAATGGCGGCGGGGGCCGGCTGGGGCTGATGGGCGCCCGCTTCCAGGGCGGCCAGCATGTCGCCCTTCAGCACGCGGCCATCCCGGCCGGTGCCCGGCACGGCGGCGGGGGACAATCCGGTCTCGGCCGCGATGCGGCGCACCGATGGCATGACGGGGGCTGCGGCCGCAGCAGGGGCGGGTGCCGCTGCAGGAACAGGTGCTGCGACGGGTTGCGGCGCGGGCTGGGGCTTCGGCGCTTCGGCCGGTTTCGGGGCTGCGGCCGCCGGTTTGGCCGTTCCAGTTTTCCCCTCGGCAATCGCACCCAGAATCGTACCCACCGAAACGGTGTCGCCTTCCTTCACCGAAATGCTTTCGATGGCGCCATCGGCAGGGGCGGGAACCTCCACACTGACCTTGTCGGTTTCCAGTTCCACCACCGGCTCGTCGCGGGCCACTGCCTCGCCTTCTTTTTTCAGCCAGCGGGCCACGGTTGCTTCCGTGACGGATTCGCCCATGGCGGGAACGGTAATCTGAATGCTCATCAATCATCTCCGCGCTGGGCGCATATGCCCCGGCGCACTTTATAGCGTTAATGCCTCGTTCAAGAATGCTTGAAGTTCGGCCAGATGCTGGCTCATCAATCCGGCCGCCGTGGAGGCATATTCGGGGCGGCCGACGTAACGGGGCCGTGCCGTGCCGCCGAGCTTCGCGATCGTGTCTTCGATCCGCGGTTCGACGAACGTCCACGCCCCCTGGTTTTTCGGTTCTTCCTGGCACCAGATGAATTCCGCCTTCGGGAAGCGGCGCATTTCGTCGGCCAGCGTCCCTTGCGGGAAGGGATAAAGCTGTTCCAGACGCAGGATCTGAATGCGGTTTTCGCCGCGCTTTTCGCGCTCCTCCATCAGGTCGAAATAGACTTTGCCGGTGCACAGGATCACCCGCTTGATATCGCGGTCGGGCACCAGTTTCACGCTGGTGGCGCCTTCCACGCATTCGGCCTGATCGCGGAACACGCGATGGAACGAAGACCCCGGCCCCATGTCGGACAGGAACGAGACGCAGCGCTTGTGGCGCAGCAGCGATTTCGGCGTCATCAGCACCAGCGGTTTGCGGAACGGCCGGTGCATCTGGCGGCGCAGGATGTGGAAATAGTTTGCCGGCGTGGTGGGGCAGGCAACCTGCATGTTGTCCTGTGCGCAAAGCTGGAGATACCGCTCCAGCCGGGCCGAGGAATGCTCCGGCCCCTGGCCTTCATAGCCATGCGGCAGCAGCAGCACGAGGCCGTTCATGCGCAGCCATTTCATTTCGCCGGAAGCGATGAACTGGTCGATCACGATCTGCGCGCCGTTGGCGAAATCGCCGAACTGCGCTTCCCACAGCACCAGCGCCTTGGGCTCGGCCGAGGAATAGCCGTATTCGAATCCCAGCACCGCTTCTTCGGACAGCAGCGAATCCACCACTTCGAATTCGGCCTGGCCGTCATGGATGTGGTTGAGCGGGATGTAGCGTGCCTCGGTCTCCTGATCGATCAGGGCCGAATGGCGCTGGCTGAAGGTGCCGCGCGAAGAATCCTGCCCCGACAGGCGGACGTGATAGCCCTCGTCCAGCAAGGTGCCGAAGGCAAGCGCTTCCGCCGTGGCCCAGTCGAACCCCTCGCCGGTCTCGAACATCTTGGCCTTGGCATGAAGCTGGCGGGCAATGGTGCGGTGCAGATTGAAATCGGCCGGCACCGTGGTCAGCGCCTTGCCGACCTGTTGCAAAAGCTCGTCCGGCACCGCGGTCTGGCCGCGGCGGTCGCCTTCCGGCGCCATCGAAAATCCGGTCCAGCGGCCATCCAGCCAGTCGGCCCGGTTGGGGCGATGGGTTTTGGACGCCTCGAACTCCTGATCCAGCCGCTTGTTGAACGCCGCGATCATCGTGCGCACGTCATCTTCGGTGACAGTGCCTTCGGCCACCAGCTTCGCGGCATAAAGCTCCAGCGCGGTCGGATGTTCCTTGATCGCGCGGTACATCAAAGGCTGTGTGAAGGCCGGTTCGTCCGTTTCGTTATGGCCGAAGCGGCGATAACAGAACATGTCGATCACGACATCCTTGTGAAACAACTGGCGGAATTCGGTGGCGATGCGGGCGCAATGGACCACAGCCTCCGGATCGTCGCCGTTCACATGGAAAATCGGCGCCTGCACCATCAGCGCCACGTCCGAACAATAGGGCGAGGAGCGTGAGTGCATCGGCGCGGTGGTGAAGCCGATCTGGTTGTTGATGACGAAATGAATGGTGCCGCCGGTGCGGAAACCTTTGGTGCCGCTCATCGCGAAGCATTCGGCCACCACGCCCTGACCGGCAAAGGCCGCATCGCCATGCAGCAGAAGCGGCAGCACGCTCGCCCGCTGCACCGTGTCGCCCAATTGCCATTGCTTGGCGCGCGCCTTGCCCAACACCACGGAATCTTCCGCTTCGAGGTGGGAAGGATTGGCGGTCAGGGACAGATGCACATTGCGGCCGTCGAATTCGCGGTCTGATGAGGCGCCGAGGTGATATTTCACGTCGCCTGAGCCTTGCACCTCGCTTGGGTTGGCGCTGCCGCCCTGGAATTCGTGAAAAATCTGGCGATAGGGCTTGGCCAGCAGATTGGCGAGCACGTTCAGCCGCCCGCGATGGGCCATGCCGAGCACGATCTCCTTCACGCCCAGTTGCCCGCCGCGTTTGATGATCTGTTCCAGCGCGGGGATCATCGCTTCGCCGCCATCGACACCGAAACGCTTGGTGCCGAGAAAGCGCACGCCGGCGAATTTCTCGAAGCCTTCCGCCTCGATCAGCTTGTTCAGGATGGCGCGCTTGCCTTCCGGGGTGAAGGAAATCTCCTTGTCCGGTCCTTCGATGCGGCGCTGCAGCCAGTCCTTCTGCTCCGGATCGTTGATGTGCATGAACTCATAGCCGATGGGCCCGCAATAGGTGCGGCGCAGATCGGCCACGACCTGGCGCGGGGTGGCATGTTCCAGCCCCATCACCCCATCCATGAAAACGGGACGGTCCATATCCTGGTCATGGAAGCCGTAGAAAGACGGATCGAGTTGGGGATGGGGGACCGGCTCGCCCAGCTTCAGCGGGTCAAGGTCCGCTTCCAGATGGCCGATCACGCGATAGGCGCGCACCAGCTGGATCATGCGAATGGATTGCTGGGCGCTGCTGCGGATTTCGGCCTGGCTGACCACACCCTTTTTCGGCGCCCACTGCCCGGTCAGCGCGCTGACCAGCTCGCTGCTTTCGTGGGCGGGGCGGGCATCGCGGCGCCAGGCGGGGCCCCGGCCCAACTGGGTCGCGTTCAGCCCGCGTTCGCCCAGTTCGGTGAACCAGGCCCGCCAGCTCGGCTCCACCGAATCCGGGTTTTCCAGATACTGGGCGTAAAGCGCCTCGATGAAATGGGCATTGGTGCCATAGAGAAACGAGGTCGCCTCCAGAATCTCGTTGGAGAGACGGGCGATACGATCCGGCGATGATTGGCTTGTCATTTCAACTGCTTGGGGGTGAACTTGTTAGGTTCATGCCCGGTCCATGGACGGCGCTGTGCCGACGGGGTGGCCTGTAACCCCGATTGCTTGGCAATTCAATGCCTTCACGGTGGTTAATATGGGTTCAATGCGGCGCCATTGCGACTGTTCGCCCGCAAGCCATGCTGCGGCGTCTGACGTGTTGCCGAAAGACAACCGGGCCACACGCTGTGCGGCGTGGGTCCAGTTGAATACTTACAATGAAATTGTGCGCGGGAATTGTGCGCCGGCCACGCGGCCTGCAGGCGATGGCTATTTCCCGTTCAGCAGTTCGACCAGCGTGGTGCCGAGTGCGGCCGGATTGGGCGAGACGCGGATACCGGCCGATTTCATCGCTTCGATCTTCGAATCCGCGCCGCCTTTGCCGCCGGAGATGATGGCACCGGCATGGCCCATGCGCCGGCCCGGCGGTGCGGTGACACCGGCAATGAAGCCCACGGTCGGCTTTTTGACCTTGTGGTTCTTGAGGAATTCGGCCGCGTCTTCTTCCGCCGTGCCGCCGATTTCACCGATCATGATGATGGATTTTGTTTCCGGGTCGTTGAGGAACATGTCCAGCACCTCGATATGCTCGGTGCCTTTGACGGGATCGCCGCCAATGCCGACGCAGGAAGATTGGCCGAGGCCAACTGCCGTCGTCTGTGCCACTGCTTCATAGGTCAGCGTGCCGGAACGCGACACGATGCCGACGCTGCCGCGGCGGTGAATGTGGCCCGGCATGATGCCGATCTTGCATTCGTCCGGTGTGATCACGCCGGGGCAGTTCGGCCCGATCAGGCGCGATTTGGAGCCGCACAGCGCACGCTTCACCTTCACCATGTCCAGCACCGGAATACCTTCGGTGATGCAGACGATCAGCGGGATTTCGGCGTCGATCGCTTCCAGGATCGCATCGGCGGCGAAGGGCGGCGGCACGTAGATCGCGCTGGCCGTGGCACCGGTCTTCTCGCGCGCTTCGCGCACGGTGTCGAACACCGGCAGGCCCAGATGGGTCGAGCCGCCCTTGCCGGGCGAGGTACCCCCGACCATCTTGGTGCCATAGGCGATGGCCTGTTCGGAATGGAAGGTGCCCTGATTGCCGGTGAAGCCCTGGCAGATGACCTTGGTGTTTTTATCGACGAGAATGGACATGGATGCTTACGAGCCTTTCACGGCGTTGACGATTTTCTGGGCGGCATCGGCCAGATCGCTGGCCGAGAGAATGGGAAGGCCGGATTCGGCCAGAATCTTCTTGCCCAATTCGACATTGGTGCCTTCAAGGCGAACCACCAGCGGAACCTTCAGCGAAATCTCCTTCGCGGCGGCGACGATGCCTTCCGCGATGATGTCGCATTTCATGATGCCGCCGAAAATATTGACCAGAATGCCTTTCACATTCGGGTCGGAGACGATGATCTTGAACGCCGCCGTCACTTTTTCCTTCGAGGCGCCGCCGCCGACATCGAGGAAGTTGGCCGGTTCTTCGCCATAAAGCTTGATGATGTCCATCGTCGCCATGGCAAGACCGGCACCGTTGACCATGCAGCCGATGGTGCCGTCGAGCTTGATGTAGGAGAGGTCGTATTCCGAGGCTTCGACCTCTGCCGGGTCTTCCTCTTCCAGATCGCGCAGTTCCTGCACGTCCTTGTGGCGGTAAAGCGCGTTGTCGTCGAAATTGACCTTGGCGTCGAGGCAGATGACCTTGCCGTCCTTGGTCACCACCAGCGGGTTGATCTCCAGAAGGCTCATGTCCTTGGCGAGGAAGGCCTCGTACAGGCTTTTGATCAGGGCGCCGCATTGCTTGGCCTGATCGCCCTTCAGCTTCAGGGCCGAGGCGATCTGGTTGCCGACATAAGAGGAATAACCGGCAGCCGGTTCGATCTGGAAGGTGTGAATGCGCTCCGGCGTCTTGTGGGCGACTTCCTCGATATCCATGCCGCCTTCGGTGGAGGCAATGAAGGCGACGCGGCTGGTGGCGCGGTCGACCAGGGCGGAGAGATAAAGTTCGCGCTCGATGGCTGAACCGTCTTCTACATAAAGCCGCTTCACCACGCGGCCCTGCGGCCCCGTCTGATGGGTGACGAGCGTCATGCCCAGCATGCGCTCGGCTTCCTTTTTCACCTCGTCGATGGACTTCACCACCTTGACGCCGCCGCCCTTGCCGCGGCCGCCGGCATGAATCTGTGCCTTCACCACCCAGACCGGGCCAGGCAGCGCCTTGGCTGCGGCAACCGCTTCATCCACCGTGAAGGCCGGCTTGCCCGTGGGCACCGGCACGGCGAATGCGCGCAAAACTGTTTTGGCCTGATATTCATGAATGTTCATACGGGTCGCGTCCTGACGAAATGCGGGGTGCGGGAATGGGGGGCGCCGGAAACGGCCGTCCCCGGCGCGGGGGCACAATATCAGCCGCGCTCCATGGTGCAAGCCGCGATCCGTCGCGGTTGAACGCCTGTTTGCCGGGCGCAACGGCTTGCGATCGGCGACCTTTGGATGGGTGTCGCCCTTTGTGAGGCAGCGCGTCAGGTGCCCTGTTCTGGTACAGAAGGACGGAATCGCAATTTTATTCCACACTGTTCTGCCACCCTGCACCGGCCATGATCCCGATCTCGGACGACAATCCCGTACGTATCACGCCCTATATCACTTGGGCGATCATCGCGCTGTGCGTGGCTGTTTTCCTGTGGGAGCTTTCGCTCGGGCCGCATATGGCGGCGGCGAGTTATATCTTCGGCTTTGTTCCGGCAACCTTGTTCGCGGGTGTGAAAAGTCCGTCTGCCGCACTCGGCATTCCAGGCTCGGTAACCCTGTTTACTTCGATGTTTCTGCATGGCGGCTTCATGCATATCGCCGGCAACATGCTTTATCTCTGGATTTTCGGGAACAATGTGGAAGAGGCGATGGGCCACTTCCGCTATCTGCTGTTTTATCTCGCCAGCGGTCTGGCCGCAGCCTTTACCATGGCATTGATGGATCCGCTTTCCACCGTGCCGATGATCGGCGCGTCGGGCGCGATCTCCGGTGTGCTGGGCGGCTATGTCCTGCTTTATCCGCGCGCGCGCGTCACGGCCATCGTGCCGCTCGGCATCCTGTTTTATCCCCTGAGAATTAGCGCGATCTGGGTTGTCGGCTTGTGGTTTTTGCTGCAATTGCTGAATGCGGTCTTGAGCGATCCCAATCAGCCCGGCGTTGCATGGTGGGCTCATGTCGGGGGCTTTGCGATGGGGCTGTTGCTGACCCCGTTCTTCAAGACCGCGCAATATCGCCTGTTCGGCGATGTCCGCCGCGGGCCCTGGGGGTGAATATCTGGATAAGTGTCTGACGGGTGAATGCCTTTTGGGAAAATGGGGGCGTTAACCCACGTCATAGCCCCCCGCGCAAAGGCCGTGATCCGCTCCCGTCGCCACCGGTTGCGATCTTGGCACGGCTTCTGCTGGGGGAGGCTGTATCCGGCCGGAAACGTTCCGAACTGGTTCATCCTGCCGGGTGTGCGTGGCGTCTTCAAAACGGCGGCACAACAATAAAATGTCGCAGAACAACACATATTGGGCATGGCCGGGACAGTGAACACTATGAAACACCGCAATTCTCATCTCTTGATCGGTTATTGGAGCCGCCTGCGCCGCGGCCGCGCCGTTCCCGATCAATGCGATATCGATCCGCGTGCGATCAAGCGGATGCTTTCCTTCGTCTTCATCCTGGATGCGGTCGATACCATGCGCCCGGTTTACCGGCTGGCGGGTACATCGCTATGCCATCATTTCGGCACCGAGTTGAAAGGGTTGAGCTTCCTGGCCCATTGGGAAGAGGAAAGCCGCCGTGCCCTTGCTGGCCTGTTGCAACAGGGGCTCGCGCTTCAGAAGCCGCTTTGCCTGTCCTCGGTTGCCGCCACACCGGAATGCGGCATGGCAGAGGTTGAAACCACGCTGGCGCCCGTCACCTTTGGCGAAGTGAAGCCGACGCGCTTTCTGGGGCTGGTCCAGATTCTGGGCGATGCCGATACGCTGGCGGGACGGCCGATTGCGTTTGAGCGTCTGGCCGGATCGCAATTCGTGGAAGAAAACCAGCCGCTGGCGCCGCCGGATTTTCCGCTGCCGCCATACCCCGTCACGTCCTTCCCGCCGGTGTCTGGCCACCCGAAAGCCCCGCATCTGCGGCTGGTGGTGAACCGCAATACGGCCGCGCCGGACGCGCCCGACCAGGTTCAGAACGGCTTCATGGCAGAAGGGCAGCCGGCGGATACGCCGATGGATGCGCTTACCCGCCTGCTTGACGTCTATGGCACCGGCATTTCAATCGGCAAGTAACGCGCCGGGCGGATTTTCCGCTTTCGCCTTCAGCGCCCGGTGCACCATCAGGCGGATGCTGAGATATTGAATGACGAACAGTGAAAGCTGCAGCACAAGCGGAACGGTACCGTTGAACCAGGCCCAGGCCGCCGGGCTCATGGTCAGGGCCACGAACAGATTGGCGCACGCGATCGCGAACATTGCCGCCGCCCAGACATAGCCCCACGCGATCGGCACCGATGCGGGCAGGTTTTCCGTCACGATGGGCGGCATGTAACGCCCCATCCAGTTCGGTTTCAGCATGACAAGGCCGATCGCGAAGGTGGCGATACTGGGCTTGATCATGATGAAGCGCGGGTCGTTCAGGAACAGCGTGATGCTGCCCAGCACGATGACAAGCCCAAGGCTCATCCACTGCATGGCGGCGACGCCGCGCCCGCGCCATTTCAGCCAGCCGATCTGTGCGATACCGGCTGCAATGCCCAGCACGGTTGCCCATAAAATACTGCCGGTGATGGCATAAAAGGCCACGAACAGAATGGTCGAGAGCAGATCGACGGCGACAGGACGGAATGCTTTCAGGAGATCGAGCATGGCTGCACCTCAGAATGTTTCGCTGTCCAGGATGTTGCGCAGATAGGCGACGTGCCCGGCGAAGGCGCGTCTGCCTTCGGGTGTGGCGCGCACGCGGGTTTGCGGCCGTTTGCCGGCAAAGCGTTTTTCGATGGCGACGTAACCGGCCTTGCTCAGTGTTTCGAGATGGGCGCCCAGATTGCCATCGGTCGCGCCGACGATTTCGCGCAGGCGCGTGAAGGCCATCCATTCGTTGCGGGCGGCGGTGTTCAGCACGGCCATGATCTTCAGCCGCAGCGATTGGTGGATGATCTCGTCAGGCCCGGCCATGGTCACCGCCTGAGCCACAGTCCGATACCGATCAGCGTGCCGCCGCCGCCAATCGCCATCCACAAATCGTAATACGACCCACTCAGCCAATAGCCCGCGAGCGTCAGGGCTGCGAGGGTGACGCCGGCCGCGATCAGCGCGCGCCCGACCCACAGCCCGAACAGGATCATGGCGAAGGAAAAGAAGGTGGGCCAGAACGCGGCTTCCGCCCGCCAGCTGAACTGGCCAAGGTGGAGCCACAGGCTGCCGAAAGCGAAAAAGCACAGCACCACCGCCGGAATGCGCCAGTTGATATGGGCCGTGCTGGCATCGGTGTCGCGGTGCCGGGCGCCCATCGCCATCGCAACGCTGGCGGCAAGGCCGAAAAGATCGAGCCCGATCCAGATCCACCCCGACCACGGCGCCAGAAAATGGGTGGCGCAATTGCCGGCAAACCAGATCGCGCCCCACAGAAGGATGGAATCGCTGATCCGGTTATAGGTCAGAAAGGCGCGCGCCCGGCGCTCGACACCGGCAATATCCGCGAGCAGGGCACCAGCTTCTTCCGGTTTGACCGTCATGGATTATTCACACAGAGAACTCTGCCACGCAGAGTATGTGGTCACGTTTGCGCCGGATACAAGACCCTTTCAGGCAGGATGATGTGGACAGGCGGGATGATGTGGGCGGGCAGGGCGGTGCGGGAACTTTTTATGCCGCCTGTGTGTGCTGCCCGGTCAGGGATTGGGGGCGGGCGGCTGTTGCGGATGGTCGACCGGATTGGCGGTCGGATCGCTGTGCATGATGATGCGGTTGAAATTCTGCTCCTGCTGGCGCCGTTGCAGATAGGGAATCTCGTAGCGTTCCACCGTGTTCACATAGGCCTGATAGGCCGCATCGTCTTGCGGAAGCCGCTTGTCGCAACGGTCGGGTGGCAATTTCTGGGTTTCCTGGCACCACAGATCGAAATTGATGGTCTTCACGTCATAAGTGGTGCGCGACGGCGCGGGCGGCAATGGTTGCGCGAAAGCAAGACCACCTGCGAACACCAGAGAAGCGGTTGCCAGAACAAGGCCGAAGCGGATGAAGCGTCTCATACCCCAACATAGGCGCGATAGGGGGCCGGTTAAAGGCCGCCTTGTTTTATAATAATGGGCAATCCGTCTAAAGGGCGGCCTGTGCGGCGGCGAAACGCTGCGGGCCGTCTTCGGCGACCTTCACGCTTTCGGGCGGCAAGGGCGCACGGCCCAGTATCATGTCGGCGGCCTTTTCCGCGATCATGATGGTGGGGGCATTGGTATTGCCCGACACCAGTGACGGCATCACCGAGGCATCGACCACGCGCAACCCCTCCACGCCGTAAACGCGCAGCCGACTGTCCACCACCGCGCCATCGCCGGTGCCCATCCTGGCGGTGCCAACCGGGTGATAGATGGTTTCGGCCGTCTTGCGGACGAAGGTGTCGATGTCTTCATCGCTGCGGACCTGTGCGCCGGGCATCAGCTCCGGCCCGCGATAGGGATCGAACGCCTTCTGCGCGAAAATCTCGCGCGCCATCTTCACCCCTTCGCGCAACGCGCGGCGGTCTTCCTCGGCCTCCAGATAATTGGGCTGGATCAGCGGCGGCGCCAGCGGGTCGGCGGATTTCAGCGAAATGAAGCCGCGGCTTTGCGGGCGCAACTGGCAGACATGGGCCATGAAGCCGTGGCGGTCGGCGCGGCGCCGTGTGTGATCGTACATCAGGGCGGCGATGAAGTGATATTGCAGGTCCGGGGTTTCGAGGTCCGGGCGGCTTTTCAGGAAGGCGCCCGATTCAAGCCCCTGTCCGGTCGCAAGCCCGGTGCCGAACAGCAAATATTGCAAGCCGGTTTTGGCCGCATTCAGCGGGTTCGACTGACTGTAAAGCGTGATCGGCTGGGTGCATTCATACTGGATCGAACAATCCAGATGGTCCTGCAGATTCTGGCCCACGCCGTCGAGATCGGCCACCACGTCGATGCCGAAACGGTTCAGGGTCTCCGCCGGGCCGATGCCGGAGAGCATCAGCACCTGCGGTGTGTTCACCGCACCGCCGCAGAGGATGACTTCGCGTGCGGCGCGCACATGCACCACCTCTTTCTTCTGCACGAATTCGACACCGGCGGCGCGTTCGCCTTCGAAAATGATGCGGCTGACTTGCGCGTGGGATTCGATGGTGAGATTCGGCCGCTCCAGAATGGGTTTCAGATAGGCGGTGGCCGCGCTCCAGCGTTTGCCGTCGTGAATGGTGAACTGATAGGGGCCGAAGCCTTCCTGCGCGAAACCGTTGAAATCACGCGTGGCGGCATGGCCGGCCTCGACACCGGCGCGCACAAAGGCGCGGAACAGCGGATTGGCGGAACGCCCGTTGGAAACATGAAGCGGGCCGCCCGCGCCATGAAAATCGTCGCCGCCGTTCTCGTTGCTTTCGGCGCGCTTGAAATAGGGCAATACATCGGCAAACGACCAGCCTTCGCAGCCCATCTGGCGCCAGCGGTCGTAATCGCGCGCATGGCCGCGGATATAGATCATGCCGTTGATGGAGGAGGAGCCGCCCCAGCCCTTGCCGCGCGGCCAGTAAAGCCTGCGATTGTTGAGGTTCAGTTGCCCTTCGGTTTCGTAATACCAGTTGTAGGGGTTGGGCTTGCCGAGAAGTGCCGGAATTCCCGCCGGCATATGGATCATCAGCGATTTGTCGCGGCCACCCGCCTCGATCAGCAAAACCTGCGCCTTTGAATCGGCGGACAGCCGGTTGGCCAGCACGCAGCCCGCACTGCCGGCACCGATGATGATGTAGTCATAAGTCTGCATGGTCGCCACAGCCATAGAATCCCTGGCCGGAGCATAGCGGAATTGACGGGCGCGTCACAGACGGCGGTGTTTGCGCTGGCTCGCAAGGTGGGCGCGCCGCATGTTTTCAGCGCACCAGTGCGACATTCTGGCAGCGTATGCCGTTCACGCGCACATCGGCTTCGCCCAGGCTGACACCGGCAAGCCCGGTCAGCCCGTTGATGGTGTCGTCAAGCGGTGCGGCCACGGCCTGCAACGTGTTGCTCATGGCAGCCGTGACGGCGTTTTGCCCGAGTCCGATGCCGAGGCCGAGCAGCTTTACCCGCAACGACAATTTGCCCAGTAGGGTGGAAAACAAACCTTGTGCCAGATCGTCGGTGCGCACGGTTTTGGTGGTGCCGCTGGCAATCTCCGCTGCATCGAAATCCACGCTCTGCCAATTGACGCCGCCCAGTTTTGCCTGCGCGAAGCCGCTCACCTGCAGAAGCGCGGTGTTGATCAAGGTGAAATCGCGCAGATTCAGAGCGCGCTCGAAATCGCTCAGGTCGCTGCTGTTCAGGCTGGCAAGGGCCGCCTGGCCGATGCTGGGTTGCACCGACAGGGTTACGTGGTCATCTTCGGGCGCTGCGCCGCATGTCAGCGCGGACAGTTTCGCTTCGGCGGAAGCGAGTTCGATCAGCACCGGCACGGTGATGCTGGCAATGCCGGAGAGGGCGCTGCCCTGCGGCAGGATTTCCGCCTTCAGCCACAGCCGCGCCTGTGCCGTGCGTACGATCACGTCGTCCTTGCTGGTGATCGCGATCCAGGGCGAATTGGCGGGCCGTTCACCGATGGCGAGCGTGGCGGTGATCTTCGTCAGCCCCGGCACGTTGGCGGCAACATCGAAACTGACCTGATGGCCGCCTTGCGCAAGCGTCAGCACCGCGGCGGCAAGATCCAGCGCGCCGACCGAAACGCCGGAGCCGTGCGACGGATTGATGAAATCCTGATCGCCATAGGGTCCAAGGTCCAGCAGATGATTCAGCGCGACGGGCTGGCTGTTCGCGGCATTCGCGATATCGCCCATCGCGCGGGCGGCATCGCGTGCGCCATCGCTCCGCAACACATCGGCAATGGCGTTCAGCACATCGCCGCCGGTCATCTTGGCCGCCAGCGTCTGGTTGAAACTGGCGGCCTTGAGGTCGAGGCGGGTTTTCAGCGCGTCGGAAAACCGGAACAGATCGACCTGCGCGCCGGCGAGATTGTTATAATCCATCGCGGAGAGATTGACCGTGCTGCCGGTCAGCGCCGACAGCAGTGCGTTGGCGATGCCGCCCTTGATCTGCAGCAGGCGCGAACCGATCGAGAAGCTGACCAGTTCGGCACGCGCAGCGGTCGCGCTGCGCCGGATCGTGAGGCCGGAGCGGCCGAGCAGGACGGACGCGAAATAAAGCGGCGCCTCGCCTTCGAGCGTCACCTGCGCGGCATCGGCGGGGGCCGCACCGGCCACAAAGCGCGCGGACGGGGCAAGCGTGGCAAGCGGTTGATAGGTGCCGGTCACCACCTGGGCGGTGATCGGCCCGCCCCAATCGTTTTCCCGCGCGGTGGCGTTGGCTGCGGCCACCGCCCGGTCCAGATGACCGGCTGCAGCCATGGCAGCAAGATCGGCGATGCCCTGAAGCTGGCGCGCTTTCAGATAGGCATGGCCGAAATCGACCGCGCCCGCGGTGAAGCCCACCAGCACCAGAAGTGACAAGGCCGTGATCATCGCGACGGCGCCCTTGCGGTCGCGGCAGAAATGCCTGAAGCGCATCAGAATCCCCCCAACCGCACACTGGCCGAGCGCGTGATGGTGGAAGACGGCATCGGGATCAGGCCGGAGGCCGCCCAGAACGCGCTGCCCGATGCGTCATAGGCGATGCTGACGGTGAAGGCCTCGCCGCTGCCGCGATATTCGGCCCGCACCTTTTGCGGCGACAGGGCACCATAGTCGGCGATTTCGCTGTTCAGGCTGTCCTGCGCCAGGCTGGTGCGCTCGGCCCCGTCCAGGCCTGCAATGGCGGCGCGGGCCGCGTCATTGGCCAGTTCCTGAACATTGTGCGCCAGCCAGAAATAGCCGCCGTAAGAGATGATGCCGAGCAGGAACGCCAGCAGAATGGGCGACACCAGCGCGAACTCGACCGCGGCGTTACCATTACAGTCAGACAGCCGCGACCGGCGGCCATTACCCCAGAACCCCAACCGCATTTCCGGCCCCAACCCCCGGCGAAGGTTGATCCGAATCCATTACGCTACTTAAGGTAGTATATTCCCTTTAACGGAAGGTTTCCGGGGCTGTTATTGCGGTTGGGTTGCCGGTCCGGTTTCCGCGGCCGCGGGTGGGGCGGCCTGACGCTGCACGTTGGTTTCGAGGTCGGGCAGGGTGATGTCGAGCGAGCGTTTGCACTGGGCCGAGGCGGCGGCCAGCGTATCCACCTGCCCATCCAGAACCCAGCAATCGTAATCGGCCTGGGCACGGGCGGCCTTGTCGGGGAATTGATCGCGGCCTTTGACCAGCGCCCGGATCAGCCGCCCGCGATAGCTCTCCGCCGCATCGTTCGGCGCCCCTTCCGGCGACACCGGAACGCCCCGGCCGCTGTCGAGCGCCTTGCGCGCAAACGCATCCGCCACGCCGGAGACCGAGTTGCTGAGTGTGCTGAGCGAGAACGAGCCTTCCTGATCGAACGCGGTACCGGGCGGGGCGGCGACCTCGCCGAAGGAACGCGCGAGCAGGCTGTAATATTTGTAGAGCGAGCGGTCGAAGCTGGAGCCGGTGGGCTGCATGCCGGAAAGTTCGTCCAGTGCCGTGCGCCCGGCGCAGCCGGCCAGCACAAGCAGTAGCGCCAATCCGATTGCGCCCGATAATGACCGTGCGGCGGGCCGGCGCAACGGTGTGGCGCTCTCAGTCTTTTGCATTTGCATCAAAACCCCTCGGGCTTGTCAGTGATTTGTTATGCCCGGCTATAGCGTGGGCGGCTTCGTGGGTTAAGGCCCCGTTGTTGCAGATGCCCGGAAAACGGGAAAAACGACCGGAAAAGAATGAAATAAAGCCCGTGCGCGCCGCCGATGTAAACGATCCGTTGACCGTCATCGGGTTACAAACGCGACAGAGGCCGTGGGGACCTAGCCGTTGGCGATGGCGCGTACATGAAACCGGAATTGGAGCCTGTCATCGCCAAGGCGCGTGCCGAACGGCGCCGCTTCCGCCGTGTGCGCGTGGATCAGCCGGGCAAGCTGTTCATGCCCGCCTCATCACAGGAAGGCGATTGCACCATCCTCGACATGTCGCCCGGCGGGGCTGCGATCCAGTCCGCGCTGCCGCTCGAAGAAAACATGCAGGTCATCATCTATATCGATGGTTTCGGCCGCTTCGAAGGGCAGATCACGGGCCGCAATGACGAAGGCTTCGGTGTGCAGTTTCAATGCACCGCCGCCAAGCGCGAACGTATCGCCGAACAACTGACCCTGTTTGCCAGTCGCGGCCTTGTCAGCGATGCCGATTTGCGCCGCCACGACCGCATGCCGGCCAAGGGCTTTACCCGCTTCACCCGCGCCGACGGCGAATTGGTGAAATGCGAAGTGCTCGACCTTTCCTTGTCCGGCGTTGCACTCAAATCGCCGGTGCGCCCGCCGATCGGGGAGTTCGTGCTGATCGGGCAGATGGCGGGCCGTGTGGTACGCCATCACGAACAGGGCATCGCCATCGAATTCGTCGGCGGCACGTCGCAGGAAAAGCAGACGGCCGAAACGCTGAAGACCAGACTTTCAATCGCGAAGTAAAACCCGCGCTGGTATTACTGGCCGAAATCCCATTCCATTCCCGATGATGTGGTCGCGGCAATGCCGAGGCTTGCGCGCGTATTCTTCGGCAGGTTGGCCGCAACCTGCGCGTGGGCACGGGTGAGATAGGCTTTCAACTCCGCCGGTTTCAGCGCCTTCAATCCGTCCATCGCGACCCAATGCGCCCGCGCAAGATAGGGGCACGGCCTGATACCGTCGCTTGCGGTCAGGATGCGAAAACTCTGTTCGCCTGCCTTGAACCAGACGCCGGTGCCGCGGCCGTTCTCCATTGTGATCATCGCGAACATCTTGCCGCCGACCTTGAAGACACGGCTTTCACCCCATGGCGTGTGAACGCTTGTTCCCGGAAGGGAAAGGCAATGGCGCTCGATCGCGGTGTAGCTCACGTGCCCAGTCTCATGGGTCTAGTCTCACGTGCCGGATTCCGGTGGCAGGCCAAGCGCCTTGCGCGCCTGTTCGCGATGTTCCGGCTTGATGCTGCGCGCCACCATGCCGAGCGCGAGCGCCAGAACCGCGGCGTCGTCGGTGAAGCCGATGGCCGGCAGAATATCGGGCAGCGCATCGACCGGCGTGACGAAATAGGCCATCGCGGCCAAAAGAATGCCGCGCACGCGCCCGGGTGTTGTGGGATCGGTGACGCAATACCATGCCGCCGCCAGATCTTCTGAAAACGGAACATGGCCGGAATAGCGCAGCAATTTTTTCCAGAACCGTTCGCGCACCAGTTTTTCATTGCGCGCGACCACGGCGGGCAATTGTGCGGCAGGCGAATCCGGCAATTCGATATCGTTGGCCATGGCCCGAATATCGGGGTTCTCGCCTGCGATTAAAAGAGTTTGCGGGCCTCTCGCATGGACCATGGCCGGTGAACTGTGGAACACTGGCGCTGGAAATCGAGGAAAAACATCACGATGGCTGCTGAAATTCCCGCCGCGCCCGCCGCGCTGATCGCCCAGCCTTTTCCCCGCCTGATGGGTGTGGAGATCGTGGAGGCGGGCAAGGACCGGGTCCGCGGGCGGCTGACGGTACGCCCGGATGTCTGCACCGCGGGGCACATTCTGCATGGCGGCGCGATCATGGCCTTTGCCGATACGCTGGGGGCGACAGGCGCGTTCCTGAACCTGCCGGAAGGGGCGGGCGGAACCACCACCATTGAAAGCAAAACCAATTTCATCGGGGCCGCCAGGGAAGGCACCACGGTGGAGGCCGAAGCGCTTCCCATCCATATCGGGCGGCGCAGCTCGGTCTGGCAGACAAAGATCACCCGCGCCGACGGCAAGCTGGTTGCCATTGTCACCCAGACCCAGATGGTACTTTAGCAATTCGTGCGGCAAACCGCCCCGCGCCAAAGCAATTCCAGGAAAAGCAGGAACCGGTTTTCTGTCCGGAATTGCGATAATCCAACAGCTTAGAGCCGTTCATCCATTCCGGAAAATGGCGCATGGCTCGAAGCTCGAAAGGCTCTAGGCGCGGGCGGACGGGCAGTCTAAGAGTCGGAAAAGACGCCATTCAAAGAGAGGAATGTCCATGGAACTCAATTCTTCGGTTGCAGCAGTGATTACCGGCGGGGCCTCGGGCCTGGGCGAGGCGACGGCGCGTGCGCTGGCCAAACACGGTGTGAAGGTCGCCCTGTTCGATTTGCAGAAGGACAAAGGCGAGAAAGTCGCCAGCGAAATCGGCGGTGTCTTCTGTGAAGTGAACGTGACGAACGACGAAAGCGTGGCCGAAGGCTTCAAGAAGGCGCGCGCCGCCCATGGGCAGGAACGCATCCTGGTCAATTGCGCCGGCACCGGCAACGCGGCGAAGACCGCCAGCCGCGACAAGAAGACCGGTGAAATCCGCTTCTTCCAGTCCAAGGATTTCGACCGCATCATCCAGATCAATCTGGTCGGCACCTATCGCTGCATCGCGATGAGCGCGGCCGGCATGTTGACGCTGGACCCGCTGGCGGGCGGCGAACGCGGTGCCATCGTGAATACCGCGAGCGTGGCGGCACAGGATGGCCAGATCGGCCAGGCCGCCTATACCGCCTCGAAAGCCGGCATCAACGGCGTGACCCTGGTGGTGGCGCGCGATCTGGCGCAGGAAGGCATCCGCTGCAACACCATCATGCCGGGTCTGTTCAACACCCCGCTTCTGGCCGGTGCGCCGGAAAATGTGAAGCAGGCGCTCGGCGCTCAGGTGCCGTTCCCGCCGCGGCTTGGCAATCCGCCGGAATATGCCAGCCTCGCGCTGCAGATGATCACCAACGGCTATTTCAACGGCGAGTGTGTCCGCCTCGACGGCGCGATCCGTATGGCGCCGCGCTGACGGTTGTTTTCCTCCCCTGCTTGCGGGGGAGGGGACCACGACGTGGTGGAGGGGGCACCCTCGCCAGCATCACAGCATCGAAGCACCGCCTCCGGCCATCCGAGGGCGGTGTTTTTTTATTTGCCCATTGATTTTTAGAACTATCAAGATATATCTTGAATATATCTGAATAGATTGAAAGGAAAACAGATGAGACACAGAGAAGGAGGCGGGCCGCATCGTTTTGGCCGTCATGGCCTGCGTGGTTCCCGCCATGAAGATTTCGGCCCCGAAGGTTGGGCCGGTGAGGAGGAGGCTGGCGAAAGCCTGCATCGCCACCACCATCACCGTGGCGGCCGCCGGCGTGTGCTCGATTCCACCGAGCTTCGGCTGGTTCTTCTGAAGCTGATCGCCGAGACCCCACGCCATGGCTATGAGCTGATTCAGGCGGTTGGCGAACGGGCGGGCGGCGGCTATGGCCCAAGTCCCGGCGTGGTTTATCCCGCGCTCGCCATGCTGGAAGACATGGGGTTCATCGTCCCGGCGGGTGAAACCGGTCCGCGCAAGGCCTTTGCCATCACCGAAGCCGGTGAAAAGGACCTCGCCGATAACAAGGCCGTGGTGGAGGCGTTGTTCGCCCGCCTTGCGGCGCTGGCCGATATGCAGGCCCGTTTCGATGCGGCGCCGGTCCGCCGCGCGATGGAAAATCTGCGCAATGTGTTGCGCGCCACGCTGGGCCGCGAAGCGCCGGGCAAGTCCCGCGTGCACGAGGTCGCCGCGATCCTCGATACGGCCGCGCAACAAATTGAGCGCCTGCCGTAATACGTCACGGACTGTCATCCCCGGCGAGCATTCGCGTTTGCGAATGCGAGGGAAGGGGACCCAGGCATCAAATCCAAGGCACCGCTTCCGCTTTCCGGCGGCGGTGTCTTTTTCTTTTTAAGCGAACGCCATAGGCGGTGCATAACCGTTCTCATGGGCGCAACTCTGAAGAGTGCGGCCGAATAGATGCGAATCCGCGAAGACGTCGATGCTACAATCTTGCCTTGGGGTGTGAGTTGTCCAATCTCGTATCACGATAAGTGATGAAAAAGTAGTGGTTGCTCAGATAGTTAGCCATCGCTAGAATCTGGGCGCCATCGATATGTAGTAAATTGCAGACTCAGTGCAGAATATTCAGCCAGACTAAAGCCAAACATTAAGTTGGAGATGAGCGAATGGCATCGCTTCCCTATATTACTTCGCCCGGCAACATTGATAAGGCACTTGACGGAATTAAATCAGCTGCTGTGCCGGAGCGCGTAAGCCAAGATTTTGTGAAGACTATACTTAGAATACCTGGAGGGTCGGGCGATCAGATGACCTCATTCTTAAAGAAGCTAGGGATGACGAATAGTGATGGGTCGCCGAACGATATCTACAAAAAATTTCGGAATCCTACGACTTCAGGTGAAGCGATCAGCAGCGCGATTAGGTTTGCATATGCGCCGCTGTATGTGCGGAACGAATTCATGCACAAATTGCCTGATGCTGAGCTTCTCGGCCTGATTGTCGAAGAAACAGGCCAAGCGCATGATGCGAATCCGGTCAAGCTCATTTTTAATTGCATAAAACATTTGAGAAATTTTGCGAATTTTGAAGCTAAGTCGGGTGACGCCAACAAGGCGGTAGCCGTGCAACAGGAGCGACCTGAGAAACTAGAAGCTGCTGCCAAACTCAATCACCCCTCTCAATCACTAGGATTGAATCTCGGTTACACAATAAACCTCAATCTGCCGGCTACGAGTGATCCCGAGGTCTTTGACGCAATATTCAAGAGCCTCAAAGAACATCTGCTTAGGGGCGAGGATGCCTAAGCGACCAGATGGGCTTGTACGAGCGTTCGGAATGACGGGGCTTCAAATCTCGGCAAGTATGTCCAGAATCGAACGCCAATTCGGGATCGATTTGGGCCACAAAACCGATGTCCCTGCTGGAAGAAAGGTCGCTGAATATGATCAGTTCGAGGCGGTTCTGCGCGGCGAGGCCTCGAGGATGTCTGAGTTTTATGAAGTGTTCTATTGCCTAGAGAACTCGATTAGAAAACTCGTCGCAGACATCATGGTGGATGCCGAGGGCGCAGATTGGTGGAAAAGTGATCGGGTTGATGAAAAAAGAATACGTGAGCCCGCAACGAATAGGCGGAAGAAGGAAGTTGATAGCGGAATCACGCCACGTTCGGAACACTTGATCAATTACACGACCTTTGGAGAACTATCCCAGTTAATAACGGACAACTGGGAGTTGTTCGATCCGGTTTTCCAGTCAAAGACAGCTGTCAGCAACGTCTCGAATCAATTGAATTTACTTCGTGGTCCAATTGCACACTGCAATCCGACGGATGAGCTTGAACAAGAGAGGTTAAACTTGGCTGTGCGTACATGGTTTAAAATCATGTCGTAGCGCTTACTCCCCCGCCTTGGCCTGCAGCTTGTCCATCGTCTTGGTTTCGAAGTCGGACGCGTCGTGGCGTTCGGGCAATTGCCCGCTCGGATCGCCCCAGCCGCGGTTGACCATGCGCCCGCGCTTCACCGCAGGGCGGGCAAAAAACGCATCGGCCCAGCGGTTGACCTGCTTATACTCCTGCACCTGCAGAAACTCGCCGGCGCTATAGACTTCGCCCTTGGCCAATGCGCCGTACCAGGGCGCGATCGCCATGTCGGCAATCGAATATTCGTCGCCCGCGATCCATTCGTGGTCGGCCAGCTGGCGCTCCAGCACGTCAAGCTGGCGCTTGGCCTCCATCGCGAAGCGATTGATCGCGTATTCGATCTTGATCGGCGCATAAGCATAGAAATGGCCGAAACCGCCGCCGAGATAGGGGGCCGAACCCATCTGCCAGAACAGCCAGTTCAGCGCCTCGGTCCGTTTGGCCGGGTCCTTCGGCAGGAAGGCGCCGAATTTCTCCGCCAGATGCAGAAGGATGGAGCCGGATTCGAACACTCGCACCGGTTTCGGGCCCGAACGGTCGAGCAACGCCGGAATCTTGGAGTTGGGGTTGATCGCGACAAAGCCCGAACCGAACTGATCGCCACTCGAGATATTGATCAGCCAGGCATCGTATTCCGCGTTCTTGTGCCCGGCGGCCAGAAGCTCCTCGAACATCACCGTCACCTTCACGCCATTGGGCGTCGCCAGCGAATAAAGCTGGAACGGGTGCTTGCCGACCGGCAATTCCTTGTCGTGCGTCGGGCCTGCCACCGGGCGGTTGATGTTGGCAAAGCGGCCGCCGCTTTCTTTGTCCCAGGTCCAGATTTTCGGGGGTGTGTATTCGGTCTGGTCGGTCATTGCTGATGCTCCGTTTGCGTCGATAGGGGAATGGCTCCGCCGCCAACCATAGCAGCGATTCCCGTTTGTGCCGCCCGAAGAATTTGCGCGCCGGGCCCTTGAACGGGGCAGCCCGCGCCCCCATGTGCGGCTTTAAGTTTCAACGCGCCGCCAATTGCTGAATCTGGCTGTTGGCCAGTGTCAGCTTGGCGATGGAAAGTTCGCCACCGCGTTCCAGTTCGTTGAGGAAATTCCGCGCACGGGTCAGGTGTTCGGCCCGTGCCTCTGCCCAGGCGGCAACGGCCTTTGCGCCATCGTGGCGGTTGGCGGCGGGCGGTGCCGTGCCAAGCGTGCCCAGCGCTTCCGCCGTCAGCGCTCGCTGGCCGCTATAAAGGTCGTCCACCATGCGACGGATCGCAAGACGATCCCAATGTTCTGGTGAAGCGATGCGGGCCGCAAGCCCGCGCAGGCGGTCAAGCCCAGCCGCTTCGCCCGCCGCGAAATAGGCCCCGGCCACAAGGTCGATCGGCAGGGTCTTGGCGTGGGCCAGCATGGTGATCTCCGGCGCCGCCGCCATCAACGGCAGCACCGCCACGTCTTCGGCCACATCCAGCGGAACATTGGCCGCGCGCAATTCGGCGATGCGGGCTTCGATGTCGCGCGCATCATATTCGGAAATCAGGGTCGAGAATGTGCCGCGCAATGCCTCCACCCCGCCGCGATAAAGCGCGATGGTGGGCTCCAGATCGGCATCGGCGGCAATGTTGGCCATGAACCACACCCCCTGCCGCCGCAGGAGGTCGGCCAGATCGGCATACATGCTCACCTGTGCCTGCGCGTGGACCTTGCCGTCCAGCGCGTCGATCCGTGCTTTCAGCGCCGAAAGCCCGAAGGTACCATTGGCCACCACAACGGCGCGTGCCGCCTGCCAGCCTGGCGCGCCGGTAATTTCCTTCATCCGGTGGATCAGCACCGGCCCGGCCAGATTGACGATCCTGTTGCTCAGCACCGTGGCGATGATCTCCCGCCGCAGGCGATGATGCTCGACCGCATCGGGGAATTTCTGTGCTGCGGCGGGCGGGAAATAGCCCGCCAGATCGGCTTCGAAGAACGGGTCGTCGGGCAGCTCGCTGTCGTTGATTTCCGCGTCGAGGTCGAGCTTGGCATAGGCCAGAAGCACGGCAAGCTCGGGCCTTGTCAGCGCCTTGTTCTCCTTGGCGCGGTTGCGCAAGGCTTCATCGTCGGGAAGGAATTCCACCGCGCGGTCCAGTTTTCCGCGCCGCTCCAGATCGCGCATGAAGCGGCCATCGGCATCCAGATCCTTTGCCGCGCGCAGTTCCGCCACCGACAGAGCCAGTGTCTGATCGTAATTATCCTTCAGGACATGGGCGGCCACATCCTCCGTCATCTCCGCCAGCAGCGTGTCACGATCGGCGGGGCTCAGCGCCCCGCGGCGCAGCGGTCCGCTCAAAAGGATTTTCAGATTCACTTCATGGTCGGATGTATCGACACCGGCGGAATTGTCGATGGCATCGGTATCGATGCGCCCGCCCGCCAATGCAAATTCGATGCGCCCCAGTTGCGTGCAACCCAGATTGGCGCCTTCGCCGATCACCTTGGCGCGAATCTCCTTGCCGTTCACGCGCACCGCATCGTTGCTGCGGTCGCCGACATCGAGATTGTTCTGGCTTGTGGCCTTGATGAAGGTGCCGATGCCGCCGAACCACAGAAGATCGGCCGGCGCGGTCAGAAGCGCGCGGATCAGATCGGCCGGCGTTGCTTTTTCCGCTTCCAGTCCGGAGAGCGCCTTGATCTCCGGCGTCAGCGCGATTTCCTTCGCGGTGCGCGGGAAGATGCCGCCGCCTTTTGAAATCAGCGCCGTATTGTAATCCGCCCAGCTTGAGCGCGGCAGATCGAACATCCGCTTGCGTTCGGCCCAGCTTTTTTCCATGTCCGGATCGGGGTCGATGAAAATGTGGCGATGATCGAAGGCGGCCAGAAGCCGGATCTGGCGTGACAGCAGCATCCCGTTGCCGAACACATCGCCCGACATGTCGCCAACGCCGATCACGGTGAAGGGCTCGCTTTGAATGTCGCGGCCCATTTCGCGGAAATGGCGTTTCACCGCTTCCCACGCGCCCTTCGCGGTGATGCCCATTTTCTTGTGGTCGTAGCCGTGGCTGCCGCCGGAGGCGAAAGCATCGCCCAGCCAGAAACCGCGCGCCTCCGCAATGCCGTTGGCGAAGTCGGAGAAACTGGCGGTACCCTTGTCGGCGGCGACGACCAGATAAGGGTCATCGCCATCGTGGCGCAGCACGTGGTCGGGCGCGATCACCTGTCCGTCCGATGCAATGTTGTCGGTCAGGTCGAGAAGCGCGTTGATGAAGGTTTTATAGGCCGCAATCGCAATCGCCTGTGCCGCCTCGCGCGCCGCACCGGCCGGAATCTGTTTGGGATAGAACCCGCCTTTGGAGCCGACGGGCACGATGACGGCGTTCTTCACCTGTTGCGCCTTGACGAGGCCCAGCACCTCGGTGCGGAAATCCTCCCGCCGGTCGGACCAGCGAATGCCGCCGCGCGCCACCCGGCCAAAGCGCAGATGCACGCCTTCCACCTCCGGCGCGTAAACGAAGATTTCAACCAGTGGCCGCGGTGCGGGCAATTCGTCCAGCGCATGGGAATCGAGCTTGAAGGCGAGATAGGGCCTGGGCCGGCCGTCTTCGCCCGGCTGATAAAAATTGGTCCGCAGCACGGAGCGGATCACATTGCGAATGCGGCGAATGATGCGATCGTCATCGAGGCTCGGCACCGCGTTGAGCGCGGTTTCGATGCGGCTTTCGATGGTTTCGGCATCTTTCGCATTGGCACGCGTGAGGTCGTTGCGGGCATGGAACAGCGCCACCAGCAGCGCCGCAATCGCGGCGTTGCGCGACAGTGCCTGCTCGACATAATCCTGACTGAAGGAAAAGCCTGCCTGGCGTAGATATTTTGCCGTTGCACGCAGGATGGTGATGTCGCGCCAGGCCATGTCGGCCCCGATCACCAGCCGGTTGAAGCCATCGCTCTCGGCCTCGCCCGCGACGATGGCGTGGAACGCATCTTCCAGCGGCCCTTTCAACAGCGCGAGGTCGGTGGCACCTTCATCCCGCCGCTCCATCGAGAAGTCGAGCACCGCGGCATCCGCCGTTCCACCATCGGCGATTGTGAGCGCGACGGGATAGGAATCTTCGGCGATCACTTGCAGGCCGAGATTTTCGAACACCGGCAACGATGCCGAAAGCGGCAGCATGGGCCCCAGCCCATAAAGCTTCAGCCGCAAGGTGCTTTGCGGATCGTCCTGCCGGCGGTAGACATGGGCGCGGATTTTGACCGTATCTTTTTCCAGTTGCCGCAGGGCGGCCAGATCGTTCACGGCCTCGGCGGGCGTGAACGTGTCGCGATAGCGTTCGCCGAATGCCGTGCGCTGGGCGGTGAAAAGGCGTGCGCCCTCCTGATCGCCATGCGTGGCGGCCAGTGCCTCGCCGAAACCGTCATCCCAGGCGCGGATGGCATCGCGGATTTCGGCTTCCAGTGCTGCCACATCCACCTTCGGACGCGGGCCCTCATTGCGGCCAACAATATAATGCACGCGGGCAAGTGCGGAGTCGTCGATCGTGGGTGTTGCGGCCGACATTCGCCCGTCAAAGGCGCGCGCCAGAATGGCATGGATTTTTTCCTGCGCCACCGCATCGAAACGCTCGCGCGGCACGAAGACGAGGGCCGAGACGAAACGGTCGAAACGGTCAACGCGCAGGAACACGCGCACCTTGGGCCGTTCACCCAGCCGCAGGATTCCCATCGCGGCTGTAAACAGTTCGTCGTCGGAAACCTGAAACAGTTCGTCGCGCGGAAAGGTATCGAGAATATGCGCCAGCACCTTGCCGTCGTGGCTTGCGGGCGGAAGGCCTGCACGCGCCGCGGCGCGGCTGACCTTCAGGCGCAGCAGCGGAATGTCGTTGGGGCGGCGGCTGTACGCGCCGGAGGTGAAAAGGCCGACAAAGCGCCGCTCCCCCTTCAGCGTGCCGTCCTTCGTGAACAGTTTGACGCCGACATAATCCATATGCACGCGGCGGTGGACGAGGCTGCGTTCATTCGATTTGGTGATGATGAGCGGGGCTGGCTGGGTCAGTAGCGCGCGCACTTCGGGCGTCAGGTTGGCGCGATCGGCACCGCGCCGGACCACGCGGGCCTCCACATCGGAGAGCACGCCCAATCCGGTTTCAAACAGCGGGTCAAGGCGGCCGCCATCCAGATCGCGGTAGCTGTAATCGCGGCAGCCGAGAAAGGTGAAATGATTGTCGCCCAGCCATTCGAGAAAGGCGACGCTTTCGGCCAGATCTTCTGCCGGAATGCCGGGCGGGCGCGCCTTCAGGGCTTCCGTCGCCGCGGTCAGTTGCGCCAGCATTTCCTTCCAGTCGCGCACTGCCACGCGCACCTGCGCGAACACGGCTTCCGCCCCCAGGCGCAATTCCTGCCGCCGCGCGCGCCCCATGACCGGGGCGAGCACCAGCGCAATCACGCTTTCGTTGATTGCTGTGCCATTTTTGCCGCGCGTACCGTCCGCATTGCGCAGGCCCTGCACGATGGGGTGAAACACGGCGCGGATGCGTGCGCCTTTCGCGTTTATTTCCGCCAGAAGCGAATCGAACAGGAATGGCATATCGTCGTTCACCGCGACCAGAACGGTGTCGTTGTGGCCGTAAGCGGGTTCGTCCGCAGCCGGATCGAACAGCGCCACAAGCGTTTCACCGGTTTTGCGGGTGGCACTTTTCGCGAACACCATGCGTGCCAATGCGCACAGGGCTGCCGGTGAAAACCGGGTAATGTCTTCCGGCGGCACGTTGCGCGTCAGCGCGGCAAAGAAATCAGACTGGGCTGCGTCGTTCTCTTTGGCGATCAGGCTTGCGGCTTCGGCAATGCGCCGTTCCGCGCTTGCCTCGTCACCCGCCTGTGTGGCGTGCGGGTGTTCGGAGATCTGTTCCTGCATGTCGGGGGTCATGATGCTCTTTGGAAGATGCAGCGGGAAAATACTCTCACAGTGGAATTGCGCAAATGTTACGATTGCAATGCACTCTGGGTGCACTGCAGCGAGAGCATGAAACGGAGTCCGCCTTGACCGAAGCGCAACAGATTATTCACGCACTCGCTCTGAAACCGCACCCGGAAGGGGGATATTATCGCGAGAGTTTTCGCGATGGCGGTGCCGAAAGCGGCCGTGCCCATTCGACCGCCATCTATTTTCTTTTGCAGGAAGGCGAGGTTTCGCATTGGCACCGGGTCGATGCGGCAGAGGTCTGGCATTTCTATTGTGGCGCGCCGCTCGAACTTGAAACGCAAATTCACAATGGTGCGCGCTCGCGCCATATTCTTGGCACTGACATAAAGTCGGGGCAGCGGCCGCAGATCGTGGTGCCGCGCTTTGTCTGGCAGCGCGCCAGAAGTCTCGGGCCCTATACGCTTGTCGGTTGCACGGTCGCGCCGGGGTTTGAATTTGCGGGTTTCGAACTCGCAGCCCCTGACTGGTCGCCGCCGTGAGGTGCTAGACTGAAGACACGAACGAAGGAGAACCGCGATGAGAATTCCCGGCCCCGATCATCCCATCACCATCGCGCCCAAAAGCGGCCGCGTCATCGTGCGCCTTGGCGGCGTGGTGGTGGCTGACAGCGAAGCCGCGCTGGAATTGCGCGAAGCGAATTATCCGCCGGTGCTTTATATCCCGCGCGGGGATTGGATCGGTGCACATTACCATCGCACCACCCATCACAGCCATTGTCCCTACAAGGGCGACGCCAGTTATTTCGATCTCGAAGCCGGTGGCAGGCGGGCGGAGAATGCGGTGTGGAGCTACGAGAATCCGTTTCCCGCCATGGCGGAGATCAAGGATCACGTCGCCTTCTATCCCGATAAGGTGGAGATTACGGTCGAGGCGTGAGCGGCCTTATTCGCGGTGCAGCGGAACCGACAACGCCTTGCTCAGGCCCCGCGCCACGGCGCGTGAGGATGGGCGGCCCGCATAGCCGTTTTCGGCTGCGAATGTCACCACCAATGTCTTACCCGTCAGCGTGAGTGCAGGCTTGCTGCCGCTTTGCAGCCGCACCGCGTCGATGCTTTGCGCCAATGTCTGGCGCGCCTTCATCGCGCGGGTGAAATATTCAATGCCGCGCGCGGTATTGGTGATCGCTTCGAACGCCGGTGTCCAGCTTGCCGGTTCATTGGCCAGCTTGTTCCAGTCGGCAAGGAAAACGAGCTTTACTTCGCGCACATAATTCAGATGCGCCGCCTCGTCATGGGCTGCGTTTTCCAGATCGTTCAATGACGCGCTGATCACCGGTGCCGGCGGTGCATCGGCCGTGCGCACGGCTGGAATGCCGGATGGTTTCGCATCGGTGTAAAGTGTGATCGCACCCCAGCCCGAAACGGAAAGTGCGATCACGCCGGTATCGTATTTCAGAACGCGGGCGCCCATCGGTGCATGCGCCGCAGTCAGGACGAAGGTCTCCGGCTCATCCTCGAAGCGCAGCAGATATTTGTGGCCCCATGGCGTCAGCGCGAAGCGCACGGTTTCGCCCGCCTCGTATATGCCGGGGTCGACGACGCCGATCTGGTCGGCCTCCAGCTTGGCGCTCAACCGGCCGTCGGCCTGTGCCGCCGGCGCGCGCACCGGGCCCATGCCGGCCAGCGCCAGTGCCATCACAATCGCGAATTGTGTCCGTTTCATCGTGCCGACTTATCCGCCGGCAGCCATCTGCCAGCGTGCCCCCTAAGCGGAAAAAAGTATGATTTCGATTGGGGCAATATTATGGACGCGAAATGTTCCGCACCCGTTTTGAAACAAAACCGGTTTAAATATCGTCAAAGCGGCCGCCACGGCCGTGACCGTCCGCGAAACGGGCCGCCCCTTTGGCGGTTTCTCCACTCCTGATGGTGTTCAAGCCATGGGCGAATTCGTTCGCCACGGCGCCCGCACCATCAAGCCCCCATTGTTCGTATACAGATGAACGGTCGCTGCGCAGGCAGGTTTGCGGCAGGCGCGCGATTTCGCGGGCCAGCGTCTCGGCCTCGGTGCGCGCCGTTCCTTTCGGCACCACGCGGTTGGCAAGCCCCATGGCAAAGGCTTCCATCGCGCCCACCGGGCGGCCGGTCAGAATCATGTCGAGCGCGCGGCTCTGCCCGATCAGCCGCGGCAGGCGGACGGTGCCGCCATCGATCAGCGGCACGCCCCAGCGGCGGCAGAAGACGCCGAAGGTCGCATTCTCCTCCGCCACGCGCAGATCGCACCACAATGCCAGTTCAAGACCGCCAGCCACGGCATAACCGCTGACCGCCGCGATCACGGGTTTGGAGAGGCGCATGCGTGTCGGCCCCATCGGTGCATCGGCGGCCAGGGGATCGAACGGGGCTTTTGGCGCATGGGTGCGATTGCCTTCTCCCTCCGCCACCCCTTTCAGATCGGCACCGGCGCAGAAATGGCCGCCCGCACCGCACAAAACGGCGACGGATGCGTTTTTATCGGCTTCAAACGCGAGAAAGGCCGCGGCCAGTGCGTCCGCCGTGGTCCGGTCCACGGCGTTGCGGCGTTCCGGGCGGTTCAGGATAACGGTGGTAACAGGGCCATTCCGTTCCGTCAGGACGTTTTCCATGACCTTTGTCCTTCACTTTGCGGCGGAATCTGACTAAACCACGGCTCATTCCACCCCCGCCAGAAGGCTTTTCCCGTGACCCGCAGCCTCGACAGTTTCAAATCCCGCCGCAAGATGACGGTGGCCGGCAAAGAATACACCTATTTCAGCCTCACCGCGGCTGAGAAGAACGGGCTCAAGGGCATTTCGCGCCTGCCCTATTCGCTGAAGGTGCTGCTGGAGAATCTGCTGCGCCACGAAGACGGGCAAACCGTTACGGCCGCCGACATCAAGGCGATTGCGGCCTGGCTGCGCAAAAAGACGTCGGATCGCGAAATCGCGTTCCGCCCGGCGCGCGTTCTGATGCAGGATCTGACCGGCGTGCCGGCGGTGGTCGATCTTGCCGCGATGCGCGATGCGATGAAGGCCCTGGGTGGCGATCCGGAAAAGATCAATCCGCTCGCCGAAGTCGATCTTGTGATCGACCATTCGGTGATGGTGGACAATTTCGGCCTGCGCGATGCGTTCAAGAAGAACGTGGCGATCGAATATCAGAGGAATGGCGAACGCTATGCCTTCCTGCGCTGGGGCCAGCAGGCATTCGCGAATTTCCGCGTCGTGCCGCCCGGCACCGGCATCTGCCATCAGGTCAATCTCGAATATCTCGGCCAGACGGTGTGGTCTCGCAAGATCAAGGAAGACAAAAAGACCGTCGAATATGCTTTCCCCGATACGCTGGTCGGCACCGACAGCCACACCACCATGATCAATGCGCTTTCGGTGCTGGGCTGGGGCGTTGGCGGGATCGAGGCGGAGGCCGCCATGCTCGGCCAGCCGATCTCGATGCTGATCCCCGAAGTGATCGGCTTCCGCATCACCGGCAAATTGCGTGAAGGGGTTACGGCCACCGATCTGGTGCTGACCGTCACCGAAATGCTGCGCAAGAAGGGCGTGGTCGGCAAGTTCGTCGAATTCTATGGCCCCGGCCTTGACGAAATGGCGCTGGAAGACCGCGCCACCATCGCCAACATGTCGCCCGAATATGGCGCAACGTGCGGCTTCTTCCCGATTGACGCGGAAACGCTGCGTTATCTGAAAGATACCGCGCGCAAGCCCGCCCGCGTTGCGCTGGTGGAAAAATATGCCAAGGCGCAAGGGTTGTTCCGCTCCAAGAAGAGTGAGGAGCCGGTGTTCACCGACAAGCTCTCGCTCGACCTCGGCACCGTGGTGCCCAGCCTTGCCGGCCCGCGCCGCCCGCAGGACCGTGTATCGCTGACCGATGCCAGTGCGGAATTCGCCAATGCCCTGATCAACACCTTCGGCAAGGAGGCCGATGCCAATCGCCGCGTCAAGCTTGGCAGCAGCGAAACCAGCATCGGCCATGGCGATGTCGTGATCGCGGCCATCACCTCCTGCACCAACACCTCCAACCCGTCCGTGATGATCGGCGCCGGTCTGGTGGCGAAAAAGGCGGTGGAGCGTGGCCTGAAGGTGCGGCCCTGGGTGAAAACTTCGCTCGCGCCGGGCAGCCAGGTGGTAACCGATTATCTGGAAAAGGCCGGCCTCAACAAGTTTCTCGACAAGCTCGGCTTCAATCTTGTCGGCTATGGCTGCACCACCTGTATCGGCAATTCCGGTCCGCTGCCCGATGCGGTCGCCAATGCGGTGACGGAAGGCGATCTGGTGGCCGCGGCCGTGCTGTCCGGCAACCGCAATTTCGAAGGCCGCGTTCATCCGCAGGTGCGTGCGAACTATCTTGCCTCGCCGATGCTGGTGGTGGCTTACGCGCTCGCCGGGTCGATGAATGTCAACCTGACCAGCGAACCTGTCGGCTATGACAAGGATAACGAGCCGGTCTACCTGAAGGACATCTGGCCATCGCCACAGGAAATTTCCCAGACCATCCGCAAGGCGGTGAAGGCGTCCAGCTTCCGTGCCCGCTATGGCAATGTGTTCGATGGCGGCAGCAACTGGAAAAAGGTGAAATTCCCCAAGGGCAAGACTTATGCCTGGGACCCGGATTCCACCTATGTGAAGAACCCGCCTTATTTCGAGGGCATGACCGCGAATCCCGCGCCGCTCGCCGATATCAACGGTGCGCGCGTTCTGGCGCTGTTCGGCGATTCCATCACCACCGACCACATTTCCCCGGCCGGTTCGATCAAGAAGGATGGGCCCGCGGGGCGGTATCTGATCGGGCGCGGGGTGGCGGTGAAGGATTTCAATTCCTACGGTTCGCGCCGCGGCAATGATGAGGTGATGGTGCGCGGCACCTTCGCCAATATCCGCATCAAGAACGAGATGCTGGGCGGGCGCGAAGGCGGCGACACGCTTTATTATGCCGATGCCAATGCGGCGGGCGAGGAAATGTCGATCTTCGACGCGGCGATGAAGTACAAGGCCGATGGCGTGCCGGTGGTGGTGATCGGCGGCAAGGAATATGGCACCGGCTCCTCGCGCGACTGGGCGGCCAAGGGCCCACTACTTCTGGGCGTCAGCGCGGTGATCACCGAAAGCTTCGAGCGTATTCACCGCTCCAACCTGATCGGTATGGGGGTGGCGCCGTTCGTGTTCGAGGCCGGCAAAACCCGTAAGGATTATGGGCTGACGGGACGCGAAACCATCGATATTCCGGGCCTTTCCGGCAAGCTCAGCCCGCGCATGAAGGTGGAAGCCACGATCCATTATCCCGATGGCAGAACGGCACCGTTGCCGCTTCACCTGATGATCCTGACGGCGGATGAGATCGCCTATTTCGAGAATGGCGGCATCCTGCAATACGTGCTGCGCAATCTCGTGGCGGCGTAAAGGATACCCAATTCAGCGTGCCGCACGCGGAAACCAGCGGCGGCACGCGCGCGAAAAACTGGTGGGATCGTCATAGCCAAGCCGCTCGGCGATTTCGCTGCGCGACAGTTTCGCGGAATGGAGAAGCCCGTCCGCGCGGTGCTTCAACTCCGCATCCAGAAGGTCGCGGAATTTCACACCGGTTTCCTGCAGGCGGCGGGCAAGCGTGCGCCGTGAGATGCCAAGCGCGCTTGCCACATCCTCCGCACTCAGCCTGCGATCCGGCATGGTCTGCAGCAATCGCTCGACCTGCGCGCGCACGTCCAGCGGATCGTCAAGCCGGGCAAGGGCGGCCTGCAGTTCCGTGATCGCGTTCCGGTAGAGCGCGCTGTCCGCGCCGGTGGAGGGAATGTCCATCCACGCGCGCGGCAGAACGACCTTGTTTGACGGCGCGTCGTAGGTGACATGCGCCCCCAGTGCTTTTCGCACTTCGGCGTCATAGTCCGGCCTCGGTGCCGCGAAATGGAACTGGGCTTCGGCGGGTGCGGTGCCGAGCGAAGCCTGTATCAGCGAGCGCACGGCAACGAACGCGATTTCCATCATCGGGCGCCATTGTGGTTCGTCGAGTGCGACCGTGACCGCGTATTCCAGTGTGATCACTTCCCGCTTCGGCGTGAGGCGCATGCGGAAGAATGGTGCGCGCACATGCCCGTAATGGCGCAGCACCTCGATCGCGTCGCCGATCGTGGGCGCCGCCACCATGGCAGTGGCGATGGCGCCGTGGGCCGAAACGCTCCAGAGTTCGGGCTGCGAAAACGCCCAGCCGTAGCCCCTTAGCCCGTTCAGGTTTTCCACCTGCCGCACCTGCTGAAACAGGCTGATCTCGGCAGAGGGATTGGCCAGATCGCGCAAGCTGACACCGGTGCCTTCCAGCAGCGCCGCACCGTTCGCGCCCGCGAAACAGCGATGGATGAGCCGGAAATAGCCCATCGTCATCGGAAGCCGTTCGAGAGTGGCCGTGACCATTTGGCGCAAAATGCCACAATTTTGGCGGTTGCGGTAGTCGCCAGCCGCGGCGGCCCGGCGCATTCTTGCGCCCTTAAAAAGATGGCGCATCCTTGCGGCCATAAAAGATTTAAGGAGGAACCCCGGCATGGCATTTCGCGATTTTTATGCGCTGGAACCCGGCGAGAAAAACTGGTCGGTGCCGCAGGATTTCGACGTCACCTTCAACTGGGATTACGACGACGGCCGCGCCGCCATGATGGGCCTCTATGCCAAGGGCAAGGAGATGCAGTGGGATGCCGCCACGCGCATCGACTGGGACCAGGAACTGGACGAGGAAAATCCCGAGCAGATGCCGGAGGAATCCCTGCCGATCCACATGGCACCCTGCTATCTGAAAATGAGCGCGAAGGAGAAGGGGGCGGTCCGGAAAAATTTCCAGGCCTGGCAGCTTTCGCAATTCATGCAGGGCGAACAGGGCGCATTGATCTGTGCCGCCAAGATCGTGACACAGGTGCCGGATGTGGATTCCAAATTCTACGCGGCGACACAGACGATCGACGAAGCCCGCCATGTCGAAGCCTATAAGCGCCTACTGACGAAATTCGGCGTCGTCTACCCGATGACCAAGCCGCTTCAGGATCTGATTGAGCAGACCTTGCGCGACAGCCGCTGGGATATGACCTATCTCGGCATGCAGGTGGTGATCGAGGGGTTGGCGCTGGCCTCATTCGGCCAGATTCGCGATCATGCACAAAACCCGCTCTGCGCACAGGTGAATGCCTATGTGATGCAGGATGAATCGCGCCACGTCGCCTTCGGGCGCCTCGCATTGCGCGATTATTATCCGCAGCTCACCCAGAAGGAGCGTGACGAGCGCGAGGAATTCCTGGTTGAAGCGAGCTATCTGATGCGTGACCGCTTCGACGCTGTCGAGTTGTGGCAGAACCTCGGCCTGCCGATCGAGGAATGCGCAACCGCCATGTATGAATCCGGCTTCATGGAGAAATTCCGCAATTCACTGTTCACGCGCATCCTGCCGATCGTGAAAGACATCGGCCTCTGGGGCGAACATGTCCAGAAGGGTTACACCGAGATGGGCGTGATCGATTATGCCAAGGCCGACGTGCAGGCGCTGCAGGACGAAGACGAAAACATCGCCCGCCAGTTCGATGCCCGCCAAAAGGATATCGAGCGCGTGATCAGCCGGGCACAGGCCGCCGAATAAGGCTATTTCAGCAGGCTGCCCAGAATACCGCGGATCAGTTGGCGGCCGGCGCTGCTGGCCATGCTGCGCACCAGCGATTTGGTGAAGGCCTCGCCAATGCCCTGCCGGTTGCTGGGGCGGGGAGCACTGCGTCTGGCTTGCGCGTCGGCGCGCGCCTGTTCTTTAGCATCGGCCGCTTCCTTGGCTTTTGCCGCACTTTCGGCAAAGCGGGTTTGCAACAGTTCAAATGCGGATTCGCGATCAATGGTGCGGTCGTAAAGCCCTTTGACCGGGCTTTTGGCGATGATGGCGCTGCGCTCCTCCGGCGTGATCGGCCCAAGGCGCGAGGCCGGCGGCCGGATCATGGTTTTCTGCACGATTTCGGGTGCGCCTTTCTCATCCAGCATCGAAACCAGCGCCTCACCCACGCCCAGATTCTGGATCGCATCCGCGGTATCGAAATTCTTGTTGGCCCGAAACGATTGCGCCGCCGCCTTCAGCCCCTTCTGCTCGGCCGGGGTGTAGGCGCGCAGTGCATGCTCCACCCGGTTGCCCAGTTGTGCCAGCACGTCATCGGGAATGTCGGCCGGGTTCTGCGTCACGAAGAAAATGCCGACGCCCTTGGAACGGATCAGCCGCACCACCTGTTCGATCTTCTCCAGTAACGCTTTCGGCGCATCGCGGAACAGAAGATGGGCTTCGTCGAAAAAGAACACCAGCCGCGGTTTGTCGGGGTCACCCACTTCGGGCATCTGCTCGAACAATTCCGACAGCAGCCACAGCAGGAATGTTGCATAAAGCTTCGGCGACTGGATCAGCGTATCGGCGGCCAGAACATTCACATAGCCTTTGCCGGAAAGATCGGTGCGCATCAGATCGGCCAGTTGCAACGCCGGTTCGCCGAAGAAATTCGCCGCCCCTTGCGTCTCCAGGTTCAGTAGCGCGCGCTGGATCGCCCCGATCGTGGCGGGTGCCACATTGCCGTATTGCGTGCCGATGCTGGCGGCGTTTTCCCCGACATATTTCAGGGCCGCCTGCAGATCCTTCAGGTCGAGCAGCAGCAACCCTTGCTGGTCGGCGGCGTGAAACACGATGTTCAGCACGCCTTCCTGCGTGTCGTTCAGGTCCAGCATGCGCGAGAGCAGAAGCGGCCCCATTTCCGAAACGGTGGCGCGCACCGGATGGCCCTGTTTCCCGAACAGATCCCAGAACATCACCGGCGGTGCGGCGGGCGCGAGCGTCAGGTTCATGGTCTTCGCCCGTTCGGCAAAGCGCTCCAATCGGTCGCCCGGCATCGCGATGCCCGAAAGATCGCCCTTCACGTCGGCGGCGAAAACGGGAACGCCCGCCTCCGACAGGGCCTGGGCCAGAACCTGCAAAGTCACCGTTTTGCCGGTGCCGGTGGCCCCGCCCACCACGCCGTGGCGGTTGGCCCGGTTCAGAAGCAGGGTTTCCGGCTTGCCGGACCAGCCCAGGAAAACGGATGCCGATGCGGCCATGCCCGGTGCTCCACAGAAGTTGCAAAGGCCAAGCTATCGCCTGTGATGCGGCTCTGCCAATCCGCCATTTCTCTGGATTTTCCCGCTTCACGGCGCCTTTTTCTTCTCAAGCCGAAGTGACTGGAGCCGCCCGGGCGCCGGTCTTATGGTGCGGCCATGGCAATCCGGAACTTCGCATCCTGGCTCGGGGCGGCTGCTCTTGTTGCGGCGGTTGTCGCGGCTGCGGCGTCGGCCCGTGCCGGAGAAACGGCAAAGCGCCCGGTGGTGGTGGAGCTTTATACCAGCCAGGGCTGCAGTTCCTGCCCGCCCGCCGATGCCCTTCTGGGCACGCTGGCCAAACAGCCGGGTGTGCTCGCGATCAGCCTTCCGGTGACCTATTGGGACATGCTGGGCTGGAAAGACACGCTCGCCAGCGAAGCCAACACGCGGCGCCAGAAGGCCTATGCCCGGATCATGGGTCATGGCGGCATCTACACGCCCGAAATGATTGTCGACGGGGTCGATGATGTGGTCGGCAGCCGCACCCAACAGGTCAAGGCGGCAATCGCGGCACGGGCGCAGGACATGCCGGTGTTGCCCGTTTCGCTGACGCCGGACCGGCGCACGGTGCGGGTGTCGATTGCGGCGGCCCCAGTTGCGGGCCTCGACAAGGATGACCTCGGCAAATGGGGCACGCCCAATGCCACCATCTGGGTGTTTCAGCTTTTGAATCAGGCGACCGTCAATATCGGCGCGGGCGAAAACAGCGGCCGCAAGGTGACCTATCACAATGTGGTGCGGGCCTTGCGCGCGGTCGGCATGTGGAAGGGGCAGGCGGTTTCGTTCGAACTGCCGCGCCACGACCCTTCCGATCCGCCGCATGACGGGCTTGCGGTCGTGGTGCAACAAGGTGGCTATGGCCGCGTGCTGGGGGCGGCGCGCATCGCCCGGCCGGATTATTCGCCGTCGCGCTGAACCTTTGCCCGGACTTCAAAAACACGCCAGACTTGCCGCATGGCGCTTTTTTTCGACGCAGCGTGGTTCGACGCAAGGCTGGATGCCGCAGGGCTTACGCATGCCGCATTGGCGGCCGCGCTCGGCCTGACGGAAGAACAGCGTGCGGAATTGTGGAAGGATCAGCGCGAATTGTCGGCGGATGATGTGCGCCTGCTCGCGGCCCTTCTGGGCGTGCCGGCGGCGGAGGTGGCACACCATGCGGGAATCGCGACACCGGTGCCGCGCGAAACGGAACGTGATGCGATGACAGCAAGGCTCGATGCGATGGAGGCGCGGTTGGGGGAGATCGAAAAGACGCTGGCCGAAATCCGTGGCGCCCTGTTCGCGATGATGGTGAAACGCTGAAGGGCCCGCGCACAATTGCACGGATGCCATCAGCCAATGCCGTCAGCCAAGGCTATCAGGCTATTTCGTCAAATCCATGCGGCTTCGCGGCGGCTTTGCGATAGGCATTCGCCTGCCGTGGCAGGGGCGGAGATGGTGGCGCGATTTGTCCCAGCACCTGCCCCAGTATTTGTGCCGCGAATGCCGCTGACAGTCTCGGTCTGTCCCGGAATGGGACGGAATCCATCGTCCGCACAGTCCCGTTGCGGCACCGGTCGCGCCATGGCGGCGGTGGCGGCAGCGCCGAACGGTCGCGATATTCACCGTTTGCATTCGCGCTCGCGCTGGAATTTTCCACGCGCGCAGGCCCTTTTGCCGCCCTTTGCGCGGCAAAAACGGGAACCATCCGGGATGCGCCGACTCGCGTCATAACCAAATCTTAACGCAACGAACGGGCCAGCGGCTTTTCCGCTGCATTTGCCTCAACAGTTACGAGTTTTTTAAGCGCCCGACGCAATGATCGTCCGAAAGGCCGCAAAACCGGCCTGGGATGGTGGTCAAGTGCTCACAAACCCGCGCGCCGAAGGGCAGGAAGACGATCTCCGCTCGCTGGCACAGCGACACGATGCGGATCGGTTGAAGCTGGCGTTGCAGGGCGCGCGCGTGGCCGCATTCGATTGGCTGATGGCGAGCGATGCGATCATCTGGGATGGTGCGCGCGAAATCCTCAATCTGCATCCCGATGCCGAACGGCTGAAGCAGGGCCACGCCTTCAAAAGCTGGATGAGCCCCGAAGGCCGGCAACGGCTGACCGAACTGATCGAAATGCGCGGACCTAGCGACAGTTCGTTCGAACTCGAATTTGAAGTGGCGTCCGCATTGGGGCCGGTGTGGTTTTTCATGCGCGGTGTGCGCATTGCCGGACACACGGGCGAAACCGAACGCCTGTGTGGTGTGCTCCGGGCGCGGACCGAAGAAAAGCGCGAAATCCAGCGTCTCGAATATCTTGCCACGCGCGATGAACTGACCGGTCATCTCAACCGCAATGCGCTCCGGGCGGAACTGGCACAGGCGATCGATGCCGCGCGCGCGCAGAATCTGCATTGCGCCTTTCTCGTCGCCTCCATCGACCGCGTGAAGATGATCAACGACACCTATGGTTTCGATGCCGCCGATGAGGTGATCGTGGCCGTGGGTGAGCGCATCGCGCGCGCGCTCAGGGCAAGCGATGTGGTGGGCCGCATCGCCGGCAACAAGCTCGGCGTCATCCTGACCAATTGCAGCGAGCGTGAAATCGCTCTGGTGGCCGACCGTTTGCGCGGCGTTACCCGCGAGCAGGTGATCGAGACGCATGCCGGCAAGGTGTCGGCGACGATTTCGGTCGGTGCGGTCAGGCTGCCGTCTGGTGCGGCCTCAAGCCAGGAGGCGATGCTGCGCGCGGAGGAGGCGCTGGAGCGCGCCCGCAGTTCCGGCCGCGACGGGTTTGCCGTCTACGCGAAATCGCCGCAGCTCGAAACCGCGCGGCTCCGGCTGATGGCGATTGCCGATGAGGTGGTGGCCGCGCTGGAAGACAAGCGGCTGGTGTTCGCCTATCAGCCGATTGTCGAGGCCAGGACCCGCAAACCCGTTCATTACGAATGTCTGCTGCGCATGACCCGGCCCGACGGCACCATCGCGAGTGCGGGCCAGTTCGTTCCCGCCGCCGAACAATTGGGGCTGGTGCGCCTTGTCGATCGCCATGCGCTGGAAATGACGGTGGCGGCCCTTCATGCCCATTCCGATCTCGTGCTGGCGGTGAATGTTTCCGGCACCACGTCGGGCGATCCGTCCTGGCTGCACTCCTTCATCCAGTATGTGCAGAACAATCACACGGTCGCCCGGCGCATCATCGTGGAATTGACCGAGACCGCGGCGCTGCATCATTTCGAAGAGAATGCGCGCTTTGTCTCGCAATTGCGCGAGATGGGCTGTCGCGTCGCGATCGACGATTTCGGCGCCGGCTACACCTCATTCCGCAATCTGCAGATGCTCAGGGTGGACATGGTGAAGATCGATGGCGCCTATGTGCGCGATCTTTCCACCTCGCCCGAAAACCAGATTTTCGTGCGCACGCTGGTCGATCTCGCGAAGAATTTCGATCTGAAAACGGTGGCCGAATGGGTCGGTTCCGCCGAGGATGCCCAGATGCTGGAAAGTTTCGGCGTCGATTATTTCCAGGGCTTCCATTTCGGCGAGCCGCAGTTGAAGCCGGACTGGATGGCTTAGCCGATCCTTAGAGTTCCAGTTTGACGGACGCGCCGATGCTGGCGCGCCATACGTGATCGATGCCATAGGGCGTTATCGATGTAATGCCCAGATTTCCGCTTCGCGTATCCCCGGTTTCGAAGCCGCCCGTGTAGCCGATTGCAGCATTCAGGCCCAACGCCAGATGTGCTGTAATCTTATGCTGGAGCCCGATCCCGATTTGCGCGGCCGGGCTTATACGGCTGTGATCTGCCACGTCTGAGAGGAAGAGACCTGTCGGCCCGTCGGTTTCCACGATGTTCGACAGAGAATTGATCGACAGGCCGAGCCCGATGCTCGCTTCAATGGAAGTTAAATCGGAAAGCGCCCAATCATAGCCCAGATTTCCCATGATCGCGTTGCTGATTGCGTGACCGCGGAAGTCGGAAACGGCGCCAATAAGGGGAAAGTTTGCATCCCAGCTCACGCCGCCTCGAACATGCTGGTAACTGATGAATGCGGACAGGGCGGAATCGAGCTTGTATCCAACGTGACCTCCCAATCCGATCGTTTTATCGAAATGCACGTTGTTGACCACACCGCCGCCCGCAAAGGCCGCGCCGCCGTTCGTCGTACTGGACGATCCGGAAGCCCATCCTGCGGAGAGGTCGAAGCCTGCAAAGAAATTGTTGTCCTGGGCCAGTGCCGAAACAGGAAAAAGCAGCGCCGCTCCGACAACGATAAGAAGTGCTCTCGAAATCATGATCTCCTCCCCAATGGACGCAATTCCAGTGTTATGCGGGGAGGTTAATCAGATCATAATCGTGCGCGATGTGGCTGCTTGAAACACCGCATGCACGATGCACAGTCACGGAGTTTGCCGAGCGGTTTATATCTGAGGCCGGCTGTGCGCGCGTTTTGCGACCGCCTGCGCCAATCAAATATGCCAATCAGATATGAGGAGTGTTGATGCGGGATTCGCTACTTCCGCTCGCGCGCCAGTTCGGCCAGTTGCGCGCGCATCTGTTCGATCTCGCTTTTCAGTTCGGCAATGTCTTCCGATGGCCGGGCCTTCGTTTCGGGTGCGCCATTGGCGTGCGGCGGCTCGTTCGCCGCGGCGCGCGGGTTTTGCATGCCGGGGGCAAAGGGCTGGAACATCTTCATCGCGCGTTCGAACATGGCAAGGTTCTGCCGGGTCAGCGCCTCGATCGCTGTGGTGCCGCCGCCAAAGGCTTCGGCAATGCGGTTCTTCATCGCGTCCTGGTTCTTGGTGAAACTCTCCATGCTCATGTCGAGATAGCCCGGCACAAAGGCCTGCAGGCTGTCGCCATAGAACCGGATCAGGCGGCGCAGAAACTGAATCGGCAACAGGTTCTGGCCCTTGGCCTCTTCCTCGAAAATGATCTGTGTCAGGACGGATCTGGTGATGTCTTCGCCGGTGCGGGCGTCGCGGACTTCGAATTCCTGGCCGTCCTTCACCATCTGGGCCAGATGATCGAGTGTCACGTAACTCGATGTCTGGGTGTTGTAGAGACGGCGGTTCGCATATTTCTTGATGATGATGGGCGTCACGCCCTCTTTTTGCTCTTCGCTCACAATAAACCTGTCTGTCCAAGCGTTTCGCAGGCGGACGCCCGCGCCATCCCAGAATGCTAGCTGAGCACCCCTATCTCCGCCCTGTCCAGTGCCTTTTGCGCACCCGCAACCAGCCGGTCCACCCAAGGGGGGTAATAAGGTATTGGAATCAAATCGTGATTCTCAGCGGTTTACCGAAGCTCGCATTCGCGTCATTTTTCACTGCAAGGCAGCAACGCCACATTTGGAGATATCAATGGAAGAAGTGGTCATCGTTTCGGCAGCGCGCACCCCGGTGGGCTCATTCAATGGCGCATTTGCCAATGTCCCCGCGCATGATTTGGGCAGAACCGTGATCGGGGAGGTGCTGAAACGGGCCGATGTGGCGCCTGCGGATGTGAATGAGGTCATCATGGGCCAGATCCTGACCGCGGCGCAGGGCCAGAACCCGGCCCGTCAGGCCGCCATCAATGCGGGCCTTCCGGTCGAAACACCCGCCTGGGTGGTGAATCAGCTCTGCGGCTCGGGCCTGCGCGCGGTGGCGCTCGGCTTTCAGCAGATCGTCAATGGCGATGCGCAGATCGTGGTGGCCGGCGGCCAGGAATCGATGAGCCAGGCACCGCATGCCTCTCATCTGCGCTCCGGCACCAAGATGGGCGACACCAGCTTCATCGACACCATGATCAAGGACGGGCTGTGGGATGCCTTCAATGGCTATCACATGGGCGTCACGGCCGAGAACGTCGCCCGCGAATGGCAGATCACCCGCGAACAGCAGGACAAATTCGCCGTCGCTTCGCAGAACAAGGCCGAGGCCGCGCGCAAATCCGGCCGCTTCAAGGATGAAATCGTCCCGGTCGCGGTGAAGGAGCGTAAGGGCGAGCGTATCGTCGATACCGATGAATTCATCCGCGACGGCGTGACCTATGAAGGGATTTCGGGCCTGAAGCCCGCCTTCCAGAAAGACGGCACGGTCACCGCCGCCAATGCCAGCGGCATCAATGACGGGGCCGCGGCCGTGGTGCTGATGACGGCGAGCGAGGCGAAGAAGCGCGGGCTGAAGCCACTCGCGACCATCAAATCCTGGGCCAGTGTCGGCGTCGATCCGAAGATCATGGGCACGGGGCCGATTCCGGCCTCGCGCGCTGCGCTGAAGAAGGCGGGTTGGGATGCGAAGGACCTCGATCTGATCGAAGCCAACGAAGCCTTTGCCGCACAGGCTTGCGCGGTGAACAAGGATATGGGCTGGGACACCAGCAAAGTGAACGTGAATGGCGGTGCGATTGCCATCGGCCATCCGATCGGCGCCAGCGGTGCGCGCGTTCTGGTCACACTGTTGCATGAAATGCAGAAGCGCGATGCGAAGAAGGGCCTCGCCACGCTCTGCATCGGCGGTGGCATGGGCATTGCAATGTGCGTTGAGCGCTAAGCGAAACGCTTCAGAGTAAGACGTGGAGCGTTGAGCGACACGCGCCGGAGTAAGGATACGTTGAGCGCTAAGCGAAACGCATCAGAGTAAGACGTGGAGCGTTGAGCGACGCGTACGACGGACACGCGTTGTGTGACTGGGTTTTGGATTTTGGGGATCAGCAGGAGCTTTTATGACGAAAGTGGCATTGGTGACGGGCGGCACGCGGGGGATTGGTGCTGCCATTTCCGTGGGCCTGAAGAATGCGGGCTACACGGTTGCCGCCAATTATGGTGGCAATGACGAGGCCGCGCAGAAGTTCAAGGCGGATACCGGCATTGCCGTGTTCAAATGGGATGTGGGCGATTTCGCCGCCAGCGAGGCGGGGATCAAGGCGGTGGAAGCCGCTTTGGGGCCCGTTTCGGTGCTGGTCAACAATGCCGGCATCACCCGCGATGCGATGCTGCACAAGATGACGGCGGAGCAGTGGCGTCAGGTGGTTTCGGTCAACCTCGATTCCATGTTCAACATGTGCCGCAATGTGATCGACGGCATGCGCGAACGCGGCCACGGCCGCATCATCAACATCTCCTCCATCAACGGCCAGAAGGGCCAGATGGGGCAGACCAATTATTCCGCCGCCAAGGCCGGTATCATCGGCTTCACCAAGGCGCTGGCCCAGGAAACCGCGAAAAAGGGCGTCACCGTCAACGTGATCTGCCCCGGTTATATCGACACCGAAATGGTGCAGGCAGTGCCGCCCAAGGTGCTGGAAGGCATCATCGCCACCATTCCGATCGGCCGCCTCGGCAAGGCGGATGAGATCGCGAAAATGACCGTGTTCCTTGCCAGCGAGGATGCGGCCTTCATCACCGGCGCCACCATGACGGTCAACGGCGCACAATATATCGCGGGTTAAGTGTTCCTTCGGGGCCGTCTCTTCGCACCTGTCTCTCGACACGGGCGAAGGGCGGGCCCCATAACCCTCATGCCTGCCGCGGGATGAGGATCGCACCTGCCGTGCTTCCGATTTCACAGCTTGATGTCGCAAACCTCGCCTCCATCCGGGGGGAGCGGGTGTTGTTTCGCGACCTGTCGTTCTCGGCCGTGGCGGGAAGGCCGCTTTGCATCGAAGGGGCCAATGGCGCCGGCAAGACCACGCTCCTGCGCATCCTGGCCGGTTTTCTCAGCCCCAGTGCCGGAACCATCCGCCTGCGGATGAAGGATGGCGGCGGGACCGCCGATGCCGATCTGCGCGGGCCTTATATCGGCTTCATCGGCCATCGCGAGGCGTTGAAGTCTCAACTGACGGCGCGGGAAAATCTGGCCTTCTATGCCGCCCTTTATCGCGCGGCGGGCGATCTCGATGCCGCGCTCGCCTGGGCTGGGCTTGCCCGCGTCGCCGATCTACCGGCGCAATATCTGTCCGCCGGACAGAAGAAGCGGGTGGGGCTTGCCCGGTTGCGGCTTTGCGCCCGCCCGCTCTGGCTGCTCGACGAGCCGCTGGCGGCGCTCGATCACGCAGGCAAGGCGCTTGTTACCGCGATGATCGCCGAGCATTGCGCAGGCGGCGGCATCGCCATCGTCGCCACGCATGAGGGGCTGGACCTCGACTGCGCGCAGTTGCGGCTGGGTCTGGCATGAGCGCGTTCGTCGCCCTTCTTGGCCGCGACATCCGGCTCGCCTTCCGCGCCGGTGGCGGCGCGATGCTGGCGCTGGCCTTTTTCATCGTCATGGCGGCGCTGATCCCGCTCGGCATCGGGCCGGATCTGAAATTGCTGGCCAAGGTGGCGGGCGGGGTGGTGTGGTCGGCAGCCCTTCTTGCCGCCCTTCTGTCGCTCGACCGGCTGTTTCAGGCCGACTACGAGGATGGTTCGCTCGATCTGATCGCGCTCTCGCCCCTGCCGCTCGAAGCCGCGTCCTTTGCCAAGATCGCGGCGCACTGGCTCACCACCGGCCTGCCGCTGACGGTCGTGTCGCCGCTGCTGGGCCTGCTTTACGGCCTGCCGCCCGCGGCCTATCCGGCACTGGTGCTTTCGCTTCTGATCGGCACACCGGCCATCAGCGCCATCGGGGCCGTCGGCGCCAGCCTGACCTTGCCGGTGCGCCGGGGTGGGCTGATCCTGCCGCTTCTGGTCCTGCCGCTGGTCACACCGGCGCTGATTTTCGGGGCCGGCGCCATTTCCGCCGCGCTTAACGGGTTATCCAACGGGGCGTTCGGGCTTTTGTGTGCCTTTTCTTTCGTGGCCGTCATCGTGTCGCCATTCATTACCGCCTTTGCCGTGCGGCCCAATCTCGCAGGCTGACGGCACGCTCCTCTGCCTTATAGTCCGGGCCACCAGAAGGATTTTCGATGTTCCAATACGCCAATCCGGCGCGGTTCATGGCTTTGAGCGGCAGGGTCCTGCCCTGGCTCGCCGTGGCTGCCGGCCTGCTGCTGGCGGCGGGGCTCTATCTCGGGCTGATCGCCTCGCCCCCCGACTATCAGCAGGGCGACACGGTGCGCATCATGTATGTGCACGTACCGGCGGCGTGGTGCGCGATGATGATCTATGCGCTGATGGCGCTGTCGGCGGCGATCGGTCTCGTCAACCGGCATCCGCTGGCCGATGTCGCGGCCAAGACGGCGGCCCCATTGGGCGCGCTCTTTACCGCACTTGCGCTCATCACCGGCTCGCTCTGGGGCAAGCCGATGTGGGGGGCGTGGTGGGTGTGGGACGGGCGGCTGACCTCGTTCCTGATCCTGCTGTTCCTTTATCTCGGCTATATCGCGCTGTGGAACGCGATCGAGGATGAAATCCCTGCCGCGCGCGCCACCGCCGTCCTCGCCATTGTGGGTGCGGTGAACCTGCCGATCATCGAATTTTCCGTACGCTGGTGGACCACCCTGCATCAGGGCGAAAGCATCATCCGCGCCGGCGGCCCGTCGATTGCGGCGGTGTTCCTGTGGCCGCTGTTTCTCATGGCGCTTGGCTATACGCTGTTGTTCTTCACCCTGTGGATTGTGCGTATACGGACGGAGATTCTTGCCCGCCGTGCGCGCAGCCTGATCCTGGCGGAAGGCGGTGCCGCGTGAATGCGTTTTTCGCCATGGGCGGTTATGCCGCCTTTGTCTGGCCGGCTTATGCGGTGTCGCTGCTGGGGCTTGGCGCCGCAATCGGGATTTCGCTTGCGCAATATCGCCGGGCACGGGCCCGTCTTGCGCGGCTGGAAGCGGGCAAAGTTTGAAACGGCTGCTTTATATTATTCCGGCGCTGGCCTTCGCCGTTCTGGCGGTGGCGCTATTTTATGGCCTGGTCCGCCCGCACGCGCCGAACGAATTGCCGTCCGTGCTGGTGAACAAACCTGTTCCGGCCGTCACCCTTCCGGGGCTCGATCAGGTGGCGCCTGGCCTCGCACCGGCCGATTTCGCGCAAGGCCGCGTCACGGTCCTGAATGTCTGGGCCTCGTGGTGCGCGCCCTGCCGGGTGGAGGCGCCGCTGCTGGACCGGCTGGCTGAAGACAAATCCATCGCGCTGTTCGGTCTCGTCTACAAGGACAAGCCTGCGAACGCGCGCGCCTTCCTGGCTGAGATGGGCAATCCCTTTTCGCGTATCGGCCTCGATGCCAGCGGCGATGCCGGCATCGAATGGGGCATCTATGGCGTGCCGGAAACCTTCGTCATCGACGGACAGGGGATCGTGCGTGCACGGATCGTCGGTGCGCTGACGGATGACGGAAAATTCACGGGCGATCTTCTGCCGGCCATCGCCGATGCCAAACGGCTGACGCGAGAGAATACACCTGCCCCCTGATCCGTTGAGAGTTTGGTAAACAATCTCTGAAATCTTTGGCGCATGCAGATCAGCAACGCCAATCTTCTCGCCGCACAGGCCGCATCCCAGGCTGTATCCCATGGCGCGCAGAAGCCGCAGCCGGCCGGATTTTCCGGTGCCTTGCGTGAGGTCGATATCTTCAAACCGCAAACAGCAACAAAACCGGCCGCGTTTTCACCACCGGCTTTCGATGCGGCACCGGCGCAAACACCCGCTGCGGAAGCTGCGGTACAGGCGGCCGACGCGCCGCCGGAACGGCCCCGGCCGCCGGGCAGTTTGATCGATATCCGGGTTTAGATTCAGGCTCTTAGGGTAACAGGCGCGGGGAGGTGCCCGCTGTCCCTTGCGCCCTGTCAGTTGTGGCGGCGGCGGGCTTTGCGCCGCGGCTTGGCGGCAACGGGTTCTTCGCCGAGCGTTCCGGCTGCGGATGCGATTGTCGCGAGTGAGCGGACAAAGCGCGTGCGCTCCGCCGGCGGCAGCGCTTCCAGCAGCGCACGCTCCGCCCGGTCCGTCGCGTTGCGTGCAACACGCAGCGCCTTGCGGCCGGCAGAACTGATGGCAACGGCATTGGCGCGTGCATCTTCTTCGGTGCGTTCGCGCGTGACCAATCCCTTGTCCAGCATCCGTCTTACCATTTCGGCCAAGGTCGAACGGTCGATGCCGGTGGTTTCCACCAGCGCGGTCTGACTGATGCCGTCATTGCCTTCTAATGCGGCAAGCACGGTGAATTGCTGTTTGGTCAATTCGCTCGATCCCGCTTCGCGTGCATAGAGATCGCCGAAATATTGCTGACAACGCCGGATAAGATGCGACGGGGCTTCTGCCAGCTCGAACCCCCCGTTCGGTCTGCGAGGACCTTTGGACGTCATGAACCACCCCTAAGCCCGGACGAGCACCGCAATTCTGCCAACGCTCGTTTCGTGTGCACCGGCCGATGAAGAAGACTTTCCGCGTTACATCGGATCAACGCCGCGCTTGGCCCGCGCGGCCGAGACCTTAGACGAAAGAATGGCGCGGCGACAACTCTTTCTGCGCACCGGACCGGCTGAATCTTTGCTCTCTGGAATGAATCTTTGCTTGCAATGCGTTTCGCGCCTTTCGCCACCCCGCCGCTTGCGGCACAGTTCGTTCCATGTCTGACGACCGAAAATTCTTTCCCCCCGCACCGGGTCCGCATTTTGTTCGCAAATTTCCCCAGGGCGAAACCGTAGAACGCTATGTCTGCGGCCAATGTGGTCACATCCATTACACCAATCCGAAAATCGTTGTCGGCTCTGTGGTTGTGCACGAAGGGCGCATTCTGATGTGCCGCCGCGCCATAGAGCCGCGCAAAGGTTATTGGACACTTCCTGCCGGTTATCTGGAAGAAAATGAAACACCCGAAGACGGTGCGCGCCGCGAAGCGATGGAAGAAGCCTGTGCCGATATCGTGCTGGATCGTTTACTGGCCGTTTACAGCGTTGCGCGCATCAGTCAGGTGCAATTGATGTATCGCGCCAGATTGGGTGCACCGCATATTGCGGCCGGGCCGGAAAGTGAAGCGGTGCAACTCTTTGCCTGGGACGACATTCCGTGGACGGAGATTGCGTTCCCCAGCGTGCATTGGGCGCTCAATCACTACCATCAGACGAAAGACGATACGCATTTCGCGCCGTTCGCAAATCCGCCCGGCGAAACCGGCAACGCGCGCCGCGCGCGGTGATCGCCTGTCAGGGTATTGGCGCAAGAGCGGATTCAGCGGAATCCTGGTTTCATTCTAATTTTCGTCCCGGCGCAATTCGTATTTCTGCACCAGGGGCGTTTGCGCAAGTGCGAACACGACGAAGATCGGCAGCACCGCCCAGACCTTGAAATTGACCCAGACCTCGGTCGAGAAGCTCCGCCACACGATCTCGTTCAGAACCGCAAGAAAGAGAAAGAACAGGCCCCAGCGCCAGGTCAGCTTGCGCCAGCCTTCTTCGGTCAGATCGAAGGCTTGCGTGAAGATGTATTTGATGAACAGACGGTTGAATTTCAGTCCACCGATCAGCGTAAAGCCAAACAGCGCGTAAAGCACGGTCGGCTTCATTTTGATGAAGGTATCGTTCTTCAGATAAATCGTCAGTCCACCGAACACCAGCACCAGGAACGCGGTGAACAGCGGCATCACGCCCAGCCGCCGTTCCAGCCAATAGCCCACCCCAAGCGCAATCAGGATCGCCACCATGAAAACGCCGGTGGCGACATAAATGCCGGCCATCTCAAAGGCGGCGAAGAACAGCAGCAGCGGCCCCAGATCCAGCGCCAGTCTTTTGCCCGGCGAAAGGGGCGGGTGTGCCGCGATCACATCACTCATCTGCCGTCACCTGCTTGCTCCGATCAGGGCGCGCGCGAAAGTCTGCGCCTGAAATGGTTGCAAATCCTCTGCCGCCTCGCCCACGCCGATAAAGTGGATCGGCAGGCCGAACTTGGCGGCCAGCGCCACCAGAATCCCGCCTTTTGCGGTTCCATCCAGCTTGGTCATGACAAGGCCGGTCAACGGAATGGTCGCTTTGAACGCCTCGACCTGCGAGATCGCGTTCTGGCCGGTGGTGGCGTCCAGCACCAGAAGGGCGGCGTGGGGTGCGGCCGGATCCAGCTTCTTGATCACGCGGACGATTTTTTCCAGTTCCGCCATCAGCCCGGCCTTGTTCTGCAGCCGGCCTGCGGTGTCGATCAGAACCACATCGGCGCCCGTGGCCCGCGCCCGCTCGATCGCGTCGAAGGCAAGGCCCGCCGCATCGGCGCCGGGGTTGCGGGCAATGACCTCCGCGCCTGTGCGGCTGCCCCAGATCTGAAGCTGCTCGATCGCGGCGGCGCGGAAGGTGTCGCCCGCGGCCAGCACCACTTTGCGCCCCTCATCGGCCAGGAATTTGGCCAGCTTGCCGATGGTCGTGGTCTTGCCGGTGCCGTTCACGCCCGCCACCAGAATGACGAAGGGCCGCGCCGCACTGTCGATGGAGAGCGGATGTTCCACCGGCCGCAGGATATTGGCGATCTCGTCGGCCAGCACGGTGCGGATTTCGTCTTCCGATATTTCCTTGTCGTAGCGGCCTTGGCCCACGGCGGCGGCCAGTTTCGCGGCGGTGGCGGCGCCCAGATCGGCGCGGATCAGGGCTTCTTCGAGCTGTTCCAGGGTTTCGGCGTCCAGCTTCTTCTTGGCGAAGATGCCGGTGATGTTGCCGCCCAGATTGGCGGCACTGCGCGAAAGCCCGGCGCTCAGCCGCTCCATGAAGGTGGGCGGCGGTGGCTTTTCCCCGAATGTTCTGATCATGCTGCCATCAGATGGGTTGTCGTTGCGCCTGTGATATGGGCGCGGATTGTGGTTCCCGCCTGGCGGGCGCCGTCGCTGCTGCCAAGGGTCACAGGCGCGAAACAGGCGGTGCGCCCGCTATCCGGCTTTTCCAGCAGAATGTCCTGCACGCTGCCCACCATCGCGGACAACCGTGCGGCCATCGCGACCTCGCCCTTGGCGCGCAGGCGGCCGGCCCGTTCCTTGACGATCGGGCGGGGCAGTTGCGGCATCCGCGCGGCGGGCGTGCCTTTGCGCGGGCTGAACGGGAACACGTGCAGGGCCGTCAGTCCCGCTTCGTCCACCAGTTTCAGCGTATTCTCGAACATCGCTTCGGTTTCGGTCGGGAACCCGGCAATGAAATCGGCGCCGAAGGCGGCATCGGGGCGGATTCGCCGCACCGCCTCGCAAAAGGCGATGGTGTCTTCGCGGGCGTGGCGGCGCTTCATCCGCTTCAGGATCATGTTGTCGCCCGCCTGCACCGAAAGGTGGAAATGCGGCATCAGCCGTTCTTCCTCCGCAATCGCGCGCATCAGGTCCGCATCGGCCTCGATGGAATCGATGGAGGACAGGCGCAGGCGTTGCAGTTCCGGCACCTGTTTCAGGATTTCGCGCACCAGCGTGCCAAGTTGCAGTGTTCCGGCAAGGTCCGCGCCATAGGCGGTCATGTCCACGCCGGTCAGCACCAGTTCGGCAAAGCCGTGCGCGCAGAGCCGCTTTGCTTCGCTGACCACATCGGCCGGCGGCACGCTGCGGGAATTGCCGCGTCCGAACGGAATAATGCAGAAGGTACAGCGGTGGTCGCAGCCGTTCTGTACCTGCAGAAAGGCGCGGGTACGGCCCTCGAAACTGTCCACGAACTGGGCGGCGGTTTCGCGCACGCTCATGATGTCGTTCACCCGCACCCGTTCCGCGTGGCCCAGATCGCGATAGCTGTCGGCGCTGAGCTTTTCCGCATTGCCCAGCACCGCATCCACTTCGCCCATCGCGGCATAGGTGTCCTGCTCGATCTGCGCGGCACAGCCGGTGACGATGATTTTCGCGCCCGGGTTTTCGCGGCGCGCCTTGCGGATGGCCTGGCGCGACTGGCGCACGGCCTCGCCCGTCACCCCGCAGGTGTTGAAGATGATCGCATTGTCCAGCCCCGCTTCCTGCGCACGCAGGCGGATCGCCTCGGATTCATAGGCGTTCAGGCGGCAACCGAAGGTGACGATCTCCAGACTCATGGCGCAAAGTGTTCCAGATCGATCTCGCCGCGGAAGCTCAACGTGGCCGGCCCCGTCATCAGCACGTGGCCGTCCGCCGCGCGCCAGGCGATATGCAAGGTTCCCCCATCCAGCACCACATCCACCGCGCGCTCCGCAAGTCCGCGCCGTGCCGCAGCCACCGCGGCCGCGCATGCGCCGGTGCCGCAGGCGCGTGTGATCCCGGCACCACGTTCCCACACCCGCATCCGAAGCCGGGTGGGGGACAGAACTGTTACAAATTCCACATTTACCCGCGCCGGGAACAGCGGATGGGTCTCGATCTTCGGGCCCAGGCTGGCCACGGGCGCGGTTTCGGCGTCCTTCGTGAAGATCACGCAATGCGGGTTGCCCATCGAAAGGGCGCTGGCCTCGATCTGTTCCCCCGCGGCCTCGAAGCGGAATTGTTCCGTCTCCATCGCTTGCGACAGGGGAACCTGCTGCCAGCCGAATTGCGGCGGCCCCATATCCACTTCGACAAGGCCGTTCTCCCACGCCCGGCATTGAAGCGGACCGCCCGCGGTTTCCAGCCGGATCATCTCTTTGCCGCTTTCGCTGAGCAGAAGACGGCCGACACAGCGCGCGGCATTGCCGCAGGATTCCACCTCGCCGCCATCGGCATTGAAGATGCGCATGGTGGCATCGGCGCCATTTGCGGGCGGCGCGATCACGATCAGCTGGTCGCAGCCGATACCGGTGCGCCGGTCGGCAAGCGCGCGTGCCAGCGCGGAATCGGGCGAAAACCCGGTCTCCCGCGCGTCGAACACGGCGAAATCGTTGCCGAGGCCATGCATCTTGAGGAAGGCGATCATGGCCGCCTTATAGGGTGCAACCCCGGATTTTGCCATTGCCGGGCGTTTGCCGGTATTCAGGGGTTCCTCACCGCAACGCAACGGAACCTTCGTGACCGGCGATCAAACAGACGACCCTTTTCTCTGGCTGGAAGATGTGCATGGCACCGATGCGCTCGCCTGGGTCCGGGCGCAGAACGATGCCGCGCGGAAAAAACTACAGGCCGATCCCCGCTATGTGGCAGACGAAGCGGCGATCCTCGCGGTGCTGGATGCGGAAGACCGGATTCCGTTTGGCGCGTTGCGCGGGGGGCAGGTGTTCAATTTCTGGCAATCCGCCACCCATCCGAAGGGAATCTGGCGGCGCACCAGCCTCGAAAGCTACAAAACGCAAACGCCGGATTGGGAAATCCTGCTCGATGTCGATGCGCTGGCCAAGGCGGAAGGCGAGCCCTGGGTGTTCCATGGCGCAATCTGCGCCCCCGGCCTTGCCCGCGCGCTGATTAGCCTGTCGCGCGGTGGCGGCGATGCCCATGTGGTGCGCGAATTCGATCTCGCCAGCCGCAGCTTCGTCAAAGATGGCTTCACGCTCCCCGAAGCGAAAACGAATCTGGCCTGGCTGGATGACGACCGGGTTTTGTTCGCGAGCGATTTCGGCCCCGGCACGCTGACGGCTTCCGGCTATCCGCGCATCGTCAAGCTGTGGCGGCGCGGCGCGGGCGCGGCGCAAACCCTTTATGAAGGCCGCACGGAAGACATGCTGGTGGCGCCCTATGTCAGCCATGGCGATGCCGGTCGTGGGGGCGCGCCCATCGCGCTGATCCTGCGTTACGTCTGTTTTTTCGAGACCGATTATTTTCTGCTGCGTGCCGATAACAGGCTCGATCCGGTGGCGCTGCCGCGCTCTGCGGATGTGAAGGGCGCGGTTGCGGGCCGCCTGATCGCCACCTTGCGGCAGGATTGGACACCGGCAGGAAGCGCAAACCCATTGCCGCAAGGCGCGCTGATCGCCTGCCAACCCGATGGCACGGAGCCCCAGATCCTGTTTCAGCCCCGCGCGCGGCAGGCCGTGGATGCGGTCGCAACCGGGCGCGATGCGGTTTATGCCGTGATCAACACCAATGTCACCGGCGCGGTCCACCGCTTCACGCCCACCGCAACGGGCACGTGGCAGGAATTGACGCTGCCGCTGCCCGATGGCGGTTCGGCCGGCGTCATCTCCGCCAATGAAACCGGGCCTGAGGCGTTCTTCAGTTTCGAAAGCTATCTGATCCCGCCCACGCTCTTTGCCGATGATGGTGCGGGTACGCCCAAACCGATCCGCGCGCTGCCCGCCCGCTTCGATGCGGCGGGGCTTGAAACACGGCAATTCGAAGCGGTCTCGAAAGACGGCACCCGCGTTCCCTATTTTCTGGTAGGGCCAAAGGGCGGTGGTCCCCGCCCGACCGTGCTTTATGGCTATGGCGGCTTCGAAGTGTCGCTCAACCCCACCTATTCGGCCAATTTCGGCCTGTTGTGGCTGTCGCGCGGCGGCAATTTCGTGGTGGCGAATATTCGTGGCGGCGGTGAATTCGGCCCCGCCTGGCATGAAGCGGCGCTGACCGCCAATCGCCAGCGCGCCTTCGATGATTTCATCGCGGTGGCGAACGATCTTATTCGCCGCGGCTTCGCCACGCCCAAAAGCCTCGGCATCATGGGCGGTTCCAATGGCGGGCTGCTGGTGACGGCGGCGATGACACAGGCGCCCGAATTGTTCGGCGCGGTGGTGTGCCAGGTGCCGCTGATCGACATGATCCGTTACACCAAAATTGGCGCCGGTGCTTCCTGGGCGGCGGAATATGGCGATCCGGACGATCCTGCGATGCGCGAAACCATTCTCTCTTACTCGCCCTATCAGAATCTGAAATCCGGTATCGCCTACCCGCCGGTGTTCTTCATCACCGCCACCAGCGATGATCGCGTCACCCCGGTTCATGCCCGCAAGATGGCGGCGAAAATGCTTGAATCGGGTCACGACGTTCTCATTTACGAGAATATGGAGGGTGGCCACAGCGCGGCCGCCGATCATCGTCAGGCGGCGGAAATGTGGGCCCTGTCCTTTGTCTATCTGGCGCAGAAACTGGGGCTGAAGTGATCCGGTTTCGTTCCCTCTGCGCGGCCGCGGTGTTTCTGTGCCTGTCTGCGGGCATGGGGGTGGCTGCAAAACAGGCCGCTGCTCCAGACACCGATCCCTATCTCTGGCTCGCCGATATTCATGGCGCAAAGGCGCTCGCCTGGGCGCAGGACCAGACGAAGAAGACGAAGCGTCACCTCACCGCGGGCAAGGCATTCGCGCGCGACCGCGACACCTTGCTGGCGATGCTGAATGCGCCCGGCCGCATCGCCAAGGTCACGCTCCATGGCGATCATGTGCGCAATTTCTGGCAGGACAAGGATCATCCGCGCGGGCTGTGGCGCCGTGCGGCGGTTGCCGATTATCTGCATGGCAAGCCGCAATGGCAGACCCTGTTCGATCTCGATGCCTTCGACCGCCAGACGGGCAAACCCTTTGTCTGGAAGGGCGCGGATTGCACCGCCAAATTCGAACGCTGTCTCGTGATGCTGTCGCCCGATGGCGGCGATGCGGTGGTGATCCGCGAATATGATCCCGCCAAACGCGCATTCGTGAAGGGCGGCTTTTCCCTGCCGCTGGGCAAATCCACCGCGCGCTATCTCGATGCCAAGACCATCGTCTTCGCCGCCGATCAGGGATCGGCGTCGCTGACCAATTCCGGTTACCCCCGCATCGTCAAATTGTGGCGGCGGGGGCAACCCATCGCCACCGCGCAGACGGTCTATGAGGGCAAGCGGGGCGATGTCTGGGCCCGGCCTGCGGTTTTCCATGGGCCATATGGCACCGTGCCGCTGATCGTGCGCGGGACCGATTTCTTCAACAGCGATTATTTCTATCTCCGCCCGGATGGCACGGTGCTGCCATTGCCATTGCCGAAGGGCGCCGATCTGAAGGGCGTCAGCGGCGGCCGCGTCATCGCCACCCTGCGCGATGGCTGGACGCCGTCCGGTCAGCACGCAATCGCGCAAGGTTCGTTGATTGCCTTCCCGGTGATCGATTACGTCGTTACCAGCCGGATGCCGCGTGTCGATGTGCTCTTCACGCCGGATGCGCACAGCATGATCGGCGATGTCGCGGCGGGGCGCGATGCGGTCTATGCCGCGATCTATCGCGATGTGACGGGAAGCATCCACGCCTTCCGCCATGAGAGAGGCCAATGGTCGGACACCGTGCTGGCGCTGCCCAAGGATGGCTCGACCGCCATCATGGCCGCCAATGACTGGGGGCCGGAAGCGCTTTTCACCTTCGAGAGTTTTCTCGTTCCCCCCACACTTTATGCCGCCACCGGCACGGATGCGCCCCGCAAACTGCAGACCACACAGGCCTTTTTCGATGCGAGCAAATTTGCCGTCAGCCAGCGCTGGGCAACTTCGGCCGACGGCACCAAAATCCCCTATTTCCTGATCCGTCCGAAAAAGGCGCGTGGTCCCATCCCGACCATTCTCTATGGCTATGGCGGGTTCGAGGTTTCGCTGACGCCATGGTACTGGAACGATCCGGTCAAACCCTTGGGGGCGGGCCAGCTCTGGCTGGAAAAGGGTGGGGCGATGGCCATTGCCAATATCCGCGGCGGCGGCGAATTCGGCCCGCGCTGGCATCAGGCGGCGCTGACCGTGCATCGCCAGCGCGCTTTCGATGATTTTGAAGCGGTGGCGAAAGACATCGAGACCAATCATCTCGCCACGCGGTGGAGCCTCGGCATCGTCGGCGCCTCCAATGGCGGGCTGCTCGTCACCACCGCCATGGTGCAACAGCCGAAACTGTTCGGCGCCGTGGTGTGCCAGCGCCCGCTGATCGACATGCTGCGCTACACCCGTTACGGCGCCGGTGCGTCCTGGATCGCGGAATATGGCGATCCCGCCGATCCGAAAATGCGCCAGGCGATCGAAAAATATTCGCCCTATCAGAATGTGAAGGCCGGTGTGCGGTATCCGCCCATCCTGTTCATCACCGAAACCAGCGATGATCGCGTCACGCCCGTTTTCGCGCGCATGATGGCGGCAAAGATGGAAGCACAACATCATCGCGTCTGGTTTTACGAAAGCCCGGATGGCGGCCATGGTCCCGGCGCCACCCATGCGGAACAGGCCGCGATGTGGGCGCTCAGCTTCGCCCATTTCCGCCGCGCACTGGGATTGAAACCGTGAACCTTCTTATCGCACGCGCCGCACGCGCCTCTCTGCGCGCGGTGGCGGAATTCATGAAGGCGGAGGCATCGGGCGGCATCGTCCTGATGGCGGCCGCGGTTGCGGCCCTTGTGGTCGCCAATTCGCCATGGGCGCCGCATTATTTTCACACGCTGGAGGCGGAATTCTTCGGCCTCTCGCTGCATGACTGGATCAACGATGCGCTGATGGCGCTGTTTTTTCTCGTCATCGGGCTCGAGATCAAACGCGAAATGCTGGTGGGTGAGTTGTCCAGCTGGGGGGCGCGGCTACTGCCCGGTGCGGCTGCGCTTGGCGGCATGGCGGTGCCGGCGCTGATCTTTCTCGCCTTCGATCATCCCGATCCGCAGCTTCTGCGCGGCTGGGCCATTCCCACCGCGACCGATATTGCCTTCGCGCTCGGCGTGCTGGCGCTGCTCGGCCGCCGCGCGCCATCCTCGCTCAAGCTGTTTCTGACCGCGCTCGCGATCATCGACGATATGGGCGCGGTTGCGATCATTGCGCTGTTCTATTCCGGCGGCCTGTCGCTGCCGATGCTGGGCGGGGCGGCGCTCTGTCTCGCCGCGCTTTACGGGCTGAACCGGGCCGGGGTGAGGCGGCTGTGGCCTTATCTGGTTCTGGGTCTGGCGCTGTGGGTGTTCGTCTTCCATTCCGGCGTGCATGCCACGCTGGCGGGGCTGTCTCTGGCCTTCACTATCCCGTTGCGCGTGAAGGGGGAGGGGCAGAGCCCGCTCGCCCGGCTGGAGCACGCATTGCTGCCGGTCTCTGCCTTTCTGGTCGTGCCACTGTTCGGCTTTGCCAATGCCGGGGTGGCGTTCGGCAATCTCTCGCTCGCCTCGCTCACCCACCCGGTCACCCTGGGCATCGTCGCCGGTCTCTTTGTCGGCAAGCAGGCGGGCGTATTTGGAACAGTGTTCGCTCTGGTGAAAACCGGTCTGGTTCCGATGCCGCCCGCCGCCCGTTGGTCCCAGATCTATGGCGTCTGCGTGCTGACTGGTATCGGCTTCACCATGAGCCTGTTCATCGGCCTGCTGGCCTATCCTGCCGCGCCGGACCTGCAGGACCTGCTGAAGGTGGGAGTGCTGTCGGGTAGCCTGATCTCCGGCATCGCGGGCGCCCTGATCCTGCTGGCCGTCAACCGACGGTCCGTTGGCTCCCCGGCAATTGACTCCAAACGGCCGCTGACCTAAAGCCACACGATCCGGATCGCCACAGGCCTTCCGGTCCCGGGCGCGGCCCGGGATCGCCCCCAGGCAGCGCAGGTGCGCCCCCTGGGGCGTTCGTGTTTGGGAGTTTGCATGTTCGAATCCCTGCAATCGCGTCTTGGCACGGTGTTCGACCGGCTGCGTGGCCGCGGTGCGCTTGGCGAAGTCGATGTGGACGAGGCGCTGGCCGAAGTCCGCACCGCGCTCCTGGAGGCCGATGTCGCCCTGCCGGTGGTGAAGGATTTCATCACCCGCGTGCGTCCGCGCGCTGTCGGCAGCGAGGTGATCCGCTCCGTCACGCCGGGCCAGCAGGTGGTCAAGATCGTGCACGACGCGCTGGTGGAAACGCTCGGCGCGGAAAATGCGGCCCTCGACCTTGGCAGCGCGCCGGCCCCTATTCTCATGGTCGGGCTGCAGGGCTCGGGCAAAACCACATCGTCGGCCAAGCTCGGCATGATGCTGCAGACGCGCGAAAAGAAGCGCGTGCTGATGGCCTCGCTCGACGTCAATCGTCCCGCCGCGATGGAACAGTTGAAGGTTCTGGGCGAACAGGCCGGTGTGCCCACCTTGCCGATCGTCGCGGGCCAGATGCCAGTCGATATTGCGCGCCGCGCGCTCGCCTCGGCCCGTGTCGGCGGTTACGACGTGCTGATCCTCGACACTGCGGGCCGTCAGCATATCGACGAAGCCCTGATGGCCGAAGTGGCGCAGGTGAAGGCGGCGGTCAGCCCGCACGAAACCCTTTTGGTCGCCGACAGCCTCACCGGTCAGGATGCGGTCAATATCGCCAAATCGTTTCATGAACGCGTGCCGCTGTCCGGCATCATCTTGACGCGTGCCGATGGCGATGCGCGCGGTGGTGCCGCCCTTTCGATGCGCCATGTCACCGGCGCGCCGATCAAGTTTCTGGGTGTCGGCGAAAAGCTCGATGCGATCGAGGCTTTTCACCCCGAACGCATCGCGGGCCGCATCCTCGGCATGGGCGATGTCGTCAGCCTGGTGGAAAAGGCCGCCGAAACGCTCGATCGCGAAAAGGCTGAAAAACTCGCCGCCCGGATGAAGAAGGGCGCCTTCGACATGAACGACCTGGCCGAGCAATTGCGCCAGATGAAAAAGCTCGGCGGGATGAGCGGCGTGCTCGCGATGCTGCCGGGTGTCGCCAAGGTGAAGGATCAGCTTGCGACCGCCGGTCTCGACGACAAGCTGCTCGCCCGGCAGGAAGCGATCATCCTGTCGATGACGCGCGGCGAACGCGAAAAACCCGATGTGATCAACGGCTCGCGCAGGAAACGCATCGCGGCGGGCGCGGGTGTTGAGGTCAGCGACGTCAACAAGCTTTTGAAAATGCACCGGCAGATGTCGGACATGATGAAGAAGATGGGAAAGATGGGCGGGCGCATGCCGGCCGGGCTTTCCGGTCTGATGGGCGGCCAGATGCCGCAAATCCCACCCGGCCTGTTGCCGGGGGGCAAGCGGTGAAGACCGCGACCAACTTTTCCTCCCCCGTTTACGGGGGAGGGGGACCGCGAACCGCGGTGGAGGGGGCGTGTACGTTTACCCCCTCCGCCTCGCTTCGCTCAGCACCTCCCCCGCTTCGCAGGGGAGGAGGGACAGAATTTACCGAAGGGACTTTGACATGGCACTGAAACTCCGTCTGGCGCGCGCCGGCACCAAGAAGCGTCCGCATTACAATGTCGTGGTGGCGGATTCGCGCGAACCGCGCGATGGCCGCTTCATCGAGAAGATCGGCTTCTACAATCCGCTGCTGCCCAAGGATCATGCGGACCGTCTGAAGCTCGATGTGGAAAAGGCCAAGGCCTGGATCGAGAAAGGCGCCACCGCCACCGACCGGGTGCACCGTTTCCTCGCCGATGCAGGCGTCCTGAAGCCGCTTCAGAAGAACAATCCGGAAAAGGCCAAGCCGAAGAAGAAGGCGCAGGAACGTGCCGCCGCGGCGGCCGCTGCTGCCGGTGGCGGCGAAGAAGCTCCGGCCGCGTAAGGATTTGCGGGTGTCATGCCCCGCGACATTCTCCTCGGCATTGTGATCGGCGCGCACGGCCTCAAGGGCGAGGTGCGGGTGAAAACCTTCACCGGAACGCCCGAGGGGCTTGGCGCCTATGGTCCCTTGCGCGATGGGCAGGGCCGCGCCTTTGTGGTGGAACACTTGCGCGCCACCGGCGCCGGTGAAGCGGTTGCGCGTCTTGCCGGTGTGGCGGATCGCGCTGCGGCCGAGGCGTTGCGCGGTACCGAATTGCGGGTTCCGCGCAGCGCGATGCCCGATGCCGGAACGGGCGCCTTCTATCATGCCGATCTGGTCGGCCTGCGCGCCGAAGATGAAGCGGGCCGGTTGATCGGAACCGTCTCCGGCCTGCACAATTTCGGCGCCGGCGACGTGATCGAGATTTTGCGCGATGATGGCGACAATGTTTTCCTGCCCTTCAGCCGCGATGTGGTGCCGGTGGTGGAGGAGGACCGCATCGTCGTTGCGGAGCCGCCAATAAGCGGCGGTGATAATCTGAGCGGCGGCGATGATGACAGCGAAGGAGGCATGAGATGAGCGACATCACCTTCCGCGATGCCCGCAAGGACGATCTGCAAACCTTGGTCGCGCTTCTGGCCGATGACGATATTGCGGAGGGGCGGGAACAGGCCAAGGGCGATCTTCTGCCCGCTTATTCCGCCGCCTTCGACGACATGGCGAAAAGCCCGGACAACCGCATTCTGGTGGCGGAGCAGGATGGGGACATCATCGGTTCCCTGCAGATCGTCTATGTTCCCGGCCTGTCGCGGCAGGGCGCCAAGCGCGCCATCATCGAATCCGTGCGGGTGTCGTCAAAGGCGCGTGGCCAGAACATCGGCACCCTTTTGATGAAGGAGGCGATTGCTGAGGCCAAGGCCGCCGGCTGCAAGCTGGTGCAGCTCACCTCCGACAAGCGGCGCACCCGCGCCCACCTCTTTTACCGTCGCCTTGGCTTCATCCAGAGCCATGAGGGCTTCAAGCTCGATCTGTGATGTGGGCCGCAACCGTTCTCACCCTTTATCCCGAAATGTTTCCGGGGCCGCTCGGCCAATCGCTGGTCGGCCGGGCACTGGGTCAGGGCCTGTGGTCGCTGGAGGTGCGGAATATTCGCGATTTCGGCCACGGTAAACATCGTTCGGTGGATGATACACCGTCCGGCGGTGGCCCCGGCATGGTGATGCGGGCCGATGTGGCGGCCGCGGCCATCGATGCCGCCCGCGAGTCCGGTCCGGTCCGGCCTGCGCTCTATCTGACCCCGCGCGGGGCGCCGCTGACCCAGGCCCGCGTGCGTGAACTGGTGGCGGGGCCCGGTGTTGTTCTGCTCTGTGGCCGGTTTGAGGGGCTGGACGAACGGGTGATTGAGGCCCGCGGGCTGGAGGAGGTGTCGCTCGGCGATTTTGTGCTGGCGGGCGGGGAAATCGCCGCCATGGCGCTGATCGAGGCGGCGGCCCGCCTGATCCCCGGCGTTCTGGGGGCGGAAGACTCACCCGCGGAAGAAAGTTTCGAACACGGCCTCCTGGAATATCCGCATTACACCCGCCCGCAAATATTCGAGGGCCGGCCGGTGCCGGATGTTCTAACCCGTGGAAATCACAAGGAAATCGCGGCCTGGCGGCGTGCCCGGGCCGAAGCCGTGACAAAAGCGCGGCGTCCTGACCTCTGGGCCCTCTATGAAAAGCGCGAACCATGCGGTATACGGCCCGCCTTCCAATCGCGTAAGCCGCCGCCGGAGAACAAGAAATGAATATCCTGCAACAGCTCGAAGCCGAGCAGATGAATACCCTGCGCGGTGACAAGCCCCGTCCCGAATTCCGCCCCGGCGACACGTTGAAAGTGAACGTCAAGGTTGTGGAATCGACCTATGACGAAAAAGCCAAGCAGACCAAGACGCGCGAGCGCCTTCAGGCGTTTGAGGGTGTGTGCATCGCCCGTCAGGGTGCCGGCCTGAACGAGAGCTTCACGGTCCGCAAGATCTCCTATGGCGAGGGGGTGGAGCGCGTGTTCCCCGTCTACAGCCCGCTGGTCGATTCCGTCGAAGTGGTGCGCAAGGGCCGCGTCCGCCGCGCGAAGCTTTATTACCTGCGTGGCCGCCGCGGGAAGAGCGCGCGCATCGCCGAACGGCAGGACCGCGCCAGCGAAAGCGCGTCATAACTTTTTCGCCACAGCCGAAAAATTTCGCTGCTGCGCCCTTCCCAACGGGTGCCGTCTGAGTATTCTCCGCGCCCCCAAAACAGGCGCGTGGGCATGAACGGCCACATGATTCCCGATCAGGTGCTGCACCGTGCCGAGGCTTTGGCCGAGGCGCGCCCGCTTGCGCGCGTGCCGAAAAGCCCGTTCGCCTTCATCTGGTTTCTGGTCCGCCATCATTTCCGCCTGAAGGTTGCGGTGCTGATGGCGCTCGCCGCATCGGCCACGGCGATCGATGCCTTCGGTCCGCTGGGTGTTTCGCATCTGATCAACGCGATCACCGGCGCGGTGAAGGGCGAAACCAACTTCGACACCGCCGTGCTGCCGTGGATTTTCGTGCTGGGCGGCATCTGGCTCGGCGCTGCCATCGTCTATCGCGGGTACGAGGCGGTGGATGTCGAAACCAGCCCGCGTATGCGCGCACTCGCGCAGAAATATCTCTTCACCTACATGCTGGGTCATTCGCCCCGGTATTTTCAGGAAAATTTCGCGGGCAAGCTCGGCCAGAAGGTGAAGCAGGCAGGGCAGGCCACCGTCTCCATCCTGCAGATCATCTGTTTCGAGATGGTGCGGGTGACGATCCTCATCATCGTCGGCGGCGTGCTGATGTTCGCCGCCCATCCGTCTTACGCGCTGATCCTGCTGGTGTGGACGGCGCTTTATCTCGGCATCGTGCTCAGCCTGGCAAAGAAATGCGTCAGGCTGTCAAAGGCGTTCTCGGATGAGGTTTCCACCTCCACCGGCCGCCTCGTCGATGCCATCACCAATGCCGATCTGATCCGCGCTTTCGCCAAGGCGGTGTACGAACGGCGCTTCCTGTCGTTCTTTCTCGCCGATGAGATGAATGCCTCGCGCCGCCTGCGCTGGTTCCTCATCACCATGCGCGCCTTCATGCAACTGGCGACGCTCGCATTGCTGCTGGCGCTGGTTTACGTCTCGGCGAAAGATGCGCTCTCCGGCGCGCTATCCACCGGCGCCTTCGCGATGGTCTATCTACTCGGCAACCAGATCGCGCGCAGCGTGCAGGAGCTTTCGTTCCGCATGCTCGATTATTTCGAGCAGTTGGGCACGTTGACCGAAGCGCTGGAACTGGTCAGCACCCCGCATGAGATTACCGATGCGCCGGGTGCCCGGCCTCTCCTTGTGCGCGATGGCGCTATCCAGTTTGAGCATGTGCGCTTTGCGCACCCCGATGGGCAGGCGGTGTTCCGCGATCTCTCGCTTACCATTCGCGCGGGCGAAAAGGTCGGGCTGGTCGGGCCGTCTGGTGCGGGCAAATCCACGTTGGTCAAAATGCTGCGCCGCCAGTATGAGCCGCAAGGCGGCCGCATCCGGATCGACGGGCAGGACATCGCCACCGTGACCTGGGATTCGCTGAACGAAGCGATTGCGGAGGTGCCGCAAATGCCGGGTGTCTTCCACCGCGCCATTCGCGACAACATCCGTTATGCCGAACCGGGTGCGGATGACGCGGCCGTGCTGCGGGCCGCCCGCGATGCGCGTGCGCACGACTTCATCGCGGCGCGTTCCACCGGTTATGAAACCATCGTCGGCGAACAGGGGATCAAGCTTTCGGGCGGCGAGCGTCAGCGTGTCGCGATTGCGCGTGCGCTGGTGAAGGATGCGAAGATTCTGGTGCTGGACGAGGCGACATCCTCACTCGATTCCGAATCCGAATTCCTGATTCAGGAAGGGCTGTGGGCGTTGATGCAGAACCGCACGGTGATCGCGATTGCACACCGGCTTTCCACGATCGCCGGCATGGACCGCATCCTCTATCTCGAATCCGGCCGCGTGATCGAGGATGGCCCACATGCCGAGTTGCTGGCGCGCGGCGGCGCCTACGCCCGGCTGTGGAACCGGCAGATGGGCGGCTTCATCGACGCGGCGTGAAGCCCATATCAGAAAAGGTGCCTCAAGAAAGCCGTGCACGGCCCAGGCGCAGCGCATTGGCGATCACCGAAACCGAACTCAAACTCATCGCGGCGGCGGCAAATGCGGGGCTGAGCAGAATGCCGAACACGGGATAAAGCACGCCCGCCGCCAGCGGCACGCCAAGCCCGTTATAGACAAAGGCGAAGAACAGATTCTGCCGGATATTTTTCATCGTGGCGTGGCTCAGTGCGCGTGCCCGTGCAATCCCCGCCAGATCGCCTTTGACGAGGGTGACACCGGCGCTTTCCATCGCAATGTCGGTGCCGGTACCCATCGCGATGCCGACATCGGCCTTGGCCAGTGCTGGGGCGTCGTTCACCCCGTCGCCCGCCATCGCCACCACCCGGCCTTCGCGTTTCAATTGCGCGACAAAGGCGCCCTTGTCTTGCGGCAGCATGCCGGCCTTCACCTCCGCAATGCCGAGCTTTCCGGCCACCGCTTCGGCCGTGACTTTGTTATCGCCGGTCAGCATCACAATGCGGATGCCGTCCGCCGCCAGTTTCGCCAGCGCCCCCGGCGTGGTGGCTTTGATCGGATCGGAGAGTGCGATCGCACCCACCGCTTTGCCGTCCACGCCCACAAACATCACCGTGCCGTCACGCGCCAGTTCCGTGGCGCGCGCCTCGAACGGGTTGGCAATGCCTTCGCCGCTCAGCAGGGCGGTGTTGCCGATCACAACCTCGCGCCCCTCCACCCGGCCGGTAATGCCTTTGCCGGTCAGCGGGCGCACGTCTTCTGCGGCGGCCAATGAAAGCGCACGCGCCTCTGCCGCCGCCACGATGGCCGCGGCCAGCGGGTGTTCGCTGGCGCGCTCCACGCTGGCGGCAAGGCGCAACAATTCGTTTTCGTCCATGCCGTCCGTCAGGATCGCGGTGACGCGCGGGCGGCCTTCGGTCAGGGTGCCGGTCTTGTCCACCACCAGCGTGTCCACCTTTTCCATCCGCTCCAGCGCCTCGGCATTGCGGATCAGCACGCCCTCGCGTGCGCCGCGCCCCACGCCCACCATCACCGACATCGGCGTGGCAAGGCCAAGCGCACAGGGGCACGCGATGATCAGCACCGAAACCGCCGCCACCATGGCGGAGGAAAAGGCGGGCTCAGGCCCCCAGATCATCCAGCCGATGAAGGCGAGAACGGCGACCGCAATCACTGCCGGCACGAAGATGGCCGCAACCCGGTCGGCCAGGCGCTGGATCGGCGCGCGGCTCCTCTGCGCATCGGCCACCATCTGCACGATGCGGGCAAGTGTCGTCGCGCTGCCGACATGGCGTGCTTCCATGATGAAAGCGCCGCTGCGGTTGATGGTGCCGCCGATCACGGCCGCGCCCTTGCCCTTTTCCACCGGCATCGCCTCGCCGGTGATCATGGATTCGTCGAGGGTGGTTTCACCCTCTGTGATCACGCCGTCCACCGGCACGGATTCGCCGGGCCGTACGCGCAAGCGGTCGCCCGGCTTCAGCGTGTCGGCATCCACGTCCTCTTCGCGCTCGCCATCGATGCGGCGCGCGGTTTTCGGCGCCAGCTTCAGCAACGCGCGAATGGCGCCGCCGGTTTTTTCCCGCGCCCGCAATTCCAGCACCTGCCCCAGCAGCACCAAAACGGTGATCACCGCCGCCGCTTCGAAATAAACCGGCACCATGGCGTGGGCGAACAATGCAGGGGGAAACAGATGCGGCACGAACAACGCCGCCACGCTGAAAAGATAGGCGGCCCCCGTTCCCATCGCGATCAGCGTGAACATGTTCAGCGCGCGGTTGCGCACCGATTGCACGCCGCGCACGAAGAACGGCCATCCCGCCCACAGCACCACCGGCGTGGCGAATGCAAACTGAATCCAGGCCGACAGGCGCGGTGCAACGGCGATCAGCCCCAGATGACCGCCCATTTCGAGTGCGAACACCGGTATGGTGAGAAGAAGCCCGATCCAGAACCGCCGCGTCATGTCCGCCAGTTCGGGGTTGGGGCCGCTCTCCGCCGTCACCGTTTCCGGCTCCAGCGCCATGCCACAGATCGGGCAGCTTCCGGGCCCGGCCTGACGTACCTCCGGGTGCATCGGGCAGGTGTAGATCGTGCCGGGCGGGGCAGGGGGCGGTGTGTCCGCTTTTTGGGGCGAAAGATATTTTTCCGGATCCGCGTCGAATTTGGTTTTGCAGCCTGCGCTGCAGAACCAGAAATCGTGACCCCCGTGATGGCTCTTATGCTTCGCGGTCGCGGGATCGACACGCATGCCGCAGACGGGATCACGGGCGGGATCGAGAGCGGCGCTGTCTGCGCTATTTTCCATAGCGACTGAACAATGTGACAAGTTCGGAAAACTTTCGTTCCTGTTCGCGGGCATTGCCGCTTTTGATCGCATCCGCCACGCAATGGGCGGCGTGCTCTTTCAGAATTTCTTCTTCCACCCGTTTCAGGGCCGATTTGATCGCCTGCATCTGGGTCAGGATGTCGATGCAGTAGCGTTCCTCCTCAACCATGCGCGCGATGCCGCGCACCTGGCCCTCGATGCGCGCCAGCCGCGCGCCGATTTTGGGATCGTGTTTGATGGCCGTCATGCCTCTTGTATACCGTACGGGGGTATAGTACATGGGCGCATCGTTTTCTGCAAGCGCATCTCGAAAAGGGCCTCCCATGCGCCGTTCCGCGTTTCTTTGCGTCCTCCTCGCTTTTCCCGCCATGCCTGCGTTCGCGCAGGCCCATGATCACGGTGCGATGGGGCACACCGTGATGAACATGGCGGATATGGATGGGGCGCAGATGGATATGATGCAGATGGATCGGGGCGTTCTCGGTCCCTATCCCCAAAGCCGGGAGGCGTCGGGCACAAGCTGGCAGCCCGATGCCGCCAGCCATGGCGGCGTGCACACCATGCTGGGCGACTGGATGGTGATGGGGCATCTGCGCCTCGATGCCATTTATGATTGGCAGACGGGGCCGCGCGGCGACGACATGCCGTTTCTGGCCGGCATGGCGTCCGTCATGGCGCGGCGGGATTTTTCGCACGGCACACTCAATCTGCGCGCGATGCTGAGCCCCGATCCCTTCATGGGCAAACGCGGCTATCCGCTTCTGCTGGCGGCGGGTGAAACGGCAGACGGCACCACCCATCTGGTGGATCGCCAGCATCCGCACGATCTTTTTATGGAATTGTCGGCGTCCTATTCCCATCGCTTGTCGGAACAGGACAGCGCCTTCGTCTATTTCGGCTATCCGGGCGAACCGGCGTTCGGGCCCACCGTGTTCATGCACCGCGCCAGCGGCGTGGACAATCCGCAGGCGCCCATCAGCCATCACTGGCTCGATTCCACCCACATCACCTTCGGCGTGGTGACGGCCGGTTTCGTGCATCAGAACTGGAAGCTTGAGATGTCGCGCTTCACCGGCCGCGAACCCGATCAATACCGCTTCAATTTCGATTCCGCCCGGTTTGACAGCACCGCGGCGCGGTTGTCGTGGAATCCGGATTCCAACTGGTCGCTACAGGCGTCCTGGGCCTTCCTGAAAAGCCCGGAACAGTTGAGCCCGCTGGAAAACGAAACCCGCTATTCACTCAGCGCCACTTACGTTCGTCACTTTGACGGGGTGGGCCAGATCGCAGCCACCGCTGCCTGGGGCCGCAAGCACAATTCCGCCGGTCTCACGCTCAATGCGCTGTTGGTGGAAGCGGAATGGAAGCCGGCGCCGGATTGGGCCTTCTTCACCCACGTCGAATGGGTGGAAAATGCGGAGCTTTTGCATGACGGCGAAATTGCCCGCCCGGCCAAATTCACCCTCGGCGGGGTGCGAAGCTGGCCGGTGGCCGAACATTTGAAGCTCGGCCTTGGCGCGCTTTACGATTTCAATTTCACCGGCGGGGCGCTTGCGCCCGTTTACGGTTCATCGCCGCGGGGCGCGATGGTGTTCACCCGCCTCAGCATGGAATAGGCCCGCCGCTCAGGCCGTTACTCTTTCGGCGCAAATGCTACCTGCACGCTGAAATATTTTCGCGCCGCCTGCTTGTTGTCGAACACGCGGCCCTCCGGTTTACGCTTGGAGTGCACGATGTATTCGACCCCGGTCATCACGCGCGGTTCGCCGTCGAACTGCACCGATTCCGTCAGCGTCACACCGCGCTCCGATTTCAAAACTCGTTTTTTCGCCATGGCACGTCACAATAATAGGGTTTGCACGCAATTTAACGGCATTATCCCGATAGGGCGAACAGAATGTGGCGGCGGGTTGGCGCAGGGCCGTAAGATTCTGCAATATTCCGCCGGTTGCGTGTGACTCGTTCTCTGGTTAGGAAAACCGCCCGTTCAGGCCCGCGTGAGGAAGCGTGCATGGTTATACCTGTGGTTTCATGCGCCTTTTTGGCGCGACCCCTTTCGATGAAATGGGGCCGCCGCGCGGCCGCGTGCACCCTCATCGCCGCCTTTGCGGCCCTGCCCCTATCCGGACGGGCGCAAACATCGGAAGGGGCCACCCTCGCCGTCAAGATCGAGCGGGTCTCCAAACATGCCGGCCACGTCCGGCTGGCGCTTTACGATGGCGCCAACTGGGGCGGGACCGGGGGTAAACCGGCCGCCGGTGCCGTGGTGGTGGCCAAGCCCGGCGAAACGGTGATCGAGCTTCGCGGCCTCAAGCCCGGCGTCTATGCGATCAAGACGTTTCAGGATGAAAACAGCGACGGTGAAATGAATTTCGACTGGTTCGGCATTCCAACCGAACGCTTCGGCTTTTCCAACGATGCCAAGCCCACGTTTCAGCAGCCCAGTTTCGATTCAGCCAAATTCACCCTGCAACCCGGCGCGAACGAGATGACCATTCATCTGCGCTGGCTGTTCTGAAGGGCGGTGGCCGTGGACACGATTCCGCGTCTTGAAACCGAACGCCTCATCCTGCGCGGCTGGCTGGCTTCGGATTTCGATGGCTTTGCCGCTATCTACGGTGATGCGGATGTGATGCGTTTTCTGGGCCCGGTGCAGAGCCGTAGCGATGCGTGGAATGGTCTTGCCCGCACCATCGGTCATTGGGCCCTGCGCGGCTATGGCACCTGGGCGGTCGAACGCAAGTCGGATCATGCGCTCATCGGCCGCGTCGGCCTGATCAATCCCGAAGGCTGGCCGGGGCTCGAAGTGGGGTGGACGCTCGCCCGCGCCCATTGGGGCCACGGCTTTGCGTCGGAGGCGGCATCGGCCGCGCTCTCTTACGGCTTTCTGACCCAGAGTGTGGACCGGCTGATCTCCTGCATCGATCCGGGCAATCATGCCTCGCAAGGCGTGGCCCGGCGCATCGGGGAGCAAAAGGGCCCGCGGCAGGATCTGGTGGTGGGCGGCCAGGCCTATCCGGTCGATATCTGGAGCATCACGCGCGCGCAGTGGGAGCGGCGTTCGGGCGCCGGCCAGGGTTGAGCGTTTCACCGCCCGTCTATCGCAATAGCGATTTCTATTCCTTCGTCTCGGCACGCTTCCTCGCCACCATCGGCATGATGGTGCAATCGGTCGCCATCGGCTGGCAGATTTACGCCATCTCGGATTCCACGCTGGCGCTCGGCTTTGTCGGTCTCGCGCAATTCGTGCCGATGTTCCTGCTCACCCTGCCGGCCGGCGATATTTCCGATCGCTTCGATCAGCGCAAGGTGCTGGCGGGTGCCTATACGGTCGAAGCCTTGTGCGGCGCGTTGTTCCTCATTCTTTCGCTCCATGGCACGCAATCGGTCTGGCCGTTTTATGCGGTGTTGACCCTGTTCGGCGCGGCGCGCGGCTTTTCGGGGCCGGCCGGGCAATCGCTGATCGCGTTTCTGGTGCCGGAAGAAAAGTTGCCGCGCGCCATCGCGCTCAATTCCTCCGCCTTCACCACCGCGGTGATCGCGGGCCCCGCGCTCGGCGGTTTTCTTTATGCGCTGGGCCCGGTGCCGACCTATGCCACCTGCGCCATCGCCTTCCTCGGCGCCGGTTTTTTCACCTTCGGTCTTGGCGGGCGGCGGCGTGATGATTCCGCGGGGATCGCCAGCAGCGCACTTGCCCGCGTGGCCGAAGGCGTCGGCTTCGTGCGTTCGCGCCCCGTGGTGTTGGGGGCGATTTCGCTCGATCTGTTTGCGGTGCTGCTCGGCGGTGCGGTGGCGTTGCTGCCGGTCTATGCGCGCGATATCCTGCATGAAGGCCCGGTGGGGCTCGGCATCCTGCGCAGCGCACCGGCCGCCGGTGCGGCACTGGTCGCGCTTCTGCTCGCGCGCTGGCCACTCGAACGCCATAGCGGCCGTGTCATGTTCTCCGCCGTGGCGGTGTTCGGCATCGCCACTATCGTGTTCGGGCTCTCGACCAATTTCATGCTGTCGCTGGTGGCGCTGTTCGTGCTCGGCGCCTCCGACATGATCAGCGTCTTCATCCGCTCCAGCCTCATTCAGTTCGCAACCCCGGATGCGATGCGCGGCCGGGTCAGCGCGGTCAACATGCTGTTCATCGGTGCATCGAATGAATTGGGCGAGTTTGAATCCGGCATCACGGCGGCCTGGTTCGGCACCATGCCGGCGGTGGTGCTGGGCGGGCTCGGCACGCTGGGCGTGGTCGGCTTGTGGATGTGGATGTTCCCGCCCTTGCGCAAGGTCGACCGCCTGCACGATGTGGCGCCAAAAGCGGTTCCAGGAAAAGTGTGAAGCGGTTTTCCGTTCGGAACCGCGGCAGACAAAGAGGCGGTTCCAGGAAAAGTGTGAAGCGGTTGGCACGCTGGTGCTACCAACTCCGCCCGGGAACCGCGATGGATAAAGACGAAGCACCAACGGCATTCCATGCGCTGCCGCGCGGAATGCCGTCAGGATGATGTTTTCGTCAGCCTTTCAGGTGGCTGTTGCAGGCGCTGTAATAGCCGCCGCCCTTCATGATCCACTTCATGCCGCCATTGTGATTGGCCGCCTTGTTGGCGTTGTACTGATCGAGACAGGTGTGCATCCGCGCCTTGGCGGCGGTTTCCTTGCTGTATTTGGCGGATACGGCGGTGGGGAATATGGCCGATCCCGTGCTCATCGGCGCCATGGCCATGCTGTGCGTTGCAGCGGGGGCCTTCGCCGTGCCCGTCATGGCTGTGCCCGTCATGGCCGTGCCGGTGCTGGCGGGCGCCATGGTCTTGGCGGTGCCGCCGGTGCTGCTGCCGCAATTGGCCTTGCGGAAATCGCTCCAGCTCATGCCGTTCAGCGTCTTGGCCGTTTGGGCCGCTTTATATTTTGCGCTGCATTCTTTCATCGTCAGCGCGTTCGCGCTGCCCGCCGCCATCAGCAAGGCGACGCTGCAGCCCGCCGCCAAAATGGCCGATTTCATGATGGATCGCATGATTGCTGTCCTTTCCGATCAATTTGACTGTTGCAGGTTTCCACCCGGGCTCAACTGATCGACCACGCCGGGCAGGTGGCTTGAAAGAAAGCCCATCGCCTTGTCGGCGGGAATGCCCAGATGCTGGGCGATTTCGTCGATATGCGCGTTGCCAAGCGCGGTGCGCAATTGCTCCACCGTGATCGGCTGGTTGGCGCCGTTGCCAAGCCACGAACTGACCTGTTGGCCGTACCCGGATTGCGAGAGCTGATCCAGCAGCCCCTGCAAACCACCGGGCATGACTTTCGCGATAATGGCGGGAAGGGCGGCCGCTTCCGCCTGGCCCATGGCCCCGCCCAACGCACCTTTCAGATTGTCCAGCAAGCTCATGATTGCTCCTTTGTGGTTCTGAAACGATAACGCAACACACTATATCGTATGACGATGTGATAATCGTGACAGACTGCACCCCGGCCCCTGGACGGCCGATAATATCGTTGGGCTTTGTGGCTGCCAATTGGCGCCGGAGCTTTGCTTTTTTGTAATGTTTCGGGTCAGTGGCTGGAGCGCAATCGGAAAAGTGGCAACCGCCGGTGACGCTGGCGCTACCGGCTTCCGATAAATTGCGCGACAAAACAAACAACTAAGATCGTATTTGCCGCTGTGGCCGATTTCGCTCTAGTGGCTGTAGCGTGGCGTGATCATCGCCTTGCCAAGCGCGTGCAGTTGCAGTTGCGGCCGGGCCTGTGCGCCGGTCACATCGGGCCGGAACGGCAGCGTTTCGGTGTCGAGCGCCCACAGCGTGAAGACATAGCGATGGGTCTGGCCCTTGGGCGGGCAGGGGCCGGCATAACCGGCCGTGCCGAAATCGTTGACGCCCTGCACCGCACCGGCCGGTGCCTTGCTGCCGTCGGCGGCGCCCGCCCCTTGAGCAAGGCCGCGCGCATCGGCCGGGATGTTGAAGATCAGCCAGTGCCAGAAGCCCTTGCCGCCCATGGCGCCGGGGTCCAGCACGGTCACGGCGAAACTCTTTGTGCCTTCTGGCACACCGCTCCAGGTCAGCGCGGGCGAGATATTCTCCCCCTTGCATTGGGGCCAGACCTGCGCCTGCGCGATCGGGGCGCCCTCGGCGATTTCCGTGCTCTCCAGTTGCAGTGCGGATGCGCCCTGCACCCCCCACAGAAGGGCGATGCTCCCCAGAATCGTCCGGCCCGCCAACCGCATGGAACGCCTCCTCATCATTGGCCCGTGCACAGTCTAACAGGATCGCGCGGAATTGCTTGCGGCCCCGCCTGCAATCGGCAACCATCGCCCGCTTGCGAAGGGGAATTCGATGTCATTGGAAGTTATCGGCGCCGGTTTCGGGCGCACCGGCACGCTTACGCTGAAGACGGCGCTGGAAAAGCTCGGCTTCACGCCCTGCCATCACATGCTGGAAGTGATCGCCAATCCGGGCCAGGGCGCCTTCTGGGACCGGGTGGCCAACCACGAAGCGATCGATTGGGAGGAGATGTTCGGCCCCTATCGCGCCAGCGTCGATTGGCCAAGCTGCGCCTTTTATAAGGAGCTTGCCGCCCATTACCCCAACGCGAAGGTCATCCTCAGCCTGCGCGATCCTCATGCCTGGTACAAAAGCGTCTCGAACACCATCATGCCGGCGATGAAGGGGCCCATCTTCGGGCCGGATGGCAAGCGTGTCGGCCCGCCGGGGGAGTTCGTGCAGAAGATCGTGGGCGAACAGACCTTCGCCAATAAATTCGATGAAGAGAGCATGATCGCGGTCTTCAACCGCCACAACGAAGAGGTCCGGCGCGTGATCCCGAAGGACCGTCTGCTGGTGTTTCAGGCCTCTGAGGGCTGGGAACCCCTATGCCGGTTCCTCGGTGTGCCGGTGCCGGGCGAACCGTTCCCCAAAACCAACACGAGCGAGGAGTTCATGGCCCGTTCGGCCGCGCTTCGCACCACTCACCAGCGGTAATTGACGCTGACGTAACCGGCGTCCGGTGTTGCATAGACACCGGACGTGATGTTTGTGCCGCGATAGCGCCAGGTGAAAATCTGGTCATAGCCAAAGGCGATGGCCGCGCTCGTCGCCACATCGTACCAATGATGCTTCCCCGCGTTGACGCGGGAATAGGCAACGAAACTCGCTGCCGCCACCGCCGGTACGCCATATTCCCAGCCATAGCGGTGCCAGAGATAGAAAGACGGCGCGAAGGCCAACCCTGCGGTATTGGACGGGAAGGAATGGTAATCCGATCCGTCCGGCCGCCTTTCCTTGACCACGTGATTGATCAGGTAGGTTGTGCCGACGGTTGCAAGCGTCACCGTCGCAACAGTGGCAAGTCCGTTCCAGTCTTCCTTGTAGGCGGAGATGCCGCCCGCCACCAAAGGCAGCGCGATGGCGATGGCCTTTCCCGCGTCTTCCGTTCCCGATCCTTTGGCCTCCGCACCTCCGATCGCGGCCGTACCGGCAATGAAGGCAGCAAAGGCCAGGGGCAGGATACGCATGCGGAACCTCGTCATCGGGAGATTGTCCAGATAAATGAAGCGATTGGTTACCACCGTCAAGTCGCAGGCTGTCCTGCGATTTGGGCCATTTGCGGGCAGGGCCGAATGGCGCAAAACTGCCGGAAAGGTGGTGCCATGCAAAAAGTTTTCGCCGATGCGGCGTCTGCGCTGGACGGCATTGTGTTTGACGGGATGACGGTGATGGCCGGCGGTTTCGGCCTCTGCGGCATTGCGGAGAATCTGATCCTCGCCCTGCGCGCCTCGGGTGTGAAAAATCTCACCGTCATTTCCAACAATTGCGGGGTGGATGATTTCGGCATGGGCCTGCTGCTGCAGACCCGTCAGATCAAAAAGATGATCTCGTCCTATGTGGGCGAGAACGCGACCTTTGAACGGCAATATCTCGCAGGCGAACTCGAACTCGAATTCAATCCCCAAGGTACGCTGGCCGAGCGCATCCGCGCCGGTGGTGCGGGCATTCCGGGCTTCTACACCAGAACCGGCGTTGGCACGGTGATTGCGGAGGGTAAGGAGCACAAGGTGTTCGACGGCGAAACCTATGTGCTGGAACGCGGGCTGGTGGCCGATCTTTCCATCGTCAAGGCGTGGAAGGGCGATCACGAAGGCAACCTCGTCTACCGCAAGACCGCGCGCAACTTCAATCCGATGATGGCGACAGCCGGAAAAATCACGGTGGCGGAGGTGGAGGAACTGGTGCCGACCGGCAGCATCGACCCCGATCATATCCACACGCCGGGCATCTTCATACAGCGCATCCTGCAAGGCGCCGCTTACGAGAAGCGCATCGAAAAACGCACGCTGCGGGAGGATTGAGATGCCCTGGACACGCGAAGAGATGGCCAGGCGCGCAGCTGAGGAATTGCGCGATGGTTTCTATGTCAATCTCGGCATCGGCATTCCGACGCTGGTGTCGAACTATATCCCCGATGGCATGGACGTGACCCTGCAATCGGAAAACGGCATGCTCGGCATGGGGCCGTTTCCGCGCGCCGATGCGGTCGATCCCGATCTGATCAATGCCGGCAAGCAGACCGTTACCGCGCTGCCGCGCACGTCGTTTTTCTCCAGCGCGGATTCGTTCGCGATGATCCGCGGCGGCCACATCAATCTCGCCATTCTGGGCGCGATGGAGGTGAGCGAGACGGGCGACCTCGCCAACTGGATGGTGCCGGGCAAACTGGTCAAGGGCATGGGCGGGGCGATGGATCTGGTCGCCGGTGTCAAGCGCGTGGTCGTCATCATGGACCATGCCGACAAGCAGGGCCGCCCCAAGCTGCTCCACAAATGCTCGCTGCCGCTCACGGGCAAGGCCTGTGTCGACCGTATCATCACCACTCTCGGCGTGTTCGATGTGGTGCCGGATGGTCTCAAGCTGATCGAGATCGCTCCCGGCACAACCCGCGACGAAATCACCGCCAAAACCGAAGCCCGCATCGCGGCCTGAGACAGGTTTTCCATCACGCGCATCTCATTCTAAACTCCTGCGCTTCTGCGGGAGGAAGTGATCATGCGCCGTGTCAAATTGTTCGCCGGTTGTCTTGCCGCCTGTCTTGCGGTTGCACTTCCCGCACTTGCGGCCGCGCCCAGGATGACGAATTGGGACGCAAAGGAAAACGGCAGCCCCAAAACCTATCATCTCGGCGGTTATGCGCTGACCCTCTCCGCCAAACGGGGCGGGGACGACATGGCCACGCCGCATCTCTCCGTCCGCGCGCCCGGCCTGCCGGTTGTCGCGCTGGATGGGGAGGCGGCTGGCCCGGTGGCGCGGGCGGGCTTTGCGGTTCTGCCGCTCGCGCGCGGTGAAAAGCCGTCGGTCATCTTCACAACCTTTTCGGGCGGGGCGCATTGCTGCACGCAGATCACCGTGCTGCAGCCGGTGAAGGGCGCCTGGAACACAATCGATCTTGGAAGCTGGGATGGCGGCGGCCTCGGTAGTGTGCCGAAAGATGCCGATGGCGATGGCGTGACTGATTTTGTGCTGGTCGATAACGCGTTTCTCTACGCCTTCGATTCCTATGCTGGAAGCTGGGCGCCGCCATTGATCCTGAACGTGGTGGATGGGCAGGTGAAAAATGTTTCCACCGCGCCGCGTTATGCCGCGCTCTATCGTGCCGATATGGAAAAGACGAAGGCGGCCTGTGCCGAACACAGCAATGGCGCCTGCGCGGGCTATGCGGCGGACGCGGCGCGCATCGGCCATTTTGACGAGGCGTGGAAATTCGTACTCGCCCATTACGACCGCGAAAGCGATTGGGATTATCCCACCCGCTGCGCGGGCACGCGCACGCATGGCGAGTGCAAGGGCCGTGAGATCAAGCCGCGTGATTTCCCGCAGGCGCTGCAATGGTTCCTGGAGGATAATGGCTACCGGCCCTGAGCATCGTCATGGGCTATGATCGGCTTGCGACAACAATTCCAGTATGGTTAACGGATGGCGCAACTTCTCGCTTACCGTCTTATTTTTTTGAAACATGGTTACATTTCCGTTGCGAAGCCGTTGACGCAGTGATGTAGTCCCGCGCCGTGGCCGCTCTTGACCACGGTTGATTGTGGGGCATGACCTTGAAAAGCAAGATTTTGGCGATCGGTTTGCTGATTGCCGCAACGGCATTCGGCGCACCGGCTGAAGCCGGTGTGATTACACTCAATTTCGGCGGCCTTGGTTTCAGCGGCAGCGCGGCGCTGACGCTTGCGCCGAATGTTGCGCCGGCCGATCCGAATCCGAATTGCGGCACAGCCGGCAACAATCCCTGCCGTACCGATCCGGCTTCGGCTTATGCGATCACCGGCATCAGCGGCACGTTCTCGAATGCCGCGAACGGTATCTCGAATGCACAGATCACCGGGCTGGTGCCGATCAATCCGGCAAACGAACGCGATGCGGTGTTCGATCCCTTTGTCCCCTCCAGCCTCAGCTTCATTGATTACGCGGCTGGCGCGGCTCTGACATATGACAACCTGTTTTATCCCACCGGTTCGCCGATCGTTTGCGATTTTCCGTTCACCGGCACCTATCTTGATGTCTTCGGCATGGCCTTCACGGTTGAAGGCGGATACATCGTCGATCTATGGGGTGACGGCGACCTTCATGGTCCCGGCACGACCACATACGGCATCCGTGTGGTGCAGGGTGCCAACGAACTCGCCAATCAGTTTGACGGTCTGAACGCCGCGGTACCGGAAGCGAACACCTTTGCCATGTTCGCCGCCGGTCTGCTGGGCCTGGCCTTCCTGCCAATGCTGCGCAAGCGGTCTTTGGCGGTCTGAAACCGTTCTGCTCCCCTCCCCCTTGTTGGTGGAGGGGAGTTTTTTTATCTTCCACGCACGCGCCTGGGCGTAGTCCCTGATCACTCACCCGAACCGCGCCGCCACCACTCTGCCGGCATCGGCCAGCGCCGCATCACGCGCCGCCGCATCGGCTTTGGCGCCGGTCAGATAGGCCGCCACCAATAGCGGCGCGCGCCCCGGCGGCCACAGGATCGCAATATCATTCGCGGTGCCGTTCCGGCCCGATCCGGTCTTGTTGCCCGCACGCCAATCGCGCGGCAATCCTGCGCGCAGTTTGCTGTCCGCCGTCCGGCATTCGCGCATCCAGATCAGCAAGGGCGCTGCGAAGGCCGCCGATTTTTCGCTGACCAGAATGCGCGCCATATCGGCCAGCATCGCAATGGGCGTGGTGGTGTCGCGCGGGTCGCCCGCAATCGCGGTGTTGAGCGTGGGCTCGGTGCGGTCCAGCCGCGTCACCGTATCGCCATGGCCGCGTAGCCACCGCGTCAACCCGGCCGGTCCGCCGATCTGTTTCAGGATCAGATTGGCCGCGGTGTTGTCGCTCCATTCGATCGCGGCGGCGCAAAGATCGCGCAAGCTCATTGCCCCTGCCTTCACATGCTTCGCGGTGACGGGCGCGTAGTCGAGCAGGTCTGCGCGCCCATAGGCGATCGCACGATCGAGATCGGTTGCCCCCGCGGCCGCACGTTCCAGAACCATCGCCACCGCCAGGAATTTGAAGGTGCTGCACATCGCAAAGCGCTCGTCGCCGCGCCAGGCGAAATGCCTGCCGCTCGCCGTGTCGCGCACCGCCACGCCCAGCCTGCCGCCGGTGCGGGCTTCAATGGCACGGAATGGTGCATCGTCATCGGATCGGGTGGCGCGCGCCCCGCCCGCTACAATCAGGGCCGCGGCCCCAGTCAGAACCGCGCGACGATGAACAATCATGGTCTCCTCCTCTAGCGGTGGAAGGGTGACAGTTATTTGTGGATGAGCACGACGTCAGGAAGCCGTGCGAAATGCTGATCGCAGGTCAGGAGGTCGGCCTCCTGCTGCAATGCGGTTGCATAAACAATGGCGTCGGCGGGCGTCAATTTGTGCTGCCGGTGCAGATCGGCGGCGGATAGCGCGAGGCGTGTGTCCAAAGGCACGACGACGCATTTCTGCGTAAAGGCTGTGACCTGATCGGCCTTTTCTTCGCTGGCCTCACGCGTGAGCCATTTGGACAATTCCAGCTGAACAATCGTCGGTACGATCCAATGCGGCCGCCGTGGCAATTCCTTTTCCAACAGTTTGCCCGTGGCGCTCGCCGTCAGCCATTCAATCCAGGCGGAGGTATCGACAACCCGCGGCTTAGTAACGGTCATGGCGGTCGCGGAAATCCGTTTTTGCCGCACCGCGCGCAAGCCCGCGAAGCTCGTTCGCCTCCGGCACCGGCATCACCAGAACGCCTTTCCCTTTCGGAATGAAGACGAATTCCTGACCCGGCCGCCAGTGCTGCGCCTCACGGACGGATTTGGGGATCGAGATCTGGAATTTGCTCGATAATGTGGCTGTCGCCATATCTCTTACCTATCATTAATCGATCACAATTTCGTAAGAATATAGGATATTTGCCGGGTGTGGGCGAGCATCCGGTTTGCATCCCGGCGCAGCACTTTCTAGCCTCGCCAGCGAATTGGGGGGATTTGCGGATGATCGAGGCATTGCGGGGCTGGACGCCCGCCCAACGCCATGTGGTGGCGGCGAGTTTCCTGGGCTGGACGCTCGACGCCTTCGATTTCTTCCTCCTCGTTTTCGTGCTGAAGGATGTGGCGGCGGAGTTCAACGCCACGGTCGCCACCGTCGCCGTTGCGCTCACGCTCACACTCGGCCTGCGCCCGGTGGGGGCGTTTCTGTTCGGTCGGCTGGCGGATCGTTATGGCCGCCGCCCGGTCCTGATGCTGGACGTGGCGCTCTATTCCGCTTTCGCCTTCGCCACCGCCTTCTCGCCCAACCTCATGGTGTTCTTCGTGTTGCGCGCCCTCTTCGGCATTGCGATGGGCGGCGAATGGGGCATTGGCGCCTCGCTGACCATGGAATCGGTTCCGGTGCGTTCGCGCGGTTTCGTCTCCGGCCTGCTGCAATCGGGTTATCCGTGCGGCTATCTGCTCGCCTCCATCGTCTTTGCCGTTCTCTATCCGTATATCGGCTGGCGCGGCATGTTCATGGTCGGTGTGATCCCGGCGCTTCTGATCCTCTATATCCGCCGCCATGTGCCTGAATCGCCGGGGTGGGACAGGGCGCACGCCGCCACCGCCACCACCTTTTCGATGCTGCGCAAGCATTGGAAGCTCGCGCTCTATGCCATCGTGCTGATGACCGCGTTCAATTTCTTCAGCCACGGCACGCAGGATCTCTATCCCACCTTCATGCAGGTACAGCGCGGCTTCTCGCACGCCACCGTCAGCACCATCGCGATTTTCTACAATATCGGTGCCATTGCCGGCGGCATCACCTTTGGCATCCTGTCACAGCGGTTGGGCCGGCGGCGCACCATCGTCATCACCGCGCTGCTGTCGTTGCTTGCCGTGCCGCTATGGGCGTTCTCGCCCAATGCGGTGCTGCTGGGTGTCGGCGCCTTCGTGATGCAGTTCTTCGTCCAGGGTTGCTGGGGCGTGATCCCGGCCCATCTGAACGAAATCTCCCCGGCGGAGGCGCGCGGCACCTTTCCCGGCACCGTCTATCAATTGGGGAATTTCATCGCTTCGTCGAATGCACCGCTACAGGTGATGATCGCGGGCTCTTTCGGCGGGCGCTATTCGATCGCGCTCGCTTTGGTCGCGATGGCAGCGGCGCTGGTGATCGCGGTTCTGATCGGCTTCAGCCGCGAAGCGAAAGAGATCGATCTGAATGCACGCGCACTCTAGCCGCGTGTGCTGCTAGCCGTGCATGCTGATGTCGACCCGGTCCTGATTGCCGCTGTCGGCGCCGCCCAGTGCGCGCACGTCGATGCGGTCTGATGGAACACCCGCATCGATCAGCAATTGCCGCACCGCCAGCGCGCGTTTCAGACTCAGCCGCCGCGCTTCGGAGGATTTGTCGCCCTTCGCCCCGGCATAGGCTTCGAGCAGCAGCCGGTTTGAGCCGCCCGCCATTTCATTGGCGTAATTGCCTGCGATGGATTTGAGCGCGGCGGCGGCCTCCGGTGTCGGCGCCACCGCGCCTGCGCCGAAATTGATGTGCACATTGCGCGGTGCGCCCGTTGCGGCAGCGGTGCCTTGTGCCGGTGCTGATGATACTGGTGCCGCTGGCGGCGGCGCGGCCGCATCGTCACCCGACAGGCTGAAGGGAATCCCGCCCGTGCCGTGCTTCGGCGCGGCTGGCGCGGGTTTCGCCACCTTGGTTTCCACCCTTGGCGCAGCTTTCTTCGGCGGCGGTGCAGGCCGTGTTGCTGCTGGCGGCGGTGTCTCGGGTGCGGGCGCGGCCTCTGCCGCCGGTGCTTCCTGTGTTGTGGTTTCGGGTGCTGTGGTTTCCGCTGCTGGCGCCTTCACCACTTTCGGCTTGCGCGGGGCCGCGCGATGGGGCTTCGGCTTTCGCAGGATGATCGGTTCCTGATTGCCGGTCGTTGCAGGCGCGGCGAATCCGCCGAAGGGATCAACATTCGGGTTCACCACCATTGTGCGCCCGGTTTCAGGATCGCGCACCACGCGTGTACCGCTCGGCCCCGCGGCGAATGCCGCTGTGGCAAGCAGGGCCGATGCGAAGATGGCAAGGCCCGCCCTGCCAATAATGTGGCGGCCAATACTATGGCGGCTAACAGTGTCTCGGCCGATGACGTGACGGGTGATGTGCTGCTGTTTCACGAATCCCGCGCGCTCCAGTTCTTCCCCAAGGGTAGAAGGATAATCGGGCTATCGCGCAATCGCTAGTGTAGATGCCGAAAGGTGCAACGCGGCTTGTCCTCAGCGGGCCTCGGCCTGCCGGATCAGTTTGAGGAATTGCGGATGCAGTGCCTCATTCGCGGCGAGGATGTTGCCGCTCTCCAGCATGCGCGCGCCACCGTCCAGATCGCTGACCACGCCGCCCGCTTCACGCACCAGAAGTACACCGGCCGCAATATCCCAGATCTGCAGCCCGCGCTCCCAATAAGCGTCATAACGCCCGGCCGCCAGCCAGGCGAGGTCGAGCGCTGCGGAGCCGAATCGCCTGACGCCAGGGCTCACCGCCATCACCGCGGCCAGCTCGCCCAGAAACCGCTCATGCCCGTCCTTGCCCATGAACGGAATGCCGGTGGCAGACAGCGCATCGCGCATCTGTTTTCTTGCCGCCACACGCAAACGCTTGTCGTTCAGATAGGCGCCATGGCCCTTTTCGGCGATGAACAGATCGTCGGATATCGGATTGTAGACCAGCGCCGATACGATCTGCCCCTCGCGCTCCAGCGCGATGGAAATCGCGAAATGTGGAATGCTGTGCAGAAAATTGGTGGTGCCGTCCAACGGATCGATGATGAAACGGTGTGTCTTGTCCGGCCCTTCGATGGTGCCGGATTCCTCGACCAGAAAACCGTAGCCGGGCCGGGTGCGCGACAATTCCTCAATCAGGATGCGTTCGGTGCGCCTATCGGCGTTGGAAACGAAATCCGCCGGTCCTTTCAGCGAAACCTGAAGGTTCTCCACCTCGCCAAAATCGCGGATCAGCGCGCGGCTTGCCTTGCGGGCCGCTGCTATCATCACATTTAACGCCGGCGATAGATACGGCATCTCTATTCCGCCCGGCGGACGTAGCTGCCATCTTCCGTGGCGACAATGACCCTGGTGCCCGCATCGATGAAGGGCGGCACCTGAATCTTCATGCCGTTTTCCAGCGTGGCGCTTTTGTAGGATGGCGCCGCCGTGCCGCCCCGCAAGACCGGGTCGGCTTCGGTAATCGTCAGGGTCACATGCTGGGGCAGGGCAATGCCGATCGGCTTGCCGTCGTAAAGCTGCACCAGCGTTTTCATCCCGTCCTGCAGATATTGCGCCTGATCGCCGACGAAATCCGCCGCCAGCTCGATCTGGTCATAGCTTTCCATATCCATGAAGGTCAGCATGTCGCCCGAAGCATAGAGGAACTGGAAATCCTTCTTCTCAAGATAGATTTCCTCCACCGTCTCGTCGGAACGGAAACGCTGGTTCAGCTTGGTGCCGCTGGTGACGTTCTTGAGTTCGACCTGATTGTAGGCGCCACCCTTGCCGGGCTTCACCTTCTGGGTCTTCACCGCCATCCACAGCCCGCCGTCATATTCGAGCATGGTGCCGGGGCGAATGTCGTTGCCGGAAATCTTGGCCATATGGGTTGCACCGCCGCTGTTCGCGATCACGGTCCTTTCAAAGGGCGAGGTCAAAGAGCGCGCGGGTTGTATCAACCGGCACGTTCTTTGTCATCTGGGCGGTCTCAGCCGCGGAACAGCGCGTTAAAGGCGCGTACCGCCGCTTCCGGGCCTTGCGGGTAAGTCCAGACCCCGGCCGAGACGGCGAGGAAATCCGCCCCCGCCTCGACCAGCGGCCGGGCGTTCTCCACCGTGATGCCGCCGATGGCCACCACCGGCACCACCATCATCTCCGCCCACCATTGCAGCAGTTCAATCGGTGCCTGTGTCTTGGGCGTCTTGGTTGCGGTCGGGAAAAAAGCGCCGAAGGCGACGTAATCGGCGCCTGCTTCGCCTGCCTCCATCGCCAGATGGCGGGAATCGTGACAGGTGACGCCGACAATGCGCTCATTCCCCATCTGGGCGCGCGCGGCGGCGTAAGGGGCATCTTCCTGCCCGACATGCACCCCGTCGCAAGCCAGTTCGGCGGCAAGGTCCGGCCGGTCGTTCAGGATGAAGGCAACATCGGCTCCTTGCGCGATGGGCATCAGGATTTCCGTGGCACGGCGGATGGTGTCGTCATCCACCTCCTTCAGGCGCAATTGCAGCGTGGCGACATCGCCGCCGGCGAGCGCGCGCTTCAGATCGTCCGCAAACTCGCGCGGCTCCAGCCGCGGCGGCGTGATCAGGTAAAGCCGGCAATGCTGGTCCGTGGCGCTCACGCCGCCTTCTTTTCAAGGGCGGCTTGCCATTTTCCCGTCGCGGCCAGCCCGTTCATTTTGGCGCGGTGGGTAAAGGCGGCCTGTGCCTTGGCCACATTGTCCGCCTTGCCGCCCCATGCTTTTTGCGGGGCTGCCTGCAACGCGCGGCCATAGGAGAAGGTCAGCGCCCAGGGCAGGTCCGGATGGCCTGCATTCATCGCATTCAGATGCGCGGTCGCGTCTTCATCGGATTGCCCGCCGGAGAGGAAGGCGATGCCCGGCACCGCCGGCGGCACACACGCTTTCAGCAGCTTCACCGTACGTTCGGCCACTTCCGCAACGCCTGCCTGTTTCGCGCACTTCTTGCCCGCGATCACCATGTTCGGCTTCAGGATGGTGCCTTCCAGTTGCACCTTGGCGTAATAGAGCTGCTGATAGACTTCCTTCAGCACAAATTCCGTCACGCGCGCGCACGTATCGATGTCGTGGCCGCCATCCATCAGAACTTCCGGCTCGACAATCGGCACAATGCCCTGTTCCTGACACAGGGCCGCATAGCGGGCCAGTGCATGCGCATTGGCATTGATGCAGGCATAGCTTGGAATGCCGTCGGCAATGTCGATCACCGCACGCCATTTGGCGAAGCGTGCACCCAGTTTGTGATACTCGATCAACCGCTCGCGCAAACCGTCCAGGCCTTCGGTCACAGTCTCGCCCGGGCAATGGGCCAGCGGCTTCGCGCCCTGATCGACCTTGATCCCCGGCACCGCGCCCGCCGCCTCGATCAGCTTGACCAGCGGCGTGCCGTCCTTCGCGTTCTGGCGGATGGTCTCGTCGTAAAGGATCACGCCGGAAATGTTGTTTGTCATCGCGTCGGCGCTGCGGAACAGCAATTCGCGATAGTCACGGCGATTGTCGGCGGTGGACTCCACGCCGATCGCATCGAACCGCTTCTTGATCGTGCCGGAGCTTTCGTCGGCGGCCAGAAGACCTTTGCCGTTCGCCACCATGGCACGTGCGATTTTATTGAGTTCTGCGATGTCCATCGCCTAGCTCCCTTTGCTTTCCATCAGGGCCGCCACACCGGGCAGTTCCTGTCCTTCCAACCATTCCAGAAATGCACCGCCGGCGGTCGAGACGTAGGTGAAATCGTCCGCCACACCGGCATGGTTCAGCGCGGCCACCGTGTCGCCACCGCCCGCCACCGAAAGAAGATCGCCGGATTTCGTGCGTTGGGCGACCAGCTTGGCCGCCGCCACCGTGCCGGCATCGAATGGCGTGGTCTCAAACGCGCCAAATGGCCCATTCCATACCAGCGTCCGTGTCGTGTGCAGCCGCTTTTCGAATTCGGCGATGGTCGCGGGCCCCACGTCGAGGATCATATCCTCCGCGCCCACCTTATGCACGTCTACCGTGCGATGGGCCGCGCCCGCCTTGAATTCTTTTGCCACCACCACATCTGTCGGCAGAAGCAGCACCGCGCCCGTTTCGGTCGCCTTGTGCAGAATGCGTGCCGCGGTTTCGATCTGGTCGTTCTCGCACAGCGATTTTCCGATCGCGATGCCTTGTGCGGCCAGGAAGGTGTTGGCCATCGCGCCGCCGATCACCAGCGTTTCCACCCGCGCCACCAGATTTTCCAGGAGTGCGATCTTGGTCGAAATCTTGGCGCCGCCCACCACCGCCATCAACGGCCGTTCCGGATCGGCAAGCGCCTTGTGCAGATGCTCAAGCTCGGCCTGCATCGAACGCCCCGCTGCTGATGGCAGCAGATAAGCCAGAATGGTGGTGGAGGCATGGGCCCGGTGTGCCGCGGAAAACGCATCGTTGACGAAAAGATCGCCGAGTTTTGCGAGTCCTTGCGCGAAATCGCGCTCACCCGCTTCTTCTCCGGCATGAAACCGGGTGTTCTCGAGAAGAACGATCTCGCCATCTTTCAGCGCGGCAACCGCGTTCTCTGCCGGTGTAGCGATGCAATCGTCTGCAAACGCAACGGATCGCCCAACCGCCTTCGTCAGTTCCGGTACCACCGGCTTCAACGACAGGGCTGGCACGCGCTTGCCCTTCGGCCGGTCGAAATGGGAGAGCACGATGACGCGCGCCCCCTTTTCGGCCAGTTCGCGAATGGTCGGCGCCTGGCGTTCGATGCGCGACAGATCGGTGACCGCACCGTCTTTCATCGGCACGTTCAGATCCGCGCGCACCAGCACGCGCTTGCCCCTCACATCGAGATCGTCAAGCGTGCGGAAATCCGCCATGGCGGGCCGTCAGATCAGCTTGCCCATGGCCGCGGCAGTGTCGGCCATGCGGTTGGAGAAGCCCCATTCATTGTCATACCAGCTCATGACACTGACGAGGTTGCCGTCCATCACCTTGGTCTGGTCGATCGCGAAGCTGGACGATGCCGGATTGTGATTGAAATCGACCGAAACCAGCTTGTCTTCCACCACGGCCAGAACACCCTTCATCGGGCCTTCTGCCGCCGCGCGGATGGCATTGTTTACTTCTTCGACGCTGGTCGGGCGCCTGGCGATGAATTTGAGATCGACAAGGGAGACATTCGGCGTCGGCACGCGCACGGAAATCCCGTCCAGCTTGCCTTTCAGTTCCGGCAGCACCAGACCGATGGCCTTCGCCGCCCCGGTCGAAGTCGGGATCATCGAAAGCGCTGCAGCGCGGGCGCGATAAAGGTCCTTGTGCAGCGTGTCCTGCGTCGGCTGATCGCCGGTATAGGAATGGATCGTGGTCATGAAGCCTTTTTCGATCCCGATCGCGTCGTTCATCACCTTGGCCATCGGCGCCAGGCAGTTCGTGGTGCAGGAGCCGTTGGAGACGACGACGTGATCCCTGGTCAGCTTTCCTTCGTTCACGCCGACCACCACCGTCATGTCCACGCCGTCCGCCGGGGCCGAAATCAGCACCCGCTTCGCGCCTGCTTGCAGATGGGCTGAGGCTTTTTCCTTCGAGGTGAAAATGCCGGTGCATTCCAACGCGATATCGACGCCCAGTTCCTTGTGCGGCAGCTTGGCGGGGTCGCGTTCGGCGGTAACGCGGATTTTGTGGCCATCGACGATCATATGCTCGCCGTCGATCTTCACTTCACCCGGAAAGCGGCCATGCACGGAATCATAGCGCAGCAGATGGGCATTGGTTTCCACCGGGCCCAGATCGTTCACGCCCACCACCACGATGTCGTTGCGCCTGGATTCCACAATTGCGCGCAACACCAGACGCCCGATGCGGCCGAAGCCGTTGACCGCGACGCGAATGGTCATATCTTTCCTCCTAAATCCTCTTCAACGCCTTCTGCGCGGCCTCAACCACGGCTTGCGGCGTGATGCCAAAATGTTTGTAGACGTCCTTGTAGGGTGCGCTGGCGCCGAAGCTGTGCATCCCGACAAAACCGCCATCCGTCCCGATATAGCGTTCCCAGCCGAAAGGCGAGGCTGCTTCCACCGCAACCTTAACGGTGCCGGGGCCAAGGGTTTTCGCACGATAATCCGCAGGCTGCTCCTCGAACAATTTCCAGCACGGCATGGAGACCACGCGTGCGGCAATATTTTGACCGGCCAGCAGAGTGCGCGCCTCCAGCGCCAGCGACACTTCGCTCCCGGTCGCGAGCAGGGTGACCTTGGCATTCTCCGCTCCGGCAAGCTCATAGGCGCCTTTTGCCGCACGGTTTTCGGCGGTGTGGGCCTCGCGCACCGTGGGCACGTCCTGACGGGAAAATGCCAGCAGGCTGGGCCGTTTCAGGTTGGACAGGGCGATTTCCCAGCATTCGGCGGTTTCCACCGCATCGGCCGGGCGCAGCACCAGAAGATTGGGAATGGCGCGCAGAGCCGCCAGATGCTCCACCGGCTGGTGGGTCGGCCCGTCTTCGCCGACGCCGATGGAATCGTGGGTCATGACGAAAATCGTCCGCACACCCATCAGCGCCGCCAGCCGGATCGCCGGGCGGCAATAATCCGAAAACACCATGAAGGTGCCGCCATAGGGGACCAGCCCGCCATGCAGCGCCATGCCGTTCATCGCCGCCGCCATGCCGTGCTCGCGGATGCCGTAATGGATATAGCGTCCGGCGAAATGGCCGGGCGTAATGGCCTCCAGCCCCTTGGTCAGCGTGTTGTTGGAGGGGGTCAGGTCGGCCGATCCGCCCACTGTGCCGCCGATATGGCCGTTGATGACATCCAGCACCTTTTCGGAGCTGCGGCGCGTGCCGGTATTGGGCTTTTCGGCGCTGAATTTCGCCTTCAGTTCGACCAATGCCGGGCCAAGGTTTGCCGGAACCGTGCCGGCCAGCGCGGCGTCAAAGATCTTTGCCTGCTCACCGGCGGCATTTTTGCGCTTTTCCCAGGCGGCATGGGCGTCGCGGCCCCGGCTGCCGATGGTGCGCCAGGCCGATAAAATCTCGTCCGGCACCGTGAACGGCGCATAAGGCCAGTTCAGCGCCTTGCGCGTACCGGCGATTTCCTCTGCCCCCGGCGCGTCGCTGTGGGCCTTTTGCGTGCCCGCCCGCGTCGGCAGGCCATACCCGATAATGGTGCGGCAGCAGATCAGAACCGGCCGGTCGGCGTTTTGCGCGGCGTTGAGCGCGCGCAGGATGTCGGCCGCGTCGTGGCCGTCGCACGTGTCGGTGATCCAGCCCGCAGCCTCGAAACGCTGCCGCGCATTGGTGGAATCGGCCAGTGTGGCCGGCCCGTCGATGGTGATGTTGTTGTCGTCATAAAGCACGATCAGGCGGGACAGCTTCAGGTGGCCTGCCAGCGAGATCGCCTCGTGGCTGATCCCTTCCATCAGATCGCCGTCCGACGCCATCACATAGGTCTTGTGATCGACCAGATCGCCGCCGAAGCGCGCATTCATATGCCGTTCGGCCAGCGCCATCCCGACCGCATTGGAAATGCCCTGGCCCAAGGGGCCGGTGGTGGTCTCGATTCCCGGAATATGGCCGTATTCCGGGTGGCCGGCGCAGGGGCTGCCCAATTTGCGGAAATGCTTGATGTCTTCGATGGTGATGCCGGGATAGCCGGTCAGCCACAGGAGCGCGTAAAGCAGCATCGAGCCATGGCCGCAGGACAGCACGAAGCGGTCCCGGTCCGGCCAATGGGGATCGGCGGCGTCGAATTTCAGGATACTGGAAAACAGCACGGTGGCGACATCGGCCATCCCCATCGGCATGCCGGGGTGGCCGGATTTGGCGTTTTCGACCGCATCCATCGACAGCGCCCTGATGGCGTTGGCAAGGCGGCGAAGTTCGCCCGCCTCTTTCCACAGCGTTGCGGCGCTGGCGGCGTTATCCATAGGCCTGTGTTCCTTCGGAAGCTGATTGGCCTTAGCGAGGCAAAGGCGCGTGCGTCAAGTCTCCAACGCTCCCGGCGCTGCCCCGTTCACCATGCTGCGGAAAAGAGTGCAATTGGCCGCGGCGCGGAACTGGCGCCGATGGCTCAGATCGGCATAGAAATGCCGTAAATGCAGGCGAAGTGATTAAACAGGGGAAAACCCTGTCCAGTCGTTGAACCCTTTTTGGTGGAGGCCTAAGGTTTTGTGGAATCAGGCGAAGAGGCGCCGATGAGCAAGCTGGATTCGGCGGCTGAGCGGTTTGCCGCAGCGCTTGAGGCGCTTGAAAAGGCCGTTCTCGAAAAATCTGCTGAAGGTTCCGCCGCCGGGACCGCGAAAATGCGCGACGATCTGGCGAAGCTCAATGCGCGCCTGGCGGCGATGACGGCTGAACGCGATCAATTGCTGGCCAGAATCGCTGAGCTGGAGGACGAAACCCGCTCGCTCACCGTCCTGAATACAGAGGTTGAAGGCCGCCTCGATGGTGCGATCGCGGAAATCCGCGCCGTGCTGGGCAATTAATCTGGGGATGCCGCCATGCCGCTGGTGAATGTGATGATCAATTCGCGGGCCTATACGATTGCCTGCGACGATGGCGAGGAAGAGCATCTGAAGGAACTCGGCGCCTATGTCGATGGCAAGGTGCGCGAACTTCTGGAATCGGTCGGGCAGGTGGGCGATTCCCGGCTGCTTTTGATGGCGGCGCTGCTGCTCGCCGATGAATGTTTCGATGCCTCTGCGCGGCTCGAGGCCAATGCCCGCAGTTCCGGCGAACTTGGTGGCGCTCAGGAAGAAGCGGCCGAAAAAAGCCGCGCCACCGAAGGCTTCGTGGCGGAGAAGCTGGAACAGGCCGCCCTGCGTCTCGAAAAGACCGTCGCGCGTTTCGCCCGCGGGAACGCCTGATTCCACACCACACTTTTCCTCCCCCGTTTTTACGGGGGAAGTGCGCCAGCGGCGCGGAGGGGGCATGCCGCCGCTCTCCGTTTCGCGCTTTCCGGCATATCGGCTAGACTGGGGTTTGAACGGGTACTGCCTCGCGCGTCAGGAAGCGATGCCCAGGGGCCTTAATGGTACTCACCGGGAGCTGTCCCTGACCGGGGCCGTGGCCTCGGACAAATGGCGCCCACCTGCACTTGCAGGCCCGTGAGGATCCGAATCCAACGGCGTTGGCGGTCCCGTTCGCTTCAGAACCCGTCATGGCCGGGCAGCAATCCCGCATGTTGCGGGGGACGCGCGACCCGGCCATCGTGTGTCATGGTCTCGAAAACAACGCTTCGCGAAGCCGCCCGCATCCGCCGGGCGGAATTGGCCGCGGACGATTTCGCGCAAAAGCTGGCCGCTTTCGCGCCCGCTCTCGGCATCGCGCCGGGCACGATCGTCGGAGGCTATATGGCCCTGCCGGGGGAGGCTGATCCGGCCTTGTTGCTCGACCGCCTAGCGGCCGATAGTGCGGTGATTGCGCTTCCGCGGGTAGCGGAAAAAGACGCGCCGCTCACTTTTCACCGCCATCTGCCGGGCGGGGCGTTGCAGAAGAGCCCGTTCGGCATTGCCGAACCGCCGCCCGACTGGCCGGTTGTTGTGCCGCAAATTCTGCTGGTGCCGCTTCTCGCCTTCGATGCGCGCGGCCATCGTCTCGGCTATGGCGGCGGCTACTACGACCGCACCATCGAAGCCCTGGGCCGCAACGGGCCGTTGTGCACCATCGGAATCGCCTTCGCGGGGCAGGAGATCGAAGCCATCCCCGATGAGGGCCATGACCGGCCGCTGGACAGGATCGCGACCGAAACCGGTGTCAGGTCCTTTCACCATGGATGAGTTTCACCACACGCGCGGCACCAGGCGGTAGCGCACGCGCGTCATGTAATCGGCATAGCCGTCCAGATCGTGCTGCAGGGTGCGTTCCTCCAGCACCGCGCGCCTCGCCATCGCCAGCATGATCAGCGCGGACCCGATCAGCCCGTAAGCCGATCCCAGCAGAAGCGGAATGCCGAACATATAAAGCATCGAAACCGCATACATCGGATGGCGAACGATACGGTAAGGCCCGCTGGCGATCACGTGCTGCTTGCGTTCGCTCTGGATGCGCACCACCGGCGCCGCAAAGCTGTTGGCGGTGAAAACCGGCATGATGGCGAGGAAGCCCACCACGATCATCACGCCGCCCACGATTTCAAGCCATACCGGCACCGCCGCTGTGTGCCAGCGCCCGGCATCCAGCCCCATCAGGAAAAACCAGACGCACCAGAAAATGACGACGCCGATGATGAACACGCGGTCCCACAGCGGCTGGTCCTTCTGCATCACGGGCTTCAGCCGCTCCGCCAGAAGGGCCGGATCGCGTTTCAGAAGCCAGAGGCACAGCACCGCCGATCCCGCCGCGAAGATCGCGAGAAAGGCCCAGCCTTCCGGCCAGCGCCAGTTGCCCGCCGCGCCGAACAGCAGCACGGCCATGATGCCGAGCCACAGCCCGGCCTGCACGGTCAGACGCAGCGTCAATTTCCATGGATGCATCGCCATCACCCTGTTAAGAGGGGTTCCATGCATATTCTATTCATCGGCGATGTGATCGGAAAACCGGGGCGTGAAGTCCTGACGGCGGAACTGCCTGCCTTGCGCGAAAACCTGAAGCTCGATTTCGTCATCGTCAATGGCGAGAATCTGGCCGGCGGTTTCGGCGTCACCCGCAATATCGCGAATGAGATGTTCGCCCTCGGTGTCGATTGCATCACCACCGGCAATCACTGGCTCGACCAGCGCGAAATCCTCACCTTCATCGGGGATGAGGATCGGGTGTTGCGCCCCTGCAATCTTCCGCCCGGCACGCCGGGCCGTGGCGCCAATCTGTTTCAGGCCAAAAATGGCGCCCATGTGCTGGTGATCAATCCGCTCGGCCGCGTGTTCATGGAGCCGCAGGACGATCCCTTTGCCGCGGTGGAGCGGGAGCTTGCTGCCTGCCCCCTGGGCGAGGGGGCCGACGCCGTGGTGGTGGACATGCACGCCGAAGCGACATCGGAGAAAATGGCGATGGGCCATTTCTGCGACGGCAGGGCCAGCCTTGTCGTCGGCTCCCACAGCCATGTGCCGACGGCGGATGCGCAGATCCTGCCCGGCGGCACGGCCTATCAGACCGATGCGGGGGCGTGCGCGGATTATGACTCCGTGATCGGAATGGAGAAGTTCGAACCGGTGCAGCGCTTCACCCGCAAAATTCCCGGCGGGCGGTTTTCGCCGGCCACCGGCCCTGCAACGCTTTGCGGTGTCTTTGTCGAAACCGCCGCGAACGGTTTTGCCGCGCGCATCGAACCCGTCCGCGTCGGCGGCCGCCTGAAACAGACGGTGCCGGCAGTTTAGCATGCCAGTATCATCCCGGAAACGCACACCAGCACGAATGTCATCCCGGAAACGCGCGTCAGCGCGTTATCCGGGACCTATCGCGCCGCTGCTCCGTGGCTCCCGCTCTGCTCGGCCGGGATGACATATCCTGTTTTGCGAATGCGTCTTTCATGAACGCCGGCGCTCTGAACCTTAATCCCCGAATGCTTTCAGCGCGGCGCGCGCGACCGGCTCGCCCCATTCCTGCACGAAATGGCCGCCATCCGGAATCACCATCGGCGGCGGACAGCCGCGAATGTTCGCGCGCAACCCTTCCATCGTGCCGCCAAACACCGGATCGGCGGCGCCCACCGCCATGAAGCTTTTGCCGCTCCAATTGTTCGTCCAGAAATCGCGCGCGGCTCTGGATTCGGCCACGCCTTCCATATCGGGCGCCGTCATCACCAGTTGAGGAAAGCGGCGCACACCGGCCTTGTAACGCTGATCGGGAAACGGCGCGTCATAGGCGGCTTCTTCCGCTTCGGTCAGGATCGGCGTGGCGCGTTTCATCAACCGCCCCACCGCCAGATCGGGCTGCCCCGCCATGAAGCCGCGCCAGGCATCGAAACCGGCACCGGCGGAAACACCGGTTGCAAGCGCCGTGTTCATCACGATCAGGCGCTGAATGCGCCCGCGCAGATTTTCTTCCGCCGGCAGGGTCAGGCCCAGAAGCCCGCCCCAATCCTGCACCACCAGCGTGATGTTCTGCAGCGCCAGCCTGTCGATCAGCCGCAGCAGATAGTTGCGATGAAAGTGAAAGGTGTAGTCCGAATCGTTTACCGGCTTGTCGGAACGGCCGAAGCCGAAGAAATCGGGCGCCACCACGCGCGCGCCGCTTTCCAGGAACACCGGAATCATTTTGCGGTAGAGGAAGCTCCAGCTCGGCTCCCCATGCAGGCACAGGAAAACATGGCGCGCATCTTTCGGCCCTTCATCGATATAGGCCGCGCGCAGTCCTTCATAGCCTTTCAGATCGTCGCAATAATGCGGCGTATAGGGGAAATCCGGCACGGATTCGAAACGCGCATCCGGCGTGCGCAGGGCTTCGATGGTCATCACACTCTCCACAAAATGGCATAATGGATGCCACTTTCTGGTTCCGGGCGCGATTGTCAATGATTCCGCCACTGCGTGCCGTGCCGCACGCTTCTGTGGACGAATCACGAAAATGCACAGCGCAAGGAGTTGAATACCAAGGCCCGAATGCCGATCTTATGAACAGCAACGCTGCTTCATGAGGGCAGAATGCGTGCCGTACCGTTCCAGTTGCGCAAGCTCGATCATATCGTCCTGCGCATTCACGACCTGAAGGCCAGCCTGCATTTCTATTGCGATGTGCTGGGCTGCACGATGGACAAGGAACAATCCCAGATCGGCCTTTATCAGGTGCGCGCGGGCGAAAGCCTGATCGATCTCGTGCCGCTTTCCGGGCCGCTCGGCCGCATGGGCGGTGCGGGGCCGGAACGCGAAAAGCGCAATGTGGATCATTTTGCGATTCAGATCGCGCCGTTCGACGAAGCGGCCATCCGCACCTATCTGAAGGGGGCCGATGTCGCGATCGTCGAATCCGGTCAGCGTTACGGGGCGGAAGGCACCGGCCCTTCGCTCTATATCCACGATCCCGACGGCAATACGGTCGAACTGAAAGGCCCTGCCGCCGCTGCGCAGGGGTAGTGGCGCGCAAGGGTAACGGCGCGGGGGTTTTGCCCGCGCCGCTTCCGGTGTTGCTCAGGCAGCCAGTTCGCGTTCTCCGCCGGCCTGCGTCTGCCATTCCTGCGCCACGGCGATGGCGTGCACCACGCTCGCAATCCGCACCGCGGTCTGGATCTGCTCCGCCGTCATGCCGTGGTCGCGCAACACTTTCTCGTGGCTGTCGATGCACATGCCACAGCCATTGATGGCGGAAACCGCAAGGCTCCACAGTTCGAAATCCACCTTCGCCGCGCCCGGCTTGCCGATCACGTTCATGCGCAGCTTCGCCGGCATGGTCTTGTAATCGGACGCCGCCGCCAGATGGACGAAGCGGTAATAGATATTGTTCATCCCCATGATCGCGGCGGCGGCGTGGGCGGCCTCCAGTTCTTCGGGGGAAAGCTGCGGTCCGAACGTATCGATCATCGTGCGCGCCACGCTTTCGTTGCGTGCGGCCAGTGCGGTGGCGATGAAGGTGCCGGCCTTCTGCACCGGGCTCAGCGTGGTGTCATTGGCCAGCGACGAAAGATTGAGCTTCAGGTCGCGGGCGTAAGCGGGCAGCGATGCGCCCAGTGTTTCGAGGGTCATGATGAAGTCCTTTCAGAATAAGAAATCCGGCCCCGCGGTCCGTGGAGGGGGAGAGGCATTGGCCGCGGGGCCGGTCGGCATCAGGCGGCGGTCTTCAGGACCTCATCGCCCTTCTGCCAGTTACAGGGGCAAAGCTCGTCGGTCTGCAGCGCGTCCAGCACCCGCAACACTTCCTGCGGGCTGCGGCCCACATTCATGTCGGTGACGTAAGCGAAGCGGATGATCCCGTCGGGATCGACGACGAAGGTCGCCCGTTTCGCGACGCCTTCCTGCGTGTCGAGTACGCCAAGCGCGCTCGAAAGCTCACGCTTGAGATCGGACAGCATGGCAAAGGGCAGCGCCTTCAGATCGGCATGGTTCTGCCGCCAGGCCAGATGGACGAACTCGCTATCGACCGAGACGCCATAGACCACGGCATCGCGGTCCTCGAACTCGCCGTTCAACTGCCCGAAACCGGCAATTTCGGTGGGGCAGACGAAGGTGAAGTCCTTCGGCCAGAAAAAGACGATCTTCCATTTGCCGGGCGCCGATTTCTCGGTCACCTCGCCAAAGGCGGTGGCCGGATCGGCCGAAACAACGGATTTCAGGGAAAAATCGGGAAATTTGTCGCCGACAGTCAGCATGGGTGCTCTCCATTCGGGGTGGATCATTTATGCGAATAAGATTTAGAATCATTACAATGTAATGTCAAGGGCCAGCCCCGGTTTTCTTGCCCTGCTGCCCCCCTCCGTCTCCCCCGGATCAGGTCCGGGGTCGCCACCTCCCCCGTAAAAACGGGGGAGGAGAAATGCGGAACCATCCTCCCTCGCGTGCGGGGGAGGTGCGCCAACGGCGCGGAGGGGGGAGGCTCCCTCCGCAACGGAGCGGGAACGTGGGATGTTCTAGGTGGCTTTGGCCTCGCCATAAGCGGGGGCGAGGATGTGCCCGAAGGCGAACCGCACGAGCAGCAAAAGCCCCACGCCTGCCGCCATCAGCCCCGCATGCAGCAGCCAGAAATTCACCGCGCTCATCACGCTCAGAAGCCCGCCGATATAGCCGATCAGCATGTTGCCCGCGAACAGGTGCAGGTAATAGACCGCGATCATCGTCCCGCCGAGGCCCTTGGGCGCCGCGCGCGAATAAAGTGCCAGCCCCGTCGGCAAGACCATCGAGAAGCCGAGATCGTTGACGATGTGAAAGCCGAAGGCCCAGAAGATCGAAACCGGCTCCCCGGTCAATGAAACCCGCCATGCCGCGGCCGCCAGCACCAGCGGCGCAAAGGCGCTGATCGCGGTGCCGATAACGATTTTGGTGATCTCGTCCGGCTCGGTCCAGCGTTTGGACCACCAGCGCCAGAACCAGATCACCAGTGCCATCAGCCCGGTTGAGACGAAGGCATCGACCGACAGCATCCAGGTGATCGGCATGGTCTCGCCGAAGAACACAAGCTGGAAGTTCTTCTCCGCCCAGATCAGATAGGCGTTGAAGATCTCCTGATTGCTGACCAGCGACAGCGCCAGGACCGGCAGCAGCGCCACCAGAATGGCGATCACGCGCCAATCTTTGCCCGTCAGCGGCGGGCGCTTTGCGGCCTGGCTTTTATCGCGCGCGGGCTCCGGCGGCAGCGCGGTGCGCCCGGTGAGATAAACGCCGAGCCCGATCACCATGCCGACACCGGCGGCCCCGAAGCCCCAATGCCAGCCGACCGTCTGCCCCAGGGTGCCGCACACCAGCGGCGACACGATCACCGCGATCTGGATGCCGAGGAAATAGATCATGAAACCGTCGGCGCGGCGGGGGTCGTTCTCGGCATAAAGATCGCCGACCTGGGCTGCGATATTGCCTTTGAAACAGCCAACGCCCAGCAGCAGGCACGACAGCGCCGGCAGCAAACTCGCCTCGAACGCCATCAGAAAATGGCCGAGCGCCATCAGCGATGCGCCGATGATCACCGTATGCGTCCGCCCCAGCACGCGGTCGGCCAGCCAGCCGCCGAAAAGCGGGGTGACATAGACAAGCCCCGCGTAGAGCCCGAAGATCACGCTCGCCAGCGCCTGCGGCGACAGCGGCCCATAGACCGCCTGAATGGCATGCGAGAAGGGCTGAAAGCCCCACACCTTGCCGATATGTTCGGGCTTGAAGAGGTAGTTCGTCATATAGAGGACGAGCAGCGCCTGCATCCCATAATAGGAAAAGCGCTCCCACACCTCCGACATCGAAAGCCAGCCAAGCCCCGGCGGATGGCCGATGAACGATCGCTGGGTCCGGGTCTTCTGCTGGAATTCGTCGAGTGGCGAGCGTATCGCGGCGCCGCTCTTCACCTCGGCCGCCATGGCCAGGTCTTGCGCCTCTCCGGCCCCGGTTGTGCTCATGGCCCGCCCGCCCGTCTCTTTTGCGCGCGCACACTCCACGATGCGGGAAAACGAGGCAAGTGAGCGCCGGCCCCGGCCCGCCGTCCTTCGGTCACCGTTCCGGCCCACCCTCTTGAACCATCCCCCTGCCCACGGTTATTTCACCGCCCTCAACCGAGACGGGGTCCCCCGATGGCCGGTCATTCCCAGTTCAAGAACATCATGTTCCGCAAGGGGCGCCAGGATAAGGAGCGCTCCAAGCTCTTTTCCAAGCTCGCCCGCGAAATCACCGTCTCGTCCAAGCACGGCCTGCCCGATCCGGCACACAATCCGCGCCTCCGGGCGGCGATCCTGGCGGCCCGTGCCGAGAACATGCCGAAAGACAATATCGAGCGTGCGATCAAGAAGGGGCAGGGCGGCGACGGCGAGAATTATGACGAGGTGCGGTACGAGGGCTATGGCCCCGGCGGCACCGCGCTGATCGTCGAGGCGCTGACCGACAACCGCAACCGCACCGCCGCCGACATGCGCGCCGCCTTCTCCAAATATGGCGGCACCCTGGGGGAAACCAATTCGGTCTCCTTCATGTTCGATCATCTGGGGGTGGTCACCTATCCCCGCAGCGTCGGCAGCGACGATGACATGCTGGAGGCCGCGATCGAGGCCGGCGCCGATGAATGCATCTCGGCGGACGAGACGCACACCTTCCTCTCCGGCGTCGATGGTTATGCCCAGGTGCGCGAGGCGCTGGAGGCGAAACTCGGTGTGCCAGAGGCCGCGGCCATCGAATGGCGGCCGCAGAACGCGGTTCCGGTTCCCGATGAGGCCGGCGCCACGCTGATCAAGCTGCTTGAAGTGCTGGACGATCATGACGACGTGCAGCACGTCTACGGCAATTACGAATTGTCGGAAAAATTGCTGAAAGGGCTTGAGGACTGACGCTTTCGCCTGTGCGCCGCCCGCTGCTGTGTTACAAAAATCGGCACAGCGAAGGATGCAGGCGGAATGCCTCATGAGTCCCCACTCATCAGCGTCATTGTCATCGGGCTTGGCCTTGCCTTCGTCCTCGGCACGCTCGCGCAACGGCTCAGGATCTCGCCGCTGGTCGGCTATCTGCTGGCCGGTGTGGTGGTGGGGCCATTCACGCCGGGTTTCGTCGCCGATCCGCGGCTGATCCTGCAACTGGCCGAAATCGGCGTCATCCTGCTGATGTTCGGCGTCGGCCTGCATTTCTCCGCCAAGGATCTGATCGCGATGCGCGCGATCATCCTGCCTGCCGCCATCATCCAGATTTCGCTCTCCACCCTGTTCGGCATGGGGGTCGCCTTTCTGCTCGGCTGGTCGGCCGGTGTCGGCATCGTGTTCGGCCTCTCGCTCTCGGTTGCCAGCACCATCGTCATGCTGCGCGCGCTGCAGGAACGGCGCATGCTGGAAACCGATCGCGGCCGCCTCGCCATCGGCTGGCTGGTGGTGCAGGACATCGTCACCGTGCTGGTGCTGGTGCTGCTGCCGGCGCTCGCGGGCGTGCTGAAGGATCTCGGCACCGATCAGGTCCACGCGGTCAATATCGATGCGATCAGCCGTGCGCTCGCCATCACGCTCGGCAAACTGACCGCCTTCGTCATCGTGATGTTTTTCCTTGGGCGCCGTCTGATCCCGCGCATGCTGCATTACATCGCGCATACCGGCTCACGCGAATTGTTCCGCCTTGCGGTTCTGACGGTGGCCCTCGGGGTGGCGTTTGCCGCTGCCGAACTGTTCGGCGTCTCGATCGCGCTCGGCGCCTTCTTCGCCGGCATGATCCTGAGTGAATCGCCGCTCAGTCAGCGCGCGGCCGAAGAATCGCTGCCGTTCCGCGATGCCTTCGCGGTGCTGTTCTTCGTTTCGGTCGGCGTGCTGTTCAACCCCTCTGTCATCCTGCGCGAACCGGTGGCCCTCGCGCTTGTGGTTGCAGTGGTGATCATCGGCAATGGCGGCGCGGTCTATTTCATCGTGCGCAAATTCGGCTACCCCCTCGGCACCGCGCTGTTTCTCGGCGCGGGCTTTGCGCAGACCGGCGAATTCTCCTTCATCCTCGCCAATCTCGGCATCGGGCTCGGGCTGATGCCGGAAAATGCGCGCGACCTGATCCTTGGTGCCTCCATCATCTCCATTCTCGCCAATCCTTTCATGTTCGCGCTTGCCGAACGGCTGCGGCGCCGGGGCGAACCCCAGCCCGCACCCGGTGTCGAGGAGGCGCCGGTCAAGCAGGAACCGGTGCTCGAACCGACCGGGCTATCCGGTCACGCCGTACTGGTTGGCTATGGCCGTGTCGGCCGTCTGGTGGGGGAGGGGTTGCGGCACGATGGCGTGCCGCTTCTGGTGATCGAGAATGCGCCAGAGGCCATCCGCCTGTTGCGCAATCAGGGCGTCGCGTTTCTGGAGGGCAACGGCGCCGACAAGCGCGTGCTACAGGCGGCCAATCTTGCCGGTGCCCGCATCCTCTTCGTCGCCATTCCGGAAGCGTTCGAGGCCGGTCAGATCGTCGAACAGGCCCGCCGGGCGGTGCCGGGCCTTCATATCATCGCCCGCGCCCATATCGAGGCGGAGGCCGATCATTTGCGCCAGTTCGGCGCCAACACCGTCATCATCGGCGAGCACGAAATCGCCCGCGCCATGCTCGCCTTTGCGCACCAGCGTCCCGATATGGCCGCACCGGCAGCCCTGCCGCCCGCGTCCAACGATACCGCGCCGAATGCGGTGCCGGGCTGAACGAGCAATTCCAGGAAAAGTGGGAACCGGTTTTCCGTCCGGGATTGCGATAATTCAAAAACGTCATTGGTTCCGTAAAACGGTGAACAACGCTTACTTCTTTTAGCTGCCCGGTTTCTTCTCGCTGTCCAGCATTGTCATCTGTTCGGCCATATAGCGGTCGCCTTTGATCGCATCGGGCGGCACCGCCTGATCGATGGCTTTGAGGTCGGCTTCGCTCAGTTGAATGGAAAGTGCGCCCAGCGCCTCCGTCAGCCGCTCGCGCGTGCGCGCCCCGATCAGCGGCACAATGTCCTTGCCACGCGACAGGGCCCAGGCGATGGCAAGCTGCGCCACACTGACATTGCGTTCGCGCGCCAGCGCGTCCAGCGTTTCGACCAGACCCAGATTGTGTTTCAGATTGTCACCGCTGAAGCGCGGCAGACGGCCAAGGAAATTGCCGCCCAGTTTGCCCTCCAGCGCCTTCTTGCTGATCAGCCCGCGCGACAGCACGCCGTAAGCGGTGATCGCGATACCCTCTTCGCGCAGCCGGGGCAGGATGTGGGCCTCGATCCCGCGGGTGACGATGGCATATTCGATCTGCAGATCGCTGACCGGTGTTACCTTGTGGGCGCGTTTCACGGTCTCGGCCGACATTTCACTCAGGCCCAGATGGCGGACATGGCCTTCGCGGATCAGATCCTTGATCGTGCCCGCCACATCCTCGATCGGCACAGTGGGGTCCAGCCGCGCCGGGCGGTAAATGTCGATGTAATCGGTCTTCAGCCGCTTCAGCGAATAGGCGAGGAAGTTGCGGATCGCCGCCGGGCGCAGGTCGAAGCCGACAAAAGCCCCTTCGGGGCTGCGCAGCGCGCCGAACTTCACGCTCAGGACCGCATCCTCGCGCTTGCGCCCTTTCAGCGCCTCGCCGATCAGCATCTCGTTGTGGCCCATGCCGTAGAAATCGCCGGTGTCGAGCAGGGTGATGCCATGGTCCAGCGCGGCATGGATGGTGGCGATGCTCTCCTTCTCATCGGACGCCCCGTAAAAGTCCGACATCCCCATGCAGCCCAGCCCGATGCGGGAAACCTTCGGCCCGTGCCGTCCAAGCGTCTGCTGTTCCATGGCTGTGATCCTTCCGATGCTGGCCGCAGGATACCATGGTGGAATCCGCACGCGGCAGGCAACCGTCGGTCCCGGTTGCACCCGGCGCCAAGGCCGGGGACACTCGTTTTCGATTCGTTCGGGTGTGGCGATGATCCGGTTGCGTGTTTTGGGGATTGATCCCGGCCTTGGCCATATGGGCTGGGGCGTGATCGACGTGGCCGGTTCGCGGCTGACCCATGTCGCCCATGGTGTGATCGCGACGCCGGCCAAACTCGAACTCGCCAACCGGCTTTTGATCCTGCACAGCGCGCTGATCGGCATCATCGGGCAATACCGGCCCGGCACCGTCTCGATCGAACAGGCGTTCGTGCACAAGGATGCGCAGGCCGCGATGAAAATCGGTCAGGCGCGCGCGGTGGCCATGCTTGCCGCCGCGCAAAGCGAACTCGGCATCGCGGAATATGCCCCCAACCATATCAAGAAAAGCGTGGTCGGCGTCGGCCATGCCGGGAAAGAACAGGTTCAGGCGATGATCCGCCGCCTGCTTCCCGCTGCCCAGGTGGATCAGGCCGACGCGGCCGATGCGCTCGCCTGCGCCATCGCGCATGCCCACCTCGCCACCAGCCGGATGCACGTCGCGGCGCGCGCCACATGATTGGAAAACTGACCGGGGTGGTGGACAGCGTTGCGGCCGATCACGCGGTGATCGATGTCGGCGGTGTCGGCTATGTGGTGCAATGCCCGGCATCCACCCTGGCGAAACTGTCGGCGGGCGCCCACGCCAGCCTGATGATTGAAACCCGCATCACCGATGAAACCATCCGGCTTTATGGCTTTGCCGGGGTGGAGGAGCGGGAGTGGTTCCGCCTTCTGCAAACGGTGCAGAATGTCGGCGCCCGCGTCGCGCTCAATCTTCTCTCTGTGCTGGCACCGCCCGATCTCGCGCGCGCCATCGCGCTGGGCGACAAGGCGGCGATTGGGCGGGCACCCGGCATCGGGCCCAAGCTTGCCAGCCGCATCGCCTCGGAACTGAAGGACAAGGCGCCCGGCCTGATGATGCGCGGTGGCCAGTCCGCGCCGGAGGCATCGCCTGCCGCTGCGGCAGCCCGCGGCCGCGATGGTGAAGCGGTCGCTGCCCTCGTGCATCTGGGTTATTCGCAGATTCAGGCGGCGGAGGTGGTGGCCCGCGCCGCGCAGAGCCTGGGCGATGTGCCGCTCGAAGTGCTCATTCGCGAATGCCTGCGGCAGATGGCAAGATAGCGTCCGCCATGGCCAACACATCCGCGCCCGCCCGCCTCGTCACCCCCGAACAGGGCACTGACGATTCCCTGGAGACGCATCTGCGTCCGCAGGTGCTGGCCGATTTCGTGGGGCAAGCCCAGGCGCGCGAAAATCTTTCGATCTTCATCGCGGCGGCGAAACAGCGCTGCGAGGCGCTGGACCATGTGCTGTTTTCCGGCCCGCCCGGCCTCGGCAAAACCACGCTGGCCCAGATCGTTGCGCGCGAACTGGGGGTGAATTTCCGCTCCACCTCCGGTCCGGTGCTGGCCAAGGCGGGCGATCTCGCCGCCATCCTGACCAATCTCGAACCGCGCGACGTGCTGTTCATCGACGAAATCCACCGCCTCAGCCCGGTGGTCGAGGAAATCCTCTATCCGGCGATGGAGGATTTCGAGCTCGACCTCGTGATCGGGGAGGGGCCATCGGCGCGTTCGGTCAAGATCACGCTCAACCCGTTCACACTTGTGGGCGCCACCACCCGCTCCGGCCTGATCACCACGCCGCTGCGGGACCGTTTCGGCATTCCGGTGCGGCTCAATTTCTATGCGCCGGAAGAACTGGTGGCGATCGTCGCCCGCGGCGCCCGCGTGCTGGGCTTCGATCTGACCGCCGAGGGCGCCCACGAAATCGCCGGCCGCGCCCGCGGCACGCCGCGCATCGCCGGGCGGTTGCTCAAACGGGTGCGTGATTTTGCCTCTGTCGGCGGCCACACGCGCGCCGATGCCGCACTGGCCGATGCCGCCCTGTCGCGGCTGGAGGTCGATGGCCGCGGCCTCGATGCCTTTGACCGGCGCTATCTCGGCCTGATCGCGGAATCGTTTCAGGGCGGCCCGGTCGGCATCGAAACCATCGCCGCCGCATTGGGCGAGGCGCGCGATGCGATCGAGGAGATTGTGGAACCCTTCCTGATGCAACAGGGTTTTGTGCAACGCACGCCGCGCGGCCGGGTACTGGCGGCGGCGGCCTATGCCCATCTCGGCCTGCCTGCGCCCGCGCCTGCGGCACAGCCAACCCTGTTCACGGACAATGACGATGACGGCCTCTGACAGTACGGTGGACTGGGAAAAGGGCTTCGGCCATTTCGACGGCAAGGTGCATGTGCTGCCGGTGCGCATCTATTATGAAGACACCGATCTTTCCGGCGTCGTCTATCACGCCAATTATCTGCGTTTCATGGAGCGTGGGCGTTCGGAATATTTCCGCCGCGCCGGCATCGCCCGGCTTGCGTCCTTGGACGGGCCGGAGCCGACGGCGTGGACCCTGCGCAAGGTTGCGCTCGAATATTTCCGGCCCGCCCGGCTCGATGATCTTGTCACGGTGCGCACGCGCTGCATCGCGCTGACGGGCGCGCGCATGGTGGCGGAACAGGCGATCCATGCCCGCGGCGAACTTCTGGTTCAGGGCCAGGTGGAAGCCTGCATCATGACGCTTACCGGCAAGCCGCGCCGCATCCCGCAAGAGGTGCGCGACAAGCTCGCGGCTTTCCTCTAAAGCGCAATCGGAAAAGTGGGCACCGCCGGGCGACGCTGCCGCTACCGGCTTCCGACCAATTGCGCGGCCAACAAAAAGCCTGCCCACAATCGTGATTCCCTGGAATTCGATTTTGCTCAGAGCAATTCCAGGAAAAGTGTGCAGCGGTTTCCCGCCCGGAATTGCGGCTACCCAAAGTCCTAGAGCATTTCACCGATTCCATGAAACGGTGAAATACTCTAGGTAACAAGACGATAGCGATTCGCGCCAAACTTCGGCCACGTTTGGGTGGGTTTTTGTGCGCTCCGGCCAAAGGGCGCGCGGATAAAGCGTCCGGATTTTCGCGATATTGCCGATGAGGGTCTTTTCATGACGTTCAAGCACGTGTTCGCCGCGCTGGCGGCGGCATTGTTCCTGTCACTGTCTGCAGCACCCGTTCCGGCAATGGCGCAAGCCACCCCGCGTGCAGCCCCCACCGGCGGCCCGGCGGGTGAGGCCCAGGAACTCGGTGCGCCGATGGCCGCGCCCACCGGCGCGGTCGATGTGGCGCAGACGGGCGGCGACGCTGCCGCCGATCTGGGGCGGATTTCGATCGGTTCGCTGTTCTGGCGCGCCGATCCCATCGTCAAGGGCGTGTTCCTGCTTCTGGTCGCCGCTTCGATCTGGTCGTGGGTCATCATCATCAACAAATGGATCCTGCTGCGCAGCATCCGCAAAAGCTCGGAACAGTTCGAGAAGGTGTTCTGGTCCGGTCTGTCGCTGGATGAGCTTTATCAGCAGTTCTCAACCCGCAACGATCATCCGCTCGCCTCGCTCTTTGTTTCCGCCCTGCGCGAATGGCGCCGCGCCTTCGAGGGGGGGCCCCCACGCGAATCCGCGCTCGGCGGCATCAAGGACCGGATCGGCAAGGCGATGAACGTCACCATCATGCGCGAGATGGACGGGCTGGAAAAAAATCTCGGCTTTCTTGCCACCGTCGGTGCCACCGCGCCCTTTGTCGGCCTGTTCGGCACGGTGTGGGGCATCATGAATGCGTTCTCGGCCATCGCGGCCCGGCATGACACCACGCTGGCGGTGGTTGCACCCGGCATCGCAGAGGCGCTGTTCGCCACCGCCATGGGGCTTCTTGCCGCCATTCCAGCGGTGATTTTCTACAATCGCCTGGTGAACGAGATGGCGCGCTTCAACAACCGCCTGATCGGGTTCTCCGACGAATTTTCGGCCATCCTCTCCCGCCAGCTCGATGAGAAGGCCGCCCATTGATGGTTGCCACCACGCAAAGCCGCGATCATCGCCGCCGCCCGATGGCGGACATCAACGTGACGCCCTTTGTCGACGTCATGCTGGTGCTTCTGATCGTGTTCATGGTCACAGCCCCGCTTCTGACCGTTGGCGTGCCGGTCGATCTGCCGAAAACCTCGGCCCAGCCGCTCAGCCAGGATCGCGAACCCCTGTCGATCAGCATCCGCCACAACGGGCAGATTTATCTTCAGAATACGCAGATCGCTGAAGACAGTCTGGTGCCGCGCCTGAAGGCGATTGCATCAAACGGCTACGATCAGCGCATTTTCGTGCGCGCGGACCAGAGCATCGAATATGGCCGCGTGATGACGATCATGGGCCAGTTGAATGCCGCGGGGTTCACGCATATCGGACTCGTCACAGATGCCCCCAAGCCCGATCGCAAGAACACGGATTAGTCCGGCGACATCCGATCGCCAGAAACAGTCGCCGGTGGGCATCGTCGGCTCGCTGCTGCTGCACGGGCTGGTGGTCGTGGCCTCGCTGTTCACTTGGCAGCACAAGCTCGACATCTCGAAGGAATCGCCGCCCGTGGTTCCGGTCGAACTGGTGACGCTCGCCGACAAGACCAATATCCAGGCCATGGTGAAGAAACCGGCGGAACCGCCGAAGCCGGAACCCGCGCCGGAAATCAAGCCGCAGGAAGATTTCGACACCCCCGCGCCGGTGGAGGCCAAGGCCCCGGAACCGATCGAGATGCCGCCCGAACCCGCACCGGTCGAAAAACCGAAGCCGAAGGTCGAACCCAAACCGGCGGAAAAGAAGCCGGAAAAAACGGCCGAGAAAAAACCGCCGGAGAAGAAGGTCGAAAAGAAGACCGAGAAAAAGAAATCCTTCGATATCAACAACGTGCTCGCCCTGCTGAACAAGCAGGAGGAGAAACAGGCGCCGCCCGCCAACGCCAAAACCGGCGATCGCAACATCCGCGGTATCGGCGATCAGAACGCGATGACGATGGATTTGGCCGACAGCCTGCGCAACCAGATCGCCCAATGCTGGAGCGTGCCGGCCGGTGCACCGCATCCCGAACGGCTGATCGTGCAACTCGATGTCTATCTCAATCGCGACGGCAGCGTCGCACAGCCGCCACAATTAAACGCAGAATCGGCGGCTGCCGCGCGCAGCGATCCGTTCATGCGTGCGGCTGCGGAAGCGGCACGGCGCGCCATCTATGTCTGCGCGCCCTATAAATTGCCGGTGGATCGTTATTCGATCTGGGGTGAACTGGTTGTGACATTCGATCCCCGCATGATGATGGGGCAGTGAGGAGAGGGAAGATGGGGCATTTCAGCCATTTGAAAAAAATCATTCTGGCGATCGTGCTTGGCGCAATTCTGCCGTTTGCATTTCCTTTTTCCGCCTCGGCCGCGCTGCATGTCGATGTCAATCAGGGCGTCAGCCAGCCGCTGCCGATCGCGATCCCGGATTTTCTCGGCGGCCAGCCGCAATCGAACGATGCGCAAGTTGGCGCCAATATCGCGGGCGTTGTGCGGGCCGATCTCGGCCGTTCCGGTCTTTTCCGCCCCCTCGATCCGAAATCCTTCATCGAGGCTATCCGCAACATCAATGTGCCGCCGCAATTTGCCAATTGGCGCGTGATCAACGCGCAAGGTCTCGTCACCGGTCAGGTGACGACGCAGACCGATGGCCGCCTGCGCGTCGAATTCCGGCTGTGGGATGTCTATGGCGAAAGCCAGATGCTGGGCCTGCAATATTTCACCACGCCGGAAAACTGGCGCCGCATCGCGCACATGATTTCCGATGCGATCTATGAACGCATCACGGGCGAGAAGGGCTATTTCGATACCCGCATCGTCTTCATTTCGGAATCGGGCCCGGCGCTGCATCGCGTCAAGCGTCTTGCGGTGATGGATCAGGATGGCGCCAATCCGATCTTCCTCACCCGCGGCAATTATCTGGTGCTGACGCCGCGCTTCAATCCCACCGCGCAGATGATCGCCTACATGTCCTATATCGGAAACAGGCCGCGGGTTTATCTGTTCGATCTCGAGACCGGCAAACAGCAGATGCTGGGCAATTTCCCGACCATGACGTTTTCGCCGCGCTTCTCACCCGATGGCAACAAGGTGGTGATGTCGCTGGAGCGGTCGGGCAATTCCGATATCTATCTGATGGATCTGCGCACGCGCGCGGTCACTCGCCTGACCTCCGATCCCAATATCGATACATCGCCGTCGTTCTCGCCGGATGGGCGGCAGATCACGTTTGAATCGGATCGCAGCGGCTCGCAGCAGGTTTATGTGATGAATGCCGATGGTTCCAATCAGCACCGCATCAGTTTCGGCAAGGGCAAGAACGGCACACCGGTGTGGAGCCCGCGCGGCGATCTCATCGCCTTCACCAAACAAGCAAGCGGTGCCTTCCGCATCGGCGTGATGGCGCCCGATGGTTCGGGAGAACGCATCATCACCGACGGCTGGGAGGATGAGGGGCCGACCTGGGCGCCGAACGGCCGGGTTTTGATGTTCACCCGCACCGGTTCGGGCAGCCGCGGCTCCTCGATTTGGGAGGTGGATGTGACCGGGCGGAACCTCCACCGGGTGCCGACACCGGGCGGCGCCAGCGATCCTGCATGGTCTCCCTTGATCCAGTAAGGCGAAAATCCTAGAGTTTGGCCGATTTTCGCCACAATCCACGGCTCTTTACGCGGATGTTGTGCGTTTAATCCGGAAGGTGCGCGCGCGAGTTCCTTCCTTAGGGCAGCCCCGACGCACCCGGGGGTGCTTTCCACGGAGTTACGGATTCCCATGATGAAATTATCGACGGGTTTGAAATTCGCCACAATTGCAGTTGCGCTTGTTCTGGCAGGTTGTGCCTCCAAGAAACCGGCGCCGGTCGAAGAAGCCCCCCCGCCCCCGCAGACGGCGCCCGCGCCGACTTCTTCCATCGTCCCCGGCAGCGCCGAGGATCTGCGCGTCAATGTCGGCGATACGGTTCATTTCGACTACGACCGCTATTCCCTTCAGGACGAAGGCAAAACGGTCCTTCAGCGTCAGGCGGCCTGGCTTGCCAAATATCCTTCGGTCCGTGTGACCATCGAAGGAAATTGTGACGAGCGCGGCACGCGGGAATACAACCTCGCGCTCGGCGCCCGCCGCGCCAATGCGGCGAAGGAATATCTGGTCAGCCTCGGCGTTTCGGCGGCGCGGATCGACACGATCTCCTACGGCAAAGAACGTCCGACCTGCACGGAATCGACGGAGTCCTGCTGGGCGCAGAACCGTCGTGACGTCACCACGATCACGTCGGGCGCCGCCTCCTAAGGCATCCGGCCGATCCGGCTTTGAGAAGGGCGTCCCCTCCTGGGGGGGCGCCCTTTTTCGCGTGTCCTGCGCCGGTCTTTTCGGTTTGTTGCTCAACGGACTCTTAATCCCAGGCCTCAATTTCGGCTAAGAAATCGCTATGGATGGCGAATCAGCCCCATGAGGCGAGTACCGTGACATGCCCAAGATGACCCCCTCTTCGTTGCCTTCCCGGATTTTTCCGCTGCGCGCCGGAATCTTTCCGCCGCGCGTGCTGGGCATTCCGCTGCTGGCGGCGTGTCTTTTCGTTCCGCCTGCTTTTGCCGCACCCCAGGCGCCGGGTGCCGCCCCGCCCCCGGCGCAGGCCACCGCAGGCCGGCAATATGCCCAGCTCTGGTCCGATTACAGCGACCGTGAAGTGACCGATGAATCCCGCCGCCTCAGCCGCTCGCTGGGCGACGACAATGCCCAACCCGGACATCAGCGCGTCGCCGGCCTGTTCGGCAAGTCGGATGACGAGATTGCGGCGGAACAGGCGGCCCAGCAGCGCGAGGATGCGCAGGATGCCTCCATCCGCGATCTGCGCCAGCGGGTCAGCGATCTGGAAGACAGCGTGCGCCGGCTGACGGGGCAGATGGAAGTGCTCGGCCACCGCATGCAGCAGATGAAGACCGACACCGCCCGTGCGCAGAAGGATTTCGAATACCGCATCTGCACCATGGCGGCGCATCAGCTTGGCGCTTCGGGCGATCAGAGCGGGGAGGGGCTCGATTGCGGCGCGATGCAGCAACCGGGGCAGCAATCAGGGCCGCAACCGGGGCCGCTGCCGGGTGGGCAGCAGCAGGGCAGCATCGCGCCCTCCGGTAATACGGGCATGAATGCGGGCGCGCCGCCGCCGGGCGGCTCGCATTACGCCACCCAGTCGCCGCAGCGGCTGCAACCTTATGAATCCGGCAGCAACGCTTACGATTCGGGCAACGGCCAGCTTGCGCCGCCGCCCGGCGTTCTCGGCACCTTGAACCAGAACGATCTGAACGATGTGCCGCGCGGGCCCGCGCCGCGCGATTACCCGCCCGATGACAATGCCGGTCCGGCTTCCAGCGCCCCGCGCCAGTTGGGCGATGCGGGCGGCGGCACGCGCGCCCAGTACAATGCGGCGATGCAGATGCTCTCGCGCGCCCGCTACGATGATGCGCGCAGCGCCTTCCGCGGTTTTGTCGATGCCAACCCGAATGACGCGCTGGCCCCGCAGGCGCTTTATTGGGTGGGCGACATCGCCTATGTGCAGAAGGATTATCAGAACGCCGCCCGCGCTTTTGCCGAGAACATCAAGAAATACCCGACCAGCACGCGCGCGCCCGACAGCATGCTCAAGCTTGGCCAGGCGCTGATCGCCATGGGCCAGAAACAGGAAGGCTGCACCACCCTTGGCGCCCTCAAGGCCAAATACCCCTCGGCCTCCAAGACCATCGTCGATCAGGCGCACAGCGACCGCAAAGCCGCCTCCTGCCGCGCGGCCTGAGCTTTCGCGCCGCTTCGCCGCGTCGATGGCGCGGCTCGATGCCGCGCGCGTTTTTTGGCCGGCTGCGGTCGGCGTATCGGGCGGCGGCGATTCCATCGCCCTGATGGTTCTTCTGGCGCGCTGGGCGAAAAGCCGCCATCTGCCGCCGCCCATTATCCTCACCGTCGATCATCGCCTGCAGCCCGGCTCCGGCGAACAGGCGCGGGGCGTCGCCGCACAGGCCGCAGCACTCGGCCTCGAATGCCATGTGCTCGTCTGGCGCGGGAAGAAACCGCAAAGCGGGATCGAGGGCCACGCGCGCGAAGCCCGTTACCGCCTGATGGGAAACTGGTGCCGCCGTCAGCGTCAGGGTCGCCGCGTGTCTGCACTCTATCTCGCGCACAGCGAGGACGATCAGGCCGAAACCTTCCTGTTGCGTCTGGCTCGCGGCAGCGGGCTTGACGGTCTTGCCGCAATGCAGCCGGCAGCGCCGTTTCCGCTACCCGGTTTTGCGGGATTGAAACTGGTCCGTCCGCTGCTGGGTTTTTCCCGCGATGAATTGCGCGCGTTTCTGGCCGCGCGCCGCATCCCCTGGCATGAGGACCCGATGAATGGCGACGAACGCTTCGCCCGCGTGCGCATGCGCCAGGCTTTGCCGCCGCTCGCCGCCGCCGGGCTCACGCCGTCGCGCATCGCACAGGCCGCGGCCCATCTGGCGCGCGCGCGCACTGCACTGGAGGCGGCCACCGATGCACGCATCGCCGCCGCCGCGACGGTGGAGAAATCCCGCATCCTGCTGGACGGAACGGTGCTCCTTTCCGCCCCGCGGGAAATCGGCCTGCGAGTGCTCGCCCGCCTTTTGATGCAGGTTTCAGGGCAGGGCTACCGCCCGCGCTTTGCGGCGCTGGAATCGCTTTATGACGCACTCACCCGGCCCGGTTTCGCCGGGCGCACGCTGCATGGCTGCAAACTCGCCCGCGCACCGAAGCGGGCCGCGCTCTGTGGCGCGGAAACTTTCGTGCTGATGCGGGAACCCGGCCGCAAAAGGCCCGGCCACAAAGAAAAAGAGGCGAGGGGAAAGCCGGGGCTTGAGCCCAAATAAGGCCAAAGTCCACAATCATTGTAATGGCAATTGGCGCCCGAACCCGGCCAATTTCAAAAAATTGCCCGGTTTCGTAAAATTGCCCATTTCGTAGAATTGATTGGGACTCGCAACCTTGCCGGAGAAATCCTATTTACGGATTGTCCCTTATTAAGAGGTCGGTGGAGGGGGAACTCCGCCGGGGCCCGCGACAGGAAGACCGGGCCATGAAAGGATCGCCGTGAACAATCTCCGCAATCTTGCGCTCTGGATCTTGATCGCGCTGCTGCTGGTGGCCCTGTTCAACCTGTTTCAGGGTACGGGCAGCCGGCCCGCCACGACCACGATCAATTTCACCGAATTCAATCAGCAGGTGACTCAGGGCGCGGTGAAGGATGTCACGATCCAGCGCGATCAGATTTCCGGCCACCTGACCAACGGCCAGGCGTTCATCACCTATGCACCGAACGATCCGGGTCTGGTGCAGCGCATGTTGCAGAACAAGGTCAACATCAATGTGAAGCCGGACGATAACGGCTTCTCGCTGATGGGCATCCTGATTCAGTCGCTGCCGATGCTGATCCTGATCGCGGGCTGGATTTTCTTCATGCGCCAGATGCAGTCCGGCGGCGGCAAGGCCATGGGCTTCGGCAAGAGCAAGGCGAAAATGCTCACCGAGCGTACCGGCCGGGTGACGTTTGAAGATGTCGCCGGCGTGGACGAGGCGAAGGAGGAACTGCAGGAGATTGTGGAGTTCCTGCGCGATCCCCAGAAGTTTCAGCGTCTCGGAGGGCGCATCCCCAAGGGTGTGCTGCTGGTCGGCCCGCCGGGCACCGGCAAAACGCTGCTCGCGCGTGCCATCGCGGGCGAAGCCAATGTGCCCTTCTTCACCATTTCTGGTTCCGACTTCGTGGAAATGTTCGTCGGCGTCGGCGCAAGCCGCGTGCGCGACATGTTCGAACAGGCCAAGAAGAACGCGCCCTGCATCGTCTTCATCGACGAAATCGATGCGGTCGGCCGTCATCGCGGCGCCGGTCTCGGCGGCGGCAATGACGAGCGGGAGCAGACGCTGAACCAGTTGCTGGTAGAGATGGACGGTTTCGAATCCACCGAAGGCGTGATCCTGATCGCCGCCACCAACCGGCCAGACGTGCTCGACCCCGCTTTGTTGCGCCCCGGCCGTTTCGACCGCCATGTGGTGGTGCCGAATCCCGATCTGGCGGGCCGCGAAAAGATCATCCGCGTGCATCTGCGCAAGGTTCCGCTCGCCCCCGATGTCGATCCGCGTGTGATCGCGCGCGGCACGCCCGGTTTCTCCGGCGCCGATCTCGCCAATCTGGTGAACGAGGCGGCATTGCTCGCCGCCCGCCGTGGCAAGCGCGTCGTCACCCTGATGGAACTGGAAGACGCGAAAGACCGCGTGATGATGGGCGCCGAACGCCGCTCCATGGCCATGACGGATGAGGAGAAGAAGCTCACCGCCTATCATGAAGGCGGTCACGCGCTCGTCGCGCTGCATGTCGAAGGCTCCGATCCCATTCACAAGGCCACCATCATTCCGCGCGGGCGCGCGCTCGGCATGGTGATGCGCCTGCCCGAACGCGATCAGCTTTCGATCACGCGCCAGAAAATGCTGGCCGATCTTTGCGTCGCCTTTGGTGGCCGTCTGGCGGAAGAGCTGATCTTCGGCCACGAAAAGGTCACCACCGGCGCGATGAGCGACATTGAAATGGCCACCCGCATGGCGCGCGCCATGGTCACCCGCTACGGCATGAGCGACGATCTGGGCCCGATCCTCTATGGCGAAAACCAGGAAGAGGTGTTCCTCGGTCACTCGGTGTCGCGGACGCAGAACATTTCGGAAGCGACCGCACAGAAGATCGACGCGGAAATCCGCCGCATCATCGACGAGACCTATGCCCGTGCGAACCAGATCCTGTCGGATCATATCGACGATCTGCACACGCTGGCGAAGGGCCTGCTCGAATACGAAACCCTGACGGGCGATGAGATTATCGCGCTCTTGAAGGGCATTCCGCCGGTGCGCAAACCGTATGAGGAGCCTGAGCCCCAGCGCGGTCCGGGGCCCAGCGTACCGCAGGCCGGCCGCCCCCGTGGCATCGGCCCTATCGCCCCCGAACCCCAGCCGGGCCGGTAATAGGCCTCGTACTCTCCATCGCCTCTTTCACCTCCCCCTTCGTGGGGAGGTCGATGCAATGAGCGGAGTGAATTGCATCGGGTGGGGGTGAGCATCACACACCCCCTCCGTTCCTTCGGAACACCTCCCCCGTAACAACGGGGGAGGATATCTCGTACTACCCTTATCCTCCCCTGCGTGCGGGGGAGGTGGCGGCGCGAAGCGACGGCGGAGGGGGGCTTTGCGAAACATCCCCCCATCCGCTTCGGGCTTCGCCCTCAGCATCTCGGGCGGCAAATGCCTGGGACGGCATTTGCTTTTCGCCCTCGGCCCCGCCATGGGGGAGGGGAAACAACAAAGCTGCATCACTTCTTTCATCTCCCCCTTGCGGGGAGGTCGATGCAATGAGCGGAGTGAGTTGCATCGGGTGGGGGTAAATGGGGCTAAACTCGCGGCATGACTCTCTTCGGCATTCTCAACATCACACCCGACTCCTTTTCGGATGGCGGGCGTTTCCTCGCGCCTGACGCCGCACTCGCGCACGCGCAAACGCTCATCGATGGCGGTGCCGATGTGCTCGATCTCGGCGGCGCGTCGTCGAACCCCGATGCGACCCCGGTTGCGCCGGAGGTGGAGATCGCACGCCTTGCCCCCGTCGTCGCGGCGCTGAGGGAAAGGGGCGTGCCGCTCTCGATCGACACCTATTCGCTTGCCGTGCAGCGTTGGGCGCTGGCTGAAGGCGCCGCCTATCTGAACGACATTCAGGGTTTTCCTGAGCCTGCGCTCTATCCTGCGCTTGCCGCTTCGCCCGCCCGTCTCGTGGTGATGCACTCGGTTCAGGGCATGGGGCAAGCCACCCGGGTCCATGTCCCGGCGGGGGAAATCGTCGCCCGCGTGTGCGCCTTTTTCGAAACCCGTATCGCGGCGCTCACTGCGGCCGGTGTCGCGCGCGAACGTCTGATCCTTGATCCCGGCATGGGGTTTTTCCTCGGCACCGATCCCGAAACCTCGCTCGAAGTCCTGCGCGCGATCCCGCGGCTGAAGCGCGAATTCGGCCTGCCGGTGCTGATCTCGGTGTCGCGCAAATCCTTCCTGCGCCGGATCGCCGGGCGGCCGGCGGCGGAGGCGGGCGCCGCCAGCCTCGCTGCGGAACTTTATGCCGCCCGGATGGGGGCGGACCATCTTCGCACTCATGCCCCCGGCCCGCTTTCGGATGCGTTAAGGGTTTGGAGAGCATTGGAATTCAACAAATAGCCGCAAATTGATGCTTTGCTGGCAACCATGCTATTGCGCCGCCCCCGTTCGGGGTGGCCCATTTCTGGCCCGGATTTTGATATGATTGGGGGTGGTGCCCGCCACCCGGAGGGGAGTGTCCCATTATGACGCGTAAGTTTTTCGGCACAGACGGTATTCGCGGCCGGGCCAATTCCCCTGCACTGACACCCGAACTGGCGATGAAGGCCGGCATGGCGGCGGGCCGCATTTTCACCCGTGGCGATCATCGCCATCGCGTGGTGATCGGCAAGGATACGCGCCTCTCCGGTTACATGATCGAATCCGCGCTTGTTGCGGGCTTCACCTCTGTCGGCATGGATGTGTTTCAGTTCGGGCCCCTGCCGACACCGGCGGTGGCCATGCTCACCCGCTCGCTGCGGGCTGATCTCGGCGTGATGATCTCGGCCTCCCACAACCAGTTCGAGGATAATGGCGTCAAATTCTTCGGGCCGGACGGGCAGAAGCTCTCCGACGAATGTGAAGCCAGCATCGAAGCCCTGATGATGAACGGGCTTCAGGAAGGCCTGGCGGAGCCGCGCGCGATCGGCCGCGCCAAGCGGATCGACGATGCCCAGGCCCGCTATATCGAATTCGCCAAACAGACCTTCCCGAAACATCTGCGGCTCGACGGGCGGCGCATCGTGATCGATTGCGCCCATGGTGCGGCCTACAAGGTGGCGCCCGCGGTGCTGTGGGAACTGGGTGCCGATATCGTGGAGATCGGCGTCTCCCCCAACGGTTTCAACATCAATCAGGAATGCGGCTCCACCGCGCCGGATGCGATGATGCACAAGGTGCGCGAGATGCGCGCCGATTTCGGCATCGCGCTCGACGGCGATGCCGATCGCGTGGTGATGGCCGACGAGAACGGCCAGATCATCGACGGCGATCAGATCCTTGCCCTTATCGCGCGCTCATGGACGAAGGCGGGCACGCTGCGCGGCGGCGGCGTGGTCGGCACGGTGATGTCGAATGCCGGGCTCGAACGCTATCTGACCGGCATGAACCTGAAGCTCGCGCGCGCTCCCGTCGGCGACCGCTATGTGCTCGAGATGATGCACAAGGGCGATTTCAATGTCGGCGGCGAACAGTCCGGCCACATCATCCTGAACGATTTCACCACCACGGGCGACGGCCTGATCGCCGCCCTTCAGGTGCTGGCGGTGATCGCGGGCGAAAACCGCAAGGCAAGCGAGGCCGCCCATCTGTTCGAGCCGCTGCCACAGCTTCTGCACAATGTCCGTTTCCGCGGCCGTCATCCGCTCGAAGAACCGCGCGTCACCGAACGCATCCGCGCCGCCGAAGCCCGCCTCAACGGGTCCGGCCGGCTTCTAGTGCGCAAATCCGGCACCGAACCCGTCATCCGCATCATGGCGGAGAGCGACGATATTGCGCTGGTGCAGGAAGTGGTGCGTGATGTCGCCTCGGCGATCGAGGATGTCGCGAATTGAGAAAGCCTCAGCGGCTATTGGTCATTGCGGGGTCGGATTCGGGCGGCGGTGCCGGCATTCAGGCCGACATCAAGACCGCCACCTCCCTTGGCGTCTATGCCATGACGGCGGTCACCGCGGTCACGGTGCAGGATACCCAAGGCGTCCACGCCGTCCATCCCATTCCGGCCAATCTCGTCCGTGCACAGATCATCAGTGTGCTGAGCGATATCGGGGCCGATGCGATCAAGATCGGCATGCTGGGCTCGGTCGCGGTGATCGAGGCGGTGGCCCAGGCCCTTTCGAGCCACGGCGCCGGCCTGCCTCTGGTGGTCGATCCGGTGATGGTGGCGAAGGGCGGCGCCTCGCTCCTGGAGGATGAGGCCGGCAACGCCCTGATCGCAAATTTGTTTCCGCGCGCGACGCTTGTCACCCCCAACGCGCCGGAAGCCGCGGCGCTGACCGGCCTGCCGGTCGACACGGTGGCCGATTACGCCCGGGCCGGCAACGCCCTTCTCAACACCGGCGCGGGCGCCGTGCTGGTCAAGGGCGGCCACAGCGAGGGCGAAACCGTGACCGATGTGCTGGTGACGAAAGAGTCCGTGCAACGCCTTGCCGCGCCCCGCATCGACACCCGCTCCACCCACGGCACGGGCTGCACATTGGCCAGCGCGATTGCCTGCGGTCTGGCGCAAGGGCTGCCGCTGCTCGATGCGATCAAACGTGCCCGCTCCTATGTGCAGGAGGCGATCCGCACCGCCCCCGGCTTCGGTCACGGTCATGGCCCGCTCAACCACATGCAGGCGAACCGCGCGCCGCAGGCGGGCAACGACTTTCCCGCCGCCCCCACCCCCGGCACGCGCTGGGGCAAGGTTTAAGGCTCACCCATCTGGCTTGTCATGGCCCGCAAATGCGGGCCATCCAGCTGAAATTCGCTGTGATCGGCCGAAGGGATTGCTGTAGGGATTGCCGCGTATCTTCGGACGGGCGTGCAACACCACCTGGGCGGCCCGCATTTGCGGGCCGTGACAGGGGTGGATTGGCCGCCCGCCTTGGTTCAGGCAGGTACCTTGTTCAGCCCAGCACCTTGTTCAGGCGGCCGCGGATGATCGCCTCGGCTTCCTTGACCATGCGCGCCACCAGATCCTTGCAGCTCGGGATGTCGTGGATCAGGCCTTGCGTCTGGCCTGCGGACCAGATGCCCGCATCCATCTCGCCTTCGTTCAGAACGTCGGCGCCGCGCACACCGGCGACCAGTTCCTTCACATCCTCGAACTTGGCGTTGCCGCGCCGTTCGATCGCCACCACCTCGTCACTGATCGCGTTCTTCGCCACGCGCGCGGTGTTGTGCATGGTGCGGAAAATCAGGTTGGTGCTGCGCTCGTCGTTCGCGACGATCTGCTGCTTCACGTTTTCATGGATCGGCGCTTCCTTGGTCGCCATGAAGCGCGTGCCCATGTTCACCCCGTCACAGCCGAGTGCGAGTGCCGCCACCAGACCGCGCGCATCGGCAATGCCACCCGACGCAATGATTGGAATGGACAGCTTGTCGGCCGCGGCCGGGAACAGGATCAGACCGCCGACATCGTCTTCACCGGGATGGCCCGCGCATTCCAGCCCGTCGATCGAGACGCAATCGACCCCGATTTTCTCGGCCTTCAGGGCGTGGCGCACGCTGGTGCATTTGTGGATCACCTTGACACCGGCTTCCTTGAAGCGCGGCAGATGCGGCTGCGGGTTGTTGCCCGCGGTCTCGACGATCTTGATCCCGCCTTCGATGATCGCTTCGCGATATTCGTCGTAAGGGATGGGGGTGATCGACGGCAGGATGGTCAGGTTGACGCCGAACGGCTTGTCCGTCATGTCCCGGCACTTCTTCAGTTCCTTGGCCAGGTCTTCGGGCTTGCCGGCCGAATGGGCGGTGATGAAGCCGAGCGCCCCGGCATTGGCCACGGCGGCAATCAGTTCGGCCTTGCCCACGCGGGTCATGCCGCCACAGGTGATCGGCGCCTCGATGCCGAAGGTTTCGGTAAAGCGTGTCTTGAGCATGGTCGTGGGTTCCTTGCGTGTGAATTTGTCTGCGATAGCGTGTGGCCGAAGCCTGCCGGGATCGCGCCGCCCGATCAAGCTGATATTGGGGCAAGCCGATATTGGGGCAAGCCGGTAATGCCTCTAAACCGCCGTTCTGACGTCGGTCTGGCTGAAATCGGTACCTTTGTAGAGCAGGGGCTCGTTCATCGTCTTGGCCAGCGCATAGGCAAAGCAATCCCCGAAATTGAGCTGCGCCTTGTGGCCGCTGCCCTTGCCGAAATCGCGATAGGCCTCGCGCGCGATCCGTGCCTGCGCTTCGTCCAGCGGCACAACGGCAAGGCTCAGTTCACGGCAGATGTCATCGAAGCGGCGGCCCACCGACGGGGCGCGGAAGCGGTCTGCAACGATTGCAGCTTCAAACCATGTGGCCGCCGAAATGGATATCTTTTCCGCTTTGCCGGCCGCTTCGGCGATGATGCCTGCGTCCTCTTCCTGACGCAGAATGGCGATCAGCGCCGAAGTATCGATGATCATTTCGGCAGGCCTGTTTCATCGTCATAGAGGAAGGCGTCGTAATCGAAATGGCGTTCTTCTTCGCTCATCGCGGCGGATGCCTGCCGTCCGATTTCCATCAGCCGCTGGGCCAGCCCCTGCCGTTCCTTGCGTGCCAGCCGTTCGCGAAGGGCCTCGGTCACCGCCGTGGTCAGGCTTTCGCCAGTTAATTCGGCCAATTCCCTGGCGAGGCGGTGCGCTTCCGGGTTCTTGATGTTCAGTCCCATGGTACCATTCTATCTTCTTGGGCTACCATGGTACCATTTCCGGCTTCAGTGGTCCACAAACGGGTCCCGGACCAGAATGGTGTCCTCCCGCTCCGGGCTGGTGGACAGCATCGCAATCGGCGCCCCGATCAATTCCTCCACCCGGCGGACATATTTCACCGCCTGCGCCGGCAGATCGGCCCAGCTTCGCGCCCCGCGGGTGGATTGGCTCCACCCGGCAAAGGTCTCGTAAACCGGCACACAGCGGGCCTGCTCGTTGGCGTCCACCGGCAGGTGGTCGATCTCGCGACCGTCCAGGCGATAGGCGGTGCAGAGCTTGATCTCCTCGAACCCGTCCAGTACGTCCAGCTTGGTCAGGGCGATGCCGTCAATGCCGCCGGTGATCACGGTCTGGCGCACCAGCACGGAATCGAACCAGCCGCAGCGCCGTTTCCGTCCGGTCACGGTGCCGAACTCCGCCCCCTTGCGGCCCAGCGTTTCACCGGTCTCATCGGTCAGTTCGGTGGGGAAGGGGCCTTCGCCCACCCGCGTGGTGTAGGCCTTGGCGATGCCCAGCACTGTGCCGATGTCGCGCGGCGCGATTCCGGCGCCCGCCGCCGCCTGTCCCGCCACCGTGTTGGAGGAGGTGACGTAGGGGTACGTCCCGTGATCGATGTCGAGCAGGACGGCCTGCGCTCCCTCGAACAATATGCGCTTGCCCTGTCGCCGCACTTCATCCAGCCGCCGCCAGGCCGACCCTGCAAAGGGCAGGATCGCGGGCGCAATCTCGATGATGGCGGCCAGAAGCGTCTTCTCACAGATCTCCTCGGCCCCCATGCCGCGGCGCAGCGCGTTGTGATGGGCTAAAAGCCGCTCGATCTTGGCGGGAAGCGAAGCCGGGTCCTTAAGGTCGACCAGGCGCAGCGCACGCCGCCCCACCTTGTCTTCATAGGCCGGGCCGATGCCGCGCTTGGTGGTGCCAAGGCGCGCAACGCTGTTGGCGCTTTCACGGCTTTCGTCCAGTTCGCGGTGCAGCGGCAGGATCAGCACCGCATTCTCCGCGATCACCAGGTTTTCGGGATTGATGTCGAGGCCCTGGCCCTTCAGCCGCGCCACCTCGGCCGAAAAGGCCCAAGGGTCCACCACCACGCCATTGCCGATCACGGCCAGCTTGCCCGGCCGCGCCACGCCGGACGGCAGAAGGCTCAGCTTATAGGTGACCCCGTCGATGACGAGGGTATGGCCGGCATTGTGGCCACCCTGAAACCGCACCACCACATCGGCGCGTGCCGACAGCCAGTCGACGATCTTGCCTTTGCCCTCGTCGCCCCATTGGGCGCCGATTACCGCGACGTTGGACATGAAAGATTCCCGTACCCGAGTTGAAGGTCAGCCACGGCGACTGCGCCGGGCACGGTGACCACTTATAGCCTGTGTTCGCGGGCGGGCGCCACGAATTATGCCGCTATCGCGCTTTGCCGCATGGGCCTCTTGCCCCCTTTCTCCTCCCTCGCGTGCGGGGAGGAAAAGAGGATGCACAACACTCGTTCATCCTCCCCCGTGGTTACGGGGGAGGTGCCCACCGAAGCTTCCGCGCAGGTGGGCGGAGGGGGCGGACTACAAAGCACCGTCACTTCCTGTCATGACCCGGCTCACCACCGTCCCCCCTCCCGTCATGGCCGGGCCTGACCCGGCCATCCAGCTTCCATCCCACGCCCTATTGTCATGGCCCGCGAATGCGGGCCATCCAGATGAAGTTGCTCTGCCGCCCAAGAGAAAATGCTATTTTTCCTATTTTGTACTTGTAATCCTAGTTTATGTACCCTATTTGTTCTCTCTGACGGAAAGGGAGAGACGTGGAGTGCTGTAGATTTGCCGCAAGACCATACAGGTAAGGGTGCAAGCTTGCGTGTACCCGCGCGGGAAACGGGATGATGAACCGGGTATCTCACCGGTTCGGCAGGTCCGGGGTCCGGTCCCGAAGACTACTCCCGTTTCCCGCAAGAACCGTGGCGGCACCTTTTGGGTGCCGGTCATTGGCCCTCCGCCGAGGGCCTTCGATCGGCTTGTCCATCGGTGCCAGAAACGGCCCTGTCCCTTTGGCCAAACGGACAGGGCCTTGTTTTTATGCGCGCAGGGCCCCGCGCGCAGGGTTGGCGTGGCGGCTGCGCGCAACAAAAACTTATGCTCGCGATTCGAAGTGGGCGAAGGGGTTGGAGCGCCGCGCGCGTCAGCGGACAAGCGGCGCGAACAACGAACCCCGGCGCGTTGGCCGCAGGCCAGAGCGCCCATCAAAGAAACGAGGGTTCGATTGCAGATTGTGGAAGAACTGGAGCGGGCGAAGGGAATCGAACCCTCGTATGCAGCTTGGGAAGCTGCCGTTCTACCATTGAACTACGCCCGCGAACCGGGCCCGCTGATAGCACGGCGGATGCGTTGCGGAAAAGCGTATGTGGAATGGATTGTGGGAGGTGGTGGACTTGGCGGGCTTGAAGACCCTATTCCCGGTCACCATCTCGCCTGTGAGAGATGGCCCCAGAAACCCCATCCTAGAAACCCATGAGGCGGCCGGCACCAGGTGTGCCGTAGCCGCCTCACGCTGCCCCCTTGGATAGCAGTCCGCCGTCAGGTTCTTGGTCCCCCACCGCAAACCTGAAGCCGGTGTAATTTGCCGATGCTCGCGGATAAGGCAAACACCGATCGCCTCTCCGCTGCGTTTTCACCGTCACTGTGGAAAATTTGTCACAAAAGGGATCAGGCACGAAGTTCCAATGCGCGGAAGTGCTTGGAAAGTTTCAGCCCCTGGCGCTGATAGTGGGACCCGATGCCCTGGCCATAAACCTCCGGCGGCGGGTCGGTCAGCCGCTCGAACACCAGCCGGCCGATGATCTGGCCGTGTTCGAGGATGAACGGCACCTCGCGGGAGCGGACTTCCAGCACCCCGTGCGCTGCCGGTGGCTTGCCCGCCTCGAAGCCGAAACCGGGGTCGAAGAAGCCGGCATAGTGAACCCGGAATTCTCCCACCAGCGGGTTGAACGGCACCATCTCGGCCGCATAGTCCGGCGGGATGGCCACCGCCTCGCGGCTGACCAGAATGTAGAACTCGCCGGGGTCCAGAATGATGCTGCCCGATGGGTGGCCCATGATCGGGTCCCAATATTCCAGCGGGTCCAGCACGTCGCGCCGGTCCACGTCGATCACGCCGGTATGCCGTTTGGCCCGCCAGCCGATCTGGCCACCGTCATGCCCTCTCAGGTCGATGCTGAGGCCGAGCCCATTGTCGATATCGGCCTCGCCGTCGACCAATGGCGTGGCGTGATGCAAACGGCGCAACTGGGTGTCGGTGAATTGCGGGCTGCCGCGGCGCACGCGCAACTGATTCAGCCGCGATCCCTTGCGCACCAGAACCGGGAAGGTGCGCGGGGAAATCTCGGCATAGAGTGGGCCGCTATAGCCGGGGTCGATGCGGTCGAACGCCTGCGCCCGATCGGTGATCAGCCGGGTGAAGACGTCGATGCGCCCGGTGGAGCTTTTGGGATTGGCAATGCCCGAGACGCGTGCGGAAAAATCCGCCCGCTCGATCAGCGGCACGATATAGACGCAGCCGGTTTCCAGCACCGCGCCCTTGGTCAGGTCAACCTCGTGCATCAGCACGTTGGGCAGCTTGTCTAGAACGGTTGCGTTGGGGCCGGGCAGGAAACTCGCCCGCACCCGCCACGCGATGGGGCCAAGGCGCAGGTCGATACTGGCGGGCTGGATCTGGGCGGGGTCGAATTCTTCCGCCGCCACCACTTCGCGATGGGCGCGGATCAGCCGGCGGAGCACGTGGCTGGGCAGGATACCGGTCGAATACCGGCCCAGTTCGCCTGCCTCTGCGCCTTCCGCTTCGTCGAACAGCAATTCGCCTGAATCTGCCATGGCGGTGTTATAGGGCGCTCCAAGGGCCCGGTCATCGCCCCTCGCCAAGAAACCCACGGATTTCGCGCAACGCCTCCGCCAGGCCGCAGCGCAGAACCGGGGTTTGCTCCGGGAACGCGCTTAGAAGCCGGCTCGGCGTGGCCGATTCCAGGATCACGAAACAGCCCTTGTCGCTTGCGCTGCGGATCAGGCGCCCGAAGGCCTGCTTCAGCCGCAGCCGGGTCAGAAGGTCGTCGTAGTTCCGGCCGAATTTGGCCCGCCGCGCCTTGTGCAGAATGGTGGGCTTCGGCCATGGCACCTTGTCGAACACCACCAGGCGGAGCGAGCGCCCCGGCACATCCACTCCGTCCCGCAAAGCATCGGTGCCGAGCAGACAGGCATTTTCCTCGGCACGGAACAGATCGACCAGCGTACCGGTATCGAGGCGGTCGACATGCTGGGTGTAGAGCGTCAGTCCCGCTTCGGCGAGCGGGGCTGCGATGCGTGCATTCACCGCGCGCAGGCTGCGGACGGCGGTGAAAAGGCCGAGCGCCCCGCCACCCGCTGCCAGAAACAATTCGCGATAGGCGGACGCAAGCTGCGCCGCATCGCGGCGGTTCACATCGCGCACAATGAAGATGCGCGCCTGCTGCGCGAAATCGAATGGGGAGCCGAAGCTCGCCCGCTTGGGCGGTTCGGGCAGGTGATGAATGCCGGTGCGCACATCTGCGCTTTGCCAATCCCCGTCATCCACATTGTCCTTGTGCTGTGCAATGTCGCGCAAGGTTGCGGAGGTGATCAGTGCGCCATGGGCCGGTGCCAGCACTTCCAATGCCAATGGTATGGTTGGGTCCACCCAATGCCGGTGCAGGCCGACATCCGTATCGCGGCCGTCGTCGCGGCTGATTTCGAACCAGTCCGAGAATGTCTCGTCCGGTTCCTCTTCCAGCGCGTTCAGCATCGCGATCCAGGCCGGAAGGATGATGCGCGCGCGCCGCTTCAGGCCGCGTGCCACCGCATCGATACGGGCGCGTTGATAGGTCTCCAGTGTTTGTGTTTCGCTATCGAGCTGCGTGCGCAACCGCTCCGACAGGCGCAGCAACGGCACCGCCAGCCGTTTCAGGGCGATCTCAAGCGCACGCGCGGCTTCGATCAGCGTGTCACCAGCCGGACGGGTTTCAGCCTCGGCACTGTAAAGGGCATCGCCATTGTCACTCCGCGCCTGGACATGTGCATAGGCTTCCGCCAGAAAGATTTCACCCGCGCCGCGCGGCATGCCCTGATTGACGCGGCCGTGCCAGCCTTCCGCGGCCAGTGCGCTTGCCGCATGCAGAACCTCTTCCAGGGCGGATTGCGCAAGCTCATCGTCTGCGATGATGTCCTTGATCCGCTCTTCCAGTCCGCGCATGCGGCTGCGCGTCCGCGCTTCCGGTCCGCGCAGCCAGCGCCTGAGGTCCGCCATTTCCACACCGGACAGCAGCGCGGAGAAACCGGAATCGGCCGCATCGAACAGGTGGTGGCCTTCATCGAACACGTAACGCACCCGCCGTTCTGGAGCGACATCACCGTCATCTTCCAGCGACAGGGCATCGCCCGCGGCCTGCGCAATCACCAAGGCATGATTGGCAATTACGATGGGCGCGTGACGCGCGCGCCTGACGGCACGTTCGATGAAACAGGCGCGATAATGCGGGCAGGCCGCATAGATACACTCACCGCGCCGGTCGGTAATCTCGCGCAAGGGAAGGCTCGCGGCGAGAAAGGCGGGGAAGCCAGCGCCTGAGATATCGCCGTCTTCAGTGGCGGCAACCCAGCGTGCGATCAGGCCCAACGCAACGCTTCGCTGCCCGGGTGCAAGGGCGGCACGTTTGGCAGCTTCCTCGAAATTCAGCAGGCAGAGATAATTTTCACGCCCCTTGCGCACGACGGCCTTTTCGTTGCGTTCAATGGGGTCGGGATAAAGCCGAGCGACTTCCTGCATGACCTGCCGCTGCAGGTTGCGGGTATAGGTCGAAAGCCAAAGCCCCGGCCCATTCTTTTCCGCCCACAGGCTTGCCGGTGCCAGATAACCCAGCGTTTTACCGGTTCCGGTTCCGGCCTCGATCAACGCGATTTTCGGTGCACGGGCACGTTCCCGCGGCGCGAAGGCAAAAGTGGCGGCGCGGGCGTATTCGCTCTGCTCGGGGCGGTGCTCGCGGTCCGGCCCGGTCAGGGCTGAAAGCCGTAGCAATGTTTCATCAGTACTGATGATCTCATTACCCGGCTTGCCCGGTGGCGCTTCATCCTCCCATTGAGGCAGGGTTCGCCAGACATCCAGCCCTACAATCGGATTCTGTGTGGATCCGGTTGCGCCCAAGGTATTCGTGATAGCTGGCCCCCAGCGCCAGCCCATGCGCGACATGCTGGCGGCCAGCGGCTTTAAGCGATCGCGCGCTTCCGCCGGCAGTTCGCCCAGCTCTTTCAGCATCAGCGTTGCGGCCTGATGCAGCAGGTGCGGTAGTTCTTCGGCCGTTGGTGGAATTGCCAGATTCAAGGCGCGTGCAAGTCCCCTTGCGCTGGGCAGGCATGGTTGAGCCGGCCGCACAAACGCAAACAATTCCACGACATCATAGAGGGGTTGTGCCGGTGCCGTTTTCAGGCGCCCGGCCATGAAGGCAGCATTGGCGATCAGCACATCACCGCTACGGAAGAGGCTCGCCGCTTCCGCGATCGTGACAAGGCGCGTGCTGCCGTCCGGCAAGGCAAGGGCCGCGCCTGCCCCGCATGGGGCCAATGCCGGAAGATTTGCGACTGTGAATGCGGCTTCGTTCGCCATCATCGCGATCATGCGCATCGCGGCGGGAATAGAAAGGGCTGATGGGAATGTCCGGTGGAGAAATCAGGCAGCCAGATCGGGATAGAGACTGGCCAACGCCAGGCGGGTGCGGGCGTGTTCGCCGACGATCAATTGCGCTTGATTGCGCAATGTGTGGGCGTCTTCAACCTCGTGATTGCGCACATTCTGCGCGAAGCCGCGTGCGGTGGCGGTCAGGGCGGCAAGCCCAAGCCCGCTGGCCGCACCTGCAATATCCTGTGCCACGCGGCCGGCTTCATCCCACTCCCCGGCGGCGGAAGCCTCTGCCAGATTTTCACACAGATTCTCGGCTGTCTTGATGTAGGACTGCAGGATCTCCAGAAGCGTGCTGAGGCCAAGGGATTTTTCCAGTGCGGCGAATGCACTGGCGTCGATGGGGGCGACTTCCTGGCTGTCGCGAGTCTGTGCTGCTGCGGGTTCTTTTCGTATGGCCGCATCGCGTATGGCTGCATAAACGGTCCGTGGCGGTGCCGGCCAATGCAGGATTTGCTCGCCACTCGCGGGCGAACGATCGTTTGGGAACAGGACGGCGAGCAGTGGTGCGCGCATGCCGGGCGTTGCTGCCAGCATTTCCGCATCGCCTGTGCCTGCAATGATGACGTCGAAGGTTTCGCGTGCTGCCCGGGCCGCTGCATCGGCCCGGCTTTCAGCAAAGATCACACGATTTCCGAATGATTCCAGTATCCGCGAAAGCGCCAGATCGACCCTCAACTTGCCGGTATGGATCAGGAGGGTGAGATCGGAAGGCGGCATCACCTCGGCATCTGCGTCACTGTCGTCCGTCGCGCCCGATAGGGAGGCATTGGCCACCGGCAGGGTGAACCAAAAAGTGCTTCCTTCGCCCGGCTCGCTTTTGAATCCGATATTGCCGCCAAGGGATTCGACGACGCGCTTGGCCACGGCAAGGCCCAAGCCCGCACCCTGGTGGCGCCGGGCATAGCTGGCATCGCCAGGCATGAACGGTTCGAACAATGTTTCGGCGGCGTCTGGCGGAATGCCAAGCCCGGTGTCGCTGACGGAAAAATGAACAGCCGGGATGTCGTCATCGGGCTCATCTACGCCGACGGTGATTTCGACGCCGCCATGATCGGTGAACTTCAACGCATTCTCGGTCAGTTTCAGTAACACCTGCCGCACCCGGCGCGGGTCCGCCGCCACCCGCGGCAAGGTGGATGGGGCGTTCACCGATAAGCGTAATTGCTTTTCCCAGGCATGCGGTTGCAGCAACTGCGCGACGGCACGGGCCGCCAACGCAGGGTCGCTATCATTGTGGCTGTCCGTCATCGTGTCATCACGGGCAAGCGTAATGACGTCATCCAGCAATGTGCGCAGACCACGCCCGGCTTCCAGCATCACTTTCACATAATCGCGATTGGGCTTTTCCAGGTCGGCGCGGTCCAGCAATTGCGACATGCCGAGCATGGCGTTCAGAGGAGTACGGATTTCGTGGCTGATATTGGCGATAAAGGTCGATTTTGCTCGTGCGCTGGCCTCTGCGGCATCACGCGCCTGCAGGGCTTCGCGGGTTTCATTGGAGAGTTTCGCAATCAACTGGATGTTGTCATGCCGCAGCTTGTCGCTTTCAGCGATCAGGTTGGCGATCGTATCGCCAAACAGGATCAGACTGCCCGATACACATATGCACACCGCCGCCAACGCAAATGAAGAGGGCGCGGCCTGCAACAGCAGCAGCACCACAAGCGGCCCCAGCGAAAGTGCTGTGTGTGCCGCATAGCCATAGGGAAAGCGGCAGCGGGCGATGAATTCCATGGCCGACATGCCGATGCAGGCGAGTACGAACAGAGCTTCGTTCGCCGGTGGTGCGGCGACGAACCACAGAACCACGACCGCGCCCCAGCTTGCCCCCGCGGCGGCCGATAGAAGGGCGTAACGAATGGCCCAGCGCTTCGGCTCCATCCTTTCATGGGCACGGATGTGGCGGTCACACAGAAAAGCCAGCAGGATCTGGACCACGAGTATGGCGACCGGCCAGAACGAAACACTGTCGTACCGGGCGATGCCGGCTAAGACTGCAGCAAAGGGGAGGGATAGATAGTGCCGGATGGCAGCCGGGGCTGCGCTGCTGGCCGTCTCGCGTGTGGCGCGGGCGTTTTCGGCCGGCGGCAGCGGCTGAGTTTCTGAGGCAGGTGCAGTGGTGGCAGACATTGACGGAAACCCCCTGCAAAGCCTAGCTTTCGGCCCCTTTCCAATCACTTAAATCCGTGAATTTTAAATGACTTCCGGCGCCCTATCCGCATCTGAAATTGCTTTTGCCGCTCACGCCTGGCCGTTTGAGGAGGCGCGCAAGGTCCTGGCGCGGGTCGAACGGCGGAAAAAGGCGGGCGATCCGGTACGGGAAGTCCTGTTCGAGACCGGTTATGGCCCCTCCGGCCTGCCCCATATCGGCACGTTTGGCGAAGTGGCGCGCACGACCTGGGTGCGCCGCGCGTTCGAGCTGATGAGCGATATTCCGACCAGACTGATCGCTATGTCCGACGACATGGATGGCTTGCGCAAAGTCCCCGACAATGTCCCCAACAAGGAGATGATGACGGCCAATCTGGGCAAGCCGTTGACTTCGATCCCTGATCCGTTCGGCACGCATGAGAGTTATGGCCGCAACATGAATGCGCGCCTGTGTGCTTTTCTCGACCGCTTTGGCTTCGAGTATGACTTCCGCAGTGCGACCGACATGTACAAATCGGGTGTCTATGACGCAGCACTTCTGCGTGTGCTTGCAAGATATGACGACGTGATGAATGTGATGCTGCCAACGCTTGGTGAAGAACGGCAGCAGACCTATTCCCCTTTTCTTCCGATTAGTCCGCGGTCAGGCAAGGTATTGCTCGCGCGCGTTGTCGCGCATGACGTGGCCAAAGGAACGATCACCTATATCGAGGAAGATGGCAGCGAAGAGACAGTGCCTGTCACTGGTGGTCATTGTAAGTTGCAATGGAAGCCAGACTTCGGCATGCGCTGGGCTGCATTGGGCGTCGACTACGAGATGTACGGCAAGGATCATCTGCCGTCACAGGGGCTTTACGATGCCATTTGCAAAATCGCCGGTGGTCTGCCCCCGGAGCATTTTGTGTTCGAACTGTTTCTGGACGAGCGTGGACAAAAGATTTCGAAGTCGAAGGGCAATGGCTTAACCACGGATGAATGGTTGACATACGGACCGGATGAAAGTCTGGCGCTGTTCATGTTCCAGAAGCCGAAAGCAGCGAAAAAGCTTTATTTCGATCAGATTCCGAAGGCGGTGGACGATTACATCGCCTTGCTCGGGAAATTCTACTCCAACGAAAGCGGTGAGGCTGAGCGGCTGGAGAGCCCGGTTTGGCACATTCATCATGGCAACCCGCCGCACGAAACTTATCCGGTTACCTTTGCGTTGCTGCTCAATCTTGTCAGTGCCTCCAATGCCTCCAATCGCGACATATTGTGGGGCTTTATCCGGGCCTATGCGCCGGAGGCGACCCCGGAACGCAATCCCGGTCTCGACCGGTTGGTGGGGTATGCAATTCGCTACTACGAAGACTTCGTAAAGCCGCAGAAGCGTTATCGCGCACCAAACGAGAAGGAGCGTGCGGCCCTTGCCGAACTGGCCACGCGCTTGGCGGCTATGGCGGATGAGCGCAATGGCGAGGTTGCGCAGGCTGTGGTCTACGAAATTGGTAAGACACACGGCTTCGAACCGCTGCGTGACTGGTTCAAGGCGCTTTACGAAGTTCTGTTCGGTCAGAGCCAGGGCCCGCGTTTCGGTTCGTTTGCGGTGTTGTTCGGCTGCGCAGAGACCGCGAACCTGATCCGCCAGGCACTCGATGGTCAATTTGCCAAGGTGGATGGCTGAAGCGGCTGTGCCCTACTGGCTCGCCCAGATGATCCGGTGCATGAAGGCGATCTCGGTCAGATCGAAGCCGCGTCCCTCATAGGCAGGGTTGAACGATTGCAACTCGATCCGCTGCGCGGTGACACGCGCCAATTGCTTCGCCATCACTTCGCCCGCCAATGTTTTGACCAGAACGCGGTCGCCGCGGCGTACGCTGGCGCCGGGCGAAACCACGATGCGGTCGCCATCGCGGTAGAGTGGCATCATGGAATCGCCGCTTATCTCGAGGGCATAGGTGTGTTCGTCACTGATGTCGGGGAATGCGATCTGTTCCCAGCCCACGCCGGCCGGAAAGCCCGCATCGTCGAAAAAGCCGTTGGCACCGGCTTGTGCAAACCCGATCAGCGGCACGTAGCGCAGATTACGGATCGGCGCACGGCCCTGCTCGACGAGGCCGACGAATTCCTCCAGCCCTTCGCCGGTGGCGCGCAGGATTTTCGCCACGCTTTCGGTCGATGGCCAGCGTTCCTTGCCGTTGGCGGCGATGCGCTTGCTTTTGTTGAAAGTGGTCGGGTCCAATCCGGCAAGCTTGGCCAGCCCCGATGCCGAAAGATCGTGCCGGTCGGCCAGCGCATCGATTGCGGACCAAATCTGTTTATGGCTCAGCATGGCTTCACTCCTGGCAAGCAGCGCACTGATTCGGTAATAATTCCTAAAATACGCGAGTCGTAGGAAATTACAACCACAACCTGTTATGGTCCAGAGCATGTCGTTTCTTGCCGCCACCCTCCGGCTTTTGCCGCCCGAACTGGCCCATCGGGCCAGCCTCTCCCTGCTGAAATTGGGCGGGAGATTTCTGCCGGCCGCACCTGGCGATGATCCCCGGCTCGCGGTCACTTTGTTCGGGCGGCTGTTCCCCAATCCGGTTGGCCTTGCTGCCGGTTATGACAAGGATGGGGAGGTGCCCGAGGCCATGCTCAAATTCGGCTTCGGATTTGTCGAATGCGGCACGCTGACCCCACGGCCGCAGGCCGGCAATCCGCGCCCGCGATTGTTTCGCCTGAGTGAGGACGGGGCGGTGATCAACCGTATGGGCTTCAACAATGGCGGCATGGTGCGTGCGGCGGCAAAGCTCTCACGGCGCAAACGCGCGGGCATTGTCGGTATCAATATCGGCGCCAACAAAGATTCAGCCGACCGCATGGCCGATTACCGTGAATGCTTTGTTCGGCTTGCACCATTGGCCGATTTTATCACGATCAATATTTCCTCCCCCAACACGCCGGGCCTTCGCGGCCTGCAGAACCGCGATGAGCTGGAACGGCTTCTTGGTCTCATCACCGATACGCGGGCTCAGATGAGCGCGGCCGTGCCGCTGCTGCTGAAGATTGCGCCGGATCTCGATTCCCATGCGCTGGATGATATTGCGGCCGTCACGCTCGCTTCCGGCATTGAAGGGTTGATCGTCTCCAACACCACATTGGCGCGGCCGGCATCGCTCAAAAGCCCGCAAGCGGTAGAGGCAGGTGGGCTATCCGGCGTACCGCTGTTCGCACCCTCTACGGCAATATTGAAGGCAATGCGTCAGCGCGTGGGCGATGCCCTGCCGCTGATTGGGGCCGGCGGCGTTTCGTCCGGTGAAGAGGCTTACGCCAAGCTGCGTGCAGGCGCGAGCCTGGTGCAGCTTTATACGGCCCTTGTCTACCAGGGGCCGGGTCTGGTGCGCCGGATCAAGCGTGAATTGCTCGCCTGCCTGAACCGCGACGGTATTGCGCGCGTTGCCGATATTGTGGGCGTAGACGCCTGACGGACTGCCTCAACCGCTGGCGATCAGGAAATGGCCCTGCAATGCCGCCACCGGTTTTGCTTCATCGTCCTGCCACATCCGGGCGTGCACGTTCAGCACCCGCCGGCCTTGCTTGACGATCTCGGCACGGCCGAAACTCGTCAAGGCACGGCCCGTGCGCAGGTAATCGATGGTGACATTCACCGGCCGCGGCGTTGGCCGGACGGCCCCTTCCCACAGCACCTGTGCGATTGCCACGGTTTCGAGGAACGAGCCGATCACCCCGCCATGGATGGCCGGTATGGTCTGGTTGCCGATCAGATGTGGCGAGAAGGGCAATTCCAGCAACATGCCCGTATCCCCGCCATGTGCGCGGATGCCCAGATGCGCGCAATAAGGCAGGGCCTCGATCAGCCGTGCAATCGTCTGCTGCTCGTCCGTCATACCGGACCGTCCGCCGGGATGAGGGCGGCGAGGCTACCTCTGCCCGTAAACATGAATGCCCCCGTGCACAGCGCGATCGGGTCGTCGGCCGCGGTCTGAAAGGCGCAGCCGCGGGTGAACGCAATCTCATGGCCGATCTTGACGCACCGCGCTTCGAAGAAGATTTCCCGCCGCGGTTCCGCCGGTTTCATATAATCGATCCGAAGATCCAGCGTGGCGTAGGGCGCGGGCTTGCGTAGCGAGATGCCAACCGCCATGCCGCAGCAATGGTCCAGCATCGCCGTGATCACCCCGCCATGCACGATGCCGGTGGCGGGGTCGCCGATCAGTTTCTCGGACCATGGCAGGCGCAGGCGCGCCATGTCGTCCCCGCCGGTCAATACCTCGGCACCCAGGCTGGCGGTGAACGGGGTTTTGCCCATGCCGGCCCTGATCAATTCGCGCCAATTCTGTGGAATTTCACTCATTCGGGATGGTGGACGGCAAATTGTTGCCCAAGTCAATGTGCGTGAAAATTGACGACGTGTCATCAATCTATACACTGCACCCGATGCTATTGATTGAGGAACAGATGGAACCCGAGCTGATACGGCCGGTGCAGCCCATAGCCGCCAAGGCGCTGGGCAAGCGCGAGAAAACCAAGGAGAAGAACCGGCTTCTGATTCTGGAAGCCGCCCGCCGCGTGTTCGCCGAAATGGGTTATGGCGCCACAACGGTGCGAGACATCATTCGCGAAACCCCGCTCGCGTCCGGCACCTTCTACAACTACTTCAAATCGAAAGAGGAAGTGTTCCAGGCCATCCGGGATGAAAGCGCACTGCGCATCCGGCCCCGCCTGCGTGAGGAGCGGGTGAAGGCGAAGACGATCGAGGAATTCATCTCCGGCACCTTCAGGACCTTTTTCCAGTACGTCTATGACGATCAGGGGAATTTTCAGGCCATTCGCCGCAACCGTACCGATGCGCTGCGCATCCGGATGGATACGCCGGAGATCATCGCCGGTTTCGAGGAACTGCGGGAGGATATCGAGACCGCCATCGCCAATGGGTTGTTTCCGCCGATCAATGCCGACTTCCTGATGGCCGCCATTGTCGGTGTGGCTTTTGAAATCGCCGAACGCATGCTGGCGGAGGAGGGGCGGGATCCGGCGGCGGCTGCAGCCTTCGCCACCGCATTGTTCATGGGTGGGGTCCGCACGCTCCCCCATCGTGTCATGCCGCGGGCAGAGGCAGGTCAGGCATGAAGGCGTTTGTTTGTCATGCGACTGACGAAGATATCGCCTCGGTCAAGCTGGAGAACTGGCAACTGCCGCCGCTCGGTAATGACGATGTGCGGATTCGCGTGCGCGCCGCCGCGGTCAATTTTCCCGATATCCTGACCATTCAGGGCAAGTATCAGCACAAGCCGCCCTTGCCATACGTGCCGGGCATGGAAGCGGCGGGCGATGTGATCGCGGTGGGAAATCATGTCGCCAACTTCAAGGTCGGCGACCGGGTGATCGCGAGCGGTATCGGCAGCTTCGCGGAAGAAAAGCAGGTGCCATCTTCCGCTGTGCGTCTGATTCCCGGCCCGATTGATTACGATGTTGCTGCCGGCTTCACGGCCGCCTATCTCACGGCCTATGTCGCGCTTGTCCGCCGCGCCAACCTGCAACGGGGCGAATGGCTTCTGGTGCATGGTGCGGCTGGTGGCGTCGGTCTTGCGGCGGTCGATCTCGGCCGCCTGCTGGGTGCGCGTGTGATTGCCACGGCCTCAAGTCATGAAAAGCGCAGCTTCCTGAAATCCTATGGCGCGCAGCATGTGCTGCCGCCGGATGATTTCCGCGAATCCGTGAAAACGATCACCGGCGGTCTTGGTGCCGATGTGATCTATGATCCTGTGGGCGGCGATGTATTCGATCAGTCGGTGCGCTGCATTGCGTTCGATGGCCGCATTCTGGTGGTGGGTTTCACCAGCGGCCGGATTCCGACCATCAGTGTCAACATGCCGTTGATCAAAGGCTATTCGATCATGGGTGTGCGGGCCGGCGAATATGGCCGCAAATTTCCGGATCGCGGGCGGGAGAATATTGCCGCCATTGACCGCATGCTCGCGGCAGGCCGCCTGAACCCGCATATCCATGCACGGCTGCCGCTTGCGCGCGCGGTTGACGCCATGCGTCTGCTGCAGGAGCGGGAGGCTATCGGCAAGGTCATCGTGGAGGCCTGAAGGCGTTACCTTCAGGCCGCCTTGTCGAGTGCCTTCAGGATAGCGTTGGTCATTTCCGCCGTGCCGGCCTTGGTCATGCCGGGCTGCATGATATCGCCGGTGCGATAGCCTTCGGCCAGCACGTGCTCCACCGCCTTTTCCAGAAGCCGCGCGTCTTCCACCCGCTGAAAGGAATAACGCAGGCACATGGCCAGCGACAAAAGACACGCGATGGGGTTGGCAAGGCCCTGGCCCGCGATATCCGGCGCGCTGCCGTGTACCGGTTCGTAAAGCGCGGGCTGACGGCCGGTTTTCGGGTCCTTGGCACCGAGCGAGGCGCTGGGCAACATGCCGATGGAACCGGTGAGCTGCGCCGCTTCGTCCGAAAGAATGTCGCCGAACAGATTGTCGGTCACGATCACGTCCAGCGATTTCGGATTGCGCACAAGCTGCATGGCGCAATTGTCGGCCAGAATGTGGGTCAGCGCGACATCGGGAAATTCCGTGTCGTGAACCTTCTGCACTTCCTCCCGCCACAGGATGCCGGTGTGCATCACATTGGATTTCTCGACCGACGCCACCTTCTTGCCGCGCAGGCGCGCAAGCTCGAAGGCCACGCGGGCAATGCGCTGGACTTCGCCGGTGGTGTAAACCTGCGTATCCACGGCACGACGCGAACCGTCGCCAAGCGTGGAGATACCGCGGGGCTCACCGAAATAGACCCCGCCCGTCAGTTCGCGCACGATCAGAAGATCAAGACCTGAAACGATTTCCGGCTTGAGGGAGGAGGCGTCCTTCAGCGCGTCAAAGCATAGCGCCGGCCGCAGATTGGCGAACAGCTCAAGGTCTTTGCGCAGGCGCAGAAGCCCACGCTCCGCCCGCTTCTCGAATGGCAGCTTGTCCCATTGGGGACCACCGACAGCGCCGAACAGAACCGCGTCGGCCGCCTTGGCCTTCGCCATCATCTGGTCGGTGGCAGGTACGCCATGGGTCTCATAAGAAATGCCGCCAACCAGATCCTCTTCAATCGCAAAGGAGAGGTTTCGGTTCTGCGAGAACCAGCCCAGCACGCGGCGCGTTTCGATCATGACTTCGGGCCCGATGCCGTCACCGGGCAGAAGCAGGAGATTGTAGGTCATTTTTATTTCCGCATTTTGGCGAGGCGGGCTGCGGTTTCAGTTCCGCGCCCCTCGCTTCGGTAAATTTCGTGGGCAAGCCCTGCACGCAGGGGCACGCCATCCGTATCGTCGATCAGCTTTTTGATCGCCCGGCTGGAGCGCCAGGAATTCGCCAGCACATCGGCGGTGAATTTTGCCACCGCGGCATCCAGCTCCGCATCGGGCACGCAGAAATTGGCCAGCCCCATCGTTTCGGCATCCCGGCCGCCGTAGAAGCGCGCACTGAACGACATTTCAAGCGCCTTGGCCCGGCCGATGCGGCGCGGCAGGCGTTGGCTCAACCCCCATACCGGCACCAGATCCCATTTGCCATGCGTGTCGCCGAATTTTGCGGATTCGGCGGCGATGATGATGTCGGCGGCCAGCGCAAGCTCCAGCCCGCCGGTCAAGCAATGGCCCTGAACCGCGGCTACCACCGGCATTGGCAGGCTGGCCAGCCGTTCCACCGTCATGCTGCGGAAGCGGGAGTTGTCGCTTTCGTCAAACACGCCGCCCAGATCGTCGAGATCATTGCCGGCACAGAAGCTACGGCCAGTGCCGCGCAACAGAACACAGCCCACCTTGTCCGGATTGGCGGTAATGAAATCGGCGTGCGCTGCGAGTGCCTTGAAGGTTTCGAAGTTCAGCGCGTTCAGTTTGTCGGGGCGGTTGAGCGTCAGTGTGCACAAGCCGTCCTTCAGGTCACGCAACACCGCTTCGCTCATCGCAAGCCCCCTTACAGCCAGGCCGTTTGCGCTTTGCGCCGTGCCTCAAATGCGGAAATCTTGTCTTCGTTGCGCAAGGTCAGCGCAATATCGTCCCAGCCGTTCAGCAGGCATTGCTTGCGGAAAGGATCGATCTCAAAGTTGATGGTACCGCCATCGGGCCCATGGATTTCCTGCTTCGCCAGATCGACGGTGATCACCGCATTGGCGCCGCGCTCCGCATCGTCCAGCAGTTTGTCGATGTCTTCCTGCGGCAGCTTGATCGGCAGAATGCCGTTCTTGAAGCAGTTGTTGTAGAAAATATCGGCGAAAGACGGGGCCAGCACCACGCGGATGCCGAAATCGAGCAAGGCCCAGGGCGCGTGCTCCCGGCTCGACCCGCAGCCGAAATTCTCACCGGCCACAAGAATCTGCGCCTTGCGGTAGGCCGGCTTGTTCAGCACGAAATCGGGGTTTTCGCTGCCGTCGGCATTGGTGCGCATTTCAAAGAACAGCGCCTTGCCCAATCCGGTGCGTTTGATGGTTTTCAGGAAGTTCTTGGGGATGATCATGTCGGTATCGACGTTGATCATCGGCAGGGGGGCGGCAACCCCCGTCAGGGTGGTGAATGGTTCCATGGCGGCGGAAATTAGCCTTTGGGCGCACCGCGCTCAAGCGTGCTGAATGGCGCGGTATCGTGGAATTTGGCCAGATCGACCACGCGGCGCCCATTGGGCAGCGCTCCCAGAACGTCCACGAAATAGCGATTCCACAGGATGTCGTCCGGCGCGTAGGTGTGACGGGCATAAATGCGGTCGGCCAAGGTGTCGTCGGTACCGCTTAAAAGCACCAGGATTTCGGCCTGCGCGTCCTTCAATCCTTCGGTTGTGGCGCCGTGAAGCGGGCTCTTTTCATCGATGTGATGCATGATGGTCCAGGACAACGCGAAGAGAGACGTGCGCTGGCGTACCACTTTCAGGTCCTCAAAGCGGCGCATTGTCATCCCTTCGGCCGAAGTCGCCTGAAAGGCCAGTGTGACGGTCACTTCCGCCTCCAGCACCGCATTGCCGCGCTGGTTGGCGGCCCGCAGCATCAGTGTCGGCACCCCGTCATAGGGGGCGACCACCGCGACATTGCTGAACAGGATGCGTCCGAACGGCCGCGAAATCCGCGCGAAGATCACGCCGGTAAGGATGGCGAGGTTCAGGATGCCGAAAAACGCCTCCACCACCACGACAACATTGGTGTAAGTCGATTTCGGCAGCATCGCATTGTAGTTGAGCGAGCCGATGGTCTCGACACTGAACAGGAATGCGTCCCAGAAATTGCCGGGCCGCGCGTTGGTGATGCCTTGCGGATCTGCCATGTAGGCGATAGCAAACATCGTGTTGATGATAATGAAGACAAAGGCGACCCCGAGGAAAAACACCGACCACGGCACGGTCAGGATGGGGTGATAAATATCGGTCCAGCGGCTTCGGTCCTGGCCTTTGATGATGGCCATGCGCTGACGTGGCCGTTTGCGCGTGGGCTTGCCGAAACGCGGCGGCTTTTCCTTCGGTTGCTTTATATTGTGAACCGCCATCAAGCCCGAACCTGCGATTGCGTTTGAACTTTAGCAGGTCCTGTTCCGGCGCGATGCCACAATCAGCGGTGCAGATCCTTGACCCGGAGCGCCCGCAGATAGGCGTCCCATTTGGTCTCGAAATCCCGCCCCAGTTCGTGCAGGTAATCCCAGCTATAGAGTCCGGTGTCGTGGCCGTCATCGAACAGAATGCGAACCGCGTAATTGCCGACCGGTTCCAGATTCTTGATCTTCACCTGGCGCTTGCCGCCGACAATGCGTTTGTCTTCGCCGCCATGGCCCTGAACCTCGGCACTGGGCGATTCCACCCGAAGATATTCGGCCGACAGGGAATAGCGTTCGCCGGTATCGAAGCTGACGGAAAGCTGCGTCTTCTCCGGATCGAGCCGCAATTCGCTGGGCCAGGGCCGTGTTGCCGCTTCACGCATGATCTCAGGCCTGTCTTTGTTCGTCGTCATTCAGGGGCCGCGCTTCGTCGGGCAGCATGATGGGGATGCCGTTGCGCACGGGGTAGGCAAGGCCTGCCTGCCTGCTGACCAGCTCCTGCTTCTCACGATCGTAGTGCAGAGGCCCTTTGGTCAGAGGGCAGACAAGGATTTCGAGCAATTTGGGATCGGGTTCCATCAGTTCATACTCTTGCCGCCGGCCGATTCGGCGCCGGACAATTCCAGCAGCGCGATCAGTGTGTCCACCCGCTCCTGCCAGCCGGGCGCTTCCAGAAGTGCCTGTTTTTCCGCCGGCTCGAACGGGCACAGCATGGCCAGTGCATTGACCAGTGCTTCGGGCGGTGCAGTGGCCGCCGAATCCCAGTCGGCCTTCAGATCGCGCCGGGTCAGATAGGCTTTCAGGGCGGTCAGCAGGCGCTCGCGCGGCAGCTGCGGATCGTTGAGCACGGCGAGATCGTTTGCATAAGGCGTATAATCGGCCGTGATCTGGCGATAGGGCGTGACCGCATCCAGTTCGCGCGCCACGCGGAAGCGGCAAATCCCGCTGAGCGTAATCAGATAGCGGCCATCCTCGGTTTCCTGAAAGGCCGTGATCTTGCCGGCGCAGCCCGCCTGCGTCAGCGGCGGCTTCAGGCTTGTGGCGCTGGTATCGTCTCGCGGCTGGATCATGCCGATCAGCCGCGGCCCGGCCAGTGCCGTGTCCACCATGGCAAGGTAGCGCGGCTCGAACACGTTCAGCGGCAATTGTCCGCGCGGCAGCAACAGCACGCTGGAAAGCGGAAACACCGGAATGGTGCGCGGCAATTCCTCTATGGAATGATAAAGGCGTGCCACGGAGGCCTCATGAAAACAGGATGGAGGAGAGCTTCCGCCGCGCCGCAATGGTGCGCGGATCGGTGGGGCCCATCGCTTCGAACAGCGTCACCAGATGCTTGCGCGCGGCGTCGTCATTCCAGGTACGATCGCGCCGCACCAGTTCGAGCAGCACGTCCATGGCCGTTTCGCGTTCGCCCTTGCCATCAAGCGCCAGCGCCAGATCGAAACGGGCCTGATGATTGTCGGGCTGGGTTTCCAGCAGCGAAACCAGTTCGCCGACGCGGCCCGCAGCTTGCGCGGACTGTTCCTTCAATTTCAGTTCGGCTTCCACCGCGCGGATCGTTTCGTCACCCGCGCCATCCGGGCGTACCAGGCCCAGGGTGTTTTTCGCCCGCTCGACATCGCCGCTATGCAGGTAGCATCGTGCCAGCCCGGCCACTGCGCGCGGATGGCCTGGCTCGTCCTGCAGTACCTGAGCATAAGCCTGGGCGGCCAGCGCGATATCGCCACTGGCGAAGGCGGCATCGGCGGCATCCAGCGTATCGCCCGCCGGGCTCGCACCCATGTCGCCGCCGGTCAGTTGCTGCATGAAGGCGCGCAATTGCGATTCGGGCAGTGCACCCATGAAACCGTCCACCGGCTGGCCGTTGCGGAAGGCGTAGACGGTCGGAATCGACTGGATGCGAAGCTGCTGGGCAATCTCGGGGTTCTCGTCAATGTTGACCTTGACCAGACGCACAGCGCCCTTGGCCTCGTTCACCAGCTTTTCCAGCGTCGGGCCAAGCTGCTTGCACGGCCCGCACCACGGCGCCCAGAAATCGACGATCACCGGCACCTCGCGCGAGGCGTCCAGGACGTCGGCCGTGAAGCTTTCCAGATTCGCGTCCTTGATGAAGGCCGAACTTTCCGCCGGTGCTGCCGCACTGGCGCCGGCGGAACTTTGTACAGGGCGGCCGCCAGGACCGATCAATGCCATTGTCTTCTCCTCGCACCCATCCGCGTCCGGCGCAGATTCCAGGTGAGTTTTGTTCGGGTCGGGCCAACCTATACGCCGGTTCCGCTGACGGGACCAATCATCGGGCGGCCTGCCTGGCCCGTGCCTGACATAAAGTAGGACCTGTGCGCCCACCCGCCAAGCAGGATTGGCTGAAGCTGTGCTGCCGGCCCATGGTTTCAACTGCGGGTGGGCAGGGCAGTGATCAGCGGTTCGTGGCCGGTTGCCCGTACAAATAGCATCAGATCGCCGGGCGTTACCGCAGTGGTGCGGTCGTTGCGCAGCGGGTGGAAATTCAGCAGCTCGAAGCCCAGAAGCCCATCGTCAAGGACAAGGCGAACCGTTCCCGCCTCATCGTTGATGAGGGCGAATGGCGTTACCGAACCGGGTGCAATGCCGAGATGGGCAAGCAGCAGTTCCGGCGCGCCGAACGAAAATCGTTGGCAGCCAAGCTGCCTGGCCAGCCGGTTGAGGTCGATCTTGAGATCGTCGCGGGCAACGACCAGCCACAATCCGCCCTTCCTGTCCTTCAGGAACAGGTTCTTGGTGTGGCCGCCCGGCTGACCGGCGTAAAGTGCAGCCGCCTCCTCCACCGTGAAAACAGGTGCATGGATATGTGTTTTCCATGGAATCCCGAGTGCACGGAAACGTGCGTAAACCGCCTCCTCGCGCACCTCCGGCGGCGGTAGCCCTTCTTCGCTCACCCGCGCCGCCGTGCTTTTTTCTTTTTTGCCTTCGGTACCAGCCGCGCAATCCATTCCGGCAACGCAAAAGCCGCTTGGTGGATTTGCGGGTTGTAGTAGTCGGTCCTGAGACCGGCACGCGCGAAGCGGGCACGGGCTTTGCGCACACCATCCGCCGCCCCCAGCTTTCCCCGCCCCTTGCAAACCCAGGAAAGCGCCATGAAGCCGCCGATATAAGTCGGCACCACGGTCAGATAGACGCCGGATTGGGGGAAATAGCTGCCGATCTCACGCAACGCTTCGGAAAGCTCCTCCGGCTGGTAGAACGGCACGCCGGTCTGGAAGGTGGCGAAGCCGCCTGGCTTCAGCGCGCCCTTCACCCGGTCGTAGAAGGTTTCGCCGAACAGGGCCTTTCCCGGCCCCACCGGATCGGGCCGGTCGGCCACGATCAGGTCGAAACGGGCGCGATTCTCGCGGCGCCCCAGATATTCGAAGGCATCGGCAATCTCGATTTTCAGCCGCCGGTCGCGCTGCGCCTTGGCGTTGATGGCGGTGAAATGCTTCTTGCACAGCTCCACTACACGGCCGTCGATGTCGACCAGCACCACCTCTTTCACGCCGCGGTGCTTCAGCGCCTCGTCGGCGATGGAGAGATCGCCGCCGCCCACGATCATCACCCGCTCCACGCGGCCATGCTCCAGCATCGGCAAATGCGTCAGCATTTCGGCATAGGCGCTTTCGTCGCGGGTGGTGATCTGGACGATGCCGTCCAGCGTCATGACGCGGCCATTGGCGACCGTGTCGAAAATCTCGGCGCGCTGATAGCGGGTTTTTTCGGCCGCGAGCGGCTTTCCTGCCACTTCCATGACCTGCGCATAACCTTTGTAGAGGCGTTCCTTGATCGTGGCGGGCATCGCGAAACCTTTCAGATTGTGACAATGCGGAGGCAGCTTTTGTGCTGCTGGATGGGCATTTTGCCCGGCTGCGTTCTTAGGCTGCGGCATCTGGAAGGTCCACCTTCGCGGCGCGTTGGCCGCAGCCTGTGAAAAATTTGTCCCCGGGGTCCGAAAATTCTTGCATGAGGGGGGCCCGGGCCTATATTTCGCTCGTCTCCCTCGGGGAGACAGAGCGGCGAGACGGCCTTCCGTCCGCCGCTTTCTTCTTAAGCGGCGTCCAATGGCGGTTTCGGCCAACGGCGGGCGTCAGGTGTCAACGCTACTGAGAGGGTAGGTGCCAGAATGGCTCGACTCGGAAATGTGGCGGCGATCAAAGAAGCGCGCAGCGTTAAGCGGGCTTCGGCGAGGACCGTTCCGGTTCCTATGCCCCTTGGGGATGAGAACCGCAAGGATCACTTTATCACCCGTAACGGACTGACCTTCGCGGGAAGTCATCTGATCATAGATCTTTGGGAAGCCGAGGGACTCGACGACCGGGATCGGATCGAACAGGCGCTGATTGATGCAGTGAACGCAGCAGGGGCAACCCTTCTGCACATTCATCTGCATACGTTTTCGGAAGGCGGCGGCATTTCTGGTGTTGCCGTTCTCGCCGAAAGCCATATCAGCGTCCATACTTGGCCGGAACGCGGCTACGCGGCATTCGACGTCTTCATGTGTGGAGAGGCCGAACCCCGCAAAGCACTTTCGGTGTTCAAGGCGGCCTTTAATCCCGGCCGCATCGTCATCGGCGAACACAAGCGCGGGGTTCTCTAACCCGCCGATCGTCGCCTAACGGAATTGATTGGGGCGGAAGCGGAAAACCGTTTCCGCCCTTTTTCTTTTCCCGCTTGCTTTTGCATCTGCGCTGCCGCCTCCTTTGCGGCCATGAAGCATGCCGGCGCCGCAGCACTCGACCGTATTGCCCCATTGCTCGATCTTCTGCGCACGCGCACGGCGCTGAAGGAAAAGACGCGCGGCGTGTTCTATCGCGGCGGCCGCGCCTTCCTGCATTTCCATGAAGATAGCGCGGAGATCTTTGCCGATTTCCGGCCGGAACAGGATTTTGTGCGTCTGCCGGTGACAACGCCGGCACAACAGACCGCGCTGCTTCGGAAGATCGACACGGTTTTGCTCAAAGATTGAAAGTCGCCAGTGTTATCGCCATTGCAGCCGGTCACGATCCCTCTGTGACTCCGGTCGTTCGCGCAACAAACGGCAAGAAGTTCAGTAAAAAACCGCAATTATCGGCGTCGCCTTTCACTGGTGCAACGCGCCGTTTAAGATCGCAGCTCATAATGCATATCCAAGCATGACCCGCGGGCACTCTCACCATGAACCGCATGACACCGCCAACGCAGTTTGCGCAGCCAGCCTCTGTTCTTCAGGCGCAGAACGAATTCCGCGCCCTGAAGGAAGTGCGGCCGGATTTGCGGTTTGTCGATGCGGTGCTGGTTGATCTCTGCGGTGTTCTGCGCGGCAAGCGTTTTCCCATCGCAGAGGCGGATAAGCTGTTCGAGAACGGCATGCAGATTCCGCTGACCGTCTATCTGATGGATGCGCGTGGCGAGATGACCGATGCCTTCGGCCGCGGCTTTGGCGACGGCGATCCTGACGGCACTGCGTGGCCTTTGCCAGGCACGTTGACGCCCGTGTGGGGCGAAAGCCCGCCGCGGGCGCAGATATTGATGAGCCTGCATGAAACCCCCGGTGTCCCTTTCATGGCCGAACCGCGCGCCGTGCTGATGCGCGTGCTGGAACGGTTTGCTGCTTTGAAACTCACACCCGTTGTGGCGTTTGAGTTGGAATTCTATCTGATCGATCCCGCGCGCGATGCCTCTGGCGCACCGCTTCCACCGCGCAATCCGCGCAGCGGCCGTCGCGAAACCGGCCCGTCGGTCTATGGCATCGACGATCTCGATCAATATCAGGCCTTTCTGACCGCGTTGTGCGAGGCTGCGGCCGAACAGAACGTGCCGCTGAGTGCTACCAGCAAGGAATATGCCCCCGGTCAGTTCGAGGCCAATCTGCACCATGTTTCCGATGCGGCGCGTGCGGCAGACCATGCGGTGCTGATGAAGCAGATCGTGCACGCGGCCGCCCGTGCGCATGGGTTCGAGGCGACGTTCATGGCCAAGCCTTTCCCAAATCGGGCGGGCAACGGGCTGCACATCCATATCAGCCTGCTTGATGAGGCCGGATATAACGTGTTTGCCGATGGCAGCGCGGCGGGGTCTGAAATGCTGCATCACGCGATTGGCGGACTGCAGGCCACTATGGCGGAGGCCATGCTGCTGTTCGCCCCCAATGTGAACTCCTACCGCCGTTTTCAGCCCGACATGTTCGCCCCCGTCAATCGCCGCTGGGGTGTCAACAACCGTTCGGCCGGTTTGCGTGTGCCGCTCGGGCCGGATGATGCCCGCCGTGTCGAACATCGTGTAGCGGGGGCCGATGCCAATCCCTATCTGGTGCTGGCGGCCGTGCTCGCCGGGATTCATCACGGCTTGTCGCAGAAGCTTGATCCCGGTGTGCCCGCCAGCGGCAGTGTTTCGCGCCAGCCCGATGCCGGATTGCCGCTTCGGATCGAAGAGGCGCTGGCGAAATTGTCGGAGCAGGGCACACTTGAATCCTATCTTGGTGCCGATGCGTTGGCACTTTACCGCGAGACCAAGCGGATCGAGGCCGTGCGGCTTTCCCGCATCATCCCGGCCGCGGAATATTCCTGGTATCTTTAAGACGCGCGGTTCAGGCGCGCGGCAGGCGCAATTCGGCGGACGTGCCTGCGCCATGATTGCTTGCCACCCGCAACTCGCCCTTCATGCGCTCGGCCAGCGACACGGCAATCGCGAGCCCGAGGCCAAGGCCCGCCGGTGTGCCATCGCGGGGGAAGCGGCGGAATGCCTGGCCCGCATCCAGAATTTCTTCCGGCGCGAAACCAAGCCCGGTATCGCGCACACAGATACAGATCTTGCCGCCCTGCCGGTACAGCAGCACACGCACGCGGCCGTTTTCCGGTGTGTAGTTCAGCGCGTTGGCAATCAGATTGCCAAGAATGCGTTTGACCGCCGCCGCATCGGCCAGTGCGCGCACCGGCGGTGACGGGTCCAGCGTCAGGCTTACGCGCCGCGAAAAGGCGCGGCCCGCCATCTCGTTCGCGCATTCACACGCGATGGCATAAACGTCGATCTCAGCGCAATTGATGGGATAGCGTCCGGCCTCGACATTGGCGAATTCCAGTACCGCACCGATCTTGTCATGCAATCCCCGGCCCGCTTCGGCGATGTCGCGGGCGTATTCGACATATTTGGGATGGCCCGGTGCACCGAAGAAGCCCTGCGCGATCACTTCGGAAAAGCCGATGATCGCGTTCAGCGGTGTGCGCAGTTCGTGGCTCATATGGGCGACGAACTCGGCTTTGGAGCGTTCGGATTCCACCGCACGGCGTTCGGCGTCCGCCAGCCGGACCAGAAGCCGCCCATCATGGGAGCCCATCTCGCGCAACTGGCGGATGGCGGCAGAGGCGCTCGAGCGCCGCTCGAACTCACGCACAAAAATCACCGACAGCCATGCGCCCGCAACCGCGGGCCCGATTACCACGAACAGATAAAGCGGCAGCCAGCCATACCAGGGCGTCTGCCGCGCCGTGTCATGCGTTGCCGCCGCAACCAGCGGCCAACCCGGCACCATTGCCGCGGTGATCAGGCTGTTTCCATCCTGCGCCACGCGCCGCGCCGCACTTGGCAGGGACAGGCCGTCGGGCAGCAGGCCGTGGCCCCAGCCGGCACCTTTGGCGATGACTTCGCCGCCCGCCACGGCAATCGCGCCGTTGTCGAGCCGGGCCTGCCCGATCAGGGTGCGCGGGTCGATTTTCAGCGTCACGATCCGGCCGTTGTCGGGAAAAGCCAGAACCAGATTGTTTCCTTGCGCGAATGCCGTGCGCCGGTTGCGGGCCATGGCAGCCACATTGGCCGGAAGCGGTAGAGGATTTGCATCCTTCAGGGCCAGAAGCGGCGTGCCGTCTGCGCCCGATACAGCCACATCGTTCAGGCCGGGTGCCCCCGCCTGCAATGCGATGTTGAGCGCATGAGCCGGTAGCGCGCCATCGGCAAAGCGGGCGCCAAGGGCGGCGTACTGGTCCAGCCTTTCGCCCAGGCCGGCGGCGATTTCGGTGGTGCGCGTGGCCTGTTCGCGGGTGATCTGGTCCAGTTGCCGGGCCTGAACAAGCTGCATTTGCAGAACGGCCGCGGCCGCAAAGCTGCCGCAGATCAGCACGATACAGACAAGCACGGTAATGCGGATGTTGCGCGCGGCAAGGTCTGCCGCTTTTGCCATCATCCGGCTCACAGGTTTCCTCGGCCAGACAGCTATTCTTGCTCCGCCCATGAACCCCAACACCCCGGGCGTTAAAACGAATCGCCTCTTGCCGATTATGCGTATCGTGGACTCGCTGTCATTAACCCATCGGGCGGCGCCTGGGCGTTCAGCCCAGGATTTTGGTCGCCACTTCATAGAGATTGGGCGAAATCGGCTTCATCGCCAGTGCCGCCTCCAGCTCTGCCCGCATCTTCGCCTGTCGCGCGCTGTCGTAGCGACGCCAGTTTTCGAAGGCGCCCGCCATCCGGGCCGCCACCTGCGGGTTGATCGCGTCGAGCGCGCGCACCATCTCGCCCACCAGGCGGTAGCCTTCGCCATCGCCCGCATGGAAGCGCAGATGATTGGCCGCAAAGGCCCCGATCAGGGCGCGCACCCGGTTGGGATTCTTCAGATCGAAATGGCGATGGGTCATCAGCGCGCGCACCCCATCCACCGTGCCGGGCAGGGGTGAGCCCGCCTGAAGCGCCATCCATTTGTCCAGCACCAGCGGATCGGCCCGGAAACGGTCGTAGAAATGGGCGAACGCGGTATCGCGCAGCGCGGTGTTCAGGCGGCTGAGCGCGGCAAGCCCCGCGATCATGTCCGTCATGTTGGTGGCGCTGCGGTAATGGGTATCGGCAAGCGTTGCCGAAGCCGCATCATCGTTCGCGCTCAGATAACGCAGAAGTGCGTTGCGCAGGCTGCGCCGCCCGGCCTGTGCCGCATCGGGGGAGAATGTGCCGCAACCGCCCAGCCCCTGATAAAGCGTGCGCATTCTGGTCTTGTGGGCCTCTGCAGTGTCGGCGATCAGGCGCGTGCGCGCGGCATGAATGGCATCGGGATCGGCCGGGTTCATGGCCAGTGCGAGTTCGCTTTCCAAGGGCGGGATCAGCATCTGCGCGGCAAAGGCCGGGTCTTCGTTCGCGCGCGCCAGCACATCGCCCAGCGCGTCCAGATAGACCGCATCGGTGGCGGGCATGGTGCCCTTCTGCGCCGCCGCGGTCATGTCTTTCAGAACATCGGTGGCGAGTGCCTGGCCCTGTTCCCAGCGGTTGAAGGCATCCTTGTCGTGCGCCATCAGGGCTGCACGGGCTTTGCGATCCGTTTCCGTGCGGATGATGACGGGCGCGGAAAAATGCCGCCCGATCGACAGCAAGGGGGCTTCGGCCACAGCGACGAAAACGAATTGCTGTTCGGCCTCGGTCAGCTCCAGCACGCGTTCTTCGGGGCCGGGGGCGTTTTCGCCTTCAAGAGTCAGCGCCATTGGCGTGCCGTTCCGGGCCAGAAGGCCAAGGCGCACCGGCATGTGCATCGGTTTCTTGTCCGGCTGGCCCGGTGTCGGGGGAATGCTCTGGCGTAGCGTCAAGGTGAAGGTCTTGGCCTTCGCATCGTAATGCTCTTTCGCTTCCAGCACCGGTGTTCCGGCCTGTGCGTACCAGCGGCGGAATTGAGACAGATCGCGCTTGTTCGCGTCCTCAAAACATTTCACCCAGTCTTCGACCGTGGCGGCCTGCCCGTCATGGCGGGTGAAATAAAGATCGGTCGCCTTGCGATAACCTTCCGTGCCGGAGAGCGTGTGCAGCATGCCGATCACCTCGGCACCTTTTTCGTAGATCGTCGCGGTATAGAAATTGTCGATGGTGATGTAGCTCTGCGGTTGCACCGGATGGGCGAGCGGACCCGCATCTTCCTGAAACTGGCGCATGCGCAGAAGCTTCACATCCTCGATCCGCTTGACGCCGGCCGAACGCATATCGGCCGAAAAACTCTGGTCACGGAAAACCGTCAGCCCTTCCTTCAGGGAAAGCTGGAACCAGTCGCGGCAGGTGATGCGGTCGCCGGTCCAGTTGTGGAAATATTCATGGGCGACCACGCTTTCGATGCGGGCGTAATCATCATCCGTCGCGGTTTCGGGGCTCGCCAGCAACAGCTTGTCGTTGAAGATGTTCAGGCCCTTGTTCTCCATCGCGCCGAAATTGAAGGCGGAGACCGCGACGATCATGAAGATGTCGAGATCGTATTCGCGGCCGTATTTCTCTTCGTCCCATCTCATCGCGCGTTTGAGCGAATCCATCGCGTAAGCGGCCTTGGGTTCGTTGCCGTGCTCGACGAAGATGCGCAAATCCACCTTGCGCCCGCGCATGGTGACGAATTCGTCCTTCAGCACGCCCAGATCGCCCGCCACCAATGCAAAGAGATAACAGGGCTTCGGAAACGGATCGTTCCACACCACAAAATGGCGCCCGCCCGGCAGATCGCCCTTTTCAATCGGGTTGCCGTTCGACAGCAGCACCGGATATTTCGCCTTGTCGGCTTCGATGCGGGTGGTGAACACGGCCAGATTGTCCGGCCGGTCGAGGAAATAGGTGACGCGGCGGAAGCCTTCAGCCTCGCACTGGGTGCAGAAAATACCGCTGGCGAGGTAAAGCCCTTCCAATGCGGTGTTCTGTGCCGGTGAAATTTCCGTCACCACCTCCAAGGTGAAGGCTTGCGGCACATCGGCGATGGTCAGGCTTTCGGCATCGGTTTGCCAGGCGTTCGCGGCCAGCGGCTTGCCGTCAATCGCGAGCGAAACGAGCGTCAGATGTTCGCCGCTCAACACCAGAGGCACCTTGCCCGCACCGTTGCGCGCGACCTTCATCGTGGCGTGCACACGGGTTTTTTCCGGTTCCAGCGCAAAGTGCAGCGCGATTTCGGAAATTTTGTAATCGGGCGCGCGATAATCCTTTAGGTTTATGGCACGCGGCTCTTCGGTGCGCATGGTGTAATCCTTCAATTGCTTGCATTGGTATAGCGGTGCGCGCGCGCAACCGGAAGCCGGTGCGGCGGCAGGCGCCATCAGCCAATGCTGTCATACGCTATGTGTGATCGGTTCTTTGTCGTGATTGCGGGCTGAAAAGTGCTTCGCACTTTCCGGTGTCACGCGCGGAACGGAATTTTGCTGAGATAGTCGAGATAGTGGGAGGAGCGGTGCGCTGCAAGAGGGTGGCGCGGAAAATCCGCAGGCAGCGACTCGCAGGTGGGGGTTAAAGCCCTGATTTCGCTATGACGGCGTGCTGGAGAAATTTGCCCGAAGCAAGTGGGATGTCAGCCTTCGCCGCCCTGTTCGGCATAGGCCAGTGCCTTGCCGCCCTGCCGGACCGCATCCGCCACCTCGGGCGGAAGGGGGGCGGGTTGCGCCTTTGCCCATGTCATCAGCGTGCGCAGCACCGCCGCCATGCGGGGCGCGGAGGCCAGAAGCCGGGCCTGGGTTTCGATGCGGCTGGGGCTCAAGGCATATTCGGCGGCCGGCACGCGCCAGCCGCCCCAATCGGTCTCCCCCGTCATCACCACAGGGTAGGTGCCGGGAACGGGGTGGTCGGCGGTTTCAGCGACAGTCTGCCAGCGATTCTGGGCGCGGACCACGCGCCAGCTTTCGCCCGCGATATCTTCGCGCTCGTCCTGGCCGGTTTCCAGCTCTTCGGCGCCGAACTCACGGCCAAGCCCCACGTCATAGGTAATGCGTAAAGGTTCTTCGAGCCCCTTGGTCCAGTGCGGCATCACGCGCTCGATCACCGCCCAGGTCCCGACGGGCTTCACGTAAACGCGTTGATTCTTATGAAAAATCGCTTTTGCCATGGTCGCGGCCCGAACCGGGTTGCCGGGCAAGACGGTAGGCGCGGGGCCTTAAGTCCCCGTTAAGGGGGCGCCGCTGCGGGCGTTGCGTATCAGGGGCGTTGCATGGGGCGGGCGCCGCGCTATCGTGGGGCTGACAGATAATCAAGCATAACAGAGCAGGAGACCCCATGAATTTCGACTTCTCGGACGATCAGAAAATGCTGCGCGATCAGGCCCGCAGGTTCCTGACCGAAAAATGCACGGCCAAAACCGTCCGCAAAGTGTTTGAAAGCGATGCCGGCCACGACGCCACCTTGTGGAAACAGATTGCGGAAATGGGCTGGCACGGCACCGCGATCCCGGAAAATTACGGTGGCCTTGGTCTCGGCTACCTCGAACTCTGCGTGGTGGCGGAAGAACTTGGCCGCGCGCTGGCGCCGGTGCCGTTTTCCTCCACCGTCTATCTTTTTGCCGAAGCCCTGCTTGCCGCGGGAAGCGAGGAGCAGAAAAAGAAATATCTGCCCAAGGTGGCCAGCGGCGAACTGATCGGCACCTTTGCCCGTGCCGAAGGGCCGGGTGCGGTGACGCCGAAATCCATTCGCCTCAGCTTCAAGGGCGGCAAACTCTCCGGCAAGAAGATCGCGGTGGCAGACGGGCTCGATGCCGATTACGCCGTGGTGCTGGCCCGCACGGGCGATGAGGCAGGCGAACGCGGCCTTGGCCTTGCGCTGGTCGATCTGAAAGGGCCCGGTGTCACGCGCCGGGTGGAAGATTCCATCGATCCGTCGCGCAAACATGCCGAATTGAGTTTCGACAATGCCCCGGCAGAGGCGTTGGGCAAAGCGGGCGAAGGCTGGGATCTGGCCAACGCCGTCCTGAACCGTGCGGCCATCCTCATGGCCTTCGAACAGGTGGGTGGCGCCGACATCTGTCTTGCCATGGCGAAGGACTATGCGATGACGCGCTATGCCTTCGGCCGCCCGATCGGTTCGTTCCAGGCCATCAAGCACAAGCTGGCGGAAATGTATGTGAACAACGAACTGGCGCGCTCCAACGCCTATTACGGGGCCTGGGCGCTTTTGACCAATGCGCGCGAATTGCCGGTGGCGGCCGCGGCGGCGCGGGTTTCGGCGACGCAGGCGTTCGATTATGCGGCGAAGGAAAACATCCAGACCCATGGCGGCATCGGCTTCACCTGGGAAGTCGATTGCCATCTTTTCTACAAACGCTCCCGCGAGCTGGGGCTGGTGCTGGGCTCCCAACGCAGTTGGAAGGACAAGCTTGTCAACGCGCTTGAACTTTCCAACGCCGCCTGACGCCGCCAACCGATAACGACAAAGGAAACGACACGATGGATTTCGAAGATACCAAGGAAGAAGCGGCGTTCCGCGCCGAAGTGCGCAAATGGCTGGACGCCAATGCCAAAAATGCTGGCGGTGGCGGTGACGATGCGCTGGCCGAACGCGCCGACAAGGAATTTCTGAAACGCGCCAAGGCGTGGCAGGCCAGAAAGGCGGATGCCGGTTATGCCCGCATCACCTGGCCGAAAGAGGTGGGCGGTTATGGCGGCACACCCATTCAGCAGGTGATCTTCAGTCAGGAAGAAGGCCGCTTCGATGCCGCCAATCTGGGCAGCCCGTTCGCCATCGGTCTTGGCATGTGCATTCCAACCCTGATGGCCTATGGCGCGAAAGATGCGGTGGCGCGCTATGTGAAGCCGGCGCTGCACGGGGAAGAAATCTGGTGCCAGCTCTTTTCCGAACCGGCGGGCGGTTCCGATGTGGCCGGCCTTCGCACCCGCGCGGAAAAGAACGGCGACACCTGGACCATCAACGGCCAGAAGATCTGGACCACCGGCGCGCAGATTTCCGATTACGGCATTCTGCTCACCCGCACCGATCCCACTGCCCCCAAGCACAAGGGGCTGACGATGTTCTATCTCTCGATGAAAGCGCCCGGTGTCGAAGTGCGCCCGATCAAACAGGCGAGCGGCCAGTCCGGCTTCAACGAAGTGTTCTTCACCGATGTGAAGATTCCGGATTCGCAGCGCCTGGGTGAGGTTGGGCAAGGCTGGCAGGTGGCATTGACCACGCTGATGCACGAACGCCTGGCGGTCGGTGGCGGGCAGGGCGGCGGCCTCGACGTGCCGCAATTGATGGGCCTTGCGCGCACGCTGGAACTGGAAGACGGCCCGGCGATCAAGAACGCCGCGGTGCGTGAAAAGATCGCCGACTGGTATGTGCGTTCGGCGGGCCTCAAATACACCACCTATCGCACCATGACTGCGCTCTCCCGCGGGCAGCAGCCGGGGCCGGAAGCCTCTATCGCGAAAATCGTGGTGGCGCCGAAGCTGCAGGATCTTTCCGCCTTCGCGATGGAGCTGGAAGGGGAGGCCGGTGCGCTGAAAGGTGCGGATGCACCGGCGCATGGCGCCTTCCAGATGGGGTGGATGAGTTCGCCAGGCCTTCGCATTGCGGGCGGCACCGATGAAATCCTGAAAAACATCATCGCCGAACGGGTGCTGGGCCTGCCGCAGGATGTGCGGGTGGACAAGGATGTGCCCTTCAACAAGCTGCCCAGCGGGAAGTAGAAGCGGCCATGGCTCTCGAAGGTCTGGAACATTACACGATCAGTTGCGCCGACCTTTCGGGCACGCGCGATTTCTATCGCGATGTTCTGGGGCTGGCGGAGGGGTATCGCCCGCCGCTCGGCTTCGCGGGCCACTGGCTTTATTGCGATGATATTCCGGTGGTGCACCTGCTCTCGCGCGAGGGTGCGCTGCCGGAAAACCGTGCCGCGGAACAGGGCGGCGATACCGGCTCGTTCGATCATATCGCCTTTCGCGGCCACGATGCCGCAGCGATGATCGGGCGGTTAAAGGCTCATAGTATTCCGTTCCGCGAGAATCGCATTGCCGCCATCGCTCTGCATCAGGTCTTTGTGCGCGACCCGAACGGCGTCATGGTGGAGATGAATTTCCGCGGCTGAACCATCTGTATTCAAGGAGAGGAACATGATCGGGTATTCGACAATCGGTTGCAGCGACTTCGAAAAAGCCAAGACATTCTATGACAGACTGCTCGCCGATCTTGGCGGCAAGCGTGTGTTCGGCAGCGACCGCATTCAGTTCTATGGCGGTGGGCAGGGTGGCATGCTCGCGGTCTGCATTCCCTACGACAAGAATGCATCGGCACCCGGAAACGGCAACATGGTCGCGTTGTCGGCCCCGTCGAGGGAAGACGTGGACAAGGTTTACAAGAATGCCCTGTCTCTGGGCTGTGCCGATGAAGGCGCCCCCGGCGAACGGACGCCGACCTTCTATGGCGCCTATTTCCGCGACCCCGACGGCAACAAGCTTTGCGTCTTCAAGATGGGGTAGGGCCGATCAAGTCGCCCTGTATCAATGTCTGCGTGATGGCACCTGCATCCGGTCTTTGCACCGGGTGCGGGCGCACGCTCGATGAAATCGCCCGCTGGGGCGGCATGAACGATGGCGAACGAACGGCCATCATGGCTGCGCTGCCGGCGCGCCTGAAAACACTGGCGCAGAAAGCACTGGCGCAGAAAACTCTGGCGCCGAAGAAAGATGGCGCACTTCGTTAACGCGCCACGGCGCGTGCAAACCGGCCGTTAAGGACGCCGCCCTACACTTCCGATTCCCTTGCACGCAGGTGGAATCGTTGGGCGAACTGGTAAGATTCGAACGGCATACGGCACAGCGGCATGGGGCGCGGCGACAGACGCGGCGTCGTCAAAGCCGCGGTCCCGGTTTCGCGCCCTGGATCGTGATCGTGCTCTTCGCCGGTGTTGCGATTGGTGGCCGCTATCTGACCGGCCCCGACGCCGCGTTATCGTCTGTATCACATCCAAGCGGTGTGGAAGTTCAGGCGCAGTTCACGCTCTGTGCCAGACGTTTTCAGGCCAATTGCGTGGTCGATGGCGACACCATCCGCTATCGGGGCCGGCGCATCCGGGTGGCCGATATCGATGCGCCCGAAATTCACGATCCGCGCTGCGCCTCCGAACTGGCGCTGGGGCGGCGTGCAACCGCACGGCTTTATGCGCTCGTCAATGATGGGCCGTTTGAAATTGCATCGGCAGGCCACCGCGATACCGACCGCTATGGCCGCGACCTGCGGGTTCTTATGCGCAATGGCCGTTCGCTGGGCGCGATGCTGGTCGATGAAGGCCTTGCCCGGCGCTGGGATGGCGCGCGTCATCCCTGGTGCGCCTGAGGTCCAGCGCCGTTGCCCCGTACGCAGTCCGCGTGATGAGATAGCGGTATGACAGCACCGCACAACCCATGGGGCCGGGACCGGCTGGGCATGAAACGCCGGGGGCGTTTGGTGCTCTGGCTCGTTCTGATCGTGTTGGGCGGCGCGGTGCTATTGCTTCTGTTACGGGACTCTGCAGATCCGGGCTTACCGGATGGCTGGCTTGGCAGCGCCCTTTATACCCTCGTGGTGCTGGCGTTCGTTCTGTTTTATTTTTTGTTATCAGATCGCCTTTTTGCGCGTGGCGCGTTGCGCAATGTCGTGATCTGGACCGGCATTGTCGCGGTTGCCGCAACTGCCTACACCTATCGCGACAAGGTGTGGGCGGTCACATCCGCTGTCCGGTCGGGGTTTGTGCCGTCCTATCCCGTTTCGGCGGGGCCCGGAACGCTGGTCCTTACAGAAAGTGAGGGCGGCGGCTTTTTCGTCCAGGGCCGCGTCAACGACACCGCCATACGTTTTCTGATCGACACCGGCGCAAGCGATATCGTGCTCTCTCCCGCTGATGCGAAGCGGTTGGGCATCGATCTGACGGCTTTGCATTTTAATCTGCGTTTCGAGACGGCAAACGGGCTTGTTCGCGGCGCACGCCATGTCGTGCAGAAACTTGAGATCGGGCCGATTCATCTGACCGATGTGCCGGTCATGATCAATGGCGCTGAGATGCGCCAGTCCCTGCTGGGCATGACGTTCCTGCGCCGCATGGCTTCGCTGAATTTCGAAGGCCATCGTCTGACCATCACGCGGCGTTAGCGCCGTTCGTCATCACACCGGTGGTTTGTCGTTGATGTCGCGTTCGAACAGCGCTTCCAGGCTGGTCAGGTTCATGCCGTGCTTCAGCCAGTTATAAGGGGTCAGGTTCACCGCCTTGATCAGGATGCGCCGCGCCCCGTCAGCCCCTTCGCGGTCGAAGTCGATCACGTTGATGCAGCCGGTATCCTGCTCGAACGCACCCATGGCGCCGAGGCCCGCGCCACAGGCCCAGCTCAGGATCAGCCGGTTCAACCCTTCATGGGCCACGATCAGCGCGGTGTGCCAGCTATTTTCCCCGAGCAGGCGCTCGATCGCGCCGACCGCGCGCGCCTGGGCGTGGGCGTAAACTTCGCCGCCTTCATACATGGTGTCGTCCGGCGTCAGCTTGCGGCTGGAATTCGCGCTCATGAAGCGGATCAGTTCGGCCCGGCTTGTGACCGGCGGCATTTTTCCGCCGCGCACTTCGACCAGTGCCGGTTCTTCCTCCAGCGTGGGCGGATTGTCCCGCGCCGCCAGCACGCCTTCCGCCGTTTGCCGCGTGCGCGGATAGCCCGAACAGATGGCACGGTCGATTTCCACCCCTGCCAGCGCCCGGCCCGCCGCGGCGGCCTGCATCCGGCCGCGCGGCGTCAGGTCCACGGCATGAATGGCGCCGCTCTCGACCGTCTTGCGATTGAGATAGTCCACATGGCCGTGGCGCATCAGATAGATGCGCCGCCGCGTTTCCGTTCCCGGCAATACCCGCATCGGATCGCGCCCCTCAGATCGCACCGGCGGTTTTCAGGGCGGCGATATCGCCGGCGGAAAAGCCCCAGGCGGCCAGCGCCTTGTCGTTGTCGGCGGCTTCCGGCGGGCCCTGCACCTCCGGCACGGTGCGCGAAAAGCGCGGCGCCGGTGCGGGCTGCACAATGCCGTCCACCTCGACAAAAGTTTTGCGCGCCACATTGTGCGGATGCTTCGGCGCTTCGCCGAGCGACAGCACCGGGGCGTAGCAGACATCGCTGCCCAGCATCAGCCCGTCCCATTCGTCGCGCGTTTTGGTCTTGATCACGGCGGCCAGCTTGTCTTTCAACTCCGGCCACGTCTTGCGGTCCATCTGCGCTTCGAAGGCCTTGTCGGTGATGCCGGTCTTCTGCAGCAATTCGGCATAGAATTGCGGTTCGATCGAGCCCAGCGCGATATATTTGCCGTCCCTGGTTTCATAGGTGTCGTAGAAATGCGCGCCGGAATCGAGCAGGTTCTGCCCACGCTCGTCCTGCCACACCCCCATCGCCTTCATGCCGTAGAACATCGCCATCAGCGATGCCGCGCCATCGGTCATCGCGGTGTCGACCACCTGGCCCTTGCCGGAACGCTTCGCCTCGATGATGCCGCAGGCAATGCCGAAAGCGAGATAAAGTGCACCGCCGCCGAAATCCCCCACCAGGTTCAGCGGTGGTACCGGCTTCTTCCCCGCATTGCCGATGCCGTGCAGCGCGCCGGTCAGCGCGATGTAGTTGATGTCGTGACCCGCCGCGTGGGCCAGCGTTCCCGTCTGGCCCCAGCCCGTCATGCGGCCGTAGACGAGTTTCGGATTGCGCTTCAGGCAGACATCGGGGCCGAGGCCCAGCCGCTCCATCACGCCGGGGCGGAAACCTTCGATCAAGGCATCGGCCTCGCCGATCAGCTTCAGCGCGGCCTCGACCGCTTCCGGTTTTTTCAGATCCAGCGCCACGGCGGGGCGGCCGCGATAGGTGATTTCCGATTTGTGCGGGGTGCGGCCACCCTTGCGGTCGATGCGCACCACGTCCGCGCCCATGTCCGACAGCAGCATCGCTGCGAACGGGCCGGGGCCGATGCCCTGAAATTCCACAACCCGAATGCCTGAAAGCGGTCCCATCCCTTTTTTCTCCTATCTCAATTGCGCCGTAATTGTTTCATAACTGGCCCTGTTATGCAGGTAAACAGACGCCGTAGGCCGGGTCCCGGTGCCATGATGGCGCTGGTCTGCGGCCTGCTTGCCGCACCAGCCGGTGCGCACGCGTCGGAACGGGCGGTGCCGGCCCAGCCGGTTTATCGCGTGGATACTGTCACCATTGCGCCAGCGCCCGCGGGCAAGCTTTCGGTCACCGCCTCCGGCGCGGTGCGCACCGGGGGCTGGACCAATCCGCAATTGCGCCCGAAAGACCACCAGAAGGGGCGCGATACCCTGGTCTATGATTTCGTTGCGGTGCCGCCGCCGCCCACCGCGGCGGTGATCCATGCCCTGGTGCCGCTGCAGGCCGGCATCGTGATCCCGATGCCGCGCAGCAACATTACCCAGATCCGGATCGAGACCGAGACCAACAGCGTGATCTCGGCCCTGACGCAGCCCCCGCCACAGGCTGACTGATCAGACAGGCTGGCCAATCAGAGTGATTGCCCGTCGTCCACCGTCAGCAGCGCACCGGTGATTGCGCGCGCGGCGGGGGAGGCCAGCAACAACAACATGCCGTCCAGATCCTGTTCCGCGGCCAGACGGCGGCGCGGGAAGCCGTTGATCTGTTCCTGCCCCTTTTCGCTGTGGAACCATTCGGAATTCAGTTCGGTCTCGATATAGCCGGGGCAGATCGCATTCACGTTGATGTTCTTGCGCGCCCATTCGCGAGCCAGACACTGTGTCATCATCGCCAGCGCCGCTTTCGACATGCAATAGGCGGTGAGCCCCGGCAGCACGCGCAGCGCGCCGATGGAGGCGATGTTGATGATGCTGCCGCCCTTGCCGCGCGCAATCATCTTCCGTGCGGTTTCGCGCGCCATCAGGAACGGCCCGCGCAGATTGGTGTTCATCACCTGATCGAATTCCGCATCGGAGATCGCCAGCACAGCACCCTGGCTGTTCATCCCGGCATTGTTCACCAGAATGTCGATGGGGCTCAGGGCCTTCTCCGCTTCCTCCAGCGCCGGTGCGATGCGGCGCGCGTCGGTCACGTCCAGCGCAACCGCCGCGCATTTGCCGCCCTTCGCGGTGATTTCCGCCTTCAGGCTTTCCAGCCGTTCCAGCCTGCGCCCGGCAATGGCGACGGCGGCGCCGGCCTCCGCCAGCACCAGGGCAAAGCGGCGGCCAAGCCCGCTGGTGGCCCCGGTGACGAATGCGGTGCGGCCGGTCAGGTCGGTTTTCATGCGATCCTCGTCAAAAATATGCGCAATTCTCGGTTGGGCGGTCCTTGCGGCAGGGCGCCGCCGTGGTCAAGGGGGCTTATTTGCCGGAGCGCGATTCCGGTATAGGCTTTTGGCCATGCAGCTCGACATCGTATCCGATACCGTTTGCCCGTGGTGCTTCATCGGCAAACGCCGCCTGGAAAAGGCGCTGGCCATGCGCCCGGACATTCCGTTCAAGGTGAACTGGCGCGCCTATCAGCTTGACCCCACCGTGCCGCCTGAAGGAACCGAGCGCCGCGCCTATATGCAGCGCAAATTCGGCGCCTCGCCGCAGGCCCGTTCGATGAGCGATGCGCTGCGCGAGGCCGGCAACGGCGAAGGCATCGCCTTCAATTTCGAACAGATCGAGATGCGGCCCAACACCGTCGATTCCCATCGCCTGATCCGCTGGGCCGGCACCGCCGGTTTCCAGAACGAAGTGGTGGAACAATTGTTCAACGCCTATTTCGAACAGGGGCTGGACATCGGCGATGCCGGCGTGTTGACCATGATCGCAGAAAAGGCGGGCATGGATGCCGATCTGGCCGGCGAATTGCTGGCGGGCGACAGCGACCGCGATCTGATCCTGCGGGAAGATTCGCTGGCACATGAACTCGGCATCTCGGGCGTGCCGACCTTCATCTTCGCCAACAAATTCATGCTCTCCGGCGCGCAGGACCCGGAGGCGATCGTGCGCGTGATCGACAAGGTGGTGCAGAAGCTGGCGGACGCCGAAGCGGAAGACGAAGACCAGAACGCCTGATCTGCCTCGGCCCTATTCCGCGGCCAGGCTGCGTTTCGTCTGCGGGTGGGCGCGCGTCTGCTGATAGGGGCGGTCACCCAGGATCGTGGCGCGATGCATGACGCGCCGGTGCGGCAGGTAATCGTTCACTGCGTAATGCTGTGTGATGCGGTTGTCCCAGAACGCCACCGCATTGGGCTTCCAGTGCCAGCGCATGGTGAATTCCGGCTGCTGGATGTGTTCGTGCAGCATTTTCAGGAGCGCGCTGCTTTCCTTGTGGCGCAGGCCCTTGATGCGGGTGGTAAAGCCGTAATTGACGAACAGCGCATCCTCGCCGGTTTCGGGATGGGTGCGGATCACCGGGTGGATCACCGGCGGGTGTTCTTCGCGCGCTTTGGTGTGTTTGTCGGCACCGGCCTGTTTTGCCACCGTGCCGGTTACCGGAAAGCCGCGGGCGAAATCATGCACCGCATCGAGCCCCTTCAGGAATGCCTGCATCGGCTGCGATAGCGCGAGATAGGCCGAGCGCATATCCGACCACACGGTGTCGCCGCCGGTTGGCGGAAGTTCTTTGGCATAGAGGATCGAACCCATCGGCGGGGTTTCGATGAAGGTGACATCGGTGTGCCAGGCATCGTTGTCGGTCGGGTTGTCCGCGTGATTGTCGAGGATGAAGAGTTCTGGCGCATCGCCCACGCCGGGATAAAGCGGGTGGGTGTGCAGAGCACCAAAACACGCCGCCAGGTTGCGGTGCTGCACCGGGGTCATGTGCTGATCTTCAAAGAAGATCACGCGGTGCTTCAGAAGCGCCTTGCGGATGGCCGCAATGGTTTCGCCATCCTGATCGTTGGCGAGGTCGATGCCACCGATCACCGCGCCGATGGCCGGGGTCAAAATCTGTATCTCCAGCGTGCGTGTCATCTCTCCGTCCCGATCCGTTGTGCCCTCATTGGGCTGGCAGGATAGCAGCAAACCAGCCGGCGGGCCCGGCCGCAATCGCCCCTATCGGCTCCCTCCATGGCCCTCCCCACAGCCCTCCCCATGGCGATGCAGGGACCGGGTAGAGACCATGCGGGAAACGCATGGCCAGGTTTTCCGCGGATTTTTGCGGCGATTGGCCACCCCGGCCCCATTGAAAACCCTTCGCAGATGCAACACATCCCTCTTGATCTTGGGAGGCTTTCCCAAATAGGATGAATTGAGAATTTTGAAGGAAATGTTCAGATGAACACGATCAAATGCTTGGCACTCGCTTCTGTGTTCGCTTTGGCTGGTATGGGCGCTGCATCAGCAGCGGAAGGCGCCGCCGGCACCTGGTCGATCAATATCTCCGGTGATTCCGCACCCTGTGCGCTGACATTGACGGCAGACAGCAACGGCAATGCCGGCACGGCCGCGCCTGCGGACAATTGCTCGGCGCGGGCGCAGGAAATCAGCCGCTGGAGCGATGCGGGCAGCAAGCTCACCCTGAAAAAAGCATCGGGCGAAACCATCGCCGTCCTCAACCAGAAGAATGACGGCTATGCCGGCAAACGGTTCAGCGACAGCCGCAAGGTCACGCTGGAGCCGGCCGGTTCTTCGGTCGCGCAAAGCAAATAAGTCCGTTTCCCGTTCCGCGAATGCAAGAGGCCGCGTCTCTGGATGCGGCCTCTTTCGCGTTCAGGGCGTGCAATACCGCCCCCAAGCCATTATTTTTGTACCATGACGGTCGACCACACCGCCTATGACCATGCCCATGGCCACGACCATGGGCTTTGGACCCATGATCATCGCTTTCTGGCGCAAGGCCATGAGAAGGCGGAGTCCCGCGCGCGGCTGGCGACCGGGCTCACCGCCGTCTTCATGGTGGTCGAGGTTGTGGCCGGCCTCGCCTTCGGCTCGATGGCGCTGCTGGCCGATGGCATCCATATGGCCACTCATGTTGGGGCGCTGGGGCTGGCCGCCGGGGCCTATTGGCTCGCCCGCCGCCATGCCGCCGATCGCCGTTTCACTTTCGGTTCGGGCAAGTTCGGCGATCTGGCCGCCTTCACCAGCGCCATTGTGCTGGGGCTTGTGGGCCTGATCGTTGCGGCGGAATCGATCAGCCGCTTCATGGCCCCGGTTTCTGTCGCCTATGGCGAAGCCTTCCTGATCGCGGCGATCGGGCTTGGCGTCAATCTCGTTTGCGCGCTTCTGCTCAGGGAGGGTCATGATCACAGCCACGGGCATGACCACAGCCATGGCCATGACCATGCGCACGATCACGCCCAGGAGCAGGACAGCGCACAGCCGGTGCGCGATCTCAACATGCGCGCGGCCTATGTGCATGTGCTGGCCGATGCGGCGACATCGGTCCTGGCGCTGATCGCGCTCGCGTCGGGCTATCTGTTCCAGATCGGCTGGCTCGACTCCGTGGTTGGCATTGTCGGTGCGGTAATCATCATCTGGTGGGCCGTCGGCCTGGTCCGGGAATCCGGCCTCGTCCTTCTCGATGCGGAAGCCGATCCCGCCCGCGCCCGCGAAATCCGCGCCATGATCGAAGATGAACTTGGCGCCCGCGTCGCCGATCTGCATTTGTGGCGGCTGGGTCCGGGCCATGAGGGCCTGATCGTTTCGCTGATTTCCCCCGATGAGGCGACGGCGGACAATGTGCGGGCCGCCCTTCGCCACCGCTATGGCACGTTGAGCCACGTCACGGTGGAAATCGCGGTCTGTGCGGATTGCGCGGCATGACCGCGAGCCCAGGCTTCTCCATTCGCGATGGGTGTATCCCGGACGACGAAGCGGTCATGATCCGCTTCATCGATGCATTGCAGCATTTCGAGTATGCGATGGAGCCGGACCGCCGTATCGATCCGCGCGCCGGTGCCGATTATCTGCCCCATCTGCTGAAGCGGGTGAAGGAAAGCGATGGCCGCATCTTCATCGCCGAAAGTGAGGGGCAGCCAGTCGGCTGGGCGGTGTTCCACACCCTTGAAAACATGATCTATGTCATCGAAGCCGAACGCCGTTACGGCTATATCGCCGAGCTTTATATTGAAGAACCGTTCCGGGGCCGCGGGCTTGGCCGCGATCTGATTGCAGCCTGTGAAGGGGCGGGGCGGGCACTCGGTCTCAAGCTGATGATGATCGGCGCACTTGCGGGCAATACACGGGCGCGAAAGGCTTATGAAGGGGCCGGTTACGCACCCTATTCGCTGGAACTGCGCAAGTATCTGTAGAGATCAGCCCTCGCGCGCGATGAAGGCGAGCGCCTGTGTCGCCAGACGCAGGCCGTGATGGCGTTTGACCGGCGTGTTCAGATAACGGTTCACCGCCGCGCACATATCGCCGGCCCAGGCGGCATCGGGGGCCGCGCGCAATTCATCTTCCAGCGCGAACAGCACTTTCAGGCGGTGACAGGCGATGATCGGTTCGGGCAGCCCGTGATCATAGAGGCCCTCCATAGCGCCTGTAAGAAAGGCCGTGCGGCCGTTCACCCGCCAATGGGAAACATCCTGGCCGGCGTTCACGTATTTCTTGTTGCGGCTGATGAACATCGCCATCTGCAACAGCGCATCCGGCCACAAATCCGGTGTTTCCTCGCACAGATGCCGTGCGGCATTGGCGAAGGTGAGCGCGTGGGTGAAATCGAGCCAGCTCACATTGTCGGCCAGCGCGCCATCGCTCGCATACTCCCATGCCGGATCGTAGTGCAGCATGTTCCACGCCGCCGCCTGCAGCAGCGTTTCGTGCAAAGCATGCGGATCGCACGCCGCGCCGGCCACGGTCAGCGCCAGTGCGTGGTCGATGGTGGTGCCTTTGAAATCCTCCGCGGACGGGGATGCGCCGCCGCCATTCCAGGCCTTGCGTGCGGCGGTGAACCCGCGAAATTCCGGCACATGCTCCTCGCGCGTTGCGCGCACGAGGGACCGTGTCAGGGACAATAGCAGCGGCTCTCTCGCATCCCGGTCCAGCCGCGCCAGCAATTGGCCGGTCTTGAAAACATAAATCGCGCTGTGGCCGAAATCGGCGTAATGCGAAAGGGCCGCCTTCGCCAGAACCGGGCGCAATTCCGTATACGGAATATTATCCGCCAGTGCGCCGCGCATATGCGCGATGGCACGCCCCTCATCCTCGCCCTCGACGGCATTCAGAAATGCGGCGCCGTTCCAGGCGGTGTGGCAATCGGGGTAGGGGAAGTGCCCGCCACCGGCGCTGTCCCACGCCAGATGGCCAAGCGGTTCCAGCAGTGCCGCCAGCCGCCTGGCCGGGGTTTGTGTGCGCCGGGAAAGGGCAAGCCAGTCGGCCGCCGCGGCATGGGCATGGGTCATCCCGTCTTCCAGCCGGCTGTTGCATGCGATCATGGCCGCGGTGACCGCAAGCGTCGCGTCAAAGCCCGCGCGTTCCAGCCGCACCACCTCGCGCGCCATATGGGCGCGATCATTATAGGTCAGCGCCATGGACAGGCCCTGAAGCGCGCGCGCACGCCTCGCTTCCGCCGGCGGGTCGGTCAGATCGACGAAGATTGCATCGCCGCGCAATTCCACCGGATAGGTTCGCACCGGATCGCGCCCGATCAACGCCGCCCCGCTTGCCAGATCGAACTTCCAGTTGTGCCAGTTGCAGGTCAGCACGCAGCTTCCGCCCGAACTGCCTTCACCCAGCGTGCCTTCGCTTAAGGGATAACCTTCGTGCGGGCAGCGATTGGCGATGGCGAACACGCGGGCGCCGGCCGCGATCAAAAGAATCTGCTTGCCATCTTTGCGCCACACCATGCGCCCTTTGTGGGTGAGCGTGCTGTGCGAAATCCCCGTTTCGGTGAACATCGGCGCGTCCTCGGGAACGGAACAGGCAGAACGAGGGTAAACACCTCTGAGTCTTTTCACAAACCTGCGCCCCTCCGGCTTGAGCGGGGGGCATCTTCAAGGCCATGCTCGCGACTTCGAATCATGACCGCGCCCGCGATAGAACTCCTCCACGTCACCAAACGCTTCGGCGGGTTCACCGCCGTCAGCGGACTTGATTTCGCGCATATGCCGGGCCGTATCCTGGGTTTTCTCGGCCCCAATGGCGCGGGCAAAACCACCACCTTGCGGATGCTGCTGGGCCTGATGCGGCCCGATGCCGGTGAATTGCGCATTCTGGGACAAAGTCCGGGGCGTGCGCGCCATCGCATCGGCTATCTGCCGGAGGAGCGCGGGCTCTACAAACGCATGCGCACCAATGCGCAGATCGCCTATCTTGCGATGCTGAAGGGGTTGCCGCGGCGCGATGCCTATCAGCGCGCGAAGGAGTTGCTGGGCTATTTCGATCTGTCCGATTTCGCCCGTGTGCGCATCGAAGGGCTTTCCAAGGGCATGGCGCAGAAGGTCGCCTTCATCGCCACGCTGGCGCACAATCCCGATGTGCTGATCCTGGACGAACCGTTTTCCGGCCTCGATCCCATAAACCAGCAGGTTTTCGAGAATGTGATCCGCGGCCTTGCGCGCGAAGGCAAAACCATTCTGTTTTCCACCCACACCATGGCCCAGGCCGAACGGCTGTGCGATCAGCTCGTCATCCTTTCCCGCGGCCGCAAGGTGTTCGACGGCACGCTGGATCAGGCGCGCGGGCTTCTGCCGCGCCGCGCCCGTATCGGGGCCGATGCCGATCTCACCTTTCTTGGCGGCGTTGCGAGCGTGTTGCGTGTTGCCCCGCCGGGACCGGGCCAGCCGCAATGGGAAATCCAGTTGGAGCGGGGCGCCGATGGCGGTGCCCTTTTGGGCGCCTGTTTCGAACAGGGAATTGCGCTCAACCATTTCGATCTGGCTGAGGCCAGCTTGCAGGACGTTTTCGTCTCTCTCGCCGGAGAGGAGGCGCAGGCGCCCGTATGACCCGCACCTTTCTCGTCGCCCGCTCCGAATTCATCAAATACGTCACCCGGCGGGGTTTCATCATCTCGCTTCTGATGCTGCCGCTGTGGATCGTGGTCGGTGCCGTGGTGCCGCAATGGATCGCCAGCACCACGCCGACGCGCATTTTCACGGTGGTGGATCGCAGCGGAAACAATTTTTATGCCGAAGCGCTGGCGCATGCGGTGCGTGACGATACCGACCGGCGCACGCTTGCGGCCTTTGCCGCTTACGCCCGCGCCAATGTGAAACCGGGGCCTGCGCACGCGGCCAAGCCAGATCTGGCCGCCATCCTCGATGCGTCGGAGGGGGATGCCCACGCCCTGGCCGCTTTCCGTGCGGCCGGTGGCGCTGAGGGTCTTGCCGCCCAATTGGCACCGTTCCGGAAAGACGGTGCGCCGCAATTTGTGGCGCCCAAACCGCGTTTTGAAATGGTGCCGCCTGACCGGGCACTCACCACCGCCACGCCGGCCGGTTTTCCCCTTGCCGCGGCCGCAGCGCTGAACGGCAACCGTCCGCTTTATGCCATCGTCATGATCCCGGCGCGCTTTTCCGCCGCCCGTGGCGCACCCGATGCGGAATATTGGAGTGAGAACGCCAGCGATCCCGAATTGCAGCATTTTGTGCATGGCGCGTTGACGGAAGCGATGCGCAATCAGGTGCTGCAGAAACTGGCGCCCGGCGTGCCGACCGCGTGGCTGATGCCCGAGGCGCGGCTGCGCCCGCTCAATCTCGGGGCCGGCGGCGCCGGCCATGAAATCTCGATCATGGACCAGTTGCGCAGTTACGCGCCCGCCGTGCTCGCCTTTCTGCTGCTGCTCACCATTTTCATGAATGCGGGTGCGCTCCTTTCCGGCGTGATCGAAGAGAAGTCCAGCCGTATCGTGGAAGTGATCCTCTCCTGCGTCACGCCGACCGAGTTCATGGCGGGCAAGCTTCTGGGTGCAGCGGCGGCCTCGCTCCTCACCCTGTTTCTGTGGGGCGCGATGCTGGTTGTGGGTGCAGCGCTGATCCTGCCCAATTCGGTTGCGACGCTCGGCGCGCTGGGCATGGCGTTCGTTACCAGCAGCCTGTTGCCGATGCTCCTGCTCTGTTTTGTCTGCGGGCTTCTGATCTATGCCTCGATCTTCCTCGCCATCGGCTCGATGGCCACCTCGATCCAGGATGCGCAGGCGCTTGTCGGCCCGACCATGATCGTGGTGATGGCGCCGCTGATCATGATGCCGGCGCTGTTGCACGATCCCAATGGCCCGGTCGCCACCGCGATGACCTGGGTGCCGGTCTACACACCGTTTTTCATGATGTTCCGGCTGCCGTGGAATCCTCCGGCGGTCGAGGTCTGGGGTGCCAGCCTTCTGATGGTGCTGACCACGCTCTTCATGGTGTTCCAGATGGGCCGGATCTTTGCCTCGCACGTGCTGACGACGGAACGCCCGCCGCGGCTCGGCAGCTTGTTGCGGCGGCGCAAGCGCGCGAAGCGAACCGGAAGGGCGTGAATCGGAAACGCCCGCCACCGGTCAGGCAGCGGGCGTGTTCATGCGAACTCTGTTTGGCGGCTCAGGCTTTTTTCTTCCTGCGGCTGAAGCCGATTGCGGCAATGCCACCGCCGAGCAACAGAAGCGTGCCCGGTTCCGGTGTTTTCACCGTGCCAATCGCGCGGGCATAGAAATCGAGATGCGACAGGTTATGCCCGTTGATGTCGTTCGTGTCCCAGTTGCCGGAGTTGCTGGCCGGGTTGACCGCGTAAAGGTCGGCCTTGCCTGAGGTGCTGATCTCCAGCCCGACGATCAGATAATCCGTGCTGCCGGGGTTGAAGACCCAGGTGCCGGAATTCGTCGATCCGCCGGTGATGGTGAAACCGGCCCCGGTTCCGTTCAGAACGGCCTCAAGGGCGGAGGAGTTGGTGGCGCCCGTGTAGCGGCCGAGATAGACGACGTCGCTTACACCCAGATACGTGTTGAGGTAGCCGGTAACGGCCGCGACATGGGCCGCGCCGAACGGGGCGCTGTAAGTCTGGATCGGCCCGGTCAGACCGGCCGGTGTGGCGGAAGCAGTCCCGGCCGTCATCAACGCAGCCAGAATGGCCGGAACGGCCATTTTGAAGAATTTCATCTCAATCCCCGGCTATTACCCGTAAGTCTTGTTGTTATTATATTAGCAAATATCATACCGAGTGGCGGAAACTCTGATTTTATAAAGTTAACATCCGGATTATCCGGTGTGTGGCTACCGCTTCCGTAAATGATGCTTACAGATCCGGGAAGCAGGCTGTTATCCGGCTCGACACCGGAAAACGCTTGGACTTCGCAAAACACAAAGGCCGCCCGGAGGCGGCCTCATCTTACGCGGCTTTATTTGGCTGCCCGGCTCAGCGCGGCAGGACGCCTTCGCGCTGCAGGCGCTTCCTCTGCAGCTTGCGATAGCGGCGGATCGCCTCGGCCCGTTCGCGGGCGCGCTTCTCGCTCGGCTTCTCGTAATGACCCCGGAGTTTCATCTCGCGGAAGATGCCTTCCCGCTGCATCTTCTTTTTCAGCGCCTTCAGCGCCTGGTCGATATTGTTGTCGCGAACGATGATCTGCAAAGGCTACTCCTTGGGCCGCTTTCGTGAGGGCGCGGTTGATAACAGACCGGGCCCCTTCTGTCTATCCCCGGACAGGGGGCTGCGGCATGGAATCCGGTCCGGAATCCGGCCTTTCCGGAGCCCCGTCCGGATGCTTTGACCGCGCTGGTGCCGGGCGCCATAGTCCGGCCATGGCAATCCTCAAGATCGCGCGCATGGGCCACCCCGTTCTGGCCCGCAAGGCCGAGCCGGTGAAAAATCCGGCCGATCCGGGCATTCAGAACCTGATCGCCTCGATGATCGAAACCATGATCGACGCCAATGGGGCAGGGCTGGCCGCACCACAGGTCCATGTGCCACTCCGGCTGGTGGTGTTTCAGGCGCCCGAAAGCCGCAGCGATACCCTTTCGGAAGAAGAGCGTTTCGACCACACCGCGCCGTTGACCGTGCTGATCAATCCGGAGATCGAGATTCTGGGGCCGGAAACGGAAGGCGGCTGGGAAGGCTGTCTGTCGGTGCCGGGCCTGCGCGGCTTCGTGGAACGGCCGAACCATATCCGTTATCGCGGTCTCGATCAGAACGGGCAGCCGGTCTCGCGCGTGGCGCGCGGCTTTCACGCCCGCGTGGTGCAGCATGAATGCGATCACCTCGACGGCATTCTCTATCCCCGGCGCATGAACGACCTTTCGCAACTGATTTTCGAATCCGAAGTGCGCCACTGGCTGAAGGCGGAAACCGAATGACCGCGCGCGGCACGGGTGCGAAGAAACCACCGCCCGATGACACCGCGCTGCGCCGTGCGGTGCTGGAGGCAGCCCTTGGCCATGCCGCTTTCGACGGCTTCAACGACGGGCTTCTGGCCAAGGCCGGGGCGGAAGCCGGCGTGATGGACGCGGACCTCGCCCGGCTGTTTCCGAACGGCGTTGCGGGTCTTGTCACGCTTTATTCGGAAACCGTCGATCAGGCGATGGAAGAACGGCTTGTGGCATCGCATGTTGCGGAGGCCCGCATCCGTGACCGCATCCGCCAGGCGGTCCTGACGCGGCTTTCGCTGCTGCGTCCGCACAAGGAAGCCGCGCGCCGTGCGGCGGCGTTTCTGTCGTTGCCGCCCAATGCGCCGCTGGCCGCGAAACTTCTGTGGCAGAGTGCGGACCGGATGTGGCGCGGCATCGGCGATACCGCGACCGATTTCAATTTCTACACCAAACGCACCATCCTGATCGGGGTTTATTCCGCCACCTTGGTGCGCTGGTTCAACGATCAGAGCGAAGACGAAGCCGATACCCACGCCTTTCTCGACCGCCGCATCGAAGACGTGATGCGGTTCGAGAAATTCAAGGCGCGGTTGAAGGAGGAGGCTTCGCGCCTGCCGTCGCTGGGCGAAATCCTCGGCGGTTTCAACCGGTCGAACCCGCGCTCCTAAACCAGCTCCGCGATCTGGACGGCATTTAATGCCGCGCCTTTCAGCAACTGATCGGCCGCCACGAACATGCTGATCGAATGGCCGCTCGGATCGGAAAGGTCTTTGCGGATGCGGCCCGCCAGCACATCGCCCTGGCCGGAGGCGTCCTTCGGCATCGGGAAGTAATTGTTGGCCCAATCGTCCACCACCTTCACCCCCGGCGCCTTTTCCAGCAGTGCACGAACCTCACCCGGCGTGATCGGGCGCTCGCAGGTGAAGGTCATCGACACCGAATGGGCCCGCAGCACCGGCACGCGGATGCAGGTGGCGTTGATCGCCATCGCATCATCCTCGAAGATCTTGCGGGCTTCCGTCATCACCTTGGTCTCTTCGTCGTTGTAGCCGGTATCCATGTCGATGGCGGTGTTGTGGCTGAAGAGATTGAAGGCGTAAGGGTATTTCACCACCTTCGGCGCGTAATCCCGGCCGTCGAGATGGGCACGGGTGGATTCCTCCAGCTCCTGCATCATGGCCGCGCCGCCGCCGGATGCCGCCTGATAGGTGGAGATGATCAGCCGCTTGACCCGGTTCGCCTGATGCACCGGCCATAACGGCACCAGTGCCGTGACCGCCGAACAATTCGGGTTGGCGATGATGCCCTTGTGGCTGGCGATGCGGCGCGCATTGATCTCCGGCACCACCAGCGGAACGGACGGGTCGGCGCGGAAGGCGCTGGAATTGTCCACCACCACGGCACCGGCCTTCACGGCGATGGGCGCATATTGTCTGGAGATGCCGGAACCGGCGCTGAACAGCGCAATATCGATGCCATCGAAACTGTCATCCGTCAGTTCCTCGATGGTCAGGGTTTGCCCACGGAAGGCTTGCGTCTGCCCGGCGGAGCGTGCGCTGGCCAGCAGCCGGAGCGATTTCACCGGCACGCCGCGGGATTCGATACAGGCGGCGAATTCGCGGCCGACCGCACCGGTGGCGCCCACAATGGCGATATTCTTGTTCTTCACGTTCCGTCTCCGCTTCAAAAATGAAAAACCCCGCATCCGGTTTGGAGCGGGGCCTGGAATTTCGCGATCAGTCGTTTGGTCAGACGCGTGCGCACTCCAAGGTCCCGCAGGACTTGGTCTTGGCCGTGGTTGTGGCGGTCGTGATGATGGCGGTCGCGTTCATGGCGGCGGACCCTATGGGCCCGTCAGTCTTTCGTCAACGGCCTGAGGCGCGTCAGATGGCCCATCTTGCGCCCGGGCCGCGCTTCGCCCTTGCCATAAAGGTGCAGCGCGCTGCCGTTTTGCGCGAGGCGAAGCCAGTCATGGGCCTCCGCCCCCAGAATGTTTTCCATCACCGCGTTGGAATGGCGGGCCGGATCGCCCAGCGGCCAGCCCGCCACCGCGCGCATGTGTTGTTCGAACTGGCTGACCATGCAGGCTTCGAGTGTCCAGTGGCCGGAATTGTGCACGCGCGGCGCGATTTCGTTCACCAGCAGGGCGCCATCGCGGGCCACGAACAACTCCACCGTGAAGACACCGACATAACCGAACGCTTCGCCTATGGCGCGCGCGATCCCTTTTGCGTCCGCACATTGCGATTCACTGAGCGCGCACGGCACGGTGGAACGGCGCAGAATATGGTTCTCGTGCTCATTGCCCGGCGGGTCATAGGCTGCGAAGCTGCCGTCCAGCCCGCGCGCCGCGATGACGGAGGCTTCAAAGGCAAAATCGACAAACCCTTCCAGGATCAGCGGCACGCCCTGAAAGCGGTCAAAGGCCTCCATTGCCTCTTTCGCGTTTCTGATTGTGGCCTGCCCCTTGCCGTCATAGCCCATGCGCCGTGTCTTCAGCACCGCCGGACAGCCGATGGCCTTGATGGCTTTTGCGATGTCGTCGCGGGAATCGATTGCGGCGAACGGTGCGGTCTTCAGCCCCAGCCCGGCGACGAAGCGTTTTTCCTCATACCGCTCCTGAGAGATGGCGAGTGCGCGCGGCCCCGGATTGACCGGCACCAGCCCGGCCAGAAACGCGGCCGTCTGTCCCGGCACGTTTTCGAACTCGAACGTCACCGCATCGCAGGCCCTGGCGAATTCGGCCAGTGCGGCTTCATCGTCGTAGGCGGCAAGGCTGCGCCCGGCGCTGACCTGAAAGGCAGGCGCCTTTTCGGTGTCGGAATAGATGTGAGTCCTGAGCCCGAGCCGTGCGGCAGCCATCGCCAGCATGCGGCCCAGTTGGCCGCCGCCCAGAATCCCGATGGTTCCGCCCGGCGCAACGGGCGCTGAAAGTGTCTTGAATGCGGTCATTGTGAGCTTGGTATCTCCGCAACGGCGTCGGTCTGCCGCTTGCGCCATGTGGCCAGCCGTTTGGCCAGCGCCTTGTCCGAAAGGGCCAGTATGGCCGCGGCATGCAGGCCTGCGTTCTTCGCCCCGCTTTCGCCGATGGCAAAGGTGGCCACCGGCACGCCGCCCGGCATCTGTACGATGGAGAGCAGGCTGTCCAACCCGCTCAGGGCCTTGCTCTGCACCGGCACGCCGAGAACCGGCAGGGTGGTCATCGACGCCGTCATGCCGGGCAAATGCGCCGCCCCGCCGGCGCCCGCGATGATCACTTTCAGTCCGCGCCCGGCCGCCTCGCGTGCGTAAGTGTAAAGCCGCTCCGGCGTGCGGTGGGCGGAGACAATGCGGGTTTCATAGGCCGCCCCCAATTCGTCCAGCAGGCGCGCGGCCGCGCCCATGGTCGGCCAGTCCGATTGACTGCCCATGATGATACCGATCTGTGCCGTGCTTTTCGGGGGGGCCATGCTTCCTGCCTGATTCGTGCCTTGCGGCGAAGAAGCGGCCCAGTATAGGCAGGCGCCTCACCGCTTGAAAGACGGGAAAGTTGCACCGGTCCGGCTTCCGCGCCAGCGCAGGAAGATTGTTAACGGTTTGGTAGCTATCTTTACCAGAGTTTAAGACGTCGTTGCGGGCGAAAGGACCACAGCGGGTGAAGATCGACCGGACCAAATCAGCCCAGCCCGTGCGCCCCGTCGGCACGGCCGCCTATCTGCGCCGGGCCGAGGCGGTGGCACCGGTCAATGCGGCGGCGCCCGTGGTCACGGCCTCGGTTGCCGGCATCCCGGAAGAGGAATTCACCCCGCGCGTGCGCAGTGCGATCATGACCCTGATGGCCGAGGTCGATGCGCTGCACCGCGAGCTTCAGCAGACCAAGGCCCGGCTGGAGGAGGTGGAGCGTGCCGCCGATCAGGATCAGCTTCTGCCGCTTCTCAATCGCCGCGCCTTTGTGCGCGAACTGACCCGCTATATCGCATTCGCGGATCGCTACGGCACGCCGGCCAGCCTGATCTATTTCGACCTCAACGATTTCAAGCAGGTCAACGACACCCATGGCCATGCCGCGGGCGATGCGGTGCTGCAGCATTTTGCCGCCACGCTGAAGGCCAATGTGCGCGAAAGCGATATTGTCGGCCGCCTGGGTGGTGATGAGTTCGGCGTCATCCTCTCCCATGCCACGGCTACGCAAGCCCATGCCAAGGCCGATGCGCTGGCCGCGAAACTGGATGCCGCGCCCACGCCCTGGCAGGGCGGCAGCATCGCGGTCACTTTTTCCTATGGCGCCTTCCAGTTGAATCCGGGCGACAGTGCCGACCTCGCCATCGCGCGCGCGGATGCAGCGATGTACACCCACAAGAAATCGCAGGCCCAGCGCAAACCGTAACGGCGCAAAATCCCGGAATAAAATTTCAGGCGATGATGTCGGGCAGCAGCTCGTCCTCGATGCGGGCGATCTGATCCTTCAGTTGCAATTTGCGTTTTTTCAGCCGTGTCAGTTGAATCTGGTCGCGCGCGCCCGCATCCACCAGCGCTGCAATCGCGGAATCGAGGTCGCGATGTTCCTGTGTCAGTTCGGCCAGCCTTGCGCGAAGCGCCTGTTCTTCGGCCTCGGTCATGTCCGCTTCATTCCTGCTCGATGTCCAGTCTGGCGATCTTTTGTAACAGACGCCATATCCACCTTGCCCCCGGTTAAGCAACAGGAAGCCATGTCCTCATTGGGGCCGTGACAGGGCCCATTATTGGTGATCTACTTTGCCACGCTGAAAGCGTGAGGTGCACGATATGGCGCTGCAAGGGCATATCCAGGAACTCTCCGAAAAGCACAGGAAACTGGAACAGCTCATTGAATCGGAAATGGCCCACCCCGTCTGGGACGAAACACGGGTCGCCGCTCTCAAAAGAGAAAAGCTCCGCATCAAAGACGAACTTGAGCGCCTTCGAACCAGTATCCACTAAGCACTAATTTGCGCGTTTTGTGCGCAGCTTGAGGATGGAAGTCCTCATTCGGCAGCGCTCCCGACCGCTGTTGCCGGGCGCACACGGGCAAAGATCATCGCGGCCATCAACAGGAACACACTGGCCGCGAAGAATGCTGCGCCGGGAAAATAAACCGGCGCGGCCGGGCTGGTGAAATAGCCGAACAGGTTCGACAGCAGCGGCGGTGCCGCGATCGAGGTCAGGCTGCCGAGGCTTGCCAGCGCGCCCTGCAATTCGCCCTGTTCGTGCGCGCCCACCTGTCGCGACATGATGGCGTTGAGCGATGGCATGACAAGCCCGATCAGCGACCACACCGCCATCCACGGATAGAGCATCCAGCCTTCGCTGGCATAGGCGTAACCCATGAAGCCCGCAGCCCCGCAGGCAAGGCCCAGATAGACCGCGCGGGTTTCGCCGATGCGCGGAATCACGACGCGGGTGACGATGCCGAACACGAACGCCGTCATCGCGCCCACCGCCATCAGCGAATAGCCCACATCGGCCGGTGACCAGTTGAATTTCAGCATGGTGAAATAAGTCCACACCACCGGATTGGCGTCATGGGCGAGCCGCATCAAAATCAGCACGCCGCACAATCCGATCAGCATCGGAAAACGCTTCAACGCCACCACCGCGCCGAGCGGATTGGCACGCCACAATTCAAAGCGCCGCCGCCGTGCGGGCGGGAGCGATTCCTGCAACACGATCAGCCCGTATAGCGCGTTGCAGAACGCGATTCCCGCAGACACGAAAAAAGGAATGCGCGGGCCGTATTCGCCCAGCAATCCGCCAATGGCCGGCCCGATGATGAAGCCGAGCCCGAAGGCGGCACCCGTCAATCCGAAATTCGCCGCGCGTTTTTCCGGCGGGCTGACGTCGGCGATATAGGCGTTGACGGTGGGATAGGCCGCACCCGCCATGCCGGACAGAAACCGCCCGATGAACAGCACCGCGATGGTGGGGGCAAGACCGGTGATCAGATAATCGATGCCGAGCGCGACCAGCGAAATAATCAGAACCGGCCGCCGTCCGAAACGGTCGCTCAGATTGCCGATCAATGGTGCGCAAAGAAACTGCATCAGCGCGTAAACGAAAAACAGCCAGCCACCCCAGCGCGCCGCCCCGCTCATGCCGTCGCCGGTCAATTGTTCGATCAGTTGCGGGGTGACGGGAATGATGATGCCGAGCCCGATGGTATCGACCAGCATGGTGATGAAGATGAAGGTCAGGGCGTGCCGGCTGGCCAGCGTGGCGCCGGTCCGGTTTTCATCGGGGGTCTCGTCGGGGCGCATGCGGGCGGGGCTCCGTCAGGGGTGACGGAAGTATGCGCATGGTCACGCGGGCCGTCTTGGACGAAATTTACCGCGGGGTGAGGTTGCGGCAGAAATTTTTTACCGGGCGAGAAACGCGGCAATGGCGGCGGTCTGTCCGCGAAGCAGATGGCCTTCCTGCGGCAGGTACACGATCTCTGGCCGCGGTACATGGGTTTCCAGCCGCCGCCGGGTATCGGCGGAATCCAGCAGCACATCCCGGCCGCCCAGAATGGCCAGCACCGGCATGGTCAGCCGCGCCAGCGCCGCATCGCCGATCCGCGGCAGCCGTTCCAGACGTGGCCGGAAATGGCGGAAGATCAGCGAAACATAATCGCCCATCGCACGCTCCGCAGGTGTGGGGTTTTGGGGCGCGCGGCCCAGCACCATTTCGGCCATTTTGTGCCGCCCCCATGACCCGAGAAACAGAAGCGGAAAGGCCTTCAGCAGGAAGTTCTTCTGCCGCCCGATGCCGCCGGGGCAGAGCAGGGCGAGTTTCTCGATCCTCTCCGCCCTGCGGGTTGCGTAATCGGCGGCGAGAAGCCCGCCCAGCGAAATTCCGACCAATGCTGTGCGAGAGAGCGAAAGCCCCGCCAGCACATCGTCCAGCCATTCGGCATAGGCGTCACTGTTGAGCGGCGGCCTTACGGGTGCGCTGAAACCGGGTTCGCCGATCATGTCAACCGCATAAAGCCGGAATTGCCCGGCCCAGACGGCGGCATCGCCGATCCACATCACGGAATTGGCGCCCGATCCATGCAACAGGACCACCGGCCGGCTATTCTCCGGCCCGCACGCCACCACGAAGGTATCGCCCGCCCGCGTCGGCAGATGGAATTGCCGGTTCGGCACCGGCCAGCGGGCGAGAAATTCGCGCGTGCGGGCCTCCACCGCCGCGCGGCCCGCTTCGCTTTTGTAGATCGCGCTCATTGCGGCTGCTCCAGCAGGGCATCGGCAAGGCTCAGCATCCGTCCGCAATCGTGCGCGTCGCCCAGCACGATCAGTTTCAGGTGTGCCCGCTCCGCGTCGTAGAGGCTTTGCACCCTGAGGCGCTCCGCAGAGGCAGGTTCGCGCGCACCCGCCGCGCCCAGCAGATGCGTGGTCAGACGGTCCGCAGCTTCGCGGCCGATGGCGTCGATTTCGACGATGGCGGAAACCGCAACCTTCCGGTTCCGGGTCACACGCTCCCGCAAGGGTGGCGGTACCGCGCCGCCGGTCAGCGACGCGAGATCGGCATGGGCGATGCGGTACTGCTTGCCGATGCGCACGGCGTTGAGTTTGCCCTCGCGGATGTAACTGCGCACCGTTTTGACATGCAGGCCCAGCCGCTCCGCCACCTGCTCGACCGAATAGAAATCCTGTGTCATGGATATACTCTATAATTCCCTATTTGGACTTATAACAGAGAAGTATAGAGAATAATAGAGTAGTATACGGCAATTACAAAAGGAAAATATCCTTTTCGGCTTGAAGTATCAGAATATGTTCCTATATCTCACCCATGCAAAAGCGATCCGCCCAATGGGCAGCCAGGAAGAACGAAAGAAGGAAGACCGGCGCCGGATTGCGGTGGCGGGGCTCAGGCCACTGCCTTCGCCATTTCCCGCAATTTGAATTTCTGCACCTTGCCGGTGGAGGTTTTCGGCAATTCACAGAACACGATGTGCCGGGGACATTTGTAATGCGCCAGCTTCTCGCGGCAATAGGCGATCAGCTCGGCCTCACCGACAGTTTCATAGCCTTGCCTGCGTTCGATGAAGGCGCAGGGCGTTTCGCCCCATTTGTCGTCGGGCCGCGCCACCACCGCGGCAAACACCACTGCCGGGTGTTTGAGCAGCGTGTCTTCCACCTCGATGGAAGAGATGTTCTCGCCGCCCGAGATGATGATGTCCTTGGAGCGGTCCTTGATCTGGATGTAACCGTCAGCGTGCATCACACCCAGATCGCCGGAATGGAACCAGCCGCCGGCAAACGCCTCCTGCGTCGCGGTGGGGTTCTTCAGATAGCCCTTCATCACGATATTGCCGCGGAACATCACCTCGCCGATGGTGTTGCCGTCGGCCGGCACCGGTTCCATCGTTTCGGGATCCATCACGGTCAGCCCTTCCAGCGCGTGATAGCGCACGCCCTGCCGCGCCTTCTTCGCCGCGCGCGCGCTCTTGTCCAGCGCATCCCACGCCGCGTGCCACTCGTTCACGGTCGCCGGGCCATAGGTTTCGGTCAGGCCATAGACATGGGTGACGTTGAACCCGGCATCGCCCATCGCGGCCAGCACCGCTTCCGGCGGCGGCGCAGCCGCGGTGATGAACGACACGGCGTGGTCGAACCCGCGCTTCTCGTCATCGGCGGCATTGATCAGGGTCGACATCACAATCGGCGCGCCGCACATATGGGTCACGCCGTGTTCGGCGATCGTATCGTAAATCGCCTTGGCCCGGACCCAGCGCAGGCAGACATGGGTGCCTGCCACCACCGACAGCGACCAGGGAAAGCACCAGCCATTGCAGTGGAACATCGGCAATGTCCACAGATAGACCGGTTGATTGCCGAGCCCTGCGTCGATCACATTGCCATAGCCCATCAGGGCGGCACCGCGATGGTGGAACACCACGCCCTTGGGGTTGCCCGTGGTGCCGGAAGTATAATTCAGCGCAATCGCATCCCATTCATCGCCCGGATATTGCCAGGCGAATTCGGGGTCGCCGCCCGCGATGAAGGTTTCGTATTCGACCTTGCCCAGCATCTCGCCCGTTTGCGGAAATTCCGGGTCGTCGTAATCGATGATCAGCGGCTTCGCCTTTGCGATCCGCAAGGCGTCCTTGATCGTGGCCGAAAATTCGCGATCCACCAGCAGCACTTTTGCATTGCCGTGGTCGAGGATGAAGGCAATCGCCGCGGCGTCGAGCCGCGTGTTCAGCGTGTTGATCACGCCACCCGCCATCGGCACGCCGTAATGCACATCCAGCATCGGCGGCGTATTGGCCAGCATCGCGGCCACGGTGTCGTTCTTCTTCACCCCGGCCTTGACCAGCGCCGAGGCCAGCCTGCGCGAACGGGCATAAAACTCGGAATAGGTGAAACGCGATTGGCCATGCACGATGGCGGTGTGATCGGGGAACACCTGGGCGGCGCGTTCCAGAAAACTCAAAGGCGTCAGCGGCTGGTAATTGGCGGCGTTACGCTCCAGCCCCTGATCATATGGGCTCAAGGCGAGCTTGGTGCGCAATGCGCGGCGCGGCGTGATGCCGGCGCGGCGGGTGGACGCCTTGCGCGGGCGGATCGGCATTGGCGCCTTGGCCTGTGGTTTGACGTTTGCCTGTGGTTTGACGGGGGCGGCGGGTTTGACCGCCGGGCGCGCCACAGCCTTTTTCCTGGCGGGCCTTTTTCTGGCAGCCCCTTTTTTGGCATGTTGTGCGGCTTTCGCTGCGGCGCTTTTCCGCACTGTTTTGCGGGCGGATTTTTTTGCCGGCCGTGCCGCGGTTTTGGTCTTCGCCGCCTTTTTTGTGCCGGCCTTCGCTTTGGCCTTGCGGGCGGCCGGTGCAGCCTTGCGCGTTTTCGCCTTTACCCTGCCTTTATTCACAGCCTTTATCGGCCTGCGCTTTTTGGTTTTTTTGCCCTTCGCCATGATCTGCCGCTGTTCCGAAATCGTCTCCGCTGCGTGGGACGCTAATGAAACTGCCCCCATGCGGCAAGCACGCCGCGACAATGGACGCCGCCGCGGCCGATTGCTACCAACCGGAAAGAGGCTTCAGGGTTTGCCATGAACGACAGCACCAAGGTCGCATCCCGCCCCGGCGTCATGCGCGCGATGTACGAATGGATGATGACCCACGCCCAGGGCCCCAAGGCATGGTGGGCGCTGGCCGGCGTTTCTTTCGCCGAAAGTTCGTTCTTTCCCATTCCACCGGATGTGATGCTGGTGCCGATGGTGCTGGCCGATCGCCGCCGCGCTTTCGTCATCGCGGCCTGGGCCATGCTGTGGTCGGTTCTGGGCGGCATGCTGGGTTACGCCATCGGCGCGTTTCTGTACGATTCCGTTGGCCACTGGCTGATCTCGGCCTATGGCTATGGCGGCGAGCTGGACGCCTTCCGCCAGTCTTACGCGGAATGGGGCGCCTGGATCATCCTGATCAAGGGCGCCACCCCCATTCCCTACAAACTCGTCACCATCGCGTCGGGCTTTGCGGGCTATAACCTGCCGCTTTTCATCCTGTTGTCGGCGATCACCCGTGGCGCCCGCTTCGCCATTGTCGCCGGACTGCTGTGGTATTTCGGCGAGCCCGTGCGCAACTTCATCGAGAAGCGGCTTGAATGGGTGATGCTCGCCTTCCTCCTCACCATCGTCGCGGGCTTCGTCATCGCCCGTTATGTGATCTGAGGGTTGCGCGGCACGATCTGCGAAAGGGGCGCACGCGCGATATCGTCCTTCGGGCGGGAGAGATAGAACTCGGCCAGGTAATGGCCTTCGCTTTCCAGCCCGTCGGTCTCCAGGCCCTTTTCGTGCAGCAGATGTTCGACATGGCCCTGTTCTTCCCCGTCGCGGAAGCGGCGCTGGAAGAAATAGCGGCCGGCGAGTTTCTCGGTGCCGTAGCCGGAGGATTCGAGCGCGCGCGCAACGGGGCCGTAATCGAACATGCGCAGCACGAAGGATGCGACCCAGGGCATGCCGTCGCCCGGCTGGCAGGCGATGATGCGCTCGAAGGTGCGTTCGGTCACATAACCCACCACGCCGGTCGAAATCACGAAATCGCACTTGGCGAGCGCGCTCGCGGCATGCGGCGACGGATCGTGTTCTTCGAAATTTTCCGGGATGGCATCGTCCAGCAGCCCGGCCCAGAAGGCGTAGGAGGCCGCGCATTGTGCCCGGTCGATGCCGATGACGTGAATATCCTGCCGGGGTTTGCGGCTTGCGAACAGGCTCTGGTCGGCGCGCAGCACATCGTGGGGTGCCGCATCAGCCTCATCCAGATTGCCGTAGCGGTCGCGCAACTCGTCCATCTTGCAGCCATACTTCAGCACTGCCGCATTGATGCCATACGAACAGCCGATATCGAGAACCGTCAGGTCGTCCTTCCTGCGCACGGTCGAATAGGCATCGAACACACGGCGGAAGACGGGGGCGGCCCGCTCCGGGATGGTGTAGTCGAGAGGACTGAGAGCCTGAAAGTAGGATCGTGGATCGAGCCGGTTATAAGCCCATTCGAAATCCGCCTTGCCGGCGTTCGCGTCGTCGTAATTCTTGTTGTCCATTTCAGGCACTCCTTTTTTGCGCTTGCGCGCGCAATATGTTCCCGGCGCGGGTTACCCCGCGCAGCGTCCTCTTCACGGTTGAGTATGCCCGTTCTGCATAAAGGGCAGGGCACGGCTTGTCACGGAAAAATATCGCGGTGATGTGATAATGCACTGGATTTACTCAATATTTTTAGGGGGTGCGGCGGCGTTGCGCGGTTTTGACCGGCGCTTTGCGATATTTTGCGATGCGCGGCCGGGGGCGTCGTCGTGAACACCCAGCTCCGCTCCATCGCCGCCATTCTGCTGTCCACCGCACTGTTCCTGATCGGCAACGGCCTGCTCGGCACCGTCACGCCGGTTCGCGCAACGCTCGAAGGTTTCGGCGATATCGTCATCGGCCTGATCGGCTCGTTCTATTATGCGGGCTTTGTGCTCGGCTGTTTTGCCGGTCCGCGCATGCTCGCCCGCGTCGGCCATGTGCGCACCTTCGCCGTGGCTGCCGGTCTTGGTGCCGTCACCCCGCTTTTGCAGTCGCTCGTGGTCAATGAGGTGGTGTGGATTCTGGTGCGCGGACTGTTCGGCTTTGCCGCCGCCAATCTCTACATGGTGATCGAAAGCTGGCTGAACGAAACCGCCACCAACGAAACCCGCGGCCGGATTCTGGCGGCCTATATGACGGTGAACTTCCTGGGTCTGATGGGCGGACAGATGCTGTTCACCACCGGGCGGGCTACCAGCTTCTCATTGTTCAGCCTGTCTGCGATCTTCTACGCGATCTGTCTGATCCCGATGGGGCTGACACGCCTTGCCCAGCCGAAGCCCGCGCCCGTGCCGCGATTGCGGCCGTTGCGGCTTTTCCGTATCGCCCCTGTCGGGGTGGCAGGCTGTATCGCGGTCGGCTTCGCCAATGGCGCGGTGTGGACGCTCGCCCCCGTCTACGCACAGGACCATGGCATCACACGCGCCTTGCTTGCGGTATTCATGGTCGCATTCACCGCCGGTGGCGCGCTGTTTCAGGTTCCGCTTGGCCGGCTGTCCGACCGGGTGGACAGGCGTTATGTGATTGCCATCGTCTCGCTTCTGGCCGGGATTGCCGGGGTGGCGCTGGCCCTTTTCGGCAGCATCAACAGCCGCAACGCGTTGTTTCTGGTCGCCCTGTTCGGGGCGCTGGCGCTACCGCTTTATGGGCTTTCGGTCGCGCACGCCAATGACAGGCTGCCGCGCGAAATGTTTATCGAGGCGTCGGCGACGCTTCTGTTCCTGAATGCCTTCGCATCCGTTCTGGGCCCGACGATCGCCGCCCTGATCACGGTGCACGAAGGCTCCTCCGCGCTTTTCCTCTATACGGCGGCGGTTCATTTCGCGCTGGCGATATTCGCCTTTGCTCGCCTGCGGGTTGCCGAACGGCCGCCCGAAGAAACACGCGAGCCTTATGCCCCGGTTCCGCAGGCCACCGTTGCCGCCCTCGAACTCGATCCCCGCGGGCCGGAAGCGCCGGAGGCCGAGCCCGGGCGTTAGAGCGCTCACCGTTCATGGAATCGGTGAGCGCTCAAAGTTCTTGGGTGATCGCAATTCCGGACGGAAAACCGGTTCCCACTTTTCCTGGAATTGCTCTGAAGCCCTATTCGTTTTCGTTGTCGCTATCGCTATCGCTATCGGCCGGCGGTTCATCCGCCGCCGCGGGCACCGTGTCTTCCAGCGGTTGCAGGGTTTCGCCACGCTTGATCGCCTGTTGCATCTGGCGTTCGCGGCGTTGCGCCACGCGGCTGACCGCCAGATCAAGCTCAAGCTGTGTGCAAAGCCCGAGCGTCACCGGATCCACCGCCTTGATGTTTTGCACGTTCCAGTGCGAGCGCTCGCGGATTTTCTGGATCGTCGCCTTGGTGGTGCCGATCAGCTTGATGATGTCGGGATCGGTGAATTCCGGATGGTTGCGCAGAATCCAGTAGACGGCATCCGGCTTGTCCTGCCGCTTCGACACCGGTGTGTAGCGCGGTGCCTTCTTGGTCTTCACGGCCGGGATCTTGTATTTCGGCGGCGCCATTTTCAGCCGCAGCTTGGGATCTTTTTCCGCCGCCTCGATCTGCTCACGGGTCAACTGGCCGGCGGCCATTGGGTCCTGGCCCTTGATGCCCTTCGCCACGTCCTCGTCGGCGATGCCTTTCACCTCCAGCGGGTGCAGCCCGCAGAAATCGGCAATCTGCTCAAAGGTGAGCGAGGTGTTGTCGACCAGCCAGACAGCGGTCGCCTTTGGCATCAATGGTTTGTCGGCCATAATCTTTCCTTTCCGGTGGAGCCCTTTCCGGGCCCCGCCCGCTCTCAAGACACTAAGCCTATCGAGAATTGGCCGCCTTCTTACCCGGATAGGCGGCCAAGGAAAAGAGTTCTCCTTACGGCGTCAGGAGAATCTTGCCGATATTGGCCCCGCCCGCCATGCGGGCATGGGCGGGCCCGGCTTCGGCCAGCGGAAATATGCGGTCGATCACCGGTCTGACCCGGCCCGCCGCGATCAGGGGCCAGACCTCGCGCGCCAGCGCATCGCGGATCGCACCTTTTTCGGCATTGCTGCGGGCCCGCAAGGTGGTTCCAAAATGGCTCAGCCGTTTCATCAGCATGGAGCCATAATTGACGTCGGCCACCATGCCCTTCTGAAAGGCGATGTTCACGATGCGGCCCCAGATCGCCGCGGCCCGGAAATTCCGTTCGATATAGTCTCCGCCCACCATGTCCAGGATGACATCGATGCCCTTTCCGCCAGTGGCGTCCTTGGTCACGGCCACGAAGTCTTCTTCGCGGTAATTGATGGCGCGGGTAGCCCCCAGTTTTTCACAGGCCGCGCATTTTTCCACGCTGCCGGCGGTGGCGAATACGGTATGGCCGCGGGCATTGCAGAGCTGGATTGCCGCGGTGCCGATGCCGCTCGATCCGCCGTGGATCAGAACCGTCTCACCGGTTTTCAGCCGTGCCGAATCCATCAGGTTGGTCCACACCGTGAAATGAACCTCGGGAAGGGCTGCGGCATCGGCCAGTGCAACGCCTTTGGGAACCGGCAGCACGCAAAGTTCCGATGCGATGGCGTATTCGGCATAGCCGCCGCCGGGCAGGAGCGCACAGACCGCCTCGCCCACCTGAAACTGTGTGACGCCCTGGCCGGTTTCCACGACCTCTCCCGAAACTTCGAGGCCGAGGGTATCCGGTGCGCCCGGCGGCGGGGGATAGGCGCCGCGCACCTGCGCCAGATCGCCCCGGTTGATGCCGGCGGCCGCAACCTTGATCAGCACCTCACCCGCCTTGGGCGATGGCGTGGGCAGCTCCGCCAAGACGAGTGCCGGTTCCCCGTTTTTGGTTTCGACCCGAATTGCCTTCATGTTCCTGCACCGCCGTTTTATGTTTGCACGTCACACTATAGAGCGTTTCACCGCATCGGGAGTGTAAACGGTGGCAATCGATCCGGAAGACCTGATCCCCCGCAAAACCGCGGCCGCAATCGTGCCGGGTGAGGATCTGTCCACCCTGTCCGAGCATGAACTCACCGCGCGTATCGCCGTTCTGGAAGGGGAGATCGGTCGCTGCCGCGCAGCCATCGCGGCCCGCCAGGAAACCCGCAAATCCGCCGACGGTTTCTTCAAGCGCTGAGCGCCAGCCAGCCTGTTATCGTTAAGAGGCCGGGCCCGCGAATATTAGCCATGATGACAGAAGTTGTGAGAATCCACCTCTGTTCATCGAATGGATGCTTCTCGCGCGCGGGCAGTCTTGCTAGCGTCCGCCTGCCGTGATCGCCGGGAGTGCGCGTATGACCATTGCCGATTCCGAGATGGAGACTTTGCCGACGCACGACATTCGTGCCTTTGCGGGGTCTGCCGTGTTCGATCGCACTTTCGATGAAGGCATGGCCCTGGTTGAGGAGACCGCGCGCTATCTCGATGGTCCGGGGCGGGATGAATCGCGCGATCTGCCGCGCAAGGCCGCCATGCTCTATGCCGGAGAAAGCATGCGCGTCACCACGCGGCTGATGCAGGCGGCAAGCTGGCTTCTGGTTCAGCGCGCGGTGCATGACGGCGAAATGAGCATCGATGATGCAAGCGGCGAACGCTATCGCCTCGGCTCAAAGGAAATCTGTTTCGGCGGGCGCGAGGAGGGGCTTGACCTTCTGCCGCTGACGTTGCGCGATCTGCTCAAGCGCAGCGACAATCTTTATCGCCGCATTGCCCGCCTGGATGATGAACTGTTCGGCGTGGCCACGCGCGGTGCCGGCGTGCAGGCACATTTCGACCGCCTGCAGCGCAGCTTCGGTGAAGGCAGCGCCTGAAGGGCGCCTGCGCACCTTATTTCTTCACGAATTCCGCGAAACGCTTGTTGAAGCGCGTCAGCCGCCCGCCGCGATCCAGCAATTGCTGCTGGCCGCCGGTCCAGGCCGGATGGGTGCCGGGATCGATGTCGAGCGTCAGTTTCTGATCGGGCTCGCCCCAGGTGGTGCGCGTCCTGTAGGTTGTGCCGTCGTTCAGAACGACATTCACGAAATGATAATTTGGGTGAATGCCCTTTTTCATGGCATGACCTTTCCGCTGGCGCCCCGAAGGCTGACCTCAATCGATGAGGCCGCGGCTTATAAGTGATCGCGGGGCATCAGGCAAGTCGCGGCGATGGGTCCCGTTCGCACGGCCGTCCAGATGGTTTATAGCGGACTTCGCTGAGGGTTTTCCGGGCAGATATGGCGCAACAGGGCCAGGAGTACGCAGCCGAAGTGCAACGGGTGGCCGCCGGCCGGGTCAAAAGCCGATCGCTGCGCCCGCTTCGCCAGTTGCTGCCGTTTCTTCTTCCTTACAAATGGTACGTGCTGGGCGCGATGCTGGCGCTTCTGTGCTCGTCCGCCGCAACGCTGGTGGTCCCCTATTACGTCCGCGGCATGATCGACCACGGTTTCAACGCCGATGACGCGGACCGGGTCGGCAGCTATTTCTTCGCCCTGATATCGGTGGCCGGTCTGCTCGCGGTGGCGACCGGGGTGCGCTACTACTTCGTGACCTGGCTGGGCGAGCGGGTGATCGCCGATGTCCGGCGCGCCGTGTTCGACCATGTTCTGTTGCTGACGCCGGCTTTTTACGAACAGACGCGGACAGGCGAGGTGCTCTCCCGTCTGACCGCCGATACCACCCTGATCCAGACGGTGATCGGCTCATCGGCGTCTGTCGCATTGCGCAATCTGGTGATGCTGATCGGCGCGCTGATCATGCTGTTCTTCACCAGCCTGAAACTGACCATGCTGGTGCTGGCCGGTGTGCCGCTGGTGATGATCCCGCTGATCCTGTTCGGGCGCTGGATTCGGACCTTGAGCCGCAAGAGCCAGGATACCGTGGCCGATACCAGTGCGCGGGCCAGCGAAACGCTGAACGCGGTCCAGACCGTGCAGGCCTTTACCCACGAAACGGTCGACCGCGCGGCCTTCGCGAAAGATGTCGAGATTTCCTTCGACGTTGCGGTGCTGCGCACCAAGGCGCGGGCCGCGATGACGGCCGTGGTGATCTTCGCGGTGTTCGCCATGGTGGTCGGCGTGCTATGGGCGGGCGCGCGCGATGTGCTGGCCGGAACCATGACCGGCGGCGCGCTCAGCCAGTTCATTCTTTACGCCGTTTTCGTGGCCAATGGCTTCGGCTCCTTGAGCGAGACCTATGGCGAATTGCAGCGCGCGGCGGGCGCCTCCGAAAGGCTGGCCGAACTCCTGGCCGCCACACCGGACGTGCATGTGCCGGAGAAGCCGCGGTCGTTTCCCGCGCCGGCGCATGGCAAGGTCGTGTTTGAGGATGTGGTCTTTCACTATCCTTCGCGCCCCGATACGGCGGCGCTGGATGGTTTTTCCCTCGCCCTCGATGCGGGGGAGGCGGTGGCGCTTGTCGGCCCCTCGGGGGCCGGAAAATCCACCGTGTTCCAGTTGCTGTTGCGGTTTTATGCCCCGCAATCGGGCCATATTCTGTTTGACGGTGTGGATATCGCGGCGGCCGATCCGGCCGCGCTTCGCCGCAATATCGCGCTAGTGGCGCAGGACCCGGTTATTTTCTCCGGCAGCATTGCCGACAATATCCGCTATGGCCACCCCGATGCGGACGACGGCGCCGTGCGCAAGGCGGCGCAGGCGGCGGCCGCAGAGGAATTCATCGTCGGCCTGCCCGATGGCTACAACACGCGGGTGGGGGAACGCGGGGTGACCTTGTCCGGCGGCCAGCGTCAGCGCCTTGCCATTGCGCGCGCGCTTCTGCGCGATGCGCCCTTGCTGTTGCTGGATGAGGCAACATCGGCGCTCGATTCCGAGAATGAGCGTCTGGTTCAGATCGGGTTGCAGAATCTGATGGCCGGGCGCACCACCTTTGTCATCGCCCATCGCCTTTCCACCATCCAGAAGCTGAAGCGGATCGTGGTGATGGATCAGGGCCGTATCGTCGCCGAGGGCAGCCATGCCGAATTGATCCGGGGCGGCGGCCTTTATGCCCGTCTGGCCGATTTGCAATTCTCAAGCGCGATGGCGCTGACGGGTTGAGAGTGCTGCCTGACCTTACGCCAGTTTACGCCCTGCCATCTTCTCCAGCACGTTGATCGGCGCGCGTTCCGGCGCAGCCATTGCTGCAACGTCCAGGTGGAAGGTCTGCTCCAGCACGAATTGCCCCGCCATCGCTGCGTGCATCACCCGGTCGGTGAAACAGAGCCAGGTCGATTGTGCGGGAAAGCTGACTTCCGTCTGCGGCGCATTTTTCTGATAGGCATCGTCCAGCTTGGCCTGATCGTGCAGGCCAAGCATCAGGTTGTCGTATGGGCTTCTCACGCCATGCGTGGCCCGGACCGCGGCCAGCACCCAGTTCTTGAGCACGATGGGCTCGCGCACCCGCGGCAGGATCTTCTGTGCCATATCCTCAAACGGTTCGCCCACGCGCCAGATGCGCGGTTTGCCGTGCGGGTTGATGTTGCTGAACAGCCTGAGGATGCGCCGCCCCCGCATCGGGCGTGTCGGAAACGCATCGACATGCAGGCGGGTGTCGTCCTTGATCGGCGAATAGGCGCGGCCCGCGATTTCCGCCGGGCGATAGGATGTGCGGGCGCGTTCCAGACTGGCCGCGTAACGCGGAAACAGGCTGCTCACCAATGTGGTGGCCTGCCGGGCAAAGCGCTCCATCAGATGGCGCAGGGCTTCGCGCTGCTCATCCGCGCCCGCGCTGTGCTTGATCTGCCCGTCCGGGCCGAGGCTCACATTCTTGGCGTGGCCGCCCAGAAATTCAGGCGACAGCAGCCCCTGTTCGGATTGCGGTAGCGGGAATGCGAGATGGGGAAGCAAGAGAACCTTTCCCCCTTCAAGTGCCGTGATCGCTTCATCCTGCAGCACCGCATCCGGTTCGGGGTCCCAGCGGTTACAGGCAATGGAGAAAAGCGTTTGCATTGCCCGTTACCTGTGCCCTTTGCCTGATTTGCACGCGATCATGACCTCACCTTTATAGAGGCCGCGGCAGCGTCTGCGTCAATGGCGGAATTGAGGGGTTTTTGTGGCCGCTAGGCCCGGGCAAGGCGGACCATTCCGTGCAGCAGCGCCAATGCCGTCAGATATGCAAACGCAAGCGGCGCGTATAACAGAAAGGGCAGCGGCCAGAGATTGGATTCCTGGGTGAATGCCACAAGGCACCACAGCGCGATCGGCACGGTCGCGATCAGGGGAACCAGTGCGGCCTTGCGCCAGCCGCCGCGATAAAACGGCGGCAGAACAGCCTGCAGGATGAGATAGCCGGGCGGCCCGGCCATCAGCAGGGCATCGAACAGGGTGTCGCTCATCCGCGCGACGCTGGCGATCAGGCGGCCTGTTCGGTCTCCGGATCGCGCAGCACATAGCCGCGGCCCCAGACGGTCTCGATATAATTGTCGCCGCTGGTCGCCGCCGCGAGTTTCTTGCGCAGCTTGCAGATGAAAACGTCGATGATCTTCAGTTCCGGCTCGTCCATCCCGCCGTAAAGATGGTTCAGGAACATTTCCTTGGTCAGCGTGGTGCCCTTGCGCAGCGAGAGCAGTTCCAGCATCTGATATTCCTTGCCGGTCAGGTGCACGCGGCTGCCATCCACCTCCACCGTCTTGGCGTCCAGATTGACGGTCAGCTTGCCGGTGGTGATGACGGACTGTGAATGGCCCTTGGAGCGGCGCACCACGGCCTGAATGCGGGCGACCAGCTCGTCCTTGTGGAACGGCTTGGTCATGTAATCGTCGGCGCCAAAGCCCAGCGCGCGAACCTTTGCCTCGACAATGGCGTTGCCGGAGAGGATCATCACCGGCGTCTGTACCTTGGCAAGCCGCAGGCTCTTCAAAACCTCGAAGCCGCTCATGTCCGGCAACTGCAGGTCGAGTACGACTATGTCGTAGTCATACAATTTACCGAGATCGATACCTTCTTCACCGAGATCGGTTGTGTAGACGTTGAATCCTTCGCTCCGCAGCATCAGTTCGATACTGCGCGCCATCGCGCTATCGTCTTCGATCAGCAGTACACGCATTCCTCAGGCCCCTTGGTCGCACGGCACCCCCGCCGGCTTGGTTACCGAATGGGAAAACACTAGGCGAGAATGGTTAACATCCGCTTTCCCATCTTGAAAAGCCTTCATGTGACGCGAAGGCCTCTTAACCGGCATTATTCTTCTTCCGCGCATCCCATTGATTCATCTCGTTAAGTTTACCCGCACTTAAATCCTTCGCCTCAAGATGTGTCTTTCGCGGGGCAGGTCCTGGCCTGCCGGAAGGGTCTTATGCAGGCGCTTTTAGAAGAGATTGAGGCAATTCAGCCACTTAGGCGGTTCGGCCGGGTCGCCCGGATCGAAGGATTGTCGGTCGAAATCACCGGCGCGGCGGGTGCGATCAGCCTTGGCGGGCAGGTTCGCCTTACCGGATCGGGCGGCCGCCAGATCCCCTGCCAGGTGGTGGGATTTCGCGATGGCCGGGCCCTTGTCATGCCGCTTGGCATGATCGACGGGGTCACTTTGGGCGCCCGGGCGGAGTTTGATGACCGCCCCGCCACGATTTTTCCGTCCCGCGCCTGGCTTGGCCGGGTGCTGGATGCTTTTGGCCGCCCGACGGATGGCAAGGGGCCGCTGCCGCAAGGCGCGGTTGCCTATCCCGTCCGGGCTGCGCCGCCACCGGCGGCGGCGCGCGCACGGGTGGGGGCCAAGCTCGACCTCGGTGTTCGCGCGCTCAATGCTTTTGTCACCTGCGCGCAAGGGCAGCGCATGGGCATCTTCGCGGGCTCCGGCGTCGGCAAATCGACCCTGCTCGCCATGCTTGCCCGCAATACGGCCGCCGATGCCATCGTCATCGCGCTGGTTGGCGAACGCGGCCGCGAATTGAAAGAGTTCATCGAGGACGACCTCGGTGAAGAGGGTCTGAAACGCAGCGTGGTGATCGCCGCCACGTCGGATGAACCGGCACTGGTGCGCCGCCAGTCGGCCTATGCCGCCATGGCGGTTGCCGAGAAGCTGCGTGACGAGGGGCTGGACGTTCTTCTGTTGATGGACAGCGTCACCCGTTTCGCAATGGCACAACGTGAAATCGGGTTGTCCGCAGGCGAGCCACCGGCCTCGAAGGGCTACACGCCCACCGTATTCGCGGAACTTCCGCGTCTTCTTGAGCGCGCGGGGCCCGGCCTTCATGGGCGCCCCGGCTCCATCACCGGTCTTTTCACCGTGCTGGTGGAAGGCGACGATCATAATGAACCGGTCGCCGATGCGGTGCGCGGCATTCTGGACGGCCATATCGTGCTGGAACGCGCCATTGCGGAGCGCGGGCGTTTCCCGGCCATTAACGTGCTGAAATCGGTCTCGCGGGTGATGCCCGGCTGTAACAGTGGTGAAGAGCAAGCAATCGTAAACGCTGCCCGTGCACCATTGGCCATCTATGAAGACATGGCCGAACTGATCCGCCTTGGGGCATACAAGGTTGGCACAAATGTTGAAGTGGATGGAGCCATCAAGGTTTATCCGCAGCTCGAATCCTTTTTGGCACAGAAGAAAGAGGAACGGGCCACTTTGGAAGAAGGCTACACCGCGCTCGACGGCATTATGCGCGGGGCAATGGGTGAGGGTAGAACATGAAACGCGCCGATACGATGTTGCGTGTGAAACGGTTCCGCGTCGATGAGCTGAAACGCCAGATCGCGACACTGGAAGCCATGCACGCAGACCTTGAACGCAAAATGGCGGACCTGGATGAAAGCGTGACGCGCGAGCGTCAGCGCGCCAATGATTCCGATATCGGCCGGCTTGCATTCCCGTCCTTCGTCCGTTCGATCGAAACCCGCCGCGACAATCTGCGCGTGACTTTGAAAGAACTGGAGCGGGAGCGCGCCGACGCACAATCCGCATTGTCGAGCGCGTTCCAGGATCTCAAGAGTTTCGAACTGGCTGCCGAGCAGCAGAACCGCCGTGCCCAGGAAGCCGAGGCCCGCCGCGCCCAGGCCCAACTCGACGAAATGGCCCTTGTGCGGCACTTGAGAAAATACGCCCTGCGGCAGGCCTGATTGCGCGAGAATGGCGAGTAGCGAATAAGCAGCCGGCTTTTTACCCATCGCTCCCTGCGCCTATTTCCGACCTCGTTCGATGCATTGCCATCGCGTTCTTCGAGGCTGACATCTGCCATGATCGTGATGATTCTGGGCAGGTCGCCTTTGCGCTGGGGTTTCGTCATGACGCGATGATGCCGTTGCCGCTATGATGTCTCAGAGAGAAGGAGTGACGAACCTTGGCAAGCGGACACATGCTTTCTCACGATCAGGCAAAACGTTATTACGACGTGTTGGGTGCGGGCCTCGACAGGCAGGGCTTTTTTGAAGGCCCCCCGCTTCGCGATCTTGCACGACATCTCGATCTGGAAGCCTGCAAGGCCGTCGGTGAATTTGGAAGCGGCACCGGTCGATTTGCCGAAGAGCTGCTGACTTCGCTACTGCCGCAGGGTGCGACTTATGTCGGCGTCGATGTAAGTAGCGTCATGGTTGCATTGGCCCAAAAACGGCTTGCGCGCTTTGCTGATCGGGCAGAAATCCTTCAATCGGATGGCACGATCCGCATCGACCGCCCCGATAGCGCACTCGATTGCCTCGTTTCGTCGTTCGTGATGGACCTTCTTTCCGATACTGATATACGACTCTTTCTGGAGGAAGCGCATCGGCTTTTGCGACCCGGCGGACAGATCGGCCTGGTCAGCTTGACCAAAGGCTCGACGGCGGCCTCGCGGGCGGTGACGGTCATGTGGAGCTTGTTGCACAGGATTTCGCCCTGGATCGTGGGCGGGTGTCGGCCCATTGAGATTTCGCCTTTTCTGAAAGCGCGGCAATGGCAACTCGAGTATCGCAATATTGTCACGCCTTATGCTTTGGCGTCCGAGATTGTCGTTGCACGCAGGCTGTAAAAGGGGAGATAGCCGCCTTCGCCCGAGCCGCCGCGCCCAGGCCCAACTCGACGAAATGGCCCTTGTGCGGCACTTGAGAAAATACGCCCTGCGGCAGGCCTGATCCCCAAGCCGGATTTCGCGGTCCGCCCGCCTGTGACACAATGAACATTCGGGCTGTGATTCGCGGGGGCTGCGCGGGTGGCGATAATGACGCCGCAGGATGGAATGCCGGATCAGTTCGGCCGGTTCGCCATTGTGCTGCTTGCGCTCGCGTCTTTGTTCAGCCTCCTTCGTTATGGCTTGTTCGCCGATTTCATGTTCTGGATTCTGGTCTCCGGCGGTGTTGCGCTGACACTTTTCAGTGTCGTCGCCCGCCCCCTTGGGTCGCCACGGCGTGAAACCTGGTTTGCCGCCATGCTTTGTGCCGCGTTGCTTGTTTCCGTTCTCACACCATTGGCCGACGGCCGCCTCGCATTGCGATAGGCGGGAGATTTGACATGTCTTTTGCGGAACGAATTGCGCCGCTGCTGGGGCGGCTTGCGATTGCGTGGTATCTGGTGACGCGGGCGCTTGATTATGCAGGCAACTGGCACGGCACCATGACCTTGATGGTGGAGCATCGGATTCCCGTGCCGCAATTGCTGCTTCTGCTGGCGTTGCTGCTGATTTTTCTGGGCGTGGCATCGCTGGTGCTCGGCTTTCATACCCAGCATGGGGCGATGGCGCTGTTTGCGTTCATGTTGCTGGTGGCCCTGTTCATCCACAATTTCTGGACGATGGCCGATCCGGCTTTGCGGGCTACGGCGCGCCAGCTTTTTGCCCGCGATGTTCTTTTGATGGCTGCGTTGCTGCTGGTGGTGGGGCAGGGGCCGGGCCGCTTCGCGATCGACAATGCCGGCAAGGGCGGCCGCAAGAAGGGCGGTTGATCGTTCGCCTTACCGTCTATCGCGCCTGCGCACGCTTCGCGGCGGCTTTGGCTGCGCTGCTCCTTGCCTTCAATCGCTCTGCAATATCCGAAATGGCTTTGGCCGCTGCCGATTGGGGATAGAGCGTCATCAACGGCGTTTGCCGTTTCACCGCCACCATGGCGTGGGGATCGCGCGGTACGAAGCCGAGATAGTCCGGCTCCAGTTTCAGGAATGTTCTGGCCGATGCGATCAGGGCACCTGACGCGCGCCGTCCTTCCTGTTCACCCACCGCCATGTTGACCAGCAGTGATGGCCGTCGCCCGACGGCGATTTTCGCGAGGCGCTTGGTAAAGGCATAGGTATCGGTCAGCGCCGCGGGATCTGGCGTCATTACCAGCAGGTTTTCATCTGCACCGGCCGCGAGGCACAGCACCATCGCGTCGACACCGGCCGCCAGATCCAGGATCACGCGGTCGTAATCCGTCATGCGCAGGCTGATCAGCAATTGCCGCGCGCCCTGTTCGCCCGCATCGGCCAGCACGCCCGATCCGGCCGGCGCGGCCAGAAGATCGAATCCGCCGCGTGCGCCCGCGCCACCTGCAACCGGAACAATCGCTTTCTCGACCGTCGTCCGCCCGCTCAGCACGGCGGCCATATCGCCACTGTGGCTCAGGTCCAGATGCAGCGCGGCATTGGCAAGGCCGAGGTCGCCATCGCAGAGCAGCACGCGCTCCCCCGTATGCGCCAGCGCCTGCGCCAGCGAAACCGCGATCAGGGTTTTGCCGGTTCCACCTTTGCCGGAACCGATGGCGGTCACGACCGGAAATCCGAAAGCGTCTTTCAGCGATGTCATTGTGTGCTTCCCCGGTCCGGATTGAGGCTGTGCGCTTGCAGAAGAGTCCGTGCCAGCGATAGCGGTGTCAGTGTTTCAAGGCCGCCCGCCACAAAGGCGGAGCGTGTGATATGGGCGAGCGGTACGCCCCTGGTCGCCGCCGCCAGAAGCGCGCCCAGCCGCCGTGCCAGGTCAACGCCCGTGACGATCACGCGGCCGGCGCCTGCATTTTTCAGGGCGTTTACAGTTTCGGCGGCTTCTTCGGCATCCATGGTGGCGGGCACCACGCCGGCAACCTCCAGCCCGTCGAGACCGGCAAGGGCCGCGAACGCCGTGCGCGCCTTGGCATCGCGTACATCGAAACCGGCGGTATCGATGATGGTCACGGCATCGGCGCGCACACCTTCGGCAAGGATCTGCGGCAGGGCTTCGGCCGTACCCGCGACCACGAAACGGGCGTCGAGATGTTTGGCGAACGTTTCCAGGCGGGCGACGGCGCCGGCGCCATCGGCATCGGCCGCCACCAGTGTCACATCGCGTCCGGCAAGGCGGGCATGCGCCGCGATCTTGGCGGCAACGGCGGATTTTCCTGCCCCATGCGGCCCGCAAAGCAGAACGGCTTTCATCTGGCTGGGGTGGAACGGGGCCGACGGCATGCGCATGTCGAGCGCGGCAGCGAGTGCCAATGTCATGTCGGGAAGGCCGGATTTCTCCGCCGCCTCCGCAATGGCGTGGGCCAGTGCTTCCGGCGCGCGGTGGCGATGCAGAATGGAAAGCAATTCGGCACGGTTGAAATTGCGTGGCGCGGGCCTTGGGTTGCCGCCTTCACCGCGAATGCGGCGGATCATGCTTTCGCGCACACTGTCCTGCAGATCGGGCAGGATCACGGGCGGCACGGATTGATCGCCAACCTCGCCCTGCCGCTGCTCCTGCTGCAGGGTTTGCGCGGCTTCTTCCAGCGCGGCATCCTGCTCCGGCTCGTCCAGTGCGGCACGCACCAGAAGGCCGCCATGTTTGGCGCGCTGGCTGGAAATGATGATGGCGTCCGGCCCCATCTCGGCGCGCACGTCGGCCAGCGCCTCTTTCATGCTGTTGGCGACGAAGGTTTTCAGGCGCATGGCTTAGACCTGCCCCAACGTGCGCAGCTTGACGCTGGCATGGATTTCGTTTTGCGACATCACGGCGGTTTGCGGGCGGAAGCGTTCGACGATGGAGCGCACAAAGGGGCGGATCTGCGGGCTGGTCAACAGCACCGGCACATCGCCCTGTTGCCCCGCTTCGTCGAAGCGTTCGCGCACCGTGGTGATGAATTGCTGTAGCTGCGATGGCGCCATCGCCAATTGGCGGTCTTCGCCCTGCCCGACAATGGATTCGGCAAAGGCCTGTTCCCATCCGGGCGACAGCGCGATCAACGGCAGATAGCCACCAACCGAAAGATATTGATGGCAAAGCTGGCGCGCCAGCCGCGCGCGCACATGCTCGCTGATATAAAGCGTGTTCTTGGTGTGGCCCACCGCTTCGGCGATACCTTCGAGGATCGAGGGCAGGTCGCGGATCGAAACCCGTTCGGCCAGAAGCGTTTGCAACACGCGCTGAATGCCGGTGATCGCGATCTGCGACGGGATCAGTTCGTCGACCAGCTTCTTCTGCTCCGGCTGCAATTCGTCCAGCAGCTTCTTGGTTTCGGCATAGGAAAGAAGCTCGCTCATATTGGATTTGAGCACTTCGGTCAGGTGCGTGGTCAGCACCGTGCCGGGATCGACCACGGTCAGCCCGCGGAACGAGGCTTCCTCGCGCAGGCTTTGCGCGATCCATGTTGCCGGCAAACCGAAGGCCGGTTCGGTGGTGTGCGTTCCCGGCAGGTCGATCGGGCGGCCCTGCGGGTCCATGGTCAGGAGATGGCCGGGGAACAGTTCGCCGCGCCCGGCCTCCATCTCCTTCACCCGGATGACATATTCGTTGGCGCCCAACTGCATGTTGTCGAGGATGCGCACACTCGGCATCACGAAGCCCATCTCCTGCGCCAACTGGCGGCGCAGCGCCTTGATCTGGTCGGTGATGCGCTGGCCCTTCACATCGTTGATCAGCGGCAACAGGCCATAGCCCAGTTCCACCCGCAACAGGTCGAGCGCCAGCGCATTGCCGATCGGCTCTTCCTTCGGGGCGGCTTCGGCCTGCGCCTTTTCTTCGGCGGCAACCGCTTCGGCCCGTTCTTCGTCCTTGCGTTTGTAGGCCAGCCAGGCAAGCCCGCCGGTGGCGGCCGAAAGGCCCGCGAACACCAGTGTCGGCATGCCGGGCAGCACGGCGACCACGCCCATCACCGCAGCCGCCATGCCGAGCGCCTGCGGATAGAAGGACAACTGGCCGATCAGCGCCTTGTCGGTGGCGCCTTCGACACCGGCCTTGGATACCATCAGGCCCGCCGCGGTCGAGATGATCAGGGCCGGCATCTGGCTCACCAGCCCGTCACCCACCGTCAGCAGGGTGAAGGTGTGGGTGGCATCCATGAAGCTCATGCCTTCCTGAGCCACCGCGATGATGATGCCGCCGACGATGTTGATCGCCACGATCAGAAGGCCGGCGATCGCATCGCCGCGCACGAATTTGGAGGCGCCGTCCATCGCGCCGAAGAAGTTGGATTCGGATTCGAGTGTCTTGCGTCTGGTGCGCGCCTCTTTCTCGTCGATCAGCCCGGCGGAAAGATCGGCGTCGATCGCCATCTGCTTGCCCGGCATCGCGTCCAGGGTGAAGCGCGCGGCCACTTCGGCGATGCGCCCAGAACCCTTGGTGATGACCACGAAATTCACGATCACCAGGATCACGAATACGATCAGGCCGATCACGAAGTTGCCCTGCATGATCAGCTTGCCGAAAGCCTGGATCACATAACCGGCGGAATCGGTGCCGCTGCTGCCATGCGACAGGATCAGCCGGGTGGAGGCGAGGTTCAGCGCCAGCCTGAGCATAGTGCTGATCAGAAGCACGGCCGGGAACGAGCTGAATTCCAGCGGCTTGCGGATGAACACCGCCGTCATCAGGATCAGGATCGAAAGCGACAGCGAAAAGGCAAGGCTGATATCCAGAAGCCAGGCCGGTAGCGGCAGGATCAGGACGATCAGGATCGCCATGATGCCGATGGCGAGCGCCAGGTCGCTGCGCTTGAGCATTGCAAGCAAGGTGGCCGGGTCCAGTTTGAACCCGGTGCCCGCGTTCGGCAGGGCTGCGCTTGTGGTGGCTTCGGCCATGGGTGTTCAGATCGCCTGTTTCAGCTTGGCTCTGTTATCCGGCCAGCCGTGTTTCGCCCGGATTGGGAATGGCAAGGCCCGACTGGCTGTATTCCCGCAGCTTGTTGCGCAATGTGCGGATCGAGATGCCGAGAATATTGGCGGCGTGGGTGCGGTTGCCCAGGCAATGGTCCAGCGTGTCCAGGATCAGATCGCGCTCAACCTCCGCCACCGTGCGGCCGACAAGACCGCGCGTCACCACGGCCGCGTTTTCAATGGCCAACTGCACCGCGCCGCCCGGCTGGCTTGTGATGCCGTTGCCGACCTGCGTGCCATCGGGTAGGCGGATCGCTTCCGGTACGATTTCGCCGCCGGTCGAGAGCAGCACGGCACGGTGGATGGTGTTTTCCAGTTCGCGGACATTGCCGCGCCAGGGATGGGAAATCAGCAGCCGCTCGGTCACTGCCGCAATCGGGCGGTGCGGCACGCTGTTGGCTTCCGCATATTTGTGGGCGAAGTGCCGGGCCAGCGCCAGAATATCCTTCGGGCGTTCGCGCAAGGCGGGCAGGCGCAGATTGACCACGTTCAGCCGGTAAAGCAGGTCTTCGCGGAAGGTGTTGTGCCGCACCGCTTCGGCCAGATCGCGGTTCGATGTCGCGATGATGCGGATGTTGACCTTGACCGGCTTGGTGCCGCCGACGCGGTCGATCTCGCGTTCCTGAATGGCGCGCAGAAGTTTTGCTTGCAGGCGCGCATCCATCTCGCTGATTTCGTCCAGCAGAAGGGTGCCGCCATCGGCCTCCTCGAACTTGCCGACGCGGCGCGCGATGGCGCCGGTGAAGGCGCCCTTCTCATGGCCGAACAATTCGGATTCGAGAAGGTTTTCAGGGATAGCCGCACAATTGACCGAAATGAAGGGCTTGTCGGCGCGGGCCGATTTCTTGTGGATGTAACGCGCCATCACCTCCTTGCCGGTACCGGATTCGCCGGTGATCAGGATGGAGGCTTCGCTTCCCGCTACCTGATCGGCCAGTGCCAGCACCGCGCTCATCGCTTCGTCTTCGTGGATAAGCTGATGGCTTTCGTCTGCCACGGCGGCCAGCACGGCTGCGATCAATTCGGGGTCCGGCGGCAGCGGCAGATATTCCTTGGCACCGGCGCGGATCGCATCCACCGCGCGGCGCGCATCGGTTCCAATGCCGCAAGCGACCACGGGTGTGCAGATGCGTTCGGCGGCGAGGCCGCGCACCAATTGCCCGATGTCGAGGGTGACGTCCGCCATGGCAAGATCGGCACCACGCCCGGACCGGAGTTCGGCCAGCGCCATTTCGATGTTGCCGGCGTGGGTGACTTTGGCACCGCGCTCGATCGCGATCTTGGTGGCCAGCCCAAGCTGGCCCTGCAATTGCCCGACGATGAGAAGACGCATGGTCCCGTTTCCTTGTCTTATGATTGTCCGGTCTTGATGATTTCGGTCATGGTCACGCCAAGCCGGTCTTCCACCAGAACCACTTCACCGCGTGCAACCAGGCGGTCGTTCACATAAATATCGATTGCTTCGCCCACCTTGCGGTCCAGCTCCACAATCGTGCCTTTGCCGAGCTTCAGAAGCGAACTGACTTCCATGGCGGATTTGCCAAGCACGGCCGATACCGTCACCGGAACATCGAACACCGCTTCCAGATCGGAGGAGGAGCGCTTGGTTTCATTGTCCGGCGCCGCATCGGATTCGAGCAGCGCAGGCGCACCCCCTTGCGGCTGTTCCTGTCCCAGGTCCGGCAGATCGACTTCATCATTGCCTGCCATGATTATTCCTCCGTCGACGAATGGGTGATGTGATTGAAGCGCCGCGCGATGGTGTCGGTGAGGGCTGCTTCAAGCGCCTGTGCCGAGCGTTCCGCGCCGCCGCCGCGCCATTCGATACGGCAATCCGCACCCTGAATGGCGGCTTCGGGTGAAATCTGGATGCGGCCTTCGAAACCTTCTTCATGGGCGATATCGGTGATTTTCGCCTGCAGGGCTTCGGCCACTTTCGGATTGGTGCGCAGAATGATGCGCGGTTCGCCGATCGCCTGGTGCAGGGACTGGCGCAACGCCATCTCCACTTCGGCTTCCGGCATGGCTTCCAGCGCATTGCGGGCAAGGGTTTTGGCTGCCACCAGGGCAAGGCGCGCGGCATCGGCGCGCACGCCTTCAATATCGGCCTTCGCGTATGCGATCGCCGAACGCAGCGCCACGGCGGCCTCGCTGGTTGCGGCCGCCACGGCCTCCAGCGCGCGCACTTCGCCGGCCTTCACGCCCATGGCATGGGCTTCGGCCTGCAACTGATCGATCTCGGCCTGGGTCAGCGCCTTTTTCTGGCGCGCGCGGGCCGCGTCCGAAACCACATCGGTCTTTTCGGTGAAAACCGTGTCGAAGGTGAATTTGCGCGCGTTCATCAATAGACCAGCTCGTCTTCGCCCTGTTTGTTGGCGATCATGATTTCACCCTTGTTGGCGAGGTCCTTGGCCGTGTTGACCATGCGCATCTGCGCTTCATCCACATCCTTGAGCCGCACGGGGCCCATCGCTTCCATATCCTCGCGCAGGATTTTTCCGGCGCGTTCGCTCATGTTGGAGAAGAAGGTGTCGCGCAGCGTGTCGGTGGCACCCTTCAGGGCCAGGGCCAGCTTGTCCTTCTCCACATTGCGCAACAGGGTCTGGATCGAGCCGGGGTCGAGTTTGCCCAGATCCTCGAAGGTGAACATCAGCGCCTTGATCCGCTCCGCCGAATCCCGGCTGCGTTCTTCCAGCGCGGTCAGGAACAGGCTTTCGGTCTGGCGGTCGAAATTGTTGAAGATTTCGGCCATATGTTCATGAGCATCGCGTTTTGCGGTGCGCGCAAGATTGGACATGAATTCGACCCGCAGGGTCTTTTCCACCTTGTCCAGAATATCCTTCTGCACGCTTTCCATGCGCAGCATGCGCTGCACCACTTCCATCGCGAATTCTTCCGGCAGCGCGGTCAGCACGCGGGCGGCGTGTTCCGGTTTGATCTTGGACAGTACCACCGCGACAGTCTGCGGATATTCGTTCTTCAGATAATTGGCGAGAACGGTCTCGTTCACATTGGCAAGCTTGTCCCACATCGTGCGCCCGGCGGGACCACGGATTTCCTCCATGATCTGGCCAACCTTGTCTTCGGGCATGAAGCGGGTGAGCAGCCGTTCGGTGGATTCATACGATCCCATCAGCGAACCGGTGCCGGACATCTGCGACACGAAATCGACCAGCAGTTTTTCCACCAGCCCGGAACTGACGGTGCCGAGCGTGGACATGATCTGCGAGACTTCCTTGATCTCGTCCTCGTCCATCATCTTCCACAAGGGCGCGCTATGCTCCTCGCCGAGCGAGAGCATCATCACCGCCGCCCTCTCCGGTCCGGTAAGGGCGCGGATGTCTTCCTTGGCCTGAATTTTTACGGGTCTTGCCATGGTCTCTATGCCGGTTCATGCAGCCAGGTGCGCAGGATGGAGAGTGCTTCTTCAGGGTGTGCCTGAACCACTTCGCCAACCTTGCGGACGGAGGATTCGCGCACCTGTCCTTCGATGCGCTGGATATCGATCATGCTTTCTTTCGGCCCCGGCAGGCTTGCGTTGCCGCCCTGACTCTGTATCGCGGCCGGCACCGTTTCGTTGCCCGGTTGCGGCGGGGCCAGTTGACCGGCTGCGATCTGCGCCGGCGCGATGGCCGATTGCGACGAGAAGGTACGCACGATCATCGGGCGTGCGACGAAGAAGCCGACCAGCAGCGCCGCCAGGGACAGGATCGCGATCTTGATGATGCGAAACCAGTCGTTTCCATCAAGGCCGAGCAGCGGCGTCGGCAGGGGGCTGATTTCGCCCACATCCAGCCGCGCGAACGGCATGTTGACCACCTGCACCTGATCGCCGCGTGCCTTGTCGAAGCCGATGGCGGATTTCACCAGGCTTTCGATCTTGGCCATTTCCTGCGCACTGCGCGGTTTGTACGTGACGGCGCCATCGGCACCGGTGGTGGTTGTGCCGTCGACGGCCACGGCAACCGAAAGCCTTTTCACATCGCCACCATTGGCCGTTTTGGTTCTGACGGTTTTGGAAATCTCGTAATTGGTGGTTTCTTCGTTGCGGGTCGAACTCGATTTATCGCCATTGCCTGCGCCGCCCGGCTGGGTCTGGCCGTTGGGCAGCGCATTGGCCACGGAAACCGCGTTGGCGCCGCTGGCATCCTGGCTGTCGCTGGAGCTTTGTTCGACGGTTTGTGTCGAGCGCACGACCTTGGAATCCGGGTCGTAGGTTTCAGAGGTTTCGCTGGTCTTGTTATGGTCGATATCGGCGGAAACCTGCACCCGCACATGACCTGCGCCGACAATGCCGGCCAGCATGGTTTCGATGCGCTGGCGGAGCCGGTCTTCGAAATTCGAAGCCTGCTGTTCCTGCATGGCGCTGTCGGCATCGTCGCCGCTCTTGGCGTCGCCACCGGCCAGAAGATTGCCGCGGTCGTCGATCACCGCCACCCGGCCGGCGTCCATGTTGGCAACGGCGGCAGCCACCAGATGCTGAATGGCCTGCACCTGCCCGTGATCGAGATGGCCGCGCGTGCGCAGGACGACCGATGCGCTCGGCGGCTGGGCGTCGCGCGAAAAGATTTCGCGTTCGGGAATGACGAGGTGTACGCGCGCGGCTTCAATTCCGTTGATGGTCTGGATGGAGCGGGCAAGTTCGCCCTCCAGCGCGCGCAACCGGTTGATGTTCTGGACGAACGCGGTGGCGCCGAAGGAATCCGATTTGTCGAAGATCTCGTAACCCACCCCGGCAGACGGCAGGTTCTGCGATGCCAGTTCCATGCGCAGCTTGGTCACCTGATCGGCCGGGACCAGGATGGTGGAACCGTCGCCCTTCATTTCATAGGGCACGTTCATGGCGTCGAGCTTCGCGGTCACCTGGGCCGCATCGCGGCTTTCCAGCCCCGCGTAGAGGATGGATTTCGGCGGTTCGGCGATGACGCCCGCGACATAAAGAAAAAACGCGGTCAGCGCCGCGGCCACGCCCGCCATGACGCCAAAACGCGCTGCGCCGATCGCTCTCAGAAATTCCGGCAAACTGCCCTCCGCCTCTCGCGTGGGCATTTGCGTGCGTGATCCGCAGTGCTTGCCCCTTCGCTAGGCAAACATTGCCGGGGGTTCGGTAAAAACCGCCTTAACGATCTTCCGGAATGAGGCGCAGAAAAATCAGACGTGGAGCGTTAACAAAACCTTTCCGTTTTGGACTGCTCTCTACCCGATCTTAATTCCGGTACTGCTGCACGCGCGTCGCGCGCAAACCGGCCAGGCCGAAACGTTCGATGGCGCGCTGCCAGGCGAGGAATTCCTCAACCGTCAGCGTGTAGCGTTTGCAGGCTTCGTCCAGACTCAGCAATCCGCCGCGCACGGCCGCGACAACTTCCGCTTTGCGCCGGATAACCCAGCGCTTGGTCTGGGGCGGCGGCAGGTCGGCCAGCGTCAGCGGGCTGCCGTCCGGCCCGATAACGTAGCTGACGCGCCCCCTGCGCTCTTCACCCATATTCGAACTCCCGACTTCACGACCCATCGCAAACATTACGCCTTCGCTTTTAATAAACGGCCAAAGAGCACGGTAAACGGAGTCGGAATCATGCGGCTCGACTTGTACCGTTTTGGGTAATGCGCACGTCATCCTGACGCCATCTCGATGCCATCGTGGTGCCGCCTTGATGATGTGCGCGCGTCATGGTTATTGAATTTGTTCCAGTTGCTGCAGCATTTGATCCGCTGTCGTTATGACACGTGCCGAAGCGGAATAAGCGCGCTGTGTCGTGATGAGATTCGTAAACTCGGTTGCGATGTCGACGGTGGAGTTTTCAAGCGACTTCGCCTGAACGGAACCGGCGGAACCCGTATTGGCCGAATTGACGATCGGATCACCCGACGCGCCCGTTACCGTGTAGGCATTGCCCGAAACCGCACCCAGCCCATCCGGGTTGGCGAATGTCGCCAATGGAACTTTGTAGATTTTCTTGGACAGGCCGTTCGAGAACTGTGCGGTGACGAAGCCGTCGGTATCGACGGAAACACCCGTCAGGCTGCCGAAAGAGGAGCCGTCAACATGCGTGCTGCCGAGTGAGGAGGCCGCGTTGTACTGCGTCAGTCCGCTTGACGTACCGACGGTTCCGAAATCGATCGCCAGCGCCTGCGGGTTAAGGCCGGATGTCGCTGGATTCCATGGAATGTTGACGTTGATCGAACCCGTGGCCGGCGTCGTCGGGGCATTTGCGTTGGCCAGTGTGCCATCCGCGTTGAATGTCATCGTGCCGGTTGCGATCGGGTTGGTGCCCGTCATATTGGCGGCATCGCCCTGATAGGCGACTTCGTAAGCCCATGTGTTGGCGCCGGTTTTCACGAACGAAACACCAAGCGGCTGCGAACCGCCCTGACTGTCATAGGCGTTGATGGTGCGGGTGAAATCCGGCGTCACCGCGCCGCTCGTCATGTCACCCGCCGTGTAGCCGGTGGTGACGGCTGTTCCGGCCGAAAGATTGGCCTGAATGCTCATGGTGGAAGAAGCATCCGCCGCGCCCGACAGCGCGTTGACATTCACCGGCGCGAGGGAGGTCGGATCGCTCGGCGTGTTGCCGCTCGAATCCACCGGCCATCCCATCAGATAAAGGCCGGAGGCATTTTTCAGGTTGCCGTTGGCATCGGGCGTGAAATTGCCGGCACGGGTGTAATAGGTTGCACCGGTACCGTCGGCCCGCTGGTTGACCACGAAGAAACCGTTGCCGGAAATCGCCATGTCGGTGGGAACGGAGGTCGATTGCACCAACCCCTGCAGGGTGACGTTCTGCGTCGGCAACGCGACGACACCTTGCGAGGAAATATCGCCCGATCCGCCCGAACTGGCGAGCAGGCTGGAAAACGAATTCTGGCCGGCCTTGTAGCCAACGGTGTTGGCATTGGCGATGTTGGACGAGGAAACGGACAGCGCCGTGCTGTTCGCCTGCAGGCCCGAAACACCGATCATCATTGCACCATAAAGGCTCATGATACTTTCCCTTGCGGCCCGTTCGAGGCTTCGCGCTCTACCGGGTCTCAACGATAGGCGCCGCTTCTCGGCGCCGTGTGGATATGTGGTTGCGTTACATGCTCTGGACCGTTGCCACCTCGGAAAGTGGTATTTCCATCGGTCCGATCATCAGTTGCGGTTGATCCCCCGTCATGTCGATCTGGTCGACGATTCCCTTGCTGGCGACGGCGGAGTTCACATTGGCTCCGTTCGAATCCTGGGCGGTCACCGTCAGTGTGTAGGTTCCGTCAGGCAGATCGCTGCCGGCGTTGGACTTGCCGTCCCAGGCAAAATTGTGAGCGCCCGCACCGGTTTCGCCCTGCGTGACATAGACGACCTTGCCGTTGGCATCGGTCACGGTCAGCGCGGTCATCGCGGCAGTGTTGTTCAGCGCGTAGGTCCAGTTCGCCGCCCCGCCGGAGAGCGCGGCCTTGCCATTGGTCAGCGTCACCGTTTTGCCCAGATAGCCGACCGCGTTGTTGACCCCTTGCGACTGCGTCAGTCCGATCAGGGTTTTCAGATTGTCATTGGTGTTGATCTGCTGCTCGACGCCCGAGAATTCCACCAGTTGCTGTGTGAACTGGTTGGAATCCATCGGCGACAGCGGATCCTGATTCTGCAATTGCGTCGTCAGCAAGGTCAGGAAGGTGTTGAAATTGCCCGAAAGCTGGCTCAGCGCGTTGTTCTGCTGCGTGCCTGAAGCGGTTCCGGCTGTGGTGGGATCGATTGCGGTTGTCATGACGGGCGTCCTTCAAACGCGAATGTCGAGGCGGGCATCGCCCGCGCGATAGGAATTGTTGATGGCGGTGGCCGGTGCGCCGGCCTCGATCGCCTGGGTGGCTGCGATATGCAGCGGCTTGCCATGCGGCCTTGCATTGGCGCCGCCGTCCTGCTGACGCTCCTGGCCCTTCAGTGAGAACTGCAGCCCGCTTTGCGCCAGGTCGATGCCGGCTTCTTTCAGCGCCCGTTGCAGGCTGCCGCTGTCCTTCTGCATCAGGTCCAGTGTCTGCGGTTTTTCCACCGCCAGATGCGCCTGCGCTTTGCCTGCGTCGTCGATGGACAGTTTCACATCGATGCGGCCAAGTTCCGGCGGATCCAGCCGGATGTCGAACTGTTTGATGCCGGCGTTCAGCCGTGCCGCGATCTGAACCGCGAAGGCGGAAAGGTCGGGCGGCGGCAATGCCTGGGCAACGCCGGCGCTTTGCGGCGCAATGTGCAATGTCGCACCCGGCATCGTGGTTGTCTGCGTGGCCGCCGTGATCGGTGATGCCGTGTTCGCCGCCGTTGTTGCGGCGGCCTGCTGGTGCGGCTGTCCGGTATCGGTTGCGGCGGGCGATTGTGCCGTGGCGTTGCCCGCGGGCGGCGGGTTTGCCGTGGCCGCATCGGTCTTGCCGGGCGCGGCCGCCGCCGCGGGCTTCTGCCCCTTGTCGTCCTTGTTGCCGGTGTCGCCTTGTGCGTCGTTCTTGGTGGCGGTGCCCGCATTTGGCGATGTCGCCTGTGCTGCGGTCGCCTGCTGCGGCTGTGTCTGCGCTGCGGCCTGTTTCAGGGCCGATTGCAGCAGGGCCGCGTCTTTGGCGGAGGTTTCGTTCTGGCCCGCCGCCGCGGCTTTCGCCGCATCCGTGTTTTTGGCCTGAGCATCTTTGGCCTGGGCATCAGAGCCGGCCGGACCGGTGGCGCCATCCGCGCTGGCATCGGCCTTCGCCGTACCGCCTGCCGCTTGTGCGCTCAGCGCCTTGATCGCCGCGGCCATGTCCGCGCTCTTGGCGGAATCGTCCGCGGTCTTTGCGGTGCTAGCCGTATTTTCCAGCGCCATGCGCAGGAGAATGGCGGCGGCGTCCGGCGTCATGGCCTGGCTGCCGTCTGCGGCATCTTTCTTTTCGTCCTTGCCGCCCGCATCTTCTTTTTCATTGCTGGCGGCTTTGTCCGTATCGCTGGCGCTGGAGTTTGCTGCGGCCCCGTTTGCCGATGCGGAATTGTCCGCTTCCTGATCGTTCGCGGTCTTGTCCGCAGCGCTTTTGCCTGCGCCGCTTTTAGAGGTGTTGGCGCGGCCATGCTCCGGCTGCGCGGTGTCATGCGTCTTTTGCGCCTTTGCTGCGCGATCGCTCGCGCCCGCATCTTCGGCCAGCATGGCCGCGAACAGGGGATCGCCCGCGGCCGCCGAAGCGCCGTTCTGTTTTCCGGTCGCATGCGCCGCTGCCGGTTTGGCGACCGCAACATGGGATGCTGTGTTTTGTGCTGCTAGGGATGCCACGCGTTTTGATCCACTCGTATCTGCGACCGCAGTCGTCCGTGAACGCTGTAGCAAGGCTCGGACCAGTTTCAGGAAGGGCGTTTTTCCGCGCTTTCTTCCGGTTTTGGGCGCAGTTGCGGGCATGATTTTTCCGCTGCTGTGACGGCACGTTCTGCCGCGCCCGGCAAAGTTTGCCGCGCGCCGGTGCCGGAAAACGCCTGAAATGGCTGCACTTTTCATCGTGAAAACTGGCACGGCCCTTGCGATCACTCTGACGGGCGCAAAGCATTGCGAAAGAGGGCGTCGTGAGTTTGAACGGCATTTTGTCGAGCGCGTTGACCGCGTTGCACACCAACACCGCGGCCTTGCGCGTGGTGTCGAACAACGTCGCCAATATCAACACGCCGGATTACGCACGCCGTGTCGTCAACCAGCAGACGCTGGTGACGGCGGGCCAGCTTTCCGGTGTCGATATCGCCGATATCCAGCGCGTGGTGGACAAATTCCTGAATCAGGAAACGCTGTCCGCCAACGGGCAGTCCTCGCGCTATGATACGCAGAGCACGATTTTCGATCAGTTGAACGGGCTTCTGGGCCAGCCGGGCGATGGCACCGCACTGACCTCCCAGCTCGACAATGTGTTTGCCGCGCTCAGCAATGCAGCACTTGCGCCCACCGCCAGCACCAGCCAGCAGGGCATTCTGAACGCCTTCCAGAATCTGGCCACCACGGTTTCCAGCCTGTCGAGCGCGGTCAGCGGGCTTCAGGCCCAGGTCGATCAGCAGGTTGGCACCGCGGTCGATAGCGTCAACAACCTGATCAAACAGATCTATGGTCTGAACCAGCAGATTCAAACCGCGACCGCCAACGGCGATACATCGACCGGGCTTCTGGATCAGCGCGATCTGGCGGTCAAAAGCCTTTCGGCGCTCGTCGATGTGCGCACGGTGCAGCAACCCAATGGCCAGCTTTCGGTGATGACCGAAGACGGCATGAATCTGGTCGGCGATTCCTACGCCCAGCTTTCCTATCAGTCTGGCGGCATCAACGGCAGTTTCAGCGCCATCTCGATCGCGAACGTCAATCCCGCCACCGGTGCCGCAATCGGCCCGGCACAGCCGCTCGATCCGCATTTGCAGGGGGGCACGCTGAAGGGCCTGGTCGATATGCGCGATGGGGCGCTGGCCCAGTTGCAGCAGGAGATCGGCAGTTTCGCGCAGAAGACGGCGGCCGCGTTCAACGCGCAGCACAATGCCAATGCCGCCTATCCGCCGCCGACCAGCCTCGATGGCCGCGATACCGGCCTGCTCGCGGGCGATGGGCTTAACTTCACCGGCAAAACCACCATTGCGGTCACCGCGTCCGACGGCACACTGGTTTCCCGTATCGATGTGGATTTCGGCGCCGGAACCCTTTCTGTGGATGGCGGCGCCACCGCATCCATCGGCACCACGATCGGCAGCTTTGCAACGGCCCTGAATACCGCGCTTGGCACCAACGGCACGGCCAGCTTCGCCGATGGTCAATTGTCGCTGTCCGCCACGGGCGGTAACGGCCTTGTGGTTCAGGATGATGCCACCACGCCCTCCAGCCGCGCCGGCACCGGCTTTTCCCAGTTCTTCGGCCTGAACGATATTTTTTCGACCGGCGTTCCGTCCAATTTCGCCACCGGTCTTTCGGCGTCCGATGCGGGCGGTTTCGCGGCCGGCGGCACGATGTCGTTCGTGCTGCGCGACCAAAGCGGCAATGTCGGAAAACAGGCGAGCGTCACGCTGACGGCCGGCATGACCATCGGCGATATCGTCACCGCGCTCAACACGGGTTTTGGCGGCGCGGCCAGCTTCAGCCTTGGCAGTGACGGCACCCTCACAATGACACCGGCCGCGCAATTCGCCGGCTACAGCCTGAATGTCACAGACGACACGACGCAACGCGGCACCACAGGCGTCAGTGTCAGTGCGCTTTTCGGTCTCGGCTCCAGTGCGCTCGGCAATATCGCGGCCGGTTTCAGCCTCAATGCCGATCTGGCGCAGTCGCCACAGCGTCTGGCGCTCGGCCAGCCTTCGATCACCGCGGCCAGCGTGGCGGGCGACACCATCATCTCGTCTGGCGACAATCGCGGGCTGCTTGCGCTGCAGAATGTCGGTACCACCAATCAGAGCTTTGCCGCTGCCGGTGCGCTTGGCGCCCGCAGCGCAAGCCTGACCGACTATGCTGCGTCGCTCTATCAGGATATCGCCAGCCGCAGCCAGTCGGCCCAAACCGCGCAGACCGCGCAGAGCAACCGCCTTGCCGAGGCCCAGTCGCGCCAGTCACAGACATCGGGCGTCAACCTCGATGAGGAATTGTCCAATATGATGATGTATCAGCAGGCTTACAGCGCAGGCGCGCGCATGCTGCAGGTCGTGCAGCAGCTTTACGACACGCTGCTGCAAATCCAGTAAGGAGAAACCGCGATGACAATCGATCGCGTCGCAAGCAACAATCAGGCACAAATCTTCCTCGCCCAGTTGCTGAAGGCGGAACAGAATCTCAATACCGCGCAGGAACAGGTCGCAACCGGAAAGGTGGCGACCGACTATGCCGGTATGGGAAGCAAGACGGCCACGCTTGAAGCCGCGCGGTCTTCGGCCGCCCGCGCCGATGCGGTGAACTCCGCGACCCAACTGGCCGTCAATCAGGCGGATTTGCAGGATACGCAGGTGACTTCGCTTGCCAATCTGGCGGATCAGTTGCGCCAGGCCGTGACCAAGGCGGCTGCCGATGGCGATGCCTCCACCCTGATGGGCCAGGCGCAGAGTATTTTCGATCAGGCTGTGCAGATCCTGAACGCGAAGGATGGCAGCGGGAACTATCTCTATGGCGGCGGCAAGGACAATACGGCGCCTGTCACCGTGAATTCGCTGGCCGATCTTCAGGCTTTGCCGTCAGCCAGTGATGCCTTCGCCAACGGCACGATCAAGAAGTCCGTTAACGTCGGCGACGGGCAAACCGTGCAGGTCGGGCTTCTGGCCTCCGATCTCGGCACGCAATTGTTTCAGTCGCTGAAGGACGTGGCCGATTTCAATGCGGGCGCCAGCGGCCCGTTCGGCAATCCCGTCACCACGGCGCAGTCCACCTTCCTCAGCGGTGCCATCCAGACCGCCTCGGCCGCCAGTCAGGATCTGAACAATCAGGCTGCCGGCAATGGCTTTGTCTATAACCGGCTTCAGGATGTGATGAGCCAGCAGCAATCGCTCTCCACCCTCTACAAGGGCTTTGTCTCCAGCCTTGAGGATGTGGATATGGGACAGGCGGTCAGCCAGTTGAACCAGAACCAGGTGGCGCTTCAGGCGGCCCTGCATGTGACGGCCCAATTGGGGCAGATTTCGCTCCTGAACTACCTGGGCGTCAGCCAGACGGGCTGATTGCCGCCTTGCCCCCGATTGCCGCCTTGCCCCGATTGCCGCCTTGCATGGGGGCGGCCACGGGGCCTATACGCTCGGCCCCATGACGGAAGCCTTGAACAGCCTTGGCCTTGCGAAGCCCGCCCGCGAAACCCGCGTGGTGGCGGCGATGTCCGGCGGGGTGGATTCCTCGGTCACGGCAGCACTTCTGAAGCGCGAAGGCTACGATGTCGTCGGCATCACGCTGCAGCTTTACGATCACGGTGCCGCCGTCCGCAAAAAGGGCGCCTGCTGCGCGGGGCAGGATATTCACGATGCCCGCCAGGTGGCCGGCGGGCTTGGTATTCCCCATTACGTGCTGGATTACGAAGCCCGCTTCAAAAAGGCGGTGATGGAGGATTTTGCCGCTGCCTATGCACGCGGTGAAACGCCCATCCCTTGCGTTCAGTGCAACAGCAAGGTGAAATTCGCCGACCTTCTGGAAACCGCGAAGGAACTGGGTGCCGATGCGCTCGCCACCGGCCATTACGTGCGCCGGATGGAAGGACCTTTGGGGCCGGAGCTTCATTGCGCCGCCGATCTTTCGCGCGATCAGAGCTATTTCCTCTTCAACACCACGAAGGAGCAGCTTTCCTTCCTGCGCTTCCCGCTTGGCGCATTGGAAAAGCCCGCGGTGCGCGCCATTGCGGTCGAACTCGGGCTTGCGGTGGCGGAAAAACCGGACAGCCAGGATATCTGCTTCGTGCCGGAGGGCGGCTATGCCGCGGTGGTGGAGCGGTTGAAGCCCGGTGCCGCCACGCCGGGCGAAATCGTGGATATGGAAGGCCATGTGCTCGGCCGCCATGATGGCGTCATTCATTACACCGTCGGTCAGCGCAAAGGTCTTGGCCTGTCCGGCAATGCCGAGCCGCTGTTCGTGGTGGCGCTGGAGGCGGAACGGGCCCGTGTCGTGGTCGGCCCGCGCGCGGCACTCCGTATACAGACGATTACGTTGCGTGAGGTGAACTGGCTGGTTCCCCCCGCGGCGATGGATTGCGCGGTCAAGGTGCGTTCGATGCGCCCGCCGGTTGCGGCCCGCGTCGTGCCGGGGCCGGACGGCACGGCCAGCGTGGAATTCCATGGCGCGGAGGATTCGGTCGCGCCCGGCCAGGCTTGCGTCTTTTATGAAGCCGGTGGCACCCGTGTGCTCGGCGGTGGTTTCATCGCGCGGGCCCATAGCAAGCTGAAAGCCGTTGCCTGAAACGATTGCCTTAAGAAGGGGTGGCCGGACCCTTTTCCTTGACAGCGCCGGGGCCCGCCCGTACATCCCCCGCCTTGGCTGGCCCTGGCAGCGTAGCTCAGCGGTAGAGCAGGGGAATCATAATCCCTTGGTCGGGGGTTCAAATCCCTCCGCTGCTACCAGCCCGTTGTTTCGAACCGTCATTGCGCGACCGCGCCGGCGATAAGGTTGAAGCACCGTGAACACGTCTATTGTGCCTGCCCCTGTTACGCTTGACGATATCCGTGCCGCCGCTGCCGCGATTCTGGGCGCGGTGGAACGCACGCCGACCCATTATTCCCGCACTCTGTCTCAGATCGCGGGCTGCAACATCCACCTGAAATTCGAGAACCTGCAATTCACCGCCTCGTTCAAGGAACGCGGCGCGCTGAACAAACTTCTGTCGCTGACGGCGGAGCAGAAAAAGCGCGGCGTGGTCGCGATGAGTGCGGGCAACCATGCGCAAGGCGTTGCCTATCACGCCGGCCGGCTTGGCATTCCGGCCACCATCGTGATGCCGGAAGGCACGCCCTTCACCAAGGTCAAGCACACCAAGGATTTCGGTGCCCGTGTGGTGCTGGACGGGCCGACCCTGTCGCAATCCTTCGCCCGTGCGCTGGCTATCGCGAAGGAAGAAGGGTTGACGCTGGTCCATCCCTTTGACGATCCGAAGATCATCGCAGGCCAGGGGACCATCGCGCTCGAACTGCTGGCGGATGTGCCGGGGGTGGACGTTCTGGTGGTGCCGATTGGCGGCGGCGGACTGATTTCCGGCATCGCGACTGCTGCCAAGGCGCTGAAACCGGATATCGATATCTATGGTGTTCAGGCCGCACTCTATCCCTCGATGTATGGCGCGAAGAAGAGTGAAACGGTGGTCTGCGCCGGGCAGACCATTGCCGAAGGCATCGCGGTCAAGGAACCGGGCGGCCTCACCCGCCGCATCGTCGATGCCCTGGTCAAGGATATTCTCCTCGTGCGCGAAGAAGAGATTGAGCGTGCCATCGCCGCCCTTCTCGAGATCGAAAAAACCGTGGTGGAAGGGGCGGGTGCCGCCGCTTATGCCGCCGTTGCCGCGCATCCGGAAATCTTTCAGGGCAAGACCGTCGGTCTCGTGCTCTCCGGCGGCAATATCGATATGCGCCTGTTGTCGAATGTGATCCTGCGGGAGCTTTCGCGCGAAGGGCGCATTCTGTCTCTGGTGGTGGAAATCGAGGACCGGCCGGGCCTGCTCGCCAAAATCGCAACCACGGTGGGCACGGCGGGCGGCAATATTCTCGAAGTGTCGCACAACCGCATGATGACCGATGTGCCTGCCAAATCCGCCGATCTCGGCATGGTGATCGAGGCGCGCGATGCCGCCCACGCCGCCGAAATCCGCAAAAGCCTGGAAGATGCGGGCTTCCATCTGCGCCGGCCAAAATAAGTCGCGTTGTGTTGCGTTACCGTGCGAATTTTTCCGACAGGATGATGGACGAAACCGTACGTGCCACGCCCTGTGCCTTGCCGATGCGGTCGAGCACCGCGTCCATCCGCGCCGCCGTATCCGCTTCCGCCACCGCCAGCATGTCATAGGCGCCCGACACCGCGGAAAGCGAACGCACCTCCGGCATCTTGCGCAATTCGGTGGCGACCCGGTCGGCCTGTTTCGGATCGGCACTGATCATCACCACGGCGCGGAAGTTGCGCGTGGCCGCCGCATCCGACAGACGCACGGTATAACCGCGGATCGTGCCCTCTCGCTCCAGCCGGGCAATGCGTTCCTGCACGGTCGAACGCGCGACCCCCAGTTTGCGCGCGAGTGAGGCGGCCGGTTCCCGCGCATTGGCGCGCAGCAATTCGATCAGTTTGAGGTCGCTGTCCCGCATCGGCATTGTGCCGGTTTCCCCTGCGATTCGCCGGAGACTAACCCATTTTCCGGCGCTTCGCCGCCTCCTTTCCGGCTGCCTAAGCCCTTATTTCTGGCTGGTAATCAATCAGGTGGCGGCAATGAAAAAGATCATGCTTGTTGGCGGCGGCAAAATCGGTGTGGCGATTGCCGGTTTCCTGTCTTCGACCGGTGAATACCGGCTGACGGTGGCCGACCGCGATCCGGCCAGCCTGAGCCGAATGCCGAAGAACGAATTTGTCGAGACCCGGCAGATTGAAATCGCCGATCCGAAGGATTTCGCCCGCGAAGCCGAGGGCCACGACATCGTGCTGATGGCAACGCCCTATACGTTGACCGCCATCATTGCCGAAGGGGCAAAGCGCGCCGGTGCGCACTACCTCGACCTGACGGAGGATGTGGAATCCACCCGCACCATCAAGCGGCTGGCCGATGGCGCGAATACCGCCTTCATTCCCCAATGCGGTCTGGCGCCGGGTTTCATTTCCATCGTCGCGCATGATCTCGCCCGCAAGTTTGACGAACTGCGCGATGTGCAGATGCGCGTCGGCGCGCTGCCGGTGTTCCCGACCAATGCGCTGAAATACAATCTCACCTGGTCGACCGACGGTCTGATCAACGAATATTGCAATCCGTGCGAAAGCATTCGCGATGGCCGCCGTGGCGAGGTTCCCGCGCTGGAAGAGCTGGAACAATTCTCGCTCGACGGAACCGAATATGAAGCCTTCAACACTTCCGGCGGGCTTGGCACCCTGTGCGACACGCTGGAAGGCAAAGTCGAGAATCTGAATTACAAGACGGTGCGCTATCCCGGCCACCGCGACATCGTGAAGATGCTGGTGCGCGACCTGCGCCTCGGCATTCGCCGCGATGTTCTGAAGGATGTGCTCGAAACCGCACTTCCCATCACCTATCAGGATGTGGTGCTGATCTTCGTCACGGTTTCGGGCATGCGCGACGGGCGGCTGACGCAGGAAAGCTATGCCAAGAAGATCTACAGCCAGACCATCCATGGCCAGTTGATGAGCGCGATCCAGATCACCACCGCGGCCGGTATCTGTGCCATGACCGATATGCTGGCCACCGGGAAATTGCCGCAGAAAGGTTTCATCCGGCAGGAAGAAGCAAAATTGCCCGATTTCCTTGCCAATCGCTTCGGCCGCTATTACGCCTAAGCCCCAGCCAAAGGAGCGGACGTGATGGCGCGCACCGGCGGTCAGGCCCTGATCGATGCTTTGAAGATTCACGGCGCGGATCATGTGTTCTGCGTGCCCGGTGAAAGCTATCTGGCCGCACTCGATGCGCTTTATGGCGCGCAGGATGCCATCCGCCTGATCGTCTGCCGTCAGGAAGGTGGCGCCGCCAATATGGCGGAGGCCTACGGCAAGCTGACCGGGCGGCCCGGCATCTGTTTTGTGACGCGCGGGCCCGGTGCCACCAATGCCTCCATCGGTGTGCACACCGCGTTTCAGGATTCAACGCCGATGATCCTTTTCATCGGGCAGGCCGATCAGGCCATGCTGGATCGCGAGGCGTTTCAGGAAGTCGATTTCCGCGCCATGTTCACGCCGCTGGCGAAATGGGCGGCGGAAATCCGCGATGCCAACCGCATCCCGGAATATGTCGCGCGGGCCTTTCACACCGCGACCTCCGGCCGGCCCGGCCCGGTGGTGTTGTCCCTGCCGGAAGATGTGCTGTCCGCCATCTGCGAAGCGGGCGATGCGAGGCCTTATGTGAAAACCGAACCGTCGCCGTCCGCCGCCGACATGGCGGATTTTCGTGCGCGGCTCTTGAAGGCGGAACGTCCGTTTCTGGTGCTGGGCGGCCCCGGCTGGGACCGGCAGGCGATAGAGGATGCACGCATTTTCGCCGAGCGCGCGGATCTGCCGGTCTGTACTTCGTTCCGCGCCAAGGATCGTTTCGACAACACGCATCCGAATTTCTGTGGCGACCTTGGCATCGGGGCCGATCCGCGTCTGGTCGGCCATATTCGCGACAGTGATCTTCTCATCGTTGTGGGCGCGCGCCTCGGCGAAATGACCACAGCCGGCTATACCCGGCTGGCGGTGCCTTCGCCGCGACAGGCGCTGGTACATGTTCATCCGGGTGCGGATGAATTGAACCGTGTCTATCAGGCCGATCTGGCGATCCTGTCGGGTGTCGGGCCGTTCCTGCGTGAAGCGGCAAGTCTCGCCATTCAACCGCACTGGCAGCAATGGCGAGCGGAAGCGCGCGCGGCGTGCGAAGATTGGGCGAAGCCTGTGGCCGCGCCCGGAGGCGTCAATCCCTCCGACATTTTCGCCTGGCTCGGCAATCATCTGCCGCCGGATGCGATCATGGCCAATGGCGCGGGCAATTATGCCGCCTGGCTGCACCGCTTCTATCCCTATCGCGGCTTTCCGACGCTGCTTGGTCCGACCAGCGGCGCCATGGGTTACGGTGTGCCGGCTGCGGTGGCCGCGAAAGTCCTGCATCCAGACCGCATGGTGATCGCCAGTGCCGGTGACGGCTGTTTCCTGATGAACGGGCAGGAACTGGCGACCGCCGTGCAATATCACGCCGCCGTCATCTTTCTGGTGTTCGACAACGGCATGTACGGCACCATCCGCATGCACCAGGAACGCGAATATCCCGGCCGCACCATCGGCACCGGGCTTGCAAATCCGGATTTCGTCGCACTCGCCCGCGCCTATGGCGCGCTTGGCTTTCATGTCACCCGTACGGTCGATTTTGCGCAGGCCTTCCATGAGGCTGAAGCCGCGAAACGCCCGGCGCTGATCCACATCCATGTCGATCCCGAAGCCATCTCGCCCACGGCGACCTTGTCAGGCTTGCGGGCCGCCCGGAAATAGGAGTTTGCCCGATGCACGCCGCGGAAATTCTCAGCCATTTCGCCATCAAGCCGGTTAGCGGCGATCACGCCGTGCATTCGCCGGCCGATGGTGCCGAAATCGGCCGCGTTGCGTTCGATGATGCGGCCGCGATCGATCGCAAGATCGCGCAAAGTGTTGCGGCGTTTCACGCCTGGCGGCTTGTGCCTGCGCCCCGTCGCGGCGAACTGGTGCGCCTCTTCGGGGAAGAATTGCGCGCGCACAAGGATATGCTCGGCCGCCTTGTCAGTCTGGAAATGGGCAAGATCCTGCAGGAGGGTCTCGGCGAAGTGCAGGAGATGATTGACATCTGCGATTTCGCCGTCGGTCTTTCGCGCCAGCTTTATGGTCTCACCATTGCTTCCGAACGGCCGGGCCATCGCATGATGGAACAATGGCATCCCGCCGGCCCCGTCGCGATCATCTCCGCGTTCAATTTCCCGGTTGCGGTGTGGTCGTGGAATGCGGCGCTCGCGCTTGTCTGCGGCGACAGCGTGCTCTGGAAGCCGAGTGAGAAGACACCGTTGACCGCCCTTGCGGTACAGGCACTTTTTGCCCGCGCCGCATCGCGGTTCGGCGATGTGCCCGCGCATCTGTCGCAAGTCGTTCTGGGTTTGCGCGATGCGGGCGAACGGCTTGCCAAAGATGCGCGCATCCCGGTCGTTAGCGCCACGGGCTCCACCCGTATGGGCCGCGAACTGGGGCCGGTGGTGGCCGCCCGCTTCGGGCGTTCGATCCTCGAACTTGGCGGCAACAACGCGATGATCGTGTGCCCGTCCGCGCGGCTCGATCTTGCTTTGCGCGCGATTGTCTTTTCCGCGGTGGGCACGGCCGGCCAGCGTTGCACCAGCCTGCGCCGCCTGTTCGTGCATGAGGCCGTTTATGAAAAACTGGTGCCGCAATTGAAGGCGATTTATGCCGGCCTTCCCATCGGCAGCCCGCTTGAAACCGGCACGCTGGTCGGCCCGCTGATCGACCGGCCCGCGTTCGAGGCTATGCAGCGCGCCTTGCACGATGCCGAAGCTGAGGGCGGGCGCATCACGGGCGGCGGCCGAACGCTGGAACGGGAATTTCCCAACGCCTTTTATGTTCACCCTGCGATTGCGGAAATGCCGGATCAGACGCCGGTGGTGATGCGCGAAACCTTTGCACCCATCCTTTATGTGATGCGCTATGCCGATTTCGATACGGCTATCGCGCAACACAATGCGGTGCCGCAAGGCTTGTCCTCCTGCGTTTTCACGCAGGACATGCAGGAAGCGGAGAAATTCCTCGCCGCGGCCGGTTCGGATTGCGGCATCGCCAATGTGAATATCGGCCCTTCGGGGGCGGAGATCGGCGGCGCCTTCGGCGGTGAAAAGGAAACCGGCGGCGGGCGGGAGAGCGGCTCCGACGCCTGGAAGGCCTATATGCGGCGGCAGACTGCGACGGTGAATTATTCCGATGCGCTGCCGCTGGCCCAGGGCATTTCCTTCGACATCGGGCCGTGACGAAGCATAAAATTAACCATTCGTTAAATTTTGCTGGACGGCAAAGCTTAACGGGGGGTTAAAATCGGCCAACACTCCAAAGAGGGCGTTGTGCCAAAAAACATCGCGCAATGGATCGGTATTCTGGTCACCAGCATCATCGTGCTGGGGGCGGATCGCGATGTGCTGGCCGCGGTGCCTTACGGTCTGCTTGCCGGTGCGCTTGCGACCTTCTTTGTGGCGTTGGGGGAGGGGCGGCAGCCCGCGCCGCTGCTGTTACGCCGGCTCCGGCGGGATTGATTCCAGGGCCGCTTCCAGTTCCTGGAACGTCGGCTGCGCCACGCTCGGCACGCTGCCGCGGCCGATTTCAACCGAAACCTGCGCCGCATTGCCATGCAGATGCGCCACCAGAATGTCGCGGATGACGTGGTAGAACAGCGCCTCTTCTTCGGCGATGGCTTTCAGCCGCGTCGCAATCGGCCCGACAATGCCATAGGCGAGGAACACGCCCATGAAGGTGCCGACGAGGGCGGAGCCGATCATCCGGCCCAGCACCTCCGGCGGTTCCGAAATCGCGCCCATGGTTTTGATCACGCCCAGCACGGCCGCCACGATGCCGAGTGCGGGCAGGCCATCCGCCATGGTCTGTAGCGCGTTGGAGGTCGCCAGCGCCTCGTAATGATGCTTTTCAAGCTGCTTTTCCATGGCCGCTTCGACCTGGTGGGGGTCTTCCAGGCTCATGGTCATCATGCGCAGCGTGTCGCAAATGAAGGCGAGTGCGAAATGATCCTTGGTGATGCGGGGATAGCGTTTGAAGATCGGTGACTCGGTCGGCTGCTCGATATGCTTTTCCAGCGCGATCAGCCCCTTGGTCTTCATCGTCTTGGTCAGCAGGTAAAGCAGGCACAGAAGATCGGTGTAATCGGCCGGTTTCCATTTCGGTCCGGACACGATCTTCCCGGTCTCACCGCCAATCTTCTTCAGCGAATAGAGCGAACCGCCGATCAGAAGTGCGGCCAGCGCCGCCCCGCCAATGGTCAGCGTTTCGTGGGGCAGCGCCTCCGCAATCACGCCGATGGAGCCGCCGGACATCAGAAATCCGCCGAACACCGCCACGAACAGGAATATCAGACCGCCGATCTGAAGCATGAATGCGCCCGCCACGCGCGGCACGAAAGGCGCGCGCTTTTACCGGCCGTCAGTATTAAGAGAAGGGCTTAAGGAGCGATAAATGCCTGCGCGACGCCTTGTCCCGCCAGCGCTGTTTGTTAGCGAATGGTTAAGGCGCATCCGGCTTGGCGGCTTCCGGCGGTGCATCGCGCACCGGTTCCACGGCAGAACGGGTTTGCGTCAGATTGCGGGCGGCCAGCCGGTTCAGCGTTTCGGCGACGGCAGTGCCGAGATCTTCGGCCTCCCGCGGCGCACGCGCGGCACGGCCGATCGCGCGCACATGCAGTTCAACGGTCATCGGATCGGGCAGCGTGATATCTGCCGGCAGCGCATCCAGATAGTGGCAGAGGTCGTTCGCGATGCGGCCCGCGGTGGAAAGGCCCGCCATCCCGGCAAGGCCACGGATTTCGTGGGCATGCGCGTAAAGATGTTCCGTGCCGCTCTGGTCTTTTGCGTGTTCAAGGCCGCTTACTTCGCCCAAAACGGCTTCTGTCAGCGATTGTTTGCGTGCGGCCACAATGTTTTCGCCACGCATTCTGGCCGCTTCGCTTCTCAGCAGCGCCGCGAAATGGCGCGTTTCCGCCGGCGTCAGCAATGCAGGGCAGTTTTCCGCGGCGATGATCGCAGCGCCATTGGGCAACAGCCGTTCGCCCGCATCCTGGTTCCTTTCGCCCGGCATCAGATGGTCACCACGTCCGGGGCGGAATCGTCAAACCTGAGCCAGGGGCCGCTATGGCTATCGCCGTGGCGCCTGCGCCGGTCGGGCCCGAAATAGCTGTCGCAGCGTACAAAGGCGCGTGGGTGTTCCACGATTTCGGCAATCCGGGCGAACAGGCTTTGCGTCGTAATCGGCTTGGCCAGCATCTCGGTCACACCGGCATCGCGGGCGGCTTCCACGCGATTGCGTTCGGTATGTCCGCTCACCATGATAATCGGAACGAAGGGGTTCGGCGTATCGGGCGAAAGGCGCACGCGGCGGGTGAATTCAATTCCGTCCACCGGCTGCATCGCAAGATCGGTCAGAATGAAATCGGGCTGATACTGGGCCAGTGCGACATAGCCCGCCTCGCCATCGGCAGCTTCCACGACCTCCCGGATGCCCAGCACATTCAGCAGCGCATGGAGAAGTTCGCGCATATGCGCGTTGTCATCGACGACAAGGGCTTTCAGATCGTCAAAATGCGCTTTGGTCATTGCGTTCTGCGGTTCTGGAAAGACGGAAATGCAGTATACAAGCGGTTAATGCGGCATTCCCGGTGCCCCGGCCACCGGTACCAAATCGTGAATGAAAGGATGCGTTAACATGGTTACGAATTGGTTACGGGGATGAGCACTGCCGCGGGCGCGCCTGCGAAACGCAAACTGGGCCTGCACCTTTTTCTGCGCGCGATGCTTTCGCCGGTGGCGTTTGGCGCGCATGCGCTGGTGGAAGATGAGCATGGCCGCATCCTGCTCGCGCGTCATACATACACCTATCGACATGGCTGGCTTCTGCCCGGCGGCGGTGCCGGCCGGGGTGAGGCCGCGTCCGACGCGGTGATCCGTGAGTTGCGGGAGGAGGTCGGGCTGACCGCCTATCGCTCGTGCGAACTGTTCGGGCTCTACACACGCAAATCGGTTCTTGCCACCAATGCCATCGCACTGTTCCGCGTGCGCGGTGCGGTCTTGTCTTTCAGGCCGAATTTCGAAGTGCGGGAAATCGTTTTCGCGGACCCGGCGGCGCCCCCACCCGGAACCGCACCGGGCGTTTTGCGGCGCCTCGCCGAACTCCGGGGCGAAGCACCGCAAAGCCCTTATTGGTGATCAGATCGGGTCCCAGCCGAATACGCTGGTGGTGGCGCCCAGATCGAAGAAGCTCGGCTTCAGGGCCGGCATGCAGTGATTGGCAATGGTTTCCGGCGTCCAGCCTTCCACCTTGCCGATGCCGCGGATCGGCCGCGGCTGGCTCATCAGGAAGACTTCATTGCCGCGCGCGGCAAAAATCTGGCCCGAAACATCCTTGGTCGCGGGCGAGGCGAGTGCCACGGCCAGTTGCGCCACCTGATCGGCGCGCATCATGTTCTTCATCCGCTCCACGCGCTCAGCGCTGGCTTCGTCCTTCACCGGAATGGTCGCGATCATGCGGGTCCAGGCGAACGGCGCGATGGTGTTGGAACGCACATTCTTCATCGCACCTTCCATCGCCAGAATGCGCGACATGCCGACAATGCCCATCTTGGCCGCCGCGTAATTGGCCTGGCCCACATTGCCGATCAGCCCGGAGGTGGAGGTGAACAGCACGAAGCTTCCCTCCTGCTGCTCGCGGAAATGGCTCACCGCCGCGTGGCAGACATTGTAGCTGCCTTGCAGATGCACTTCGAGCACGCTGTCCCAGTCCTTGTCGCTCATCTTGTGGAACATGGTATCGCGCAGGATGCCCGCGGGATTGATGATCGCGTGCAGGCCTTTGAAGGTATCCAACGCCTGTTCGATCATGCGCGCGACGCCGGGCCGGCTGGTTACACTGTCGGAGTTGGAAACGGCCTCACCGCCGGCCTGTTTGATCTGCTGCACCACCTGTTCGGCAGGGCCGGCCGAACCTTCGTCGCCGCCGGCAACGCCGCCGCCCAGATCGTTCACCACCACCTTGGCGCCTTCTTTGGCCGCCAGGAGGGCGCATTCCTTGCCGATACCGTTCGCCGCCCCGGTGACGAGAACGACCTTGCCTTCCAGCACTCCCATGAGATTACCTCCGTCTCCAATAGCTGCCGGAGCCTAGCGACCGCGGGCGCGGCATAAAAGAGGCAAACGATGTGGCAAATCCGGCCCGAGCGGCCCGAGGATTCACCCCTGGTTGACGATCTGTCGGTGAAAAGCTTCGGCCCCGGCCGTTTCGCGAAATCCGCCTATCGTCTTCGGGATGGTGTGGCGCCGGATGGGCAACTGGGTTTCGTCGCGGTGGAGGAGGGGATTTTGCGTGGCTCGATCCGCTTCTGGCCGATTGCGGCGGGCACGGTTCCGGCCCTTCTGCTCGGGCCGCTGGCGGTGCAGTCCGATCAGCGCGGCCGCGGCATCGGCATTGCGTTGATGACACGCGGCATCGAGGCGGCGCGCGCCAAGGGCCACCGCGTCATCCTGCTGGTCGGCGATCCGCCTTATTATGCCCGCGTCGGCTTTACGCCCGTTCCGCGCGGGCGTTTGCGCTTTCCAGGGCCGGTCGATCCGTCACGCCTGCTTGGCCTTGCGCTTGTGGACGGCGCACTCGACACGCTGGCTGGCGCCATCGCGCGCGCCCGCATCGATGAACCGGTTTGTGCCGACGGTGCGCCGCTCGGCTGAATAAAAAGGGGAACGCTCATGCTCAATGGAAGCTGTCTTTGCGGCGCGGTCGCCTATGAAGTGGATGCGCCGTTGGGTGCCATCGTTCATTGCCACTGCCACACCTGCCGCAAGGCGCATGGCTCCGCATTCTCCTCGGTCGCCTCGGTGCCGCGCGGCAAATTCCGCTGGCTGCGTGGTCAGGAATTATTGTCGGTGTTCGAATCCTCGCCCGGAAAATTCCGCCGTTTCTGTTCGCGTTGCGGCTCGCAGATCGTGGCGGAACGCACCGCGTCTGAAAATGTGCTGCTGCGGTTGGGCTGCCTCGACACGCCGGAGACTGGCGAACCGCTCGCCCATATCTGGCGTTCGGATTGCGCCAGCTGGTACGATCCCAAAACCGCGCTGCCGGAATATGCGGAAGGCATCAAAGCCTGACGCAGGCCGTATCGTTGAACGGATTGGCGTTCTTCGATCGCAGTATCTTGGATGCGGTTTGCGCGGACGGCGCACCGCTCGGCTTAAAAGGGGTATATCTTTGCTGTCATGGTGAAGCGCAGAAAAAATAATTCTGAATCGACTGATATGTCATTGGACGACATATCAGAGATAAACCGAATTGCATCGATGATGAACAAGCGTGGCCATGCGCATCTTTTTGCTCGCGAAACGGCAGTAGACAAACACATCAACGAACATATTGTTTTTCAGGAATGGTGCGAAGCAATGCTTGCGGAATTTGGCAAAAAGATAGAGCTCGTTCAGCAAGGTTTCGATAGTGCGCCTGATTTCTTTGCAAAATGTGAGGGGAGAAAGATATCGGTTGAACTGACAGAGCTAGTCAATTCTGAAATCCTTGAGCAAGTCGCGCGCACGCGTAAAGCTGGGGAGCGAGCGACGGCTGTGAGCATGTTCGATGCCGCACAATGGACTAAACCGCTATTTGAAGAACGTATTATTACGCTTCTGGACAGCAAACATAAGAAATATATGCGCCGTGAGCCATCCTTAGTTATGGACGCACTCGTCATCTACACCGATGAAGATTGGCTTTCGCCATTCAATGTCTCAGAATGGCTGAACAATATTCGAATTGATCCGCGATCAAGCTTTAATAGCGTGTATTTGGTACAAACCTACTTCCCAGGCTATGCGGAGCATTGGCCACTGTTCAAGCTCTGTGGTCATCTATGAATAGTCACCGCCCTTCCAGCCGCCAGGCGAGAAGCACCGCACCCATGATCATCGCAACCGAAAGCCATGGTGGCAGCAGCGGCTGCTGCTCCACCGCGCTGACGCGATAGGCGCCATTGCGCTTCAGCCCGATCCAGTTCCTGCCCGATGCGGTGTCGCCCGGTCCCACGAAGCGCAGATCCGGCATGCCGTCGCTCAGCCAGTGAACAGAACCGCCTGTTGCTTCCGCCGGCCCTTTCAGGATCGCATCGGTTGCGCGCATGTCGGCGACTTCCTTCGGGTTCAGCGGCCCTGCCGCCGCCACCGCGGTCAGCGTGCCGTCCGTCAGGCGGTACAATCCCAACTCCTGTGCACGCGCGCTGCCGCGCCACAGGCCCGGTTCGGTTTTCTGCAACGTCACCGTTGATTGCTTGCCCGATGGCGTGGTCAGGGTGACCGGTGCTGCGCTGTCCGCCATGGTGCGGCGTTCGATGGCGATCCTGCCATCGGCAATGGTGGCCGACAGGCGTTCTTCTTCCAGCTCCGGCTCTTTCATCAGCCAATGCGCCAGCCTGCGCAGCAATTCCGCCTGCGGGCCGCCGCCATCATAACCGCGCGCCCACAGCCAGATCTGGTCGCTCAGCAATTCCGCCACCCGGCCCTTGCCGACATGGTCCAGCACCAGAAGCGGCTTGCCGCCCGGCCCGCTCATCAGGGTCTCGCCCGAAACGGCCTGTGCCCCGATCAGGCGGAACCATTGCCCCCAGCTTGCCTTGTGGGTGGCATCGTTGGCGCCGGGCAGATTGTGCGTCACCGGATTGGCAAGACCCTTTTCCGTCACCTGCGGCCGGAACGGCTCTTCGATGATATTGCCGGTCGGCTGCGCCGGCAGCACCGCGGCCAGCGGCGTGCGATAGATGCTGAGATCGTCGGCGAATTCCGGCCCGGCCGAAACCAGCAGCGCGCCACCGTTCTCGACGTAGTTCGCCAGATTTTCGAAATAGGCGAGTGGAAGAATGCCGCGCTCGCGGTAGCGGTCGAACACCACCAGATCGAACTGGTTCAATTTCTCGTCGAACAATTGCCGGGTCGGGAATGCGATCAGCGAAAGCTCGTCGATCGGGGTTGAATCCTGCTTGTCCGGCGGGCGCAGAATGGTGAAATGCACCAGATCGACGGAGGGGTCCGCCTTCAGAAGGTTGCGCCACACCCGTTCGCCCGCATGGGGCTCGCCCGAAACCAGAAGCACGCGCAGGCGGTCGCGCACACCCGAAATCGTCACCACCGCGCGGTTGTTTTCGAGTGTCAGCTCATCCGGTCCGGCATTGGCGGCAATCTCCACCACGTTCTCGCCGCCATGGGCGACGGGCACGTGCAGCGTGGTTTCGCGCCCCGTCTCCACATTGCGGGTGCCGAGATATTTGCCGTCGACATGCAGGGTGATTTGCGCGCTGCCGTGGCCTTCCGCTCCGAAATCGTCCACCCGCACCACGATGCCCGCCTCCTGACCGACAATGGCATAGCGCGCTGCGCTCACCACGCTCAGCTTGCGGTCCTTTTCATCGCGGGTGCCCGCAATCAGCACCTGCAGCGGCGCGCGCATCGCAGGCGTATTTTTCGGTGGCGCGTCATGCACCTCGCCATCGGTGATCAAGATCGCACCCGCCACCCGGTCCGGCGGCACATCGGCCAGGCTCGCGCGCAAGGCGGCAAAGGCTTCGGTGCCGTTGTCGCCGCCGCTCGCATCGGTGGTAACGGTGGTTTCACGGACATCCAAATTCTTTTGCCCGGCAAGTGTTTTCTTGATTTCAGCGGCGGCGCGTGCGGCCTGTGCCCGGCGTTCGCCCACATTCATGCTCTGCGAATGGTCGACGATCAGCGCCACGACATCGTTCAGCGGCTCGCGGATTTCATGCACGATCAGCGGATTGGCGAGCACAAACCCCGTCACCGCGAATGCCAGCAGACGCCCGGCCGCACCGCGTGCGCGCCGGAAAATCGCATAAAGAACGACGAGTGCCGCAATGGCCGCAAAGGCATAAAGCCATGTCCACGGCACCAGCGGCGCGAAATCGATGGTGTAGCCCAGCGCGCCCGTTATGGCGCCCGTCACGGCGGTGATGGCGGATTCGATCATTGGCCCAGCCGCTCCAGCAGGGCGGGCACATGCACCTGATCGGTTTTGTAATTGCCGGTCAGCGCATACATCACCAGATTGACGCCGAAGCGATAGGCCATTTCGCGCTGGCGCTCGCCGCCCGGCACCACGGCCACAAGCGGGCGGCCCTGATTGTCGACCGCCCAGGCCGCGGCCCAGTCATTGCCGCCGATCACCACGGGCGAAACACCGTCGCCGCCGCGCGCGGGCGCGGGCCCCGTCTCCGGATCGGCTTTGGGCAATTGCTGCACCCACAGGGTGCCGCCGTCCCAGCGGCCGGGAAAATCCTGAATGATGTAGAATGCCTTGGTCAGCACGTGATCGGCGGGAATAGGCTCCAGCGGCGGCATGTCGAGTTTCGACACCAGCCGGCGCAGCGTCTGTTCGCCGGGCGATTTTTCGCCGCGCACCGCCCCCAATGTCAGATCGCGGGTGTCGAACAGAATGGTGCCGCCGTTTTTCATATAGTCGGAAACCTTGGCCAGCGCCTTGGGCGACAAATCCTTCTCGCGTGGGTCCATCGGCCAATAGAGCAGCGGGAAGAAACTGAGATCGTCGGTTTCCAGATCGACGCCCATCGGGGGCTGCGGTTCGTAAGAGGTGCGCTGGGTCAGGATCACGTCCAGCCCCACCAGACCTGCGCGGCTCATCGCGTCCACATCGGCGACGCCGGTTTTGACATAGGCAAGGCGGGTGTCGAGGGCGGCCTGCATCGCGAACGACGAATCCGCAGCATGGGCATTGGGCGGCACCAGCATGATGCAGAACAGCAGCGCCGCCGCACCGGCCGCCGCGCGCCGCGGCCACGGGATAAGCCCGCGCAGGCCAAGTCCGATCAGCATATCGAACAACAGCAATGCGGCCGCCGCCGCCAGCAGAAGCGGTCCCAGCGTTCGCGCCTGCACGGCGGCATAGGGTGCGATGCCGGTGCCCAGATCGCCAAACGGCACAAAACGGAAATCGCTTTTCACGGTGTTCAGCGCCACGTCGGCACCTTCGGCACCGTAAAAGCCCGGCGGGTGTTTGGCGGATGGTTCGATCCTGCCGATCTCCGCACCTTTCAGCGCAATCGCATCGGCAGGTGCCTTGTGCAGACGGCCGAACCCGTCCAGCGCATCGCGCGCCGGCAGAACCGCACCGGCATCCACGGCAGACGGTTTCGCACCACCGGCCAGCGGCAGAAGCCGCCGCAGCATATCGACATACAATCCCGACAGCGGCAGTGACGACCATGCCGGTCCCGCCGTGACGTGAAACAATACGATCCAGCCTTTGCCGCGCTGTGTGGCGGTGACAAGCGGTGTGCCGTCTGCCAGCCGCGCCCAGCTATGCTCGGCCAGTTGCACCGATGGTTCGGCCAACACCTGGCGCGAAACCGTCACTTCATTCGGCACAGGCAATCCGGCAAACGGGCTTGTGGCGGGAAAGGGTGCCAGATGCTGCGGCTCGGCCCAGGACAGTGCGCTCCCCAGATAACGCCCGCCGCTGCGCAGGCGTACCGGCACCAGATTGTCGGCCTTTTCCGCCATCCGCCCACCGGCGAAACGGATCAGCACGCCGCCATCTTCAACGAATTTCTCGACCTTGGTGAAATTGCTGCCCGCGATGCGGCCGATATCGGCCAGCACCAGCACCGAAACATTGTGGTCCAGCACCGTGTCGATGGTGCCCTTGTAAAGGTCGGCATAGGGCGAAAGCGCGCGCTGCAGATAGAACAGGTCCGAAAGCAGCGGCTGCTGGCTTTCGCTGTTGCTGGCGGAGACGAGGCCGACCGCGCGGCGCCGGTTCGCGGCATCCAGCAATTGCACCGCACCGGCCGAACTCTGGTTGACGATCTGAAGCCGCGTCGTCTTGTTGCGGATTTCCAGCGGCAGTTTCAGCGTCGTAGCGGCTTGCGTCTTTCCGGGTGCGAAGTGAAACGGCGCGGTTGCGAAGATTTCGCCGTTGCGCCCCAACGCTTCCACTGCGCCGGCGCGTGTGCCCTCAGCCGCACCGCGCACCACCGCCGCCTGAAAGCCCTGCGTCCCGTTTGACGGCGGCAGCAGCGCCAGCGCCGCAACGCCGCGTGCATCGGCAAATACGGACAATGTTCCGATTTCGCGAAGCCCGGCCGCAACCTTGCGCGCATCGCCGTAATCCATGCCGTCGCTTAGCCAGCGTATGTCCGGCTTTGCGGCAAAGTGCAGCTTGGCCAGTGCCGCCACTGCCTTTTCCCGGTCGGGCAGCCAGGGTTGCGGTTTCAGCGTGTTGGCAGTGCGTGCTGCCGCCGCCGCATCCAGAAGCGAAAGCGCATTGTTGTCGGCGGCGGTCGCCACGATCACCACCGCGCGCTCTTCATGCTGTGCCTTGCGCAGGGCTTCGCTGATGGCATCGGCACGGCGGTTCCAGCCTTGTGCGGCGGGCCAGCCATTGTCGACGAACAGCACCAGCGGGCCGCCCGCTTTCACCGGCGCGTTGCCACCGGTCATCGGACCGGCCAGCGCAATGATGACAAGCGCCGCAATACCCAGCCGCAGCAGCAACAGCCACCACGGCGTGCGCGATGGCGTTTCCTCCCGCCGCATCAACCCCAGCAGCAGCCGCAAGGGCGGGAACATCATGCGACGCGGCCGGGGCGGGGTGATCCGCAGCAGCCAGTAGATCGCGGGCAGCACGCCAAGCCCCAGAAGAACCCAGGGGGCGGTGAAACTCAGGCTGCTCAGAATACCCATGTTCAGCCCTGCCGCAGACCGGCGCGAACATTGGGGCCGCCCAATGCGGTGTAAAGCGCCACCAATGCCAGTTCCGGCCGGTGATCGGTGCGATGCTTCAGATAGGTCATGCCCAAACGGCGCGCGGCATCCGAAACGGCCTCGCAATGGGCCTGGAAGCGGGCGCGATAGGCCTGTTGTGCAGCCTCTGCCCGGCCCAGCGTTTCATGGGCGCGCCCATCGGCTGCCTCGAAACGGATACGCCCGGTAAAGGGAAAATCTTCTTCCGCCGGATCGACGATGTGGACCAGATGGCCGTGCACGCCGCCGCGCGCGATGCGGCGCATCGCGGCTTCAATTGCATCGGGTGGCGAGAGAAAATCACTGACCCAGACGATATGCGCATGCCGCGCGATGGGCGCATCCGGCGGCAGGGCATCGTCCTTCGGCGTTTCCCCGGCCAGCGCATGGCCGATGCGGTTCAACGCCAGTTTGCCGCTCGATGGCGCGCGCCCTTCGCCCAGAAGCGCAATGCGTTCGCCGCCACGCACCAGCAGTGTGGCGAGCGCCAGCACCAGCAGGCTGGCACGGTCCATCTTGGTTGTGTGCGCATTGTCCGAGGTGAAACGCATGCCGGGCGAACCATCGCGCCAGAACCACACCGCTTCGGCGGCTTCCCATTCGCGCTCGCGCACGAACAGATGTTGCGATTTGGCCGATTGCCGCCAGTCGATCGCGCTGGCCGGATCTTCGGCGCGATAGCGGCGGAATTGCCAGAAGGTTTCGCCGACGCCTGCCTTGCGCCTGCCATGCACGCCCAAATGGATGGTGGCGGCCAGCCGTTCGGCGGCCACCAGCAATGGCGGCAGGGTTGCGGACAGCCGTTCGGCGTCTTCGCGCAGTGTTTCCCTGCCTGCGCCGCCTTGCGCGCGCAACCGTTCGCTCAGAGATGGGTCTGGCATAGGCGATCGATCACCGTGCCGATTGTGGTGCCCTCCGCCCGCGCCGAAAAATTCAGCGCCATGCGATGTTGCAGAATGGGATGCGCCAGCGCGATCACATCTTCCACGCTGGGCGCCAGCCGCCCGTCCAGAAGCGCACGCGCCCGAACCGCCAGCATGAAGGCCTGGCTTGCCCGCGGCCCCGGACCCCAGGCGATGAAATCGCTGAATTCGCCGGATTCGGCGTTGCCGGGCCGCGCCGCGCGCACGATGTTCAAAATCGCATCGACCACTTTTTCGCCCACCGGCAGGCGGCGCACGACATTCTGTGCTTCGACCAGATCGTGTGGCCCGCACACCGCACGCAGCACCGGCTCTTCCGCAAAGGTGGTGGACAGCAGCATCCGCCGCTCGGCTTCAAGATCGGGATAGCCGACATCGATCTGCAGCAGAAAGCGATCGAGCTGGGCTTCGGGCAGCGGATAGGTGCCTTCCTGTTCCAGCGGATTCTGCGTCGCGATGACGTGAAAGGGTTTGGGCAGGTCATTGCGCACGCCCGCCACCGTCACGTGCCGCTCCTGCATCGCCTGCAACAGGGCGGATTGCGTGCGCGGGCTGGCGCGGTTGATCTCGTCGGCCATCAGCAACTGGGTGAAGATCGGCCCCTTGATGAAACGGAACGCGCGGGCCCCGCCGCTGTCTTCCAGCACCTCAGACCCGATGATGTCGGCCGGCATCAGATCCGGCGTGAACTGGATGCGCTTGCTGTCCAGCCCCAGCACCACGCCCATCGCTTCCACCAGCCGGGTTTTGGCCAGCCCGGGCACGCCGATCAGAAGCGCGTGCCCGCCGGACAACAGGGTGATCAGGGTCTGATCGATCACATCGCGCTGGCCGAAAATGATTCGCCCGATGGCCTCGCGCACACGGACAAATGTCGCAGCCGCGCGTTCCGCGTCGGCAACTGCCGGTCCGCTCAGGGCCTCAACCGCACTGTCCGCTTCTGCCATCGCCTGGTTTTCCGGTTCCTGTTTTTCCGATTCTTGCCGGTCCGCCGCCTCACGCCTATCCTTTAGGGGAACAAAGCGGGCCTGATCCGTTTATGTCGCACCCCGGCCGCTGCCGTGCAACCGCAGGGCGCCGCACAATGCCGTGACGGGCGGGCGCCATGAAAGGCCCGCAAAAGGGCGGGGGCGGGGTGACCGCTCTTAAACTGTTGGGCAAAACCGGCGGAATGATGACAGGTGATCTCCCATTAGGGCTTGCAAGCCTTCAGCGCGAAACCGCTGCGGGCCGTGGCCTGCCGCCCGTGGAGAAATGGAATCCGGCGTTCTGCGGCGAAATCGACATGCGGATCGCGCGCGATGGCACCTGGTTTCATCAGGGCAGCCCGATCGGGCGGCGCGAACTGGTGCGGCTGTTCTCCACCATTCTGCGCAAGGAGGGTGATGATTACTTTCTCGTCACCCCGGTCGAGAAAATGAAGATCACGGTGGAGGATGTGCCCTTCCTCGCCGTGCTGATGGATGTGGAACCGGGCGCGCCGCAGCATCTGCGCTTCACCACCAATGTGGGCGATTGTGTGGTCGCGGATCGCGATCATGTCATTCGCGTCGAAACCGATCCCGAAACACAGACGCCTTCGCCCTATATTCATGTGCGCGCGGGACTTGAGGCACGTATCGCGCGGCCCGTGTTCTATCAGCTTGCCGATATCGCAGTGCCCGGTACGGGCGCGCATGCCGGCACCCTGGGCGTGTGGAGCGGCGGGATTTACTTTCCCATCGGCCGCCCGGAATGAGGGACACATCCTTCGCGTCCTCATCCTCACTCATCGGTCAGCTTGCTTCGGGTGAGGCGGGGGCCTTGCGCGAAAAGCTGTTGCACGAACCACCGCATCTGCCCTTGACGCCACGGCGCGGCGATTTCGATCTCAATCCGGGTTTGCGCCCGAAACAGCCGCGCGCGCTTGCACCGGCCGCCGTGCTGATGCCGATTGTGCAGGCGAAAGAGCCGCGGGTGATTTTCACACAGCGCACCGCAACGCTGTCCCGCCACGCGGGGCAGGTCAGTTTTCCGGGTGGCCGCGCCGATGCGACAGATGTTTCACTGGTGCAGACCGCCTTGCGTGAAACGCAGGAAGAAACGGGCATCGATCCCGGTTTTGTCACGGTGGCCGGTTATCTCGACGCCTATGAAACCGGCACCGGCTACGCCATTCTGCCGGTGGTGGGGCTTCTGAGTGAAGGCTTTGCACTTTCCCCCAATGCGAGCGAGGTGGCGGAGGTGTTCGAGGTCCCGCTCGCCTTTCTGCTTGACCCCGCCAACCGCGAACGCGGCAGCGGCGAATGGCAGGGCCAGCGGCGCGAATTCCACGTCTTCCGTTTCGATGGCCATTACATCTGGGGCGCGACCGCGGCTATGCTGGTCAATTTTGCCGATCGGGTGACCGGTAAATGATCCGTATGCTGATTTTCCGGCTGGTGCTGTTCCTTGTGCCGTTCGGGCTTTATGGCCTCTATCTGTTTCTGGTTCACCGCAGCAATCCCAATCGCCCGGCCACGCCGTGGACGGTTCTTTTCATTGCCGGTCTACTTCTGGTGGTGGGAAGTTTCGTCTATACCGGTCTTGCCGATAAGGATGTGCACCAGGGCGTGTATGTTCCGCCCCATGCGGTGGATGGAAAGATCGTGCCGGGCCATTTCAGCGGGGACGATCCGCCGCCATGATAATACCAATACCGATGCCGGGCCGGGAGTGTGGACATGACCGGGATGCTTGATCCGAAACGCGAAAGCTGGATGACCGCGGCCGAAACCGCTGCGGTGATGGATGCGCTTTCTGCCGATGGTGGGGATGCGCGGTTTGTCGGCGGCGCGGTGCGCAATGCGCTTCTGCGGCGCCCGGTCAGCGATGTCGATATCGCAACCCCGCTTGCCCCCGATGCCGTCATCGCGCGCCTGAAACAGGCTGGCCTCGATGCGGTGCCGACCGGCCTTGCCCATGGCACCGTTACGGCCATCGCCAATGGCAAACCGTTTGAGATCACGACCCTGCGCCGTGATGTGACGACCGACGGGCGTCACGCCACTGTCGCCTTCACCACGGACTGGAAGGAAGATGCCGCCCGGCGCGATTTCACCATCAATGCGATGTCGGCGGATCGCGATGGGCGGGTGTTCGATTATTTCGGCGGGGCGGCGGATCTGGCGGCCGGCCGGGTGCGTTTCGTCGGCGATGCCGCCACCCGCATTGCGGAGGATTATCTGCGCATCCTGCGTCTGTTCCGCTTCCATGCCTGGTACGGGCAGGGGGAAATTGATCGCGATGCACTTGCTGCGGCCGCTGCGGCGCGTGCCGGTCTTGCAACCCTTTCGGGCGAGCGGGTGCAGAAGGAGATGCTGCGCCTTCTGGCGGCGGAACGTCCTGTCCACGTCCTCCGCGTGATGGCGGCATCGGGCATTCTGGCTGACATCCTGCCTGGCGAACTCACCATCGCGCGTCTCGAACGCCTCGCCGCGATCGATGCGGACAGTTTCTTCACCCCCGATGCCGTCCTGCGCCTCGCCGCCCTGTTGCCGGATGCCGCCGTCGCACGTCAGATTGCGGAGCGTTGGCGTCTTTCCGGCGCCGATCGTGCGCGGTTGATCGATCTTTGCGGCGCCACGGAAAAGATCGTCAGCTATCTCTCGATCAAGGAAGTGCGCAAACTGCTTTACCGCCTTGGCACCGGTCCGTTCCGTGATCGTGTGTTCCTGCGCTGGGCCGCCGATCCGAAAGAGACCAACGCCATCCAATGGCGTGCGCTGCTGGCGGTGGCCGATGCCTGGGTGGCGCCGGAATTTCCGCTCACCGGCCGTGATGTGATGATTGCCGGCGTGCCTGAAGGCCCGCTGGTTGGAAAAATCCTGGCGGAGGTGGAGGAGTGGTGGGTCGATTCCGATTTCACCGACGATGAATTCTCGCTTGCCGAGCGGCTGAAGGCCGTGGTGCAGGCCACCGCTTATTGAGCGCGCGATGCGGCTCGATGTGCTGGACATGATCAGCCTGCCGGGCAACCCCGCCAGGCCGAATGACGATGCCTTCTGCCACAGCGATGCACTGGCCGCCGTGTTCGACGGTGCCACCGGTCTCGGCGAACAGATTCTGCCGGTGGACAGCGATGCCGCCTGGATCGCGCGCCGTGGTGCCGAAGGTCTCATTCAACATCAGGCGCCGGGCCGCCGCCCGCGCGATGTGCTGGCCGAAACCGCGCGCGATGCCGAAACACTGTTCAAACGCTTGCGTCTTCGCGCACCGAAAGAGACCTATGAAATTCCCTTCGCCTCGATGATGCTCGTTGCCATCGTTGCAGATGGTCTCGAAGCGCTTTGGTTCGGCGATTGCGTTGCCCTGGTCAAACGTCCGCATGACGATGTTGTGGTTGTGGGGGAGGCTTTTGCCAAACGCGCCCGTGAAGCCGGCGGGGTTGTCCGCCTTGCGTCGGTCCGTGGTGTTTCCGCACCCGCCGCCAGCCGCAATCTGCCGGAATTCATGGATTTCCTGCGGTCCGAACGGAATGGCGTGAACACGAAACCGGATCGCTGGCTGTTCAGTCCCGATGGGGCTTGTGCCGGTCACGCACAAAGCCGCACCATCGCAGCCCCGCCCGGAACGGACATCCTGCTCGCGTCCGACGGTTTTCTCGCACTCGCCAGCGATTACGAACGCTACGATGCCGCCGGTTTGCTTGCTGCTGCAAAAAGCAAGGGCCTGCGTGCGCTCTGCGATGCGTTGCGGGAGATCGAACGGGGCGATCCGGATGGCGCGCGCTATCCCCGCTTCAAGACCAGCGACGATGCAACCGCCATCCTGCTCAGCACTGTGTAAGAACGCCCGCGCGTCTTACATCGCCTCGATCACCTGGTGACTGCCGTCCCAGATCATCGACAGCGCGACATAGACCACGATCAGAAGACCGGCATAGCCGATCCAGCGATAGCGGTTCAGCATGTTGGCCACCATGTTCGCGGCCACGCCCATCAAGGCGATGGAAAGAAGCAGGCCCACCGCCAGAACCCAGAGGTGGTGCATCGCCGCTCCCGCCACGGCCAGCACATTGTCCAGCGACATGGAAAGGTCGGCCAGCGTGATCTGGATGATCGCCTGACGCATGTGGCGCGGATCGCCATCGGCGGCTTGCGCCACCACATCGCTCGCGTGGCTGCCCTCTGTGGCGGCACCGGCCATATGCGCGGCTTTATCGTGATGACGCAGATCGCGGTAAAGCCGCCATGCCACCCACAGAAGAAGAACACCGCCCGCCACCATCAAACCGATGATGGAGAGCAGCGTCGCCGTCACCATCGCCAGCAGAATGCGCAGGATGACCGCCGCGGCCAGTCCCCAGAAGATAACCCTGTGGCGCTGCGCTGCCGGCAGGCGCGCCGCCGCCATGCCGATGACGATGGCGTTGTCACCGGCCAGAACGATGTCGATGAGGATGACCTGCAACAGCGCGAAGATCGCTGGATCCAACAATGCCGACCTCGCGGAAAACCCGAAAAAAACAGGCAAGGCAGAAATGAACTTACGGCCAGCGTGCCTCGGGCGGCAGAGACATCAAAATCGCCTCCACATTCCCGCCTGTCTTCAACCCGAACTGCGTGCCCCGGTCGTAGAGCAGGTTGAACTCGGCATAGCGGCCGCGGCGGACAAGCTGGTGTTCACGGTCCTGTTGCGACCACCGGGTCTCCATCCGCCGTTTCACGATATGGGGATAGATATCCAGGAATGCCAGTCCCACATCGCAAGTAAACGTAAAATCGTTGTCCCAATTGCCCGAATTCAGCCGGTCATAGAAAATTCCGCCGGCGCCGCGGGCCTCACCGCGATGCGGCAGATAGAAGTATTCGTCGCACCATTTCTTGAAGCCGGGATAATAGGCCGGGTCGCTTTTGTCGCAGGCCTGTTTCATCGCGGCGTGAAAATCCGCCGCATCTTCTTGATTGGGAAATATGGGCGTCAGGTCGGCGCCACCGCCGAACCAGCCTTCCCTCGTCACAAGGTGGCGCGTGTTCATGTGCACCGCCGGCACGTGGGGGTTCTGCATATGGGCCACCAGCGAGATGCCGCTGGCCCAGAAGCGCGGGTCTTCGTCCGCGCCCGGAATGGTCCTGGCGAATTCCGGTGAGAAGGCGCCATGAACGGTGGAGACGTTGACCCCCACCTTCTCGAACACCCGGCCGCGCATGATGGACATCACGCCGCCGCCCGCATCTTCCCCGGCCTCGCCGGGGCGCTTCCAGACGGTGCGTTCGAACCGGCCTGCAGGCCTGTCGCTTAGCTGGCCCAGATGGGCATCTTCGATCGCTTCGAACGCAGTGCAGATGCGGTCGCGCAGTTCCTCGAACCACGCTTTGGCGCGCGCCTTTTGTTCGCCGCTTGGGGTGGTCATGCCGGAAACCCTTCTGTCTGCCGCAACGCTTCGCCCAGAACCATCGCGGCGGCCTGTGCCACATTGATCGAACGCAAGCCCGCTTTCAGCGGAATGCGCAAGCGCGCATCGGCCGCATCATGCACATGTGCCGGAACGCCCGCGCTTTCCCGGCCCAGAAGCAGAACATCGTCCGGCCGAAAGCGGAATGCGGTATAGGGCTGCGTGCCTTTCACGGTCAGAAGCAGCAGCCGTTGCCCGGTTCGCGCGGCCTGAAAGGCCTGCCAGCTTTCGTGGCGGGTGATGGCGGCCTCAGCCAGATAATCCATCCCGGCCCGGCGGAAGCGGGCGCCCCCGAACAGGAAGCCGCAAGGCTCGATAATATCCACGGCCACACCCAGGCACGCACCCAGCCGGATCAGGCTGCCCGCGTTCTGGGGGATGTCAGGCTCGAAAAGTGCAAGCCGCATGGGGGTGTCTCCTTCGCTGCCGTGGCCGGGCCCGTGGCGATGTCCGCGCAAGCACGCCTGCCCGTAATCGTTCGGGCCCGCAAGCGCGTGGAATCCCATTTGAATTCTGCGGCATCGTGCCGCGAGACCCCCCAAGACCGACTCTCTATTTTACCCCCGCGCGCCGCGGATTCCGGGGGCCGGTGCGTGATCCGTCTTTGGTGCTTCCCGGGCAAGAATTTCAGAAGGTGATCCGTGGCAACTGCGACTTCGGCCGATACCACCCGCCGCGACTTCCTCTACATCGCGAGTGGTGCCGTCGGCGCCGTTGGGGCCGGTCTTGCGGCATGGCCGCTCGTCGACCAGATGAACCCCAGCGCGGCCGTTCTGGCGCTCGCCTCGATCGAGGTGGATTTGACCCCCATCCAGGTGGGCCAGCAGGTGATCGTGAAATGGCGGGGTCATCCGCTTTTTGTGCGCCGCCGCAGCCCCAAGGAGATTGAGGAGGCCCGTGCGGTCGACGTCTCCAAGCTGCCGGACCCGCTGGCGCGCAACCTGAATTTGCCGGAAGATTCGCCTGCAACCGACGCCAACCGTGAGATCAAGCCGGAATGGGTCATCCTTGTCGGCGTCTGTACCCATCTGGGCTGCATCCCGACCGGCTTTGAAGGCGATTACGGCGGCTGGCTCTGCCACTGCCATGGCTCGGAATACGATACGGCCGGGCGCATCCGCAGAGGGCCGGCACCGGAAAATCTTGCCGTTCCGCCCTACGCCTTCCTCACCGACACCCGCATCAAGATCGGCTAAGGAGCCTTATACATGGCCGGCCAGTCCAGCTACGTCCCCCAAAACAACTTCACCCGCTGGCTCGATTCGCGGTTGCCGATTTTACGGTTCGCGAACGACACGGTGAGCACCTACCCGACGCCCAGGAACCTGAACATCTGGTACACCTTCGGCGGCATCCTCACCTTCTGCCTTGGCGTTCAGATCGTCACCGGCATCGTGCTTGCGATGCACTATGTGCCGAACGCCGGCATGGCTTTCGACTCCGTCGAAAACATCATGCGCGATGTGAATTACGGCTGGCTGTTGCGCTATGTGCACGCCAACGGCGCCTCGATGTTCTTCCTCGCCGTATATGTCCATATGTTCCGCGGCCTCTATTATGGTTCCTACAAGGCGCCGCGCGAGGTGCTGTGGCTGCTCGGCGTCATCATCTATCTCCTGATGATGGCAACCGCCTTCTTCGGTTACGTGCTTCCGTGGGGCCAGATGTCCTTCTGGGGCGCCACCGTCATCACCAATCTGTTCTCGTCGCTGGACCAGATCATCCCCGGCTTCGGCACGGCCATCACCACCTGGCTGTGGGGCGGCTTTGCGGTCGGCGATCCGACGCTGAACCGCTTCTTCTCGCTGCACTATCTCCTGCCCTTCATCATTGCCGGCGTTGTCGGCCTGCATATCTGGGCGCTGCATGTTCCGGGCAACAACAACCCGCTCGGCATCGATGTGAAGGGGCCGCAGGATACGGTGCCGTTCCACCCCTACTACACGGCGAAAGACGCCTTCTATCTCTCGCTGTTCGTGATCCTGTTCGCGCTGCTTGTGTTCTACGCGCCCGATTTCGTCGGCAATCCGGACAATTACGTCGAAGCCAATCCGCTGGTGACGCCACCTGACATCGTGCCGGAATGGTACCTGCTGCCGTTCTACGCCATGCTGCGCTCTATCCCGCAGAAGCTGATCGGCGTGCTGGTCATGTTCGGTGCGCTGGCCTCGCTCGCCTTCGCGCCCTGGCTTGATACCTCCAAGGTGCGGTCCTGCCGTTTCCGCCCGATCCTGAAGCAGTTCTTCTGGGTCTTCGTGGCGGACTGCATCCTCCTCGGCTATGTCGGTTCGCAGGGCGCCGATGCAGCCTGGAATCTCGGCGGCATTTCGGTGCCGCTGGTCTGGCTCGCCCGCCTCGGGACGCTTTATTACTACGCCTTCTTCTGGGTCATCCTTCCGGTCGTCGGCCTGATCGAGACGCCGAAAAAACTGCCGGACAGCATCGCCAAATCCGTTCTTGGCAAGGGTGCTGCGCCCGCGCCAGCAGAGTGAGGAAATTTTTCATGCGCTTCGCTCTTCCGCTAGGGCTTTCCGTTGTTGCACTTCTTGCCGTATCGGCACCGTCGTTTGCCGCCGGCACCGATGCGCGCCCGGTCAAGGATGTGGCCTTCTCCTTTGAAGGGCCGTTCGGCACGTACGACCGCGCTGCCCTGCAGCGTGGCTTCCAGGTCTACAAGGAAGTCTGCTCCGCCTGTCACAGCCTGAACCGGGTGTCGTTCCACGCGCTGGCCGATGAAGGTGGCCCCGGCTTCACCGAAGCCCAGGCAAAGGCGATTGCGGCTTCCTACAAAATTCCGGCCGAACCGAACGATCAGGGCCAGACGGTGGACGAGAATGGGGAGCGGCTGACCCGCCCCGGCATTCTGGCCGATCATTTTCCGCCGCCGTTTCCGAATGAGAATGCGGCCCGTGCCGCCAATGGCGGGGCGCTGCCGCCCGACCTCTCTCTGGTGGCCAAATCATTCCATCACGGCCCGCAATTCATCTATTCGATCCTGACCGGCTTCCACGAGAAGCCGCCGGCCGGTTTCAAGGTGCAGGACGGGAAGTATTACAATCCCTATTTCCCCGGCGGGAACATCTCGATGCCACCGCCCTTGAGCGAAGACAGCGTCACCTATTCCGATGGCACCAAGGCCACCATCGAGCAGGAGGCGCATGACGTCACCACCTTCCTCGCCTGGGCGGCCGAACCGAAGATGGAACAGCGCAAGCGTATGGGCTTCGGTGTGATGGCGTTCCTGATCGTGCTGTCCGGCCTTCTGTTCCTCTCCTACCGCAAGGTGTGGGCGGACGCGCATTAATCGTTTTGTGAATTGATGAGGATGGGCGGCGCGGCTGTTGGGCTGTTGCCGCCCGTTTTCGTTTTGCTGGTCAGCGCCCCTCGGCAGGCGGCGCATTGTCCTTGTGCTGTTCCGCCGGCGGAATGGCGTAGACCACGCCCTTCTTGATGCGCTCGATTTCTTTCGGGGTGGGTCTCAGCAGTTCCCGCATAATTGCGGGCGAGGGCCTGGCATCGCGCATCGCCACATAAAGAATGCCGCCGAACAGCAGGATAAATCCCGCGCCCACGGCCACACCCAGCAATCCGGCCTGCCAGCTTTTCATGGGGACTACCGGACCATTGCGCCCCCGCCCGCGTCAAGCGCCGCGCATCCGGCGCCCTCTTTGGCGATTGCTTGCGCGGCGGGGCATGCGTGTTACAAGGCGCTGCAATCAGCGCGGGCGTGGCATGGCGGAAACGGTTCTGGGCATCATCGGCGGCAGCGGGGTCTATGACATTCCGGGGCTTGAAAACGCCCGCTGGGAACAGGTGAAAAGTCCCTGGGGCGAACCCTCCGACGCGCTTCTGTTCGGCAATTTCCGCGGTGTCGATCTCGTCTTCCTGCCGCGTCACGGCCGCGGCCATGTGCAATCGCCCACCTCCATCAATTACCGCGCCAATATCGATGCGCTGAAACGCGCCGGTGTCACCGACGTGATCTCGGTGTCGGCCTGCGGTTCGCTGAAAGAGGAATTGCCGCCCGGTACCTTCGTCATGGTGGACCAGTTCATCGACCGCACCTTCGCGCGCGAAAAAAGCTTCTTCGGGCCGGGCTTCGTTGCCCATGTTTCGATGGCCCATCCCGTCTGCCCCAGGCTTTCGGGTGCGCTGGCGGATGCGGCGCGCGAAGCGGGTATCGCGCACGCTGTCGGCGGAACCTATCTCGCGATGGAAGGGCCGCAATTTTCCACCCTTGCCGAATCCAACCTTTATCGCACCTGGGGCTGTGCCGTGATCGGGATGACGGCAATGCCCGAGGCCAAGCTCGCACGCGAAGCGGAATTGCCTTATGCGCTTGTCGCCATGGTCACCGATTACGATTGCTGGCATGAGGATCATGACCACGTCACGGTGGATCAGGTGGTGAAGGTTCTGGTCGCCAATGCGGACAATGCGCGCCGCCTTGTCATGGCGGTGGCGCCCAGGCTCGGGCCGGAACGCACACCATCGCCGCTCGGCGTCGAAACCGTGCTCGATACCGCCATCATCACCGCGCCCGAAAAACGCGATCCGGCCCTCTTCGCCAAACTCGATGCGGTGGCCGGCCGCGTTCTCAAAGGGTAGGGGACAGAAGGAAGCCAGCCATGAATCTCAAAACCGCCATCCGCAGCATTCCCGATTATCCCAAGAAGGGGATCGTCTTCCGGGACATCACCACCCTTCTCGGCAATCCGCGCGCCTTCCGCGCCACGGTGGATGCGCTGGTGCTGCCTTACGCCGGGGTGCGGATCGACAAGGTGGCGGGGATCGAGGCGCGCGGTTTCATCCTTGGCGGCGCCATCGCCCATCAATTGTCGGTCGGCTTCGTGCCCATCCGCAAAAAGGGCAAGCTGCCCCATGCCGTGATCGGGGAGGATTACGACCTCGAATACGGCACCGACCGGGTGGAAATCCACGCCGATGCGGTGAAGCCGGGGGAGAATGTGGTGCTGGTGGACGATCTCATCGCCACTGGCGGCACCGCCTTCGCCGCGATCAAATTGCTAGAGCGGGTGGGGGCGAAAATCGTCGGCTGTGCCTTTGTGATCGACCTGCCGGATCTGGGCGGGGCGGACAAAATTCGCGCCCTCGGCAAGGATGTGACGGCACTGGTCTCCTTCGCCGGGCACTGAAGTCTTTTCCCGGCCCTTGAAAGTCGGCGGAGAAAGACTATATTCCTTCTTCATAAGAAGGAAGTCTGATATGCACAATGCCATGGGGGGAGGGGGGACGCAAAAGCGGAAAACAACCTTCAGGCGTTTTCCCTGTTATACCAAAGGTTTGTGGACTGAATGAAGATCAATGGCACCCCTTATCGTACCATCTGGCCTGAAGGCGAAGATGCCGTTTCGGTGATCGACCAGACCCGGCTGCCCCACGCCTTCGCGGTTCAGCGGCTTTCCTCGGCGGAAGACTGCGCCCACGCTATCAAGACCATGGTGGTCCGTGGCGCGCCCCTGATCGGCGCCACCGCCGCCTATGGCGTGGCGCTCGCCATGCGGGGGAATGCTTCGGATACGGCGCTGGATGCCGTGCACGATTTTCTTCTCGCCACCCGGCCCACCGCGGTCAATCTACGTTGGGCGCTGGCGCGCATGCGCGACCGCCTGCGCAACCAGCCGCAGGAAATGCGCGCCGCGCTTGCCTGGGCCGAAGCTGCCGCCATCTGTGATGAGGATGTCGCCACCTGCCGCGCCATCGGCGAACACGGCCTGACGATTCTGCGCGATGCGGCGGCGAATAAAAACGGCGCGCCGCTCAACGTGCTCACCCATTGCAATGCGGGCTGGCTCGCGACGGTGGACTGGGGCACAGCACTCGCACCGCTCTACATGGCGCACGACGCCGGCATCCCCATTCATGTCTGGGTCGATGAAACCCGCCCGCGCAATCAGGGCGCTTCGCTCACGGCTTATGAACTCGGCGGCCATGGCGTGCCGCATACCATCATCGCCGATAATGCCGGCGGCCATTACATGCAGGCGGGCGCGGTCGATCTCGCTATCGTCGGCACCGATCGCGTCACCGCCAATGGCGATGTGGCGAACAAGATCGGCACCTATCTGAAGGCGCTGGCGGCGCATGACAATAACGTGCCGTTCTATGTCGCGCTGCCAAGCTCCACCATCGACTGGTCGCTGTCCTCTGGCCGCGACATCCCGATTGAGGAGCGTTCGGCCGAGGAACTTCTGAAAATGGCGGGGCGCCTGCCATCGGGCGATGTGGTGACGGTGGAAATCGCCGCCCCCGGCAGCCCCGGCGCCAATCCCGCGTTCGATGTCACGCCCGCCCGTCTCGTCACCGGCTTCATCACCGAACGCGGCGTTGCGCCCGCCACCGAAGCCGGTCTTCTCTCGCTCTTTCCCGAACGGAAATCCTCATGAAATCCCGCTGGTCCGATACTGACGCCAAAGGCTTTGTGAAACGATATGCCGGGCAGGGCATCAACGAAGATCTCGCGCTTCGCACTTACACCACGCGGCTTCTGGGTGGCGATCCGAAGCTGGTGCTGCATGGCGGCGGCAATACCAGCGTCAAGACAATTGCGAAGGATCAGCTTGGCGATGATGTGGATGTGATCTGCGTCAAGGGCTCCGGCTGGGATATGGGCAATATCGAACCGGCCGGTCTTCCCGCCGTGCGGCTGGCGCCGCTGCGCCGGTTGCGGGCGCTCGACAAACTGGCCGACGCGGACATGGTCAATTTTCAGCGCATCAACCTGCTGGATTCCGGGGCCCCGAATCCTTCGGTCGAAACCCTGCTGCACGCCTTCCTGCCGCACAAATTCATCGATCACACCCATTCGACCGCCGTGCTGGCGCTGACCGATCAGCCGGATGGGGAGGCGATTGTCCGCGATCTCTACGGCGCCCGCGTCGCCTATGTGCCCTACACCATTCCGGGCTTTGCGCTGGCCAAATCGGTCGCCGACATTTTCGATAAGCACCCGGATGTGGAAGGGCTGGTGCTGCTGCGCCACGGCATCTTCACCTTCGCGGACGATGCGAAGACGGCCTATGAACGGATGATCGAATTCGTGACCATGGCGGAACAGCGGCTGCAGCAGAACCGCAAGCCGCTGAAACAGGTGGCGCTGCCTGCCAACCTTGCGACCGCTGCGGAGGTTGCGCCCATTCTGCGTGGCGCGGTTGCGCTATCGCGGAATGAGCTGGCCGGGACCGTCAAACGCCAGGTGCTGGATTTCCGCGACCATCCCGCCATCCTGAATTACGTCAGCGGGGCAGACCTTGCGCGGTATTCGCAGGTCGGCGTGGTCACGCCGGATCATACCATCCGCACCAAGAACTGGCCCTTGCTGGTGCCGGCACCGGAGGCCGGAAAGCTTGAAGACTGGAAAACCGCCGTCCATGCCGCGGTCGAAAAGTTCGTCGCGGACTATCACGCCTATTTCGCCCGCAACAATGCGAAAAGCGCGGACAAGAAGGTGGAGCTTGATTCCCTGCCGCGTGTGGTGCTGGTGCCAGGGGTAGGGTTGTTCGGCCTCGGCGCCTCTGCAAAGGACGCCGCCATCGCCGCCGACATCGCCGAAAACACGGTGGACGTGATCACCGATGCCGAAGCCATCGGCCGTTATGAATGTATCAGCGAATTCGACATGTTCGAGGTCGAATACTGGTCGCTGGAGCAGGCGAAACTCGGCAAGGCGGCGGAAAAACCGCTGGCCCGGCAGGTTGCCGTCATCACCGGCGGGGGCTCCGGCATCGGGGCCGCCACGGCGGAAGCCTTCGCGAAAGAGGGGGCGGAGGTTGCGGTGCTGGACCGCGATCTCGAAGCCGCGAAAAAAATCGTCAAACGAATAGGGGGCCAGGCGCTCGCGCTTTCTTGCGATGTGACCGATGCCGCCTCGGTGCGTGCCGCGTTCGATGCGGTGGCGACCGCCTTCGGCGGCGTTGATATTGTCGTGTCCAACGCGGGCGCGGCGTTTCAGGGCCGCATCGGCGATGTGGACGACGACACTCTGCGCAAGAGTTTCGAGTTGAACTTCTTCGCCCATCAGGCGGTGGCGCAGAACGCGGTCCGCATCATGCGGGCGCAAGCGACGGGTGGCTGTCTTCTGTTCAACACCTCCAAACAGGCGGTCAATCCCGGCAAGGATTTCGGGCCGTATGGTCTGCCCAAAGCCTCCACCCTGTTCCTGATGAAGCAATATGCGCTCGATCACGGCCGCGACGGCATCCGTTCCAATGCGGTGAATGCGGATCGCATCCGCTCCGGCCTGCTGACGGAGGAGATGGTGGCCGCACGTTCCAAAGCCCGCGGGGTGAGCGAGAAGGATTATATGAGCGGCAATCTTCTTGGCCGTGAAGTGACCGCGGGGGATGTGGCGGACGCCTTCGTCTATCTCGCCAAAGCCACCAAAACCACGGCCGCTATCGTCACCGTAGATGGGGGCAATATCGAAGCGAGCTTGCGTTAGCCGCCATTCGCTTTGAACAGATCCAGCGTGCGCTGGCGGGCAAGTTTGGCAGCTTCGGCGTTGTAATCGGCACGGCGGTCGGAGTTGAAGCCATGGCCGCAGTCTTCATAGATATGGACCGTCACGTCCGGATGCGCGGCTTTGATTTTCTCTACCGTCTCCATCGGGATGCCGTGATCTTTCTTGCCGAAATGCAGAATGGTCGGGCATTTCGGATTCCAGTCATTCATCTGGCCGATATTGCCGCCATAATAGCCGGAGGCTGCCGCCAGCCCGTCGCATTTGCAGGCCGCCGCCCAACTGACCGAGCCGCCATAGCAATAGCCGGTGATGAAGACCGCCCCCTTGTCTCTCAGGGCATTGATGCAGGTCTGCGCATCGGCGATGGACAGGTCGAACGGGTGCCCGCCGCGCGCGATCCTGATTGCCTTCTGAATATCCTCAGGCGCATAACCCGCCTGGAATCCCGGCTCCTCCCGGTCATAGAGGGCGGGTGCCAGCACCTCATAACCATCGGCCGCGTAACCATCGCACAATTCCTTGATGTGCTCGGTTACGCCGAAAATTTCCTGGATCAGAACCAGCCCGCCCCGGCGCGCGCCCTGTGGGGCCACGTGGTAGACGCCGATTTGGGCGCCATCGCTCATCGTCATCTTCGTCATCGTGCCGCGAAGGGTCATGTGCGTTCTCCCGGTGGTTTGCGTTCCACGAATCCCTTGCCGATGAACTGCATCATCAGTGTGCCTTCGCCATCACGCGCCTCGTTGCGGCTCAGCAACAAGCCGAGTTGGGGCCGTGAGTGCAGGGCCACTTTTTCCACCACCTCGGTCGAATAGAACAGCGTCATGCCCGGCCGCACCGGCTTCAGCCATTTCATCTCCTCGAAACCCGGTGAAACGCCCGCGCGCGATCCTGATTTCCAAGTTGCATTCCTGTCTCGATCCGCAATGACGAGTTTCATCCAGATCGCGGCCGTGTGCCAGCCGCTGGCGATCAGCCCGCCATAGAGTGACTGTTTCGCCGCCGCCGGATCGATGTGAAAAGGCTGCGGATCGTATTTGCGGGCAAAGGCGATGATGTTTTCTTCGGTGAAGGTAAAGCTGCCCAGTTCGCGGCGCGCGCCGATTTCAATGTCTTCCCAATAACCTGTGCTCATGCGGAACCTCGCTTGGCGATGATCGGGATCATCGAAAGCTGCGCCACCTGTTCGTGGGCATTGAACATCCGGATCTGGATGGTGACGAAACCAAACTCCGGCTTGCTGCGGGGTTCGCTGGTTTCCGACACTTCGACCTCAAGGCGCAGCGTGTCGCCCGGGCGCACGGGTTTGATCCAGCGCACGTCATGGGTGCCGACCCCGCCACGGCTGGCTGCCTTGTTGAGGATGTCGTCGGCAATCATGCGCATCGCGATGGCGCAGACATGCCAGCCGGAGGCAGACAGCCCCTTCAGCATGGATTTGCTGGCGGCTTCCTCATCCAGATGATGCGGTTGGGGATCGAATTCGCGCGCGAACTCGAAAATCTCATCCTTGCTGACGGTATAGGGTCCGCAGGGAAAAACACGTCCGACTGTAAAATCTTCGAAGTGGAGAATGCTCACGCGTTAAACCGGAAATGCATCACGTCGCCATCCTGCACGACGTAATCCTTTCCTTCCAGCCGGAATTTTCCGGCATCGCGCGCACCCGCCTCACCGTTGTTGGCAACATAATCGATGTAGGCGATGGTTTCGGCACGGATGAAGCCATGCTCGAAATCGCTGTGGATTACACCGGCGGCCTGTGGTGCGCGGCAGCCCTGCGTGACGGTCCATGCGCGCGCCTCCTTTGGCCCCACAGTGAAAAAGGTTATCAGGCCGAGAAGGGAATAACCGGCGCGGATCAGGCGGTTAAGCCCCGGTTCTTCGAGGTCCAGGCTGCCCAGAAAATCCGCCCGTTCTGCCGTGTCGAGCTGCGCCACTTCCTCTTCGATCCGGGCTGAAATCACCACCGCGCCCGCGCCCTGCTCCTTGGCCATGGTTTCGACGCGGGCGGAAAATTCGTTGCCGATGGCAGCGGAGGCTTCGTCCACATTGCAGACATAGAGCACCGGCTTCTGCGTCATCAGGCCCAGTTGGCGATAGGGCTCCATCTCCTCCGGCGCCAAATCCGCCTTGCGTGCCGGCTTGCCGTCGCGCAGCAGGTTGACGGCTTTCATCATCAGCGCGAGCTGTTCTTTTGCATCCTTCTCGCCGGATTTGGCCTTCTTCTCCAGTGGCGTGATGCGGCGCTCCAGCGATTCCAGGTCGGCCAGCATCAATTCGGTCTCGACCGTCTCGGCATCACCGACCGGATCGATGCGGCCTTCCACATGGGTGATGTCGTCATCCTGAAAACAGCGCAGCACGTGAACGATGGCGTCCACCTCGCGGATGTTGGCAAGAAACTGATTGCCCAGCCCTTCGCCCTTCGAGGCGCCACGCACCAGCCCGGCGATGTCGACGAAGGTGATGCGGGTTGGAATGATCTCCGCCGATTTTGCAATTGCCGCAAGCTTGTCCAACCGCGGGTCCGGTACCGCCACATCGCCCACATTGGGTTCGATGGTGCAGAATGGATAGTTGGCCGCCTGGGCCGCGGCCGTTTCGGTCAGCGCATTGAACAGGGTCGATTTGCCCACATTGGGCAGGCCGACGATGCCGCATTTGAATCCCATCAGGCGTTGTCTTTCTTCGGTTCCGGTTTGGCCTTCTTCTCTGGCGGGCTCAGGAGTAGCGCAACCTTGTTCATGAAGCCCACATCATCGTTCCTGGCGAAATGTGGTGCGGCCTCGGCGATGGCCGAAAGCAGGGGAACCAGCCACGCCTCATCGGCCTTCGAGAAATTCTGCAGCACATGGCCGTGCGCCTTCCGGTTGCCGGCGGGTTTGCCGACCCCGATGCGGACGCGGCGATAATCGGGGCCGAGGGCGGCCGTGATCGAGCGCAGACCATTGTGGCCGGCATCACCGCCGCCGGTTTTCGCCTTCAGCTTGGCTGCGACGAGATCGATCTCGTCATGGATCACCACGACGGCACCCGGCGGTATTTTGAAGAAACGGGCCGCGGCCCCCACCGACTGCCCGCTTTCGTTCATGTAGGTCTGCGGCTTCAGAAGCCAGGTCTTGCGCCCCGCAAGGGTCCCTTCGCTGATCAGCCCCTGAAAGCGTGTCCGCCAGGGGCCGAAGCCGTAGCTTTCGTGGATCACGTCCACCGCCATGAAGCCCGCATTGTGGCGGTTGCGCGCATAATCCGCGCCGGGATTGCCCAGCCCGGCGATGAGAAGCGGTGAGTCCGGCATGGAGCAATGACGCGCGGATCAGCGCGCGCCGTCCAGTTATTTCTTTTCCGGCGCCTTGGCGGCGGGGGCTGCACCGGCGGCCGGGGCCGCTGCTTCGCCTTCCGCCTCCGGGGTGGCGGCTGCGGGCGCGCTTGCTGCGGCCGCCGCGGCACGCTGTTCGTCGATCACGCTGGTCGGCGCCACCACCGAAGCGATGGTGAAGTCGCGGTCGCGGATCATCGGAACGACGCCCGGCGGAAGATTGAAATCGGAAATGTGCAGCGAATCGTGAATTTCGAGGCCCGAGAGATCGCCTTCCAGAAAATCCGGAATGGTTTCGGCCGGGCAAAGCAGTTCCACCCGATGGCGCACGATGTTGAGCACACCGCCGCGCTTCAGACCGGGGGAGGTTTCCTGACCCTTGAAGCGGACAGGGATGAACAGGCGAATCTTCGCGCCTTCGGGCAGGCGCATGAAATCCACATGCACCACGCGATCCGAAACGGGATCGATCTGCACCTGGCGTGGAATCACGCGGGTCTTCTTGCCTTCGATGTCGAGCATGAACAGCGTGGTGAGCAGATGGCCGGTGCCATAAAAACGCTCCAGCGAGCGCCCCTCCACCGCGACCGATTCCGGATCGGCATTGCCGCCATAGATCACGCCGGGGATGAACCCGCGCTGGCGGGTGCGATAGGCGCCGCCTTTTCCGGATTGGGTGCGCGCTTCGGCGCTCAGTTGCTGCATTTCGTCCATCGTGGAAATCCTTCGTTCCGCGCCCTGCCCGCAAAAGGGCAGAACCCTTTGGAAAGGCGCGGGAAGCGCGGCTTTTAGCGGATGCGGCGGGCTTCTGCAATCCACCGGCACCGGGATGGGCCATTGTGCCGCCGGATTGCTGTAAGTTGCTGTTATGTAAGAACTATCGCCGTTTGGTTGTTTTTGTCTTTTTGGGGTCCCCCTCCCCCTTGTCCCTGTCAGGGCTGAAGACGGCGAGGCGGGATGGAACGTCCGCTGCAAAGGTAGGGGTTCAAGGGGTACATTTCCAGACCGCAAATTGTGGATGATTTGTACCTGACTATTTTGCGTGCCGCTTCTTGCCCGGCGGCGGGGTGGCGGATTGCCAGGCTTCGGCGATCAGGCCCCGAAGCTCCGCCGCCGCTATTGCCGGCAGATGGACGAGCAGGCTGGTGCTTTTGCCCCATTTTTCCGGGATGAAGACATCCGGCGCCGCGGCGAAGAGAAAGTCTTTCCGCTCCTCCGGCAGGTGAAGATAGACCCGCTTTTCCGCCGGACGCATGACCGCAAAAATCCGCTTCTTCGTGCGATAGGCCGGGCGGCCCCAATGGGCGATTTCTTCCACCCCCGGATGGGCGAGGGCGAATTTGCGGACATCCCCGGCCGAGGCCATGATTCAGCCTTTGGCGAGTTCGGCCTCGATCGCGGCGCTGAGGCGTGGATCGTCCGGTGTGATGTCCGGCGCAAAACGGGCGATTGCCGTGCCGTTCCGGCCGACCAGGAATTTTTCGAAATTCCACATGACATCGGTATCGTTCTGCGGCCCCAACCCGTGCTTGTCGAGTGTGGCGCGTAGCTGACTCGGATCGTTCTGAACGGCCTTCGGTTGTTCGGCCACCAGTTCGGCATAGAGCGGGTGCTGATCTTCGCCCTTCACACTGATCTTTTCGAACATGGGAAACTGAACGCCGAAATTGGTGGTGCAGAATTCGCTGATTTCGGCGTTGCTGCCGGGCTCCTGCGCGCCGAAATTGTTGGCGGGAAATCCCAGCACCGCAAAACCCTTGCCGCTGTATTTCTCGTGAAGCTTCTCCAGCGCATCGTATTGCGGCGTCAGCCCACATTTGGATGCCACATTGACCACAAGCAAGACATCGCCCTTGTGGTTGGCAAGCGAGCTTGCTGCGCCGTCGATCCGGTTGACCGGAATGTCATAGAGTTTTGTCATCGTAAAATCTTCCCTGTTTGCGCCAAGCAAAGCCTTTTCGGTGCGCGTCGTCAAACACGTCTGCCGAGCAAGCGCGTCTCCGATCAGTTGTGCCGTTGTGCCAGCCATTGGCTGGCTTCGGGCAGGCGCTGGGCGCGGATGCGCCGGGTGAAGGCCAGTGTTGCTTCCGCTTTGATGACATCGCCACGGGCGCTGGCCGGAATGTGTTTTTCGGCGAAGGCTTCAAGCCTGGCCGGGGCATCGGCTGCCACCGAGCCTGCGATCAAATCCGGCGCAAAGGAATTGCGGCTGTCCGGTTCCAGCGCGGCATTGACTGCATCGAGATGGGTTTGAACGAAATCGAACGCGCTGTCGGGAAAGTGGCGGGACACCGATGCAATGATGGCGGGCCGGAAGGTGGTGGGGGCCTCATCCGTCAGAGTGATCGCGAGGGCGCTTTGTGCAAGGGCCGGGTCCTGCGCCCGGCCGAGCAAGGTATAAAGCTCCTGCTTTTCGAGTGAGTTGTGCGTGGTTCGTGCCATTGTGCGCAATGCGTTCCAGGCCTTGCTGTCGGCATGGGTGGCAACAATCGCCAACACGTTGCGCCGCCGGTCACCCGAGAGCGAGGCGGGGTCTTTTTCAAACTGCGCGAACTGCTTGCGTGCTTCTGCGATAACGGCCGGATCGTTCATCTGACTGAGGGCGGAAAGAAGGGCGGTTCGCAACAGCGCCACGTTCTGATCTTCGCCGGCTTTTGCGGTCCAGCCCGTGCTTGCGTAGAGGGGATCGAGAATCGCCTGCGCGAAGCGGCGGAATGCATCCTGTCCCCGAAGGCCGCGATAAAGCCTGTCGAGACCGGCAAGATGGTTCGCAAGCGTCAGAAGCACCAGCGGATGCATTTGCGGCAAGGCCTGCCGGGCGAGGGCGAGAAAATCGCTGAGCGGTGCATCGCCGGCATAGCCGAGTGCCGCGCTGTCGTTCAGAAGGCCGAGCTGGTCTTCTGGCGAAAGGTGGGTGAAATGATCGGCAAGTCTTGTGAAGAGGGCTGGCGCGTAAAGTGTGCGGAAATAGCCGGCCTGTCCGGCGTTGACGACCGGTACGGCATCCTTCGCCATCGCGATGGTTTGTGGAGCGGCGCGCGAAACGACGCCGTGCCAGATTTTGCCGGTGCCGAGCGTCTTCTCGATCACCGGAACGTGCCAGGAGGTGGGTATTTTGGCCGTGTCATCGTCGGCGAAGCGGGATTGCGTGAGCATGATGCCGTTCGCCTCCGGCGCCAAGCGGATCAGCGGCACACCGGCCTGCCGCGTGAAATCATGGGCGATTGCGGTCATGGGCACGGGGGCGGTTTTGTCCAGCGCGTGCCACAGATCGTCCGTCACCGCGTTGCCATAGGCATGCGCCTTGAGATAGGCGCGCACACCGGCCCGGAACGGCGCTTCACCGACATAGTTCTCCAGCATGCGGATGACGGCCATGCCTTTTGAATAGGTGATATCGTCAAACGCCTCATTCGCCTGCAGCACGTCGTAGATCGGCTGGATGATGGGGTGCGTGCCGGCCCGTTGATCGATGTGCATGGCGGCTTCCTTGTCGTTCTGGGCCGCGAGCCAGAGCTTCCATTCCGGATGAAAATGATCCGTCGCCTTGTTTTCCATCCATGAGGCGAAGCCTTCATTCAGCCACAGATCATCCCACCATGCCATGGTGACAAGATCGCCAAACCATTGATGTGCCATTTCGTGGGCGACAACGACATAAACGCGGCGCTTGTCTGCCTCTGTCGAGATTTTCGGATCGATCAGCAAGGCAGGTTCGAAAAAGAAGATCGCGCCCCAGTTTTCCATCGCACGGAAGAACTGGCTCTGGCCGGGGCCGGCGATCAGGTCCAGCTTGGGAAGCGGATATTTGTAATCGAAATAGCGTTCGTAATAGGGAAGAAGGTGCGCAGCCACGTCGAGCGCGTATTCGCCCTTTGCCGTATCGCCGCGCTTGACCACCACACCGAGATCGACGCCATCGACCTTTTTCGAAATGCGCTGTAGATCGCCGGTTCCGAAAAAGAGCAGATAGGACGACATTTTCGGCGTGGTCTGGAACTGCACTCGTTTCAGCCCGCCCGCCAGTTTTTCCGTTGTGGCGATGGGCATGTTCGACAATGCCATGTCGCCCTCAGGCACGGTTGCCGTCAGGCTATAGGTTGTTTTGATCCCCGGTTCGTCCCAACAGGGCATGAAGCGGCGCGCATCGGAATTTTCAAATTGCGTGAACAGCGCGCGTTTCTTGCCATGCGCCGTATCGTAGTCGAGCGCGAAGAGGCCCGCGGCGTGCTGAAAGATGGTGCCGTTATAGGCGATGGTCAGGACATGATACCCGGCGGCAACCGGCTGTGCGAATGTCAGTGTTGCCGTTTCTTCCGCCGTGTTGAAATCCACTTTCGGTGCAGACGGTTCGCCCGAAAGCGATACGCGATTGAAATGCAGATTCGCGGCATTGAAGACGATGGTCCGCGTGGGTTGTTTGACCGTGACGGCAATTTTTGCAGTACCGGTGAAGGTGAGGTGGCCGGCATCCGGCACCACCGCAATATCGTAATGCGTCGGCACGACGTTGGTTGGCAGGACAATCCGCTGTTGTGTTGCCGCAAGAGCCGGGGATATGCCGAGCGAAAGCAAGAAGGCCGCGGTCAAAAAACATTTCATGGCGGAAACCTGTAGCTGCGGAAATATGGCGGACGTGTGAAATATTCCCGGCCCATGCCGCTAGCGCAACTTGCATCTTTGTTATGAAGGCGCTTGCGGATACTGCGTGCGGAGGCCGCCGCAAAACACCACATGCAGCGGTCTCTGCGTGCATTATCACGTTTTCGTGAAGCGTTTTCCGCGCGGCCGGTTCAGTCGAACAGGCTCGACACGCTTTCTTCGTTGTTGATGCGGCGCATGGCTTCGCCGATCAGGGGCGCGATGGTGATGCGCCGGATATTGGTGCATTTGCGCACGTCTTCGGTTGCTGCAATCGTGTCGGTGATGACCATCGATTTCAGTTTGGAATTCTGGATGTTGGCGATTGCGCCGCCGGACAGAACGCCATGGGTGGCATAGGCGCAGACTTCTTTGGCGCCTTCGCGCAGCAACGCATCGGCGGCGTTGCAGATCGTGCCGCCGGAATCCACGATGTCGTCGATCAGGATGCAGGAACGCCCTGCCACATCGCCGATGATGTTCATCACTTCGGATTCACCGGCGCGCTCGCGCCGCTTGTCCACAATCGCGAGATCGGCACCAAGACGTTTGGCAAGCGCACGCGCGCGCACCACGCCGCCGACATCGGGAGAAATCACCATCAGGTCGTTGCCGGTGCCCAGATAATCCTGAATGTCACGCACGATCACCGGCATGGCGTAAAGATTGTCGGTCGGAATGTCGAAGAAGCCCTGAATCTGGCCGGCATGGAGGTCGACCGTCAGAACCCGGCTGGCGCCGGCCTCCGTGATCAGATTGGCCACCAGCTTGGCGGAGATGGGGGTGCGGGGGCCAACCTTGCGGTCCTGCCGGGCATAACCGAAATAGGGGATCACCGCGGTGATGCGCCGGGCGCTGGCCCGTTTCAGCGCGTCGATCACGATCAGCAATTCCATCAGATTGTCGTTGGCGGGAAAGCTGGTCGACTGAATGACGAAAATGTCTTCGCCGCGGACGTTTTCCTGCACCTCGACGAACACTTCCATGTCGGCGAAGCGGCGCACCGCGGCCTTGGTCAGTGGCAATTTCAGATATTGCGCAATCGCTTCTGCCAGTGGGCGGTTGGAATTGCCTGCGAGAAGCTTCATGCCCCGCGCTCCGTTCGGTTCGCTCATGCGCGCCCCCCAGGGCCCTTCGATGACGGTTTGATGACCGGGTTCTAGCAAGGTGCGGCAGGCGGGTAAACCGGCCTATTTGTCCGTCAGCAGGATGGCCGAAACCTGCCGCCCATAGCCGGATTCGCCACGATGGGTGGCGCGCCGGAAGCTGAAAAAATCGCCTTTCCGCGCGTAAGTACAGGCTGAAAGCCGTGTGGCGGCGATGCCCGCGGCGGAAAGGCGGGCGGCAACATAGGCTTCCAGATCGAACAGCCAGTGGTGGGCGCGCGGCGACGGCGCGAAGTGGCGCGCATTGGCCGGGTCCGCGGCATCGAACCGCGCCTTGAATTCTGGGCCCACTTCATAATTGGCGCCGCTGATGCAGGGGCCGATGGCGGCTGTGATGCGGTGACGGATGGCGCCGAGCGATTCCATCGCGGCAAGTGCCGATTCCAGCACGCCGCCGATGGCGCCCTTCCAGCCGGCATGGGCGGCGCCGATCACACGCGCTTCCGAATCGGCGAACAGGACGGGGGCGCAATCGGCGGTCAGGATGCCGAGCGCGAGGCCGGGTTTGTTTGTCACCATCGCGTCGGCTTCGGCCCCTTCGCCCATTGGCCACGGTGTGGTCACCGTCACCGCTTTGCTGCTGTGAATCTGGTGCAGAGTCAGAAGTGGTGTATCGGGCGCGAGGTGCGCTGCGACACGGGCGCGGTTCTCGGTCAGCGCAGCACGCTCATCGCCCGAGCCGGGGCCACAATTGAGCGAAGTGAAGATGCCGGTAGAAACGCCGCCCTGCCGCCCGAAAAAGCCATGGGCGATATTTTTTTCAGCGGAGAGGTTGGGGGCGGTCAGGACCAGCATGGATACTCTCTGCCTTGCCAGCCCCCGCCTGTCAAAAACCGGGCGGCGGCGCACTGGCCAGCGGCGTGATGGCGAACATCTTAAACAGGCGCCCCATCGCGGTGTCATCGGTCAGGCGGTGAAGGGCGCGGGCCACTGTATCGGCCGCGGCCGGGTTGGCGCGGGTGAGGGCGGCGGCGCGGGCTTCGATGCCGAGTGCTTTCAGGAAACCGCCTTGTGCCACCGGGCCGATGGGGTTTGCGCCGGCGCGTGCCGTGGCATCGGACAGGGCGGCAAAGTCCACATGGGCGGACAGATCGGCACTGCCCGGATCGCGCAGCACAGGGACAGGCGTGTGACCGGAAAGTGCCTGTAGCGTGTCGCCGAAACCGCTTTGGGCATAGCCGTAATCGGCGATCAGGGCCGCACCGCCCTGACGCTGCACGGCATGGGCGATTTCTTCGCACAGCGCGATGGCCGATGGCGAAATCTCGTAAACCGCGCCGGGTTCCGGTGCGCCGCGCGCGGATGGCACGGCAAGACCTGCCGCCGGTGCGGGCGCGGCGGCGAAGGCCAGCACATCGTCGTCGAGTGTTACCATGCGCTCATGCCAGCGTTCGTCCTTCCAGACATATTGGCGAAGCGGCAGGGCATCGAAAAACTCATTGGCCAGCAGCAGGAACGGTTGGTCGAGAAGTCCGCCGCTGAGATGGTTTTCCCAGCGGAGCGGGAAGGGGGATTGCGCCAGGGCCTGTTGCTGTGCGGCTTTGAGCGGCGCGCTGGCTTCCACCAGCACCACTTCGGTGTGCGCGGCAAATTCGCGGTCTGTCTTTGCGGCACGCAGGGCGTCGGCCATCAAGGTGCCGCGCCCCGGCCCCAGTTCGATCAGGCGCAAGGGTTGAGGCTTGCCCAATTGGTGCCACACCGCCACGCACCAGGCGCCGAGCAATTCGCCGAACATCTGCGAGATTTCCGGTGCGGTGATAAAATCGCCTGCGCGCCCGATCGCATTGCGCGCGGCATAGACGCCGTAATCGGGATCGTGCAGCGCCAGCGTCATGAATTGCGCGACAGAAATCGGCCCCTGGGCCGCGATCAACCCCGCAATGCGCTGGCCGAGCGGGTTCACGCCGGATTGCGTGGATGGCGCCACGCATACCACAGGAAATATGCCGCCGCGATCCACATCGGAATGCTGAGCGACATGCCGACACTGAACCAGCCGAAATAGACCGTATCGGAATCGCGGAATATCTCGGCAATGGCACGGAAGATTCCGTAACTGGAGAGAAAGATGCCGATCAGCAGACCGGGGCGTTCCTGCATCCGGAACACGCGCAAGCAGATTTGCAGGATCACGAACAGAAGCACGCCTTCCATCGCCGCTTCATAAAGCTGGCTCGGGTGGCGGGGCAGCGTGCCGGCCGGGCAGCCGCCGGTGGTCCGGATGATGTTCTGGGTGCAGAACACCATCGCCCATGGCACATCGGTGGCCTTGCCCCACAATTCGCCATTGATGAAATTCGCGATGCGCCCGAAGAACAGGCCGATAGGCGCCACGGTCGCCACGATGTCGCCAAAGCGGATGGCATCGATCTTGTGCTTGCGGGAGAACAGCAGAAGCGCGATCGCGACCCCCAGAAGGCCGCCGTGGAACGACATGCCGCCATGCCAGGCTGCGATGATGTTGACGGGGTTTTCGATATAGGCGGCGGGCAGGCCGTAACAGGCCGGCGAGGTGCCCCAGATGCCGCAGAAGAAGGTGCCGTAGATCAGCACATAGCCGAGCCGGCCGCCGATGATGACGCCGAGCGTGGCCCAGACGAAGAAATCACCGATCTGCTCCGCCGTGACGGGCGGCTTGCCCGAAAAGGGCGGGTTTTTCCACAGGCCCGCCTCGCGCACCATGCGCACCAGATACCACCAGCCGATCACCAGCCCTGCGATATAGGCGAGTGCGTACCAGCGGATCGAAAAGGGCCCGAACAGGTGGATAAGAACCGGATCGAAATCGGGATAGGCGATCAGGGCTTGATGCATTCCGGTTCACATCGTGCTGTTTCGATTCCGCCGGGCAGGTTCCACCCGGGTTCCGTGCAAGGCAAGGGTGCTTGCCGGGAGAGGGGCAAAGCCCCCATATAGGAGACAGCAAGGGAACACCAGCGATGCAGACCGACAACCCGTTTCTGGATTCCATGGCCCGGCTTTTCACCGATGCCGCCGGTGCTGCGCAGAGCATGCGCACCGAGGTGGAGACATTTGTGCGCCAGCGCATGGAGAAGTTTGTCGCCGATATGGATTTCGTGCCCCGCGAGGAGTTCGAAGCGGTGAAGGCGATGGCGGCCAAAGCGCGCAGCGAGAACGAGGCACTGGAAACACGTATTGCCGCGCTCGAACAGGCGCTTGCGGGCAAACAGGGCGGAAGCACGCCATAAGAATGCTTAATGGCGGGGCGCCCGTCCCGCGGCCATATCCGCGTTCGCGCCGGGCGAAAGTTGTGGGTTCTTGGATCGCCCCTGAACCGTGTTCGTTAGGACTCTTGTAACCCTACAAAATCTTGTGCCAGTTTGGTTGCGGACTGCTTCGTTTAGCCAGGCCGGGGAGTATTGTATGACCGTTGCCCACCAAGACCGGACCAGCACGGCTGCACATCCGCTCGACATGCTTGAGCGGACGGTGGAGGACCAGGGCTGGCCGTTTGAACGCAGCGGGCGCGATGAGCTCAATCTCTCCGTCGCCGGGCGCTGGTGCGATCATCATTTCAGTTTTTCGTGGCGCGAAGATCTGCAATCACTGCATCTGTCCAGCGCCTTTGAAATGCGGGTTGCCGATAACCGCCGCAGCGATGTGGCCGCCCTTCTGATGTATGTGAATGCGCGGCTGTGGATCGGCCATTTCGATCTGTGGCCGGATGACGGGCAGCTTCTGTTCCGCCACGCGATGATTTTTCCGGAGGCGCGGGTCAGCGCCTCGCAATGCGAGGCCTTGCTCAATCTCGCGGTGGAAGCGTGCGAGCATTATTATCCGGCCTTCCAGTTCGTGCTGTGGGGCGGCAAGACGGCGGAAGAAGCCGTGGCGGCCGCCGTACTCGAATGCGCCGGGCAGGCTTGACGCGGAACGTGTCTGCGGGTTCCCGCAACGTGCGAAAAGCTCGGACGACACGCGGGAAGACGATCCCCCCCATTCTGCTGATCGGTGCGGGCCATATGGGTCGGGCCTTGCTCGAAGGCTGGCTGAACGCGGATCTTGGGCCGGTCGTGGCGGTGGACCCGATGCCGTCTCCGGCTTTGCGGGCGCTGGCCAAGACCCGTGCCTTGACGATCTGCCGCGAGATCGAGGCTGTGTTCGATCAGCCAGCGCGGGCCGCGGTGGTGGCCGTGAAGCCGCAAATCCTGAAGACGCTGGCGCCATTGCTGCGCCCGATTGCGGACAAGGGCGTACCGATGGTTTCCATCGCGGCGGGCTTCAACATGGGGGCCATGACACGTGCCTGGGGGGCGCGGGCGTCTATCGTCCGCGCCATGCCCAACACGCCTGGTGCGATCAGGCAGGGGATCACGGCCCTTTATGCCCCGGCGCGGACACCGCCCGCCGCCCGCAAACTGGCGGAAACGCTTCTGGGCGCGCTGGGCCAGACCATCTGGGTCAAGCGGGAGGCGCAGGTCGATGCGGCGACCGCGGTTTCCGGCTCCGGCCCGGCCTATGTCTTTCTGCTGGTGGAGGCGTTGACGGCGGCGGGCGTGGCGCAAGGGATTCCGGCCCGGGATGCGGCGCGTTTTGCCCGGCAGACCGTGGTGGGCGCGGGCGCCCTTCTCGCGGCCAGCAAGAGCGAGGCGTCAGAATTGCGGCGCAATGTGACGAGCCCCGGTGGAACCACGGAAGCCGCGCTCTCCATCCTGATGGACAAGGACGGGCTTGCGCGCCTGATGGCGCGCGCGGTGGCGGCGGCCACGGCGCGGGCCCGCGAATTGAGCGCCTGACGCAAAGGCTTGAGAACAGCGGCGGGCGCGTGCAGCATTGCCCGATGCGATATCTGGTCATGCAGCCGCCGCCACCGCTCGACTGCTTTGTCGAGCAGTTCTGGTACTGGAAGGGTGACGCCCCCGGCTATGCCAAGGATGCCACTATGGCGTCGCGCAGTATGGCGTTGCTGATCAATCTGAAGGACGATGAACTTTGCTGGTATGACGGCGAAGCCTATGGCCGCCGCAACCGGCTTAAAGGCATTGCCATCTGCGGCACCCATGCGGGGCATTTCGCCATCGATGCGCATCAGCCGGAGATGATGGGCGTACAATTCAAGCCCGGTGGCGCGTTTCCGTTTTTCGGGCCGGGCGGCGGCGAATTCCACAATCGCCATATCTCGCTTGAGGACGTTGCCGGTGCCGGCGCGCACCGCCTGCATATGCGCCTTGTCGAAACGCCGGATCCGGCGGCGAAGCTGCGCCTTCTGCGCGATGCGTTGCTGGAGGGTGCCCCGCGCGTGCTGGCGTGGCATCCTGCTGTGGCGCACGCGCTCGCCGCGTTCGAGCGTGCACCACATCGCATGCGCGTTGCGGAGGCAGCGCGCGAAGCGGAAATCAGCCATCGGCGTTTCATCGCGCTGTTCACCGATGAAGTGGGGCTTACGCCCAAAACCTATCTGCGCATTGCCCGGTTTCAGCGTGTGCTGAGACGTGTCTGGCAGATGCCCGATGTGGACTGGGCAGAGATCGCCGCCCACCACGGCTACTACGACCAGCCGCATTTCATTCGGGAATTCCGCGGCTTTTCCGGATTCACGCCTGCAGCCTATTTTGCGGTGCGCGGGCCTTATCGCGGCCATGTTCCGCTTCATCGCTGAAATTTTTTACAATACGGGTGGATTGCATCCGTGCTCCAATCGTTTCTGTAACCAAGTGGAGCAGACCGATGCGGCGTCCGGTTGAACTCGGCTATCTGACATTCGCGGTCCGTAATCTTGCGTGCGCAAGGATTTTCTTTGGCGCGGTCTTCGGATGGCAGTTTGAAACCGAACCCGTTGAATCCGAACAGGGCGCACAATCCGCCCATGTGGCGAACACAGAATTTCCGTTTGGCCTGACGGAAGGAACGCCGGGCGGCGAAGGTGTCGTGCTCTATTTCCGGGTTGTAAATATCGAGCAGGCCCGTACCGATGTCGTCACCCATGGCGGTGAAGCGGATGCGGTGCGTACGTTTCCCTCGGGCCTCAATGCGCAATGCCGTGACGATCAGGGCACGCGGTTCGATCTGTGGCAGCCCGCCGAAGGCTATTGAGTTTAGCGCTCAAACCGGCAAACGCACGGTGGCGCGCAAGCCGCCCTTCGGGCTGGCGCCGAGCGTCAGTTCGCCGCCATGGGCACGCGCAATATCGCGCGCGATGGCAAGGCCGAGGCCGACACCACCGGCCTGAAGGTTGCGGCCTTCATCCAGCCGGTGAAAGGGGCGGAAGGCTTCCTCGCGCCGGGATTCAGGGATGCCTGCGCCATCGTCATCGACAATGATTTCGGCCGCTGCCGGGCGACGCACCAGTGCAATATCGGCATGGGGAGCATATTTCAGCGCGTTATCGATCAAATTGGCGATGCAGCGTTTCAGGGCGTTGCGCTTGACGGTGAGTGTGACCGGTTCGGAAACGGCGATCTGCAAGCGGTTTTCCCCGGCCTTCTGGGCGCGCAATGCATCCCCCGCCGCTTCCTGGAGCAGGGTGGCGATATCGGTCGCGGCCGGTTTCTCCCCACCTTCGCCACGGGCGAATTCCAGATATTCGTTCAGCATCCGCTCCATATCGTCGATATCGGCGCGCAGGGCCGCGACGTCGGCGGTTTCCTCCATCAGGGCGAGCTGCAATTTGAGCCGGGTCAGCGGTGTCTTCAGATCGTGGCTGATGCCGGCCAGCATGTCGGTGCGTTGCTGCACGTAACGGTCGATCCGCTCCCGCATGGTGAGGAAGGCTTTTGCGGCGCTGCGCACTTCGGTGGCGCCATAGGGCTTGAAATCGGGCACGGAGCGGCCCTTGCCGAAGCTTTCCGCAGCAAGCGCCAGCCGCTCGATCGGGCGCACCTGATTGCGCAGAAAGACGATGGCAATACCGACAAGGATGATCGAGGCGCCGACCAGCCAGACGATGAAAATATCGGGACTCGACACCGTGACCCGGTCGCGCGGCACCAGCATGCGCAGCACGCCGTCGTGAACCTCCACCCGGATGTCCATCAACTGTCCCTGGCGGCCGACCTGGAAATGGCGCTGGCCGCCGATCTGCTCCGCAATCACCTGATCCAGCGCCTGGTCGATGGTGCTTTGCCTGCGGTCGGGATGGCGCGGGGCCGGTATATGCGCACCTGGATAGAAGCGGATCTGATAGCGCAGCATGCGCTCCGCCTTGTCGCGCAGGACCGGCCGGTCCTCCTGCGCTGAGGTGTCTTCGAGATTGATCAGAAAGGCGACGTCCGCGGCCACCACGGTCGCCATGCGCTGGGTGGTCTTGTCGAGATGCCGCTCAAAAAAGAAATAGGAAATGATCGCCTGCAGGATCACCACCGGGGCGACGATGATGATCAGCGAGCGGCCGAACAGCCCGCGCGGCAAAAGCCGTTTCAGGGCGCGGAACGGATGCACACGCAAGCGCATGTCAAGCGATCGCGTCGGGGACGAGGACGTAACCGACATTGCGCACCGTTTGGAGATAGATCGGCATCTTCGGGTCTTCCTCGATCTTGCGGCGGAGCCGGGTCACCTGCACATCGATCGAGCGTTCCAGCGCCACGCCCAGCCGCATGCAGAGATCGGCGCGCGAGAAGGACCGCCCGGCATTGATCGCAAACAGACGGAGCAGGGCAGCTTCCGATGTGGTCAGATGCACCGGCTTGCCTTTCTTGCGCAGTTGCCCACGCTCGGGGTCGAATATCGCATCGCCCATGTGCACTTCGCGATGGGGGGAACGCTGTGCCGGTGTCGCGCGGCGCAGCAGATTTTCGGCCCGCAGCAGAAGTTCGCGCGGCTCGAACGGCTTCGGCAGATAATCGTCGGCGCCATGCTCCAGCCCCGCGATGCGATGTTCGGCCTCGCCGCGCGCGGTCAGCATCAGGATCGGAATCTGCGAACGCGCCCGCAAGTCGCGCGCGAAATCGAGCCCGGATTCGCCCGGCATCATCACATCGAGAATCAGAAGATCGAAGGCCATGCTTTTCATCAGGGCGCGGGCTTCGGCCGCGTCCGCCGCGACGCTGACGCGCAAGCCCCCCGCCGAAAGAAAACGCTGCAACAATGCACGCAGCCTTTCGTCATCGTCGACGACGAGGATGTGAAAACCTTCATTGGCCGGGGGTGCTGCACTCATGCCGTGGTGACACCCTCTTTTGGGCCGTGGTCCGTCAGCGCCTGCAAGATGGTGCGGAAGCCGGTGACGGCCTCAGGCCCTGCATTGCGGAAGGCGCGGTCCAGAAGCGGGCGCTGTGCCGCCCACAGGGCATTTTCCAGCGCGCGGCCGCTGGCGGTGAGGCTGAGCTGGCGCATCCGCCGGTCCTGCGGGGCGGGGTGGCGCGCAACATAGCCGCCGGCGATGAGATCGTTCAGCACCCGGTTCAGGCTCTGTTTGGAAACCCGCAAGGTCGCAATCAGCTCGGCCACGGTCAGGCCGGGCTGGCGGGCGATGAAATAGAGGGCGCGATGGTGGGCGTGGCCAAGGCCCGCGGACCGCAATTCCGCCTCGCCCGGCGCCGAAACGTCGCGTGCCACGAAGAACAGCAGATCAACAGCCTGCTTCAATTCCTCATCCCGCAGGTATAAAGCCGAAGCAGAAGGTAGAGCCGCAGCGGACTTTACGTCAGGCATGTTGACTTATTAGGCTCATGGACGCCCGGAAACAAGCGGGCGGGATGGGCGCGCACAAGGATTGGTTCGATGGCAGCAGCACAGGTGATTCCCTTTGACGACCGGGACGGGTCGATCTGGTTCGACGGCAAGCTGGTGCCGTGGCGCGATGCCAAGACCCATGTCCTGACCCATGGCCTGCACTATGCCTCCTGCGTGTTCGAGGGCGAGCGCATGTATGACGGGCGCATCTATCATCTGGAGGCACACACGCGGCGCCTGTTCAATTCGGCCCGGATCCTCGGCATGAAGATTCCGTTCAGCGAGGATGAGATCAACAAGGCCTGCATCGAAACCGCGGCGGCGCTGAATCTGAAGGACGCCTATATCCGCCCGGTCGTCTATCGCGGCAGTGAGATGATGGCGGTGTCGGCGCAGCAGACGAAAATCCATGTTGCCGTCGCCGTGTGGCCGTGGGGCAGCTATTTCGATCCCAAGGAAAAGCTCAAAGGCATCCGGCTCGATATTTCCGAATGGCGGCGCCCTGCGCCCGATACCGCGCCGTCCCATGCCAAGGCCGCCGGACTCTACATGATCTGCACCATGTCCAAACACGCAGCTGAAGCGAAGGGCTATGCCGATGCGCTGATGCTCGACTATCGCGGGCTGGTGGCGGAGGCGACAGGCGCGAACATGTTCTTCGTGAAAGACGGCGCGCTGCATACCCCGACGCCCGATTGCTTTCTCAACGGCATCACCCGCCAGTCGGTGATCGCGCTGGCCAGGGCACGGCAGATTCCGGTGATCGAACGCCATATCGAGCCTGGCGAGCTGGACGGTTTTTCTGAGTGTTTCCTCACCGGCAGCGCCGCCGAGGTGACGCCGGTGTCCGAAATCGGCCCGCATCGTTTTACGCCGGGCCAGATCAGCGAGACCCTGATGCACGATTACAGCGCCGACACGCGCAAGCCGGTTTCGGCCGTGAAGTTGTGAGAAGAACGAGGGCTACGGTTTCCAGCGCCGGGCACCGGAAAACGGTGCCCGTTTTGCTATGCGGCGCGCGCGATATCCATGCGCACGGATAGGCCCGATTTCGCGGCGAGATCAATCAGCGCATCCAAGCTGAAATTCGCGATTTTGCCGCGAAGAAGATCGTTCAGACGTGGTTGCGTGATTCCAAGACGGCGTGCCGCTTCGGCCTGAGTTCCCTTCCAGCCACGCACGCGCTGTTCTATCGCGATCAGCAATTGGGCGCGCATTGTCATGCTCAATGCTTCTGCCGGCGTGTCCGACAATGCATCCCAAACATTGGTGAAGCTCTGACGTTTCATGATTGCACCTTTACAATCTGCCGGAGACGCGATGCGGCAAGTTCAATATCCCTTGTTTGCGTTCGCTGCGTTTTCTTTTGAAATGCATGCAGCACATAGACTGTAGCGGCTTGTTGCGCGAGGTAGATGACGCGGAATGCACCTGCCTCATCCCGTATGCGGATTTCCCGCACACCGGGGCCGATTGTGCGCATGAATTTCCAGTCGCTGGGCTCCAGCCCCAGCTGAACCTTGTGCAGCTGGACCCCCGCTTCCTTTCTGACGCCCTCCGGAAAGCTTCGCAATTCTTCGAGGGAGTCACCCAGAAATACCAAGCGTTTCATAACGTATACGGATTTATATCAGTATTTGTATAATCTTGCAAGAGAGACCGTTCGTTACGGTTTCCAGCGCCGGGCGGCTTCGCCGTCGGAGGCGCGGGCTTCGACCCAGGTGTGTTGATCGCCGCGCTCTTCCTGCTTCCAGAACGGGGCACGGGTTTTGAGATAGTCCATCAGGAATTCGCAGGCCGCGAAGGCCGGGCCGCGATGCGCCGCGGCGGTTGCGACGAGGACGATCGGCGCGCCGGGCAGCAGACGGCCGATGCGATGAATGACAGTGATGCCCAGAAGCGGCCAGCGCCGGGTGGCGTCGTCCACATGGCGGGCGATTTCACGCTCTGTCATCCCCGGATAATGCTCGATCGTCAGCGCCGTCAGGCCGCCATCACCACGCACCTGCCCGACGAAACTTGCAACCGCGCCGATATCGCTGCGCCCATGCCCCAAGGCCTCCACCTCGTCGTTCAGGTCGAAAGCCTCGCACTGGATGCGGATATGCGGGGTCATCCGCCCGTGACCGGCGGAAAGAATGCGACCTCTGCCGCAGTGGTGATCGGGGCATCGAAATCCGTATGCTCCTGATCCACCGCCACGCGCACCCGCGCCAGATCGGCAAAGGCCTCCCGATAGTGGGGGCCGCGGCGTTGCAGCAACTGGATCAGGTCCGCAACGGTTTTGACCTCATCCGGTACGATCATCGTCTCCTCCCCCACCCCGATCTTCTGCCGAAGCCAGGCGAAATAGAGGATGGTCACACCCGGTCTCCGATATGGGGGGCCCCGACATGCGGGCTTTTAACGGACGTTTCGGGCCTTGGTTCGGGGGCCGGGCTGACATGGGTAAGCCCCGCACGGAAATAGACATAGCCGGTATAGACCGTAAGGGCGGCAGCCACCCACAGCGCGGCATAGGCAAACACCCTGACACCGGCGACATAGGGCTCGACAATCGGGCTCAGGATCATGGCGCCGATGGCGATCATCTGAATGGTGGTTTTCATCTTGGCGATGCGGGTGACCGGCACGCTGACGTGCAGCCCGGCCAGAAATTCCCGCAAGCCCGACACCAGGATTTCGCGGGCGAGAATGACAAGCGCCGGTACCAGACGCAGGCCCTTCCAGCCGTCGAAGGCCCCTTCGGACACCAGCATCATCAGGGCCGTGGCGACCAGAATCTTGTCGGCGATCGGGTCCAGCATACGGCCAAAGGCGGAGCCGGCGCGCAGTTTGCGGGCCGCCAGGCCATCCAGCGCGTCGCTCAGCCCGGCGATGCAGAAAATGCCAAAGGCGATCAGGCGCGCATTTTCCCCCGGCATGGCGAAGGCCGCGACAAAAACCGGCACCAGCGCGATGCGCGACAGGGTGAGGATATTCGGGATGGTCAACATGGCGCGACTTTAGCACCGGTGGGCCGGGCAAGCTCAACCGGTGGCGTGAAAGAAATCAAATATCTTCTTGGCCAGGGTGCGGCTGACACCTTCCACCGTGGCCAGATCGTTGAGACTGGCGCCCGCAACCGCACGGGCGGAGCCGAAATGCTGCAGCAAGGCGCGCTTTCTGGCCGCACCCACCCCGCCAATCTCGTCCAGCGGGTTGGCGCTGATGGCCTTTGACCGCTTTTTGCGGTGGCTGCCAATGGCGAAACGGTGCGCCTCGTCCCGGAGCCGTTGCAGGTAATAGAGAACCGGGCTTTTGGGATCGAGGCGAAAGGGTTCCCGCCCCCTGATATAGAAATGCTCCCGCCCCGCATCGCGGTCCGGCCCCTTGGAAATGCCGACCAGCAGAACGTCTTCCACACCCTGATCGGCCAGAACCGCTTCCGCCACCGCGAGTTGCCCGGGCCCGCCATCGATCAGCGCCACATCGGGCCATTTGGCGCGTGCATCTTCCGCCGTGCTCTCCTTCACCAGGCGGGCGAAGCGGCGGCTCAACACCTCTTTCATCATGGCGTAATCATCGCCGGGCGTCAGATCGGCGGATTTGATGTTGAATTTTCGGTATTCGCCTTTTTCAAATCCGTCCGGCCCGGCGACGATCATACCGCCCAATGCGTGCGCGCCCTGGATATGCGAGTTGTCGTAAACTTCGATCCGCCGGGGTGGCACCTCCAGTCCAAACAAATCGGCAACCCCTTCCAGCAATTCGCGCTGTGCGGAATTTTCCGCCATGCGGCGGCCCAATTGCTCCCGCGCATTGGAAAGCGCCATCTCCGCGATTGCGCGTTTCTCGCCGCGTTGCGGGACCGAGATTTCGACCTTGTGCCCGGCGCGCAGCGATAATGCCTCCTCCAGCAATGCGGTGTTGGCGATGGCTTCGGAGAGCAGGATCAGGCGCGGCGGCGGGCGCTCGTCATAAAACTGGCCGATAAAGCTTTCCAGCACCTCGGCGGTGGGAATTTCCCGATCGTGACGGGGAAAGTAAGGGCGGTTGCCCCAGTTCTGGCCGGCGCGGAAGAAGAACACCTGAATGCAGGTTTCACCGCCCTGGCTGAAGGCGGCGAAGACATCGGCCTCGGCAAAGGTGGAAGGGTTGACGCCCTGATGGGCCTGTATCTGGTTCATCGCGCGGATGCGGTCGCGCAAACGGGCTGCGCGCTCGAAATCGAGTTCGTCTGCCGCCTTGTTCATGTTGGTGGCAAGGCGGGCCTGAATGGCGCGGCTTTTGCCGCTGAGGAATTGTTCGGCCTCATGCACCAGTGCGGCGTAGCCTTCCTGATCGATCCGCCCGGTGCAGGGCGCACTGCAACGCTTGATCTGGAAAAGAAGGCAGGGGCGTGTGCGCGACTCAAACACGGAATCCGAGCATGAGCGCAGAAGGAAGGCACGCTGCAGCGTGTTGAGCGTGCGGTTCACCGCGCCTGCGCTGGCAAACGGGCCGAAATAGACACCCTTGGTGGTTTTGGCGCCGCGATGTTTCAGCAACTGGGGAAAGGGATGATCTTCCCGCAGCAGGATGTTGGGGAACGATTTGTCGTCGCGATAGGAAACATTGTAGCGCGGCTTCAGACGCTTGATCAGGTTGGATTCGAGAAGCAGGGCTTCTGTTTCTGACGCCGTGGTGACGAACAGCATCTCCGCCGTTTCGGCAATCATCCGGGCGATGCGTTCGGTGTGGCCGCCGGATTTGGCGTAGCTTGCCACGCGCTTTTTCAGGTTTTTCGCCTTGCCGACATAGAGCACATTGCCCCTGGCATCGAGCATGCGGTAAACGCCCGCCTGATCCGGCAGGGTTTTCAGATAGGCCTGGATGCGCGCGGGCCCCTTCAAGGGGGCAGGTTCTTCGCGATGTCCGGTTTCGTTCATGGTTTCGATATAATAGGCTTGGCAGGCTTTCAAAAGCGGGGCTGGCCGGATGCTGATCTTCCGCCAATTGTTCGATCCACAATCATCCACCTATACCTATCTTCTGGGCGACAGCCGCAGTGGCGAGGCGGTGCTGATCGACCCGGTTTTTGAGCAGGTCCGCCGGGATAGTGCGCTGCTGGGCGAACTTGGCCTCACCTTGCGCTTCACCCTCGACACCCATGTTCATGCCGATCACGTCACCGGTGCGTGGCTGTTGCGGCAGCGGATGGGATCGAGGATCGCGATTTCGCATGATAGTGGCGCGGAAGGCGCCGATCTTTATCTGAGCCATGGCGGGCGTGTGGAATTCGGCCAGCGTTATCTGAGCGTGCGTGCAACGCCGGGGCATACGAACGGATGCGCGAGTTTCGTGCTGGACAATGAGGCCATGGCGTTCACCGGCGATTGCCTTCTGATCCGCGGCTGCGGGCGGACCGATTTTCAGCAGGGCGATCCGCATGTGATGTACCGCTCGGTTCGCAACGAGATTTTTTCACTGCCGGATGATTGTCTGCTTTATCCCGCCCATGACTATCGCGGCCTGACCGCAAGCAGTGTGATGGAGGAGCGCGCCTATAATCCGCGGCTTGGCGGGCAACTCAGCGAAAGCGATTTCGTCGGCTACATGAATAATCTGCATCTGGCCCATCCCCGCAAGCTGGATATCGCGGTGCCCGCCAATCTCAAATGCGGTGCGCCGGAGGGTGATACCGTTCCGATGGGCGATCCCGACTGGGCGCCGCTCAATTTCAATTTCGCTGGAATCTGGGAGATCAATCCCGATTGGCTGGAAGAACACAGGGCTGGGGTTCAGGTGCTGGACGTGCGCGAGCCGGACGAATTCACCGGACCCCTTGGCCATATTCCCGGCGCGATCCTGATCCCGCTTGGCGGCTTGCAACACCGGGTGGATGAGCTGGACAGGGAAAGGCCGGTGGTCGCGGTTTGCCGTGCCGGGGGCCGCTCCGCCCAGGCGATCAATGTTCTGCAACAGGCCGGTTTTGCCAAAGCGGCCAATCTTCCGGGCGGCATGTTGCGCTGGCGCAGTCAGGGCCGCCGTGTCGAAGGCGGGGCTAGTTAGTCAGATCAGGTGGGCATAGCGCAGGATTTCAACGCCGCCGCTTTCGGCACCGGCGAGCGCATGGAGTTTTTCCACCCGCACCCGCGCGCTCAACACCCGTTTGTCGGCGAGGCAGATCGCGGCGATACGTTCCGCCATGGTTTCGGCGAGGTTGATATGCCCCGCCGCGATCAGGGCGCGGATGTCGCGGGTCAGCGCGTCGTAATCGACCACCGATTCAAGCCGGTCTTCCTGGGGCGGGGTATCCTCCACCGCGAGATCGATATTGATGCGCACTGGCTGTGGCGCGGTTTTCTCATGCCCGTAGGTGCCGATGCGGGCGAGCAGTTCCAGATTGCGGATGAAGACATGGCGTTCTGCGGTGCCGGGTTCCGGGGCGGGACGTCTCGCCATGGGCTTACTCCTTCACCCGGACATCGGGGGTTTGCCAGATCAGGTTCTGGCCGCCATCGACAGCGATCATCTCGCCTGTGGTGGCGCGCGCATTCAGCAGATAGCGCACGGCCTCGCAGACATCCTGCGGATCGGCACCGTGGCCGAGCACGGTCGCCTTGCGCTGACGGTTGAAGTCGCGCGTGCTCTGGCGCGCGTTGATCATGGTGGGGCCCGGCGCCACGGCGTTAACACGGATGCGCGGGGCCAGCGCCTGGGCCAGCGTGGTGTTGAGCCAATGCAGGCCCGCCTTGCTCAGGCTGTAGGAGAGGAATTGCGGCGTGGGCTTCAGCACACGCTGGTCGATCAGGTTGACGATCGCACCATCGCGGCCTCGTGGAAGCTGTTTGGCAAACGCCTGCGACAGCACAAAGGGCGCGCGCAGATTGGTTTCAAGGTGACGGTCCCACGATGCACGGGTGGCATTGGCCCAATCATCGTCTTCGAAGATCGAGGCGCTGTTGATCAGCGCGTCAAGCGGGCCCACCGCCTTGACGGCGCGCGGCACCAGTGCCTGCATCTCCCGCTCGCGCGAAAGATCGGCCTTGAGAAGCGAGACTTTCACGTCTGATTTTCTGGCGTCCCGCGCGGTCTCCTCCGCCTCGTCCTTTGACGAGAGATAGTGGAGCGCGATGTTCCAGCCATGTTGCGCCAGGTCGAGCGCGATGGCGCGGCCAAGTCGTTTGGCGGCGCCGGTGATCAGAACATTTTTTGCGACCTTCGCCATCTCAGGCCACGAAGCCCACGTTGCGCTTCACTTCGGCCACGATGGGGCCCGCGATGGCACGCGCCTTTTCGGCCCCGGCACGCAGGATGTTGTCGATCTCCGCCGGGTCGCCGGTCAGCCGGCGCATTTCGGCAGCCAGCGGCGAGAGTGTTGCAACGGCCAATTCGGACAAAGCATTTTTGAAGGCCGAGAAGCTCTGGCCGCCATAGTCCGCCATCACCTGCTCGATCGAATGGCCCGAAAGGCCCGCAAAGATGTTGATCAGGTTTTCCGCTTCCGGCCGGCCTTCCATCTCTTTCTTGCTCGTGGGCAAGGGCGCGGGGTCGGTGCGCGCTTTGCGGATTTTCTGGGCGATGGTATCGGCATCGTCGGTCAGGTTGATGCGCGAAAAATCACTCTCATCCGATTTCGACATTTTCTTTGTGCCGTCGCGCAAGCTCATCACGCGGGTGGCAGGGCCGGTAATCACCGGCTCCGGCAGCGGAAAGAAATCGGGGACGGAGAAATCGTTGTTGAATTTCTGGGCGATGTCGCGCGCAAGCTCCAGATGCTGTTTCTGGTCTTCGCCGACCGGCACATGGGTTGCCTTGTAAACCAGAATGTCGGCCGCCATCAGCACCGGATAGGTGTAAAGGCCGACACTGGCACGTTCCTTGTGCTTGCCCGATTTCTCCTTGAACTGGGTCATGCGGTCGAGCCAGCCGACACGCGCCACGCAGTTGAAGATCCAGGCCAGTTCCGCGTGTTCGGGCACCTGAGACTGATTGAAGATCGGGCTCTTCTTCGGGTCGATGCCGGCCGCGATATAGGCGGCCGTCACCCCGCGCGTGGCAGTCTTCAGACTTTCGGCATGGGCATAGCCGACATCCTGCGTGATGGCGTGCATATCCACCACGCAATAGAGGCATTCCATCGCGTCCTGCATCCGCACCCAGTTCTTCAGCGCGCCCAGATAGTTGCCGAGGTGCAGCGTGTTGGTCGGCTGCATGCCGGAGAGGACGCGATTGCGGTTGGAGGGCTGTGTCATGGGAAGGAAACCTTTTGCGCGCGGGGTTATGACCCGAAGCGGGCATCGGCGCAAGCGCCGGGGCAGGTTGCCTCAGGCGGCCAGCGCCTCAGCCTCCAGCGCCGACAGGATGCGCTTTTCGACCGAGGCCAGCCGTTCCGGATGGCTGATCTTGTGGCCGAAACCGTCGCGCACATAGAAAGTGTCGATCGCGCGCTCGCCATACGTCGCCACGATGGACGATGAGATCGAGAGCCCGGAATCGAAGATCGCGCGGGTGATGTCGTAGAGGAGGCCGGGGCGGTCACGTCCCTCCACCTCGATCACGGTGGCGGTGGCCGATGCGTCGTTATCGAAATTGACGCGTGGCGAAACACGGAAGGCGGTGATGCGGCCGCCGCTCTGGGCACGTTTGGCAAGGCTCTTGCGGGGGTAGAGGCGGCCCGACAGCGTTTTGGTGATGGTATCGCGCAGCCGCGTGATGCGGGGCGCATCGTCAAAGGCGGTGCCATCCGCATCCTGAATGGAAAAGACGTCGAGCGCGAAGCCATCGGTGGTGGTGAACGCCTTGGCATCGGCGATGGAGCCGCCGGAAACGGCGATGGCCCCGGCGATCTGTGAAAACAGGCCCGGATGGTCCGGCGTGTAGATCACCACATCGGTGATGGCGCGGAAGGCATTGCTTTCCGTGGCAAGTGCCAGAAGTTCGCCCTTCGCATCGGCTGCTTCCATCATCCGGGCATGGCGTTCGTGGGCATCGGCATCGAAGGCGAGCCAATAGGCGTCGTAATGCCGTGTCAGCGCGTGCTCGCGTGCGGCTTGCGGCAAGTCCGCGATGTGTTCGGCCAATGCCGATTTCGCGTCCCGAACGCGCGATGCGCGTGCAGGCGATGCGTCACCGCCCGACATCAATGCCTCGGCTTCGTAGTAAAGTTCGCGCAACAACTGGCCTTTCCAGCCATTCCACACGCCGGGGCCGACGGCACGGATATCGGCCACCGTCAGCACCAGCAGAAGACGCAGCATCTCCGGCGATTGCACGGCTTCGACGAAATCGCGCACGGTCTTGGGATCGGAAAGATCGCGCTTCTGTGCCGTGTCGCTCATCACCAGATGATGTTTCACGAGCCAGACCACGGATTCGATTTCGCTTTCCGTAAGCCTGAAGCGGCGGCACAGATTTTCGGCGATCGTGCCGCCGACTTCCGAATGATCGCCGGGCAAACCCTTGGCGATGTCATGCAGCAGAATGGCGCAATAGAGCACGACGCGCGATTTGATCCGCTTGATGATCTCGGTCGAGATCGGGTGTTCGCTTTTCAGTTCGCCACGCTCGATGGCCGCCACATTGCCGACAGCGCGGATCAGATGTTCGTCCACCGTGTAGTGATGATACATGTTGAACTGCATCAGCCCGACGACGCGGCCGAATTCCGGAATGAAACGACCGAAGACACCGGATTCATTCAGCCAGCGCAATGCGCGCTCGGGATCGCGCCGCGATGACAGCACATCCAGGAAAAGCCGGTTGGCGACCAGGTCCGTTTTCACCGCATCGGTAATCAGGTCCAATGAGCGGGTGATCGTGCGCATGGCGTGGGGGTGCACGTCCACACCCTTGACATCGGCAAGCTGAAAGATGCGTAGCAGGTTGACGGGATCACGGCGGAAGGCGCCCGGCTTCGCATTCAATCGCCCGTTCTCAACGAAGAAGTCTTCTTCCCCCGTGCGCGGTTTCAGAAAGCCGGGCAGCAGGCGGGTCAAAGACGGTTTTTGCTTCTTGTTCTGAAATTCCAGTGCGGCACAGAAGATGCGCGTCAGGTCGCCGACATCCTTGGCTACGAGAAAATACCGTTTCATGAAGCGTTCGACGGCATGTTGCCGGTTTTCATCACGAAAACCGAGGCGCGCCGCCAGTTCGGGCTGGACGGCGAAGGAGATGCGTTCTTCGGCACGGCCAACCAGATAATGCAGATTCATGCGGACGTCCCACAGAAAGGCTTCCGCCTTCTGGAATATTCGGAATTCGGTACGTGTGAACACGCCGTGGCCGATCAGATCGGCAGCATCATCGGCATGATAAAGGTATTTCCCGATCCAGTAGAGGGTTTGCAGGTCGCGCAGGCCGCCTTTGCCATCCTTCACATTCGGTTCGACCAGATAGCGACTTTCGCCCTGCCGCCGGTGACGTTCATCGCGTTCGGCAAGTTTGGCCGCGGCAAATTCCGGCCCGGTATCGGCGGCGATTTCGGACCAGAAGGTTTTGCGCAGTTCCTCGTAAAGTCCGGTATCGCCCCAGAGATAGCGTGCTTCCAGAAGGGCGGTGCGGATGGTGATGTCCTGTTTCGACAGGCGGACGCATTCGGCAAGCGAACGCGTTGCCTGGCCGATTTTCAGGCCCAGGTCCCACAGCATATAGAGGATGAACTCGATCACGCTTTCGCCCCAGGGCGTGCTCTTGAACGGGCGCAGGAACAGAAGATCGATGTCCGAACCGGGCGCCAGCATGGCGCGGCCATAGCCACCGGTTGCAACAATGCAAAGCCGCTCTGCCGCGGTGGGATTTTGCGCGTAGTAGAAATGCTTGGTGGCGAAATCGTAGAGGACCTGGATCAGCGTATCCTGCACGAGAGAGAGTGCGTGTGCCCCATCCATCCCCGACAGGGCGCCACTTTCCACCGCATCCTTCACCCGGGTGCGGGCGGCGGCGAATACGGTTTTGATATGCTCCAGCGCGTTGGCGCGAAGCTGCACGCTGTCGCGTGTAGCCTTGGCCATGGCCGTCAAGTCGTGGCGAAGGCCTTCGCCGTCCAGCAATGGCACCTGATGCGAAGCCGTGGAATTCAAAGCCTGTCCTCATCACCTGTCCGGCCAGCATAGCATGAGATGGCCGGACAGGCGTGAGACGGCATTTAGCTCTTTGCGCTGCTGAAGATATAGCGGTGGGCAAGCCCCGCCAGGCCGCCACCGATCAGCGGTGCCACCCAGAACAGCCACAATTGATGAAGCGCCCATGTGCCCTGAAACAGAGCCGGGCCGGTCGAGCGTGCCGGGTTGACCGAGGTGTTGGTCACCGGAATGGAGATCAGGTGGATCAACGTCAGCGCCAGTCCGAACGCGAGCGGGCCGAAATTGGCCGGGGCCTTTTCGGAAGTGGAGCCCAGGATCACCATCAGGAACATGAACGTCATCACCACTTCGCAGATCATGGCGGCGTGCAGCGAATAGCCCTGTGGGGAATGTTCACCAAATCCGTTGGAGGCGAAGCCGGCCGTGACGTCGAAGCCGGCATTTCCGCTCGCGATCAGATAAAGCACGCTGGCCGCGACGATGCCGCCGATCACCTGGGCCACCCAGTAGGGGATGACATGGCTGGTGGGGAGCTTCCCCGCCGACCAGACGCCGAATGTGACAGCCGGATTGAAATGGGCGCCCGAAATATGCCCAAAGGCATAGGCGCCGGTCAGAAGCGTAAGCCCAAAAGCCAGTGCAATACCGGCATAACCGATGCCAAGTGTGGGAACGCCGGCAGCCAATACGGCGCTGCCGCATCCGCCCAGAACAAGCCAGAACGTGCCAATGAACTCTGCGGCAAGTTTGCGTTGTAAATCCATGAAATTTCCCCGTTGGTTTAGGACGCCGGAAGGCGCATGAATATAAAGAGAGCTTAGCGTAGGAAACCCGCAATACTGACATTTTTTGTAGGGCTGTTGCGACCCTCTCATGGTGGGTAGACTGCCCCCAGGAATGGAGATGCCATGCGCGCTATGCGGCTCGCGCGGCCCCATGCGCCGCTGAAGCTCGAAACCATCGCAACGCCCGAACCGGGCCCCGGCCAGATCAGGGTCGCGGTGTCGGCCTGTGCGGTCTGCCGGACCGATCTTCATATCGCCGATGGCGAGTTGACGGACACGAAGCTGCCGATTGTGCCGGGACACGAGATCATCGGGCATGTCGACGCGCTGGGCGAAGGCGTGACGCGATTTGATCTGGGTGCGCGGGTGGGTGTGCCGTGGCTGGGATGGACCTGCGGGGTTTGCGAGTATTGTCTCGCGGGCCGTGAAAATCTCTGCCCGCGTGCGCAATTTACCGGCTATCAGATCGATGGCGGCTTTGCGACCCACGCCGTGGCCGACGAACGCTATGTGTTCGCGATACCCGATGGCTATAGCGATCAGGCGGCAGCACCTTTGATGTGCGCCGGATTGATCGGCTATCGCGCGTTGAAGGCAGCGGGTGGTGGGCCGCGATTGGGTTTTTACGGCTTCGGCGCCGCCGCCCATGTTGCGGTTCAAATTGCCATTGCTGCGGGCCAGGAAGTTTACGCCTTTGTGCGGCCGGGCGATGCGGCGGCAAAGTCTTTTGCGAAGGCGATGGGCGCGGTCTGGGCTGGTGATTCCACGGATGCGCCGCCCGTGCCACTCGATGCCGCAATTCTCTTCGCGCCGGTGGGCGAAACCGTGCCGGCGGCCCTCGCCGCCGTGAAGCCGGGCGGCGCGGTGGTGTGCGGCGGCATCCACATGAGTGACATACCGTCCTTTCCCTATGCGCTATTGTGGCAGGAGCGGGTGCTGCGTTCGATCGCCAATCTTACACGTTCCGATGCAGAGGAATTTCTGGCCTTCGCGGCCCGTCATCAAATTCATACGGAGACGGTGCCTTACGCCCTCGCGCGCGCCAACGAAGCCCTCAGCGATCTTCGCAAGGGGGTGTTCACGGGCGCGGCCGTGATCATTCCCTGATGGTTTGTGCCCGCGCCCATTCGAGGTAATCGCTGTTGCCGCCTTCAATCGGCAATAGCAGAAAAGCCGGTACTGTATAGGGATGCAGCGGGCGCGCGGCAGCGATGGCGGCATCGGCAAGGGCGCGGCGTGTTTTGATGAAGACGGCCACTTCCGGCCCGGTTTCGATTTTCCCCTGCCATTCGTAAACGGAAACCATTGCTGCGTGGATATTCACGCACGCAGCCAGCTTCTTCTCGATCAGAACCTGTGCCGCACGCAAGGCCGAGGCCTGATCGGGGAAGGTAGAATAGATGAAGACGAATTCGCTATCGCGCATACCGGCATCAAACACCAAAGCCTGCGTACCACAAAGAAAAACGGCGCGGAGCATGGCTCCGCGCCGGTTCTCGTAAAGCTGCCGCCCGATCAGACGAGCTTTAGGTTCACGGCTTTTGGACCGCGCTTGTCGGCTTCGATATCGAAGCTCACATGCTGGCCTTCATTCAGGCTGCGCAATCCAGCGGCCTGTACGGCAGTGACATGGACGAATACGTCCTTGCCGCCGCCTTCCGGCGCGATGAATCCGAACCCTTTTGTGGTGTTGAAGAATTTGACCTGACCGGTCGTCGACATTACGGCTTTCTCCTGAAAGCAAAGTTCCGCGCGCGTGCACCATGCCCGCCACGGTCGTCAAAGCCACGGTAACTTTTCAGGGAAAGCGTCTCCGTCACTCCAGGCCGGTTGGCCCCGTCATCGCGGGGCGCCGCATGGACGCGCATGAAACTTCTCTGCTCGCGCGGCCTCAACTGCGCGCCATATAGGGCGCGATTGGGCGGTTGGCAAGACGGCCTACCACGAGCGGGACAGGGGGATATGGTCTGGTTGCGCTGCGACACGTGTTAACCAGGCGGAAACCGCGGGATAGGCCGCCAAATCGAAGCCGCCTTCGCAGGCGCAATGCGTGTAGCCGTAAAGCGCGATATCGGCGATGGAATAACGGTCTCCGGCAAACCATTGCCGCTTTTGCAAATGGGTATCCATTACCGCCAATGCCGCGCTGCCTTTTTCATGCCATTCCGGGGCACGATCGCGCATCTTTTCACGCAAATCCGGTGGCGCGTACGCAAGATAAAATCTTGCTACGGCGATGTAAGGTTCATGGCTGTATTGTTCGAAAAACATCCATTGCAGCATCTCGGCCCGCGCCCATTTGTCCGTAGGCTGAAGATCGCTGCCTTCGCTCAGGTGAAACAGGATCGCGCCGGATTCGGCCAGGGTGCGGCCATCCTCGAATTCCAGCAGCGGAACACGGCCATTGGGGTTGAGGGAGAGGAAGGAGGCTTTCCGCGTCTCTCCGCCCATCAGCGGATAATCGCGCAGCGCGAGAGGAATGCCCAATTGGTGCGCCGTCAGCCGCACCTTGTAGCAATTGCCCGACATCTGCATCTGATGAAGGATCGTCATGGCACACCCTCTCGCAAGCCGGGTGCACCATGACAGATTCGTCCATGCGGAAAACGCGGACCGGTTATGCCGCGTGCGTGATCATGGCGCCTTGATCACACCACAGGCGACCCGGCCACCGGCGTCACCCGCGGGCTGGCTCTTGTAATCGTCCACGCCGGCATGAATGACGATGGCCGTGCCATCCCCGCCCAGAAGCGCGTTGTGATCGCCGTTCAGCGTTACGGCAGTGTTCAGGAACGTCGCGTGCATGCGGCCATTGTTGTCCGCGAACTGGTTGGGCATATCGCCGGAATGCGGACCGTCTGGCACCATGAAGCCATGATGTTTGTCCGGCGTTGAGAAGTGGCCGCCGGCGCTGGCGAACTTGTCCTTGGGTTCGCATACGCCTTTGCTGTGGATGTGAACGGCGTGTGCGCCTGGTGTCAGGCCATTGGCCTCAAGCTCGATCAGAACGCCGTGCTTGGTCTGGGTGAAGGACGCGGCGCCCGTTTCAGCGCCGTTCAGACCGATCAGTGTGGCCTTGGCCTGCGCCGGTTGCGCGGCCCCTTCGGCTGCGAAGGCGTTCGGGCCGGCGGCGAGGGCTGCCGCGAAAAGAAAAAGGGCGGTGGCGCGCTGATATGACATCGATTTCAAGTCTCCTGTCGTGAAAAAGCTGGAATTTGGCCTCACATCATTGCCATGGGACGTGGCATTATTGGGGCGGCAGATCGCCAAGTCTTGCGGATATGGCCGCGTTATTCCAGAGGCGGACATGATCGTGGCGGCGGGCGTGAGGAGAGGTTCAATGCGCAATATCTCGAAGATTGTCATCGCGGCAACCCTGGGCACTGCCTGTTCATTTGGCTTTCCGGCACTGGCGCAGGATGTGCCCGTTGAACAGCCGCCATTGCCTCACGCCGAACCGTTGCCGCCGCCGCCATCGCTGCAGCCCGGCATGCCGATGGATTCCGACAACGGCAATCCGGAAGCGGGAAGTATGCCGCAAGACCAGCCCACCAAGCTGGGCGATATTGAAACGGTTTGTACCGGCACAGGCTCGGCCAAGGACGATCCGCAATGGGCGACCTATCCCATACGGATCGAATTCTCCAATGGCGCGGCGCAGTATCTCTCCGGCATGCATGTCACGCTGCGTGACAAGGCGGGCAAGCAGATCGGCGATTTCGTCTGCTGGGGGCCGTGGGTTCTGGTGCGCGCGCCGGCCGGCAGCAGCTTCAAGGTTACCGCATCGCTGTCCGGTGTCGCGTCTTCACCGGTGAAGGGCGCAGATTTCACCGTGCCCGCCAAAGGTCAGAAGCGGGTGGAACTGACCTTTCCCGGCATGGAAGCGAACCAGTAACGCCTAATCCTCGATCGCCGAATAGATGATGTTGCGCAATTGGCCCCGGAAATTGAAGGTGCCGGACGGCATCAACTGCGTCATGAACACCACCGTGATGTCCTCCACCGGATCGACCCAGAATATCGTGGAGGCCGCGCCGCCCCAGTAATAATCGCCTTGGCCGAGGCCGCCGGCGCGGACCGAATCCAGCACCATTGCGAAGCCGAGGCCGAAACCCACACCATCGGTCGAGGTCTCGGAGAAGCTGTCGATCGCCATCTCCGTCAACTCCTTGCCGCCGGGCAGATGATTCCGGTGCATCAGGGCGACCGTGCGGGGGCCGAGGATGCGCGCCCCGTCCAGTGCCCCACCCCGGCGCAGCATCTCGCAGAAACGCCAGTAATCATCGATCGTGCCGGTCAGCCCGCCGCCGCCGGAAAGGAATTGGGGCTTGCGGGCAAAGCTGCTGTTTTGCGGATCGTCGATCAGCTTCAGCGTCTTGTCCGCGCGGCGCTGATAATTGGCGGCGAGGCGATCGCTCTTTTCCGGCGCCACGAAGAAGGCGGTGTCCTTCATCCCCAGTGGATCGAAAATGGTTTCCTGAAAATATTCGTCCAGCGGTTTTCCGGAGAGGATTTCGACCAGCGCGCCGCAGACATCGGTGGAAAGCGAATACATCCACCGCTGCCCCGGTTGGTAGCGCAGGGGCACGCGGCCCATGCGGCGCACGAATTCTCGCAAGTCCACCCCCTGCCGCTGTACGCCGTGGCGTTCATATTCCAGATCCACCGGGTGACCGTCGTCCGGTGCACCGAGCGCGACCAGGGCCCGGCCATAGGTCAGGCCACCGGTGTGGCACAGCATGTCGCGCATGGTGAGCGGGCGCTTCGGCTTTTCGGTTTCCATCGCCTCGCCGCTACCGGCGCGCCAGACGCGCTGATCCCGCCATTCGGGAATGAAGCGGAACACCGGATCGTCGAGCTGGAACAGGCCCTTTTCATATAGCGTCATCAGCGCTGCGGAGGTGATGGGCTTCGTCATCGAATAGATGCGATAGATCGTGTCCGGCACCATCGGGCGGGTGCGTTCCCGGTCCATCTGGCCGAAGCATTGGCGGTAGGCAACCGTGCCGTGGCGGGCCACCAGAACCTGGCAACCCGCGATCTTGCCGTTATCGATATAATTGCGGTTCAGGTGATCGCCGATGCGCGAAAGCCGCGATGGCGAAAGCCCGGTCAGATGGCCATTGTTTTCCGCCGCCGTATCCATGATGCGCCCCACTCCCTGTTCTCCGGGCATGAGGATAGGCGCTGATACGGCGGCGGCAATGGCAAATTATGGCGCCCGATCAGCCGCACAGGTCGCGATAGGCGCGCGGACCGCCATGGCGATCCCAGTAATTGGCGCCGTAATCGCATTCGCGCGGATAATCCCGGCCGTAGCGGTCGCGATAGCGTTCGCGGTATTCGCGGTCGCGGGGCGTGGTGGCATAACCGGCCAGCGCGCCGACACCCGCACCGATGGCGGCACCCGTGGCCGCCGTGCCGGTGGCGGCCCCGATGGCAGCACCCGCGCCGGCGCCCAGTGCCGCGCCGGACAGGGCACGGTCGCCCGGATCATGGCCGCAAGCCGCAAGGCCCAAGGTGACGGCCAGCGCAGTGGCGGCAAACACGGTCTTACGCATCGTATCTCTCCTCTCAACCCACGGGCGGGCATTTGTTACGGCCCGTCCATGGAAACGGCGGGCGTGCCGGTGAGTTCCGGGGCTGGAGAAGGCGTTTTTGGGGCAGGTCGCGCAGGGCCGCCGCCGAAACCCGGACCAGATCGGCCAAAGCCCTGCCGGAGTATTCGAACCTTCAAAAATGGTGGGGGGCCCCTTGGCGCTGTTTTGGGGCCGGAAGCGAGGCTGAAGATTGATAAGATATTGATTCAGAACAATACCTGAAAGCCGCAGACACTGCCGCATGGCGGATGTCTTGTGCAACCGCTTGGCCATCTTACCCGATACACCTGCCTCGCACCCCACCTGAGCCACAAACCCCTCGCTGTTTGTCGCTCTCGTAATATAGGAATATAGTCTAAATATGCAAGGACGGGTTTGGGGACTGGCACCGATCCGGTGTCTTTTCCAGTTGTTTGCCTTTTGCCAGTAGGCGCATCTATAACCCGCGATATAATCGTTATACGGTTGTGGAACGCCGCCTGGTCCGCCACATAGTTGTGGTCTCTATTGAGACGGTAGAGCAGAGGGGCGATGCCTCTCATGAGCATGAGATTGGTTAACGCGTTTTTTTAATCGGGTCCCGATTCAAATCGAAATTTGTCGGCTTTTTATCTTGAAAGAGCGCTAAGGGTTCCCCAAATTCCTCTGGTTGCATCCCGCCCGGAAGGGGCTGGAGTCAGAGGTTGAACTTGTCAACCAGCGTTAGCGTCCTGACGACGAGCGTAATGGTCAATGTGGTCATTCGTTCCTCCAAGTGATAGGCGACCTGGGTGATGGTGTAACATCTGTAGTCGAGTGTCGGCGTGAGTTGAGCTTTTAGGCAGCTCTGTAACCAGTGTCTGGGGGAAGTACTATGAATCCGGAAACGCCCCGGAGTGCTTCCCCCCTTTCGCCAAATTTTTGGCGACCGAAGCGAAAAAAGAATTACCCACACTTTGACGACCACCTCAACGAGAGAGAAATTGACTCTCTAGTTAAGAGTGTCAGCCGAGTTCGGGAAAATCCTTTCCTGCCGTTTATTGTATTCAAGAAAAAATATTATCGCTTCGGTAAAGGTGCGCCCCGAAAGGAACGAGAAAAGAGTAGGGAGCTTCGATACGCCGCCCGCAAAGACGCATACATATATGAGTATTATCGGCAGCAGCTAAGCTTGCGGTATGAAGAAGAGCTAAAACGCCGAAATTTGTCGGATGTCGTCATTGCTTACCGCAAATTGAAAACCAAAGAAGGTCGCGGTAAGTGCAGCGTGGACTTTGCGCGAGACGCTTTTGCCGAAATAGCCGCGAGAAGGAACTGCATTGCACTGGCGCTGGACGTTTCCGGTTACTTTGAAACGCTAGATCATCAAGAGATTAAGAAGCAATGGTGCATGTTGCTCAATGTAAGCGAATTGCCGGATGATCACTATGCCGTTTTTCGAGCTGTAACACGCTACAGTCAGATAGCCAGAGATGATGTGTATACTCGACTCGGCTATATGAAGCGGGATCCGATCACCTCTCGATGGAAGCGGACGAAAAAGGAAGACATCCCAACGAGATTGTGTTCCATGCGAGCCCTCCGGACAAAATTGAGTCCAATTATTTGGACCAACCGAGAACGCTTCGGAATTCCGCAAGGCTCGCCGATTTCGGATCTAATCGCGAACTTCTATTTGATAGATTTTGACGAGCGAATGAGTGCGTTTGCTCGAGATATTGGTGCGTACTATAGAAGATATAGTGACGATATTCTGTTCATCTTCTCGGATACATCCAAATCTTGGCTGAGTATCGAGCAGTATATCCGTTCTGAGATTGCGCGTTGTGGTCCTAAATTGGAAATAAAATCCGAAAAGACATGCGTTCATCAGTTTTCCGAAATGCATCCGACGTGCAAATCTCTCAATGGGGACGAAAAGCGTTTCGAATATCTTGGGTTTCAATTTGATGGGCTTCAGGCACGATTTAGAGACCGTACGACATCTAATTTTTACAGAAAGCTCAAATGGGCGATCTATGATGAGGCTCGTAGGCTAGTAAGAAAGCATCCCGGAAAGCCTACTGCATTTATCGAATCAAAATTCGATATCAGTGAACTGCTACAGCGATTTGGACGAAAAAAGGGATTCTCAGGTTGTGATGACGTTCGGAATTGGACATTTTGGACGTACGTGAACCGCTCGAGCAAGATCATGGGACCATTAGGCCCAAACCTCCATCGACAGATCAAAAACTACAAAAATTTTGTTCGATACCATACTCCCCGAGCGGTAGAAAAAGCAGTCTCAAACCATACTGTCAGGCCTATCCTCGAAGAAGAATAAGCGCCTTCATTTTATTCTACTTCGACCTGCTCCCAAACGTCTTGGGTACGTTGGGGCGGGAGGCACGTTTCATTTTGCGGCCGGTTTTCCCCCTCACCCCAGCCCTCTCCCCCTCAGGGGGCGAGGGAGAATTGCCGTCGCGGACGGCGGAGAGGAAGGCCGCGTCCACTGCATCGTCTACCGTGCTCTGGCGGGCGAAGGGATCGTCAGCAATCGCAAGCTCCGTCGCGCTCAGCCGCTTGATCTCGTCACGCAGGCGGGCCGCGGTTTCGAATTCCAGATCGGCGGCGGCGGCGCGCATCTTCTTTTCCAGATCGGCGATGTGCGCCTTGATGTTGTGGCCGACCAGGCCCTCATCGGCGAGGCCGGTATCCACCATGACATGATCGCGCTCATACATGCTGCCCATGATGTCCGCGATCTGTTTTTTCACACTGGCCGGCGTGATGCCGTGAGCGGTGTTGTAGGCCTGCTGCTTGTCGCGGCGGCGCGTGGTTTCGGCCATCGCGCGCTCCATCGAGCCCGTGATATGATCCGCATACAGAATAACCTTGCCGTCCACGTTGCGCGCGGCGCGGCCGATGGTCTGGATCAGGCTGGTCTCGCTTCTTAGGAATCCTTCCTTATCGGCGTCGAGAATGGCGACGAGCGCGCATTCGGGAATATCCAGCCCCTCCCGCAGCAGGTTGATGCCGATCAGGACATCGAAGGCGCCCAGCCGCAGGTCGCGGATGATCTCGATCCGCTCCAGGGTTTCGACGTCGGAGTGCATGTAACGGACGCGGATGCCCTGTTCGTGCATGTACTCCGTCAGGTCTTCCGCCATTTTCTTGGTCAGAGTGGTGACAAGGGCGCGGTAGCCCTTCTGCGCCACCAGGCGGCACTCGGCGATCAGATCGTCAACCTGGCTTTCCACCGGGCGGATTTCCACCGGCGGATCGATCAGTCCGGTGGGGCGGATCACCTGTTCGGCGAAGATGCCGCCGGTCCGCTCCAGCTCCCAGCCGCCGGGGGTGGCGGAGACATAGACGGTCTGCGGGCGCATCGCGTCCCACTCCTCAAATTTGAGGGGGCGGTTGTCGATGCAGGAGGGCAGGCGGAAACCATATTCGGCCAGCGTCGATTTGCGGCGATAGTCGCCGCGATACATGCCGCCGATCTGGGGCACGGTGACGTGACTTTCATCGACGAAGACCAGCGCCTCGTCCGGCAGATATTCGAACAGGGTCGGCGGCGGCTCGCCCGGTTTGCGGCCCGTCAGCCAGCGCGAATAATTCTCGATCCCGGCGCAACTGCCGGTGGCCTCGATCATCTCCATGTCGAACTGGGTGCGCTGTTCCAGACGCTGCGCCTCCAGCAATTTGCCGTTGGCGCGGAAATCGGCGAGGCGGTGGTGCAGTTCCTCCTTCATGCCCTTCAGCGCCTGGGCGAGCGTGGGGCGCGGCGTGACATAGTGCGAATTGGCGTAAACCTTGATCGCGTCCAACTGGCCTGCCGGTTTGCCGGTCAGCGGATCGAATTCGCTGATGCTGTCGATCTCGTCGCCGAACAGTTCGATACGCCAGGCGCGGTCTTCATAGTGGGCGGGGAACAGATCCACCGTGTCGCCGCGCACGCGGAAGGCGCCGCGGACGAAATTGTTGTCGTTGCGGCGGTATTGCAGGGCGGACAACTCGCGCATCAGGTCGGTGCGGTCGATACGCTGGCCGCGCGCGAGGCTGAGCGCCATGCCGGAATAGGTTTCGACCGAGCCGATACCGTAGATGCAGGAGACGGAGGCGACGATCACCACGTCATCCCGCTCCAGAATCGCGCGGGTGGCGGCGTGGCGCATACGGTCGATCTCCTCATTGATGGAGGAGTCTTTCTCAATATAGGTGTCGGTGCGGGGGATATAGGCTTCCGGCTGGTAATAATCGTAATACGAGACGAAATATTCCACCGCGTTTTCGGGAAAGAAGCCTTTCATCTCCGCATAAAGCTGGGCGGCGAGTGTCTTGTTGGGGGCGAGGATCAGGGCAGGGCGCTGCAACGTCTCGATCACCTTGGCCATGGTGAAGGTCTTGCCGGAGCCGGTGACGCCCAGCAGCACCTGATCGCGTTCGTTGGCGCGCGCGGCCGCCACCAGTTCCCGGATCGCGGCGGGCTGGTCGCCGGCCGGTTCATATTCCGAAACCAGTTTGAAGCGGATGCCGCCTTCGGATTTCTCCGGCCGGGCAGGGCGGTGCGGCACGAATCCGGTTATTTGATTGCCGGCAACGCCGGCGGGGAGTTCCGCCCCGGTTGCGCCGTGCAGCGGCAGGCCGCCAAGTGCCTCGCCATTTGCGGGGGCCGGGCTGCCCTTGCCGCGCTGGGCCGCCTTGTGCCCGCGCGGAACCATGCCGTTATTGTGTGCCATGCCCGGGAATATAGTGCGGGCCGGGGCGATGTGCAGCCCATGCGCCCGCGCCTCGCGGCCCGATTTGTGGACCGAATTGCGGCTCGCACAAAAATCTATAACGTATTTCAGTTATTGTTGTGCGAAGGGCGTGGAATGGGCGACACGGGCATGACGGGGCGGCGGGGACGCGAAACGCTGCCGCCGCGGAACTGGGACCATGCGGCGCGGGCGCTGCGTCATGACGGGGTGGTGTTTCTGCCCGGTGCGTTGGGGTCTGCGGAATTGCACGCCCTTGAAGGGGCGTTTGCAGCCAGTGTCGCCGACCCGAGCCCGAAAGCGGTGTGCTTCTATCCGCAGGAAGATGCCACGTTCTTTGAAGATACCGGCCAGCGCCTGTTGTCGGTTGTGCGGGAAACCGGGATCGATGCCACGGTCGCCGCCCTCTGGGGTGAGGCGGACATGTGGTATCTGGGCGAGCAATTGTTCCTGAAAGAAGGCGGCCACAGCCGGCGCACGCCATGGCATCAGGATACCTCCTATCTGCGCATGATGGGCACGCAACTGGTGGCGTGCTGGATCAGCCTCGACCCGCTGCCGAAGGCGCATTGCCTCGAATTCGTGCGCGGGTCGCACAAGGGTACGCTTTACAACGGTTCCGCCTTTGCCGCGGATGACGATACCGCGCCGCTCTACAAACAAAGCCTGCTGCCGCGGCTGCCCGACATCCAGAACCGGCGGGACGATTTCGATATCGTGTCGTGGGATGTGGCGCCGGGCGACATGATCGTGTTTCACCTCGGCATTCTGCATGGCGGCGCGGGCACGGTGCCGGGCATGCGGCGGCGCACGCTATCGCTGCGCTTTCTCGGCCCCGATGTGGCATTCGATGGCCGCCCGCGCGATGAAATCGGCGCGCAGGAAGGCAATGACGCGGCGCTGGCGACCATCTATGCCGGGTTGAAGCACGGCGATCCGTTTCACCGCGCGCTGGGTGCGAAGATCTGAGCGTAGAGCGGATCGGCGGCTGTCAGCCTTCGGCGCTGGAATGCGGATTGCCGATAATGCGCAGGAATTCGCGCCGCGTGCTCGCATCCTCGCGGAAGGCGCCCAGCATGGTCGATGTCACCATGGTGACACCGGGCTTGTGCACGCCGCGGGTGGTCATGCACTGGTGCGTCGCCTCGATCACCACGGCGACGCCTTTTGGTTCCAGCACGTTCTGAATCAGATTGGCGACCTGCGCGTTCATCTTCTCCTGCACCTGCAGGCGGCGGGCAAAGCTTTCGACCACGCGGGCGAGCTTGGAAATGCCGACCACCTTATTCGCGGGCAGGTAGCCGACATGGGCGCGCCCGATGATCGGCGCCAGATGATGTTCGCAATGGGATTCGAAGCGGATGTCCTTCAGCACGATCATCTCGTCATAGCCGTCCACCTCCTCAAAGGTGCGGGCGAGATATTCCTCCGGATCGTCGTTATAGCCGGCGAACCATTCTTCAAAGGCGCGCGCCACGCGCGATGGCGTATCGCGCAGGCCTTCGCGTTCGGGATTGTCGCCTGCCCACAGAAGAAGGGTGCGGACGGCACGCTCAGCCTCGGCGCGGGAAGGGCGCATACTCAACACGGAGGCGGATTTTTTCACACTATCGCTCATCGGAATTCCTGAAAGTTGGGTTTTGCCCGCTGTCGATCGGCAGCTATGTCCCGCGGCTTACGCCCAAAGCCACGTATCCGGCTGCTGCTGGCCTATGCCAGCACCGGCCGGTGCCTAATGTATCTGGCGCCGCTCGTGTGGGCTTTCAAGCAGGAAGGCAGGAATTTCTGCCTCAAATCCCGCGCCGCCTGTGACCCGCCGCATCTGATAACGGCCCGTCATGATGCCGGATGCGGTCGGCAGCGGACAACCGCTGGTGTATTCGAAGCTTTCGCCCGGCGCCAAAACCGGCTGGGCGCCGACGACGCCAGGCCCGCGCACTTCCTGCACCCGGCCGGCGGAATCGGTGATATGCCAGTAGCGCGAGACGAGCTGGACGGTTTCGGTGCCGCGGTTTTCGATCCGGATGGTATAGGCCCAGAGATATTTTCCGGCGTCCGGTTCGGATTCATCCTCCAGAAACATCGGCGTCACCGCCACATGGATGCCCTCTGTGGTGCGTTCATAGCCGGGCACGGGTGCGGCGCGGCGCGCTCTTTCGGTGTGCTTTTCCATCATGCGCAATTATTCGAAGCCCGGCAGCGCTTTGCAAGCCGGATCGGGCGCACCGTTAACACAAGGAGCGAAAGCCTAATCCCTTGGTTCCACAGTAATTTCAGTGTTCACCGAATTGGCGATGAAGCATTCCTCATGCGACTGGTGATGGATTCGGGCCAGCGTTTCCGCATCGACCGTCGTGCCGGGCGCGAAGCGCACGCGCGGGTGCAGGGTAACGCGCGCGATCCACAATTTGCTCTTGCCGCCTTTTTCGAGATGGCCCACCGCGGCATCGTCATAGGATTCGACGGTCAGCCGTTTGCGGGCGCAGATCGCAAGGAAGGTCAGCATGTGGCAACTGGAGAGTGAGGCGACGAGCGCCTCCTCCGGATCGACGCGATCGGCATTGCCCTTGAAGGCCGGCGCCGCGGAAGCCGGGATGACGATGGCGCCATCCTTGAACCGCATCTCATGGGTGCGGTTGTAGCTGTCATAGGTGAAATCCGCGCTCTCGCGCGTCCAGGCGATGGTGGCATTATGTTCGGACACGGCACGCTCCCTTGATGAAGGCGCAGGGTCCCGCAGCACTCAAAGCCGTGCGAGGGCGCGCGCCAGATCGTCACAAATGTCGGCCGGGTCTTCCAGACCGGCGGAGAAACGGATCATCCCGTCGCTGATGCCGAGATCGGCGCGTGCCTCCGGCGACATGCGCTGATGGGTGGTGGTGGCGGGGTGGGTGATGATGCTTTTTGTGTCGCCCAGATTGTTCGAGATGTCGATCATCTCCAGCGCGTTGATGAAATCGAATGCCGCCCTTTTGCCGCCCTTGATCTCGAAAGTGACGACGCCGCCACCGCCTTTCATCTGTGCGCGGGCCAGCGCGCTTTGCGGATGATCGTCGCGGAAGGGATAGAGCACGCGGGTGACGCCGCGCGCCTGGGCCAGGAAATCGGCCACCGTCAGCGCATTCTCGCAATGGGCGGCCATGCGGATGCCAAGCGTTTCGAGGCTTTTCAGATGCACCCACGAATTGAACGGGCTGGGCGCCGGGCCGGTGTTGCGCAGGAAGGTCTGCAGATGGGTACTCAGAAAATCCTCCTTGCAGAGGATGACGCCACCCAGGCAGCGGCCCTGCCCATCGATATATTTGGTGGAGGAATGGATCACGATATGGGCGCCGAAATCCATCGGCCGTTGCAGCACGGGTGAAGCGAAGGCGTTGTCCACCACCAGAAGAATGCCGGCTTCATCGGCGATTTTCGCCACCGCCTTCATATCGACAATGGCAAGCGTCGGGTTCGCCGGTGTTTCAAGAAAGAAGAACTTCGTCTCAGGCCGGATGGCGTTGGCCCAGGCTTTCGGATCGGAGCCGTCGACGATGGTCGAGGTGATGCCGAAGCGCGAGAGCAGGTTTTCGATCACATAACGGCAGGCGCCGAACATCGCCTTCGCCGCCACCACATGATCGCCGACCTTGAGGCTGGACAGAAACACGGCCGTGACCGCAGCCATGCCGCTGGAGGTTGCGCGTGCAACCGGCGCCCCTTCCATGGCGGCGATGCGCGCCTCGAACATGGCGGTGGTGGGGTTGCCATAGCGGGTATACATGAAGCCGGGATGGGTGCCGGTGAAGCGGCCCTCCGCCTCCTCCGGCGACTCGTAGGCATAGCCGGAGGTGATGAACAGCGCTTCGGCTGTTTCCTGAAAACCGGTGCGCGTCTGGCCGCCGCGTACCGCTTCGGTACGGGCACGCCATTTGGCGGGTTTCTTGTGCGTTGCCATGGCAAATTCGTTTCGTTGGAAAGCGCGCGAAAGCCCGCGCGCCGAAGCAATGCCGCGCTTGCCCGATGGGGTCAAGCCGCCTATCGTCGCGCGGGCTTTTTCCCCTGGCGCGTGATGTGATTTCCTTGAACCGGATCATGTGCCGGATTCTTTTGATTTCCGCGCGATCCACGATTTCCCGGATCGCGCATGAGGACCAGGATGCGATGAATACGATCAGCCATCAGTCGGCGCTTATCTATGTGATGGTCGTGGTGTCGGCATCCGACGGCGCGATGAGCGAGCGCGAGTTGAAGACGATCGGCACGATCGTCAAATCGCTGCCGGCCTTCCGTGAGTTCGAGGAACACCGGCTATTGCCGGTGGCACAGGAATGCGCCGCCATCCTGCAGGAGCCGGACGGGATCGATGCGGTGCTGGGCCTGGTCAAGGGCGCGCTGCCGGAGCATCTGCGCGAGACCGCCTATTGGGTGGCGCTGGAAGTGGCGCTGTCGGATTCGCGTGTGATGCTGGAGGAAATTCGTGTGGTCGAAACGCTGCGCCGTTTCCTCGGGCTCGACAAGCTGGTGGCGGCGGCGCTGGAGCGCGGGGCACGGGCCCGTTATCAGGTGCAATGATCCGGTTGAGAGGTGACTGCCTGTGAAGCGGCTGTTCCTCCTGCGTCATGCCAAGGCCGTTCCGGCGGAAGCGGGCGGTGACGATCATGCCCGTGTTCTGAGCCCGCGCGGCGAGGCCGATGCGGCGCGCATGGGCCATGCCATGGCGGAGAAGGGTTATGCGCCCGAGCGGGTGTGGTGTTCGCCGGCGGCGCGCACGCGGCAGACCTGGGCACTGGTGGCCGAGGCACTGGCGGCACGGCCGCGGGTGATGATTCGGGACGAAATCTATCTGGCGACGCAGGGTGCACTTCTGACGCTGGTGCAGAAGGCGCCTGCGGACGTGCAGACGCTGCTTCTGGTCGGGCATAATCCGGGTTTCGAAACCCTGGCGCTAACACTTTCGCGCGATGGCGGCGGCAAGGCGGAGCGTGCACGGCGGCAGGCGTTGCGGGAGAAATTTCCGACCACGGCGCTGGCGGTGCTCGACCTCGAAATCGCCCAATGGGCCGATGCGGCGCCGGGCGCCGGTATGCTGGCGGATTTGCTGACGCCGAAAACGCTTAAGGCCTGAACGGTGTTTCAGGCCAGGCCGAGGCGCGTGAACTGTTCTTCCGGTGCGCCGACCGCCTTCATCGCTTCGCGCAGGGCCTCGGCCATCCGCGCTTCCGCCCTGGTGCCGGCGAGGTTTTCCGTTTCGGCGGGATCGTTGCCGAGATCGTAAAGATGATTGCCGCTGAAGCGGCCGCGGCACCAATAGGGCACGTTATCGCTCACATCCCACATCTGGCGGATCACCGGCACGTCTGTGCCTGGCATGTGGGACAGGCGGGCACGGGCATCGGGCAGCGGCAGTTCCATTTCTTTCGGAAGCAGGCCATGCGTCGGCATGGTGGACCAGCGGTTGGACCACATCGAGAGCGGGGCGTTCGCGGCCATTGGCGCGCGGGCGTATTTCATTTTGGCGTCGATGTAATGCACCTCACGCCCCCAGATGCCGCTGAGCACGAAATCGCGCACCGATGCGGCCGTTCCATCCAGCAGCGGCAACAGCGATTTGCCGTGGGTGCGCTGGCGGATCGTGTCTGTGACGCCGAAAAGATCGGCCAGTGTTGCGAAGATGTCGGTGCTGGTGGTCAGCGCATCGCAATCGCCCGGCGCAACACCCGGTGCTGCGATATAAAGCGGGATATGGGACATGGGTTCGAACAACGGCGAACGCGGCTTTCCCCAGATGTCCTTTTCGCCCAGATAATGGCCATGATCCGTACACAGAATAACCAGCGTATCGTCCCACAGGTTCCGGGCGTCGAGTTCGTCCAGCACACGGCCAAGCCAGTGATCGATCATCGTCAGCTTGGCGCCATAGTGGGCGCGGATGTGGCGGCCCTCCCGCGCGCTGATCACGCCTTTCTCGACGGCGCCCACCATATAGGGCGGCCAGATCAGTGGCGGGCCGTCCCAATCCGGATCGTAACGGGCGACATATTCCTGCGGGGTGTCAAAGGGCTCATGCGGATCGAACTCATCGACAAACAGGAAAAAGCGTTGATGGGCGCCTGCGTTTTCCGTCAGCCAGCGCGCGGCGGCGGCCATTGTTTTCGGGCCGGGAAAATCGGCTTCGCTGCGGAAATAGCCGCGGGAGTGGTCATAGGCCATCTCGCGCTGGAAGCCGAATTGTGGCGCACCGGCCCAGGACGGATCGGCCCGCGTTTTCCACGGATCGCTTTCGTGGCCGCGCTGATAATCCCAGGCGGTGAAATCGGTGTGATAATTTTCCCCACCCGCCTCGAACAGATGGGGATGGTCGCTGATCAGTTGCGAAACGACACCGGCTGCCCGGAGCGGCACGGTGATCGCGTCTTCCCACAATTCGACCGAACCCCAGGGCTTCCACAGAAAGTCCCACGCACCGCACAGAATGTCGTGCCGCGCGGGAATGCAGGGCAGCGCGCCGGTATAGTGTTTCGTGAAGCGGCGGGAGCGTGCCGCCAGCCGGTCCAGATTGGGGGTGGCGAATTCGTCCGCGCCATAGCTTCCCAGCATGTGGCGGTTCAGACTGTCGAGCAGCAGCAGGACAGCGTTGCGGGGACGGTTTGACGATGCGTGACCGGCAGGCGGCATCAGGCGCTGCTTTTTTCGGCGACGGCAAGGTGTTTCCAGCCGAAGCCCGCTTCCGGCACCGCATCGCCCAGCATGCGTATCGTACGCTCCGCCACCAGACGGCCGCCCATACGCTCATAGAAAAACCGCGCCGGATTGCGGGCGTGGGCCCAGATGATGCACGATTTGTAGCCGTGCTGTTTCAGCGCCGCAAAACCGTTCGTCAGCAGGGCACGGCCCGCACCGCAGCCATAATGGGCGGGATCGACATAAAGCGTATAAATCTCGCCATCGAGGCCCAGACTGCCGTCGCGCGATGGGCCGAAACTCGTCATGCCGACGATGCCGTTTTTTTCGTCCTCCGCGATGAAGACCGCTTCACGGCCGCGCGCGGCAATGGCGGCGCGCCAGCGCGCGGTTTGCCCGCGCACGGTCATCGCCGTCAGAAGGGCTGCCGGAATGACACCCGGATAGGTATCCAGCCAGGATTCGCGGTAGATGCGCCCGATATCGGCAGCATCGGCAATGCGCGCAGGCCTGACGGTGAGAGTCAGCGGTTCCATGCCCGAAGCTTGCCGGGCATTGGATGGGCGGGCAAGGGCGCAGGCAGAAAAGAAAGCAGCAGAAAAGAAAACGGCGCCCAGGATGAGCGCCGCTTCCGTCAATCTTCCGAAACGTCTGCGCGTCAGGCCTTGCGGCGGCGGCGCGCCAGACCGAGACCGGCAAGGCCCGCACCGAACAGGCTGAGCGTGATCGGCTCAGGCGCGGGAACCGGCGCATTCGGGTTGAAGGCGAGGTTGTCGAACTCGAACGCGTAATGGTCGTTGCTGGTCGCAACCACACGATCGAAGGCGATCGTGGAAACGACGTTGACGTAGACGGTGCCATTGACGCCCTGATCGCCATTCGGGCTGCCGATCACGTCGGCGCCGTTGATGGAACCGACCAAGCTCGCACCATCATAGAACGACAATGTGTTGGTATCGTCCACCGAACCCCAAAGCAGGCCGAAATATTTCTGGTAGCCGGGAAGCTGCAGAACGACGGACGCATTCGTGATTCCGCCGGCCGTCAGATAGGTGGTCGCGTCGGGACCATCGGCCTGATTGCCGCCGGCAAGACCAAAACCGGTGCCATTGCCGCCCGACAGATAAGGCGCTGCATAATGGCCGCTCGAGCTGCCCTGAACCGCGCCTGCGTCAGGGGTGAAGGAGACCTGAATGCCGGTGGCCGTGGTGCCGCCGGCCGCGCCGAGCGGAAGAATATCCAGATTGTCCAGCGTCACCCCGGTTGGCGCGCCGCCGACGCTGCCGCTGACCGTCAACGGCGATGCCAGTGCGGAGCTGGCGATGAGGGCCGCGCTGGCAATAACCGTGGCGGCGACAGATGATTTCAAACGCGTATTCATACCCACCATCCTTTCGATGCACCGGGGTACAAAGCAAACTGTGGGCCAATTCAATATATCGAATAATATCAAATAGTTACGACGCGTTATGATTAACGCTGTCAACAGCGGTGACACATTTGCGGGGAATTCCGCATGCCAGGGCGCATCGCGAGTGGCATGATGGCGGGTGACATCCGGCCGGCCGATCGCTGCCATCGCACGCGGGCTGCTGCCGATACCTGTGTTGCGCAAAATGCGCGCAGGGTGATGCGATCACGTCCGTGATCCCGGTTTTGCGCCGCAGGGCGCGCGCGAATATCCAGGCAGCGCCACAATGTTGGCGAAACAGCCTGTGAATGTTGCCTATGCGCAGCTTTGGGATATGCCCGAACGGCGTTAAACTTCGATTCGTTGACCGTGCCTTGTGGCGCAGAAGGGGCCGGCGACTTGCACAGCGATCGATGGCATTCGCGAAAAGACAGTTGGCAGCGCAAAGCGCGCGCCGAGAACTGCATGCGTATGTGCGCAAAGAAACACACTGTAAAGAACAGCATGGATGGAACTTTTGCGCCAAGTTCCATGTTTCAGATGATGAGGAGCAGAAAAAAGCGACGATAATCGGATTCGAATCCGTCAGGGGATCGTGATCGCGAGACAAAAATCTGTTCCGGGGCAGTAAGGAGTGTGATTGATGAGCACGCTTGATGTCTTTGACATTTTCACCCGTGACTATGCACGCGAGCGTTTCGAAACGATGAGCCTGCGTGACTGGCTTCTGGCCGCGCGCGACGACAAGATGCTCTACGCCACGCCCGCCGAACGCATGGTGGCGGCCATCGGCGAGCCTGAACTGGTGGACACCGCGCAGGACCCGCGGCTGAGCCGCATCTTCTTCAATCGCACCATCAAAACCTATCGGGCCTTTGAAGGCTTCTACGGCATGGAAGACACGATCGAGCGGATCGTGGGCTATTTCAAACATGCGGCCCAGGGCCTGGAGGAGCGGCGGCAGATTCTCTATCTGCTGGGGCCGGTGGGCGGCGGCAAATCATCCTTGGCCGAGCGGCTGAAGGATCTGATGGAACAGCATCCGATCTATGTGCTGAAAGCGAGTGATGAGATTAGCCCGGTGTTTGAATCGCCGCTGGGCCTGTTCCGCTCCGCGGAGCTTGCCGATCTTCTGGCCGACAAATACGGCATCGAGAAATACCGCGTCGGGCAGGTGATGAGCCCGTGGGCGGTGAAGCGATTGGACCAGTTCGGCGGCGACATTTCCAAATTCGAGGTGGCGCGGCTTTACCCTTCCAAGCTCAGGCAGATCGCGATCGCCAAGACGGAGCCGGGCGATGAGAACAATCAGGACATTTCCACCCTGACCGGCAAGGTGGACATTCGCAAGCTGGAGCATTTCAGCCAGAACGACCCCGATGCCTATTCCTTCTCCGGCGGGCTGTGCCGGTCCAATCAGGGGCTGCTCGAATTCGTCGAGATGTTCAAGGCGCCGATCAAGGTGCTGCACCCGCTGCTGACCGCGACGCAGGAAGGCAATTACATCGGTACCGAAACGCTGGGGCCGATCCCGTTCAACGGTATCATTCTCGCCCATTCCAACGAGGCGGAATGGCAGGTGTTCAAGGCCAACCGCAACAACGAGGCGTTTCTGGACCGTATTTCGGTCGTCACCGTGCCGTATTGCCTGCGGGTGACGGAGGAAACCCAGATCTACAAGAAGCTGATCAGCGCCAGCAATCTGGGCGATGCGCCATGCGCGCCCGAAACGCTGGAGATGCTGGCAAAATTCTGTGTGATGACGCGGTTGAAGGAGCATGAGAATTCCAATCTCACCTCCAAGATGCGCGTTTATGACGGCGAAAAGCTGAAGGATACCGACCCCAAAGCCAAGACCTTGCAGGAGTACAAGGATGCGGCCGGCGTGGATGAAGGCATGACCGGCATCTCCACCCGCTTCGCCTACAAATCCCTGTCGGAGACCTTCAACTACGATGTCTCCGAAGTGGCGGCCGATCCGGTGCACCTGATGTATGTGCTGGAGCAGGCGATCAAGCGCGAACAGATGGCCGACGAGACCGAGAAGAAATATCTCGAATTCATCAAGGCCGATCTGGCGCCGCGTTATGCCGAATTCATCGGCAAGGAAATCCAGAAAGCCTATCTCGAATCCTATGGCGAATACGGTCAGAACCTGTTCGACCGCTATATCTCTTATGCCGATGCCTGGATCGAGGATCAGGATTTCAAGGATGCCGATACCGGGCAATTGCTCGACCGCACCGCGCTCGACAATGAATTGTCGAAGATTGAAAAGCCGGCGGGCATCGCCAATCCAAAGGATTTCCGCAACGAGGTGGTGAAATTCGCCCTGCGCTACCGGGCCCAGAACGAAGGCAAGAATCCCTCCTGGACCGCGTATGAGAAAATCCGCAGCGTGATCGAAAAGCGCATGTTCACGCAGGTGGAGGATTTGCTGCCGGTGATCAGCTTTGAATCCAAGAAGGATAGCGATACCGAGACCAAGCACAATGAGTTCGTCAAGCGCATGCTGGCGCGCGGTTATACTCCGCGTCAGGTGCGGCGCCTGGTCGAATGGTACATGCGGGTGAACAAGGCGGGGTGATAGATCCCGGGTCTACGCCGGCTTGGCAGTTGGCTTGCCCGGGATGACAGGTTTTTTGCATGACCCATTTCATTGATCGCCGTCTGAACCCGAAAGGCAAAAGCCTTGCCAACCGGCAGCGCTTCATCCGCCGCGCGCGCAACCAGATTCGCGAGGCGATGCAGAAATCGCTGAAGGATGCGGGCGTTGCCGATATCGGCAAAGGACGCAAAATCCGCATCTCCGCCAAAGGCACGGGCGAACCGCGTTTCCGGCTGGACCCCAAGGCCGGTGGCGAACAGGATTTCGTGTTGCCCGGCAACAAGGAATTCACCCCCGGCGACGAAATCAAGAAGCCGCCGCGGGGCGAGGGTGGTGCCGGCGGCAAGCAGGCAAGTGATTCCGGCGACGGCGAAGACGCATTTGAATTCACCATGACGCAGGACGAGGTGCTCGACCTCTTTTTCGAGGATCTGGAACTGCCCAATCTGGTGCGCACGACGCTGAAGGAGACACCGAACAGAACCTGGCGGCGGGCCGGCATTACGACCTCGGGCTCGCCGGCGCAGATCAATCTCCTGCGCACCATGCGCAATTCCTTCGGCCGCAGGCTGGCCCTGAGGCGGCCGCGGCTTTCGGAGCTGGAAGCCCTGCAGGCCGAGTTGGCCCGGCTGGAGGAACAGGAGCCGCAATCCGACGAAACACGCGATCGCATTGCCGCGCTGAAAGCGGAAATCGCCCAGGCCGAGGCCAAGCGCAAATGGATCGCCTTTGTCGATCCGATCGACGTGCGCTTCAACAGCTTCACCGAACAGCCGGTGCCGACCAGTCAGGCGGTGATGTTCTGTCTGATGGACGTTTCCGGTTCGATGGGGGAGCGTGAAAAGGATCTGGCCAAGCGGTTCTACATGCTGCTGCACTTGTTTCTGAAGCGGCGCTACAAGAAAGTGGATGTGGTGTTCATCCGTCACACCCATGACGCGCAGGAGGTGGACGAGCAGGAGTTCTTCTATTCGCGCCAGTCCGGCGGCACCATCGTTTCCACCGCGCTGGAAAAGATGCTGGAAATCCAGAAGGATCGTTATGTGACCGCGGACTGGAACATTTATGCGGCGCAGGCGTCCGACGGCTACACCCAGTCGGGCGATGCCCAGCGCTGTGTGGAATTGCTGAACAGCGCGATCATGCCGCTCTGCCAGTACTACGCCTATATCGAAATCCTGGATGAGCGGGAGATGGAGGTGTTCGCCTCCGAGGATTCCGGCGCTGAATTGTGGCGGGCTTATCGCACCGTGGCCGAGGAATGGTCCAATTTCGTCACCAAGCGCATTTCGCGGCCCGCGGACATATTTCCCGTGTTTCACGAACTGTTCAAAAAAAGCGATGCGGGTTAGACTTTCCGGTATTCATCATTCGCTCCTCTGTTCAGGTTTATACGCATGGCATTTCCGCCCGAAGCCTTCATCATCGGTGCACAAAAGGCAGGCACGACAAGCCTTGCCGATCTGCTGGACCAGCATCCCGGTATCGTCGTCTCCAATCCGAAGGAGCCGGATTTCTTCAACGTGAATTTTGCGCGCGGGGTCGATTGGTACCGCACGCGCTTCCGTCATGACGATGGCGTGTTGCTTGATGCCTCCGTCGGTTATTCCATGGCGCCCAACGAAGCCTGGACCAGGGGCGAGGCGGAGGAGGTGCCGCGCCGGATTCACGCGCTGAGCCCGAAGGCGAAATTCATCTATGTGGTGCGTGACCCGGCAGAACGGTGTTATTCCGCCTATTGGCATGAGGTACGCGCGCGCGGTGAAAAACGCGGCCTGCGCCAGGCGGTGGAAGACAGGGCCTATTACACCATGGCCAGTTATTATTTTCAGCAGATCGATCGCTTCCTGCCCTATTTTCCGCTGGAACGGTTTCTCATCCTCGAATTTTCGCAACTGATGCGCGATCCGGCGACGGTGGCGCGGATGTGCGTTGCGTTTCTGGGGGCGGGCGATCCGGGTTTTTCCTTTTCGCGCGAACAGCCGAAGAACCAGGGCTTCCGCTATAACGGTGCGGGTGAAACACTGCGCAGCATTCTAGGCAACACATTGTTCGACCGCATTTCGCGGGCGGGATCGCAAATGCTGCCGCCATCGGCGCGCAGCTTCGCGAAGAAAATGATCGCGCGCGATCTGCCCAGGCTCGGCGATGATGACCGGGCCTGGCTCTACCGGGCATTCGCGGCCGACATGGCGGCGTTTGAGCGGTTGACCGGCATCCGCACCGTTGCGGATTCGAAGCGAAACCTTCTGGGCGGCGGTGCCCCGGTTGCACACGCCGCGGGAGCGGGATGATGGCGTTGCTGTTCAGCGAGGCGGAGTGGGATTTTCCGGTTCTCGACCGTACCTACAAGGCGATCGAGGAGATTGCGCTGAACGAGCTGAAGCTTGACGTCTATCCCAACCAGATCGAGGTGATTTCGTCCGAGCAGATGCTGGATGCCTATTCCTCGCTCGGCATGCCGCTGATGTACAATCACTGGTCGTTCGGAAAATTGTTCGCGCGGGAGGAAACGCTCTACCGTGCCGGTTATTCGGCGCTGGCTTACGAAATCGTGATCAATTCCGATCCCTGCATATCCTATCTGCTGGAAGAAAATTCGATGACGATGCAGGCGCTGGTGATGGCGCATGCCGCCTTCGGGCACAATCATTTCTTCAAGAACAATTATCTATTCCAGCAATGGACCAATGCGGGCGGCATTCTGGATTATCTCGCGTTCGCCAAGAAATATATTTCGGCGTGCGAGGAGCGTTACGGCCGCGATGAGGTGGAATCGGTGCTGGATTGCGCCCACGCCATCATGGATCAGGGTGTGTTCCGCTATCGCAGGCCGCCGCGCCCTTCGGCCGAGCGGATGGCGGAAAAACAGCGCCGCCGTGCCGAATATGAGGAAGAAGCCTATAACGAACTGTGGCGCACGCTTCCCATTGGTGTTGAGCCGCCGGTGCTGGCGGCATCGGCCGATCCCGATGATGCGCTGTCCGGCGCGGACATGAAGCTGCCGGAGGAGAATCTTCTTTATTTTCTCGAAAAGCATTCGCCCGCGTTGAAGCCGTGGCAGCGCGAAACCTTACGCATCGTGCGCAATCTGGCGCAGTATTTTTATCCGCAGCGTCAGACCAAGGTGATGAACGAAGGCTGCGCCACCTTTGTGCATTTCACCATCATGAACCGGTTGTTCGATCACGGGCTGATCAGCGAAAGCGCGATATTTGAATTCTTGCACAGCCATACCAGCGTGATCTTTCAGCCGGATTTCGATGACCGCCGGTACAACGGCATCAATCCTTACGCGCTCGGCTATGCGATGATGAGCGACATCCGGCGGATCTGTGAAAGCCCGAGTGACGAGGACCGGGACTGGTTTCCGGGCCTGGCCGGGTCCGGCGACTGGATGGGGGCGCTTCGCAATGCCTGGGCCAATTACCGCGATGAAAGCTTCATCGAACAATTCCTGTCGCCCAAGGTGATGCGCGACTTCCGCCTGTTCGGCCTGCACGATCATGCGGACGATCCGGCTTACAAGGTTTCAGCCATTCACAATGAAACGGGATACCGCACGCTGCGCACCGCGCTCGCCCGGCAATATGACGTGGGCGCGGCCGACGCCAATATTCAGGTGGCCGGCGCCAATCTGAAAGGGGATCGCAAGCTGCTGCTGGAACACCGGATGCATCGCGGCATTCCGCTCAACAGCGCGACCAAGGTCACGGTCCTCGCGCATATCGAGCGCCTGTGGGGGCACGACGTCGAATTGCGCGAAACCGAAGGCGATTAAGCTATCCGGCCAGCATGATGACGCTGGCGATCATGCCGACAAAAAGCGCGATCGCACCGACCAGGACGACAATATCCAGGACCTGACCGCCATAGTCGCGCTGTTCTTCGTGATGAACATTGAACAATGCCATTTTCGGCCTCCATTCCAGGAGCCAGTGGCGGTTCAGTTTTCCAGGCCCGCCAGCCGGCATGCCACAGAATTATTGCTGGATAGTAAGACGATTTTTGCTGCTTGTGAACAAAAATTCATGCTGCTGGTGGCAACCCGGCCACCATACGGTTAACACACGGTGGCCGGAATTGCTTGGTTTTTGGGCATATCGAAACCCCTGACCGGTGCCTTAGCCAACCGATGACGGCAGAGCCGCGGCCGTAACGGTCACGGTTTCGATGGTCTGGTTCGCGGCGGCCTGCGCCGTGGGGGCCATGACCGAAGCCGGGCTTGCAAACGCGGCGAGCAACAGGATGGTTGCGCCCACAATGGCTGCAAGGGTCAGCGTTTCGGTGCCGAAAACCTCGTCACTTGGGTAGTTGGTCGTCATTTGCCTCTCCATTTGCCGCTGCCCGGATGGGCTTGCGACAGGAGTTAGATAGGAAGGCTTCGTTGCAATCCCATGACTGGATGCTGCAATGCAGCGGATGGTGGCCATGCAGTGGCGGAATATGTCCAAAGCTTGTTTAAGCCGGTCTTAATTCCCATATGAAGGGCGACTGCCTGTGGCCGCGCGATGCCGGTGTTGGTGCGCCGCGACAGGTTCTTGCGTGTCCCTGCCATTGCTGTGAAATTGCCTGTCGCCGGTTTTGCCGGCTGCAGCCAGGATTTGGGGACCTTCATGAGCACAAAGACAATTGAGACGGGTACGGACGATCTGAAGGCCCGGGTGGAGGATGGCGTCGCCGTGCTGACCATGAACCGGCCGGCGCGCCGCAACGCCCTGTCGTCCGGGATGCTGTCCGCCATGGCGGCGGTGCTGCGCGATTGCGAGACGGATGGCGATGTCGGCTGCGTGGTGCTGACCGGCGAAGGCGGCGCCTTCTGTGCCGGCGGCGATGTCAAAGGTATGGCGGAAGGGCGCGACAGCGTCACCGCCGAGCCGATGGATCTGGACAGCCGCATTCACCGCCAGCGCATCAGCCAGCGCGAAACCTCAGGCCGGCTTTACACGATGCCGAAGCCGACCATTGCCGCGCTGCCGGGTGCGGCGGCGGGCGCGGGCTTTGCCCTGGCGCTGGCCTGCGATCTGCGTGTGGCGGCGGAAAGCGCGGTGATGACCACCGCCTTCGCGAAGGTCGGGTTCTCCGGCGATTATGGCGGTACGTTTTTCCTGACCCGCCTCGTCGGCAGCGGCAAGGCGCGCGAGCTTTATTATCTCTCGGACCGCATCGACATGGCGGAGGCCAAGGCGCTTGGCCTCGTCAACTGGGTGGTGCCGGGCGATCAGTTGATGGCGAAGACGATGGAGATTGCGCACCGCCTCGCCAATGGGCCGCGCGTGGCCCATCGCTACATGAAAGAAAATCTCAATCGCGCGGCGGCAGGGGCATGGGATGATTGCCTCGACCTTGAAGCCTGCCACCACAATCACACCGGTCTGACGGAAGACCATAAGGAAGCGGCCCGCGCCTTTGTGGAAAAGCGCGAGCCGAAATTCAAAGGCCGATAGAAACGCGTGGCCGTTACGGCGTAACCGGCGTTTCCTTCAGCAGTTCGAAGAAATGGGCGCTGTGTTCGTTGCCCATGTTGAGGTGCTTGGCGCCGGTGAAGTCGGTGATCTTCGCCCAGTTCTCGGCAATCGTGTCGGCGGTGGCGCCATGGCCGAGATTGATGCCCTTCGATTCCACGATCTGCGCGGCGGAGAAGGCACCGGCGGCGGCGGACACGATCATGCCGGTCGGCGCTTCTTCGCTCACCAGATAGACCACGGCCGGGGTGACGTATTCCGGCTTCAGTGCCTGCACCATTTCCGGCGGCATCAGGTTTTCGGTCATGCGCGTACCGGCCACGGGGCAGATGGCATTGACCTTGATGTTGTCCTTCGCGCCTTCGAGTTTCAGCGTGTTCATGAAGCCGACCAGGCCAAGCTTGGCGCAGCCGTAATTGGTCTGGCCGAAATTGCCGTAAAGCCCGGTGGAGGAGGTGGTGACCACGATGCGGCCATATTGCTGATCGCGCATGATCTGCCAGATGGCCTTGGCCGGTTTCACCGTGCCCATCACATGCACCGCCATCACGGCGTCGAAATCCTTGATCTCCATTTTGGCGAAGCTCTTGTCGCGCAGGATGCCGGCATTGGCGACCAGAATGTCGATCCGGCCCCATTGATCCATGGTCTGCTTGACGAGGTGGGCAACACCGGCGTCGTCGGTCACTGAGGCGCCATTGGCGATGGCTTCACCGCCCGCCGCCTTGATCTCCGCCACCACGGCTTCGGCCGCGGCGGAGGAGCCGCCGGTGCCATCCACCGCGCCGCCCAGATCGTTGACCACCACCTTGGCGCCGCGCGCGGCAAGCTCAAGCGCGTGGGCGCGGCCAAGACCCCCGCCCGCACCGGTGACAATTGCGACTTTGCCGTCAAAACGAATGGTCATGGTTCTCCCCGTAAAGGCTGTATAATCCGCATTTAGTGATGGCGGATGGCGCCTGCCCGGTCAAGCGGTGCGCGGAAATGCCGTGGCGATCCGCCGCCTGAGCCAGCGATTGGCGGGTTGTTCCACCAGCCAGGTCAGGGCAGCGCCCGCCGCGATGCAGGCGGCGAGAAGCACGATGGCTTCCACCCGGTGCACGGTCCAGCCCCATTCGCCGAGCGGCAGCATCTGGTGCGGATAGAACTGGCGGATGGTGCGCAAAAGCTGGAGCAGCGGATACTGCACCAGATAGATCGCATAGGACCACTCGCCGAGCGCCATCAAGGTGCGTGTCTGCATCAGGCGCGCAAGCGGCCCGCGATCGAAGGCGAGCAGCAACACCAGTGCCATGATCGGAACGGCGATCAGAAGATCTTTCTGGGTGCGCGGCAGCCCGCCCTGATAGATGCCGAAGAACAGAACCGCGAGCAGCGCGATCTGCCCGAACCAGATCAGGCCGGTGGCCATGGGTGTTTGTGTGTAACGCAGATTGCGGAAGATCACCGCAAAGCCGACACCGACCGCGAAATCGGCAATGCCGCGATAGATGCCGTTGTGAAAAGTGAGGTCGAGGCCGTGGCGCGAAAACGTCAGCAGCGCGATGAGCCCGGCAATCCCGGAAGCCGCAATCAGCACGCCGCGCCGCGCATTGCCGCGCGCGAGCGTGGCAAAGAGCGGGAACAGAATGCACAGCAGGAATTCGATGCTGACGAACCAGGCCGGTGCGTTCCACGACAGCGAGGGATAGAGATTCCACGCCTGCACCAGAAGCAGATTGCCGATCAGCGTTTGGCCGGTGAGCACCGGGTGATAGGGCTGGTCGAAGATGGAGATGAGGCCGAAGGGCCCGCACACCGCGCGCGACAGCCACAGGATCAGCGCCAGAATGACAATGGTGGCGATGTGCAGCGGATAAAGCCGCGCCAGCCGCGTGGCGAGAAAGGAGAGATACCCCCCCGGCCGCCACAGCTTTGCGGCGCGGCCGCCATAGACATAGATCAGGATGAAGCCAGACAGCGCGAAGAAGAACTCCACCCAGAGGTAACCCTTGGCGATCGGGGCATCGAGGATGCGCAGCCCGAAATAGCCCGATTGCTCGCAGAAATGGAACAGCACCAGCACCAGCGGCGGCAGGGCACGCGCACCCATCAGGGCGCGAATCTCGGGCGGGCGGGAAACGGAATCGGCCATCGGTTCCGATAGCATGGCTCATTTTCGCGGGCCATGACATTGTGGGCTTAAGCGAGCGAGGGGCGCGCATGGCACTGCATTTTCAATCCGCATTGGGCATTGCGGCCATTCTGGCATTGGCATGGCTCTTGTCCGAAAACCGGCGGGCATTTCCATTCCGCACCGTGGCGGTGGGGCTTCTGCTGCAGGTCGCGCTGGCGCTTCTGCTCTTGAAGGTGCCGCCGGCGCGCGAGGGTCTGTTCGCACTCAATGGCGTTGTGGATGCGCTGATGGCGGCGACCAAAGCCGGGACCGCCTTCGTCTTCGGTTATGCCGGTGGCGGCGACACGCCGTTTGCGGTCAGCAATCCGGCCGCACTTGGCAGTTTCGCGTTTCAGATTCTGCCATTGGTGATTGTGATTTCGGCATTGGCGGCCCTTCTGTGGCATTGGCGCGTGCTGCCGCTGATCGTGCAAGGCTTTGCATTTCTCTTGCGCAAAACGATGGGGATCGGCGGCGCGGTGGGGCTCGGTTCTGCGGCGACGCTGTTCCTCGGCATGATCGAGGCGCCGCTGATCATCCGGCCCTATCTGCCGCGCTTCAGCCGCTCCGATTTCTTTGTTCTGTTCACTGTGGGCCTGGCGAGCGTGGCGGGCACCGTTTTCGTGCTTTATGCCACCATTCTAGCACCCGTGGTGCCGGGCGCGCTGGGGCATATTCTGGTGGCCTCGGTGATGTCCTTGCCGGCGGGGATCATGATCGCGCGCATCATGATCCCGGGCGAAGCGGATATGGAAAGAGCGGCGGCGGCCGATATCTCTTACCGCTCCAGCATGGATGCAGTGGCGCGCGGCACGGCCGATGGCCTGCAATTGTGGCTTGGCATTGTCGCGATGCTGCTGGTGATGGTGGCGCTGGTGGCACTGGCCGACATCATCCTGGGCCATCTGCCGGCCGTGGCGGGCGCACCGCTGAGTGCGGAACGGATTTTCGGCTGGGCCTTCGCGCCGGTGGTGTGGCTTTACGGCGTGCCATGGAACGAAGCGATGACGGCAGGCGCGTTGATGGGCGACAAGACCATCATCAACGAATTCGTCGCTTACATGAAACTGGCGGCGCTGCCGGATGGCGCATTGTCGCCGCGCGCACGCCTGATCATGCTCTATGCGATGTGCGGCTTCGCCAATTTCGGCTCGGTCGGGATACTGATCGCCGGTGTCGGCGGGCTGGCGCCGGAGCGGCGTGACGAAATCGTGCCGCTGGCCTTGCGTGCGCTTCTCTCCGGCACCATGGCAAGCGGGCTGACGGGCGCGATTATCGGGTTTCTGCCGGTGGCGTGAGGTGGAACGCGTCGGCCAGCAATTCGTAGGAGCGCAGGCGCGAGGCGTAATCGTAGGTGATGGTCACCACCACCAGCTCCTCAGCCCCGTGACTGTGGGCCAGGCCCAGAAGATGGGCGCGCACCTGTTCCCTGGTGCCGACGATCGAACGGCGTTCGACCGTGCGCAGAAGCGCCAGCTCCTGATCCGTATACGGATAATTGAGCGCCTCTTCCGGTGACGGGAAGGCGATGGGCCGGTTGGTGAGAAGGCGCACCACCCACAGATTGCGCGAGGCGGAGAGACGGCGCGCCTCCTCCTCCGTCTCGCCGACAAGCGCCGATACGCCCATCGAGACCGTGGGCCTTTCGCACCAACTGCTGGGTTTGAAGCGGGCGCGGTATTCCTCGCATGCCTGCTCGCTGCCATCGGTATTGATGAAATAGGCGTGGCAGAAGGGCAGGCCCAGTTCACCGGCATAGACCGCGCCATGAATGCCGGAGCCCAGCATCCACATCTCCGGCCGCGTGGGGCCGGTGGGCATGGCGCGGATGCCGCGATAGGGATGGTCGTCGGTGAAAGGGGCGATGCCGCACGCATCGTCCAGAAACTGTTTCAGAAGGTGGACCTGGCTTGGGAAGGCGTCGATGTCCCAGGCCTTGGGCCCGGCCTGAAGGGCAGCATTTGTGCGCTGATCGGTGCCGGGGGCCCGGCCGAGGCCGAGGTCGATCCGCCCCGGCGTCAGAAGCTCCAGCATCCGGAACTGCTCCGCCACCTTCAGCGGGCTGTAATGGGGCAACATGACGCCGCCGGAACCGACGCGGATTGTCTTTGTCGCAGATGCAACTTTTGCGATCAGTATCTCGGGACACGATCCAGCGAAGGCGTTGCTGTTGTGGTGCTCCGCCAGCCAGTAGCGGTGATAGCCCAGTCTTTCCGCGGCCTGCGCCAGCTTGACGGTTTCGGCGATGGCCGTTGCCGGGTCGCCACCCTTTGGGATGGGGGACTGATCAAGTACGGAAAGCCGCATCACATATCCTTAGCATTCTTTGCATTCGATTAACGACTTGTGGCCATGCTGACAGAGTATCATATTCCTTGTCACATCCGTCACTATTCACCCGTGATGACCGATAACTCCATTCTTCCCGCGCTGGCGGAAACCGACAGACGGCGCAGCCGGAAGATCGACCCGGGTGAGCTCAAAAACCCTCTTGTCTGCAAGGGCTATGAGCGCTGGTGTGTTTTGCGGGGCGACAGGCGCTTCCCGGCACGGCCGGATATATCGCCGCGCGACCTTGGTCCCTTGCTGAAAAACATTGCACTGATCCGGGTGCTGGATGGCGGACACGATTACGAATTCCGCGTGGTGGGCGATGCCATCGTCCAGATTCAGAGATTCCTCTACCAGGGCCTGACCACCAGCCTGCTGGAACGGAAGTGGCCGGGTTATACCGCGCATATGGTGCGGATATTCGGCCGGGTCCGCCGCACGGGTGAGGTCTACGCCGTAAGCGGCCACTATGAAGCCGAAACCAGCACCGGTGCCTTCTATCACGAGACTGTCTTTCTGCCGCTTGGGCCGGATGACGGCACGGTCGATCACATTCTGGCGGTTGGGGTTCACGCGGCGTCGTGACGCGCAAATGCCTGTGGGGCGATTGCCTTGAACGGTGCCGGATGGGTTAAACTGGCGCCCTCGCATTTCAAGGATTGCCCCGATGCCGCTTGACCCGGAAACCCGTGCCCAACTGATCGACACGGTTCACCGCTTCGTCCAGGAACAATGCGTGCCGATCGAGGCCAAAGTGGCCGAGGACGATCTGGTGCCGGATTCCGTCATCGCCGGGATGCGTGAACTGGGTTTGTTCGGGCTTTCCATCCCGGAGGAGTATGGCGGCCTCGGCCTCTCCATGGAGGAGGAGGTGCTGGTCTGCTTCGAGCTGGGTCAGACCTCGCCCGCCTTCCGTTCGGTGATCGGGACCAATGTCGGCATCGGCAGCCAGGGCGTGGTGATGTTCGGCACCGATGAGCAGAAGCGCGAATGGCTGCCGAAGCTCGCCAGCGGCGAGGTGGTGGCCAGTTTCGCCCTGACCGAACCCAATGCCGGGTCGGATGCGGCCTCGGTCCGCACCACCGCGATCCGCGATGGCGACCATTATGTGGTGAACGGCACCAAGCGCTTCATCACCAATGCCAAACGGGCCGGCATGTTCACCCTGATGGCGCGCAGCGACCCGGCGAAAAAGGGTGCGGGCGGTATCTCCGCCTTCATCGTGCCGGCCAATACGCCCGGCATCACCATCGGCAAGGCGGAAAAGAAAATGGGCCAGCAGGGCGCCCATATCCATGATGTGATTTTCGAGAATGCGCGCGTGCCGGCGAAGCTGTGCCTGGGGCCGGAAGGTGAAGGCTTCAAGGTCGCGATGCAGGTGCTGGACCGTGGGCGGCTGCACATTTCAGCGGTCTGTGTCGGCGTGGCGGAGCGGCTGATCCGCGAAGCGGTGAATTATGCCCGTGAGCGCGAACAGTTCGGCCAGAAGATCGCCGAGTTCCAGTTGATCCAGGGCATGCTGGCCGATTGCAAGACCGAGGCTTATGCCGCGCGCTGCATGGTGCTGGATGCCGCAAGAAAACGCGATGCGGGCGAGAAGGTGACGATGGAAGCCGCCTGCTCCAAATATTTCGCATCCGAAATGGTGGGGCGGGTGGCCGACAAGGCGGTGCAGATATTCGGCGGTGCGGGCTATGTCGCCGATTATGGCATCGAACGCTTCTATCGCGATGTGCGCATCTTCCGGCTGTACGAAGGCACCAGCCAGATTCAGCAGATCGTCATTGCCCGCAATCTGCTGCGCGGCGCCGATTGATGGCCGCAGACGGTCAGGCTCCGGGTGGGCAAGCCGTGGCGCGCATGGTCGCGGCCATCCGCGCCTGCCGGCTGTGCGAACCGGAGATCGAGGCGCGCCCGGTGATCCGGGCCAGTGCGTCCGCGAAAATCTGCATCGTCGGGCAGGCGCCGGGTATTCGCGTGCACAATACCGGCATTCCCTTCAACGATCCCAGCGGCGAACGTCTGCGGGCGTGGATGGGCGTGGACAGCGAAACCTTTTATGACGAGGCCCGCGTTGCCATCGTGCCGATGGCGTTCTGTTTTCCGGGTTACAACGAGCACGGCAGCGACAAGCCGCCCCGGCGCGAATGCGCGGTGCAATGGCGTGAAAAGCTGTTCACCGTTCTGCCGCCATTCGGGCTGACCCTGGTGGTGGGCAGCTATGCGCAGGCCTGGCATCTGAAGGGCAGGCTGGGCGCCAATATGACCGAGACGGTCAAAGCCTGGCGCACGTTCGCGCCGAAGATGATTCCGCTTCCCCACCCTTCCTGGCGCAACAACGCATGGCTGAAGAAAAATCCATGGTTCGAGGACGAGCTTTTGCCCTATCTGCGCTCACGGGTGCAGCGTGTGTTGCGTGGCTGAGTCTGTTGGCCGCCTGCGCGCCAGTGCCCACTCCGCATGGGGCTGACGCAGTGCCGGCCGCCGTCACGACGGATGCCTTTGTCACACCGGATGGATTGCGATTGCCGCTGCGGCGCTGGACGGCGGAAGAACCGAAAGCCATCCTGATCGCCCTGCATGGGATGAGTGATTATTCGCGTGCCTTCACAATGCCGGGGCCGTGGCTTGCCGAACGGGGCATCACGGTTCTGGCCTATGACCAGCGCAGCTTCGGCGCCGGACCGGAGAGGGGGCACTGGCCGGGCGGCGATGCCTTGCGCGCCGATCTCGCCGCGTTTGTTTCCGTGGTGCGGCACAATCATCCGGGTGTGCCGGTGTTCGTGCTGGGTGAAAGCATGGGCGGCGCGGTGGTGCTGACCGCGCTGGCGGATGGGCAGTTAAAAGGTGTTACCGGTATCGTTCTGGTGGCGCCGGCGGTCTGGTCGCGCAGCGACATGCCGCTTTCCTACCGCGTCGCGCTCTGGCTTGCGGCCCATACCGTGCCGTGGCTGGAACTGTCCGGTAGCGGGCTGAAAATCTGGCCGTCCGACAATATCGAGATGCTGCGTGAACTGTCGCGCGATCCGCTGTTCCAGCATGAAACCCGTGCCGATGCGGTGTGGGGGCTGGTCAATCTGATGGATGCGGCGCGCATGGCGCCCGCCCGGCTGACTGATCCGCCGCCGATCCTGTTTCTCTATGGCGCAAAGGATCAGATCATTCCCGCCGCGCCGACGGAGGCGGTGATCGCGGCATTGGGCAAACGGGCGGAGGTTCACCGCTATCCCAATGGCTATCACATGCTGTTGCGCGATCTGGACCGCGAAACGGTGTGGAAAGATCTGGCCCATTGGATTGGCGATCATGCGGCCACCAAAACGGCTGCGGTGCCCGCGCAATAGTGTTCATGATTTTACTGTGCCCGCTGACACAGAGCAGTCATCTGCCGATGCTATGACAGGGGCATGCGAAGCGATGCGCTCCAGCCCCAGCGGACCCTGCCCGATTTCGGGTTGGCGCTTTCGATCCCGCCGGGGGCATTCGCGATTTATGCCCTGTCGCGCTTCGTGCTGCCCGATCTGCTCAGCCTGCCATGGGCCATCTCGCTCGCAGCGCTGATTCTCGTGCCGGTCGCGGCCCTGTCCCTGAAACGCCGGGGCGCGGATTCGCAGCGCTAGGCGGACATCAGGTTTCGCCGTATTCACGAACGCCAAGGCTTGATCTTTGCGCCTTGCGGCATGACATGGTTTCTGTCTATCCGGGCGGATGTGTCCGCTTGTGGCTATGGAGACCCGCGTGACCGCACTGAAGCCCGGCGGGGCGCCGAAACCCGACGCCGATATCGCCCGGCGCCTGGGCCTTGAGGGGGATCGGCGCGCCGGCGGATATCGCTTTCGCTGGTGGCATGGGGCCATCGCGGTGGTGGCGCTCGTGGTGCTGGGCTGGCTGCTGCTGCGTGGCGGCGGTGGGCCGGTCTATGTCACCCAGCCGGTGACGCGTGGGGCCCTGTCAGTCAGCGTCAGCGCCACGGGCACGCTTGCGCCGCGCGATCAGGTGGATGTCGGTGCCGAGGTTTCCGGCCGTATCGATGCGATTGCGGTCGATTACAACGACCATGTGAAAAAGGGTGAAGTGCTGGCGCGCATCAACACCGACAATTTTCGCGCGGCCTTGGCACAGGCCCGCGCCACGCTGGCGCAAGCCGAAGCCACGCTGGTTGAAGCCAAACACACGCGTGATCGTTACGTCGCGCTTGCAAAGAGCGATGCGCTGTCGCGCCAGCAGCGGGACAATGCGGTTGCCGATTATAAGCGCGCGCTTGCGGGCGTGGCCCTGGCCAAGGCGCAGGTCGAATCCGACGAGACCACGCTTTCCAAGGCCACCATCGTGTCGCCGATTGACGGCGTTGTGCTCGACCGCAAAGTGTCGGTGGGGCAGACGGTGGTTTCCGCCTTCCAGACGCCGGTTCTGTTCACTTTGGCGAGCGACCTCTCCCAGATGGAACTGGATGTGGACATTGACGAAGCCGATGTCGGTCAGGTTTCGCCCGGTGCGGCGGCAACCTTCACGGTGGATGCCTATCCGGCGAAGCGGTTCAACGCGAAACTGATCGCCATCCGCAATGCGCCGAAAACGGTGCAGGGGGTGGTGACCTATCAGGGCGTGCTTTACGTTTCCAACCCGGAAAATCTACTGCGCCCCGGCATGACCGCAACCGCGGAAATTCACGCCGCCGGTGTAACGAATGCGTTGCTGGTGCCGAACGGCGCCTTGCGTTTCACCCCACCGAATATGGCGGAAGATGCAGGCGCCGCGCCAACCGGTGCGCGCGAAGGCCGGGTCTGGGTGGAAAAGGATGGCAAGCTTTCGCCGCGGGATCTGACGCTCGGCATCAGCGACGGAAAGCAGACCGCGGTGGTGTCTGGCAATCTGGCTGTGGGCGAGAAACTTGCCGTCAATGTTCAGATGTCCAACGGTCAAGCGTCGGGAGGGCAGGGGCCATAACACCGCCGCTCATCGCGCTCGAACAGGTGACGAAAATCTACGGCAGCGGGGAAGCGGCCGTCGCCGCACTCGCCGGAATCGATATCACGATCGAGGATGGCGATTTCGTTGCCGTGATGGGGCCCTCCGGCTCCGGCAAATCGACCTGCATGAATATTCTCGGCTGCCTCGATGTGCCGACAGGTGGGCATTATTATTTTCGCGGCGCCGATGTCGGCACGCTGACGGCAGATCAACGCGCGCTGCTCCGGCGCAATTACATCGGCTTTGTGTTTCAGGGCTTCAATCTTCTGAAGCGCACCACGGCGATCGAGAATCTGGAATTGCCGCTGATCTATCGCGGCCTGCCGCGGGGCGAGCGGCGGCAGCGTGCGGAAGCGGCATTGGCGCAGGTCGGGCTGGGCGACCGTGGCCATCACACGGCGGCCGAACTTTCCGGCGGGCAGCAGCAGCGGGTGGCGATTGCACGCGCGCTGGTGACGGAGCCATCGGTTATTCTGGCGGACGAGCCGACCGGCAATCTGGATACCGCGAAAAGCCATGAGATCATGGCACTGCTGAAGTCGCTGAATGTGGAACGCGGCATCACCATCGTGCTGGTGACGCATGAGGAGGATGTTGCCGCCTACGCCAGGCGGCAAATCCGCTTCCGCGATGGCGCGATTGAATCCGACACAGGCGTGGATGCGGGCACGGGCGTGTCATGATCGGGAACGCGTTTTTCCTGTCGCTGCGTGAAATCCGCAATAACCTGCTGCGGGCCGGGCTGACCACGCTCGGCATTGTGATCGGCGTGGCTGCGGTGATCGCGATGGTCACACTGGGGGCGGGCGCCACCAAAAGCGTGACATCGGACATCGCCTCGATGGGGCGCAATCTTCTGATCGTGGCGCCGGGTGTGCGCCGGCCCGGCACGCTCAGCAGTGCGCCGTTTCTGGAAGAGGGGGATGCGGATGCGATTGCGCGCGAGGTGACGGGCCTTGGCGCAGTGGCGCCATCGGTCACGCGCACCGGCGTGGCCGTGCTGGGCAACAAGAACCGCTCCACCCAGGTGACGGGTTCGACCAACGATTTCCTGTTGGCCCGCGACTGGCCGGTGGTTCTGGGCCGCGATTTTTCCAGCGCCGAAATCCGTGCCGGAAAAGCCGTGTGCATTCTGGGTGAGACGGTGCGGCGCGATCTGTTCGGGCAGGAAGACCCGATCGGGGCACGCATTCGCGTCGACAAGATTTCCTGCGATGTGATCGGGGTGCTGGCCCCCAAGGGGCAATCCACCTTCGGACAGGATCAGGACGATCTGATCGTCATGCCGCTGCACGCGGTGCAGCGCAGGCTGGCCGGCAACACGCAGGTGAGCCTGATCTGGGTTTCGGTGACATCGCCCGCCAACATCGCCAATGCCAAGGCACAGATCGAATCCCTGATGCGGGAGCGGCGACATATTGCGCCGGGCGCCGCAGACGATTTTGAAGTCAACGACATGCGCGAACTGACCCGCATGGTGGAAAGTACCACGGGTATTTTGACCGCCTTTCTGTCGGCGGTGGCGGCGGTCAGCCTACTGGTCGGCGGTATCGGCATCATGAACATCATGCTGGTCTCGGTGACGGAGCGCACGCGCGAGATCGGCATCCGGCTCGCCATCGGGGCGCGGGCGCGCGACGTGCTGCTGCAATTCCTGATCGAAGCGGTGGTGATGAGCGCCCTTGGCGGCCTGATCGGTATCACGCTGGGGCTTGCAGGCTCGATGGTGGCGGCGCATTTCCTGCATCTGCCATTTGTGTTTCAACCCGCCATCGTGGTGATCGCGTTCCTGTTCGCGGCCACGGTGGGGGTGGGATTCGGCTATTTCCCGGCGCGGCGTGCCGCCCGCCTCGACCCGATAGAGGCGTTGCGCCACGAATAGCCATCTCTTTTGGCTATCTCCGCGGAATTGCTTCGCTTTTCCGTTATGTGCGGGGAAGGCTTGCCAACAGGCCGCACTTGCGGCCCAATTCCGCGCAAAGATTTGGCCCGTGCAAAGATTTGGTAAGCCAAAGCCGGCAGGGAGGATGCGATGGACAAGCTCAACACCGATCTCTATGCGCAAGCCGTCGAGAAGGCGTATGCGATGCCGCTTTCGGAGATCAATGTCGCCGATCCCGAACTGTTCCGCACCAATACGATGTGGCCCTATTTCGAGCGGCTGCGGAAGGAAGACCCGGTGCATTACTGCGCCGAACATCAGTTCGGGCCCTATTGGTCGGTCACCAAATACAACGACATCATGGCGGTGGATACCAACCCGGCCGCATTCTCCTCCGAACCGGCGATTACCATTGTCGATCCGCAGGAGGATTTCCGCCTGCCGATGTTCATCGCGATGGACCCGCCGAGGCACGATGCGCAGCGCAAGGTTGTCAGCCCCATCGTGGCGGGGCCCAACCTTGAAAAGCTTGAACCTATTATTCGCGAGCGTGCGGGCAAGATTCTGGATGATCTGCCGCGCAACGAGGACTTCAACTGGGTCGACAAGGTTTCCATCGAACTCACCACCATGACGCTGGCGACCTTGTTCGATTTTCCCTGGGAGGATCGGCGCAAGCTGACGCGCTGGTCCGACGTGGCGACCGCAAGCGATGATTCCGGCATTGTGGAATCGCAGGAGCAGCGCCGCGCCGAACTTTACGAATGCGTCGACTATTTCATCCGGCTTTGGAACGAGCGGGTGAACGCGCCGCCGAAGGGCGATCTGATCTCGATGCTCGCCCATGGCGAATCCACCCGGAACATGGACCGGATGGAATATCTCGGCAATCTGATCCTGCTGATCGTCGGCGGCAACGACACCACGCGCAACACGATCAGCGGCAGTGTGCTCGCGCTCAACGAAAACCCGGATCAATATGCGAAGCTGCGGGCGAACCACGCGCTGATCCCGAGCATGGTATCGGAAACCATCCGCTGGCAGACGCCGCTTGCCTATATGCGCCGCACGGCGAAATGCGATGTCGAATTGCGCGACAAGACCATCCGCGAAGGCGACAAGGTGCTGATGTGGTACGTCTCGGGCAATCGCGACGAAGAGGTGATCGAGAATCCGAACACTTATTGGATCGAGCGGCCACGGGTGCGCCAGCATCTGTCATTCGGCTTCGGTATCCATCGCTGCGTCGGCAACCGGCTGGCTGAATTGCAGCTCAAGATCATCTGGGAAGAAATCCTGAAGCGGTTTCCGGATATCGTCGTGACCGGTGAACCGCGCCGCGTGCATTCCAGCTTCGTGAAGGGCTACGAAACCTTGCCTGTGCGCATTCCGGGCTGAGAGGCGCCTCGCGCGGCATCTCGCCCCTTTTCCGGGTTCTGGTCATCGCGGGATTGGCATGAAACAATGCCCGCGACTGACAATTGGACGCGGATGGGCGGAAACATGAATTTCGATTTTTCGGATGAGCAGAAACAGCTCAAGGACAGCGCGCGAAAATTCCTGGAAAAGGAATCCACGCCGCAGCAGGTGCGCGCTGTTCTGGAAGGCGATGCGGGTTATGACAAGGCGCTGTGGAAAGGCCTGGCGGAGATGGGCTTTACCGGCGCCGCAATCCCTGAGGAGCATGGCGGTGCGGGGCTGGGCTATCTTGAGCTTTGCGTGATTGCGGAGGAACTGGGCCGGGCGCTGGCGCCGGTGCCGTTTTCCTCCAGCGTTTATCTGTTTACGGAATTCCTGAAGGTGGCGGGCAGTGATGCCCAGAAGGCGACGCATCTGCCCAAGCTGGCGGCGGGCACGCAGATCGGCACCTTTGCCTATGCCGAAGGGGTGGGCGAGGTCACGCCGGCCCGTATCAAGGCCAGTGTTTCGGGCGGCAAGCTCAAAGGCACGAAAGTGCCGGTGCCCGATGGCGGGAACGCGGATTTCGCCATTGTTGCCGCACGCGATGGCGGGGCGCGGGACAGCCTGTCGCTTTATCTGGTGGATCTGAACGGGCCCGGTGTCAGCCGCGAGGTGGTCAAGACAGTCGATCCCGCCCGCAAGCAGGCGAAGGTCACCTTCGATGGTGCGCCGGCGGAATTGCTGGGCAGGGAGGGCGACGGCGTCGCCCTGATCTCGGACGTTTATAATCGTGCCGCGATCCTGATGGCGTTTGAGCAGGTGGGCGGTGCCGACCGCGCGCTGGAAATGGCGCGCGACTATGCGCTTCAGCGCATGGCGTTCGGGCGGCCGATCGGTTCGTTCCAGGCCATCAAGCACATGCTGGCCGACATGTATGTCTCGGCAACGCTTGCCCGCTCCAATGCCTATTACGGGGCGTGGGCGCTTTCGACCGGGGCCGCCGAATTGCCGGTGGCGGCGGCCACCGCGCGGGTCAGCGCGACGCAGGCGTTCCAGCATTGCTCCACCAACAATATTCAGGTGCATGGCGGCATGGGGTTCACGTGGCAGTTTGACTGTCACCTGTTCTATCGCCGTTCGAACCTGCTGGCGCTCACTTTGGGCAGCCAGTCGCATTGGGAAAAGGAATTGATCGATCGCATGCGCCGGCGCAACGCGGCCTGATCGGGAGAAAACGACCATGAATTTCGACGATACCAAAGAAGAAGCTGCTTTCCGCGCCGTCGCCCGGAAATGGATTGAAGAGAACGCGCCGAAAGCCTTGCGGCCTGCGCTGGAAAGCTCCGGTTTTGCCACGCTGAATCTGGAAGGCGTGGATGCGATGAAAGCGCAAAAGGATTGGCAGAAGAAGAAATACGATGCGGGCTGGGCCTGTCTGCATTGGCCGAAGGATTATGGCGGCCGCGGCGCCACGCCGATCGAGCGCGTGATCTGGCAGCAGGAGGAAGGGCCTTATGCCAAACTCTCCGGCGTGTTCGGCATCGGCCATGGCATGTGCGGGCCGACCGTGATGGCGTTCGCGACGGAAGACCAGAAGCGGCATCTGCTGCCGCGGCTGGCGTCTGGCGAAGACATCTGGTGTCAGTTGTTCTCCGAACCGGCCGGCGGTTCCGATCTTGCGGGGCTTCGCACGCGCGCGGTGAAGGATGGCGATGACTGGGTGATCAACGGCCAGAAGATCTGGACCAGCGGCGCACAGCATTCCGACTGGGGCCTGCTTCTGACCCGCACCGACCCCAAGGCGGTCAAGCACAAGGGGTTGACGATGTTCTTCCTCGACATGCGCTCCAGGGGGGTGGAGGTGCGCCCGATCCGGCAGATGAACGAGCAGTCCGGATTCAACGAAGTTTATTTCACCGATGTGCGCATTCCCGATGCGCAGCGTCTTGGGCCGGTGAATGGCGGCTGGAAGGTTTCGCTCACCACCTTGATGAACGAACGGCTTTCCATCGGCTCCGGCATGCCGACCGGGTTTGAGGAACTGTATGAGTTCTGTACCCGGTTCGAACTGCCGGAAGGCGCGGCGATCGACAATCCGATGGTGAAATCGAAGCTGGCGCAGTGGGCGGTGAAGGCGAGCGGTCTGCGCTACACCGCTTTCCGCAGCATCTCGCAATTGTCCAAGGGCGAAACGCCGGGACCGGAAAATTCCATCGGCAAGCTGGTGGCAGGCTCCACCATGCAGGAAATCGCGAAATTCGCGCTCGACCTGCAGGCGGAAGCCGGTGTGTTCCTCGATGGCGACATGGCGGCGGATAATGCGCGGTTTCAGGCCATGCTGATGCGCTCCCCCGCCACGCGCATCGAAGGCGGTTCGGACGAAATCCTGCGCAACATCATCGCGGAGCGGGTGTTGGGCCTGCCGGCCGATGTGCGCGTGGACAAGGATGTGCCATTCGACCAGATCCCGACCAGCGCGAAGGTCTGAAGCCCGGTTGGGTAGCAGGTGCCTGTTGCGGCACCTGCGGCTCAGCCGGCGCCTACGAAGACGATGGGTACGAGTGCGAACAGCACGATCATGCCGGGTACCGAATAGCGGTATTGGCCGTGGGCCAGCAGCATCACCACCGCCATGAAGGTGAGGAACCCGGCCAGCCCCGCACCCCAGGCCCGTGTCAGCGGATGGGCGAGCGTGACAGCGGTCATGGTCAGCCACAGGGCGGCGACCCGGTGAAAGCCTTCGGGATAGCGGCCGCGCCGATACATGGTGCGCAGGAACTCCGGCGCGGCAAAATGGACGGCGGCAGCCAGCGCGAAACAGGCGGACAGCACCAGAGCCGCGGCAGCCGGGAAGGCGGTGAGGATGGGTGCGGGTTGCATGGCGATTTGCCCTCGCAAAAATTCCAACATCGTTCCAAATTGCGCTTTAGCGCACGCGCCATACTGCTGTCGGTGACCATGGTCACCTGCGAACGGGCAGGCCGCAAAACCGGCTCTGGATGTGTGCAGGGGAGGGCAAATTGACAAGGGCACAAAAGAAGAAAAAGCCAGCGGCGCAATACGGCGCACCCGTTCTGCTGGTGGATTTTCCGGCACAGCATGTCTGCCGCCTGACGCTCAACCGGCCGGAAAAGCGCAATGCTCTTTCCAATGAGCTTCGTGGCGCGATATTTGCGGCGCTGGAAGAGGTGGATCGCAACAAGGATATCCGTGTCTCCATCATCCGCGGTGCGGGAACCTGCTTTTCCGCGGGTTATGACCTGTCGCGCGAAACAGGCAATGCCGCGCAGGACTTGCCCTTCTATGGTGCAGGTGGCGCCGGCGAATGGGCGCGCCATGTGGTGGATGGTTGTTTCCGTATCTGGGATCTTGCCAAGCCTGTCATCGCACAGGTGCATGGCTGGTGTCTGGCAGGCGGCTCCGAACTCGCGACTGCGTGCGATTTGGTTTACGTGGCCGAGGATGCGCAGATCGGCTATCCGCCGGTGCGCACGATGAGCCCGCCAGATAATCAGTTTCACGCTTGGCTGTGTGGCCTCAGGCCTGCGATGGAAATGATGTTGACGGGTGACGCGATCAGTGGTCGCCGGGCGGCGGAATATGGCTTTGCCAACCGGGCTTTTCCCCTTACACAATTGGAAAACGAGGTCCTGGCAATCGCACAGCGTGTGGCAAAAGTGCCGGGCGATATACAGCAAATGAACAAGCGTTCGGTTCATCGTGCTATGGAAATCATGGGGTTGCGGGCGGCGATCCGTGCCGGAACGGAGATTCAGGCCCTGGCGCTGACCACGGAAACATCGCGCGCGGCGTTCTCACAATTTCGTGAAAGTGTTGCAAAAAGAGCCTGATGCGCGCGATGCGGCCTTTGGCGATTGCTGGACCGTGAAAACGAACAGGTAGGCACCGTCAACCTGTAACGCGCATATCGGCCCCGCATGCGTCCGCCCTTGACCTTGTCAGTAGGCCCGCATAACACCGCGGCGCTCGCCTTTTATGCTCGTCGTGATCCCACCTCATTTCGGGAGTTCCCATGTTTGCCCGCCCTAAGGCAGCCATACTATCCCTTGCCTTGACGGCCATCGCCGTAGGGTTGGCTGGGTGTGGCGAAAGCGGCGGAACGCAGAGCAGCCACAAGCCGCAGGTCGGCATTGTGACCCTGCATGCCGGCCCGGTCAGCCTGACGACAGAACTGCCCGGCCGCGTGGACCCTTACGCCATTTCCGAAGTGCGTCCGCAGGTGAGTGGCATCATTCTCAAGCGGCTGTTCACCGAAGGCAGCACCGTCAAGGCGGGACAGGTGCTGTATCAGATCGATCCCAGGCCCTATCAGGCGACTTATAACAATGCCGCGGCGGCGCTGGCGGCAGCGAAGGCCAAGGCCGATCGTTACGGCAAGCTGGTGCAGGACAATGCGATCGCGCCGCAAACCTATGACGATGCGCTGGCCGCCTACAAACAGGCGGCGGCAACAGCGCAATCCGCGCGCATCGATCTCGACTATACCACGATCAAGGCGCCGATTTCGGGACGGATCGGAATTTCGAGCGTGACCCAGGGTGCGCTTGTCACCACCAATCAGGCAGCGGCGCTGACAACGGTACAGACGCTCGATCCGGTCTATGTCGATATTGTGCAATCGAGCACGCAATTGCTGGCGTTGAAGCAGGCCATCACCAACGGCCACGTCGACGCGCGCACGCCGGACCAGACCGATGTCAGCCTGCGGCTGGAAGACGGCACGCTCTATCCCCTCAAAGGCAAGCTGCAGTTCACGGATGTCACGGTGGACCCGGCAACCGGCTCGGTCACCCTACGGGCGATCTTCCCCAATCCGAACCATCTGCTTCTGCCGGGCATGTATGTGCGGGCGGAATTGTCAGAAGGTACCAACCCGCACGCCATACTGGCGCCACAGCAGGGTGTCACGCGCGACCTGCGCGGTGAGCCCAATGCCTATGTGCTGGAAGCGGGGAACAAAATCGCGGTGCGCCCGCTGACCATTGTGCGCGCCATCGGCAACCAGTGGCTGGTCGCTTCGGGCCTGAAGGATGGCGACCGGCTGGTGGTGGAGGGAACGCAGAAGATCAGGCCGGGCATGGAAGTCGAACCGGTGACGGTATCGCTTTCCGGTTCGGATGGCGGTGCAAAACCGGCCAATCCGAAACCTGATCCACAACAGAAACCCTGAGCCCGGCAATGTCGCGCTTCTTCATCGATCGGCCGGTCTTCGCCTGGGTCATCGCGATTGTGATCGTGCTGGCTGGTGGACTGTCCATTTTTACGCTGCCGGTCGAGCAATATCCGGACATCGCGCCACCCTCGGTCAACATCAGCGCGATCTATCCCGGCGCTTCGGCGGAGACGCTGGAGAATTCGGTCACCCAGGTGATCGAGCAGCAGCTGACCGGTATCGACAACCTGCTTTACTTCTCTTCATCCAGCGATTCCTCGGGCCAGGTGGTGATCACGGTCACCTTCAATCCCGGCACCAATCCGGACATCGCCCAGGTGCAGGTGCAGAACCGGTTACAGCAGGCCGTTCCGCTTCTGCCGCAGGAGGTGACGCAGCTTGGCGTGACCGTGACCAAGGCGCAGACCAACTTCCTGATGATCGTTGCGCTGTCCGATACGACCGGGCGCTATACCAACATCGACCTGTCGGACTTCATGGCAAGCCGCCTGCAGGACCCGCTTGCCCGCGTTCCCGGCGTGGGCGAGGTGCGCGTGTTCGGTTCCGAATATGCCATGCGCATCTGGCTGGATCCGTTCAAGCTGCGCAATTTCAACCTGATGCCGAGCGATGTGCGCGCGGCCGTTCTGGCCCAGAACACCCAGGTCGCCGCCGGCGATATCGGCGGCCAGCCGGCGGTCGAAGGTCAGCAGATGACCGCGACCGTCACCGCCCATTCCCGCCTGCGTACGGCGGACCAGTTTCGCAACATCATCCTGAAAACCGAGAGCAATGGTGCCGTTGTGCGCCTGGGCGATGTGGCCCGCGTGGAACTGGGCGCCAGCGATTACGGCACCGTCAGCCGCCTGAACGGCCGCCCGTCTGCCGGTATCGCAATCCAGCTTGCCCCGGGGGCAAACGCACTGACCACCGAACGGCAGGTGATCGCCAAGGCGAAAGAGCTGATGAAGTCCGTGCCGCCGGGCGTCGAACTGGCGATCCCGGTCGATCTGACGAATTTCGTCCGCATCTCCATTCACGACGTGATCATCACGCTGTTCGAGGCGATTGCACTGGTCGTCGCGGTGATGTTCCTGTTCCTGCAGAACTGGCGCACCACACTTATTCCGGCCATCACCATTCCGGTCGTGCTGCTCGGCACTTTCGGCGTTCTGGCCGCGCTGGGCTTTTCGATCAACACGTTGACCATGTTCGCGCTGGTGCTGGCGATCGGCCTTCTGGTGGACGATGCCATCGTGGTGGTCGAGAACGTCGAACGCATCATGACGGAAGAGGGTTTAAGCCCGCGCGAAGCCACCCAGAAATCCATGGGCGAGATCACCAGCGCCCTGATCGGCATCGCCATGGTGCTGTCCGCGGTGTTCCTGCCGATGGCATTTTTCGGTGGCTCCACCGGCGTCATCTACCGTCAGTTCTCCGTCACCATCGTTTCGGCCATGGTGCTGTCGATATTCGTGGCATTGATATTGACGCCGACCTTGTGCGCCACGCTTTTGAAGCCCGTGCCGAAGGGTGGCGATACCCATGGCCGCTTCTTCGAATGGTTCAACCGCAATTTCAGCCGCACGATAGCCGGCTATATGAACGTGTTGCAGCGCGTCTTGAGCCGGCCGGGAAAACCGCTGGTGCTCTATGCGGTGCTGATTGCGCTGATGGTGTTCCTGTTCCTGCGCCTGCCGACCGGGTTTCTGCCGGAAGAGGATCAGGGCTTTCTGCCGGTTCAATACACCCTGCCGGTGGGGGCCGAACGCTCCCGCACGCTGCAAGTCGCCAATCAGGTGGAGCATTTCTTTCTTCACGACGAAAAGAAGAACGTCGATAACATCTTCATCGTCACCGGCTTCAATTTCTCCGGCAACGGCCAGAATGTCGGCATGGCGTTCGTGCATCTGAAGGATTGGAGCGAGCGCCACGGGGCGCAAAACCGCGCACCGGCCATTGTGCAACGGGCGATGGCGAAACTGTCCCAAATCCGCGATGCACAGGTGTTTGCGCTGATCCCGCCGTCGGTGCCGGGCCTGGGCGAATCCTCCGGCTTCGATTTCCAGCTTGAGGATCGCGGCAATGCGGGGCACGAGGCGCTGGTTCAGGCGCAGAACCAGTTGCTGCAGATGGCGGCACAGAACCCGAAACTTGCCGCGGTGCGGCCCAACGCACTTCCCGATACGCCGCAATTGCATGTCGATATCGATCAGGAAAAGGCGACCGCGCTTGGCCTTTCGCTAAGCGATGTGGACAGCACGCTGACCGCGGCCTGGGCCGGTACGTTCGTCAACGATTTTCTTGATCGCAATCGGGTCAAGCGCGTCTATATGCAGGGCGATGCGCCTTACCGGATGCAGCCGGAAGACCTTTCCGCCTGGGCCGTGCGCAACCAGCAAGGCACGATGGTGCCGTTCTCGGCCTTTGCGTCCACCAACTGGACATCCGGCCCCGCCGCCTTGCAGCGCTATAACGGACTTCCCGCGTTGCAGATTCAGGGGTCTGCGGCACCGGGCCAAAGCTCCGGCACCGCGATGGCGGAAATGGAGAAGATGGCCGCGAAACTCGGCCCCGATTTCGGCTTCGAGTGGACGGGCATTTCGTATCAGGAGCAATTGTCGGGGGCCGAAGCGCCGGCGCTTTATGCCATTTCGATTCTGGTGGTGTTCCTGTGCCTCGCGGCCTTGTACGAAAGCTGGTCGATCCCGTTCTCGGTCCTGCTTGTCATTCCGCTTGGCATTGTGGGCGCGCTTCTGGCCGCCAGCCTGCGCGGCATGAACAATGACGTTCTGTTTCAGGTCGGTCTTCTGACCACGATCGGGCTTTCGGCAAAGAACGCGATTCTGATTGTGGAGTTCGCCGAATTTGCCGTGCGGCGCGGGGTGGATGCGCGCGCGGCGGCGATCGAGGCTTCGCGCCTACGCCTGCGGCCGATTTTGATGACATCGCTGGCCTTCATTGCCGGTGTGACGCCGCTTGCCGTGGCAAGCGGCGCGGGCGCCGGCAATCAGAATGCCATCGGCACCGGTGTGATCGGCGGCATGTTCACCGCGACCATTTTCGCGATTATCTTCGTGCCGCTGTTCTTCCTGATGATCCAGCACCGTTTCCAGCGGCGCGCGAACGGCGCGGAAGGCAAATCCTGACTTTGAACTTTGATTGTCGGCTTACTGCGCCAGCGGCTTGCGGATTGCCACCAGCTTGTCCGTGCCAAGCCCGGTGAATTGCGGCGGGGCCGTGCCCACCTCATTCGCCCAGAAATCCTCATCCTTCAGTACGGCGATCACCAGCGGCAGGTGCCCATCCTGCGAATAGATCACCCCGCCGGGGGAGAGCAGGGGATAGAGGTGCTTCATGCAGGTACGGGTGGAACTGGCCAGATCGACATCGACATAGGCCGCGGCGACCGGCTGATGGAAATCCGGCATGGTGTTTTCGAACCAGCCCTTGTGAAATTCGCATTGTTCGATGCGGCCGAAGCGGCGGATGTTCTGCTGTACGGTTTCGAGCGAGCCCGCATAATCCCCGGCCGCGAAGGCGGCGCTGCCGCCGAAGATGTTCTGGTCGTGCGCTTCCTCGTTGGGTGGAATGCCTTCAAAGGAATCGAACAGCACAAGTTTGCGCCCGCGCATGGCGCAGGCATGGCTGAGCTTTGCCGCACTCGCCCCTTTGAAGCAGCCCGCCTCCACCACCACGCCGGGCACCGATGGCGGCAGGTTGAGCACGGTGGCGACGACTTCCAGAATCTCGGCCTGCGTGTGGCCTGACGGGATTTCCCATTCCATCGCGATCAGTGCATTGGCGATGGCGCGGCGTTCGCGCTTCTGCTCCGGCGGCCCGCCTTGCAAAAACCGGGTTATCGCGCCGTCCTTGTCGCGGTAGAGCATCTGCTTGAGCATGCGATAGGTGCTGGGAAAGGCTTGTTTGACCAGGGTTTGAAGCGGATTGGCCACGGATTCTCCCTCACTGGAGCTGATTGGCCCGGCAGGTGGGCCATGCGTGAAGCGCCCGAAGGGGCGCGTGCTGTCCGCAATGCTACGATCCGGTCGCGGCTGCGGCCAGAGCGAATTTCTGGGACTCTCATGCGTCCAAGACCCATGGCGGCCCTTGAACTTGCATCGCGTTTACACGATAATCTCTGTAGAATAGATCGGCATTTGTCATGCTTTCTCAAAAAGCCCGTTATGCCTTGCGTGCCCTCATCACGCTTGGACTGCGTACCAGCCAGGAACCGATGATGATTGCCGATATTGCGGAGAAGGCCGATGTGCCGCGAAAATTTCTGGAACAGATTCTTCTCGAGTTGAAACGGCGCGGCATGGTGCACAGCCATCGCGGCAAATTCGGCGGCTATACGCTGGGCCGCGCGCCGGAAGACATCAGCTTTGCGGAGATCATACGCACCATTGACGGGCCGCTGGCGCTGACGCCCTGTGCCAGCCGCACGGCATACCGGCGCTGTGATGATTGCCGGGATGAGATCACCTGTGCCATCCGCAAGGTTCTGCTGCATGTGCGCGATGCGACCGCCGACATTCTGGAGCAGCATACGCTGGCCCATGCGCTGGCTGACGAAAAATCCATTCGCAAGCCGCGCCGCCGCCGGGCGGCATAATACTCAAGTCACCGATTCCAAACGGAATTGAGGCCGATCCCGGTATTTGCTCTGCCTGTTTAATCTCTATTGACTAGGTAGAGATTATGGAGATTAAATTATCCCACGCGTGAACGGGGGTTCCCGCTTGGCGCTGTCCGGTGGGGTTATCCCCCCGCCCTGCCGGACAGTATCGGGCAGAGAATGGAAGCGACTGGGATGACGTATCTCCGCAATGGACATGCATTCGCCCTCGTGCTGCTCACCACAGGTGGCGGTGCGGGTTTTGCAACCCATGCCCGCGCTGCAACGGGCGATGACAATGCGGCCAGAATTGAAAGTCTGAATCGCCAGCTTCACGATCTCGCCACCCAGGTCGCGGATCTGAAGCGCAGTCAGAGCGCGCAATATGCCGACCTTCGCAAAGTGCGTGACGGGGATGTGCGCGTCTCGCTCAAAGGCGGGCGGCCTGCCTTTGAAACTGCCGATGGCAATTTCAGTGCGGAACTGCGCATGCTGGTTCAGTTCGACACCGCCTATTACGGACAGGGCCACGTGCCGGCGGGCATCGATTTCAGCAGCGGCAACAATTTCCGCCGCGCGCGTTTCGGCATTGACGGAACGCTGTTCCGCGATTGGTCTTATGAATTCATCTATGATTTCGGCGGGTCGGGCAGCGAAACTTCCAGCATCAGCAGCGCCTTCATCCAGTATGATGGGTTGGCGCCATTTCATTTCCGCATCGGCGCGTTTCCCCCGCCCGGAAGTTTTGACGATTCGACTTCAGCGTCGGATCTGTTGTTTCTGGAGCGTGCGCAACCGGCCGATCTTGCCCGCTCCATCGCCGGTGCCGATGGCCGCGACGGGATCAGCGTGTTTGCGTACGACACCAACTATTTCGCGGCACTGTCCTATACGGGCGGTGTGGTCGGTGACAGCCCGGTGTTCGATGAGCAGCAAGGTCTTGTCGGCCGCATTGCCTATCGCGTGTGGCATTCGGCGGAGGGCAATCTCGCAATCGGGGCCAATGCCAGTTACGTCTTCAAACTGGCCGATACGGCGCCTGGCCCGAATGCGCCCCATTCCTTCCGCCTGCGGGAGCGGCCTGAACTGAATGTCGACAGCGAGAATATCCGCCTGATCGATACCGGCGCGCTGGATGCCGACAATGTCTGGCAATGGGGTGTGGAAGCTACCGGCAATTGGCGCAATTTTTATGGGCAGGGCGGTTATTTCGGTTTCAATGTCGATTCCGGCGTTGGAACTTCCGGCAGCCCGTCCTTTGACGGTTGGTATGTTCAGGCGAGTTGGGTCCTGACCGGCGAGGCCAAGCCCTGGCGGCCGGAAAAAGGCGCCTTTGGCCTGCCCAAGCCCGAAAATCCGTTCACATTCGGCGAAGCGGGCCTCGGCGCATGGGAAATCGCCGCCCGCTACAGCGTTCTCAATCTGGACTGGAATGCCGGGTTCCCCGGGGTGGTGCTTGCGCCGGGCGGGGTACGCGGCGGCGAACAGAGGATCTGGACCGTGGGTCTCAACTGGTACCCGAATTCCGCAATCCGTTTCCAGCTTGATTATCAGCATACGGATGTATCGCGGCTGAACAATGCCGGCGCCGGTATCGGTGCCCGGCTCGATCAGGTGTCGCTGCGCAGCCAGCTTTCGCTCTGAGATTCATCGCACACGAAATTCTGAAACAGGAGATAGCGAATGCGAATTCTTCATGCCGGTATTGTGGCCACCGTTCTGGCGGTCGCCCTGACGAGCGCGGCTTATGCCGATTCAACGCGGCTGTTGAACGTGAGCTACGATCCAACACGCGAACTCTACAAGGGCATCAACACCGCGTTCGCGGCAGACTGGAAGGCCAAAACCGGCCAGACCATCACCATCGACATGAGCCATGGCGGCTCCGGCAAGCAATCGCGCGCCATCATCGATGGGCTGGATGCCGATGTGGCGACTCTGGCGCTTGCTTATGACATCGACGTGATCGCGCAGAAGGCAAAGCTGATTCCCGCCGGCTGGCAGAAGCGTCTGCCGGAAAACAGCTCCCCTTACACGTCAACGATTGTGTTTCTGGTGCGCAAGGGCAATCCGTGGAAGGTGAAGGATTGGTCCGACCTCGTGAAAAAGAATATTCAGGTCATCACGCCCAATCCGAAAACGTCCGGCGGTGCGCGCTGGGCCTATCTGGCGGCATGGGCCTGGGCCGAACACCGGCCCGGCGGCAACGCCGAGAAGGCCAAGCAGTTTGTCGCCGATCTTTATCGCCATGTGCCGGTGCTCGATACCGGGGCGCGCGGTTCCACCACCACCTTCGTTCAGCGCGGCATCGGCGACGTGCTGCTGTCATGGGAGAACGAAGCCTATCTCGCACTGGACGAGTTGGGCCCCGACAAGTTCGAAATCGTCTATCCCTCCGCCTCCATTCTGGCGGAACCGCCTGTCACCATCATCGACAAGAATGTGGACCGGCACGGCACGCGCAAGCTGGCAGAGGCTTACGTCAAATTCCTCTACACCAGAAAAGCGCAGGAGATCGAAGCGAAGAACTACTATCGCCCGCGCGACCCGCAAGTGGCCAAAGCCTTCGCGAAGAAATTCCCGGCGCTGAAGCTCTATACCGTGGATAAGGAATTCGGCGGCTGGCAAAAGGCGCAGCAGGTGCATTTCGCCGATGGCGGCGTCTTCGATCAGATTTACAAGCCGGGCCGTTAGGAATGGCAGCGATCCCTTCCACGGCCTTTCGCTGGCGCGAGCCCGGTGTCCTGCCGGGTTTTGGGCTCTCGCTCGGCTTCACCGTTTTTTATCTGTCGGCCATTGTGCTGATCCCATTGGCGGCCTTGCTGATCAGGCCATGGGAATTGGGCTGGGTTGGCTTCTGGGAGGCCGTCACGGCGCCGCGGGTGCTGGCGTCGCTGAAACTCTCCTTCGGCGGCGCGGCGATTGCGGCGCTGGTCAATGCGGTGTTCGGGTTGATCGTGGCCTGGGCGCTTGTGCGCTACCGGTTTCCGTTCAAGCGCCTGGTTGATGCGCTGGTGGATTTGCCGTTCGCGCTGCCGACCGCGGTCGCGGGCATCGCGCTCAGCACGCTTTATGCGCCGAACGGCTGGCTGGGGGCGCCATTGGCGGCATGGGGGCTCAAGGTCGCCTATACGCCGCTCGGCGTGGTGGTGGCACTGGTGTTCATCGGCTTGCCGTTTGTGGTGCGCACCTTGCAGCCGGTGATTTCAGAACTGGGCGCGGAAGCGGAGGAGGCCGCGGCCACGCTTGGCGCCAGCCGTGCGCAAACGCTGATCCGCGTGGTGTTTCCAGCACTTGCGCCGGCCCTTCTCACCGGTACGGCGCTCGCCTTTGCCCGCGCGGTTGGGGAATACGGTTCGGTGATCTTCATTGCCGGAAATCTGCCGATGGTATCGGAGATCGCGCCGCTTCTGATCGTGATCAAGCTGGAACAATTTGATTATGCGGGCGCTGCCGCAATCGGCGTGGTGATGCTGGCCGCGTCGTTCCTGATCATTCTGGCGCTCAACCTCGTTCAAAGTCTTCTGGCCGCGCGCCGCTAGGATCATTCCAATGCGAAAACCAACCGAAGATGGTCCCATTGTGCGCGGTGTGTGCGTTGCGCTCACCATCGGATTTGTCGTTCTGTTTCTTGTGATGCCGCTGCTGACGGTATTTTCACAGGCCCTGGACAAGGGTGTGGAAGCGGCCCTCGATGCACTCACCAACCCCGACTCCCTGTCGGCGATATGGTTGACCCTGATTGTCGCCGCCATTGCCGTACCGCTTAACCTGCTGTTCGGCGTGTCGGCGGCGTGGGCCATCGCCAAGCATGATTTCCGCGGCAAGAGCTTTCTGGTCTCGCTGGTCGATCTGCCGTTTTCTGTTTCGCCGGTGATTGCCGGTCTGATCTATGTGCTGATTTTCGGTATGCAAGGTTGGCTGGGGCCGTGGCTGAGGGAGCATGATGTTCAGATCATCTTCGCGTTGCCCGGTCTGGTGCTTGCGACCATCTTCGTCACCTTTCCATTCGTCGCGCGCGAACTGATCCCGCTGATGACGGATCAGGGCCGCGATGAGGAAGAGGCGGCCATCTCGCTTGGTGCGTCCGGCTTGCAGACATTTTTCCGCGTGACGCTTCCGAACATCAAATGGGGCCTTCTGTATGGCGTCTTGCTGTGCAATGCGCGCGCGATGGGCGAGTTCGGTGCGGTTTCCGTGGTCAGCGGCCATATCCGTGGACAGACCAACACCATGCCGCTGCATGTCGAGGTGCTTTATAATGATTATCAGTTTGTTGGCGCTTTCGCTGTGGCCTCGCTGCTGGCGTTGCTGGCCATTGTCACGCTTGTCCTGAAATCCCTGCTGGAGTGGCGCTTCGCCGATGAGATCGCCGCCGCCCACCGCCATTGAGGAGCGCCCGATGTCGCTTGTGATCGATTCCATTGCCAAACGCTTTGCCTCCTACGCCGCACTGGATGGCGTGAGCTTTCATGTGCCCCAGGGCGCGTTCGTGGCACTTCTGGGCCCATCGGGCTCGGGCAAGACCACGCTACTCAGAATTCTCGGCGGGCTCGAATTTCCTGACAGCGGTACGGTCCGCTTTGCCGATCTGAACTGGCTTGGCGTGCCGGCGCGAGACCGCCGCGCGGGTTTTGTGTTTCAGCACTATGCACTTTTCCGGCATATGACGGTGGCGCAGAACATCGCCTTCGGGCTTCGGGTGCGGCGTTGGCACAAGCGGCCGCCACGGGCAGAGATCAACCGGCGGGTGGAAGAACTGCTGGGTCTTGTTCAACTGGATGGGCTTGGCATGCGTTATCCGAGCCAGATTTCCGGCGGCCAGCAGCAGCGCGTGGCGCTGGCCCGCGCGCTCGCCATCGAACCGCGGATGCTGCTGCTGGATGAGCCGTTCGGTGCTTTGGACGCCAAGGTCCGCAAGGAACTGCGCGGCTGGCTGCGCAGTCTGCATGAGCGGCTGGGCATCACCTCGATCTTTGTCACCCACGATCAGGAGGAAGCGTTCGCGCTGGCCGATCTGGTCGCGGTGATGAACAAGGGCAAGATCGAGCAGTATGGCACGCCGCAGGACGTCATCCGCGCGCCGCGCACGCCGTTCGTGGCCGAATTTCTGGAGCGCGCGCCGGGTGCGGCCCCATTGGCCTGAGGTGACGGGAACGGGCCTGATGGAAATGCCCGTGCAGCTTTTTTGCCTGCCGGCCGTTATCGGAGACGAAGGGACGGTAGATGGGACCGGCAGGTTCCCGGCGGGAGGAACGATCTGGTTGAGCGGGATTGGCATATGCCGGAAACGGCGCGTTGTTCTTCAGTCGCACTGATTGCCGAAGATGAATGGCTGGTCCGCATGGGTATTGCGGATGCGTTGCTGAATGCGGGTTGGCAGGTGATCGAGGCGGCAACGGGGGAACAGGCGCTGGTGCTCGCAGACGGTGTGCGCGCGAACGGGGTCGGGGTCATCGAACTTCTGGTGACAGATATCGGGCTGGGCGGTGCGATGAACGGCTGGGACCTTGCCGAGGCTCTGCGCCTGAAGCGCCCGGATATCGCGGTGGTCTATGCTTCCGCAACGCCGGCGGCCGGGATACGCCAGGTTGCGGGCAGCGCCTTTGTGGAGAAGCCGTTCCGTATCGATACGCTGATGAAAATCTGTTCCCGCTTAACGGGCCATGGGGCGCCCTGCTGACAGTGCGGATCAGCGCGCAGGTGCAAGCAATTCCGTGACGAGATCAGCGGGCCGGCACAGCCGTGCCGTGACCTTGCCGCCGTCTTCAACGGCCACAACCGGGCGGTTGACCAGAATGGGATGCGCCGCCATCGCGTCGATCATCTGTGCTTCGCTGACATTCGCGCCATCAAGGCCCAGTTCCTTGAACAGCCCCTCTTTGCTGCGGACGAGTTCGTGCGCCGGTGTGTTCATATGGCCAAGCAGTGAAACGATATCGGCCCGTGACAGCGGTGTTTTCAGATATTCGACGATTTCCGGTTCGTGTCCGGCCTCGCGGATCAGGGCGAGCGTGTTGCGCGATGTGCCGCAGGCCGGGTTGTGATAGATGGTGACCTTCATGCTGGTTTTCTCCGGCTGGGCATTCTTCGATCGGGGCGCTGTTCGGACAGGTGCCTGTGCTTCAAGCCCCTCTCGCTTCTGAACGCGGCACAAGTGCCCACACCTCGCCGGCGCGGCCTTCCGGCTTGTAGAACAATGCGGTTTCGGGATCGCGATTGCGATCCTTGAACGCATTCGCGCCGCGGCATTGGGCGAGGAAGGCGCGCTCCACTTCCTGTTCGATGTTCTGGGGAACCGGGCGGTCGTTTTCCTGGCGCAGCTTGCGGATCTTCTGCATCACGGACCAGCGGCGCAGGCCGCTCGGGTTCGGCTGCAGAACCGTGATCAGATCGAATAGATAGGAGCGCTTGCCGTCATCAGGAACCGTGGCCACAAGCGAATCCGCGTGGCGGAAAACCTCTACCATGTCGTCGTCATACCTCACTGCGTCGTTCATTCTGTACCTTTCCTCAAATACGAACCCTCTGGCTTTCCGCGGAGGCCATCCTCCGTGCCTGCGAAAAAGGCAGGCGCCTGAAAGGCCGCCGGGCGGCAGGCGCGTCCTGAAAGGGGATTGTCGTCTTGTCCGGGCGCGGGCCGAAGCGAGCGGCAGATGGGGCAAGACACGCGCATATCCGGCGGAATTCCACCGTGGCCACGAGATATAGTCCGGCCACGCCAAAAATACAATCGCGAGTGGGGTTTATGGCAATTCCGGGGCACCGGCCTGGCACCTTTTCAGGCGGAATCCATGGCCGGACCAGCGGCAGCCGGGCTGGCGGCAAAATGTCCCCGCTGCGATTCGTGTGCGGATCGATTCTGCCGTTCGGGGACTGTTTGATGTGACTCGCGTCACATTATGCCGGGATGGAGGGCGCTAGAACAGGGGCCGTCACCTGACCCCTGATCCTTGGAGATCACCCCATGAACCGCACCCTCTCCACCATCTTTGCGATTACGCTGATGGCGTTCGGCGCCCATGGCGCAGACGCACAGACCATCCAGGCCAGTCATGGCGTCCGGCAGGTTTCCGTGAGCTTCGCCGATCTCAATCTCAACAGTGATCAAGGCGTGGCCATCCTGATGAACCGGCTGGAATCCGCGGCCAGAACCGTTTGCGGACCGGAACCGGTCAATATGGACCTGACCGGCCGGGCCGCGTTCAAGGCCTGCAACGATCGCGCGCTTGGCGCGGCGGTTGCCGATGTCGGATCGCCGCGTCTTCTGGCGATGTACGGCAAGGCCTCCCGCACGCGGATCGCTGCGAAGTAAGATTTCCACCGTCCTTACGCGGGCAGTGAAATGTGCATTGCCCGCGCCATTTTTTTGACCATGACACCTGTTATAATTCCATCGCTTCGGCGGACAGATGCTCGCGACCGGGAGACGCAAATGTCGGCAGATATTCAGATCGACGTCACAAGCCTGCTGCGTAAGAATGCCGTATTCGGCGTGTTGTCGCCCGAGCGGCTCAAAATCCTGGCGGCAACGGGATTTCCGGTGCGCCTCGAAAAGGGCATGCGCGTTTTTTCGGCTGGCGACACCTCGCATTGTGTTTATGCGGTGCTGAACGGCGAACTGGAGGTGACTTCGGCATCGCCCGATGGCCAGGAAGTCTGGCTGGCGCGGCTGACGCCGGGCGCACTGATCGGCGAGATGGGGGTGCTCGACGGTGCACCGCGCTCTGCCGATGCCACGGCCCAGCGCCGTACCACGTTGTGGCAGATCAACCGTCTGGCCATTCTGGAGGCGCTGAAGGCGGAGCCCAACGCGGCACTGGCGCTGCTTTCGCTGCTGGCACAGCGGCTGCGTGCGGCCGACGCCCTGATGCACCGGACCGCGACGCTCGACCTGGGCGGGCGGCTGGCGCGCCTTCTGCTCGACGAGAGCGGCAGCGGGCGCATCACCTTCTCGCAGGGTGAAATGGCCCGGCTGATCGGTGCCTCGCGTGAGCGGGTCAATCGCAAGCTCGCCGAATGGCGCCATAAGGAATGGATCGACACCGGAACGGCCGGGCTGACCGTGCGCAATCGCAATGCCCTGCGTGCGCTGTGCGAGAACGGGGCGGCGCTTTAGGGAACGGACGGGGTAGCTGCGGCACCGTTGCGGGAATCGACCGGCCCGCGGAATTCCATCATAATCGGCCGTTTCGTCAGGGGCCGGGCAGATGCGTTGTTCCATATGTCAGAGCGAGAATGCGGATGGTAGCCGCTTCTGCCGCTCCTGCGGGACAGCGCTTCTGGTGACGTGCATACGGTGCGGTCATCAGAACGATGCGCGCGATGCGTTCTGTCCCTCCTGCGGTCAGGCCAATACCCAGATCGACAGCCAGATGAAGGCCGCGGACCATGGCGAACGCAAGCTGGCCACGGTTCTGTTTGCCGATATCGTGGGTTCGACACAGTTGATCGCCGATCTCGATCCCGAACTGGCGATGGAGCGGCTGCGCCCGGCTGTGGCCGCGATGGGGCAGGCGGTACAGCGTTACGATGGCACCATCGCACGCACCCTGGGCGACGGGGTGATGGCGCTGTTCGGCATTCCCTTCGCGCAGGAAGCCCATGCGCTTCTCGCCTGCAAGGCGGCGCTGGCGATGCAGGCGGCGCTGGCGGGGGAGGAGGGGCTTGCCATTCGCGTCGGCATTCATTCCGGCGAAGTGGTTTCCGGGTTCGAGGAAGAGTTGACGCGGGAGCGCGCCGCCCATGGCCCGGTGATCCACATGGCAAGCCGGCTTGAGCATATGGCCGAGCCTGGCGGGATTTATATTTCGGAAGACACCTTCCGGCTGGTGCGGCCTTACTGCGATGCGCAGTTGCTGGGTCAGCATGAAATTCGCGGTTTTGCCCGGCCCATCGGGGTGTTCCGGCTTCTGGGCCTCAGGCCTGCGGTGGCCAGTCAGCAATTCCGCCGCGCGGGCCTTGGCACCTATCGCGGGCGCGAGCGCGAAATGCAGATACTGGAAGAAGCACTGAACCGTGCCGAGCGCGGTGAAGGCCTCGCCATCGGCATTTCCGCCAGCCCCGGCCTCGGCAAGAGCCGGCTGTGTTTTGAATTTTCCGAATGGTGCCGCGGCCAGCTCGTCACCGTGCTGGAGGCACGGGCGCCCACTTACGGTTATGCCGGCCCGTTGCAGGCGATTCTGGAATTCCTGCGTTCCTTCTTCCGCATATCACCGCAGGACGATGCCGGAACCGCGCGGGCGCGCATCGCCTGGCGCCTGGACGAGCTGAACCCGGAACTGGCGAGCGAGCTTCCGATCCTGTCGGAATTTCTGGGGGTCGCGGAAGAGGACGGCGCGCTGGAACGGCTGGACCCGAAGGTGCGCCGCGCGCGCCTGCGCAATGCGGTGATCAAATTGCTGCGCATGGGCGGGCATTCGCTGTCAGTCATCCTGATCGAGGATGTGCACTGGCTGGACGAGGCGAGCCAGGAGTTCGTTCCGGCTCTGGTCGAGGCGGTGCGCGGCACCAATCTTTTGCTGCTGTTGAATTATCGTTCGTTCTACAAGGCGGCATGGATGAATTCGCCCGGCTTCACCGAGATCGAGCTGGACGAGCTTGATGGCGATGACGTGGCGGCGATGATCGAAGAACGCATTGGCCGCCATCCCTCGACCCGCGACATCCGCAAGCAGGTTGCCGAACGCAGCGGCGGCAATCCCTTCTTCGCCGAGGAGTTGATCCGTGCACTGATCGATGGCGGTACGGTGTGGGATGAGAACGGCCGCTATATCGCCGCGCACACAGCCGGGGCGGACAACATGCCCTCCACCGTGCAAAGTGTGGTCGGCGCCCGTATCGACAGGCTGGAAGAAAGCGAAAAGCGGGTGCTGCAGATCGGCGCCATCATCGGGCGCGAATTTCCGCTTGCGGTTCTGGAACCGCTGGCCGGTGTTTCGCCGGAGACATTGCTGTCGATCCTCGGGCGGCTGTGCGAAACCGAGTTCCTGCACAAGGATGGAACGGAGCAACGGCCGTCCTATGCTTTTCAGCACCCGCTGGTGCAGGAAGTGGCCTATGTGACGCAATTGCGTTCGCGTCGTGTTGCCCTTCATGCCGCGGTGGCACGCGCCCTCGAATCCTATCACGCCGACAGGGCCGAAGAATTCGCCAGTGTGATCGCCCACCACTATGAGGCCGCGGGCGAAGCCGCCACGGCAGCCAGCTATGCCGCGCGCGCGGCGTTCTGGGTCGGTTCGCGCGATGCGGGCCAGGCATTGAAATACTGGCGCAAGGTGCACGCACTGCTGGAGGGCGAACCGCGCAAGGCCGATACCGATCCGTTGCGGATTCTGGCCAGCGGCCAGATCATCAATTTCGGCTGGCGCGAGGGGATGAGTGCCGCCGAAGCCGCCCCTTATGTGGAGCGGGCGCTGGCGCTTGCGCGTGAAGCGGAAAACATTTCCGCACAGATGCTGTTGCTGGCGGGCTATGGCCGTATCCTGACGGCGACCGGTTCCGCCGATGGTTATGTCGCCCAGGTGCGCGAGGCTCAGTCCCTGCTGGCGTCAAAGGCGGATGCGGGGCAAAAGGCGTTGATCAGCGCCTTTCTGTGCCAGGCCTACAGCCATGCCGGGCGCCTGCGCGAGGCTTTGACCGCGAACAACGAAGCCATGCTGGGTGTCGCTTCCGTCAATGCCTTCGAGGAGCGGGTGCTGGGTTTCAATGTGGAGCGCTGGGTCCGCAGCCTGAAAGGCTCCATCCTCGTCAATATGGGCCGCTTCGATGAGGCGGCGGCAGAACTGCACAGCCTGATCGCCGACGAAATGCTTTCGCACGATCCGACCGTGCAGTTCATTCCGCATATGGCGCTGGTCGAAATGGCGTGGCTGCGCAATGACGGGGTAACCGCGCAGGTGCATAGTGCGCGCGTGCGCCAGATCGCTGCGGAAAGCGACATTCCCTATCTGCTGGTGCATGCCGATGCGGCGGAGGGACTGGCGAAATCCATTGCGGGCGATCAGGCGGGTGCCATTGCGGCGCTGACACAGGCGATGCAATACACCCGCGAGGCGCGCGTGGCGCTTGATTATGAGCCGGAGATTCTCGCCAACCTCGCCGAAGTCTATCGCCGGGCCGGCGCGCTGGATGATGCCGCACGTGGCGCGCGCGAAGCGATCGAGATTGCGCAGAAGCGTGCGGTGCGGCTGTCGCAATGCCGGGCGACGCTGACACTCGCAGCCGCATTGGCCGGGCACAATGATGGCGATGCCGGTGCATTGGCGCTGGCGGCGGATCGTTTGATCGAGGATTGCGGTGCACTCTATTTCCGCCAATTGCCATCGGCGCAGGCGCTGCGGCAGATCGCGGCTGCCTGATCAGGCTGAAAATCGTACCAGCAGCGTGAACTCCCGCAAGCCGTAGCCGGTGACGGTTTCGACTGTTGCCTCCTTTATCGCCGCGCAATGGGCTTGCCACATACCGTCCGGGGCGCGGTAAAGGCCCGGCACGTCCGGCGCGTGATGGGCGATGAAATTGACTGCGAAGCCAAGCCTGCTATGAGCCCCCATATCGCTCAGGCAATCGGCAATATGGGTGTGCCATGTTTCGGCCGCGCAATCGGCCATCACGTTGAAGATGCCGCTCGCCAATGTGCAATCGGCCATTGCCGCGCAGCCTTTGCGGTTGACGAACGTCGTAGCCGGACGCCCGGCCCATATTGCGCGCGCTTCCGCGATCATCGGTGCGCAAAGATCGGTGCCGGAATAAGTCACGCGGCAGCCGGGATGAAACTGATCGAGGTGGGCGATCAGCGCGCCATAGCCGCAGCCGACATCGTTCAAGGAAAACGCGCGCGAGAAGTTGCACAGTTTCAACAATTGCACGAAACGCAGATCCTGCGCGGCGCGGCTTTCCCAATCCACCCCGCGTGGGGTGGCACCGTGCTGCGACAGGGTGGCCGCGTAATGCCGCGCGGTGACCGTGACCGCGTCGCCGCCGCCTTTCCGGGCCCGCATGGCTCAGCGGGTGGGCCGGCGCCTGGGCGCAATCCCGGATTTGATGACCGGCCTGGCCGGAATGGTCGGCACCGAGATGACCAGATAGGTCTCATGCGAAAAGCTGAGTGGGGTGCCGCGGCTGACACTGACACCGGGATTGTCCGCCCGCAGATGCCAGGTGAAGTAAACCGGCAGCGGCGCTTTCGACGACAGGTTCTGTTGCAGAGCCCCGATCACCCGGTCATGCCCGTTCTGGCCCTTGGCATCGGACGGGACCTTTTTCAGGTTTTCGAGATAGGCGAACCAGCCTTTCCGGTCCTTCTGGTCTGCCGGCAGGATGTTGAGCAGGGCTGCCGTGTGCCTCAGCGCCTTGCCGTCATTGAAAATCTGGAACTCCTTGTGCAGGGCGACCATCAAGGTGAGTTCGTCGCCGGGAGAAAAACGCTGGTTCAATTGCGACTGGATACGCGGGACCGAATGGTCGGCGACGAGTTTGCCCATGGGCGTGCCCCCAAAAAAATTGATGAAGCCGGAATTCTAATGCACACAAACCTGTTCATCCAGTTGCCATGGTTACACCCCGGTTACGGCCGTGCGGGCAAACTGCCACGGCCTGCCCGCGGCCATGGGTGGGAATAAGGTCAACCACCCAACCACGGCGCCCCCCGATGGGTGCGCGTCTGCGCGCTTTCCGCGCGGGCATGTCTGCCGTTGGGGCTTGGATCGGTACCGCCGTTCTGGTGAAGTGCACAAAAGATATGCAGCCAATGGGAGGTTTGCGATGGCCGGAAGCACAGGGGCCGAATGGCCCGTCATGAGCATCGCCGAGACACGAAAGGTGCTGACGGCGCCTGGAATGCCGTTCGAGATGGAGACCTTGACGATCCGCGGTATTCCGACCCGGGTCTACAAGAACGCGCCGCCGCATTTGCGCGCCGTGCTCGATCAAAGCCGCCAATGGGACGACCGTGAAATCCTCGTCTATGAGGGCGAACGGCTGACCTATGGAGATCACTACCGGGCGGTCTCTGCGCTTTCGCGTGTTCTGACAGAGCGCTACGGCCTGAAGAAGGGTGATCGCGCCGCCATCGCCATGCGCAATTTTCCGGAATGGTCCATTGCGTTCTGGGCGGCGATCGCGATCGGTGCGGTGGTTACCCCGCTCAATGCCTGGGGCACGGGTGACGATCTTTCCTATGGCATTTCCGATTCCGAGGCCAAGGTCGCCATCGTCGACGCCGAAAGGCTGGAGCGTTTGCGCCCATATCTGTCGCATCTGGCGCTGGCCGGATTGGTCGCCGTGCGCACCCCGGCAGATCAGCTTGGCTCGGCCGAAGCGCTCGAAGCGCTGATCGGTCCGCCTTCGCAATACAAGTCGCTGCCCGACACCCCGCCGCCCGACAATGGCATTCAGCCGGAAGACGACGCGACGATTTTCTACACCTCGGGTACGACCGGGCGGCCCAAGGGCGCGCTCGGCACCCATCGCAACATCATGACCAATCTCATCAATGTCGGCTACGGCACATACCGCGCGATGCTGCGGCGGGGCGAGGCGATTCCGGAGCCCGATCCGAATGCGCCGCAAAGGACGATGCTTTTGCCGGTGCCGTTCTTCCACGTCACGGGCTGCCATTCGGTGCTGGTGCCCACCATGGCGGCGGGCGGCAGGCTGATCCTGATCCATCGCTGGAATCCGGAACATGCGCTTGAACTGGTCGAGAAGGAGCGCATCAACGCGGTGACCGGCGTCCCCGCCATGATGTGGCAATTGCTCGAATCGCCCGATTTCACAAGACGCGATCTCTCGTCGCTCGACGGGCTGACTTATGGCGGGGCGGCGGCGGCACCCGAATTGACCCATCGCATCCGCAAGATCTTCCCCAATTTCTTTCCGGGACAGGGCTATGGCGCAACCGAGACGTCGTCCGTCGCGACCGCCAATGCGGCCGAGGATTATCAGCGCAAACCCGAAAGCGTCGGCCTGCCGCCGCCGGTGAACGACATCATGATTGCCGATGAAAACGGCAAGGAAGTGCCGCGCGGCGAAAACGGTGAGATCTGGATCAAAGGTCCGAATGTCGTGAAGGGCTATTGGAACAAGCCCGAGGCGACCGCCGCGGCTTTCACCGATGGCTGGTATCACACCGGCGATGTCGGCACGATGGACGATGAAGGCTTCGTCTTCGTCAAGGACCGCATCAAGGATATGCTGATCCGCGGCGGCGAAAACATCTATTGCGTGGAGATCGAAGGCGCGCTTTTCACCCATCCCGCCGTGATGGATGCGGCCGTTGTCGGCATACCGGACAAGGTGCTGGGCGAAGTGGTAGGCGCCGTTGTGCGGCTGAAGCCCGGCCAGAAGGCGACCGATGCCGAACTGAAAGCCCATGTCGGAAAATTGCTGTCGGCCTACAAGGTGCCTGTGGTGATCGACATCCGCACCGAAGACATGCAGCGCAACGCCAGCGGCAAGATCTTGAAGAACGTGCTGCGCGAGGAGATCGTGCCGCTTTATAAAACCGCCTGAGATACGACGATGCCGCTATGTTGGGGGTGGCGCTTCAGCCACGCCCGGGCATAGCCGCACAAGGGCACGATGTGCGCGTTTTCGGCTTTGGCCTGCGCCACAATGGCTTCCATCAGCCGCCCGGCCGTGCCTTTGCCGCGCAGTTCCGGCGGCGCTTCCACATGCCGGATGACAAGATGAGAACCCTCGCGGCGGTAATCGGCAAAAGCGGTGTAACCGTTTTCGCGCAGTTCGAAGCGTTGGCGGGCGGTGTTGTCGGTAAGGTCTTGCATGCGTGTCTCCGGCATCACAGGGATTTCAGCCACTCCAACAGATAAGTATTGACCGCCTCCGGCCGTTCCTGCTGGGTCCAATGGCCGCAGCCTTCCAGCAGATAGGCGCCGCGCAGGTCGGGCACGAATTTTCGCATCGCGGTGATGGGGTCGCCCATGCCCAGCATGTTGAAAGCCAGATCGCGTGTGCCGCTGATGAAAAACGCGGGCTGTTCGATTTTGCGATCCGCGAAATTCTTCAGATATTCGAAGTCACGCGCATGATTGCGATAGCGGTTGATCGGCCCGCGAAAGCCGGAGCGTTTGAACTCCCCTTCGTAGTAATCGAGATCGGATTCGCTCAGCCATGCCGGAAAGGGATCGGGATCGGGCAATCCGTCCAGCAGCCTTGCATCCACGCCCTTGTTTGTGGGCCAGGTGCCGTCTGGCGCATCGCCGGAAATGGCATAGTAAAACTGGCGCAGGAAGCGGCGCGGATCGGCCTCGGCTTCCGCTTCGGCCACGCCCTCTTTCTGGAAATAGGCCTGATAGAAAAACTTGCCGCGGCGGGTGAAGATTTCATCGAAGATTTCGTTGAAGGGCCGTGTACCGCTGCCAAGATAGGGAACGGAGAGACCGGCGACCGCCCGCACCCGGTCCGGCCTGACAAGGGCGGTGTTCCACACGATGGGGGCGCCCCAGTCATGGCCGATCAGAACCGCCTTGCCGCCGGGGTTCAGTTTCTCAATCAGATGCGCCAGATCGGCGATCATGTGTTCCATGGCATAGGCCGCAACCGGTTGCGGTTTGCCCGAACCGCCATAGCCGCGCACGTCGATCGCGCAAGCCGTGAAACCGGCCTTGGCAATCGGCCCGATCTGGTGGCGCCACGAGAACCAGGATTCGGGAAAGCCATGCACCATGATAACGGGTGGGCCGCTGCCTTCGACCACCGCGCGCATGCGGTTTCCGGGAAGGTCGAAGAACTGATAATTGGGTGTCATCGCGTTTTTTGCCTTTTGGATTTGTCAGCGGCCCTGGAAGTTCGGTGTGCGCTTCTCCATGAAGGCGAGCATGCCTTCGCGCGCATCCGCCGTTTTCAAGAGCGGCAGAAGCTGTAGGAAGACGTGATGCACATGATCGTTGAAGGTTTCGCTTTGCCCCATGCGCATCATGCGTTTGGCAGCTTGTACTGCGAGCGGCGCATTGGCGGCGATTTCCAACGCGATCTCCCGCGCACGGCCGAGGCAATCGGCGGCGGGTGTCACTTCGCTGACCAGGCCCATTTCAAGGCACTGCGCTGCTGAAAGCGTGCGGCCGGTGAAGATCAGTTCGGCGGCTTTCGACCAGCCGATCAGGCGCGGCAGGAACCAGGTGCCGCCCGATTCCGGCACCACCCCACGCTTGCAGAAGGCGGCGGCCAGCTTGGCATTGTCCGCCATCACACGGATGTCGCAGCCGAGTGCGGTGTCCATGCCATAGCCCGCCGCCGAACCGTTCAGCGCGCAGATGGTCGGTTTTTCCATATTGAACAGCACGGTGGGCGGGGTTGCGCGCAGGTCGAGATTGGTGGCCTGCACCGCGCCGCCGGAGATGCCGCTGCCGTCATTGCGGGTGGCCTCGGAAAGGTCGAGGCCGGCACAGAAGGCGCGGCCCGTGCCGGTCAGGATCACCGCGCGGACGTCGTTGTCCCGGTCGGCTTTCAGCAGAAGGCCCGTCAACTGGTCCAGCATCGGCCGCGAGATCGTATTCATGCGATCCGGCCGGTTCAGCGTGATGGTCGCGATATGTTCGGCGACGGCGTAAAGAACCTCGCTGTCAGCAGCAATGTTGCGGGCGGCGGCGGGCTGTGTGGATGCGGTCATGGGGCGCCTCGAATGGTGGAGGCGTCATTGGATCACAAGTTTTGGCTCGGCGCGATGCGGTGGCAGCGCCGGCAGCCGGGATTGAGGGTAGATGGGTCAGTATGCGCCGCGGCTTGAAACGACGGCGGGAACGGTCCTGACGATGATGTTCAGATCAAGCAGAAGCGACCACGTCAGGGCATAGCGCACATCCATGGCGACACGGCGGGCATAGCTGAGGTCATTGCGGCCGCTGACCTGCCACAGCCCGGTAATGCCCGGCATACAGGCGAGATACCAGCCCGCATGCTCGCCATAAAGCTCCAGCTCATGATGGGTTACGGGCCGGGGCCCGACCAGGCTCATTTCCCCGCGCAGGACATTCACGATTTGCGGCAGTTCATCGAGACTGGTGCGGCGCAGGAAGTGGCCGATCAAAGTGATGCGCGGATCGTTGCGCAGTTTGAAATCGCGGGCCCACTCCTCGCGTGCGGCCGGATCGTTCTTGAGAATCTGTTCCAATTTGCGTTCGGCGTTCGGCACCATGGTGCGGAATTTCAGGCAGCCGAACATGCGCCCGGCACGGCCGACACGCGATTGCGTGTAGAAAACCGGACCGCCATCCAGTTTTACCAGGACGGCGATCAACGCCATGAACGGTAAAAGAAAAGGAAGTATAAGAACACAAAGGATAACGTCGAAGCCGCGTTTCAGCCGGTTATAGGCTGGCGAGAAAACTTCACCGACATTGAAACCCGGCGCGCGCAGAGCAACGTCGCGAACTTCCATATTCATGCGGCCCCGCACACTCTACTAGCGGTTTCAATTGCCAATCCCCGGAACCTTCCAGAGCGGCTCGTCTGCAATCCTCCCCCATGCAACGAACGGCCGGTCAGTGTGGGTTCTGAACGACCGTGCCCCAGCCCGGTATCGGCGGCCGCTTGATTATCGGCTCTCATTTTTTGACCGAGGGAAAAGGACCAAAATCATTTTTGCCTGTCAAGGAAATTAAAGGCCGTGGACGGACAGTTTAGAAGTATGCGGCATGAAACAATCGCATTCATGCACGCAATGCCTAACAAATCGTGAGTGTTCCCTAAGCTATTCATCTTTGTCGCAATATTCCGAAGAAATGCACAGTTCCGACACAGTTTTGACAAACTCGCTAATCGCATGTTAACGGCGCCAATGCGATAGAAAGATGTGAATGCCTTTTGCCTATGTCTCAGGCATCCTCTCCTATCGCTCCGGCAAAGCATAAATCATAGCGATGCCATCATGTTTCGCGCGTACGCTGCCGCGCAGGCAAGATTTTAATATCGGTATGAGATATTGGGGCGGCAAATGTTGCGTTTTCGCCACAGTTGGCGGCGCCCCCGCTCTGGATAGCCGTTGTGTTCCGATCGCCGGTCTCAGGGCCATGGCTTGGCAAGGGATTGAGTTTTCTTTCAAAATTCCGTATTCGCGACTCTGCTGCGCAGGCATCCAGATCAGCTGGAATGGCCGTGCCGCGTATTTTCCGGCCCGTCCTGTCCCATCTTGTTGTGGCGTGGCTGGGCCACAGTTAAGTGGTGAGACCGAATGGGCGCGCGGCATGTGAGGACGAATACCAATCGGGCATGGTTTGCTACGGCTGGTATTGTCATTTTGGCGTGGTTTTTTTCCGCCGGTTTGGCCGCCGCCTCGCCCTGGGCCGAAGTGGGGGACGATCAGCTTCGTGCTGACATCAATCTTCTGGCGGCCTCCGGTGTGATCGACAATGTCACAACCCAGTGGCCCATTCCGTGGGGCGGTGTGCTGGCCCGGCTGGACCAGCCGGATTCTCTGAAAGGGCAACCGGATTATGTCGTGGCAGCAGCCCAACGGGTTCATGATCGCGGCTATGCCGAAACCGGCACCGGGCGAATCCGTTACAACGCCACATTCGACCTGACCAACAATCCGAGTGTGGTGCGCGGGTTTGAGACCTCGGCCCGGCAGGATGTGCAGGGTATTGCGTCCGCGGAATTGACATTCGCCAGCACGGCGATCCGTCTGGCGGTTGGCGCACGCTCTACCAGTCCGCGTGACCATCAGGTTCTGGTGCTCGACAACAGCTATATTGCACAGCGCATCGGCAATGCAGCGGTCTATGCCGGTTACATGACCCATTGGTGGGGACCGGGCCATTTTTCTGCGCTGTCGCTTTCCAACAACGCACGCCCTTTTCCGCAGGTCGGCATTACGCGGATTTCGACTGCGCCGTTTGAGAGCCCGTGGCTTTCCTGGATCGGTCCCTGGCAGGCAGAGTTCTTTGTCGGCTGGCTGGATGGGCCGCGGCGGGAGCGCAACACGCTTTACAATGGTTTGCGCGTTACGTTCAGCCCGCTGCCAGGCCTCGAAATCGGCCTTGCCCGCACCGACCAGTTCTGCGGCGAAGGGCAGGTCTGCAAGCCCATCGCCACCTATTTCAATTTTACCAATGACCCCGGACATCCCAGCCCCACCAACGATGAAGGGGTGTTCGATGTCCGTTACACCAACAAAATCCGCGGTGTGCCGTTCGAGATATACACCCAGATCATGAATGAGGATTCGAGCCCGATCACCCATTCTGGATCGAGCCATCTGTTCGGCGCCAGTGTCTGGCTGCCATTTTCCGAAGCGACTGCGCGGTTGACGGTGGAATATACCGATACTATCGCGACGCGGGATATTTTTAGTTTCGGCAACTACCTTTACAGCTTCACTTATAACAATGCCATGTATCTGGATGGTATGCGCTATCGCGGCAATGCGATGGGGTTCAGCCTCGACAATGATTCGCGTCTGGCCACGGTGCAGTTCAGCATGATCGACAAGCGTAATGTCACCTATTCATTGACCTATCATCATGCGAATATTTCAGTGGCCAATCCAATATATCCTCAAGCGAACGTACTGACGCACGTACCGGTTACCATCAATATGGGTGAGGCGCGGTTGAGCGTGCCTTACAGCACCATGCGGTTTCAGCTTGTGGGCCGGCTGCAGGACAACCAGTTGCCGCCCGATCATGGTTTTGCCGCCGCTGTGGAAGCAATCGTCAGTCTCAATCTCTAATCTGGCCGCACACCGCCGGGAATGCTTGCGGCGGCAAGGCGGTATGTTATGAAGTTGCCGCAATTCCGAGGGTATCGCATGGCTGGTCAAGGCTTGAGCCCGTGCCGGAAGGAAGGGCGCTTTGCCCGCGCCTTACGGATTTCGGCCCGTATCGGCCTTGGGCTCGCCCTTACGGCCTGTGTGGCACTTGGCTTCGCGCCCAGCGGTGAAGCCCAGACCAGCGGTCTTGGCGGCGATATTTCCGGCATCCTGCAACAGATGCAGAACAACGGCACGCAGGGTATTACTGCACCGTCATCCACACGGCAGCCTCAGTCCCAGACGATTCAGGCGCCGAGCGGTCCGCCGCCCGTGACCGCCCCGTCCCGTATTGAACTGGTGATGTCGAAACGGGCCGGCCTGCCGCTGCGCCAGTTCGGCTATGATGTCTTCACCGGCATGAATCAGATCACCGTTCCGCAAGTGGGATCGGTGCAGGGCTATTACGTTCTGGGGCCGGGCGATCAGCTTCACATCAGCCTGCGCGGGCAGGAGAATGCCGCTTATGACGTCTATGTCGGCAATGACGGCAATGTAACCCTGCCGAAGCTGCCGCCGGTCCGTGCGGCCGGCCGGACCTTCTCGGATTTTCAGGCCTCGCTCGAAGCCGCCGTGAAGCAAGCGTATATTTCCACCAGTGTCTATGTCTCGGTCGGCCAGTTCCGGCAGATCAATGTGACGGTGGCTGGTGAGGTCAATGCGCCGGGCGTGAAGCAACTGACCGGCATGTCTTCGCCGCTGGATGCGCTGATCCTGGCCCTGGGTGTGAAGAATTCCGGCAGCCTGCGCAATATCAAGATTCTGCGCGGCGGGCGGACCATTCCCTTCGATCTCTACCGCACGCTTCTGGTGGACAGTACGGCCCGCCCCGTTCTTCTGACCGATGGGGACCGCATTGTGGTGCCGCCGGTGGGCAAGGTGGTGGCGGCGAGCGGCTGGGTCGGTCGGCCGGGCATTTTCGAACTGGCGCCGGGGCAGGACCGGATGCCGTTGAGCGAGTTGTTGCGGTTGGCGGGTGGGCTGCAGGTACGCGGTGCCTATCGCTATTCGCTGTTGACCACGGGGGCCGGCGGCGCGCGCGCGATGGATGCGCTGACCTCGCTCAAAGGCGAATACGCCAAGGACGGTGACATCCTGTTTGTGGAGCAGGCTGTCAGCACGGAGGAAGGATCGTTCCAGCTATTGGGGCCCACCAGCCTCGCTGGTTCCTATTCCCTTTCCAAATATTCGACATTGGCCGACCTTTTGCGTTCACCCGGCGCGATGGGGCAATCGCCCTATATGCTTCTGGGTGTGATATCACGCATGGATCCGCGCACGCTTCAGCGCAAGGTGGTGGGGTTCTCCCCGACCGAAATTCGTGACGGCCGTGCCAATATAACCCTGCAAAGCCGCGATATCGTGCGGGTGTTCAGCCGCGGCGAATTCGATCAGCTTGTCAACGCCGTGAATATCTACTCCGCCCGGCTCGATTATCTCGATGTGGTGAATCAGCCGGGTATGCTGGGGTCCGCCGCGGAGATTTCCGCCCATGCCCAGCAACAGGCGGTGAATGCCGCGATCTATGCTTCGGTCGTGCCCGGCGGTGGATTGAATCCGTATTGGCCGGGCATGTCGCAATACGCGACCAATATGGCCAATCCGGCCTTTGCAGGCACGATGACACCCAATGGAATGCAGGGTGGTGCCGTATCCGGGCAGAATCCCAGTCTGCCCTTGCAACAGCGGGGGCAATATCCTGGCGTTGTTCCGGGCGCCACGCAAAATCCCTATGCGGCTGCTCAGGGCGCGATGGGCGCTGCCGCCCAGCCTTATGGAACAACAACCGGGCAAGTCCCGGGGCAGATACCGCAACAGACCTACCCGCAGATCTATCAGCAAAACCCATATTACGGTGCGCAAGGCACCGCGTATCCCACGACGGGTTATCAGGGCGCGGCGGGCTATCCGAATGCGACGGGCTATTCCAGTTATTTGCAGCGCATGGGCGTGAACGGCGTGCCCGCACCTGGGGCGCCCGGCTATTCGCAATACCTGTACGATCAGCGCCAGATCGCCTTGCAGCAGCAGAACGATCAGATTCAACAGGCAATCTCCGGCCCCTTTGCGCTGGACCAGCGGATGTCGAGCGAAGGCAACATTCCGGTGAATGCGGAGATCGTCAACGTCGCGCAATTGTCGAGCCAGATCGGGGTGGCACCTGACGTGATGATCAGCTTCCTTGCCGATCACCGGGTGACGTTGTCCGGTGCGGTGCGTGGGCCGGGCACGTTTCTTGTTGGCGGACCGGTAGCTCTAGAGGATTTGGTGGAATCCGCCGGCGGCCCCGAGAAGTGGACCGACATGTCGCGTGTGGATCTCCAGCGTACACTGGTGAACACCAAAACCGGGCAATCGAAAACCACGCAATCCACCATCGCGCTTGACGGTACGAAGCTCGCGAGTGTGGAAGTATTGCCGCGTGACACCTTCCGCTTCGATCCCGTCTATACCGATGCCGATCAGGGCACAGTGGCGGTGCAGGGTGAAGTGCGTTTCCCCGGCAATTTCAGTCTGGTGCGTGGGCAGCGGCTGTCCGAACTGCTCAAACAGGCGGGCGGGCTGACGCCACAGGCCTATCCCTATGGCGCGGTGTTCCTGCGCAAATCGGCCGCCCAGGTGCAGCAGGACGGGTATGAGCGTGCGGCGGAAGACATCCAGAAGCAGTTGATGATGGCCGTGGCCCAGGGTTCCACATCGAACACGGGGGCGCCGAACGCGGATGCAGCGGCCTTCCTGCAGGGGCTTGTGCAGCAGCTGCACAACACGCGCGCATCGGGCCGCGTGACCGTGGTGGCCGATCCTGCCGTACTGGCGACCAAGCCGGAAGACGATGTGGTGCTGCAGCCAGGCGATTTCCTCTATATCCCGCAACGGCCGAGCGACGTTACCGTGGTGGGCGAGGTGTTGAACCCCGGCAGCTATCCGCAGAAACCCAACATGAATGTGGAAGATTACATCAGCCAGGCGGGTGGCTATGGCCGCTATGCCGATGACGGCTACGTCTTCATCGTGAACCCGGACGGGTCTTCACGCCAGATGGACGCGGGCCTGTTCCACTTCAATTCGGATCAGCTTGCACCGGGCTCTCTGATCGTGGTGCCGCGCAATCTGCGCCCGACGGAATTCCAGCAGTTGACGCTTCTCGTCAGCAAGGTGTTCTCCGACCTCGCCGTCGCCGCCGCATCGCTGTCGGTGGTGAGCAGGTAGCAGAAGGTTGGCTTGGAACACTGTCCGGTTGACCGTCGCGGAGCGCCTCCATATGGTCCCTGCCTTTGGAGGCCCGTAGCTCAACGGTAGAGCGTCTGACCTTATAATCTGAATAATCTGAGGGTCGATGGCTCGTCCCATCTGGGCTCACCATCTTCCATCAGGGCAGGCTCTCACGAAGGGCGGGCACAAGGCAGGCGACCCATGTTCGACTCCCAGAAGATTCTGCGCCTGCGGAGAGATTGATGGCAGAGGCGCTTTCCATCGCCGGGCATCGTATCGGGCCGAACCAAGCCTGTTTCGTGATTGCCGAAGCGGGGGTCAATCACAATGGTGACACGGGCCTGGCGTTACGGCTGATCGATGCGGCGGCGGATGCCGGTGCCGATGCCGTCAAGTTCCAGACGTTTTCCGCCGAACGGCTGGCCAGCGCTGTCGCGGGTATGGCGGACTATCAGAAGCGCAATACCGGCCAGGATATTTCGCAACTGGAGATGCTGAAGGCGCTGGAGCTGGACGAGGCTTCCTGGCCCGATCTGCTGGCGCGCTGCCGGGCGCGCGGAATCGTTTTCCTGTCTTCTCCTTTTGATGAATTGGCGGCCGATCTGCTGGACCGCATTGATGTCCCGGCCTTCAAGATACCTTCGGGCGAGATCACCAACAGTCCCTATCTGGCACATATCGCCCGGCTGCAACGACCGATGATCGTGTCCACCGGTATGGCCACCATGGCCGAAATTGCCACCGCGTTGGATACGATCGCGGCAGCGGGCAATCCTCCTGTCGTGCTTTTGCAATGCTACAGCGATTATCCATCCCGGCCTGAAGATCAGAATCTGCGTGTCATGGCGTCTCTTGAAAAAGCATTCGGTGTACCGGTGGGGTTCTCGGATCACACGGAAGGCTTCACCGTGACGGTGGCCGCTGCGGCACTGGGGGCCTGTGTCATCGAAAAGCATTTCACGCTGGACCGCGCCATGCCCGGTCCCGACCACCGCATGTCGCTGGAGCCCGGCGAATTGGCGCAGATGGTCGCAGCGGTCCGGGCCGCGCAGGCCGCGTTGGGTGATGGTGTCAAACAGCCCCGGGGCAGCGAACTGGAAACACGAAGCCATGCCCGCAAGAGTATCGTGGCGGCGGCGAATATTCGTGAGGGTGAGGTGCTGACAGAGCGGAACCTGGCCATCCGCCGTCCGGGCTCGGGTCTTGCGCCCGCGACATTGCCGCTACTGATCGGGCGGCGCGCCCGCCATGCGATTGCGGCGGGAAGCCTGATTACCCTGGACAGCCTGACGTGACGAGGTGCATCGGCATCGTCACGACCGCGCGCTCCGAATACGGAATCTATCGTCCAGTGCTGCACGCCCTGTCGCGGTCACCCGGTGTGGCGTTCGGGCTATATGTCGGCGGGATGCATCTGTCGGATCGTCATGGCCATACCGTGGACGAGATCGTGGCCGAGGGTTGGCCGATCATCGCGCGGGTTGCGATTCCGGTGGTCGGTGACACGCCTGAAAAGATGGCTCACTCCATGGGAATGGGAACGGCGGCGATGGGCGCAGCGCTGGCGCTGGAGCGGCCCGATATCCTGCTGGTATTAGGGGATCGTTTCGAGATGTTTGCCGCGGCAATGGCGGCAGTACCCTTTTCCATTCCGCTGGCCCATATCCATGGCGGGGAGTTGACCTTGGGCGCGATGGATGATGCCTTCCGTCATTGCCTGACCAAGCTGTCGCATCTGCATTTTCCAGCCACTGCCGCATATGGCCGCCGTATCATGCAGATGGGGGAAGAGCCTTGGCGTGTCACAGTTGCAGGTGCCCCGGCGCTGGATGCCTTCATGACTGAAGACGCATTGCCCGATGCTGTTGTTGCTGAACGTCTGGGCTTTGCGCTTGATGATGCCCCCGCCCTCGTGACGCTACATTCCGAAACCCGTGGGCACGTGCCCCCATCCCTGCTGGCCGATCGGACGATCACGGCATTGGCGGATCTGCCCTGCCCGATCATTATCACCGCACCCAATGCCGATCCCGGCGGCGCAGAGATTGCCGAAAAGCTGAAACACTTTGCTGCCGGGCGCGCCCGGACAGTTTATGTCGAGAGCTTGGGCGCACGAGCATATCGCACGATATTGGCGCGTGCGCGGGTGATGATCGGCAATTCTTCCAGCGGGTTGATCGAGGCGGCAAGTTTCCGCCTGCCGGTGGTTAATATCGGTGAACGCCAGGCCGGGCGCGTGCGAGCTGCCAATGTGATCGACACGCCTGCCGATACCGCCGCCATCGAAAAGGCTGTTGCGCGTGCCGAATCTGACGCTTTCCGGGCCACACTTTCCGGCCTGGTCAACCCCTACGGGGACGGCCATGCCAGCGCGCGCATTGTTTCGGTGCTGCGTGATGTTCCGCTGGATATGCGGCTTATGACCAAACGGTTCCACGATTTGGAGGCGCTGTCATGAGCTCGGAACGACATATCGTGCTGATCGGCGCGGGTGGCCATGCCGGCGTCATCGCCGATGCCTGTGTCAGGGCGGGCCGGACCGTTGCCGGTTATCTGGCCCCGGATGCTGGAACCGTTGCCGGCCTCTCCCGCCTGGGTGGCGACGACCGGCTTGATGATCCCGCCTTTCTTGCGGCGCACAATTTCATTCTGGCCATGGGTGGCATGGAAGTTCGTCAGCATGTGGGCACGCGGCTGGCGCAATGCCGAGCGCAGTTGGCCACCATTGTGCATCCATCGGCTATCGTCGGGCGCGATGTCGAACTGGGAGGCGGTACTTTTGTAGCGGCGGGGGCAGTGCTAAATCCCGGCGCCCGTATCGGCCGCCATGCCATCATCAATACGAGAGCCAGCGTCGATCACGATTGTGTGCTGGAAGATTACGTTCAGGTCGCGCCCGGGGCGACTCTGGGCGGCGGGGTTGTCTGCGGTGAGGCCAGTCTGATTGGCATCGGCGCGGCGGTCAGGCAGACGGTCCGGATCGGCAGGCAGGTCATCGTGGGCGTGGGCGCGGCCGTGGTCAGTGACCTGCCGGACCGCGTGGTGGCGGTAGGTGTGCCGGCCCGCCCCAGGGTAAGCGCCCTGAGGGCATAGGGTACCACGGAACCAGTGCCTGGTCCCGGCCCCTATGAATTTATGGCGATTCCGCCATCGGGCATGTATAGGCTGTTTTTGGCCCGTGGAACGGCACGATATGGTCGGTGAGGGGTACGTTGATGCGCGTGAGTTTCGACAAGATTACCGTCCACGCTGATTCGAGCATCCTGGACGCCATCAAGGTAATCGACAGTGGCCGGTTGCAGGTGGTTCTTGTCATTGATGGCCAAAATCATCTCCGGGGAATCGTGACCGACGGGGACATACGGCGTGGCCTGCTTCGGGGGGTGAGCCTGGATTCCCCGGTGCGCGAAGTCATGAACAGCCACCCGATCACTGCGCATGAAGGCGAACCGCTTGAGGTCGCGGTAAAGCGGATACGCGAATTGGGAACCCGCCACCTGCCGGTTCTGGATGTGGCGGGCAGGCTTGTGGCGCTGGAGGTATTGCCGGACACCGGACCGGCTCAGCCGGAAGTGGCGGTCCTGATGGCGGGCGGACTTGGCAAGCGTTTGCGCCCCATCACCGAAACCATTCCCAAGCCGCTGGTCATGGTGGGCGACTCACCGATCCTGGAGTTGATCTTGCGACATCTGATCGGGCAGGGGGTGCGCCGCTTCTATATCTCCGTGAACTATAAGGGGGAGATGATCGAAGACTATTTCGGCAATGGGAAGAAATGGGATGCCGAAATAACTTATCTGCACGAGGTCGAGGAGATGGGTACAGCGGGCGCCTTGAGCCTCTTGCCAGAAAAGCCGGACGTCCCCTTCCTGTTGATGAATGGCGATGTCATGACATCGGTCAGCCTCAGGCAGATGTTCAATTATCATATCGACATGGGCGCCGCCACGACGGTAGGTGCCTTCGCCCATGAATACCAGGTTCCTTACGGAGTTCTGGAAATGGAAGAGGGTCGTGTTACGAGGATCGATGAGAAACCCATCATCCGTCGTTATGTCAGTGGCGGAGTCTATATGCTCTCGCCGGGTGTTCTCGAACTGGTGCGGCCCGGCGAGCCGCTCGACATGCCGGTTCTGATCGATCGGCTGCTGGCCGGCAACATGCGGGTCGCGGCTTTCCCGATCCGGGAATATTGGATCGACATCGGTCGGCACGACGATCTGAAGCGCGCCAGCCAGGAAGTCCATACCGTCTTTCCGTCCTGTGCGCTCTGATCCTATAGCATTGCAGTGTGGCCGGAGGCGGGTCTAAAAGACGGTCCGTTTCGTTTCAAGGCAATGTCCCCGGGAACTGTTTCACGATGAAATTCCAGAAGATATTTGTTACCGGGGCTGACGGATTCATTGGGTCGCATCTGGTCGAGCGGCTGGTCGCGCAAGGGTATGCGGTCAAGGCGCTGGCAGCCTATAACTCATTTAATTCCCATGGTTGGCTCGATACCCTGCCGCGCACGGTGCAGGACGGGCTGGAGGTCGTCTCTGGCGATCTGCGCGACTTCGACAGCGTGCGCAGTGCGATGAAGGGGGCGGATGGCTGTCTGCATTTGGGCGCGCTGATTGCCATTCCCTATTCCTATCAGGCCCCGGAAGCCTATGTGGATACCAATGTACGCGGCACCATCAATGTGCTGCGCGCCGCCGGCGATCTTGGTTTGAAACGGATCGTGCACACGTCCACCAGCGAAGTATATGGCACCGCGCAGCGCGTGCCGATCGATGAAACTCACCCCCTGAACGGCCAGTCACCCTATTCGGCATCGAAGATTGCCGCCGATCAGATGGCCTATGCCTATTACTGTTCCTTTGGTATGCCGGTGGTGACGATCCGTCCGTTCAATACGTTTGGCCCACGCCAGTCGGCGCGCGCGGTCATCCCGACGATCATCACACAGTTGGCCAAGGGGGCTGGGGTCAGGCTTGGCGCCCTCGATCCCACGCGGGATTTCACCTATGTTACCGACACGGTGGATGGCCTAATCGCAGGCCTGAACGCGCCGGATGAAGCATTGGGGCAGGTCATCAATCTGGGAACCGGGTTCGATATCTCGGTGCGCGATACGGCGCATCTGATTGCCGAGGTGATGGATAAGTCGATCGATATTGTTGAAGATTCCGATCGCCTGCGCCCGCAGAAAAGCGAGGTCGAACGCCTGTTATCGGATAACGGCAAGGCAAAGACTCTGTTGAACTGGACACCGAAACTGGCCGGCCGGGAGGGGTTGCGCGAAGGCCTGGCCCGCAGCGCCGCGTGGTTCCTGGATCCGGCGAATCTCGCGCGCTATCGCACCGACATTTACAACGTCTGATGTCCAGCCAATCCATACCGCTTGCAGTCCCCAACATCGGCGCCAAAGAGGCCGAATATGTCGCGCGATGTTTTCGCGACAACTGGGTGTCGACCGTCGGGCCGTTCGTTGATCGCCTGGAAGCGGAAGTGGCGAAAATCTCGGGCGTTCCCTATGGCGTGGCGGTCGCGGCGGGTACGATGGGGCTGCACGCCGCACTGGATGCGCTGGGGGTGGGACGGGGCGACCTGGTTATTATTCCGGCCTATACATTCATTGCCAGTGCCAATGCGGTGTCGCAGACGGGGGCCAGACCCTGGCTGTTCGACATCGCAGCCGACAGTTGGACACTTGATCCCGATGCGCTGGAACGCGCGCTGGCGCAGGACTGCACGCAGGATGCGGAAGGCGTTTTGCGGCTGAAGGTAACGGGCGAACGCATTGCGGCCGTGATGCCGGTCTATACGTTGGGAACACCCGCCGACATGGATCGCATCGTGCCGCTGGCGCGCCGCTATGGTCTGCCGGTCGTGGCCGATGCCGCCGCTGCCATAGGCGCGAAATACAAAGGAAAACCGATTGGCGCGCTGGCGGAGGTCTCGGTCTATTCCTTCAATGGCAACAAGACCATTACGTCGGGTGGCGGGGGTATGGTCGTTGGGCCTGGCGCCGACCTGTTGAAGCTTATCAAGCATACGACCACGACGGCGCGTGTCGGGACCGATTACGATCATGACCGTATTGGTTTCAACTATCGCATGACCAACATAGAGGCAGCCTTGGGCTGCGCCCAGGCTGAAAGGTTGTCGGAGTTTCTGGCCGCGAAGAAGCGTATCCGCCAGACTTATAACACCGCTTTTGCAAACCACCCGCGCGTTACCCTGTTTCCTGACGTTTCCTGGGCGGATAGCACCTATTGGTTCTCGGGTCTCGTCCTGCGCGAGGATTCAGAGCCGTGCATGGGGGACATCGTTCAAGCGTTGCGGGATGCTAACATCATAGCGCGCAAGTTCTGGAAGCCGATGCACCTGCAGGCGCCTTATGGTGAAGTACCGAAATGCCCGATGCCCGTCACGGATTCGCTATGGCGGCGTGTTCTAACGCTGCCCTGCTCGACATCCCTGTCGGAGTCCGATCAGGCGCGCGTGATCGCGGCGGTGATGCGGGCGCTTACCTGACGCTTGATGGGTGCCTACCAGGCGCTCCAGCCGCCATCCACAATCAAGTTATGCCCCGTGACATAGGCCGATGCGTCACTGGCCAGATAAGCCAGGGCACCGCAGAAGTCCTGTTCGGTTGCCATGCGCCCTATGGGCGTGCGGGCGCGGTAACGTTCCTGAAACGCCGGTGGCTGGCCACGTTCAACCCCGCCCGGCGTGATCGCATTGACACGGATATGGGGGGCAAGCGTCGTTGCCAAGTGGCGCGTCAGTTGAAGTAGGCCGGCCTTGCTGGCGCCATAAGCAACGGGATTGCCCATGGGTGTGCCGTCGTAAAGGCGGTTGTCGGGGCCGACGATTCCATAAATCGAGGCGATGTTGACGATAACTCCATGACCACTTTCGCGGAGATGGGGCGCAGCCAGCTGGCACAGCGTGAAAGCTGCCGTAAGATTGACTTCGATCGCGCGGCGGAAGGTGCCGCTTTCCTGCTGCTCGAACGGCACCCCCCAGCCTGTCAGATTACTGGTGCCGACAAAGGCGGCATTGTTGATCAGAATATCCAGACGGGCACCCCAAGCCAGCGCTGCGGCAAAGGCCGCGCGGAGGCTTTCCTCATGCTCCAGATCGGCCGTGAAAAGTTTTGCCCGGCCATCGGCGCAAAGCGCCTGTGCGGCTTTCGGCGTGTCGGTGCAGACATCCAGCAGCGCCACGTGTGCGCCCATTTCCAGAAGTGTGCTGGCGAAGGTACGGCCCAGATGCCCTACCCCGCCGGTAACAAGCGCGGTACGCCCACTGAGATCAAAAAGCCGGGACAGAGTCATGATTTTTTGCTCTCCCTGGATGCGAGAAGGTCTGCGACCTCCAGATCGAAAGGCGTGTCAATGTCGATGGCGGTGCGCGGGTCGATCACGACAGCTTTGACATTGCCATCGAATATCCTCTGTGCGCGCATGACGAAATCGGGCCTGGCGACATAGGCGACCGTGGCCATGTCATAAAGAACGGGTGCGTCCTGGCGGCGCACGGGCTTGCCGTCACCGGTAGCCAGTACGGCAAATCCGCTTTCGTTCAGCCGCACCATGTTGAACCATGGATTGCGGCGGGCCTCTGTCACTGTCACCACGATGTCGGTATCGGGGGAAGTCAGAAGCAGGTCAATACAGCGGTCCACATCGGCGGGATCTCGCAGCGGGCTGACGGCTGGCAGGGAAACGAAAATATCGGCGCCGCCATGGGTCTGGACCCAGGACAGGGCGTGGCGCCAGGCATCCAGTTCGGAGGCGGAATCGCTTGCCAGTTCGGCGGGGCGCACGAAAGGGGTCTGTGCACCGAAGGCTCGGCCTACTTCGGCGATTTCCGGATCGTCCGTGGACAGGATGACCCGCGAGATGCGGCTGACTGCTTGGGCCGTGCGGACGGCGCGACCTACCAGCGGTATGCCGCCCACCGGCTGCACATTTTTGCGCGGAACGCCCTTGGAGCCGCCGCGGGCGAAGATGAAGGCGACGATCTTCGGTTCAGTCATGAGGCGCTTTTTGCGCTTCCGGCACCGGCGCCACAAGGGACACAGTAGTGCCCGTGGCTGCGGCCCTACGCGCCGCTTCGATCAGGCTCAAAGTGGCGGCGCCTTCGGCCAGTGGGATGCGGGTCTGTTGCCCATGGGCAATGCAATCCAGGAAATGCGCCAGCGCGGCCTTGTAGGGGTCGGTGGAGGTGGGTTGTTCGATCACAGGCCGGTCATCGCCTGCCTTCGACAAGGAGACGGTGCCCGCGACCAGATTCGTTTCCAGCGTACCCTCGGACCCGACAATGCGGCAGGTGCGGTTTTTCCCCCGTTCCAGAAAATCCAGGTGGATATGCGCGCGCGCTCGTGGATAGGCCAGTAGTAAGTCGGCGCAATCTTCGACATCGATTTCAAGCAGGCCCGAATGACTGGTCATGGCGAAAACGCCATCGGGCGGACCCAGTAGCCAACGGACATAATCGATCTCGTGGCTCAGTTCGAGAAGCACCCCGCCCCCCAGTTCGCGGCGCGCCGAAACGCCCGCCCGGTAATCCTGGCCCGGGCGCCAGTCGGGCAGGTACTGGCCTACCGTGGCTGACAGGAACAAAGGCGCGCCGATGGCGGGCAGCAATTCCCTGGTCCGCAGCATCGCCGGAAGGAATCTGAGTGTATAGGCCACCAGCGTGACGAGCCCGGCGCGGGCACATGCCGCCTTGAGAGGCTCCAGTCCTTCCACATGATCGCTCAGCGGTTTTTCGATGAAAAGGTGTACGCCTGCCTCAGCCAATAGCTGAGCGGTGGTAATATGGGCAGAGCTAGCATTGGCGATGATAGCAAAATCTGGCCGGAACGCTTCGATGGCGGTGGCGACATCGCGGTAAAGCGTGACGCCAAGCGGCAGACTGTGCGGTGTCGCGCTGGCCGATACCGCCGCCACTGGACCGATACCTCTTTCAAGCAGGTTGGCAAGATGCCGGCGGCCAATGCTGCCTAGTCCAACCACCAGGCCGCGACAGGGTGGCGTTGCACAGGTGTTAGCCATCACCCAGCTCCGGTGGGACGGGCAGGTTTGCCATACAGGCGGCGAGCAAGGGTCCGCACCCGTCCGTACTGGCGCTCTATAGTGAACCAGAAAAGCCACGCGACTAGGTTCGTGATCACGAGTGCCCCCGCGATCATGGTCGATGAGGGGGCCCAAGCGGGACGGAGGGCCACCAGATAGGTCAGAAGTGAGAAATGCACCAAGTAGATGGAATAGGAATAATCCGACCACAGGTTAAGCAGTGCGGGCATCCTGCGCCGTCCGTCCGAGATGTGTCTGTCCAGTAGCCGGTGACCGAACAGGAATGTGACGGAAAACATACACACGAAGATCGGATCATAGAAATTGTAATCGGCCATCTTTGCCGCGACCAGCATCATCACAGCGGTCAGGCCGGTAATGACCCATGCCGCCTTGTCCGGCATGGTGCGTATCCTGTCCTCCGCCAGACAATAAAGGGAACCGAAAATCCAAGCCAAGGGCAGTGCCAATCCCTTGATCAGAAGGGCCCACGGGTAAAGGATGGCGAAGGCGAAGGCAATCAGGGAAAGAATGCCAAACCGTCGGCGGATGCACCATGTGATGGTAAAGACGCCGGAACCTACGTAAATCCACCACTCCACCACCACTGTCCAGAAGGGTTGCGCTGTTCCGACACGGGTGACATCCAGCCCAGGAATGCCGGTCACGTGCGCCAGCACCGCCAGGATTGGATTGTTGAACAGAAGAAGGACGTTTGCCGCCAGCGTCGGCAGGTTAAGGTGGATGGTTTGGAAAGGTGTGATCTGGCCATCCACGAAGAAGAAGTGATCCAGAGGATATACAAGCACCGCCGCAGGGATCAGGGGGGTTAGTATACGGGTGCCGCGATCAATGATGAAATCGGTAGTGTCGTAGGTGCCCGACAGGGCTTTCGCTAGGCTGGTTTTGGTAACGATATAGCCTGAGATAAGGAAGAAGATAACGACACACAGACCCTGAATATTAAGGTATACCGCTGTTCGGTGCGATCCAGCGCCCCCCGGCTAGGGGTTGCATGAAAAAGGCAGGTAGGAACATGTTAAGGGAGTGTCCGATAACCACCATCTGCGCGCTGACCCCACGCCAGAAAGCCACGTAATTGTCCTGTCGACTGACAGCCTGCACGAAACCCCCTCAGCCCTAGTGGCAGGTGGTTTTGTGCGATTATACGATGTTGGTCAATCACGTTGCCTCACCCCGCCGGTCGCAAGTGCCCGGGCATGTTTGGGGGAGGCCGGTGATAGCATACGGATGAAGTGCCTGGAGTAGGGTTGTGGGGCATCTTCGGCATAGGACGCTGGCGCCATATTGCGGGGTGGGACCTAGAGTTGATATGGATGAGGCTTCGTCGCAGCTTTGCTCCGTCCAGCCTAGGGTCCGCATCGGGAAACGGGGCGGTTTGTCAGTGTGTCGGGTTCCCACAAGAGCAATTCTTACATGACAACGCATCAGGATGGCCGTTCGTCCGCTTATGATCAGAATGGATTATCCGTATCCTCGAGGACTGGCGGCTTTTTGGGGGGGCTTCGCGCCTGTTTTTTTCCACCCGAAGACAGTATCGAACCGACGCTTGCCAGTATTTTCCTGTTTCCAGTCAGCAGGTGGCGGGTCGTCCTGGTTTGCATGGTATTGGGCTTGGTGATCGGATTCATTATCCCCAGCGTGCAAACTCCGAAGTACGTCGCAACATTGACGTTGGTTCCCAATATCGATGACCAGTTGAACTTCCTGGACAATATGCCTGGCTTGAGTAGCCTTAGCTCGCTTGCGGGAGGCGGGGGGCTGCTGTCCAAACCGGAGCGCGTGACGCCATTCCAGCAATTTCAAGCCGTAATGACTTCACCGGAAGTTGCCGTGGAAATGGAGCGGCGCGGACATTACCTGGAAAAGCTTTTTCCTAAACGGTGGGACGCACGGAATAAGGTGTGGCTTCCGCGTCAATCCGATATGTTCCTATCAATAAAGGATTTGGTGAAGCGCGCGCTGAGATTGCCCGTTCATCCGCATCCTGTTCCGGAAGATCTGGAGCGTATCATATCCTGGAAGGTCGATGCGTCTGAGGCGGAGAAGACCTCGGTCTTCTACATCTCCTACGCCAACCGCAACCGCAATCTGGCGCTGTCCTTTGTCAAAGATTTATATTATTCGACCGAGTTGGCCTTGTTGCGGCGCGAAAGAAAGGTCGCTGATGCCCGTGTGCTTGCCGCGCAGCAGCAATTGGACGGAACAACGGCTGAATCGAGCCGCCAAGCGCTCATGAAGGCGCTGACGCAATTTAACATTAAGGCGATACAAGCTGAAGTTGGGCCACCATACGCGGCCCGGATCATAAGTGGTCCAGATGCATTGGATATTCCTACCAGCCCCAGCGTTATATGGGGCATGATTTTCGGTCTTCTGGGCGGGCTGTTATTATCCGTCTTTACATTGATTGGTACAGCTCTCTATGCGGCATCGAACGAGACCGTTGAGCAGGCCATGTGAGCTATGGCCGCCGGAAATCCCGCAAGAACAAACGGTGTGCTTCGCGCTGCCATGCACTTCCCGCGCATGGATATCCGCGAGGGGCTTCTAGTCCTGATAATATGGTCAACTTATCTGCTGCCGGTCGATGTGAAAGGGGTGATTGTAGCACACGCGTTTCTGCTAACCCTTATTGCGATCTGTTGGATGGATGGCTGTCACCGCCGCCTTCCTCATACAAACACAGCGTTTTTCCTGTTCTTCGCCATTCTTTCGCTCTCTTCCCTGTCGGCCCTCTATTTCGGGCTACCAGTCCGCTTTCCGAACGAGACGGTGAAACTGATCCTGCTTTTTCTTGGGACATTCTTCATTGGATTGTCTTTTCGCGCCGAAAGGTTGAGAGCAATTCTAGCTCCCGCGCCGTGGCTCAGTCTTGTCATGATGCTGATTGTGCTTGTTTTCATTGGGCCGCTTTTTTCGTTGGGCGGACGCCTGGATGTCACGGGGTTCCTGGGACCTAATGTGCTCGGCTACCTCTTTGTGCTGAACATGGCGATCGTCTGGGCTCGACCGAAGTGGAGCGGCTGGGATTGGTTGGTGTTCGTTCTGCTGAGCATCAGCATGCTGGCGTGCCTTTCGCGCGGTTCGATGATCGCAGCCTTGGCGGTCTTTGCCCTGCACTTTGGGATCGGTCGCACTACGCTGCTGGCTGGCGGTGTTGCCGGTGCTCTAGCCGCGATATTCTCCAACAATCCGGTCGTTCAACGGATGCTGATCTTGGGGGATGTAGCCACATCCGGTGGCAGCGGGCGTACAGAGATATGGGGCTATGCGCTGAGCCATTGGCTAAGCCACCCACTGGCCTGGCTGTCGGGATTCGGGCCGGGCAGCATTCATTTGCACATTAGATGGGGCTCCACCCAGGATGCGGCGCATTCGATGTATATCGGCGCTTTGCATTACATGGGCCTTCTGGGATTGGCCTTTCTACTTGTTGCCTTGGGTGTTGGCATCATGAGGATCATGCGTGCTCGCCCCAGTCCTGAACGCACCCTAGCTCGAGATTTTCTGACGATCACGATTGTCAACGGTCTTGTGGATGAGACTTATCTTGCGTCGCAGGCAACTGCGATTTCGGCCATCTGCTTTGGACTCATTGTTGCCGTGGCATGTCAAGTCTGCCGTTCTCCCGCGTATCATCTGAGCCTAGAAGGGGGCAACGAATCGATGCGAGGACTGGGTCCGAAAGCAGGTCTGAATCTCAGATGAGGCAGGACTTCGTCCTTACGAACGTCCTCTGTACTTTCCTGTTGTAGGATCGAAACAGAATGGTAGCTTCCGAATTGGCGTGGAAGATATATTTACAAGGGGTACACGGTGAGTCTGAAGTCATTCGCGAAGGCCGTATATCGAAACGTGTGGCGCTATGACCTTTGCCTGCCGTCACGCCACGGCTTCAAGTTTCATGTAGTGCCCGGAGACATCAAAGGTGCCATATGTGTTGCCGGCTTCTATGAACGGGAAGACGTCAGGGCGCTGACATCGTTGCCGGTGGATGGGGGCATAATCATTGATGTTGGTGCCAATATCGGTTTCTTTTCGCTTCTGCTAGCGAAGGCATATCCCCGTTCCGAGGTGCATGCGTTCGATCCCAGCAGGTATAACAGGGACAGGGTCCATCAGAATCTGACGGCAAATCCGAAGCTGGCCGATCGCGTCAATTTCCATTGGATGGGGGTGGGATCTCAAAGGGGCAGCCTGAAGTTTTTCGCCGTGCCCGGTCCGGCTGGCCATGCTTGGGGCCGGCTCGAGGAAAAGCCCGTTGCCGCCATAGTGGGTGCGCCATTGGAGAGCTACCAAGTTACCGTTGATGCGCTCGATAATGTTTTTGAAGGACGTATTGGCGATGTCAGCCTTATCAAGATCGATGTGGAAGGATACGAGCTTGAGGTTCTCAAGGGGATGCGGAAAATCATTGCCCATCAGCGGGCAATAATCATGTTCGAGGTGTCGCTGTCGTACCTTATTCTGCATCCGGGGCAGTTTCAGGATATGCTTAAGGTATTTGATGGCACGTCGTACGAGAAGTTCGTCCCTTCTGATAAGGGCCTGATACCTTATACGTGGCCGCATGAACGTGTGTTCAACATGTATATGGTTCCGGCGGCGAAGCTGAATGCGGCGGCATAGTTGCCCGGTAAGTGACGGCGTTAATCCAGAATAACACCGGGAAATTGGGAAGGGCCGGAAGCGACTTGGTGAAGTTGCTTCCTTCATGGCTTTCGGCAGAAAGAGTACGTACCGGTCCGCGTGACATGCGGTTAGGTTGCTTCCGCCTTTGTCTCATATGTGACGTGCATTTCGGTCTAGAGCTGCTGGTCGGCCTGTGACAGGGGTGAACTCGAAGAGTATAAACCATCTTCCCGCCAGTTCGTCCGAATTATCATATTCCTCCGCAGGTTATGTTCTTTGCCTTGGGGCGGCGCCCCTGCCATGGATAGGGGATGACGGCTTTGCGGGATCATGCCATAAGCCCGCTTGGTCATACGGATTCGGGATAAAGGCGTGGAACTTATCGAGAACCGGGGTGCCAGATATGCCCTGATCTTGCGGCAGCCCGCCCCGCAGGTCGGTGCGCCGGTACAGTTTTTCACCCCTGACGATGCAACACTTCAGGTGGGTGCATTCGATCTGCCGAGGGGGCATGAGATCCAGCCGCATATGCATCTGCCGTTTGTCCGCCATCTGCAGAGCACGCAGGAGGTTCTGGTCATTCAATCGGGACGTCTACAGGTGGATTTCTATGATGTGGAAAAACAGTTCGTATGCAGCCGCGTGCTTGAGGGGGGGGATGTGATCGTTCTCTTGGGCGGCGGGCATGGGTTCCGCGTGCTGGCGCCGGTGCGCATGCTCGAGATCAAGCAGGGCCCCTATGCCGGTGACGGGGACAAGGCCCGCTTTACCGCTACGGGTGCGCCGCTGCTCTCCTGAATGGTTCGGCAAATAACGAAAGACACCTTGCGACGATGAAGAAGGCACTTATCACCGGCATCACTGGACAGGATGGCTCGTATCTGGCCGACCTGTTGTTGGCCAAGGGCTATGAGGTTCACGGCATCCGCCGCCGCAGCTCGATCATGCGGACCGACCGCATCGACCATATCTATGTCGATCCGCATGAGGCTGGTGCGCGTTTTTTCATCCACTATGGCGATCTGACGGATGGTTCGTCATTGACGCGGATCGTGGCCGAGGTTCGCCCCGACGAGATTTATAATCTGGCGGCGCAGAGCCATGTCCAGGTGAGCTTCGATACACCGGAATACACCGCGGATGCTGACGCGATGGGGGTGGTGCGTCTGCTGGAAGCCATTCGCCTGACCGGACTGGCTAAAACGGCACGCTTCTATCAGGCATCCACCAGCGAGCTTTATGGCAAGGTTCAGGAAACTCCCCAGAGCGAAACGACTCCCTTCTATCCGCGCAGCCCCTATGCCGCAGCGAAGCTGTATGCTTATTGGATTGCCGTGAACTATCGTGAAGCCTATGGCATGTACGCGGTAAACGGCATTCTGTTCAACCATGAATCCCCGCGCCGCGGCGAAACCTTTGTCACCCGCAAGATTACCCGTGCCGTGGCAAGAATGACTTATGGCCTGCAGGAAACCATTTACATGGGCAACCTGAACGCGTTGCGCGATTGGGGGCATGCTGCGGACTATGCCGAAGCGCAGTGGCTGATGCTGCAACAGGATATGCCTCAGGATTATGTCATCGCCACGGGCGAACAGCATTCCGTTCGTGCCTTTTGCGAAGCTGCGTTCCGCGAAGTTGGCGTTTCGTTGATCTGGCGGGGCGAAGGCCTGCAGGAAGTTGGTAGCGTGGCAGCAGTGGAGGCGGGGAGCGATTTCCCGCTCAAGTCTGGCACCGTCGTGATCCGTATTGCCGAAGACTATTTCCGCCCGACGGAGGTGGATACGCTCCTTGGCGATGCCGCGAAAGCCCGGCGGGAGTTGGGCTGGAAGCCGCGTGTTACCATGGCGCAACTGGTGCGCGAAATGGTTACGTCCGATCTGAAGGCGGCACGTCTGGAACGCATGAAAGTCGATGCGAAAATCTGAGACAGAAACGCTGGCCGCCCCGTTATGACGGCTGGGAAACAGCGGTCGCTGGCTATCCTGTATGATGCTGCCTATCCATTCATGGATGGTGGTGGCCAGCGCAGAATATTCGAAATTGCAAAGGCATTTGTCGCGGCGGGCTGGCAAGTCGACTGGTATGCGATGCACACATGGGATGGGGAGCCCCATCAGGAACGTGCAGGGATCGTCTATCACGGGCTGGGCGGGCCAATGCATTTCTACGGCGCGGATGGCCGGCGCAGTCTGCGGCAGGCATTGGCCTATGGATGGGCGGTACTTTTCTCGCGTGCCGATTTTTCATCTCGCGATCTTGTGTGGTGCGGACAGTGGCCGTTTTTGCATCTTCTGGCCCTGTTCCTGCGCTTGATTCCATGGCGGACACATCTGCTTGTGGATTGGTGGGAGGTCTGGGGGCGACAGCGCTGGCTGCATTATCATCGTATTCTGGGGCTTGGCGGTTGGTTGTTGGAAGTCCTTCTGGTCAATCTGGTAAGCCGGGTTGGGCATATCGTGGCCATCAGCGCACTTGGGGCGAAGCAGATTGCCCAACAAGGTGGCGTTCCTTCACACATTCATTACATTCCCAACGGAATAGATCTGAACAGGCTGGATACCGTACCGGCGGCCGAAGGTGCCGTGGACCTCATTTCCTTCGGCCGCCTGGCCGATCACAAGAATATTGACCATCTGCTTTATGCCCTAGCCCTGCTCAAGGACGATGGACTGGTGCTGCGCGCGGATATCGTAGGTGATGGGCCAGTGCGCCCGGCGCTGGAGAGGATCACAAATGAGCGCGGCATTGCTGAACAGGTGACGTTTCATGGGCGGCTGGATGATGCTTGTCTGGCAGGGTTTCTCAAACGGGCCACGCTTTTCGTGCATCCTTCGACCAAGGAGGGGGGGGGGTCCATAACGCTGCTGGAAGCCAATGCTTGTGGGTTGCCGGTCATCTGCTATCGGCACCCGTTGGGTATCGATCCCGCTCTGGTCATAGAGGGGCAAACCGGATGCCTGGTTTCGCCGGTGGCACCGCGGGCGCTGGCTGATGCGATCGCGGTTATGCTGAAGTCTGCATCTGATGGAGCGCTCAAAGAAGGTTGCCGGCGTTACGCTGCCCGGTTTGAATGGCATGTCATTGCCGCGGAATATCTTGCTCTGGCTGATCGACTTGTCGGTTCTGCCATGACGCCTATAGGGGAAAAGGCGTGAGCGTGGCGGTACCCGCCTGGAAGGTTCCGGCCAATCAGCAATGGCTGGATGTCGGCTGTGGTTCCGACAAGGTGTCAGGTGCGTTGGGGTTGGACATCGTGCCGCTGGATGGCGTCGATGTTGTGCATGATCTCAATATTTTTCCCTGGCCGTTTCCGGATGGCCATTTCGACCATATCGTTTGCAGGCATTCGCTCAGCCATCTGAATGATCTGGTCGCGTGTATTGAAGAACTCCACCGCATAGCAAAGGACCGTGCTATCGTCGAAATCATTGCGCCGCATTATGCGAGTGATAATTTCAATACCGACCCCACGCACAGGATTCATATGGGCTATCGCAGCATGAATTATTTCTGCGATAATGTTGTATTCAAATATCGCTATTACAGTGCGGCTCGGTTTGTCCTGATGCGGCGCCAGCTTTCATTCCGTACTGCGGCAGCTGATTTTCCACGGCATATCGGCATCAATCCTTTCCGTTGGATAGGATTTGAGCAATTCGTGAACAGGTTTGCGCGGATCTATGAGCGCTTCTTCGTTTACTGGCTCCCACCTTCGGAACTGTATTTCAAATTGCGCGTGGTGAAATGATGAGTCAGGTCTGCAACCAGGGCAGCTGAATTGAATAGTCCATGGGGCTGGCGGCCTTGGCATATTTCTCAATTGTTCTTTCGCTGAATAACTGGCGTAGGTTGTTGTGGTCTGTCGCGACAATCTGTGTTTCGTTATGGCTGTGGCGCAACCGCAACGGTTCGTTCGCGAATGGCATTGCTTGGGGAGGGTAGGCTTCGGGAATGAAATGTATTGGAACGCGGCCGATCAGTACGCTTTCCAACAGTACCGTTGATGCATAGGACATCACAAAGCTACAAACCCGCAGACTATTCATCAGGTCGAAATTTTCATCGATTTCAGCAATTTCATCCAGCCCGTTTGAATGGAACAGTGCTTTTGCCTGCTGCCTGTCTTCATTCGGGTGGAAACGAACAAGAATCTCGCACCCCGCTTCCATCTTGATTGCGCGCAGGCAGGTGGTGATGTCCGCAAAGTATTGCCGCTGATGGCGGGAGGCATTTCCGAAGATGTCCAGCCGTCTTGAAAAAAGCGGGCTGGTGGCAAAGAGGAGCCGGCGTGGGTGCACGGCCTGAGCATCCCATGTAGCGGCGCGCTCAAAATGCTTTCCCCAAACAAACCAGGGTGCCACATGGGCTGGGGTACCGAAGTTTTCCGTTACATAGGCCGCTTCTGCAGGCAGACAGACAATATAGGCATCAATGGCCGCGGACCCGAACCCGTATCCGAACATGGGCCCGCCGAACAGCAGCCTGGAAAGCCTATTGAAGGCGCGACGTAGCGCTTCTGAGGCTGCTGAAGCTCGCACAAGGCGCGCCATGCCATGTTGAACGTAAACAATCGTCATGCGCGCACCAAGCTTGGCGCGGATATCGACAAGGAGTTCGGCCCAGTAGCCGTCGTCGGGGAGATACAGGATGACATCCTGTCCCATGGCCGTGGCTTCACGGACGGTCCTGCCGAGTTCGTTCCTGAGATACGCTGCAACATGGCGGTAGTAGAGTGGCCGAAACATCCACCGCCACGAATACTCCACATTTTTGACTGTTTTGAGCAGATGCTCCGGGAGGGACAGCTGGAAGAACGTGTTCTCGTCCGTGTGCGCGTCAGTCCAGTTACGGAGGAAGAAGAAAAAATCGGAGCGCGTGGGGACTACCGTCAGACCTATATGCAAGCGCTTTTTCATTCTATATCATGGAGTCATCATCGCTAAACTACAGATATATGGATTTTTTCCGGCGTCAAGATATGACGCCCTTGCGTTTCCTACTAGCCTTACCTGAAATCTGCGGACTTGCGTGAGAGCAGACATGTTGCGTGTTGCCGAGCCTTTTATCGATCAGGACGAAAAAGACGCCGTCGCCGACGCCATGGCTCGTGCCGCCCTGTCTGGGCACATGCAGGACTATATTGTCCGGTTCGAGAGGGGCTTTGCCGCCTATTGTGGCGTTGAACATGGCATTGGCACCAATAACGGAACGACATCGATTCATCTGGCGCTGGCTGCGCTGGGTATCGGCCCCGGTGACGAGGTTCTGGTTTCGACCTATACCAACATGGCGACGTTTTTTGCTGTCCTGTATCTGGGCGCGACGCCGGTTCCGATTGATTGCGAACCAGAGACCTGGAACATGAATCCGGCCCTTCTGGAACGCGCCCTGACACCGCACAGCCGGGCGATCATGCCTGTGCATATTTTCGGGCATCCGGTCGATATGGATTCTGTATTGGAAATTGCCAGGGCAAGAAATCTGTTTGTTGTGGAAGATGCCGCCCAGGCGCATGGTGCCGAGTATAAGGGCCGTAAGGTTGGGGGCCTTTCGGATGCAGCATCGTTCAGCTTTTATTCCAACAAGGTCATCACCACGGGCGAGGGCGGCATGGTGGTAACCGGCAATGCCGATGTAGCGGAACGCTGCCGGGCATACCGGAACCTCTGTTATGGCCGGGAAAACCGGTTCATGCATGAAGACGTCGGTTTCAATTACCGGCTCAGCAACCTCCATGCGGCGGTCGGTTGGGCACAGGTCAACAAGATTGATGCCAATGTCGCAAAGAAGCGTCAGATCGCTGGATGGTATCGCGAACGCCTGAAACATCGGCCGGAGCTGCTGCTGCCGGTGGAAAGGCCGTGGGCGCGAAGTGTTTACTGGATGTATCACATCGTTCTTAGCCCGGATTGCAGAATTGATCGCGCGCGGATCATGGCTTATCTGGCCGAGGCCGGTATTGAAACCCGCCCCGGCTTTGTGCCGTTCAACATGCAGAAGATTGCCATCGAACGCGGTCTGGCGGCGGCCGCAGATTGCCCGGTTGCCAACGGTCTGGCGGACCGGGCCTTCTATGTCCCCAGCGGTGTCGGCCTGACCGAAGATCAGGTGGATATGGTTGCGTCCGCGCTTTTGAAAGCGCTGGGTCGGCCTATCTGAAGTGTCATCTCATCGTAGGGGGCGCGCCGTCCACCTTCTTTGCCTTGTGGTCAAAGAACGTGAACAGCAGGGTCAGAACCACCATGGATAGAGCCATGGCGATGGCCAGTCCATGCATTCCCCAGATAAGCGTCAGAGCGTATTGCAGCCCCGCCGACAGAGTGCCCGCGCCCAGCGTACTGAACAGAATTTCCTTGTCACGGTGGCGTGCGTAAAGCGATGTCTGCGCGACTAGGCTGCCGACCTGAGCCACGTTGGCCAATATGACAAGAACAAGTAGCGTCCAATCCATTGGGTAATTTTGTGAACCGACCAGCGGCAGAATAAAGGGGAACACCAGCAAAAGACCGGCGGCCAGCAACAAGCTGAGCAGGAAGGCGTCGCGCCACAGCCGGTGCATGTCCCGTGTGAACGCAGCTTCGCCGTGCAGACTGTAGCTGTAAATCGCTTTGGCCATGCCCTCGGGGATGGTGATGGTTGAAAGAAGATTCACGATCCCCGCAGCAATACCGGTGTAGAAGCCGAAGATGCCAGTCTGTTCCAGCCCGCGCAGATAGAAAAGCATATAGCGCGGCATATAGCTTAGGATGTTGAGGAAGGCGGTGCTGACGAAGAAGGGGGTCGCGATGCGGAAACCGCGCCAGATCCATACCCAGTCCATCTTTGTCCGTAATACGCAGCCCCATGGATGCGCGCGTAAGCTCCAGAAGAAGAACATGATGGCACTGGCAGAGAACGCGGCCCAGATTTCCAGCGTCAGTTCCAGTGTGAGTGTGTGAGGGGAATAGAGATAAAGCCCGAGAATGAGGAATACCCAGACGCTCGAACGGATGAAGTAAACCCAGTTCGCCATCATGGTGCGCTGAAGCGCGTAAAGAATACGGATGCCTTCCTGCGAAATGAGTTCCACGAATATCAGGATCGCTACGATCACCGCCAGGTGCACCGGAAACAGGTTTGCCAGTGCCGCGCCGAAGGAGATGGCAATTGCGTTGAGCCCCATGATACCGCTGATGCCAAGCTGGTCGCGAATATGGCGGGTCTGGGTGATGGCGTCGGGCGCCACGACGATCTCGCGCCGGGAATAGGCGTTGAACTCAAACCCCAGCAACAGGATTGCGATGATCCGGGTGGTCTGGATCAGAGTGAAGACGCCGAATTCTGCTGGCCCCAGCGCGCGGGCGAGAATTATCAGAATTAGGAATTGCGCACCCAGCGAACTGCTGCGCAGCATGACATTGGCCCCGGCAAGGCCCAGCAGACCGGGTTGGCGGATGTGGGCGGCGCATTTTCGCCAAAGCGTCATGTCGGGTGGTTTCGTCTGGGGCTAGAGGGGGAGGTTAGTGCAGGGTGGAATGGCTGAGTGTGGGGAACCTAGTTTATCTTTGCCGCTCCCGCTTATTCCATCCCTGTGGCGAAGGGAAGGTCCGGTTTCGGCGGTAACGAGGCAGGATTGCCCCAATCGGAATCTTAGCGTGCAATGGAGCGATCTGCCAAAGCGCTGCGGCAAATGCAAAACCCTCCATAAACACTCTACTCGAAGGGGTAGGGCCAGTGTCTGGGGATGTAGGACGGTGGCGAAGCCGACTTCATTGCCAAGCCCTGGAATACTTCTTCAACGGCCTGCTAGCGCCTGATCAAGCATTTCGCGATGCTGAGCAGTGACACATAACCTTGAATCTAAATAATCGCTACGGGCCCGCAGGGCCTGTACAACCGGAGCCATCTTAATAGCTTCCGGACGGGTGCCGAATACAGTAAGGATTTTGGGCCTGCGTTTGCTCATTGTTGTTTCCCTAGAGGCACGCCAATTTGTGTGGCGCCTTATTCTTCAATTGCCACCATCGTCGGAAGAAGCCAAGCAGATCGGGGACGCAAGGCTCACTGTGCATGATCTTGCCTTGCTTGCACGATTGCTAGTTTGCGCTTAAATCGCTGTGGATAGATAAAAAGCGGGTGCGGATAAACGGCCTGCGCGGGAGGATAGCATGAGCCCATACAAGCTTCTAATCGGCGGGCGGATGGCCGATGGCGATCTGACCATGGATGTGGTCAATCCCGCCACGGAGGAAGTTCTGGCGAAAGCGCCGCGTGCCTCCAAGGCGCAGCTGGATGAGGCCGTGGCCGCAGCCAAGGCGGCCTTCCCGGCCTGGAGTGCCACCCCCATCGCCACGCGCAAGGCGGCGCTGACCGCCATTGCCGATGTGATGGAAAAGAACGCGGGCGAACTGGCCCGTATTCTGACCCAGGAACAAGGCAAGCCGCTCGCCGATGCCACGGGTGAGGTTTATGGCGCCGCGGCGTTCTTCCGTTATTTCACGGCGCTCGACCTGCCGGTGAAGGTGCTGGACGACAGCAAGGACCGCCGGGTGGAAATGCACCGCAAGCCGTTGGGCGTGATCGGCGCCATCGTGCCGTGGAACTTCCCGATGATCCTGATGGCGTTCAAGGTGCCGCCGGCACTGCTGGCCGGGAACACGATTGTGGTCAAGCCGGCACCGACCACGCCTCTCTCCACTTTACGCTTTGGCGAACTGGTGAAAGATCTGCTGCCGCCCGGCGTGCTCAATGTGATTACCGATGCGAACGATCTGGGTGGCGCGCTGACCGCCCACCCCGATGTGCGCAAAATTTCCTTCACCGGCTCCACCGCGACGGGGCGCAAGGTAATGGCGGGCGCGGCCGAAACGCTGAAGCGCATCACGCTGGAACTGGGCGGTAACGATGCGGGCATCGTGTTGCCCGATGTGAACCCGAAAGAAACCGCGCCCAAGCTGTTCCAGGGTGCGTTCCAGAACAATGGCCAGGTCTGCATCGCGATGAAGCGGCTCTATGTTCATGAGTCCATCTATGACGCGATGTGTGATGAGCTTGCGGCGCTCGCCGAACAGGCCGTGGTGGGTGACGGGCTGGAACAGGGAACGCAACTCGGCCCGCTGCAGAACCGCATGCAGTTCGAGAAGGTGAAGGAAATCCTCGCCGATGCGAAACAGCATGGCACCATCATCGCGGGTGGTGAGGTGCCGGACCGCCCCGGCTATTTCATCAAGCCGACCATCGTGCGCGACATTACGGACGGTACGCGCCTGGTGGATGAGGAACAGTTTGGCCCGGTGCTGCCGGTGATCAAATACAGCGATCCGGAAGATGCCGTGGCGCGCGCCAACGCTTCGCCCTACGGGCTTGGCGGCTCGATCTGGTCCACCGATCTGGATAAGGCTTACGCGCTCGCCAACCAGATGAATTCGGGCACGGTGTGGGTGAACAAACATGCCGATCTCGCCCCCAACATTCCGTTCGGCGGTGCGGGGCAGTCCGGCCTCGGCTCCGAACTGGGTGAGGAAGGGCTGGCCGAATTCACCCAGGTACAGGTCATCAACGTCGCGCGCTGAGGGGCGCGCGCAAAGCGGGGAGAACGCCCATGCGCCTGCGCCAGGTTGCCTTTGTCGCTGAAAAGCTGGAGCCGGTGGTCGATGCGCTGGGCACCGTGTTCGGCCTCCGGGTCGCTTATCGCGATCCGGCGGTGGCGGTTTACGGTCTCGTCAACGCGGTCATGCCGGTGGGCGGCGAATTCCTGGAGGTGGTGCAGCCGGTCAGGGACGATGCCTCGGCGCTTCGTTACCTGCGCCGCCGTGGCGGCGATGCCGGCTATATGCTGATCTTTCAGGCGCCGGATGCGCTGGCCCAGCGTGCCCGCCTGGCCGCCGCCGGTGTGCGCCTGATCGCGGAGGTTCAGCGGCCGGAATACAGCTTCACCCATTTCCATCCCGGTGATTTCAACGGGGTGCTGACCTCCATCGATACGGAGGGGGGTGGCACCGGCTGGCTCAGCAACGATCGGCCTTGGCCACCGGCGGGGCGGGACTGGAAGGCGGCGTCCGCCCCGGCGGATGTGCTGGGCATTCTGGGCGCCACGGTTCAGACGAAGGCGCCTGAAAAGGCGGCGGCGCATTGGGCCGAAATGTTTCAGGCCCGGCAGGACGGCGCGCGCATCGTGACCGATCGCGGTTTTGTGGAATTCGTGCCCCCGCGCGATGCGGACGGTACGGGCGTTGTGGGGTTGGAGATCGCGGTGCGCGATTCCTCGGCACCTCTGGCGCGGGCCCGGGCCGCGGGCCTGCCGGTTGCGGGGGATGCGGTGACGATCTGCGGTGTTTCGCTTACTGTGCGCGAATCCGCCTGATCCTCCACCACAAAGCTTTGAGAACAATGCTGACACTTTACCATTGCATGAATGCGCGCTCATTCCGCCCACTGTGGACGCTGGAGGAGCTGGGTCTTTCTTACGATTTGAAGATACTGCCGTTTCCACCGCGGGTGTTCGCGAAGGAGTATAAGGACGTCAATCCGCTCGGCACCGTTCCCACCTTTCTCGATGGCGCGATGAAGATGACGGAATCCTCCGCCATCTGCCAGTACCTCGCAACACGATACGGTGGCGGTGCTCTCTCCGTCGCCGTGGACGATGCGGCCTATGGCGCCTGGCTCAACTGGCTTCATTTCGGCGAAGCAACGCTGACTTTCCCGCAAACGCTGGTGCTGCGTTACCGCCGGCTGGAGCCGGAGGAGCGGCGCCAGCCGCAAGTGGCGGATGATTATGCCAAATGGTTTCTCGGCCGCCTGGGTGCTGTGGAACGCGCGATTGGCGGGCAGGATTATCTTTGCGCGGGCCGTTTCACCGCGGCGGACATTTCTGTCGGCTATGCGCTGTTGCTCGCGACGTCATTAAAACTCGATGCCGAATTTCCGCCCGCGGTGCGTGCCTATTGGCAGCGGCTGCAGGCGCGCGATGGTTATCGCCGCGCGGTATTGGCACAGGAAAAGGCTGCTGCGGAACAGGGCCTGACGTCGCCGGTCTGAGGCCCGAACGGTTCAGCGCGCCAGAACCACGCTTGCCACCGCAATCAGGATGGCAAGCGTCGCGCAAACAAGCGCGAGCGTCGCCACCAGATTGGCGCGGGCCACGGCCTTGGCCGCGCTGTCCGCAACGGCGCGGGCGCGCTCGGCGGCTTCTGTTGCCTGGGCCGCGGCCGCGATGGTGCGTTTGCGTTCATCTGCGCTGACAAGGGCGGCCTGATATTCCAGCCATTGCCGGGCGTAATGTTGTTCATCGGGGTTGAAGTTCTGTGCCGCAAGCCGTTTGCGCACTTCCACTTCGCCCAGTTTGCCGAACAGGTTCCAGTAATTTTGCGGGTCCATGGCGTCAGGGGCCCTCAAGCATCATCGGCCAAGCCTAGCGCGGCAATCGTTTCGGCTTTCTAACGATGATCCTGAAACTTTGTTTAAACGGGCCGGCCGAAAAAGGGCATCATCCAGAATGGGGCGGGCCTTGTGCCCCCGGCTTTTTCGCTGCTGGAGTGCAATCGGGAAAGTGGGAACCGCCGGTGACGCTGCCGCTACCGGCTCCCGATAAATTGCGCGACAAAACAAAGAACTAGAACAAAATCGCAATTCCATTGAATCCGATTTTGTTCTAGCGATGGTGCTGGACGGGCGATTTCAGGAAGGATGACGGGATGCAGGATTTGTTGCCACTGGCGGAACGGGCGGGGGCGCGGCTGAAGGCGCGCGGGGAAACGATCGCGATAGCCGAATCCTCCTCCGGCGGGCTTCTGTCAGCGGCGCTTCTGGCGGTGCCGGGGGCCTCGGCCTATTTCGTCTCCGGCGCGGTGGTCTACACCGCCAAGGCGCGGGTGCAGTTGATGGGCCTGCCGCGGGAGGCGGTTACCGGCATGCGTTCGGCCAGCGAGCCTTATGCCCTCTTGCTGGCGCGCACGGCGCGGGAGCGGTTCGCCACCACATGGGGCCTGTCGGAAACCGGTGCGGCCGGGCCCACCGGCAATCCCTATGGCGATGCGCCGGGCCATAGCTGCCTTGCGCTCTCCGGCCCGGTGGAGCGTGCCATCACGCTCGAAACCGGTGTGCCGGACCGGCCGGCCAATATGCGGGCCTTTGCGAAGGCGGCGCTCGAATTGCTGCTGGCCGAACTCGGCTGATTACTTTGGTCCGCAGCCGGACTATTTCCCGGTTCGCGGAAATCTGTTTGCATGACGTGAGATCGGTGTTGGGGAGTGTGGGGATGATACGGGGTTTGGGGCGGCAGGCGCTGCGTCTGTTCGCGGTGGCGTTTGTTGCGGTGCTGGTGGCCGGTGTTGCCGCGGTGTCTCCCGCGGCGGCCACACCCGAAGGGGCTGCGGATTTCGTGCAGCGCCATGTCGATGAAGGCGTTGCTTTTCTCACCGATAAATCGCTCAGCCTGGACCAGCGCAAAGCGCGGGTTGCGACGCTTCTGTCCTCGGTGATGGATTTGCACCGGTTGGGGCTCTTCTGCCTTGGTGATGCCGCCAAGACGGCCAGCCCGGCTGAGATCGCCGCCTTCGATACCGCCTTCAAGAAATTCACTGTCGCGAAATACAGCGCCCAGCTTGGCGATTATGGCGGCCAGTCGCTGAAGGTGCGGGGCACCACCGAACGCGGCCCCGGCGATTATGTGGTGGCGGCCGACATCGTTGATCCGGGCGATGCGGGTGGCGGCCCGGCGGTCCAGGTTCTGTTCCGCGTGCTGCAAACGGATGAGAATTATGCCGTCGTCGATGCCAGTATCGAAGGCGTCTGGTTCGGCCTCGCGCAGCGGGACGATATTCGCGGCTTCCTGGCCCGTAACGGCAACGATGTCGGAAAGCTGATCGCCCGGCTTGACGCGATGACGGCGGATCTGACTGGCGCGAATGCCAGCGCCGCGAAGTAACGCGCTATAACTGGTAATCGGTGGCGGAAAGGGTGGCCCCCGGCGCCGGTTCGGCGTATCGGTCCGCCTGCAACGGCTTGAGGTCGAAGGCACCGAACAGCGCGGTGATATTCCGCCCGTCATCGGAAAGCGGCAGCACGACGACTTCCATTTCCATCTGTTCGCGCCCTTCGCGCGTGGGGCGTGCAGGCCCGGCGGCAACGGGTGCGCGTGCAACGGTACAATGGGTGAAAATGCGGTGCATGGCCTCGAAGAACGGCGCACCGCGCAATTGCGACAGGCGTGAACCGGCATAGCGCCGCCCCATAAAGCGCACGATGTTTTCGCCACCCAGCCGGAAATGAAAATCCATGCCGCCATCCAGCACATCGATGATGAAGACATTCGCCAGATGCTTGCGAAAATGCTGGGGCGTCAGATCGGTGCGCTTCGGCGCCGGCCGGTCGCCGGCCAGCGTCAGCCATGTCTGGTAGACGGTTTGAAGGTCTGTGCTGACCAGCTCGTCCGCCGTTTTCAGCGGCGCCGGCTTTGCTGAAGGGACAGGCATTTGCGGGCTCTGGTTGCCGGGAGCGATCATGGTTTCTAAAACATCCGTCCCTAAGCGGCGGTTAAGCGCGCGCTGTAACGCATCCAGCATAGCGTCCACATCCGGGATATATACCGGTTCGTGGGTAGGCCGGACAGCCGGCTTGCCCCGTGACGCCCGTCACGTCCGGCACTATCGTAAATCGCAAGGCCCCCCGGATCCGTGGAGAAGAGGGTGGTGAACACGGGGCCATGAGGGGAGAAATGCGTTCATGCTGACACGCAGGACAATAATGGCATTTGGCGCATCGGCGCTAGCCATGGCGCCGGGGGCGCTGGCCGCGGCCGCCGGGGTGAAGACGGGCGCGAAGGGCGGGGCCGCCGCCAAGCCCATCCCGGTGGTGGAAAGTCCGCGCGCGCTGCATCAGCGCCTGATCTGCCTCGACACCCATCTCGACACCCCGATCAATTTCGCCCGGCCGGGCTGGAATGTCATGCAGCGGCACAGTTTCGAGGCCGATCTCAGCCAGGTGGATTATCCGCGCATGGTCCAGGGCGGCCTCGATGGCGGCTTCTTCGCAATTTACACCCCGCAGGGGCCGCTGACCGATGAGGGTTATCAGGCCGCGCGCGATGCCGCCCTGCTGCGGGCTGTCGCCATTCGCGAAACCGTCGCCCGGCATGAGGATGCCTTTCAACTGGCTTTCAATGCCGATGACGCCGCCCGCATCGCGGCGTCCGGCAAACGCATCGTCTATCAGAGTATGGAAAACGCCTATCCCCTCGGCCATGACGTCACCCTGTTGCGCAGCTTTTATGCGCTGGGCGTGCGCATGGCGGGGCCGGTGCATTTCACCAACAACCAGCTCGCCGATTCCGCCACGGACCCGGGCGGCGGCACCTGGGGCGGGTTAAGCCCGATGGGGCGCGATTTCGTGGCACAGGCCAACCGGCTCGGCATCATCTGCGATGTTTCGCATTCATCCGATAATGTCTTCGATCAGATGATCGAATTGTCCAAGGCACCGATCATCGCGTCGCATTCCGGCTGCCGCGCGGTGCACAACCATCCGCGCAATCTCGATGATGCGCGCATCAAAAAACTGGCTGCCGCCGGCGGCAGTATTCAGGTCAATTCGCTCAGCAGCTATCTGATCGACACACCGCACAATCCAGAACGGGATGCGGCGATGGCCAAGGTCTACGAGAAATTGCGCAAGATCGGCAGCCAGACGCCGGAGAAAGCCTCTGCGCTGGTGACGGAAGCCGCAGGCGAAATCGCCGCCATCAAGCAGAAATATCCGGAACCACGCGCCGGTTTCGAGGATTTCATGGCCCATGTCATTCACGCGCTCGATCTGGTCGGTCCCGATCATGTCGGCATCGGGGCGGATTGGGATGGCGGTGGCGGCGTCACCGGGATGGAGGATTGCGCCAGCGTGTGGAAGATCACCGAACGGCTTGCCAGGCTCGGCTACAACGATATGGCGTTGGCAAAAATCTGGGGCGGCACGGCGTTGCGTCTGCTGAAGGCGGCGGATGATGTCCGGCTGGCAACCGCCGCTGCCGATGCAAACGCACCTTGAGCTTGCGGCGCATTCGGTGATGGCGGTCTGATCATGCCCGGTTCATTCGATGTTGTTGTAATCGGCGGCGGCCATAACGGTCTTGTCTGCGCCTTCTATCTGGCGCGCGCCGGGTTGAAGGTGTGTGTGCTGGAACGGCGCAGTGTCGTCGGCGGCGCTGCGGTGACGGAAGAATTTCATCCCGGCTTCCGCAACTCGGTGGCAAGTTACACGGTTTCCTTGCTGCATCCGAAGATCATCGCGGAGATGAATCTGTACGCACACGGGCTGACCATCGTGCCGCGCAAGGTGCAGAATTTTCTGCCGGTCAACGAACGGGATTATCTTGTGACCGGTGCCGGGCGCACAAAGGCGGAGATTGCAAAATTCTCAGCCCGCGATAGCGAACGCTACGATGGCTTTCAGGACCGGATTGCGGCGTGTGCCGATGTTTTGCGCGAGACGCTCCTTACCACGCCGCCCAATGTGACGGATGCCGGGCTTGCGGCGGCGCTGCCGCAAATGCTGCGCGCGGCGGGGCTTGGCCGCAAGCTGGCGCGGCTCGACATGGGCGCGCGGCGCGATCTTCTGATGCTGTTCGGCCGTTCAGCAGGTGACGTTCTGAACGACGAATTTGAAAGCGATCCGATCAAGGCGGTGCTGGGGTTCGATGCGGTGGTTGGCCATTACGCCAGCCCCTATGCGCCGGGCAGCGGTTATGTGCTTCTGCACCACGCCTTTGGCGAAGTGAACGGGGTCAAAGGCACCTGGGGCCATGCGCTGGGCGGCATGGGCGCTATCACACAGGCGATGGCAAAGGCCTGCACCGCACTCGGCGTTACCATCCATACTGCTTCGCCGGTGTGCGAGGTGGTGGTGGAGAAGGGTGTCGTGCGCGGTGTGGTGACGGAAGCGGGCGAGGTTTTTCGCGCGCGTGCGGTCGCCTCCAACCTCAATCCGAAACTGCTGTTCGGCACATTGGTCGATGGCGCGGTGCTGCCGCCCGATTTCCGCATGCGCATGGCACAATACAAAAACGGCTCCGGCACCTTCCGTATGAATGTCGCGCTGTCCGAGCTGCCGCGTTTTTCCTGCCTGCCGCAGGCGGGCGATCACATGACCGCGGGCATCATCATGGCACCCAGCCTCGCCTATATGGACCGCGCCTTTATGGATGCGCGGGTGTTCGGCTGGTCGCGCGAACCGATTGTCGAAATGCTGATTCCCTCCACATTGGATGACAGTCTCGCGCCACCCAGCCGCCATGTCGCCAGCCTGTTCTGTCAACATGTGGCACCGCGTCTGCCGGATGGCCGCCAATGGGCCGATCATCGTGAGGAAGTGGCTAGATTGATGATCGCGACGGTGGATCGTTTCGCACCGGGCTTCGCGCAATCGGTGCTGGGCTACAGCGCACTGACACCGGATGATCTGGAACAGACATTCGGTCTCGTGGGCGGGGATATTTTTCATGGCCGCCTCAGCCTGGAGCAATTGTTCTCGGCCCGGCCGGTGCTTGGCCATGGCGATTACCGCAGCCCTCTTTCCGGGCTCTATATGTGCGGTTCCGGCACCCATCCGGGTGGCGGCGTCACCGGTGCGCCGGGGCACAATGCGGCGCGTGAAATCCTGAAAGATGTGAAGCGCCGCCGCATTTGAATTACCTGTCGAGGCCCAATAAGGTTTTCGCACAATCAGCAGCGCAGTACGGGATAAAGCCATGAACGGTGCGGAAACTCTGGTGGCGACGCTAGCCGGCGCCGGTGTCGAAATCTGTTTCGCCAATCCCGGCACGTCGGAAATGCACTTCGTCTCTGCGCTCGATCGCGTTGACGGTATCCGCCCGGTGCTGACCCTGTTTGAAGGCGCTGCCACCGGCATGGCCGATGGTTATGGCCGCATGGCGGAAAAACCGGCCTGCACGCTGCTGCATCTGGGGCCGGGCTTCGGCAATGGCTGGGCCAATCTGCACAATGCACGCCGCGCCGCCACACCGTTGATCAACATCGTCGGCGATCACGCCACCTATCATGCACAATATGATGCGCCGCTCGCTTCCGATGTCGTGGGGCTTGCGCGCACCGTGTCGGGCTGGGTGCATTCTTCCACCTCGGCCAAAACCGTTGCGGCCGATGGCGCGCGGGCCGTGCGCGCCGCGCTGGAGCCGCCGGGCCAGATCGCAACGCTCATCCTGCCGGCCGATACCGCCTGGCTGGAGGCGGAAGGGCCGTCGCCCGCGCTGCCTGTGCCATCCCCCGCCGCGGTGTCCGATGCTGCGGTGGGCCGTGTCGCCGCTGCGCTGAAGGCGGGAAAGAAAACCGCGATCCTGATCCGCGGCGCGGCCTTGAAGGCGGCGGGGCTTCATGCCGCCGGGCGCATTGCGGCGAAAAGCGGTTGCCGTCTGTTATGCGATACCTTCGCGCCACGGCTGCAACGCGGCGCCGGGCGCGTGGCCGTGGAACGTATTCCCTATTTCGCCGAGCAGATCGTGGAATTCCTCAGTGGTCTGGAACAATTGATTCTGGTTGGTGCGAAACCGCCGGTGTCGTTCTTCGCCTATCCCGGCAAGCCGAGCTGGTGCACGCCGGAGACTTGCGAGATCCTCTATCTCGCCCAGCCGCATGAAGATGGCACCGCCGCGCTGAACGCGGTGGCGGAGGCGATCGGTGCGCCGTCCGCGCCCGCCCACGTCGCGGCCCTGAAGCGGCCCGATCTGCCGTCGGTGAAGTTCGATCAGTTCAGCATCGGCCAGGTGATTGCGCATTACCTGCCGGACAATGCGATCATCGCGGATGAAGCGGCAACCAACGGTGTTGGCACTGCGATTGCCACCGTAACCGCGCCGCCGCACGATCATCTGGCGCTGACCGGCGGTGCCATCGGGCAGGGCGTGCCGCTGGCCACCGGCGCTGCCTGTGCAGCCCCGGATCGCAAAGTGGTCTGCCTTCAGGGCGATGGCGGCGCGATGTACACGTTGCAGGCGCTGTGGACGCAGGCGCGTGAAAATCTGGATGTGGTGACGGTGATTTTCGCCAACCGTTCCTATGCCATTCTGAATGTCGAACTGGCGCGTGTCGGCGCCGGCAATCCGGGGCCGAAGGCACTTTCCATGCTCGACCTGCACAACCCGTCGCTGGATTGGGTGGCGCTGGCAAAGGGCATGGGGGTGGAAGCTTCGCGCGCCGAAACCATCGCCGATTTCAGCGCGCAATTCGCCTCCGCCATCAACGCGCGCGGCCCCCGCCTGATCGAAGCGGTTCTCTGATCGTTACCAGCGCCCCTGTTCGAGGAAGCGTTCGGCAATCGCGGCATGCATGGCGATACCATGCGCCATCGCATCTTCGTCCAGCATCATGCGGTTGGAATGACAGGCGTGCGCATGGCGGTGGTCAACACCTTCCGGCGCCACGCCCAGAAACACCATGCAGCCCGGCATCTTCTGCAGCACATAGGAGAAATCCTCCGCCCCCATCACGGGCGCGGGCATCGGCGCATAACCCTGCTTGCCGAACAGATCGTTCGCCACCTTGCGCGCAAACGCCACTGCATCGGCATTGTTCTCGGTCACCGGATACCCGAATTCATACTCCACGGTGGCGGAAAGCTCGTGCGCGGCGGCGATGTTCTCGGCCACGCGGCGGATGCCTTCATGCGCGCGGGCACGCGCCGTGGCGGAGAAGCTGCGCAAGGTGCCACTCATGCGCACATCTTCGGGGATCACATTGTCGGTCGTACCCGCCGTGATGGTGGTGACGGAAAGCACGATGGGATCGAAGGCATCGATCTTGCGTGTCACGAAGCTCTGCAGCGCCTGCACGATCTCACACGCCACCGGCACCGGATCGCGCGTGAAATGCGGCATTGAGGCGTGGCCGCCGCGCCCGGCAATGTGGATCATCACCCGGTCGGCCGCCGCCATCATCGGGCCGGGGCGGGCGGCAATCACGCCGCTCGGGATATTGGGCGAGATGTGAATGGCAAAGGCCGCCTGTGGCGCAGGGGCTGCATCCAGAAGCCCGTCCTCGATCATGAATTTCGCGCCGTGATGGCCTTCCTCGCCCGGCTGGAACATGAACTTCACATTGCCCTTCAACTGCTCGCGGCGGCGGTGCAGCAGATGCACCGCGCCCACCAGCATCGCGGTGTGGGAATCATGGCCACAGGCGTGCATCCGTCCCTCGACTTCGGATTTGAAGGGCAGGTCCGTATCCTCCGGCATCGGCAGCGCGTCCATATCCCCGCGCAGCAAAATGGTCGGGCCCTGCTGGCCGCCTTTCAGCGTGACCACCAGCCCGCTGGTCGATGGCCCCTGCGCTATGTCGAGGTCGAGACCGGACAGCGCCTCGCGCACCGCCTTGGTGGTTTCCGGCAGGTCGAGGCCAAGCTCCGGATGCTGGTGCAGCCGGCGGCGCAGGCCGACGGCCATCGGCATCAGGTCGCGGCAAGCCTCTGCCCAGTCCTTGTTCATCGCGATTGTCATGGCTATGGCCCTTTCCCCCGTTACGGCTAACACTTTAGCGCGTTCACCATGCCGATCCAGTTTCCACGCTGTCATCTGCCGGCCGTGGTAAGAGCCGGTTTCGGTACGGCCATCCGTCGGCTGTGAGAGGAGGGTGAGCGAATGCGCACGGGGGTCTTGCGCCTGTTGCTGAAGCCGCCTATCTACAATCGATGTATGTTTTATATGAAGAAGTACAAGAATAAATTGTTCTTTACCCGCAGCACTGCATCTCTTCCCGGAGTTCGCCCGTGACCGTTCCACAAGCCCGCATCTCACATCTGCGCCGGCTGGAAGCCGAATCCATCCACATCATGCGTGAAGTCGCGGCCGAATTTTCAAATCCGGTGATGCTCTATTCCATCGGCAAGGATTCGTCGGTGATGCTGCGTCTGGCGTTGAAGGCGTTCTATCCCTCGAAGCCGCCATTCCCGTTTCTGCATGTCGATACCACCTGGAAATTCCGGGAGATGATCCGCTTCCGGGATGAGACGGCAAAGCGCCTCGGCCTCAATCTTCTGGTTCACATCAATCAGGATGGGCTGAAGCGCGGTATCAATCCGTTCGACTCCGGCTCCTCGCTGCATACCCAGGTGATGAAGACGGAGTCGTTGAAGCAGGCGCTTGACAAATACAAATTCGATGCGGCCTTCGGCGGCGCCCGGCGCGATGAAGAGAAATCCCGCGCCAAGGAACGCATCTTCTCCTTCCGCAATGCGCAACATGCCTGGGACCCGAAGAACCAGCGTCCTGAACTCTGGCGCGTCTACAACACGCGCATCAACAAGGGTGAATCGATCCGGGTGTTTCCGCTCTCCAATTGGACCGAGCTCGACATCTGGCAATACATCATGATGGAGAGAATTCCCATCGTGCCGCTCTATTTCGCGGCTATGCGCCCGGTGGTGGAGCGCGATGGCACCCTGATCATGGTGGATGACGACCGGATGAAACTGCGCGATGGCGAACGGCCCGAACAGAGGCTGGTGCGCTTCCGCACCTTGGGCTGTTATCCGCTGACCGGCGCGATTGAATCGCCTGCCGCAACACTGGAAGAAATCGTGGCGGAGATGTTCACCGCGCGCACGTCGGAACGGCAGGGCCGCCTGATCGACAGCGATGAAAGCGCCTCCATGGAAAAGAAAAAGCGCGAGGGGTATTTCTGATGAGCGCGCCGCTAGCCGCCTATCTCGCCGAACAGGAAAACAAATCGCTGCTGCGCTTTCTCACCTGCGGCAGCGTGGATGATGGCAAATCGACCCTGATCGGCCGCCTGCTTTACGATTCGAAGCTGCTATTCGACGATCAGATGGCGGCGCTGCAAAAGGATTCGCGCAAATTCGGCACGGCGGGTGAGGATATCGATTTCGCCCTGCTGGTGGATGGGCTCGAAGCCGAACGCGAACAGGGCATCACTATCGATGTCGCCTATCGCTTCTTTGCGACCGACAAGCGCAAATTCATCGTCGCCGATACGCCAGGCCACGAGCAGTACACCCGCAACATGGCGACGGGTGCATCGAATTCCGATCTCGCCGTCATCCTGATCGATGCCCGCAAGGGTGTTCTGACGCAGACACGGCGTCACGCCTATATCGCCTCGCTGCTCGGCATCCGCCATGTCGTACTGGCGGTGAACAAGATCGATCTGGTCGAGTACGCGCAATCCGTGTTCGACGGCATTGTGGCCGACTTCACCAAATTTGCCGAAGCGCTCGGCTTCGCAACCCTGGTGCCGATTCCATTGTCGGCCCGCTATGGCGACAATGTGATCGCCAAAAGCGGCAACATGCCGTGGTATTCCGGTCCCTCGCTGCTTGACCATCTGGAAAGCGTGGATGTCGAAACCGCGCTGGCCGAACAGCCGTTCCGCCTGCCGGTGCAGTGGGTGAATCGGCCCAATCTCGATTTCCGCGGCTTTTCCGGCACCATTGTCGGCGGCCGCGTGCGTGCGGGCTCCCCCGTTGTGGTCGCGGGCTCCGGCCGGACCTCCACGGTGGAGCGTATCGTCACCATGGACGGCGATCTGGACGTGGCTGTGGCGGGCGAGGCCGTCACGGTGACGCTGGCCGACGAAATAGATATATCGCGCGGTGATATTCTGTGTGCACCGGAAACGCGGCCCGAAGTGTCGGACCAGTTTGCCGCCCATCTTTTGTGGATGGCGGAGGAAGACCTGCTGCCGGGGCGGCAATATCTCCTGAAGGTCGGCCCGCGCACCATTCCGGCGACGATCACCGCGCTGAAGCACAAGGTCGATGTCAACAATCTGGAGCGGCTGGCGGCCAAAACGCTCACCTTGAACGAGGTGGGTTATGTCAACCTTTCAGCGTCACATCCGATCGCCTTCGATTCTTATCGCGACAATCGCGATACCGGCGGTTTCATCCTGATCGACCGTTTCACCAACGGCACGGTGGCGGCCGGCATGGTCGATTTCGGCCTGCGCCGCGCCACCAATGTGCATTGGCAGGCGCTCGACGTGAACAAGGATGCCCGCGGCGGGCAGAAGGGGCAGAAGCCTGCGGTGTTGTGGTTCACCGGGCTGTCCGGCTCCGGCAAATCCACCATCGCCAATATTGTGGAGCGCAATCTGTTTGCGCAGGGCCGTCACACCTATCTGCTGGATGGCGACAATGTCCGCCACGGCCTTAACCGCGATCTCGGCTTCACCGATGCCGACCGGGTGGAAAACATCCGCCGCGTGGCCGAAACGGCAAAGCTGTTTGTCGATGCAGGCCTGATCGTGCTGGTCTCTTTCATCTCGCCTTTCCGCTCCGAACGGCGCATGGCGCGCGAGTTGCTGGATACGGGTGAGTTCATCGAGATTTTTGTCGATACGCCGATCGAGGTCTGCATGGGCCGCGATCCAAAAGGGCTCTATGAAAAAGCGAAGGCCGGCGCGATCAAAAATTTCACCGGCATCGACAGCCCTTATGAAGTTCCCGAAACCGCAGAGCTAACGCTGAAAACCGTGGAGGCCGCACCCGAAGATCTGGCCGGGCAGGTGCTTTCCTATCTGCGCGGAAAGGCATTGATTCCCTGATTCTGTCATGACTTCTGGAATGTTTCCGCGTCATTATGGAACAAAGTCTTTTCCGGAACGGCTGCTGTCTGTTGCCTTGGGGCAACAATGACGGACTAGCTTTGGCGCGTGATTGACAGACTCCGGGGCATCCCTTACAGGAAAAATATCCAAGCGTTAGGAGGACTTCTCTATGTTGCGGAAGTGGGCTTCGGTTATTGCGGCCGGTTCGATGCTGCTCAGCTCGACGGCGGTGTTCGCTGCGTCCGATACCGAACAAAGTGCATTGACTCCCGGCAACACGGCTGGGGTCCAGGAAGCGCAGGGCATGGATGTTGATGCCACGATGGCATTGGCAGCCGCCGCTGTGGTTGTTGCCGGTGTGGTTCTGGCGACGACAAGTTCGGGCAATGGTGGCAACACCACGTCGACGACGGCGACTGGCCCGCTCTAGGCACAGCATTCACCGGTTTTGAAAAGGGCGCGCTCCACAACAGGGGTGCGCCTTTTTTGTGTGCGTACGGTTTGTGTGCGTATGGCTTGTTTGCGTATGCCGCTCAGCCGTTTCTGACCGCGCTCGCCGGCGGGCGCAGAATTTCGGTTTCGATGGCTTCCAGCTTGGGATGAATGTGCTGGATGGATTTCCACACCAGGCCGCTTTCCCCCACCCAGTAACGGTTGGTGAAATCCCAATCGAATGTTCCGGCGCTGCAATTCTCGTCAATGCGTCTGACCGCAATCGTCTTGCCCAGAATTGTGACACGGTCCGCGACGGGGGCCGCGGCCGTGCAGACGACACGCACGGAATAGGCGTTCAGATCGGCAAAATCGTACAGCAGCGTTTGGTGCACGCCCGGATCGCCTGCCGGTTTCCCGGCCAGCGCAGTCGTGCCCGCAACGCCGGAGAGGTTGAAGGCGAGCCCGCTTGAGCGGGTGATACGCCCGTCGCGGGTTTCAAGCGCAATCGCCTTGCCCGCCGTCCACAGCCGCATATCGGGTGAATCGATCACCTGTACGATCAGCACCTGTGCGCCGCCGCCGATACGCACGCCCATGGAAGCGTAGGGAACCGCGGCCGCCTGTTGCAGCGATACCGTGGCGGGCCCGTCGCTGCTGAAAGTCTGCCGTGCGGCGCGATAAACCTGACCCCAGTCCGAATGTTCGGAACTGCAGCCGGAAAGCATCGCCAGCGCGGCCAGCGCCGCCAATGTGTTACGGATTGGCAATATCATCCAGATGCCGGGCAAAGGCGCCATAACTGGTGCTGCGGGTTTCATCATAAAGGGAATCATCGCCCACCAGTCGTTGCCCGCCGTCGCGCTGTATGGGCCGCATCAACAGACTATAGGAGGACTGGGAGTGGAAGGGGAGCGCCCATTCCAGCGGAATGCGCACCACAATGCCTTTGTCGAAACTGCCTTCGCCGAATTTCGAGAACGGCACATTGGTGAAGGTGGCAAAGGCGCCGATCTCCACACCGCTCTCGAAGCGGCGCGTCACTTCCAGCGTGGCGCCGTAATCGCCCGCCAGATAGCGCCCGGCATGGACGTTGAAGTTCAGGCCGTACCACGGCGATTCGTAATACAGCGTCACATGCCCGGTCAGCACGTTGTAGTTCTGGAAACCGAACAGGCGGTTGAAGTCGCGCTGCCACACTTGATAGAGGTCGGCACCGATCACCACCCGTGAATTCTTCGGCCGCCACACCACCTGAACGCCGCCGCCGCCGAACATGTCTTCCAGATAACCTGCCGAGATTTGCGCAAACACATCCGGCGAAAGCCGCGTGCGATAGGAGGCGGTCAGGTTTGCAATCCCGTCCAGCCCTTTCTTGTAATATTTCTGCACATCGCTGCGCACATGCGGAAGCTCGCTGTTGCTCTCGCGGCGGAAGGTGAAGTTGTTGAAAATGTTCGCGTCCAGTGTGGCCGACAGGGTCAGGCCCGGATAAAGATCGATCGTGCTGTTGACCGCCACCAGCATTTGCACCTGCAACGGCAATTCGGGATCGAAGGCGCTCTGCCGTGTCGCGGGCGAAATCGACCACGACAACCGCGGATAATTGTTGCCGATATTGGCGTCGAGCATCGGATTGTCGGCCGGCGCCGGCTTGATGGTCAGCGCATCGCCCATTTCGGCCGTGCCGCCATTGGCCAGCAGAACGCGTTCCAGCGTGCTGCGCAAAATCTGGGTCTGGCGTACCGGCACGCCGTGAATCACCGAAACCAGATGGAAAATTTCCACATCGGGCGGGGCCGCCGCCATCAGAATGCGCGCCAGCCGCCCCACCGCCTCGGTCTCCAGATAATAGTGGGTGTTGGTGAAATAGACCCAGATCTCGCTCCGCTCGAGGCCCACGGCATCGATATGGATCACCTGTTCCGCCGCAGCGGTACGGATGCGCGCCTCCACGGCTGCGGCGCTGACCGGGCCGCTTGCAGCATCGCGTGCCTCGGCCGCCGTGTCGAACAGGCCGGCGATGCGCCCACCGCTGTAGAAGACCGCGCTCTGCGGCAGCGCGGGCGGCAGATCGCACACCGCCACCGCCCCGTCGTCGGAATTGAGATTGGTCAGCGCGACCGAACGCAGGCCCAGATGTGTCTGTGCCGAAAGCCGCGCATAGCGGGCACAGCGTTGCGCCGTCGCCTTGCCGGCACTGACATTGATCACCAGTGTGCGGCCGTCGATTTCATAATCCGCGATTTCATCGCCGTTGTCGGTCAGAAGATTTGCCAGCGATGCCGCGCTCCAGGCGCTGCTTTTCGCCGGACCGGGCAGGGTTTCCAGCAGATTGCGGTTCTGCAGGCGCACGATGGCGTGCTGCTGCTGTTCCAGGGTGCGTTCGCGCACCGGGGGCGGCTGGGCGCCCAGCTTGGCACCACTCAGCGCCTTGGTCGGATCGGCATCGACCGTCAGGCTGATGCCGTAGGTCGTTCCATAGAGCCAGCCTGCGCCCAGCGTAATGTGCTCGATCGGCCGCCACGACAGCCCGACATTCACCGGCATCCGCCGTTTCATCAGGCCGTAGAAATTTTCCTCCTCATAGCGGTCGCTGCTGTATTCGACCAGAAAATCCAGATTGTGCACCGGCGTATGCCAGATCAGGCCGCCGAACAGGCCCACCTTGCGGCCGTGGAAAAGCTCGCCGGTGTTGAACTCCCCGGTGTTGATTACATGCTTGCGGGTTTTGAAAGAGGACAGCACCAGCCCGATCGGATTGTCGAACGCGCCGATGGAGCCGAGCCGCCCCCAGCCGATGCCCAGCGTGGCATCGAAATCGCGCCCGATCCGTTTGCTCGTAACCAGATATTCCGCACCATAGATGCCGGTGCCGACCAGATCGCGCACACCGACGGAGATTTCCGGCCAGTCCACCGTCTCCTGAAACAGCCTGAGCCTCAGGCCGAAACTGCGGTCGTAGTAGTTCTGGTTGAACAGGCCGGAGAGGTGGCTGTAACGGAAGGCGGTGGAAAGCCAGGGCAAAGCCTGAAAACTGAAACCATAGCGCTGTGTGTTCTCAAGGGCGGAGATCGAAACACTGATCTCCCCGTCCGGCGCCATGCGCGCACTTGGCATGTCGATGAGGCCGGCTTCGCCATAGAGGTTGCGCGGCAGGAAGGGCCCTTCCAGCGAGGGCCCGGCCGCGTGCGCCGGCGCCGCCAGCACAAGGACCGGCGCCGCCAGCACGAAGACCAGCGCCGCCAGCATGAGGACCGGCGCTGCCATCGCGAGCACCGCGCCGGCAAGACCCGCAAGCGCCGCCGCGATCCGGCGCCTCGCGGCGGGACGGCGAATTCTCGCTCCGCAGCAATCCTCCTCGGTGACCAAAACAGCTATCTCGCTCGCGGCCGTTTTCTATGGCTTGGGCGTGCCCGGATGGCAAGCCGCGCGGGCGGTTTGGGGCCGCCGATCCACATGAACCGGCGCCCGGAAGACCTTATTTCGCAGGCCCGGCCGTGGCCCGGCCCACGCTGACATAGGTGAAGCCGGCTTCCGCCATTAATCCCGGCCGGTAGATGTTGCGCAGGTCGATCATCAGCGGCGTTTTCAGCAGCGATTTGACGCGGGGCAGGTCCAGCGCACGAAATTCATTCCATTCGGTCAGGATCACCACGCCATCGGCGCCATCCAGCGCTTCATAGGTGTCGGTGCAGAGGTCGAGCGAAAGCGATTTTGCCGCTTCCCTGGCGCCCTCGGGATCATAGGCGCGGATGCGCGCCCCGGCTTGTTGCAGATAGGGGACGATCACAAGGCTCGGTGCATCGCGCATATCGTCGGTATTGGGTTTGAAGGTCAGGCCCAGAATCGCGATGGTCTTGCCCTTCACCCCGCCAAAGGCGCGTTCGATCTTTTCCGCCATCTCGCGTTTGCGGGCGTCGTTCACCGCCACGACCGCTTCCACGATCCGTGCCGGCGCGCCCGCATCCTGCGAGGTTTTGAGCAGCGCCAGCGTATCCTTCGGAAAGCACGATCCGCCGAAGCCGGGGCCCGCATGCAGGAATTTGTTGCCGATGCGCCCGTCCAGCCCGATGCCGCGCGCCACATCCTGCACGTCACCGCCCAGTTTCTCGCACAGATTGGCCATCTCGTTGATGAAGGTGATCTTGGTGGCAAGAAAGGCGTTGGCCGCGTATTTGATCAGTTCCGAACTTTCGCGCGTGGTGAAGATGATCGGTGTCTCATTCAGATAAAGCGGGCGATAGATTTCGCGCATCACATTGCGCGCGCGTTCGCCATCGCAGCCGCAGACCACGCGATCAGGCCTGCGGAAATCCTCGATCGCAGACCCCTCGCGCAGAAATTCCGGGTTGGAGGCGACATCGAAATCGCCATTGGGGCAGACTTCGCGCACGATCTGTTCCACCTTGCGGCTGGTGCCGACCGGCACGGTCGATTTGGTGACGATCACCGCGTAACGGTCGATCAGTTCCGCCACTTCTTTCGCCGCTGCAAAGACATATTGCAGGTCGGCATGGCCATCGCCGCGGCGGCTTGGCGTGCCCACGGCGATGAACACCGCGTCCGCCCCCGGCACGGCCTTCTTCAGGTCATTGGTGAAGGAGAGCCGCCCCGCCTTCACATTGGCGGCCACCACCTCGTCAAGACCCGGCTCGAAAATCGGGATCACGCCTTTTTCCAGCGCGTCGATCTTGGCCTGATCCTTGTCCACGCAGATCACATCGTGACCGAATTCCGACAGGCAGGCGCCTGAAACGAGCCCGACATACCCGGTTCCGATCATGGCAATCCGCATCTGGAAGTCCTCTTAAAGTGCAAATCCGCTCTTGCTCTGGGGCCGGCGCTGTTTCGCCCGGAATCCGCGGTCCCTGCAAGGGTTGATCCCCTACATCCTTAATCCGCCGATTAACACGGAAAATCGGGCACTCTCGTGACGATTGGCACCCGTCACCGGTGCTTAAAGATTAATGGTTTTCAGCATGGCCCTGAGCGAGGGCGCGATGTCCGGCCGCGACAGGCCGACCGCGATATTGGCCTGCAGAAAACCTTCCTTGCTGCCGCAGTCATAGCGGGTGCAATTGGTCTTCACCGCGTGGAACGGCACCTGGCCGATCAGCTTGGCCATGGAATCGGTCAACTGGATTTCACCGCCGGCGCCTTTTTCCTTGCGGTCCAGTTCAATGAACACCTGTGGGTCGAGGATGTAACGGCCGATCACCGTCAGCCGCGATGGCGCCACGGCGGGGTCGGGTTTTTCCACCACGCCTTTTACCTCCACCGCGTTGCCCTTTTCGGCACCCGGCGCGATCACACCGTAACGCTTCACTTCTTCCAGCGGTTTTTCTTCCGCCGCCACCACCACGCCGCCACCGACGCGATTGTAAACCTCGATCATCTGCTTCAGGGCACCGGGCGTGCCCACCATCAGATCGTCGGGCAGAAGTACCGCGAACGGTTCATCGCCCACGAAATGGCGGGCGCACCACACCGCATGGCCGAGGCCCAGCGGGCTCTGCTGCCGGGTGAAGCTGACCGAACCGGTGACCGGAAGGTCTTCCAACAGGCCGTTCAGTTCCGCCGTGCGGCCGCGGGCGCGCAACAGGGCTTCCAGCTCATAAGCATGGTCGAAATGGTCTTCGATCACATGCTTCCCGCGGCCGGTAACGAAGATGAATTGTTCAATGCCGGCTTCCATCGCCTCTTCAACCGCGTACTGGACCACTGGCTTGTCCACCACGGTCAGCATTTCCTTCGGCACCGCCTTGGTGGCGGGAAGAAAGCGCGTGCCCATGCCGGCAACCGGCAGGACGGCTTTACGAACGGGCTTGGGCTGAGACATGAGGTTTGCCGGATACGGGATTGCGTGGAGGCGGGGTTGAAAGCGCGCCTTTCATGGCATACTGCGCGGGCGATCTCCAGCGCTTCAAAGGTTTGGCCACAAAATGAACATCTTTCTCACCGGCGGCGCGGGCTTCATCGGTTTTCACACGGCCATGGCGCTTCTGGGCCGCGGCCATCGCATCACCGCGGTGGATGAGGTTAACGCCTATTACGATCCGCGTCTCAAGGAAGCACGTCTGGCCGAACTGCAAAAAAATCCCGGCTTCCGTTTCGTCCGCACCGATATTGCGGCGCCCGGTGCGCTGGCCGCCGCTGCGGGCGGGGAACGCTATGATCTGATCCTGCATCTCGCCGCCCAGGCCGGTGTGCGTTATGCGCTGAAAGATCCGGCCGCCTACACACGGTCCAATCTCGTCGGCCATCACAATGTGCTCGAATTCGCGCGCACCCATCCGGGGCTTGCTCATCTCGTCTATGCCTCGTCCAGTTCTGTTTACGGCAACGATACGGTGGCGCCGTTCTCTGAAAACGCGCGGGCCGACAAGCCGGTTTCCTATTACGGGGCGACCAAGCGTGCGGGCGAACTTCTGTCCTATTCCTATGCCGGGCTTTACGGCCTGAAACAGACGGGCCTGCGCTTTTTTACCGTTTACGGTCCCTTCGGCCGCCCGGATATGGCGTATTGGAGTTTCACCGACCTGATCTTGAAGGGGCAGCCGATTCCCGTCTTCGGCGGCGGCAAATTGCGGCGCGATTTCACCTATATTGACGATATCGTGGCGGCATTGGTGCGCATCGTCGAAACGCCCTATCCGCAGGCCGATGACGTGCCGCACCGCGTCTACAATCTCGGCAACAGCCACCCGGAAGATGTGCTGGGCCTGATCGCCACCATCGAACAGGCAACCGGCAAAAAGGCCATCATCAACCACACCGAAGGCCCTGCGGGCGATGTGCGCGAAACCTATGCGGATATAGCGCGTGCCGCGGCCGATTTCGGCTTTGCCCCGCATGTGCCGCTGAGCGAGGGCATTCCCCGGTTTGTCGAATGGTTCCGGCAGTATCATAATCTCCCCTGATCACCGGCCTGGGGGCATGGTTTGCGGGGCCACTTCTATCTTGCCGCGGTTTTGTCGCTGGGGCTTGCCGCAAGCACCGCCAGTGCTGCGGCGCCGACACCGCAAATGGTGGCGGATGCGCTTTCCGCCGGAAACGATCCTTATACGGAGCAATTGGCAAATACGCTGCTGGTGGGTGAAAGTCTTTCGCAGGTTGATCGTGCCCATGTGCTGATGGCGCGCGGGCTGGCGCGTGCCCATCTTGGCCGCCCCGCCGCAGCACTCGCCGATTTCTCCGCCGCCATGGCGCTCGGCAGTTTGACGCGCGCCGAAACCATCCGCGCTTTGTTCGACCGCGGTGTGGTGCTGGATGAGCTTGGCCGCACCGAAGACGCCATCGCCAGTTACGATGCCGCGATCGCGCAGGCGCCGGACTTCGCCGCCGCTCTCAACAACCGCGCCAATGCCTGGCGCAGGCTGGGCCGGTTCGATCTCGCGGCGCGCGATTACACCGCTTCGCTCGACGCCGGCAATCCGCAGCCGGAATATCCGCTCACAGGTCTCGCGCAGATTTCCGTGGCGACGGGCAACAACGATGCCGCAAAGGCCTTCTATCGCCAGGCGCTGTCGGTCAATCCGCAATATGAGGCGGCGGCGCATGGCCTTGCCGCGCTGGAAGGCGCGCCGCATCTGCGCCAGCCGAAGCCGCAATCACCTCCGCCCGAACCAGCCCTGCCGTTACCCGAAGCAGCGGCGCCGGCCGTGGCGGCCTCCGGCGGCGGCACCATCCAGATCGGCGCCTTTGCCGATGCGGCCGGGGCCGAGGCTGCCTGGCATCGCATTGCGCGCGCCACAGCACCTTTGCTCTCGGGCCTCAGCCCCGCCATCACCCCGGTCGATCTGCCGGATCGCGGGCGTCTCTATCGCTTGCGGGCCGGGCCGGTGCCTGCGGGCGCCTGCCAGCGGGTGCGTGCGGCGGGTTTCGGCTGTTTTCCGGTCACACAGCACCCCTGACAAGCGCGGCCCTGATCCGCATTGCCGCCCCGGTTCAAACCTGATTTTCTGGCCCCAGAACCATCCTGAAGGACAGAAAAAAATGACAGGGATTACCGCTTACGGGGCTTACATTCCGCTGCGCCGGTTGCAGCGCAAGGCGATTGCCGCCGCCAATGCCTGGTTCGCGCCGGGCGCGCGCGGGGTTGGCGAACGCGCGATGGCCAATTGGGATGAAGACGCGATCACCATGGCGGTGGAAGCGGGGCGGGACTGCCTTCCGGCCACCGACGCGCTGAAAGACCGGGCCCATGTCGATGCGATCTTCTTTGCCTCCACCAGCGCGCCCTTTCAGGACCGGCAGAATGCCGGCATTGCGGCCGCCGCTCTGAATCTGCCTGAAACCATCACCAGCGCCGATGTCACCGGTTCGCAACGCGCCGGCCTCTCGGCCCTCTTTGCCGGGCTCGATGCGGTGGCGTCCGGCCGGGCCAGGGCGCCGATCGTGGTGGTGGGGGAAAAGCGCAAGGCCCGCGCCGCCTCCGCACAGGAAATGCAGTATGGCGATGCAGGCGCCGCACTCGCGCTCGGCAAGGACAAGGTGATCGCGAAGTTGATCGGCAGTCATTCGGTCACGCTCGATTTCGTCGATCATTTCCGTGGCGAGAATGAAGAATTCGACTATGGCTGGGAAGAACGCTGGATCCGCGATGAGGGCTACACCAAGATCGTGCCTGCCGCGCTGAAGGCGCTGTTTGAAAAAACCGGTGTCGCCGCGTCCGACATTGCGCATTTCATCCTGCCGTGCCCGTTTGCGAAGCTCGATCAGACCATCGCCAAGAAAAGCGGCATCGATCCGGCGAAAACGCGCGACAATCTTGCGGCCACAGTGGGCGATTCCGGCGCCGCGCATGCGCTTCTGATGCTGGTGCACACGCTGGAACAGGCCAAGCCGGGCGAAAAGATTTTGGTCGCCCAGTTCGGTCAGGGCTGCGATGCCGCGATTTTCGAGGTGACGAAGGACATCGCCGAACTGTCAAAGCGCAATGGCGTCACCGGCGCGCTCGCCCGCCGCAGGGAAGAAACCAATTATCTGCGCTACCTCGCTTTCAACGGCCTGATCGAACTCGAAAAAGGCATGCGGGCGGAGGTGGACAAGAAAACTGCGCTGACCGTGCAATATCGCAAGCGCGATATGCTGATGGGCCTTGTCGGCGGCAAATGCCGGGTCTGCGGCACGGCGCAATTCCCGCGCACGCGCATCTGCGTCAATCCCAATTGCCAGGAAGTGGATTCGCAGGACCCCTACGGTTTTGCCGATCAACCGGCCAGTGTGCTGTCATGGTCGGCGGACTTCCTGACCTATTCGATGGACCCGCCCAGCCATTACGGCATGGTCACCTTTGCCGAAGGCGGCCGCTTCCTGTCGGATATCACCGATGTCGAACAGGGGCAGGTCGATTCCGGCATGAAGGTGCGCATGGCCTTCCGCATCAAGGATTTCGATCCGAAACGCGGTTTCGTGCGCTATTTCTGGAAGGCTGTTCCGGCCTAACCAAATATCGGGAGACGCGGCCATGGCTTACGTTGAAAATCGCATCGTGCACGATGCCGATTCCCATCTGATGGAACTGGCGGACTGTCTGGATGATTTTCTCGATCCGAAATTCCGCGCCGCTTACGACGCATTGCCAAAGCTGAAGGCGTGGCCGCGCGATGGGCAATGGGCGAAAGAGGCCCGGGCCCAGCACGCCGATCCCGTCTTCCGCGCCGGCAATGTGACGGAGCTGATGCTGCGCAAGAATTACGCGGCGCTGGGCAGCTTCCGGCGCGAGGATCGGCCAAAGGCGCTCGACAATCTGGGCTTTGCCAGCCAGTTGATCTTCACCACCTGGAGCCTCGGCAATTTCGATCTCGATGAATCCGGTAATCTCGATCTCTGCTACGCGGTGGCGGAAGCGCACAACCGGATGATGACGTGGTTCTGTTCGGTGGACCCGCGTCTGCTTGCCACCTGTTATGTGCCGCTGGCCGATTTCGATCGCGCTCGCGAAACGGCGCGCAACGCCATCGCACTGGGCGCCAAGGCGCTTCTCATTCCGTCACGCTGCCCCAAGGGGCATTCGCCCAGCCATATTGCCTTCGATCCGGTCTGGGCGATGGCGGAGGAAGCAGGCCTGCCGATTGTCTTTCATGTCGGCGGCGAAGAGAAAATGCGCCCCGATTATTTTGAGAACGGCGGCCCGCGGGTGAAGGATTTTCATGGCGGGGAGGAGAATTTCACCGCCCTCAGTTTCATGACCATTCCGCATTCGGTGATGCAAACATTGGCGGCGCTGATTTTCGATGGTGTGTTCGACCGTTTTCCGAAACTGAAATTCGGTGCCATCGAACTCGGCGCCTCCTGGCTGCCAAGCTGGATGCGTTATCTCGATGCCGGGCACAGCGCCTTTTTCCGGCATGAGGAACGGCTGCAGAAACTGTCCATGAAGCCCAGCGATCTGGTCCGCCGCCAGTTGCGCGTGACACCTTACCCGCATGAAGATGTGGGCTGGATCATTGCCAATGCGGGGGAGGAGGTCTGCCTGTTCTCGTCGGACTATCCCCATGTCGAAGGCGGCCGCAATCCGCTCAAGCGATTCGACGATTCGCTGACGGGCCTCAGCGCCTCCGCCATCGAACGGTTCTATTGCAGCAATTTCATCGACCTGATGGGAAATGGTCTGGCGCCCGAACTGCGCCGTCCCGCTCATCTGGTTGCCGCCTGAAACAGAAGGAATGAGAAGCCCGCCGGTTTTCCCGGCGGGCCCATCTGTTCGGATTTAGCGTGTGCCCATCTGCTCATGCGGATTGGGAACATAGGCCAGATGAATGGCGCCGATCCCGGCGGCCACGTTCAGGCCCGTATTGCCTTCGATCGAAAGCGGTTGCAGCGTGATCGACTTGTCGAAACCGCCGATCAGCGCGTTGGCGGAGGCGCCGACCCCGACGGATGCACCGGCGGTCACACCGGCATAATCGCCTTCCAGCGCACCCGGCTTGACGTCGGAGGTTGGCGCGATCACGGCCCAGATCAGCACACCGCCCTGGGTGTAGCCAATGTCAACGCCGTATTTGTTGATCGTGCCGGCATAATGCTCGCCATGGCGCTTGTTGGGCCGGAAGTTGCAGCGCAAATCTTTGGATGATCCGAATACGAATCCCCATCCGCTGGCGACGTTACAGGTCAGGGTTCCGATCTTCACGCCGCTTTCGGCCGCCTGGGCCGGAAGGGCGGCGGACGCTGCGGCCAGGCCAGCGGCCACGGCAACCAACAGGGGTTTTTTCATCGAAATTTCTCCTTTATTTTAAAGGGATTGGCCATGCGGGGCAGAGGATCGGCGGGCCCCCCGCAAGGCAGGAACCGCCTCCGATAAAAACGCAGGCACCGGTCCGGCCGTTCCCACCGTGAAACCCGGCCTGTCCGTCCCTATATGATGGGTATGGAATCTCTTCCTTTTCCGGCCGTGCCCGTCCTGCCATGTGAGGGAGAGGGGAGGTGGAATTTCCGCAAAACAACTTCAGGGTTGTTCGCGTGGGATATCAAAGCCTTGGATGGGAATTTGCCGCGCCGGACGGCGCGCTTTACATGCGGCCCGTCCCGCCGCTTAATGGTTCCAGCCAGTAAGGAGAAACGAAATGGCCTCAGGCATCAGGGATAAAGTTGCAATATTGGGCATGGGTTGCTCGAAATTCGGCGAACGCTGGGAATCCGGCGCCGAAGAATTGATGGTCGAGGCCTATCTCGAAGCGATGCAGGATGCGGGCGTCGAAACCAACCAGATTCAAGCCGCCTGGTTTTCCACCGCGATGGATGAAGTGAATGTCGGCAAGGGCGGCACCCCGCTTTCGGTCGCGTTGCGCCTTCCCAACATTCCGGTGACGCATGTGGAGAATTTCTGCGCCAGCGGATCGGAAGCGTTCCGCGGTGCGGTTTATGCGGTTGCCGCCGGTGCGTGTGACATCGCGTTGGCGCTCGGCGTCGAAAAACTGAAAGACACCGGCTATGGCGGCCTGCCGCAACGCGAGCAGGGCACGCTCAATCCGTTGTGGAGCGCGAACGGCTCCGCCCCCGGCAATTTCGCGCAGCTTGCGTCGGCCTATCGCGCCAAGCATGGCGTCTCGAAAGATGATCTGAAGCACGCCATCGCCCATGTCTCGGTCAAGAGCCATGCCAATGGCGCCAAGAACCCGAAGGCCCATCTGCAGAAGGTTGTCACCGAAGAACAGGTGCTGAAGGCACCGATGATTGCCGAACCGCTGGGCCTGTTCGATTGCTGCGGTGTGTCGGATGGCGCGGCCTGCGCCATTGTCACGACGCCGGAAATCGCGAAAAGCCTCGGCAAGAAGGACATCATCACGGTCAAGGCGTTGCAGCTTGCGCTGTCGAACGGCCTCGAAAGCCAGCACAATTCGTGGGACGGCTCCTACTTCCACACCGCACGCATCGCCTCGAAGCGCGCGTATGAGGAAGCGGGCATCAGGGACCCGCGCAACGAAGTCTCGATGATGGAAGTGCATGACTGCTTCTCGATCACCGAACTCGTCACCATGGAAGATCTGCACATCTCGAAAGAAGGCGAAGCGTGGAAGGATGTGATGAACGGCTTCTACGATGCCGATGGTCAGGTGCCGTGCCAGATCGACGGCGGGCTGAAATGCTTCGGCCATCCGATCGGGGCGAGCGGTCTGCGCATGCTGTACGAAATGTATCTGCAGCTTCTTGGCCGCGCCGGCAGCCGCCAGCTTTCCGATCCGAAGATCGGCCTGACGCACAATCTCGGCGGTTCGCCAATGATGAATGTGTGCTCGGTCGCCATCATCGGCGCGCAGGGCGCGTAAAAAACGGCAACAGAGTATAAAAAAGGCCCGGCACATGGCCGGGCCTTTTTGTTTGTCTATTTCAGTCCTGAATATTTCGGCTGGTCGATCGCCACCTTGTCGCGTGTGGTCCGTTCCAGATGATCGGCCAGGCCCGGCGTTTCCAGCGTGATGTCGCCGCTGCGGATGCGCCGGCACAATTCGCGGTTCAGTTCGTCCAGCGTGCCGTCGCGGCCAAGCAGTGCGATCAGCCGCTGTGTCTCTTCGCCTTGCGCCTTCGGGCCCTGTTCCAGTTCGCGCACCACGATGCCAAGCGCATTGGCCGCCACGCGGGCGTGAAAGGCGGTATGGCCTTTCAGTTCGGGCATCGCACGCTCCTCGATGAAGGCGCGTACCGCCGCCACCAGTTCCAGCATGGAGGGTTGATCCATCATGGTCAGATTTCTCCCCGGATGATCAGGTTGACGAGGTCGATCTCGGTCTCCGAAGATCGCCGCCCGATGGCCGCGCGCTCAACCGATCCGTCCATGCGGAAACCCTGATACATGCCCATGCACATCACGCCCCATTTCAGCGAGCCGTAAACGATCCAGGTGCGTACATCGTCGATGGCGAGCTTCGCACCGCCCGCCGCCTCATAACCGGCCAACAGGTCTTTCAGGTCGCCGAAGCCGCCGACCACCTTGTCCCGCTGCCCGAAGCGCCAGGAATTGGTGCAGATCCAGCCGATGTCTTCCAGCGGGTCGCCGATATGCACCAGTTCCCAATCCAGCGCCGCTTCCACGCCTTCGGGTGAAATCAGAATGTTGCCGTGGCGGAAATCGCCATGCACCAGCGTGCGCTGGCGCGATGCGGCCAGCCGTGGCTCCAGCCATTTGAACGCCAGCTCGAACATCGGGTGCGGATAATCGTAGGAATCATAGCGGTCGCGGTATTGGCGAAGCTGGGCGGCACCATCCACCACCGGCAAATGGTCTTTCAGGGATGCCACATCCACCTGATGGATGCGGGCGAGAACTTCACCGCATTGCCGGGCGAGATCAGTGCGCACGGCATCGAACTCCGCGTCGCGCAGGATTTTGCGGGCAATGGTTTCGCCCACCATGCGCTGCATGACATAGCCTTCGCCGACGCCATCTTCCGGCTTCAGCACGTAATGCACCCTGGGCGCCTTGACGCCCGTCTTGCGTGCGGCCTCGATCGCCAGTGCTTCGGTGGCCAGTGCCACCGCGGCAGAGCCTTCGCCGATCACCCGCGGCGCCCCGCCCGGGCTGCGGCGCAGGATCAGCGGCAGGCGTTCGCCGTTTACAATGGCATCGAACGCCCAGGTTTCCTGGCTGGCGCCACCGGAAAGCCGGTTCAGCTTCTCCAGCGTGGAAAGCCCGGATAGCGCCTTTTCCAGCGCGTTTTTCAGATTACCGGCAAAATCAGGTGTCATGTCTCTCCCTATCCACTCCGCAAATAGCGCACGGCTTCGTCCCGCTCAAACAGATAAAGCAGAACGCGCAGGGCCTCGCCCCGCGGCGATTTCAACTCCGGGTCCTTTTCCAGAATCATTCTGGCATCGTCGCGCGCCGCCGCCAGCAATTCACCATGCACCGCCAGATCGGCGATACGAAATGTTGGCTGCCCGCTTTGCCGCACGCCCAGAAGTTCGCCCGCGCCCCGCAGCCGCAAATCCTCTTCGGCGATGACGAAGCCGTCATCGGTTTCGCGCAGGATTTTCAGCCGCGCTTTGGCGGTTTCTCCCAGCGGCCCCTGATACAGCAGAAGGCAGCTCGATTTCTCGGCCCCCCGGCCGACGCGCCCGCGTAGCTGGTGCAGTTGCGCCAGGCCGAAGCGTTCGGCGTGTTCGATCACCATGATGGTGGCTTCCGGCACATCGACACCAACTTCGATCACGGTGGTGGCAACCAGAATCTGTGTCCGGCCCGCTTTGAAATCGGCCATTGCCGCATCGCGCTCGGGCCCTTTCATGCGGCCATGGGCAAGACCCACTTTCGATCCCAGCACGCGCTTCAGCATCGCCGCGCGGTCTTCGGCCGCCGCAAGATCGATTTTCTCCGATTCCTCCACCAGCGGGCACACCCAATAGGCGCGTGCGCCTTTGGCAAGGGCGCGGCCAAGGCTCGCCACCACGTCGTCGATCCGCGCGGCGGGCAGCACGCGCGTCTCCACCGGCTTGCGGCCGGGCGGCCGGCCCGTCAGCCGCGAAACATCCATATCGCCGTAAGCCGTCAGCGCCAGCGTGCGCGGAATGGGCGTCGCCGTCATCACCAGCACATCGGCGTTTTGTTCGCCCTTGCCTTGCAGCAGCATGCGCTGATGCACGCCGAAGCGGTGCTGTTCATCCACCACCGCCAGGCCCAGATCGCGAAACGCCACATCGTCGGAAAAAAGCGCGTGTGTGCCGACCGCGATATCGATCTCACCGCGCGCCAGTTTTTCCACGATGGCATCGCGATTGGGCCCGCGTTCGCGCCCGGTCAGCAATGCCATGGTGACACCGCTTGCTTTCGCCAGCGGTTCCAGGCTCGCCATGTGTTGGCGGGCAAGAATCTCGGTCGGCGCCATCAGCGCGCCTTGGGTTCCGGCCTCCACCGCATTCAGTAATGCCAGAAACGCGACCACGGTTTTGCCGGCGCCGACATCGCCTTGCAGCAAGCGCAACATGCGCGCCGGGGCCGCCATGTCGGCTTCGATTTCCGCCAGCGCCTGGGTTTGTCCTTGCGTCAGGGCAAAGGGCAGGGCGGCCATCGCCTTCGCCTTCAAACGCCCCGCACTTTTCAGCGTGCGCCCCTTCGCGCCGTGCGTGCGTGTGCCGCGCATCTGTGTCCGGATCAGTAGCAGCGCGAGCTGGTTCGCCAGCAATTCGTCGTAGGCAAGCCGCATCCGGTTGGGTGCCGTGGGCAGAACATCGCCGTCGCCCTGTGGTGCGTGCGCGGCCAGCAGCGCCTCATGAAAACCGGTCCAGCTGCGCGCGGCCATCCAGGCCGCGTCCTGCCATTCCGGCAGAGGCACGAGCTTGTCCAGCGCTCCGCGCACCGCCTTCGCCATCACCTTTGGCGTCAGGTCTTCGGTCAGGCCGTAAACCGGCTCGTGCAGCGGCAGGCCGGATTCCTCACCCGGCGCCACCACATGATCGGGGTGGGCCATCTGCAGTTTGTTGCCATAGCGTTCGATACGCCCGCTGACGATGCGTGTCTGGCCGATGGGCAAGGTTTTCAGGAGGTAATCGGCCCGGCCATGAAAGAACACCAGCTCCAGAACGGCCGTATCGTCAGAACAGCGCACCCGGTAAGGCCGCCGCCGGTCGGGCGACGGCATATGGTCCAGCACATGCACCTTCACGGTGGCGATCCGCCCCGGCTCCGCCTCGCTCAGGCGGGGGCGATAGCTCCGGTCCACCACGCCCACCGGCAGGTCCAGGATCAGGTCGATCAGCCGTGGTCCCGCCACGCGCGCAATCAGCTTCTCCACCTTGGGGCCGATGCCCGGCAGGGTGTGCGTTTCCGCGAACAGGGGAAAAAGAACCGATGGGCGCATGGGCGCCACCTTATGGGCTGCGGCGCGTGGCCTCAACGCAAGGGCCCCGCTGGCTCCCCCGGCCGCGCCGCGCTATATCCCCCGCCATGACGACGACCACTTCCGGTGGCGCGCAGGATGTGCGCCGCAAGCGCCTTCTGTTTCGCGCGCACCGCCGCGGCTTCCGCGAGGTCGACATGATTTTCGGTACCTATGCCGAACAGGCACTGGCCGGTCTCGACGATGCGGGCCTCGATCGGTTCGAGGCGCTTCTGGGTGTTCCCGATCAGGAAATCTATCTCTGGCTGCAGGGCAAGGCGCCCGTCCCCGCCGAACATGACAACGCGATCTTCGCCGCCATGAAGGCGCTGTGTAACCGCAAGAACCCCACGTGGAACGACTGAACTACATCGCCAAGGCCGACGGCCGCTTTGCGCTGACCGGCGCGCCTGAGGGGTATGACGCCTATCTTGCGGCCGAGGCCGCGCGCCGTGGCAAGCAGGTGGTGGTGTTCATTGCCGCCGATGGCGTGCACGCCGCTGCGATCGAAGAAGCGCTGCGGTTTTTCGATGCCGGGCTTCAGGTGCTGCCGTTCCCGGCGTGGGATTGCCTGCCCTATGACCGCGTTTCGCCGAAATCCGATCTCGAAGGGCGCCGCCTCGCCACGCTGGCCGCGTTGGCGCGCCGCACAAAGGACAGTGCGCCGGCCGTGGTGGTCGCCACCGTCAACGCCGTGTTGCAGCGTGTGCCGCCGAAAGACGCGATTGCGCAAGCCAGTTTCTTCGCACACGCGGGTAAGGATGTGGACCGCGATGCGCTGATCGTGTTTCTCGCCCGCAATGGCTACACCCGCGCCAGCACGGTGCGTGAACCTGGCGATTACGCGCTGCGCGGCGGCATTGTCGATCTGTGGCCGCCGGGTGAGGAAGCGCCGCTGCGGCTGGATTTTTTCGGCAGCGGGCTTGAAACCATCCGCCGCTTCGATGCCGAAACCCAGTTGTCGCGCGATACGGTTTCCGGAATCGAATTGCTGCCGGCCAGCGAAGCCCCGCTCGATCGCCAATCCATCAGCCTCTTCCGCGAAGGCTATGTTGCCACCTTCGGTCCGGCGGGACATGACGATCCGCTTTATGAATCGGTCAGCGCTGGCCGCAAACATCAGGGGATGGAGCATTGGCTGCCGCTGTTCTATTCCCACCTCGATACGCTGTTCGACTACGCGCCGCGTGCGCTGGTGTTTCTGTCGCATCAGGCGGTGGAGGCGAAGGACGCTCGCCTGTCCCTGATCACCGACTATTACGAAACCCGCGAACAGATGCGGCGCAGCGCCTATGATAGCGAGAACCCGATCAAGGGGGCGCCTTACAAGCCGCTGCCGCCGGACCGGCTCTATCTTTCCGGTGCGGAATGGGACGAACGGCTCGCCAAGCATCCCTTGCGCCAGCTTTCGCCGTTCCATGCGCCGGAAAGCAAAAAATCGCTCGATGCTGGCGGCAAGGCGGGGCGCGATTTCGCGCCCGAACGCGCGCAAGGCCGCGTCAATGTCTTTGAAGCGGCGGCGAAACATGTGAAGGCGTTGCAGGCGGCGGGCACGCGCGTCGTGCTCACCGCCTGGACCGAAGGCTCGGCGGAGCGGTTGGGCGGTGTTCTGGCCGACCATGGTCTCGGGCCTGCGCGCGCCGTTTCCGGCTGGGCCGATGTGCAGACCCTGCACAAGGGCGCTGTGGGCATTGCCGTTCTGGGTCTGGAGCATGGCTTTGAGACGCCGGATTTCGCCATTGTCGCGGAACAGGACATCCTCGGCGACCGCATGGTCCGTGCACGGACCAAAACGCGCAAGGCGCAGAATTTCTTGCAGGAAGCCTCAAGCCTCGCGCCCGGCGATCTCGTCACCCACATCGAACACGGCATCGGCCGTTATCTGGGGCTCAAGACACTCGATGTTGCGGGCGCGCCGCATGATTGCCTGGCGCTGCAATATGACGGCGGCAAGCTGTTCCTGCCGGTGGAGAATATCGAACTTCTAACGCGCTATGGCGCCGATGAAGGCACGGCCCAGCTTGACCGGCTTGGCGGCGCCGGCTGGCAGCAGCGCAAAGCCCGCATGAAGGAGCGCGTGCGCGAAATCGCGGCCGAGCTGATTGCGATTGCCGCCGCGCGCGAATTGAAAACACTTCCGGCGATTGAAGCGCCGCAAGGGCTTTATGACGAATTCTGCGCCCGCTTCCCCTATCAGGAGACGGAGGATCAGGAAAAAGCCATTGCCGATGTGGTGTCCGACCTCGCCCACGGCCGGCCGATGGATCGCCTTGTCTGCGGCGATGTCGGATTCGGCAAAACCGAAGTGGCCTTGCGCGCGGCCTTTGTGGTGGCGATGTCGGGGGAACAGGTCGCCGTGGTGGCACCCACCACGCTGCTCGCCCGCCAGCACGCGCGCAATTTCGCCGAACGGTTTCAGGGTTTCCCGATCAAGGTGCGGCAATTGTCGCGTTTCGTCGATGCGAAGGAAGCACGCGAAACCAAGGCCGGCCTTGCTTCGGGCGATGTGAATATCGTGGTGGGCACGCATGCGTTGCTTGCGAAGTCGATCAGCTTCTCCAATCTTGGCCTCGTCATCGTCGATGAAGAACAACATTTCGGTGTCACCCATAAGGAACGGCTGAAATCGTTGAAGGCCGACGTGCATGTGCTGACCCTGACGGCGACGCCCATTCCACGCACCTTGCAACTGGCGCTTTCCGGTGTGCGCGATCTCTCGCTGATCACCACGCCGCCGATCGACCGGCTGGCGGTGCGCACCTTCATCACACCATTCGATCCCCTGGTGCTGCGTGAGGCGCTGCTGCGCGAACATTATCGCGGCGGGCAAAGTTTCTATGTCTGCCCGCGCATCGCCGATCTGCGCGATGCCGAACAATTCCTGAAAGACACGGTGCCGGAGGTGAAGGCCGCCGTCGCCCATGGCCAGATGTCGGCCACCCATCTGGAGGAGGTGATGACCGCCTTCTACGAACGTCAGGTGGATGTGCTGATCTCGACCAACATCGTTGAAAGCGGGCTGGACATTCCAACCGCCAACACCCTTCTCGTGCATCGCGCCGATATGTTCGGCTTGGCCCAGCTTTATCAATTGCGTGGCCGCATCGGGCGGGCCAAACAGCGGGCTTACGCCTATCTGACCACGCCGGCCGAACGCAAACTGACCGAGGCGGCGGAGCGGCGGCTGCAGGTGCTGCAATCGCTGGATCAACTGGGTGCCGGTTTTTCGGTCGCCAGCCACGATCTCGATATCCGCGGCGCCGGCAATCTTCTGGGCGAAGAACAATCCGGCCATGTCCGCGAAGTGGGCATCGAGCTTTATCAGGAAATGCTGGAAGAAGCCGTTTCGCAGATGCGCGCGGGTGGCACGGGTGATGATCTGCCGGATGAATGGTCGCCGCAGATCAATATCGGCGCGGCCGTGCTCATTCCGGAATCCTATGTCGCCGACCTCAATGTGCGCATGGCGCTTTACCGCCGCCTCGCCGGGGTGGAAGGCCGGGCGGAGATCGATCGTTTCGCCGCCGAACTGATCGACCGTTTCGGCCCCCTGCCGGATGAGGTGAAGCATCTCTTGGAAATCGTCGCGATCAAGCATCTCTGCCGCATCGCGCTGGTGGAAAAGATCGAGGCCGGGCCGAAGGGCGCCACCTTGAGCTTCCGCAACAATCTGTTCCCCAATCCGGTGGCACTTGTGCGCCTGATCAATGCGCATCAGAAAACCATGAAGGTGCGCCCGGATCAGAAGGTGGTCATCACCCGCGACTGGCCCGCGCCGGAACAGCGGCTGAAGGGTGTTCAGGCTTTGCTGACCCAGCTTTCCCAACTGGCGGAAGCGGCCTAGCCACCACCACTGCGCAGCGCGCGCAAAACGGTTTCCAGCACGGCGTCTTCATCGCTGTGCCATGTTGTGGCTTTAACGTGCATGACCTGAAAGCCATCTTCCTTCAGATGGTTTGCGCGCAAATGGGCTTTGAACAGGCTTTCCAGTGCCGGTTGGCTGCCGTCATCCAGTTCGACAACAAGTTTTCTTTCCCGGCAGACGAAATCGACCGTGTAAGGCCCGATCGCCTCCTGACGATGAAATTTAAATCCGGCAAAGCGGCGCCCGCTCAGCGCCTGCCACAACGCGGCTTTAGAATCCGCCGCTGCCACGTGCGCCGGTTTGCCTGCAACGCCCTGTTTTATCGGCACCTCCTCCGGCTTCTCGCGGGCGGCGCACGGAAACGGTACTCCGGCGCGTGCCTTACGCGAACGCCATGATGGTCTCGCTACCGGCCTGAATGCGTTGGTGCAGCATCGCGCATTCGGGCATCATGCGTTCCATCCAGTATTTTGCCGCAACCAGCTTGGCCTCATAAAATGCCTTGTTGCCCGTGCCCTTGGTCAGGTTCTCCTGCGCCAGCTTGGCCATGCGGGCCCACATCCATCCTACCACCACAATGCCCATCAGGCGCAGATAATCGGTTGCGGCGGCACCCGCATCGTTGGGGTTTTGCAAGCCGTGCTGGGCAAGCCACATGGTCGATTGCTGCAAGGTGCCCAGCCCATCGCGCACCGGCTTCACGAACGGGGCAAGGGCGTCGCCGCCATTCGCTTCCAGCCAGCCATTGATGGCGTTGAAAAGCGCCATCGGCGCGGCACCGCCCTTGCGCCCCAGCTTGCGGCCGACAAGGTCCATCGCCTGCACGCCATTGGCGCCTTCATAGGTCTGGTTGATACGGGCATCGCGCACGAACTGTTCCATGCCGTTGTCGCGGATATAGCCGTGGCCGCCCCACACCTGCATCGCCATGTTGGCGGCATCGAAACCCATGTCGGTGAAGAACGCCTTGATCACCGGCGTCATCAGATCGGCCAGAAGTCCTGCTTCCTGCGCCTCCGCCCGGTTCGAGCGCGCGATGCTCATGTTCAGCATGCTCCACATCGCAAGCGCACGTGCCCCTTCCACGAAGGATTTGCAATGCAGCAGCATGCGCCGCACATCGGGGTGTACGATCAGAAGATCGGCCGGCTGGTCCGGCTCTTTCGGCCCGGTCAGTGCATGGCCGACACGGCGCTCATAGGCATAGGAAAGCCCATTCTGATAGGCCACTTCGCCAACCGCGATGCCCTGAATGCCCACGCCCAGACGCGCCATGTTCATCATGCCAAACATGCCTTTCATCCCGGCGGATGACGATGTTTTCTGGCCTTCCTTGCGTGGCTCCGGTTTCGGGCCCAGGCGCCAGGCAATGGCATCGTCGAAATTGAGCACACAGGTGGCCGATCCCTTGATCCCCATCTTGTGTTCGATGCCGCCGCAGGAAACCCCGTTGCGCGCACCCATCTTGCCGTCTTCGCCCACCAGGAATTTCGGCACCATGAAGAAATTCACGGTGGAAAGATCGTCGTAAATCTTCCCGTTCTCGTCGGGAATTTTCGCGATCACCATGTGGACGATGTTGTCGGTCAAATCATGCTCGCCGCCGGAAATGAAGATTTTCGTGCCGCTCAGGCGATAGGTACCGTCCGGCTGTTCGACTGCGCGCGTTTTCATCAGGCGCAGATCGGTGCCGCAATGCGGTTCGGTCAGGCACATGGTGCCGCACCATTCGCCCGCCACCATCTTCGGCACGATGTGTTGCTTCATCCAGTCCGCGCCGGTCGCGGCCAGTGCGGAATAAGCCGCGCTGGTCAGACCCGGATACATCGAGAACGATTGGTTGGCCGAAATTCCCATCTCGGCAATCGCCATGGTCAGCACGATCGGCAGACCGGAGCCACCAAAGGCCTGCGGTGCGCCCAGGCTGTTCCAGCCCGCCTCGCAATAGGCTTTGTAAGCGTCCTTGAATCCTTTCGGTGTGCGCACCACACCGTTTTCGAAATGGCAGCCTTCTTCATCACCGCTCTGGTTCAGCGGCTGCAGCACTTCTTCGGCAAACTTCGCCGCGTTGGTCAGAATGTCGTCCACCAGATCGGGCGACATCTCCTCGAATTGCGGAAGATCGCTTTGCTTTTCCAGCTCCAGAAATTCGGTGATGAGGAACTTCATGTCATCGACAGGGGCGCGATAGCTCGGCATGGCGGCAATTCCTCATGGCTGAAGAGACAGGATGAAATTTATGGCGTGGAAGGATGGGCAAGCGCAAACGGATGGCCGCCGCTTCTTACGGCATCCGCCCGCCATTTGCATTTTACATTGATGTAAATAGCATGGCCGGACGGCCCCGGAAAGGGCCGGGTGGCCGCCCGCACCGCATCGTTGCGCTTAAATCTGATCGGCCAGGGTCAATCTGGTCTCGCGCGTGCCTTTGGCATTTTTGATGGTGAGGGCGACCACGCTCCCCGCTGCCGCGTTCCGCAGCATCCGCCGCAATTCGTAAACCGGGATCGCGGTGGCGTTCTTGCCATTTACCATCGTGATCACGTCGCCAAGCTCTACGCCTGCCTTTGCGGCCGGTCCGCCCGCGGTCACGTCCATCACTTCCATGCCGTCCTTCGCCTGATTGATCCACATGCCGGAACGGTCGAACACGCCGGTGTCGGCAACCGGGCCGGGCTGCGGTTTCAGATACATGATCTGGTGATCGTAATCGAAAGTGACGATAAAGCATTTCAGAATCCCGCCGCCGACATTGCCCTGATAAGACGCATCGCTGAACGCGCCCTTCTTCTGGACCGAGAATGACGCAACGACGTTCGGAATTGTCACCGGGCCAAGCGTCAATTCCCTGCCGCGCGTAACATAACCGCGTGCCGGTCCACCGACGCCCCAGCCATCCACCACCAGAACGCCTTTGGGATGCTTCGCGCGAAGGTTCTCCTTCTCCACGAATGGCCCAAGCAGGGTGACGTCATCGCGCGCACCGGTGTCGATATCGAACAGGCCGGGCAGGCCCTCGAAGCTGCCTTTCACCTGCGGAATGTGGCTGTTGAAATTGAACGGGACCGGCGTGCCGGCCGTTTTCGCTTCAAACGCGGCGGGCTTTGTCAGCGTCATGGTGCCGCCGCCATAATCGATCCGGGTAACAAAGCGGCGGAACACTTCAAATCCCACCATGCCGTCCACCGTCACGCCTTCAACTTCGTTGGGCACGAAACGCATCACCACAAACACCTGATGCTTGACGGTGGCATCGCCCAGCTTCAGCGAATCCACCTTCGCAATACCGGTTTCCGCCACTTTGGTGCCGACGCCGTGACCCGGCAGTTCGCCCTCCGTCTTCACGCCCAGCGCCTTGGCCGTTTCCGGTGTCAGAATATTGGTGCCGCCGGTGTCGAAAATGAAATTGTACGGGCCTTTGCCGTTCACCATCACATCGCCATAGATGTGATTGTTGATGATGCGGATCGGGAAAATGGTCTCTTTCGCATCGCCCGCGATGGTGAAATCGGTCACCACCACCTTCGGCGGGGCGAAATCGGCTGCATCCGTTTTGGCGCTCAGATTTGCCTTGGCCAGGCTCAGCGTCTGCAGATATTTCGCGCCGCTGCCTTCATCGATCACGGTTTTGCCCGGCAGCATCAAACCGTTCACCGGCCGATAGGCGGAATAACTGGTCGTGATCGTCAAGGCGCCCTGTTTTTCCGCGATGCGCGCCAGCAAATGGGTCCTGGCATCGAACCATGCGGTGAAAATCTTGCCGTCCTTCGGTGTCACCTTCAGCACGTCATAGGTTGCGCCATGATCGGTTTTCGTGCCGCCGCTTGTGATCGTGGCGCCGCTGAAACCTGGCCGCCACCACAGATTGGCGCGGCGATAGGCTTCGTTGATCGCAATCTGGCGCTGGTCGCCGCCGGCCTGAATGGTCACGGTGCCCGACATGTCCTTCATCCAGGCCTTGTCGCCATCGAAGCCGCTGCCGCCGGTCATCGGCCCGATGCTGTAGGAATCCGCCCAGGATCCTGTTTTCAGATCGGCCAGCGCGTGGGTGGTGCCGGTCAAGCCCTGTCCGCTATAGGCGCTGTCGATACCGAGCGTGCCGCCATGGTCCCAGGCGCTGCCGCCACTTGCCGCCTTGTTGGCGGCCAGAATCTCCGTGATGGTGGGGGCGGCGAAGGCGGGCAGGGCGGTAAGCCCGGCCATGAAAACGGCAGCAAGCAGGCAACGCATGATTATCTCCCCTGACGATGGTTCCTATCAGATCAGCACGGCGAACTAGCAGGTCAACATGCATTTGAAACATGGCTGCCTTGTCATTTTCCTGACCCTGCAATTCCTCTGCGCGGCAGCGGCCCATGCCGCACCGGAACGCGTGGTCTCGACCTTTCTGTGCACGGATGAATATGTCTTCCGGCTGCTTCCGCGCGAACGAATTGCAGCGTTGACCGTTCTGGCCGGCAATCATCCACCGGTGCCGCCGGTGGTTTCCACCATCGCGGATCAGGTGAAAGGCATTCCGCTGATCACACCCGATGCCGAAACCATTCTGACGCTGAAGCCCGATCTGGTGGTGATGTATCAGGGCACCAATCCCCGCCTGCTCGCCAATCTGCAAGGCGCGAAAATTCCGGTGCTCGAAGTGCCGTGGCCCAATTCACTCGCCGATATTCGCAACGTCACCCGCATGCTGGGAAAAAGGCTGGGCGTCGAGCGGACTGCGGAAAAATTGATCGGGGCGATGAATGCGAAGCTCGCGCATGCCGAAGCACACAAATTCTCACCGCCGGTTACCACGCTGATTTATGAGCCCAACGGCTATGCCACCGCCGATGGCGTTACGGCTGAAATCATTTCGCGCATCGGGCTCCGCAATATTGCGGCGGCGCTCCACCCCACCCGGCTCGGCACCATCCCGGTTGAGGCGGTGGTGGCCCATCCGCCGCAATTGCTGATCCTGAACGCGGCGCGTGAGACCGGCCGCACCCGCGCCGATCAGGTGCTGGAAAATCCAGCGCTCGCCACGCTGAAGGGCAAAAGCTTCGTCGCCAAGGCGGATTTGAAGCCACTTTTGTGCCCCGGCCCGTGGTCGGTGGATGTGCTGAAACCGCTGGCCGGGCTGGGCCGGGCGGCGCTTGCGCTTGAAAGGGGCGCGGTGGGGCACTAGAAAAACAGGGATCGCGACGGTCAAAGGGAACATGGGGTGCGGCGAACGCCAAATCCCCGGCTGCCCCCGCAACTGTAAGCGGCGAGTGAGCCCCGCATCATGCCACTGGGAAACTGGGAAGGCGCGAGGTCCACGTCAGAGCCGCAAAGCCAGGAGACCTGCCGTTCGCGCGTCGTCCTTCCACCGCCGGGGCGGCATGGTGGAACGCGGGGCCGGAAGCCCTTCGCGCGCGCCGACGTGGGAGAATGGCGGCGATGGGCGGCACAATCGAACAAACGGCGGTCGAACGGCGCTCTGCATCGCGCGCGGATACGAAGGCCTTCACCGCGCAGGTCTTTCATGTGGTGCGCGTACCTCTCGCACGCCACATGACCTTGCTGCTCACATTGCTGGCGCTGTTGTTTGCCGCGATCTCGTTTTTCATCGGGCCGTCCGGCCTTGACATCGGCACCGTCGCCGCCGGTCTTTTTTCCGACCATGGCACGGCCAGTGTGATCGCGCGTGACATCCGCCTGCCGCGCGCTGCACTGGCTCTGTTCGTGGGCGGTGCGCTGGGCGCAAGCGGGGCCGCGCTTCAGGGCCTGTTCCGCAATCCGCTGGCGGAGCCTGGCGTCACCGGCGTGACATCCTCCGCCGGGCTCGGCGCGGTGATCGCGCTTTATTTCGGGTTCGCCAGTTTAAGTCCTGCCGTTCTTCCGCTATGTGCGATTGCGGGCGCGTTGTGCTCCGCCGCCATTCTCTATGTGCTCTCTTTGCGCGGCGTCAGTGTCACGGCGCTGATCCTTGCCGGCGTCGCGATTGCGAGCCTCGCCACTGCGCTCACCGCGCTTGCGCTGTCGCTTGCCCCCAACGCCTACGCGATGAGCGAGATGGTGTTGTGGATGATGGGCTCGCTCAAGGATCGCACGCTGGCCGATCTCTATTTCGCCGCGCCGCTGTCGCTTGCGGGCATCGCACTTCTGGCGGTGTCCGCGCGCGGGCTCGATGCGCTGACATTGGGTGAAGATGCGGCGCACAGTCTGGGTGTGAACGTGGGGGCGGTGCGCCGCCGTGTGGTGTTCGGTGTTGCACTGGCAACGGGTGCTGCCACCGCCGCCGCCGGTGCGGTCAGTTTTGTCGGCCTCGTCGTGCCGCATCTGCTGCGCCCGTTTTACGGCTATGAGCCGGCGCGGCTGATTTTGCCCTCCGCGCTTGGCGGCGCGGCGCTGGTTGCGGCCTCCGATATTGCGGTGCGCCTGATCGCGCCGGACGGGCAATTGCTGCTGGGCGTGCTGACCGCCATGCTGGGCGCGCCCTTCTTCCTCTGGCTGATCCTCAATCTGCGGAGGGGGCAATGAACCCCGCCGTCCACCTGCAATCGGTCTCGGCGGATTATTCCGGCCGCCCAGCCCTGCATCATATTTCGGCATCGTTCGCGGCCGGTGCGGTCACGGCTGTTGTCGGCCCCAACGGTGCGGGCAAAACCAGCCTGTTTCGTGCCATGCTCGGCCTTCTGCCGTCGCGCGGCGTTATCCGCATTCTGGATCGCGATCTGAAATCCTGGTCTGGGTCCGGGCTTGCGCGCACGATGGCCTATCTGCCGCAAGGGGCCGATGCCCATTGGCCGGTGACGGCGCGGCGCCTGGTGGCGCTTGGCCGTATTCCCCATCGCAAATCCTTTGCGCCGCCGACTGTTGAGGATGATGCGGCCATCGAAGATGCGCTCCTCCGCTGCGAGGCGGTGGCGTTTGCCGATCGCGCGATCGATGAATTGTCTGCCGGTGAACGCGCGCGCGTGCTTCTGGCGCGTGCGCTCGCCACCAACGCGGCCATCCTGCTGGCGGATGAACCGGCCGCCCATCTCGATCCCGCTCATCAATTGCAGTTGATGGAACTTCTGCGGGCGGAGGCGCGCCGCGGCACCGCCGTCATTGTTACGTTACACGATCTGGCACTGGCCGCGCGCTATTGTGACGATGTCGTGGTGATGCAGGCGGGGCAAGTGGCGACGCAAGGTGTCCCCGATCTCGCGCTCAGCGATGAAATTCTGGCCCGTGTCTTCGGTATCGGTGCGGTCCGGGTCGCGGGCGATGCCGGGCGCGCGCAATTGGTGGCTTGCCGCCCGCTCGGTTTCGCATAGCGCAGGCGCGATCTGCTGTTATGCTCCCCATGAGCCAAGGGAGCATGGCATGGCGAAACATCACGATAAAGATGGCGATGATAAAGACTATGAACAGGCGCTCTACGATCTGCAGGTCGAACTGGTCAAACTGCAGCATCAATTGATTCAGGATGGCGCGCGGGTGCTTGTCATCCTCGAAGGCCGCGATGGCGCCGGCAAGGATGGAACGATCAAACGATTAACCGAGCATATGAGCCCGCGGGAAACCCGCGTGCATGCGCCGGGCGTGCCCACCAGCCGCGAAGTGACGGAATGGTATTTTCAGCGCTTCGTGCCGCATCTGCCGGCAGGCGGCGAATTCGTGATCTTCAACCGCTCCTGGTACAACCGGGCCGGTGTGGAACAGGTGATGGGTTTCGCATCGAAAAAACAGGTGGAGGATTTCCTCCAATCCGTCGTCCCGTTTGAGGAGATGCTGGTGCGCGACGGCATCCGCTTGCGCAAATTCTATCTCGACATCTCGAAGAAGGAACAGCGCAAGCGTCTTAGCGACCGCAAGAAGGACCCCCTCAAGCAATGGAAGATTTCGCCGGTCGATCAGGCGGCGCTCGGAAAGTGGAATGCCTATACCAAGGCGCGCGATCAGATGTTCGCGCACACAAGCCATGCGCTGGCGCCGTGGACCGTGGTGCGGGCCGATGTGAAGAAGGAGGCGCGGCTTGCGCTCATCGCCGATCTGCTGGCCGGCTTTTCCTACAAGGGGCAGGACCGCAAGCTGCTTAAGCTGCGGGCGGATATCGCTTTTCCCTGGTCGCCGGGGGCGGTGTCCGCCCGCCGGCTGGCGTCTTAGAGCGCAATCGGAAAAGTGTGAAACGGTTTTCCGGCGAATTGCGCGACAAAACAATGAGCTGGAGCGAAATCGGGATTTCGTCGAATCCGATTTTGCTCCAGGAAAATCGTCGACTCTCGCCTTGGCAACGGTTCGCGCGGTTCCTAGATGGTATAACGTGGCTGGTGTGAGGGTTTTTCCCCATGCTGACATTTCTGGCCGTTCTCTTTGCCGCCGTGTGGGGCGTGATCGGTTTTACGCTGTCCGCGCTTGCCGTGGCGGCGTTCGTCGGGATCGCGGGCGTGCTTCTGATCCCGTTCCTGCTGGTGCTTGGGCTGTTCCGGTTGATGTTCGGTCTGTTACAGGTGGCGGTGGCCGTATTTCTGATCGGCGCCGTGGCGATTTTTCTGTTCTGAAGGCTTTGCACGATGAATAGCGATATGATGTTCGGCCATTGGTCATTCTTCTGGCCGTTCTTCTGGTGGTTTCCGTTTCACGGCCTGATCACGCTGATCTTCGCGATCGCCATGATCGTGCTTCTGGTGATGCTGCTGCGCCCGCGCAATCACCCGGCGGTGCAACACGCACAGAATGCGGCAATGGCCACACCGCCATCCCCACCACCACCCTCCTCATCTGCGCGCAGCAGCGAGGCGCTCTCCATTCTGGAACAGCGTTATGCCCGCGGCGAAATCGAGCGTGAGGAATATCTCCAGAAGAAACAGGATCTCGGCGGATAGTCCTGCTGCGCAGAAAAGCTGGTGACCCCGAGAGGATTCGAACCTCTGGCCCCAGGATTAGGAATCCTGTGCTCTATCCTGCTGAGCTACGGGGTCACGGTGCCTGATGGCGGCCGCTTTCTATCAGGTCTCCACCAGCACGTCAGGCAATTCGTTGCGGCGGCGGCCGTCGGGCGGAAAATGCCGGCTCAGAACGTGGCCGGCAATGGTGATGGCCGCCACGAAGCCGTCGCCCGGCCGGCCGGCCTTCATGGCCTGGGCCAGCGCTTCGGCCGCCTGATCCCACGCCGTACCGCCCAGTTGGTGGATTTCCTCACTGGCCAGAATTTCGACTGCGTGATCCGCCTTCGCGGCGAAAATCAGCACATAGGGCCGCCCCGCCTCGCAATGGGCGCCCGCCGCCAGAAAATGCCGCCGGGCCGATTCGCGCACGCGGTGGCGGCGCAGGAAGCGCGGCGTCAGAAAGCGGCGCACCGGCGTCAGAAAGCCGAGTACCGCGACCACCGCGAACAACACCGCCTGCAACACCGCATAAACCGATAACGCCAATGCCACGGCATAGCGGCCTTCCAGTGCGGTCCAGCCGCCCAATGCCATTTCGCCCAGCCTGGCGGGGTCGAAACCCAGCGCCAATGCCAGTGGCGGCAGGACAAGGGCCGCCAGCACGGCCCAGATCAGCGGTACCTCGCGGTAATGCGAGACCTCCTCGGCCAGCACGCAGGAAATCTCGCCCGCGGTTTCCTGTTCCGCTTTGCTGATGGCGGCGGCAATCGCGGCGCGGTCCTGATCGTTCAGCATCTCACCAACTCCCTGACGAGCCGCCGCCGCCGAACGAGCCCCCGCCACCGCCAAATCCGCCACCACCGAATCCACCGCCGCCAAAACCGCCGCCGCGCCCGCCAAGGCCGCCCAGAACGATCCATGGCAGCGCGCCCGCCAGTCCCCGGCGCCGCCGCATGCCGCCACCCAGAACCGAAAACACGATGAAGATGATCAGGAAAACCAGAAACGGGCTGAACTGGTTGTCGTCTTTCGCCTGCCGCTCCGCCTCGGCGACGCGCGCTTTTGCGGCCGGGGCGTCCAGCAGCAATTGCTCCACAATCGCATCGGTGCCCGCCACGATGCCGCCTTCCATGTCCCCGTCACGAAATTTCGGCAGCACCTTCTGGTTCAGGATCACATTGCTCAGTGCATCGGTCAGAATGGGTTCCAGCCCATAGCCAACCTCGATGCGCACCTTGCGTTCACTGGGCACGATGATGAAAAGGGCGCCGTTGTCCTCCTTCTTCTGGCCGATGCCCCAGGCACGTCCGAGCTGATAGCCGTAATCGGCGATGTCGTACCCCTGCAAGGTCGGCAGGGTGACGACCACAAGCTGCCGCGTGGTGCGCGCTTCCAGATTGGCCAGTTTCGCGGTCAGTTGTGCCACCGCCGGCTGCGACAGCACATGAGCATCGTCCACCACGCGCCCCGTCAGTGGCGGGAATTGCGGCGCGGCCCGCACGGGCGTGACCGCAATCACCGCGATAATAACAAGGGTGATTGCGCTCAGGCGCCCGAACAAGGCCGCAATGCGTTGGCGTCGTGTCACGGGCTGGCGGCTGGGAAGCTGACTTTCGGCGCCGTCTCCGCGCCCGCGGTTGCGGCGAAGGGCTGCGCCGGTTTCTGGGAGCGGTAAAGCGTCGCCGCCCAGATCACGCCGGGAAAGGTGCGCAACTCCGTATTATACTGACGCACCGCTTCGTTGTAATCGCGCCGCGACACGGCAATGCGGTTTTCGGTGCCTTCCAGTTGCGATTGCAGCGCAAGGAAATTCTGATTGGACTTCAGGTCCGGATAATTCTCGGTGACGGCCAGAAGCCGTCCCAACACGCCGGAAAGCCGGTTCTGCGCTTCCTCGAACTGTTTGAATTTTTCGGGATCGGTGATGGTGGAGGCATCGATTGTCACCTTCGTCGCCTCTGCCCGCGCCTTTACCACATCGGTCAGAACCGTGCGTTCCTGCTGGGCATAGCCTTGCACCGTGGCGACCAGATTGGGCACCAGATCGGCGCGGCGCTGATACTGGTTCTGTACATCGCCCCACGCCGCCTTCACCTGTTCGTCCTTGGTCGGAATCGTGTTGACGCCGCATCCCGCCAGGAAAACCGGCAACAGCAAAAGAATTGCCGCCCTGAGCAGGGTGCGGCTCGGTCCTCTTGCAATCGGTTTTCCCAATGGCGGCTCTATCGCAGGAATGCTGGCACCCATGTCGGTCCCCCATCTTGGTTAAGGTGGTCTGATCCTAACGGCTTCACACCGCTCTGCACAGATGCTGCGAGCCCACTGCCCGCCTATCGTTCCGGCTTGATGCTGTGGTCGATCCACAGCCAGCGTGAGCGGTTGAAGTCGCGGATATTGGGAACCCAGCCGCGGACATAAGGTTGAACCAGATCGCGCGTCTTCATGAACAGGACCGGAATGATCGCGTTATCGTTCAGGGCCAGTTGCTCGGCCTGGTTCAGCAATGCGCCCCGCTTGGCGGCGTCGCGCTCGTTCTGCGCCTGATGGATCAGGTCGTCGAAGGCCGGGTTGCTGTAGCGGCCGTAATTATTCCCGCTGCCGGTCACCAGCAGGTCGAGGAAATTCGACGCATCGTTGAAATCGGCGATCCAGGCCGCGAACGAAGTGTCGAAATCATGCACCTGCAAGCTGCGATAAAGCATCGGGGAATCGGTGCGCACGATGTCGATATCGACATAGATCGCGCGCAACATCGCCTGCAGCGCGGCTGCCGTGCGGCCGCCATCGGGGCTCGTTGTCGCCCGGTAGGTGGTGTGGAAATGCTTGTTCGGTCCATATCCCATCTCGGCCATCAGGGCGCGCGCCTTCTTGATCCGCGCCTCGTAAGGCATATCGCGGAAGGAGAGGTGTGCCGTGCCCGGATAATTCGCGATCCCCGGCGGCACAAAGGCATAGGCCGGCCGTTCGCCCAGCCGCATCACCTTGCCTGTCATCGCTTCGCGGTCGAAGGCAAGGCTCAGCGCCTCGCGCATTCGCGGATCGTTGAATGGCGGCCGTTTGAAATTGACCAGCATATAGGTCACGCCCAGATAGTCCGCCATCTGCAGGGTGTGCGGCATGTGCTTGCGCAGCCAGATGATCTCGGTGGCCGGCAGCGGGTTCTGGATGTCCAGCTCTCCCGCCCGCATCTGTTTCAGCGCGGCCTGGCTGTCCACGGTGGGGTAGTAATTCACCACTTCGATGCGCACGTCTTTCGCATCGTAAAACCGCGGGTTCTTCACCAGCGTCAGATGGTCGTTCGGAACCCATGTCTTTGGAATGTAGGGGCCGTTCGCGACATAGTTCCTGGGCTGGGACCAGGCATCGCCGAATTTCTCCACCGCGTGCCGCGGCACCGGGAACATCGTCTGATGCATCAGCAATTGCGGCAGATAGGGCGCCGGGTGCTCCAGATGCAGCACCAGCGTCTTGTCGTCGGGCGCTTCCGCGCCCAGCGCGGTGCCCGGCATCTTGCCCTGGTTGATGGCCTTCGCGTTCTTGATCACCCAGATGTTGTAGGCATAGGGCGCGGCGCGCTGCGGCTCCAGAAGGCGGCGATAGGCATAAACGAAATCATGCGCGGTCACCGGCACGCCGTCCGACCACTGATGATCGCGGATGTGAAAGGTCCAGGTCAGGCCGTCGGGCGAAACGTCCCAGCTTGTTGCCGCGCCGGGAATGGGATCGCCGGCCGCATTTTCGGTGGCAAGGCCGACCAGAATATCACCCAGCACATTGGCTTCCGATGTCATGTCGATGTAATGCGGGTCCAGGCTTTTCAACTCCGCCCCGTTGCCGCGGTTCAATGTCATCGGCGCGTTGGTTTCGGCCTGCGAACAGGCCGCGACGGCGATGGCAACCACCATCAGCGCAAGAATCCGCAAACCCCGCATGGATCGTGTCTCCTTGTACCCGGTCAGGAAAGCGCGCCGTCGCGCGCGAGTGAGAGATAGCGTGTGCGATTGATGTCGGCGGGGTTGTCGATCCAGCCTTTGACGCTTTTCGCCACCAGCCCGCGCGACGCGCCGAAATAGACGGGTGCCACCGCCACATCGTCCAGCATCACCTGTTCCGCCTGCTCCAGAAGAATGGCGCGCTGCATGGTTTCGCGCGCCCGGTCGGATTGCGCGATCAGGTTGTCAAAGCGCGGGTTCGAATAGCGGCCATAGTTCACATCGTGCGATGACGTTTCACAGATGTGGAGATAGTTCCGCGCATCGCGGTAATCGGCGACCCATCCTGCCCAGGCGACGCTGAAATCCTGTTTGCGCAATCGCGTATAGTGCGCGCTGTCTTCGGCGGCGAGAAGCTTGGCCTCCGCGCCGATATTTTCCCACATCGCCTGAAGGGCGGCAGCAACCAGCTTCGCATCCGTCTGCGCCGGGAAGGAAAATTCGAATTTCAGGGGTTTTCCGGGGCCGAAGCCCGCCTCGGCCAGAAGCGCCCTGGCTTTTGCAATGCGTTCGGCCATTGCCATGTTGCGGAATTTGATCTGCGCGCGCGCCGGGTATCCCGGCATATGCGGCGGCACCAATGCGTAAGCCGGCCGTTCGCCCGCGTGCATCACGCGGCGCGCGATGATGTCGCGATCGACCGCCATCGACAGCGCGGTGCGGACGCGCACATCGTCAAACGGTTTGCGGGTGAAATTGAACAGCGCATATTGGGTCAGGATGAAGGGGGCGAGGTGAAGGGCTTCCGGCATGTTCACCCTCAGCCAGGCGATCTCCTGCGACGGCACGCTGTTGTTGATGTCCAGTTCGCCGGCGCGGAAGCGTTTCAGCGCGGTGGCGAAATCGGGGACGGGATGATACAGCACCCGCTCGATCGCGACCTTTTCCGCTTCATAGAAATGCGGATTTTTGATCAGCTCCACCTGGCTGTTCGGCACCCAGGCCTTCAGCGTGTAAGCCCCGTTGGTGGCGATGTTTGCGGGCGCCGTCCACGCATCGCCATACTTCTCCACGATGTGGCGCGGCACCGCGAAGCTGACGAAATGCGTCAGCAGGTAACGCAGGTATGGCACCTGATATTCGAAATCGATCTGCACCACCCGTGGCCCGCGGGCGTGAATGCCGAGTTTCTCCACCGCCATTTCGCCCCCATGCACGGCCTTTGCGTTTTTCACGGGGTAGAGGATGCTCGCATATTGCGAGCCCGTTTTTGGCGATAGCGCGCGGCGGAAGGAATAGACGAAATCGTCCGCGCTCACCGGCGTGCCGTCCGACCATTTGTGATCGCGCAAGGTAAAGGTGTAGCGGGTGCCGTCCGCGTTCTGCACAAAGTTTCGCGCCGCGCCCTGCACGGCATCGCCGGCCGCGTTCTCCGTCATCAGGCCGATGAACATGTCGCCGATGATGTTGGCTTCGTAAGGTGTGGTGGCCAGATGCGGGTCCAGTGTCTCAGGCTCGGCCGCGTTGCCGCGATGCAGCGTCTTGCTGTCCGCGGGCGCCGGCTTCGCCTCGGTCTTGACCGCGCGGCGAAAGGCGAAAACGGATGTCCCGGCGATTGTCAGGGCGCCCGCACCGATCAGGCCGCGCCGTGTCCATTTCAGTCGCCGTTCATTCATTCGCGTCATCTCTCTGGCTTCCGCTGCGGGCAGAAGGTATCCGGGCTGCCGGGCCGGTGAATTTTCGCGCTCTGCTTGCCCCGCGGGCTCCGCCAAGCCATATCATATTCGTGCGCGCCGGGGACCTTAGAAACGGGTTCCGCCCGGCCTTTCAAGTCGCATTGCAAAAGGGGATGAACACCTGATGAACCGGACCTTTCTGCTGGCTTTGTCACTGGGCGTTTTCCTTGCGCCGGTGGCCGCCTCTGCCGGCCCGCGTGACGATGTGCTGCAGGCTTTGGGCAAATGTGCGGCCATCGCCGAATCATCGGCGCGGCTTTCCTGCTATGACGGACTTGCCCCCCAGTTGAAGGCCGCCCTGGCCACCGCACCGGCCCGGTTTTCCGGCACGCCGTCGCTGGAACAGCAGAAATCCTGGTTCGGCTTCAGTCTGGACAGCCTGTTCGGCGGTGGCGAGGCGCCGCAATCGATGCCGGCGCAGTTTGGCGGCGAACGGGTGCCGGAAGCGGCCAAACCCGCCGAAACGGCGGCGTCCGCCCCGCCGCCGCGGCTGGACAGCATCACGGCCAAGCTCAGCGAATACGCCAAGACGCCGTTCGGAAAATTCATCGTCTTTCTCGACAATGGCCAGGTCTGGCGCCAGCTTCAGGGCGATTCGGGCGAGGCGCGCTTCCGCCGCACCGCGACGGACAACACCGTCACGATCAGTCGCGCGATTTTCGGCAGTTACACGCTGAAGCTGAACGACAGCAATAAAACCTACAAGGTGGAACGGCTGAAATAACGTCCGCCGGAATAACCTCTGCCACTCAGGCCGCATCGTGCTCGGCCACGAAATGGCCGGGTGCCACTTCGATCAGCTTCGGGCGATACTGCTCGGCTTGCGGATCGTCGATCAGTTTCGATTTCAGGAACGCGAGCTGCGCGCGGGTGTCGAGCGGCGAGGGCAGGTCGCCTGCCAGCATCACGCGCGGTTTCGTGCGTTCGATTTTGGGGTCCGGGATCGGCACGGCCGCGATCAGGGCGCGGGTATAAGGGTGGCGCGGGTCTTCATAAATCGTCTCGCGGTCGGCCAGTTCCACCACGCGGCCGAGATAAAGCACCATCACCCGGTGTGAGATCTGGCGCACCACCGACAGATCGTGGCTGATGAAGATCAGCGACATGCCGAATTCCGCCTGCAGATCGACGATCAGGTCGATGATCTGCGCCTGAATGGAAACGTCCAGCGCGCTCACCGCTTCGTCACAGATGACGAGCTTCGGTTTCACGATCATCGCGCGCGCGATGCCCACGCGCTGGTTCTGCCCGCCGGAAAATTCGTGTGGATAGCGGTTGATCCAGCCGGGCTCCAGCCCTACGCGCGCCATCATCTCCAGCACCGCCGCGCGCACCTCTTTGCGTGAAAGCTCCGGCTTCAATGTGCGCAACGGCTCTGCGATGGAGGCACCGATCGGCATGCGCGGGTCCAGGCTTGCCAGCGGATCCTGGAACACGATCTGGAATTCCTTGCGCAACTGGCGCACATCGTTGTCGCGCAGCGGCCCAAGATCGCGCCCGCCCCAGTAAACCGCGCCCTGGCTTTGTGGCAGCAGCTTCAGCACCGCGCGCGCCAGCGTGGATTTTCCGCAGCCGGATTCCCCGACCACGCCCAGGGTCTCGCCCGCGCGCAAGCTGAAGTCGACGCCATCCACCGCGCGCAACGGCTTGGTGCGGCCGAAAAAACTTGCGCCGTGGCGCACCGGAAAATGAACCTTGAGGTCCTTCACATCCAGAAGCGGCTTGCCGCCATCGGCCGCGGGTGGCGGCACAAGCTTCGCGTGGCCGCGGCGGTCGGGCACATCGATGCGCGGCATCGCATCGATCAGCATCCGCGTATAATCGTTTTGCGGTTTGTAAAAGATGTTATCGACCGGGCCGGATTCCACGATGGCGCCGCGGCGCATCACCTGTACCTGGTCCGCAAGTCCTGCGATCACACCCATATCGTGCGAAATCAGAACGATCGCGGTTTTCAGCTCGTTCTTCAGGTCGCGCATGATTTCCAGAATCTGCGCCTGTACCGTGACGTCCAGCGCGGTGGTGGGCTCGTCGGCAATCAGAAGATCGGGGCCGCAGATCGTCGCCATCGCGATCATCACGCGCTGGCGCATGCCGCCGGACAGTTCATGGGGATATTGCTTCAGCCGCTGGCGGCTTTCGGGAATGCGCACCAATTCGAGTACTTCGATAGCACGGCGTTCGGCCTCGTCGCGCGGCAGGCGGCGGTGCAGGCGCAAGGGTTCGATCAGTTGCGCGCCGATGGTCAGGTGCGGGGTGAGCGAGGTCAGCGGGTCCTGAAAGATCATGGTGATCTTGGCACCGCGCAATTCGTTGATCGCCTTTTCCGGCGCGTTGAGAATTTCCCGGCCGCGATATTTCACGCTGCCTGTGGCCCTGCCATTGCCGGACAACAATCCCGCCGCCGCCAGGAACATCTGGCTCTTGCCGGAGCCGGATTCGCCCACCACCCCCAGGCACTGCCCTTCGGCGATGGAGAAGCTCGCGCCCTTCACCGCATGAACTTCGCCGTCATGGGTGGAAAACCGCACATTGAGGTCGGAGACTTCCAAAATCGGCGTTGGCGGAATGGGCGCGGCCATTTCAGCGGTCCTTCGGGTCCAGCGCGTCGCGAAGCCCGTCGCCGATGAAGTTGAAGCAGAACAGCGTCACCGCCATGAACAGGGCCGGGAAGATCAGCATCCACGGCGCGGTCACCATCTGGTTCGCCCCTTCGGAGATCAGTACGCCCCAGCTTGTCAGCGGTTCGCGGATGCCAAGGCCGAGGAAGGAGAGAAAACTCTCCGCCAGAATGACAGAGGGGATGGTCAGCGTGACATAGATGATCACCGGCCCGATCACGTTCGGAATGATGTGGCGGGTGATGATGCCGAAACGGCTGACACCGGCGGCGTGTGCGGCCTCGATGAATTCCTTCTGTTTGATGGAAAGCGTCTGCCCGCGCACGATCCGCGCCATGGTCAGCCATTCCACCGCGCCGATGGCGACAAACAGAAGAATGAAATTGCGGTTGAATATCACCATCAGGATGATGACGAAAAAGATGAAGGGCAGGGAGTAGAGCACATCCACCACCCGCATCATCAGGTTGTCGGTCGTCCCGCCGATGAAGCCCGCGGTGGCGCCATAAATCACCCCGATCACCAGGCTGACGAATGTTGCGACCAGCCCCACGGCCAGCGATACCCGCGCGCCGTAAAGCGTGCGCACGAACAGGTCGCGCCCCACGGGGTCGGTGCCGAACCAGTGCGTGCCGCCGGCATGGCACAGCACGTCGGGGTCGGGCCACCAATTGGGCGCACACGACACCACGCTGTAATCGATAGCATCGAAGGGATATTGCGAAAGCGCGGGCGCGAATATCGCCATCAATGCGATGACGGTCAGGATCACGATGCTGGCCAGCGCCGCCTTGTTCTGGAACAGCCGCCGCCTTGCGTCTACCCACAGGCTGCGGCCGCGCACGGTCTGCGCCTCGATCATGGCCTGTGTGTTGGCGGTGGATCCGGTCGCGATCATCAATCGTACCTCACCCGCGGGTCCAGCACGGCATAAAGCAGGTCGGCGATCAGGTTCAGCACGACAATCAGCACCGCGTAGACAATCACCACCCCCAGAACCAGGGTGTAGTCGCGGTTCAGCGCGCCATTGACGAAGTAGCGCCCGATTCCCGGCAGACCGAAAATCGTCTCCACGATCAGCGATCCGGTCAGAAGGGCAGCAATTGCGGGCCCGAGATAGCTGACCAGCGGCAGCAATCCCGCGCGCAGCGCATGGCGGATGACGACCATATGGCCGGGCAGGCCCTTGGCGCGCGCGGTACGGACATAGTTGGAATGCAACACTTCCACCATGTTGCCGCGCACCAGCCGCGCGACGATCGCGATCTGCGGCAGCGCCAGCACGAAGACCGGCAGGATCATGTTCTGGAAGGCGCCGTTGTTCCAGCCCGCAACCGGCAGGGTTACGTCATAGCCGAACAGGTTCAGGCCATAGACCCCGAAGATCATGGTCAGGATCGGTGCGGTCACGAAGGTGGGTATGGTGATGCCGATCATCGCAATCGTCATCACGCCGTAATCGGCCGCACGGTTCTGGTAAAGTGCGGCGAGAACGCCCAGCAACACACCGAAGAAAATCGCCAGCACCATGGCGCTCAGGCCAAGCTTCGCGCTGACCGGCACGCCTTCGGCCAGCAATTCGTTGACCGTGAAATCCCGGTTCTTGAACGACGGGCCAAGGTCGAAATGGGCCAGCCGTTCCAGGTAGAGCCCGTATTGCACGTAAAGCGGCTTGTCGAGGTTATAGGCCTTCTCGATGTTGTGCTCGATCTCGGGGGGCAGGGCGCGCTGGCTGTCGAACGGGCCGCCCGGCGCCAGCCGCATCATGAAAAAGGCCAGTGTGATGATGATGAATATGGTGGGAATCGCGCCCAGCACACGCTTGATGGCGTAAGACAGCATCGATGCCCGGTAGCCCCACCCTGTCCCCGCTCGGGACTTGAAACAACCTTCACGAGCGCCGGACCCAAGTCAATGCAATGTGTGTCGGATACGATATTTCTATACGAACATTTCTTAAAAGCGCGCGTGGCGGTAACTTCCAGCCATGAACCTTGTGGCACCCGCCGTGCCGGAGGGGGCTTGTCTCCCGCCGTATCCTTCATGATTCGTGCAAGCTGCGGCCCAGAATGCGGCAATCTCCGGTTCAGGGTTTGTGGGCGGTGTCTTCCTTGTCGCACCAGGCCTGCCAGAGCGGTGCGATCCGGGCCGCATTCGCGTGCCACCACGCGTCGTCGATGCGGAAGGCGGTTTTGAAGTTTTCCGGCGCCGTCGGCAGATAGGGCCGCATGGCGATTTTCAGATCCGGGTTTTCACCCACCAGTGGAAGGGCCGAACGGCGTGCCGGCCCATAAGGAACCCACGCCGCCATTCGGGCGAGTTGCGGCGCCCCGGTCGCAAAGCGAATGAAGTCCTTCGCCATTGCCTGACGCGGACTGCCTTTCGGGATCGCGAAGACATCGAATTCATAAAGCTGCCGGTCCCAGATGGGGGCGATCTGATCTCCCGCCATCGCGGCGTCGAAGACGGTGCCGTTCAACATGGTGGTCATGCGCACCTGGCCGCTTTGCAGCAGGTTGCGGGGTTCGGCGGGGCTATTCCACCACACGATCGCACCGCGGATCGTGTCCAGTTTCGCGAACGCGCGCGCGACGCCTTGCGGCGTTTGCAATGTGCGGTAGACCGCATCCGGCGCCACGCCGTCGGCCAGAAGCGCCAGTTCCAGATTGAATTTCGCGGCTCTGCGCGACAGGCCGCGCGGCCCCGGAAAGCGTACGGTATCGAAGAAATCCGCAAACGTGGCGGGCCTCGGTTCGCCGAAACGGTCAGCCCGATAGGCGATGATCTGGCTGTAGACGATGCTTCCGATCCAGCAGGGGCCGATGGCGCCTGGCACGAAATCCTCTTTGGCCGGTTTTCCCTGGGGACTCTCTGCCAGAATCGCTGGATCGAATTTTTCCAGAAGGCCGCTATCGCATGCCGCCACCGCATCGGGCAGCTCAAGGTCCACCACATTCCAGGCATAATGCCCGCTCTCGACCTGGCGTTTCAGCGCACCCAGCCCGCCGTCATGATCGGCAATGCGCACCGTTGCCCGATGCGTTTCCATATAGGGGCGGAACATCGCGTTGGCCTGGGCGCGGCCGTAAGGCCCTGCCCATGTCGCCACATTAAGAACGGGCGGCGGCTGGCTCATCCACCACAGCAAGGCGGCAGCCGAAAGAAAAATCACAAGCCCCGCCAACATGAAAACGCGCCAGTTCATGGGCCGGGTTTTGCGTCATGCGTCCGTGGTTCGGGGGTATAACGAAGGCTGCTCCACGGCCCGCCGATGCGATAGGGCTGGGCAAAATCGGCGATGTCGTTGCGGGGCCGTTCATCCATGACGAGCCGCGTGCGCGAACGGATGCCAAGGTCGATGGTCCGCGTGCCAAGGCCGATATGCCCTTCGCCCTTGATCTCGGTCACGCCGCTCGACAACTGCAAATCGTCCGTGGTCAGCACGCCGCGTGCAATCGAAAACGATGCCCCCATGGTGTCGAACGGTGTGATGGCGGCGGACCAATTCGCGGGCGCCGCCGGGCCGAAATGGATCATCCGCCCCATCGCTTCCAGATCGCTGCCGGTCACCCGGCCGTTGCGCAGCAGGACGGTACCGCGCCCGGAAATGGCGGCCATGGTTTGCGCCCGGCTGGCACCGGCGGTGCTGGATTCGAAATTCAGCGTCATGGTGCCGTCCAGTCCGCCGGCATCCAGCGCATCGCGCAGGAACGGTTTGGCCGCCACGCCCGAAAGTGCCACGCGGCCGCGATAGGCGGGAACCTTTCCGTTTGTGTCGATACGCAGTTCCGCCGTGCCGCGCCCGCCATAAAGCGACAGGGCGGGGAAACGCACATTCAGCACCGAATCTTTCAGTGTGGCATCGAAGGCCGCCTTGTCGATGGTCACGCCTTCGAACGACAGCGGCCCGGATTCCACATGCAGATCCGCTGCGAACAGTTTGAGCAGCGAAAGGTTCACCGGCACGGTGTTCCAGCCGTCGCGGGCGGGCCGCGCCTTCGCGCCCGGCGGTGTGACATAGGGGTCGAGCACGGCGTGGTCGAGTGTCAGCCGGCCGTGGATCACCGGCACCGCCTCGTGGGCGTCGATCACCATGTCGCCCTGCAGGGTCGATTCATCCAGCGCCATGGTCAGTTTCGACAGCGCGATCATCCAGCCGTCGAAATGCAGTTGCGCTTCGATCGACAATGGCTCCAGCCCGCCGCCCGGCGGCAGCCTGTGTCCGCGCCACGCCGCCAGCCGCCGCAAGGACGGCGTGTTCAGCTTCAGCCGTCCCACCGCCGGGCCGTTCAGCATCATCGCGCCCTTGAAACTCGCCTGCAGCAGATCGGATGTGATGGAGAGATCGACCGGCGTCGATTTCCCCACCAGAAGCGCGCCCGGTGCGGGAAGCCGCACGTCGAAGGCGATATGCTCCGCCCCCTGGCGCAGCGTGCCGTCCAGCGTCAGCGCGCGGCCGAGCCAGACAAGCGTCGCATCCACATCCTCGATTGCGGCATGGGTCTGCCAATGGGCGTTGTCGTAATAGACCCGGCCATCTTCGATCTTCACTTGCGCGACCGATGTCCGCATCCAGCCGAAGGCGGAATCGCCCGCGTGATTGCGCGCGCCTTCCAGTTGCCAGTTGGGTTTGCCGTCGCGGTCCACCCTCAGGTGAATCACCGGCCGCTCCATCGCCACATTGGAAAGCGCGATCCGCCCGGTGAACAGCGGCCAGAACTGGGCGGTGATGTGCAGATTGCCAATCTCGGCCAGCGGTGGTCCGACTGCGCCCTTCCGGGTGGCCAGCCGCACGTCTTCGGCCTGGATTCCCGGCTCCGGCAACAGGGTCAGGCTCATCGGCCCCGCAATGGTCACCGGCCGCCCCATGGCACGGCTCAATTCCGCCTCCACCTGTCCCCGCCAGGCCGACGCGGGAACCAGGAACGGCGCTGCCAGCACCAGAATCAGCACGGCCGCGGCGGCGATCAGCAGGTTTCGGAAAAGTGGAGTCATGCGATGGCGTGGGCTGGCTGCAGGCAATAATAATACAGTCCCTGTCATGATGCCCCGGCTTGCATTTGGGGGTTGGGCCTCATAGGGTCCGGCCCGCTTGGACGGCTGTTTTCGCTGGCGGCTGTTTCAAGGATAGCGGGCTTGGATGTGCAGCTGTAGCTCAGTTGGTTAGAGCGTCGGATTGTGGCTCCGAAGGTCGGTGGTTCGAGTCCACCCAGCTGTACCACGTCCCCATCCGCTTTACCCGCCTTTTTCCCGTCCTCCATCCAGGTCCTCCCCAAGAGGAATGCCGTGCACCGCTGATACACGCAGGGGGACGCGGCATTTTTGGGGCCGGGAATGGCAGGAATGGTAGTTTGGCCGGTTGTGCTTGCACCCGGCAGAGTGTCCCCGTTGCAAGATGGCCTTGCATCGGAGCGTCATCTTTTATGTAGATCAGTGGTGGCGAAGACGCGATGATTCGCCTGCAGGGGGCGAAGAGTGCGGGGGAGGAGATTGGGATGGCACAAGGGCAGGATCAGAATTTGACTTATGACGAAGTGGTCGTGGGGCGGCGCAGCACCCGCGGTTTCCTGCCGGATGCGATCCCGAAAGCGGTTATCCGCGAGATTCTGGAAATCGCAATGCGGGCACCTTCGGCGTTTAACACCCAGCCCTGGCATTTCTATGTCGTTTCCGGCGCGCCGCTCGATCGTATCCGGGATGGTAATACCGAACGCAATCTGGCCGGTGTGCCGCCGTCCCGCGAGATTCGCGGTCATGGTGAATATGCCGGGGAACACCGGGCCCGGCAGATAGACGTCGCAAAACAGCTTTTCGGCGCCATGGGTATCGCGCGGCACGACCTGGAAAAGCGAAAGGATTGGGTGCTTCGCGGGTTTCGCCAGTTCGATGCGCCGGTCTCCATCGTCATCACCTATGACCGGTCCATACATGGCGGCGATGCCGGCCCTTTTGATTGCGGCGCTGTTGCGAATGCGCTGGTCAACGCGGCCTGGGCGCGCGGGATCGGGTGCGTCATCAACAGTCAGGGCATCATGCAGTCGCCGGTGGTCCGCGAACATGCCGGCATTCCGGACGATCAGGTGATCATGATCTGCATTGCCATGGGATATCCCGACGATGCGTTTCCGGCGAACGCCGTCGTTTCAAATCGCAAACCGGTCGACGAGGCGGCGGTTTTCGTCGGGTTTGAAGACTGACGGCACCAGATGATGCGTGCTTTCAGCGGATACGCGCGAGATCGTAGCGGTGTTTGTAGGCCGAGATCAGCTCGAACGCATCGACATGCAGAACCCCGTCTATCGGGGTGATCCGGTTCTGGATGATGTCGGCCAGATCGTCACGGTTGTGGCTGTTGACCATCGCGATCAGATTGTGTTCGCCCAGCGTGATGCCGACGAATGCCGCGCTTTCCAGCCTGGCAATGGCTTCCGCCGCCTTGCGCAGCTTGGGCGCCGCCACGATGATCTGCAGATAGCAGCTGAATGTCAGCCCGATGCGTGCGGCATCCACCACCGCCCCCAGCCGGATGGCCTTGGTCTCCTGCAGGCGTTTCAGCCGCTGGCGCACGGTGCCTTCGGACAGGTTCAACTGGCGGGCGACTTCCCGGTTGCTCATCCGGCCATCCGTCTGCAACAGCCGGATAATCGCTTCGTCGGTTTCGTCGGTCTCGATCATTCCGATTCCAGCGTCCCCAGATCGATGTTGAAACGGACGATTTCGAGCGTCAGATGCGTGCTCACATGCGTGATTCCCGCGATGCTCGAAATCTGTTTTTCAATCACATGCAGAAAATGGTGCCGGTCTCGCCCGTTGACCTGCGCGATCAAGGGCGGGTCGCCCATCACGCGCGACAGGCTGGCCACCTCCTCGATCTCGGCGATCTCGCGGGCCACGTCGAGAAGCGGCCGCCCCGCCACGAAGATGTTGGCAAAACCCATGAAGTCATAACCCAGTGCGCGGACATCGCGCTGCGCGATCACACGCACCACATTGCTGTCCGCCAGCGCGTGAATGCGGGCGGAAATCGTCGCTTCCGAGACATTGTACCGTTCGGCCAGCGCCTTGTTCGGCACGCGGCCATCGGCGCGCAGCTCGGCAATGATGGCATTGTCGAGGGCGTCGAGCGGGCGGGAATCAGGGCGCATGGCCGACTATAACTTCGCAGCAGGGGTGTGCCCAATCCGGGCAATCGGAATTATGCGTATGTGATACTGATTTATTATCTGCATCATTCAGTGATATTTACAATAATCAATTTTATGCGTATATATTGATCGGCAATAGGCGGTCGCAGAACATCCGGCCGGGGCGGCTGGACGGGCCGCGAAAAGGGGGGATTCCGTGGGGCTTTATTCTGACGTCGATCTGCCGCATCCGCCAGACGATCATCCCAACTGGCAGGAATCCTGGGTGCTGGCCTTTCGCGATCCGGCCACCAATCTGGTCGGTTTCCTGCGTGTTGGCGCTTATGTGAATGAAGGCCGCGCCCAGATGCACTGGGGCATGGCGCTGCCGGATGGCACCCGTTTCCGCCGCCACCTTCTGGATCTGCCGCTCAAGCCGGAAAACCGCACGGCTGAGACGGCCAGTGCCGGCCCGATGACCTATTCCATTCCGAACGGCGATTATGTGCGCTTCGTCGGCAGCGATCCGGATTGCGAGGTCGATCTCAGGCTGTACGACTATTTCCCGTCACAGAACTGGCGGATGGTGGGCGATATCAGCAAGCTGGCCGCCAACCATCCGGAAAGCTCCGGCCGGGTTGAGGGGCGTGTCCGCATCGGCGACCGGGTGATTTATGTCGAGAACGGCTTTGGCCATCGCGATCATTCCTGGGGGCCGCGCGAACACATCGTGATCCGCAACAACCGCTGGATCGCCGGCACGGTCGGGCCTGCGCTGTCCTTTTCCCTCAGCACGGTACAATTCGACAATGGTGCCTATTTCAAGGGCTATTGGCTGGTGCGCGACGGCAAACCGGAAACGGTGAGGGACATCAACACCGTCGCGATGGTGCTGGCCGATGGCGTTTCCACCATCGGCGGCTGGACCGATGTCGTGCTGGAAAGCGGGGAGCGTTTGCGGATCGAGGCGGAAACCATTGACGGCGTCATCACCTCAAGCCATCTGCCCGATGGCGGGCCGGGTTCCACGCCTGCCGGTGTCGAGGCGCTGTCGATCGCGCGCTGGAACGGGCATGAAGGCTTCTGCGATTTCAACATCAATGTGAACGGGCTCGGCGGCGAAAAGCCGGTCACCAATCTGCTGTTGGCCAATCATGCCATGGGGCTTTCGCGGCGCCCGCCTCTCGATCTGGACTGGATCCGTCCGCGCCGGGGAGTGTGAGCCATTCAGAGCCTGTTGCACCCGGTGGACGCTGCTGCGGACGCGGGCCCCGTCCCGCTTTCGTGCGCGCGGACCGAAGCGATCTATGGCGGCAAATCCGTCAATCTCGGCGCCATGTTGCGCGCGCATCTGCCGGTGCCGGATGGCTGGGCCCTGCCGGCGGATTTCGCGCATGATGTCGCCCGCGGCGATATCGCGGCCATCCGGCGCCTGCTCGATTTCGGGGCCGGGCTGGGCAACGGCCTCTTCGCCGTGCGCTCCTCCGCCATCGGGGAGGATTCCGCCGAAGCCAGTTTTGCCGGTCAGCATGAAACCATTCTTGGCGTGCGTGGCGCCCATGCGCTTGTTGCGGCGGTGTTGCGGGTCGTGAAATCCGGTGCCTCGCAATCGGCACGCGCCTATCGCAAGGCGGCGGGCGATCATGGCGAGGCGCGTGTCGGTGTCGCGGTGCAACGCCTGCTCGATCCCGTCTGCGCGGGCGTGATGTTCACGCGCAACCCCGTCAGCGGTGCGGACGAACGCGTGGTCGAAGCGGCCTGGGGCCTGGGAGAGGCGGTGGTGGCCAGCCGTGTCACACCAGACCGTTTCCGTTTTGCCCGCGGTGGCCGGGTTCTTCAGGCCGATGCGGGGGACAAGCCGCTGTCGCTTCATCCGCTGCCCGGTGGCGGTGTTTCGGAGCGGCAACTGGATGCCGCCGCCGCGAAAATGTTCTGCCTCGATGAAACAGACATCGCCGCCCTTGACCGTCTGGCCGATGATTGCGAGCGCGTGTTCGGCCCGCATCAGGATATCGAATGGGCGAAGGCGGATGGCCGTCCGTTCCTGTTGCAGGCCCGTGCCATCACGCGGGCGGGCTGATGCGATGGGGATGCCCGCGATGGGAATAATCGTCGAAGACATTCTTCATGTCGCCACACCCGATCCGGCGCTGCGCTGGTCGCGCGTCAATGCGGCGGAACAGTTTCCCGGCGTCATGTCCACCCTGACCTGGGACATCTGGCGGCAGACGGCCAGCCGTGCCGGCCGGAATATCTTTTTTGCCATGGGTCTGCTGCGGCGGGCCGAACTGGCGGACGAGTCCCTGCAATTCACATCTGCCTGGCATGGGCGGCAGGCCGCTAACGTCGATGCGATGCGCGCGATCATTGGCCGCCTTCCGGGCGATGCGGCCAACTCGTTTGAAGAACAGATTCTGGGCGCGCGGGCCTCGCAACCGGGGAAGGATCGCACGCGCAAGCGCACATTCGCTGTGTTGCTGAAAATGCCGGTTGCGATGCTGTCGTGCCGCCGTGCCTTGCTGCGCGATGCGGCGGGGATTGCGGATTGGCATCGCCACTGGATCGCCCGCATCGAAGCGGAGGGGGATGTGGCGGGCCGCGCCGCCATCGCCGAACTGATCGAACGCCTGCCGGGGATACAGACCCGGATGGGTCTCGCCGCCTTTGTGCAACAGGCTTTGTCCGGCGCGCTGCAGGCCATGCTGCCGCCGGAAAAGCGTTCGCTGTTGCTTGCGGCGTCGGCGGCGGGCCTGCCGGAAACACGTTTTGCCGATGCCGTCTGGGCTCTCGCCAACGGACGATGCAGCCGCGAACAGGTGATTGCAGAATTCGGGCATTTTGGAATCGATTCCGCGGATTGCGCCAAGCCGTCGCTGCGCCACAAGCCCGATATGCTGGACGATCTGGTGCGCCTCTATCGCGGCGGCCCCCGCCCCGGCGCGGTACAGGAGGCTGCCCGCGCCCGGCGTTTGGCGTCATCGGATGCGTTGTTGTCGCATGTTGCGTGGTTCAGGCGGCCATTGGCGCGCTGGCTGCTACGGGCCTGTGATCGCATGGCGGTTTTGCGCGAGGTTGGGCGCGGCGGCTGGGTGCAGGCGCTCGATATCGGGCGCGCCGGCGCTTTCGCCATCGGCAATGCGTTTGTGCGGGGCGGCCGTCTTGAACATGCCGAAGATGCGTTTCACCTGACGGTGGAAGAATTGCTGCATCCGGGCACGCGCGATCTGGATGCCATCGCCGCTTATCGCAAGGCGCTTCATGCCTGGCGGGACAGTTTTGATCTTCCGGTGGCCTTCACGGGCGAACCCGAAATCCTGCCACGCCACAGTCACGATAGTGCGACCCGGAAGGCGGGCGCGGGGCCGTTGCAGGGGATGCCGGGCTCTGCCGGATGCGCGCGCGGCCGCGCCCGCGTCGTGCACGATCCCTTTCATGCCGGGAATTTTGCGCGCGGCGATATTCTGGTCTGCCGCATCACCGATCCCAATTGGGCGCCTTTGATGGCGCTCGCCGGCGGGGTGGTGACGGATATTGGCGGCGCCCTCTCGCATGGCGCCATCATCGCGCGCGAAATGGGCATCCCCGCCGTGCTCAACACCGGCGATGGCACGTTGCGCATTCCCGATGGTGCTGAGATTGCGATCGACGGCGCCACCGGTGCCATCCGGATTCTGGACGACGGCATCGATATTCATGCCCGCTCGGTCCTGAACGATGATCCCGGCACTGCGTATTGGAGCCGCGTCAATTATGCCGAAGCCATGCCCGGCGTGGCCTCACCGCTCGGTGCCTCGATCTGGCGGCGCAACATGCTTGAGGCGCCCTATCGTGTCTTCGCCTGGATGGGCGTGCTGCCCGCCAATGTTGAAAAAGCCCGCCGCGGCATAGCGGGTGAAGCCGGCGGCTTCTTCTATGGCCGCGCGGCGGTGAATGTCGATTTCATCCGCATGATCGGCGATCGCACGCCCGGTACCTCCGGTGCTGCGACAGAGGAAGGCTTTCTGGGTGGCGCACGTCCGGGCCTTGTGACGCGGAAGCGCTATGGCCGCTATCCGGTCGCCATTGCGCATCTTGTCTGGCTGCTGATGACCATGCCGCGCGAGGTGGCACGCATTGCTGCGGAGGCTGATGCGTGGTGGCGCCGGGCGACCCGCGAACTCGCCGATGCCGATGCGCAAACGGCACGGTTCTGGCTTTCGCATGCGGCAGATCGCTTCTTTGATCTGTCGGTGTCGCATGGCGTCGTCACCATGCTCAGCCCGGCGGTCTGGGGCGCAGTGGCCGCGCTCGCGCGCCGTTATGGCGATCATGACATTCTGCTCCGGCTTTCGGGCGGCTATCCCGCGGTCGAGGAGGTGGAGATGAGCGCGCGCCTTTTTCAGGTCGCCGATGGCACCTTGCCGCTTGCGGCGTTTTTGGATGCCTATGGTTTCCGCGGGCCCAATGAGGGGGAAGTGTCAAGCCGTTCCTGGCGTGAAGACCCCGCACCGCTGACAGGGTTGCTTGCGGCACAGCGCGCACGCCCAACAGCGTCGCAGTCTTCGGCCGCCACTGTGCGGTCTACGCGCCTTGATGCCGAACGCACGCTGCTTTCCCGCATGCCGTTTGCGTTGCGCCCGTTTGCCCGTTTCGCCTTCGCGCTGGCGGACCGCATCGTGCCGTTGCGCGAAACCAGCAAGGCGGCCTGCCTCGGAAAGCCGATCGATGTCTGCCGCGCGGCGGCCCGGCGGCTCGGCCATCATCTGGCGGCGCAAGGCATCGTTGCCGATGCCGAAGATGTGTTTTTCCTCACGCTCGATGAACTTGCCAATCCATCGCAGAACGATTGGAAGTCATTGGTGGCACAGCGCCGCGCCCTTCATCAGGCGTATCGGCAGCTCGATGTTGCGGAAACCTTTCAGGGCGCGCCCGCCGTTCAGGCACAGCAGGACCAACAACACCTGTCTGTTGAAACGCTCCGCGGTGTCGGTGTCAGTGCCGGCGTGGTCACCGGGCCGTGCCGTGTCGTGACCGACCCCGCCGATACAGCCGCGATTGCAGCGGGGGAGATCATCGTTTGCCACATCACCGACCCGGCGTGGACACCGATCCTGTCGCTCGCCGGCGGCATGATCGTCGATATCGGTGGCATTCTCTCTCATGCCGCCATCATCGCGCGGGAGCTTGGCGTCCCCTGCATCGTCAACACGCGCATCGGGTCAAAGGCGCTCCGCACCGGCATGACGGTGCGGATGGATGGAACGCGGGGGACGGTCACCGTCCTAGCTGGTGCCCTCCTGCCGGGAGCTGTTACCCAAAAGTGACAAACGCAAAGATCGGCAATAATGCTACAAATCCGAATATTGCGTAGTTTATTTGTCTGATATAGCATCGTTCTTGAATGCGGGACGATGCATAGCGGCTGCAAGGGGCGGCCTGCCTGCTCTCCGGCCCGTGGAAGGGGAAGAGATGTCCATATCGCGTGCGCACGCCCACAGGGCGGCGTTTGCCGTTTTGCTGTCCGGTGTTGCGGCGGCCGCGGCCGGTGGTTCCGCCATGGCGGCGAGTGCGGGGATCGAGGAAGTGATCGTCACCGCCGAAAAGCGGTCCGAGAATGTGCAGCGCATCCCGACCAGTATTTCCGCCTTCACCGCAGATGATCTGCAGGTTCGCGGCATCGCCACGATGGGTGATCTCGCTCAACAGGTGCCGGGGGTGAATTTCGGTGAGATCGCCGGATCGCCGCAGATCGCGGCGCGCGGCGTTGGTTTCGGCCTGCTGACGGGCGCCGGCGAAGGCTCCGTCGCCGTTCACATCGATGGTCTTTACCTCTCGCGTCCGGCTTCGACCGGCATGCTGATGCGTGATCTCGACCGGGTGGAATTTTTGCGCGGGCCGCAGGGCACGCTCTATGGCCGCAATGCGGTCGGCGGCGTGGTGAACCTGATCTCGCCGCCCGCGCCGGATGTTTTCTCGGCCGGGCTGAGCGCAAGCTACGGCAATTTCGATGCCTATGAAGTCAGCGCCTATGCCGGCGGCCCGTTGAGTGAATCCGTGCGCGCCCGTCTTTATCTGGAAAAGGACGATCACGCGGGCTACGTGAAGAACATCTTCAATGGAAAGCGCGTCGATGGGCTCGGCGGTTATGGCGGCCGCTTCACGCTGGATGCCGATCTGACGGCCAACGCAAAGTTCAGCTTGCGCGTCTTTCACCGCAAGGAAAATCTGTCGGGCCCGGTCTACAAGCCGATTGATGCCGCTGCCATGGTGGGTTTCCCGCCCGGCACCTATTCGCTCGATCCTTACAAAATCGCGGCTGACGGCGATTACGATTCGGATCGGGAGATTACGGGCGGTTCCGGCCGTTTCGACGTTGATTTCGGTTCTATCCATCTCGTTTCGATCACGGGCTATGTCCATTTCCGTTTCACCGAAAACACCTATGACGGTGATGGCACGGCACTCCCCATCTTCACCGTGACGCGGCCGGAAAAATCCAACACCATTTCACAGGAGTTCAATCTTCTCGGCAGCGGCGAATCCTACAACTGGATCGTCGGCGCCTATTATCTGCATCAGCGGCAGAACACCGATTTCTTCACCTATACGCCCGGCTATGCCGCTTTCGGCATCACCGAACTGGACGACCTGACGAAGCAGGACGAGGGTAGTTTCTCCCTCTTCGGTGACGCGACTTATCATCTGACGCCAAGCGTCAGCGTTTATGGCGGTGCACGCGGTATCTGGGAAAACCAGAAGATCGATCATACCGACATTACGCACACCACATTGCCCGCGCCGTATGACGCCATCATCGCCTGTTCCCCCACCATGGCGGGAAGCGGTGGCCAGATGTCGCTTGACCGTTCTGCCGTGACCGGCCGCGCCGGCATTAAGTATCAGCGCAGCGAACAGTCCAATCTCTATGCCCAGTACTCGCGCGGCTACAAAAGCGGTGGCTTCGGTCTCAGCTCCTGCGGTAACAGCTTCAAACCGGAAACGCTGAATGCGTTTGAGGTTGGTTCGAAAAACGTGCTGTTCGATGGCACGCTGCAATTGAACGGCGCTGTCTATTATTACGACTACAGCGATCTTCAGGTCGAAAAGGTGGTGCTGACCTCGCTCGATGTCGCCAATGCGGACAGTTCGCGCGTCTACGGCCTGGAACTGGAAGCGTTGTGGGTGCCTGATGATCGCTGGCAGATCAATGCCAACACCTCCTTCATGCATGCCCGCTACGAGGATTTCCTCGATGCGGACCCGCTGACCGGCGGCCCGGTGACGCAATTGCGCGGCAATCCGCTCAATCGCGCGCCGGATTGGTCAGGCTCGCTCGGTGTGCAGTACACCCAGCCGTTATCCATCGGGGCGTTGCTCGTTCGCGGTGAATTGTATGCCACCACGAAATATGCGCTCAGGCCTTACGGCGAACCGGGCGATTTCCAGAAGGGCTACACCACCCTCGGCGGCTCGGTCACCTATATCTCCGCCGATGAGAAATGGCGTGTCCGCGCTTATGTGCGCAACGCAACCAACGAAGCCTATCTGGAAGGCATGCTGAATTCGGCTGGCACGGGCCGCCTGGGCGTTTACGCGCCGCCGCGTCTCTACGGTGTCGAACTGAAGCTTGCTTATTGAGGCTGTGGCCGGGCAAGCCCCGCCGCGCGCTTTGAAACTGTGTTTGAGGAAGGATCTGCCATGTCCGCTCGTTACGATGTCGTCATCCGCAATGGCTGGATCGTGGATGGCACGCGGTTTCCCCGCTATCGTGCCGATATCGGCATCCGCGATGGTGTGATTGCTAAAATCGGCACAATTGCGCCGGCAGATGCGGCGCGCGTGCTGGATGCCGAAGGCTTGATCGTCGCGCCGGGCTTTGTCGATCTTCACACCCATTACGATGCCCAGATTCATTGGGACCCGTATTGTTCGAACTCGGGCGAAAACGGTGTCACCACGGTGATCGCCGGCAATTGCGGCTTTGCCTTTGCGCCCTGCAAAGAGGCCGATCGCGACCGCTATATGCTGATGATGGAGAATACCGAACAGGTTCCCTATCAGCATATGAAGACCATGCTGCCCTGGACGTGGGAAACATTCCCGCAATGGCTGGCCCATCTGCGCGCGCTGAAAAAGGGCGTGAACATGATGATGCTCATGCCCATCAATCCGTTGCTCTGTTACGTCATGGGCACGGATGCGGCGAAGTCGCGCCGCCCCACGGCAAGCGAAATGGCCGAGATGAAGCGCCTCATTCACGAGGCGATGGATGCCGGTGCCGCCGGGCTCGGCGTCTCGTTGCTCGGGAACGACAATTCCCATACCGATTACGACGGCTCCTCCATGCCGTCGGATGTCATGCACCGTGACGACATTGTGGAACTGGCCAGCGTGCTGGGCGAACGGGACGAGGGCTTCATTCAGGTCCTGGCCCAGCTCGGCAATCATCGCGAAACCGATGTGATCGAACGCATTGCGCAAGTGTCGCGCCGCCCGGTCCTGCTCAACATCTTCGTCACTACCGATCTGATGCCGGATTTCCATCGCCCCCATCTCGAATGGCTCAGCGCGGTGAATGCGCGCGGGCTGCGGATTTATGGGCAAACCTTCGCCCAGCGCGGCTTCTCGGAATTCAACGTGCTGGAATTCAACATCAACGATCACATCCCGGAATGGCGGCAGATTTCGCGGCTGCACGACAAGGCCGAAAAGAAGCGTCTGATTGCCGATCCGGCGCACCGCGCCCGCATGCGCGCAAGCTATGACCCGATGGTGTTGTCGTTCGGCTCCGGCCCGTTGGAGGTCATCACGGTCAGCAGCGTCGGCGATGCGCCGGAGTTGCAGAAATATGTCAATCGCAGTCTGGGCGAGATTGCCGCCGAAGAAGGCAAACACGTTATCGATGTGCTGTTCGATATCAGTCTCGCCACCGATCTGGCGGCGGATTTCCGCACGCCAAGCCCCGTCGGTACCGATCCGCACCGCACCGCCGAACTGCTTCTGCATCCGCAAACCTTGGCGGGCACCTCCGATGGCGGCGCGCATATGCGCTTTTTCAGCGGCGGCCATTGGCCGACCGAATTGCTGATCTGGCTGGTGCGCGAAACCGGCGTCATCTCGCTTGAGGAAATGCACTACCGCCTGTCCTATCAACCGGCGCGCATTGCCGGTCTGGGCGGCCGCGGCGCGCTGCTCGAAGGCATGGCGGCCGATATCGTGGTTTATGATTTCGATGCGCTGTGGATGAAAACGGAAAAATACGATCTGCGGTTCGATTTTCCGGGCGGCGACTGGCGGCGCTATACGCCGACTGAAGGCTATCGCTGGATTCTCTGCAATGGCGCCGTGACGCATGAAAACGGCCATCCGACCGGGGTCACGCCGGGCAGTTTTCTCGGCCTGCGGCCGCTGACCGGCTGGGCTGCTTAACGCTTCGTTTTTACTGCACGGCCCTCATCCAGAAAGCGCGCCACATCGGCGTTGAACTGCTCCGGCGCCTGCAGAAACGCGAAATGGCTGACACCGGGCTCGATCAAAAGCCGCGCCCCCTTGATCCAGTTGAACATGGTGCGCGGCTGGTCGGGGGCGATCATCTCGTCATGGTCGCCATCCACAATCCAGACCGGTACATGAATCTTGGCGAAATCCGCCTTGGTCCAATGCGGCTGTAAATTCCACATATGGGTGATCTGCGCGACAAAGCTCTGGTATTCGCGCGGCGTGGCGGACAGCGTTTCATATTCCTTGCCCGCCCGCGCGATATAGGCGTTCACGATCCTGCTCTGCGATGAATCCGCAACGCCGGTGGGGTCGTAGTTGGCGGCAAAGGCGAACAGCCGCGTCAGCCGCTCCGGATGCTTCATCGCGATGTCGAGGCCGATGATCGCGCCATCGCTCCACCCCACCAGCGCGACCTTTTCGATCTTCAGGTAGTCGAGCAGGGCCAGCACATCGCTCGCCATCAGGTCATAGCCATAGGGTTCGGCGTTGCGGGTGGTGCGGCCATGGCCACGGCTGTCCATCACGATCACCCGGTGATGCGGCGCCAGCGCACGCACCTGATTGCCCCAGTAATTCGCATTGGCAAGCCCGCCATGCAGCAGCAGCACCGGCGCCTCGCCCGGCACCCTCTTGCCGAAGCTCGCATACCAGATGCGGATGCCGTTGACCGGCGCGAGCCCGGATTCCACCGGCTGCGGCAGGGTGGGTGTGGGCGGCAGCACCATCCATGGCTCGCTGGGGTGAGCAGGTTCGCTCGGCTGCCGGGGCGCGGCCGCGGCGGCCGGTCCTGCTGCAAGTGCGAGCACCAACGCCAGGATCATTGCGCGCATATTTCCGCCCCCCGCAAATCGTCGCCAGTTTAGGCTGAAATATTGTCAACCCGATAGGCCATCCGCTAGCCTCGCTCCACCCGTCACAGAACGGGTGAACGGGGAGACGCCATGACATCTCGAATTTTCGCATTCGGTGCGGCCACGCTTGCGGCCGGCCTGTTGTTTCTTGCCCCCTCCGGCAATGCCGAATCCGGCACGGCCGATATGGCGGCAAAGCTCGCCAAGGCTGCCAATATCGATGGCAAGGACATCATCGCCGAAAAACCGGGCGACTGGCTCTCCTATGGCCGCAATTATCATGAACAGCGCTTTTCGCCCCTGACGGCGATCAACACCGGCAACGCGGCCAAGCTGGGCGCGGTTTGGGAATTCCGCACCAACACGGTGCGCGGGCTTGAAGCGACGCCACTGGTCTCCGACGGGGTGATGTTCGTCACCGGCTCGTGGAGCAAGGTGTGGGCGCTCGATGCCAAGACCGGTAAGGAGTTGTGGGCCTATGATCCGCAGGTGCCGGGCCAGTGGGCGCGTTACGCCTGTTGCGATGTGGTCAATCGCGGCGTCGCGCTGTGGAAGGGCGGGGTGTTCGTCGGCACGCTCGATGGCCGCCTCGTCAAGCTCGATGCCGAGACGGGCAAGCCGCTGTGGCAGGTCAACACCATCGACAAGAGCAAGCCTTACACCATCACCGGCGCGCCGCGCGTCGTCAAAGGTCTGGTGCTGATCGGCAATGGTGGCGCGGAATATGGCGTGCGCGGTTATCTCTCCGCTTACGATGCCGATACCGGCAAACTGGCCTGGCGCTTCTATGTCGTGCCCGGCGATCCGTCGAAGCCACAGGAATCCAAGGCGCTGGAAAAGGCTCTGCCGACCTGGAAGGCGAGTGAGAAATTCAAATGGTGGGAGCTTGGCGGCGGCGGCACGCCGTGGGATTCCATCGTCTACGATCCCGAAACCGATCTGATCTATCTCGGCACCGGCAATGGCTCGCCATGGAACCGGCATATGCGTTCGCCCGGCGGCGGGGACAATCTCTATCTCTCCTCCATCGTCGCGCTGAAGCCCGCAACCGGCGATCTCGCCTGGTATTATCAGGAAACGCCGGGGGAGAACTGGGATTACACCGCCACCCAGTCGCTGGTGATTGCCGATCTGAAGATCGACGGCAAGCTGCGCAAGGTCATCATGCACGCGCCGAAGAACGGCTTCTTCTATGTGGTGGATCGCACCAACGGCAAGCTGATCTCGGCCAAGCCTTACACCACGGTGACCTGGGCCAAGGGGATCGATCCGAAAACCGGCCGCCCGATCGAAAATCCGGATGCGCGTTACGGCTCGTCGCCCACCACGCTGATGCCGGGCCCGATCGGCGGCCACAACTGGCAGCCGATGGCCTACAACCCCGAAACCGGCCTCGTCTATATTCCGGTGATCGACGGCACTTTTGATTTCACCGGACAGAAGCCGCTGTCCTATGAGAAGGGCGCCTGGAACACCGGCACTGATTTCGCCGCCATGGGGCGCGCCATTCTCGCCTCGATCAAGGCGGGCAATCCGCCGCCGCCGGTGAAGGGCTATATCCGCGCCTGGAATCCGGTGACGCAGACAATGGCCTGGCAGGTGCCGATGACCGGCGCCTGGAACAGCGGCATGCTGACGACGGCGGGCGGTCTTCTGTTCGCCGGCGGGTCCGATGGCATCTTCGCAGCCTACGATGCAAAGACCGGCAAGAAGCTGTGGTCGGAAGATCTCAAGACCGGCATCATCGCGCCTGCGATGACCTATACGGTCGATGGCCAGCAATATGTGGCGGTGGCGGCCGGCTGGGGCGGCTCCGGCGGGCTGGGTGCCACCGGCGACATGGAAACCGCGCTGCAGAAATACCGCACCAATGAAGGGCGCATCTTCGCCTTCAAACTCGGCGGCACCCATCAGATCGCGGCCCTGCCACCTGTCATTCCGCGTGGCGTGCCGAAGCCGCCGGATGAAAAGCTGGACAGCGCGATGGTGACCAAGGGCTTCAACCTGTTCCATCGCAATTGCGCGGTGTGTCACGGCGTGCTGCTGCTCTCCTCGGGCGAGGTGCCGGATCTGCGCGCGGTCCCGCCGGAAATCTGGGGCCAGTACGATGCCATCGTGCTGGACGGCGCGATGGAGAGTAACGGCATGGCCTCGTTCAAGGATATTCTGAACAAGAACGATGTCGCCGCCATCCGCGCCTATGTGCTGGATGAAGCGCACAAGCTTTACAAATCCGAACATCCAGAAGCCAAAAAGGCCGAAAACAAGAAATAGGCGGTCTGCAAAACGCACAAAGGGCGCGCCCGGAAACGGCGCGCCCTTTTTTGTGCTGCAACGATTTACCCGCAGCAGCTTGTCGTTTTCTCCGCCGCGGCGGCGCTTGGGGCACAGCAGGCGCTGTTCGCCGCCGGCACTTGCGGGTCTTCGCCATAGGTGGTCGCTTCGCCGAAGGTGAAGAAACTTTCCCAGCGCAGCCCCGACGGGTCGTTGACCCAACTCTTGTTCGATTGCGCGTAACAGCAATTGGCCGCTTCTTCGTCGAAGGTGCTGTGTCCGGCCTCTTTCAGCCGCGCGGCGAGTGCGCGCAATTCGTCGTCCGTCTCTGCCTGAATACCGAGGTGGTCGAGCCCCGGTTCCCGCCCGCGCGTGGAAATCGCAAAATTCACCCGCGGATCGTCCAGCATCCATTTGGCATAATCGGTTTTGACCGTATTGGGTTCGGTACCGAACAGCGTCGAATAAAATCCGATCGAGCGTTGAAGGTTTTCAACTGCAACATGAACGTGTAGGCGTTTCATCTTTGTCTCCTGTTCCGGCGCTGCAACCGCGCAGCGCGATTTCGGCGAGTGGGGCGCAGACTTCCGCATGCCCCGCGCAGCAATCCCTGGTCAGGAAGATCAGAAGATCGCGCATGGTCTCAAAGCGGACGGCGTAAATGATCGACCGCCCTTCACGGCGGGCCTGAATCAGGTCTGCGTTGGAGAGGACGGTCAGTTGCGCCGACAGTGTGTTGGCGGGGATGGCAAGGTGGCGTGCAATCTCGCCCGCCGCCATGCCCTCCGGCCCGGCCTTCACCAGCAGCCGGAACACTGAAAGGCGTGCCTCCTGCGCCAGTGCCGACAAGCCCTTGAGTGCGGATTCGCTTTCCATAATTCATTAATTCCAGAATTATGGAAGTATAGCAAGGCCCAATTCAGGACGCGCGTTCCCGGCAGGAATGGCCGGCAGGAATAGGTTGTCAGATCACGCCGGTATGGTGCCCGTCGTCCATCGCGCCAAGGCCCAGATCGCGCCGCGCCGCCACCACCGAGATCGCGAATCCCGCCACGATGTCGAACAGGCACATCACCACGATGAAGAAAAAGGCCGAGGTGGCGAACCGCGGCACCACCAGAAATTCCACCAGCGCCGCCACGAACACCAGGGTGGAGAAGGCGTGATTGTAGATTTCCACCTTGGTGGTGCGGGTGGCGCGGATCACCTCGATGAACAGCATGACAAAGGCGAACAGCACCAGAAAATCGCCCAGCCGGAACGGCCACACCGCGCCGGAGAACATGGTGACCTTGTAGCTTGCGTCCAGCATGGTGCCCATGTCCTCGGCACCGTTGAACAGGTGGCCGCCAAAGGCCGCCACATTGTAAAGCGCCACCGCGATCAGCAACATCGGAAAGGCCCGCATCGTATTCCTCCTGCCGCCTCGTTCTTCGCTTTCTAGCAGATTCCGTTACGCCTGCGGATGGCCGGCCGCCGCCCCGTGCTGCTGTCGCCGCTCGCGGAAGATCAGGTACAGGTTGCGGCTGTAGACGATCAGCCCGCCCGCCTGTCCGGCGATGAAAACGGGGTCGCGCTTGTAGATGGCATAGGCCAGAAGCACGACACCGCCGCCAAGGCTGCAGTACCAGAACGCCACCGGGATGATGCTGCGGCCCTCCTGCTCGCTTTTGAACCATTGAATGATGAAGCGCGACGCGAACAGCGTCTGCCCGGCAAAGCCGATGGCCAGCCACATATGCTCGTATGTCGCCCAGGCGAACATCTGTCCCAGCATGTCAAAGCTCCTTCGGGCGCGGGTCGCCGCCATACCGCCGTTGCAGCCAGCGCACGCCGCGAATGTCGGCGACGCCCACCAGCATCCGTTGCAGATTGCCGTACTTCGATTGCCCGTGCAGCCGCGGGCGATGGTTCACCGGCAGAAAGCGCACCGCGTAACCCTCGCGCAGCATCAGCGTGGTCATGAAGCGGTGCTGATGGTCGAAATAGGGCAGGGCGAGGAATGCTTCGCGCCGGAATGCCTTGATCCCGCAGCCGGAGTCGGCGGCCGTGTCCTTCAGCATCCGCTGGCGATAGGCATTGGCAAGGCGTGAGGCCCACTTTCGCGTCGCGCTGTCCTGCCGTTTCACCCGCACGCCCGAAACCATGCCGGTCGCGCCATCGCTTTCCAGCATCGCGATCAGGCGCGGCAGGTCGGCAGGGTCGTTCTGCCCGTCGCCATCCAGGGTTGCGATGATGGCCCCTTGCGCCGCCATCACGCCGGTGCGGATGGCGCGGCTCTGCCCGGCATTGCGGCCATGGCGGATGATGCGCAAATGGGCGATCTCGCCTTTCAGCGCCAGAAGGTCCTCCGCCGTGCGGTCGGTGGAGGCATCGTCGACAAAGATGATTTCGGTGTTGTCGCCGCCCACCGCCGCCATGATCTCGCGCGCCAGCGGCCCGGCATTGCCGGCTTCGTCCTTCACGGGCACGACGATGGAAAGTGCAATCGGCATGGGTCCGGCGGGTTCCGTTCTGGTTGTGCGGGCTACCCGCCCGCCGCGCCGGGCCTTATACAGGGATGGGCTCATCCTCAACAGAGTGCGAAACGGTTTGTCTGGCGAAAGCGTCTCCGAAACACCGCCTGCTGAGCGGATTTATGCCGCCTGCACCCGGCGGCCCGTGCTTGCGCTGTTTTTGCTTTGTCTGGCGCTGTGGCTGCCCGGCATCCTGAGCCTCCCGGCGATGGACCGGGATGAGGCCCGCTTCGCCCAGGCCTCGAAACAAATGGTCGAGACCGGCAATCTGGTCGATATCCGTTTCGGCACCGTGCCCCGCTACAAGAAGCCGATCGGCATCTACTGGCTTCAGGCCGCATCCACCGCCGTCTTTGGCCATGGCGCGTTGAATGCGATCTGGACTTATCGCGTTCCCTCCTTCCTTGGCGGCTTCGCAGCGGTGCTTCTCACCTTCTGGCTGGTGCGTGCCATCGGCCCGCCCTCGGTGGCGTTCGCGGCCGCGCTGCTGCTCGCGCTCTGTCTGCTGCTCGCGGTCGAATCGATCATCGCCACCACCGATGCGGTGCTGCTCGCGACCGCGGTGGCGGGGCAGGGTGTGCTGTTGCGCGCCTATCTCGCCGCGCGGGTTCCTGCGCGTGCGCCGCCCGGCCTTGGCCTGATTCTGATTGGCTGGGCGGCTATCGGCATCGGCGTGCTGATCAAGGGGCCGGTCACGCCGGTGATCTGTCTCTTCACCGCTCTCCTGCTTTCGCTGTGGGACCGGCAGTGGTCCTGGCTCCGCACGCTTCGCCCGTTGCGCGGGCTTGGCGTGCTGCTGCTGATTGTGCTGCCCTGGCTCATTGCCATCGGCATCGAAAGTCACGGCGCCTTCTTTGCCCAGTCGCTCGGGCATGATTTCGCGGGCAAGCTCGGCACCGGGCAGGAAAGTCATGGCGCGCCGCCCGGTTATTATCTCGCGCTCTCCACCATCACGCTGTGGCCCGCCACCCTGTTCCTGATCCCGGCGCTGGTATCCGCGGTTCGCAACCGGCGCGATCCCGCCATCCGCTTCCTGCTGGTCTGGGCCGGGCTGGTGTGGATCGCCGCCGAACTGGTGCCGACCAAGCTGCCGCATTATGTGCTGCCCGCCTTCCCGGCGCTGATGGCGCTTGCCGCCCTGTGGTTTGGCGCGGTGAAGGCGCCGCTTTCCCGCGCGCAGCGTTATCTGGTTGGCGTGGCCGCGGTGCAGTTCGCTGTCGGCATGGCGCTGATCGTGGCCGCCCCCATTCTCGCGCCGCGGTTTTACGGTCATGGTCCGCTGCCGTTGTGGTTTGTGCTGGCCGGTCTTGCCGGTGCGGTCATCGGGCTCGTGGCCCTGTTGAATGCCTGTCACCGCGCCTTCCATCCGGCGCTGGCGTTCGCCGCTGCTGCCGCGATCCTTCTCTACGGCGTCGTCACCGTCGGCGGCGCCCCGCGCCTCGACCGCTTGTGGGTTTCCGAACATGCCGCGGCGCTTGTGGCGCACAATGCCCGGCCGGGCGACCCGCCGCCGATCCTGATCGGCTATCAGGAGCCGAGCCTGGTGTTTCTCCTTGGCACATATACCCGCCTGCCCGCTGGCGGGGATGCCGCCGCCGCCGTCGCACGGAACGGCGGTCTTGCACTGGTCGAAGAGCGGGACCGCAGCAGCTTCCTCGCACATCTGTCGGCGCTGGGCGCAAACGCACATGCCCTTGGTCAGGTCTCGGGACTCAATTACTCGCGCGGCAAGCCGGTGCGCATCACGCTCTACCGTGTGAAGCCCGCACCTTGAATGTGGTTTGCAGAACTGCGCGCTTACAAGCCGTAGTCACGGCGCACGCGCGGTGAATGTCTCGCCCCTCCATGCCGGGCCTGCGCGTCGCGCCAGAAGGATGGCTGAGACATGACGATGTGCCGAACGCCGCCTTGTCTGCCGGTGTATTCATCCCAGCCGCCTTCATGGCGTTTTTGCCCGGCAGACATGCTCGCGGTTTTACTTGGATGATCTTCAATATTCGCCGCCTTTACTTGTAGCTGTTGCAGACTAGATTCACTCCCCCCAAATACTCGCGAAGCTTCACTTGACGAGCTTTTGAAACGTACTAAATATCCGAATCTCGTTGTGCCGTTTGATGGGGAGCCGATGGGGCTTTCGAGGCACACGCGCTGGAGTTTCAAGAGACACCAATGAGTCTCATCACGATGCGGGGGCATGCGTTAAAGCCTCCATTGCGGCCGGTGCCCGACAAGCCCAAGCCTGACATCGAAACCTCCCTCAAAATCGCAAAATCCGGCACTCTTACGGCGCTCCACACCGCGCCGCACAAGCACATCCTGCGCTTTCCCGTCGGTGCCGAGACCCGCGCCTTCTATCGCCGCTTCTATCCCGGAACGTCCACGGTCGAATGGAACGACTGGCGCTGGCAGATGCGCACCCGTATCCGCACGCTGGACGAGCTGTCGCGAATCTTCCGTCTTTCGCCGGATGAGCACGATGCCGTCGCCCGCCATCAGGGTTCGCTGCCGGTCGGCATCACGCCCTATTACGCCAGCCTGATGGGGCTGGACGATCCGCAGGAAGCCTTGCGCCGCACCCACATCATGACCGGCGACGAATATCTGCGCACGGCGGGGGAGGCGGACGATCCCCTGGGCGAGGATCACGATACCCCGGTCCCCGGCCTCGTCCACCGCTATCCCGACCGCGTGCTGTTCCTCACCACCGGCACCTGCTCCACCTATTGCCGCTACTGCACGCGTTCGCGTCTGGTCGGCAATCCGGGCGGCGAATATCAGTTCTCGGTGCGGCAGTGGGAAGCGGCCATCGCTTATATCGAGGCGCATACCGAGGTGCGCGACGTGCTGCTTTCGGGCGGCGATCCCTTCACCATCGGCGATGACAAGCTCGACTGGCTGCTCGGCCGCCTGCGCGCGATCAAGCACATCGAATTCCTGCGCATCGGCTCCAAAATGCCGGTGGTGCTGCCGCAACGCATCACCAGGGATCTGATCCGGATTCTGCGCAAGCACAGCCCCCTATGGATGAGCATCCATGTCACCCACCCGGCCGAAATGACGCCGGAGGTGACGGAATCGTTCGCCCGTCTCGCCGATGCCGGCATCCCGCTCGGCAGTCAGACGGTGCTGCTCAAGGGCGTCAACGACGATCCCGCCATCATGACGGAATTGATGCACGGCCTGCTGCTGCGCCGGGTGAAGCCCTATTACCTTTATCAGTGCGACCCGATCAGCGGCTCCGCCCATTTCCGCACCAGCGTGGACAAGGGGCTGGAGATCATTTCCGCCCTGCGCGGCCACACCACCGGCTATGCCACGCCGATGTATGTGATCGATGCGCCCAATGGCGGCGGCAAGATCCAGCTCGCACCCGATCCCGTGGTGGGGCGCGACGGCATCGACCTGCTGTTGCGCAATTTTGAAGGCAAGGTGTTCCGCTACCCGGATCCGGACGGCACGCTCGGCCGCAAACATGCGTAAGTCTCCACTTTCGCCTCCCCCTGGCTGACGGTCATGCGCATCGGCATCACCTATGACCTCCGTGCCGATTATCTCGCCATGGGATATGGTGAGGAGGAAACGGCGGAGTTCGACAGCGAGGTCACCATCACCGCCATTTCGGATGCGCTCGCGGCCCTTGGTTGGGATGTGGTGCGCATCGGCAATGTGGTGCAGTTGACCGCCCGCCTTGCCGCCGGCGAACGCTTCGATGCGGTGTTCAACATCTGCGAAGGGCTGAAGGGGCTGGCGCGGGAAGCGCAGGTGCCTGCCCTGCTCGAAGCCTTCGGGATTCCCTACGTCTTTTCCGATCCGCTGACCCTTTGCCTCGCGCTCGACAAGGCGATGGCAAAGCGTGTGGCGCGCGATTGCGGCGTGCCGACGGCGGATTTCGCGGTTCTTTCCTGTGCGGCGGATGCCGCCGATGTCACGCTGCCTTATCCGCTGTTCCTGAAGCCGGTGGCCGAAGGCTCCGGTAAGGGTGTCGATGCCCATTCGAAGGTAGACGATGCCCAGGGCCTCGCCCGTGTCGCGGCCGAATTGCGCGCCCGTTTCGATCAGCCGGTGCTGGCGGAAACCTTCCTGCCGGGGCGCGAATTCACCGTCGGCATCATCGGCACGGGCGATGCGGCGTATGTCCTCGGCGTCAGCGAAATCCGTCCGGGTGAGAATTATGTCGGCCATGGCTACGGCCTCGCCAACAAGGAAGATTGGGAAGACAAGGTCCTGATTGCGGAGGCTGATGCGGTTTCCGCCGCCGCCGCCGGTGCGGTCGCGCTGGCCGCGTGGCGGGCCTTGCGCTGCCGCGATGGCGGCCGGGTCGATATCCGCGAAGATGCAAATGGCCGGCCCCATTTCATCGAGGTCAATCCGCTCGCCGGTCTGCGCCCGGATTATTCTGATCTTTGCTTCATCGCGGGCCACAGGGGGCTTTCCTATCGCGATCTGATCGGCCGCATCATGGATGCGTTTCTGCGCCGGCATCCCGAATTGCGGGCGCGTGCCCGGGCGGCCTGAGATGCGGGTGCTGATCCTTCATTCCGACATCGCCCCCGGCGCCCCGCCGGATGAGCAGGATACGCTGGTTCAGGCCAATGCCATCGCCACAGCCCTGAACGGCCGTGGCCATCGCGCCGTCACCGCGCCATTCGTGGCCGATCCTGCCCGGCTGGCCGCATTGGCCGCCGAAGCGGACGTTCTGTTCAATCTGGTGGAGTCGGTCGATGGCTCCGGCTTCAAGGCGGCGGAGGCCGCGGCACTTTTCTTCTCCACGCTCGGCATTCCCTGCACCGGTTCGCCCGCATCCGCTCTGGTGCTGACGGGGGACAAACCGGAAAGCAAACGCCGCCTCGCCGCCGCCGGTCTTGCCACACCCGCATGGGCCATGCCACCCGATTGGCAGGGTTTGCGCGATGATCTGCCCTACATCGTCAAATCGGCGCGGGAGGATGCCTCTATCGGCCTCGACGATGGCGCGGTGCTCACGGGCCGTGGCGCCATCATCGCCCGCGCCGCCGCCTCTGCTGCCGCGTATGGCGGCCTCTGGTTCGCGGAGGAATATCTTACCGGCCGCGAATTCAATGTCGCCCTGCTGGATGAGGCAGGTGTCCCCATCGTCCTCCCCATCGCGGAGATGCGCTTTGCCGATTGGCCTTCGGACCGGCCGCGCATCGTCGGTTATCGCGCCAAATGGGATGAGGCTTCGTTCGAGGCGCGAAAGACGGTACGCGATTTTTCCTGGGCGTCGCGTGAGCCGGAATTGAACGCGGCCCTGCACGCGCTCGCCACACAGGCATGGGCACTGTTCGGCCTCGGCGGCTATGCCCGCGTCGATCTCCGTTGCCGCGCCGATGGCACGCCCACGATCCTTGAGGTCAACACCAATCCATGCCTGTCGCCCGATGCAGGTTTCGCGGCGGCGGCGGAACAGCAGGGTTACGCCTATGCCGGACTTGTCGAACGTGTTGTCGCGGCCGCCCATACGCCTGCGCAGTCCGCTGTGCGCGGCCGATCCGGCGCGGATTGAGGCGCTGGTCCGTGCGGCCGGTGTGTTCAACGCGGCCGAAATCGCCATCGCGCGCGAACTGGTGGTGGAAACGCTTGCCCGTGGCGAGGATGCTGCCGGTTATCATTTCCTGATCGCGGATCAGGGCGATGCGGTTGCCGGTTATGCCTGTTACGGCCCGATCCCGGCCACCGAAAACCGTTTCGAGCTTTACTGGATCGCGGTTTCACCCGCCGCACGGCGCGGCGGTCTGGGGCAGCAATTGATGGCGGCGGCGGAAATGGGCGCGCGGGCAAAAGGCGCCACGCATCTTTTTGCCGAAGCGTCAGACCGCGCCGACAGCCAGCCGGTGCACGCCTTCTATCGTGCCTGCGGTTACACGCTGCATGCGCGTGTGCCGGATTACCATACCGATGGCGACGGGCTCGCCATCTTCGGCAAGAGGCTTTGATTATTTTAAAGCCAGCCGCGGCGCTTGAACCAGAGATAGGGCACCACCGCGGATGCGATCATCACCAGAATCGAGATCGGATAACCGGCGGGTGAACTCAGCTCCGGCATATGGGTGAAGTTCATGCCCCAGATCGATGCGAACAAGGTCGGCGGCAGGAACACCATCGCCGCCACCGACATGATCTTGATGATGTTGTTCTGCTCGATATTGATCAGGCCCAGCATTGCGTCCTGCAGATAGTTCAGCTTGCTGCCGAGATAGGAAGAATGGTCCTGCAGCGATTGCACATCGCGGGTCAGCGTCTTGATATGGGTGCGCACGTCTTTTGAGGTGCGGCCCTCCAGTGCCTGGGTCAGGAAGGTCAGCATCCGCCCCACGGTCAGAAGGCTTTCGCGCATCTTGCCGGTCAGGTCGTGCTTGCGGCCCAGCCGGCGCAGCACATCCTGGTGGTCGCTCGCCTGCGGTTTGCGGTTTGGCGCGGGGTCGAAAATCTCGCGCGACAATTCCTCGATGCCGGCGCCCGCGCGCTCCAGCACGTCGGCCATCCGGTCGATCAGCACATCCAGAATGGACATCAGCACCATGTCCGCCTTGGTCGCGCTGATCGTTAGCCGCTCGCAACGCGCGGCAAAGGTGCGGAACGGCTGCGGGTCGATGTAGCGCACGGTGACCAGCCGGTCATGCGCCAGCACAAAGCTGACCACATCGGCCACCGGGCGGTCGCTTTCGGTATTGGCCAGTACCAGCGCGGTCATGAACACGCCGCCGTCTTCCTGATACAGGCGGCTGGAAATCTCGATCTCTTCCATGTCGGCGCGGGTGGGCAATTCCATGTTCAGCATGGCGTTGACCATCTGGCGTTCTTCCGCCGTGGGGGTAACAAGGTCGATCCACAGCGTCTCGGGCGCGATCGTGCCGCCTTCGGGGATCACCGTACCTTTAAGGCCACCGTTCTGGAGCTGATAGGCTTTCAGCATGGGTGCACATCGCGTGGGCTATGCGGGAAGGGGCATTGGCGGCACATCCGCGGACCATAACAGGTCTCTTTTGACGGCCTCAGGTGTGTTTGTCCAGACAGCGGATCAGCGATTGCGAAAGCCGCGCCAGCACCGTGGCGTAAAGGCCCGGCCCCGGCGCGATGTCCGCGCCCAGCGGGTCCAGCACGCCAACACGGATTCCCGTTCCCGCTTCGATGGTCTCGACCAGGCGCGGGGCGAATTGCGGCTCGCGGAAAATGCACAGCGCCTTGCGGCTCTCGGCCTCCTGGCGCAGCGCCGCGATCCGGCGCGGGCCGACCGGCCGCCCCGGCGCAATCGTCACCGCCCCCGCGGGCGAAAGCCCGAAGCGCGCCTCGAAATAATGATAGGCATCGTGAAACACGATATAGGGCTTGCCGCGCACCGGCTTCAGTGCCGCCGCCAGTTTGCGTTCCTGCGCTTCGATGGCCGCGATGCTTTTCACCGCGTTGTCCCGATAGCGCGCCGCGTTCGCCGGATCGGCCTTCGCCAATGCGCCCGCAATCGCGCGCGTCATCGCCACCGCGTTCTGCGGGTCCAGCCAGATATGCGGGTCATAGCTTCCGGCGTGATCGTGCCCGTCATCCTGCCAAAGTCCACCATGCCTGGCCCGCAACCGTTTGACGCCGGGTGCGGTTTCCAGCGTGACCAGCATCGCGCGCGTGCCAAGGGTTGCAACCGGCGTGGTCATGAAGGTTTCAAGATCGGGCCCGATCCAGAAGATCACCCTGGCCTGCGCAATCTTCTGCGCGTCCGATGGCTTCAGTTCGTAAGTGTGTTCCGAACGCTCGCCCCCGATCATCAATTCGGGCGTACCCACACCCGCCATCACGGCCGCCACCAGTGAATGCACCGGCTTGATGGTGGCCAGCACCGGCGGCGCTGTCCCGGCCGATGCGGGTGCGGCGATGAGAAGGGCGAGGAGTGGCAAAACCAGCCCGCGAAATCTAGACTTCATGGTGTCTTTCCTTGCCCCGTTTTCACGATGCCCGATGTGCTCCCCACTTATGCCGACTGTCAGGCCGCCGCGGCAAGGATCGCGGGCGCGATCGTCCGCGCCCCGCTGCTGGAAAATGTGGCGTTGGGGCAAAGGCTGGGCGGCCGGGTGTTCCTGAAGCTCGAAAATCTGCAACGCACCGGCTCGTTCAAGATTCGCGGTGCGCTGAACCGCATGTTGCAGATCCCGCCTGATCTGCGCGGGCAGGGTGTGGTGGCGTTCTCGTCGGGCAATCATGCGCAGGGTGTGGCCGCCGCGGCTTCGCTGCTCGGCATGCCGGCCACGATCGTGATGCCGGCCGACGCCCCGCGCATCAAGCGTGAAAACACCCGCGCCCTCGGCGCCGCCATCGTCGATTACGACCGCGCACATGCGGATCGGGAGGCGGTGGCCGCCCGCATCCTGGCCGAAAAGGGCGGCACCTTGATCAAGCCGTTCGACGATGCCGCGATCGTTGCGGGGCAGGGTACGATCGGTCTCGAAATCGCGGCGGATGCAGCCGCGGCTGGCGCGCATCTCGATGCGGTTCTCGCGCCGTGCAGCGGCGGCGGGCTGGTCAGCGGCATTGCGCTTGCGATGGCGGGCGCCAGTCCCGGCACAAAAGTGCTGAGTGTCGAACCGGCCGGTTATGACGGCATGCGGTTGTCGTTGGCGGCGGGCCAACGCACCGCCGCGCACGCGCACAGTATAAGCATTGCCGATTGCCTGATGGCGCCGATGCCGGGCGAAATTCCGTTCGCGCTTGCACGCCGGCATCTTTCGGGCGCGCTCAGCATCGATGATGATGCACTCCGCCGCGCCGTCAGTTATGCGGTCTTCGTGCTCAAACTGGTGGTGGAGCCGGGCGGCAGCGCCGCGCTCGCCGCCCTGCTTTCAGGTGTCTATCCGCTGAACGGAAAAACGGTTGCGGTGGTGCTTTCCGGTGGCAATTGCGATCCCGAAACCCTTGCCGCCTGCTGCACGGCGTTTCCGCTTCATGCCCTATAGCACCGTCATGGCCCGCAAATGCGGGCCATCCAGTTGAAGTTGGGGCGGTCTGTCCCGAGAGGGCTCAGATCGTTCTGTCGATAGAAACGTGATGCCGCCTGGATGGCCCGCATTTGCGGGCCATGACAATGGGCGGTCGTGGGGGTGAAGTCGTTTCACGCCCCAACCCCGTCTACCGTGGCGCCAGCACCATCATCATCTGGCGGCCTTCCATCTTGGGATATTGTTCGATCTTGGCGAACGTATCGACATCCTGCTGGACGCGATTGAGCAGTTCCATGCCCAGATGCTGGTGCGCCATTTCGCGGCCACGGAAGCGCAAGGTCACTTTCACCTTGTCGCCTTCATCGAAGAACCGCTTCATCGAACGCATCTTCACGTCGTAATCGTGATCGTCGATGGTCGGGCGCATCTTGATCTCCTTGATCTCGATGACCTTCTGCTTCTTGCGCGCTTCGGCGGCTTTCTTCTGCTGTTCGTATTTGTATTTGCCGTAGTCCATCAATTTGACCACGGGCGGCTTGGACTCAGGCGAAACCTCGACCAGGTCGTAACCGCGTTCTTCGGCGATGGCACGCGCTTCGTCGGTGCCGATCTCGCCATATTTGTGCCCGTCATCGCCGATCAGAAGGATCGAGCGGGCGAAAATTTCTTCATTGATACGGGGCCCATCCTTGGCCGGGGGCGGGGCCGCCTGCTGAAAACGTCTCGGGACTATGACTCTCTCCTTTTGGATGCCACGCGAATTCGTTCCGTAAACCGTGCCGGCCTACGAAACGATTGTCGGTTCAGTGGCGCAGGGCAGGGTTCCTCAAATTCGCGGGGCGCGTTGATTGCAACGGCACGCTGTCGGCGGGGCCGCGGGTCGCGGGCCGCCGCCGCGAAGAGAATAGGAATATCGCCGCCTTCGCAAGAGTTAATCGCCGGGTCCGTCGTTCAGGTCGCGGCGGGTTTCCGCTTCGGCCTTGATTCGCCCGATAAATTGCTCCAGCGCCATGGCACCCAGGTCCTTGCCGGAGCGCAGGCGCACCGCCACCTTGCCCTCGGCCGCCTCCCGCTCGCCCACCACCAGCATATAGGGGATTTTCAGAAGCTGGGCGTCGCGGATCTTCTTCTGCATCCGCTCGGCGGAATGGTCGATGTCCACCCGCAGGCTGCCGCTGGTTTCCGCGATGTCTACATTGGAAAGCTGGGCGCGCACCGCGTTGGCGTAATCCTTCACCTTGTCGCTGATCGGGATGACGCGGGCCTGTATGGGCGCCAGCCAGGTGGGGAAGGCCCCGGCGTAATGCTCGGTCAGCATGCCGATAAAGCGTTCCAGCGTGCCCAGCACCGCACGGTGCATCATCACCGCATATTTGCGGCTGCCGTCCTCGGCGACATAGGTGGCGCCCAGCCGTTCCGGCAGCACGTAATCAAGCTGCAACGTGCCCATCTGCCATGACCGGCCGATGGCGTCGCGCAAATGGAACTCCAGCTTGGGCGCATAGAAGGCGCCTTCGCCGGCCGCGATCTCGAACTCGTGACCGGTGGCGCGCAGGCCGTCGCCCAGCGCCTTTTCCGCCGCGTCCCAGCGTTCGATGGTGCCGCCGAAATTCTCCGGCCGTGTGGCGAGTCTGATCACCACGTCTTCAAAACCCATGTCCTTGTAGACGTGATAGAGCAGGTTCACGAAATGCGCGGTCTCGGACTGGATCTGGTCCTCGCGGCAGAAGATGTGCGCATCGTCCTGCGTCATCTGCCGCACGCGCATCAATCCGTGTAATGCGCCATGCGGCTCGTTGCGATGGCAGCAGCCGAATTCCGCCATGCGGATCGGCAGGTCGCGATAGCTGCGTGTCTGCTGATTGAAAATCTGCACATGGGCGGGGCAGTTCATCGGCTTCAGCGCCATCAGGCTGGCATTGGCGCTGACGATGGGGCCGTCATCCGCGGTGTTCGGAATCTCGTCCGGCACCACGAACATGTTCTCGCGATATTTGCCCCAATGGCCGGACTGTTCCCAGAATTTGGCATCCATCAATTGCGGCGTCTTGACCTCGATATACCCCGCCTTGGTCAATTGGCGGCGGATATAGGTCTCCATCTGGTGATAGAGAACGAAGCCGTTGGCGTGCCAGAAGACGGAGCCTTGCGCCTCCGGCTGCAAGTGAAACAGGTCCAGATCGCGGCCGATTTTTCTGTGGTCGCGTTTCTCGGCTTCCTCGATCCGGTGCAGATAGGTTTTCAGTTCCTTTTCATCGCGCCAGGCTGTGCCATAGATGCGCTGAAGCTGCGCGTTCTTCGCATCGCCCCGCCAATAGGCACCGGCCAGCTTGGTCAGCTTGAAGGCATCGCCGATCTTGCCGGTGGTGGCGAAATGCGGGCCCCGGCAGAGGTCGTGCCAATCGCCGTGCCAGTAGATCGAAACCTCTTCGCCGGCGGGGATAGATTTGATCAGCTCGGCCTTGTAGTGCTCGCCGATGCCCTCGAAATGCGCAATCGCCTTGTCACGCGGCCACACTTCGCGCCGCGTCGGCAGATCGCGTTTGACGATCTCGTGCATCTTCGCCTCGATCTTCGGCAGATCGTCGAGGGTGAAGGGCTCCGCGCGCGCGAAGTCGTAATAGAATCCGTCCTCGATCGCGGGGCCGATGGTCACCTGCGTGCCGGGGAAAAGCTCCTGCACCGCCATGGCCAGCACGTGCGCCGCGTCATGGCGGATCAGTTCCAGCGCCTCGGGGTCTTTTTTGGTGATCAGGCGCAGCTTGGCGTCGTGCTCGATGGGGCGGAACAGGTCCCATTCATGGCCGTCCACCTCGCCGATCAGGGCGGCCTTGGCCAGGCCCGGCCCGATCGCGGCTGCCACATCCCCCGGCGTCACCCCGCGGGTGAACGTCATCGCCTTGCCGTCCGGCAGGGTGATGGTGACGTTGGCCGGGTTTCCCGGCGCGGAGGGGGAGGCAGACACGGCAGATGACCTTTTCGAAAGGAGGGAGAGGCGCGGGACCTTCTGTCAGCGCAGGGTTGCAAGTCAAGGCGAATGGGCCCTTCAGCCTGCGTTCAGGATCGAAGGCCTAGGAACGGTACGCGTCCGCCGGTTTCGCGTTATGGAACAGGTATGAATTGCGGAAATTGAAGAGGTTTTCATGGCCCGCTCGTTTTACGCGTTTTCGGTGGCAACCGCCCTTCTGGCGGCGGCCTGCGGCCCTGCGCTGGCACAGGATGACGACAGTACCGCGTCGATTTTGCGCGACTGCGGCGGCACCCTGTCGGGGCGGACGCTCGATTCCTGTCTGGAGCGGGCGCGGGTGGCCGACCAGACCGATCCTTCGCCGGACATCGCGGCCCTGCTCGCCCGTCTTGAGCAACAGGCAAGGGCGGCAGACGGCCCCCCAAGCGCCAGCAGCCCGCCGCCCGGCAACCCGCCCCCTTATGGCTCGCCCGATGATGAGGAGCCGGGTTACAGCCCGCCGCCTTCCGGTGCGCGCGGTTATGGCCCGCCGGACAATGGTCCGCCGGATCAGGGGCCGCCACCTTACGACGATGATGAATATGGCCCGCCGCCGCCTGACAACGGCTCCAGCGCCGGGCCTTACGATCAGGATCAGCCAGAGGCGGCGCCGGATGATGATTATCCGCAGGCCTCGCCCGATGACGGGCCTGATGATGAGGAACAGCCGCCGCCCGATCTGCCCGATCCGCCGCCGGGCGACGATGGATATTGAAGGACCGGCGGTTGGCCCCGGTTTGCCGGCCGCCCCTATAAAGGAGAAGACGATGACATCGAAAATCCTTGTGATTGCAGCCATGGCCGGAGGCTTGATGGCCGGAAGTCTGATGGCTGGCGCCGCATGGGCCGCGCCCGCGCAGGAGACGCAGGCGGCGCCGGCTCCCAAGTCCGGCAATATCTGTCTGCGCACGATTGATATCCAGAACACCACCATTCCGGATGAGAAGACCATTCTGTTCCATATGCGCAACGGCAAGATCTGGAAGAACTCCCTGCGCAACCGCTGCAACGGTCTGCGCTTCAACGGCTTTGCCTATGTCGCGACGCCGCCCAACCAGATCTGCGGCAATCTGCAGACCATCCGCGCCATACAGACCGGCTCGGTCTGCATGCTGGGTGCGTTCACGCCGTATGAGGCACCGAAGAAGGCGCCCGTGGTGGATGAAGCCCCGCCGCCTGCCGAATAGAGAGCGCAATCGGAAAAGTGTGCAGCGGTTTTCCGACAAATTGCGCGACAGATAAAAGAGCGCAATCGGAAAAGTTAGAGCGAAATCGCGATTCCCTTGAATCGGGTTTCGCTCCAACCGGCGGCATATCCTTCACAGCTTATTTGTTGGCGTAGACCTGGATGGACACCGCGGGTGCCCGCACCGCCTGACAGGCCAGCGCCAGCCTGAGCACGTTGCGCCGGTTGCCCGGCAGGTCGACGCGATAGAGCCGGCCTTCGCGCATCACCCCGCGGCCGTTCACGTCCAGCACCTGGCGCTCGCCATTGGTGTAGCGGATCACCATCGCGCGGCAGCTTGCATCGCCGCCCGCGGCGCGGATGCCGATCTGCCGGATGTGGCGGCCATAGGCCCCGTCCACCGTGGTCTCGCCCTCGCGATTGCCGAAGCGCGCGGTGCCCAGCGCCACCCAGTTGTTGCGATCCCAGCCCGCCTGATCGTCCGGCCGTCCGGGATAGGCGCCGGGTCCGGGTCCCCCCGGTTCGGGGCGCCAGCCGCTTCCGCGCCCGTCATTGTCGGCCATGATGTCGATGCGGCCGCTGCCGTTCTTCGCCATGCAAATGAATTCAAGGCCCCGCAGCGGTCCGGCATTGCGCGGCAGGTCGATGGCCGTGGCGCGTCCCACCCGTAGCGTGCCCGACCACACCTCCCGCGTGTCGCCGCCACCGAAGCGGGCGCGCACGGTGCGGCAGGCGATGTCGCTGCCCACCGCATAAAGCTGCACGCCATTCACATTGTAGCCGAAGCCGCCGAACTGGGTTTCGCGCTCAAGCCGGGAATCGAAGCTGACGGAGCCTGTGCGCTCCCACGCCGCCAATGCGGGTTGTGCAACCGCGGCAGAAAACGCAGCCGCGATGACGGCGACAAAAAGGGCCTGCATGGGTTATCTCCTCCGGGTGAAAATCGGCCAGCCAGTTTGAACGGCCTTATGAGAATGTTTCGCGTGGCTTCGCATCTTGCAGGGCGAGGCTAGCCTGCCTTTTGGTATTGCGCGACGGGGAATCTGTGTCCGGCCGCCGGGCGCGGGATATTTCCTCTGGCCGCGGGCGGGTTCCTGGGGGCTTTCCCCGGTCGGAGCAGCCACCGATTCGCCATGGTGTTGGCGCAGGATGCGTGCAAACTGCGTGCGAAGTGGTGTTTCGCGCGTTTCCGGTGAGGGGTCTTATCGAAGGAGGCTGCGGGCGCAAAAGCGCCCGTGGCAAAGCCTATGACCAAGACAGTGATTGCGTTCTGCGTTGCGGCGGCGGCCCTGGTGCTGTCGGGCTGCGCCTATGACCGCGGTTATTACGACGACGGCTATTATGGCGGTGGCTACTACGACGGTTATTACGGTGGCGGCTATTACGGTGGCGGCTATTACGGCAATGGCTATTACGGGTCCGGTTATTATCCGGGCTATTATGACGGATATGATTATTACGGTTACGCGCCCGGCGCCTATTACGGCAGCGTTTATTGGAACAATCAGCGCCGCCATTACGACCGCGACCGGCGTGACGGCCATTGGGGTGGTCGTGATCGCCCTGATCGTGATCGCCACAATCGCGACAGCCACAATCGCGATCGCCATCAGCCGAACGGGTGGGACGCGATCCGCGGCCGCTCCGGCCGCGCCGGTGCTCCCAACCGCGATGCGGCCAACGTCCCGGCTGCTGCGCCACGGGTCCAGTCACAGGCGCCTGTTTCCGGCCGGGATGCTCCGTCGCAATTCCGTTCGCGCGATGGGCGCGGTCATTTCGACGGGCGCGGCCTGTCCACGCAGCCCTGATCGCACCGGGCGTTTTTATCCGGCGGGCATAAGGGCCGCGCGGCGATGGGTTCTCACCGTCGCCGCGCTTTTTTCTGCGCCGTTCTTTTTCGCGCATCCGGCTTTTGCGCATCCGGGGGCGGCGGACGGCCTCTGCCGTGTCGATGATTTGATGCCCGCCTGTTTCGTGTTGGAAGATCGCACGGCTGGCCATCCGCCTGCCGTGCGTGCGAATGCGACGTTACGCGTGAACGCGTTCCTCGCTACTGCGCGGTGCAATAACCGCGCGATAGACCACGATGGGGCGTGATACGCCGACAATGGCGCGGCTGATCAGATCGGCGGCCACCAGACCGTCCTGCCCGCACAGCCCGCCGGTCAGCGCCTCGTGCATCGCGCGCAGCCAGACCAAGTCGGCGAATGTGCGCTGGCCTTGCGCCAGCCGCTCCGCCGCTTCGCACAGATGCAGCGCGTATTTCGCGCCCGAGAACGGCAGCGCCGCCGCGGCAAAGCCGAGCAGTTCGGCAGCACCCAATGCGCTGGTCGGCAGTGTTTCATCCAGTTCGCTGGTCAGAAGCGAAATCTTGCCCAGAATGCGGCACGCCTGATCGTGATCTTCGCCGTCGCGCGCCCGCTTCAACGCCGCTTCGAGAGAGCGAAGCTGTTCGGCGAGCATGACGACAGGATCGATGTGCATGCGCGGGTCTTCCCTCGGTCAAATCTGTTTGCGTGTGGGCGATCATCACGCGTGCAAAACAATATGCGATTCGCGATTAGCACACATCACTTCATTTGAATGCGAATCATATCGATAAAATTTGATGCAAATTGCATCTGCCGTTCGTGGGCCTGTTTTCGCATCCCCGGCGATCGCACTTTTTTCGAGTTCCATGCAGTGCGCGCGGATCACAAATGCGTCAACGCGCATGCGCACAAAGCCGTTGCATGACGCATGCAAAAAGGCCCGGTGTTTCCACCGGGCCTTTCCGTATTGGTAAGGGAAATGAACCTTAGAAGTCCATGTCGCCCATGCCGCCCATACCGCCGCCGCCGGGCATGGCAGGCGCGTCTTTCTTCGGACGGTCGGCCACCATGGCTTCGGTGGTGATGAGGAGCGATGCAACGGAGGCCGCATTCTGCAGCGCGGTACGCACCACTTTGGTCGGGTCCACGATGCCGGCTTCGATGAAGTCGCCATAGCTTTCGCCCTGGGCGTCATAGCCGAAGTTGGAGGATTTCTGCTCCAACAGCTTGCCCACCACGATGGAGGCTTCGACGCCGGAGTTCTCCACGATCTGGCGGATCGGGGCCTGGATCGCCTTCTTCACGATGGCGATACCGGCGTTCTGGTCGTCATTCTCGCCCGTCACGCCGTTCAGCGCCTTGGTGGCATAGAGAAGTGCCGTTCCGCCGCCGGGAAGGATACCTTCCTCGACCGCCGCCTTGGTGGCGTTCAGCGCGTCGTCAACGCGGTCTTTCTTCTCTTTCACTTCCACTTCGGTGGCACCGCCGACGCGGATCACCGCAACACCGCCGGCCAGTTTCGCCAGGCGTTCCTGCAGTTTCTCCTTGTCGTAGTCGGAGGTGGTCTCCTCGATCTGCTGCTTGATCTGGCCGACGCGGGCCTGAATGTCGCCCTTCTTGCCGGAGCCGTCGACGATCGTGGTGTCGTCCTTCGTGATGCGCACCTTTTTCGCGGTGCCCAGCATGTTGATCTTCACGTTCTCCAGCTTGATGCCCAGATCTTCGCTGATCACCTGGCCGCCGGTCACGATGGCGATGTCTTCCAGCATGGCCTTGCGGCGGTCGCCGAAGCCCGGTGCCTTCACCGCGGCAACCTTCAACCCGCCGCGCAGCTTGTTGACGACGAGGGTCGCCAGCGCTTCGCCTTCCACTTCCTCGGCGATGATGACAAGCGGACGGCCCGACTGCACCACCGATTCCAGGATCGGCAGCATCGGCTGCAGGCTGGTCAGTTTCTTCTCGTGGATCAGGATGTACGGCTCTTCAAGCTCGGCCACCATCTTGTCGGCGTTGGTGATGAAATAGGGCGAGATGTAGCCGCGGTCGAACTGCATGCCTTCCACGACGTCCAGTTCGGTGGCAAGCGACTTCGCTTCTTCCACCGTGATCACGCCTTCATTGCCGACCTTCGCCATGGCCTGGGCGATCATGCCGCCCACTTCCTTGTCGCCATTGGCGGAAATCGTGCCGACCTGGCCGATTTCCTCGTTCGACTTCACTTTCTTGGAACGCTTCTTGAGGTCGGCGATGACCGCTTCAACGGCCTTCTCGATGCCGCGCTTGAGGTCCATCGGGTTCATGCCGGCGGCAACCGACTTCGAACCTTCGCGCACGATCGCCTGGGCCAGAACCGTTGCCGTCGTGGTGCCGTCACCGGCCACGTCGTTGGTCTTGGAGGCGACTTCGCGCACCATCTGTGCGCCCATGTTCTCGAACTTGTCGGCCAGTTCGATTTCCTTCGCGACCGTCACACCGTCTTTCGTGGTGCGCGGTGCGCCGAAGCTTTTCTCGATCACGACGTTGCGGCCCTTGGGACCCAGCGTCACCTTCACTGCATCGGCCAGAATGTCGACGCCGCGCAGCAGTTTCTCGCGGGCATCGGCGCCGAATTTGACGTCTTTGGCTGCCATTTGTTTCTCCTGAATTCAGATCGTGTTGCGGTGCGGGTCAGGCGGCCTTTTTCGAAGGCTTGCGGCCCTCGATCACGCCCATGATGTCGGACTCCTTCATGATCAGGAGTTCTTCGCCATCGATCTTCACTTCGGTGCCCGACCATTTGCCGAACAGAACGAAGTCGCCGGCCTTCACTTCGGGGGTTACGCGCTTGCCGTTTTCGTCGAGCGCGCCGGGGCCGACGGAGATGATCTCGCCTTCCTGCGGCTTTTCCTGTGCGGTTTCGGGGATGATGATGCCGCCGGGGGTTTTCTGGTCCTCGGCCACGCGGCGGACGACCACGCGGTCGCCAAGCGGACGGAATTTCATGGATTCGCTCCTCAAAAATTCAATTGTCTCAAGCGCTTGCTTACAGTGCGGCCATTTGCATGGCCGTTCGGCAGCACTCCCCACAGGGGAGTGCTAACCACTGCCCGGCTAGATAGGCAGCGGGCCCGGAATCGTCAAGGGTTGCCGGGCTTCCGGTCCGACAAATTCTGCTTGTTTGTGCCGCGCCGGGCTGGCTGGTTCCCGCAGCCCCGGCGGCCTGGCGGGTGTCTATCGGCGGCGGGCGATATAAATCGGGGTGCATATATTGCGCGTGACACGGCCGCCGAATTCGATCGCCGCGATATTCTCTATGGCGTCAAGAACGCGGTTGCGCTCCGCCTCGTCCAGAACCGCAAAGGTCGAGAAGCTGGCATAAAGCGCGCGCGTTTCTTTCGGGTCGAGGGTCAGGGTCCAGCGTTCGGTTTCGGTATCGATGTTCTCGAACGCTTTCGTGGATTCGATGTCCGCGATGCGCGCGCCGCGATCGAGCGCGAAGGGATGTTTGAAGGCCGGCGAATAAGAAGGGGTGGTGCCGCCTTCGAGAAGGTGTCTGGTCGCGTCGTGGAACGCATCGTCCTGTTCGGGATCGCCGAACACATTCCACCATGCCGCCCACCAGCCGCCGGGTTTCAGCAGGGTTGCGACTTTCGCAAGTGCCGCGTGCTGATCCATCCAATGGAACGCCGTTGCCGATACGCCGAGGTCGAACGCGGCCTCAGGAAGGCTTGCGGTCTCGAATGTCGCGTGGATCACCTGCAATGCCGGGTCCGGCAATTGTTGCCGCAGATACTGCGCCAGCCTTGCATCCGGCTCGATGGCGGCAAGCGGCGATGCACCGGATTGCAGCAACCGGCGTGTCGCAAGCCCCGTGCCCGGACCGATTTCAAAGGTGCGTGTTCCAGTCCGAAGGCCGCACCGCGCACGCAAGCGCGCATAGATGCTCGAAGGATATTCCGGCCGTGCGGCAGCGTAATTTTCTGCGTTCGCGCCAAAGGCGTGTCGTCCTTCCTCAATCCCGATCTGGCGCATGATGGCGACTCGTTCACGTTCTGCCGGGATATTGCACGCCACCGTCATAGTCCTTAAAGCCTTACCCGGATCGTAACTGATGGATTGTCATGACCACGGATCAACAGTCGGCCGGGGGCATCCCGGATGGCTTCGCCCCGTTCCGCCTTGCAAACGGATTTGTGGAAACCAACGGCCCGCTTTATGGCAAATGGACTGGCGACCAGCTCCTGCTCGGCTTCCGGGTCGAGGGGCGGCACTGCAATCCCGGCATGGTCTGCCATGGTGGCATGCTGGCGCTGTTCGCCGACATGATGCTGCCCATCGCGGCCCGGCTTCAGGGCAGCGGCGATATGGGTTTTCTGCCCACCGTCAATCTGACCTGCGATTATCTGGCGCCGGCCCCGCTCGGTTCCTGGGTCGAAGGCCGCGCCGATGCGGTGAAGACCACGCGCAATCTTCTGTTCGCGCAAGGTCTCGCCACCGCGAATGGCGTGCCGGTGCTGCGCGCCAACGGCATTTTCAAGATCACCTCGAAAGGCTCGCTCAAGGCGGGCGACTTCACCCTCGAATCCCTGTTCGGCTTCGAGAAATAATCCTCTCTTGCGTGCCGGGTATCCTCCCCCGCTTGCGGGGGAGGTGTTCCGAAGGAACGGAGGGGGCGTGATCGCGATGCCCCCCAGCAAGAGAAATCAACAAAGCTGCACTCTTTCTTTCACCTCCCCCTTGCGAGGAGGTCAAAGAGCCTCCCGCCTTAGGCGGCGTGCGGAATGGTTTCGTTCGCGAAGTAGCGGCGCGGGTTTTCCGTCAGCATGGTTTCGATCTGCGCCTCGCTGATGCCGGCCTTCTTCAGCATCGGCGCGATGACGCGGGTAAAGCGCATCGACATGCCGCCGGCATCCATCTGTTCGATGGCCGATTGCGGCAGCATGCGGCCTTTCCAGCACCACACGCTGTCATGCGAGATGATCACCTGGTTGGTGGCACCTTTGCCCAAGAGCTTGAGCAGGGATTCGACGCGGCCTTCGTCGGGCCGCACCAGTTCCAGCCCGAAGCGGTCGAAGCCGATATAGGAACCGCCATTGACGATGCGCATATGGTAATCGTGATCCGGGCTGCCGCAGCAATGTCCGATCACGATACGGTGCGCCGGCACGCCCAGGCTTTTCAGATAGTCGAGCTGCTCGTCGCCCAGGATCGCATCGGTATGCGTGGTGATCGGCGTGTTGGTGGCAAGTGCTGCCTTGGCCCCGGCACGGAAGATGGTTTTTTCGTAATCGGTGAAGGGCGGTGCGGCGGTGGCCAGCTTGATCACGCCCGCCTTGACGCCGGTTCCCTGCACACCCTCGGTGATTTCCTTGATGAACAGGTCGGTCAGGATCTTTTCGCCATCGGGATCGTAGGCGAGCTTCATGCTCCAATACGGCATGCCGCCCAGATGATGGTGATAAAGCCCGGTGGCGCAGATGATGTTGAATCCGGTGCGCGCCGCCACTTCGCCCATCAGGTCCACACTGCGCCCCAGATCGTTGGGGCAGGGGTCGAGCAGGCTGGTGAACCCGGCGGATTTCAATTCCTCCACCTTGTCGACGCACACTTTCACCATGTCGCGGTGGTTCATGTTCTCGAACCCGGTGTCGCTCTCCCAGCCGGGAAACGCGATCAGCAGATGCTCATGCATCAGCGTCTTTCCCAGCTTGGCGGTTTCGATCGGCCCGGTTACCGTATTGATGGCCATGACAATCCTCCCAGTTTTGTTGTGCTTGATGGCTTTATAGAACGCATTATAGCGATGCGCCCGGCAGAAGCGAGATTGAAGATTGGCAAGCCGGGATCGGAAGGCGGGCGAATGACATTCCGGAATGCGCTGATGGCGCGGCTTGGCATCACCATCCCGATCATTCAGGCGCCCATGGTGGGGGCCAGTGGAACCGCACTTGCCATCGCGGCCAGCGACGCGGGCGCGCTCGGCACGCTTGCTGCAGGTGCGTTGCCGCCGGATGGCATTTTGCGCGATGCGGCGAAGATCCGCGCCGAAACCGCGCGCCCCTTCGCGATCAATCTGCTGATGGCGCGTCCCGCCAATCCCGATGTGCAGAGTGTTACCGCCGCCATGGCGCGGCTCAAATCCTGGCGCGATCGTCTCGGCCTGCCGGAACAGGCTGTCCCCAACCGGTGGAGCGAGGATTTCGCGGCCCAGTTGCAGGCGGTCATCGCCGCGCGCCCCGTAATGGCGTCTTTCACCTTCGATTGCTTGACCCGCGATGAAGTCGCGGCCCTGAAGGCGGCGGGTATTTTCGTCTGCGGCACGGCGACCAGCGTGGCGGAAGCGCGCGCCTGGGTCGATGCGGGCGCCGATGCCATCTGCGCGCAAGGGGCGGAGGGCGGCGGCCATCGCGGCACTTTTCTGGGGGAGGGGCGGGCGGACGCGCTCGGCACCTTCGCGCTTGTGCCCGCCATCCGCGCCGCCACCACCCTGCCGCTGATCGCGGCCGGCGGCATCATGGATGGTGCGGGCATTGCCGCGGCGTTGATGCTGGGCGCCGACGCGGTGCAACTCGGCACCGCGTTCCTGCTCACGCCGGAAGCGACCACGCCGCAACCGTGGCGCGATGCGCTGACGCATGCGGGCGACAACGACACGCGGCTCACCCGCGTCTTCTCCGGCCGTTATGCGCGCGGCCTGGAAAATGAGTTCATGCGGAAAATGACGCCTGCGGAGAAGGATGTGCCCGCCTATCCGGTGCAGAACGCGCTCACCCGTGAAATCCGCGCCGCGGCGGCGAAAGCGGGCAATGCCGGGCTGATGTCGCTGTGGGCCGGGCAGGGGGTTCCCTTCATCCGCGCCATGCCGGCGGGCGAATTGATCTCGACCTTGTGGGCAGAAGCGTGCGAGGCTTCGGCCGCATTGCACGCCCGCATGGCCGCGCCATGAGCCCGCTTGAATTGTCTCAGATTCCCCGCAGCGATCGCCCGGTGCCGCGCTGGCGCATCGTGCGCACGGTCGGCATGCTGCAGGTCAAGCTGATCCTCGGCAATGTGCACAATTTCGCGCTGATGCCGGTGTGCCTGCTGGCCGGCGCGGTGGATATTCTGTTCAAGAACCGCCGGGACGAGGCGCTGCTTTACAAGGTGCTGGCCTGGGGCCGCCATTTGGATGAGATGATCGGGCTCTACCGTCCGCTGGAAAATGCCGAAGGGGCCGCCTTCAATCCACCCGAACGCTACAGCGTCGATGCGCTGGTCGATCGCCTCGAAGCCGCGGTGCGCAACGACTATGCCAATGGCGGCACCACCGCCAGTGCCAAGAAGGCGATGGACCGCGCGCTGAACCAGATCCGGGCCGAGGCGGGAAAGCATGGCACCCATGCGAAAGAGGCGATTGAGCGTGCCGCCGAGAAAGTCCGTACACGGATGGGCAAGCGCAACTCTGGCCACTGATGCTTGTTTTCCCCGGCGCTAAACCGCTGCCGCGATCATGCCCATGCTGTCCAGGGTGAAACTGCCGTCGCCGGCGATCTCGAAATGCGCCGTCACCTCCTCGGCCATGGTCTGTTGCAGGGCGCGAATGGCATCGGCGAACAATGTGCGCGTGCGCATCCGTGCGATCCAGGTGGCGAAATCCAGCCTTACGCGATAAAGCGTTGGCGCATCGGTTGCAAAACCTGCCGCGCGCAGCATCTGTTCCCATTCCGCCACGCCATAATCGCGCACATGGCTTGGGTCGCGCAGCATTTCAATCGTTTGCAGAAACGTATCCAGCAACGGGTTCGCAGGCGCCACCGCATCCATCACCATGGCGCGGCCACCCGGCTTCAACACCCGGCGCGCCTCGCGTAAGCCTTGCGGCACATCGTGCCAGTGATGGGCGCTGTAGCGCGTCACGACAAGATCGAAACTGCCATCGGCAAAGGGCAGGACCTCCACCGTGCCCTGTTCGGTTACCAGATTGGAAAGCCCGCGCGCCTGCGCTTCCTTCGCCACGGCGCGCAGCATGTCGGGTGACAGGTCATAGGCCGTCACCTGACCCACATGACCCGCCACGGTGAAACTGGCGTGGCCCCCGCCGCAGCCGAGGTCCAGCACGCGTTCAAACCGCTGCGTCTGCACGAATGCCCGCAACGCGTCGAGGTCGGCGCCCGCGGCGTGCACCGCGCTCTGGATATAGGCATCGGCCCGTGGTCCGAACTGGTTGGCGACCAGATTGTGCAATGTGCTTTTCATTTTCATCCTGCCGGTTTCGCGCGTCAGCGATCCTCGAACGCTTCAAGGACATTGGTGGTATTTTCCGCCAGCGCTTCCAGATTGTAACCGCCTTCGAACACGAACAGCGTGGGTTTTCCCAGTGTTTTCAGCATAGTGCCCATGCGCCGGTAATCCCCGGTGGTCAGTTTCAGACGGCAGATCGGATCGCGCTCGTAAGTGTCGAGGCCGAGTGAGATCAGCACCACATCGGGCCCGAAATCACGCACCCGCGTTATCGCCGTATGCAGTGCATCGGCATAACCATCCCATGCCGTCTTGCGCGCCAGCGGCAGGTTCAGATTGGCGCCTTCGCCCGCGCCCGCGCCGCGCTCATCGGCAAAACCCAGAAAATGCGGATAGGCATAAGCCGGGTCGGCATGAATGGAAACGAACAGAACCTCGCTACTGTCATAGAAAATCGCCTGCGTGCCATTGCCGTGATGATAATCCACATCCAGGATCGCGGGCCGCGCGCCCTGATCGGCCAGCCATTGCGCGGCGATCGCCACATTGTTCAGATAGCAATAGCCGCCATAAAGATCGGCACTGGCATGGTGGCCGGGCGGCCGCGTCAGGGCGAAGGCCGATGCTTCGCCGCCCTTCACCGCTTCGGCTGCGCTCAGCACCACATTGGCGGCACTGCGTGCGGCCTGCCATGTGCCTTTCAAAATCGACGTCGCGGTATCGAAGGTGTAGGAGCCCAGCCGCGATTCAATATCGCCGTCGCGCATGGTGCGCAGGCCCCGCGCCGGCCACACCGATGGAACCGCCGCATCGCCCGCGCGTGTGCCATAGCGTGTGGTCCAGTCTGCGTGCGCGCGGTCCAGAAAGCGGATGAAGGCGCCATTGTGCACGCGCAACAACGGTGCATCGTCGAACGCGCGCGGCGGCAGAACCGGCCCCAGTTTGCGTTCGATGATGCGGGCCCGCACCCGCTCCGCCCGCTCGGGCACTTCCACCGCCGGCGTGGCATGACCGGCGGTGAATTCCTCGCGCGGGGCGTGGCGCAGATGATCGGGTGAATAGAATGTCTTCATGGTCCTGCCTGCAAAAGGATTGCACCGGCCGCAATGGCACCTGCCGCCAGCCAGCGCGGCCCGCTCATCCGCTCGCCCAGAAACCGGGTCGCCATCGCGGCCCCGAACAATACGCTGGTTTCGCGCAAGGCGGCGAGCTTTGCGGTGGCGCCATAGCGATAGGCCAGCATGGCCAGCCCATAGGTGCCGAGCGCCAGAAGCCCCAGAAGAATGCCCAGCCGCCATTGCCGCCGCGCTTCCACCACCACGGCGCGGCCGCGAATGCCCGGTGCCGTCACCAGAACCGCCGCGCCGTAAGCCACGAAAAACCACAACACATAGCTGAACGGGTTTTCCACGCTGCGCACGCCGCTGGCGTCGATCACCGTGTAACAGCCGATGGTCAGTCCGGTGGCCAGCGCATAAAGAAGTCCGGTGCCCGCGCCTTCCGTTTGGCGGTGCGACAGACCCAGCGCGATCACCCCGCCTGAGATCATGAGAATCCCTGCGATTTCCACAACCGGCGCGGGCTCGCCCAGCAGAAGAATGGCGCCCAGCGCGGTGAACAGCGGCCCGGTGCCGCGCGCCACCGGATACACGGCCGAGAACGCGCTGCTCTCGTAGGATTTGACCACGAACAACTCGTAAACCGCATGTACCGCCGCGGTCAGCAGCAGCAACCACACCGCGCGCCCCTGCGGCAGCGGCACGAAAAACAGGAACGGCGTCACCATGATCGCGGAAAACACCCCGATCAAAAGTCGCATGGCGTATTTGTCGTTCGCCCGCTTGGTCAGAATGTTGACGGCCGCATGCAGAAAGGCGGAGACCAGGATCAGCACGACAGCGATGGTCATCGGGGGGCTTGCGGGTGCAGGATGGAAAACGCGAATGGCTGGACTGTGACGGTGCCGCGCGTTTTGAGCCAGCGAAAAGTTTGGGGGAACGATGACGTATCTGAATGAAGATCTGATCGGCGTGCCCGGCGGGCGCTGGACGCTGCAAACCCCGGCCCTGGTGGTGGACCTCGACGCGCTCGAACGCAACATCGCCAAAATGGCCGCGCATGCGAAGGCGCATGGCATCGCGCTGCGCCCCCACGCCAAAACCCACAAGAGTGCGGAGATCGCGCGGCTGCAGATTGCGGCCGGTGCACTCGGCATCTGTTGCGCCAAGCTGGGGGAGGCGGAGGCGCTGGCCGGTAAAGGCATCGAAAAAATCCTGCTCACCTCGCCGGTGGTCAGCGATGCGGGCATCGCCCGTCTCGTCGCGCTCAACGCCCGCGTGCCGGAATTGATGGCGGTTTGCGATAATGTGGACATCGCCGCCCAGCTCGATGCGGCGGCGCGCAGCGGTGGCAAGCCGCTCAACGTGGTGGTGGATATCGATCCCGGCCTTGGCCGCACCGGCATCCGTCCGGGTGAGGGGGCGCTGGCGCTGGTTCAGGCGGTGAACGCGGCGCAAGGGCTGATCTTCGCGGGCCTGCAATGTTATGCGGGTCAGGTGCAGCATATGGAATCGCCCAATGAGCGGCGGGATTCCTCGCTCACCGCGCTGAAGGAACTCGGCGCCTTCGCGGCCACTCTCGCGGGCCGGGGCATCAAGCCCGCCATCCTCTCCGGCGGCGGCACCGGCACGTTCGACATCGACCCCGATGCCCGCGTGCTGAGTGAATTGCAGGTCGGCTCCTACATCTTCATGGATCGTCAGTACAATGACGTTTGGCAGAAGCCGGGCGGTGCCCCGCCGTTCGAAGTGGCGCTCAGCGTGCAGACCACGGTGATCAGCACCAATCGCCAGGGCCTCGCCACCACCGATGCAGGGCTCAAATCCTTCGCCACCGATGCCGATCCGCCGCTCATTCTGTCCGGTGCGCCGGAAGGGGCGCGTTATTTTTTCTTCGGTGATGAACAGGGCGGGGTGCTGTTGCCGGACGGTTCCGGAATGCGGCCGAAAGATGTCATCGCCTGTGTGGTTCCGCATTGCGACCCGACGGTCAATCTCTATGACTGCTATCACGCTGTGCGCGGCGATACGCTGGTCGCGATCTGGCCGGTGGATGCGCGCGGGCGCACGGCGTAAGGCCCCGCGGAACTTTTCTCCCGCGCTGTTCATGCTGGGTTCAGCCGCCGCCCACCATGATGGGCGTGTTGTAGCGCAGGGAGTTTTGCGATGAAAAATCTGGTCAGGCTGGCGGCTGCGTCTGCTCTCGCCGCCGGCATCGCGATGATGGCATCCGCTCCCGCCAATGCCGGTGTGGGAATTTCCGTCGGCGTCGGCGGCTATTATCCACCGGCTTATTACGGGCCAACCTATTATGGCCCGCGCTATTACGGCCCGCGTTACTATGGCCCTGCCTATTATGGACCGCGCTATTATCGCGGCGCCTGCGATTATTATGCGCCTTACTATGATCCCTATGCCTGCGACTGGCCGGTTTATTCTTCGCCGGTCTATGTCGGCGGCGTCTGGTATACCGGCCCGATCCGTTATCGCAATTGGGGCGGTCACCGCTGGTACTGGGTCAATCGCGGCTGGCATCGCGATGAATGGCGCGGTCCCCGTCCCGGCCACATCCGCGGCGGCGTCCGTGTTGGCGGTCACGGCTTTCACGGCGGCCACCACCGCCACTGACGGGCTCCCAAAAGGCTTGTCGTTGCGTGCGGCCCCGGATCGCTCCGGGGCCGTTTTCTTTGATGGCGGTTTCCTTCTCAATTTGGTCACAATGGGTTCATGACCGGTTCAGCCGCGGTTTGCGAATGTGGGCCCGCTTCAATCCGGAAAGGGATTGCAATGAAAAATGTTTTCAAGGCCGCGCTGGCGGCCGGTGCGTTGGCAATGGCGGCGTTTTTCGGCACCGCGCCCGCGCGGGCCGACAGTTTCGGCCTTTCCATCGGGCCGGGCGGCGGCTTCAGCTTCTCGCTCGACACCGGCGGCTATTGCGATCAATGGGGTTGCCCCGATGATTACTGGGACTATCCGATTTTCTACGGCCCCGTCTATTACGGCGGCTATTGGTATCGCGGCCCGGTCTATTACCGCATGATCCGTGGCGAGCGTTATTACTGGGTGCGCGGCGGCTGGCATCGTGACGGCTGGCGCGGGTCGCGGCCTTCCTGGGCGCGGCGTGTCCATTATGGTCCGGCGCTCGGCCTCGATTACTACCGCTCCAACGGTTTCCGGGTGCGCGATCACGACTGGCGCCGCTATGAAACGCGCCATCGCGACTATCGGGACAGCAACCGGCGCGGCAACGACTACCGTGCCAACAGCTACCGCAACGACAACAATCGTTATGGCAACAATCGTTACGACCGTTCGCGCGACAACAACTGGCGCGACCGCCGCAACAATGATGACCGCAACCGCTATCAGAAGCGCAGCCGCGAAAACGGCTGGGATCAGATCCGCGGCGGCAACAGCAACGCCTATCGCGCGCAATCGCCGGCACGGGTGCAAAGCACGGCCCAGCCGCGCAATCTGCAGCCATCGGCCAATGATCGCGCATCGCAGCGCGACAATTCATCCGCACGCGGCAACAATCGCGGCCATGGCGGCGGCGACCGGCATGGCGACCGCGGCAACCGTCACGACCGTTCAAACGGGAATTGACGCATCATCCGTCACTGCTTCATCGGCCCCGTGCAAACGGGGCCGGCTTTTTTTGGGGAACCGATTGCGTTCATCGCGGGTTCAGACGGGGGATGGAAAACTCTGACCGTATCTGGCGGGGCAGTGCGTGGAGGTAAAATGAAGACGTTCAAATCTGCTTTGGTCGGCATGGCCTTTGGTGGTTCGCTGCTGGCGTTCACGGCGCCGGCGTCCGCCGCCGGTGTCGGCATTTCGGTCGCGCCGAACGGTGCCATCGGCTTTTCGCTTGCGACGGGCGGCTATTGCGATCGCTGGGGTTGCCCCGGCGATTACTGGAACTATCCGGTCTATTACGGCCCGATCTATTATGAAGGCACATGGTATCGCGGACCGATGTATTACCGCACCATCCGTGGTGAGCGTTATTACTGGGTGCGCGGCGGCTGGCGGCGCGATCACTGGCGCGGCCCCCGTCCGGGCTGGGCCCGCAAGGTCCATTACGGTCCGGCCCTCGGCCTCGACTATTACCGCGGCCACGGCTTCCACGTCCGCGATCATGACTGGAACCGCTGGGATCGCGGCCGTCACCGCGGCCATGACAAATGGGACAAGCATGACCGCCGCGACCGCCGCGATCGTCATGACCGGCATGACCGGCACGATCGTCACGGGCACTGATTCACCGGACTTTGTCCCGCTTATGGAATCCCCGGCCGCCCGGCCGGGGATTTTTTTCGGCGCACCGGAACGAAAACGTGATTTCCCGGGGTCCGGTTTTGCTCTAGCGTCCTTGCCCGCGTATCACTCTGCCCGCGCGTCACGTCAAAACGGGGGCTTTCATGCGCATCGGTGTGCCGAAGGAAATCAAGAACCACGAATATCGCGTCGGGCTCACGCCTGCGGCCGTGCGCGAGCTGACCACGCGCGGCCATCAGGTCCTGGTCGAACGCGATGCGGGTGAGGCCATCGGCCTGCACGATGCGATGTATACCCGCGTCGGCGCCGAAATCGTGGCTGACCCGGCCGAGATCTTCGCCACTGCCGGCATGGTGGTGAAGGTGAAGGAACCGCAGCCGCAGGAGATCGCGCAGCTTCGTCCGGGGCAGACGCTTTTCACCTATCTCCACCTCGCGCCCGATCCGGCACAGACGGCGGCACTGCTCGAATCCGGCGTCGTCGCAATCGCCTATGAAACCGTCACCGATGTGCATGGCGGCCTGCCGCTGCTCGCTCCGATGAGCGAGGTGGCCGGCCGCATGTCGATCCAGGCCGGTTCCCACTGTCTCGAAATCGCGCAAGGCGGCCGTGGCATGCTGCTTGGCGGCGTGCCGGGTGTGCCGGCCGCGCGCGTGGTGGTGTTGGGCGGTGGTGTCGTCGGCACCAATGCGGCGCGCATGGCCATGGGGATGGAGGCGCATGTCACCGTGCTCGACATCTCGCTGCCCACGCTCTACCAGCTCGATCTGCGCTTCGGTGCCGCGCTCAACACGATCTACTCCACCATCGACGCGGTGGAGGAATATGTCACATCCGCCGACCTCGTCATCGGGGCCGTGCTTCTGCCCGGCGCGGAATCGCCCAAACTGATTACGGAGGCGATGGTCCGCCAGATGAAAAAGGGCTCCGTCATCGTCGATGTCGCGATCGATCAGGGCGGCTGTGCGGAAACCAGCCACCCCACCACCCACGCCAACCCCACCTATGTGGTCCACGATGTGGTGCATTACTGCGTCGCGAACATGCCGGGCGGGGTGGCGCGCACCTCCACTTTCGCGCTCAACAACGCCACCTTGCCCTTCGTGATTGCGCTGGCGGAAAAGGGCGCGGATACCGCGATGAAGGACGATCCGCATCTGCGCGCCGGCCTCAACATCTACAAGGGCGCGCTGACCTATAAGGCGGTGGCGGCGGCGCAGAAGCGCCCCTTCACCGATCCCGCCACCGTGCTGGGGCTTTAAGTCTCGTGCTTCTCCTCCCCCGCGTGCGGGGGAGGTGCTGACCCCGGGTTTAATCCGGGGGAGGCGGAGGGGGGCTGCACATTGTTTTCCCCGTCGACAAATCGGTAATGAATCCGTCTTTAATCTGTCGCATGTGGTGCGCGTGACCCATGGTATAGTCTCTGTGCCCGTTCTCCACATTGTTGGCGCAATGTGGCGGCACCAATAGCGAACCCAAGGCGGCCGCATAGACCCGGCCGAAACCCGCAAGGCGGAATGATTGTTCATGAGTGAGTTGATCGCGAGCGTCGTGCATTTCATTGCCCAGAACGCTGTGTGGACGTTCCCGATCATGTTCGTCACCGCCTTCGCCGAATCGTTCGCCTTCGTCAGCCTGATTTTCCCCGGCCTTGCGATCATCATCGCCGCCGGCCTGCTGGTGCCCAGCGGTGCGGTACCTTTGCTGCCGCTTCTGGCGGGCACCATTCTGGGCTCGATCGCGGGCGATGCGGTGTCGTGGTGGCTGGGCCGCAATTACGGTCATGTGCTGGCGGCACGCTGGCCGTTCAGCGGCAATCCGCGTCTGCTCGCGCGGGGGGAGGCGCTGTTCAGGCGTTTCGGCAGCGTCAGCGTCTTCATCGGCCGCTTCCTCGGGCCGTTCCGCGCCATCATTCCCGTCGTGGCCGGCATGATGCACCTGCCCGCGCGGCAGTTCTGGACGGCCAATATCGCATCCGCCCTGGTCTGGGCGCCCGCGATCATCCTGCCGGGCAGCGCGGTCGCGCTGCTGTGGAAGAAATTCGATCCCGAAATGCTGTGGCTCTACGTCACCGGCGGCGTCGTGATCGCGGTACTTCTGATCGCGGCTGCGGTTTTCGTCGTGCGGCAGACCCGCACGCTCGTCATCGCAAGCGACACGAAATAGGCGGCTTTAAGCTTCACGCGGCTTTAAGCTTTACGCGGCCGGGGCCACAATCTGCTCCGCTTTCGCAAACAGCGCCGGGTCGATGGTGAGGCCGGACGCCGCCGCGTTCTCGTCAAGCTGTTCGGGCCTGCTCGCGCCGACGATGGCCGACGCGACATTGGCTTCGCGCAACACCCAGGCGAGTGCGAACTGCGTCAGCGTGCACCCGGCTTCCTGCGCCAGCGGCTTCAGCGCCTGCACGGCTTGCAGCACCTTCGACTCGGTCAGCCGCTGCATGTAACCGCCCATGGAATCGCTCTTGGCGCGGGAATCGGCGGGCAGCGGCGCGCCGGGCAGATATTTGCCGGTCAGCACGCCCTGGCCCAGCGGCGACCACACGATCTGCGAAACGCCCCTTTCGCGGCAAAGCGGGATGACCTCTTTTTCCGGCCGCCGCCACAACAGCGAATATTGCGGCTGGCTGGAGACGAAACGCTCGACGCCATCAATCGCGAAGGCGGCGCGGATCTGGTCGGGCGACCATTCGCTGAAACCGATGGCGCGCGCCTTGCCTTGCCGCACCACATCGCTCAGCGCCTGCATGGTTTCTTCCAGCGGCGTTTCCGGGTCGTAACGATGGCACTGATAAAGATCGACGTAATCGGTTTTCAGCCGCGTGAGCGATGCGTCGATCTGCTTGGCGATCTGCGCCCGCGACAAGCCCTTGTCGCTCGCGCTCATCGGAAAGAACACCTTGGTCGCCAGCACGTAACTGTCGCGTTTGCGCTTCGCCAGCACCTCGCCCAGAAAACTTTCCGCCGCGCCGCGGCCATAGACGTTGGCGGTGTCGATGAAATTGATGCCGAGGTCGAAGGCGCGGTCGACACAGCGTTGCGCGTTGGTTCGTTCCACGCCCACGCCATAGGTCAGCCAGGAGCCGAGAGAGATTTCGGAGACCTTGAGGTCGCTCGCACCGAGCTTGCGATATTTCATGGCGTGATCCTTTCGCGTTGGCGCGGTTGCATTGCTGCCGTCACCTTAACACATCGCAGCTTATCCTCCCCCGCGTGCGGGGGAGGTGCCCATTGAAGCCGCAGGCTGCAGATGGGCGGAGGGGGCATGCAACGCCGCCCAAACGGCATCGAGAACAGTGTCCAGATTTCTATAAATGTCCTCGTTGCGGATGCGCATCACACGCCAGCCCAGCCTATGCAAATACGCATCGCGCCTGTTGTCATACGCAACCTCTTTATCGCTGGCATGTGTCGCACCATCCACCTCGATGACAAGCCGTCCCGGTACGCAGGCAAAGTCGGCGATATAGGGGCCTACAGGATGCTGACGCCGAATGCGAAAGCCGTGCCCGTTCCGGCGCAGGCGTGACCACAGGATCACTTCCGCTTTCGGCATGCGCCCCCGCAATGCCTTCGCCAGCGGCCGTGCCCGATTCTCCTTGCACCGCATGCCCCCTCCGCCTCCGCTTCGCTCCGGCACCTCCCCCGTAACAACGGGGGAGGATGTTATTGATCGCTCTTTACCCTCCCCCGCGTGCGGGGGTGGTGTCCATCGAAGCCGCAGGCTGCAGATGGACGGAGGGGGGTTTAGGAATTCGTGCAGACTTCAAATCGCCGTCTGTTTACGCCAGCGCGCCGCCGTCGATCACAAAGGTCTGGCCGGTGGTGAAGGCGCCTGCCTTGGAGGCGAGGAACACCGCCGCACCTGCGATCTCGTCCGGCTCGCCGATCCGGCGCAGGGCAGCACCTGCCGTCGAACGCTTCAGCGTTTCGGGGTTCTCCCACAACGCGCGGGCAAAATCGGTGCGGATCAATCCCGGCGCGATGCAATTGGCGCGGATGCCGTGCTGGCCATATTCCACCGCCAGATTGCGGGCAAGCTGCATGTCGGCGGCCTTGGAAATGCAATAGGCGCCGAGTACGGGCGAACCGCGCAGACCGCCGATGGACGACACGATGATGACGGACCCGTCCTTCCGCTCCACCATCTCCGGCAGCACCATCTGGCACAGCCAGTGGTTGGAGCGCACATTGGCGCCCATGATCTTGTCGAAGGCTTCGTCCGGCATGCCCGACATCGGCCCGTAATAGGGGTTCAGTGCCGCGTTGCAGACCAGAATGTCGATCTTGCCGAAGGTCTTGCGGCTCTGGTCTACCAGTTGCTGCAACTGTTCCTTGTGATTGATGTTGCAGGGAATGGGGGCGGCAACGGTTTTGCCCTTGCCGTATTTGGCGTTGATGTCGCCGGCCACTTTCTCACAGGCGTCGGCCTTGCGGCTGGAAACCACCACCTGCGCACCGTGCTCGGCCAGGCGATGGGCAATCGCCTCGCCAATTCCCTTGGTGGATCCGGTCACGATGGCGGTTTTTCCCGTCAGATCAAACAAATTCATCGAAATGCTCCACGTCCTCGTTGATGGCTTTGAGGGTCTTTGTAGCAGCCGGGCGTGTCCCGAAACAGCCGGGTCTGCACCATTGTTCCGATGGCGGAGGGGGGCGCGCCACCGGTCCGCAATCGGGCTGAAGATGGAGCGTGTTACGAAAAAAGCCGCCGTGATTTGCGCCCGCCTGCGGTTGCCAGCCCCCGCATGACGATTATTCCAGCAAGGTGAAATTGTAGGTCAGCGTTGCCACCACGGTCGCCCGGCACCAGTGGCCGTTGCCGGGCCCGTTCAGGCCCACGCACTCATTTTTGGTGATGCTGGTATCGACATAGCGCAGGTCCAGCGCCCAATTGTTCCAGCTTGCGGTCACGCCCAGATCCCAATGGGTGTAGGGGTAGCCCGGCAAGCCGTTCAGGTCTTCCGCCCATTGGTGGCCGACCTGTCCGCTGACCGAAAGCCAGTCATTGAGGCGGTAGGAGGCAAGGCCCGACACCCACACCCCGTTGCCGGTTTCGGCGAAGAAATCGGGCGACCACGCCACGCTGCCGGTCAGGCTCAGTTTGTCGAAGCTGTGGGAAAGCTGGACGATGGTCTCGTAATAGCTGTCCTTGAATCCGGCCAGCCGGTCATTGTGATCGGGATAGGCATAGTAGTAGGCCTCCACATTCAGATCGGTGCCGTCGCCCAGATCGAAATGTTTGCCGCCATAGATGTCCCATTCCACCTTGGTGCTGTCGGGCAGCAGCCCCAGCTCCTTTTCGCGGAAATTGATCTTGGAGGCCCAGCTGCCGACATAGAACCCCATCGGCCCGCTCCAGTTCACACTGCCTTGGGGCGCGAAATCATTGTCGTTCTGGCTGATGCCGCGGAAGCGGTAGTCGGATTGCACCGCCAGGCTTCCGGTCACGATGCCCCAGTCGTCTGCCATCGCGGCACCGGTCCCTGCCAGCCACGCCGCCCCCGCCAGGATGCCCCCCGCCAGAATGCTGGCCGTCGAAATCCTTTTCATGCTGTCGCCCTCTTGCTGTCCGCATGGCCCTTTTGATGCGCCGCATCAATCGCGCCGGTCAGGCTCAGTTTTCGGGCATATGCCTGCTACCGCAATATAAAACCCGTAAGATTGGCCGCCGGATTGCACGAAATCGCATCCCGGGGGCATTATTTTTTCGCGGCGCAGCAAATCATTGCCCATACAGGAGGCAGGTTGCCGCTGGATCAATCAGCCGAAGCGGTTCCAGAAAAATTACCGCTTATCGCCCGCGCCGAATCCGGTCAGGTGCATGCCGCTGTCGGTCAGAAGCCGCTCGCCCGAGATATTCCGCGCCTCGGGGCTGCAGAAGAACATCACCGTCCGGGCGATTTCCGCGCCATCGGCGGTCAGCCCCAGCGGATTGGATTTCTCCTGCTGGTCCTTGATGCGGCCCGCGCTGTCCGCGCCGAAGCGTTTGGAGAACCATGGCGTCTCGACATAGCCGGGGCACACCGCATTGACGCGGATATTGGGCGCCAGCGCGCGGGCCAGCGACAGGGTCATCGTGTTCAGCGCCCCTTTCGAGGCCGCATAGGCGATGGAGGAGCCGATGCCTGCCACGCCCGCGATGGACGATACATTCACCACCGATCCCATGCCCGGTCCGTGGGCCTTCAGCGCCGCCTCGCAGGCCCGCACCATCTGGAACGGCCCGACCACATTCACCGCGTAAATGCGGGCGAAATCCTCCGCGCTCAGCCCGCCCAACTCGTGATGGGCGACGAATTTCGTGGTGCCGGCATTGTTCACCAGAATGTCGATCCGGCCCCATGCATCCAGCGCGGCCTGCGCCAGCTTCTTGCAATCGGCGTCTTCGGCCACATTGGCCTGCACCAGCCGCACATCGGCGCCCGCCGCCTTCACCGCGTCGGCGGTTTTCTGCGCCGCGTCCGCGCTGCTCGAATAATTCACCACCACATTGGCGCCGCGTTCGGCCAGCCCGATGGCGGTCGCCGCCCCGATGCCGGAGGCTGAACCCGTCACGATTGCCACTTTGCCCTGCAGGCTCTTCTCTCCCATAGCGTCCTCTCCGTTTCGATGGCCGTGTCCGGCTGTGATCCTATCGTCTCAGCGTGTAGGTTCAACGCGATGCCGCAACAAACTATGTCCTTTGCCGAGAATCTGGCCCCGCCGGCCCGTGCGGATGCGGCTGGCCGCATTGTGCTGATCCGGCACGGGCAGCCCAGGATTGCGATTGCGCCCCGCACCTCCCATCACGGGTTTCGCAGCTATATCGGCGATTATGAGGAGGCGGGCCTCGATCCCGGAAGCCTGCCGCCCGCCGCCTTGCGCGAACTCGCCCGCGATCTCAAAACCGTGTTCACCAGCGGCCGCAAACGCGCCCATGAGAGCGCGGCGCTGCTGGCGCCAGCCGCCCGCGTGATTGCAGAGCCCTTGTTTGTGGAGGCGCCGCTCGCCGCGCCCCCCATTCCGCTGTTGCGCATGCGGGTGACCAAATGGGCGGTGGTGGCGCGCCTTCTCTGGCATGCCGGTTATCATCCGGGGATTGAGGATTATGCCCGCGCCAGAACCCGGGCCCGTCAGGCCGCCGATATCCTGATCGCGCGCATGGCCGAAGACGGTGTGGCCGTGCTCGTCGCCCATGGCTATTTCAATTTTCTGATCGGGCGGGAATTGCAGCGCCGCGGTTTCCGCCGCACCGGCCTGCACCGGGCAAAATTCTGGAACGCTGTGACATACGAGAAAGGACAACGCTGATGGCTGATGTGCGTGAAGACAAAATCGAAATCCCGATGAACGGCGGGCAGGCGGAGGCGGTGCTGTTCCGCCCGGATGGGGCAGGGCCGTTCCCCGGCGTGCTGCATCTGAGTGACATCTGGGGCATCCGCCCCGATCGCAAGGCGATGGCCGCGCGCCAGGCGAAGGAGGGGTATGTCGTCCTCCTGCCCAACGTCTTCTGGCGCGATACGCGGCTGCCGGTGTTCGATTTCACGCCCCAGTTCGGCGAAGAAAAAACCATGAAGCGGATCGGCGAATTGTTTGCCGCCCTGCTGCCTGCGCAAATGTCGGAAGATGCCGGCATCTATCTCGATTATCTGGCGCGCCTGCCGGGTGTGAAGCCGGGCGGGCTGGGCGTGGTCGGCTATTGTTTCACCGGCGCGATGGCGATCCGCGCCGCCGCCGCGCGGCCCGATCAGGTGGCCGTGGCCATCTCCTTTCACGGCGGCGGCCTCTACAGCGACACGGCGGAAAGCCCGCACACGGTTCTTTCGGGCGTGAAGGGGCGGCTTTATACCGGCCACGCGAAGGAAGACCGCTCGATGCCGGCCGATGCGATTGAGAAGTTCGAGGCTGCGCTGAAAGCCTGGGGCGGCCGTTACGAGAGCGAGACGTATGACGCGCTGCATGGCTGGACCGTGCCGAGCGCCCCCATCTATCACGAGGCCGAGGCCGAACGCGCCCACGCCAAACTCCTCGCCCTGTTCAAGGCGGAGTTATAGATCGCCCCACGACGTCTTGTCCGCCCCCTTTCACCTCCCCCTGTGGGGAGGTCGGAGCCTTAAGCGTGGCGAAAATCTCCGGGCGGGGAACTTCATCTTAGTTAGGCGAACTCTACGCTAGCGCGCACCGCTCCGGCGAATAGGGCGGCATCGTCAGGAATGGAGTGCAAGGCATGGGGGTTTGGGAAAAATGTCGGCTTCCCTTTTCGACGAAGGTGTATCGCTACCGAAATGTGTCTGTTCTTGTTATCGCGGAAAACGCCGTCGTGCCCGTGATACATATCGCCAAATTCGGTTTGGCCTTCCTTTAGTTGAACTGGCACACTGTATTGCCCGTAGATCGCTGCCTGCATCATTTGATCGTCGTCTCCAAACGGACCCTGTGGTGTGAGAATGACTATGCCCGGCGCGTCGCGTGACGCACATGCCGCTTTGATCTGTGCGTTCGCGTCTGTGAGCGCGCGGACGGTGCGTTCACGTACTTGCCCATTCCCACCGCACATATAGCTAATGCTCTCTAGGGTAGGGTCCTCTGGATCGAGCCGAGCCACGAGCGCGCACTGCATTTGGTGCTTATGTTCGAAGAATTCATATACCTGCCCGGTAATCTCAATATCATCTGGTGTGTGCACCCGAGCGTTGGCGTAAAGTATGTCTTCCCTGATTGCTGTAGTAGGATTTAGCGGAAGCTCACTCGCTCTTGCCCAAACCACCGTCGGGGTATTGCTGTCGATCTCTACGCGATATTCTTGGTCACAATCTCGCGTCTGCTGTAGAAACATCAACGAGACTTTCCTTCCAGCGTATGCTTTTGATCGCCGTGTGAAGCTTTTCAATGCCCAGCGGACGGACTGTTCAATGGCGTAGGGGTCCAATTCTATCATCGCACGCCCGTGCAGCCCCTTCGGAATGTTTGCTGTAGTAATCAGGCGGGAAAACCTGTTCATAGCGGCTGTACTGTCGTCGGGGGCTATGCTCTTGACCTCTGCCCAGAGAGAAGGTGGTACGAGTGTGGGATTCCCGGCCCAGAAGTCAGGATTTTTGCCACGCGGAAGCCATGTTGGACGCGAAGTTGCATACCCGTGATCACGCAGCCACTTCTCCGCTCGAGCTTCCTCTTCCTCTGTTGCTGACAAATCGCCTCTCCAAGGTGCTTGGCTTAGCCACTATGCCCCGTCTTTTTGCGCTGCCTTTCCCAATTTTGCGTCCAGCGTCACAAGCTCGACATCCAGATGTCTCGCCAGCCACAGATAACTGGCATCGTAAAGCGATAGCCGCGTGGTCTCCGCGAGTTGGATGGCGTCGGCGAAATCCACCATGGTCTCGCGAATGCCAAATGCCTCGAACGCCGCGAAGGCTTGCAGAAGGTCCTCGCGTTCGCTTGGCCGGGCGCGGATTTTCTTCAGGCAGACATTCGCCAGTTCGTAGCGGATCAGCGCAGGCGCGATGAGATCGCAACCCGCAAGCGCCTGTTGAACGGCTTCGTTTCCCGGTTCGAGAAAGAGGACCGCTGCAATCGCCGAAGCGTCGGCGACCTTATCTGTCACGGTCCTCGCGAATCCATTGCGTGGATTCCTCTGCGCGCGTGAAATTCAGTTTTTGGAGGCGGTCTACAATCTCGCTCAGCGGCTGTTTGCCGGAAGGCTGTGTGATTTCGTCCACGATCGCCCGCAACTCCCCCTGTAGCGAACGGTGATTGGCCTTGGCGCGGGCGCGCAGCCGCTCCACCTGCTCCTCCGGCACGTTTTTGATCGAGAGGTTGATGCCCATGTCTGACGGCTCCAATTCGGATCGGAATTGGAGCAGAAATGGCGCCAGAATACAACCCTCCGCCAAGTAGCTCCTTTTTAGAATGATATTTTTCCTATTTTGTACTTGAAATCCTAGTTCTTGTACCCTATTTGTTCTCTCTGAAGGACATGGAGAGACGTGGGGTGCTGTAGATTGGCCGCAAGACCATACAGGTAAGGGTGCAAGCTTGCGTGCACCCGCGCGGAAGACAGGATGATGAACCGGGCAGGGGATACTCTGCCGGTTCGGCAGGTCCGGGGTCCGGTCCCGAAGACCGCTCCTGTTTCCCGCAAGAACCGTGGCGGTTGGGGTGAGGGTGCCTGTGGCTGGCCGGATGCGGCTTTCGATGGGCCTGCCATCGCGGGAAGCCATGTTCGGGCCCTGCTGCGCGGCCGCGCGGCGGGGCGCCTCCATGTGTGGCCCCGCGTATCAAGCGGTTCCATTCGGGGTGGGGCCGCCCGGCGGCCTCAAAGCATCGCGGGAATCACGCGGTCCGGCGGTTTGTGGCCATCGGCAAAGGTCTTGATGTTGATGATGACCTTCTCGCCCATGTCGATGCGGCCTTCGATGGTGGCCGAGCCCATATGGGGCAGCAGCACCACATTGGGCAGCTTCAGCAGTTTGGGGTTCACCGCCGGTTCATGCTCGAACACGTCCAGCCCCGCACCGGCCAGGCCGCCGGTCTCGATCTGCCGGGCCAGCGTGTTCTCGTCGATCACCTCCCCGCGGGAGGTGTTGACGATATAGGCTGATGGCTTCATCAGCTTCAGCCGCCGCGCCGACAACAGGTGATAGGTCGCCGGCGTGTGCGGGCAGTTGATGGAGACGATGTCCATCCGGACCAGCATCTGGTCCAGGCTGTCCCAATAGGTGGCCTCGAGTTCATGTTCGATATCGGGGTGGACCGGTTTGCGGTTGTGGTAATGGATCTGCAGGCCGAAGGCCTTGGCCCGGCGCGCCACCGCCTGGCCGATGCGGCCCATACCGATGATGCCGAGCCGCTTGCCCCAGATGCGGTTGCCCAGCATCCACATCGGTGACCAGCCCTGGAATTCCTCGGCCTCCAGCGCCTTCACCCCCTGCACCAGCCGCCGCGGCACGGCCAGGATCAGGGCCATGGTCATGTCGGCGGTGTCTTCGGTCAGCACGCCCGGCGTGTTGGTCACGGTGATGCCGCGCTCCAGCGCGGTCTTCACGTCGATATTGTCGACGCCGGTGCCGAAATTGGCGATCAGCTTCAGGTTCGGCCCCGCCCGCACCAGCACCTTGGAATCGATGCGGTCGGTCACCGTGGGCACCAGCACGTCGGCTTTCTGGATCGCCTCGATCAGCGCCGCCTGGTCCATCGGCTTGTCGTCAAGGTTCAGGCGCGCGTCAAACAACTCCCGCATCCGCGTTTCGATCGCGTCGGGTAGTTTGCGCGTGACGATGACAAGCGGCTTCTTGGCGGGCATCGGGCATCCTTGCGGGTCTCCGCGGAAGCGCGGCCCCCTTTTGCTTGCGGTATTAACAGAAGCAAGGCCCCGGTCAAGGATTGCCCGTGCGCGACAGTCCCGGTTTGGCAGGGCTATGACACTGTGGTTACAGTGCTTTCGGGTTGCGGGACGGGGAGTAGGGCGACGATGGCGCGCGCGTGGCGTATTGCGGCAATTTTTCTGGCGGCGGCCGTCGTCGCGGGGTTTGGAGCGGCGACAAGCTATTCGCCGCATTATGTCAGTCTGGCGCGCGATAAAGTTAACATGCGCGAAGGGCCCAGCTTCAAACACCGGATTACCTGGGTCTATCACCGCCGCGGGCTGCCGATGCGGGTGCTCGGCCATTACGATGTCTGGCGCCATGTGGAAGCGGCGGACGGTACCAAAGGCTGGGTCCAGGGTTCGATGCTCTCCACCGCCCGCAGCGTGGTGGTGATCGGGAACAAGAACGCGCCCGTGCACGATCAGCCCCGCAACGATTCGCATGTTTCGGTCTATCTCGCGCCTGGCGTCGTTGCCCGGCCGCAGGCCTGCAAACCGGAATTGTGCGAGATCATCAGTGCCGGCGTGGTCGGTTGGGTCGAACGAAAATATCTTTGGGGAGTGGACGCGGGTGAAACCTTCTAATCCGCCGGGTGCGAGTGGTGAAGCCGGGTTGAACGCGGAATTGCCCGCAAGCCCCGACATCACTGCCGCGGCGGATGCCTCGGGATGGGCGGGTCTTTTCCGCTCTCCTTCCGGGCGCTCCACGACGGGGGCGAAAATCGCCAGCCCGGCCGGTCAGTATTCATGGGCGATGTTTGAAGGTGCCCGCAATCCTTACGTTCTGCTCGTAACCATCTACTTCTTCGCGCCCTATTTCTCCGGCCATGTCGTTGGCGACACGGTGCGCGGGCAGGCGATCTGGGGCGATATCGCGGCCTATGGCGGCATCACCATTGCCGTGCTGGCGCCTTTTCTGGGCGCGGTGGCCGATGCGGGCGGGCGGCGCAAACCGTGGATCGGTTTCTATACCGCCATCATGATTACGGCGATGGTGCTGATGTGGTTTTCACCGCCGAATGCCACCGCCATGCAATTGTTCATGGTCGGTGCGCTGGTCGCGTTGGCCAATGTCGCGTTCGAGTTTTCCGCCGTGTTCCACAATGCGATGCTGCCGACCATCGTGCCGCCGCGTGGTGTTGCGGGGTTGTCCGGTTTGGGCCTGGCGCTGGGCAATGCCGCCGGCATTCTTCTGCTGCTCTTCATGCTGATTGCATTTGCACTGCCCGGCCATGTCGATTGGCCTTTTATCCCTGCGCATCCTCTGTTCGGTGTTGATCAGGCCGCGCACGAGCCGGAGCGGCTGGCCGGGCCGGTCGCGGGATTGTGGCTCTTGCTGTTCAGCATTCCGCTGTTCCTCTTTACGCCGGATCAGCCAAGCCAGGGCTTGCCGCTCTTCACCGCCATGCGGCAGGGCGTGCGGTCCGTGGCCAGTACGGTGCGCAGCCTGAAACACTATCGCAATGTCGGTACCTATCTGCTCGCGCGGCTGTTTTTCAACGACGGCATGACGGCCGTTCTGACCTTCGGCGGCATTTATGCGTCAGGCACATTTCATTGGGGCCCGATCCCGATGCTGGCCTACGGGATCGAATTGAGTGTGTTCGCGGTGCTTGGCGGTTTTCTCGGCGGCTGGCTCGATAACCGGCTGGGTTCGAAGCGGGCCATTTTTGTCAGTATCGGGGGAACGGCGATCTTCGGTCTGCTCTCGCTGACCATGGGGCCTGACCGGATATTCTGGTTCATTCCTTACGATGTGCACGCGGCACCCATCAACGGCCTGCCGTTTTTCAATACCTGGCCGGAAGTCATTTTCCTGTTGATCGTGAACGGTATCGCCGTGCTGATCACGGCCGGTTACGCCAACAGCCGCACCATGCTCGCCCGCATCGCGCCGCCGGAGAAGATGACCGAATTTTTCGGGCTCTATTCCCTGTCGGGAACATCGACCACATTTCTGGCTTCGCTTTTGGTGGGCCTGCTCACCACGTGGACGCAAAGCCAGCGCGGCGGCATGCTGGGCCAGACCGTGTTTCTGACCATTGGCCTGATCCTGATGCTCTTCGTGAAGGAAGAACGCACCAAGGTTGTTTGACGGTACTCGGCATCAATGCCGGAAGTGGCGCACCCCGGTGAAGGCCATGGCAAGGCCCGCTTCGTCAGCGGCCTTGATCACTTCGGCATCGCGGATGGACCCGCCCGGTTGGATAACTGCGGTAGCGCCGGCTTCGGCAATTGCCAGCAGCCCGTCGGGGAAGGGGAAGAAGGCGTCGGATGCCGCGGCCGATCCCTTGGTCATCGGTTCGGGCCAGCCGGCCGCCTTCGCAGCGTCCTTCGCTTTGAGTGCGGCAATGCGCGCCGAATCCACCCGGCTCATTTGCCCCGCGCCGATAGCGGCCGTGACACCACCTTTCGCAAAAACAATGGTGTTGGACTTGACATGCTTGGCGATGCGGAATGCGAAAAGCATGTCGGCCAGCTCCGCATCGCTTGGCGTCCGTTTGGTCACAATCTTCAGATCGGCGGCCGCGACGCGGGCGTTGTCACGGCTCTGCACCAGAAAGCCGCCTGCAACCGTGCGCAATGACGTGCCGGGCGCGGCCGGATCCGGCAGGCCGCCGGCGATCAGAAGCCGCAAACCCTTCTTCGCAGCCAACACGCGGCGCGCGTCCGCATCCGCATCGGGTGCGATAATCACTTCGGTGAAAAGCTTGGAGATTTCTTCCGCCGTTGCCCCGTCAAGTGGCCGGTTGAAGGCAAGGATGCCGCCGAACGCGCTGACCGGATCACAGGCAAGCGCCTTGCGGTAGGCATCGGCGAGTGTGCTGCCCGTGGCCACGCCGCAGGGGTTGGCGTGCTTGATGATGGCACAGGCCGGGCCTTCAGCAGGATTGAATTCGGCCACCATTTCATACGCTGCATCGGTATCGTTGATGTTGTTGTAGGAAAGCTCTTTCCCTTGCAGCTGCTTTGCCGTTGCGACGCCAAACCGTTGCTGACTGGTGGTATAGAACGCGGCTTCCTGATGCGGGTTTTCGCCATAACGCAAGGTCTGCCGCAAATGTCCCGCCAGCGTACGGCGGCGTGGTGCTGCGGTATTCCCATCTTTCGCCAGCTCGCTGGCAAACCAGTTTGAAACCTCTGCGTCATAGGCAGCGGTCCGGGCGAAAGCGACCTGCGCCAGGCGGCGGCGCAATTGCGATGATGTGGCGCCGTTATTGTCCGCCAGTTCGGCAATCACATCCGCGTAATCTTCCGGGTCGATGAGGACGGTAACCCAGTCATGGTTCTTCGCCGCAGCACGGATCATGGCCGGGCCGCCTATATCGATGTTCTCGATTGTCTCGGCAAAGTCCGCGCCTTTGGCGACCGTCGCTTCAAACGGGTAGAGATTGGATACCAGAAGGTCGATGCCTTCGATGCCGTTATCGCGCATGGCCTGCGCATGTTCAGGATTGTCGCGAACGGCAAGAAACCCGCCATGAATACGCGGGTGCAGCGTCTTCACCCGCCCGTCCATGATTTCGGGGAAACCGGTCACGGCCGAAACGTCAGTAACCTTGCATCCTGCCTCGCGCAGGGCACGCGCTGTGCCCCCGGTCGAAATCAACTCAACACCGTGGCTGGCCAAAGCCCGGGCAAATTCGGCTAGGCCGGTTTTATCGAACACGGACAGCAATGCGCGGCGAATCGGGCGGTGGGACATGGGCAGCTCATCGGGCAGGGAACCTGGCCGGTCTTACTTCCGCAGGACCCAAAAGAGAAGGGTCAGAACGACGCTCAGGAGCAGGCAACTGGTGAGCGGAATGAAAATCTGCGTGCCCGGGCGGTCGATCACGATATCGCCGGGCAGATGCCCCAGGCCCAGCCGCGACAGAAATGGCCAGAAAAGACCGGCGGCGAGCAGGATCGCACCTGCGAGAATCAAAAATCGTTGCATCGTGGGCCAATTAAGTCCGGACCCTAAAACGGCCCGCGCGAAAGCACAGCGTGAATGGCGCCTGTCAGGGTTTGCAGGTCATCGTCGCCGATTGTGAGCGCTGGCGTCAGATAGACGATGTTCCGGAACGGCCGAATCCATACACCCTCGTCGATCAGGGCGGCTTTCAGGGCATTCATGTCGCCAATCTGCTGAAGTTCCACCACCCCGATGGCTCCACGGACCCGTACGTCCCTGACCCCGGGCAGGGCGAGACAGGGGCCGAGTCCGACCGCGAGCTTTTTGCCGATTTCCGCGGCCTGCAGCAGCCGGGGCTCGCTTTCGAACAGGTCGAGGGAGGCATTGGCCGCCGCACAGGCCAGTGCGTTGCCCATATAGGTTGGCCCATGCATCAGGGCGTGAATGGGGTCGTCAGACCAGAACGCCTCGAACACGGCGCGGCTGGCAACCGTGGCTGCCAGAGGCAGTGTTCCACCCGTCAGACCTTTGCCAAGCGTGATGATGTCGGGCGTCACGGACGCCGCTTCAAAGGCAAACATCGGGCCGGTACGGCCAAAGCCAGTGAAGATTTCGTCCAGAATCAGAAGCAGATTGTGTTTGTCGGCAAGGCGGCGGAGACGCATCAAGGTGCGCTCGTCGTGAAACAGCATGCCGCCGGCGCCTTGCACCAATGGCTCCGCGACAATACCGGCAAGTTCGTCCGCATGGCGGGAAAGCAGGGCATCCAGTGCAGCCTCGCTTGCGTCATCGCGCGGCAGGTCTGCGATGTAGTGCGGCGTCAGGGCCCCGGCAAACAGCGAATGCATGCCTTCTTCGGGATCGCATACCGCCATGGTGGCGAAAGTATCGCCGTGATAGGCCCCCTTGAATGCCACAAAGCGTGTGCGGCCCTTGATGCCCTTGTTCAGCCAATACTGCGTCGCCATTTTCAGGGCGACTTCGACGGCGACGGAGCCGGAGTCGCTGAAGAATACGCGTTCAAGCGGATCGGGAAGCAGCGTGCACAATCGCTGTGCGAGATTAAGCGCCTGCTCATGCACCAGGCCGCCCAGCATGATATGCGGCATGACTTCCAATTGCCGCTCAACGGCGCGGCGAATGTGCGGATGATTGTAACCGTGGCAGGCTGTCCACCAGGAGGCGATACCGTCCACCAGTTCGCGCCCATCGGCGAGCACGATGCGCGTGCCATGCGTGCGGACGGCGGCGAGCGGCGCCGTCACGGTCTTCATCTGGGTGTAAGGCAACCAGATATGCGGAAAACCCGCGTCGTACCAGCCTGGCAGCGCTTTGCTCATCAAGAACTGTTCGCGCTAGAGCGCCATCGCATTCATGCCCAGCCGCTCGAACAGATGGTGGTCTTCGTCTGCGGCCGGGTTTGGCGTGGTCAGGAGTTTCGGCCCCTGGAAAATCGAATTGGCGCCGGCCAGGAAACACAGGGCCTGGGTTTCGGCGCTCATCAGCTCACGCCCCGCCGAAAGCCGGACCATGGATTTCGGCATCGCGATGCGCGCAACCGCTATCGTGCGCACGAACTCGATCGGGTCGAGCGTTTGGCCTTTTGACACCGGTGTGCCTTCGACCTGCATCAGCATATTGATCGGCACACTTTCGGGATGAACGGGCATTGTCGCCAGCGTATGCAACATGCCAACGCGATCAGCCACTGTTTCACCCATGCCGACGATGCCGCCACAGCAAACGTGAATGCCCGCGTCGCGCACGGCGGCCAACGTATCCAGGCGGTCCTGATAGGTGCGGGTGGTGATGATCTCGCCGTAGAATTCCGGCGAGGTGTCGATATTGTGGTTGTAGTAGTCGAGGCCTGATGATTTCAGCCGCTGTGCCTGCGTTTCCGTCAGCATGCCAAGCGTGACACAACTCTCCATGCCCAACGCCTTCACACCTTCGATCATCTCGCAGATGTGACCAAGGTCCTTGTCCTTGGGCGAACGCCAGGCTGCGCCCATGCAAAACCGTGTGGCGCCTGCGTCCCGTGCTGCGCGTGCGTCTGCCAGAACGGCGTCAACGTCCATCAGTTTGGCGGCCTTGACGCCGGTGTCATAGGAGGCGCTTTGCGGGCAATAGGCGCAATCTTCCGGGCAACCGCCTGTCTTGATCGAGAGCAAAGTCGAAATCTGCACTTCCGTTGGATCGAAATGCGCCCGGTGTATGGATTGTGCGCGGTAAATCAGCTCCGGAAAGGGAAGAGAAAACAGGCTTTGCAGTTCGTCGCGTGTCCAGTCGTGGCGCGGGATCGCATTGCAGGAAGGCACTGGCGCGTTCATAAAACGGTTCCGATGGTTGGGGCGGCCGGGTCCAGCCATTATAACGGCGAACCCCGAGGTGCAAGCCAACCATGCCATCGCTGGAACAATTTGCCAAATCGAAGCTGGCCGCCCTGGAAGCCGTTCACCGTCGGCGTGTGCTGGCCGAAACCGATCGCGCCGATGCAATACACGTTGTGCGGGATGGCCGGGCGATGGTCTCCTTCTCCTGCAACGACTATCTTAATCTGACCCATCACCCTGCGGTCAAGGCGGCGGCCGTGGCGGCGATTGAGCGTCATGGCACCGGGGCCGGCGCCTCCCGTCTGATCACCGGCAATCACCCGCTTTATAGCGTCCTGGAGGATAGACTTGCGCAGTGGAAGGGGGCAGAAGCTGCCTGCGTCTTCGGCTCCGGCTATCTGGCCAATGCCGGCATTATTCCGGTGCTGGTTGGCCCCGATGATCTTGTCCTTGTCGATGCACTGTCTCACTCCTGCCTCTGGGCGGGGGCACAACTCTCGCGCGGTCATGTAGAGGTCTTTCGGCACAACGATGCCGATCATCTGCGTGCGCTGCTGGAGAGCAATCGCGGCCTGTACACGCGAACCCTGATCGTGACGGATGGTGTTTTTTCGATGGATGGCGATCTTGCGCCGTTGGCCGCGCTATCGGCCCTCGCTGAACATTATGACGCATGGCTGATGAGCGACGATGCCCATGGATTGGGTGTGCTGGGCGGCGGGCACGGATCGGCCTCTGCGTGTGGTGAGAAAGTAAAAATCGATCTTCAGATGGGCACCCTGTCCAAGGCACTGGGATCTTATGGCGGCTATCTGTGTGCTTCACGCCCGGTCATCGATTTGATCAAAACCCGGGCGCGGACGTTGGTTTATTCCACAGGGCTGCCGCCCGCCTCGGTCGCTGCGGCATTGGCGGCGCTGGATGTCATGGCCGCGGACCCCGCGCTGTGCCGCCGTCCGCTGGACAACGCGCGGGCATTTACGCGCGGTTGCGATCTGGCATTGGCGGAAAGCCCTATCGTTCCGCTGATCCTGGGGGAGGAGGCGCGAGCGTTGGCCGCCTCAAAAACCTTGGAAGAAGAGGGGTTTCTTGTGACCGCCATTCGGCCACCGACCGTACCGGCCGGCACGGCACGGCTGCGCTTTGCCTTTACTGCCGGCCACACTGCGGCTGATATTGTCCGGCTTTGCACCGTCGTGCGCAATCGGATATTGCCGCAAGGATCATGAGCGCATTCTTTGTCACTGCCACGGGAACCGACATCGGCAAGACCTTTGTGACCGCGGGTTTGATCCGGCATTTGCGGCGTCTGGGCCATAAAGTGGATGCCTTCAAGCCGGTGCTGAGCGGTTTTGAAATGGACGGTGTGAAAGCAAGCGACGCCGGGCAGTTGCTGGCCGCACTGGAACAGGACGTTACGCTCGAGACGCTGGATCGTATGGCGCCCTGGCGGTTCACCGCGCCGCTTTCGCCCGATATAGCGGCCGCGCACGAAAAGCGCAGCATCGATTTTCAGGCCCTTGTAAGCGCATGCCGCGTGAAGGCAGCCGATCGTCATCACACGCTTTTCATCGAAGGGGTGGGGGGAGTCATGGTTCCCCTCGATGCGCGCCATACGGTGCTCGATTGGATGGTAGAGCTGAATATTCCGGTCATCCTCGTCACCGGAAGCTATCTTGGCACCATCAGTCATACACTGACGGCGCTTTCGGTTCTTTCTGCGCACAACCTCAATATCCGGGCGGTGGTGGTGAACGAGACGCCCGGCGGTGTGTCGATGGACGAGACAATGGCGACGATTGGTCGGTTTGCGCCTGGAATTCCGCTTTGTCCCCTTTCCAGGACCACGCGGCAGGATGTGGTGGACGAGGCGATGGCAACGCTTTGGCGCGCGGTTGCCTGATGGACCTCTTTGCATTGAAAGAGGGCGCGTGCGATGTTGGGGACACTAGATTCCCTCTCACAACATCGCGTGTAACCTCTCATGGCACTGTACGACTGCAGCAAATGTCCCGGTTATTGCTGTTCGTATCCATCGATTCCGCTGAACAAGCGGGATGTGGAACGGCTGGCAAAGCATTTCGGTATCAGCTTTGCGCAAGCGAAGAAGAAATATACCTCCGCCCGTTATGGTGAGGAGTATACGATGCGGCGAAAGGCCGATAAGTACTTCGGCCGGATTTGCCAGTTCTTCGATACCGAAAAACGGTGCTGCACCATCTATCAGGCCAGACCCTCGATATGCCGTAGCTATCCCGGTGGCCGCTGTGGTTACTATGACTTCCTGTCCTTTGAACGCAGGGCGCAGGAAGACAAGGATTTCGTTGCCCTGACCGACAATACGAACTGACGGAGACCGCACGGGCGATCATGGGTTGGCGGTTATTGACCTGCCAAAGCGGCTGGTTATGATCCGGCCGCCTTTGTGGGCCACCTGGCAATGTCCAGTGGACTGTGACGTGTCCAATGGATTGTGACGCCGGCATGAAGGGGTATGCGAACAGGCGGGCGTGGCGGAACTGGTAGACGCGCTGGACTCAAAAAGTGTTTTGTCTACCATGCGACGATTTTTCACGACGAAGTGAAAATCATTTGAAATCGGAGGGTTGGGCGAGTAGGTCAAGGCTGGGCTTCGGAGGGTGGATACGCGCTAGGTGCAGAATAGGTGCAAAGCGCAGAATGGGCTCGGGGACACCATAGGCGGGCGTGGCGGAACTGGTAGACGCGCTGGATTCAAAATCCAGTTCTGGTGACAGAGTGTCGGTTCGATTCCGACCGCCCGCACCACTCAAGTTCGTTACCGGGAGTGAACTCATCGTCACTTGCGCCTCAGCGCATTCCCGCACGTCAGTCTCGGGCGAGCTCGAGGGGCCGTATGGCAATCTTCAGCGGTTCGGCCAGTGTCACGATAAGCGCGGCGAGCGCGGCGATAATCGCAAGTTGGGCTGGCGGCAGCGTTTGAAAATGCAGCGCGTCACGAAGGACGGGCACATAGATCGCTGCGATCAGGAAGACGACGGCGGCCAGGGCCCAAAGATTGAGTACGCGGTTGGCGAAAATGCCATGCCGCAGGAGCCACTCGCTGCCGCTGCGGGAGATAAAGGCGAGGACAATATGGCCCGCCATCCACGCCGCAAATGCACAGGTCTGAATCGCTGCTATCGACAGTCCCTGCCACCAAGCGTACGCATACGCGGCCATGACCGCCGCGAACAGAAGGATGCCTCTAGCGAGAATGTATTGGACGCCAGCCGTGCCAAAGAGGGTGGCCTGAGCAGGTCTCGATCGCCACTGATAGATGTCCTGTTCTGCAGGCTCGACGACGAAGCCCGCCGAGGCAGCAAGATCCATGAAGAGTTCGAGGAGAATGATCTGCACGGGCGAGAACGGCAAGGGCAGGCCGACCGCGACCGGCAGCAGGAAAATGGCGATGAGGCCAACCTTGACCGAGAGGTAATAGCTCACGCCCTTGCGCAGATTGTCGAAGAACTTCCGGCCTTCGAAGACGCCGCGGCCGATGGTGAGATAGTTGTCGTCGGCGAGCACGGCTTGCGCCGCTTCCTTCGCCACATCCGTGCCCTTGACGCCCATAGCAATGCCCACATTTGCCGCCTTGAGGGCGAGCGCGTCGTTGATGCCGTCGCCGGTAACGGCGACGATTTCGCCATCACTCTGCAACGCCTGGACAAGACGGTATTTGTGCTCCGGTGTAGCTCGCGCATAGACGGAGACCTCGCGTACTGCCTTCGCCAGTGCCGCGTCATCGAGCCCGTCGATCTCCTCGCCGGTGCGCACCTGCTCCGCCGGCACGCCTACCTCGCGGGCGATGGCCGCGGCGGTGGCCGGATGATCGCCGGTCACTATGATCGTTCGAAGTCCGGCCGCGGCGAGACGGGCAAGCGTCTCTTTGACGCCCGGCCGGGGCGGGTCGGCAAAACTGATGAGTCCGCACAGAGTAAGATTTTGCTCCAGCGCCTCGAATGGAAGCTCGGCATCGGCCGCATCTACCGGGCGTTGGGCGGCGGCGATGAGACGCCGTCCCATGGCCGCTTCGGCGGCCAGCTTGTCGCGCATCTGGGGAGGCATATCAGCGCATCGCCCAAACACCTCTTCGGGCGCCCCCACAAGGTAGAGACGTAGCTCGCCGGCCTCGCGTTTCAGCGCGGCCTTGCTGCGTCGGCCGTCGCCCAGGTTGCGGAGACGCAATGCCTCGCTAGACGTGTGTAGTTTGCCGAGTTCGCGTGCGCGCTCGATCGCGGCTTGTTCAAGGGCGTCTGGCACCTCGGGAGATACCGTGCCCAAGGCGCAGGCGATGACCAGGGCCCCTGCTTCACTGGGATAGACCGCCGCGACCTTGAGGTGGCTTTCCGTGAGGGTGCCAGTCTTGTCCGTCACAATGACGGTCGCGTCGCCGAGCGTCTCCGCCGCACGCAGGCGCTTCACCAGGAAATTTTGGCGTGACAGCACGTAGGAGCCGAGGGCCAGAACCATAGTTACGATGATGGGCAGCTCCTCGGGGATTGTCGCGAAGGCGAGCGAGAGCCCGGTCAGGACCATCTGGTGGAAATCGCCGCCGCGCAGGAGACCAATGACAGGAATGAGAATAGCGAAGAACAGGGCGACCCAGACAAGTTTGCCGGCGAGATCCTTCATCGCGAGCTGTAGCGGCGTCTTCGGCGGCTTCACGCGCTGAATGCCCGCGGAGATTTGGCCAATTCGGGTATGGGCGCCGGTTGCCGCGACCTCCGCTTTACCCTCGCCACTCATCACGACAGTCCCGGCGAAAACCGAATCGCCAGCCGCCTTCTCGGCCGGAAAGGCTTCACCGGTCAGGGCCGACTCATCGAGCGCGAGGCTGAGCGCGGTGGTGAGCTGGCCGTCAGCCGCGATACGCGTGCCGGGCGTCAGCACGAGCACGTCGCCAGGCACGATCGCTTCGGTGCCGATACTGATCGCCTTGCCATCGCGTCGCACGCGGGCACGCGGCGCGGCGATGCGCTCAAGCGCCGCGATCGCGCGCTTGGCCCGGAATTCATTGCCGACTTCGACGCAAACGAGGATCAGGATGATGGCAACAATCGTCAGGGCATCGCCGAGCTCACCCCAGAGGCTGTAGAAGAACCCCACGACCAGCAGGAGCAGGATCATTGGCTCGGTGATTTCTTCGGCGGCGATGTGCCAGAAGCGAACCGGTGCCGGCGTGAACAGGCGATTGGGCCCGTAGCGTTTCAAGTGTTGCGCCGCTGTGGCGGCTGTCAGGCCACTAGTGCCCTGTGGGATCACGTCACTACTCTCCTTACTCACTTAGTCCACACTGGTGGTGGGGGCTCGTTCATTTGGCTTTCGGAACCCGATCTTTGGCCTTTGGGTTCTGATCTACCACAACCGGATGGACCGTGATCTTACCTACGGAGAACACGAAGCAATTCCGTGGTCATGAAGCCCGTCTTTTTTGGCGCGCGTCGCACAGACATTTCCGGTCTCTCAACCTGATTTCTTGCTTGGCCTGCTTACTTTCCGAAGCGCCGCCTCCGATGCTGATAATCTCTGACAGCTCGCAGGAAGTCGATCTTGCGGAAGGCTGGCCAAGGGACGTCGCAGAAATAGAATTCGCTATGAGCGCTTTGCCATAGGAGAAAGCCGGAAAGCCGAATCTCGCCGCTTGTGCGAATGATGAGATCGGGATCAGGTGCATCGGGCATGTAGAGATGGCGGCCGATCGCCGAGGTTGTGATCTCGGAAATGGTGTCGCTCAACGTCATCTGCCGGTGCGTTAGGTCCATCAGCAGTGCGCGGACAGCATCGACAATCTCCTCACGGCCACCATAAGCGACGGCAATCGTTAGGATCATGCCGTCGTAATTGACGGTAGCTTCCCGTGCAGAGCGTATCGCGGCGACCACGGAGCTGGGCAGCAGCTCGAGCTTGCCGATCGCGCGGACCCGGACCCGCCTTTGATGAATCTGCGGATCGCGCGCAAGACCCCTGAGCTTGTCTTCGATGGCTGCAAGGATGCCCGAGACTTGATCGGCCGGGCGCTCCAGATTATCGGTCGAGCATACCCAGAGCGTAACCGCAGGAATCGCCAGTTCGGCGCACCAATCGAGAACGGTGTCGAGCTTGCGGGCGCCCACGGCGTATATCTCGTGCGGGTCTCGGATGCCCTGGCGCTCGCCGTGTCGCCGGTTACCGTCGAGGATGATCCCAATGTGGTTTGGGACCGGCAGACTTCGCACCTGGTGAAAGAGTCTGCGTTCGTAAATTCGATACAGGAGGCGAAGCAGCCGTCCTCCCGGGCTCGCGTTCGAGGGATTGCTCGTAATATCCGCTGCCGGAAGCCAGGCACGGGGGACACCTAAGCTCCGTAGTCCGCGTTCACGGCGTGCCGTGAACGCTACGGACTGGATCAGTCTTGCGGGATGAAACTTCCTGGGCACGTCAGCAAGTGGTGCCATCGGATCGGACCTTAATCATCTGCAGTAACGGCGGTTCCCGGGTACGAGGTAGCAAGCTCGTCTACGATCGGCGCGAACCGCCCGTAGCGCAGAGCAAGCGTCGGCAGCACCAGTAGATTCAGCACCATCGAGGTCAGGAGCCCGCCGAGGATGACGATCGCCATCGGTCCCTCGATCTCTTGTCCTGGCGCGCCACTGCCAATCGCCAACGGCAGAAGTCCAAGACCGGTCACGAGAGAGGTCATCAGAATCGGCGTCAGCCGATCGCCGGCTCCCCTGATCGCCGTTGCGAGGTCCCAGCTCATCCCTTCGACTTCGACGAGATGCTCGTAATGCGAGATGATGAGAATCGAATTGCGCACCGTGATCCCGAACACCGTCACGAACCCGATCATTGACCCAAGTGTCAGCAAGCCACCGGTCCCGAACACGGCGAGAACGCCGCCGACTAGCGCGAACGGTACGTTGACCAGAATGAGCAGGAGGTTTTGCCAGCGGCGCGTGACGATGGACAACAAGAGCACGATGGCGACGCCGGCAATCACGGAATTCAGAATCAAATTGCTCTGCGCTTGAGCCTGTGCTTGCGCACTGCCGGCGAACTGGATGTAGGTCCCGGGCGGCAGCTTGACTTGGGAAGCAATGCGCGACTGAGCCGCCTGCACGACGGCGGAGGTCGAGCCGCCGGCGACATTGAACGTCACGCTCGCCACGCGCTGACCGCCCTGATGCATGATCTGGTAACGGCCGCTGGCCTCGTAGATGTCGGCGACTTGCCGGAGAGGAACGAGGGTGCCGTCGGGTGCGCGCAGCGGAAGGTTGCCGATATCGCTGACGCTGCTGCGGTCCTTAGCGTTCAGGATCAGGATAACGTTAAAGACTTGGTTGCCCTGGTAGGTTTGTCCGACGGTGTCGCCGGCATAGGCTGATCGCACGACGTCGAGCACGTCGGTCGGATCGAAGCCCCAGCGCACCAGCGCGGACTTGCGGAGCCTGATCGTCAGTTGGGGGAGGCCGGGCGGGGACTGCACCGTCACTTCCGTGGCGCCGGGGACGCCGCCGAGTGTTCGCGCGACCTCCTGTGCTTTCTGGTCGAGGACATCGAGATCGTTGCCGAAAATGTTCACGGCGACTGCGGCGGTGTAGCCCGAAAGAGTTTCTTCGATCCGCTCGCTCAAGAAGGTCTTGACCGAGAAGTTCACGCCGACAAAGCGCCCAAGCGCTTGGCGGATGTCAGCTTGCGCCCCCTCTTGCTCGTCTCCAGAGAGTCCGGGCTTCAGGTCGACTTCAAATTCACTGTAGTGGGTCCCGAAAACATCGCCGGCAAGTTCGGCACGGCCGACCCGCTGTGCTACAGACCGCACGGCGGGGATCTTGCGGAGCGCGTCTGCTACGCGCGCACCGACTGTCAACGAGCGTTCGATCGATGTGCCGGGAACCGCTGACATGTGGATGATGAAATGACCTTCCTTCAATTCGGGGATGAAGCTCGCGCCGAACAGCGGCAAGGTGGCGCAGCCAAGAATTGTGAAGGCCGCCGCCAGGGCGATGACCGTGCGCGACCGGTCCGAGATCCGGAGCAGCAGCGCCTCGTAGCGCGCACGCGACCAGCGCACGAGGGGCGGCGGCTCGGTTTCCGTCCGCCGAGCCAGTAAGGCCATGCTCAGCGCCGGAACGATGGTCAGCGCTACCACGAGCGACGCTAGGACGGCGAGGCTGTAGCTGATGCCGAGCGGTGCGAACAGCGCACCGGAAATGCCCGGCAGTAGCAGGATCGGCACGAAGACGAGAAGCACCGCGAAAGTCGCGTAGACAACGGGGCTTCGCACCTCGAATGCAGCGTCGAGCACGACGCGCCCTGACGGTTGTGGCTGGGGGCGCTGCCGGTTCTCGCGCAGACGGCGGACAATGTTCTCGACCCCGATCACCGCGTCATCGACCACAACGCCGACCGCGATGGCGAGTCCGCCCAAGGTCATGGTGTTGAGCGTGCCGCCGAGCTTCTCGAGCACGATGATGCCGGCGAGCAACGAGAGTGGAATGGCAGCGACAGCGATCGCGGCCGTCCGCAAGTCGAAGAGGAACAGCGTCAGAACGACAATAACGAGCGCGCCGCCGATGTAGAGGGAACCGCGAATGTTTCCCATGGCGGTATCGATAAAATTGGCCGGGCGGAACAGATTGGCATGAAGCTGGACTCCTTGAGCCTTGAGGCCGGGCGCTACATCGGCCAGCGCGGCTTCGACCCCGCGCGTCACGTCAACTGTGTTGGCGCCATATTGCTCGGAGACGTTCATCACCACGCCCGGCCTGCCATCGATCGCGGCGGCACCGATCGGCGGCTCGGGCGCCTCCACGACATTGGCGATATCGCCGAGCGTCACCCGGGCAGCGCCCTGGGCGAGCAGAACGGTGCGCGCGAGCTGATCGGGGGTCAGCGATTGGCCTTCGCTCTGGAAAACGATCCTTTGGTTGGCGGTGTCGATGAACCCGGCCCCGCGGACGCCCGTCGCCTTTTGGGCGGCAGCGAGAACGTCATTCATGCCGAGCTGGTAGCGGGCGAGCTGGTCGGGGCGGACCTGGATTTGGAGCGAGCGCGTGTCGCTGCCAAAGACGGACACGTTGGCGACCCCCGGCACGGCCAGCAGCCGCGGACGGATGGTCCACTCCGCCACAGTCTTGAGCTCCATCAGCGAGCGGGTATCCGAGGTCAGGCCAGCGACAAGCACGATACCGGTCGAAGATGTTAGAGGCGTCATGGCCGGCGCTTTGGCCCCCTGGGGGAGTTGCTGGGCGGCGACCGCGAGGCGTTCCGCCACCACCTGCCGATCGAGATAGATATTGCTGGCAGGATCGAAGAATACGTTGATGACCGAGAGGCCTTGTATCGAGGTCGAGATCAGGTTCTGGATTCCGGGAACGCCATTGACCTGCGTTTCGATTGGCGTGGTCACCAGCATCTCGACTTGTTCCGGCGTCAGGCCCGGCGCTTCCGTCTGGATGCTCACCTGAGGCGGGGCGAACTCGGGAAACACATCGTATTTCGCGCTCAGCAGACTGAAGACGCCGTAGCCGAGCAGCAGAAATCCGAGCGCGATAACGACGCCGCGAAAGCGGATGGAGAAGGCGATGATGGCCGCCTGGAGACCGGACGGGCGCGAGGGGACAGGTGTCGGCATGCACTAATCTCCCCCGACCTGGATTTGGGCGCTGAATTCCTGCGACAGCAGCATCTGCGCGCCTTTCACGACGAGGGGTTCATTCGCCGGAAGACCTTGCGTCTCGCCATCGGCACCTGATGCGGGCGCATTGACTTCGGGCCGCGGCGAGGTCGGGTTCACCGGCACGACATAACCGCCGCCCGGTTGCGGCTCCGTGGTGGGAATTTCGCGCCGGGTGAACGTGTGGGCTGATGTTTGGAGATAGACCCACGCCCGGCCTTGCAACCAAACGACGGCAGATGCCGGAATGGCGAGCCCGGGTGTCGACTGACCGACAGGTAGAAATGCGGTGACGTTCATGCCCGGCAGCGCGCCGCTCGCGGTGTCAGCGGTGTAGAAGAAGCTCACGCCTTGGATCTTCGGATCGGTCCGGGTAGCCGGGGAGACGAAATCGATGCTGACGCGCTGTCCCGTCGTGGTCTCGACCGATGCCGTCTGCGGTGCCTGCGTGATCGAAACCCCCAGCGGCAGCGTCACTTGGATCAGGACTCTCCTGTGTTGAACGAGGTCTTTCGCGAGAGCGGTGTTGTCGACGAGCGATTGCCCGAGGATCGGTCCCCATGCTTGATATGCGCTTGCTGCCCCATTTTGGGTCTGGATCTGGGCGGCGCGCACGCTTGCCGCGTCGGACTGGTAGGTCGCCTCGGCCGCCTGGAGCTGGGCGGTCGAGAAATTCTGTCCATTCTTATGGAGGACCTGAGCCCTCTGGAATGCCGCCTGCGATGCCGCGACCTTGGCGTCGGCAATGGCGAGCTGGGCTTTGGCATTCGCGATCGTGTTGCCGAGATCGGTGAAGGGCTGTAGGTCGACGACGCTACCGTAGGCCTGCACGAACTGCCGGTATGGTGTGAGCTTGGGCTGTATTGTTTGAATGTCGGCCTGCTTTTGCAGATCGGGACCCACGGTGATGGTGGGTTCTCCGGTATTGCTGCGCGAAACTTCAACGGCGGGCTTGATGGCCCGTTCGCGCTGCGCCTCCGCTGTCGCCTCGCCGCGGCCTTCGATGAAACCCCAGATGAGGAGACCGGCAAGGCTCAGGGCGGCGATCGCGGCAATGATGATCCAGCGACGCGATATCGTCGCCGGAGGTGGCAGTTCACTCATGAAGAAGACCTCGTGCGGAGGAGTTTCGCGTCCCATTCGGGAACCACAGGCCAGTGGCCCGGATCCAATAGCGGCCGCTGAAGAGCATCCTCCAAGGCGCCGATGGCTTGCCGTTGCTGCACCACGGCGTCGAATCGCGACAATGCCGTTGCAGCGACTCCGAGTTGCGCGGTGACCAGAGTCACACGATCGACTTGACCGATACTGAATTGGTCGGCGATCTGACGTGCGCGGCGTTGATCGTCTGCAAGCAAGCCATCGCCGGTTGCGACAGCTCTGGTTGCGGTTCTGTACGCAGCTGCCGCCTGGTCGATTGCGCCGATGATTTGCGCCTGGAGCGCGGTGAAGTTGGCTGCAGCTTGCTGGCGAGCGGCGAGCGCTTCGGCGATCGGTCCCTGGTTTTGGTGGAATATCGGTAGCGAGTCCGTGCCAAGGCCGAGCATGTATTTGTTAAGACCGAAGTCGTAATTATAGCCTGGCCCCAGGGAGATATTCGGATACTGGTTGGCGATTTGGAGCTGTAGCGCCGACTGCGTTGCTTCGTATTCTTGCAGGCTGGCTTCCACGTCGGTCCGCTTCGTGAGCGCCTCCTGCCGCAGTTTGCCTGTGTCCGGTTTTGGCGGAATCGGCGGCGGATGGTCGAAGGCGCCCATCGAGAGGTCGATACCATCGAGCGCCCGGGCTGGAATGCCGAGCGCAGTTGCGAGTTGCGCGCGTGCCGCCGCCTGGGCTTGCTCGAGGTTGCGAATAGACAAGGTGATCTGCGCGCGGGCGACGCGGACGAGCATGACATCGACAGAAGAGGCCTCGCCCACAGCGAATCGCTGTTCGAGCAAGCCGACGAGCCGGTCTTGAAGATCGAGTTGGCGATGGGTCAGTGCCAAGCGCTGCTGCGCCGCCCAGAGATTCAGCAAGGCCGTTCTTACATGGGAGCGTACCTGCCACCCGGCGGTCGCGAGATCCCAGCGCGCCGAGTCGGCAAGGTGCCGGGCTTGTGCCGTGCGATCTCCGCGCTTGCCGAACGTCTCGATGAGGAAGTTGATGGTTGGGCCAACGGTCATCGCTGCGGCGCCCGCGGGAATGGCGCCAGCGACGGCAGCCGTGCCAAAGATGTTTGTGAGGCTTAGAGAAGGGTTCGGCGGCTGGCGAGCAGTGATAACGCCGGCTTCGGCGCTCGCCAGCTTGGCATGCGCGATCGCGATATCCGGGTGGTAGTAAATCGCGGCTAGCGTGAGCGTCGAAAGGTCCCAAGTTGGGGGTGGATCTGCCTTCCCATTGTTGGCTAGTTCTGCCGCGATGAATTGCTGCAGGCGTTGATCGTTCAGCGTACGGCTATCGAGCGAGGTGGCGCTACTGGCGGGAGAGATGGGCTCTGGATGGTAGCTTGCACACCCGGCGAGAAGCGCTGCAACGCCGCAAATCAATACCGTCTTGCGAAATGCCGACAATGCAAGCCCCCGCGGGCTGGAGCCCGCTCTTGTCACAATGTTAGTGACGCTAGGTTCCCCAACTGACGAAAGGGTGACGCGCAAATGACGGAATCGTCATCTGAGCACTGAGCGGCGTGTGGCTTGTGGATTGTCGTGACTGCGTCACCTGTACAAGGCGACCGGGTCGCTACGGAAAAATTGGGGGAGGAAAAGGGCTCCACCGCTTCTCGGCAGAGCCGCGGCGTCTAATCCGAAGTTTGCACTCTGAGGAACGAAAAAGCCTGGCAGGCCAAACGGTTATGAAATTCGCCGTGGCTGGCTACTGGACACGTGCCAAATGGGATGTCGCCGATCTGAAAACCTTGCTCCAGTGTGACGTCGGGTTGGCGGCAAACGACAGCGCCGAAAATGATCACACTGAGCCGCGTCGGCGCAAGCCTCCTGTATGGACACTTTCTGCCGAACGAAACTCGCGAGAAAGCCCGTCAAAACCCGCGAAGTCACTCACTGCAAGCACAAACTTCGGTCTAATCAGGCTACGCCACCAGGTTTCGTTTTCCGAAGCGTGCCAGTTCTAAAATGCGAGCGAATTCGCTTCCTCAAAAATTGGTATCTGAAGATTACGATTTCGTTATTTGGCATGCATCGCGATTTCTTTCTTAGATCGCAAGGATAGACATGTGCTGCGTCTTGATGACGATGATGCATGGGGATTTGCTTTTGGCCGAAAGGCGAATCGCCGCCGGTCTGCAAGCTCCCCAACTCGCCGGAAAAGACTCAACCGGCGGGGGTGACGGCTTTTTCCACCGAATTGGCCTCAAGAAATTGTAGCGACACGCAGGTACCCTCGCCCGGTTTGCTTTCAATCCCCATCGATCCACCATGCCGTTCGACGATACTCTTGACCACCGCGAGGCCCAGACCGACGTTCTGGCGCGAGCCGGATCGGGCGCGGTCGACTCGGTAGAATCGGTCGAGCACATAGGGAAGGTGCTCGGGTGCAATGCCGCAGCCAGTATCGGTCACGCTCACCTTTAGCCATTGGCCGTCCTCGCAAGCCGTAACCCGAACGCTGCCGCCGCGCGGTGTGTGGGCGATTGCGTTCGAGACGAGATTGCCGATGGCCTGCTGAAAGAGGGTGCGCTCGAGCGAGGCAGAAAGACCAGACGGCGCCGCTATGCGCAAGTTAACCCCTGCTTCGGAAGCGGCGGCTTCGTAGAACTCCTGGACGGTGGCCAGTTCTTTGCTGATGTCGACATTCTCGCGCTGAAGCAGTTCCGGCGTATTGTCGGCTCTGGCGAGAAAGAGCAGGCTTTGAATGACGCGCGAGATGCGCCTACCTTCTTCCAAGCAGGATCCAAGGACGTCGCGATAATCTTCGCTCGATCGGGCCTTGCGCAGTGCAACCTCGATCTCGCTCTGGAGATTATGTATTGGCGTGCGGAGCTCATGCGCCACGTCGTCAGAGAACTGTGATATGCGCGCAAACGACTCCTGGAGGCGATCGAGCATAGTATTGAACGTCTTTGCCAGCCCCAGCAATTCTGCTGGTAGTCCGGAAGTGTCAATGCGCTCATGCAGCGTGGTCGAACGGATCCGCTCTGCCGTGTGGCTAATGCTCTCGATCGGCCGCATCCCGCCCTTGGCGATAACGTAGCCCGCTATCGAGGCAAGGATTACGGACACACTCAAGACCAACCAGAACCATTCGCGATAGCGCGCAAGGAGATGCTCCTCGTTATGGCGGTCCATTGCAATCTGGATATAACGGGCCGGCCCGCCCTGGGCGTCGCCGGCACGCGCCGCCAATATTTGAAAGAGCCTGCCGGAGCGTGACACCGATTGACGACTGATTTCGGTTCCCGAGGCAAGCGCTGCAAGTTCGGCGGCGGCAGGCCGAGACAGCTCCCGCGACATCCCCGGAGTTTCAACGAGGGTTTGAGCATTCGCGTTGAGAACACGAATGTAGAGTTGGGGCTGTTGTTCATGGGGCGACGCGGGCTCTAGGCCATGCTGGGTAGCGAGCACACTAGGTGGCGAAGCCTGCAGCAAGAGCCGCGCGTTGTTGAGATTGTCCTCGAGGACGCGGATGTCCTCCTGCTCCAGATTGGTGGCAAGAACCCAGTACAAAAACCCGGTCGCCGCGAAAACGAGTGCGAATGCTGAGAGCGCATACCAAATGGCCATGCGAAGCGCGATGGAGAACGGGGGGCGCGTCCGGGATTGGGTGCTCTCATTCATCTCAAGTCCGTTCTTCGAGCACATAGCCGATGCCGCGAACCGTGTGAATCAGCTTGGCGGTGTAGGGATCGTCCACCTTCGATCTCAGACGGCGCATGTGGACATCGACAACGTTGGAATCGCAGTCGAAGTTGATATCCCAGACTTGTTCGGCGATAAGCGGCCGGGAAAGCACATCGCCTGTCCGCCGCATCATGAGCGACAGCATGAGGAATTCCTTCGGTGTCAGATCCAGTGGACCCCCGGCACGCGTCGCACGGTGCCGCTCGAGATCCACCTCGAGATCGGCAACCTTTAGGACTGTCGCTTTCCGAGCGGCGGCCCCACGACGCAGGATCGTGCGGACGCGTGCGAGGAGTTCCGAGAAGGCGAAGGGCTTTACCAGATAGTCGTCGGCGCCGAGCTCCAGGCCCTTCACGCGGTCATGAACCGCATCGCGCGCGGTCAAGAAAAGCACCGGTGTGTGCACGCCGTGACGGCGGAGGTCTGCCATCACGGTCCAGCCGTCGCGGCCTGGCAGCATCACGTCGAGAACAATTAGGTCGTAGTTGCCGGTGTACGCCAGGTAACTGCCGTCCTCGCCGTTCTCTGCCACATCTATGACGAACCCACTCTCTTCCAGGCCCTTCTTCAAATTGGAGGCGGTCTTCGCCTCATCCTCGACAACGAGAATCTTCATCGCAGTTTCGACCATGTCAACAAAAGGTTTTGCCCCGAGGCTGCGTTCGACACAGCCTCGGGCAGGCAACGCAGCCGAAGGATGATCCCCTAAGCGCACTAGGGGAGCTTCGGCCAGAGTTCAGTCTACCATTGGCGGGAGCCACTCGTCGTGTAGCACCGGAGACGCCTCCAAGATGACGCTTTCGTCATCTGGTCGTCACCATTTCTTCAGTCTGGACGACAAAGCTGCCCAGTCGCAATCACGGGTTGAGGCAAAGGCAAGCGGGGATGTATCGCGTCGTCCGGGCCTTTTTCGAGCAGCTTCGGACAGCGTGGATGCCCCGGCGCTTCGCGCGGCGATGACAGAGGGGCGACTGCCTTCGACGTGCCAGCGTTTGCGTATCGGACCATGCCAGGCCACCCGACGCTTTGGGAAGCTAATGGCTGGTTTGTCAGATAACCGCCTGTTGCTGTCCGCGCCAGATTGCATTTTCGTAGCCAGACCGAATTTGGCACGGCATTCGATCGTGAGGAGCAGCCAAGCGAAACTAACGCGGAGATGGCACATGCATCGCGTCTTCCAGTCGTTTGTCGATGGGCTCACCGCTGGCGGTGATGCGGCGAGCCTTCGAGCAGTTCTTGCGGAGGCGGGCTCGGCGTTGGATTTGAATTGCTTTGCGTATCTTTCGATGCCCCCGAGAAGAGGCGACGGGCCCAAGCTAATCTCGAATTACCCGGTCGAGTGGACCGATCATTACCTCCGCGAACGGTACGAGCGCATCGATCCGGTCGTCGTGGAAGCGCTGACAACGCTAGAGCCGTTCGAGTGGGGGCGGGAATATCCCGCCAAATGTTTGTCGAAATTGCAATGCGCGCTGCTCGATGAGGCGGCGCACTTCGGGATCCGCTGTGGTTTCACCGTGCCTATCCATGACTCCCGCCGTCCCGTCGCGGTGGTCTCGTTTGCCACGGACGAACGCCATCCGGCGTTCCAGCGCTGCATTCAGCACCACGGGCATGTGCTCCAGCTCATGGCGATATACTTTCACGCGCACGCGCGCCGGCAGCTGTCAGGCAACCGCGTCGTCGACGGTGTTGCGCTGTCTCCGCGCGAATTGGAGTGCCTCGAATGGGCGGCGCAGGGGAAGTCCGCGTGGGAGATCGGGCGCCTCCTGAATATCTCGCGCCGCACGGCCGCGTTTCATCTCGACAACGCGAAGACCAAGTTTGGCGTCCGCACCATCTGCCAGGCCGTCGCGAAATTGGCGGCTGCTAAATCGACGAGCGAATAGGTTCCCGCTTCCGACCCCTGTGCAACTGCACAGGATGAGAAGACCCCGGCTGATCGCCTTCTATCGCGCAGGACCAACCCTGCCAGGAGGCGAATATGCTCCAACTCATCAACCCCGATTGCTACGGCGAGTTCATCGACGACCTCGCCGAAATGCATCGGCTTCGCTACCGGATTTTCAAGGAACGGCTCGGCTGGGACGTGCAGGTCAGCGGCGACATGGAAGTCGACGAATTCGATGCCTGCCGTCCTGTCTATCTCCTGCAGAAGGACGACGACAACCGCATCCAGGGCTGCGTGCGGCTCTTGCCGACCACCGGTCCAACGATGCTCCGCGATACGTTCCCGGCACTTCTGGACGGCCAGGCCGCGCCGGCATGCCCGACGATCTGGGAAAGCAGCCGCTTCGGCGTTGATCTCCGCACCGGAGAGGCCAAGACGGCGGGCAGCATCGCGCGGGCGACCTACGAATTGTTTGCCGGCATGATCGAGTTCGGCTTGATGCGTCAGCTCACCGATATCGTCACTGTGACGGACGCCCGCATGGAGCGGATTCTGTGTCGCGCACGCTGGCCTTTGCGGCGCCTCGGTTCTCCGCGGTCGATTGGAAAGACAATCGCGGTCGCGGGCTACCTCGAAGTGTCTCACGAACGGCTTCAGTGCGTGCGGGACGCCGGGCATCTGGACGGCGCTACGATCAAATCGGCGGAAGGGCGAAGCGAGCGCTCCCCTCGCAGTGAGGCGATCGAGCGGGCGGTCGCGTAGGCCGTGATCGGCAGCCGTGGTTGACGGGACGCGCCGATGACCGCGCGCGCGAGCGACTTGATTGCTCGTCCGGCCGCGTCGCCGATCGGTTGCGATTCGGCTGCCGATACCAGCAGGGGAGGCGCAGAGTAAAACTTGCAAAGTCTGTCGGACATGGAGATCCGTGATCTGATGTATCTGGAGGCTTCGGCGGCCGCTGGAAACTTCACCCGTGCCGCCAAGTCTCTCGGGATCAACACCTCCACGATCAGCCGCCGCGTCGGCCGGTTTGAGGATGAACTCGGCCTTGCACTCTTCGAACGTGGGCACGCGGGCGTTCGGCTGACGACGGGCGGCAAGGCGATACTGCCGCACATCCGCCGCGCGTTGGCCGAGCTCGACGCCATTCGTCATGCCGGCGATCAAAATGGCAACGGCATCGTAGGCGAAGTCCGCCTTGGGGTGCGCATGCCGCCGATCGGCGAACCGCTGCGCGATCTGTTGTCCGGGTGGCGAGCAAAGCATCCCGAGGTCGTGCTCATGATCGCGGAAATGAACGAGTGGGAGATCCAGGCAGGGGTACAGGAGCGCTGCATCGACGTCGCGCTGATGACGAGCCACACGCTATGGCCGGACGCCGTGACGGCGCCGCTCTACCGCGAGCGGATTGTTGCGGCGATCCCGAGTGAGCATCCGCTCGCGGAGCAAGACGCCCTCGATTGGGAGAGCTTGCGGAAGGAAACTGTCCTCGTTCAGGGCTGGGACAACAGTCAGTCGGCCCGTGAGTTCTACGCCTCGTTCATGGGGTGCGGCGTCAGATTCCAATGCCATGCCGCAAGCAAACAGAGCGTGCTTGCGCTGATCGGCGCGGGATTCGGAGTCACCCTTGCCACGAATAGTCAGGCGGAGGCGGCTTTCCCCGGCGTTGTCTACCGGCCGATTTGCGAGGAGAACGCTTGGGTGCAGGTCGAGCTGGTGTGGTGCCCGGAGGCCGAAGATCCGGCGGTTGGCAGGTTCGTCGCATTCATGCGCGACGAGGCGCGCTCACGCCGGCTCTTCTGAGAGGTATTTGCCCGGGTCCAATCTCAGTGAGCTGGGGTCGGTTTGCGCAACTTCGCGGACGTGCGATCAGTCACCATGAAACCGCGCAACGCCAGGTCGAGTCCTGTCGCTAGCAAAATCGGTTCAGTCCGCGCGCCAAAGTGTCAGAGTATCACAAGCGATCGCGCTCAGCTCTTGAGCGTTGCGGGAAATCCAGCGTTGGTGGCGGCGCTCGTTAGATCCTTCACGCCTGCCTTGGCATCATCAAAGACCACGACCGCAGTCTTATCCTTGAACGAGACGGTGACTTTCGACACGCCCGAGACATGTTCGATGGCCTTCTTGACCATGTATGGGCAGGCTTCGCAATACATATTGTCCACGGTCAAAGTAACGGTCCGTTCCGCGGCAGAAGCGGCGTGGGGGGAAACCAAAAACGCGAGTGCAAGGAAGATAGGGAGCCTTGCCATGCTGTTCTCCTTACGAATTGAGCAAAGGCGCGAAGAAGTTGAGACCGATTGCCGCGATGACGAGCGCCGTCGCCACAACAAGCGCGCCCATTGTTAACCTGTTCGTCGCCCGGGTGCCGCAGGCCACAGTGCATTTGCGCGACGAGCGATATACAAGCCAGTAGCCGCAGCCGAGGGACGCAATCGTCACGCCGATGAAATAAGGCTGATAAGGAGCGAGACGTACCAGGCGACCGATCCATGGACCGCTGGCGCCCAGGGTGAACAGGATCAGTGGCAGCATGCAGCAAGAGGAAGCTGCTAGCGCGCCAACAACGCTGCCTATGGCCACGGCGCCTTTTGCGTGCGGCAGATCGCGAAATTGGTCGGCTTCGCTGCTCGCCATGGCTCCCGCTTGTCAGATGGCCAGTTCTGGTATCCAGAACAGCACGGCATTCAGCATGTAGAGGCCCATCACAATCAGTGTCAGACCGCCAGCAATCTCGAACCCGCGTCGATATCGGGAGAGGATGCTGAGGTTTTCAAGCGAGCCTAGGGCAAAAGCTCCGATGGCAAGGGGGACGGCACGGCCAAGAGCGAATGCGAGGAGCAAGACCACACCGAGCAACACCGAACCAAGTCCGGCCGTCACGCCAAGCAACACGACCAATGCTGGTGTGCACACTGGGCACACCGCGACTGCGAAAGGAATCCCAAGGAGGAATGCTCCAAAAGCCGCGGTTGGACGGTTTGCCCGAAATCCGAAAGACGGTAGCGGGATGCGTAGCCATCCGGCCCAGATTAGGCCAAGCAGGATCAACAGAGGACCGAGAAAAAATCCCCACCCTCTCCCGGTGAGTTCCGCCACCCATTCGCCGCCCAATCCGGCAATCAGACCGAGCGCGACATGCGTAAGGATCATGCCGAGGATGAACATCGCACCAAAGAGCAAAGCTTGGCTCTTGTCGCGTCCCCGGGTCACATAGGCGAGCGACACCGGAATCGAAGCCAAAGCAACAGGATTGAAGCTGAAGACGAGGCCGGCAAGAAATCCAATACCTGCCGCGGCAAAGCCCGCATGCTCGACCGCTTGCCGCAGAGAGTCCGCATCCGTCATGACACGCGCGCCTTAGTTCGCTTGATCAGCGCGTCGCGTAGCTGCGCAACCGTCGGCATCGACGTAAATACGAGCTCTCCGTCGATGACAATGGAAGGCAGCGTGATCACGCCAAGCTCGACGGCATGGTCGAGCTCTTCGAGAATGTTCAGTTCACGCCACTCAACCTCTCGCACCGCCTCCTGCGCCATCGCGCGGAGCTTGGCGTGTGCTGCGACGCACTCAGAACATCCCGGAGTGTAGAATATTTCGACTTTCATGGATCACTGCACCGGCGCTGCGACGGTGGCCCGTTCCAAAGCAGCGATGATGGTGCACTCCTTCACCGGCTGCGCTTCGTTGGCGCACTCGGCGATCAGTTGATCAAGCGCCTTGGACATCGCCTTCATCGCGCGGATCTTGTGTTCGATCTGCAACTTCTTCTCGATCGCGCGCGTGCGAACGTCACCGCAGCACGCGTTATCGCGACCGCGCAACGCTAGGAGCTCGCGTATCTCAGCGAGCGTGAAGCCGCAGTTCTGTGCATGCTTGATGAAATGAATGCGGCGCGCAGAGTCCTTGTCGTACAGCCGGTAGCCTGCGGGGCTTTTCCCTGCAGGTTCGACCAGACCCTCTTGCTCGTAATAGCGCAGAGTGTCGTTGCTGACGCTTGTGAGAGAAGCCAGCTTGCCGATGGTGAACATTCCATTGTCTCCGGCCACTTTCTAGACCCTGGAGTATACTCCAAGGTCAAGCGCGGCGCGAAAGAGTCCTTATGCCACGCTGATCCCACGCTCTGGGATGGTCACCGCGCCAAGCTGCGTCAGCCAGAGGAAGATACAATTGGGACTGCGCGCAACGGGGACTCGGAGCGGAACACAGCGAAAGACAGCAAGGCAGCGGTGAACTCGCCGATCGCGAACAGCGTCAGGGCAACCCCGAAACCGAAGCGAAGCAATTCTCCAAAGAGGAGGCTTCCGAGGCCGAAGCCTACGAAAAGTGTGAAGACGTTCAAGCCCATCGCCTGTCCCGCGCGCTTTCCGCCCAGCGAGGTGACGATCCCGGCAAAAAGAGGCTGGGTCATGTCGTAGCCCAAGGACAGCCCCATCGCGACGACAGGCGCGAGGACCGCCGGGAAGCCGAGAATCAAAGTTGCGGCCGCCAGGGCGCTGACGATGAGTCCAATCGGTATCAATCGCGCGCGGCCCCAGCGATCCGCCGCCCGGCCGATCATTGGCCCGAACAGGAAGCCTGGGACGCCATAGCCGAGGAGTGCCAAGCCGATGCCCACGGGTCCGACGCCATATCGCCGCTCGAAATACACACCGAGCCAGGTGAAGACGCCGGAATGAAATATGGAATTGACGAGGACATACCCATAGGTGCGTTGCCCGCGCGATGTCCCGAGTAGCTCCCTATAGCCACGGAAGACATCTCCGAGAGTGCCTGTCACCGGCTGAACCGTGGCAGCAATGACGGCTCGATAAGGCAGAAGGACCAGCAGGAGCAATGCTCCGGCCGCGCCGACGGCGACGAAGAGCCCTTGCCAGCCGGCGACGGGCACGATCATCGCGCCGAGCGGAGAGCCAAAGGCCATGCCGCCGGCCATCGCGCCGAAAAGCCAACCAAGCGGTCGGCCGCGCTGTTCGTAGGGATAGAGGCGGCCCACCAGCGCCAATGCGAGCGGAACAACGCCGCTGGCTCCGATCGCGGTCGCCACCCGCCACAGCCCAAGCTGTTCAATGGACTGTGCCGTCGCAGTCAGCATCGTGAGTGCGGCGAAGGCTGCCAGGGATGTGATCATCACACGATGGATGCCGAGCCGATCCGCCAGAAGGCCGTACACTACGGTCGCGAGTCCGTAGGGGATCAAATATGCCGGCACGATGAGCCCGACCGTCTCGACCGACATCCCGAAGGCGTTCGACAGCGCCGGTATGATTGGCGCCACCATGTAGGCCTGAAAGAAGATGATAAAGGTCGCGACCGCCATCATCTTGAGGAGGCGCTCGCGCTGACGGATGCCGATTGCCCCTGAGGTCGTTCGCTGAACTTCCGTCATATCATCCGACGCCTTGCTCAGATCGGTTGCGGTGACGCAGGGGTGACGGGGCGGCCGACGCTGCGGATCGCGTCGAAGAAAAGTCGCGGGGTTCCCCATAGCGAGTTGAAGAAGATCGCCGTGACGCTCACCGCCATCGCCACCATCGCCCATACGGGGTGGATGAGGCCGGTAGCCGCGAGCGGAATGCCGATACCATTGAAGAGGAAGGCCAGCGTAACGTTCTGGACCATCTTGCCGTAACTTCGGCGGCTGATGTCACGCGCCTCCGGAAGCGCAGCCAACCGGTTCGACAAGATGATGATATCCGCGGCCTCGATCGCTATATCGGTGCCCGCACCCATGGCAATGCCGATATCGGCTTGCATGAGAGCCGGAGCATCATTGATGCCGTCGCCAACCATCGCGACGCGGGCGTTGGCTTGCAAGTCCCGCACGATCGCGGCCTTGTCCTGCGGCAACACGCCCGCATGCACCTGGTCGATACCGACCTCGCGACCGATGCGCTGCGCCGCACGCTCGTTGTCGCCCGTGACCAGGATCGTCTTGAGGCCCGCATTGCGCAACGCCACGATGGTCGGGATGGCGTCGGATCGAAGCGTGTCACCCAAGGCAAGGACACCCAGAGCGCGCCCGTCCCGCGCGACAGCGATCACCGTGCGCCCTGCAGCTTCGAGAGTTTCAATGCTCTTGTGAACACGCGTAAGATCGATCTTCCGGTCCGCGAGGAAGCGCGGACTTCCGACGAGAACTTCCCCGGCGTCGATGCGCGCGACGACTCCCTTTCCCGGGAACGAATCAAACGATGCGACGTGAGGGGGCGTTGTCCCGCGGTCGAACGCCGCTTTGACTACGGCTTGGGCAAGCGGGTGCTCCGAAGACGCCTCTGCGGCAGCGGCAATCGCGAGAAGCTCCGGTTCAGCGATCTCGATGGCTTCAATCTCGCGGACAACGGGACGGCCTTCGGTGAGCGTGCCCGTCTTGTCGAGCACGATCTGCTTTACGAGTCGGAACCCTTGGAAGGCTTCGCCCGTCCGCATCAGGATTCCTCGCTCAGCGGCTTGGCCCGCGCCCCGGACGATGGACAGCGGCGCCGAGATGCCGACGGCGCAGGGATAGCCCATCACCAGCACGCTCAAGCCGGCGAAGACGGCGCGTTCCACGTCGACGTGCCCGGTGCCGAGCCAGGACCCGGTAAGCCAGCCGACAACCGCGAACGCTGCGATCAGAAGGACAGCCGGCGTGTAGACCCGCAGCACGCGATCGACGAGATGGAGGAGCCCAGGCTTCAGCGCCCGCGCGTCTTCGACGTGGCGGATCACCTGGTTCAGAAAACTGCCTTCGCCGACGGCTGTTATTTGAACCAAGAGCGTGCCGGTGCCGTTAATCGAGCCACCGATGACAGGATCTCCTTCAACCTTTTCGACTGGGAGAGACTCGCCAGTCACCAGTGATTGATCGACGCCCGAATGGCCACCGACCACCGTGCCGTCGGTAGGAATGCGCTCACCGGGACGGATCCGCACAAGGTCGCCGACTCTGACGTCCTCGATTGGCACTTCGACTTCCTGAGTCTCGCGCACGACACGCGCGGTCTCCGGCTGCAGGTCCAAGAGGCGCTTCACCGCTTGGGAGCTCCGCGTCTTCACGATGAGCGACAGCCATTCCGAGAAGATGTGGTAGGTGCCGACCATCACCGAGACGGCGAAAAACGCGGCCGTCGGATAGCCAGGCCGATTGAGGAAGAGCCCGATGATGCCGCCGGTTATCCCGGCGAACGCACCGATCTCGAGAAGCACATGCTGGTTGAGGATTCCGCGGCGAAGCGCCTGCAAAGCCATGTAGAGGATATGCCTGCCGATGCCAAAAACCAACGCCAGAGCCAAGGCGCCAGCGAGCCATGGCGCGACGTTCGTCAGATGTCCTTGCAGGTTGAGATAGAGCAAGCTCAGCGCCATGACGGTGAGACCGCCGGCGGCGCCAATGGCGGTCCATAGTCCGCTCGAGCGCAGGACCAAGAACACAAACCCGCCGAGGCTCAGGCAAACCAGCGCCGGCAGAAAGCCGATCCAACCCACCGTCGGATCGGCGATGATGGGGATGGCTGCGACGCTGAGAACGACGGCGAGGACGAAACGTCGCGCCTCGTGGACGAGATCGCGCTCTTCCTCTTCAAAGGCTCTGAGCTTGCGCGGATCGGAAATCGTGTATCCGATGTCACGGAGGGTCTGCAGCAATTGCTCGGGACGCGCGACCGCCGGATCATACTCGACCAATGCTTGCTCGTGGGTAAGACTCACCGCCACCTTGTCGACGCCTGGCATGCGGCCGAGGGCCCTCTCGATCGTGCCAGTGCAAAGGGAGCAGTGAAGACCGCCGATCCGCGCGCGGATCTTCCGGCGGTTGGCTCGGGTCGAAGGCTCCTCGCTCCACGGCTGGAACGAGGAAGGCGCTGTTGTCGCGAGGCTCATCGCCATCTCCATTTCATCGTGATCATCGAACGAGCTACCGGATTTGACCCGCGCTTCTGCCCAATGATCGGAACCCTGCTGAATTCGGTCACTGTCGCCCTACGACTCGAAAGCCAGGCTTTTGGACCGCGTCGACGAGGCGATCCTCGCTGACGGTTTGCGGGTCATAGAGTATCCGTGCTTGACCTTCATCGAACGAGACGGTCGCCATCCGCACTCCAGGCTCCTTTTCAACAAGGCCTTTGATCGTGTTGGCGCACGCGTCGCAGTTCATACCTTCGATCTTGAAGATGGCCGTTTTCATCTGCTGCTCCGTTATTTCAGTCACAATCAAGTCTCGACGCGATGGACGTTGAGCCCAGGGTAGCCCTTGGAGGTAACTCCAGGGTCAAGGGGCAATGCGCTGGCGTCGGAGCGGGGCGGGGCATCAACCTGCCGCCAAAAGCTAGGCCGAGGTGTGAGGCACCGGCCCATCCGCGAGGAGAACGCCTGGGTGCAGGTCGAGCTCATGTGGTGCCTGGAGGCCGAAGACCCGGCCGTCGACGGTTCGTCGCCTTCATGCGCGATGAGGCGCGCTCACGTTAGCTTTTCTGAGCCGGACCTTTCGGAGTGCGGTCGTTGCGCCGAGGATTCCGTGCGGCGCAGTTTGGCGAAGGCGCGGTCGGTCGCCATGAACCGCACCAGCATGGGACCGATCAGCTTCGCCGGCTCCACGGCTCCTTGGCCGGTTTCGCGGCCGAGCGCGTTACCGTAGGCTACGAGGTCGCGATGAATGGCGGCCGGCAATTCGATCGTGAGCTTGACCGGCTTGTCGTCTGGAATCGTCCCGAGCTTCAACTTTGCCATGTTGCTTCCTCATGCGCCGTAGGGTTCGAGGACGAGATCGTGGGTGACCATCACGCGCACGGGAAAGCCCGGCCTGATGGTGATCGTGGGCTGGATGTTGAGAGAGCGGCCGACGACTTGTTCGCCGACCTGACTGAAGCTCTGCGATGCGCCCTGTCGGATCGCCTGCGCCAGATTGTTCTCGCTGTTGCTGGTGCCCGCTTCGGAGCCGACGCTTAAGAGCGTGGAGAGGATCGCTGCCTTGAACAGCATGCCCCAATGGTTGTCGACCTCGTCCTCGAGGCCGGCATAGCCTTCGGTGTCGGCGCCCGGCTGGCGTTCCAGCACGATCGAGCGGCCGTTTGGCATGATCAGGCGATTCCAGACGAGGAGCGCGCGTGTCTGCCCAAAAGCGATCTGCGCATCGTACTGCCCGACCAAGCGCGCGCCTTGAGGGATCAGGAGGATCTTTCCCGTCGGGCTATCATAGACGTCTTCCGTCACCTGAGCGGTGACCTGGCCGGGAAGGTCGGAGCGCAGGCCGGTGATCAACGCCGCGGGGATGACCGCACCCGCCTGCAGAATGTATTTGCTCGCCACGGGCTGGACGCGGTCCGGGCTCGTGGTGCGGCGGTCGATGGCGCCGTTGAGAAATGCGAGCTTGTGATCCTGCGAGGTCAGGTCGCTTGAACCCGCCGTTGCGACGGCAGGCGTCGCGCTAGCCGGAGTGGCTGCCGGCGCCGTTTCCGCGGTTTGGCGGACATTTGTCGTCGTGAACAGACGGCTCGTGCGCGCGGCCTCCTGTTCCTGCGCGATACGCTGCTGCTCGGGATCGGTGCCGGTCGGCATACCGGGGGCTGGGGCTCCACTGTTGAGGATCGGCCGGCCGAGATCGCCGGGAAGCGGCGGCCCGAGCTGCGGCGCGGGCTTGGGCAGCCCCGTGTAATCTCGGGGAAGATTCGCCAGACCATCGGGCGTGTTGCGATTGTTCGTGTTGTAGAGCTCGGAGCCCGGGGTCTGATGCTGGGGCTTGAGCGCGAAGAACAACGCGCCGCCAATGCCGAGCGCCGCGGCCGTGCCCAGGCCGAGAAGCACTCTTCGCGACAGACGCGTGACCGGCGGCCTGCTCGACCGCAGCCGCATCTCCTCGGCCGGGCGACTGCCTCCGCTCGGCGCGCCTTCTTGACGGGCTTCATCCGTCACGACTGCGGCCTCCCGTCGGTGCGGACAATACGCACGAGCTGCTGATGTTTGCGGCCGAGCTTGAGCTCGGCCGCGGCGAACAACCGATCGACGATCATGTGGTTGCCTTTGACGCGGTAGTTGACGAGCTGGCCGTCCCCTTCGGCGCCGATGACCCAAAGCGGCGGCAACTCGCCCTGGCTGATGCCGCTCGGAAACTCGATGAACACCTGCCGGCCGTCATCGAAGGCGCGCAGCGGCCGCCACGCAGGGTTATCGCCCTCGATGCGATAGCGGAAGTTCAGCGCGTTGATGTCGACGCCAGTCGCCACAGGCGCCGCCGCGTCGGCCGCGGCGTTTTGCTGGCGAAGGGCGATGAGCTGGTCTTGCGCATAGGCCCAGGATACCGATGCCATATAGGTCTTCTCGTCGGAATGCAGCTCGAGGTGATAGGTCCGCCGATCGGTGTTGATGACCAGATTGGTGATGAGATCGGCGCGTGTCGGCTTGACGAGAATGTGGATGCGCTTGGCCGCGCCAGCGCCGCTCTCCGTATCGCCAATGATCCAGCGCACGGTATCGCCCGCCGCGACGGGGCCGGAGCCGACGAGCTGCTCGCCCGGCTCAAGCGCGACGTCCGTGATTTGGCCGGGCGCAGCGTAAACCTGATAGAGCGCGCCGTCGGAGAACGGATAGACCTGAATGGCGTTGAGATAACCGGCCCGCGTCGGCTGGATTCGGGCGGCGCCATTCGCCTGGTCGACGCGCGCGTGCGGATCGGCGAGCTCTGGTGGCGTTTTCGTCGATCCCGGAAGCCGCTTGAGCTGGCCGGGCAGAGGTAGCGGCTTCGGCAGCTCGACGATCTGCACGGGCTTGGGTGGATCGGGCTGAAGCACAGCTTGCTTCGGCGTGTCGTCGTAGCTGATCTCGGGCGGCTTCCACGTCGAGCACGCTGCCAGGGACGTCGAAACAAGCAGAAGGGTTGCGAGAGGCAGCGAGCGCATCAGCCGAGGTCCTTTGACCAGTTGAGGGCATGGACATAGACGCCGAGCGGATTTTTCTTCAGCCGATCGGCGTCGGTCGGCGTCTGCACAACGATGGTGAGGATCGCGCTCCAGCGCTCCGTGGCGGCGAGCGCGTTGTCGACATAACGCCGTTCGACCCATTCGACGCGGAAGCTGCTGTCGGAGGCGCGGATCACGCTCGCCACTTCGACGGAGATCTGCATCTTCCCGACTTTCGAGAATGGATCGTTGGTGCGGGCGTAGTCGTTGAGCGTCAGCGCGCCCTTGTCGGTGACGTAGTTGTAGGCGTCGAGCCAGTCTTGCCGCAGCACGACGGGGTCGGCAGGAATGCTGCGCACCTCATCGATGAACCGAGCGAGATGCCATGCAATCTGAGGATCGGTCGGCTGATAGTTGGCGACCGCCGGCGCAATGGCCTGCGCCAGGCCCAGCCTGTCGACCTGCACGACCCAAGGGGTGATAGTCCCGCGGGCCGATTGCCAGACCAGCCCACCTGCGAGGCCGCCGCTCAGCGCCAGTGCTCCGAAGAAGGCAAGGCGCCAGTTCTTCGCCTGCACCCGGGCCGAGCCGATGCGCTCGTCCCACACCTGGCCGGCCCGCTGATAAGCGGTCTCCGGCTCGGGCGTCTTGCCGTAGCGCACGGTTGATCGTTTGAACATGGGTTAATCCCCCTCCGAGAGGTCGATCTGGTGACCGCCGCTCGCCCGGTCGCCGGAGCGGATGGCGTGGTCGGCGGCGGACACGCCGCGGCTGATGGTCTGACTGCGCTTCATGCGCTGCGCCCAGGCCGGCGGACCTTCTGAAGGCGTCGAGGATCCCGCTCCGCCGGCGCTCGGTGGCGCGCTTCCGCGCATCACAGCGCGCTCGCCCGATGCGAAGCTCTCTTTCAGGCTGGCCGCAGCGCGGCGAAGCGGGCTCATCGCGACTGACCCGGCCGCCTGAGCGACACCGGCCGCGCCGCCGGCGCGATAGGCGGCGGTGGCGCCGCCCGCGACGGAAGCGCCCGCGCGCGCCGTGCCCGCGATCGCACCACCCGCGGCGGCGAGTCCGCCCGCTGTGGCTGCGATCCCAGCGGCACCGATGCCCGCCGCCGCGAGACCGGTGCCGACCGCAGCGCCTGCGCCGAGCTGCGGGCCGCCGGCGATCAGGCCGTTGGCGATGCCGGGGCCGAAGATCGTGAGGCCGAGCAGCGAGAGCGCCGCCAGGATCAGCGTCAGCGCGTCGGAGATCGTCGGCGGATTGTTGAAGCCGCTGGTGAACTGATTGAAGATCGTCGATCCGATGCCGATGATGACGGCGAGCACCAGGATCTTGATGCCGGACGACACGACATTGCCGAGCACGCGCTCAGCGAGAAAGGCGGTGCGGCCGAAGAGGCCGAAGGGGACGAGTACGAAGCCCGCGAGTGTCGTCAGCTTGAACTCGATCAGGCTGACGAAGAGTTGGATCGCCATGACGAAGAAGCTGATGATGACGATCAGCCAGGCGACCAGCAGGATGATGATCTGCACCAGGTTGGCGAAGACGCTGGTGAAACCCATCATCCCGGAAATCGCGGTCAGGATCGGCTTGCCGGCGTCGATCCCGACCTCGGCGATCTTCCCGGGCTGAAGAAGCTGCGAGGCGCTGATGGTGCCGCCGCCCGCTTCGATGCCGAGCCCGGCGAAGCTGTTGTAGATGATCTGCGCGAGGTTGTTGTAGTTGCCGATGATGAAGGCGAAGACGCCGATATAGAGCGTCTTCTTGATGAGGCGTGCGAGCACATCCTCGTCTGGCGCCATCGCCCAGAAGAGGCCGGCGAGCGTGACGTCGATGGCGATAAGAACGCCGGCGAGCCAGCGCACATCGCCTTGGACCAATCCGAATCCGGAATCGATGTATTGGGTGAACGTCCCCAGGAAATTGTCGATGACGCCGGTGCCGCCCATTGTGTTTACCTGTCGGGAGATTTGGCTGATGCCGCGGGCGGGGTCGTCGTGCTGGGCGTTGGCCGATAGCTGAAGAAGCGGCGGCGGTTCTCGGCCCATGCGGCTTCGCAGGCCGCGTCATCCTTCGCCTCGCTCGCGAGGAGCTGGCACCGCTTCAGTTCGTCAGAGAGCGGATCGGAGGTGGCTGCGGGGGTCGCAGCCTGGTCCCGCGGGCGAGAGGGAGCCTCACGAAAGTGCAGCGTGGCAGCGACGATTGCGATGGCGACCAGGGCGAAGCCGACGGCGCGTGCGACTGCGGGAAGATTGAGGAGACGGCCCCGCATCAGTGAAACATCTGCGCGGAGCCCGGCTGATAACCAGAGCCGTAGTTGAGGAAATTCTGCATCTGTGCTTGCGCCTGAGCCTGGGTTTCGAGCGTGCGAGCAGCGTCGAGGCTCTGGGCGCGCGCGATCGAGGCCATGACGGCGGTGAGGTCGGCGAGCTGCTTGGTCTGGATGGCGACGAGCTGATTGCCGGACTGCGCGGCTTGGAGAGCGCCGGTCGCGCCCTGGCTCGCCGTCACCAACGCGTCGATCTGCGTTCGTGTCGAGTCGAGGTTCTGTACGACGCCGGCCTGCACGCGCATGGTGTCTTGGAATCCGGCGCGGGCGTTCTGCCAGCGTGACTGCGCGTCCGAAAGGAGCTGCTGCGATGAAGTTCCGCTCGAATAGGCCAGCGGATATTGCTGCGTGAACGCCTGGTCGATCGTGCTGACGCTGTAGGCGATACGCTGCGCCTGCGCGAGGAGCTGCTGAGTCTGGGTGATCGACTGTTCGAGCGAGGCAAGCGCGGAATACGGCAGGCTTGCGAGATTGCGCGCCTGATTGATCAGCGATGTCGCCTGGTTCTCCAGCATCTGGATTTCATTGTTGACCTGCTGAAGCTCGCGCGCGGCGGTCAGGATGTTCTGCGCATAGTTGGTCGGATCGAACACGATCCACTGGGCGCGCGCAGGAAGGCTGAGGGTGATAATCGACAAAGCAGCGACGCCGGTGAGGAGACCGGCGCGCAGGCGACGGGCGATCATGAGGAAACCTCCTGGTTGCGGGTGAGCATGTCGGCCGCCCAGTCGAGGTTCGTGCGGCGCAGCCACGCGGCGGCGAAGCCGTCGCGGCCATGGGCCGTGAGGACCTGTTCGATAGCGGTCTGATCGGTCTTTGAGGATGCGGCGGTGAAGGCGAGCGCGACTTCGGAGAGTCCAAGCTCGAAGAGGCGGTTGCCCCGGCGCGACTGGCAGTAGTATTCGCGCTTCGGCGTCGCCCGGCTCAAAATTTCAATCTGCCGGTCATTGAGACCGAAGCGCCGGTAGATCGCCGCGATCTGTGGCTCGAGCGCGCGTTCGTTTGGCAACAAAATCCGTGTGGGACAGCTCTCGATGATCGCGGGTGCGATGGCGCTGCCGTCGATGTCCGCGAGCGATTGCGTGGCGAAGATGACGGACGCGTTCTTCTTCCGCAGCGTCTTCAGCCACTCGCGAAGCTGCCCGGCGAAGCCGGGATCGTCGAGCGCGAGCCAGCCCTCGTCGACAATGAGTAAGGTCGGCCGGCCATCGAACCGATCTTCGATCCGGTGAAACAGATAGGACAACACGGCGGGCGCCGCGCCGGCGCCGATCAGACCTTCGGTCTCGAAGGCCTGCACTTCCGCCTCGCCAAGGCGTTCGGTCTCCGCGTCGAGCAGCCGGCCCCAAGGTCCGGCGACCGTATATGGCTGGAGCGCCTGCTTGAGCGCATTGGACTGCAAGAGCACGGAGAGGCCGGTGATCGTCCGCTCCGAAACCGGCGCGGAGGCGAGCGAGGTCAGGGCGGACCACAAATGCTCCTTAAGCTCGGGCGTGACGGTCACGGATTCGCGGGCAAGCAGCGCCGCGATCCATTCCGCGGCCCACGCACGCTCGCCGGCGTCATCGACGCGCGCGAGGGGCTGAAGGGCGACGGGCGCGCTCGCGTCGTCGGCCAGCGCGCCACCGAGATCGTGCCAATCGCCGCCCATCGCCAGCGCAGCGGCACGGATCGAGCCGCCGAAATCGAAAGCAAAGACCTGGGCGCCCGCATAACGCCGGAACTGCAACGCCATCAGTGCGAGCAGGACGCTCTTGCCCGCCCCGGTCGGGCCGACGATCAGCGTGTGACCGACATCGCCGACATGGAGGCTGAATCGGAACGGCGTTGAGCCCTCGGTCTTGGCGAAGAACAGCGGGGGCGCCTGAAAATGCTCGTCCCGTTCCGGCCCGGCCCAGACCGCCGAGAACGGCATCATGTGCGCTAGGTTCAGTGTCGAGACAGGCGGCTGACGCACATTGGCGTAGACGTGGCCGGGGAGCGATCCGAGCCAGGCCTCGATCGCGTTGACGCCTTCGCGCATGCAGGTGAAGTCGCGCCCCTGAATAGTCTTCTCGACCAAACGCAAGCGCTCGTCGGCGACGCGGGAGTCCTCGTCCCAAACCGTCACGGTGGCGGTGATGTAGGCCTCGCCGACCAGGTCCGTGCCAAGCTCCTGCAGAGCCGCGTCCGCGTCGAGCGCCTTGTTGGCGGCGTCGCTGTCCATCAGCACCGACGCCTCGTTGGTCATCACCTCCTTCAAGATCGCCATGATCGACTTGCGCTTGGCGAACCATTGGCGGCGGATCTTTGCGAGCAGCTTGGTCGCGTCGGTCTTGTCGAGACAGATCGCGCGTGTCGCCCAGCGATAGGGAAAGGCGAGCCGATTCAGATCGTCGAGCAGGCCGGGCCAGGTCTGCGACGGAAAGCCCATGATCGTGAGGGTGCGCAGATGGGCGCGGCCCAGCTTGGGCTCGAGGCCGCCGGTCAGGTCCTCGTCTACCAGGATGGCGTCGAGATAGATCGGCGTTTCGGGCACGCGCACGCGCTGGCGGCGTGTCGAGACGCAGGAATGCAGGTAGCTGAGAGTCTCGCCGTCATCGAGCCAATCGGCTTCGGGCATGAAGCCTTCGACCAGGGCGAGCACGCGATCGCTGCGGTCGATGAAGCCGTCCAGCGCGGCGCGCCAGTCGGCGGCGCCTTGTGCGCGATTCTCGTAGAGCCAGGCCTCTGCGCGCGCGGCATCGTCGGCCGGCGGCAGCCAAAGCAGCGTCAGGAAATAGCGGCTCTCGAAATGCGCGCCCTCTTCCTGAAACTGGGCGCGCCGCTCGGCATCGACGAGAGCCGACGTTGCATCGGGAAATTCACCGACGGGATACCAATGCGCATGCACACGCTGGGCCTCAATGAACACGGCCCAGCCGGAGCCAAGGCGGCGCAGCGCGTTGTTGAGGCGCGACGTGATGGCGACGAGCTCGGCCGGTGTCGAAGAGTCGAGATCGGGCCCACGAAAACACGCCGAGCGCTGGAAGGAGCCGTCCTTGTTGAGAACGACGCCCTTCTCGACCAGCGCCGCCCAAGGCAGGAAGTCGGCCAGGCTCTGGCTGCGGCGGCGATACTCGGCGAGGTTCATCATCGTTCGAACCTCACGCGACCAGATGCTGCGGGTAGCGCAGATGGCGGCGCACCACGTCGACGAAGGCGGGATCGCGCTTCGCGGCCCACACGGCAGCGAGATGGCCTAACAACCAGATCGCCCCGCCGACGATCCAGAGGCGAAGTCCAAGCCCGACGGCGGCCGCCAGCGTGCCGTTGACGATCGCGACTGCGCGCGGCGCGCCGCCGAGCAGGATCGGTTCGGTCAGCGCGCGATGAACAGGCGCGTAGAAGCCGGGGATGGCCGGATCGTGCTCCATCACACCAGCGCTCCGCCGCCGAACTGGAAGAAAGTCAGGAAGAAGCTCGACGCGGCGAAGGCGATCGAGAGACCGAAGACGATCTGGATCAGCCGCCGAAACCCGCCAGACGTCTCACCGAAGGCCAAGGTTAGGCCGGTGACGATGATGATGATCACCGAAACGACTTTGGCGACGGGCCCCTGGATCGAATCCAGGATCTGGGTCAGCGGCTGCTCCCACGGCATGTTGGAGCCGGCGGCGTAGGCCGGGGCGGTCGCAAGCGCGACGAAGATGAAGGCCGAAGCCATGGCGAACGCACGGCGAGCACGATTGAGCAGCATCACGAGTCTCCTGCGGGGGTGAGGACGTAGTCGCCGGTCGGGCCAAGGCCCTTCACCACCGCCAGCTCGGCGAGCCGGCGCGCGGAGCCGCGGCCGGCGAGGACCGCGATGAGATCGATCGTTTCGGCGATAAGCGCCCGCGGGACCGTGACCACGGCCTCCTGGATGAGCTGTTCGAGACGGCGCAGCGCGCCGATCGCGGATCCGGCGTGCAATGTGCCGACGCCGCCGGGATGGCCGGTGCCCCAGGCCTTCAAGAGGTCGAGCGCCTCCGCGCCGCGCACCTCGCCGATGGGAATGCGGTCCGGGCGGAGACGCAGCGACGAACGGACGAGATCGGAGAGCGACGCTGCGCCATCTTTGGTGCGAAGCGCGACGAGGTTCGGCGCCGCGCATTGCAGTTCGCGCGTATCCTCGATCAGCACGACGCGGTCGCCGGTCTTGGCGACTTCGGCGAGGAGAGCGTTGACCAGGGTGGTTTTGCCTGTGGAGGTGCCGCCGGCGACGAGCACGTTCTTTCGCTCGCGGACCGCGACGCGCAGCAGCTCTGCCTGCGCCGCCGACATGATGCCGGAGCCGACATAGTCGTCGAGCGTGAACACGGCGACGGCCGGACGCCGGATGGCGAAGCACGGCGCCGCGACCACCGGAGGCACCAGGCCCTCGAACCGTTCCCCGCTTTCCGGCAGCTCGGCCGAGACGCGCGGACTGTTTGCATGGACCTCGACACCGACATGATGCGCAACGAGGCGTACGATGCGCTCAGCGTCCGCTGGCGTGACGCGGCAGCCGGTATCTTCGAGGCCGCCCGACAACCGATCGATCCACAAGCGACCGTCGGGATTGAGCATCACCTCGACGATGCTTGGATCTTCGAGATAGGCGGAGATCGCCGGCCCGAGCGCGGTGCGCAGCATGCGCGCGCCGCGGGCGAAAGCTTCAGATCGAAGGGAGATTGTCGTCACATGAGCCCCGCAAGGTCGCCTCAACTCAGAGGCGGATGTCAGCGGGGTTGATTAGAAAGAGCCGGAAATGGGACTCCGCAACAACGATGATGAGGCGGGAGGGCTCTGGGATAGAAAGACAGGCGGCTGGGACGAACGGCGTCAGGAGCTCTTGTCGGCCTGTCCCTGCTCGGACGCAGGAGCGATATCCTGGCTCACCTCGTCGGCAAGCTTGCGACCACGCGCCAGCCTTCGGCCAAGCGCCTCGACGAAGCCGTCATAGCGCTCCCGCCCCTTGGTTTGGGCGGCCGCAAGCGCGGTGTCGGGCAACGCAGGCGTGCTGGTCAGCCAGAAGCGCACGAAGACTGCCAGCGCCTCGTTCGAAATGGTGACGTGCCGCTCGATCATTTCCATCTGCCGCGTCATACGATCGAGCCGTCTTGCGAGCGCGGCCTCCAAGCGGTCGGCGCCATCGGGCGACAGATGCGAGGCGAGCGCCGCTTCGACGACAAGGGCCTGCGGCACGCGCTTGCGGGCGGCATAGTCCGCAAGCTGGGTCGCAAGGTCCGGCGGAAGGCGGAAGGTGTGCTTGGTTCGCATGGCCGTCACATCTGCATGTCATCGCCGGGATCGAGCGAGACCTGTCGGGCGACAGCTCCGAACGTGCGCTGCATGATGCGCTGGCGCTGGACCTCGTCGTCCGGTTCCTCGTCCATCGGCTCGAATTCCTGAACGGGCGCCTTCGACTCCGGCACAATTTCCTCATGCTCCGGCAATTCCGGTTCGCGACGGATGCCAGCGTTGGCGGGATCTTCCGTGGCGGCCGCTGCGGGCGGCGGCACAACCGCACCGTCCCAATCGCCATCTGGCGGGAGTGATGGAGTTTCGTCGCGTCGCGTCGGTCTTGGGTTGGACAACGTCGGCGGCTGGAGGATGCGCGTCTTCAATTCCGGATCTTCAAAGTAGCGCGCCTTCTTCGCGCGGATCGGCGCGCAGCCGGACATCAGCACCAGCTCGTCGTCGGGCGGGAGCTGCATCACCTCGCCGGGTGTCAGCAGAGGGCGCGCGGTTTCCTGTCGCGAGATCATCAAATGCCCAAGCCACGGGCTGAGCCGGCTGCCCGCGTAGTTCTTCATCGCGCGCAACTCAGTCGCCATGCCGAGCGCGTCTGAAACACGCTTCGCAGTGCGTTCGTCATTCGTCGCGAAGCTCACTCGCACATGGCAGTTGTCGAGGATGGAGTTGTTTTGGCCGTAAGCCTTCTCGATCTGGTTCAGCGACTGCGCGATCAGGAAACTCTTCAGACCATAACCGGCCATGAAGGCGAGCGCGCTCTCGAAGAAGTCGAGCCGGCCGAGCGCAGGAAACTCATCGAGCATGAGCAGCAGCCGATGTCGCCGGCGCTTCGAGTCCAGTTCCTCGGTGAGGCGGCGACCGATCTGATTGAGGATCAGGCGCACAAGAGGCTTGGTCCTGCTGATGTCGGATGGCGGGACGACGAGATAGAGCGTCACTGGATGCTCGGCCTCGACCAGATCACGGATGCGCCAGTCGCAGCGCCGGGTGACCGTCGCGACAACCGGATCGCGATAGAGACCGAGGAAGGACATGGCGGTCGACAAGACGCCGGAACGTTCATTCTCGCTCTTGTTCAGGAGCTCGCGCGCGGCGCTCGCGACGACGGGATGAACCCCTTTCGTCCCCAGATGCGGTGTCGTCATCATTGCCCGCAGCGTCGTCTCGATCGGGCGCTTCGGATCGGAGAGAAAGTTAGCGACGCCGGCGAGCGTCTTATCCGCCTCGGCGTAGAGCACGTGCAGGATAGTGCCGACGAGTAGCGAATGGCTCGTCTTCTCCCAGTGGTTCCTCTTCTCCAGCGCACCTTCGGGGTCGACGAGCACGTCGGCGATGTTCTGCACGTCGCGCACCTCCCACTCCCCGCGACGGACCTCGAGCAGAGGATTGTAGGCGGTGCTTTGTGTGTTGGTCGGATCGAAGAGCAGCACGCGGCCGAAGCGCGCTCGCCAGCCGGCGGTCAGCCCCCAGTTCTCGCCCTTGATGTCGTGGACAATCGCCGAGCCTGACCAGGTCAGCAGCGTCGGCACGACGAGGCCGACGCCCTTGCCGGAACGCGTCGGCGCGAAGCACAGCACATGTTCCGGGCCGTGGTGGCGGAGATAGGCGCCGCGCCAGCGACCGAGCAGAACGCCGTCGGGGTGCAGAAGGCCCGCGCGCTTGATCTCGCGCGTCTCGGCCCAGCACGCGGACCCATAGGTCGTCACCTTCTTCACTTCGCGCGCCCGCCACACCGACATCGCGACGGCGACGACAAACGCGGCGATGCCGCCGGCGCCCGCGATGAAACCTCCCGTGACGAAGATCTCATGGGCGTAGGCGTCGTAGGCGAACCACCACCAGAAGAACGCCGAGGGCTGGTACATCGGCCAGCCGAACAAGGTGAACCAGGGGCGGCCGAGCTGCGGCTGGAAGGCGAGCTGCCAAGCGGTCCACTCCGTCGCCGCCCACACGAAGCCGAGGGCTGCCGAAAGAACGAGAAGAACCTGGAGCCAGAGGATCTTTGTCGGGTTCATACCGACGGAAGACCAGGCCGTGCCTTGGCGAAAAGCTCAAGGCAAACCCATCATTCTGAAGAGAGACGGATACCGCCGAGAAGAAATAGGATTGTCGCTATTCGCCCGATTTGGTGGTTCGAGGGATGACGACCTCGCCATCTTCCTTCGTGAACTCGGCTGGCTGGCGCTCAAGCAGGCCGAGCACCAGCTCGGACGGGCGACAGAGCTTTACGCCCTTGGGTGTCACGACAATCGGCCGGTTTACGAGGATCGGCTCTCGGATCATGGCATCGAGAATTTCGTCGTCGTTTATCTTAGGATCGAGGAGATCCAATTCGGCGGCCGGCGTTCCCTTCTCGCGGAGGATGTCCCGAGGCCGGGCTCCCATCGCCGTAAGCAATTCCTCAAGTTGTGGCTTTGTCCAACCAGCCTTGAGATATTCGATGACCGTCGGCGAGTACCCTGCGGCTCGGATCATTGCCAGCGTGTTGCGCGAGGTTCCGCAACCGGGATTATGAAAAATCGTAATCGGGAAGTTGTCGCTCATGGCGTTGTCCGTTCCTTCAGGAGCCACGCGAATAGGGTGGCGGCGATAAGGGCCCCAGCAACCTGAGCGAGAATGAAGATTGGTGCCGAAGTTGGAGCGATCCCCGCAAATGTATCGGATAGGGCTCGCGCCACCGTAACGGCGGGATTGGCGAACGACGTGGAAGCGGTGAACCAGTACGCGGAAGTGATGTAGAGCCCGACGATCATAGGCGTCGCATCAGGGCGGAACCGGATCGAACCCAGGATGGCTGCGATCAGACCAAAGGTCGCCACGAATTCGGACCAGCCCTGTGCTGGCCCTTCGCGCAGCTTGGTCGAGATCTGCAATATGGGTTCGGAAAACATCGCGTGCGCTGTCCAGACACCGGCAATTCCTCCCGCGATTTGCGCCAGGACATAGGCGCCGGCGGTGCCCCAATTGAGCTCGCGACGATAGGCAAAGACGAGCGTGACGGCCGGATTGAAGTGGGCGCCAGATAGCGGCCCAAATATGGTGATAAGCACGACGAGGCCGGCGCCGGTGGCAAGTGTGTTGCCGAGCAGGGCGATCGCGACGTTTCCGCCGGCCAGGCGCTCGCCCATGATTCCTGATCCAATCACGATCGCGAGCAGAAGCGCCGTGCCGAGTGCCTCGCCGGCCACGCGACGGGACATCGAAAAGGGATGAAGCGGCGGTTCGAGGCTGGCCTGGGCGAATTCCTTCACGGCATGCATGGTCAGTGCGCCGGCTGATCGGGAGTCTTGCCGATTTCGTTCAGCCGCCGCTGCAGCGACATTCGATCGAGGCTCGTTACCGGCAGATTAGCGAAGAGTTCGATACGCCGCTGCAGGATCAGGAAGGCATCGCGGAAGGCAAATTCGATGGTCTTGTCATCCCCGCTTACCGCAGCCGGATCAGGCACGCCCCAATGCGCCGTCATCGGCTGACCAGGCCAGACGGGACAGACCTCGTTCGCGGCGTTGTCGCAAACGGTAAAGACGAAATCGAGTTCGGGAGCGCCTGGCTGAGCGAACTCGTTCCAGCTCTTGGAGCGCAACCCCTCCGTCGGAAAACCAAGTCGATCCAGGAGCGCGCGCGCGCGGGGATGGACGGAGCCCTTGGGATTGGAGCCCGCCGAATAGCCGACGAATTTGCCCTTGCCGACCTTGTTGAGAATGGCCTCGGCGAAGATCGATCGCGCAGAGTTGCCGGTACAAAGGAACAGCACGTTATAGGGCCGATCCGGCGTTTGCGGGCGCATCACCAACTCAAGCGCAGCAGGCAGTCTTGGGGCTGCAGCATGGTTCAGCTGCGGTCTCAGCAAGGGGCGCGGGTGCCCTGTCCTCGCCGTACGTCGTGGCTTCACCGAAAGTGAAGAAGGTTTCCCATTGGACGCCTGATGGGTCGCTGACCCAAGCCTTGTCGGATCTCGCGTAGCAACAGGTCGCCGCTTCCTGGTCGCGCGTGATCTCGCCGGCGGCTTTGAGCCGTCCTGCCAGCTCATGCAACTCGTCGACGCTTTCCACCTGGATCCCGAGGTGATCGATGCCGACGGCTTGGGTTCGATCCGAGATCGCGAAATTGACCTTCGGATCTTCGAGCATCCATTTGGCGTAATCGTGCTTCCGAACGGCCGGTGCCGCGCCAAACAAGGTCGAGTAGAAGCCGATTGATTTCATCAGGTCGTCGACGGTGACATGGATGTGCAGGCGCTTCATGAAAGGGCTCCCTTCGTTCGATCGCAACACGCGGCATTGGTCACCGCGACCAGCGGCGCGCACACCTCCGGACGGCCCTGACAGCAATCCTCCATGAGGTAGAGCAAAAGCTCGCTCATGCTGTCGTAGTCAGCCGCATAGATAATCGACCGGCCGTCCCGTCGTCCGGCGACCAGGCCGGCATTGGCGAGGACGTTGAGCTGGGCTGACAGGGTGTTCGGTGTGATGTCCAGTTCGCGTGCGATGTCTCCGGCGGAGACGCCTTGGCGGCCGGCCTTGATCAGAAGGCGGAACACAGCGAGGCGGTTCGCTTGCGCGAGCGCGGAAAGGCGTTTGATCGCGGTCTCTGATTCCATATTTCTAGTATTCCGGAAATGAGGAATCGGGTCAAGTCCGGCCTCCCAAGACGAGGTCGGCCGTGAGGCAGGCAGCTTGCTCGGACGAGTTAGCAAAGATAGTATACCCCCCTATATTATGTTTCCGAGTGAAGCATGGCTCATACCATTCGCGAAAAAACGAAGCTTCTGGCGCGGGTGCGACGCATCCGTGGGCAGGTGGAGGCCGTGGAGCGAGCCTTGGAGGAGGAGATCGGCTGCGCCGATGTTCTCCAGCTCATTGCATCGATCCGGGGTGCCGTGAATGGGCTGATGAGCGAAGTGCTCGAAGACCATATCCGCCTGCACGTTGCCGACCCGGCCCTTGATCACGCTCGCCGGAGAGACGGCACCGAGGAGCTGATCGAGGTGGTGCGCACATACCTCAAATAGCGGAGCGCTTGGCGATGACTGTAGAAAATACTCGCGAGCGCCTTATCCACGCGCAAACGCCCCAGTCGCGTGCGCCGGCTCACGAAGCGCATCTGGTTCAGGTTCATGAACACGAACACACGCACGATGGCATGCGCGAGCATGATCACGAGCACGATGATGACCATCAGTTTGAATGGCCTGAGGCGCTGCGGATCCTGCTTGTCGCGGCTGCTGCAGTCCTCGTTTGGTTCCGGGTATGGGAGCCATTGTCATCGGTCAGCCTTATTGGCGTCGCCGGCCTCCTGATCGGTGGCTGGCCGATCCTGAAGGAAGCGTTCGAGAACGTCCTCCAGCGCCGCATGACGATGGAGCTGTCGATGTCGATTGCGATCGTGGCTGCCGCCGCAATCGGTCAATTCTTTACGGCGCTGGTCATTACACTTTTCGTGCTGGTGGCGGAGGTCCTCGAGGGAATGACGGTGGGACGCGGACGCAGGGCGATCCGCGATCTGCTCGAATTCCTGCCGCGAGAGGTCTCGGTGCGGCGCGCGGGTGCGGTCCGTGCGATTGCGGCCGAGGAACTTGCCGTCGGTGACGCCATCCTGGTCGCCCCAGGCGGACGCATTCCGGTAGACGGCAAGGTGCTCTCTGGCCATTCCTTTGCCGACGAATCCCGTATCACCGGTGAATCCATGCCGGCCGAGAAGCTCGCCGGCAGTCATGTTTACGCCGGTTCGATCAACCAGTCCGGGGCGCTGGAGATTCAGGCCGAACGCATCGGCCGCGATACGAGCTACGGCAAGATCATCGAGGCGGTTGAGCGCGCCGAACGGTCGCGCGCGCCGGTTCAGCGGCTCGCCGACCGCTTGGCCGGCTATCTCGTCTATTTCGCGCTCGGAGCGGCAGCGCTCACCTATCTCATTACCTCGGACATCCGGTCGACGATCTCGGTGATCATTGTTGCAGGCGCCTGCGGCATCGCGGCCGGAACGCCCCTTGCCATTCTCGGCGGTATTGGCCGTGCGGCGCGTCTCGGTGCCATCATCAAGGGCGGCGTCCACCTGGAAACATTGGGCCGGGTCGATACGGTCGTGCTCGATAAGACCGGCACCTTGACGTTTGGCCGCCCGGAGGTGCAGCAAATTCTGACCGCGGCGGGTGTCAATGCCGATGAACTCGTCGCAGCAGCGGCTTCCGCCGAGCTGCGTTCGGAACATCCGCTGGGCAAGGCAATCATTGCCTATTGCCGCAAACAGGGCCGCGAGATCATCGAGCCGGCGCAGTTCGCCTACACGCCGGGGCGAGGCATCGCCGCGAAAATGAGCGACCATACTGTCCTCGTCGGGAACCGCATTTGGATGGCGGAGAATCGGATCGACCTGCCATCAGAAGCCTCGGCGGGCGCGGACACTGGCTCCCAGATTTTCGTCGCGCGCGATGAGGCGCTGCTGGGCTCGATCATCGTCGCGGATGCCGTGCGGCCTGAGGCCAAGCGCGCTGTCGACGCTCTGGATCGGATGGGGGTCAAGACCATCCTGTTAACGGGCGACACCGTTCGGGTGGCAGAGGCGGTTGGCACTGCGCTCGGCATCAAAAACGTCGAAGCCGAATTGCTGCCAGAGCAGAAGCTCGAGCGCATTCGTTCCCTGATGGCGGACGGACGAACGGTGGCAATGGTCGGCGACGGCATCAACGACGCGCCGGCGCTAGCCGAAGCGCATGTCGGCGTCGCGATGGGCTCCGGCACCGATGTCGCCCAAGAGAGCGCCGATGTCGTACTCCTCGGCAATGATCTTGAGCGCTTCGTCGACACGCTGGCGCTGGCCAAGCGGACGCGCGGGATCATCTGGCAGAACTTTGCCGGCACCGTTGGTATCGACAGTCTGGGCATCGTGTTGGCATCGCTCGGCTTCCTCAACCCGCTGCTCGCCGCGTTCATTCATGTAAGCTCGGAGCTCGCCTTCATTCTCAATTCGGCGCGCCTGCTCCCGGGCCGCGGCCGTGGCTAGCGCGCGTCGAAACCCGAATCTATTGGTTGATGCGGGATTGTAGGGCTACAGCCCGAGCCCCCGCTTCCGGCCGAGGCTCCACTCCACATTCCCGCCGGGCGCCATGACTCCGCGGACCTCGCGCCCGAACTCCTTCTCCAGCGCCGGGCGCCACGGCACGAGCTGGAAACCGAGCCCGTCGTCGATCATGGCGAAGCGGCCGGAGGCGAGAGTCACCCTTTGCCGATAGATGCCCGAGACGCGCTCGCCTTCCGTCGTGGGCTGATACTCTAGCCCCGTCTCCGCCGAGAGCTTCGCCGCCGCGCCGTCCAATTCGCGCCGACGCAGGGTAGTGAGGAGATCGCGGGCGAAGATCACTCGCTGACCTTGCCGGTGAGCAAGTCCCTCCGTTGCGAGATAATCGACGCGCGCTTCCATGGCCTGACGCACCTCGCCGCCGAATCCCCCGCCGCTGAGCGGCGGATCCTTGGCGAGGAGTTGGCGGTCGAGCCAGGTCGCGCCCGATGCTGTCGCCTGTGCCTCGATCGAAAGATCCGAGCGTGTGGCGAGCGACAGGCGGCGCCGTCCGGCAGCGTCGTCATAGCTCCGCGCCTCGACGATCGCCCCTGCCGGCGCATCGCCGGTCATCTCGAGATCGGAGAACTTGAGATGATGGGTGCGGCCATCGACGCCGGCGACGATCGCATAGGCGGTCCCCTTGAGCTCGTCGTCGAGGCCGCGCTTAACCAGCCGGCCGAGCACTGGATCGGATGGCTCCTCTCCGTGCAGAGCGAAAGAACTGACGTCCGGCTCATGCCCGCCGACGCTCACCGCCTGGTGCATCGTCTTGATGATGTCGCCCCGGATGCCGAGTTGGCGGAGCGCCGGTTCAAGCCCTGGCTTGAGCGTCCAGCAGGCAGGGCCGACCGGGTCTGCGAGGCCGAGGCGTTCGAGTTTCGCCGCCCGCCCGAGCAGCAAACCCCGCAGCTCGGGGTCCTCGGTGTCATGCCCGGGCCGCAGGTCGGCGACGCCGCCGCATTCATCAGAGATGTCGCGCAGCGCCCGGTCGAGGCTCGTCCATCGGTCTGATCCGACTTCTCGTTCGAGGGCCGTGCGGATCTCCCGCTCACTGCGCAGGCCCAGCTCCAGCGTGACGCGCTCGGCCGCGCGATCGCGAAAACCCCGGCTGATGTATTCACGGCTGATGACCAGGTCCTGACCGTCATCGGCGCGGCCACGTATGAGGACGTGGACGTGCGGATTGTCGGTGTTCCAATGGTCGACCGCGACCCAGTCGAGCCTGGTGCCGAGATCCCTCTCGACATCGAGCATCAGCTCGCGCGTGAACGTCTTGAGATCGCCGAGCTCGGCGCCGTCTTCCGGCGAGATAATGAATCGGAAATGATGACGGTCGTCCTCGCAACGCTCGGCGAAGGCGCGTTCACCCGCCATGTCGGAGGTCGCGTCGAACATCCGCGCGTCCTCGCCATCGCGCGTCACACCTTCGCGCTTGAGGTAGGCGATGTGCTTGGGCAGCGGCGCCGAGCGGAAGCGCGCGCCCTGGTGGCGGACGACGCGCGCTTTCATCACCACGCGTCGGGCGTTCGATCGCAGTCGAATCGAGACCGCCGCGCGCCGGCCGCGTCCGAAGCGCGACCGGCCGCGGCCCTGGCTCGAGCGGAAGCTGTTGCCGACGTGGCCCGCCTTCTTGGCGGCCCGCATCACTTCGCCGACGAAGGTCTGTGGGCGCTTGCCGCCACGGTTGCCGTGCTGAATGCGTCCGGGCCGGACCCGCAGGTCATCGTCGCGCGTCGTCACGGTGCTGCGCCCCCAGAGAGTTCAGAGCGACGGCGCTGGAGGCCTTGAAATGCTTGCACAATTTGCAGAAAGCGCCAGCACCGGGTGTTGATGGCGTTGGTGAATTCCTCAATCTTCCCAACCACATGCGCCGGACCGAGGGCCGGCCTTTTCCCTTGCCGTCCGTGGGTTGGTCGTCTCCACTTCCCTGCGCCCACAGCCAAACCTGTCCGATGGCCCGCCAGACCCCGATGAGACCGAAGCCAGCTCATAGCTTGGGCTCACGCGCCGACCGGGGCGCAAACAGCCCTTCGGATTGTGGCGCAAGGCCTGTCCAGTCCGTCGCCGGCCTTGCCATGGATCGAGGTTTGCCCGCGCCACCGAATAACGCTGCTCCTGTGCCCGAGGCGTCGTTCGCGCGCGCTGGAAACAACGGCGAACCGGTCCAGGACCGGATGATTGCGGCGATGATGTTGCCCGGCGCCGATCCGCCGTCGTGCAACAACGGCGTGAGCGCGGCGACATAGGCTCGCGTCTCGGCCGGCAACGGACGGCCGGTCGCGAGGTGGTCCTCATAGCGTCCGGGACCGGCATTGTAGGCCGCGAGGAAGCCAAGCTCCCCGTAGCGGTCGTGTAGCTCGCGAAGATACGCTGCGCCCGCCAGGATGTTGTCGTGTGGGTCGAATGGATCGGCGCCGAGGCCGTATCGCGAGCGCAAGCCGGACCAGGTGTCGGGCATGATCTGCATCAGACCCATCGCGCCCTTGGGCGAGACGGAGCGCACAATGCCGCGACTTTCCACCTGCATGACAGCGGTGATCCAGGAGGTCGGAATGCCGAAGCGCAGCGCGGCTTCCGACACGAACCGTGCAACGCGACCGCTCTCCGACGTGACGGCTGATACACGCTTGTCGCCCGCCTGCGCATCAGCAACGCCGCCAGCCGACAACAGCACCACTACGATCGCGAGCGACACGTAACGGCGAAGTCCGTGCGATCGATGTGAGCCGGTGCGGCGAGCGAGAGGTGCGGCGACGGCCGGGAAGGAGGAAGAGTCGTGAGGCGTGGACGACACCGCCGGAGCTGACCGAGCGATCGATTGAGGCATGGTCAGTTCTCCGCGTGCGTCCAGATCGGATCGGCCCGCCCGACGATGGTGGTGAGTGGCAGCGGCCCGAAATACCGGCCGTCGAGGGAGTCCGGCGGCGCGGTGTTCATGACGAAGACTTCGCCTGGCCCGAGCACGCGGCAGCCCTGCCAGTCCGGCAGAGCACGGCCGAGGCGGTCGCGTTCGAGCGCGTCGCCCATGGCCGTGTCATCGACGGTGATACGGAGCCCGCTACGGCAGACGGTCTGACCGGCCAGTGCGAGGATGCGCTTCACCAGCGGCACGTCGAGCGGCAGGTAACGGCGCGCGGCGAAGAACTCCGCGAGCGGCGCGGGCGGTGTGATCACGACGAGCTCGCCGACATGGAGCGGAAGAGCGCGCCGTACCGCATAGAGCCCGACCGGCACACTGGCGCTGGCGTTCCAGAGCAGCTTCGGGGCGGGATGAAAGAGGCTCGTCAGCGCGATGAAGAGCGTCGCGGCGTAGGTGGTAGTCACGAAGCCGAAGCGCGTCATGGCGCAAGCCTTCGGCGCAGCAGCCAGGCGCGGTGCTGTTCCCGGCTGTAGGGATGCGGCGGCTCGCCGGCGACGAGGCGGTTGTGGAGGTGCCGCCAATGATCGGGTGCGGCGTCAGCGGGATCGATGCCGAGCGCCTCCACGGCGTCGATGGCCTGCAACACGCGCTCGACCTTCGGCCAGCCGCTGATCCGTAGTAGAATCTCGCCACCGGGACGGACGAAGGGCAGCGTCTGATAAGAGTCGCCGCGGTCGATCGCGCGCACGATGTCGATGCGGGAGACGATCGTCCCGAAGTCGTTCGACGCCCAGCGGATGAACGCGAAGACACTGCGCGGCGTGAAGCGCAGAATGCGGCGGCGGCGATCGAGGATCGTCTCGCCGCAGTCACGGCCGAAGCGGATCCAGTGCTCAATGCGCCCTTCGAGCCAGGTCAGCTCGACCTCCGTGTGCAACGGTCCGGCGTCGGGGCGCGGCGCGCGCCCTGTATTGGGACCGGCTCTCACGGGCGGTCTCCATCGGTGTCGGGAAATTCGCGCGCGAGCAGATCGCGCAGCATGTCGGCGACGGTGATGCCGCGCTGGAAGGCGGCGATCTTGATGCGTCCGCGGAGCGCCGGCGTGATGTCGGCGGTGAGCCGAGCGGTGTAGAGGTCTGCGGCGGAGTTGGCTGACAGCGATGGATCGGGACTCTTGATCCAGCTTTCGACGTCGCGCGGCCGCGCCGCGAAGCCGCCGTTGCGGTCGCGCGCTATCATGGCGAGAGCCTTTCGATTTCCGACGCCAGTGTTGCGATCTCGCGTGTGGCGAGGCTGGCGTCGTCGCGTTCGAACACGAGCTGACCGGTCTGCGCCGCCTCCGCGAAGATGATGCGCTGGCCGATCTGCGCTCCGAGCGCCGACGGATCGTGCTCTGCGAGGCTCTGCGCGGTTTCGCGGGCGATGATGGTGCGCGCCGGACAGCGGTTGAGGACAAAGCGTGCGCGGAGCGTGGGGCGGAAGACCCGCGCCTCGGCGATCAGCGCCAGCATCTCGGCGGATGCCCAGCCGTCGAATGGCGAGGGCTGCGCCGGGATCAGCGCGAGGTCGGCAGCGAGGAGCGCCGAGCGCAGCAAGGCGGCGACGCGCGGCGGACCGTCGATGACGATGTGGTCGGAATGCCGGGCGAGTTCCGGCGCCTCGCGATGGAGCGTGTCGCGCGCCAAGCCGATGACGCCGAACAAGCGGTCGGGACGGCGGCGCACGCGTTGCTCAGACCAATCAAGCGCCGAGCCTTGCGGATCGGCGTCGATCAGCGTGATCCGCTTTCCTTGCCGGGCCCATTGGCCGGCGAGATGCAGCGCGAGCGTCGTCTTGCCGACGCCGCCTTTCTGGTTGAGCAGCGCGACGATCATCGAGCGCCGCTCCCGGTTTTGCACTGGAGAGCGCCGTCGCCAACAACAGACTCGTTAGATTCTTCTTGGTTAGAGTCTAAGTTAGGCGGCTCGCAAGTGACGGAATTTCCAGCGCAAAATGTCGATGCGGGTTCCTGATGGCACGCGGCTTCGGTTCCCGATGGCACGCGCCCCGAGGTTCCTGAAGGCACGATGGCGTCAACAACTTGTCCACAGCCCCCTGTGGATAAGTGGCTGCGGGCGAAGACGAGTAGCTCGCGGCCGGTGCGGTCGCGTTCGACGCCAAGACGGTAGCCGGGCAGCGGTTGCCGGCGCGCGAGATCGCGCAGTTCGAACGCGAAGCGTTTGAACGGCGAAAGGCTCGCCGACTTGCCGTGGAGGTGACGGAAGTCGAACCGCCAACCGGCACGCTGCCTGCCTGCGTGCTTGCGCACGATGCGATAGAGCCAGCGCTCGAGGCCGCCAGTCAGCTTGAAATATTCGCGGTCGATGGTGAGCACGAGCGCGTCGTCGAGTACGGCGCGGTAGAACCAGTCCGGCACGATGAGATCGATGCCGTCGGCGCGGCCGTGCGCATCGGCGCGCTCGGTCCATTCGTTGATCCAGGAAAAGCGGTGCATGCGCCGCTCGCTGGTCTGGCGCAGCGATGTGGCGACCGTGGTGGATTGCAGCCGGTCGAGCGCCGCCTTCAGGCGGTGATAATCGCGCGCACTGACGCCGCGGCCGATGAACGTCAGAATCTCGTACGGCGTGGCGGCCATGAGGCGCGAGGTGCGCAGGCCGGCGTCACGCGCCTGGACGATCTGGCTGGCGGCCCAGATCAGAACGTCCGCATCCCAGATGGTGGCCATGCCGTGCTCAGGCACGGCTTCGACGCGGATGGCGATGTCGTTCATCCGGTAGTCGATCGGTGTGACGCGATGCGTCTTGGCGAGCGAGAAGAATGGATAAGCCATGAGGTCTTGCGCATCGCGTGGCGCGAGATCGCCCGGTAGGGCGCGAAACAATTCGAGCTGCTCGCGTTCGGATCGTGTGCGGTGGCGCGCCGACATCGGAGACGTTCAGCGGCGTGGCTGGCGGGCTTGTTCGAGTTCGGCCGGCGTGTGGCGCTTGGCCGGCAGCACGATGACTTTGCCCGGATCGGAGGTCGACGCCTTGGCGGCGGCGTCGACCCACGCCTGCAGATCCTCGACGCGATAGACGACACGCCCGCCGAGCTTGGAGTAGCGCGGGCCGGTGCCGTAGATGCGGTGTTTCTCGAGCGTGCGGATGGACAGACCGACGAAGCGGGCAGCCTCGGGCGTGCGCAGGTAGCGCGGCGGCAAGCCTGCGAGATTGGTGGACATGGGATATCTCCGTGATCGCGTGGGCGGCCGTCGAATGACGGCGGCTGTCAGCGACCACGGTGGCGGAAGGGACCCGGTCCGAAATAGTGCGATCTCGGAGGGGGATGAACGCGCATTGGCAGCGCGCGGAGGCTATACGCGGCGGCGATAGGGGTGGAGCAGAAGGCGGCGGTAGCCGCCTCGCATCATCGAGAATCCAAGCCGGACGAGACGGCCGGTCTGATCGCGCAGCTCGTGCGAAATCCAGTCGCGCTTGGAGATCGGGGCGGTGTCGAAGAGGGCTGTGGCGATTTCGGGATAGGTCGCGCGCTCAAGCCGGCCGTCGAGCGCGCGCAAGGCGAGAATGAGCCGGTTGCGCCGATCGGGCGTGAGAACACCGAGATCGGGCCCGGGTTCTCGGCCAGTTGCGCCGCGCCACAGTCGGAGCGCGGCGGCGGCGCGGATGTCGAAGAGCCCATCAAGGGGCAGGAGGACCGCGAGTGGCTCGCTGATATTTCCCGGTCTATGCAAGCGGACGCGCGCGCCGCGAAATACGACAATCTGATCGTCTTCGTCGACAGCGAGAATGGACTGAAGGCTGCGCGTGGCTAGGGCGAGTCTGGGATCGGCGAGGTCATCGGGGAGTTTGGTCAGGGTCACCACGCTCGGGAGCACTTGGGGCGTCCACAGAACGGTGGCACGTTGTGCGGGGCGGAGTTTGCGGTTGAAATCGCACCCCCCAGCGCACGGCGAACGCTTCCGCCTCGGCGGGATCGAGCGTCCGGTTCCGGCTCTTGCGCGCCAGCCGGGCGTGATCGGTCAAGAATTCGGGATTGCGGCGAAGAAACTCATAGGCGAAGGCAGGCGCGTCGAGCGGCCGCAGCTCCTCATACGCGCTCGCCGATCGCCAATCGGTGCGAGCCATGGGCAACGTCTCCTCTCACCATCAGCCGTTGTTACGGCTGCGTGGAGACAATGCACGTTAGAGTAGCGCCTCGAAACAGGCTGCGGCGGCAACACGCGTTGCCGATGGCGCACGGAACCAAAGTCAGTGCGGTGCGCCACCCTCGAGGAGGTGGCGGTAGCCCTTCTCCGTCATCCAGCGGGCACGTGCGAGATGGCTCTCCCAGGCCCGCCGCGCGCGTTCCGGTTCGCGTGCAGGGTCGATGTGCAGGACGATCTTCGCCACTTTCTCCCAGTGGGCGCCCTCGGCGTCAGCATCGAGCAGGCGAAGGTACGTAACCAGATGCCGCTCGTCGTAGCCGGTCAGCATGGCGGCGGTCGGAGCGAGATCGTCCACTGGCGGGTCCAAGGGTGGCGACTGCATCAAGGCTCCTCGGCGATAGCGTTTCCTAAACGTTAACACAAACCGGTTTTAGCGTTTCAAGATGGAACGCCTTTTTGCTCCAGCCGCCGCGGGCGCCGTCTCATTGAGGACCATCACACCGTGGCCGCGATCGGAATCGATGAAGAGCACGCCGGCGGCCTCGAGCGCGCGGCGGACCTGGTCGCGCGTGCTCTCATGCGTCGGGAGGCCGCGCTCGGACTCCAGGCGTTTGAGGGCGGTGAGGGCCACCAGGGCTTTTTCGGCGAGCATCTCCTGCTTCCAATTCAGCAAGGCTCGCGCCGCCCGCACTTGTCGGCCGGTGATCATTCATGATCACCTCCGACAGACGATCTGCGCGCACCAGGAAAACGACTATAATAGTCGCTTTCGGCCCAGGCAACGTGTCTGATAGCGTGGAATTACCGGTCTGTGAGGGTCGGCCGTCGAGGAGTCGTCCGGACTGATTCGGGAGCGGATAAGGCGCACGTTTTCGCCGAAGCGCAAATTCGCAAGGTGATTGTTGGCGGCTCGAAGACTGAGTCAAGAGGAGATGGTCGGGACGTCTGGCGGGACGAGCGCGATGAACGAAACCATGATATCTGCGATAGTGGTCGGCGAGCCAGCGGGCGCCCAGGTTGCGGCCGATGCCTTGCGCGCCTCTGGGATCCGAGTGCTTGGCGTTGTCGAGGAGGAAGTCGGACGCGCTCTTGCGCTGGCGCCGGACGTGGTCGCCATCTCCGTAAAGCGCGGGGCGGAGATGGCAGCCTACCATACCGGCCACGAAGCGGCGATGTCGGGGGTGGTGGCGCTTTTCGTTGTCCCAGCGTTGGGAACGCCAGTGGCGGAGTCCTTGATGAATGCGGTGCCCGGCTCGATCGCGGTTGCGCTGCCGTTATCGCCGTCCGAAATCAGGGCAAGGGTAGCAGACGCGCTAGCGGCGCGAAGATCAGGGTGCGCTGTTCGACCGTAGGCGGTCGAGTGGCAACGTCTCGCGGAAGAGCCCCGCCCGGAGGTCCGGGCGGGGCGTCGGTGAGGATCCGGCTCAGTCGCCGTTGCGCTTGCTGGGGCGCGACCAGATGAGGGTGTAGCCTTCGCCGTCCTCGTCATCGAACAGGTTGGCGAAGATCGGCGCGTTGAAGCTCGGATCGTCGAGCTTGAGCGAGAGATAATCGCGGCCCTCGTTGGAGCGCTTCGACCAGGCGGCCCCGATCTCGGCCCGGCCCACATAGACCCGGTGGCTCGGAGCGTTCTCGTTGGAGCGGTTGGTCTCGGCGACGATGCGGACGCCCTTGGTCTGAAGGCTCAGGGTGACGATCTCGCCCTGGAAGTCGCTGCCGACCTTCTTGAAAGAACCGATGTTAGCCATGTCACTTCTCCTTGCTGTTTTCGAGCCCGCGACCACCGCGGCCTCGATGGCGATCGACAGGCCGGGGACGATCGACGACGCACCCGCTCGCGGGCCGGAGCGCAGCGGAGGATGCCGGCGGTGAGACTTTCTTGCCTCGCGAGGAATGGGCTTTAGCCCAGGGGAAGAAAGTCGATCCGACGGCGTTGCGGCTCAGGCGATCGAGGCGCAGCCGGTCTTCGGCCAGATCAGGCCATCACGAGGCCAGGTGCGTCCGTGCTTGAACAGCATCCTCGGGAGAAGACCTGGCGGATGTCGGTTGTGCCGCACAAGATGTCGGACAGTGCAGGCGTAGAGAAAGAACCCGCAGCGTAGGAAAAGGCGGGGTCGCTTGCCGCAGAAACGCGTGACTGAACGCCTCCGCCCTTGTTCGTGTGGCGCCGGGTGATCGGTGCGGCAGGTTTTTGCGCTTCGACTGGCCGCAGCGTGCTCCTCAATCCGCGACCCCACGACGCCCGATTGTCGGCAACGGTCTTCGACGCGGCAGCGCGGCTCAGCCTTCGTGCGTAGCGGCCGTGAGAACCGGCTGTGGCGCATCCGTCGTCGCACCGCCCGGTCGCAGCGGAAGGGGTTCGGCGAGAATCGTCATGCGCGCCCAGGCCGTGCAGCCAATCATGATCGCACCGATCCAGGCGAAGACCTCGCGCCAGAGCAAGGACGGCACGCCGATCTGGGACAGGCCGAGCACGGCGTGATAGCCGGCGATCGCGGCGGGAATGGCGAAGGCGGCTGCGATGGCCGCACGCAGAGGGATCGGCTTCACAAGGGCGAAGGCGACCTGACCGACGCCCAGCGTCAGCGCTCCAACCACGATGCCGACAAGGAGTGCGCCGATGACGCCCGCGCCGCTATGAAACGCGGCCATGCCGGCGGTGAGGCCAACGAAGAAAGGCAGCGCGTAGACGGCGAGCGTGAAGATCAGCCAGCAGAACAGGCCGATCCCAAAAATGCTGAGGATGAGTCCGATGACAAGCATGGTGGCGCCTCCGTGACAAAAAGAGATGTGACGGTCGCGCCTTCCACCACCACCACGGCGCGGTCCAAACTATAGCCGAAGACGGCCTAGAATGGGAGGGCAAACCCGTCCCGACGGACGCCGCCGGCGTCCAGACTGGTCCGAGCAACCCTCCCAGATCATGCGGAGGAGGCGATGGCGAGACACCCAGAAAAGCTTGATTTCCCTGTGTCCCAGGTCCGGCGTTACTTGGAGCCGGGGCCGATCGTGATGGTGTCATCCGCGCTTGATGACAGGCGCAACATCATGACGATTGGCTGGCACACGGTGATGGAGTTCACATCGTCACTCGTCGGCTGCGTCATCGCCGGCGGGAACTACAGCTTCGACCTGATCCGCAAGAGCCAGGAGTGCGTGATCAACCTGCCGACGACGTCGCCGACCGACATCGTGGTCGGGATCGGCAACACGACGGGCGCTGAGATCGACAAGTTCGAGAATTTCGGCCTGACGGCGCAGCCGGCGACGCGCGTGAAGGCGCCGCTGATTGCGGAGTGCCACGCCAATTTTGAGTGTCGCCTCGCCGATGACGCGCTGGTCGACAAGTACAACTTCTTCATCTTCGAGGTGGTGAAGGCGCATGTCGCCAAGTCGCCGAAGCATCCGGAGACGCTGCACTACACCGGCGACGGCGTGTTCATGGTCTCCGGCAAGATCATCAGCCGGCGACGGCTGTTCCGGCGGGAGATGCTGCGATCGTGAGTGAGGTATCGATCAATGAGTTGCGACAAAAAGAGAAGCTGCTTGCGGCCTATCAGAGTGCGACGCAAGCATTTGCGTCAGCGGTGGCAGAGCTGCACGCAAAGATCGGCACGTCGTCCCTGCCTGAGTACCAACAACTCCAGCGCATGACTGGCAATCCGAGACTCGCTTCCGAACGCGCGCGCCTCGAGCAACACGTTGCATCTCACCGATGCTGAGAGAAAGCGGCGCTCACGCGCCGCCTCCGCCGTGCTTCCAGACCGGGATGCCGAGCTTCCTCGCCTTGTCGGCAAGGTTGTCCTGGATGCCGGTGCCGGGGAAGTGGAGGACGCCGATCGGCAGGACGGCGAGCATCGCGTCATTGCGCTTGAACGGAGCTGCCTTCGCGTGCTTCGTCCAATCCGGCTTGAAGGCGATCTGTGGCACGTTGCGGTTGCTCGCCCATTTGGAGGCGATGAGCTCGGCGCCCTTCGGCGAGCCGCCGTGCAGCAGCAGCATGTCGGGATGCTTGGCGTGAACCTTGTCGAGCCGATCCCAGATCAGGTGATGATCGTTGAAGTCGAGCCCGCCGGTGAAGGCGATCTTCGGTCCCGCCGGCAGCAGCACTTCGGTCTCGGCGCGACGCTTGGCGGCCAGGAAGTCGCGGCTGTCGATCATCGCGGAGGTAAGTGCGCGGTGGTTCACCAGCGATCCGGAGCGCGGGCGCCAGGGTGAGCCGGTGTGGACCTCAAAGTGTTCGGCGGCCTGATCGCGGAAGAGCTCCATGCTGTTGCGGCGCTCGATCAGCGTGATGCCCTCGGCCGTGAGCCGTTCGAGTTCGACCGATCGCACCTCCGAGCCGTTCTGCTCGCGCTGACTCTTTTGCTGCGCTTGCTCGTTGTCGTCTAGCTCGCGTTCGATGCGACCTGTGGCGCGGTGGAACAGGTTGACAGTCGACCAGAGCAGGTCCTCGAGGTCCGGTTCGAGGCGCGTGTCGTTCAGGGCCGAGACTAGGGCGTCAAAGATGTCTGCGACGGCGCCTGCCACGACATTGCCTTCGGGAAGCGGCCTTGGATCTGGCTCATCCTGGAAGGGACGGTAGCCGTAGAGCTGAAGCTCGTTGAGGACGTGATCGGTCGGGGATGAGCTGTGCGGCGGTTCGAATTCGGTGTCGTCGTGGTCGGTCGTCATGATGAGGCCCTTTGCCGGAGCGGCCGCGCCCATCGCGGCCTTCGTGGCGATCAAGGGACCGGGAGCGGAACGGGCCTGCACCGCGGCGCTCTGCGCCGCGGCCGTAGCGCTAGCGGAGGACCGAAGGGGGCCGGCTATTTTGTCTCGCGATGTAAAGGCGGCTCCGCCGCCGACGGAAAATAGTCGGGCCACAAGGTTGCCGGGCCGGGCCGCTTCTGGTCCGATCGCCCTCTAGAAGGCCAGGGCGCGGTCTCTGTCCGGCTCTTGGGGCCTCGCCAGACCGGCTATGGCGACACTCGAACCGCCGCCTTTCACCCCGTCTCGGCTGTCGCCAACAGCATGAAGCGGGCGACGTCCTGCGGGACGAGTTCCACCCGCAAGGCTGCTCGAAGCGCGTCGAGGCCGAAGGCGCGTAGATCCTCGTTGAAGTCGCCACGCCTGGGCGACCAGGTGATCGCCTCGACACCGGCCGATTGGGCGCGTTCGGTCAGAGCTGTCGCGGCCCCGTCGCCGGCCGCATCATGGTCGCGCGCGATATAGAGCCGGCGCAGCGGCGCCGAGAGCAACAGAGCGGCGAGGTGATTGGCCGAGAGCGCGGCGGCCATTGGCAGGGTTGGCAGCACGCAGCGCAGCGACAGCATGGTCTCGATGCCTTCGCCGGCCGCGAGCACGTCGTTCCCCACACCGAAACGCACGGCGTTGCCGAGAAGGTCGCCCATCGCACGTCGTGGCGTGTCGATCGGCGCCTTGCCCAGACGGATGGAATCGAACCCATCGGGATCGAGCCAGGTGCGGTGCGCGCCGGTGATGCGCCCGTCGAGATCGGTCACGCGGGCGATCATCGCGGGCCAGGTCTCGGTCGGCGAATGGTCGTCGGGCCGGTAGTAGCAGCGCGGATGGAATCGCAACGCGCCGTCTTCGTGCAAAGGCGTAATGCCGCGATTGCGGAGATACGTCTCTGCGAGTGTGCGCATCAGCGGCTGCGACATGGCGATGAGCCGCCGTGCCGCCTCCGGCGAGCCCGTCTGTGCAGGAAGTCGCGAAGGCTTTGGCGCAGATTCCGGCTCGCTGCGCGGCAGGCTCAGGAATCGTCGGGCCTCGTCGGCGACATCATGGAAATTGATAAGGCCACAACTCTCGCGAATGACGTCGAGCAGGTCGCCATGTTCGTGCGTCGCGGCGTCGGTCCACTTGCCGGGCGGTCCCTTCGGCGACACCGTCAGCCGGACGAACATGGATCGTCCCGGTGTGTTGCGCGCGTCGCCCACCAGCCAGTAGCGGCCTTCGCGACGACCATTGGAGAGGTAGCGACGGCACACCGCCTCGGCCTCGCGCGCGAGACGGTGTGCCAATTCGGAGGCATCGCGCGGCATCATGCGGTCTCCCGCTCGCCGATGCGCTCGACCGGATAACGATCGAGCACCTTCGCGACGACCTCGATGCCGCTCGTATCGGTCGGTACGAACATGCGCAGCTTCCAGGAGATGATCTCGTGGAAGAGGCCATAGGCTTTCAGCCGGTCGCGCATCGTGTCGTTGAAGCCAGACAGTTCGATGCGGTGCGCGCCCATGACACGGACGCGGCGGAGCTGGAGGCCTTCGGCGAGATCGAGGACGGTCCGTCCCTCCATGAGGGCGGCAAAGGCGGCGTCCGGCGTCAGCGTCGGCGCGTCGGCCGCGAGGGCGGTCGCCACCCAAGCGGGCGAGACCTTGCGGCCGATGATGCGCTCGCCGGCATCGGTCTGAAGCCGATAGACGCGCGTCGACTCGTTCGGCAGCCGCTTCCAGATCGGCAGGAGCAAACCCGCAACCACATGGATGGTGCTGTCGGTGAACTCGGGCACTTCGCCGAGTTCGGTCTGCCACGCCGTCGCGAAACGCTCGCGGTCGGCCTCCGTCCAGTGGCTTTCCGCCATCACCTTCAGCGGAAGGCTGTGATGCTCCATTGGCCGGATCAGGCGCACGCGGCGTTCGATCTCGCCGTCGTCGAGCATGAGGCTCGGCGCCGGGACCTGCACGGCGGCACGTCCGGAGCGCTCGTTGATCAGCAGAACAGCGCGCGGATCGGAGAGACGATCAATGGCCTCGTCCAGCGTCACGGGCTGGTTGCGCCGGCGTTCGGTGATGGTGAGCAGCCGAGTCTCCGCGCCGGTGGCGGGATGGCTATAGATGACGCTCCGGTCGGTGACGACAAAGCTCTCGGCGCGCAATGTCTCCAGACCGGCGTCATAGGTGCCGGACGCGATGGCGCCCTCGATGCGGGCCGTGAGCAACTGCTCGAACGCGGTGAACAGCACGTTCTGCAAGTCGATGGTCAGCGCCAGCATTCTGTTCAGGAAAGTTGTGATTGGCGGCAGCTCATCCTTGATGCCATTGGCATCCATGAGCTTCAGCCCGGTGGAATCCTCGAAGGTCTGAAGCGAGCAGCCATCGACCTTGCCGCGCACCAGCAGCATGTAGAGCTGGCGCAGCGCGTCGCGACCGTAGTGGCTTTCCAGATTGTCCTCGGGCCTGAAAAGACCCTGGCCGCCGGTCTGGCGCTGACCGCGCGTGATCGCGCCCAACGTGTCGAGGCGGCGCGCGATCGTCGAAAGGAAGCGCTTTTCCGCCTTCACGTTCGTCGCAATCGGCCGAAACAGCGGCGGTTGCGCTTGGTTGGTGCGATTGGTGCGACCCAGACCCTGGATGGCGGCGTCGGCCTTCCATCCGGGCTCAAGGAGATAATGGACGCGCAACCTGCGATTCCGGGCCGACAGTTCTGCGTGGTACGAACGTCCGGTGCCACCCGCGTCGCTGAAGACGAGGATGCGCTTCGCGTCATCCATGAAGGCGGCGGTCTCGGCGAGGTTTGCCGATGCCGCGCGGCTCTCGACCATCAGCCGATCGCCCTTGCGGATGACGCGGCGCGAGCGGCCAGTGACCTCGGCGACCACGTCGGTGCCGAAGCGCTGCACGATCTGGTCGAGTGCGCCGGGTACGGGCGGCAGCGAGGCGAGCTTCTCGATGAGGCGGTCACGGCGTGCGACCGCCTCGCGGCTCTCGACCGGCTGGCCGTCGCGATAGACCGGCCGGGACGAGAGATTGCCTTCCGAGTCGGTGAACGGCTCGTAGAGCTGTACCGGGAATGAATGGGCAAGATAGTCGAGGACGTACTCGCGCGGCGTGATGTCGACCTGGACGTCGCCCCAGTCCTCGGTCGGAATTTCCGCGAGCCGGCGCTCCATCAGCGCTTCGCCTGTCGAGACGATCTGGATGACGGCGGCATAGCCGGCGTCGAGATCGCGCTCGATCGAGCGGATCAGCGACGGCGTCTTCATGGAAGTCAACAGATGGCCGAAGAAGCGCTGCTTGGCGCTCTCGAAGGCGGAGCGTGCTGCCGCTTTGGCCTGGGCATTGAGCGTGCCGGACTCGCCGGTGATGTTCGCGGCCTGCATCGCCGCATCGAGATTGTTGTGAATGATCGAGAACGCGCCGGCATAGGCGTCGTAGATGCGGATCTGCTCGAGCGTGAGGTGGTGCTCGACGAGCTCGTATTCGACGCCTTCGTAGGAGAGCGACCGAGCCGCGTAGAGGCCGAGCGCCTTGAGATCGCGCGCCAGCACCTCCATGGCCGCAACGCCGCCATCCTCAATCGCCTCGACGAACTCGGCGCGGGTGGCGAACGGGAAGTCCTCGCCGCCCCATAAACCGAGCCGCTGAGCGTAAGCGAGATTGTGGACCGTGGTGGCGCCGGTCGCGGAGACGTAGACGACGCGGGCGTTCGGTAACGCATGCTGGAGCCGCAAGCCCGCACGTCCTTGCTGCGACGGCGCCTGATCGCCGCGCTCGCCCTTGCCGCCGACCGCGTTCTGCATCGCATGGCTCTCGTCGAAAATGATCACTCCGTCGAAGTCGGAGCCCAACCATTCGACGATCTGTCGGACGCGCGAAAGCTTCTCGCCGCGCTCATCGGTGCGCAGCGTGGCATAGGTCGTAAATAGGATGCCTTCCGCGAGGCGGATCGACGTCCCTTGGCGAAAGCGGGAGAGCGGCGTGACCAGCAGCCGCTCCACGCCCAGGGCCGACCAGTCGCGCTGAGCGTCTTCGATCAGCTTGTCGGACTTGCTGATCCACAGCGCGCGGCGGCGGCCCTTCAGCCAGTTGTCGAGGAGGATGCCGGCGACCTGGCGGCCCTTGCCCGCGCCGGTGCCATCGCCGAGGAACCAGCCGCGACGGAAGCGCACACCGTTCTCGGCGTCGTCGCGCGCGGCGGTGACGAGGTCGAAGGTCTCATCGACAGTCCAGGATCCAGCGAGGAAATCCAAGTGTGCCTCGCCGGCGTAGATGACGCTCTCAAGCTGCGCGTCGGAGAGCAGGCCATCGGTGACGAGGTTCGTTGGAAGATGCGGCCGGTAGGAGGGCTTGGGCGGAGCGACCGACGCCATCGCTGCTGACTGGACCAGCTTGGTGGGATGGGCCTGAGAGCCGGGAATGCGGATCGACTGCAATCCGTATTCTTCATAAAGCGCATCCGTGAGACGGGCGCCCTCGGGTGGCGTCCACTCGACGGTCTCATAAGAAAGCTCAACGCCTTCCGGCTCCGCAATCGCGGGAGTCGAACGCCGCGCCGCTGTCTGTGCCAGATAACGGCGAACGGTCCGAGGCGTGGCGATACTGCTGATGGTCGGCCCGGCGAGCGATCTAGCGACCGGGCGGCGTCGCGGAACGTGTTCGCCGATCCAGGCAAGCAGCGTGGCCACGTCCGGCGCGATGCCAGCGGATGCCGGAAACCGCGCCGGTTCGGACGCGGGCGCTTTGTCGATGACAGTAAGGCGCGTCTCGATCGTCGTGCCGTGTTTGGCATAGACCGCGCCGTCGATGGCTGCGGTGAAGACGACGGTGCCGCGCTCCTGCAGACGGACGAAGGCGTCGCGCCAGGCCGGGGTCTCGGGGCCGAAGTTCGCGCCGGTAATCGCCACCAGCCGCCCGCCATCGGCGAGCCGCGCCAGCGCTGAGGCGATATGGCGGTAGGCGGCGTCGGCCATCCGGCCGCTGACATTCGCCATCACTGAGAATGGCGGGTTCATCAGCACGATGGTCGGCGTGATCGAGCGATCCAGGTGATCGTCGATCTGCGCCGCATCGAAGCGCGTCACCGCGAGGTCGGGAAAGAGATGTGCGAGCAAATCAGCCCGGGTCTCGGCCAGCTCGTTGAGGACGAGCGCGCCGCCGGCGATCTCCGCGAGGATTGCCAGGAGGCCGGCGCCGGCTGACGGCTCCAGCACGCGATCGCCGGGCGCGATGGCGGCGGCGCGGAGCGCAGCGAGGCCGAGCGGGATCGGTGTCGAGAATTGCTGGAGCGCCTGGCTTTCCTCGGACCGCCGGGTGTGGGTGGGAAGAAGGCTCGCGACCTTCGCGAACTGCGGCAGCGCCGCGGCCGGAGATCCGGCTTTGCGGAAAAGCGCCTTTCCGTATTTGCGGAGAAACAGAACGGTCGTCGCCTCGCAGGCGTCATACGCGGTCTTCCAATCCCAGGCGCCCGCCGCATCGGAGGCGCCGAAGGACGCCTCCATCGCCGCGCGCAGGATGGCGGCATCAATGCGATGGCCTTGCTCGAGATGGGGAAGAAGGAGCCGCGCGACCTCGGCGAGCTGCGGCGTTGGAGCACCCGTGCGGGCGCACGGGGTCGAAGCGACCGCCGGTGCGGCCGCCGCGGCGGAAGAATGTGACATGGGAAGAGACCTCGGGAGAGCGGGACACGGGCGAGCCGGCCGGCGCTCTCTCTGGACCGCACCGCCTCAAACCCGTTCCGGCCGGACTCTCCCTCTTCACGCCGCTGCCTTCACGCCGCGCCACGACGCGATGCGTTCTTCGCGCGTCGCGTTCGCGAGCCGCAGCACCAGATCGCCGTGGCATAGCCGCGGCGCGCAGAAGCAGACGAGATCGCAACCGCGAAGCTCGTCGAGCGCGCGCAAGAGATGATGCTGATCGGCGAGCCAGCGCTCGTGCTTCGCGATGACCGCCGCGCGGTCGCCATCGGGGCCAATGCGGAACGGGTTGCCCCACTTCGAGCCGCGCCCGATATAGACGGCGCCCGCCGGGGCGCCTGCGTGATGCTTGTTGAGAACCCTGCACCTTGCCGATCGCCTCCTGATCCCGTTGCGGCGGATTGGCGACCGGATGCGGTAGGGCTCGTCGGTCACGGAGCGCGACGCGATGCGGAAACGGCTGGTCCGTTGACCGATGGGCAGCCGCGTCCAGACAGGTCACGGCGCGAGAGGTCAGGAGGCTGGATCATCCCGCAGGGTTGGAGACGGAGGCATATAGGCGTCGTAGGGATTGCCTTCGGCGAGATGACCGAACGGCGTGAACACGAAATCCGCGCCGTCGCGACCGACGGCGCAAATGACGTGGCGGGTCTCGCCGGTCACGGCGTCGGTGCATTCCATAAGCGCGAGGTTACCGTCGGCCGCGGCGCGGAGCAGCGTCTGAAAGTTGGCTCGTGCATGATCGGGAATACTCATCGCCGACCTCGCTTTCCGCGGCCGGTAGCCAGCGTGCGCGCCAGCCAGCCGCTGGTATCGATCCAAGCGACGGTTTCTCCGGTCGCCAGATCGAGGACGTGGGCGCCGCCACCGAAGGCATCGACGCGCGGCCGAGAGCAGGTGTTCGCCCATTGGAAGCCCCAGCGCCCCGCGAGATCGAAGGCTTTCGCGCAGCGAAGGACGAATGTGATGACGGTTTGCGGATCACCCGTCACGTCATCACGAATCCAGAGCCGGCTTCCGCCATGCTCGGGCTGGATCGAGAGAAGGAAGGCCTCCGAAGGCGGGTCTTCTCGGGCGGTGTCTTCCATAAGCGCATTGTAGAGATCGAGCGCGCGCGCCGCGTTGTCGGGTGTGCCGACATCGAGCAGGCATGAGAAGTGCGTGAAGAAATCAGCCATGATGGCCTCCTGAAACGACGAAGCCCGGCGCGAAGGCCGGGCTTTCTGGAATTGCGGTGATTGGGGGAGATCAGCCGGTTGGGCCGTCGTGGATGCGGTCGTCGTCGAATTCGACATCCTCGATCACGGGGTGGCGGCCATCCGGGGCGACGCGATCGATGAAAGCAATCACGCCCTCTCGCCGCTCCTCGATGTCGATGTGCTCGGGATGGGCGCCGGACTCCATCGCGCGCTTTGCGGCGGCCTTGGCCTTGTCGATGGCGTCGGCATCCGACTCGGCTTCGACGGTGAAGCCGTTATAGGCGCGCAGCCAGAAGCCGATCTTGACGAGGTACTCAGTCATGGCGCGCCTCCTCGGTGTGTCTCGCCTCGCCATCGTCATCGTCTTCAAGGCGCGCGAACGCGATGCCTTCGGCGGCGGCGTATTCGAGGGCAAGGTCGATCGCCCAGCACCGGGCTTCGTAAAGCTCGTCGTTGAAGGACCCCCATTTGTGCCCAACCCGCGCGCAGCCGTCGCTGACGAGGCGCGGCAGTGCGAGATGATCGGCGAAGACCTCGCGCGCCTGTTCGAGCGTGTCCTCGACCGTTAGCACGAGGAGCGGATGCCAGCCTGCCGGATATTCGCAATCCAGCATGATACGCAGGGCGTCCTCGGCGTTCAGGTGCCTGCGAAGGTAGGCCCAGGCTCGCGACAGGCGCTCCAGACGATAGGCCGCGCGAAGGCGCCAATGGGCGGCGCGGCCCGCGACACTCCTGAAGACGACGTTGAATAGATCAAACACGGCATGCCTCCCTGATCCGAGACGCGAGATCCTGCGGGCGATTGAGCAGGTTGAGGGAGGCGAAGTTGTTGGGACCACCGTGGTAATCCCTGCGCCCCTCGCAGGTGCGGAACAGGATGCCGCTGTCATGGCCGGTGGCGGGCTGCGACGCCTGCACATAGAGACGATCGGTGTGTAGTGTCACCTCGCCGGACACGGCGACGCCGCCTTGGTTTGACTGCAGATCGTAGGCGCCAGGAGGCAGACCTAGCGCGGCGGCAAGCTGCTTGAGCTGGCGGCGGGCTCGGGTGTGAAACGCGCGCTTGGCGGGCGCGTCATAGGAAACGGGCCGCCGGAAATCGAAGGCGCCGGTGGGCTTGGACATGGTCGGAACTCCGAGAGCGGATCGCAGGCGAGTCCGGCGGCGCGCTCTCTTCCGACCTCCGGGCTCACCCGCCTCCCGGCCGGCCTCTCACTCTGATGCGGGCGGCACTGCCGCTGTGTTCGCGGTCTCCGCTTCCGGCGCCACGCCGCCGCTGAGCTCGGCTTCGGCGAGGAAGTCTTCCAGCAGGTCGTTGGTCGATTTGCCGACGATGGCGTCCCGCGTGATGAGGACGGCCATGCCGCCGAAGCCGTCGGGGCGCATCTTGCTGCAGGTGAAGGCAGCGACGACGCTGACATAGGCCAGAGTCGCGGAGCGCTTCACAATGTCTTGAAAGAAGAACTCCCAGGATGTGCCGCTGAGATCGAGATCAATCTCCGTCGCCTCCGCATCGGATGCCGCCAGTTGCTCTGTCACATGGAGGTGTGCGGCGCTGTCAATGTCTGGCGATGACGCAAGGGCGTTCTCCAATTCCGCCCGGGTCACCAGGATCATGCTCGACGGGCTTTGTTCTGCGGAGAAGTACCAGCCGTCGCCGTCGGGCTCGCAGTCGAAAATGCGCGACAGAAGGAGCCGCTCCAGCGGCGTCATGTCGGCGGTGGGAATGGTTTGCTGAACAACGGTCTGTTCAAAGTAATCGGCCATGACGGGTCTCCAGAAATGAAAAAGCCCGACGCGAGGGCCGGGCGTGGTGGGTGGATGCAGTGATGCGACGGAAGCGGGACGCTCAGTCCGGATCGCGTGCGCCGGCCAGGATAGCTTCGGCCTTGGCGATCGCGGCGTCGGCGCGCTGTCGCCAGGTTTCGCCGTCGGGCGATCCGCCTTCGGGCGCGTGTGCGAAGAGCTTGAGGAGCCCGAGCAGTGTCTCGAAATGGTCGGCCCTACGCTGCACCGACTCGCCGAACTGCGACGGAACGGGAAGCGCAGTCGCGCGATAGGCGCTATCGGCTCCCGGCCAGGCACCGGTGACGTAGGTTTCGCCCGAGGATTCGAAGTCCTCCTTCTGATCGGACCAGTCGTCGTCCTCGATCGCGAGGCGGCAGGCCTGCGCGACCGTGTCGGCTTCATAGGTGCGCTGCCGATAGACGGGAAAGCGATAGGTAGCTTCGATGGTGAAGAACGGCATAGTGACCTCCTTGAAATGCGAAAGCCCGGCGCGATGGCCGGGCTTCGGGGTGAGCGGATCGGGTGAGCGGCGTCAGAGCCGCCAGGTGCGAACGAGACGTTGTGCCTCGGGGTGATGCGTCAGCATCTCGCGATAGAAGCGATGGCGAGCGTTCCGGTGTGCCGGGTCGCAGCGAGCACGCGGCGTCAACTTTTTTGCAGCGGCGCGGAAGACGGCACGCCAGCCGTCATGGACGGTGATGTCGAGGCGCAGATAGGTGCTGAACATGGTCAGGCGCCTCCCGCTGCTTTGGTCGCGAAAGGATCGACCAGTTTGTGGATCGGTTGAGCCCGACCCATCCATGGTTCGGGCCGGATGCAGCGGACCCAATCGGCGAAGCTCGGGATGAAACCGAGATCCTCCATCACATGCTGTTCGCCGATCAGCCGCACGGGAACGACACGGCCAGTCGAGATGGTGATGGTCGCGCCGAAGAAGCGCTCGAGCATGAAGACGCCCTCGGCGTGGTGTCTGAGGGCCCGGTGACGAAAGTCCGCCGTGATCGCTTTGGACTCGTCGAACCATTGATGCAATGGCAGGTAGTCTTCCGCAACCCCGCCCCATTTCTTCACTGAGGAGAGGGCGTGATGATAACAATGTCCCATTGCTGCCTCCTCAGAATGTGTGGGTATAGTTTTCGGACGCGGTGTAGCGCTCGTTGTAATCGAGCGTGATCGTCCGCTCGGCGACATCGAAGGTGAAGTCGCCATAGGCGCCGTCATTGTTTTCCCAGCCGCAATGCGTGTCGGTGAGAAGGTCGTAGACGAGACGATCGATCTCGTCGGCGACGCTGATGGTCGTGCGGTTGGGCGCCGGCTGGTCCCATACGGCTTCAGCAACCTCGATCATGGCTTCGGGCATGACGACAACGGTTTCGCCCGCCTTGACCTCGACGTTCTCGATCTGGCCGCTGTCGCCATAGCCATCGAAGCTGACGACGACGTGCGTGACTCGGGCGACCGCGAGCGCATCGAACAGGGCGGCCTTGTTGAGCGGTTGCAGCTCAGCATGCAGTTGCTCCTGGGCGGCACGTTTGGCCTCCCAGTCGGACTGGCCGCTGTCGGTAGCGGAACTATCGGAAGGATTCGTCATGGTAGTCTCCTGAAACGAAATCGCCCGGCGCGATGGCTGGGCGGAGTGAGGTGGATAGGGAGATGAGCGGGACGGCTCGTGCCGCCCCGCTCCTGGTCGTTACTCGGCGGCGACCACGGCCGGCTCGTCGGTCTCGTCCTCGCCGGCGCCGTCCTCGTCGTCGGCGAGAAAGGCGGGCAGTGCTTCGTCGTCGTCATCGGCGTCGGCATCGGTCGTATCGGCCCCCATCGCCTCAGAACCCCGGAGCGGCTCGGGCAGCCAGCCGGTGCCGTCGAGCAGCCGTTCGGCCTCTTTCGCCATGTCCGCCTTCTTCAGATGGTCGATGAGCTGCGCCGATTGCTCGCCCTTCGCCTCCCGCACCGCTTCGAGGATGCGAGGCTTGGTGACGCGGCCGAGATAGTTGTCGACCGTCGGCCGCCAGCCCGCATCGACCATGTCGAGCCCGACGTCGCGCGCGAGCCGGTCAGCCTGGACGAGACGACGCTGGACGCCGTGAACGGAGACGCCGGGACCGCCGTAGCGATCGCCCTTTTCATAGAGGGCGTTGACGCCGAAGGAGACGCAGTGCGCCAGCAATGCGCCCCGGCTGGCGTCGTCGAGTGCGGCGAGCCAATCCCACAGCGCGCCCTCGTCCTTCGGCATGTCGACCTTCCAGGCGTCGTGCCGTTCCGCGATGGCCTTGGCGGACGGGCTGTCCTTGAGGTCGGCAGACTGAATCGAGAAAAACACCTGCCGCACCGACGCTTCGATGCAGTTGCCCGCCGCGCTGTGCTGGAAGCTGTCGAGGCAAAGCTTGTGCAAGAGCGCCGTCATGGCGACGTGCGGATTGTTCGCCACGGCATCCCGAAGCGCCAGCGTGCGGAACGCGGTCAGCTCGCTCACCAGCCGGTCCGGCAGCGGTTTCACGACGTCGTCCTCGTCATCTTCCGGCTCGGCCTGACCGCCGATGGTGATGACGGCACGTTGAACAGCGGGCGTGCCGGTGTCGGTCCCGACCGGCTCGGCGGAAGGCTCGTCGTCTTCCTGACCGGGCTCGATGACAGGCGCCTCGTCCTCGGGACGGACATAGCCGCGATCGACCAGGAGCTGGCCGTCGTGGTCGATGCTCACAAATACGCCGGCGCGGGCGATGTCGGCCGGATCGAAGATCTGGGGCCGGGTCTCGAAGGCTTCGAGTGCGGGTTCGATTTCGCCGAGCCGCTGGTCCACCTCGTCGGGCAACTCGTCGGCATCCTGATATTGTGCCTCGAGTTGGTCGTACTCGGTGCGCAGCGCCCCGCGCGTGGCCCGTTCCTCTTCGGTGAGATCGGCCGGCACACCGTCGAGTTGGCGCAAGCCGTGGTCATGGCCATAGGGAAACTCGATTCCTACTGCGATCCACTTCCAGCCCTCAGCCGCGATAGTCTCGGCTTCCGCCTTCAGCTTGTCGGTGACCAAAGTTTCGAGAAGCGCGACATTCTCCAGCCAGCCGCCATCGTCCTGCTGAAAGAGATCGCGCATCACGACCCCACCAGCATTCTCATAGGCGTCGATGCCGATGAACAGAACGCGCTTATCGGATGCTCGGACCGTCTTCTCCGTCAGCATGCGACGGATCTGATACGGCTCCTGGCCGTAGGAGCGCTGGAGCGCGTCCCAAACCTGCTCCTGGCGCGCGTGATCGGTCGTCACGGTGAACGCCATGAGCTGTTCGAGCGACATGCCATCCTCGGCATAGATGTCGAGCAGCTTCTCGGAGACCGCAGCGAGGCGTAGCCGCTGCTTGACGACGTTCACGCCGACGAAATAAGCGGCGGCGATATCCTCATCCGACAAACCCTTCTCGCGCAGGGTCTGGAAGGCCCGGAACTGGTCGAGCGGATGCAGCGGCACGCGCTGGACATTCTCGGCGAGCGAATCGTCCTCGGCGAGAATCTCGGTCGAGGGATCGCGGACGACGCAGGGGATCGGGGCGGTCTTCGTCAACCGCTTCTGCTTGACGAGAAGCTGCAGGGCCTGAAAGCGCCGGCCGCCGGCGGGTACTTCGAACATGCCGGTCTCGGCGCCGTCGGTGTCGAGCACGGGCCGGACATTGAGACTCTGGAGCAGACAGCCGCGGCGGGCGATGTCGGCAGCGAGGTCCTCGATCGAGACGCCGGCCTTCACGCGCCGGACGTTCGACTGGGAGAGGATCAGCTTGTTGAGGGGAATGTCGCGCGAGGACGACAAGGTGATCTTCTGAACGGCACTGGCCATCGGGATTTACTCCGCGACGGGCGCCGGGAGACTCTCTCTCGGCTTTCAACCCGTCACGCAGACCGGCGCAGCCCTCTTCCTCTAGGCGACCGCAGAGCCGCACACCCGGGACTACGCCTTTGCGGGGATCAGGTTTTGCGTGACGGCCTTCCACCGCTGCGGATCGGGGCGATTGCGATCCGTTCGTCAGGACCGCGGGTTCTCGCCGGGGCGTCGCGCGAGCACCGCGACTCGACGAACGACGACGGGCCGCGCATCGCGCGCTAGGCGCTCGATCAGGGCGAGATCGTCATCGGAGCATTCGCCGCGCACTTCGATGTCGACCCAGTGACCCGCACGCCCGACGTGAGAGTCACGCAGGCGGTGATTGGAGCAGGTGTAGAAGCTCTCGTTCGGGTCGATGAGCCGAACCCGCGAGCGCAGAAACAGCATCCCCGAGCCGAGATTGCCGCAGAACAGCAGTTCGTCGGCGGCCGTGGTCTTTGGTCCGCCGCCGACCTTGCGCGCGCCGATCTTTCGGAACGCTTCGTCGAAGTGCCTTGGGTTCGGCGTGGTCCGTGCAGATATTTCCTGGTCAAAGACCCAGGGCGGCCGCTCCGGATCGAGGCGGCCGAGTTCGATCTGGTGCAAGAGATCGGCGAAATATGATGCGTCCGCCGGATAAGGGCAGCTCCGCCAAAGGCGACGGACCTTCGCTCGCAATGCGCCATCCAACGCGAACAGACGGCGGCGCACGTCACGCCAGCGGGCGGCGCGGTCCCTGCGGCGCTCGCGCTGCGCGTCCATCCAATCGATGGCGCGTTCGTGCATGACCGCGTCGACGGCTGGCTGCTGGACGGCGATTTGATCGGAGAAGAGGGGCAGCGCCTCCCGTTCGAGGCGCTGCTTGCGAGTGAGGGCAGCACGCTTGCGCGTGGTGTCCTCGAACGGGGTCGGCCGTGGCCAGCGGCAAAAGCGCATCATCGCTCTCCCCGCAACGCCGTTGCGGCCGCGCGCAACAGACGCTCGCTGCACACGATGCTGCCCGCCTGTCGCGCCGCCTCGGCGTAGACCGAGAGCGGGAACAGGCCGTCGAACAGAATGTCACGTTCGATACGCATGCCGAACGGCAGCCGCAGCGATGTCATTTCCGCGAGGCTGAACGATCCAAGCTCGGGGTCGCCAAGATTGGCAAGACCGAACAGGGTGTCGCCATCAGGATCGAGCTCAGTGGCGAGCCAGGTGCCGATGCCCAGAGGGTTGAAGAACTTTACGACGGGAACATGGTCGAGGCCGCTACGGCGACCGTTGGTGAGCAGTCGCTCGCGCAACTCCGGGGTCAGGAGGATCATGCCGCCCTCCGTTCGCTGGAGTTCTCTGGGGCTGCCTTCTGATGCTCTGGCAGGAAGCCGAGCAGATAATCGGCGGCCTTGCTCGCCTGCGACGCGGCACGAACGATCGCGCGATTGTTTTCGCGGAGCACCTCCAGCCATGAGCCGATGTAGTCGGCGTGTCGTACGGTCGGGACGATGCCGAGCGAGGCGCAGCAGAACGCTGCGTTCATCTCGGCGATCAATTCCTCGAAGGCGTACTTCTTCGAGCCGAACGAGCCTGAGAGATCGCGGTTGAGCCGCGAATGATGGCCGCTGGCGTGACCGAGCTCATGCAGAGCCGTGCGATGCCAATTGATCGGTTCGAAATAGGCTTGCGGGGGTGGGACCTGCACATAATCTTCGGTCGGCGCGTAGAAGGCGCGATTGCCGCCGATGCGGAAATCGATCGCGGTGGCCTTGATCAGCGTTTCGACCGTGGGTTCGATCAAGCCCGGTTCGGGCGGCGGCGCAATCATGGCGAGGTCTGCAGGCAGACCTTCGCATTGCACGAGGTTGAAGACCGTGAAGCGCTTGAGAAATGGAATGGCCTGGGCTTCTTCGCCGGTCTCCCGCGCCCGCTTCTTCTCGTCGTCGGGCACGAAGCGATCGGCATAGACGACGGTGGTGCCGCGCTCGCCTTTCCGCACATTGGCGCCGAGCGAGAGCGTCTGGCGAAAGGTCAGCCAGTTCTGGGCAGGGAAACCATGCTCGATCACAGATCCCCAGAGGATCAGCACATTGATTCCGGAATATTGTCGCCCGCTGGCGGCGTTCTTCGGCATCGCGAGCGGCGCCTTGGCCGCTGCCGTTCCCCAAGGCTGGACCCAGGGGACACGCCCGGCCTCCAGCTCGGTGATGATCTTGTTGGTGATCTCGTCATAGAGGCTCGCCCGATCCGGGCCGGTGCGAGCACGAGCGGTGTTTCTGGACATCGCGGTTCTCCGCGACGGGCGCCGGAGGCCTCTCCTCCAGCCCTCAACCCGTCACGGAAAACCCGGTCTGCACTCTCACTCTCGGGGCGTTGCGGGGCAGGCTGTGCTAAAACCACGCGTTTGACTCCCTACCCCCTAGGGGGTAGGGTATAGCTATGCAGCACACCTCGCACCCCGATCTCATCAAGCGGCTTAAGCAGGCCCAAGGCCAGCTCAGTTCGCTCCTATCCATGTTCGCCGAAGGCCGCTCGTGCCTGGAACTGGCGCAGCAGCTTCAGGCCGTGGAGAGCGTCATCCACAACGCCAAGCGTACGCTGATCCAGGACCACATGGAGCATTGCATTGGCGACGCGGTGGGCGAAGGCGGCATGAATGCCAAGCAGGCGCTGCGCGAATTCAAATCCTTGTCCAAATACCTCTGAGGTCGGTGATGTACGCAGCGGTCAAAGAATGGCTCGGCTTCGGCGGCCAGGATCAGAGCTTCGGTCATGCGCACGATGAAGGCGGCCACTCGCATGGCGGCGCCGGTGGGCATGGCCATACGCACGGCGTGATCGATCCTAGCCTGTCTTCGTCGGAGCGAGGCATCTGGGCCATCAAATGGTCCTTCATCATCCTCGGCATCACGGCGGTGCTGCAGTTGGTCGTGGTCTTCATCTCCGGCAGCGTGGCACTGCTGGCGGACACCATCCACAATATCGGTGACGCCACGACCGCTATTCCGCTCTGGATCGCTTTTGCGCTCGTTCGCCGCAAGCCGACTGCCACGTTCAACTATGGCCTCGGGCGGGTTGAGGATCTGGCCGGAATGCTGGTCGTGCTGATCATCCTGTTCAGTGCCATCGTCGCGGGGTACGAGGCGATCAGCCGTCTGATCCATCCCCAGCCGATCACCCAACTTGTGGCGGTTGCGGTCGCAGGCTTCATCGGCTTTGTCGGCAATGAGGTCGTCGCCGTCTTCCGCATCCGTGTCGGCCGCGCGATGAACAGCGCGGCGCTGATCGCGGACGGCTACCACGCCCGCACGGATGGACTGACGAGCCTGGCCGTGGTGCTCGGCGCCGCCGGAGTATGGGCCGGCTTCCCCCTGGCCGATCCGATCATCGGGCTGCTGATCACTATCGCCATTTTCGGCATCGTCTGGCAGTCGGCCAAGGCGGTCATCATGCGCAGCCTCGATGGCGTCAGCCCTGGCGTGGTGGAAGAGATCCGCCATGCCGCCGAGCATGTGTCCGCCATCGGCCGGCTGGTCGAAGTGAAGGCCCGTTGGGTCGGCCACAAGCTCAGTGCCGACCTGACGATCGCGGTAGATGATGCGCTGACCGTTGCGGAGGCAAATCGGGTTACGGTCGCCCTGAAGGAGGAGTTGCGCGAGCATTTGCCGCCGCTCGGTTTGGCGACCGTCCAGTTTGACACGACCGGCGTCGTTGCCGCGGAAGGCGGGGCGCACAGCCATCATCATGCGCCCGAGCCATTCAAGGTCGACTCGCCGCTAGCCCAGGGTCTTCTCGCCATTGTCGATACGCCGGATGGCGAGCGCATGCGGCTGACGGTATCGGCCCATGCCGAAGCGTTGACGGCCGCCGTTTGCATCAGCCGGGATGGCGGCGCCATCGAGCGGCTGCCGTTGCTCCCGGTGCCCAGCGATCACCACGTCTTCCAAAGCGCTGCCGCGCCTGCGGAGCCGCATGAATTCGATGCCGAGCTTCAATTGTCAGACGGCGTGCGACGGGAAAGCCTCTCCTTCCGTATGGAAGAGCCAGAAGGGCACCATCACTAGACAGGCGTTTTGGAAAGGGGACAAATGTGAGCTTCATTGACGGCGATAGCCGGGATCAAGTGAGCTTATTGCCCCCTTCCGTCGACGATTATGTCGGGCCCGAAGCCCTCGTCCGTGTAGTCGATGCCTTCGTTGCTAGCCTCGACCTGATCGAACTCGGATTCAATCGTGTTATTGCGGCAGCCACTGGCCGGCCGGGCTACCAACCCGGAGACATGCTTCGCCTCTATATCTGGGGCTATCTCAACCAGGTTCGATCCTCGCGACATCTGGAAAGGGCTTGTGTCCGCGATCTGGAGGCGATGTGGCTGTTACGCCGCATGAGTCCAGATTACCGGACCATCGCCGCCTTCCGGCACGACAATCCCGACGCGATCATCGCTGCCAGCGCTGCGTTCATTCAGTTCTGCCGCGAGCAGGGGCTCGTTGGCGGTCGGATAGTGGCGCTGGACGGCAGCAAGATGCGAGCGGTCGCTAGTCCGAAGAACATCGCCGGCGCTGAGCGACTCGCCCGAGACATCGCACACACGGAAAAGGAGATCGCCTATTACCTCGACCGTCTGGACATAATTGACGAAAGCGTATCCAGCGGGCTCGATGATCAGCCGCTGCATCGTGAGGGCTTCAAAGCGGCGATTGCCTCGCTCGAGCGGCGAAAAGATCGTCTGTTCAAGCGGCAACATGAGCTTGAGCGGCGCGACGAAAAGGTTCTCGTCTTTGGCGAACCGGAGGCGAAACCGATGGGCTATGGCCGCGCGCCTAAGATGCCCTCGTACAATCTTCAGAATGTGGTCGACGTCGAAAGCGGCTTGATCGTTCATCACGACGTCTATAACGACGCAAATGACAGTCACCTGCTGCACCCGATGGCCGTCGCGGCAAAGGAGGTGCTTGAGGTCGATCAAATCCAGGTCCTGACTGATGGTGGGTACTCGAACGCCGAGGAGATTGCTCGCTGTGAGAAGGAAGGCATTGAGGTTGCCGCCCCGATCAAGCGCGGCGCTATGAATTCGGAACACTTCCGCCCGGTTCAGTTCCTCTACGACGAGACGAACAACACCATCCGCTGCCCGGCGGGGGAGACGCTACGTCCGTCTGGTGTCCACACCCGTAATCGCGCGATCCGCTACCGAACCTCAGCGTGCGGAGCCTGTCGTTTAAAGGCACGCTGCACGCCGGGCGCGCAGCGCACAATCCATCGCCTTGTAGATCAAAGCGCACTCGACCGTATGGAAGCGCGCATCCATTCGGATCCCAGCCTGATGACGATCCGACGATGCACGGTCGAGCATCCATTCGGAACCATCAAGCGGATGTCAGGCGGCGGTAGATTCCTCACCAGGGGGCTCAGAGCGGTAAAGGCGGAAGCAGCATTATCGATTCTGGCCTTCAATATCCTGCATGCAGCAAACGCCTTCGGATTGGCGGCGATCACGCCGCACTGAGCCTCGGCGGGCTACACGTTGTCGTGCTCGGCCCTTTCCGGTCGGAGTTTTGGCACAGCCTGGGGGGTGTCCCCGCAGAAGGGGGTGTGCCGGCGACATCGGCGCCGGCCAGGGGGAAGGCATTCCCCCTCAAAACGCTTTCAGGATTGACGCAACTCCGCCTGCTGATTTTCGGCGCGGTCGAGCGCTATTAGGCGATCGGGCATGTCGAGCAGCTTTTTCGCGGCCGCGGTCATGGCCTCGCCGATCGTTGGGTAGGTTTCAGCAGAACTCATCGAAACCCCGCCCGGAAAAGTTACTGTCGCTTGGTAGCCGTTGCCCTTGGGGGTGGCGGAAAGGACGATCGTGGGTCTGGCCGTGCTTTGCATCGTCATGAGGCCGCCGCGCGCTTCCGCCTGTGACCGTGCGGTCGGGAAGCCACGGCGCCTTCGCCAGCGACATCACCCAGGCTTTGCAGTGTAAGTGCGGGCCGCGAGGGTAGTCTGATGATCAGTTCAAGCTTCCCGCCGACTGCCTCGACATAACTGCGCAGTGTCGAGAGATACATATCGGCTTGTTTTTCGATCTTCGAGACAGACGGCTGCTTGATATTGAGCGCAGCGGCGACGTCTAGCTGGGCCTTGCCGGCGATCTCCCGCAGTTGGCGCAAACTTTCGACTTCCTGCTTCAGTTCCTGATAGCGAGCCTCAATTGCTGCCTGCTCTTCCGCAGGCAACGAGGCAATGACTTCATCCAGCGTGTGGCCCATCTCGATCATTCCTTCCTTGCGGCTTTCAGGGTTTCCAGATGTGCGGAAAGCCGTAAATCCGCCTTTGCGATAAGCTGCCGATAAAACCGCTTCTGGCTGCCGCCTGACTTGTCGCCGGCGACCAGCAGGATCGCCCTTCGTTCAGGATCGAATGCGAAGGCCGCGCGCCATTCGCCATCCGCGGCCTCAAAGCGCAGCTCTTTCATGTTGGGGTGCCTCGATCCCTTGAGTGTATCGACATAGGGCCGGCCAAGCTGCGGGCCGTACTCAATAAGCAGCTTGGCGGTGGCGGCCAACGCGACACGGACCCGTGGGTCGTACTCCAGCAACTCGACCTCAAAGGAGGCGTGCAGCCTGACTTCCCAAGTCATATAGCCTCCAAGCTATGTCAGGTCAAGGGTGCGTGGCGCCTCGGGTGAGGCCGCTGTGGACCGGCGACAGCATTCGGCCCAAGCGTCGAGGTCCTCGACGGCGTATCGCACCCACTTCCCGAACCTGTGGTAGGCCGGGCCGGTGTCGAGCGAGCGATAGCATTCCAGCGTATGCGCACTGAGCGCCAGGTATCGAGCCGCGGCCTCCGTGTCGACGAACCGGATCGGACCTGCGTCTTTCACGAACCTTGCGCGCCGAAGGATGTCCGGGCTTGGCCAGCGAGCTTGCGCCTTGTTCTGGCTAGACATGGCTCGCCTCCGGCGCGGTCGCATGTTTTGTCCCCAGCGGTACTGCGCGGTTGTCGCCCTTGCGATGACGGAAGGGGCGATAATTGCCGAGCTTTGTCCGCGACGCATACTTGCCATCCTCGAGGCCGAGCGGCTTCTCGCGCACGCCCGCCGACGGCTCATGCAGCGCCTCGGGGGCAGTCGGCGGCGGCACAGGGGCTTGCGTTGGCACTGGCGGAGCCGAGGGTGAAAGAACGGCGCCCCCGACCAGCGATTGGCGGCGCTGCGTCACCGCCTCAGCCGCGGCCCTGATGGGATCGTCCTCGGTGTGGACGTATCGCATGAACATGGTCACCGTCTTATGGGCGGTCAGCGCCATACCGACTTTGACGGGGATGCCGGAGTTGGCGATGTCGGTCGCGGCCCTGTGACGAATGCCGTGGGTGCCGATGTGCGGCAGGCCTGCGCGCTCGAGGACGCGCCGCCAGCCGTGCCAATAGGTGTGCTTCGACATCGGAAGATTGGGATCAAAGATGGAAGGGCACACATAGGGAGAGTCCTCGAAGCAGGGAGCACTCTCGAAGAGGCGGACCGCCTCGGCACTCATCGGCTTCGACATTCCGCCGGTCTTGCTGTCCGGCCAAACGACGCGGCGGTTGTCGAGATCGACCCATGACCATTCCAGCATAAGGATCTCGGACATGCGGGCGGCAAACTCGAACTGCAGCCGGACCGCCAGGAGGAGGAACGGATGTTCGAGTCCCTCGGCTTCGGCTTGGTCGAGATAGGCGTAAAGCTGCCGAAGCTCGGCATCGGTGATCAGCCTTGTCTTCCCACGTTCCGGGAATTTGGGAATGTGCCGGCACGGGTTGGAGCCATCGGGCCGCATGCCCCAGACTTCGGCCATGTTGAACATCTTGCGGACGGCGGCCAGCACGCGGTTCGCGTTGGTGGGCGTCTTAGACATCTTCTTCATCAGGTTCGAGATGTCCGCGCGCGTGACGTCGGGCACCTTCATCTGCCCCAAATGGGGAATGATGTAGAGCTTGCCGTAGCCGCGGTTGGATTTGACGGTCGACGGCTTGTTGCGCGACTCCGAGTAGTCCGTGATGAACCGCTCGAACAGCTCCTTCACGGTTGGCGCTTGACGGGCCGCGCTCTTTTCGGCGCTCGGGTCCTTGCCCTTGCGGACATCGGCAAGCCAGTCTTGCGCGATCGATCGTGCTTGCTCGACGGTGATCTCGCCAAACTGGCCGATGGCGGGTTTGCGGCGTTGGCCGTTGTTGGCCACGTAGGCGAGCATGAAGATCTTGCGTCCGGTCGGCGTGACTTTCAGCAAGAAGCCGGGTATCACCGTGTCGCGCAGTTCGTAGGGCTCTTCCTCCTTCTGCGCCGCGTCGACAACGGTCTTCGTGAGCTTGAGTTTCGGCATTCCTAACCTCCGTTGAGGTCGGATTTCAGGTGCAGGATAGGTGCAGCCAGAAAGCCAACCGTGGCGTAAAACCGGCTAGGACAGGAACACCCAACTCAGCTAAAAGACCAGAAGGATCAGTTAGTTAGAGGGCTGTGGCGGCCTACCGGACAGAGATAGGATAGGCCCTCTGGGGCCTCTCAAAATCCAGTTCTGGTGACAGAGTGTCGGTTCGATTCCGACCGCCCGCACCATCCAAAGGATTGCCGTTATCGTGCGGTTGAGGTGGTCGATCTGATGAAGTCGGTTCTGGCCATTCGCCATGTGCATTTCGAAGACCTCGGGGCCTTTGGGACTGCGCTCGAAACGGCGGGGTATACGATCCGCTATCGTGAAGCGGGGCTGGACTCAATCGAACCAACCGAGGCTGATGCGGCCGATCTTCTTGTTGTCCTCGGTGGACCGATTGGTGTCTACGACGATGGCCTGTATCCGTTCCTGCGCGAAACGGCCCGGCTACTGGAACGCCACCTGGCTGCTGGCCGCCGTACGCTTGGTATCTGTCTCGGCGCACAATTGATGGCGCATGTGCTGGGCGCCCGCGTTTATCCCGGAACGGCGAAGGAGATCGGGTGGGCGCCGCTGTCCCTGACGCAGGCGGGTGAGCAAAGCCCTCTCAAACATCTGCGGGATATTTCCGTCCTCCACTGGCATGGCGACACCTTTGACCTTCCTGCGGGCGCAGCGCGGCTGGCGTCTACCGCGCAAACCCTGAATCAGGCCTATGCGGTGGGCGATCACGCGCTGGGGTTGCAATTTCATCCGGAAGTCGAAGCGCGCAATTTCGAACGCTGGCTGATCGGCCATGCGTGCGAGATCGCAAGCGTACCGGGCTTGTCCGTGACCGGATTGCGCGAAGATGCCGCGCGCCATGCGGGAATAACGGTGGCACGGGCGGTGGACCTGCTTTCGGATTGGCTCGGCATCGGGCCGGGCGCCGGTATTCAACCGAAGGTGAACGCATAGGCCTGCACGCCGGGATCGAGGAATTCGATCGTGAAGGTGTGATCCATGATCGGACCCTTTTGCCGGATCAGTTGATAGAGCCTTTGCTCGGTCACGCGTCCATCTCCCGCACTGTTGCTGTCAACGCCGTGCGCGTTTCCGGGGGGCGCACTATCCAGTGTCACGCGGAAACGGACAGGGGTTTTTCCATCTGCGGACCCAAGTACCAGGTGAAGATCGCGGGCATGGAAGCGGAACGTGATTTTTCCTGGTGCGGTGTTGAGAACGGCCATTTGGCGGCCGATTGTCCAGCGCCCGTCAAGGCCCCATTGATTAAGCGTCAGTTGTGGTGGCAGCGCGTAAGAGAAGGGCGTGTCCTGCCGGATGGCGCCGGATGAAAAATTCTCTGCCCGTGCGTAGCCGATATAGGTTTCTGGCGATGCCACATCCGATTGGCCGGATGCCTTTTCCGCGCCTGTGGCATTGGGGTTGACGATACCCGTTGGAACGTCGCGGTAACCTGCCTCCCGCAGGAGAGTCTGAACAATGCGTTCGGATTCGGCATAAGAACCTTCACCGAAATGGTGGGCACGAATACGCCCCTGCGCATCGACGAAATAGTGCGCTGGCCAGTATCTGTTGTCGAAGGCCCGCCAGATTGCGAGGTTGTCATCAATCGCAACCGGATAGGTAATGCCCAGATCGTACGTAGCGCGCCGCACATTGGCGATGTCTTTTTCGAACGCGAATTCCGGCGCATGAACGCCAATCACCACCAGCCCGTGATCCTTGTATTTTTCCGCCCATGCACGCGTGTATGGCAGCGAACGCAGGCAATTGATGCAGGAATAGGTCCAGAAATCGATCAGGACGACTTTGCCGCGCAGGGCTTGCGGCGACAATGGTGGGGAGTTGAGCCACGCGGTTGCGCCGGCAAGCGAAGGCAGTTGACCCTCGACCGGCAAGCTGCTTCCCGCGATGCGGTAGGAATGCGTTGGCGCTGCGGGGCGAACCGTATCGACCAGGGCTTGCTCGACCTTTGATGTGCTGGCGAGCGACAGGCGCGTCAGCAATCCGGTGTCGAGGCCGGATGCGATGGCGGCAACGCCAAGCAAGACAGCAATGCCAAGCCCCCGCCGCACCCACTCGCCGGCACCAAGGGATTGCTTCAGGGCCGCGAAAATCCGTCCCCCTGCCAGCAATGCGATAGCGAGAGAGCTTGCCGCGCCCGCTGCATAGGAAAGCAACAGCAATGTCGTATTTACACTGGCGCCCTGAATGGCTGCGCCCGTCAATACAAGGCCGAGTATGGGGCCGGCGCATGGCGCCCAGAGCAGGCCGGTTGCAACACCTAAGACAAGCGAACCGCCCATGCCGCCGGACAAGGATGGATTTTGCGTCAGCCGGTTGCCGAGTGCGACCAGCGGGCGTGTCAGCCAATCTGACACTGTGCGCGACAAAAGCATGAGCGCGAACAACGCGAGCAGAACCAACGCGGCAATGCGCCCATATTGATTGGCGCGAACGGCCCATCCGCCACCGGCCGCCGCCAGCGTTGCTATAATCGCGAATGTCAGCGCCATGCCCGCGAGCAGCGGCAATCCGTTTTTCAGGAATGGCCTGTCGGCACGGGCAAAGACGAATGGCAGAACCGGAAGAATGCAGGGGCTCAGGATCGTCAGAACGCCGCCGAGATAGGAGAGAACGAAGAGCATCTTGGCTCCCTGGGAGTCATGGCCGGAAACTACTCTGCCGAAGCCCTGCCCGTTCAGGCATCGGGGGTGCCACTACAATTAGCGCCCGGACAAGGCATTTCAATGCCGCGCATGGCGCTATCCCTTTCCCGTGCACGCATTTGTGATTATCAACGGCTTCGATGAACTATCGTCATGCCTATCACGCCGGGAATTTCGCCGATGTGGTCAAGCATCTGGCCCTGTTGGCCGTGCTTCTCCATTTGCGCAAGAAGGCCTCGCCATTTGCCGTGATCGACAGTCATGCCGGGCGTGGGCTTTATGATCTGCGAGGCGAAGCCGCGCTGCGAACGGGTGAGGCCGCGGCGGGTATCGGGCGGTTGTTGCAGCAGCCGGCCGGTCTGCCACCCCTGCTGGAATATTATCTGGATGTCGTGCGCGCCGCGGGTGATGGGCGCTATCCAGGATCGCCATGGCTCGCCGCACATCTTTTGCGAGACAGTGATCGGCTTATCGCTATCGAAAAGCATCCCGAAGAACTTGCGGCGTTGGCGGATGTGCTTTCGGTATGTGCACACACGCGCGCGGTGGCGGGCGACGGCTATGCACGGTTACCGGGCCTTCTTCCACCCAGGGAACGGCGTGGTACAATTCTGATCGATCCCCCCTTCGAAAAGGATGATGAGTTCGCGCGTGCCGCACAGACATTTGCGCATTGCTACAGCCGCTTTGCGACCGGCATCTATCTGCTCTGGTTTCCGCTCAAAACGTCAGCGCAGGCTGAATCTTTCATGGCAGAAATATTGAATTGCGGTGTTCGCAAGGCGCTGCGCCTGGATATCGAAGTGGCTGGCGCGGGTGATGGTGAAAAGAACCGCCTGCGCAAGGCCGGGCTTGTGATCGTAAACCCGCCATTCGGGTTCGACGCTCAGATGCAGGAAGCGGGTGCCGCCTTGGCGGACCGTCTTGGTCCCGATGCGCGGCTTTCTCTGGTATGGCTGGCGGGCGAGGGGCTTTGATCCAGCAGGCGCCTTGCATGGACCGGTCGGTCAAGCGCGCTATGCTTCTCTAAGCTATTGTAGAAAATAGATTATTTTCATAGCGAGTGCCGCCGTCTGGCTTTGGCGCAACCGCTTGCAGCGGACGGGCACCGCGGATATGGTCCGGCCCCTTCGGACAGGTGGTCGAGTGGTTGAAGGCACCGCACTCGAAATGCGGCATACGGGCAACCGTATCGTGGGTTCGAATCCCACCCTGTCCGCCAGCCACCCCTGTAACTCGTCTCTGAAGTGATAGTTGGCCTGCAACGGGCGGCTGCGGCGGGGTTTTTGAGAGACATTCTTGTTCTGTCGGGCGTGACGGGCTGTTTCGGAGGCTGGTGTTAGGGGCCTACGGGGTAGCTGTCTCTTGCCTGCAGGAGCAAGGTTGGGTTTGGTGATAACAGGGAATTTTCTGCAGTTCTGGCCAAAAAACAGGGGTTCGAAAGGACCATGCCCGAAGGCTGATCTTCTTTGCCTTTGTGTTTTAAGGGCTTGTGAAGGCGTTCGGCACTTTCCTGTTATTGTGCAGGACAGGATGCACTGTCTGCAATATCAGGATGAGAACGCGCCGCAACAGGGGGATTGTTCGACGGAACAAGGGGGCGCGGGTGTGTTCGCGGTGATGTTGTGATCAGGGATTGGCGGTGCACGCATAGGCTTCGGTAGACCTTGCCTTCGAGGTGGAAGCCGTCTTCGTGGACCACGACTTCGACAACCTTGCCCTGCCATTCGCGGCGAAGCCTTGCGCCCACACCCAATTCGAGGCCTTCGCTCTGGATACGTCCGCGCTTGCGCAGCTGACGGCAAAGATTGGGGTCGAGGCCTGCGGAACGCAGTGCCTGGATGCGCCAGGCGAGGGAGAGGCGCAGCAACGCGACTGATCTCAGTTTTGGTGGCGGACCGAACCGGGCCCGCCACGCGGCGCGCAGGCCCTCTAGATCGAGGTGACTGAGCTTCTCGATGTCTTCTTCGATGCCACTTGTGCACTCCATCAGGCGGCCTCGATGCGATAACGGCGTTCGCCATCGCTACGCTGGGAAAGAATCTGGTAGCCCTTCTTCTTGAGGGCACCGGCGAGTGCACCGCGAACCGAGTGATGCTGCCAGCCGGTTGCGGTGACGAGTTCTGCGAGGCTTGCGCCTTCCGGCTTTTGCAGAAGCCTCACCATCCGATCAAGCTTGGTGGTTCGCGCCGCCTGTGTGGGCGGTTCTGGCGCGAGCAATGCGGTGTGTCCCTGCAGCTTGGTGCGGGTCCGCCTGGTTCTTTTGAGTGTCATGGATCTCTCCCGGGTTGGTGCGACGCTCCTCTGCGCCGCTACCAGGAAAGGCCCGGAAGCCGGGCAGCAGCAGCAACGCTCTTCCTGTGGGTGAAGTCCAGTCATGGTGGAGGATGTATTGCCGGAGGCGGTATCATTCCGGGTAGGGACCCAGACTTGGAGCCGTAGTAATGCTGACAGCTGCCACATCTTCGACAGAACTCGTGATTGTCTATCGGTGCCCTGACGATCTGGTTCCTGACCCGCGCAACGCCCGCACCCATCCGAAGCGGCAGATCGAGCAGATCATCGCTTCCATCCGTGAGTTCGGCTTTACTAATCCCATTTTGGCCGATCCTGACGGTACCATCATTGCAGGGCATGGGCGGCTGCTGGCGGCCAGATCGATGGCGCTGGAGCAAGTTCCCGTGATTGAGCTGGCGAACCTCTCTGACGACCAGAAGCGGGCGCTGCGGATCGCCGATAACAAGATCGCGCTTGGTGCGGGCTGGGATCTGGATCTGCTCAAGGTGGAGTTGTCCGATCTGTCCATCAATCTCGATCTGACACTCACCGGTTTTTCCACCGGCGAGATTGATGTTCTACTCAATGACAACGAGGATCCGGCCGATGACGTCATTCCGGCGGTTCCGGCCACGCCCCGCACCAGGCCGGGCGATATCTGGATATTGGGTGAGCATCGTATCGGTTGTGGTGATGGCCGCGATTCTACCTTCCTCAGGGCAGTCGTGGGAGGGGACAGGAGTGTGGATGTTGCGTTCCTCGACCCGCCATACAATGTCCGCATCAATGGCCATGCCAATGCGAAGGGACGCCATCGCGAGTTTGCGATGGCCTCTGGCGAGATGAGCGGGGAAGCATTCCGGACCCTTCCTTGTCGATACGTTGGGGGCATGCGCAGGCGTTTCCCGCGATGGTGCCGTCCACTTCGTGTGCATGGACTGGCGGCACATGGATGACGTCAGTGCCGCTGGCCGGACGATTTATGGTGATCTTCTGAACCTCTGCATCTGGCACAAGTCCAACGCCGGGATGGGTTCGCTCTATCGCTCCAGGCATGAACTCATCTTTGTCTACAGGGTCGGCAAGACGCAGCACTTTAACGCAGTTGAACTTGGCCGGCATGGGCGCAACCGGACCAACGTCTGGGACTATGCCTCGGTCAACTCGCTCAAGGGCAGCCGGCGTGAGGATTTGGCGCTGCATCCGACGGTCAAGCCGACGGCGCTAGTTGCCGATGCAATCCAGGATGTGACGCGGCGCGGAGATATGGTGCTCGATATCTTCCTAGGCTCGGGAACCACCCTGATTGCAGCCGAGCGTGTCGGACGGCGGTGCCGCGGAATCGATATCGACCCTGGCTATGTCGATGTCGCGATCGATCGTTGGGTGGCGATGACCGGCAAGGAGCCGCAGCTTGTGGGGGATAGAGACCAATGAGCGGGGCCGGCGCGAAAGGCCCGCCGGTTGCACACCGTTTCCGGAAAGGTACGAGTGGCAATCCGAAGGGCCGTCCCAGAGAAAGTACCCCTGAAACTGCCCGGTCAGCCTTTGATATCGTTGTCGAGAGGACGCTGACCATCACGCGTGGCGGAGTGGAACGTGACGTAACCCTGGAAGAGGCCCTGCAACACCGCACCTATCAGGATGCACTGGCAGGCAATCGTCCTGCACGTCGGGAAATCCTTAGAATGATTGCGAAGCGCGAGAAATGGCTTTCCAGAAAACATACTAAGGTGAACAAGCTGGTTGAGCGCAAAATTGTATCATCCGATCCGGACAACGCCCATCAAGCTCTGCTTCTTCTCGGTATAGCGAGGCTTGACCCCAAATGGGCTGGCGACAAGCACGATGAGTATGAGCGACTGCTGCTTGAGCCTTGGGCCGTACAGGCGGCCCTCCGCCGCCGCAGGGGTGGCCACCGCCTCACGGACAAGGAGAAGGCCGAGATCATCCGTTGCACGTCTGATGCGGGCACCTTGCGCTGGCCCCGAGGCACCACACCATGAAGTCGAGCAATCCGCCCAGCAGGCATAGCACCGGCTATCGCAAGCCCCCCGCTACCTGCCGCTTCCCCAAAGGCCGGAGCGGCAATCCAAAGGGCCGCCCCCGTGGCCGACACAGTGAGGCGCCTTACGAGGCCGTTCTTGGTCAGCTGGTGACACTGCGGGAGTGTGGCGTCGAACGCCGGGTTACGGCAGCGGAAGCTTTCCTGCTGCACATGGCTAAGCGCGGTCTCGAGGGCGATGGTGCTGCTGCGCGGGCAGCTATGACCGCAATCGAGGAGGCACGTGCGAGACGATCGGACCAGGATGATTCAGGAATAGAAATGATCGAGGTTGTTGCCGTTGCACCTGGCAGCGTCAACACGGCGCTCCAACCACTCCGCATGGCGCGAATGCTCGACCGCTATCGCGACACCGCGCACATGGCTCTGGAGCCCTGGATCGTCGAAGCAGCGCTCGTTCGTCTTGACAGGCATCTCTCCATCACGGAGCAAGTCATCGTGTTGCGCGCCACCCGCACACCCGCAAAGGTCAAATGGCCAGATTGGTGGAAGGCCAAGGCGTAAAGTTCAGGTCATGACCATCCGCCATCACGCGCTAAGCTCCAGTGTCGTTCCCGCGAAGGCGGAAATCCATTTTATCCTCCTCGTATGCCGCCGGAATACGGGCAGTACGGGACGTCCGGGCGATTTTATCATGATAATATACACTATAGATATTTGCTTTATGCCATCGGCAATCAGGCTGTATCTTTCTGGGCGGTTGCTGGCACGGTAGGAGGTATTGCTATGCCGCTCTGGCAGATTCGGCCCGTGGCGAGTCAGAACGATCCGCGCTGGCAGGGACGCCGGATTTGGAAAGAGGTTATTGTCCAGGCAAAAAGTGCGGCTTTCGCGCGACTGATCGCATCCGAGCTGGATAAGCCGGCAGTTCCGTATCGAAGCGGTAATGAATCATTGTGTTTTCGTAGTGGCTTCGAAGATGAAAGGCTTTATTGGGTTCGCCGATTGGATGCGGCGGATGCGGCGAGTTACGAAACCCCGAGCGGGCGTGATGGTGTACTCATAGCGGTGCAACGGACACATCAAGCTGAATCAGAGGTTAATGGCGAAATCGGCGAGCGCGTGGCGAAAGCGGCTGGCATTTATACTAGGACGCGCTATCCCGATGAGAAAACGCGCAGGCAGTGGGAAGGGGGAGTACGGGCATGAACGCGATGAGAGCTCTACTCTTCATCCGGTGGCGGTGGACTAGAGAAACGGCGGCACGATCAAGGCTATTAGCGTGGCTGTGAGCCAAACCAAACTCCGAAGTCATGCCGGAAGATCAAAGAATCGATGGCCGCGCACACTCGGAACGAACACCGCTATTGCAAACATCAGAGAGACCGCAATCACTCGGTTGATGACGACGGCTAAAACAGCATCGCAGTAGGATCGATGTTACTTGCAGCTAGGAGCGTGTCGTCCAATGTTACGGCACTAATTGTGCCACAAAATCCAGTAGCGCGGCTGGTAATTCTAAACTATCGCGCAAACCGAAAGCTTTTGCCACTGCATAGATCTGGCGAGCGCGAGAACGACCAGCAATCCTGTGCTGGTAACGCTTTGCTCTTACCACTTCGCAACCGCCAGTTGGACCCCGCTGGGATGGTGCGTTAGGACGTCATGCTCACGGCGGAATAGAGCCGCGCCCGATCGTCTAGGAACTTAGGGCGATGCGCAAAGTTGCGAGAATGCCCGTGACACCAAGCGCGAAACAGCCGAGCCGCACCACGACCAACGCGACGAATTTTGCGCCGGAATGGACATAGTCCTCGATAATCACCTGCAAACCGAGCGCGGCGTGATAGAATAATCCGATAAGCAACAACGTCATCAGGATGCTGGTGACGGGATTTCGCATCCACGCGGTGAAGGTTGGGTAATCCGCTCCAGTGTGCGCGATGATCGCGGCGACGAACCACAGCGTAAGCGGAACAAGCCCGATCGCCGAAAGACGCTGTGTCCACCAATGTTGGACACCATTGCGAGCAGAACCTAGTCCGATTGCGCGCGCGAGAGGTGTACGCATGACTTGGCGTTCCATCACACTACCCTCCTATATAGAGGCTCGCGATCCAAACAACCGCCGTTACGACGACGCTGGCGACCACGACTGTCCATCCCGACAGATAGATCGTCCGGAGTTCAAATCCGTGTACGGTGTCCCATACGAGGTGACGGATGCCGCCGAGAAAATGCAGAAAAAAGGCGAACGTACACCCGAGCAGTATGACCTGCCCTACCCAGGAGGCGAACGCACTGTGCACTACCACATAGGATTGTGGCCCGGCGGCCGCAGCGAGCAGCCAGAGTACGAGTCCAACGGCGGCGACGCTCAGGAGCCCACCGGTAAGCCGGTTAAGGATCGAAAGGACCGATGTCAACTGAGGCCGATACAACTGGATGTTGGGCGAGAGCGGACGCTGCCGCGATGAACTGGATACCATTGGGCTACCTCTCGCAGCGTTCAGCTTTGACGTTCGATCATCATTTTCTTGATTTGCGCTATCGCCTTGCCGGGATTCAAGCCCTTCGGGCAAGTGCGTGTGCAATTGAGAATTGTATGACAACGGTAGAGGCGGAAGGGGTCTTCAAGCTTATCGAGGCGCTCTGCTGTTGCTTCGTCTCTGCTGTCCGCCAACCAACGCCAGGCTTGGAGTAGAACGGCAGGTCCGAGAAAGCGATCACCGTTCCACCAATGACTCGGGCATCCAGAGGTGCAGCAGAAGCACAGGATGCACTCGGAATAACCATCGATTTGGCTGCGCTCCTCGGGTGATTGGAGGTGCTCACGCTCAGGCGGAAAGGTCTTGGTCTGAAGCCATGGTTCGATGGCAGCGTACTGCGCAAAGACGTGCGTTTGATCGGGGATCAGATCCTTGATGATTTTCATGTTGGCAAGCGGGTAAATCTTTGCCGGGCTTTCCATGTCGGAAATAAACCTTGTGCAGGCAAGCCAATTCGTACCGTCCAGGTTCATTGCACAGGACCCGCAGACCCCCTCGCGACAGGAGCGCCGAAAGGTTAGCGTCGTGTCGATCTTATTTTTGATCCAGATCAGCGCGTCGAGCACCATCGGCCCACAATCGTCGCGATCGACCTCATAGGTGTCCAGACGCGGTCCGCGTCCTGAATCCGGATCGTATCGATAGATTTCAAAGGTCTTCGTGTGCTTTGCGCCGATGGGTGCGCGCCAATTCTTACCCCGCTCAATTTTCGACCCTGCCGTAACACCAAAGTTCGCGGGCATCGGGAATCGCTTGAACAGATGGTTGCGCGAGACTTGGCTGGATGACTTGATGATCATCGTTTTCTCACCCCTGAGCACATGACGCAAATCACAAAAGTGACGTATATGGCTTAGTAATTCAAATTACGGAAACGAATGAGGTTTCGTCCGATCAGATTACGATGGATTTCGTTGGCTCCAGAATAAATACTCGCAGCCCGGCTTGCGAAGTATTTTTCTGTAGCAAACCGATCCAGCTCATATGTGTCGCCCCCATGCTCCGTACAATCCATCTTGGCAGTACGATACTGCCCCGAAAAGTCAAAAAGTAATTGCGCAATACGCTGATGGAGCTCTGTTGCAGTAACTTTCATTAAAGATGATGCAGCCTCATCATCACCAGAAAGGCGGTTAGCGTCTAAAAGGCTTAGTTCTAGGCTTTCGAACGCGGTAAGTTGAATCTCGACCTCCGCCTTCTGTATCGCTAACGCAGTTTTTCTCCAGCCCTCTTGAGATTCACATTGGCGTTCAACCGCTCGCCATGCGCGGCGCAGTAACCCGGAATTCGTGTTGTTTGAGCGTGCCATGCGCATTAGATGCTTCGCAACCGACCATCCCTTATGCTCTTCCCCGACCCGGTCCATCACTGGCACCGCGACGTCATCGAGGATCACCTCATTGAATTCATGCTGTCCATCAATCGTCATGATGGGTTGAACTGAAATACCTGGTGTCTTCATATCGATAAGCAAGAACGTGATACCTTCCTGCGGCTGCGGAAACGTACCTGTGCGGACGAGTGCGAACATATGACTCGCGACATGCGCACCCGTTGTCCAAAGTTTTCTGCCATTCACAATGTAGAAAGTGTCATTGCGTCTTGCGCGCGTTGTCAACGCCGCAAGGTCAGAGCCTGCGGCAGATTCGGAAAATCCCTGGCACCATAGATGATCTCCGGAAAGAATTGGCGCAAGGTAACGCTCTTTCTGTTCGGCTGTACCCATAGTCATGAGGAGCGGCCCAATACTGCGCAAGCCAGCCGCGAATAAAATAGGCGCGTCTGCTTTTGCGCATTCCCGATCGAAAAAGAGACGTTGAGCGACACTCCATCCTGTGCCACCAAATTCGACAGGCCACGCAGGAGCTATCCACCCCTGCCTGAAGAGGCGTTTGTGCCAGAAGCGGCAAGCGGTGATTTCAGAATAGACGCCCGTTGTCCGCCGTCCGGCTTCGCGCAGCTCATCGGTGAGATTTAAGTCAAGAAAATTACGAACATCGCGTGCGAAATCAGCACTGACCTCCGTATGTCGGGTGCCTGCAAGAGGCACGCCTACCGACAGGAGCCTGTTATGCATCATAGCTCTCCTCTGAGGATCGTATATTCGAACAGCGCTAGTCACAACTGCAATAGGCTGAACTCGCAACGGGCTAATAGTTATTGCAATTCAAGTTATTGAAATTACATCATCCATGAAATTAAAGGGTCGTTGATAATTTGGGATGGTAGGAGACATCGCTATGCTGCTCTTGGGGGTTCTCCTTCGGTAGACCGGAATAATTCCCCGCTTGGTGAACTCTGCGGCTTTAAGAGGTACGTATCCGCGTGCTGCCGGAATCCCGATCGCGAGATTTTTCCTATCTCTCTTCATCTGAAATTTATCGTGGGTAACGCGCACATATGTCGTGGCCTTTAGGGCTTTGGCCTCGAAGATTGCGTGTATCCAAGATGACCGGCGAACGCTTTTCGTGCGCCCTTGCTGCCACGAACTGACCGAGGCCAAACACTACTGAAATGCATTGCCCGGCTTGAATCCCAGTTTGCGGAACACGATGGCGGCTGGGCAGAATCCTGTGAACGCCGCCTGCAACATGTTGAGACCCGCAAAGGCGCTGAGCAGAAGCCACCAAGGCGAATACGTTTGCGCCAGCGCCAGCCCAGCCAGGACGACCACGCCGGCAAATGCAAGTACTGCTTTATCGATATTCATTGCGGTTCGCCTTTTTCCTGCACCATTGTCAGGCGGTGTATTCCCAACCCTTTCATGAGCCAGCGCTCGTAGAATGGCTCGCTTTCACCGTGCCGAAGCTTGTGCAGGAAATATTTCTCGAAAGCGATTTTGGCATAGTGAACCCATCTGCCTTCCGCGGCCCAATTCACGTTGCGCGGCGGAATCTGCGGCTCGGCTATGAAGGCGACGCCGCCGTCCCCGAAATCAGCAAGGCAGACCGCGTTCCACGTCGCTTCGGCTTTAGCTGGCTTGCCGTGCAACAGCGCGCCGATATTCTGTGCCGTCGCTGTCACCATGGATTCAATCATGAACCCGGTTTTGGGCACGCCGACCGGCACTAATGTCGACCCGACAGGCGCGATGGCAACACAGACACCGATAGCAAAGACATTGGAATACTTTGGATTGCGCTGGTTTTTATCGATGACAATGAATCCGCGTGGATTGGTAAGGCCCTCGATGCCACGCACCGCTTCCACGCCACGGAAGGCTGGCAGCATCATGGAATAGGAAAAGGGCAGTTCGTGCATTTTTTTCAACGCGCCATCTTCGCCGATTTCATCGACGGTCATCTTGCCGGCTTCGATGTGCCGCACCTTTGCGTTGGTGATCCACTTGATGTGCCGCTGCCGCAACTCGCTTTCCATCAGGCCTTTCGTGTCGCCGACGCCGTCGAGGCCGAGATGTCCTATATAGGGTTCCGGCGTAACGAAAATCATCGGCACCTTATCGCGAATTTTGCGCTTGCGAAGTTCGGTATCCAGGATAAAGGCGAATTCGTAAGCCGGTCCGAAGCAGGACGCGCCCTGAACCGCGCCGACCACGATCGGGCCCGGAGTTTTCGCAAACACTTCAAGCGCCGCGTTGGCTTTCTCCGCATGATCCACATGACAGACGGATTGGGTGAATCCTTCCGGGCCGAGGCCATCGATCTCGTCGAAGGCAAGTTCCGGTCCGGTTGCGATCACGAGATAGTCATAGGTCAGCGAAATGCCGTCACTCAGTTCGATCCGGCTTTCCGCCGGGTGCACACGCTTGCAGCCCTGTGTCATGTATGTGATGCGCTTCTTCGCCATCGCTTCGGTCAGATCGATTTCGATTTCGTCGCGTTCGCGCCAACCGGCTGCAACCCATGGGTTGGAGGGTACGAAGTGATAGCGCGGCTCCCGGCCAATCAAGATTAGTTGGTCGCCGGGCCTCATGACAGGCGCCAATTCATAGGCCACAAGGCTGCCGCCCAGACCCGCCCCCAGAACAATGATGCTTGCCATAGAAGTCCCTCCTCTTTTGCATTTTGGCATGGCCAGCGGGCTTTACCTTGATCGACCTCAATGAATGCGCAGACCTGGCGATGTTTTATGGCTGAGTCCGTTGATTATATATAGGAAACTATGTATATACGAATATATGAATATAAAACTTAATCAGATGCGCGAGCGAGCCGCAGATGCGGAAGAGATGCTGAAGGTGCTCGCCAATCGCCACCGCCTGATGATCCTCTGCCAGCTCATTGTGGAGGAGCGGTCGGTGCGTGATCTCGCGAACTTCCTCAATCTGCGGGATTCCACCGTTTCCCAGCATCTCGCGCTATTGCGCAAGGACGGGTTCGTTTCCACACGCCGCGAGGGGCAGACAATCTGGTACGCGCTTGCGAGCGAGCCCGCCCGCCGGCTGATTGAAACGCTTTACGACATCTATTGCGGCCCTCAATCCGTTCACGCGCAGAAGTCCGCATCCAGGCGCGGGAGGAGATCTGTTTGATCGTGCTTCGGGATCCCGGCTCGAAAGACATCGCCCGCCAGCCGGCCGGGAAGGTTCGCGAAAGGCGCTGACGTGATATCATGTGGAATTGGGTGACAGGCTTTCTCGTCCAGCTCGGTCTGATGTCGCAGCCTGCGGCCCATCCTGCGTTACAGCCGCCACACGCCTATATCGTACATCAAATGCAGATCGCCGATGAGAAATCGGTTTTTGCAACGGTGGAGTCTGCTTATGTCGTTCCCGCGCGGGTGCGTACCGGCGGCACGATCCTCGAACTGAAGGTCCGCCAGGGTGATCATGTCGAACAGGGGCGCGTGATTGCTCTGATCGGCGACCGGAAGCTGGCGCTGGAAGTCAATTCCTATCAGGCGCAGCTCCAGGCCGCGCAGGCGCAGCTGGCACAGGCCAAAACCGAACTCGAACGCGCGCAGCGGCTCATCGCCACTGGCGCTATCGCACGCAATCAATATGATCAGGCCCGCACCGCCTATAATGTGGCCCAGAGCAATGTGAAATCCATGGTCGCACAGCGTGCCGTGGTGCAACAACAGCAGATGGAAGGGGAGGTGCTGGCGCCCACATCCGGCCGCGTCATCACCGTGCCGGTGACGGCAGGCACCGTTGTCATGCCGGGCGACACGGTAGCCACGGTCGCCGAACAGAATTTCGTGCTCCGCCTGCAAATCCCCGAACGCCACGCACGCTATCTCCATGTCGGCGATCCCGTGCGGCTGGATGGCGCCGATCTCGGTTTGGACGGCCCACATTTCGGAACCATCAAGCTCGTCTATCCGCAGGTCGATAGCGGTCATGTCGTGGCGGATGCCGCGGTCCCGGGCCTGTCGGATTATTTCGTCGGCCAGCGCGTGCGCGTCTGGATATCTGCTGGCAGGCGCGAGGCGATCGTTGTTCCTGCAAAGCTCATCACCACCCGCTTTGGCATCGATTATGCGAAAGTCTGGGCGAAATCCACGGGCGCGATGGATGTTCCGGTCCAACGCGGTCAGCCGTCGCTCACGCCCCAAATGCCGGACGGCCTTGAAATCCTTTCCGGCCTGAAACCCGGAGACCGGCTGCTGGCGCCATGAATCTCGGGCTTTCCGGCCGCCTGACGCGCGCCACCATCAAATCGCCGCTGACGCCACTGTTCCTGCTTGCCGCTATTGTATTCGGCATTGTCGCGCTGATGGCGATCCCGCGCGAAGAAGAACCGCAGATCAGCGTGCCGATGGTGGACATCATCGTGCAGGCGAATGGGCTAAAAGCACCCGACGCGGCCGAACTCGTCACCAAGCCGCTCGAGGAAATCGTCAAGGGCATCAACGGCGTCGAACACGTCTACAGCCAAACGCAGGACGACCGCGTCATGGTGACCGCGCGTTTCTTCACCGGCACCAGCGAAGACGACGCGATCCTGCGCATCCATGCGAAGCTGCGCGCCAACTATAACCGCATCCCGATCGGCATTCCCGAGCCGCTAATAGTTGGTCGCGGCATCAACGATGTGGCGATCGTCACGATGACGTTGTCCCCAAAGCCAAAAGCCGCCAATCGCTGGAACGAGAAGGACCTCTACGAACTCGCGGGCAAGCTGCAGGCCGAACTGGTGAAGGTCGACAATGTCGGCCTCACTTATATATCCGGCGGCACGCCCAACGAGATTAGTGTCGAGCCCGATCCCGATAAACTCGCTTTGTTCGGCGTCACGCTTCAGCAACTCGAAGCCAAGATCCAGGGCGCCAACCGCTCTTTCCTGGTCGGACAACTGCGCGAGCACGGCAGGATGTACGAGGCGATAGCGGGCCACACGCTTTCCGGCGTTCCAGATATCGGTCTGCTGCTCGTCACCACGCGCGATGGCAGGCCCGTCTATGTACGCGATCTCGCCAGGATCGTCATCGGCCCCAGCCCGGCCGAACACCATGCCTGGTCGATGGCACGCAGCGATCATTGGGCCGCCGTTCCCGCCGTCACCGTCGCATTTGCCAAGCGCGCAGGCGCGAACGCGGTGGTGGTGTCCGATGCGCTGGTCAAGCGCGCCGATGCGTTGAAAGGCACGCTCGTACCGTCCGATGTCAACGTTGAAGTTACGCGCGACTACGGCAAAACGGCGAACGACAAGGCCAACGAGCTTCTGTTCCACCTGGGGCTCGCCACCGTCTCCATCGTTCTTCTGATCTGGTTTGCCATCGGCTGGCGCGAGGCGGGCGTCACCCTTATCGTCATCCCCACAACGATTCTGCTCACGCTTTTTGCCGCCGATGTGATGGGCTACACCATCAACCGTGTCAGCTTGTTCGCGCTCATCTTCTCCATCGGCATATTGGTGGATGATGCGATTGTCGTAGTGGAAAACATCGCGCGGCATTGGGCGATGAACGATGGCCGCGACCACATGACCGCAGCCATTGAGGCTGTGGCCGAAGTTGGCAATCCCACCATTGTCGCAACGCTCACCGTTGTCACCGCGCTACTGCCCATGTTGTTCGTTTCCGGCATGATGGGGCCGTATATGGCGCCAATTCCGGCCAACGCTTCGGTAGCGATGCTGTTCTCCTTCCTCGTCGCCATGGTCGTTGCACCGTGGGCGTTGCTCAAATTCTCCGGAAAGCTGCGTAAGCGCCATGCACAGGAACATCATGGCGAGGGCAGGCTGGGCGCATTCTATCGCTGGCTCGCCAACCCCGTCGTGCGTTCGCGCCGGGATGCCAAGCGCTTCCTTGCTTATGTCGCGGGCGCCACCGTTCTCGTCTGCATGCTGTTCATAACCCAGAACGTCACCGTCAAACTGCTTCCCTTCGACAACAAATCCGAACTTCAGGTCCTTGTCGATCTGCGCGAAGGCGCGACGCCGGAAGACACAGCCCGTGTCCTGTTCCAGACCGCGCGCGTGACAGAAACCCTGCCGGAAGTGAATTCGATCCAGGCCTATGCCGGCACCGCCGCCCCGTTCAACTTCAATGGTCTCGTTCGTCATTATTATCTGCGCTCCCAGCCGGAGATGGGCGATCTGCAGGTCAATCTCACCGACAAATCGAACCGCAGCCGCGAAAGTCATGCGATCGCGCTCGACCTGCGCAAGAAACTCGATGCGCAAACCTTCCCCAAAGGTACGGTCGTGAAGGTGGTCGAAGTTCCGCCCGGCCCACCGGTGCTTTCCACCCTGCTTGCCGAAATCTACGGCCCCGACACCAAAACCCGCCGCGCCGTTGCCGAAGAAACCGAAAAGCTGTTCAAATTTGTGCCCTACATCGTCGATATCGACAATTCCTGGGGTGAGCCTCGCCCGCGCCTGCGCATCTCCATCGACCAGGACAAGCTTGAATATTTCGGTGTCGAACAGAGCGATGTATACGACACGCTGAATGCGCTTCTTGGCGGCCAGCGCGTCGGTTATTCACACCGTGGTGCCGACCGCGATCCGATTGAGATTGTGGTGCGCGAACCCAAAACCGATCTTTCCTGGTCGCAGAAGCTCGCCTCCACGCCTGTTCCTGCCAACGCCCAGCCCGGCAATAAGGCCGTAGTCGAATTGGGCGATGTGGTGAGCGTGATGGAAGAAAAGGGCTCACCTGTGATCTTCAGGCGGGATGGCCACTATGCCGACATGGTCACAGCCGAACTCGCAGGCGAGTTTGAATCGCCCATCTACGGCATGTTTGCTGTCGACAAGCTGGTGAAGAGCCATGATTGGGGTGAGCTTCGGCGGCCCGCTATTCTGTTCCACGGCCAGCCAACCGACGAAGCCAAACCCTCGCTTCTGTGGGACGGCGAATGGGAAGTCACCTACGTCACCTTTCGCGATATGGGCGCGGCGTTCCTGGTCGCAATCCTCGGTATTTATGTACTGGTGGTGGCGCAGTTCGGTAGCTTCAAGCTGCCGCTGGTCATTCTCACCCCCATACCGCTCACCCTAATCGGCATCATCTTGGGTCATTGGTTGTTCAGCGCGCCATTCACCGCGACATCGATGATTGGATTCATTGCGCTCGCAGGCATCATCGTGCGCAATTCGATCCTGCTGGTCGATTTCATCCGCCATGGCGCAAAGGAAAGTGGCAAAACCTTGCGCGAAGTATTGCTCGATGCGGGCGCCACGCGGTTCCGCCCGATCCTACTCACGGCCCTCGCCGCCATGATTGGCGCGGCCACGATCCTTGGTGATCCTATCTTTCAGGGCCTAGCGATCTCACTCCTGTTCGGCCTCGCGTCGTCGACAGTCTTGACGGTGCTCGTCATCCCGGCGATCTATGTCTGGCTGCGCGATGCGGACCGTTCGATAACGGCGAGGCGATGGGATGAATGAAATGACAGTTTGGAGATCAATCGTGTGAGGTTTTTGAGATAACGCCTTCCGCTGCTTCGGAAGACAGATAAACGCCAGCGTCCTACCAAATTTCAGCTCGCTACGTTCAGCCGTTTCTTGGTACGATATTACAAGACCACATGCACTCTACACTTGCCGATTTCCAATGCCACGGTGAAAGTGACGCCAATTGCAAGGCAGATAGCGAGATCGCTGAAAAGAAGCGGGGCAAAACGGAATAGGGTCTGTGCTGGCGGCCAATAGAGCGCTGTCACTAGAACTATGAGCACCGCCAAGACCAAAATCCACAAAGCGCGATTGGGTCTCAGAAGTGCATCCATGAGCGATGAACTGAAGGAGCGGTTCACCAAAATCAGTCCGATATTGGTTAGCACCAGAGTCACGAAGACGAAAGCGCGTAAATCCGCCTCCGGCATCGCGGTACATGCGCCCAAAAGCAGCGCCGATGCTACGGCCACCAGTGCCATCACACCTTGTGCGGCGGCCCATAGCATTGCCGCGCGCGACAGAACTGATGCATCGGGGCGGCGCGGCGGACGCCGCATCACATTCGCCTCTGCATTTTCAGATTCGAAGACCACCGAGCAGGCGGGGTCGATCACCATCTCGAGAAGTGCAATTTGTAGAGGCATAAGAATGAGCGGCAGGCCGAGCAGGAGCGGTAAAATCGCCAACCCCGCTATCGGAATGTGCACGGCCACTATGTACTCGATCGCTTTGCGCAAATTGTCGTAAATTCGCCGCCCGAGCCCGATCGTGGTGACGATGGATGCGAAGTCGTCATCCATGAGAACGATACTCGCAGCCTCGCGTGCCACATCGGTGCCACGGCCGCCCATCGCGATGCCGATATGTGCGGCTTTCATTGCCGGCGCGTCGTTCACGCCGTCGCCCGTCATAGCGACCACCTCGCCATTGCGTTTCAGAATTTCCACAATGCGCAGTTTCTGTTGCGGGCGAATGCGCGCCAGGACGGAGGTCGTACGAATGCGGCCGGCGAGTTGGGCATCGGAAAGCGTGTCCATTTCCGCGCCAGTGATGACAGAGAGGGCATCTATTCCGGCGGCTTTCGCGATCGCGCATGCGGTTGCCGGATAATCTCCGGTAATCATGATGACGCGAATACCCGCCCTGCGGCATTCTGCAACCGCAACGGGCACCGTTGCGCGAAGCGGGTCGACAAAACCGATAAGCCCCACATAATGAAACGGGATGTCGCGCTGCGATTGCGGAAGGGGTCTGTCGGCTGCCGTGAACGGATATTCTGCCACGGCCAATACGCGCAGGCCTTCAGCGGCCAGTTCATCGACCTGCTTCAGTAGCTGCGCGTGGGCTTCTTTCGGCAAATGGCATAGCTCTGCAATCGCCTCCGGCGCGCCTTTGGCGTACGCAATCACGGATGCGCCAGTATCCCAGGCGTTGGTGGTGGCGAAGAGTTCGGGTCCGATACCGTAAGTTCGTAGCAGATTGCAGTGTTTCGCTATCCCGTAAGCGAGTGCCATCTCGTGAATGGCACGATCCATGGGATCGATGGGTATTGGTGCACTGGCACCCGATGCCGCATGGATAATAGCCCGCAATTTTTCCGGCGGTGCTACGTTCAATCTTTTGTACCAGCCTATGCCTTTTGCAGCGAGAAATTCCACGCGCATGTTGTTCTCGGTCAGCGTGCCGGTTTTGTCTGTGCAGAGAACGGTTGCCGCGCCCAAACTCTCGATGGCAGGCGCACGGCGCGTGAGCACACGGGCGCGCGAGATTCGCCAGGCCCCCATTGCCATGAACACAGCAAGCACCAGTGGGATCTCTTCTGGCATTACAGACATGCCAATGGCGATTCCACCTAGAGCCGCGTTCAGCCAGGATCGGCGTAACAACCCAAACAGGAGAACGACGAGACTGGCGACTATGAGCCCGGTCAGGGCGAAGCCGCGCACGAAACGGGAGAGCTGGGCTTGCAATCTCGGCTGCTCAAAATCGATTGATTGCAGCGAGCGGCCAATTTTTCCCATTTCGGACGAGAGGCCTGTTGCCGTAACGCGCGCCAAAGCGCTACCGTGAACGACAAGCGTGCCTGCGAAGATGAATGGCAGATCGTCGCCGCCCGGCGCCGGCGCCTGCTGCTCGTCCGCGGCGGCACTCTTGCGCACCGGCACGGATTCTCCAGTGAGCAAGGACTCGTCTGCAAGAATCTCGCTGCATTCCAGAATCGTGGCATCGGCTGGAATGCGGTCACCTTCGGAGAGGATGAGGATATCGCCCGGCACGAGTTCGCGGCCGGAGATGCGTTGTTGTGTCCCCTCGCGAAGGACGAGTGCGCGCGGACTCGCCAGATTGCGCAAGGATTCCAGAATGCGTTCGCTACGCATTTCCTGAACGATGCCGATAGAGACCGACAGCGTGGCAAACGCGGCGAGGACGATCGCGTCAAGCGGTTCGCCGATTGCAAAATAGATTACGCCGCCGGAAAGCAAGAGCGCGAACATCGGCTGGCGCACCATGCCCAACGCGATGTGCATGAAGTTGCGCCTGTCTGGCGATGGGAGTTCGTTTGGGCCAAAACGGCGCAGACGCGCCGCTGCTTCAGCATTCGTCAGCCCCATATGGGGTATTTTCGCCATCATATTTGAGCATATCGTTCAGTTGGATAATCCATAAGTGCCGTAAGATAAGCCGCAATTCGGGTAGCGCGTGCCGGAAAGCCGTTGAAACCAAAAACAATCTCAAACCGCAGCTTGCACTTGCGCATCAGATTGGCCGAGGTTCCGCGATGGCCGGACGCCCCTTCATTCTTGAAACCTGATCATGCAATTGCCTGTGAGCGCGCCAAAATGCGTCGTTCACGGCAAATATGAGGCCGCGTTGCCGCCTATCGAGTGCTTTAGCGGGCACCGTCGATAACCTCAGGCATATCCTCCCCATGGACGCGGACGTAATCGTGATGCGCGTTGAGCCTGTCACGCAGAAACTGGCGGAGATAGGCGGCGCAAGAGCCCAGATGCGGAACGTAATCGAGCACCGCCCCGGCCAGATGATAGCGGTCGAGACGGTTGCGCACCGCCATGTCGAATGGGGTCGTCGTGGTTCCTTCCTCCTCAAATCCATGGACATGGAAGTTTTCGTGTCCTGCGCGTCGATAAGTCAGGCGATGGATCAAGGCTGGATAGCCGTGGAAAGCGAAGATCACCGGCTTACCGGTCGCGAACAGTATGCCGAACTCTGCATCAGCCATTCCATGCGGATGTTGGCTCGGCGATTGCAGCGCCATCAGGTCGATCACATTGACCATGCGAATCTTCAGGCTGGGTATGTATCTACGCAGAAGGCTGACGGCGGCGATCGTTTCCATCGTCGGCACATCGCCGGCTGATGCCATCACCACATCCGGCTCAGCATCGTGATCGTTGCTCGCCCATTCCCAAATGCCCATACCGGCGCGGCAATGGGCAATGGCCTGGTCCATTGTCAGCCATTGCGGGGCTGGTTGTTTCCCCGCGACAATCACATTGATCCGGTCCCAGGTACGCAAGCAATGGTCCGTGACCCAAAGCAATGTGTTGGCGTCCGGTGGCAGATAAACCCGGACCGTGTCAGCCTTTTTGTTGGTCACGTAATCGAGGAAGCCCGGGTCCTGATGGCTGAAGCCGTTATGGTCCTGGCGCCAGACATGGGAGGTGAGAAGATAGTTGAGCGAGGAGATCGGCCGCCGCCAGGCCAGTTCGCGCGAGACCTTCAGCCATTTTGCATGCTGATTCACCATTGAATCGACAATGTGGATGAAGGCTTCGTAACAGGCGAACAATCCGTGCCGTCCGGTCAGCAGATAGCCTTCGAGCCATCCCTGACAAAGATGCTCGCTTAATATCTCCATGACCCGCCCCTCAGGGGCGAGATGGACGTCCTCGGGGATAATCTTCTCTTGCCATACCCGGTTGGTGGCCTCGAAGACGGCATCGAGCCGGTTGGAGGATGTCTCATCGGGCCCCATCAGGCGGAAGTTTTTGGTTTCGGCATTTGCGCGGATCACGTCGCGAAGATACATCCCGAGAACGCGTGTTGCCTCGGCGGTCGTTTCGCCGGGCTTTGCCGCAGCGACCGCATATTTGCGAAAATCCGGCAGCTGCAGCGCGCGCCGCAGCCGTCCGCCATTGGCATGCGGATTGGCTCCCATGCGGCGTTCGCCTTGCGGCGCCAGTGCCGCTAAGTGAGGCTGAAACCGGCCCTTCGCGTCGAACAATTCTTCCGGACGGTAGCTGCGCATCCAGGCTTCGAGTTGGGCGAGGTGCGCTGGGTTTTCTCGAACCTTTGGCAGGGGGACCTGATGGGCGCGCCAGAAACCCTCAACTTTCAATCCATCGACTTCTTTGGGGCCGGTCCAGCCTTTGGGCGTGCGCAGCACGATCATCGGCCAGCGTGGACGCTGGACAGCGGTGCCGCCTGTTCGAGCGGCATGTTGGATAGCTGCGATCTTGTCGAGTACGGTGCCGAGCACTGCCGCCATCTGCCGGTGAACCGCAGCGGGCTCAGAACCTTCGACGAAATGCGCCTCATAACCGTAGCCGGTAAAGAGCGCTTCGATCGCGGCATCAGGAAGCCGCCCAAGGACAGTTGGATTGGCGATCTTGTAGCCATTGAGGTGGAGGATCGGCAGCACCGCGCCATCGTTTTTCGGATCGAGGAATGTGTTGGAATGCCAGGATGCAGCAAGCGGTCCGGTCTCTGCCTCGCCGTCACCGATCACGCAGGCGGCAATTAGATCGGGGTTGTCGAACACGGCGCCATAGGCATGGGCAAGCGCATAGCCGAGTTCGCCGCCTTCGTGGATCGAGCCCGGGGTTTCCGGTGCGGCATGGCTCGGGATGCCACCAGGGAAGGAAAACTGCCGGAACAGTTTCTGTAATCCCTCTTCGTCCTTGGTGATGTCCGGGTAAATCTCGCTGTAGGTCCCCTCAAGATAAGTGTTGGCGACCATTGCGGGCCCGCCGTGACCAGGGCCGCAAATATAGATCATGTTCAAGCCGCGCTGCTTGATCGCTCTGTTCAAGTGAACATAGATGAAGTTCAGCCCGGGAGTTGTTCCCCAGTGGCCAAGCAGCCGCGGCTTGATGTGTTCGGGACGGATGGGTTCGCGCAATAGCGGGTTTGCAAGAAGATAAATCTGCCCAACAGCGAGATAATTTGCGGCGCGCCAATAGGCATCCATCGCGGCAAGTTCGTTGTCGTTGACCGAGACTGCATCGTTCATGGTCAGTCCTCCAGATGAATATGCTACGCGGCATGCTCCCGCAGGCAGGCAAGCGTGCCGCGTGCGATCACCTGTTCCTCGTCTGTCGGGATCACCCAAACCGAAACGCGGCTCGCTGGTGTACTGATGCAGGGGCCACCCGAAAGATTTGCTGCTTCGTCGGTCTCGATACCGAGCCAGCCCAACCGCGCACATACCGCCGCGCGTATTGCGGACGCGTTCTCGCCAACACCCGCTGTGAAGATAAAATTGTCGAGTCCTGACAGCGTGCTTGTCAGCGCGCCAGCTTCGCGTGCAATGCGCCAAATATAGAGATCGAGGGCTTCACGCGCGCGTGGATCTTCGCTTTCAAGAAGTATCTGCATATCACCGCCGATGCCGGAGAGCCCAGCGAGGCCAGAGCGATGATAAAGTACATCCTCAATTTCGCTGATCGCCATGCCGCGTTCGCGTGCGAGATAAAGAATGACCCCAGGATCGAGCGCGCCGCAGCGCGTAGCCATGACAAGGCCATCCAGCACAGAGAAGCCCATTGTCGTCTCGATACTGCGGCCGTTATGCACCGCACAGAGGCTGGCGCCAGCCCCAAGATGGGCAATAATCATCCGCCCCGCAGCCTTAGCCGGGTTGAGTTCCCGCAATCGTCCAGCGATATATTCATAAGAGAGACCGTGAAAGCCAAAGCGGCGCAAACCTGTCTGCTCGGTAAGAGAACGTGGCAGGGCGATTCGCGTGAGCATTGCGTCCTGACCGGCATGAAATGCCGTGTCGAAACAGCCGATTTGTGGCAGTCCGGGCCGCATTTGCGCTAAGGCTCGCACAGCACTCAAATTATGCGGCTGGTGCAGCGGTGCAAAGGGGCATAGCGCCTCCAGCTTTTCCATAACGCCGGAATCGAGCCTTGTGGGAGCGATAAGTTCCATGCCGCCATGAACGATACGGTGGCCGATGGCGGCCAAGGACACCGTTCCGGAATGGCCGGTTACAAATTCAAGCAATTTGTCGAGCAACTGGATATCGCTGGGGCATTCAGGTCCCGTCCAGCGGTGTTCCCAGATCAAATTTCCGGACGTATCGTGAGCGGCGCCTTCCGGTGCATTTCCATCCAGATTGACGACCTTGCCACCAAGGAGCCGCTTCAGACCATCCGGGAGCAGCTGGAACAAAGCGAACTTCAGGCTCGAGGAACCCCGATTCAATGTCAGCAATGTATCCGGCATCAAGCTATCCTGTATCCGGCCATAAGCGTTTCATAGAGCCAAAGGTTTCACTGCGGGCATTAGCCCTGCACCCTGTGCCCGGCACTACGTGGGAATTAAACCACTCTGATTTCGCTGTGTTCTTGAGCCTGATCAAAGCGTGCGCCAAACATTCCGCAGCCCAACCAAGGGCATTGGCAAAAAGCCGGGCCACTTCATAGCTCCGCGCGAGTGCCCGACTCGCGCGGGAGGGCGCCACTGCGCCCGCCATCTGCTGCGGGGTGAGGTCACGAAGAATTTTTCCACCGGGTCGAACGGTTCGGTGCGCTCGCCGTCAGGGCGACGCTTGCGGGGTCAATTATTTTGCTACGGCGATGTGCGATCTGCTCCGAGATTCACGCCCGCATGCGAAGCATCTGCAGAAGCACGTCATCGCGCCGGATGAAGTGGTGGTAGAGTGCGGCAAGTGCATGGCCCACAGCCAATGCGATCAGTGCATAAGCCGCAAGTTCGTGCACCTCTGTCAATGGGCCATAAATTTCGCGTGTCCGCGCGAAGGGAGACCCAATCTGGAAAATGCCGAAATCGAGTCCCCGCCCACGAAACAGAAGCGTTGGAATACCGATCAGTGGAATCAGAATCATCAGCAGATAAAGCACAGCGTGCGTAACCGCCGCCGCTCGCCGCATCAGCGGCCCAACTTCCGGCGGCATGGGCGGGACAGTGTGGCCAAGGCGCCATCCAAGGCGAGCAAAGCTCAATAGCAGGACCGCAATGCCGGTCAGTGCGTGAATGTTAACGACGGCGTGCTCCCACGCTTTCGGAAACGCGTCCAGCGTCAGCCCAAGACTGAACGCGATTACAATCAGGGCCGCAATCGTCCAATGTAAGAAAATCGCGACAGTGTCGAAATGGACTGCCTGTACCACAAGAAATCTCCTAGCCGTCCGGCGCATTCTGACAGAACGAGATTGTGTTTGTTTGATGCTGATCAAAATCGGTGGCAGCCTGCTTGCGAGGCAAGATGCCGCACTATCCGATGCACATCATTCGCAAGATCATTCAGGTTCGAGGCGATTTCAGATACTGAATCGCTTTACGATCAATCACCCAAATCGAACCACATATAGTGAGTTAGAAGTGCTCGGCCCTTCATCCCATGGCAATGGACCAGCCGAACAGCAGCACAGTCACTGCCATTAGCATGGCTGCGATCCAGCCCAGCACCAGAAGCCATGCCGGAAGTCCGTAAGATCGCCGGCCATGTTCACTCGACACGATCACCACCGTTGCGAACATAATCGGGACCGCAACCACGCCGTTTATGACGGCGGCCCAAAAGAGCATCGCTATGGGGTCAATATTGCTTGCGGCCAGAAGTGCGCCACCCAATGTTGCCGCGCTGATGATGCCGTAAAATCCAATGGCGCGATTGGCTGGCAGTTCCAGGCTACCACGCAAACCGAAAGCTTCCGACACCGCATAGGCCGCCGATCCGGCAAGCACAGGAACGGCCAGTAATCCGGTGCCGATGATGCCCGCTGCAAACAATGCGAAGGTGAATTCGCCTGCTATGGGGCGGAGAGATTCCGCTGCCTGGGAAGCGGTGTTGATCTTTGTTATCCCGTGTGAATGCAGGGTTGCAGCCGTCGTCACAACGATGAACCAGGCAACGATATTCGAAAGAAGCATGCCGGACCATGTGTCTATCGAGATATGGCGGAATGCACCTTTCGAAAGGGTCTGTGTGCCATGCTTCCGCTTATGACTAAGCCATGATTCCTCCGCCTCTTGGGAAGCTTGCCAGAAAAACAGATATGGACTGATGGTGGTCCCAAAGATGGCCACAACAGTGAGCAGAAGGTCCTTGTCGAGCGATACTGTCGGAACGACGGTATCGCGAAGAACTTGAGGCCATGGGATCGAGACTGTGAATGCTGCCGCAACATATGCAAATAGAACCATTGTCAGCAGCTTCAAATAGCCCGCATAGCGATGATATGGAACGAACACTTCAATCACGAGACAGGTTAGTCCGAACGCCACCGCATATCCAACCGCGGGACCACCAAGGACGAGACGTAAAGAATCGCCCATCGCTGCAAGATCGGCCGCAATATTGATGGTATTGGCGGTAACCAAAAATCCCACAAGTCCGTACATGACGGACTTCGGAAGCTGTGCTGCAATATTGCGAGACAGTCCGCTCTGTGCGCTCCACCCGATGCAGGCGCTGATGATCTGAATGGCCGCCATAAACGGCAGCGTCAGCAGCAAGGTCCAGGTGAGCGCGTATCCGAACTGTGCTCCGGCCTGTGAGTATGTGGCAATCCCGCTCGGATCGTCGTCAGCGGCACCGGTGGTCAGACCAGGGCCAAATATCCGCCACGTTCGCTTAAGTGCCGAGCCCAGCATTGATAGGTCTTCCCACTCGCTTGCCGGGGGACGTTTCGCAGCGCGACCCGCTCAAGAAGTTTCGCGAATAGTCATAATCAATGGAAATATGATGATCCAGCCAAGCCGAATCGCAACAGAGCTTATCCCATCATCGGTATCGCGGTTCATAGATCCCCCCGTCTAGCGCGCCTCCACTACACCTCAATCAGGACCTTTAAGGCCCGAGTTTCCGAGGCTCGGACGAAGGTGTCATAGGCTATTTGGATATCATCCAGCTTGAAGCGATGGCTGATCAGTTTGAGGGGATCGAGTTTTCCGGTTTCGACGGTCTTAAGCAACATGGGTGTCGTTATCGTATCGACGAGCCGGGTGGTGATGGCGATGTTCCTGGACCATAACCGTTCGAGATGAAGATCGACCTTTGTGCCATGGACACCCACGTTGGCGATCGTGCCGCCCACTGCAACGATTTCCTGGCAGAGTTCGAATGTAGCGGGAATGCCGACAGCCTCAATCGCCGTGTCTACGCCTTGGCCGTTCGTAGCCATCATTATGGATTTGACTGTGTCGGCCCCGTTGACTGCTATCGTGCCTGTGGCACCAAGGCGGCGCGCAACCGCGAGCCGGGTTTCATCGGTGTCAATCATAATGATTTGCGCCGGTGAATAGAATTGCGCGGTTAGAAGGGCAGCCAGACCGATTGGGCCCGACCCTACGATTGCCACAGTGCTCCCTGGTTTGACCCTGCCGTTGAGTACACCGCACTCGAATCCGGTCGGAAGAATATCGCTCAACATCACGAGCGCATCTTCATTGGCGTCGTCCGGAATTTTGTAGAGGCTCGTATTGGCATGAGGGATGCGCACATATTCAGCCTGGGTACCATCGATGGTATTGCCCAGTATCCAGCCGCCGCTCTGGCAATGCGAATACATGCCTTTGCGGCAGGCTTCGCAGATTGCGCATGCCGATATGCAGGAAATCAGAACGTGGTCGCCCTTCTTGAAGGCGGTAATACCAGTGCCGGTTTCATGCACGATGCCGACCCCTTCATGACCGAGAATTCGGCCCGGCACGCAGGTCGGAACATCGCCTTTGAGAATGTGCAGGTCGGTGCCACAGATCGTCGTCTGGGTCATTTTCACGATGGCATCACCGGGGGCGGAGATGACTGGCATCGGGCGATCCTGGAGGGTTTTCTTACCGGGACCATGGTATACAAGCGCTTTCATGGCGGCCTCCACAATAACGGATGAAATGTGGTCCAGGCAGTCCGCTTTGTCCTTGATCTTGCGCAAGAGCCGGGCCGGTTCATTTCGACGACCGCGGTTCGCTGAGACGCCAAATTCGACGCGCGTTGATTGAAATCAAGGTCGCCAGTGTGTGCGGATTATAACATTCTGTTTTCCGGCTGAACCAGGACAACCATCATGACTTTCCGCCATATTCTCGTTCCGTTGAATGGAAGTGATCGCGATGCGGTCGCGCTCGAAACCGCCTTTGTGCTTGCGCCACAATTCGGCGCACATGTTTCGGCCCTTCTGGTGCGGCCGGATACACGGGCCGTAATGCCGATCATTGGCATTTCGCTTTTTCCGGACGTGATCGCTGACATCGCGAATTCGGCAAAGCAGGCGGCGGACCGGGCAGCAGGAATTGCCCGGGATACCTTTTCCGCGATCGCGGCCAGGGCCGGGATGACGGTGGTGGAACGGCCCGAAAGGAGAGACACGGCGACTACCTCGTTTGAGGAGGTTGAAGGCTTCTTCTTCGATTGTGTTTCCCGAGCCGCGCGCTTTGCCGATCTGGTGGCGTTCGGGTCGCTGGGCGAGCCGACGGATTATCAACTGTCAGCGGGTTTCTCGGATGTTTTGATGGCTGTGGGGCGGCCCGTTCTGGTCAGTCCGAAACCTCTGGTGCGGTTACCGGAAAAAGTGGTCATCGGATGGGACGGCCGTTACGCGGCAGCGCGGGCTGTCTGCATGGCGCTTCCGTTGCTGGCACAGGCCAAGGAGGTCGTGGCCATCACAGCCCGCCATCCGCGCCGTGACCTGCCCAACCTGGAGGGGCTGCAGGGGTATCTGGCATTGTCCGGCATCCGCGTGACGGAAAGCATTGTGGAAAGAGGAGAGAGATCTACCGGTGAGGCGCTGTTCGATGCCGCGGGCAATGCCGGGGCTGAACTGGTAGTAATGGGTGGGTATAGCCGCAGCCCGTTGCGCGAAGCGCTTCTGGGCGGCACCACGGCCTATGCTGTTGAGGAGGCGTCACTCCCCGTTTTTCTTATGCATTGACCTGACATTTGCGAGATAGAACCCGCAGGGCTTGCGCTGCCATCTCCTCGGCATCGGTATCTGCCGCGATGATGGCCCATGTCTGTGGGGCCACAATGGTTTCAAGCTGGCGGTGCAGCACGGCCACAGTCGCGTCCGATGCATCGCCCTTACGGTTCTCGATGCGCTTTTCGAGTGTTTCCACCGGGGCTTCGAGCCACAGGCCGGTGAAGGCGGTTTGCGTGCGTGCAGCAACCGATTGAAGTACTTCGCGTTCTCCAAGCTGACCATACACCGCATCGGCAATCACACTGTGACCCGTGCGCAGGATCGCTTCCGCCCGTGTGGCGATGGTCCGGAAAACACTGTCGGAAAAGGATGGCGTATAGGCCGCCGCAGGCAATGCCGTGGTTTCAGCGACGCCCCACAATTCCTTGCGTATGACATCGCTGCGAAGAATTACGGCACCAGGTGTCGCCCCAATGATGGGGGCAAGGTTTCTTGCCAGTGTGGATTTACCCGTACCGGAGACGCCGCCGGTGGCGATCAGCCACGGTTTGGGGGGTTCAAGGTATTGCAGCGCGTGTTTCAGAAAGCCGATGGCTCTTTTCTCAGAGCTGGCTGGATCGCTCGCGCCTGTCATCGCCATCGTCACGTGGGCGCGAATAGCGGCCCGGCATGAAAGGAAAAGCGGCAAACCGACAAGCCCGTCATAATCCCGGCAGGTTTCAAGATAGGAATTCAGAACCGTGTTGGCGCCCCGGCAAAGCCCATGGCAGTCAAGATCCATCAACAGAAACGCCAGATCGTAAAAGGTATCGATCTCAGCGAAATCCTCGCGGAATTCGATGGCATCGAAGGGAACCGGTTTTCCATCGAGCACGCAGATATTGTTCAGATGCAGGTCGCCATGCACGCGACGCACATGGCCCTGTGCGCGCCGCTGCTCCAGAACGTCACGCAAGCTCTGCAGATGTGCAGCCGACGCTTCGTGAAGTCTCGCAACGTCGATACCGGAAAAGGGTTTGCCGATCATCCGGCTCAGGATGGCGTGGTTTCCCTGCTCGACGGCGGCGATTCCGGCATGACCGCCGGATTGTGGTGTGGGGTCCGCTTCCTTATGGAAATGAGCAACACGGCGGCCCGTCTCGCGCAATATACCGGTGGTCAGCGTTCCGGATTTGCGCATGTTTTCAAGCAGCGCGCTCTGCGCGAAGCGGTTCATAACCACAAGCCAATCGATGGCATGTGCACCGGACGCCTCCCCCAATAGCAGTTCACCCGAAGCAAGTCGGGAGACCGGCGTGACACCCAGATAGATTTCGGGCGCCATCCGGCGGTTTACCGCAAGTTCGTGCAGGCACATCTGGTGCCGGCGTTCGCTGGTCGAATAATCAAGGTAGGGCAGGCGAACGGCCCGTTTCAGCTTGTAGGCTTTGTCACCCGCGAGAAAGACGATCGCGCCATGGGTTTTGTGGCATTCAACGTCGCCGGAAATTCCATAGGTTTCCGCATGCGACAGAAAGGCGACCGTGGCGCGCTGGCCATCTTCGGCATCGGAAGGATCAGAGGGATGTTCGACCATAAGATACCTGAGAACGTTCCTTAGCATAGCCGTTGGCCATGGCGGATGTTTCAGAGTTCACCACTTTGTCTGGCACCGCCTTGATTCAGGACAAACCCGGCTGGCGATGCTTACCAACGCCGCACCCGGCCGACATCGACATGCACGAAGTCGGAGCTGGGATAATAGCCGACACCGCCCGCTTTGAGGGCCAGCGCGGCACCACGCAGGTTGGAAAGGGCTGTACCTGCCAGGCGGATGTCGATCGCCATCCCTTGCATATGGAGGCTACGGCTTGCGACGCCACTGCTGTGTTCGTGAAGCATCGCGTTAGTTCGAGGCGAGCGATAGCCGGAAATCACCTGGAAGGGTTCGTGGCTGCCGAGCTTTTCGTGCAATCGCGATAGCAGATCGAGGAGACCGGGCGCGATCGGATGAATGTCGCCAGTGCGGAAATCCCGCAGAGCGCGATTGACGGCGGTCATCGCATCGGGAAGATATCGCCCACTATCCCAATACTCGACTGCGAGTTTTTCCCCGGTATGAAGACAGTCGAATGCAATTTTTCGGACGCTCTCCAGCGGCGTCGCCAATGCCCGGCCGGCTGAACCGGCAATAAAGAATGCGCCGCTGCCCGCGAGGACCCTGCGGCGCGATAATATGGGGCTCATCAATCTCTCTTGTCGCTGTGCAGCAGGACTGTACCGAATTTGTCCTTGCCTGAAAAGCTAGGCACTACATTCGGTTTGTGATGGCTTGGAAAGGGTGATGCGCTTGTTCGAAAGCGCGGCGATCAGTTGCGCATCGCGTCCGTAAACGTCGTTCCGGAAAGCCACCGCTCCATCCTCACCACGAAATGCGGTCCAATAAAGGACATAGACCTTCAATGGTTTTTCCAATGGCAGGCGTCTTGTATCGCTGCCTGGCTGGATAAGGCGAGCGACGTCCGACGCCGGATCGCCAGTCAGTGCATATTGCGCAAGTGCCGTTACCTTTTGCACGCGGATACAGCCATGGCTGAAGAACCGCTCGGGTTGTGAGAATAGCGCCTTCGCCGGTGTGTCGTGCAGATAGACCTGAAGCCGGTTGGGCATCTCCAATTTCAGCCGGCCGAGGGCATTCTTCTCACCCGGCACCTGCTGAATGCGGAACGGAAAGCTGGATGCTGAAATGTGCTGCCAATCAACGGTCAGCCCGTGCGGATCGTTGGGTGGTCCGTTCTGCAAAATCATGTTTTGGCGCGTCAGATAGGTGGGATCGCGCCGTAGTTTTGGCAGGATTTCTCCCGCGGCAATGGAATAGGGGACGTTCCACGGCGGATTCACCGTTACCGCTGTGACCGTCGCGGAAAGAAGCGGCGTTGGGGTTTTGGGCTTCCCCGTCACCACCCGCGAGGCAAGTACAACTTTGCCGCCCTCAACCACGGTCAGTGTCGTGTCGGCTGTATTGACGGCGATATAGCGATCCTCTGGCTGGTGCGGAAGCCAACGCCAGCGCTCCATATTGGCTTCTATCTGCTGGACACGGTATGCCGCGGAAATGTTCAGCGCTTGCATGGTTTTCGGCCCCAACTTCCCATCGGGCACAAGGCCATTGCTTGTCTGAAAAGCCTTGAGTGCTATGGCGAGGCTGCCTGTCGTGCTCTCCGCCGAGTTGCCGGCAAAACCCTCCCATTCAAGGCGTTGCCGCAAGGCATGCTGTTCGGCTGGCGTCAGATCGGCCACACTCCCCTTCATCGCGGCCAAAGGAACGACGGCCCCTTGGGCGGCCAGTGACCGGTATCGGGATAGCGCCTGCCGCAGGAAAGCGTAGTCGGCATATTGTGGAGGGAGGGCGGCCACAAAAGCCGCAAGCGTTCCCGTTTGTAACGCCGTTACAAGAGCGGGTACCGGGTTGAAGGGAGGGGCCGGAAGATCGGCGTCCCCATACACCGCGCCCGGCAAAAGCCGGCCGTTGTGCAAATCCCTAGCATAGCGCAAAAGGGTTGCGGTCAGGGCGATATCCTGCCGGGCGGCCGCATCCACTGTCGATGGACGCGGATTGTAGGCGATATGGTAATCGCTCGGGTTGAGCCCCTCTTTGTCTGCCTGCGCCAAGGCCGTGATTGCAATGCCGCGCTCCCGGTCAGCCCATGCGGGCGCGAAATCGCGGGCCACATAGAATTCTCGCAATTCTGCCGAATCGTTGTGTTCAACCTGATCGCGGATAGCTGGGGCAATCTCAGTCGCTGATGCCGCCGATACGCAAGCGATCAGCGAAAGAAGAAAAACTGCGCTCGGAAGTTTCATGCCGGTTACTGTTTTGGTGTGATGATCTGGGGTGTCATCCGGTCGATACCGGAGAAATATTTCCGGGCAAGTTCGACGAGCTGGGCATCGCTGGGGTGGTCGGCATCGACCACCGCCATCACGTGCCGGGCGATTTCCGGATCCTGCAGTTTGAGATGGGCATGCAGCTGCCATTTGGCATGTCCCGGTCCCACGATGAGGATTTCGTATGGACCGTGAAGTGCTTCCACAACAGCACGCAGGTAGGCTTCATCCTCCACGATATGGCCGGAACCAACGCTGCCCGCCTTATGGTGTATTTGTTTCTCTGCATGCCAATGGTGGATGATCTGCCCTTCGGCATCTTCGCGATTGAAATCGAATATCTTCGCCACCCTGTGATCGATCCACACCACAGCATGCGCGTGCTGTGTCATAGCATTTTCTCATAGTTATCAACGGGTTCTATGGAAACGATCCTGAATGGCCGCTGGATGCCGTCCTGCTCGGTAACGGACACGTAGTTTCCGGGCTCGAGGGCATGCCGGTCGAGCTTGAAAAAAGGTTCGTCATCCTCGTCCGTATTTGCATCGTAATCGAAGCGCCAGCCGCGCCCCACGCGGCGAAGCGTGCCATGCTGGATAGGCTCATCGCCCCAGAAACGATTGACGAAACACTTCTCTTTTACCGCGTTCCATCGTTCGGAATCGATATAGCCGTCCTCGCTCAGTGGTACCACGAAGACATAACCGTGATCGCGGCTTCCTTCAGGGAAGCCATCGGTCCTCGCAAGTTCCATGCGGATTTGGAAAAGGCCACTCATGGGTGTCCCCTAATGCGCCATTAATGTGGGTACGGCCGGGTTCCAGCGCGTTTCGGCGGTAACACCACCGAACAGGCTTTCACGCAAATGGCCACGGCCGTAACCACCCATGACCAGAAGATCCGTATTCCGTTGCCGTACGTGCTCCGTTATCACTTGTGCGATGGGCTTTCCTTCTGCGGGAACCCGGTGTTCCGTACAGGAAAAGCCGTGGAGAGAGATGAAATCGGAGACCGCCGCGATATCGTGATCGCGACCTGTCACGGTGAGAACAGTAAAGACTTCAACTTTCTCTGCATGTGACAGAAACGGAATCGCCGCAATTAAGGCTTGTGCGGCAGCGGTGCCGCCGTCCCAGGCGATAGAAATCGTGCGGATCATGCGGTTTGGTGCCTCTTCGGCGATGATCACAGGGCGGTCAATCCGCAGGAGCGTATCGACAAACGCTTGGTTGATATCGACGCCGCCAGGCGAGGAAAGGGGGCCGAAAACGACCAGATCGGCCAAGAGGGATGCTTGCGTGACCACATGCGCAAAATACCCCTGCGTTTCATGAAAGGAGCAGGAGCAACCCGGCATTCGCTGCGGTTTGGGGAGCACCTGCGCACCCGCTTTTCCAGCTTCGTCCTCGAGCGTCTTGCGGGCGTGGTTGGCGGATTCCTTGGCGAAGGCCACAGCATCGTCGATCAGTTGTTGGGTAACAGAGCTTGGATATGGTGTGGCCGTGTAAACCAGCGCTTCCCAGGGATTGGGCCGGACGAATAGCGCTACAATGTGGGCGCTGAAGGGTTTCGCAATGGAGAAGGCCGTTGCCAGCGCGATGGAATCGCGCGGTGTACCGGTGACTGGAACAAGTATCTTCGCGATTGTCATGCTCGTTACTCCTCTCCCGTTGTCATGGTTTCGAGACTGTTCACGTCTTTGATGACGATTCTGTGCCGGCTGGGAATGTCTATGACATGCGCCCGGCGTAATTCGCTTAATGAGCGGCACACTGTTTCGATGGTCAGACAGAGATGGTCCGCGATGTCTTGCCGGCTCATGGGCAAATCAATGGTGTGCGGATGGCCTGCAGAAAGCCGCCGGATCATGGACATCAAGAAAGCTGCTACCCGCGCCCGCGCTTCTGGATGGCCCAATATGACGACATGCGCTTGTGCGGCTGAAAGGTCGCGCCGAAGTGCGTCTACGATATTGTCGTGGAACTCCGTTTGTTCCTGTTGCATGGGAGGGCAGCGGCGCGTGCGCAGAAGAACGGTCGGTCCAATGGTTTCTGCCGTCACTTTATGGTGTGCGTCCAATTCCAAGCCGAATTGGTCGTCCTTGAATGCGAAGTCGGTGATCAGGCGACGCCCGCCCGGTAAAATCTTGCAGAGGCGAACCGCCCCAGCCATGACCCGATAGAGGCTTTGGGCGTCGTCACCCTCCATGAACACAGTCTCGTGCGTTGCGAGGCGAACGATGCTGCCAATGGTTTGGGAGGTGGGCGAACGATCTATCGGCTGCCTTATGGGCGGGATGAAGTTTTCCGTCATTACAGCACGGGGCGTCGAGATCATCGGGAAGCCTCATCGCCTCAGTTTCAACAAGAGGGTATGTGGTTGGCGCCGCGGGGAAAATCCGTGCGAATACCTAAGTAGATTTGCTTAGATATTTGGGTTGTTGCACCACCTATCGTGCGTGGAAACTATTATTCGCGATACCAGACAGGGGGCTATGCGCTGCAACAATGTTGCCTACTCTTATTTCGCGTGAGCGCGTCCGATGTGGTTGATCCAGGATAGTAGTTCGTCGTGTTGGATAGGCTTGATTAGGAGTGCCACGACACCCGCGCGCCGGATGCGATCCGCAAGTGTGGAGGCTGGTCGTTCAGCTATCAGGATAACAGGGGTTGCGATGCCCCGTGCGTGTAGGCGCTCCACAAGCTCTAACCCCGTGACATCCGGTATCTGCTGATCAACCACCAGGCACGATAGGTGCGGGCAGAGTGGCGATTCGAGCAATGCCGTCGCGGATTCAAACTCATCCGCCAAGAATCCGTGGACTTCCAGAAGCATGCGTGTTGAATGCCGCACAGCGCTGTCACTATCAACGATGCCAATCCGGTCTGGCACTGATTTCTCATACTCCCAGTCAATTCCTGGATCGCGCTGAGCCGACATCTTCGCGCTGATGCGGAGATCCGCACATTGATCTGACGCAAATTGGCAATCTCTTATAGCCGATTACGTGGGCGCAGATCGTGCCGACAGCACCATCCGTACCAGATCGGCAAGATTGTCGGCGCGCATCTTTTCCATAACGTGGGCGCGATGGATATCCACAGTCCGGGGCGAAATCTCGAGAATTCTTGCGATTTCTTTCGTGGTTTTGCCTTCGACCACGAGATCAAGGACTTCCTTTTCCCGTATGGTGAGAGCCGTGAGCCGTGCTGTGATGTTCCGGTCAACGTCCGTGCGACGCATGTTCCGCAGCCCCATCCCCTTGCGAATGCAATCCAGTAGAGTTTCTTCCCGGAAGGGTTTTTCCAGGAAATCAATGGCGCCTGCCCGCATGGCGCGCACAGCCAGCGGTACGTCGCCATGGCCGGTGATGATGATGACGGGTAACCCAAGGTTACGACGGTGAAGTTCGTCTTGAAGCTGCAGTCCGTCCATATCCGGCATGCGGATATCGACCACAAGGCACCCGTCCATCCCATGGATATCCGCTGACAGGAATTTCAGGGCCGACTCGAATGTCTCAACCTTGAAACCTGAAATTTCCAGAAGGATCTGAAGCGAATTGCGGACGTCGGCATCATCGTCCACCACATAGACCGTGCCCGCGTTTGTCATGGGGCCGGTTCTGGTGCCGGTACCGGCAGGCGCAGAATGAAGGTCGCGCCTTCTTCGCTGTTTGCTGCCAGCCATAGCCGCCCGCCATGTGCTTCCGCGATTTTGCGGCAGATGCTCAGCCCCATGCCCATGCCATGAGCCTTGGTGGTGACGAAGGGGTGAAACAGGCGGCTTTCGACCTCTGCGGGAATTCCCGTGCCGGTGTCGGCGACGGCGATTTCGACAGCATCGCCATTCTTGTGCGTCGTGATGGTCACTGCGCCGCGGGGAAGGCCGCTTGTGGCTTCGACGGCATTGCGAATCAAATTGACCAGAATTTGCTGGATCTGAACCTTGTCGATCAACAGGGCCGGCAAACCGGGCTCCAACCCCAATCGCCGCTTGATGTCACCACCCCGCATGCCGGCGAGACCCAGTTCGACCGCCTCTTCCACGGCCTTGTTGATGTCCTCCGGCGCACGAATGGACTCCCGTTTTTCAATAAAGTTGCGCAGGCGCCGGATAATAAGACCCGCGCGCTCAGCTTGTTCAGCGATGCGATCGAGCACTTCGGCCAATTTGGCTGCCGGCTCACCAAGGTGTCCCGTCATATGCCGGGCTGCGCCCGTATAGTTCAGAAGAGCCGTCAACGGTTGGTTCAACTCATGCGCCAATGCTGATGCCATCTCACCCATCAGGGTCATTCGCGTCACGTGGAGAAGTTCGCCTTGCAGTTCCCGGATGCGGTTGTCGCGGGCGCGTGTTTCCGACATATCGTTGATGATGCCAACGAAAATGCGGCTGCCTTTCAGCATCCCTTCGCCGACCGACAGATACATCGGGAACGTCGTACCATCCCTGCGCTGGCCGACGACCTCGCGGCCGATACCGATAATATGCGGGATTTGTGTTTCCAGATACCGCGCCAGATAGGCATCATGCTGACTGCGGTAGGGTTCCGGCATCAGCATGTTTATGTTGCAGTCCAATACCTCTTCGGGGGCATATCCGAAGAGCCGTTCACAGGCCGGGCTGAAGACTTGGACAATGCCTTGCTCATTGATGACGACAATACCGTCGATTGCCGTATTGATCAGGGCGTGGAAAAGCGCGTCCTCATCGGCTGCTTGGGCGATTGTTCTTCCCGCTTCCTGCATCGTCAGATATCGCGTGGAGGGCGAAATTGTCTAACATTTTTCGACAACGGTTTCTAGAAGTGGTGCATGCAGACTCAAGCAGACTGGGACACGCAATATACGGCCTCTGCAGAGGTCTACATGCGCAGACGGTGATTACCCAGACTTTTTACCTGGAGAACGATCGAGGCTCGGCGGGCTGTCGTGACCCGGTGGGTTTTGCGGCACACTTTTAGGCATTCAATCTGTCGAGAGGCTCGGAAGTCATTTTGACAATAAGTTTGCCCTCATTGCTGCCGTCAAACAATTTGGCAAAGGCCGCCGGTGCAATCTCGATGCCAGTTTCCATATGCTCCCGAACTTTCAGGTGACCTTCGGAGAGAGCCGGCCGCGCAGGCGAGGATGCCTTATCGCGCAGCGGTGGGTTTTCTCCAGAGCGAGAGATAGCCCCAGCCCATGGCCAGTGCGAGAGGCAAGGCACCCGCAAACATGAACACGAGGTCGCCCGGCATGCGCAGCCATTCAAGCGTGCGGGCCAAGGGAGTGGCGGTATAGGTCAATCCGCGCGCATGCCAATAGCCGTGTTCGACCACATCGAGGACCTGCAGAACCCCACCTGGAAACAGACTCAGAAAGACCATCATGGCAAGGCCGATATTCAGGCCCCAGAAGGCTACCCGCACCAGTCCGGCAAGCTTTTGCCAAACCTCTTCGCGCACAACTTCGCGTAGGACGAACACCATCAAACCAGCACCTAGCATACCGAACACGCCCATCATGGCGGCATGGCCATGATTTGGCGTGAGGATGGTGCCGACTTCGTAATAGCTGACGATCGGTGTGTTGATCAGGAAGCCGAACACACCGGCGCCCAGGAAATTCCAAAAGCCTACCGCCATCAGGAAATAGAATGTCCAGCGATGTCGGTTGACGACGTTGTCGCTACCGCGCGTGACCCTTACGAAATCCCACGCATCAAGCGTGATCAAGGTCAACGGCACGACTTCCAAGGCGGAAAACGTGGCGGAAAGTGCCATGTTCATTTCGGTCTGCCCGGTCCAGTACCAATGATGGCCAGTGCCGATCAGCCCGCCGCCGAAATAAAGAATAGCATCGAGATAGATGGTCCGCAGCGCTGTAATCCGCCGCACCAGACCCATACGATAGAAAATAACGGCGACGATGACAGTGACAAAGAACTCGAAGAAGCCTTCGACCCAGAGATGAATGATCCAGAAGCGCCAAGCATCGACGATCGTGTAATTGGTCTGTGAGCCGTAGAAGAGCGCCGGCAGATAAAACAATGGAATGGCGAAAGCCGCGATGAGGAAGAAGTTCGCGAAGCCGCGACGTTCCGGATCGCGCCGTGCGGGGGCAATCGCGCGCCACACCAAGAAGAACCAGAACAACAGTCCGATAGCGAGCAGGATTTGCCAGAAGCGCCCAAGCTCCAGATATTCCCATCCCTGATCGCCGAACCAGAACCAGGTCTTCGGCAACCATTGCAGAATGCCAGCCCATTCGCCGAACATGCTGCCGATAATGACAATGGCGACGGCGCCGAACAGCAAATGAATACCTAGTCGCTGACGCGGTGGGCTTGCACGGCCTAGTAATTCGGCCACAAACAATGCGCCCGCGACGTAAGATGTGGCGATCCAGAAAATCGCAGATTGCAAATGCCAGGTTCGCAACAGATTGCTGGGGAACCAGGCCGCCAAATCTAACCCATAGAACGTGCCCGGATCGGCCCGGTAATGCGCGATGCCCGCACCAAAGAAGGTCTGCCCCAGAAGCAGAATTGATGCGACCGCCATGTATTTGAGCGTCGCCTTTTGGGAGGGGCTCAGAACCCATGGTTCGGCCGGCGTTGGCGCGCCATGCCAGCCAAGATAATCGAACTTGCCGAAGGCCAGCAAAACGATGGCGATGCCACCCAGCAGGAAAACGAAACTGATGGCCGTCCACAAAAGTGCGGCGCCCGTGGGATGATTGCCAGCGAGCGGGTCATAGGGAAAATTGTTCGTATAGGAATGCGCCGTTCCCGGCCTTTGGGCAACAGAGCCCCAGGCCGCCCAGGTGAAGAAGGCGGTAAGATCGTGCAGCTCTTTCGGATCGGTAATGAGGTTAGCCGCTAAGCCGCCATTGAGCGCCGGATTCTGGAAGTAGGTTTTCCAGCGGTCCACCTCGTTTGCGAATGTCTGCGCGCCCGCCGGCAGAAGCGTCAACGTACCCGTACCGGAATCGTAACGATTGGTTTTCAACAGGCTTGCGACTTCGCCATCAACAGCGGCACGTTGTTCGCTCGAAAGCATCCCATAGTCTTTTGCAAAACGGGCCCGCGCGCGGGCCTGCGCAAGGTCGAGTGCCCAATGATGCAGCACGGCCGCGCCGAAATCAGGCCCCAGGTAGCCGCCGTGGCCCCAGATGGTGCCATTGTCCATCAAGCCATATTTGAGAAACACCTCCTGCCCGGCACGAATGTCGTCGCCGGTGAAAACGACGTGACCCGCTGTATCAACTGCGCGTTCAGGTATGGGGGGCGCATTTTGGTAGGCCTTGAAGGTCAGAAGAAGCAAAACGCCCAGGCCGAAAACAAACACGACAAGGACGGCACGAGCCCACCACGGGGAGAGTTGCTCAATCGGCTCGGGTGATTCTACGGCTGTCATACGCCCCCCGCTGCTTAAAAAGTCATCGCGGCACGGTTTTCTGTACCGGCCAAAGAAAACGACTCGCTATGCAGCTAGGATACCATCCTGAGTGCATACCTGCTATTGTGAAATCAAGCGATATTATGGCGCAAACGCTACTGGACGCGGTGACGGCCTAGCCCCAAATCGAGAGCATGAATGGGACCCGGCAACAAGCATGTGCCGCTCTTCGTCGTGGCCGATATTGAAGAGAATTCGCGACGCAAGGCAGCTGGCAGAAAGAGAATCTCTCTGTCGTCGATCGCGATCGGGATGGTGCGCCGGACCGATCCGCTATTCGAGATCGAGCGCTCCGCGTGTGTCCCTCCAACAATGCCGCTGAAAGAGGCTTGCGCGGTATCGCTCTTGGCGGGAAAGCATGGCTGTTCTGGGCTCCGATCGCGGAGGACGGCGTGCCGCGGCCATGTACAGTCTGATCGTGACAGCCAAAATGAATGGCGTCGATGCGCAACTGCGGCTGGCCGACGTCCTCGCCCGTATCGCCGCTAATCCGGCCCATCGGCTGGACGAATTACTCCCGTGGAATTGCGCCGGCATCGGTGAACTCCTCTTTGCGGCATGGCGTCATGAACTCCGTGCGCCAATCACTAACGCCTTCAGCGGACAGCCGTGGAGCTTGCGATGCTCCCGCGGGCTCAAATCGGTACTCTTCCACGCCTCATGATGCGCGCGCCAGAACGGCCCCGTAAATCGTATCCGGCGTAAGGGATTTCCCTGCATACGTGAGAAAATTCCCTGTTATGGGGGTAGAAATTCCCTGTTCTGGACATCCAGATTCCCAGTTATCTTTGCACATATGCGATCAATAGATTATCGCAAAGTGCCTATTTTATCGCGTTCCCGTATATGCCCTGGTCTCGGTAATCAGATTCGAAAGTATAAAAAATTCCCTGTACTTTCCCTGTTCCCGCCCAAAATCAGCCTAGAGACCGGTTCGCTCAAGACTACAAACACCGCCATTTCACCGCGAATTGTTCTCCATGGCGCGATAATGCCGCCGATCACCGCGTCGCCACCATATGACGTGGAAGACCGTCGATCCTGCGCTACAATCTCGCTGTAGACGTTCGCGCCGGCCACAAGCACGTCCGCTTTAATCACTCGCCCCCGGCTTCAGGAGCCAGTGCCATTGCGGGAAAATGGGATCAGTTTTCCTCTGGCAGCATTTGGGGATTCCAGACAATTTCCCAGAGATGTCCGTCAGGATCACGAAAATACCCGGCGTAACCGCCGTAGAACGTGTCCTGCGGGGCCTTGATGATCTCGGCGCCGGCACGTTGTGCCATATCCATTGTCTCGTCCACGTCCTGCCGGTGCAGAACATTGTGTCCGATCGTTACCGCAGTCGAAGAGACAGGGTGTTTGGGCAGGCCGGTGTCGTATGAAATATCGTCTTGCGCCCAAATGGCGAGCTTCAGCCCACCCGAAAGATCGAAAAAGGCGACTGCGCCATGCTCGAACTCACGGCCGACAATGCCTTCAGTGGCAAGGCCAAGACCGTCCCGATAGAAGGAAAGCGACCGTTCAAGATCAGCCACGCCAAGTGTGATGACGGAAATTCTGGGTTTCATGTCCACGCCCTTTCTATCGGCGCCTGCATCATGCATGCGCCTTGACAGTCTTGGGCCGCTGATAACCTGGCGGAAGGACCCGGCGGGCGGGGGCCGGGCCAACCTTCCCGAACCTAACCTGTTTCAGACACGCAGAGGAGTACCAGTCCGCAAATTGAGCGTCAATTTCTCCTTCTTTCGAAAATTGACACTGTGAGACATGGCAGGAAACAGCCGCAGGCAACCCGTTGTAGCCATTCGCTTCCGCCTCAATTTTGGAGGGTTCTCGCGTAGGCGTAGGTCTCTGTTTCGCCGGCTTCGGCCCGCCAATTCATCGTCTACCAATCGATAGCTGCGGCCGCGCAGGATACTCCCTTCGTGGCGGCGGCAAGAACTGTGCAGTCCGTGCATTTGCGGCGATGGGCGCTCAGCCGCCCTTTGGTGGCGTGACCTTATCCATTTCCTCAATTGCCAGCGCGGAATGGGCATAGGCGCCGCCGGCGCGCATTTCGGCTGCCACCCAGATGGCCTCCATCAGCTCTTCGCGCGTGGCTCCGCTGCGTAACGCGGCTTTGGTGTGGCCTTTGATGCAGTAAGGGCATTGCGTGACGTGTGCTACGGCAACCGCAATTAGCTGTTTGGTTTTCCCCGGCAGGGCACCGTCGGCAAAGACCTGTTTGCTGAAGGCCTGGAAGGCTGCTTCGGTATCCGGCGCGAGTGCGCGCCGTTTCTGTGCAGTCTCCAGTGTTGCTGCGGGGTACATCGAATCTGCCATTTCGGAAATCCTTTCCCATCATTTGCATGGCACCCGGTCCGCTTTCGCTCCTGCGTAAGGGGTTGCTGACGCCGGCACCTGCAGCTTCTTACATAGTCATGCTGATTTGATATTGCCAATTTTGCCATCGGACACTCAAATCCGTTGTTCGACGCAACACGCGTTGCCGCTTTGAGGCATGGGAGTGGTCGCTATGGCAGATGCGCAATCGGTGGAAGATATTGTTCCGTTGGGGCGTCTTGCCGATTGGATGGATGCTCAGGGCCTCGGCACTGGCCCCGTCCGCAATCCGCAGCTTCTGGCCGGGGGGACGCAAAACATCCTGCTGCGTTTCCAGCGCGCAGAGAAAAGCGGTGCCCGTGAATACGTCTTGCGCCGCCCGCCGCGTTTTCTACGCAAGAACAGCAATGACACCATGCGGCGTGAGGCGCGCGTGCTGAAGGCGCTTGCCGGAAGTGATGTTCCCCACCCCGGCCTGATCGCGGCCTGTGAATCGGAAGATGTTCTGGGTGTTGCCTTTTATCTGATGGAGCCGATCAACGGTTTCAATGCCACGGTCGGCTTGCCGCCGCTTCATGCCGGGGCGCCTGAAATACGCCGCCAGATGGGCTTTGCGCTGATGGACGGGATTGCCGCGCTCAGCCGGATCGATCCTTTTGCGGCCGGGTTGGAGGGGTTTGGCAAGCTGGACAATTATCTGGAGCGTCAGGCGTCACGATGGCTGTCGCAGCTCGAAAGCTATCAGGAGCTTCCGGGCTGGCCTGGTTTCAAAGGGCTTCCGGCCGTGGCGCCGATTGTGCAGTGGCTGGAGGCGAACCGGCCCTCTTCCTTCCAGCCCGGCATCATTCATGGCGACTATCACCTCGCCAATGTCCTCTACAGCCTGGATTCGGCGGTGCTTGCCGCGATTGTGGATTGGGAATTGTGCACGCTGGGTGATCCGCTGCTGGATCTGGCCTGGGTTTTGGCCGGCTGGCCGGATGAAACCGAAATTGCCGCGGGCGAGACCAGCGTGAAACCGTGGGCGGGGTTTCCCACCGCTGATGAGCTTGTGCACCATTATTCGGTACGGACGGGCCGGGACATGTCGGCGCTGGACTGGTACAAGGTTCTGGCCTGTTTCAAGCTGGGCGCCATTCTGGAAGGCAGTCACGCGCGCGCATTTTCCGGCAAAACACCCAAGGGTATCGGTGACCGCCTGCACGCCACCACTGTGCGCCTGTTCACCCGCGCCCATCGGCTGATCGAGCTTTAGCATCCGCGCCCGCACTTGGCTCTTGACCGGGCGGGGTAGAGTCCCTGAAAATTAGAACGCGTTCCGTTTCTGCCGGACGCCCGTTCGGGCCGTCACGGCAGAAGCCACAACAATATGCGAGCGCGCGGGAGAGAGCCGATGATCACCCTGCCACATCATTGTGAATTCCTGTCGGACGCTTGGCTTCAGGAGGCGAAGACGTTTCTTGAAAGAGAAATCGCCACGCGGAAGGACCGCCTGACCGGATCGTTTTCGGTGAGTGAGCGGTTTGGCGATGCACCGCCGCATATGAAATTCGCGGACAATGTTGCGGCATGGCGCATGCGCTTCGATGGCAAGGCGGTTTCCGTCTCGCGCGATTTCGATGACAAGGCGGATCAGATCGTCGAAGGCGACTATCAGGCTGCGCTAACGGCTGCGCAATGCGTTGGCATTCTTGCACCCGGCGCGACAGAGGCGATGTTGCGCGACGTTGCGGCCATGTTCGGCAAGGACGCGATCCGCGTGAAGGGGAAACTCGAAGACGGGCAGGCGCGTGAGATCATGGCGCTGCTGCACGATCATATGGGCCGCCGCACCGTCGAAAATCCCGATCTTGCGCACCGGGCTGCGCGTCAGGGTCTCTCGGGGAAAATCCGCGAGATGGAAGAGCAGGGCTTCACCATTCTTGAGCACGCCATCGCGCCTGAATTTGCGGACGAGGTGCGTGCCGCCACCTTGCGTGCGCTGCTGCCGCATCAAAGTGTGTCCATGAACTGGATGCTTTATCACGGCCGCGAGTTCGAGCGGCTGGTACAGAATCCGCTGCTGATGACCTTGATCGACGCCTCGCTCGGCCGTGGCGCCGTCATCGCGTCGCTCAGCTCGATCAAGCGCGGCCCCGGCCCCGGTTTTATTCCGATGCACACCGATTATGCGCATGTGCCGGAGCCTTATCCCGAATTCGCTTTGACCGGTGTCGGCGTCTGGGCGCTGGAGGACTGGCGTGTGGAATCCGGCCCAACATGGCTTGTACCCGGCAGCCATAAAATGCGCCGTCCGCCGCGCCCGGGCGAAGGGCACAATGGCGCGGTGCCGATCGAAATGCCCAAGGGGTCGGTGGTGTTCTTCACCCATGGCGTCTGGCATTGGCAGGGTGACCGGACAGAGCCGGGCGATCGCATCACGCTTCACATGCATTTCAATCGCGGCATCCTGCGCAGTCTTGAGCCGAAGAAGGTCGATGTGCAGATGCTGCACCGGAATGCGCCGCGCTTGGGCGAAATGCTGGGGGAAGACGACTGGTTCGACAAGATGTCGGCGTCCGGCCGCGATCACGTCCGCTTCGCCTATATGCAGCAATTGCTGGCCTTCAACGAGCAGCAGAAGAAGCAGATTCTGGCAGGGGCGGCCTGAACCGGGCATACCCCGGATTCGAAAATTTGGCTGGCGCTTGAAACACGCCGTGTGCATACTGACAATAAGTCAGAACCGAAAATTCACGCAACAGGGGCTTTCTCGATGGCACGCGAAACCGATACCGCAACGGCACCGCAATCCGTGGATAACGATCTGGGGTTCGATCCCGATGCGCTGCACGCCAAATATCAGGCAGAGCGGGATAAGCGGCTGCGCACGGATGGTAACGAGCAGTATGTGGAGATCGCAGGCCGCTTTGCGCATTACCTCGATGATCCCTACGTCGCGCCGCTGAACCGCGCACCGCTCCATGACGATGTGGAGGTGCTGATCGTTGGCGGTGGTTTCGGCGGATTGCTGGCGGGTGCGCGGCTGCGGCAGGCCGGTGTGGAAGATATCCGCATCATTGAAAAGGGCGGCGACTTCGGTGGCACCTGGTATTGGAACCGGTATCCGGGGGCTGCCTGCGATATCGAATCCTACATCTATCTGCCGCTGCTGGAAGAAATCGGCTACATGCCGGTCGAGAAATATTCGCGCGCGCCCGAAATTCTGAAGCATAGCCGTGCGATCGGAAAGAAATTCGATCTCTATCGCAATGCCTGTTTCCAGACGGAAGTCACGGAAATGCGGTGGGATGAGAACGCCGCACGATGGATCGTTCGGACCAATCGCGATGATGCCATGCGGGCCCGGTTCATCGTGATGGCCAATGGTCCGCTGCATCGCCCGAAGCTACCCGGTATTCCCGGTATTGAAAGTTTCAAGGGCCATTCCTTCCACACCAGCCGGTGGGATTATGCCTATACCGGCGGCGACTCGACGGGAAATCTCGCAAAGCTGTCGGACAAGCGTGTTGGGATTATCGGCACCGGTGCGACGGCGGTGCAATGCGTGCCGCATTTGGGGCAGGCGGCGAAACATCTTTATGTGTTTCAGCGCACCCCGTCTTCGATTGACGTCCGCGCCAACCGGCCGACCGATGCGCAATGGGCAGAAGGTTTGGAGCCGGGCTGGCAAAAGCGGCGCATGGACAATTTCAATGTCCTCGTCTCAGGCGGTTTTCAGGACGAAGACCTCGTTAATGACGGATGGACCGACATTATTGGCAACATCCTGTTTCTGGCCCGCAAGCGCCAGCAGGATGGCGCCCCGGCAGAAGATGCCGCAACCCTGATGCAGTTGGCCGACTTCAAAAAGATGGAACAGGTCCGCGCCCGTGTCGATTCCATTGTGGCGGATCAGAAAACGGCTGAAGCCCTGAAACCGTATTACAATCAGTTCTGCAAGCGTCCATGCTTTCACGATGAGTATCTTCAGACCTTCAATCGTCCCAATGTGACGCTGGTCGACACGGCCGGTCAGGGTGTGGAGCGGATCACCGAACACGGCATCGTCGCCAATGGGCGGGAATATGAAATCGACTGTCTGATCTATGCCACGGGGTTTGAAGTCGGCACCAGTTACACGCGCCGGTCCGGGTATGAACTCTATGGCCGGGGCGGCCTCGCGCTTTCTGAAAAATGGAAGGATGGCGTTGCCACCTTGCATGGCATGCACACGCGCGGTTTTCCGAACGTATTCATTATGAGCAATGCACAATCCGGTTTTACGGCCAATTTTCCCCACATGCTGGATGAGCAGAGCCGGCACCTGGCCTACATCGTCAGGCACGCCGCCTCTCACCAGATAAGAGTGGTGGAAGCCGCGCAGGAGGCGGAGAGCGCCTGGGTCGAAACCATCGCGTCGCTTGCGATCATGCGGCAGAAATTCTTCGAGGAGTGTACGCCGGGTTACTATAACAATGAGGGAAAGCTGTCGCCGTTGGCGGCACGAAGCGGTCCCTACGGTGCCGGCCCGATCGCCTTCGTCCAGGTTCTGGAGGATTGGCGCTCCGATGGAACGCTCAAGGGCCTTGAACTGACGGCTTCCTAGGGCGTTTCAGCGTAACCGGTTCAATGCGTTTGCGATGGCCTGCTGATGGGTTCGCGACATCTGCTGGGCGAGCGCTTTTGGCATTGTCCTGTTTAAGTGGCTTGCCGTTGCGGAGAGTTGCAAGGCAAAGACACAGGACGCCATCAGCGCATCATCGTCGGCGCTGGGAAAGTGCTTTCTTGCTTCCACAAGAAGATGCGCGGCATTTGTCAGCGTTGCCTGCGCTTCCAGGGTCTGAAGGTTGGAATCCCCCTGAACAATGGACCAAAGGCTTCCGAACATGGGCTCACGGGATCGCAATTCATCGTACATTTGGTAGATCGACAGCATCGCATGAATGAAGGCATCCGCGTCGGCAATGTTCGCCAGATGGCGTTGGATGCGTTCCTCCATATAGGAATTGTGCTGCTGAAGGATCGCCCTGTTAATGGCGGATTTGTCCTCGAAATAGCGGTAAACAGCTCCGATGACGATATCGGCCCGTTGGGCGATTTCCGTCATTGTTACGGTTTCTGCCCCTTTTTCGATCGTCAGGGCAATGGTGGAATCGATAATGCGTTGAACCGTTGCCCTTGAACGGGTTTGGGTTGCCGTGCTCCTGCCGGGTCGTGCCGTTGCGCTCATGGGCCTCTGCCGCGCGTCTGGAAGCATCGCCTGTCGTGCGGGGCAGTCTTCGCCCCGGGGGCGAATCTCACCGGCGTTGCGGATTGCAAGAACGCGCTGTGATATCGTGCCGGCAATCGTGCTGTTGGATCTGCCGCCGGCAAAGGCTGAATGTATCGGTCTGGAACATCGATCATTTGTCTTGCCACGATATTGTGTGCCATTGCTGCGCGCAACGGCGGATGGCATCCAGCGATGTCGCACAGTGAAATTTCTCGATGAACGTTGCACTTCCGTAACGGGTGAAGCGGCCGAAAAACCGTTATCCGTTACATGCGTCACATGCTGACGCCGTTCCGGGCCGGCTGATTCCGGCGGCCATGGGTATCACTGTTCCCGCCAACCGGTTGGACACCAAGCACAATTTGCAGGTTTGAGCCCCGTTAGTCTGCGGGGTAGCCTTGCGCACGTTTCCGCAATTTCTCGTAAGCCGGAATGTCGCCCTGTCGCAACGTGGCCAGCATCGTGCGTGCCTGGCCTTGGACATAAATCTCATATGCCGTTTGAGGAACACCGGTTGCGGCAAAGCTGAGTGCACTCTCGATGTCCTTGAAATATTTCTTGCGATCATAGCCGGATAACGCCAGCGCATATTGATAGCGTAGAACGATATTACCCGGTGCGGCCTGGAATGCTTTCTGAAAATCCGCTACCCCGGCATCCAGCGTCGCCCCATAGAGCATGTCGGCGAGTGTGCCGCCCGCAACGCGGGCGATTTCGATATTCCAGCCCCCGATCGCGGCAAGGGCCCAGGAATTGTTGGGCTCCAGCCGCAACGCCGTATCGATTTCATTCTTGGCGGCATCGGCATATCCGCGCAGCCGTGCCGCAACAATCCCGACAATGCGCGTTTGATAGCCGATTGCAGCAGCCAGAAAGATGTGCGGATTGGCAAGATCGGGATTTTTCCCGATGGCCTGGCGCAACAGCTTTTCCGTCTTTTGCAGGCAATCCAGACATGGCGTTTCGCGCATCATTTCCTGCGCCATCATCGCGCGCGCGGCAACCGTCAGGCTCTTTGCGGTGTTTTCTGCGATACCGGTTTGAATGGCGCGATCATACGCGCCCGTTCGATAGAACTCAGCCGGTGAATCGTCAGCGAGAGCCGGCCAGGCCCCTGTTGAGAATACAAGAACCAGGAACAAGCATGCTAGTGCGGTTCGGATTGTGCGAAGGTCGAGAAGAGTTTTTGATTGCGCGTTTTCCATGCCTGGACCTGAGGGATAATGGAATCGATCAAAGATGCGGCGTTCGGATTGCGGGTGAGTTCATTGCCAAGTGCCGCTCCGCCGGGTCTGCTTCCATCCAGCATGGCATGCAGAAGCATGATGCCGGTTTGTGGCCGTATGTGAACGGGGTCGCCATAATAGAGGCTCTTTTGTCCTTTTGCCGCTGCCATGTCGGCCGTGATGGCGTTCAGGGTCATGAAATCGAACAGCCGGACCTTGTTCGAACATTGGGAATTGTGGCGTTTGACTTCCGTCAGAATGGTTTTCTTGTAAGCGATGAAATGCGTCGCGTCGTTGGCGGCATAGTCTGCGATCAGCGCAAAATTGTCCGGTGGGAAGTACCAATAGACTGCGGCCGGTGAATGGCAGAGCGCATCCAGTGATGCGCGGACCTGTGTCAGCCGCCATGGGTTCAGCCGCATGGTGCGCTCTTTCCGGCGTGTAAGCTCCTTTTGGAAAACGCTTTGTGTCATCGGGGCGTAAGCCGTGAATACGTCGGGACGATCGGCAGGTGTTTCGCCAGCATGAAGATGCCCCAGCAGCCAGACGCTCAGGGCGTGCATGCCAAGGGCGCCGCCTGAAAGATACCGCGACGTGAAAAGCCACAACCCACGGCGTGGGGTTGGGGCGCCCTCCGGCGTCACCGCCAGACGGGTTTCGTCAAAGCCGGCGCCGAAAGGCTGTGCGGCCGTGCCGGACGCGAAGGCATCCAGCGCAACCACAATCGTTTTTACAGAAGGCTGGGCAACGGCATCCTGGATATAGCGCCGGGCTTCATAGGCTGTCTCGCTGGATACGCCGTAATTGAAACTGCGGACGTGAAATGTGGGATCGACCAGTGTCGGATCGAATGCCAGCCGTGCGCGGCTCGACCCGATGAAGACCATATCCGGTTTGATGCTGGCGAACCATGCGGGTTTCACGACGCGCTCAAACCCCGAAACCAGTTGGACGCCGCCGCGTGCAGGGTGAGACAGGATATAGTGCTCCGCCAGGGCGTTGAAGCTGATGGCGAGCAGCACCATCACGCCTGCGATCCCGAAAAACCAGATAAGGAAACGGCGGCTCTGCATCAGAATTGGAAATAGATGAAGGGGCTGAGATTGGACAATGCCATGACGGAAACGACGAACAGCAGCCCGAACGCGATCGCGCTGCGTGTGCCCGGCATCCATGCCCAGCGGCCGATGTCGCGCACGCCCGCATCGCGATAATAAGACTCCAGCGCCGGGCGCAGCCGCCAGGTGATCTCCATGCTGTTGGGCGCCCCCCAGACGATCGCGAACATTGCGACAAAACCGGCCCAGGCGAGCGGGCCAAAGGACAGGATGTGGCTGTCGCCGCCGGCCCCGGCAAGGCCCGCCATCATGGCGAGCGCCGAATCGAAGCTTTGCGAGCGGAATACCGTCCAGGCGAACAATGTCGCCAGAAAGGTGACCGCCACGGAAAGTGCCCGGGTCAGTGGCCGGAACCGTTTGGGCACGTTCAAGCCCGCGCGGCGCGTCACGTGCCGCCACGCATGGTTGACGATGAGATAGACGCCGTGTAGGCCGCCCCACAGAACGAAGGTCCAGTTGGCGCCATGCCACAGGCCGCCGAGCAACATGGTGATGAGCAGATTTGCATAGCGCCGCACCGATCCATGCCGGTTGCCGCCCAGGGGGATGTAGAGATAGTCGCGCAGGAAGGTGGACAGCGAAATATGCCAGAGCCGCCAGAACTCGATAATGCTGGTGGCCTTATAAGGGGAGTTGAAATTGATCGGCAGGCGCAGGCCGAACATGCATGCCGAGCCCAGCGCCATGTCGGAATAGGCGGAAAAGTCGAAGTAAATCTGAAAGGCGAAGAACAGCGTCCCCATCCACGCATCGGCGGTCCCAATGGCCGCGCCATGGTTGGCGGCCGCGAACACCGCATCGGAAAAGGGGGCGATGTTGTCGGCGATCAGTGTCTTCTTGGCCAGGCCGATGGTGAACAGTGTGGCGCCGACGGCAATATCGTCTGCGCGGGTGTTGCTGTCGCGCCGGGTTCCAAATTGCGGAATGAGATCGTTGTGCCGGATGATGGGGCCGGCAATCAGGTGCGGGAAAAAGGCAACGAAAAGTGAATAGTCGAGCAGGGAATAATGCGGCGCCTTTCCGGCCGCGGCATCCACCAGATAGCTGATCTGTTCGAAGGTGAAGAAGGAAATTGCAAGCGGCAGAAAAAGGCTCGGGATCGGCAGGTCCGCCGCGAACAGGGTGTTTGCGGTTTGTGCAAACAGACCCGCATATTTGAACCAGGCTATCAGTCCGAGGTTGAAAACAAGCCCCAATATCAGAAGCCAGTGAACCGTGCGGCCATCCCTGAACCGTCGCGTCAGCATTGTGCCGATTGCGTAATTGACGAAGGTCGAGGTGAGCAGAAGGGCGAGGAAGTCCACCCGCCACCAGGCATAGAACACCAGGGAAATCAGAAGAAGAAACGTCCGCCGCAGGCCGGGCAGGCGTGCTTCCAGGAAAATGAAAATGGAAACGGTCAATGCGAGGAAGATCAGATAGGGGTACGAACTGAAGATCATCGCAAGGGTCGCTTTGCGCGCTGGTTTTTGGCGCCGCGCGCCATTCGCTCACACTATGCCGATTTGATCAGGGCTTGGAAGCCTCCGGCCCCGCCGCATGAAGGGTCCAGTCCACGATCTGTTTCAACGCCTCGCTCAAGGCGCGGTTGAACGCCAGGACCACGCTGTCCACGCTGTTGGCATCGGCCTCAGCGGATTGCTCGATCCGCCGGCGCGCCACCAAAGTGCGGCCATGCCTTCGTACCAGCATGGCTTCAAGTGAAACAACAATTTCCGGTGCCGTATCCGGAACGGCGTAGTGGGCGGAGAAATCAAGGATCGTTGTCATCAACTGGTAATCCGCCCGCAAAGCGGCCGTGTCCGGTGATACCGCGCCGATCTTGCCGCTGCCCTGAAAGGCCTGAACCAGCAGGCCCCTGAGCAGGACCGGCAGGCGATCGGGCCATGCCGCGTCGGCGTAATAGTCCATCCGTGTCGGCGGATTGATCAAAGCGATGCGGTCGGTGTCGAAGCTTTGCGATGCTTCGGGCAATGCAATCTGCAGGGCCCATTGAACCGCGGGTGCGTCGGGCGGGGGCTGAAGCTGTGGCGCCAGAATGTAGAGTTGCGGGGCCGCACCCGGACCGACAATTCTGCTGCAGCCGGCAAGGGCGAACAGGGCCGCTGCCGAGGCTATCCAGTATCTGCGTGTGGGCGCGAAGCGATTGTCGTTCATTTCGGGGTGTATCCCTTGCGGCGGTCGCCAAAGAAAAGCTGTGTCGGCTGGTTTTCCAGCCGGTCGGACAGCCGGGAAAGGTTCGTAACCATCACACGCGTTTCGCTGATCAGGTCGGAGAGTTGTGCCAGCCCTTCGCCCGTCACGAAGGCGTTTGTGTTGTTGGCAAGACGGTTGAGCGACGTGGCGGTTTCGTTCGCGTTGTGGACCATGGTGTCGACATTGCCCAGCGTCGTATGCATTTCCTCCAGAGCTTCGTTAAGGGATTTGGTCGCCGTCGCAAAATTCGACAGCGTGGCGCCGATGTCGGCGGAATGCTGCTGAAGGACACCGGTCGTCTCTTGAAGGTTGGCAAGCGATGCCGAAATGGCGGCGCGGTTTTTGTCGCTGAGCACGTCCAGAAGCCGGTCACTGATCTTGTTCAGTTTGTTCACCAGTTCCGGTGCGCTTTCGACCAGTTGCTGAATGGTGGAGGGGCGGGAACGGATGACCGGGTATTGGCGGCCGGGCGTTTCGGTAATCAGGGGCGAGTCCTTGGTGCCGCCGTCAATTTCGACATAGGCGCTCCCCGTCAGGCCCTGGCTCGCGATGCTTGCGACAGAGTCTTCGTGAATTTTCACGTCCGGCTTGATCTGGAGTGTGGCAATGACTTTTTTGGGATCGTCGGGATCGAACGCCACATCCGTCACCCGGCCCACGTCAATGCCGTTGTAACGGACGGTGGTGCCGCTGCCGAGGCCGGTCACGGACCCTGTGAAATAAGTCTGATAATAAGCGAATTCCTTGCTGTATTGCGCACCGGCCAGCCACAGCAATGCAATGACCAGCCCGACGACACACGCCAGAACGAACGCGCCGACGGCAACATAATTCGCCTTCGTTTCCATGGCAGCTCCTTTTACGAGGCCAGTGCCGCGCGGCCGCGCGCCCCGCCGAAATATTCCTGTATCCAGGGGTTCGGGTCCCGCCGTATTTCGTCGATCGTGCCGATCTTTATTTTCTTGTCGACCAGAACGGCAATTCTGTCCGTGGTTGCGTACAACGTATCCAGATCGTGGGTCACCATGAACACGGTCAGCCCAAGGCTTTGCTGCAGGTCGCGTACAAGAATATCGAAATTGGATGCCGAGATCGGGTCCAGCCCCGCGGTCGGCTCATCCAGAAACAACAATTCCGGATCGAGCGACAATGCACGCGCCAGGGCGGCACGCTTGATCATGCCACCGGAAAGTTCCGATGGATATTTCCATGCGGTGTCGGCCGGCAGCCCAACCATGGCGAGTTTCATGGCCGTGATCTCGGTCATCAGGTCGGTGCCGATGGTTGTGTATTCACGCAACGGAACCTGAATGTTCTCTGCGATTGTCTGTGAACTGAATAACGCGCCAGCCTGAAATAACACACCCCAACGCATCTGCAAGGCCCGCATGTCCGGGTTTCCCGCTTCACCCGTCTCCTCGCCGAAGACGCGGATGGAGCCGGCGCGCGGTTGAACCAGACCGATGATCGCCCTGAGCAGCAAAGACTTGCCGGAGCCGGAGCCGCCGACGATTCCCAGCACTTCGCCGCGCCGCACATCCAGATCGATATGATCGTGGATGATCTTGGTGCCAAAGCCGGTCACCAGCCCGCGCACGGCGATGACGGGATCGTTACGGCCTTCTGTGCCAGCTTGCACGATCATATCCCGAGAATTGAAAACATGATGGAAAAGCCTGCATCCAGTACAATGACCAGAAAGACGGATTCGACAACGGACCGTGTCGTCAACCGGCCGACACTACCGGCATTGCGTTCGACGTTCAGGCCTTCGAAGCAGCCGACCAGGCCGATCACGAACGCGAATACCGGTGCTTTGACCAGGCCGACGATAAATGTGTTGATCGTGACCGCGCCCTGCAATTGCCGCATGAAGGCGGGGATCGAAATGCCAAGGTCGACATAGCACATCATCGCCCCGCCGATCATGGCCATGACATCGGCATAGAATGTCAGGAACGGCAATGTGATGACGAGCGCGAGAACACGCGGCAGCACCAGAACGTCGACCGTGTTCAGGCCCATGGTCTGCATCGCGTCGATTTCTTCGTTCACCCGCATGGTGCCGATCTGTGCCGTGAAGGCGGAGCCGGAGCGGCCTGCAACGATGATGGAGGTGATCAGAACCCCGATCTCGCGCAGGATTCCGACGCCCAGAAGATTGATGGTGAATATTTCCGCACCGAACTGGCGCAGCTGGTCGGCACCCTGATACGCAAGCACGATGCCGATCAGGAAACCCAGCAGGCCGACAATCGGCAGGGCATTGATGCCGGTTTGCTCGATCTGATTGGCAAAGGCGACCCAGCGCAGCTTTTTCTGCGGGCCGATGACATTCGTTGTCTCGGCCGTCACCTGACCGAGATAGCCGAGCATATTGTAGCCCTGCTCCAGCGCCTGCATGAAGCCGCGGCCGACCCGGAAAAGAAAGGGATGCGCCATCGGCTGTTGCATGACGTAGGATTTTTCATCGCCACGGGCGATGATCTCGATCAGTGGTTTGAAGCGTTCCGGCATGGCCACGGTTTCTACGGCAGCGCCTTCCGCCTCCATCTGGCGGCGCGTCCGCAGCAACAGCCATGCACCGGCACTGTCCAGTCTTTTCAGGGCGCTGCCGTCGATCTCAACGGGGTTGTGGGAGGCGGGCAGTGCGCGCAATTCCCGATCGAGCTGTGAAAGTTGAGAGATCGTCCAATCGCCGCCTGCGGCCAGGCGCAGGACATCGTTGTGCTGCTCGGTGGTTAGCCAGGCTGCTTCCTGGTGTGCGCGATCGGGGGACAAACTGGCCATGCTCCTGAAGCTTACCGTCAGGGCCCGCGGTCCCCTAGCGGGATGTTTTTGCCGGATTTTATGGAAATTTTCCAGATTGCCGGCTTACCGCTTGCGCGGTGCCGGGCACAGGTCACTATGACAACCTTGGATGGGGCGGCTTCGGAAGGGAAGGAATTGGCGATGGGTCGGTTGGCGGGAAAGGTTGCTTTGGTCACAGGCGCGGCAAGCGGGATCGGGCGCGCCAGTGCCATCCTGTTTGCGCGGGAAGGGGCCCGCGTCGTCGCCGTGGATCGCGCGAAGGCGGTGGAGGAGACGGGTGCCGCCATCAAGGCCGCCGGAGGGGATGCGATCGCGCTCTGTGCCGATGCGGGCTCGGAAGCCGATGTTGCGGGCGCGGTGGACCGTGCCGTATCGGCGTTCGGCACCTTGGATGTCTGCTACGCCAATGCGGGAATCGTCGGCGCCATGAAGCCGTTCTTCGAACTCGATGCGCAGGATTGGCAGCAGGTGCTGAACGTCAACCTGATCGGTGTTTTCCTGGCCGTCAAACATGCGGTACGGATCATGGGGCCAAAGGGCAAAGGCGCGATCGTCTGCACGGCCTCTGTCGCCGGTTTGCGCTCGGGCGCAGGCCCTGCTCCCTACAGCGCCAGCAAGGCGGGCGTGATCAGTCTGGTTCAGACAAGCGCCAATATCCTGACCGGCACCGGTATCCGCATCAACGCGATCTGTCCGGGTCTGATCGAAACCGGCATGACAAAGCCCGTCTTCGATCAGGCGCGCGAACGCGGGACGGAAGGCAAGATCGGTCAGCTCAATCCCCTGAAGCGGGCGGGCCATCCGGAAGAAATCGCCAACATGGCGCTGTTCCTGGCCAGCGATGAGGCGTCTTACCTGAACGGGCAGGCGATTGCCGTGGATGGCGGCCTTTCCAGCTCCCATCCGGTAACGGGCCGGCGGGGATTCTAGAGCAATTCCAGGGAAAGTGTGCAGCGGTTTCCCGTCCGGAATTGCGACTACCCAAAAACTTGGAGCGTTTCACTGTTTCCGTGAAACGGTGAAATGCTCTAGGCGGCCGCCTATTCGCTGAGTGCGACCAGATCGGCCCAGAAATTGGCCGGTCCACGGGCCGCCACACCGCTGCCGATTTTGCCGCCCCAGAAGCGCTCGTTCCCGAACTCGGTCTGCCAGGCCCACAGCCGCCGCGTGAAGTGATGCAGATCGTATTCGGCGGTAAAGCCCATCGCACCGTGAACCTGATGGGCGATGCCCGTTGCCGTGCGCGCGGCGCGATTGGTGCGCAGCTTCGCCGCCGCACATTCGAACAGGCCCTCGCCGGTGCCGGCGGCACGGAATGCTGCCGCCGCCGCCATATCGGAAGCCGCGGTCTCTTCGGCCAGAACCGCCAATTGCTGCTGGATGGCCTGGAAATTCGCCAGCGGACGCCCGAATTGCTGCCGCTCCCGTGTGTATGTCACCGACAGTTCGAGGGCGCCTGCAATGGCACCGGCGATCTGGGCGCTGCGCAGCATGGCGCCAAAGGCATACAGCCGGTGTGAGTCCCATCCGGGAATCTCCGCCGTCACAATCGGCGCATTGTCGAATGCGAGTGTGTCGCGCGGCTCGCCGGCCGGGTTCTCGTGCGGTGTGATTTTCGCATCCGCCACCTTGGCGATGACAAGCTGATGGCCGCCACCACGCGCCACAATCGTGGCGACGTGCGATGCGTTCCGGCCCCAGGGCACGCCCGCGATGCTTCCGGTAAACCCGGTCCCGTTCAATGCGCCGTCCGGCCGCGGGCCGATGGTGATCATACCATCGGGCAAGGTCACACCGGCCGCATTGGCGAGTGCGGTGGCCAGGATATTTTCCGGCAGGGGCGCGGCACAGGCGTGTTGTCCCGCGGCCTTCATCACGATCATGGCATCGGACCATGTGCCGCCGAAGCCGCCATCGTCTTCACGGATCAGAACACTTGCCAGCCCGGCTTGCGCGATCTGGGTCCAGGCCCGTTCCAGCGGTGCATTGCGGCTATCGGCCAGAACGCGGGCGGTGGTTTCGGAAAGCAGTGTACGCAATTCGCTCATCTTGATTCCTCACCGCAGCCCGAGATCGCGGGCAATGATGCCGCGCAGGATTTCGCGCGTGCCACCGCGCAAGGAAAAGGATGGGGAGGTCTGCAACAGATAGGAAAGCGTGTCGTCGAAGGCATCGCCCGTTTCCAGCGTGACGTCCTCGCTTGCATTGGCCTGCACCAGACGCGGCAATTCCTGTTCGAAGGAGGTGCCGATATCCTTCACGATCGCCGCATCCACCGCCGGGTCTTCGCCCGCCGCCAGCTTGCCCAGAATGGACATCGACATCTGGCGCAATGTCCACATCTCGGCCGTCATGCGGCCGATCAGCTGTTTCTCAAGCTCCGTCGGGCTTGGCCCGGCCACGCGCAGGAATTCGAGGAACAGCCGGATGCTGGACAGATAGCGTTCCGGCCCGCTGCGCTCAAAGGCCAGTTCCGCGCCGACCTGCCGCCAGCCATCGCCTTCACGGCCGACCAGGCGATTGTCCGGCACAAACACATCGTCGAAGAACACTTCGTTGAAATGACTTTCGCCGGTCAGGTTGGCGATGGGTTTCACGGTCAACCCCTCGCTTTTCATATCGACGATGAATTGGGTCAATCCGGCATGGCGGGTTTCGGCTTCGCCGGTACGGACCAGTGCGATCATGTAGTGTGCGCTGTGCGCGTTGGAGGTCCAGATCTTCTGGCCGTTGATGCGCCAGCCACCCTCAACCTTGTGCGCGCGCGTGCGTACCGACGCGAGGTCGGACCCCGAATTGGGTTCGCTCATGCCGATGCAGAAATAGGCTTCGCCGCGTGCGATGCGCGGCAGAAAAAACTCCCGCTGTTCTTCCGTCCCGAAGCGCAGCATCAGCGGTCCGCTCTGCCGGTCCGCGACCCAGTGCAAACCGACCGGGGCGCCGGCCACCAGCAGTTCCTCGATCACGACATAGCGTTCGGCATAGCTGCGCTCGTGCCCGCCATATTTTTTGGGCCAGGTCATGCCAAGCCAGCCCTGCTGGCCCAGAAGTTTGCTGAACGCGGCCGCGCCACCCGACCACGATCGCGCCTTTTCGGCGGAGCTGACGGATTTCGGCATCTGTTCGTTCAGAAAGGCGCGCACCTCTTTGCGCAGCGCCTTGGCGGCTGGCGGCATTTCGTATGGTGTGAACTGTAAAATTCGCAATGTCGTACCCCGGTTGCTGCGCTATTGTGGCGGTGCGCGCGGCCCACTTCAACTGCGGCCGTACCGTTTGTCACCGGAAAAAAAGAAATGGAGCAGGCTATGGATCAGGTTCGTCTCGGAAAAACCGGCCTCAAGGTTTCCCGGATCTGTCTTGGCACCATGACCTATGGCTCGCCCGAATGGCGCGACTGGGTGCTGGACGAGGAGGCGAGCCGCCCGTTCATCCGCCGGGCGCTGGAGGCGGGGATCACCTTCTTCGATACCGCCGATATGTATTCCATGGGCGCGAGCGAGGCGGTGCTGGGCCGGGCCCTGAAGGATTTCGCGGACTCGCGCGATCGGATCGTGGTGGCGACCAAAGTCTTCAATCCCATGGGGCCGGGGGCCAACGAACGCGGCCTGTCGCGCAAGCACATCATGGCGGCGATTGATGCTTCGCTGCAGCGGCTCGGAATGGATTATGTCGATCTCTACCAGATCCATCGCTTTGATCATGGCACGCCGATCGAGGAAACGATCGAAGCCCTGCATGACGTGGTGAAGGCGGGCAAGGCCCGTTATATCGGTGCATCCTCCATGTATGCGTGGCAATTCGCGAAATATCTTCATACGGCGCGCGCGATGGGCAAGACTCGGTTCGTCTCGATGCAGAACCACTACAACCTCGTCTATCGGGAAGAAGAACGCGAGATGCTGCCGCTCTGCCGCGATGAAGGCATTGGCGTCATTCCGTGGAGCCCGCTTGCCCGCGGTTTTCTGGCCGGCAACCGGCGCCGTCAGGACCGTGGCGAAACCACGCGCGCCAAAAGCGACGCCTTCGCCCACAGCATGTATTACAACGACGCCGATTTCACGGTGGTGGAACGCGTCAGCGAAATCGCGAAAACGCGTGGTGTATCCAATGCACAGATCGCCTTGGCCTGGTTATTGGCCCAGCCGGGCATGACCGCGCCGATCATCGGCGCCTCCAAGCCCGCGCATCTGGAAGATGCCATTGCTGCCGCGCAGATCACGCTCAGCGCCGAAGAACTGAAATCCCTGTCAGAGCCGTATCGCCCACACCCGATTCTGGGTCACAGCTAAGGTTGTTGTGGCGCCGGTGTTGGCGCTGCTGCGGGGGCAGGCGCAGAGGCCTGTGTCACCGGTTTGGGTGTCGGAATGATTTGCGTATTGGCTTCGGCTTCCTGCACCCAGCCGCCGCCCAGTGCCGCGTAGAGACCGACAGAGGCCTGAAGCTGCGCAAGGCGGATTTGCGCCAGCGTATCTTCCGATGTGAACAGCGTCTGTTGCGCCTGCAACACGGCCAGAAGATCGGCGACGCCTTCGCGATACTGAATCTGCGAAATGCGGAAGGCTTCCGTCGCATTGCGCACCTGCTCGTCAACCAGCCGTTCCTGTTCGGCAAGGCTCGACACGCGGCCAAGCGCGGTTTCCGTATCGGAGAAGGCGTTCAGCACCGCGCTGCGATAATTGGCGATCAGCTCCATCTGCTGCGCCTTGGCGAGATCGCTTTCGGAAGCAAGCAGGCCGCCGTCAAAAATTGTCTGCAAAAGCTGAGCGCCTGCGCTGTAGAGCATGCTGGAGCCCTGAAACAGCGAGCCCAGCGCGGCGCTGGCGAATCCGCCGGATGCCGACAGGCTGATGTTCGGAAAGAACGCCGCGCGTGCTGCATCGACATTGGCATGGGCAGAGGCCAGTGCGGCCTCAGCCTCGGCCACATCGGGCCGGCGCGCCAGAAGCTCCGACGGCATGCCGGGAACCACAACGGGGGCCGAAACCGCCGTCATGTTTTTGGCCTTTACATCGAGGCCTTCGGGGACGCGGCCCAGCAGCAGCGCCAGCGCATAGCGCGCCTCACGCTCCTGCTGCTCCAGCACGGGGATCTGCGCCTTCTGGCCCGCGACCTGTGCCTGTTCCTGTGCAAGGTCGAGGTTGGAGGCCACGCCATTGTCCACTTTGGCCTGGATGATTTTCAGCACGCTGTTTGCCGCGTCCACATTGCGATGGGCAAGCTGCAGCCTTTCGCGCAGCGCCAGCACATTCAGATACGCATTTGCCGTATTGGCTTCCACCGTCAACGCCACCACCTGCTGGGCGTAGCGGCTGGAACGCAGGCTTTCCTGTGCGGCGCGAAAGTTGGCCCGGTTCTGCCCGAACAGATCCAGTTGATAGCTTGCGTCCAGTCCGGCCGTCAGCCGGTCCTGCTGCACATAGGCGCTGGGGCCGGTACCGGTGAGGCTCAGCTTCTGGTTGGCACCGGAATGGGTCGCCCCGGCGCTGAGCCCGATCTGCGGAAAGAAGGCGGCGCGCGCGACACCCGAACGGGCCTCGGCCTGCAGCACGCGGGCATAGGCCGCCGCCAGGTCGAGGTTGTTGGCCTGTGCGGTCTCCACAAATCCGGCCAGTTCGGGGCTGTCGAAGCTCTTCCACCAGTCGGCCTGCGGCCAGACCTGTTTGCTGGTCTTGATCGGGGCGGTGAATTCGGCGGGTACGTCTGCCGGGGTCAGCGCCTGCGGCACCGGCGTGGCACATCCCGAGGCGGCCAGCGCCAACATCGCAACAGAGGCGGACGACAAAAATCTGTTCATGAAGATCACTCGCTTGCGAGGGCGACGACGGGATCGAGCCGCGCCGCTTTCATAGCTGGTGCGAAGCCAAAAACAAGACCGGTGGCGACCGCACAGGTGAATGCCAATAGCATGGGAAGGCCGGTGATGGCGATTGGTGTTCCGAAGGCACCGATCACAAGCGCGGTCCCCACACCGCCCAGCACACCGGCCACCCCGCCAAGGCCGGAGACCACCGTCGCCTCCGCCAGGAATTGCTGCAGGATATCGCGCATGCGCGCGCCCGTGGCCATGCGGATGCCGATTTCGCGGGTCCGCTCCGTCACGCTGACCAGCATGATGTTCATCACCCCGATGCCGCCGACCAGAAGCGAGATCGCCGCAACCGAAGCCAGAAGCAGCGTCAGCGTGTTTTGCGCGCCGGTAATCGCATCCAGCAGTTCGGTCATGTTGCGCACCCGAAAATCCTGCTGTCCGTTGTGGCGCGCCGTCAGAAGCGTGGTGATCTGATCTTCCACCGCGGACATCGCGCTCAGATCGGTAACCGACACCGTGATGGAGCGGACGAAATTCTGCCCGAAGATGCGCAGCATGCCGGTGTTCAAGGGAATGAAGATGACATCGTCCGCGTCCATGCCACCGGCATTGGCGCCCTTGGCCGTCATCACGCCGATGACCTGAAACGGCACATTGTTGATCAGAACATAGCGCCCGATCGGGTCGCCGCCATGGGGCAGGAGGTTCTGCACCACGGTCTGGCCAAGAACGGCAACGGCGGCGTAGCTGGCCTCGTCGGCATCGTCCAGAAAGACACCGCGCTCCACGTCCCAATTGCGCACCGCGGAATAGGCCGGAATCGTCGCGTCGATCTGTGTCTGATAGTCGATATCGCCAAGGCGCACGGTTGCCCCGCCGGTGATTTCCGGCACGGCTGAGGAGACATTGGGTAATTTCGCAATTGCTTCCGCGTCGGCAGGCACCAGTGTGGCGATGGCGCCGTTATAGCCGCGCATATTGGTGCCGCCGGGGCGGATCAGCAGAAGGTTCGTTCCCATCGAACCGATTTGCTGGATGACCTGCTGCTTGGCGCCTTCGCCGATCGCCATCATTGCAACCACAGACCCGACGCCGATCACAATACCGAGAAGCGTCAGAATGGTGCGGAAGATGTTGGCGCGCAGGGCGCGAAACGCCATGTGCATGGCTTCGCTCAAGCCGGTTGCGGACCAGCGGGACGCGGTTGCGTGGTCGGGGGGCAGGGGCTCTTGTGCCGCCTTGGCATCGTCTTCGGACACCGTGCCCGTGTCGGCGATGATCTTGCCGTCCTTCAGCGAAATCACGCGCTGCGCATGGGCCGCAACGGATTTGTCGTGCGTGATCAGAATGACGGTGTGCCCGTCCGAGGCGAGCTTTTTCAGCAGCGCCATGACTTCTTCGCCGCTGCGGGAATCGAGCGCGCCGGTCGGCTCGTCCGCCAGAATTGTGCGGCCGCCGTTCATCAGCGCGCGTGCAATCGAAACGCGCTGCTGCTGTCCGCCGGAAAGCTGGTTCGGACGGTGGTTCAGCCGCTCGCCGAGGCCGAGTGACGTTAGAAGCGTTTGCGCCCGCGCTTTGCGTTCGCCGGCGCTGAGACCGGCATAGATCGCCGGCAGTTCCACATTCTCTGCCGCCGTCGCGCTGCCGATCAGATTGTAGCTTTGGAAAACGAAGCCGAAGCCTTCGCGCCTCAGCCACGCCAGTTCGTCGGCGTCGAGTGTCGAGACATCCTCTCCGGCATAGACATAGGTCCCCGCACTCGGCCGGTCGAGACAGCCGAGGATATTCATCAGCGTGGTTTTGCCAGAGCCCGACTGGCCCATGATCGCGACGAACTCGCCCGGAAAGATGTCGAGCGTAATGCCGTCCAGCGCACGCACGGTGACTTCGCCGCCGCCGGTCTCGAAGACGCGTGAGACATCGCGCAGCGCGATCAGCGGCTCGGCGGTCCGGGCTTGGGGAAATTCCTCGCGAACGGTCATTACAGGCGCCCGAAACGCGGGCCGCCCATCCGGCCGCCACGATTCCCGCTGTTATTGGTGGTGCTGCCTTGCGTGGTCTCGCGTCCCGTCACCACCTGTTCGCCCGCGTCGAGGCCCGACAGGATCTGCGCCGATACGCGATTGCTGACGCCGACCGTAACGGCGCGGCGTTCGAGCTTCCCATCCGCGCCCTTGACCAGAACGATGGCGTTCTTCTCTCCCGCTTCCCATGGCGCAAGGCCGCCACGGCGTTTCGTCTGCGCCTGTCCGGCCGTTTCGGCGCCGCCGCGATGGGCGCGGCGCTGATGCAGGGCCGAAATGGGAACCAGCACGGCGTTCTTTGCTTCCGCGGTGATGAAGAAAACCTGCGCGGTCATCTGCGTCATCAGCACATTGTCGGGGTTGGCAACATCAAACGTGGCCGTATAGAGCACCACATTGTTGGTGATCGTCGGCGTGGGCTGAATCTGCTGCAACACGCCGGTCCAGCGTTTGCCGGGCTGACCCAGCGTGGTGAAGTATGCCGGCATTCCGACCTTCAGCTTCGGCACATCGGCTTCAGAAACCTGGGTCCAGACCGTCATCTTGGTCAGGTCTGCAATCTGCAGAATGGTCGGGGCCTGCTGTACCGAATTGATCGTCTGGCCCTGTTTGATGGAGACCGAAACAACGGTGCCCGACATCGGTGCGTAAATCTTGGTGTAACCCAAGGTTACCTTGTCACCGTCCAACTGTGATTGCGATGCTGCAATCTGCGCCTTGATGGCGTTCAATTGCGCGGCTGCGGATTGCGCGGCCTGTTCGGCGGCGTCGTAATTGCTGGCGGCTGTGGCGCCCGCTGCCAGAAGCCGCTTCTGCCGCTCGAAATTCGCATTGGCGAGGGCTAGCTGGGCCTGCCGGTCATTCTGTTGTGCCCGCAGATTGGCCAGATTGCCTTCATCCACCGCGACCTTTGCGCTTGCCACCTGCGGGTCGATTTCAGCCAGCAACTGGCCCTGTTTCACGGTGTCGCCAATATTGACGTACAGCTTTTTCAGTTGCCCGGTGGCCTGCGCACCGACATCGACATAGTTGCGCGGCTGCAGATTGCCGAGCGCCGTGACGGTGTTTTCGATATTGCCGCGCGTTGCAGGCGCCGTGACAAAGGCTTCGCCCGTGCTGTTGAGCGCGCCTGTGATGAAATAGGCCGCAAGCCCCAGAACAAGGATGGCAAGGACGGCCGCGGCCATGCGGTGGCGGCGGATCAACCCGCCGGCCTGCCGGGCCCGTTCTGCCGCGTCGCGTGTGAATGTGCGCGCGCCTTTTGGGCGGTTTTCGATTTGCACATCCATCGTCATTTCCATTTCACCCTTGTTGCCGAAAAGCTATGCCTGAAAAGCTATGCCCGAACGCTATGACCGAACGCTATGCCGGATAGCTGGACAATGTGCGTGGGATGGCGGTTATAAAAGGGCAGGGTTGGCGGAATTTGTAACGAATTGTCGTACCCGGCCGTGCTTCGCCAGACACCGCGAAACAAAAAGACCTCCCTGTTCCGGGAAACAGGGGCGGGGGCGTTTTATCCCTATCGGCCGGGTACGGGATGGTGCCTATGCGCCACCCTGTTCGCCGCTGCGCACGACGTGAAAGCGTTGCAGCTGAAGGCTCGCCCGCTCGAAGTCCGGCTGGATTTCAAGCGCCTTTTTGAAATCCTCATAAGCACCGCGAATATCGCCCAGCGCCTCGCGCGCGATGGCGCGATCGTAATAGGCGATTTCCGGCTTCTTCGAGCCGAGCGCGATGCCGCGCGATATGTCGCTCAATGCCTCTTGATAGCGGCGCAGCGAAATCAGCGTGGCGCCGCGATTCACATAGGCCTCGCCCATTTTGGCGTTCAGCTTCATGCCCGCTTCATAGTCGGTCATCGCACCTTGCAGATCGTCGCGGCGCGATTTGAGGATGCCGCGATTGACATAGGTTGCCGCCCGGTCGGTCGTGGACATGGCCGCGCTTTCCAGCGCCGTGGTGCAGGTCTGGATTCCCTCTTCCGCATCGCCGCCGAATTCCGCAATCTGGAAACAGCTGGCAGGCAGGCCGTTGCCGAGAACGGTCACGGCTGCGTCTGCATCGTGGGCGCTGACGGCAAACGCCATGAGAGCCACAATGGCTCCCGAAAGCATATGAAATTTCATATCGTCCTCCTGGCCCGGAGCGTTCGAATTGTCGCATCAACCGGGTCTTGCGTCCATTGCAAGTTTCGTATGCCTACACACGATTTTTCCTGGAATTCCGCCTGAACTTGTCGCGCCCATGGGCGCCGCCCGAGTGAACTTTGGAAAATCACGTTCCCGTGAAGGAGAGAATATGAGCTGGCCCGCCATCGCGCCCATCATCCTGCTGAGCATCTCCAATGTTTTCATGACCTTTGCCTGGTACGGGCAACTGAAATTCCCCCACGTTTCGCTATGGGTGCTGGTGCCCGTCTGCTGGGGCATCGCGTTCTTTGAATATTGCTTCGCGGTACCGGCCAATCATATCGGTCACACGGTCTATTCCGCGGCGCAATTGAAGACGATCCAGGAAGTGATCACGCTGAGCGTGTTCGCGGTTTTCTCGGTCACTTATCTGGGCGAGGAGATTCGCTGGAACTATGTCGTGGCCTTCGCCTTTCTGGTCGGCGCCGCGTTCTTCGCCTTCAACAAATGGAATTAAAAAAACTGTGAGTGCGCCGGTTCAAACGGGTCGTCGCTGAACTCCTCGACCTGGTGAACCGGCACCCGGAACGATGGCTGCGTGCCGATATAGAGTACGATGGAAAGAACCCGCTCATGCGCGTTCCATTCCATCTGGGGCGCGATCCCGCCCGGCTTGCGGAAAATGCGGCCGTCGAACTCGAACCGGCGCGGTTTGACGTAAGCCCAACCGGCGCTGAGCCCGCCTGCCAGGCTGGCCCGGATCTGTTCGCGGCGTTCGGGGCTCGCATTTGCGGCATTGCTGACATAGGGCGCACTCAGGCGGACCATGCCGCCGTCGAGGATTTCCACCCGGGCGGCAACGATGGTGCCTTTCGTTTCGTAAACGCCCTCCCAGCGGCCATCCGGCGGCGCGGGGCTGCGGGAACACCCCGCCAAGATGGCCACGAACAGCGCGATGGCAGCGATTTTCGCCGTCATTCCTACCGCCCCTCCGACTCAAAGGACCAGCCCCGGCGGAGAATAGACTGTATGGGGCCGGAATGGGAGCGGACGGCCTCAACTGCCGGATGCGCATGACAGATGTGACGATCCCGCCCTTGCGATTGCCGCCTGCGGGCTTATAGGAGGGGCTTCATAAAGTGAGGCATTTTGCCATGACCGCAACCGCCAAACCCGCCCCGTTGCCGCAAGGCTTTCTGGCCGAATCACTGGGCCGCATCCAGCCTTCGCCGACCATCGCGGTCACCCAGAAGGCGCGCGACCTGAAGGCGGCCGGCCGTGACGTGATCGGCCTCGGCGCAGGCGAGCCGGATTTCGACACCCCGGACAACATCAAGGAAGCGGCCATCGCCGCGATCCGGCGCGGCGAAACCAAATACACGGCGGTTGAAGGGATTCCCGAATTGCGCGCGGCCATCGCCGCGAAGTTCAAGCGCGAAAACGATCTGCAATACACGCCCTCGCAATGCTTCGTCGGGCCGGGCGGCAAGGCCATCGTCTACAACGCGATGATGGCAACGCTGAATCCGGGGGACGAGGTGATTGTCCCCGCACCCTATTGGGTCAGCTATCCGGACATCGTGCTGCTGGGCGGCGGCCGGCCGGTCATTGTCGAGACCAAACTGGAAGATGGTTTCCGCCTGACGCCGGATGCGCTGGAAGCGGCGATCACGCCCCGCACCAAATGGATCATCTTCAACCAGCCCTCCAACCCAACCGGCGCCTGCTACAGCCGGGAGCAGTTGAAGGCGCTGACGGATGTGCTGCTGAAATATCCGCAAGTCTGGGTGCTGACCGACGATATGTACGAGCATCTCGTCTATGGCGGCTTTCAGTTCTACACCGTCGCCCAGGTGGAGCCGGCCCTTTACGACCGCACTCTGACCATGAACGGGGTTTCCAAGGCCTATGCCATGACCGGCTGGCGCATCGGCTATTGCGCCGGGCCCGAACCGCTGATCCGCGCGATGACCAAGCTGCAATCGCAATCGACCTCGAACCCGGCGTCGATTTCGCAATGGGCCAGCGTGGAAGCGCTCAACGGCACACAGGATTTTATCCCCCGCTTCCAGAAGGCGTTTGAAGAACGGCGTGACCTGGTGGTGTCGATGCTCAACCAGGCGAACGGGATCGAATGCCCGAAGCCGGAAGGCGCGTTCTACGTCTATCCCACCTTGCGCAAGCTGATCGGCAAGAAAACACCGGACGGGAAGGTGATCGCGACCGACGGGGATTTCGCCTCCGCCTTGCTGGAAGCCGAAGGGGTTGCGGTGGTGCATGGCGCCGCCTTCGGGTTGTCGCCGTTTTTCCGCATTTCCTATGCGACGTCGAACACGGTGCTGGAAGAAGCCTGCCGCCGGATTCAGCGCTTCTGCTCCAGTCTGCGCTGAGGCCCGCGGGCTGCGGCGTTCGTGCCGCATCTTGCCAGTGCAAGGTTCCCGGTCAAATATACGTGACGGCTTCGTCAGCAAGCCAACGAAGGGACACGCCGGGACCGATGAAAATTCCACACGACATTGCGGAAACGATTGTAGACCCCAAGGCCTATGCGGCTGAAACGCCGGTTCAGGAGGCATTTACCCGCCTCCGCCGCGAGATGCCGCTCGCGGTGGCGGAGCCTGAAGGGGTGGACCCGTTCTGGGTCGTGACCAAGCACAGCGATATTCTCGCGGTGGAAAAGCAGAACGAACTTTTTCACAACGGCGATCGCGCGACGGTTCTGACCAACCGGGCGACGGACCAAAAAGTCCGTCAGATGATGGGCGGATCACCGCATATCGTCCGTTCGCTGGTGCAGATGGACAATCCGGATCACGGCAATTATCGCCGCCTGACCCAGCCCTATTTTCTGCCGCAGAACGTCCGCAAACTGGAACCGCGTATCCGCGAGATTGCCAAAAGCTTTGTCGATCGCATGGCGGACAAGGGCGGGCAGTGCGATTTCGCCCGCGACGTGACGTTGTTCTACCCGCTGCACGTAATCATGGAGATTCTGGGCGTGCCGGAGGTGGATGAACCTTTCATGCTCCGCCTGACGCAGGAATTGTTCGGCCCGGCCGATCCGGATGTGAACCGTATGCGCCGTGACACGGTGAGCGAAGATGAAGGTTTGAAGGCGATCATGGCCACGGTTGCCGACTTCACCGCCTACTTCAACAAGATGACGCATGACAGGCGCGCGAACCCGCAGGACGATGTTGCATCGGCCATCGCCAACGGCACCGTCAACGGTCAGCCGCTGGGGGAGTGGGAGGCGATGTCGTATTACATCATCGTTGCCACCGCCGGGCACGACACCACATCGAACACGACCGCGGGCGCGCTTTGGGCACTGGCGGAAGCGCCGGAGGAATATGCCAAGCTGCAGGCGGACATTCCCAATCTGATGCCCGCCTTCATCGAGGAAAGCATCCGCTGGGTTACGCCGGTGAAGCATTTCATGCGCACCGCCATGGCCGATACGACCGTGCGCGATCAGGCGATCAAGAAGGATGACTGGCTGTTCCTGGCCTATCCATCCGGCAATCGCGACGAAGATGTGTTCGACGATCCGTTCCGCTTCCGGGTGGACCGCACGCCGAACAAGCAATTGGCCTTCGGATATGGCGCGCATGTCTGCATCGGACAGCATCTGGCCCGGATGGAGATGCGAATTTTCTGGGAAGAATTGCTGCCGCGGCTGAAGGAATTTGAACTGGCCGGCGAACCGAAACGCACCGAAGCCACCTTTGTCTGCGGCCCGAAGAGTGTCCCTATTCGTTATAAGATGAACTGATGAGCGAAAAATTCAGAACCTGGCAGTGTTCGAACTGCGGCTTTATTTACGACGAAGCAAAGGGCCTCCCGGATGAGGGCATCGCGGCTGGCACGCGGTGGGAGGATATTCCCGACGATTTCGCCTGCCCGGATTGTGGCTTCGCCAAATCCGCATTTGAAATGGTCGAACTCTGACCGGCATTGGCCGTCATTTGCCCTGATCTGCCTTCATTTGGTTGTGCCCCCTTGCCTCCGGCACCTGTCGGCGCGAGCATTCCTCCACAAAGCGGGGCGCGTGACGCCGCCCGGCCTTCGGGAATAGCGCCCGCCGCGCCTCGTTCCTTCGCAGGAAGCCGAAGGAAGGGAGGCAATTGTGCCAAACCGGAATGGAGGAAGCGGGCCACGTGCAGTGGCCCTGGTAGGACCCTATGGCAGCGGGAAAACCACGCTGCTGGAGAGTATTCTGCTCGCAACCGGCACCACGCATCGCAAGGGCGACATCGCACAGGGCAATACGGTCGGTGATTCCAGCCCCGAGGCCCGTGCCCGGCGCATGAGTGTGGAGGTCAATTGCGCCACCACCGAATATCTGGGCGACCGTTTCACCTTTCTGGATTGTCCCGGCTCCATCGAATTTCTGCAGGACAGCCTGAATGTCCTGCCCGGTGTCGATGCGGCGGTCGTGGTTTGCGAACCCGAACCGGCCAAGGTTCAGATGCTGAAGCCCTATTTGAAGCGGCTGGATGCGCTGAACATTCCGCATTTCCTGTTCGTCAACAAGATCGACAAGGCAAGCGGTTCGCTGCGTGCGCTGCTGACGATGCTGCAGGATGCGAGCGACAAACCGCTTCTGCTGCGCCAGATTCCCATCTGGGATGGCAATGTCGTCACCGGCTATGTCGATCTCGCGCTGGAGCGCGCCTTCGTCTATCGCGCGCACGCGCCAAGCGAGGTGCTGGAGCTGGCCGGCGATGTGCGCGACCGTGAAAAGGATGCACGCTTTCAGATGCTGGAGAAACTCGCGGATTTCGATGAGCATCTGATGGAAGATCTGCTGAGCGATGTGGAGCCGGAACGCGATGCCGTCTTCGCCGAACTGGCCAGGGAATTGCGCGATGGCCATCTTGTTCCGGCGCTGATGGGATCGGCGGAAGGCGACAATGGCATCCGCCGCCTGCTGAAGGCGTTGCGCCACGAAGTGCCCGATGTCGCTGCCGTATCGCGCCGCCACGGGCTCAAACCCGATGGCGAAACCATCGCCCAGGTTCTGAAGACCTATCATTCCGGCCATGGCGGGCGCATCAGCCTGTGCCGTGTTCTGTCCGGTACGCTGGAAGATGGCGCCGTCCTTTATACGCGCGATGGGCAGGACACGCGGGTTGGCGGCATTGCGGCGCTGAAGGGGGAGGCGCAGCAGAAATTGGCGGAGGCGGTTGCCGGTGACACCGTTGCGCTGTTGCGGATGGATGCGGCGAAAACCGGCGATCTCCTGTCCACCAGCAAGAATGCGGCGCTGCCGGACATAACGCCGCCTGTGCTGTCGCCGGTTTACAAACTGGCGATCGAAGCAGCGGATCGCAAGGACGAGGTGAAGCTGACCGCCGCGATCCACAGATTGCAGGAGGAAGATCCTTCGCTGCTGCTCGAACAGGATGCGGGTCTGCGCGAGATTTCGTTATTGGGACAGGGGGAAATCCATCTGAAAGTCGTCGCGGAAAAGCTGACGAGCAAATATGGCCTCAAGCTCAATATGCACCCGCCGCGCGTGCCCTATAAGGAAACCATCCGAAAAGGAACGAGCCAGCGCGGCCGCCACAAGCGGCAATCGGGTGGCCATGGGCAGTTCGGCGACGTGGTGATCGAGATCAAGCCCGTGCCACGCGGATCGGGCTTCGCTTTCGTCGATCAGATCAAGGGCGGTGTGGTGCCGAAGCAATGGATTCCATCGGTTGAAAAAGGGGTGATGGAATATCTGAAACAGGGCCCGCTCGGTTTCCCGGTGGTCGATGTGGCTGTTGCGCTGGTGGATGGCTCCTATCATTCGGTGGATTCCTCGGATGCCGCGTTCCAGACGGCCGGTCGTATCGCGATGCAGGAGGGGATGCCCAATTGTGCGCCGGTGCTGCTGGAGCCGATCATGCGCGTGCAAATTCATGTGCCGAATGAAGCAACCGCGAAGGTCAATGCCGTGGTCAGCGCCCGGCGCGGCCAGTTGATGGGGTTCGATGCGCGCGATGGCTGGACCGGGTGGGATACGGTTGAGGCGCAGATGCCTCTCTCCGAATTGCACGGGCTGATCGTCGAATTACGCTCGCTGACACAAGGGGTCGGCACCTTCGAGATGGAATTCGATCATCTGGCCGAGCTGACCGGAAAACTGGCCGATCAGGTGGTCGCGACACACAAGGCCGCCGCCTGAACAGCACCTCCCCCGTAACAACGGGGGAGTATATCTCGCGCGATCACTTTTCCTCCCCCGCTTGCGGGGGAGGTGGCGACCTCGGACCTGATCCGGGGGAGACGGAGGGGGGGCACGACTGGGGCAGGAACGCCAAATCACCCTACAGTGTCGTTGCACTGAAGGTATCGCACTGGTTCATATCGCCGGTCTGCATCCCGCGCGTGAACCAGCGCACGCGTTGTGCGCTGCTGCCATGGGTGAAGGAATCCGGGGCGACACGGCCCTGGGTTTGGCGTTGCAGCGTGTCATCGCCCACGGCATTGGCGGCGGCCAGCCCTTGTTCGACATCGCCCTGTTCCAGAATGCTGAAGTCGCGGTTGGCGTTATAGGCCCAGACACCGGCATAGCAGTCCGCCTGTAGTTCCAGCCGGACCGAGCCGCCATCGGCCCCTTCCATCGCGCCGCGATATCGGGCCTGCACATTCGCCATGGTGCCCAAAAGGTCCTGAACATGGTGGCCCACTTCATGCGCCAGCACATAGGCCTGTGCGAATTCGCCCGGCGCGCCAAAGCGTGTGCGCAGTTCGTCAAAGAAAGAGAGGTCGATGTAAACCCGCTTGTCCGCCGAACAATAGAACGGCCCCATCATCGATTGCCCCGCACCGCAGCCGGTCTGGGTCGACCCGTCATAGGGGGTGAAGATCGCGGGCTCGTAGCGAAGGCCGCGGGCGGCAAAAATCTTGGTCCAGACATCTTCGGTGGAGCCGACGATCTTGCGCGAGAACTGAAACGCCGCGTCGTCTGCGCGTGGGCCGGTAGGTGCGGTGCTGTCCGTTGGTGCCGTCGAAATATCGCCCATCTGGCTCAGGATCTGGGTTGGATCGCCGCCCAGCAGCATCACGATCACGGCCACCGCAACAATGCCGAGGCCCCCGCCGCCCAGGGCCACGCCCCGCCCCCGCAGGCCGCGACGGTCGTCAACATTTTCGGTCGGGCGCAGATCGTCCAAGCGCATATTTTCCTCTTTAGAATTTTTCTAAACTACTTGAATAAAGCCCCTCAAAGGTTACATTAAGCGGGTGATCAAGAGGGACATTTTTATGGATATCGACATTGGCCTGGAAAAGGCCGATCGCAAGGCAATTGCAGACGGTTTGGCCCATGTCCTGGCCGACACCTATATGCTCTACCAGAAGACCCACACCTATCATTGGAACGTGACAGGGCCGATGTTCTCGTCGCTCCATGCCCTTTTCATGACCCAGTATACAGAGCTTCATGACGCCGCCGATCTGATCGCGGAGCGTATCCGCGCTGTGGGCCATTTCGCACCCGGCAGCTATGCCAAATACGCCCAGCTTTCGGCGATCACGGACAGTGAAGACGATGCCCCGCCCGCGCTGGATATGGTGCGCGCGCTTGTCGAAGGCCATGAGGCGCTGGCGCGGACGGCCCGTGCCGCTTTCAAACCTGCGGAAAAGGCCAGCGACCAGCCGACGATGGATTTGCTGACCCAACGGATGGAAGCCAGTGAGAAGGCCGCCTGGATGCTGCGCAGCCATCTGGGTTAAAGCCGCGTCAAACGCGGACCAGCAATTTTCCGCGATTTTTTCCGGCGAACATGCCCGTCAATGCGGCGGGCGTGTTCTCGAATCCGTCCACGACATCGATTGCCGGATTAAGACGGCCTTCCTCCACCCAGCGGGCAAGGGTTTCCTCGGCCTGTCTGCGGCGGCCATAGAAATCCATCACGATGAAGCCTTCCATGCGGATGCGTTTGGTCACCAACAGACCCGGCACACCGGCCGGTCCGCCTGCCGGCGTTGCCGTATCGTATTGCGAAACATTCCCGCAACACGCGATCCGCCCGCCGATATTCATACGGGACAGCGCAGCCGACAGGACATCGCCGCCGGTATTGTCGAAATAGACGTCGATGCCCTCAGGCGCTGCCACCTTCAATTGGCGATAGATGCCACCGGCTTTGTAATCGAGGGCGGCATCGAAGCCGAGGTCGCGTTTCAGCCACTCGCATTTCTCTGCGCCACCGGCGGTGCCGATCACGCGGCAACCGGCGATTCTGGCGATCTGGCCTGCGATATTGCCCACGGCACCCGCCGCCGCGGAAACCAGAACGGTTTCCCCGGGCCGCGGTCTGCCCACATCCAGCAGGCCGAAATAAGCCGTCAGCCCGGTGATGCCATAGACACTCAGAATATGTTCCGGCCGGTGGCGCGGGTCGTGTTTCGTCAGGTGCTGCGCGGGCACGGTGGTGAATTGCTGCCAGCCGAATTCTCCCGAAACCAGATCGCCCGGTTTCAACGCGGCCGCGCGCGATTCCACCACCTCGCCCAAACCCCACCCGGCCATCACATCGCCGGGCTCCAGCTTGGAGCGATAGGTGGCACCTGCCATCCAGGCCCGGCTTGCGGGATCGATGGAGAGCATGGTCGTGCGGACCAGCGCCTCACCCTCTGCGGGCTGCGGTACCGGTGCGTCATTCAAGGCGAAGTTGCCTGTTTCGATCGCGCCGGCAGGTGCCTGCGCATAAATCCAGCGGCGGTTCGTTTGTGTCATCGCGTCCTCCCGTGCAGGAAAGAAACGCTATCAGCCCGCTTTAGAACTTCCAATCCTTGGCGCAGCGCACGAGAAAGTCGCGGAAGGCGCCAACCCGTTTGGAATGGCGCAGCGCGTCACAATAAACCAGATGCACATCGAAGGTCGGGCCATCCACATCGGGCAGAACACGGACGAGGCCGGGCCGGTGTCCCGCAACATAATCGGGAATGGCGCCAAGGCCCATGCCGTCTTCCACGGCGTGCAGAATGCCGGTGAAATTGTTGATGCGCAGCGTGCGGCCGCCGTTGCCATTCCGTCCCAGCCGCCGCGTGCTGGCAACCAGCCAGTTGACCTCGCGGATTTCCGGCGCCGCCGTATCGCCGTAGACGATCAGGCGATGGTTGATCAGATCGTCGAATGTTGCGGGCACGCCTTCGCGGTCGAGATAGGCCTGTGACGCGTAGATGTGATAGCGCACGCTGAACAGCTTGCGCTGGATGAGGTCGGCCTGAATCGGTGCCCGCATGCGCAGCGCCACATCGGCCTCGCGTTGCGCCAGATCAAGCTCGCGGTCTTCGAACACCAGTTGCAGCTCGACTTCCTGAAAATTCTTGAGGAAGCTCTCGATCTGCGGCAGCAGCCAATAGGTGCCAAGCCCGTGGCTGGTGGTGACCTTCAAGGTGCCGCGCGGGGCTTCCTGCACATTTTTCAGCGCTTCTTCGGCCTGGGAGAGGCGGGTCAGCACATCGCTGACCGCGCCGTAAAGCAGTTCGCCTTCGTCGGTCAGGGTCAGGCCGCGGGCGTGGCGCTGAAACAGCGGCGTGACAAGCTCATCTTCCAGCGCGCTGATCTGCCGGCTGACCGCCGACTGGCTGAGGGACAGCATCTGCCCCGCATGGGTGAAACTTCCTGCCGAGGCGACCGCATGAAAGATGCGCAGCTTGTCCCAATCCATCCGCTCAATGCCCCTCCGCGAGGAAGCGCTCTGCCTCCAGCGCGGCCATGCAGCCCATCCCGGCGGCCGTCACGGCCTGGCGGAACACCTTATCCTTTACATCGCCGGCCGCGAACACGCCGGGCACATTGGTGCGGGTGGAATCGGGCGCGGTGCGGATGTAGCCCGCTTCGTCCATATCGACCTGCCCCTTGAAAATCTCGGTGGCGGGCGAATGGCCGATTGCGATGAAAAGGCCGTCCACCGTCAATTCGCGTGTCGCCCCCGTCTTGCTGTCCCGCAGCACGATGGCGGTCACGCCCTTTGGATTGTCCGTACCAAGAACATCTTCGACCACCGTGTTATAGACGACCTCGATCTTCTTGTTGGCGGCAAGGCGAAGCTGGTTCGTCTTGTCGGCCCGCAACTCGCCACGGCGATGGATCAGGGTAACGTGATCGGCAAAGTTGGTCAGGAACAATGCTTCCTCGACCGCGGTATTGCCGCCGCCGACGACGGCGACCCGTTTGCCGCGGAAGAAAAAACCGTCACAGGTGGCACAGGCCGAAACGCCAAAGCCTTTATAGGCTTCTTCCGATTTCAGCCCCAGCCAGTTGGCCTGTGCGCCGGTCGCAATGATCAGCGTCTGCGCCTGATAGCGGGTGCCGGAATCGCCCACCAGTGTGAAGGGGCGCCGGGCCAGGTCGGCGGCCACGATGGTATCCGATATGATTTTGGTGCCGACGCGTTCGGCCTGGGCCTGCATCTGCTCCATCAGCCATGGGCCCTGAACCGCATCGGCAAAGCCGGGATAGTTCTCGACCTCGGTGGTGATGGTCAGTTGCCCGCCCGGCTGAATGCCGCCGAACATGACCGGCTCCAGCATGGCGCGGGCGGCATAGATCGCAGCCGTTGCGCCTGCGGGTCCGCTTCCAAGAATGGCGACTTTCAGGATTTCCGGCCCGGCGTTCGACATCGAATTACCTCATGCGGGCACGCAAGGATGGGCGCGGATTTTGACCGCGCGTCGTGCCCCTCAGCAAAAATCACGGTTGGCTGGTTCTGATATCGGAACCCCGCAACAAAACGTCAAGGGCGGGCAGGGTAACCAATTTGTGGGCGGAATTCGGTCTGTCCGGCGGCCGCGCCCGGCAGCGGCTGGGCTGCCCGGCGGGTCTTCTATCTAGGCGGGTGACGAAACGAACTTTCGCCTGTGTGACATTTTATTGCGCATTTTCCGGGCATGACGTATAATTCATCGGGGACACAATCTCAGGTTTCGCCATGGAACACCACAAACTTGATTCCATTGATATGCGAATTCTTGCCGAACTGCAGGCCGATGGCCGGATTACCAATGTCGAACTCTCGCGGCGGGCAAAGATCACGGCGCCGCCCTGCCTGCGCCGGATGCGCTCGCTTGAGAAGGCCGGTTATATCCGCGGCTATCATGCCAATCTCGATGCGAGATTGCTGGGATTTGAAGTCTCCGGCTATGTCTTCGTGGGCCTGTCGAGCCAGGCCGAATCCGATCTGAAGGCGTTCGAGGATCAGGTCCGTCTCTGGCCCGCCGTCCGGGAATGCTACATGCTGTCGGGCGAGGTCGATTTCCTGCTGAAGGTGGTGGCGAAAGACCTGTCCGCATTCCAGACCTTCATTACCGATGTGCTGACGGCGGCGAAGAATGTGGCGAGTGTCAAAAGCTCGCTCGTCATCCATGCCACCAAGCGCGAACCCGGCGTGCCGCTCGAAATCCGCTGAGCCACAAGCCGCCGAAACACGGCCTGCGTTTACGGCCTGCGTTTAAAGCGAGATATCGCGCCCCTTTGTTTCCGGCAGCATGAACAATGTCACCAGAAAGCCGATGCCCGCGATGATGACCGGGTACCAGAGCCCGGCATAGAGGTTTCCCGTTGCCGCGACGATGGCGAACGCCGTCGCCGGCAGAAAGCCGCCGAACCAGCCCACCCCGACGTGATAGGGCACCGACAGTGCCGAATAGCGGATGCGGGTGGGAAACAGCTCCACCAGGGCGGCGGCCTGCGGGCCGTAAAGCGCGGCGGCGGCGATGATGAAGACGAGCAGGATGGCGAGCGCGCCGGGCACGTCGATCGCATTCGGTGCCGCGCTGCGCGGATAGCCGGATGCGTCCAGCGCCGCCCGCAGCGTGGCGGCAAAATGGGCCTTCTGTACGGCAAGTTCGGCGGGCGCCATATGCCGCCCATCCACACTTTGCACGGGAAGATTTCCGATCTGGGCAATGGCAAGTGTGCCGGCCGGTGCCGCCTCGTTGCGATAGGGGATGCCGGCACTGGTCAGCGCGCTGCGTGCAATGTCGCAGGATGATTTGAATTCGCTCCGCCCGATCAGGTCGAACTGGAAGGAACAGTCGGCCGGATCGGCGATCACCACGGCCGGCGCCGTCGCCGCGGCCGAGGCAAGGCCCGGATTGACGGCCTGCGTCAGCATGTGGAAACCGGGAAAAAAGCTGACCGCGGCAAGCCCCAGTCCGAACAGCATGACCGGCTTGCGTCCGATGCGATCGGAAATCACCGCGAATGCCATGTGCAACGGCGCCGACACCAGCGTGATGATCAGGATCAGAAGATTGACGGTGGATGGCTCCACCTTCACCACGCGTTCAAGAAAAAACTGCGTATAGAATTGCGCCGTGTACCAGACCACGCCTTGCCCCATCAGCAGGGCGAACAGGACGATCAGCACCACGCGCAGATTGGACCAACGGAAAAAGGCTTCCGACAAAGGCGCTTTCGCCAGACGGCCTTCTTCTCGGATTTTGCGGAACAGCGGCGATTCCCCGAGCTTCAGGCGAATCCACAGCGAAACGGCCAGCAGCAGCGCGGAAAAGAGGAACGGTATCCGCCATCCCCAGGCCGCGAAGGCGTCTTCGCCCATGATCTCGCGTGTGGTCAGGATGACGGCCAGCGCGAGAAACAGGCCAAGTGACGCGGCGGCCTGAATCCACCCCGTCGCCTGGCCGCGTTTGCCGGGTGCCGCATGTTCGGCCACATAGATCGCGGCCCCGCCATATTCGCCGCCGATGGCGAAGCCCTGCAGCACGCGGATGGCGACAAGCAGCGATGGCGCCAATATGCCGATCTGCGCATAGTCCGGCAGAAAGCCGACAGCGACCGTGGCAAGGCCCATGATCGTGATGGTGAACAGAAAGGCGCGCTTGCGGCCCTGGCGGTCGCCGAAATGGCCGAACACGATGGCGCCGAACGGGCGGACGAAAAATCCGGCTGCAAATGTCAGAAGCGCGAAAATGTAACCTTGCACATCGCCCGCGCTGGAGAAGAAGTGCTTCGCGATGATGGCGGCGAGTGAGCCGAAAATAAAAAAGTCATACCATTCGAAGACGGTCCCGGCGGCAGAGGCTGCCAGTACCAGCCCCATGCGCCGTTCCTGCGCGGGATTATCCGCGCCTTCTGCCACAGCCATGCACGTCCCCTCCGTTTCACCGGTTTTATCCGGCGAATCGCGAGCACGCTAGGGCGGGGGTCAGGCAGCGCCTTTGAGCCGTTTGGCCCGCGGCACCAGTTTGCCGCCATTGGCCTTGGCGATCTGGCGGGCAAGAAGAACGTCCGGCCGGTCGAAGACAAAGGCGTTCATGATGACGTTGACGGTTTCGCCGTCATCGGAAAGCGGGAAGAACAGCGATTCATAAGCCTCGAAGCCGCGCGCCAGTGTGTTGGGCGCGCCGCTGGCATAAATCACCTTGCGATTGCGTGCAGTCGCACTGAAAAGTTGCAGGACGGTGCTCTGCACCGCGCTTCCCCAGCGTGCGAAGGCCTGTGAAACGGTTTGGCCGGTCGATTCCGCCAGAAAATATTCGGTGACGAGGGTCCCGATCAGCCGGTAGCGGAAATCCTGCCCGCCCGGCAGCACATCGACCAGGTTGACCCAGCCCAGATGCTCCTTCAATTCGTTCGGCCGGATATCCTTGCGCGCCGGCATCGGCCGCGCGCCGCGCTTTGCATTCCAGTAGTCGAGCAGAACCGCAAGCGTCGGGTTCGCAAGGTGTGCGGGGTCAACCGTGATATCGACGCCGGGTGGAAGTTGGTTCATCTCTTGGCGGTCCCCCAGATCCGTCAGAATCGGCGGATCGTAAAGACCACGGAGTTAATGAGGTGTTAGGGCGGCAAGAAATTGGCACGCGTTCTGTCATCAAATACCCGGTTGCCGACCCGCAAGATTGCTTTTTCGGGAACTGTACAAGAGGTAAACGCAAAATCCGAACACGTTCCAACTTAGGAACCAGATCTGGGTTATCGCCGGCAGATTCCAGAACAGGTAGAGACAGCCGCCGATGGCAAGCGGCCCAACCAGCCACCACAGCGGTGTGCGAAACGCGCGTGTTCGCGCAGGCTCGCGCAGGCGCAGAACCATCATGCAGGTCGCCACTGCGATAAAGGCGCAAAGTGTGCCCGCATTGGCCAGCTCCGCGATTTCCTTGAGCGGTGCGATGCCGGCGATGATCGCGGCCCAGATGCCGGTGATGGCCGTCATCAACAAGGGCGTACCGGTGCGCGGACTGACCCGCGCCAGGGCGCGCGGCAGAAGGCCGTCGCGCGCCATCACGAAGAAGATGCGGCTCTGGCCATACATGAACACCATGATGACGCTGGGCAGCGCGACGATGGCCGCGGCACCGACAAGGGTTGCCGCCAGCGGATGGTTGAGGCCGCGCAGGATGAAGGCCAGCGGCTCGGCACTGTTGGCCAGCGCGCCGGCGGGAAGGGCGCCGATCGCCGCCGCCGCGACCAGCATATAGATCAGCGTGCACAGCACCATGGAGCCGACGATACCGATGGAAAGATCGCGGCCCGGATTTTTGGTTTCCTCGGCGGCGGTGGAGATCGTGTCGAAGCCGTAAAAGGCAAAGAAGATCAGCGATGCGGCGGGCACAATGCCGAGTTTTGCGCCATCCGCGCTCAGTTGAAAAAATCCGTAAGGCGCGAACGGGCTGAAATGGCCGGCATCGAAGGCCGGCAGCGCCAGCGCGACAAACGCGGCCAGCGCAATCAGCTTGATCGCGACCAGAAAAAGATTCACCACCGCACTTTCGCGCGTGCCCACGGCAAGAAGCCCCGCAACCGCAAACGAAATCAGGACCGCGGGCAGGTTGACGATTCCGCCTGCCTGTGGCCCCGCCAGCAATGCGTGCGGCACACCGGCGTGCCAGGCGTTCAGAACGCCGGTTACATAAGCGGCCCAGCCGACCGAAACGGCGGCGCAGACCACGGTGTATTCCAGAATCAGGCTCCACCCCACGACCCAGGCGACCGCCTCTCCGATCACGGCATAGCTATAGGTATAGGCGCTGCCCGCCACCGGCATCATGGTCGCCATTTCGGCATAGGCCAGTGCTGCGCAGGCACACACCGCACCCGCCAGCGCGAAGGACAAAATCACCGCAGGCCCCGCCAGACCGGCGCCGATGCCGGTCAGCGTATAGATGCCCGTGCCGACAATGGCGCCGACGCCAAGCGCGACCAGATGCGGCCAGCCCAATGTTTTGCGCAAGCGCTGTTCGCCCGGCAGACTTGCGAGGGTGTCGAGCGATTTGCGCCGGTTCCAGAATGCCATGCGATGCCCCCTTCGCCCGCTATGGCGCATTTGGCATGGCGGTGCGGGCCGGGGCAATATGGCGGGCGGTTGCTGTGGGGCGCGCCGTTTTGGTCTGCGGCACCGGATGAAGGGGACAACGCGAATATCATGCAAACGCACACCAGCGCGGACACCATCGCGGATGCCATTCTGCGCACCGTCGGCAAGAAGATCGTGCTGGGCTTGCCGCTCGGCCTTGGCAAGGCGCCGCATATCGCCAATGCGCTTTATGCCCGCGCGAAAGCCGACCCGTCGATCCGGCTGACGATCTTCACGGCGCTGACACTTGAGAAACCGCGCTACAAAACGCTTCTGGAGCAGCGGTTCCTGGGCCCGGTGATCGACCGGTTGTTCGGCGCCTATCCCGAATTCGCGTATGTCCACCCGCTGCGGCAGGGCACATTGCCGCCCAATATCGAGATCAACGAGTTCTTTTTTCTCGCCGGTCAGTGGCTCAACGTCCCTCGCGCCCAGCAGAGTTATATTTCGGCGAATTATACCCATGCCACGCGCTTTCTGCTGGAACGCGGGATGAACGTGATCGCCCAGCTTGTGGCGAAGCGCGAAGACGCGGGCGGCCCGCATTTCAGCCTTTCGGGCAATACGGATCTGACACTGGATGTGCTGAAGGCGAGGGCGGAGGCCCGCGCGGATTTCATCATGGTGGGGCAGGTGAATTCCGAACTCCCTTTCATGCCGGGGGAAGCGGTGGTGGGGCCGGATGCCTTCGCCCATATGCTGGATGATCCGTCTACGGAGTTTCCCCTGTTCGCACCGCCGAGCGAACCGGTGAGCCTCACCGAATATGCCACCGGCCTTCATGCCGCGGCGCTGGTCGATGATGGCGGAACGCTGCAACTGGGCATCGGCCGTCAGGGCGATGCCGCCGCCCACGCGCTGATCCTGCGCAAGCATGAGAATGCCGCCTTCAACGAAGCCCTGGCGCAATTGGTGCCCGGCCGTGCCCCGTCCGGCCCCATCACACAGGGGCTTCATGGCGTCAGTGAAATGTTCGCGATGCCGCTTCTGGGTTTGATCGAACGCGGTGTGCTGGCGCGTGCGGTGGATGGCATTCTGCTGCACGCCGCGTTCTTTCTGGGGCCCAAGGCGTTTTACAAGGCCTTGCGCGAGATGCCGCCGGATGCACTCGCCCGCATTCACATGGCGCCGGTCTCGTTCACCAACCAGCTTTATGGCGACGAAGCGGCAAAACAGGCGGCGCGCACAAAAGCGCGCTTCATCAACAGCACCATGATGGCGACATTGCTGGGCGCCGCCGTGTCGGATGGGTTTGAGGATGGCCGTGTGGTCAGCGGTGTCGGCGGCCAGTATGATTTCGTCGCGCAAGCCTTTGCCTTGCCCGATGCGCGGTCGATCCTGACCCTGAAGGCGGCGCGTGGCGCGGGCCGGAATGCGCAATCCAACATCCGCTTCAATTACGGCCATGAAACCGTGCCCCGTCATCTGCGGGATGTTTTCGTCACCGAATATGGCGTGGCCGATCTGCGCGGCCGGACGGATGCGGAATGCGTCGCGGCGATGGCAGGCATTGCGGATTCGCGCTTTCAGGACGATTTGCTGCGGCAGGCGAAGGAGGCGGGAAAGATCGCGCAGGCTTACGAAATTCCGGCGGACCGCCGTGAAAACACACCGGAACGGATTGCCCGTGCCCTGGCGCCTTTGCGGGAAAAGGGGCTTCTGCCCGCATTTCCGTTCGGGTCGGATTTCGATGAAACGGAACAGGCTCTGCTGCCGGTACTCGGCCGGTTAAATGCCGCGTCGGCATCGAAGCGGAAAATTCTCACATTGGCGGCCCGCGGCGTTCTTTCCACGCCGGATGCGGCGGCCAAACAAGCGCTTGACCGGCTGTCGCTGGCGCACCCGTCCGGCCTTTCGGAACGGATATCACAGTTTCTTGTACGCGGCGCGATGGCAAAGCGGTGACGGCGCTGGCCTTGCGCGTTAGCATGGCCGCCTCGCCGACGATTTCGCGAAAGAAATGGGAGGATTCGATGAAGCCAATCTGGTTGATGGCGCTTGGCGGCGCTCTCATGTGGGCCAATGCGGCCTGTGCCGCGGATGCGGCCCCTGTTCCCGATTATATCCAGGCGGCAGTTGCCAACCCTGATCGCCCCGCTGCGGATAAGGAGCATGATGCCGCGCGCAAGCCGGCGGCCATGCTTGTCTTTGCCGGGATCAAACCGGGCGACAAGGTGGTCGATTTGATTCCGGGCAGCGGCTATTTCACCAAAATCTTCAGCAAGGCGGTGGGCCCGACGGGCCATGTTTATGCGTTCATACCGTCCGAGCTGGATGCGATGATGGCCAAACACGGGCACAGCCTGCCGAAAGCCGACCCGAAATATCCCAACGTCACATATCTTCATATGCCGGTCGGAAAACTCACCACGCCGGAGCCGGTGGATGTGGTCTGGACCTCACAGAACTATCACGACCTGCACGACAAATTCTTTGGCCCGGCCAATCTGGCGGACGTCAACAAGGCGATTTTCAACGCGCTGAAGCCGGGCGGCATCTATATCGTGCTGGATCATTCCGCACCGGCCGGTTCCGGGCTCAGCGATACCGAAACGCTGCATCGTATCGATGAAGCGGTGGTGAAGTCTGAGGTGACGGCGGCGGGTTTCGTTCTCGATGGCGAAAGCAACGCCTTGCGCAACAAGAACGATCCCCGCACCGCGAAAGTGTTCGATCCGTCCATTCGCGGGCACACCGATCAATTCATCCTGAAATTCCGCAAGCCCGCGAAGTAAGCGGCCCCGGAAAGGAAGCGAACCTCAGTACGTCACGCAGATTTTGCCGAAATGTGCCCCCGCCTTCATGTGTTCGAGGGCGGCGGGCACTTCGGCAAATGGAAAGGCGCGGTCCACCACCGGCTTCAGTTTCCATTGCGCGATGCTGGCCGCCATGCCGGCGAACTGCTCCCGGCTTCCGACCGTGATGCCCAGAAGGCGCAAATTCTTGCTGAACAGAAGCGGGATCGCGATCGTATCGGTAAACCCGCTCAGCACGCCGATGATCACGATGCTGCCGCCGACCCGCGCCGCCGTCAGCGATTGCGTCAGGGTTTTTTCGCCACCCACTTCCACCACCACGTCGACACCGCGGCCACCCGTCAGTTTCAGGGCTTCTTTCCCCCACTCGGGCGTGGTGCGGTAATTGATGGTGAAATCGGCGCCCAGCGCTTTCGCCCGCGCCAGCTTTTCGTCGCTGCTGGAGGTGGCGATCACCTTTGCCCCGCGTGCCTTGGCGAATTGCAGGGCGAAGATCGAAACCCCGCCGGTGCCTTGCACCAGAATAATATCGCCGGGGCCGACCGGCGCCTCGATCGCCACGGCGCGCCACGCCGTCAACCCGGCACAGGGAAGGGTGGCCGCTTCCTCGAACGAGAGATGATCGGGAAACGGGATCACGCCATCGGCGGCCAGCAGCATATGCTCCTGCAACACGCCGGGGACCGATCCGCCCAGTGCCGCGTTGCGCGATTCGGCCGTGATCGGCCCCTTCAGCCAGCTTTGAAAGAACAGGGGGCAAACCTTGTCACCGGCCTTGATGCCGCTGACACCATCCCCCACCGCTTCCACGACACCCGCACCGTCCGAAAACGGGATCAGCGGCAGGCTGGCGCCGCCCATGCCCATCACGGTTAAAAGGTCGCGGTAGTTCAGGGACGCCGCTTTCATGCCGACGACGATCTGCCCTTTGCCCGGCTGCGGCGCGGGTTTGTCCGCAAGTTTGAGATTCTCGATCCCGAATGCCTTTTCCTGTTCCCAGACACGCATATTTTTACCTCCCGGTTTGTTCTGCGTTCAGTTTAGGAGGGCGCCTCGGGAATTGCACGGGCTTGCGCGATGCGGCCCGGCGCGCCATGAACGGGTTGCGCCACCTCTTGCGCGCACTTTTAACAGGTTTTCATGTTGATCTTCTCCCATCACGAGATCACGGGCCTTGTTGCCGCCTATGGCTATGGCACCGTCATGGGCCTGAACACGCTTGAGAGCATGGGGGTGCCCGTTCCGGGTGAAACGGCGTTGATTGTGGCGGCCGCCTATGCGGGCACCAGCCACGAACTGAATATCTGGGTTCTCGTCGCCGCCACGGCCGCGGCCGCCATTGTGGGCGATGTGATCAGTTATCTGATGGGCCGCTGGCTGGGGTTCTGGCTGCTGCACCGGCATGGCCGCTGGCTGGGCCTGTCACCGGCCCGGACGAAACTCGGTCAATATCTTTTCCTCCGCTATGGCACGCGGGTGGTGTTTTTCGGCCGCTTTCTGTCCATCCTGCGTGGGCCGATCGCCTTTCTGTCCGGCGCCAATCAAATGCCGTTTTCCCGATTTTTTCTGGCGGCCGGCAGCGGAAGCACGGTTTGGGCAATCCTGTTCGGTTTCGGGCCCTATCTGCTCGGCAAAGGGGCCAGTCATCTCGCCAAACCGGCCGGCATTACACTGACGGTGCTTGCCATCCTGCTGTTGATCGCGGCTGTCGTGTTTCTTCATCGCAATGAAGCGCGCCTGGTGGCGGAGGCAGAGCGGGCATTACCCGGTCCCCTTGGGCCATTGCCGCTTTCATAGCCGGACAGTGGCTCCCCCACGCGATTCTGAAATCCGGTTTGGGATGCTCTGCCGTTATACCGTGTCCTGATTATCGGGCCCGAGCGGATTGTCTGAGCGGATTGTCATGACCGATTTGCTTGCCTGTGGCCCGCATGGGCACGCATACTGCTGAAATCAAATCATTTCTTCAATTGCTGGACCGGGATCGGATCAGGTGCTGCTCGTCCTTCTTATTGCACTTCCGTTTGCCGGTAGCGCCCTTGCCGCGCTGGTCCGTTCCAACAACCGCAACACCGAAGCGTGGCTCGCGGGCAGCATCGCGGTTGCCGAAATCGTATTGCTGAGCGTGTTGCGGCCGGCGGTGATGGGGGGCGGTGTCCTCCGCGCGGAGCTGGCGTGGCTTCCCTCTGCCGGTCTCAATTTTGTTGTCCGTCTGGATGGATTTGCCTGGCTGTTTGCGATGCTGGTCGCGGGCATCGGGCTGCTGGTCGTCGTGTATGCCCGCTACTACATGTCGCCTGCGGACCCGATACCGCGGTTCTTTTCTTTTTTCCTCGCCTTCATGGGCGCGATGCTGGGCATCGTCGTTTCCGGCAATCTGATCCAGCTCGTCTTCTTCTGGGAACTGACAAGCCTGCTGTCGTTCCTGCTGATCGGCTTCTGGCATCAGCGCGCCGATGCGCGTGAGGGTGCGCGTGTGGCGCTGACGGTCACGGCCGCCGGCGGGCTTTGTCTCTTTGCCGGTATCCTGCTGATCGGCCATATCGCCGGAAGCTATGACCTCGATCAGGTGCTGGCGTCGGGCAGTGTGATCCGTTCAAGCCCGCTCTATCTCCCGGCCCTGGTCCTTGTCCTGCTCGGTGCGCTGACCAAAAGCGCCCAGTTTCCGTTTCATTTCTGGCTGCCGCGGGCGATGGCGGCACCAACGCCGGTATCGGCCTATCTGCATTCCGCCACCATGGTGAAGGCCGGGGTTTTCCTGCTGGTCCGTTTGTGGCCGGTGCTGGCGGGCACGGATTACTGGCTCTGGTTCGTCGGCACCACGGGGCTGATCACGTTTGTGTTCGGCGCCTATTACGCCATGTTCCAACAGGACCTGAAGGGCCTTCTCGCCTATTCGACGGTCAGCCATCTCGGGCTGATCACGCTGCTGCTGGGGCTCGATTCGCCGCTGGCCCTGCTGGCCGCGATCTTTCACATCGTCAATCACGCCACCTTCAAGGCGTCGCTGTTCATGGCCGCCGGGATCATCGACCATGAAACCGGCACCCGTGATCTGCGCCGCTTGAGCGGGCTTTACCGCTTCATGCCGATCACCGCGACGCTTGCCATGGTGGCCGCCGCCGCCATGGCCGGTGTGCCGCTGCTCAATGGCTTCCTGTCGAAGGAGATGTTCTTCGCGGAGACCATCGCCACCCATGACGGCTCTTTCGTCGATGCGGCATTGCCCTATGTCGCGACGTTGGCCGGCATATTCGGCGTGGTCTATTCGCTGCGTTTCATTCTCGGTGTTTTCTTCGGCCCGGCCCCGCGCGACCTGCCGCGCCCGCCGCATGAACCGCCGCGCTGGATGCGTTTCCCGATCGAGGCGCTGGTCCTCATCTGCGTCGTGGTCGGCGTGATTCCGGCGATGACGATCAAGCCGTTTCTGACGACGGCGGCACGTTCGATTCTTGGGGAAGCGACACCCAGTTACAGCCTTGGGATATGGCATGGCTTCACGCTGCCGCTGTTGATGAGCGCCGTCGCCATCGCGGGCGGGGTTGCGTTCTATTTCCTCGGGCGCAGGCGTCTTGCCGTTGCGCCGGACGGGCCGCCGGTGATCCGCCTGTTCGCCAAACAGCGGATATTCGAACGCGCCATCGTCATGCTGTCCTGGCGCTGGGCGAAAACGCTGGAGGAGGCCTTCGGCACCAATCGGCTTCAGCCGCAGATGCGGCTTCTGATTTGCACCGCGTTTCTCGCCGCGTTTTTTCCGGTCTATGTCCAGGGCGCCTGGCCCGGATCGCTCGGGCCATCCCCCATCGATCCGGCGTTTGCGCTGGTCTGGGCGGGCGGTGTGGTCTGCGCCATCGGTGCGGCCTATCAGGCGAAATATCACCGGCTGGCCGCGCTTATCCTGATGGGTGGCGCAGGGCTCGCCACCTGCATCACTTTTGTTTTGCTGGCGGCGCCGGACCTTGCCCTGACCCAGTTGGTGGTGGAGGCGGTGACAACCGTTCTGATCGTGCTGGGGTTGCGCTGGCTGCCCAAAAGGCTGGAAGCGATACCGGGCGATTTCTCCAATGCGGCGCGGCTCAGGCGCATGCGCGATCTTGTGATCGCGGTTGCCGCCGGCGGCGGGCTGGCGCTTCTCGCCTACGCCATGATGACACGGCCTTATCCGGCCGGCGGCATTGCCGGATATTTTCTGGAGCACGCCTATGCCGAAGGCGGCGGCACCAATGTCGTCAACGTCATCCTGGTGGATTTCCGCGGCTTCGACACGCTGGGCGAAATCACCGTGCTGGGTATCGTGGCGCTTTCCGTGTTCGCGTTGTTGCGCCGCTTCCGCCCGGCGTCCGACAATCTGGAAGGGCCGGAACAGCAGCATTTTCAGGACATCTATGATCGCGCCCATCCCGGCCGGCATGAAGGCAGCACGCTGACCGATTACCTCGCGGTCCCGGCCGTGTTGATGAAGCTTCTGTTCCCCATCATCGGCATAGCCGGCATCTATCTGTTCCTGCGCGGGCACGATCAGCCGGGCGGCGGCTTCGTCGCCGGGCTGACCATGGCGGTCGCCATTCTGGTGCAATACATGGCGGGCGGTGCGCGCTGGGTTGAGGCGCGTTTGCGTGTTCATCCGTTGCGCTGGATGGGGTTCGGCCTTCTGTTCGCGGTCGCGGCCGGGGTGATTGCGCTGTTCACCGGACAATCCTTTCTGACCGCGTTGCCGGCTTACGTGACCTTGCCCTGGCTCGGCACATTGCCGCTCGGCACGGTTCTGCTGTTCGATTTCGGCGTGCTCGCGCTCGTACTGGGCGCCACCGTTCTGATGTTGATCGCACTGGCGCACCAATCGTTGCGCCGGATCAAGAACCCGGCCAAGGCCCCCGCTCACGAGACGGAGGTGGCGTGATGGAAATCATTCTCGCCATCGCCATTGGCGTTCTGGCCGGCTCCGGTATCTGGCTGGTGATGCGGCCGCGCACCTATCAGGTGATCATCGGGCTGTCGCTGCTCTCTTACGCCGTCAATCTTTTCATCTTCAGCACCGGGCGCCTCGGGCCGCGCGCGGCACCGGTGGTGCGCGCGGGGGAGGCGGGCGATCTCCTGCGCTATGTCGATCCGGTGCCGCAGGCATTGGTGCTGACGGCGATTGTGATCGGCTTTGCGGTGACGGCGCTGTTCCTCGTCGTCCTGCTCGCCTCGCGCGGGCTGACCGGAACCGATCACGTCGATGGGCAGGAGCCCGAGGCATGAGCGGCCTTGCACATCATCTGATCGTCCTGCCCATCGTGCTGCCGCTGGCCACGGGCGCGTTTCTGCTGCTGCTGGATGAGCGGCGGCACACGCTGAAGGCGCTGGTCTCGCTCTTTTCCGTATTGCTGGTGGTTTGGGCGGTGGTGGCGCTGTTGCTGCAGACCAACACGGCGTTGCCGCAAACCGCCGCGCAACAGGTCACGGTCTATCGCCTGGGAAGCTGGCCGGCCCCCTTTGCCATCGTTCTGGTGCTGGACCGGCTGTCGGCGATGATGCTGGCGCTGACCGCCATTCTGGCGCTTTCCACCCTGATCTTTTCGCTGGCGCGCTGGCATCGGGTGGGGCCGCACTTTCATTCCCTGTTCCAGTTTCTGCTGGTGGGGTTGAACGGCGCCTTTCTGACCGGCGATCTGTTCAATCTGTTCGTCTTTTTCGAAATCCTGCTGGCGGCATCTTACGGTCTGGTTCTGCACGGCTCCGGCCATGCGCGCGTGCGCGGGGGATTGCACTACATCGCCATCAATCTGGCGGCGTCATCGCTCTTTCTGATCGGCATCAGCCTGATCTATGGCGTCACCGGCACACTCAACATGGCCGACATCGCGATGCAGGCGCCCGCCATCGCGCCCGGAGACCGCGTCCTGTTCGAGGCGGGCATGGCGATCCTGGGCGTCGCCTTTCTGGTCAAGGCGGGGATGTGGCCGCTCGGCTTCTGGCTGCCCGGTGCCTATGCCCCCGCCGCGGCGCCGATGGCGGCGTTTTTTGCCATCATGACCAAGGTTGGCGTCTACATCATTCTTCGCCTGTCGCTTCTGCTGTTGGGCGCGGGCGCCGGTGCATCCGCCTATTTCGGCGACCCGTGGCTTGTCACCGGCGGCATCATCACCGTTCTCTTCGGAACCATCGGCATTCTCGCGGCACAGGATCTGCCGCGGCTGGCCAGTTATATGGTGGTGATTTCCTCCGGCACGCTGCTGGCGCTGATCGGTGTCGGCGATGCGGCGGTCACCGCGGGCGCATTGTTTTATCTGCTCAGCTCGACACTCGCGATTGCCGCGTTCTTCATGATGATCGAACTGGTGGCGCGCGGACAGGCGGCCGGTGCCGATGTGCTGGCGGTGACGATGGAAGCCTACGGCGAAACCAACATCGATGAGGACGACGATGACGGCGAGGCGGTCACCGGCGTTTCCATTCCGGCCACCATGGCCATCCTCGGCCTCTGCTTCATGGCCTGCGCCCTGCTTCTGGCCGGGTTGCCGCCGCTCTCCGGCTTCATCGCCAAATTCGTGCTGATCAAGGCCCTGTTCCAACAGCCGGATGTTGCTTCGGGTGCGGTCGGATCAACGGCGTGGATGCTGACGGCGCTGCTGCTCGCCAGCGGTTTCGCCGCCGTGATCGCAATGGTCCGGGCCGGCATCAAAAGTTTCTGGCTGCCGCTGGACGGCACGGTTCCGCGCGTGCGTGTGGTGGAGATCGTGCCGGTTGCGGGGCTGATCCTTCTCTGCGGCGCGCTGACAATCGGCGCCGGTCCCGCCATGCGGTTTGCCGATGCCACGGCGCAGAATCTGCACTTTCCCGGTGATTATATTCGTGCCGTTCTGCCGGCCGATTTTCAGGCACCGGCGCTTTCCGGGGGGCCGCAATGATACGGCTGCTGAAATGGTCGCTGATGCCGGCTTTTCTTATGGCCATCTGGTTGCTGCTCAATCGGTCGCTGGCGCCGGGGCAGATCGTGCTGGGTGCGGTTCTCGGCGGGCTTGGCACCTGGGTGTTGACCGCACTCGACCCTCCGGCGGGAAAGCTGCCGCGGCCGTTGGCGGCGATGCGGCTGTTTCTTCTCGTTGTGGCCGATATCGTGCGCTCGAACATTCTGGTGGCGCGCATCATCTGGCGCGATTCACCGGGGCGGCGGCCGGGCTTCGTGCGCATCCCGCTCGAGATGCAAAGCCCTTACGGGCTTGCCGCGCTCGCCTGCATCATCACGGCAACACCGGGCACCATCTGGGTGGATTTCGATTCCGAAAGCCGCGTGCTGACCATTCATGTCCTGAATCTGGTGGAGGAAAAGATCTGGATCGACACCATCAAGGGCCGCTACGAACGCCACTTGCGGGAAATTCTCGAATGACCGTGCTGCTGTTTTCCTGGGCGCTGACACTGGCCGAGATCATGCTCGCAGCCGCGATGGGCTGCGCCGTTTACCGCATGGTGCGTGGCCCGCGCGCGCAGGACCGCATATTGGCGCTGGACAGTTTCTACGCCAGCGGCATGCTGCTGATGCTGACCTTTGGAATCAAATCCGGGACCACGCTTTATTTTGAAGCCGCGCTGGTGATCGCGTTGCTGGGCTTCGCCGGTACGGTGGCGCTGGCAAAATTCCTCATGCGGGGGGAGGTGATCGAATGATCCCCATCGCCGAATTGCCGGGCTGGGCCGCGCTTCTTGTGGCACTTCTCGTTCTCGCGGGCGCCGCGCTGACGCTGACGGGTGCCACCGGCCTGTTGCGGCTCAGGACGTTTTATGAACGGGTGCATGCGCCCACACTCGGCACCACGCTTGGCGCGACGCTCATTCTCGCCGGTTCGATGCTGTGTTTCACCGTGCTGCAATCCCGCCTGGTGGTGCATGAAGTTCTGATATTGCTGTTCGTATCGCTGACCACGCCGGTCACGCTGATGCTGCTGGTCCGCGCGGCCCTGTCGCGAGACATTCAGGAGGGGCGGGTATCTCCACCGCAGCCGGACAAAGACCGCAGCTCATAGACGCCCGGCCGTCGATCTGGCTTGCAAACGCGACGAGATGCGCGCCCCGTTGGGGGCAAAGTTGCTCGCACTGCACCCTTCACTTTTCGGGTGCGTCATCCGTAAAAGAGAGATGCTACAAAAGTCAGGAACGATGGAATGCTGAAAAAACGGGCCGTAAAAGCTCTCCCGGCACGGAAAAAGAAGCGCATTGCTCTCAATACGAAGGTTCAGCCGCGCCAGCGCCGTGCGCAGGCGACGTATGATATGATTCTGGAGGTGACCGGCAATCTGCTGGAAGAGGTTGGTGTCGAGCGGCTTTCGACCAATCTTGTCTGCGAACGTGCTGGCCTGACGCCACCGGCGCTCTACCGTTACTTTCCCAACAAATATGCTCTGCTGAAAGAACTGGGCGCCAAGCTTATGAAAATACAGGATGACGCCGTTTTTGCGCATCAGAAAACCATGGACGGCGTTGGCGATGTGGCGGAAGAAACGGCGCGCAACTATCGTATCCTGAAAGAGGTGAACGCGATTACGCGCGCATTTCCGGGCGGGGGCTGGGTGATGCGCGCGTTGAGGGCTGTCCCCACCCTGAGCGAGGTCCGGATCGCCTCCCGCGAGGATGTGGCCGACCGGGTTTACAAACGCGCGCGCAAGACGTTTCCCAAGGCGGACCGCAAAGACCTGCGCATCGGCGCAACCCTTATGGTTGAGGTGATGTACACCGCAACCGAGTTGATCATGGATCAACCGGAGATGGATGCCGACCGGGTGACGGCGGAAATCTCCCATATGGCAGCTCGTTATCTGACCTCTTTCGGTGACGGGGAACGGAAAAAATCGCTTGCCTGATTGATAGCGATCGCTATCCTTATGCCCGATATGGGATCGGGGGGAACTATGTCCGTCTCACGCATACTGGTCTTCGGCTGTTGTATTGCAGCGCTGTGCTGGGGGACGGGTGCCGCCGCCCAGAACGCCGGATCGCAAGGCGGAATCGAAACCGTTGTGGTCACCGCGCAGAAGCGGACGGAAGATATCCAGACCGTGCCGCTGACGGTTCAGGCCTTCGATACCAAGGCTATTCAGGACCTTGGCATCAAATCCTCCACCGACCTCAGTCAGTTCACACCGAATGTCAGCATTGCGCTGCCCGCGGGTGCCGGCAATCAGCCGATCATCGCGATCCGCGGTGTCGGCCTCAACGATTACGATACCAACAATGCCGGCCCCAACGGTGTCTATTTCGATGAAGTGTATCTCAGCGCGCCGGCCTCGCAGACGTTCCAGGCCTTCGATCTGGAGCGTATCGAGGTTCTGAAGGGCCCGCAGGGAACGCTGTACGGCCGCAACACCAGTGGCGGCGCGATCAATTTCATCTCGATCAAGCCGACGGATTATTACACCGGCGATTTTCATGTCGAATACAGCTCGTTCGACACCTACCAGATCGAAGGTGGCGTCGGCGGCCCGATTGCCGATGGCCTGAGCGGGCGCCTCGCTTTCGTCAAGAACGGGTCCGGCGGCTATACCTACAACGCCTTCACGAACGGCCGCGAAAACGGCGCCAACAACATTGCCGGCCGCGCATTCCTGCAGTGGGAGCCGATTGAGGACCTGACATTTCTGTTGAATGTTCATGGCGGGTCGGTGGCAAACCGGCCGGCGGAATATCGCCATATGGGCTCCATCAATTCCGGCACCGGCGATCCGTGCTCCGTCTCCGAAGTGTTGAGCGGGACCGCCGCGAACGGCGCGGCCTGCACCGATATTTTCGGCTATGGCACGCCGCAGAGTTTCTATGCCGGGTCCTATAACCGGCGGGAGCATCTGAAGGTCCACAATTGGGGCGGTTATCTGCGGGCCGATTACAGCTATGGCAGCCTGAATTTCGTGTCGCTGTCCGCGTTCGACCACAATGACAAGCTGCATCCTGAGGATACCGACGCCTCGCCCAATCGCCTGCTGGAAATCGACTTCGGCGTGAATTCCAAAACCTTCACCCAGGAATTCCGCGTCTCGCAATCGACGGACGAATATAACTGGCTGCTGGGTCTTTATTATCTGAGCGAAACGCTCAGGCAGAACCAGCCGCTCTACGTGCTTCTGGATGCCGATCTCTTCTTTGGGCCGGGCGCCGGTTCTGACCCGACCGTGGGCAGCCAGATCGACTATGACAACAGCCGTCAGGTCACCAATTCCTATGCCGTGTTCGGCCAGGGCGATTACAAGCTGACCGACAAGTTGAAATTGACGCTGGGTGCGCGGTTCACCGGCGAAAGCAAAAGCTTTCAATATGCGGCCGGTTCGCAATTTCAGGTTGGCGGGATCAACGATCTGGGACCGGTCATCCCGATCCTGCCGCCGGCGGGGGAGAGTTTCGACCGCACGCTCAGCAACACATCCTTCAACTGGAAGGCCGCGCTGGATTACCAGTGGACCGACAAGATTCTGACTTACGTCAGCGCCTCCACCGGCTTCAAGAGCGGTGGTTTCAACGGCAGCTTTCTTGCCACGGTGCCTACGCCAAGCCTCCTGCCGATCGCGGCCGCGCAGATTTCGGCGCAATTGCAGCCCATCAAACCGGAGAGAATTACCGCGTATGAAGTGGGTCTGAAATCGACCTTTTTCGATGACCGCCTGCTCGTCAATGCGGCGCTCTTCTACAACGATTACCGCGATCTGCAGGTGTTCATCCTGGTTCCGATCCCAAGCCCCATTCCGGGTGGCCTGCCACTGGGTACCAACATCCTGACCAATGCCAGAAAGGCCCATATGGAGGGGCTGGATCTGCAGTTCGTCGGCAAGCCGACCGATCAACTGACGTTGTCGGCCCAGATCGGCGTGCTGCAGGCGAAAGTGGATTCCGATGATTCGACACCGGCCCAGCCGGACAGCTATCACGGCCATCAGCTTCCCCTCGCGCCACATCTCAGCGTCGCGCTGGCGGCGGATTATCGTGTTCCGCTGGAAGGCGGGAATCTCGATTTCCAGGTCAACGCCAGTTACAAGAGCCACCAGTATTTCGATGTGGCGAACAATCCCCACCTCACCGAAGAACCCTATTGGCTGGAGAATGCCCGTATCGCCTATTCCTTCGACGATGATAAATGGGAAGTGGCGGGCTATATCCACAACATCTCGGACCAGCACTACTTCCTCGACATCTTCGATCTGAGCTTCGTGGGCTATTACCAGGGCATCATGGGCCAGCCGCGCACGATTGGCGCCGAGGTGAACTATCACTTCTGATTTCGGGCACTTCTGATTTCGGGCACTTCTGATTTCTGAGAAGCGGGGACGCGCGGCGCCTGTATGGGGCGCCGCGTGTTTCGTTTCAGTGCCGCGCTTCCAGCATGGCGAGCAGGCCGCTATGCGGTTCCAGCCGTGCGCGGCCTTTGTGCAGGGCCGCGAAGGCCTGATCCGCAACACCAAGAGCCTGGTCGATGTCGGCGTCCGTCATCGCACTGCAGAAAAACATGTTGTGCCAGGGATGCACATAGATGCCGCGCTGAACCATTTCGGCCGCCCAGCCATAACCGATGCGATAATCCGGATCGTCTTCGAACAGGATCAGCGGCATCTGGGCCGGGCCGGTTTGCCGCAAGCCAAAGCTGTGGCGCCGCGAAGCTTCCGCCAGTCCGTTGCGGAAACGGGTTGCCAGCCGCTCGGTATGCTCAAGATAGGTGCTTGACGTGATTTCATTCAACGTCGCCACCCCTGCCGCCATCGGCACGGCGCCAAACCAGAACGATCCGGTGACGTAGAGGGTGCCTGCCGCGGCGCGCGCCTTCTCGCTACCGGCAAGCGCGGAAAGCGGATAACCATTGGCAATGGCCTTGCCCCAGCACGACAGATCGGGCGCCACGCCGACAAGCGACCAGCTGCAATCGCGCGCCAACCGAAAACCGGCGCGCACATCGTCAACAATCAGAAGCGCCCCGCGCGCATCGCAGATTTCGCGGGCGCGGCGGGCATAGGCGGCATCGGGCATCTGCTGATCCACAAAGGCGTCATGCTTGAAGGGCGAGGCGACAATCCCCGCCAGATCATCACCCGCCGCAATCACGGCCGCCTCGAGGCTTTCGATGTCGTTGTAAATGTATGTGATGAGATGGGCCCGATCCTCCGGCACGACACCGGCGGGAACGGGCGTGCACCATGGTGCGGCACCGTGATAGGCCCCTTTCGCAACCAGAATCTTGCGCTTGTCCGTGTGCGCACGCGCGGTTGAGATGGCCATGGTGGTGGCGTCTGTGCCGTTCTTGCAAAACATCACCCACGACGCATGGCCGATCATCTGCACGAACTTTTCCGCCAGTTCGACCATCACCGCCCCCGGCCCGGTCATTGCATCGCCCAGTTCGGCCTGCGCCTTTGCGGCCATGTCGATCTTGTGATTGCGATAGCCGAAGAGGTTGGGCCCGTAGCCACACATGAAATCGAGATATTCCCGCCCGTCCACATCCCACAGGCGCGCACCTTCTGCACGGCCGAAGAATTGCGGATAGACATCCGGCAGCAGGCGAACCGATTCATGGCCGTACATGCCGTTCGGAATAACGGCGGCGGCCCGTTCGCGAAGCGTTTTGTCCAGGGAATTCGCGTGCGGCATGGGATCCTCCGTTTGGAGAAAGATAGCTTTTGCTATTATAATTCGGGCACAGGGCCAATGCAAAATCTAAGGCACGCGCGGGAACACGAATGATGCCACGGCTTCTCTGTGTCGGCCTGACGACACTGGATATTGCGGGGCGCACCATTGACCGCATTCCCGTTGGCGGCGGAACCAGCCTGATCGACGGCATCGCCCTTTCGCCGGCCGGCACCGCTGGCGGCATGGCCTTGGTGGCGGCGCGCCTTGGTGTGCCGGTGGCGATCGCTTCCGCCGTGGGGGATGATGCCGCCGGGCGTTTCCTCCGCAGCGAATTTGCCCGTGAACAGGTCGACACCACATTGCTTGCGGTTCGGGTGGACAAGCGCACATCCACCACCATGCTGACCATTCGTGGCGATGGGGAACGGCCCAATTTTCATGCTCTGGGTGCGGCCACGTTCATGGACCTGCCGCCATCGGTAACAACCGCCGCACGGAACGCCCGCTTTGTGCATTGGGGCGGGGTTGGCGGGGTCAACCTTGATGGCGGGCCGGGCGCGGCGCTGCTGGCCGCCGCCAGAGGGGCGGGCGCCGTTGTGACCTGCGATCTGATCAGCCCCGGCCCCCGCACCATGACGGAGCTGGAAAGACTGTTGCCCAATGTCGATTACTTCATGCCGAACGGGGGCGAGGCTCTGTCTCTCACCGGCGAACACGGTCTTGCGAAAGCCGCGGCCCGTTTTCTGCGCATGGGGGCGGGTGCGTGTGTCTTCAAGCGCGGGGCCGATGGCGCCAGCTATTTCGCCGGAGATGGTGCGCAGCGTGATTTCCCCGCACACGCTGTCACGCCGGTGGATACCACCAGTTGCGGCGATTCATTCTGTGCCGGATTCGTGGCGGCACTGGATCGTGGCCACACGGTGGATGAAGCCTGCCGCTTTGCAATGGCGACGGCGGCACTGGTCGCCGGCGATCTTGGAACGCTTGGAAAAGTCGCGAGTTTCGCGGCAACATGGGACGCAATGACCAACATGCCGCTGGCCCGCCATGCCGCGAATTGAAAGCGAAGAGACAAGGCGCGCGCAGATCGTCAGCACCATGCGCCGTATGGAGGCGCGTGGGCTTAATCGCGGCACAACGGGAAATGTTTCCGTCCGGCATGAGAAGGGCATGCTGATTACGCCCAGTGGTATTACCGCGGACCAATTGACCGCCGATCAGATCGTTTTCCTTGATGCGCGGCAGGGGCGCGCGGCGGCCGCGCTGGCCCCTTCCAGTGAATGGCAAATGCACGCCGCCCTTCTGGCCGCGCGCCCGGATGTGAATGCGGTGGTGCATTGCCACTCCCGCTTCGCGACCATTCTGGCCTGTGCGGGCAAGCCCATTCCGCCATTGCATTATATGGTTGGTGTTGCCGGGCGCCCCGATATTCCGCTCGCCCCCTACGCAACCTTCGGCAGCGCCGCACTGGCGGCCAACATCGCCGCCACGCTGCAAACCGGCTTTGCCTGTCTGATGGCCAATCACGGGCAGATTGTCGCCGCGCCAGGCCTTTCGCGCGCGCTGATGATCGCGGAAGAGGTGGAAGAACAGGCCGCCGTCTACTGGGGAACGCTCGCCATCGGTGGCCCGAACATTCTGAGTGATGCGGACATGGCCGACAATTTCCGGCAATTCGGCCTCTATGGTCAAAAGCGATAGCAAAAACCCGACACGCGAAACGAGGCAACATGCAATCCACGCCCGATCAGAATGCCTCCGTCAGCGTTTCCGCCGTTGCTGCCGTCGCGCTTACGCAGGAAACACAAACCGAAATCCTTCCGGGCGGCATCCGCGATTCCTGGACTGTGATCGGCAGCAGCATGCTGGTCGGCACGGCCGCATTGATGATCCTGGGCATTCAGCCGGTCCTGCTCGGCGCGCTGACCGAAGAAGGCCGGATCAGCGAAACCATGCTGGGCCAGCTTGCAACGGTGGAGGTGCTGGCGCTGGCCATCGGCTCTGCCGTGGGTGCCTATCTGCTGCAGAAGGGAAGGATCGCCGCGAAGGTGGCGTTGGGCTCGCTTCTGCTCGCCGCCATGAACGCTGCGATCTATGCCGCGCATACCCCCATTCTGTTGTTTCTCACGCGGGGCGCGGCCGGTCTTCTGGAAGGCTATATTCTCGGTGCCGCCATCGTCGTTATTACCCATTCCATCAGTCCGGATCGGCTGAACGGCCTTTTCCTTGCCTTGCAGACCATTCCGCAAGCCATGCTGGCCTATGCCCTGCCGGTTTCGATCCTGCCGCGTGTGGGGGCGGATGGCGGCTTTGCCATTCTGGCCGGCATCGCGCTGGTCGCGGCCGTCGCCGCATTCGCACTGACCGAGCGGCACCCGCCTGCGGCCGTAAAGCATGCTACCAGCGGCGCGGTCTGGACGCCGGCGGTGTTGGGAATTCTTCTTGGCGTCGCTTTGCAGAATGCCGCCATCGGCGGGGCGTGGAATTACGCCGAACGGATTGCGGTCGAACTTCACATCGCACCCGATCTGGTGGGGACGGCACTTGCCGTCAGCCTGATGCTGCAGGTGGTGGGGGCGTTTGCGGTGGCATGGTTTGCCTGGCGGCTGCCGTTCCGGCTGGTGACGATTCTGGGTCCGCTCTGTCAGGGCACGGTCATCATGCTGATCGCCACCGCAAACTCTTCATCGGTTTATTTCGGGGCGACGGCGGCGTTTGGCCTGTTCTGGCTGGCGCTCAATCCGTTTCAGGTCCGGCTTCTGATCGATATGGAGCCGTCGCGGCAGGCGGTGATGACCGGCACCGCCGTGACCCTGTTCGGGCTGAGTATTGGGCCGTTTCTATCGTCGTTCGGTGTCGGCCCCGGCAATGTCCGCGGTGCATTCCTCATCGCGGCGGGATTGATGCTGCTGAGTTCGATTACGTTTGCCGTTTCAATGGCCGCGCATCGCCGCTCCATGCGTCTGTCCTAAAAGATGCTATTTTTCCTATTTGTACTTGTAATCCTAGTTTATGATCTCTATTTGTTCTCTTCGAAGAAAGTGGAGAGACTTGGAGTGCTGTAGATTTGCCGCAGGACCATACAGGTAAGGGTGCAAGCTTGCGTGCGCCCGCGCGGGAAGCAGGATGATGAACCGGGCAGGGGATACTCCGCCGGTTCGGCAGGTCCGGGGTCCGGTCCCGAAGACCTCTCCTGTTTCTTGCAAGAACCGTGGCGGCATCTTTTGGGTGCCGGTCATTGGTCCCTCGCCGGGGACCTTCGGCCGGCTTGTCCATCGGTGTCAGAAACGGCTCTGTCCCTTCGGCCAAAAGGACAGGGCCTTTCTTATAAATCCAACCCTGCATGCTCGCGATGAGGGAGGGGGCGTTATTCCGCTGTCGTTCGGGATTGGCGGACAGGGTGGGATTCGAACCCACGAGACGGTCTCCCGTCCACACGCTTTCCAAGCGTGCGCCTTCAGCCACTCGGCCACCTGTCCACTAGACCAGCCAGGCCAAGGGCCCGGAAAAGGTTCGCGAATATAGCGGCTCGAATCCGCCCTGCAAGCGCCGGATTTGTTGCGGGCGCAAAGCCGAGCCGTTATGAAGGCGGATTGTTGGAGCGGCACGCATAATCATGAGCGGAAACAAGAGCTTTCGCCCCAGGGCGCGGCTTCCACGCGGCTTTCGCGATCGCGGGGCGGCGGAAATCGCGGCGGAGCGTGCCGTCCTCGATACCATTCGCCGCATCTATGAATCCTATGGTTTCGAGCCGCTGGAAACCCCGTCCTTCGAATACACCGATGCGCTGGGGAAATTCCTGCCGGATCTGGACCGGCCGAATGAGGGTGTGTTCTCCCTTCAGGATGAAGACAGCCAATGGCTCTCCCTGCGTTATGATCTGACGGCCCCGCTCGCCCGCTATGTGGCGGAGCATGCGCAAAGCCTGCCGCGGCCCTTCCGCCGTTATCAGACCGGAACGGTGTGGCGGAATGAGAAGCCCGGCCCCGGCCGTTTCCGGGAGTTTACCCAGTTTGACGCCGACACGGTGGGAAGTGCGTCTCCCGCTGCCGATGCCGAATTGCTGATGATGCTGGCCGATACGCTGGAGGCGCTCGGCCTCGGCGGCGATTACGTCATCAAGGTCAACAGCCGCAAATTGCTGGATGGTGTGCTGGAGGCCGCGGGCGTCGGTCTCGATGATCCTGTGCGTCGCGGCATCGTGTTGCGCGCGATCGACAAGCTGGATCGGCTGGGCCTCGATGGGCTGGCGAAACTTCTGGGCCCGGGCCGCAAGGATGAAAGCGGCGATTTCACCAAGGGTGCAAACCTGCCTGCCACCGCCATCGACGCGGTGTTGAAATTCTTTGCGGCCAACGATCCCGAATCGGGCAGGGTTGGTCCGCGTTCCAACACACAAATTCTGGCAGAGCTTCAGTCTTTCGTCGGCACCAGCACCATTGGTGCGGCAGGGATCGCGGATCTCGTGGCACTGAACGAATTGATTGCGGCGAGTGGTTATGCCGACGGCCGTATCGCGATTGATCCTTCCATCGTTCGCGGTCTTGATTACTACACCGGCGCGGTGTTCGAGGCACAGCTCACTTTTCCCGTTGCCAACGAGGCGGGCGAAACCGTGGTGTTCGGTTCTGTCGCGGGTGGCGGCCGTTATGACGATCTGGTGGCCCGCTTTACCGGTCAGGCCATGCCGGCCACAGGCGTTTCCATCGGGGTCAGCCGTCTTCTTACCGCACTGAGAAATCGCACATCCGCGCAGATCGCACCGCTGGTGGTGGTGCTGGCGATGGACAAAGCCGGGTTGGCCGAAAGCTTTGCCCTGGTGCGCGAATTGCGTGCTGCCGGAATCCGGGCGGAGGCTTATGTCGGCGATGCCGGTCTGAAGGCGCAATTCAAATATGCGGATAAGCGCGGTGCCGCGATTGCGGTGATGGAAGGTTCTGACGAGCGCGCGCGGGAGGAGATCACGCTGAAGGATTTGGCCCTTGGTGCCGAACTTGCCAAATCGGTGGAGAGCCGTGCGGCCTGGGTGGAAGGCAGGCCCGCGCAGATCGCTGTGCCGCGGGGCGAATTGGTGGCGCGTGTGAATGCCATGCTGGCGCGTGAAGGGTAGAGGCGCCATGGCTGGTTTTCCCACCTATGATGCGGCGCTGATTGCGGAACTGAATGCGCAGGCAAATGCCATATTGGGCGTATTCGCCGATCGCGGCTACGGCAGGGTTGAACCCGCCATCCTGCAGCCCGCCGATATATTCCTGGACCGTTCGGGCGAAGAAATCCGCCGCCGCACCTTCACACTGACCGATCCTTCGGGGTTGGAGTTGTGTCTGCGGCCAGACCTCACCGTGCCGGTATGCCGGATGCATGTGCAGTCCGGCGGCAAATATCCGGCGCGTCTTTGCTACAACGGCGTGGCTTTCCGCCATCAGCCGGGGGAGCCGGAACGGCCGACGCAATTCTATCAGGCCGGTGCGGAGTTGCTGGGCACGGTGGATCGTACGGCGGCCGATGTCGAAATCGCCGGCGCGGCCATTGCGGCCATCCGCGCGGCCGGGCTTTCACAGTTCGATATGAAAATCGGCGATCTTGGCCTTTTCTCCGGGTTGATCGATGCGCTGGATGTGCCGGTGCAATGGCGCGGGCGGTTGAAGCGCCATTTCTGGCGCGCGAACTATTTCGAGGCGTTGCTCAAGAAGCTGTCGCAAGGTGGCGCCAGTGATGCGCAAAGACTGCTGGCGCATCTCGGCAATCTCGATGCGTCCGATTCCCGCCTGGCTTTTGAAGGTCTGATGGATCTGATCGGTGAACCGCCGCAAGGCGCGAGAACCCGCGAAGATATTATCGAGCGCCTGATGGAACAGGCCGCAGATGCCGCCGCCATTCGCCTGGATGAAGGCGTAGCGAAACTGATTGGCGATGTGCTTGCGGTATCCGGCCCCGCACCGAAGGCACTTGCACAGGTTCGCAAACTGACCAAAGCCGCGCGTGTCGATCTTGAAAAGTCGCTGCAGAGCATGGAAGAACGGCTGGACGCACTGAAGGAATTCCGTATCGATCCGTCGCGTGTGACCTTTGCCGCCCGCTTCGGCCGTAACATGGAATATTACACCGGCTTTGTGTTTGAGCTGTGGTCGCGCGATGCCGAGGGTGCGGTGCAGATCGCCGGGGGCGGGCGCTATGACACATTGCTGGAAACGCTGGGCGCGCCCACGGGTACTTCCGCCATCGGCTGTGCCATTCGCACGGAGCGCCTGCTGGCGGCGCGCCGCCGCGCAGAGGGTAGGGGGTGAGCATGGCCGACGCGCTGACACTCGCCATCCCATCCAAGGGCCGCCTGCAGGAGCAGGTGCGGGATTATTTCGCTGATGCCGGCATTGCGCTGAAACAGGCCGCCGGGGCACGCGGTTATCGGGCGCGCCTTTCCGGTCTGCCGTCCATCGACGTGATTTTGCTGTCGGCCTCGGAAATCGCCACGGCTCTTGCCGAAGGCGATGTGCACATGGGCGTGACGGGTGAGGACCTGATCCGCGAAACCGCGGCGGAAGCGCAGATCGTGCCGGTGATGCCGCTGGGCTTCGGATTTGCCAATGTGGTTGTCGCCGTGCCGCAGGCCTGGATCGACGTTTCGACCATGGCGGATCTCGATGATGTCTGTGCCGCATTCTATCATCGCCACCGCCGCCGCCTGCGCGTGGCTACGAAATATGTCCGACTGACACGCGGCTTCTTCGCGCGCGCCGGCATTTCCGATTACCGCATCGTTGAAAGCCTGGGCGCCACCGAAGGTGCGCCGGCAGCAGGAACTGCCGATGCCATCGTGGACATTACCACCACAGGCGCGACCCTTGCCGCCAACGGCCTGAAAATGCTGGAAGACGGCACGATACTGGAAAGTCAGGCACAGCTTGCCGCCAGTCGCGCGATAATTTGGAAGAAAGACGCACGCGCGGCGGTGGAGAATCTGCTTTCCCGCCTTGCCGCGCGGGAGCGCGCCAAGGCTTGCCATGTCCTGCGTGTCCACCTCGAAGCCAAAGCGGCCGCTGCCATACCGGGGCTGGAGAAATCGCTCGGCATCAGTGTGTTGTCGCGTGGCGCGGCCAAAGGCGGTGGTGAATTTTCGTTGCTTTGCCCGCGCGGCAATCTGATGAGTGCGGTGGCACGTTTGCGTGAAGCTGGTTGCGATGGCGCGGTCACCGCAGAAGATGTGGAATATGTTTTTGTGAACGGCAATCCGATCTATGCCGCGCTCTCGGCGCAATTGAAGCGTTGAAAAGATCAGACCTTCAGCGCGTCAGCCAGTCGCCCAACCTCGTGTTCCCCATGATAGATGCCGAATCCAATGCGCAGAATATCTCCGCGGTGATCGGCGATGATGTTCTGTTCGGCAAGACGGGCCACGATTTCTGCGGCCTCCGGGGTGGCGAAAGCAAGGAAGCGCCCCCGCAGTTCCGCGTTCGGTACACACAGCATGGTGGGTGAAATGCTATGCCGCCCCCCGGCGATAGCCGCAAGGAAGTGTTGTTCAAGCACCCTCACATGGCCCAGCATTTCCGGAACGCTGAAATTTTCGCGGAGAAGCCAGTTTTGTACCGCGTTGAAACGGTAAAGTGCTGAGAGATCGAATGTAGCGCCCAGAAAGCGGCTGCCGTCCGCCGGATAGAAAACACTGCCGCCCCTGGCCTCCAATCCGGAAAATCCGGCGAACCATCCGGTATCGCGCGGGCGGGCACCATAGCCGGGCGGGCAATGCAGAAAGCAGCATCCTTCGCCCGCCATGGCGTATTTGTAGCTGCCTGCCAGATAGAACGCCCGCGCCGCGATGGAAGAAATGTCGACCGGCCGCGCCATGAAGGCGTGATAACCATCGATTGCTACCAGCGCCTCGTCCCTTCGCACCGCACGAACGATTGCGGCCGGGTCAGCGATTGCGTAGCCGGAATCGAAAAAGGCATGGCTGAAGAATACCAGATCATATGTTCCGTCTGCGGCGGCTTGCGAAAATCGCGCTTCGAAATCGCCGAACGGTCGCACTGGAATACGGGTAACGGTTACCAGCCCGTCTTCCTCCAGCCGTGCAACCTGACGTGCGAAACTCATGAACTCGCTGTCCGTGGTCAGAATGCGGGCAGGCGTGGGCAGGCAGGACAGCAGGCGCAGCACAAAACTATGCGTATTGGGACCGAACGCGATGGTTGTCGGGTCGGGCAGATTTAGCTGCCGCGCGATATGGTTTTGCGCTTCAGGGATGACGTGATCGTAGATGCGATCCCATTTGCGGTCGAGCAACTGTGCGGCTTCGTTCCAGGCCGCGATCTGCGCATCATGGCTCACATCCGGCCAGGGATGGTGGCTGTGCGCGGCCGCATGCAGTGGCGCGTCCTTCCTGCCTACGCTGCGTGAAAAACCGCCTATTGCGGGGAAACGGGGCCCTTGCGAATGTCGGGGTCTCTCAGGTGTTGTGCTTTCCATTGCATGGCCATGGCGATGCGGCTGCGCCCCGAAGGATGATCGTAGAATACGAATTCTTCCAGAGGCGTTGGGTCGAGTTTGCGATATTCGCTGAGTTTCAACGCGATGGTGGCGAAGCCATCCGGCTGCCGGGCCGCGTTCAGGCCGAAAATGTCGGCCTGCGCTTCGATGTTCCGGCTGATCGTGTTGAGCGCCGGTGTTGCCAGCAACAGATAGACCATGCCCACGGCATAGAGCACCGGTAGGCCGGCCGGATCATCGATCTGCCGTACATCCCAATTGCCGCCGAAGATCGCGGTCAGAAAGCGGAATGAAAAATTTAGAAACCAGAACCCCACCACGATCACCAATGCTATCCACAACAGGCCGGTATAGGTGTGGCCCAAAACGTAATGGCCGATTTCATGGCCCAGGACAGCCTCGACCTCCGCTGGCGTTGCCCGTTTCATCAGATTGTCGGTCAGGGAGATACGCGTGGTGCCGAACAGGCCGGAAACATTGGCCGATATCCTGTCCGACTGGCGCGATGCATCGAAGGTATAAACATTGTCAACCGGCACACCATTCGCCTTGGCCATTGCAAGAATGCTCTGTTTCACTGGCGAGTCGGGTAGTGGGGTATAAGTGTTGAACAGCGGGGCGACATATACCGGACTGATCAGGCCGACGAAGGCGGCAAACGCGATGGTGATGGCGCTCGCCCAGATGGGCCAGCGGTTCGGCGCGGCCCGGACTACGGCATATATCACCGTCACCAGGATGGTTGTTGCCACAAACCCGATCGCGCATAGCACGGCAAAGTCGGTGAACCATTGCCCGATGGTCTGGTTCGAAAGGCCGAATTCATGCTCCCGGTAAAAGGATTGGTAGAGCGTTAGCGGCAATGTCGCCACCACGATCACGACAAAGAACAGCGCGGCATAGATCGCTGCCTGCCAGAAGCGGATGCGTGTGATGGCTTGTGCGAAATCGCGCATCCTGGCGGAAATGCGCAGCCAGAGCAGAAGCCCCGCCACGATCAGCGCATAGGCTGTACCGACCAGAAGAAGCACGTAACCGCCTTCGTAATAGGCGTCGGAACGGGCACGCTGTGGGCCGCTGATCTGCGCGAGATAGGCATTGGTTGCCTTTACCGGATCGAAGGCGGGCACGGGCTCCTCCGCCACCGGCAGGCTCTGCACCTCGATCGTTGCGGTGGGCGCTGCACGCGGGCCCTCCTGTGCCACGGCTGTGCTTGCCGCAATCGGCCCGCACAACATGGCAAGGACGGAAAGGAGAAGACATATCCGCGTGAACATTCCGCTCATGGTTCTACTCGCTTACATTGGGCATACTAGGGTCGGGCACGGGCCGGTTATGATGGGCGTTCCGGCAGGGACTGGACAGGCCGCGACGTGAGAGGATCACGGTCTGATGATGACAAAGATAAGGCAACTGGCGTTACCGGATGGCCAGACCATCGCGTATCAGGCGCGTGCGGGCAAGGGGCCGGGCATTCTGTGGCTTGGCGGTTTCAAATCCGCGATGGATGGCACCAAGGCCGAGGCGCTGGATATTTGGGCCGCTGAATCCGGGCAAGCCTTCCTGCGTTTCGATTATTTCGGGCATGGTCTTTCATCCGGCAATTTTCGGAATGGCACAATCACACGCTGGCGTGATGATGCGGTCGCAGTGCTCGACCGGTTGACTGAGGGGCCGCAAATTCTGGTTGGGTCCAGTATGGGGGCGTGGATCGCGCTGCTGCTGGCGCGCCTTAGGCCAGCGCGGATCGCAGGCATGCTTCTGATTGCGCCCGCGGTGGATTTTACCGAAGCCTTGCTTTGGCCCCACCTGCCGGATGATGCGAAACGGCAAATCCTGGAAGCGGGCGAATGGATGCGCCCCTCGGCTTATGATGACGGGCCATATCCCATCACGCGGCCGCTGATCGAAGATGGCCGTTCCCATCTTCTGCTCGGTGCGCCGATGGATTTGCAGGCGCCGGTTCACATCCTTCAGGGCATGCAGGACCCGGATGTGCCATGGCAGCACGCGCTGCGCGTCGTGGATATGCTTGCGGGTAATGTCACGTTGACGCTGGTGAAACAGGGCGATCACCGTCTCTCCACGCCGGATGATATCGCATTGCTATTGCAAACACTGGCGGGGCTGGTGGAACGTGCCGGCCGCTTGCTTTCACCACTGCCGCCGGTTTAATGGCAGCGATGCGCAAGATATTCCTCGTTCTGTTGTTGCTGGGAAGTTCACCTGTTTTTGCCGCGGGAAACCCGGCAACAACGGCGGAAGACGCCGCGCATTATCAAACCTGCCTGTCACGCAGTCAGAATGATCCGCAATCCGCGCTTGAAGATGCCATGCACTGGCGGGCCAATGGCGGCGGCATTCCTGCCGCCCATTGCGAGGCGTTGTCGCTCGTTTCCCTCGGCCGGTTTACCGAAGCGGCGCGAAAGCTTTCCGATCTTGCGGAGAACCCAAGGGCGGAATCCATGCGCCCGCAATTGCTGGATCAGGCGGGAAATGCCTGGCTTCTGGCACAGCAACCGGGCTTTGCGCTGCCGCTTTTTTCCGCGGCCATCGCGGCAGAGCCGCGCAATGTCGATTACTATGCCGATCGCGCACGGGCGCGCGCCATGCATTCCGATTGGAGTGGCGCGGATGCAGACCTGACACAGGCGCTTGGGCTCGATCGGCAGCGCGCGGATTTGTTCGTGCTGCGGGCCAGCGCACGTCATGCCATGGGCAGGCGCGCCGAGGCCCGTGCCGATCTTGAGCGTGCATTGGCTATCGTGCCCGCCTATCCGGAGGCGCTGGTCGAACGTGGTCAATTGAAACAGGAAGCAGGCGATGCTGCCGGTGCACGGGCCGACTGGCAGACCGTAGTGCAACATGCTCCGCAGAGCGATGCCGGGGTGGCGGCGCGCGCCCGGCTCGAAGCATTGGACTCTATGCCGAAGGCACCGGCGAAAAAGCGCTGACCGCGCGCCATTCCTCTTGCACCGCCTGATCCGGTTCTGCTGTCCCGTACCGGGCGGCCAGTTCTGCTGCGTGTTGTGGTGTTAGGCGCCCAAGCGCCCATACCGCCATAGCGCGCACCAGCGGAGATTCATCCTGCAGCAAATGCTCCGCATCCTTGGCCATCTCCGGATTGCCGGAATTGCCAATCGCGATCAGCACATTGCGGATGAAGCGGTCCCGCTTGACCCGTTTGACGGGTGAACGCCGGAACAGGGCGCGGAATTCTGCATCGTCCAGTTTTGCGAGCGTTCGCAGGTCGGGATTCTCCAGCTCGGCACGGGCATGAAATTTTGCTTCGTTCGCCGTCTTTGCGAATTTGTTCCATGGGCAAACCGCAAGGCAGTCGTCGCAGCCGTAAATGCGGTTGCCGATCGGCACGCGGAATTCCCGTGGGATATGTCCCTTGTGTTCAATGGTCAGATAGGAAATGCAGCGCCGTGCATCGATCCGGTATGGCCCGGTGAAGGCATCGGTCGGGCAGGCATCCAGGCATTTGTGACAATGCCCGCAATGATCGGTTTCGGCCTCGTCGGGTTCAATCTCCAATGTGGTGAAGATGGACCCGATGAACAGCCATGAGCCGAATTCGCGGCTGACCAGATTGGTGTGCTTTCCCTGCCAGCCGAGCCCGCCTGACTGTGCCAGCGGCTTCTCCATCACTGGCGCAGTATCGATGAACAGTTTGACATCGGCATGGAAGGTATCGGCCATATACTGCGCAATCAGGCGCAATCGCGGCTTCAGCACATCGTGATAATCATCGCCGCGCGCATAGACCGAAATGCGCCCCTGATCGGGCGTGCCGGAAAGCGGATCGGTGGCAGGACCATAATTGAAGCCCAGCAGCACCACGCTTTTCGCATCCGGCCACAATTCTTTGGGATCGGCGCGACGTTCCGGGTCGCGGGCCATCCAGTCCATTGACCCGTGCCGGCCCTGCTCAAGATAGGTTTTCAGATGGGCGCCGGTATCGCGCGCCGCCTCTGCGCGGGCAAACCGTACCACATCGAACCCTTCGGCTTTTGCGCGTGCGCGAATGGCTGTGCGTGGATCGCAATCAGAAATCGAGTTCGGCATAGTTTTGTGCCGGTGGCTGGCCGGGAACACGGTCGGACAGCAATGGGCGGAACGATGGCCGCGATTTGACACGGACATACCATTCCGCCGTGGCCGGAAAATCGAGCCATGGGATTTCGCCAAAATAGTCCAGCGCGGAGATATGCGCGGCCATCGCCAGGTCGGCAATGGTGCATTGCTTGGCGGCCAGGTAGCCAATGCGTTCGCTTGTCTCACCGATCATGCCAAGGGTTTGTGAAAGCGTTTCGCGCCCCTGCCGGATCACATTCATATCCGGCGTGCGCCGTGGCGCGGCACCTGTAAAGCGGCGCGATGCCTTCTCGTAAACCACTTTGCGGGTGACGTCCTCCTGAAACACGCTCATCGTCCAGTCGAGGATGCGCAAGGCCTCGGCGCGCGCCATCGGTTCTTCGGGCACGGTTGGGTTTTCGGAATAAACGCCCTCCAAATGATCCACAAGGGCCCAAAGGCCGGTGACCTGCACCCCGTCGAGGTCGGTGAAAACGGGCAGATGCAGTTCGGCCTCTTCCGCCGCGATCAGATCGCAACTGAGCCGCTTTTCCCCAAGCAAAAGCCGGGCGAGGCGGGACGGCGGCGAAAGGAGGAGATGTCTTAACTGACGCATATGCCCTGCAATCTAAAGAAGCCTTTCGTGCTCCATCCCGCGGTGCGGCAAGCGATTTTACCCTGAACCGATTTGCTTCGGCCGTCCAGACTTCGGCCATCCGGCCTGAATGTTGACAAATCCGGCAGGCGGGCATCACCTGTGACCGCAGCACGGCGCGGGAACCGGTATGAACCTGCAGCTCGCCATGGGGGCTTCGCATCTGCTTGGCCCCCTGCCGCCCGAAAAGACACCATCGATCCTCAAAGCCATCCGGCACGGCCAGGATAATCCGATGGCGATCATCCCGCATGCCGCCTATCGCGATCCCGTCTGGAGCAGCAGCAGTTTCTTTGGAAATGCGCTTTTGGTGAGCGACCCTGCGGGTGTCAAGCAGGTCCTGCTGGACAAGGTTGCGAACTATCCCAAGGCGGATATGGAGCGCGAAATTCTAAGCGCGGCTTTTGGTGAAGGGCTGCTCTCGAGCGACGGCGAAAAATGGCGTTCGCACCGGCGCATCATGGCGCCATCGTTCGATATTCGAAGTCTTGTTTCCTATGTTCCGGCGATGGCGGTGATCGCAGAGGCGCGGGCGAATGCGTGGCACACAGCAGGTTCCGCAGAAATCAATATTGCCGATGAGATGACCGGGCTCACGTTGGAGGTCATTTCGCGCACCATGTTCTCCGCCGATGCGAGCGATTTGACCGCCATTATCGGCGATGCGCTGAAAGATGGACAGGACCAGTTCGATTTTTCGATCCTGGACATGATGCCGGTGATCGGGCGTTGGCACATCGGGCGCATGATCAAACGTGTGCACGAAACATTCTCCGTTCTGGACGATGCGATGTACCCGCTGATCGCCGCACGTGCGAAGATGGCGGGCGATGCGCCGCGCGATTTGCTCGACCGGCTGATTGCCGCGCGTGATAGCGAAACGGGCATCGGCATGACCGATCGCGAAGTGCGCGATGAAGTTGTGATCATCTTCCTTGCGGGGCACGAAACCACGGCCGTGGCGATGACTTTTGTCTGGTATCTGCTCTCACAGCATCCCGATGTTGAGGCGAAGCTGCATGCCGAATTGGAGTCCGTCCTGGGTGGACGTGCGCCCGCACATGCCGATCTTGCAAAGCTTCCTTATGCGCGCATGGTGATCGAGGAAGCGATGCGGCTCTATCCGCCTGCGCCGGGGCTTTCTGCGCGGCAGGCGATAGCCGATGACGAGATTTGCGGCCGCAAGGTGAAGAAGGGGCGGATGGTTCTCATCTTTCCCTGGGTGCTGCATCGCCATGAGGCGCTGTGGGACGATCCGCTCCGTTTCGATCCTGAGCGATTCGGGCCGGAACGCAGCGCAGGACGGCCGCGTTTCGCCTATCTGCCCTTTGGCGGGGGGCCGCGCATCTGCATTGGTGCGCAACTCGCAATGATGGAAGCCACCATTATTCTCGCGACCCTTGCACAGAAATTCCGCTTACGGCTCGTGCCGGCACAGGACATCGAACTTCAGGCGCGGATCACGCTGCGCCCGAAGGACGGTATCCGGATGAGGTTGGAGCCGCGCTAACCCCGGTGCCGGATACATGACGCAAGGCCGTCGCGCCGCACTTGCCCCATCCGGGCAAGAAGGGTTCCCGTCCGCCGCTGGACATAGGGGCCCGGACGGGCCGCACGCCAATCGTCCGGGTTCGGCAGAATGGCAGCCAGCCGGGCCGCCTCCAGCCGGGTCAACTGGGCAGCCGGCTTGCGGAAATAGGCACGTGCCGCTGCCTCGGCCCCGAAATTCCCGTTCCCCCAATCCACCAGGTTCAGATAGGCCGTCAGGATCCGGGTTTTCGGCCATAGGGCTTCCAGAAGTACCGTCAGATAGGCTTCCACCCCTTTGCGGACCCAGCTTCTGACCGGGACGAGGAACAGGCTGCGCGCTGTCTGCTGGCTGATGGTGCTGGCACCGCGCAGGCGGGCGCCGCGTTCATGTGCCTTCACGGCCTGATCGATTGATTGCCAGTCGAAGCCGTTATGGCTGCAAAAGCGCTGATCCTCGGCCGCGATCACCGCCACACCCAGCGCCGGCGCGATGTCTCCCGCGCCCCGCCACGTGTAGTGCATGCCGTGGCCGCCGGCGGCGCTGAAGATCATTTGCGGCGTCACCGGAACCGGCAAAAACCGGAAGAGCAAAATCAGCGCCGCCGGCAGAATGCCAAACAACGCGACGATCCATAAGAAAATCCTGGTAATCACATTCTGCCGGCGCACTGCCCCCGCATTCCTTGTACGCTGAAGCGGCCCCTGCATGCCACCGGCCAGCATGATGAGCCTTCGATTTGCCGCGATGCAGCGGCGTGATACCAGTGCCGCGCGGGCCAGTGATTCGGGTGAACATGCACGATTTTTGGAGCGCTTTGCTTCTCGGCGTGGTGGAGGGGTTGACGGAGTTTCTGCCTGTTTCTTCCACGGGCCATCTTCTGGTGACGGAGCATTTCCTCAACCTCAGCAAGGGGGAATGGGAGGTTTTCACCGTTGTCATCCAGTTCGGTGCAATCCTGTCCGTGGTGGCCGTCTACTGGGACAAGTTCTGGCGTGTATTGGTCGATCTGCCCAGAAAACGTGAAGCCCAGCATTTCACCTTGAGTGTCCTGGTCGCGTTTCTGCCGGCCGCCATACTCGGCCTCGCCTTGATCAAGGTGATCAACAATTATCTGCTGGATCCGGTGCGGGCATTACCCATCATCGCCGTAAGCTGGATTGTCGGCGGTGTCCTGATTCTGGTGTTTGAGCGGATCGCACCCAAACCCCGCTACAGCGATCCCGACGCGCTGCCGCTTTCCAAAGCGTTTCAGATCGGGCTTTGCCAGTGCCTTGCCCTGCTGCCTGGCGTCTCGCGCTCTGGTGCGACGATCCTCGGTGGCGAGTTGCTGGGTGTGGAACGCGCAACCGCGGCCCATTTCACCTTCTACCTTGCTGTACCGACAATGCTGGGGGCTTCCGTGCTGGAGCTCTACAAGCACGGACACGAATTGTCCGGCGATCATGCCATCACGATTGCCATCGGCTTCGTGATATCGTTCCTCGTCGCCTATGCCGTGGTGAAGACGTTCATTGCGTTCATTAGCCGGTTCGGTCTGAAACCTTTTGGCTGGTATCGGATCGCCGCGGGTACTGCCCTTATTGCAGTGATGCTGCTGGGTTGAAACGATCCGGCGCACCGGGGGAGAACTGCCCTTCGCGGCGGAAGCGCCACAGATAGTGCGGCAGCACGCTTTCGATATCCTCGGGGACGATTTCCAGATCAGCGAAAGTTTTTACGCCTTCCGCCACCACCGAGTCGGTTTTCAGCAGGCGCACCTGATCCGGCGTCAAAAGCGGGTTGGGCAGAAATTGCAGGAAGAATGCCTTCAGCGTCGCAAGCCCATACGGTACGGGCAGCAACACGCGCTTGCGCCCAATTTCGCGCAGCATCAATTCCATCAAGTCGCGGAAGCTGTAGACCTTGCTACCGCCGAGTTCATAGATGTTACCTGGTGTCTCCAGCCTTTCCAGGCTGCGTGCCACAGCCTCCGCCACGTCCCACGCAGCGGTGGGTTGAAACCGCGTCTTCCCGCCGCCGATCAGCGGCAGTATCGGCGAAAGCCGCGCCAGCCAGGCGAAGCGGTTGAAAAATTCGTCTTCCGGGCCGACCAGCAGCGACGGGCGCAGGATTGTTGCATCCGGGAAGGCGGCGCAGACGCGCGCTTCACCTTCGGCCTTGGTGCGCGCGTAGTCGGATTCGGCGGCGGCATCGGCGCCCAGTGCGGAAATGTGCACCAACCTCCTGACGCCTGCATCGTGCGCGCTTCGCGCGATCAGCCCCGCAGCACCGCTGTGCACGGCCTCGAAACTCTGTCTGCCGCGGGCATAGAGGATGCCGGTCAGGTTCACGGCCAGTGCGGTACCTCTGAGTGCGGCCGCCACCTGTTCCGGCTCTGTCACGTCCGTCTTCAGGATTTGAATCTGGCCGGGTTGGCCCATCGGCAGCAGATAGTTCGCCAGGTTGGGGTAACGGACGGCCACGCGAATGCGATAACCGCGCCTGGCCAGCGTTCGCACGGTGTAACGCCCCAGAAAACCGGAGCCGCCGAAAACGGTGACAAGGGTATTTTTCATGGTCCAATCCGCCTTGTGACGGGGAAGTCTTAATCGAATAGGGCCCGGAATGGAAAGCGGCAAAGGCGCCGGGTATTCCGGGCCCTGCGGCCTTATTCCGGGCGGCCTTCCGGCTCGCGATTCGTGCGTGCCAGGGCCTCTTCGATATCGTCCGTGAATTCCACCTGGGGCGGTGCCACCCCTTGAAGGGCCAGTTCCTTTTGCACCGTGGCAATGGTGCCGGTGATGATCAGCCGGGTGCCGTTACGCCGTGCCTTGCGCGCGAACCCCGCGATGGTGATGGCGGCGGTGGAATCGAGGTAAGGGGCAGCAGAAAAATCCAGGATGAAGACCTTGGGCCGCTCGGCAATCCGGTCGAGCACAGCCGCGACGGTGGATGCCGAGCCGAAAAAGAAGGCACCGGAAATGCGGTAGATGATCCGGCTCTGATCGGTGGCGAGGCTGGTGTCATAGCGCGTGCGGGCGTCATTTGCACCGTCGGCCTCATCGTCCGGGATCAGCGGGATATGGGTTTCGACGGCAATCGTTTTCGACATGCGGTTGAGAAACAGCAGGGTGCCGATACTGAAACCCACGATGATGCCGGTGGTCAGATCGCGGAAGATGGTAAGCAGCAGGGTTGCCAGCACGACCAAGGCATCGCCCCGTGCCGACTTCAGCAGCGTCAGCAGCGCTTGTTTCTCAATCATGTTCCAGGCGACGACGCCCAGGACACCGGCCAATGCCGCCAGCGGGATGTAACCTGCAAGCGGTGCCGCAATCAGCATGAACAGCAGCAGATAGGCGGAATGCAGCATGCCTGAGACCGGACCGCGTGCACCGGCCCGGATGTTGGTTGCGGTGCGTGCGATCGTGCCGGTCACGCAGATACCGCCGAACAGGCCGGATGCCACGTTGGCCGCGCCTTGCGCCACCAGTTCGCAATTGGACCGGTGGCGCCGGCCCGTCATGCCATCGGCGACCGATGCGGACAGCAGCGATTCAATCGATCCCAAAAGCGTGAAGGCGATGGCATCCGGCAGCACCAGGACGATCCGGTCTAAAGTGATGGCCGGCAGATGCGGTAGCGGCAGGCTGCGCGGAATGCCGCCGAAATGCGACTGGATGGTTTCCACCGGCAGGTGAAACAGGGCTGCGGCGAAAGATGCCGTCACAATCGCAATCAGAAAGCCGGGCCATGTCGGCCGAAAGCGGTTCAGGCCGGCGATGATCGCGATGGTGCCAAGTGCTATCGCAACGGCGTAGGCATTGGCCGTGTGGGCGTGTGCCAGCAGCGTGGCGATTTTTGGTATGAATGCTGCCGGTTCCGGTACCGTTAGGCTGAATCCGAAAAGGTCGTGAAGCTGACTTGCGAAGATGATCGCTGCGATTCCGGCGGTAAAGCCCACCGTCACCGGATAAGGAATAAACTTTATATAGGTGCCGAGGCGCAGGAAACCGCAGGCGGTCAGCATCAGGCCGGACAGGATGGTGGCAAGCACCAGTCCCTCGATTCCGACCCGTGCCACCGACAGTGCGACCAGCGCGATAAAGGCGCCGGCCGGCCCGCCGATCTGGAACCGGCTTCCCCCCAGCAGGGAGACGAAAAAACCGCCGACGATGGCTGTATAAAGGCCCCGTTCGGGCGTCGTGCCCGATCCGATGGCGATAGCCATCGAAAGGGGCAGGGCCACAATGGCCACCGTCAACCCGGCCAGTGCATCCGCCCGGAAGTCACGTAAATCATAGCCTTCGCGCAAAACCGTGAGCAGTTTCGGCGCATAAAGCTCCGCAAAGGTCGCCCGGGCCGGGCCACCCGTTTCGATTAACGCCGTCACGCCTTGTCATCCTGAGATAGCGCCTGATCCTAGCCCGGAAATGCTTCTGCCGGACCACGGACATATAGTCCCCAAGCCTTCATTGACTTGGCCCGTTCTGGCCCATAAACATCCGCCCCCTAAGTGCCCAGATGGCGGAATTGGTAGACGCACTAGTTTCAGGTACTAGCGCCGCGAGGCGTGGAGGTTCGAGTCCTCTTCTGGGCACCAAATCAATACTTTAGACCGTCCAACGAAATCCAGAAAAGCTAAGGAAAGCCCGATTTATCGGGATTTTTTGTTGCTGGGTTGTCCGGAGTTGTCCGGTGCGATTTGTTGGTATCCGACAATTTTGTTGGTATTCTTGTTGGTATGTTGGCGGAATAGCCAGCGCCCGCACAGGCCAGATACCAACGAATGTCGCTAACGGATACACAAATCAAAGGGTTACGACCGGCACAGAGCCCTAGAAAATATAGCGATGGCGGCGGGCTGCACCTTCTAGTGTCGCCCGCCGGTGGGAAGTTGTGGCGGCTATCCTATCGGTTCGGTGGCAAGCAGAAGACTCTGGCGCTTGGTGCGTATCCGGCCATATCGCTTGCTGACGCCAGACTGAAGCGGGCGGATGCGAAGAAATTGCTGGCAAATGGTGTTGATCCGGCGCAGCAGGCCAAAATCGAAAAGACCAACAGGCTTGTTGCAAATACCAACACCTTCGCAGCTATTGCCGACGAGTTTCTTGCTAAGGTCAAACGCGAGGGCAACGCGGACGCGACCCTTACCAAGAAGCAATGGCTGATAGGGATGGCGAAGGCCGGTCTTGGTGAACGTCCGATCGCCGAAATCACCGCAGCGGAAATTCTGGTGCCGCTTCGCAAGGTGGAGGGGCAGGGGAATTATGAAACAGCCCGCCGGTTGCGCGCAGTCATTGGGCAGGTGTTTCGCTATGCTATTGCGACGGCAAGGGTACAGAATGATCCGACCTTTGGCTTAAAGGGCGCGTTGACCGCGCCGGTTGTCACGCATCGTGCCGCCCTAACTAGCAGGAAGGCATTCGGCGGCTTGTTGCGTGCCATCTGGAGCTATGAGGGTATGCCGGAAACGCGTGCTGCGCTGCAACTTATGGCATTGCTTTACCCGCGCCCCGGCGAATTGAGGCAGGCCGGATGGAACGAATTTGACCTGGATCGTGGCATTTGGACCATTCCGGCCTCGCGCATGAAGATGCGGCGCGAACATAGGAAGCCGCTTTCGTCACCGGCTATCAGCATCCTTCGCGACCTGTGGAAGCTGACCGGGCGAGGGCGATTCGCCTTCCCGTCTATCCAATCACCCTTGCGGCCGATGAGCGAAAATACCCTCAATTCCGCGTTGCGCCGTATGGGCTTCTCCAGCGCCGAAGCCAGCGCACACGGTTTTCGGGCTACAGCATCGACCTTGCTAAATGAAAGCGGTAAGTGGAATCCTGATGCCATCGAAGCCGAGTTGGCGCATGTCGGGGCAGATGAAGTGCGCCGTGCTTATCACCGGGCTTCCTATTGGGACGAGCGGGTGATGATGGCTACGTTGTGGGCCAATACGATTGATCAATTGCGCAATGGCAGTCGGTAGCGGAACAACCGGGACTCCGCTGCCCCTGCAAGGTGGCTATTTTACAGCCGGGAGTATTTCGCAGGCTTCTTGAAGCCATTTGCGAACAGTATCCTCGTCAATTGATAAGCCCGTTCGCGCAACATCGTCGGCAATTTCTTTCGTGGCGGAATTACGAGTGGCCGCAGCGTTATAGCCGTAGCCGCCTATTGCCATCCCAATAATAAGCTTCAGTGCCGTTTCTCTTTCGCGTGTCAAAAGGGCTTTTTGTTTAGCTCGGGGATCGTCGGTTTTCGATACTTCTGCTTTCGTTTTGCGAGAAGAAATTTCACGTTGCGCCCAATTCGAGGTTGCGGTTCGAAATTCTTCGCAAAATATACCAGCGTCAACAATAAATTCTAAAGCATTGGCGCGAGGGATATACGTAACGTCGAAAGAATAGCGTCGGAAACGCTTAAGCTCTCCGCCATCCAGGCTACGTTTTATCAATGCCGAAAGTTCGCAGTATCGGCCACGTAACGCCAGTGTTCCTGTGTCGTTGCCGAATATTTTTTCGAATTCTTTGTCATCGCTCGAGGCATAAAATGTAAATGTGGAGTCTGGCTCTATGCCAACAGCTAATGCAGCGATTTCTGATGTCGTAAACGCATCATTCCGAAACCATGCAGTATAGTCGGGTTTCACTATTTCGCGTCTCTTCTCTACTCTGTTTTTCGCGCTCTGTGCGTCCTTATTGTTCACGAATTTCTCTCCGCTCGATTCCATGCGTGCTGCGGCTTACCGCGAGTGCCCATAAGTCAGGTAACCGAATTCGGTTGGGCTGGAACCGAATTCGGCCACGAGCCGAAACATCCTTCCTAGAACCACCTCAGATGCAACAGCACGAGGTGGCACCATGACGAATCATCCTGCATTTCCCGAGACCGGATTTGTCCGGCTTTCTTTGATCCTTGCACCCAACGGGCCTATCCCCGTCAGCAAATCGACCTGGTGGACTGGTATCAAGGACGGTCGGTATCCAAAACCAGTCAAACTTGGCCCACGAATCACCGCGTGGCGCGTCGAGGATATTCGCGCGCTGATTGAACGCGGGACAGCCTGACGTGGCCGGGCACCGGCTGGACCGGCGCAAAGTCAAGCGCCATCATAGTTACACCGTGGATGAAGCGGCGCGTGCTATCGGCGCTGCCAAGGGCACCGTACGGCGCTGGCTGAATAAGGGCCTGCCCGCGATCCGCGACCGTAGGCCGTATCTGATCCTGGGCGAAGACCTCACCGACTTCATGGCCGGTAGGGCGCGACCGAAGCATTCCTGCCCTCCCGGTACCTGCTACTGTGTCAAATGTCGGGCAGCACGGCAGCCGGGCGGCGGCATGGCCGAATTCGTCCCCACCAACGCCGTGTCGGGCAACCTTCGCGCACTGTGCCCGGAATGCGGCAGCTTCATGCACCGGCGTACGTCAATGGCACAGCTTGAGGCGATTCGCGAGATTCTCGACGTGACTATTATGGAGCGGCTGCCACGCCTAAGCGATAGCAGACAACCCTCCACGAATGAGCACTTGAGAAAGGAACCGGACATCCATGCGCAAACACCATCCTGAAAACGAGCGTACCAAGCGGCGTTATTGCGAATATCTGAAACACGCCAAGCAGCTTTCGGACTCAAGCATAGATCAGGTACTGGCCGCTATTGCCGATTTCGAAGGCGTGACTGGCTATCGCGATTTCCGCAAATTCCGTATCGAATTGGCGCAGAAATATAAACGTGCTCTCGGCGAGCGCAACAACCCCGAAACCGGCAAGCCGCTGGCCAAGGCGACGATCTCGTCGCGGCTGATGGCGCTGAAAGCCTTTTTCGAATGGCTAGCTGGGCAGCCAGGTTTCCGCTCCAAACTCACCTATTCGGATGCCGAATATTTCCGGCCATCCGCCAATGACGAGCGCATCGCCAAGGCGGTACGCGAAAAGCCGATAGCCAGTGTCGAGCAAATCCGTCATGTGATTGCCACAATGCCAATCAGCACCGACATCGAGAGGCGTGACCGTGCGCTGATCGCCTTCACGCTGCTGGTCGGCGCACGCGACAATGCTATCGCTTCCCTGTCGCTCAAGCATGTCGATCTTGAACGACGTATAGTGTTTCAGGATGCTCGAGACGTGCGCACCAAGAACCGCAAGACCTTCACCACCTGGTTCTTTCCGGTTGGCGCAGATGTGGAAACCGTTGTGGCGGATTGGGTTTTGTTCTTGAAAAACGAGCGGGCTTTCGGACAGGACGATCCGCTTTTCCCGGCGACGAAGGTGAAGCTTGGTGAGAACGGCTTTGAAGCGGCCGGGCTGGATCGGCAACACTGGAAGAATGCGGCGGCCATCCGACGAATTTTCAAGGCGGCATTCGCAGGGGCCGGTCTGCCTTATGTCAACCCGCATAGCTTCCGTAACACGCTGGTGGAGCTGGGCGAAAGCCTGTGTAGCACGCCAGAGGAATTCAAGGCGTGGAGCCAGAACCTTGGCCATGAGCATGTGCTAACCACCTTCACCAGTTATGGCGCAGTGGTTGGCCACCGCCAAGCCGAAATCTTCGATCGGCTTCGCACGCGGCAGGGAACCGTTGTATCGGACACCGTAGATGGCTTGGATAACGAAGCTGTACTTGCGTTGCTGGCAACAAGGCTGCGCTCGAGTACGGCCTGATTGTGGCAGAGCCGGCCGCCTCAAGTCACTAGCTTTTAGCATAGCTCAGCCTGTTGTTATGCGCCAATAAGCAACTTGGCAGGGCGGAGCAGCGTGATGCAACAAAGATTGGAGAATTTGGCTACGATTATTTTTAACGACTGTCGGTGCGCGGGGGCATACAGGCCGATGCTCACCGGCCTGAATAGCTGAAGCACTCACCCCGATGCTTCGACAACAACTAGTGCTTAGGTAGTGAAAAACATACCGGCGTCGGCTGAACGCCATTGCTAATTGCTACGTGGGAAATGCGGGCGTGTGTCGTCCACACGGTTTTGTCTTCCAATCCCAAACGCCAGAGCGCAATTCCTTTCGGGTTGTAGTGTAATGCCGCTTGGCGCTGACGGTGAAAAGTATCGCCATTTAACATCCACACCACATGTGGCACGCCATCGGCCGCATCATAGGTAAAGGCGGGGTTTAGCTGCGGCGGTGTACTTATTGGCCTGGTGTTGTTGTCATTCGCAAGGCGGATGGCGTCGTCTACAGATAGAACCTTTGCAGGCAATCCTTTGGGCCAATCATAGGCGTAGCTTCCAAGAGCGATAATCGTTTTCGTTCGGTCCATGCCGCGCATACGCGCGGCAAGCGTCGAGCCAAACCAGTCATTGCCTGCGATAGGGCCGGGCGTAGAGTTGGCCCAGCACTGATCATACGCCATTAGCACGATAGTTGCGCCCGCGTCTTGCATAGCCCTTATCGGCCAGCCAGAAGACTCGAGTGGTACTGTAAACCAGATGTCCAGATGCGCAGGTTTGAATGCGCTCGTGATCTCGGAAACGAGAGACGGTAACATTGTAAGGGACGCGGGAGAAAGATTCTCCAGATCGAAGATGTACCCGCCAAACTTCCTTTCTGTTGCAAGTTTCAGAAGTGTAGAAATGAGTACTGTCCTATTTTCGGAATGCACAATGATTGCGTCGGCAGTTGTGCCGTCCCAAATGCCGTCATGTGCATTCGCTATTACCGGCATCACAACAGGGGCGTGACGCGTGCTTGCAAGCAGAGACGCAATTTCCGGGTCGTCTGTAATGGTCGGTATTCCGTCGGGTGTTTTAAGCGTGATCCAGAAGGGCGCAAATATATCGATTTGCGCAATATGGCGAGCGAGATCGGCGCGCCCTTTGATGTCCCAGGGCACGTAAAATGCCGTAAGTGGCACGGCCTTCGCCTGTCCTACATTGCATAGTGCAAGTGCGCTTAACACGGCGAGCGAGACTATGATTCTTCCGTACATGGCAGCTTCCGTAACGTAAGTTCGAACAGTGTAGAGTTGGTGCCGCATATGTGCGAATGGCGTCAGCGTGCCAGCATCATCGGCTTGCCTCCACTGTTTTGCGATGAACGAAACGATAAAGTGCAGGCAGCACCAGCAGTGTGAGAAAAGTAGACGATATTATGCCGCCAATCACCACAGTCGCCAACGGCCTTTGAACCTCGGCGCCTGCGCCGATGTTGAATGCCATCGGCACGAAGCCAAGGCTCGCCACCAGTGCCGTCATCAGCACTGGTCTCAGCCTCGTGAGCGCGCCTTCGCGGATCGCATCCTCGACGCTTCCGCCAGCCTCGCGGAGCTGGCGGATGAAGCTCAGCATCACCACGCCGTTCAGTACCGCGACGCCGGAGAGTGCGATGAACCCGACGCCCGCCGAGATCGACAGCGGCATTCCCCGGATCAGTAGCGCCGCCACGCCGCCGGTTAGCGCCAGTGGCACGCCCGAAAAGACGATGGCGGAGTCCCTGGCGGATCGAAACAGGCCGTAGAGGAGCCCGAAGATCAGCAGCATCGCGGCGGGCACGACCAGGCGCAGCCGTTCGGCCGCCGAGATCAATTGCTCGAACGTGCCGCCATAGCTCACCCAATAACCGGACGGGACTTCAACCTCGGCATCGACCTTCTGCCGCAGTTCCTCGATGAAGGAGCCGAGATCGCGGCCTCGGACATTGGCGGTCACGACCACGCGCCGCTTGCCATCCTCGCGGCTGATCTGGTTGGGGCCGATCACCACCTCGACCTTGGCCACATCGGCAAGCGGCACGAACCCGCGCGGGTCGGCGCCATTGCCTGCCAGCGGAATCCGCAAGCGCCCGATCTCGTCGGCCTTGCTCCTGATGTCCTCGGGCAATCGCACGATCACCGGAAAGCGCCGATCGCCCTCGAATATCCGGCCGGCTTCCCGGCCGCCGATCGAGACAGCCACCACATCCTGAATGTCGCTGACGTTGAGGCCGAGCCGGGCCAGCGCCGCCCGGTCAGGCGTGATCTGGAGGACGGGTAGCCCCGTCACCTGTTCGACGCCCACATCCCGCGCGCCCTCGATCCCGCTCACCACGCCTTCGATCGATTGGCCAATCTCCAGAAGCCGGTCGAGATCATCTCCGAACGCCTTGATCGCCACATCGGCCCGGACGCCCGACAGCAGTTCGTTGAACCGCATCTGGATGGGCTGGGTGAACTCATAATTATTGCCAGGAACGGTTTGGGCCGCCGCGTGCATTTGGCGGACCAACTCGGCGCGTGGTTTCCTGGGATCAGGCCATTCACTTCGGTCCTTGAGCATAATGAAGGTATCCGCAACCGAAGGCGGCATCGGGTCGGTCGCCACCTCGGCGGTGCCGATCTTGGCGACGATCCGCTCTACTTCGGGGAACCGCTTCAATCGCGCTTCGAGCGTGGTCTGCATCTGGATTGCCTGGCTGAGACTGGTGCCGGGGATACGCAGTGCATGTAGCGCGATGTCACCCTCATCGAGATTGGGAACGAACTCCGATCCCATGCGCGTCGCGGCAAGGCCTGCGATGGCGACAAGCGCCACCGCACCCGCAATGAACGCGCCCCGCAGCCGCAAGGCGGTATCGAGCGCAGGCGCATAGAGTTTGCGCGCCCAGCCCATGAGGCGGCTTTCCTTCTCCTCGACCTTGCCGGTGACGAACAGCGCCACTGCCGCGGGCACAAAACTCAACGACAGGATCAGCGCGAAGGTGAGCGCCATGACGACGGTAATCGCCATCGGGTGGAACATCTTTCCCTCGACGCCGGTGAGCGCGAAAATCGGCACATAGACCAGCGCGATGATGAGCATCCCGAACAGGGAGGGCCGAACGACCTCGGACGTAGCCGATGCCGCGAGCGCAAAGCGTTCCTCGCGTTCGAGGAGGCGTCCTAATCGGTGCTGTGCCTCTCCGAATCGGCGCAGGCAGTTCTCGACGATGATCACCGCGCCATCGACGATGAGGCCAAAGTCGAGCGCGCCCAGGCTCATGAGGTTGCCCGAAACGCCTGTGCGGAGCATTCCGGTGATCGTCATCAACATGGTGATCGGGATGACCGCCGCCGTGATGAGCGCCGCGCGGATATTGCCCAGCAGCAGAAACAGCACGACGATGACGAGCAGCGCGCCTTCGAGCAGGTTCTTCTCGACAGTCCAGACCGCTCGTTCGACAAGATCGGTGCGGTCATAGATCGCCACGGCTTTCACGCCTGCCGGGAGTGCCTTGGCCGCTTCTTCAAGTCGTGCGGCTGCCGCGCGCGCGACCACCCGGCTGTTCTCGCCGGCGAGCATGAACACGGTGCCTAGCACCACTTCCTGCCCGTTTTCAGTCGCGGCCCCGGTCCGCAGCTCCTCTCCCATCACGACGTCGGCCACATCGGCGACGCGGATCGGCACGCCGCCGCGATTGGTGACGATGATCGACTTGAGGTCGTCGATGCCCGAAGCCTGACCCGGCACGCGAACCAGATATTGCTCACCATAGCGCTCAACATAACCGGCGCCGACATTGGCGTTGTTGTGGCCAAGCGCCTCGACCACATCATTGAGCGTCAGGCCATAGGCTGAAAGCCGGTCAGGCTGTGGCGTCACATGATATTGCCGTTCATAGCCGCCGATGCTGTTGACCTCGGTGACGCCTGGTGTGTTGCGGAGTTGCGGGCGGATCACCCAATCCTGAAGCGTGCGCAAATCCTCTGGCGTGTAACGGCTGCCATCGGACTTGTGGGCGTTCGGCGCCGCTTCCAGCGTATACATAAAAATCTCGCCGAGGCCGGTGGCGATCGGCCCCATTTCAGGGATGACGCCTTCGGGAAGCTGGTCGCGCGCCGTCTGGAGCCGCTCGTTGATGAGCTGACGCGCGAAATAGATGTTGGTGCCATCCTCGAACACCGCCGTCACCTGGGAGAGACCGTAGCGTGACACCGAGCGCGTATATTGGAGACCCGGCAGGCCGGCGATCGCCGTCTCGACCGGAAAGGTCACACGCTGCTCTGCTTCGAGCGGCGAGAAGCCGGCCGCCTCGCTGTTGATCTGGACCTGGACGTTGGTGATGTCCGGCGTGGCGTCGATCGGCAGGCGCTGGAAGGCCCAGACGCCGATGCCGCACAATAGAAGGACGATGGCAAGCACCGCCCAGCGGAAGCGGATCGCGCCCGAGATGAGGCGTTCGAGAAGCTCGGAACGCACAGGCGTTTCGTTCTCAGTGGTCATGGCTGGCCCCCGACTTGTCGATGTCGGCGCGGATCAGAAAAGCACCGTCGGTTACATATTCGGTGCCCGGCTCAAGGCCGCCCAGCACCTCGGTCCATTCGGGCGTGCGCCGCCCGACCTCCAGCATTCGCACTTCATAGGTGTTGCCGACCTTGGCATAGACCACCTCGAAATCGCGGAAGCGCTGGATAGCCTTCGTCCGAACCGCAAGAGGCGCTTGCGCCTCGGCGACGGCGAACGAGCCCTCGACTCCCATTCCAGGCCGGAAACTGTGACTGATGGATGCCGGCACTTCGACATGCGCCATAACCGTCTGGCTCGCCACGTCCGCCGTTGGCAGCACCGCTTCCACCCTGCTCTGGAAGCTGTTGTCGCCAGCAAGGTTGCGCACGCGCACACTTTGCCCGACGCGGACGCGCTCCGCGTCGCGCGGATAAACGAAGAACTCGGCATGAAGTTTTGTGGGATCGGCGATCACGAATACCGCTCGATCGCCGGTGGTATCGCCGACATTCGCGTTTTTTTCGACGATGACGCCGCTGATCGGAGCGGACACCGTGTAGGTTTGCAGCGAATGACTGGATTCAACCCGGAACAGGGTCTGTCCGCGTTGGACCGCCTGTCCCAATTGGCCCGACATCGACATTATTTGTCCGGGCAGGCGCGCTCGCACCTCGGCCCGGCCTTCCGGCGTGGTTTCGATCCTGCCGGCCATGTCGATTAGCTCGGCTACATTGGCGGAACCCGCGCGCTCGGTCTGCACACCTCCGGCTCGCGCAGCCTCGGCCGAAATCGTCGTGCGGCCCTCATAGGAAGCATAGGACCAGTTGTGTGTTCGCCCGCCCTCGACAGCGCGCACCTTCACATCGAAGGAGTGCGGTTCGGTGACGACGCCATTGCCGCGCAGGAAATCCTGTTGAGGCTGGAAAGAAAAGCGATCCACCTTGCCGCCAAGACGCGTCTGCTCAAGTGCGAACCGGACTTCGCTGGGCGCAAGCGGTTTACCGTCCCGGTAGGGATAGAGCCGATACTCTGGCTCGACGCCATCCTCGAAGATAGTGATCTCGACCGCGAAATCGCCATCGCGCAGCATCCGCCCGCGATGCGGCCCGCGTTCATACTCGTCGGCGGCAGCGGCAGCCTTGGGTTCGGCGGCCTCGTTGGTGGTATTGGATTCGCCGCATCCGGCGAGCAGGGAAAGCGCAAGCAGCGAGCTTGCGAAAAGGAGGGTTCGTTTCATCAGCGGTTCTCCGCATTGGACAGCAGGGAAGCATGGCGGCCGGTCAGCCGATCGAGTTGTGCGCCTGCAAGATGGAAACGGCGCAGCAGTTCGACGCGGTGCGCTTTTGCGTCCGCCACCGCCTGCTGAGCCTGGTTGACTTCAAGAAACGTGAATGCTGTCCCGCCATGCGCAAGGCCGCGTTGCACCAGAATCGCGGCGCGCTCGGCACGCGGCAGGACCTCTTGGTCGATTTCAGCAATCTCGGCAGCAATAGCCGCGCGTTCGGCCGTAAGCCGGTCAAGATTGCGCCGATGCTCTACCCGCGCGACTGCAATCTCAGCGTCGGCTGCCTGTCTTTCTGCTTGGGCTCGCTCGACGTTGCCACGATTAGCCGTACTGCTGCCAAGCGGGATCGAGCCGCCAACCATGACCGCCACATCGTTGCCCTGGCCGAAGTGGCGCACACCCACTCGTATCGCGGGATCGCCGAAATTGCCCGTTTCAGCGAGGCGCATGTTTGCGGCGGCCTTGTCTCGCTCGGCGGTCAACAGCGTTAAATCAGGGCTGCCACTGGTCAAAGGTGAGGTGGTTTCAATCTTGCCAAAAGCTGCGAGATCGAGATGATAATCGGCGTTTCCGCCCCAAAAGGACGCCAGCGTGGCACGCGCGATGCGCGCATGTTCTTGTGCCTGATCGAGTGCTATTCGCGCCTGTGCGGCCACGGTTCCGGCCCGTTCGGCGGTGAACAGCGGATCGAGCGCGCGGGCCACACGGCGATCAATCTCGGCTTTTGCCTGCGTGGCTGCGGTCAGACGCTGCTCGGCTATCGGGATTACCGCCTCTGCTGCCAGTGCCTCAACCCAGGCAGATTGTACTTGGGCCAATACATTGAGCATACGAATGCGATTACGCTCCGACTGATTGCCCAATCCGGCACGAGCTGCGCCGATGCGCGCCTCGCGTTTGCCGCCGCGTTCCCAAATTCGCTCATACCAGAGGGTGGTCTGTGCCCGACTGCCTGGCGAATAGGGGCCGGTGCCGGCGAAATCCTCGATTTCGATACCGATGGCATCGCGTGGCCGTATACCGGCTTGCGTGATGGTTGCATCGGCGGCACGGAGTCGAGCGGCATTGACCGCAATAGCAGGGTCTACAGTTGCGGTTCTGGAAAGTGCATCGGCAAGCGTTAAATCCTGGGCCATTGCCGAAGTGGAGATGGCAAAGGCGGCCAGTATTGCGCCGGTGGTCAGCACGTATCCCGAGCGCGCCTTCCGGCGCGCAAAAGTCTTTGAGAGCATGAGACAAGCCTCACGAACAGAGTTGACGAATTCCAGCGCCCATACGGGCGCAAGAGCTCAGACGCTGATCGTGATGGCCTTGGGAGGACGTTCGGGGCCGAGGACGCAATGCTCGGATACTAATCTGTCGGCTGCGAGGCTGAGTTTGCCGCCAGCACAAGCGAGCGGTTCCAGCGCGCCGGTCTGGAAGAGCACTGGTCCTGAACCGGCTTCGCCATGGTGGTGGTGCCCGGTTTCCGGCTCGTGATCCGGGGTTTGATCGCTCTGGGAACTTGCCATGTTGTGACCGGCAGCATGCTGATCAGCCGTATCGAACACGATGTTGCTGAAAATCAGATGGCCGTGATGTATCGGGCCGCCCAGCCGATGCTGGAAGCCGTTAACAGTGTTGCTGACTGATGCTGCCGTGAAGACCAGCACCAGCGCGATACAGAATGTGGCAAAAAAACGAGTCAACAGAGAGCGAGCCGGAACATCTGCGGGCGGGGACCCTAACGGCAGAGGATAGAAGATGCAACAACGGCTCAGCTCGCACTGACGGTCATGGCAATGTGATAGAGGCACGAATTGGCCAATGTTTCCGGCGCGGTGAGCCCCCCGTTCCCGAGTGCCCGTTATGTGCATCACAGCAATGTCAATGCCTGGGGACCGGTAACCGCCTCGTCGTTCTCACAATAAAGAGGCACGCTAATTAAGGTCTTGACCGGGGTTCTAGCGGTTCTAGACTGGTGAAATCGGGGATGCAGGCTCCCCATCAGACGGATTGGCCGTCCAAGCTCTGCTTCAACCGGTGCCTAGCGGCGCGGGAGAAGCTTTGGACATGCCTACCGAACTCTCTACATCGGACATTTCCACGGCCACCTTCTGTGAAGGCGCGGCGGTCAGACTGCCCACGCTCAGTGAAGCTTTCTGGACGTGGGCGCGTGTTGCGATCTTAAGCTTCGGCGGCCCCGCCGGTCAGATCGCGGTGATGCATCGCATTCTTGTCGAAGAGAAGCGCTGGATCGGCGAGCAGCGATTTCTGCACGCGCTCAACTACTGCATGCTGCTTCCAGGGCCGGAAGCGCACGAACTCGCCATCTACATCGGCTGGTTACTGCATCGGGTTTGGGGTGGTCTCGTCGCGGGTATTCTTTTTGTCTTGCCCGGGCTGATCTCGCTCAGTGTCCTGAGCTGCATCTATGTCATCTATGGCAATGTCGGGATTGCACAGGCGCTGTTCCTCGGCCTGAAAGCGGCCGTGCTCGCGGTGGTATTGGAAGCCGTAGTGCGCGTTGGCAAGCGCGCGCTCAAGAGCAACGGATTGATCACTGTCGCGGCGCTTGCATTTATCGGCATCTATTTTTTCGCGTTGCCTTTTCCACTCATCGTTCTTTCTGCGGCGCTCATTGGTTATGCCGGCAGTGCTGCAGGCTTAATGTTCTTCAGGGCCACCGATCATGGCCCTGTCAAAGGGGACGCGCAGCCCGCCCTGATCGACAAGGCATTCGCGCGAGAGGTGCCGCCGCATGTACGACCGTCGCTCTCGCGATTCATAAAGGTTGCGGTGATCGGTGCCGTCGTATGGTTGGGGCCGCTAGTGGTGCTGCTCTACCGTTACGGGCCGGACGACGTGTTCACATCGATTGCCATGTTCAACAGCAAGATGGCGGTCGTCACCTTTGGTGGCGCCTACGCGGTGCTGGCTTACATGGCACAACAGGCAGTCGAGCTTTATCACTGGCTTAAGCCCGGCGAGATGCTTGTCGGCCTCGGCTTCGCTGAGACCACGCCAGGGCCGCTCATCAGCGTGGTGCAATTCGTCGGTTTCATGGCGGCCTATCGCCAGCCGGGGCCACTCGATCCGATCGTTGCAGGATTGCTCGGCGGGGTCCTCGCCAAATGGTGTACCTTCGTGCCTCCCTTCCTCTGGATTTTCCTCGGTGGTCCGTACATCGAAGCGCTGATCGGAAACAAGTCGCTGAATGCGGCGCTCTCCGCGATTACCGCTGCCGTCGTCGGCGTCATCCTCAATCTATCTATCTGGTTTTCGTTCCACGCGCTGTTCGCGCGAGTGCCCGAGATTCAGGGTTTCGGGATGTCCTTCGCAGTCCCCGACATCACCAGCATTCATTGGCCGACGCTTGTGCTTGCTGTCGCGGCCATTATCGCGATCTTCCGTTTCAAAATTGGCATGATCCCGGTTTTCGGCGCGAGTTCGCTGGCCGGCGGCGCCTATTATCTCGTCACGGGTCTCACCTAATCAACGCTCACAATCAAGGGAGAACGTCATGTTCGTCAAACCACTAGCAGCTCTCCTAGCGCTTGCATTTGCCGCAACCGCATCGCCAAGTCTCGCCGCCACCGACTGGAATGCTGTCGCCACGGCGCTTGGGAAGCCGGGCACGGAGATGGGGGGCGGAGTGTACCGTGTCGGTCTGCCACGCTCCGACCTGCATGTGACGCTGGATGGGGTCACGCTTAAGCCGTCACTGGCGCTGGGCTCATGGCTTGCCTTTGCGCCCATGGGCAACAAGACCATGGTGATGGGCGACCTCGTGCTTACGGAAGAGGAGATCGGGCCCGTCATGAAGGCGCTTGCGGAATCCGGCATCGATATCACGGCCCTGCACAATCATCTTTTGCGCGCCCGGCCAGCGACCTTCTACATGCATGTCTTCGCCGCGGGCGATCCGGTTGCGCTGGCGAAGGCGCTTCATAACGCATTGGCGCTGAGCAAAACGCCGTTTGCTGCGCCGCCAGCACCGAAAACCGTTTCCCAAATCGATCTCAATACGGCGGCGATCGATCACGCCCTCGACGCCAAGGGCAAGATCACGGGCGGTGTCTATCAGATCGGGATTCCGCGCAGCGCTCCGGTCATGATGCACGGGATGGCCATTCCGCTTGCGATGGGCGTCGGCGAAGCGATCAATTTTCAGCCAACCGGTAAAGGCAGGGCCGCGATCACGGGCGATTTCGTCTTGACGGCGGCAGAAGTGAACCCGGTACTCAAGGCGCTGCGTGAGAACGGCATCGAGGTGGCGGCGCTGCACAATCACATGCTCGATGATCGGCCGCGCCTGTTCTTCATGCACTATTGGGCAAACGGCCGCCTCGATTCACTTCTGACAGGGCTCAAGGCTGCTCTGTCCCACGTCGCGATCAAGGTGCCGAAATGATCCCACGTTGTGCATTGTTGGTGCTGCTGTTGACAGTCCTGACAAAAGCCGCGCTGGGTGCGGAGCCGCTGGTACGCGAAGGGACGATTGCGCTTCCTGGCACCTCTGGGCGGATCGACCATATGGCTGTCGATTTGGACCGCAGGCGCCTGTTTGTCGCCGAACTCGGCAATGGCAGCGTCGATGTGATTGATCTGGTACGTGGTAAAGTCATTTATCGCATTCCCAACTTGGATGAGCCGCAAGGCGTTGCCTATGTTACCAAGACCGACCGGTTAACAGTCGCCAGTGGAGGGGACGGGACTCTTAAATTCTATGATGGCTCAAATTATGCGCCGCGCGGTGTTCTGAAGCTGGGGGACGACGCGGACAATGTTCGTCCTGGTCCTGGCGAAAATGATGTCACGGTGGGCTATGGCTCCGGCGCACTCGCCATTGTCGACACGGCCACGGCGCGAAAAATAGGCGAGATCGAACTCGTTGCCCATCCGGAAAGTTTCCAGATTTCGCTGGCAGCCAACCGAGTCTTCATCAATGTGCCCGATGCCCACGAGATCGCTGTTGCTGACATTAAGCACCGGAAGCAGATCGCGAACTGGACCCCGCCCAATCTGTCTTCAAATTTCCCGATGGCTCTTGGCCCGGGAAACTCCATTGCAGTGGTGTTTCGCAGCCAATCGAAACTGGTGAAATTCGACACATTGAGCGGAAGCACCGTTGCGGCGACCAGCACCTGCGGCGATGCCGATGACGTTTTCTTCGATACCAGGCGTCAGCGCTTCTATGTGAGTTGCGGGACCGGCTTCGTTGATGTGTTCGAAGCGGACAATCTTTCGCGGATCGGCCACATCGCGACCGCATGGGGGGCGCGAACGAGCCTCTATGTTCCCGAACTGGATCGCTTCTATGTCGCGGCCCGCGCGGGCCTGCTCGGTTCGAACGCTTCGATCATGATCTATCGGCCTTTGCCTTCCGAGGGAGCGCGCCATGACAGAAACCATCGGCAAGATAGCAATTCTCTGGCGCGGCGACCGCCAGACGCGCGAGGCGGCCACACCATCCAACAATCGCCTCCACCGCATTTTTGAGGAACTCGCCAAGGCCGGCATCCACGCCGAACCATGTGTGTATGACGAGGAGACGGCCGATGATGTCCGTTCGCAGCTTCTGAATGGTGACGGCGTCCTCGTCTGGGTCGATCCGATCGCCAACGGTAAGAATCGCCTGGCGCTGGATGATCTCCTCCGGTCGGTTGCCCAGCAAGGCGCGTGGGTCAGTGCCCATCCTGACACAATCCTGAAAATGGGCACAAAGCAGGTCCTGTACGACACCAAACATCTTGGCTGGGGTACGGACGTACGGCTCTATCGAACGATAACAGCGTTTCGGGAGCAGTTTCCGGCATGTCTTCGTTCCTCCGGACCGCGCGTACTCAAGCAGTACCGTGGCAATGGCGGAAATGGCGTCTGGAAGATTGAACTGCTTGCTCTGGCGTCGGCCGGCACTGAGACTGTGCGCGTGCTGCATGCGCTTCGCGGCAGCACGCCGGAAGATCTGTCTTTGGATAGGTTTCTTGCGCGTTGCGAAACCTATTTCGCCGGCGACGGTATCATCATCGATCAACCCTACCAGGCGCGCCTGCCTGACGGCATGATCCGTTGCTATGTGGCCGCTGACAAAGTGGTGGGGTTTGGCCATCAGCTCATTAAGGCACTAATCCCGCCGCCGCCCGAAGGTCCTGATGCCCCCCAGGCACAGCCCGGCCCAAGGATCATGCATGGACCGGATGCGGTGGCGTTTCAGGGGTTACGTGAGAAGATGGAATCGGAATGGATTCCGCAGATGATGCAAACGCTCGACATAGAGCCCTGTTTGCTCCCAATCATCTGGGATGCGGATTTCCTTTATGGCCCGCGTGACAGCTCCGGCGCTGACACTTATGTGCTGTGCGAGATCAATGTCAGCTCCGTTTTTCCGATCCCTGACGAGGCACCTGTGGAAATCGCCAAACTGGCAAAGAAACGCCTGCAAGCGGCGTAAGGCGCTCGCGTGAGGTCTGGGTACACAGGTCCATGATCAGCCCGTTTCGGTGTGGCCGTGACGGTGGTGCAGGTCGGGGTAATGAGCATGGCGATGGGTTAATGGCTCGTGGTAGTGCCAATGCGAGTGTGGCTCTCCGGTGGGATCATTCGGCCCATGTGTATGCTGATGGTGGGCGTCGTGCACATGGCGATGCTCGTGTTCCATCGCCTCGTGGCTGTGCTCATGGTCGTGCGTTTCTGCCAGATGCAAATAGAGGCCTATCGCCATCAGCACGCCTGCCGCGCCTAAGCGCAGCGTCAGAGGTTCGCCAAACATAAAAACGGAAAGTATCGCTCCAGCGAAAGGTGCCGTCGAAAAATAAGCACCTGTGCGCGCCGCGCCCAAAAATCTTAGGGCCAGCACGAACAATACAAGGCTCACGCCATATCCCAGAAATCCAATTGCCGCCGCCCCAGCAAGTCCAGATAGCGGAGGCAAATGGGCGCCCAGCGCAAGTGCCAATATAAGATTTACACTTCCTGCCGAGAGCCCTTTGATGAGCGCGATTTGTAGGGGATTGGAAGCAGAGAGCCTGCGAGTGAGGTTGTTGTCTATGCCCCAGCATAGGCATGCGCCCGCGATTGCAAGGGCCCCTAGTCCCGCACCGGCCGGCCCACCTTGCCACGACAACAGCACTGCACCGGCCAGGATCGCCATAGCACCGACCAGCAAGCGGCGGTCCACATTTTCTTTAAACGCCACCCAGGCAATTGCCATGGTCGCCAGCCCCTCAAGATTGAGCAGCAATGAGGCCGACGATGCAGGCGTCGTGGTAAGGCCGACCATGAGAAGTAAAGGGCCGGCGATACCACCGAAAAGAATGACAAGAGCGAGCCAAGGTACATCCGCACGGCGCAGCGGTGCTTCGCCGAAGTCAAACGCAAAGCCGCGTCGCGCAAGTTCCACGAGACCAAGACCGATACCTGAGCCGAGATAGAGAAGACCCGCCAGTAGCCATGGGCTGAGCCCGTTTCCGATAAGCAATTTTGCGAACGGCGTGCTCGCTCCGAACAAAAGCGCCGAGACCAGTGCAAGCGGAGCACCCGGCCATGCGACCCAGCCAGCCAACATGACGCGATGCTTCAGATGATGATCCATTACAACCCATGGCTCCCAGAAAAATACCCGCCAGCCAGTGTGACCACTGGCCAGATGCCTTGGTAAACCTGCTCCCCTTTAGGGGTGGGGCTGTCAAGACGCTGTTTTATCTCCTCACTATGCTGCTGGCAGGATGAGGGCGCCCAGATTTTGATTAGCGAATGGAAAGCCAAGCTGCCAGGTTATTTAGCCTATGCTATCACTCAACGGTTTCTCTTCTCACAGGTGCGGATGGTACGGATTTCGTTTTGTTGGGCTTTTTGTTGGTATTCTTGTAAATAGAAGAAGAAATATATTATGTAATCAATATGTTAGTCGATAAGTTTGACGCCTCTTCTGGCACCAATAAAATCAATGAGTTACGAGAGCGTCTCAAAACCCGTTCCCTGCCGTTCTCGGCGCAGTTCTCCGCTCGCCATCAGTCTCTTGTTCAGCCTCTGTTGGCTGATGCCGTCGCCCGTTTGGGGTCGCAGGTGTCATCCATTCGTACTGGGCGCCAATGGCGGCCGTACCGGTTCGCTGGCTATCGCAGGTGGAGTGGTTGGAGCACTGGGACTTTCTGCTCAGGCGGCAATCTCCCACTCATGAAGCTGAATCAATTCGGGGTCGTTGGAATGGTTGATCAGCATGTCCTGCACGCGCGCCTGCCATAGAGCCGCGAAGCGCGCCTGTTCATGCGCATCTGCCTGATCCGTAATCACTCTCGGGAAGACTGTCTGCATTTCTGCTGCCGGTGGTACGCAGGCGGTGTTGAGATCGAGTACCGCACCGCGGCCGCTATCTGCGCGCCGCAGCGCCAGAAGACCGTCGATCGGCATATCGAAATGCAATAGGTTGCGCCGCGTAAAACGGTGATGCGGGCCAATACCACCGAATCCTGTCTCCGGCGCGGCGCCGGTAATCAGTGTTGCAATTGCTGCAATGACGCCGGTTGTGCCGTGTTCACGTGGATCGCGAAGATAGACTTCTATGCCGCCACGTTCCGGCGGTTCATCGCCATAGAGATGGGCGAGGCCCCGGCGCACCATAAGATAAGTACCGGCCACTGTCGGGCAAGAATGGCCGGCAAGTTTCACGGCGTCGGCATAGCTATAGATCATTGTCCCGCTTTGCGAGGCGCCAAGAAATACAGCAAGCGGGTCGCGAAGCGTGATCGTGGGCGCCTCAGCGAAAAAGTCGGGGAAATCCATTCTATTCTCCTCTTATGTCGCCGGAATACGGGCAGTACGGGACGTCCGGGCGATTATAGCATGATAATATACATTATAAATATTTGTTTTATACTGTCGGCGATCGCGCCGTATTTTTTTGGGCGGTAACTGGTGCGGCAAGAGGCGTTACCATGCCTCCCTGGCAAATCCGATCTGTGGCAGGCCAGAACGCGCCTCTCCGGCAAGGGCGCCAGGTCGCGCTTGGGGTTCTGGAAATCGCGCTGCTACCGCCGATTCTGTCCTGCCGCCGCCTGTCAGGTGTATTGCGCGTCAGTAAGCGCATGTTTTGTTGTTTTGTCTTCACCCGATTGCGAGTTCTGCACCGTATCCGATCATCGATTCTTCGTAAGCCTGATCATGCCCTGCGCGTATGACTTTCAGCATAAATCAGCATTTCCGTATCGGAGCATTGGTACGTAGGATTCCAGCATAGCTGAAGGATAGGCGGGGGCATTTGATTGATCTGACAGGAATATCGCTCGATGGAAGCATCGCATGCGATTCCGCAAACCATTCCGGCGTATTGCCCAATCTGGCAGAGGATTCCTTCAGGGGGTGTGGGGCAAAACCGGCATTAAGGACATCAAAAAGGGGCAGGGACGAATGATCAGGAACGAGTGCGGGCAATTTTCACTTTTAAAGGCATTGATGGCTTGCGCCTCGGTCGCAGGCCTGACGGCGAGCTTCGGCGGGGTGCCGGCTTTCGGTCAGACTGCGGCAGACGCAGGGGCAAGTTCTGGCGGAATCGAGACCGTTACCGTAACGGCGGAAAAACGTGCGCAGAATATCCAGTCTGTCGGCATGTCGATCTCCGCCTTCAGCGGTGACATGCTCGAACAGAACAACATTACTTCGGTGGCTGATCTGGCGACCTATGTTCCGGGCCTGCAGATCACCCAGGCGAACAACAATCGCAATTCGCAGATCATCATCCGCAATGTCGGCACCTCCGGCACCAGCCCCGGTACGGAGCCGGATGTTGGCGTGTTTCTTGATGGTGTGTTCATTCCCGTTGCCGGTCCCATCTATAGCGAGGTGACCGATATTGCGACGGTTGAAGTTCTGCGCGGTCCGCAAGGCACGCTTTATGGCCGGAATACGCCGGTCGGCGCGGTCAATGTCACCACGCGGGCACCGTCACAGCAGACCGAAGGCATGATCAACCTGCAGTTCGGCAATTATGGCAAGGTGCGCACAAGCGGCTATTTCGGCGGCGGTATCAGCGATGATGTTGCGGGCCGTGTGTCGTTCTGGGTCGATCGGAACAGCGGCTATTTGCTGAACCTTTATAATAACGAGCGTGTGATGCAGCGCGACCAGTTCGGTGGCCGGGCGCGCATACGCTGGACCCCGGACGCAGATACCACCGTCGATGTCATCGGCTATTACGGGCGGATCGATGCCGAGAACAATTCCGGCATGCAACTCGACCCGTTGGGGCCAGGCGGAATTGTTTTCGGCTACAATCCGGCCCCAGCGAGTTTCGACACCTCACCGTTTGTCATCGCGCAAAAGGCAGCCAATCCCGCCCATCCCTATGTGGTGCCGGGAAAGTGGGAGGTGAATTCTGCCAACGGCGCGCCGGATATTACGACGACGTGGGGCGCCTCGGTCTCGGTGAGCCGCAATGTTCCGACGCTGGATGCGACCCTCATCAATATTCTGGCCTTCAACTCTTATGTGGACAACGCGCTGGATCAAGGGGCGGGCAGTCTGCCATTGAACATCATCAGCAATATGCAGCGCACCCTTGTCAGCTCGGCCAGCAACGAATTGCGTCTGGTCTCGAACGGCTCCCACTTCATTGACTATGTTGCCGGTCTCTATCTTTTCCACGACGACCTGGCTTATCACACCCTTCGGACCATCGGTGAGGGGGCGACCCGCAAGTTTCCGGCGTCCATCGGTGGCGGTGGAATGATGAATATCGGCGATACCAGCATCGTCGACTACCGCCAGCATACCAATTCGGTTGCCGGATACGGTCAGGTCACGGTCAACATCACGGACGCTCTCAGGGCGATTGGGGGCTTGCGTTACAGTTACGATGCAAAGGGATCCGCGATTGCCGGTACCATCACGAACATTGCCGGCAATACGGTCTCCGGGCCGGCGGCGGCGCAATATGCGCCCGGCTCTTTGGCCGGAACCATCTCCAGCAACAGCTGGACCTATATGTATGGCGGCCAATACGACATCCTGAAGGATGTGATGGGTTACTTCACCATCAGCACCGGCTTTAAGGATGGCGGCTTCAACTCGCGTTCGGCAACCGCGATGCCTTATGCGTTCGATCCTGAAACGTCGACCAATTATGAAATCGGTGCTAAGACAGCCTGGTTTGACAACAGGCTGGTGCTGAATTTCGATTTCTATCACATGCTGGTGCACGGTTATCAGCAATCGACCCTGCTGCCGAGCGGTGTCGGCTTCGTCATCAGCAATGCCGGCAACTTCCGGACCAATGGTGTTGAAGCAGAATTCCAGGCCCGGCCGTTTGAACAGCTGACGCTCTCCGGTGGGCTGAGCTATGCCGACAGCATTATAACTGACGGCGCCGAACGCGGACAGTGCGACAAGTCCTATCCTTTTGCGGGGTCCAATCCGCCGCCGAGTTCGGGACCGTATACGGACGCGACGAAAGCTTACTGCAACTACAACGGCAAGGTTCTGCCGCTGGCACCCAAATGGCAGTGGAATATCGGTGCCCGGTATGAGCAGCACTGGCAGCAAAGCCCGCTCAACTGGTTTGTTCAGGCCGGCGTGAGCGGCGTCAGCGGCCAACATCTCAGCGCACTGCTCGATCCGCGAGACTGGCAGGAAAGCTATGCGCTGTTCAATGCATCGGTCGGCATCGAACCGGATAGCGGCGTCTGGCGCCTGTCCTTGTGGGGCAAGAACCTCGGTGACAAGAAGTACTTCGTGGCGGCGGCCCCGCAGACAGTGGCAGCCAATGTCAGCGCCGGAGGAACAAAAGCAATCAACGGCTATGTCGGCTGGCCCGGCATTCCGCGCACCTTCGGCGTAGAAGCGAGCTACCGGTTTTAATTTTCGGAGTGAGTGGAGCGGCTGCTCCACGGACATTCTGCAACAGTGAAACAGTAACGGTTGAGGACGTTGTATGGGAAGCAATATGAACGGTCTGGAAATACGGGGGAAGTCGGTTCTCATCACGGGCGGTTGTGGCGGGATCGGCCTCGGCATCGCAACCGCGTTTGCCAATCGGGGGTTGTCCGTTCTTCTCGCCGACCGCGATGTGTCCGGTGCTGATGCGTTGTGTTCCGCCAACCCCAATGTCCGGTGCATCGAGGTCGATCTCGGAAATTCTGCGGCGATCGATGCTGCGCTGAAGCCTCTTTTGACCGGAAACGATGCGCCCGATATCCTTGTCAACGGGGTCGGGATCTCGCCGAAATATTCACCTTCAGGTGAACGGTGGACAGCCTGGACAATGCCGCTCGACCACTGGCAGGACATTTTGCGCGTCGATTTGGACTCGATTTTCTATACCTCCAGCCTCATTCTTCCGAAGATGATCGAACGGCGTGCCGGACGAATTATCAATATCGCTTCACTCGTTTCGCGGACGAGCGGTGGGGGCGTAGCACCGATCCATTATGTGACGGCGAAGACAGCACTCTTGGGACTGACGCGTGTCACCGCACAGGAGGTAGGGCCGCATGGAATTACCGTCAATGCCGTCAGCCCTGGCCGGATCGACACGCCGATGATCAGGGACGTTCCGGACAAGGTGAATCAGTCTATTGCACGGAGTATTCCACTCAAACGGCTTGGAACGCCCAAGGATGTTGCCGGTGCGATCGTCTTCCTTGCGTCGGAGCTTGCCGATTACCTTACCGGTGTGGTCATCGACGTAAACGGCGGAATGTATATGGCTTGAATTTCAGAATCTGACTTCGTATGCCGGCGCAATTTTTCGGTAGAATTTGAAAAATGGAAAAGAAGCCTAATATTGTTCTTCTGATGGCCGACCAACACCGCGCAGACATGATGGCCTGCGCGGGCGACCCGGTGGCACAGACGCCCAACATCGACTGGCTGGCGGGGCAGGGCGTACGATTTGATCGTACCTATTGCCAGGGGCCCCTGTGCATGCCAGCGCGAGCTTCCTTAGTCACCGAGCGTTTTGTGCGCGATCACGGCGTGTTCGAAAACAGTTCCGAAATTCCGGCAGGCATGCCGACATTTATGACCAGACTCAAGGAGGCCGGCTATCACACGGCCGAAGTCGGAAAAATGCATCTGTGGATGCATGGCGGCCGAAGGGCCGGGCATACCGCAAGCATGATTCCCTTTTTGCAGGGATTGGGTTTCGATGATGCCATCGAAACCGTGGGGAAGCTCGCGAGCTATGGACACGATAGTGCTTATACGGACTATCTTGAGGGCCGAAGCCTTCTGAAAGCCTATCGTTCGTTCATCGGTTCCCAGAAGCACTGTGGTGTCGCGAATGCGAACGATCATAAGGGTGACCTTATGGGGTGGAGCGCCGAGCCCGGGCCTCTGGCGGCGGAAGACTATGTCGATGTGTGGCATGGCCGTCGCGCCATTGAATGGATCGAACAGTACGATGCGGACAAGCCATTCTTCCTTTGGGTCGGATTCCCAGGGCCACACGATCCGTTCGATGCACCTGCCGAAGCGGTTCGCCGGTTTGCCGGCACGGATATCCCGATGCCAAAATCCGTACAACGGCCAGCATTGCCCGAAGACGATGGCCCCTTCAAAATCTTCTTGCGCCGCATGCTTGCCTATAGCGATTCCGCAACGATGGACGACGCGGCGATCGTCGCGATGCGCAGGGCCTATTACGCCAACATCACGCTGATTGACGATGCCGTCGGGCGCATCGTCGATGCGCTGCAGAAGCGTGGTATTCTTGACGACACCTGGGTCATTTACACATCTGATCATGGCGAGATGATGGGCGAACATCGCATGATGGCGAAGATGGTGTTTTATGAGCCCGCGGTCAGGGTGCCGCTGGTCGTGCGCCCGCCAAAGGGTGTTGCCGCCCGCGTCGTCAACGATCCTGTGCAGCTCATGGATCTGGCAGCGACATGCCGTGAAATTGCAGGTGCCGGGGATATTCCGGAAAGCGCCGCGTCTTCTCTTGTTTCCACAATCGGGAAAAACGAGAACCCGGTATCGCCGAAGGTTATCGCAAGCGAGAATTTCGGCTTCGGCATGTTTCTAGCGGGGCAACACAAACTTGTTGTCTACGAAGACGATCTTTCGCCCGTTGCACTTTTCGATATGCAGAACGATCCGTGCGAAGATCGCAATCTAGTCAGGGATCCAGCTTCCCGGCATATCGTGGAATCCATGATGGAAAGTCATGTAAGGCCGTTCCTGTCCACCAAACCTCTGCGTCCGCACACGCCATCGGTCTTGAGACGGCGCTGAAACGTATCGTGCGGCGCGGCGAGGTGGGGCAAGCCGGACTGCCGCCCCCTTGGGAGATACATTTTGGCATTATCGGACCCCGTGCCGGAATCGGATGCTTTTTTCAATCCGAGCGCTATTGCGCTGATCGGGGCGTCGGTGTCGCCCACACGGATCGGCGGACGTACGCTGGCATCACTGCTCAAGTACGGTTTTTCAGGTCGCCTCTATCCGATAAATCCGTCGCACGACGTCATACAGGGCCTGCAGGCCTATGCGCGTATCGAGGATGTGCCGGAGCCGGTCGATCTTGCGATCATCGCGATTCCCGCGGCGGAGGTTCTCGATGCTTTACGCTCCTGCATCGCAAAAGGCGTGCGCGCCGTCGTGATCTATTCATCGGGTTTCGCGGAGGCGGGCGGTGACGGCACCACGATGCAGGCCGCAATACGTTCTTTGGCGCGCAAGGCCGGGATACGTGTTCTGGGGCCGAATTGCCTGGGTTTTATGAGCCTGCCTTCCAGAACAATCTGCACATTCGGGCAGGCACCCAATGTCGGCCTTCCGGCCGGCGGCGGCGTGAGTATTGTCAGCCAGAGCGGTGCCTTTGGGACCTATGCCTACGCCGCGGGCCTGTTCCGCCGCATGCCCATCAGCCGCTGGATTACAACTGGTAACGAAGCCGATGTGGATTTCAGCGATTGCGTCGATTGGTTCGTTCGGGACCCCGAGACGAAAGTCATCATGGGCTACATGGAAGGCTGCCGCGACGGTGCCAGGCTCATCCGCGCGCTCGAAAACGCCCGGCAGGCTGCCAAGCCGGTTGTGATTTTGAAAGTCGGGCGTTCGCCGGCCGGGGCTTCGGCGGCGGAATCCCACACGGCCGCGCTGGCGGGAGACGATCAGATTTACGATTCGGTGTTTCGCCGATATGGCGTTTGCCGCACGACGAGCCTGGAGGAATTTTTCGATACGGGCTATGCGCTTCTGCATGGTCTTGCGCCGAACGGGAGGCGCGCCGCAGTGATCACCGCATCGGGCGGAGCAGGTGTTCTGATTGCGGATGAAGCTTCGGCGCACGGTTTTTCTCTTCCTCCTGTGCCGGACGATGTCCAGCGTGATCTGAAGAAGCGCGTTCCCTTTGCAGGCGTTCGCAATCCGATTGATGTGACCGCACAGGTGGGCAACGATCCGCAACTCTTTTCGCAGTTTTTCTCGGCCGTCGCTGAGACGGGCCATTATGACGCGATATTCTGCTTCCAAGGTCTTTCGGGATTGAATCGTGAGCCAGCGGAGCGGCTGTTGCGCCGGTGGACGGAGCTTCGGGGCAAATTTCCCAATCTGCCGATATTCATTTCGGCGATGGCCAGGACTGAAGTCGCCACAGAACTCGAGGCCCTGAATATCCCGGTGTTTGACGATCCATCGCGAATGGTGCGCGCCGTCGCTGCCATGTGCGATCGCCGCAAAACGGAGATTGTGCCGAGGCTCGCGCCGATTTCCGGGCCTGCCCCATGGCCGAAACTCAATGAAGTCGAGGCGGCGGAGCATCTCAGTGATGCTGGAATACCGATGGCGCCCGGTGTGATCGCAGAATCTGCCGAAGAAGCCGTTGCGGCCGCCGGGAAGATTGGTTTTCCGGTGGTCCTTAAAATTCTTTCCGCGGACATACAGCACAAGTCCGATGTCGGCGGCGTCGCCGTGGGACTGACCAGCGATGAGGCGGTGCGGAGGGCTTACGACAACGTGATGTCTTCCGTGAAGCGCAACCTTCCACGCGTTGCCGTAGATGGCGTTCTGGTTGCACCAATGGTCGAGGGCGGTATCGAAGTCATTGTTGGCGCGCGCGTCGATCCGCTGTTCGGACCTATGGTGATGGTGGGGCTTGGCGGCACGATGGTCGAAGTGCTGAAGGACGTGAGTTTTTGCCTCGCGCCTCTGTCGTTGTCTGAGGCGCGGAGCGCGGTGAACAGCCTTCGCGGCGCGCGCATTCTGGATGGCGTGAGGGGAAATCCTGCTGCCGACAAAGAGGCACTTGCCGAGATGTTGGTCCGCCTGGGTGATTTCGCGGCCAAACATGCAGGATCTATCGAAAGTGTCGAAATAAATCCGCTGATTGTGAAGCCGGAAGGCGAAGGGGTTATCGGGCTTGATGCTCTAATTTCTTAGCATTCGATGCGATGGGCGATTGTTGCGCTTGCCACTCGGGGTCGTTCAGGTTTCCGGATACATCTTTTGCGATCTCCACGAAGTTTCGCACCATCGGGAAAAGCCAGGTCTCCCGCAATGCCAGCGCAACGCAATGGTGGTGAATTTGCAGGTCCCGGTTGACGAAGAAAATTCTTTTTTTTCGGATGTCTTCCTGAAAGACCTGATACGGTGCGTAAGCTATGGCATCTGAGTTAAGAATGATGTGGCGAACCAGTTCGTAATCATCCACTTGGTAGGCGCCGAGATTCTGGCGTTGTCCGGCGTTTAGCTTCGCAGGGAAAAACGCCCGTTGATGCCGCGTCATTCCGATTCCCGCCATCGGATAATCCAGAAGTTCCTCGATCTGGCGCGGTTTGCCGGATTCTAAAATCTTGTGGCCTTTGCGCGCAAAGAAAGACAGCTTCAGTGTGACAAGGTCCGTTCGCACGAAGCTATGGTCCTGATCGAGCGCACCGTCCAGTTCGGAGTATTCGCTGGAGCTTATCGCGACATCTATGGCGCGTGTCGTAAGCAATTTCAGGATGTCCGGCGTACTTCCAATTTTGGTCTTAAGGCTCAACTTGGGGAATTCGCCCAGAATTGTCGTGACGGCAGGCAGGAAGATGAGGTGGCGTATGACCGGACCCATGCCGACGCGCAACCGCCCGGATTCGCCTTTGGCCATCATTCTGACTTCACGCGCGATTGTCGCGATGCTTTCCATCGGCGGTACCGCACGAGAGACGATGTAATTGGCAAACGGCGTGGGTTTCGCGCCATCGCCCGCCCTTTCGAAAAGCGCCGTGCCAAGCTGATCTTCGATGCGCGCGATGCTTCGGCTGAGTGCTGGTTGGGAAATGCCGAGTTCGCGGGCGGCTCGCCCTATTCCACCAGACCTGCATACTTCGATTATTTGTCTGATTTGGCGGACGTCGATCTCGCCTCTGCTATTCAAATGTGCACCTCATCGAAAGAAATTTCGAATCCTTCGTCCGGTTGATTATCGCACCCACCAATAGAAAAGGCCCCCCGGCCTTTGCAGGCCATATGCCTTTCCGGCATGCCCATCACAGCCACAAAACATTTCACTACTCCCATCAAAATAGCAAACTTGGCGAACGATAGGCAACGCCGCCCATCCGTCGTAGTGAAGCCGGGAGACGCGTATATGAAATTGAAGGGCGGGGACGCTTTTGTACAGTTGCTGAAAGCTTTCGGCGTGTCCCACATATTTGGAATACCGGGCGACAGCCTTGGCTTATACGATGCTCTCGTCAGGGACGGTGGCATCCAGCATGTTCTGGTGCGCCATGAGCAGGCGGCCGCGCATATGGCTGATGCATTCGCCAGGGTGTCGGGGCGGGTCGGTGTTTGTGATGCTTCGTCCGGCCCCGGTGTCACAAACCTGGTTACGGGTCTGGCGACGGCTTACGCTGACTCCGTGCCTGTGCTGGCCGTTGCCACGACTTCTCCGACCAAAATCCGCAACCGCAACAACTTTCAGGAGCTGGATCAGCCGGCCCTGTTGCACACCGTGACCAAAGCCGTCATCGAAATCGATCGGCCCGAGCGCATTCCTGATCTCGTTAAGCGTGCTTTCCGGATTGCAACCACTGGGCGGCCAGGGCCGGTGGTGCTCAACGTCCCGTTGGATGTATTTCTGAGAAGTGCGGAATATGGGGAAAACGATCTCCTATGCAACACGGCATTCGGGCAATACCCCGCCTTGCGCGTTCGCGCCGAAGCGAAAGAGGCCGGTGTCGTTCTGGATGCGCTCCGCAAGGCGAGAAAGCCCGTTATATGGTGCGGTGGCGGCGTCATCATTTCGGGTGCGAGTGCGGAAGTTGAAGCCTTTGCTGAATTAACGGGCGTACCCGTTGCGACGACCTATATGGGAAAGGGCGCGATTCCCGAAACACACACTTTGAGTTTGGGGCCTGCCGGACAACTCGGCCGGCCGCCGACGAACGAATACCTCGCCGGTGCCGATTTCGTGCTGGCCATTGGCACCCGCTTCACAAATGTGGATACCGCGAACTGGACAGTGCCGAAACCCGGAACGCCGATGATCCAGATCGACATCGATCCCGTCGAGCTCGGCAAGAATTATGATGTGGTCCACGCCGTCTGGAGCGACGCCAAACTCTTCCTTCAGGATCTGATTGCTGCGGCCCAGGAAATGAAGTGGGAGGGCGCGCGCGCGGATGCAGCCGTGGGCGCTCTGCGGACCTCATGGCTCGCGGCATCGGGCATAGAGAGCCCGCAATCGTCTCCTCACGACGAAGAGCCGGTACACCCTTTACAGGCGATCCGGGCCTTGCGAGAGGCAATGCGTCCGGACGACACCCTGATTTGCGATTCCGGATTCAACCAGATCTGGGGCGGGCAATATTTTGAGTTGCAGCAGCCTGGGCGGCACTACCTCGGGCCGCGTGGCATGGGCACAATGGGGTTCGCCTTTCCTGCTGCAATCGGGGCAAAGATGGCCTGCCCGGGCAGGCGCTTTGTTGCGCTGGCCGGTGACGGCGGTTTTATGATGCTGGTTCATGAGCTGGAAACATCGATTCGCATGAAAACACCGGTGGTGGTGTGTGTTCTGAACAACGGAAATCTCGAATACTGCCGCCAGGCGCAAATCGGGTTGATGGGCGGGCGCCTGCTTTCGACGGAGTTCACGGACACGAATTTTGCTGAAATCGCGAAGGCGTTCGGGGCGCGCGGCGTGCGGGTAACGCGAAGCACAGAATTGCGTGGTGTCATTCGTGCCGCGCTCGAGTCACCGGTAACGACTGTGGTCGAGATCATAACGCCGCAGTCGGCAAAGCCTGACGGAGTCGCGTTCTGACATGGGGCACAACGAGGGGGGAGTGTTGGAGGTGAAACCCGGGCAGGCGCATGGCGGAACCGCTACCACGCTGTCCGCCGCCACCTCTTATTCATACTATATCCTGATCGTGCTGATGCTCGGCAACACCTGCGCATTTCTCGATCGGAGCATCATCAGCGTCCTGCTCCCGCAACTGAAGCATGAGCTTCATTTGGGCGATGCGAGCCTGGGCTTTCTCTCCGGGTTCGCGTTTACGGCCTGTTACGTGCTGTTCGGATTGCCGCTTTCCGCGCTTGCCGAACGGACAAGCCGTCGCAACATAGTCGGCGTGTCCGTTGCTCTTTGGAGTGTGATGACGGCATTGTGCGGCCGTGTCGCGAGCTTCGGCCAACTCGTTCTCCTGCGCATTGGCGTCGGAATTGGAGAGGCCGGGATGACACCGTCCGCGCATTCCCTGATTTCCGATCTGTTTCCGCCGGAGCGGCGAGGAACCGCCGTTTCGATATACACAATCGGAATCCATTTGGGCATCTTTACCGGGTTGGCGCTTGGCGGTTATCTGGCGGAACATTACGGCTGGCGCAAAACGTTTTTCTTCATTTCCCTTCCTGGCATTGTCATCGCACTGCTCGTTTTTCTGACGGTCGTAGAACCGGCGCGTGGCCGGCGTGAAAGGGTTTCCTTCGCGGGCCCTCAATACCAATCATTCCCGAAAGTCGTACAGCTTTTGTGGACGGATCGCAGCCTCCGTTACACGATGCTCGGCACAACGTTCTGTTCCTTTGTCACCTTCGGCCTGGGTGCATGGCTCCCATCTTTTCTTGTTCGCTCACATAGTTTGACGGTCGGCCAGGCGGGGTTGATCCTCGGTGTCGCCAGCGGACTGGGGGGATTGATCGGCACATTGATCGGTGGTGTCCTTTCCGACCGGTTCAGTGAACGCAATCCGCATTGGCGCTTGTGGATCGTCGCGGTGGCACTGATGATTTTCCCGGTAGCGGTGCTGGTCCTTTTGCATACGGCAAGTATTGCGGTCATCGGTGTCGCGGCGATGAGCAGCACTTTGTTCACGGCGGTTCACAAGGCGCCCACCTCGGCAGTGACGCTCAATCTGACGCCGCCGCGCATGCGTGCGCGAGCCACTGCCTTGACACTGTTTCTGACCAATCTTTTGGGGGGTGGGCTCGGTCCTCTCATTGTCGGCGGGGTGAGCGATGCGCTGCGGCCCACATTCGGCGCGGATAGCCTGCGATACGCCCTGATCACGATCGCGTTTTTCGCCCTTGCCAGCGCGTTCTTCTACTTCGTGGCCGGCCGGTACCTCGGGATTGCGGGGCACCCAAGTGCGGCCGCGGAAAAATCCGCCACTGAAGCGCCCGGATAGGTGGCTGTCTGCCTGAGCGTGACTGCGCCGGCGGTCGCCTCGCGCCGGTCGTCGCAAAAGTGAATTCACGGGGCCGGCAGCCACCACCGGGCGTGCCGCCAGCCGCTATTCAATGTCCGGCATACCCAATTCGCCATTGCGCAACATCAGGATCGATTGGGACACGAATTGCCGTAGCAGAACGCGCCTTGCCTTGTCGTCCCAGATGTCGCGCTTCATCAGGAGACCTTCCATGGTGGCGATGCAATAATCCATGGCAAGTTCATAGGCTTCCGGCTTGTCCGCCCATTCGGGAAAGGCCCTCAAAGTTTCCTGCCGTTCGACGCGATCATATTGCTTCGCCCGCGGCAGGAATATCTGGCGCAGTTCGGGGTCGGTGCGGGAGGCGAGCGACAATTCAAGATAGGCGGTGAATTCCCGCGTCAGCAGGCTCTGCCAGTATAGTTCAATTCCGGCATGCTGGTGCACGCGCGCATGTTCCGAGAGGTCACGTATGCGCGTGAGGAAGAGCTGCATTCGCTTGAACACAACATAATCAATCAGAGAGGCGACGAGATCCTGCTTGGTCGCGTAGTGATGGAGCATGGCGCCGCGCGAGATGCCGGCATGTTTGGCGATAAGCTGCGTTGTCGTTCGGGGGTAACCATAGGCCTCAAGGCAATCGATTGCGGCTTCCAGGATGGTGATGCGGGTTTGTGCGCTTTTGCGCTGTTGCCAGCCACCGTCAAGCATCACACCACCCGGCGCGAACTCTGCCAAAACCTTCTCTTCCCGCTTCCGGTCCTTCGTCATTGGGGCATGGGCCCGATCACGTATAGCTCACGGCATTCCGTCGAATTCTATATGCAATTCGAGGACGCCGCGCAGCAGGATATTGGGATTGTAGCGCAAGCTCTCCCCGGTATGCGCAAGGCGGATATTGCCGAGCCGTTCGAGCAGAATGGGAAAGGCCGTCATGATTTCCTTGCGGGCCAGTTGTGCGCCGAGGCAGGAATGGATGCCCGAACCGAACGCCAGATGCGATTTCGCGTTCTCCCGCGTGATGTCGAAACGATCTGCCTGGGGAAAATGTGTGTCGTCGCGGTTGCCCGATCCATAGCGCAACAGGACGAGATCGTTTTTCTTGAGCGGTACGCCGCCCAATTCTGTGTCCGCGGTTACAAGCCGCCACATATTGTTGGTGGGTGTGAGAAAGCGCAGCGTCTCTTCCACGAAATTGGGGATGGCGGCCTGGTCCTGCCGGACGCGCTGCAGCGCCTCTGGATTGCCGATAAGAAAGTAAAGCCCGGCCGTCAGCGAATGAGCAGTGGTCTCGTTTCCGGCCACCAGCAATTGCTGCAGGATCGAGAGCAGTTCCGCATAGTCCATTTTGCGCGGATCGCCTTCCTCGGCAAGGTCGGCATGGACGAGTGCGGAGGTTACATCGTCTGCGGGCGTCTTGCGCTTCTCTTCTATCTTTTTGATGAAGTAGTTCTGGAATTCCACGATCTTGCGTGCCGCATCGAGGCGCGCCGCCTTGTCGGACACCCCGCCCAATTGCACGACGAACGCATCCGACCACTGACGGAAGCGATCCATATCGGCGCGCGGCACGCCAAGCGCATCGGCAATCACGGTCATCGGAAGAAGATTGGCGAAGGCCGATTTGAATTCGCAGGCACCATTCTTCGCGAATCCATCAATCAGGGCATTTGTCACTTCCGCGATATAATCGCTCATGGCTTCCACCCGTTTATAGGTGAAAGCCTTCATGGCGAGCTTGCGATACCGTGTGTGCGCTGGCGGGTCCGCCGTCAGCATTGTGTTCTTGACCAGTATGCCTTCGCTCAGGATTGCCAACTCATCCGGGTCCATGGCCGTGGCACTGCCGGAGCGAAGCTGTTCGCCGAAATCGTTGGAGAACAGGCGCGGCTGCGTATTCACCTTCTGGATCAGGTCGTATGTGGAAACCGAAACGATTCCGGTTTTGGGGTCGCGGAACACCGGTGCTTCCGCGCGCAAGCGGCTGAAATAGGGATACGGATTCTGGAGAAGGGCTGGGTCGAAGGCGTCGATCTCGTCTAGCGGGCGTTTTTCGATGTTCTGCGCCATCACTGTTCCTTCAGGAAAGATAGCCGCCGTCCACCGGCAAATCCGCGCCGGTGATGAAGCTTGCGTCGTCCGACGCCAGAAATGCGATGGCGTCCGCCGGTTCGTGCGGGCGGCCAAGCCGCTTCATCGGATGAACATCGACGAAGCCCGCAATCACCGCATCGCGCGTATTGCCGGCCTTCAACCCCGCTGCAATATAGCCTTCCACCATCTCGGTATGGATGGCGCCCGGAAGAATGGCGTTGACGCGGATGTCATAGCCTTGCTCGGCGCAATGCAGCGCCACGGCGCGTGTCAAAAGGCGCACGCCGCCCTTGGACGCCGCGTAGGACGGAAATATTGCACCGGCGCGCACGCCCAATGTCGATGCGACATTGACAATTGCGGCACCCCTTGTGGATTTGAGTGCCATTACGCCGGATTTACATCCGAGAAATGTTCCTTCGAGGTTGACCGCAAGCGTTTTGCGGAATCCTTCCAGCGTTTCCTCTTCGATATTTGCCGGGATCGAAATGCCTGCGGAATTGACCAGCGTAGTCAGCGTGCCGAATTTTTCCCCTGCGGCACCGAACGCATCCTTCCACGAGGTCTCGCTCGTAACGTCGAGTGGAACGAAAATGGCGCGTTCGCCAAGATCGCGTGCCAGTGCTGCACCTTTCTCCTGTTGAAGATCGCCAATCGCGACCTGCGCCCCTTCTGCAATGAATTTGCGCGCGGTGGCTGCGCCAATGCCGCTCGCGCCACCGGAGATGAGTGCGATTTTCCCGGCCAGCCGCATGCGCGTCTCCATCAGAGCCTTCCCTATATATAAACAGAAGGTTCTGCTTAGAACAATCATGCTTGACTTTTTTTCGTGATGCCTCAGAAATGGCGACGATCGGGGCGCTTTGCCAGAGAGGGGAAACCTCCTTCGCGTCCCGCCGCGAGGAAGCGAGGAGGGAATGATGCACACCAACACGTGTGAAACGGTTGCGCGCGCGGGCTTTGGTTCGGCTCGCCTGGCTTATCTGACATCGACGTGCCTGGTTGCCTTGCTCTGCGGGGCACCGGCTTTGGCTCAGGGCAGCAATTCATCCCAATCGGCGCAAACCGGCGGCGCCACCATGGCCCAACCCGAAAATATCGAAACGGTTCTGGTCACCGCGCGGAAACGCAGCGAAAGACTGCTCGACGTTCCCGTCTCCGCAACGGCGTTCGGCAGCGAAGCGCTTGAGCGGTATTCGACCAATGATCTGACCGCGCTGGGCACGCAGATTCCGCAGGTGAGCATCGACCACGCCGCATCGGGCAATGGTGCCATCATCACCATCCGCGGCATCGGCTCGGCGTCGGTGGATGCCGGTATCGAACAGGAAGTCACCGTCAATATCGACGGCGTGCCGATCAGCCGTGGCCGTGTGGTGCAGATGGCCATGTTCGACAACGCTTCTGTCGAGGTGCTGAAAGGGCCACAGGCGCTTTACTTCGGAAAAAACAGCCCGGCCGGGGTCATTATTCTCAACAGCACCGACCCCGGCGACACATTTGAAGGCTATGCGCGCCTTGGTTTCGAAGCGGAGAACACGGAATTCTACGGCGAAACGGGGATCTCCGTTCCTGTCACGGATGATTTCGGCGTCCGTGTCGCATTCCGCGCCAGCGACATGACAGGTGGATACACCAAGGGCATCGGCGGCCCGGTCACGGACCCCGCGCAATTGCCGTTGTTTCTGGGACTCTATGGTCTTTCTGTGCCTGGCTCGCCCTATTCGAAATATCCCGGCGATAAGGAAATCATGGGGCGGGTGACCGCGAAGTGGACGCCGTCGAGCAATTTCGATGCGACCTTCAAGTTCTTCGCGGGCGATCACCATGACCGCGGCGACAGTATGGCTGGCGTGATGGCGAATTGCGGCCCCGGCCAGACGCATCCGATGAGTCTCGATCTTGCGACCGGCGCCTATCTGACGGATCCTTATGGGACATGCTCGCCGGACAGCCGGGCCAATTCCTATGGCGCGCTCAATCCCGTTGTTGCCGCGGCCTATCCTGGCTCCCATGGCGGCATTCCGTTCACCGATATCCCGTTCTATCTCGGGTCGTTGACGATGAATTATCGTGTGACGCCCCACATCACGCTGACGTCCACAACCGGCTATTACAAATATGACGAACGGCAGTTTTCAAACTACGACGAGACGGTCTTTGAAATGGCGTCCGGGCAGAATGACGATCATTTTCAGTCATGGACGCAGGAATTGCGGTTGACCACCGCATTCAACGGCCCGCTGAATTTCTCTGGCGGCCTCTTTTTCGAAAGCGACAAGCGCACTTTCATTCAGAACGGCAGCATCGGCTATCTCGGTCCCGATCCGGCGACCGGACAATGGAATCTGTTCGCCAGCCAGGATTTCTACACCGGAAAAACCTATTCCTTCTTCGGAGAGTTGAACTGGAAGATTGCCAGCAATCTCGAACTCGCCGGTGGCGCCCGCTATACGCTCGAAGAAAAGACAGGCGATGAAGGTACCACCTATCTGCACGCAGCTGTCGCAGGGATCGCGTCAGCGCCGGGCAGGCGGATCGTCGGCGCCTTTACGGAGCACAATGTCTCCCCCCAGGTGACCTTGAGTTGGCATCCGACGCCAGACACCATGATCTATGCCGCCTATAAGGAGGGCTTCAAGTCCGGCGGTTTCTCGACGCCCGCGCTGATCCCGACCTTTGCGACGCCGGAAAATCAGGCCTTCAAGGAAGAAACCGCGAAGGGCTATGAAGCGGGTGTCAAGTTCAACGAAATGGATGGCACGCTGACGGGCGATATCACGGCCTATCACTATGTCTATTACGGTTTGCAGCTTACGGCTTTCGACGCCGTATCGACGTCTTACTTCACGCAGAATGCCGGCAGCGCATCGACCGATGGCGTTGAGGTAAATTTGAACTATCTGGTGCAGCCGGGTCTCACCGTGCACGGTTCGGTGGGCTACAACAGGGCGCGTTACACCAACTTCCCGGAGGCACAGTGCTGGGCCGACGAACCGCCGCCGGGCGTCACACTGCCGGGCGGTATTACCGGCATCTGCACGGGTGCGCAGCCGAATTACTTCCTGCACACAACAATCATCAATCCGCTTGTGCCTTATACGGGTGGTGTGCAGAACCTTGCCGGGCAGCCCGTCTCGCGCGCGCCGGATTGGTCGGCTATCGCCGGGGCTACCTATGACACGCCGATCATGAACGGCGTTTGGAATGTCGGGCTGACCGCCGATGTGCGCTATAGCTCCGGCTATTATTTCACCACCGCCAACAGCCCGTTTGCCTATCAGGATGCCTATGCCACGGTTGATGCCAGCGTAAGGCTCTACGACGATCAATGGGAATTCGCCGTGATCGGCCGCAACTTGACTGACACGACCTATATCGTGCTCGGTGGCGACAAACCGCTTGGCCCCATCGGCCAGGTGCTGGGCGCATTGGGGCAGACGCGGCAAGTGTTCATACAGGGCACCTACCGCTTCTGATCCGCATATGCAGACGCTCGGTCATGGTCCGGCTTTTGCCGGGCCATGATCATTTCCGCCGGAGGTATCGCGATGCCGACCATCCGTTATGGTGAAAAGCTGAATGTTCTCGTGGTTGCGAAAGGTCATCCCTATTTGCGCGATCCCTTCATGGCGATCTTCGACGAGATGGATGGTGTTGCGTGCACGCTGGTAGAGTAGCCGGCCGCCGCGCGCATGATGAGCATCGAGAATATGAAGGGTTTCGATGCGCTCGTGCTCTACGACATGCCGGGCCTCGATTTCCGAAGCACCCCACCGCCCGGCTTCGTGGAGCCGGAGGCTTCATTCAAAAAGAATTTCCTGGCGCTCCTCGACCGCGGCACTGGAATCGTGGCGCTGCACCACGCCATTGCAGGCTGGCCCGCGTGGGAAGAATATGCGGAATTTCTGGGCGGGCGCTTTCTCTACAAGCCGGGAATATTGCGTGGAAAAGAACGGCAGGATTCCGGTTATCGGCACGATGTAGACCATGAGATTGCGCCTGCCGATGCCACGCACCCGATCCTTGAAGGCATTTCTTTTCCGCTGCGGCTGACCGACGAGCTTTATCTCTCTGAAGTATTCGAGGATTCGGTTTCTCCGCTGCTTCGCTCAAACCACCGCTTCACGCGCGATGGCTTTTATTCCGCGGCGCTCGCCATTTCGGGCCGCATGTTCTCGAATGAAGGCTGGTCGCACGCCGACGGTTCCAATCTCGTGGGCTGGACCAAGCGTGCGCGCAACAGCCCGCTCGTCTATCTCCAGCCGGGCGATGGACCGGCCACCTATCAAAATCCCGGCTACCGGCGGTTGATCGCCAATGCGATCCGCTGGGTTACATCCGATGCCGCGAAAACCTGGGCGCGTTCCGGCTGAGTTCAAAGCCCCAATGCGACACGCGCCAGAATGTTGTGCTGCACTTCGCTAGAGCCGCCATACACCGTTGCCGCCCGCGTGTTCAGATAGCGCGCCGTTACGGTCAGCGCATAGTCCGGCCCCACAACCGGCACGTTGCTGCCGCGCGTCAAGGCAGGCCGCTGATCGGGACGCGCATAAAAGCCCAAGGCTTCCATCGCCAGTTCGGTTGCAACCTGCATGGTCTGACTGCCGCGTAGTTTGAGAAGGGAGGCGGAAGAATCGCCCACCGGATTACCGGCCGAAAGATTGGAAATCACTCGCCGCTCGGTGAAATCAATGGCACTGACCGCGATTTCCGCTTCCGCCAGTTTGCGGGCAAAATTCATATCCGCCAGCAATGGCTGTTCGTCTCCGTTCTTTTCGTTCTTGGCAATCGCCTTCACCTTCTTGAGAAGGCCGCGAATGCGTGCGGCATAGGCCCCGCCACGCTCGAATTCGAGCAGATATTTGGCAACCGTCCAGCCCTGGTTTTCGTCGCCGACGCGATTTTCAACCGGAATGCGCACATCGTCGAAAAAGCATTGATTGACTTCGTGCTCGCCCGACATGGTGATAATCGGCTTGATCGTCAGCCCCGGCGTTTTCATGTCGAGAAGCAGGAAGGAAATGCCGGCCTGTGGCTTTTCCTCGGTATTGGTGCGCACCAGAAGGAACATCCAATTGGCGAAATGGGCATGCGTCGTCCAGATCTTGCTGCCGTTCACCACATAATGATCGCCATCGCGCACCGCGCGGGTTTGCAGGCTGGCAAGGTCCGATCCCGATTGCGGTTCGGAATAGCCCTGGCACCAATAATGCTCGCCCGAAAGGATGCGTGGCAAATGATAGGCCTTCTGTTCCGGCGTGCCGTAACCCATCAGGCACGGCCCGCACATCTGAAGCCCCATGGCGGGAAGTGCTGGTGTGCCCGCTTCGGCGCATTCATTGTCGAAAATATATTTTTGCACCGTGGTCCAGCCGGTGCCGCCATGGTCTTTCGGCCATGATGGTGCCACCCATCCTTTTTCGAACAGAATGCGATGCCAGCGCCGGTTCAGATCGGCATCGGCAAAGACGCCGGATTGGTGGCTCGCTTCCTCGCGCAGCGCGGGCGTGAATTTCTCGTCCAGAAAACGGCGGACCTCATCGCGAAAGGCGAGGTCGGCTGGCGCGAGTGCGATGTCCATCTGAAGTTTCCTCTTTGTCCTGTTTGTTTTGTTTGTCCTGCAACGCGGATGTTTCTCAATTCACCCGGCGTTCTTTTCCCGCCCAATAGGTTTCGCGCAATTCGCGCCGGAGGATTTTGCCGGAAGGGTTTCGTGGCAGGGCGTCGATGAAGTCAACCGATTTCGGCGCCTTATAGGCAGCGATGCGTTCGCGCGCGAAAGCGATGATGTTTTCCGCTGTGGGCGCCCGGCCTGGTTTTTTGACGACGATCGCCTTCACCGCTTCACCCCATTTCGCATCCGGCACGCCGATCACCGCCACATCCGCCACGTCCGGATGGCCGAAAATCGCATTCTCCACTTCGGCCGGATAGATGTTCTCGCCGCCCGAAATGATCATGTCTTTCACCCGGTCATGGATATAGACGTAACCGTCTTCATCCATATAACCCGCATCGCCAGTGCGGAGCCAGCCTTCGGCATCTATGGTTTTCGCCGTCGCGTCGGGCAAATTCCAATAGCCTGCCATATTGGCCATAGAGCGCGTGGCGATTTCGCCAACCTCACCCGGCTTCAGGCGATTGCCGGCGTCGTCCAGGATCACAACCTCAACACCGGGAAGCGGTTTTCCTGCCGAGCGCATGCGCGGATTTCCGGCCGGGTCGTGATCTTCCGGCGGAAGCGCCACAATGGTGCCGGTCGTTTCCGTCATGCCATACATCTGCACAAAGCCGCAGCCGAACACCTCCATGCATTCGCGCAGGAGATCGAGCGGAATGGGCGATGCGCCATAGAGAATATATTTGATGCGCGAATAATCGACCTCGCGCGCCCGTGGATGGCGCACCACGATCTGCATCGCGGCGGGCACCATGAAAAATTTGGAGATGCGATCCTCTTCGATGAAATCGAGCACGCGGTTGGGGTCGAACTCGCGCGCCACAACGCCCTTCGCGCCATTAACCAGCGTGGTGATGCCGAAACCCGTACCGCCGATATGGAAGACCGGCATGGCGACAAGGCCGATATCGTCCGCGGCCCATTTGTTCCATTCCGGTGCGTCCGCGGTAAAGGCCTGGCGCGGTCCAAGAATGCCGGCATGTTTCAGCATCGCGCCTTTGGGCCGGCCGGTGGTGCCGGAGGTATAAAGCTGGATCGCGACATCCTCGCGCGCGACCGCGCATTGCGGATCGCGATCCGGTTGCGCATCGCGCCATGCTTCAAAGCTCTGCCATTCCGGCACGCCGCCTTCCATGGCGATAAAGCGTTTCACGGCCGGAAGATCGTTTGCGATGCCGAGGACAAGCGCGGTGAATTCACTGCCCACGAACAGGATTTGCGCTTTGCAATCCGAAAGAATGTAAACGATTTCGGGCGGCGCCAGGCGCCAGTTCACCGGCGTCATCACCACGCCCGCTTTGGCGGCCCCGAACAGGGCCTCGAAATAATGATCGCTGTTCTTGCCCAGATAGGCGATGCGCGTGCCCGGTTCCACGCCCGCCGCGATCAAGCCGTTGGCGATCTGGCTCGCATGCCGGTCGAATTCGGCGAAACTCGTGGCGCGGCCTTCGAAGGTGTAGGCGATGTCATGGCCGCGGGCATGTGCCTGCTGGCGGGTGACGTCGCCAAGCGTTTGCGGAAGCACGGTGCTGGTATCGGGCATGTTCGTTTCCCTGCGATTCACGTTTGGAGGAATTTGCGTGTCGTCTGCGCCAGTTTTTTGGCGCGCGCCGCTGGATCCGGGAAAGCTTCGCGCAAGGCCTTGCTGCGCAATTCCACGCTGAGGGGAATATCCGGCGGCAGCGCATCGAGAAGCGGTCGAAGCGGCAGGGCGCCTTTGCCCGGTTCAAGCCGTAGATCGACCGCTTCTTCGATGATCGCTTTCGGGTCGGAAAGGTCTGGCCATTCCGCAGGCGCATCGCAGAATTGTGCATAGGGCAACAAATGGTGCGGCACCTGTTTCACATCGTCCGGCGATCCGCCGGAACGCGACAGATGCAAGGGGTCGATCAGCAGCGCTGCATTGTCCTTGCCGGCGCGTGAAAGAATCGAAAGCGCATCGGCCATGGTTTTGACCTCGGTGAAAAGGCCGAATTCCAGTGCAACGCGCATGCCGGACGGTTCGGCATGTTCGCACAGGCGCGCCAGCTTGGCCGTCGCCGCGCCCGCATCGGGGTCGGAACTCACGGTCAGCGCGTGGCGCGCGCCCAATTCCATGCCGATATCCAGAATGCGGAAATGATCGGGATTGTCCGGTCCCGGCTTCAGCCAGATGACCTCGATATCCAGCACCGGCAGCCCGCCAAGCGCATGCCGCACGGCCCTTGTGGTTTCGGCGGTCCAGGCGGAAGGTTCGGCCCAGAGCCCCACGGCGTCATAGCCCGCAGCCAGAGCCGCCGCGGCGGTGACGGGCGGGGCAAATTCCGGCAGAACGCCGGATGCCAGCGAAATCGGATTGTTTCTCATGCGGTGGGCGGCGTTTCCGTCGGTGTTGTCGTTCCGGGCTTGATCGAAATCAAAACAAGCCTATCATCCTGAATAAGACAGATATGTTTTTTTTGTTGCCAGACGCAAGCGGCAACGAAAACCCGGGGAGAGAAATATGCCGCCAGCCGCAAATGCCGTGGCCGCAACCGATATTGCCGCACCGCCCATGGCGGACAATGTGTTCGCGGTGGATGCCGATGGGCCCCATCTGATCGGCGGGCGGCGGAAATCCGATGGCCGCGTCGTCTTTCCCATTCCGCGCGGTGTGGAAGCGCAGAAATACGATTCCGTGAAACTTTCACCGGAAGGCAAGCTCTGGTCCTTCACGGTGCAGCGCTTCCGCCCGAAATCGCCGCCCTATGCCGGTGCCGATGACGAAAAATCGTTTCAGCCCTTTGCCATCGGCTATGTGGAATTGCCGGGGCAGGTGATCGTCGAAACCCGCATCGAGGTCGACACATTCGCGCGCCTCAAAATCGGCATGCCCATGCGGCTTGCGGTTGTGCCCTTTGTGCGCGCCGACGGCCAAACCGTGTCGAGCTACGTTTTTCATCCCATCCCATAGCCCCACCCCTGGCAGGAGAATCACATGACAGACGTTCATATTATCGGGGCGGGCATCCACCCCTTTGGGCGCACGGAAGGCCGTTCCGGTCTCGACCAGGGCATCTATGCGGTGCGCGAAGCGCTCGCCGATGTGGGCCTGGAATGGAAAGACATGCAATTCGCCTTTGGCGGATCGTCGGCGGCGGGCAGCGCCGATTCCATGCTGCCGCATATGGGGCTGACGGGCGTGCAATTCATCAATGTCGCCAATGGCTGTGCCACCGGCGGTTCTTCGCTTCTTTCCGGCTATTGGGCGATCAAATCCGGTGAGTTCGATATCGGCATCGTCACAGGCTTCGACAAGCATCCGCGCGGCGCGTTCAATCCCGATCCGGAAGCCTCCGGCCTGCCGCGCTGGTATGGCGATGTCGGCATGATGCTGACGACGCAGTTCTTCGCCCTCAAAATTCAGCGCTACATGGGGCTTCACGGCATCACATCCATGGCGCTTGCGCGCGTGGCGGAGAAGGCATTCGAGAACGGCGCCAAGACACCGCATGCCTGGCGCCGCCAGCCGGTGGATGCGCAAACCATCCTGCAATCGCAGATGCTGTCCGATCCGCTCACCAAATATATGTTCTGTTCGCCGGCCGAAGGCGGGGCCGCGCTCATCCTCGCATCCGACAAGAAGATGCGCGAATTGGGTCTTTCGGGCCCGCGCGTTCTGGGTGCTGCGGTGCGCACACGCGTCCATGGTTCGTTTGAGGTGTTCTCGCCATCGCTCGATATCGCGCGCGGGCCGTCGCCCACCGAAATCGCCTCGAAAGCGGCTTATGAAATGGCCGGCGTTGGTCCCGCCGATATCGATATCGCCCAGATTCAGGATACCGAAAGCGGTGCGGAGATCATGCACATGGCCGAGAACGGCCTTTGTAAGGATGGCGAGCAGGAGAAGATGCTTGCCGATGGCGAAACGCGCCTCAGCGGGCGGCTGCCCATCAACACCGATGGCGGATGCCTGGCTTGCGGCGAGCCGATTGGCGCATCGGGCCTGCGTCAGGTTTACGAGAATGTGCAGCAATTGCGCGGCCGTGCCGATGGCCGCCAGGTGGACGATCTCCAAATTGCCTATAGCCAGGTCTATGGCGCGCCGGGGCTTTCCGCCGTCGCCATATTGGGCGCGTAACAGAAAGGAAAGCGGCCATGAACATCAGGGCGAAAGAGCCGCCACCGGGCGAAAGCCGGTGTCCCGGTCCCAGCACACGGGATATCATCCTCGCCGATGGCTGGAAAGTCCCCGATGTGCTTGTCGCGGAATCCTATTCTTATCTCGGCAGCGATGATGTTCCTTACGCGCGCTACACATCGCCGGACATGTTCAAGCTGGAGATGGAAAAGCTCTGGCCGAAAGTCTGGCAATGGGTTTGCCGCGAAGAGCACATTCCCGAGGCGGGCGATTACATCACCTATGATGTCGGTCCCTATTCCTTTCTCATCGTGCGCACCGAAACGGGTGCGGTGAAGGCCTATTACAATGCCTGTCTGCATCGCGGCACCCAGCTTCGCGAATCGGGAAGTCAGGGTTTTGCGCGCGAACTCAAATGTCCCTTCCATGGCTGGACGTGGGGCTTGGACGGCACGCTCAAACACATTCCCTGCCGCTGGGATTTTCCCCACGTCACGGACGAGAAGTTCAAGCTGCCGGAAGTGAGGGTCGAACGCTGGGGCGGCTTCGTCTTCATCAATATGGACCCGGACGCCAAACCACTATCGGATTATCTCGGCGTTTTGCCGGACCATTTCCGCGATGGCTGGGATCTGAGCCAACGCACCACCACGCTCCATCTGCAAAAAGAGCTTCCCACCAATTGGAAGGCGGCGATGGAAGCCTTCCTCGAAGCCTATCACGTTGTGGAAACCCATGCGCAGGGTCTGCCCACCGCCGGTGACGCCAATGCGCAATATGATGTGTTCGGCGACCATGTCACCCGGTTCATCCACACCATCGGCTATCCCAGCCCGCATTATATAATTCCGCAAACGCAAACCGAAATCCTGCAGAAGATGCGGTCCGCACCGGAAGGCACGGTGGTGCCGGAAGGCAGCACCGCGCGCGCCGTTGCCGCGGCGCATTTGCGCAAAACATTGGGCGCGGAATGGGGCGTCGATCTTTCGGCCTATTCGGATAGCGAGATGCTCGATTCCATCGAATATCAGCTCTTTCCCAATATGTGCCTGTTTCCCGGCGTTTCGCTGCCGATGGTCTATCGCTTCCGGCCGATCGGAAACGATCCGTCGCGCACCTTGTTCGATCTTGTGTTCCTGCGCCCGCTTGCGCCCGGCGCCAAACTGCCCGAGGCGCCGGAGCCCTATTTTCTCGGTGTCAATGATTCCTATGCCAGCGCGCCTGGCATGGATCCCGGCCTTGGCGCGGTCTACGACCAGGATACCAACAATCTCGCCATGCAATATCGCGGCTTTCAGGCCTCCAAAAAGCCGGGCGAGACATTGGGCAATTATCAGGAAGTGCGCATCCGCAAATTCCATCAGACCATCGATGAATATCTGAGCCGTTAGCGATGCTGAGCCCGGATGAAGAAGAAAAATTGCGCGCCGTCATCGCACGCGCCGAAATCTACGATCTTCTTTGCGATTACATGCACGCGCAGGACAGGCTCGATCCAGCCTTGCATCGTTCCGTTTTCCACGACGATGCGACAACCGATTACGGCGCCTATATGGGCGGGCCCGATGGGTTTGTTGCCTTCGCGCAAGGCGTTCTGAAGCCGCATCTGGCCAATCATCACATGATCGGCCAGGCGAAGATCGATGTCGAAGGCGATATCGCGTTCGGCGAGGTCTATTTTCAGGCGCATCACCGCATCGTGGAGGAGGGGGAGGAGCAGGATCTCTTCGTCAGCGGCCGCTATATCGACCGCTACGAATGCCGCAAGGGGGTATGGAAAATCGCCCATCGCAGCGAACGAATCGATTGGGTGCGTGCCGAACCGCGCGCCGATGAATGGCTGAAGAATTCGCCGAAAATGCCATGGGGTGCGCGCGGGGTCGCCGATCTCAGCAATCAGCGCGAGAAACTGCGCAAGCTTTAGGGTGAGCCATGACGCTGGATGAAATTGCCGCGAAACTCGCGATCAACGAGGCGCTCGCCCGCTATTGCCGCGGGATCGACCGTTGCGATCTCGAAACGCTCAAATCCGTTTTCTGGTCCGATGCGATCACGAATTACGGCGATGGCGATGCCAAGGCCTGGGCGTGGTGTGAGAACGTCGTGACCGCCTTGCGCAAGATGGAGCGCACGCAACACGCCATCTCCAATGTGCTGATCGCGCTTGATGGCGGCAAGGCCAATGTGGAAACCTATTGCCGGGCCTATCACGAAACGCGCGCCGATGATGGGTTTCAGGAAATGATGGTCGGCGGGCGCTATCTCGATCGTTTCGCGCAACGGGATGGCGAATGGCGCATTCTCCATCGCCAATATGTGATGGATTTCAATCAGAATGGCCCATCCACCGCACAGTGGGACAATGGGCTTTATGCTGGGTTGAAAGTCGTGGGCAAACGCCGCCCGGATGATGCGCTCTACGTGGCGCGGTCTCGCGCATAATGCCGAAATTTCCTGTTGCAGACCTCAGCGCCATTCCGGAAGGCGGCAACAAAGCATTCGAAATTGCAGGGCATTCCATTCTCATCTGCCGTACTGCGGATGCGATATTCGCCGTCGAGAACCGGTGTTCGCACAATGGCTCGCCGCTCGAAGGCGGGCGTGTGCGGGGGCATGCGCTTTTCTGTCCGGTGCATGGCGCGCGCTTCGACCTCCGCGATGGCTCGACCGCCGGTCAATTGACCACGACACCCATCCGCACGTTTCCCGCCGAACTTTCCGGCGGCACGATATTCGTGCAGATCGAAAAACAGAAAAAGTAGATCGTTTTGTTTTTTTCTGGTATTGCAAGAGCTGTATCTCGCAACGATGGGCGCTTCCATGGCGATCTATTTTCAGGCAACGATCGAGCTTCGCGCCGAAGGCGTCGCCAAATTCTACCAGACAATGGAAACCATTCTGCCCATCGCCGAAAAGGCGGGCTGGAAACTGGTCGGCGCATATGCACAGCGCACCGGCCGGCTTCACACCGTGATCGACCTTTGGGAATTGGAAGATTTCAATCATTACGACCGGGGCCTGAAGGCGCTCGGCGGCGACAAGCGTTATGCCGAAATCGCCGCCGCACTTGCCGAATGTATAGAGCGCGAAACGACGGTTTTTCTCGATCGCGCGCCTTATATGCGCTGAGAAGGGGGGTGCCATGAGAAAGATTGCGGTATTCGGGGCAAGCGGACGGCAGGGCCTTGCGCAGGTTCGTCAGCTTGCCGCGGCGGGGTTTGCCATTCGCGCGTTGTCGCGGCGTGCCGATCCGTTTTATGGCAAGACATTTCCGGATACCGAGGTGATGCCGGCCGACATCATGGATGACGCCTCCGTCGAACGCGCATTCGCTGGTGTCGATGCAGTTTTCTACACCCATCCTTTGCGCGGACCGGTGCCCGGCGAAGCACGGGACCGTTCCGACCGCACCGCATCGCTTGACCGGCTGGGGCGCATCGCCAAGGCAGCCGGTGTCAAACGCTTTGTCTGGAACACCAGCAGCTGGATTCCGGATCGGCCCGGCGATCCGGGCTCCTATGCCATGAACACGGCTGGCGTGAATGCGCTGTGGCGCAGCGGTGTTGCGGCCACGGTGTTCGGATCGGTCCTGTTCATGGACAATCTGCTCACAAATTGGTCCTTCCCCTTCATCGTGCGCGATGGAAAATTCACCTATGCCCATCGCCCCGATCTCGAAGCGAACTGGATCAGCCTCGACGATGTTGCGAAATTCATGATCGCTTCACTCGACCGGCCGGATATGGAAGGTGCGTGGATGAATATCGGCGGTCCACAGCGGCTAAAGCCCACCGATATCGCTGACGCACTTTCCGATGTGATCGGCCGCAGAATCGTTTACGACGCGGTGACGCCCAAACAATTCGGCAAGCTCCTCACCGGCGCGTTCGGCGATAGCATGAATGCGGGCGAACGGGCGCAGACCGAGGCTTATATCGACCAGTTCTATCAATACAACAACACCGCGCCGACGCACCCCTTCCAGGTCGATGTCGATGCGATGCTGGAACGTGTGCCGATCAAGCTCGAAACCATCCATGAATGGGCGAAGCGTCAGGATTGGACTCTGTCGAACAAACCGCGCCCGCCTGCCGGTTGAACGGCCGGTCAAGCCCACCAAAAAAGCAAATTGAACTGCGCCACGGCATTGGGCCAGACTGAACGCCCAAAGGGAGGATTTCATGGCCACCGAAAACGATGCCGAAATATTGCTGGTCGAAAAGCTGGACGATCATATCTGCCGGCTGACGCTCAACCGGCCGCACAAGCGCAACGCCTTGTCCAACCAATTGCGGGGAAGGCTGTTCGCGGCCCTCGATGCGGCGGATCAGGATTCCGATATTCGCGTCATCATCCTTCGCGGTGCGGGCACCTGTTTTTCTGCGGGCTATGATCTCTCGCGTGAATATGGCCGTCATGCGCAAGGCCTGCCGTTTCACACCGCAGGCGGTGCGGGCGAATGGGCGCGGCATGTGGTCGAAGGCTGTTTTCGCATCTGGGATCTCGCAAAACCCGTCATCGCACAGGTGCATGGCTGGTGTTTGGCGGGCGGTTCCGAGCTGGCGACGGCGTGCGATCTTGTTTATGTGGCCGAAGACGCGCAGATCGGCTATCCGCCGGTGCGCACCATGAGCCCGCCGGACAATCAGTTCCACGCCTGGCTATGTGGCCTGCGCCCCGCCATGGAAATGATGCTCACGGGCGATGCGATCAGCGGCAAACAGGCGGTCGAATACGGGTTTGCCAATCGCGCCTTTCCGCTTGCGCAACTGGAAGAGGAAGTGCTTGCGGTTGCACGCCGCGTCGCGAAAGTGCCGACCGATGTGCAGCAGATGAACAAGCGTTCCGTTCACCGCGCAATGGAGATCATGGGTTTGCGCGCGGCCATCCGTGCGGGCACCGAAATCCAGGCGCTCGCGCTGACGACCGAAACCTCGCGTGAATCCTTCGCGCAGTTCCGCGAAAGCGTGAAAGCCGGGCTGAACGCGCGCGATACGCAGTTCAACGATTACCGCACCGCAAAGAAGGATTGACGTTTCTCCTTCGAAATAAAGCGCTTTTCCGCTTGCCAGCTTCGCATGGAAAGCGGAGACTTCCCGCAATTATAAAAACAGGCCGGGAGGTTTTTATGAGCGCCATGCGCCGCTGGGCGATGATCGTGGTCGCCCTCATCTCCACCGCGATTGTGTGGGGCATCATCCTCCCGAGTTTCAGCCTGTGGTCGCCGCAATGGATCAAGGCGTTCGGCGCCTCCCATGGCGAGATCATGGCGGCGAACACCTTGAACCAGATCGGCATGGGGCTCATCGCACCCATTGCCGGCTATGCGGTCGGTGCTGTCTCCGTGCGCGCGCTTATGCTGCTGGGCGCTGGCGCAACGGCCGCGGCGCTGGTTTTGATCGCACATGCCACCGCCATGTGGCAGGTCACGCTGCTTCATACCATTGCGCTTTCGGCGGGGCTTGTGTTGTGCGGGCCTGTGGTTACGCAGGTACTCGCGGTGCGCCTCTTTGTGCAGAACAGCGGGCTTGCGCTCGGTATCGTTAGCTCCGGCGCCGCGTTGTGCGGTTTCACCATGCCGCCCCTGATCGGCGCGCTGCTCGAACATTTCGAGTGGCGCGTGGTGGATCTTCAGCTTGCCGGTCTCGTTCTGTTGTTAATGCCGCTGATCTTCCTGGTGGTCCGGCAGCCGCGCGTCGAAAACGGTCAGCCGCAACCGGTCGATCCTCCGAGCCTGAGCGTCGGCGACGTGTTCCGGAGCCGCATTTTCTGGGGTCTGCTGCTGTTCATTCTGCCGCTGCATCTTCTCTTCAACGCCATCTTCTACAATCTCGGATTCAGCATTGCGGATATGGGCGGCGGTGCGGGCGAAACCGCCACCATTCTCACGCTCACCGGCCTTGTGGCGCTGCCGGGCATTCTCGTCTTCGGCTTCCTTGCGGACAGGGTGGCCCATTGGCCGCTTCTTTTGGCGGCGGGCGCGGTTATCGCGCTCTGTTGTGCGCTCATCGCTTTTGCACGCAGCTATGGCGTCATGCTGTTTGCGGTCCCGGTCATGGGGTTTGCCGTTGGCGGTCTTATTCCGCTGATCGCGGCGGTTCTGGCCGATCATTTTGCGGCTGCGAATTTCGCCCGCGCCAATGGCCTCATCACGCCGTTCATCACATTGGCGACTTTGGGTTCGGCGCTTGCGGGTTTCGGGCGCGATTATCTCGGCAGCTATCAGGCGGTCGATGCCGTGCTTCTTATGGGCCTGCCGGTTTGCGCGTTGGGGCTTCTCGTTTTGCGCTTTCCCGCGCCTGCGAAAGCCATCGCCGTCTGAACCCGCCTGAAGGCTCCGTTCGCGGCGTGTAAGGCTGACGAAATGTCATCCATTGTCCATCAATCATGACTGAAAAAAGTAGACCGAACTGTTTTTTTATGTAGAGTGATACGCAATAGAAAATGACGGGTGGCGGTTGCCGCTTGCTGATTGTTGCCGGGCGGCCGGTGGGCGGCTGTCCGGGGAGGGAAACGTGTAAAAGAGGGGCAAATCCATGCCATGGATTTCGAGCTGTCTGCGCGGCAACAGCATGAAGATGAGCCGTTTTCTACTTGCATCCGCCGTCGGCACGTTTTTGTTTGCTGATATTTCGGCGGCTTACGCGCAAATCGAGACCGTTGTCGTCACCGCGCGCAAGCGGGCCGAGAATGTTCAGAACGTTCCCGTTGCGGTCACCGCGCTGAGCGGCGAAAAACTCGAGCAATACAACATCACCAGCATCGAAAAAGTGGCAGCCCAGACACCGCAATTGGTGGTCGCCCGCGGCAGTAGCGGCAGCGGCGCGGATATCAGCCTGCGCGGCATCGGTTCTTCTTCGGAAAATATCGGTATCGAGCAATCGGTGGCCGTCAATGTCGATGGCGTCTATCTGGGGCAGGGACGCGCCATCAATGAAGGCTTGTTCGACCTGAAGCAGGTCGAAGTGCTGCGCGGGCCGCAGGCACTTTATTTCGGCAAGAACGCGACGGCCGGGGTGATCTCGCTCGAATCGGCCGATCCGACCGACCAGTTCGAGGCGATGGCGCGCGTCGGTTACGAATTCCACGCGCAGAATGCCTATCTGGAAGGTTATGTCTCGGGTCCGGTCACCGACACGCTGGGTCTGCGCCTTGCCGTCCGGGGCAGCAATATGTTCGGCGGCTATTTCACCAACGAAGCGGTTGGCGGCCTGTCCTATACGACATTTGATGCTGCGACCGGTGCCACGAATGTGCATCCCACCACCGCACCTTCGCCGCGCAATCTGCCGCTGGAGAAGGATGGGTTGGTACGGCTGACCGCCAAGTGGGCGCCGACCGACGAATTTACGATGACGTTGAAACTGACTGGGGACGTTTACAAGACGGCCAACAATGTTTCCAATTCGGTATCCGTCAATTGCCCGCTTGGGCATCCGCAGCTTGATCCGGCCGAAACCTGCGGCAAGCAATGGAAATTGTGGGCCAACAATATTCCGGCGGATATCGCCGCCAGTGATCCGCTCCTGAGCCGTAAGGGTGGAAAGCCGTTTGAGGACTACCGATCTTATACGGCCATTCTCAATGCGCAGTATGTAACGCCGAAGCTGACGTTGTCATCGGTTTCGGGCTACCAGACCCTCTACAATGACTGGGCGGGGGATCAGGACTTTACGGGTACACCGGCGGTTTATGCCGGGGAGCATTTTACCTGGCGTCAATTCTCGACCGAAGAACGCGTTCTGACGACATTCGATTTCCCGGTGAATTTCAGCGGCGGTCTCTACTATCAATCGACGCGGCTCAACTTCAACCAGGATGTGCTGTTCGCCTCGGCGCAGAACAGCGCGGTTACCGATCCGTCTGCGGAATATGTTGCTTACAGGAAATTGTCAGCGACAAACGGCACCACTTACGCCGCGTTTGGCCAGATCATCGTGGATATTCTGCCGACTTTGCAGGGAACTGCGGGCGGCCGTTATACGCACGAAATCAAAAGCTCATTCTTCCGGCAACCCTATGTCAATCCGCTGCTCACGTCGATTTTTGTGCCGGATGACAGCCTGACTGCGCCCTTCCCGGTCATCACCGCGCATCAGAGCTTCGACAATTTCTCGCCGGAGTTCATGCTGACATGGCGGCCGCAGGAGAATTTGACGATCTATGGCGGATGGAAGCGCGGCTTCAAGTCTGGCGGCTTCTCCAACAGTGCCATCAACAGCACATTGGGTATCCCAAGCGATCTCATCTTCCGGCCTGAAAAGGCACAAGGTGTCGAAGGCGGCGTGAAATCGACCTGGTTCGATCATCAGCTTCAGGTTAATCTCGATATCTACGATTATCTTTATACTGACCTTCAGGTCGACTTCTTCAACACACCGACCTTCAACTACACCACGCTGAACGCGGCGTCGGCGCGCACCAAGGGTATCGAGTTTGAGACGCAGTATGCGCCGGACTGGATCAAGGGGCTGCTGCTCCGTGGCACGCTTGCCTACAATGATGCGCATTACAGCAACTTCATCGCGCCGTGCTCGCCCGCCGGTATGAGCTATCAGCAGGGGTGTAATCTGCTGCGCGTTGTCGATAACATCGCGACCGGTGCCTATCACTTCACGCCGGATTGCGGTGGCACGCTGGCCTTCCCGACCGGGTGCAATTTCTTTGATGCGAGCGGCCGGCCAACCTCGCTGGCGCCACGATGGACGGCCTCTTTCGAAGCCGATTATTCCACGCCGATCGGCATGGGCCTGATCATGAGCATGTCCGGCAATCTGCGCTACAGCAGCTCTTATCTGACCTCCGGCTTCCCAAGTGATGTGAATCTGGCTGTGGCGCGGCAGAGCGCATATGCCGCCTTCGATGCAACCCTGCGCGTGGGCGACGAAGCCAATCATTGGGAAGTGGCTTTGATCGGGAAAAATCTGACCAATGCCTTCGTCAATGTCGGCACGGCAGGGTTGCCGCTCTCGGGTGCGGGGACCGGTTTGCAGGCCGGCTCCCCAGGCCAGATTATCTCCGATCAGGGCGGCATCATTCTCGATCCGCGCACGGTCGCACTTCAGCTCACCTATCGTTATTGACCGGAGGGGAACCGGCGCGGGCCGCGCGCCGGTTCGCTTTTATTGAGGGTGAAAGGCTGAAACAACGAGGACGCAAAAAATGAACGCCACGGAAATCGCCAACCTGCGCGCATTGATGGCCTATGAAGGCGCGCGGAACGGACCGCCCGCAGATTTCCCGAAGCTGCCCGATCTTCCCGGCGGGCGTTACAACGACCAGCGCTTTTACGATCTCGAAAAAGCGCATGTCTGGCGCAAATCCTGGCTTCTCGCCGCCCATATCGACGAAATCCGCGAAGTCGGCTGCTTCAAATTGTGGGATAGCGCGGGCCAGCCCATTGTCATCGTTCATGCCCGTTCGGGCGCGATCAATGCGTTCTACAACACCTGCAGCCATCGCGGCGCACCGGTGGTGCAGGAGGAGAAGGGGAAGCGCGCCCGTCTCGTCTGCAAATACCATGGCTGGACTTACGACGATGAGGGCCGGCTTCTTGCGTTGCGCGATGCGCGCGATTTCGTGGGTCTCGATCTTTCCTGTCGCTCGCTCAGAAGCGTGCGCTGCGAACAATTGGGCAATTTGATCTTCGTGAATTTCGATCCCGCTGCGCCATCGCTGGCGGATTGGATCGGGCCGATCGCCGAGGAATGGAAGGAGTTTCAGTTCGAAAATGTCCGGCTGGTCGATCGCTATGTCTGGGATCTCGATTCCAACTGGAAGATCGCGATGGAAGCGAACATGGAAGTGTACCATGTGAAGAGCATCCATCCCACAACCGTCGACCCGCTTCTCGATTCCAACCGCAACGTCAACACGCTCTACCGCAACGGCCATCAGCGCATGGTGGCGCCCGCCCGTACCGATGGCCCGAACAAGGCTTATCTGCGTGGTGCACCGGATATCGAGATGGCGAGCGTCGGCGAGATCGCGCGCACGTGCACGCTGTCCTATGGGCTCTTTCCCAATTGGATTTCGCCGCTGAGCCCCTTCGGTTTCCCCGTTCTGCTGTTCTGGCCCAATGGCAAGGACAAATGCCGCATGGAGGTCTGGTGGTTCGGCGCCGATTGGGGCACGGGCGAAAAACCGCAAGCGTGGGACGAGTACATCGCCGCCTTCAATGCGGTGCTGAAGGAAGATACCGAATTCGGCCGTTGGATTCAGAAATCGGTGGACTCCTATGGCTTCAAGGGCGTGCCGCTCTCGTATCAGGAGATGCGCATCTATTACTGGCACCAATGCGCAGACAGATTGATCGGCGAAGACAATGTTCCGCCGGAATTGCGCGTGCCGCCGGTGATCGGGCCGGAATGGGTTTATCCGCACGAGCCGCGGCTCGCCGCCGCCATGGCCGCCGAATAGACGGACTGCTGCCGGCAGAAAACAAGCAGAAAACAAACAAGATTGCTTTTTTTGTTGGCGGCACTATGGTGACCCGGAACCTAGCTGAGCCGGGAATTTGGGAGGATGGCCGCAAATTGTCCTCGCTTCATGGAAAAGTCGCCCGCGTGGGAATCCCGCGCCGTCCGGCTTTCCCGAAACGTGATGCCGGCAGTGCAGTGCTTCCGGTGAAGGATTCTGCGGCGCTGATCCGCGATTGGAGTTTCTCATGAGCGTCACGCCTATTCGCATGCCCAAATGGGGCCTTTCCATGCAGGAAGGTACGGTTGTCAATTGGTGGAAGGAAGAAGGTGCCGAGATTGCCGAAGGCGACGAGCTTGCGGACATCGAAACCTCCAAAATCACCAATGTCTACGAAGCGCCGTTTGCCGGCACGCTGCGCCGCATTGTGGCGCAACAGGGCGAAACCCTGCCGGTCGGCGCGCTGATCGGCGTGGTGGCGGACGAAAGTGCAAGCGATGCGGAGGTCGATGCCTTCATTGCCGAATTCCAGGCGAATTTCGTGCCGGAGGAGGTTGATGAAGCGGGTGGCGGGCTCGCGCTTTCCCAGGTTGAGGCGGCAGGCCGCTCGATCCGCATCGGCAAAGCGGGCGAGGGCGATGAAACGCCGATCGTGCTTCTGCATGGCTATTCCGGCGATCTCAACAATTGGCTGTTCAATCTCGAAGCGCTGGCGGCCAGTGCGCCCGTCATCGCGCTCGATTTGCCGGGCCATGGCGGTTCGTCGAAGGATGTTGGCGATGGCTCGCTTGCCGTGCTTGCCTCCGCCGTTAGCGCAGCGCTGGATGAACTCAAGATCGCAAAGGCGCATCTGATCGGCCATTCGCTGGGTGGCGCCGTTGCCGCGCGCATCGCAGCCGACAGGCCGGAGCGGATCGCCTCGCTCTCTCTGATCTGCCCTGCTTATCTGCCGGGCACCGTCTTGAACGAAGAATTTTTGACCGGCATCGCCGAGGCGCAGCGCGCAAGGGACATCAAGCCATTTCTCGAAATGCTGTTTGCCGATCCTTCCGCCGTCACGCGCGACATGACCGACGATATGATCAAATACAAGCGGCTCGACGGCGTGGAGGAGGCGCTCGCGGCGATCAGGGATCGCATGGTGGCGGGCGATGACGGGCGCGCGCTTGCCAGCGATCTGGCGAATATCTCCGGCCCCGTGCATGTGATCGCATCGAAAGGCGATCAAATCGTCGGCATGCCCGACAAAAGCGCCTTGCCGGCGAATTTCAAGCTCCATGAAATCGACGATGCTGGCCACATGCCGCATCTGGAAAAAGCGGCTGAGGTTAATGCCCTGCTGCTGGCCGCCGTGGAATAGAAACTCCCCACCCCTCCGCATCGGGTCCGGGAATGGCCCGAACGCCCAAGGGAAAACAGCGGCCTGAAACGGGCAGGGGGTTCCTATGCCCGGGCGCGCGCTCAATCCAATATCCCTAAAAACAAACATGTTATCCGGTAAAAAACGATAGTGACTTTTTGATTGAGATCGGCAAGGATGGCCGCAATCGGAAATTGGGTATGCCCTGACGGCATGCCGGGAGAGAGCGCATGAACAAGCCAATCGAATTCCGCGCCGACCGCCATCCTGCGGAAAGCTATGAGGATATTCTCGACCGCGACACGCGCGAGGTGCCGGAAAAGCTGAGGGAGCAGGAGGTGCGCGACATCGGTGCGGAGCCGGTGCTTGCTTCGCGCTATTACGATCCCGTCTTTTTCGAGAAAGAGATTGAGTGCGTCTGGCCGAAAATCTGGCAGATGGCTTGCCGTGAAGAAGAAATCCCCAATACCGGCGATTATCATATTTACGATGTCGTCGGAAAATCCTTCATCGTCACCCGCACGGCCGATGGCACGATCAAGGCATTCTACAATTCCTGCCTGCATCGCGGCCGCAAGCTCGTCACGCTGAACGGCTGCAAGAACGAATTCCGCTGCCCCTATCACGGCATGGCGTGGAACACCGACGGTTCGTTCAAGGACAACCCGATCGCGTGGGATTTCCCGCAATGGAAAGACCGCGATCTGAGCCTGCCCCAGGCGAAGGTTGCGACTTGGGGCGGTTTCGTTTTCATCAACATGGATCCGGCTGCAAAGCCGCTCGAACACTATCTCGGGCCGTTGATGAAGGATTTCGAGGCTTATGATTTCGCCAACCGCTACAAGGCGGTGCATGTCGCGAAAGTCATTCATGCGAATTGGAAGGCGGTGGCGGAAGCCTTCATGGAAAGCCACCACACCGTCACCACCCATCCGCAATTGCTGCCGTTCCTGGCCGATGTGAACAGCCAGTACGATTTCCTGAACGATTACGTTACGCGGCAATTCACCGCCAGCGCCGTGGCAAGCCCGATGGTGGAAGACAAGAATTACAGCGCCACGGATATCATCCGCGCCATGGCCACATCCAATGGCGGCTCAAGCGCCAGGCGCCGGGGCGGCGCGATCACGGACGATGTCGTGGTGCCCGATGGCATTTCGGCCCGCATGTTCGCGGCAGAGCAGGCGCGTGCCGCATTGTCGGCGGAAGATGGCTGGGATTATTCGGAGTGTTCGGATGCCGAAATGCTCGATCCCATGCTCTACAATCTGTGGCCGAATATGAGTTTCTGGGCGGGCTTCACGCCCAATCTCACCTATCGCTGGCGTCCGAACGGCCGCGATCCTGAAAGCGCGATCATGGATGTCATCATGTTGAAGCGCGTGCCGAAAAACGGGCCGCGGCCCAAACCTGCGCCGATGCATTTCCTCAGCGAAAACGAACGCTGGAGCGATGCGGAAGAACTGGGCGGGCTTTCCGGCGTGTTCGAACAGGATATGGGCAATCTGCCTTACGTGCAGGAAGGTCTGCGTGCCTCCGGCAACGGCCTTGTGCATTTCGGCAAATATACCGAAATGCGCATTCGCCAGCTTCATCTCCTGATCGACCGCTACATCGCGGCGGGTGGGAAATGAAACGGTGAAACTGTCGCGGCCCGCCGAGTGCGGGCCGCCCAGGTGACGTTGCATCATCTGTTGCAGGATTGTCTGTGTCTTTTTCCTGTCAGTGATGCCGGACGTCAACTGGATGGCCCGCAGCCGCGGGCCATGACATTGTCAGGTTGATTATCGGGGCCTACTTCGCTGCCGCCATCGCCTTCGCGACGGATTGGTTGATCTCGTCGCGTGTCGGGTTGCGCCTGAGCGTCAGCCCGCCATTGACCTGCAGATTTTGCCCGGTCATGAAGCATTCATCGCTGGAAAGCCACACGGCCGCCGCCGCGATGTCGTCAGACGTGCCGATACGCCCGAGCGGATAACCCGAAACGAAGGCATCGAATGCGCCCGGCGTGTTCTTGGCGCCGGCCGTCATCGGCGTATCGGTCAGGCCCGGCGAAATCGAATTGGCGCGAATGCCTTTGGCGCCGAACTCGTTCGCAACGCAGCGGATCACGTGATCGATACCGGCTTTCGTCCCCATATAGGCGGCATGATCGTTCAGCATGATGGTCGCGGTCGCCGAACTGATCTGGATGATGGAGCCGCCGCGATCCATCGCCGGAATCACGGCCTGAAAAAACTGGAACGGCCCCTTGAACTGCAGATCCATGATCTTGACGAGATCGGCTTCGGAATTTTCGAGGAAGGGCGAAAGAAATCCCCATCCTGTCGCGTTTACCGCGATGTCGACATGGCCGTATTTGTCCTTGGTGAATCGGGCGAGCGCGTCGAGATCGGCCTTTTTGGTGATGTCGCACACGCACGCAGAACCGTCGATCGTCCTGGCGAAGCGGTCGAGTTCGTCTTTGTGCCGGCCCGCCACCACGACGTGCGCACCTTCATGGGCAAAGCGCCGGGCAATATGCTGCGCCATATTGTCTTTTCCGGCCGCGCCCAGAACGATTGCGATCTTTCCATTCAATTGTGCCACTACTTCCTCCTGTTATCGCGGGCGGACCCGATTGCGCTTGCCAATGTTCTATGATCTTCTTGAAAAAAACAATCTGGTCTGTCTGTAAGTCTGTCAGGGAGGAATCTCATGGAACTTGGTCTCAAGGGGCTCAAGGCCGTTCTCGCGGGCGCAAGCAAGGGCATTGGCCGCGCCACGGCCGAGGTGCTGGCCGCCGAAGGCTGCGATGTCGCCATTTGCTCGCGCGGTCAGGAGAATGTGGAAAAGGCCGTTTCTGCGCTGAAGGGCAAAGGCGGCAAAGTTACCGGTGCGGCGGTGAATGTCTCCGACAAGGATGCCTATACGGCCTGGATCAAGAAGGCGGGCGAGGAACTCGGCGGTATCGACATTTTCATTCCCTTCGTTTCGGCGGGCGGCGGTCCTGCCAGCGAAGAAACCTTCAAGGCTGTTTACGAGAACGATCTCATGGGCACGTTCCGCGGCATGCAGGCGGCGTTGCCATTTCTGGAAAAATCCAAGAACGGTTCGGTGGTCGCCATCTCCACCACTGCCGCGCTCGAAGATTTTCTCGGGCCGCAAGCCTATAATGCGATGAAGGCGGCGGTGATCGCCCATGCCGCGGCCATGTCGCAGGCGCTGGCCCCCAAAGGCATTCGCGTCAACACGGTTTCGCCCGGGCCGGTCTGGATCGACGGTGGCGCGTGGAACACGGTGAAGGATCACATGACCGCGATCTACGACCAGACGGTCAAGGCGGTACCGATGGGCCGGCTCGGCACGGGGGATGAAGTGGCCCGCGCCATTGCCTTTGTCGCGTCTCCGGCCTGCAAATACATGACCGGAACCAATATCGTGATCGATGGCGGCTTCACCAAGCGCATTCAATATTGAGGGCGAGGGGCCATGCCCGGCGATGCCAAAAAGAAAATCCGCTGCGCCTTCGTCGCGGCGGGAAAATATCACGATATCGATTTTGCGCGGCTGGAGGTGCTGAAGCTTCTGGCGGAGGATGATCGTATCCGCACCCGGGTGTTCGAGGATTATTCGAACCTCGCCGCGATCCGCGAAGCCGATTTCCTCATCACCTATACCTGCGATGTCATCCCACGGCTCGATGAGCAGGAGGCATTGCGCGCCTATGTCGAAGGCGGCGGGCGCTGGTATGCGCTGCACGGCACCAATTCCATTTTGCGTTTTCTTGCCAATGGAAAGGTCGATAGCCCGCGTTGGGCACCCCATTTCATGGAGACTTTGGGCTCCCAATTCGTCGCCCATCCGCCGATCCGGCCCTATACCGTGCAGATCACGCAGCCCGATCATCCGCTTGTCAAAGGGGTGAAGCCGTTCGAAACGACGGATGAGGAATATCTGGTCGAAACCTATGGCGATCTCGATGTGATGCTGCACACCGATTTCGAAGGTGAGGCAACCGGCTTCATCGAAGACAAATGGGAAAAGCGCCGTCACCCGATCTTCTATGAGAAAAAGATCGCCAAAGGCTCGGTCCTTTATCTCACCCTCGGTCATTGCCGCGGGCATTACGACATGCAGCCCTTGATGGATTATTATCCGCAGATCGAGCGCTGTGCCTGGGACCTGCCGGTCTATTACGATCTTTTGCGGCGCGGCATTGCCTGGGCCAAAGAACCGGCGCTCGCATGAACGGGAGGCTAAGATCATGCAATTGAGCCGCGAGGAAATGCTCCGCGCCTATCGGCGCATGTATACGATCCGCGCATTTGAAGAACGCGTGATGAAGGAATTCGCCGCCGGGAATATTCCCGGCTTCGCGCATGTCTATCTGGGGCAGGAGGCGTCTGGTGTCGGCGTCTGCCACGATCTGACGGATGAGGATTATATCGGCTCCACCCATCGCGGCCATGGCCATTGCATCGCCAAGGGTGTCGATGTGAAGGGCATGATGATCGAGATCTTCGGCAAATCCGGCGGTCTCTGCGGCGGCAAAGGCGGCTCGATGCACATCGCCGATATGTCGAAAGGCATGCTGGGCGCGAACGCGATTGTGGGCGGTTCGCCGCCGATTGCCGTGGGCGCAGCGCTCACCCAGAAATACAAGAATTCGGGCAAGGTCGCGGTGGCGTTTTCCGGCGATGGTGCGTCCAACCAGGGCACCACGTTCGAAGCGCTCAACATGGCGGTCGTCCTTGGCGTGCCGGCCATCTTCGCGTTCGAGAACAATGGCTATGGCGAACATACCGCGTCGAGCTATTCGGTCGGCGGCGGCTCCATTGCGGACCGTGCGAAATCCTTCGGCATGCCGGCCGAGGTGGTGGATGGCGCCGATTTCTTTGCAGTGCGTGAGGCGATGGGGCGTGCGCTCGAACGCGGCCGCGCGGGCGAAGGGCCTTACGCGCTTGAACTGCGCTGCTCGCGCTTCCACGGCCATTTCATCGGCGATCCGCAAGGTTACCGCACGCAGGAGGAACTGGCGCAGGCCCGCGCCAACGATCCCATTGCACGGTTCCGCAAAGGCGTGACCGAGGCGAAGCTGCTCGAAAATGCCGATCTCGACGCCATCGAAAAAAGCGTGATGGAAGAGGTCGAAACGGCTGTGGAGGCGGCAACCGCGGCCCCCCCGCCCGATCTCAAATCCCTCACCCGCGACGTCTACGCGCGCTATTGAAAAAGGCCGGAACGATGTCGAAAAAATCCTACAGACAAGCGATCAACGAAGCCCTGCGCATGGAGATGCGCCGCGATCCGAACGTGATCCTCATCGGTGAGGATGTGGCGGGTGGCCAGGGCGGCACGGGCGAACCCGGCGGTGTCGGCGGTGTGTTCGGCCTGACCGCGGGGCTTTATAAAGAATTCGGTCCCACCCGCGTGCTCGACACGCCGATTTCCGAAAGCGCGATCATCGGTGCGGCGTCCGGTGCCGCGGTGACGGGTCTGCGCCCCGTTGCGGAAATCATGTTCGTCGATTTCGTCGGCGTCTGCTTCGACCAGATTTACAACCAGGCCGCCAAATTCCGTTACATGTTCGGCGGCAAGGCGACCACGCCGCTCGTGATCCGCGCCGCCATCGGGGCCGGTTTCCGCGGCGGTGCGCAGCATTCGCAAACGCTGCATCCGCTGTTCACCATGGTGCCGGGCCTCAAGGTGGTGATACCCTCCAACGCCTATGACGCGAAAGGCCTGATGATCGAAGCCATCCGCGACAACGATCCGGTGATCTTCCTGGAATCGAAAGTGCTCTACGATACGCAGGAAGAGGTGCCGGACGAGGCCTATCGCGTCCCCTTCGGGGAAGCGAATGTGGTGCGAGAGGGCAAGAACCTCACCATCGTCGCCTTCGGCGCCATGGTGCCGCGCGCGCTTTCGGTTGCCGAAACGCTGGCGAAAGACGGGATCGATATCGAAGTGGTCGATCCGCGGACCACCTCGCCTTTGGATGAAGACACGATCCTCGAAAGTGTGGAGAAGACCGGCCGTCTTGTGGTGGTGGATGAAAGTCCGCCGCGCTGCTCCATGGCGGCGGATATCGGGGCCCTTGTCGCCGACAAGGGGTTCAAATCGCTGAAGGCGCCGATCAAGGCGGTCACCTGTCCCCACACGCCGGTGCCGTTCGCGCCGGTGCTGGAAGACGAATACATGCCCAATCCCAGGCGGATCGAAGCGGCGGTGCGCGCCGTGATGAAATTCGATTGAATGGAAGACAGATGAGCCGCGTTCATTCCCTTTCCGCATTGGGCGAGATCATGCAACTCGCCTATGTCCCAGCCGATTTCGATGCCACGCTGAAATTCTGGATCGAAACCATGGGCGCCGGCCCGTTCTTCGCGCTCGACCATGTCAAACTTGACGGTCTCAAATATCTCGGCAAACCCGCTGACGTCGATTTTTCCCTGGTCATCGGTTATTGGGGCGATATCCAGATCGAACTGATCCGCCAGCATAATGATGCGCCGTCGATCTATTCCACCTGGCGCAAGCAAGGCCGCGAGGGCCTGCATCACGTCTGCATTCTGGTGGACGACCTTGGCGAGGCGCGAAAACTCTGCGCGGAAACCGGCGCCATCGTCGCGCAGGAAGGAAAAGTCACAGGCGGCGGCGAGGTGATCTACGTCGATACCGGCGGCGGCCCCGGCACGATGGTCGAGATTCTCGCGCGCGGTCCGGGGACCGACGCTTTCTTCGCGATGATGCGCGATGCCGCCCGCCATTGGGATGGAAAAGACCCCATACGGAGGCTCGGGTGATCGGCAATCGCCACACGCGCCTTTCGCCTCCCCCTTGCGGGGAGGCCGATCCTGCAAAGCGCGGTTTGCGTGTAGCAGGATCGGGTGGGGGCATTGCCCGGACATTCCCCCACCCGCCTCGGGTTCCACCCTCGGCACCCTCCCCGCGCTGGGGGAGGGAAAAGTGCATCAATCAAAATTTATAAAGGACGCATGATGTCTCTACAGAACCGCCAATGGACCATCGCCGCACGCCCGAACGGACGCGCGCTCAAGGAAAGCGATTTCGCGCTTCGCACCGGTGACGTTCAGCCGCCGAGGGAGGGGGAGGTGCTGGTAAAGGTGCTCTATCTCTCCTGCGATCCCGCGCAGAAAGGCTGGATGGAGAATATCGGCGGCTATATGGCGCCCACCAATATCGGCGATGTGATGCGCGCCGGCGGCGTGGGCGAAGTGGTGGAATCGAAATCACCGGGCCTGAAAGCCGGCGACAAGGTGATGGGCCAGCTCTGCTGGCAGGACTATGCAACGCTGCCTGCGCGCGAATTGGAGAAGGTGGAAGACACCGGCCATCTTTCGGCGGTACTCGGCCCCTTGGGCAGTACCGGTCTCACCGCCTATTTCGGTCTTTCCAAACTCGGAAAGCCATTCCCTGGCGACACCATGGTCATCACCGGCGCGGCCGGTGCAACGGGCTCCATCGCGGGCCAGATCGCCAAAATCGGCGGCTGCCGCGTGGTGGGGATTGCGGGCGGTGCGGAAAAATGCAAATGGCTGACCGGCGAACTCGGTTTCGATGCCGCGATCGATTACAAGGCAGGCGGCGATATTCGCGAACAAATCCACAAGCACGCGCCCCATGGCATCGACGTGGTGTGGGACAATGTCGGCGGCAAGATGCTGGACGACATGCTTGGCGAAATCGCGCTCCATGCCCGTGTGGTGATCTGCGGCGGCATTTCGCGCTACGAAACCGGTACCAATATGCCGGCCGGGCCGCAGAATTATTTCAACCTGATCTTCAAGCGCGCCACCATGCATGGCCTGCTGCTGACCGAATATGTCAGCGAATTCTCCGCCGCTCGCGCGCGCCTGCGCCAATGGATCGAGAGCGGGAAGATCAAATATCGCGAAGACATTCAACCGGGCCTCGAACACGCGCCGAAAACGCTGATGCGCGTCTTCACCGGCGCCAATATGGGAAAACAGCTGATCAAGGTTGCGTAACGCGCGGAGGGAAGGATGTTCACAGGCCCCATCGAAGACAGAATGCAGATCCGCGATCTGATCGATGCCTATACCGATGCCGTTCACCAGCGCGATGCGGCGGCCTGGGCCGATACCTGGACCGAGGATGCGCTGTGGGATCTGGGTGCGGGCGAGATCAAGGGCAGGGCCAATCTTGTCGCCGCCTGGGTGAAGGCGATGGAGAATTATTCCTTCGTCGCCTTCGACGGCCATCCGGGCATGATCAATGTCTATGGTGCGCGGGCGGATTTGCGCACCTATACGTCCGAATTCCTGATCGGAACGGACGGCACCACGACCGCGATCAAAGGCCAATATGACGACCGGCTGGTAAAGGAAGCCGGCCGCTGGCGTTTCCAGTCGCGCCGCTACACCGTTCGTCACCGCAAATCGGAGGCGCCAGCATGATCCTGATCGCAGCCCGTATCGATGTGCCCCCGGAAGCGCGCGCGCAATTGCTGAAGGATGCCGTGCCCTTCATCGAAGCGGCGCTGGCCGAGCCCGGCTGCCGCGAATATGCCTGGACGGCGGACCTCGAAAAGCCCGGCCGCATCCATGTGATCGAGGAATGGGACGACGAAAAAAGCCTTCAGGGCCATTTCGACGGAAAGCCCTACCGCGATATGCGCGACCATATCGGCTCACGCGGCCTCAACGCCTCGTGGAGCCGGAAATACCGCATCGCGAAGGCGGAGCCCGTCTATGACGACGATGGCGTCCCGCATGCGGCGTTCTCCCGCTGACGTGACGCCGCACCGCCTTGATCGGTGAAGAAACAAACGTATCATCCCAAACCAGTTGATACTGTTTTTTTGCTGATCTGCTTCGAGATGCCCGAAAGCCGCCTTGCATGGCGCGTGGCGGTTCCGCTACTGCGCCAGATAGCCACCATCGACAACCAGTGCCGTGCCGCTGATGTAGCGCGCGGCGTCGGAGGCGAGGTAAATGGCGGCGTTGGCCACATCGTCCGCCGTGGCCAGCCGCCCCAGTGCGGTTTGCGCGATATAATGGCCGACCACCGGCACATCGCCGGTAATCACTTCTTCGGCCATCGGCGTTGCCACAATCCCCGGCGCAATCGAATTCACGCGAATGCCCTTGCGGCCATAATCCATCGCCGCCGCCTTGGTCAGGCCCTCGACCCCGTGCTTGGCCGCCACATAGTGGCCGGAGGAGTATTGGGAGGCATGGCCGAACACGGCATGGCCCAATACCGATCCCATGTTGATGATGGAACCACCGCCGCCCTGCGCCAGCATCTGCCTTATCTCGTGCTTCATGGCGAGCCAGACGCCGCGCAGATTGATGCGGATCATCATGTCGAAATCGGCTTCCGTGATGTCGGCCAGCTTGGTGTCGGGGCAGCCGATCCCGGCACAGTTCACGGCGGCGTCGATCCGGCCATAGGTTTTGACCGTCCGCGCCACAAACGCTTCCAGCGCGGCGCTGTCGCTGACGTCGCATGGCATGAAGAAAGCCTCTCCGCCGCCCGCGGCAATGCGCTCCGCCACGGCGGCGCCTTCGGTTGTGCGCCGTCCGCAGATCGCCACCTTCGCCCCGGCTGCGGCGAAATGGGCGGCAATGGCTTCGCCGATACCGCTGGTGGCGCCGGTGACCAGCGCCACTTTTCCCGTTAAGGCCGTGTCAGCCATGCCGCCGTTCCTTTTCCGTATGATGTTTGTTTGCAGCGCATTCGATGCAGCACAGACCGCCCTTCATAGGGGCGGCCGGCGGCGATTCGCCGTGCGAGGCATCGTTTTTTGCGAAATTGGGGGATAATGAAATGGTGAAGCCGATTCCCGGTCAAGAGGCTATGAAACAGGAAAAGCGCGGCGCGCTTCGTCAACTGGAGCCGGAGGGGCTCGCGCCGGAAGGCCCGAAATGGCAGCAGCGCAAAAGCTCCCAGACGCGGACGGCGATTCTGGAAGCGGCCATCGATTGCCTGGAAAAGAACGGCTACGCCCAGACCACGATGCAGACCATTGCGGAAGCGGCGCGGATTTCGCGCGGGGCGATGACGCATCACTATGCGTCGAAACAGGAGTTGATCTCCGCCGTCACCGATTATCTTTTTTACAAGCGCATGGAAATTCTGGTCAAAGGCATTTCGGGCCTGACAGATACGCAGCGCGTGAAGGAAAATCTGGGTGTCGAAGTCGTGTGGGAGAATTATTTCACGCAGGAATACCGGGCGCATCTGGAACTGATGGTCGCCGCGCGCACCGATGCCGAGCTGCAGCGGATTTTTCTTCCAAAAGCCCAGCGCTATGGGGAGATTTGGCGGCAGGAGCTTCTGAATGTCTTTCCCGAATGGCGCGAGAAGCTTGATATTCTGCAACACGCGAGCGATCTGATCGAATCCGCCCTTCAAGGCATGGTGTTGAACAGCCCGGTCTGGAACAACCCGACGCGGGAAGCCACGGTGCGTGCCATTGTGGCGATGGTGGTGCGCATGTTCCGCGACGGCGAGCTTTCGCTGCCTTCCAGGCAGGCCGTCAACAAATTCCGCCCGCGCGCGCGGCGCAAATAGCATCGGTTTCCTACCGCGCCATCCAGCGATCCAGATTGTCGTGGAAGAAGCGCACACGGCGCTCCTGCCAGGCAAGATAGTCGCGCCGGTAACCGCGGGAATGCAGCGCCTTCTGCTGCACTTCCCACACGGCGACATCCTGGTCGATGCCGGGCCCCATCGAAACCTCGCCCCATTTGCCTTCTTCATGCGGGGCAGGCGTTCCGATATCGACCCATTCCGCCATGCTCTGCGAATAATATTTGGTCGCGCCCTTGGGGAAGAGCGTCAGATACCACATGTCGAAGAAGCATTTCTCCGGATCGGTGGGGTGCGGCCTTGCGCGCAGCCAGATATTGCCGTCGGGTTTCAGGCTGAACGAAAGATTGGGGAAGATCGTATAATGCCAATGATCCGTAAGCTGATCGTCATCGTAGCGGCTGAAATCATAGCCCTTCGCGGCCCCCAGTTTGCGCTTCTGCTTCTGCACGGCGGCGCGGATTTCGCGCGTCTTGCCGCCGCGGAACTGGTCGGGATCAAGCTCCCAGAATTTCAGATGCTCGGCCAGATAGCGTAATGTTTCTTCTTCCCCGCCCTGAAGCTGAACGGTCGGCGTATCGCCGGGCAGGAACATCCGGGCATGGCCGCTCGGATAAAGATCGAACTGGCAGGCAACATGGGAATACTCCATCACATATTTCGTCTGCGGATGCACAAACGGTACGTGATAGGATTCGTTGAAATTGTCCTGCACCAGCTTCCAGTTGAAATTGCCTTCGATGGTGACCCAGTGCGTGCGCACCATGTCGTCCATCGGATAACAGTCGATCTGGTCGGCGACCGGCGCCATGTATTCGCGTAGCGAAATGCAATTGGGGTCCATGTTGAACCAGATGAATCCCGCCCAGCTCTCGCAAGGGATTTCGACAAGGTTCAATTTTCCGCACGGGCTGCCTTGAGGATAATCCGCCTCTTCCGGCACCACGCGCAGCGTTCCTTTCAGATCGTAGGCCCAACCGTGATAGGGGCAGACGAGGCGGCGTGAATGGCCCTGTTCGCCACTCATCAGCATCATGCCGCGATGCTGGCAGACATTGTAGAAGGCGCGCACCTTCCCATCGTCGCCCTTCACGCAGAGAATCCGCTCAACGCCGAACGGCATGGTAAGATAATCGCCCGGCTTCTGAAGCTGCTGGATGACGCCGGCGATTTGCCAGGTCCGGGTCCAGATTGTCTCCCACTCCTTTTGCCAGATTTCCCGCGAATAATAGCGGTCGGGTGAAATAGGCTTGTCGGACAGTTTGGGCTCCGGGGCCTTTGTCTTGTCAGGCCGCGCTTTTGCGCTTGAGCGTTCCTGGTCGATGACGGCCATCGGAAATCCTCCCACGGTATCTTTGCCGGGAGTGTCGGGCTGCCTCACAAAAAAATCAATAGAGACGAATACAGACTATTGCGTTTCTTTTCTACCGTGAGACCATGGCCGCAAAATTCAAGGAGGAAATACCCATGGCGGACGGTTTGAACCCCCGTTTACAGGCGATGCTGGACAAGTCCGAATGCCGGGATCTGGTCTACCGGCTCGCGCGCGCGATCGACCGCTGTGACGAAGCGCTCCTCAAATCTCTTTTTCATGACGACGCAACCGACGATCACGGAAGTTTCCACGGTACCGCGAAAGATTTCGTTTCCTGGGTCATGCCCGTGCTCAACGGCATGCGGCGGACACAGCATTGCATCTGCAACGTGCTGATCGAGGTGGATGGCGATGTGGCTTACGGCGAAAGCTATTTCATCGCCCATCATGCGCTTCCGCAGGATGGCGGGCCGGACCGCTTCATGGTTGCGGCGGGCCGCTATCTCGACCGGTTCGAGCGGCGCGGCGGCGAATGGAAAATCGCGCACCGCCAGGCGTCCTACGATTGGAATTCCAATGTGGAATCGACCGATTCCTGGAATCGGGACGATCCTGGCGCGTGGACGTTCGGCGCGCGTGGGGATAGAGACAAATCCTATGCGAATTTCGCGGGCGCGTTAAAAGCTCGATAGGACGAACTTTCATTTGGCCCTGCGCCCAGACTGCCATGGCCCGCGGCTGCGGGCCATCCGGGTGACATTTGGTATGAACTGACAGGAAAGAACGCGGACAATCCTGCGGCAACTGCGGGTCGTGACAGCGAAAAATCCTGTGTCACCCCTCGCTGAACAGGCGGTTCAATTCCTGATCGTCTGCCTTGAGGATTTTGTCCACCCATTGATGGAAGCGCTGTGCGCCGCCTTCGTTGCGGCCGAACATCACGCGGTCGATCCCGCCCGCCTTCAAGGCGCGCTGCTGCCTGAGCCCGGTGAAGTAATCTTCGTTCTGCACCACGTTTTCGAGAAACGCGAATTGTTCGTGCGCTTTCTGCTCCAGTTCGTCGCTCGGCTTCTTTTCCATCAGATAGATTTGCGTGGTGAAGGATTCACCGACTGTTTCCCCTGGAAGAAGCTGGGAGACCATCACACCGCGGCCGCCGCCGTCGAAGCTTGCAATCGAGATATGGGGGAAGATCGTCCACACCCCGGTCATCAAGGCCGCGTTTGGCCAATCCGATTCCGGCTTTGCCTCCAGTTCTTCATAATTCCGCGCCGGCGCCTGCACACGTTGATGCGGCCCCCATGCGGTATAGATCGCCTGGTTGTACATATCTTCGCCGAAGGTGTTCTTGTGCAGAACGGGCAGGTGATAGAAATCGAGATAGCCGTCATAGGCAACTTTCCAGTTCGGTCCTTTCAAGGTCCGGTTCGAAAAGAAATACCAGTCGCGAAATCCGAAATGGCCGAGATAGCGGTCATAATTTGACAGAAACGCATCGATATCCAATCCTGAATTGGGATTGACGATCACCCAGATCAGACCGGCGCGTTCGGCCGCGGGCAGCGCCTTCAGCTTGAGGCAGGATTTGTCGATGTCGCCGAAATCGCTTTGCGATGCGATGGCGACCAGATCGCCCTTCGGACTGTAAGTCCAGCCATGATAGGGGCACATGAAAAGGCGGGCATTGCCCCGTTCGGCGGTTGCCACATTGGCGCCGCGATGCACGCAGGAATTGATGAAGGCGCGTACTTCGCCGTCCTGCCCGCGAACGATGAGAACCGGCGTTCCCACGGCTTCGATGGTCTTGAAATCGCCCGGGTTGGGCAGCTCCGCGCTGGCGGCCAGCATCAGCGGCACGCGTTTGAAGATGCGCTCGACCTCAAGCTGAAAGCGGTCCGGATCGAAATAGTTGGAGGCCGGAATCTCCATAATGTCCGGCGCCTGCGGAATGGTCCGCGCTTTGCCGTGCTCGATGGTTTTGCGAACCATTGCCGTCAATTCGGACCGGTCGATCAGCTTGGTCATTATTCATGTCCTCCCGGGGGCCGCTGCACATGCCATGCGCGCCAGATTTTCCCAAGAGACTCCATCGGGACAGAAAAAAAATCAAGTCTGTTTGTTTTGTACTTTTTGATGCCCGATTTGCCGCCACTTTAGCCCATATTCGGCTCAATGTGCCTGTTTGCGGGGCTTGGGGAGAGGTTTTTGGGGCCTGGCTTTGCCGTTGCCACCTCTTTGCGCCGAACCGCTTCCGGCACCGGCGAGAAACAATTTTATGACCACCGCATTGTTGTGTTCGGTGTCGCGGGCCGCAAACAGCAAGGTCGTCTTGCCCTTGGCCGCAATCGCCTTCAACTCCGCCACCGCCGGGTTGGCGGCCAGTTCCTTGTGGTAACGCCGGCGGAATTCGTCCCATCTGGCCGGATCATGGCCGAACCATTGGCGCAATGCCGTGCTGGGCGCCACGTCGCGCAGCCAGACCGTGACGGCGGCTTCCTCCTTGCGCAGGCCGCGCGGCCAGATCCGGTCCACCAGCACCCTTTGGCCGTCGCCCGGTGCCGCCCCGTCGTAAACCCGCTTGATTGCCAATTCTGCCATCGCTTTTCCTTTCACTGAACGGCCCAGGCATCCGCGGGCCTGCTACCGGATGACGGCAACTGGACAACAGGTTGTCGCGAAAATAGCATATAACATACTTGTTATCGCAGATCGACAGAACTTCGGCCGGAAGGGTCCCATGCGCCTGACACTCCATACTGACCTTGCGCTTCGGCTTCTCATGCTGCTGGCGCTGGAGCCCGATGATCTTCACACGATTGAGGAGGTGGCGACCCGTTATCGCATCTCCCGCAATCATCTGATGAAGGTAACGCAGACCCTGACGCAGGGCAGGTTTGTCGAAAGTCTGCGCGGCCGTGGCGGCGGCCTCCGGCTGGCAAAGCCGGCGGCGCGCATCAATCTCGGTGCGGTTATCCGTGCCACGGAGGATAGTTTGGCACTGGTCGAATGTTTCGACCATGGGCGCAACACCTGCATCGTGTCTTCGGCCTGCGGCCTGCGCGGGCCGCTGGAAGAAGCGCTCGCCGCGTTCCTGACCGTACTGGACAAATACTCGCTTGCCGATCTGATCGCCAACCCCGGCACCTACCGGCGCATGCGCAAAATTCTCTCCGAAAGCACTGCTGCTCCCATTTGATTGGCGCCCCCTTGTTTGGTGGCCCCTTTGTTTGGTGCCCCCATTGTTTGGTGCAAGGTGTCGCATCACGAAATGACGCATTGGAAATACCTCTTTTCGCGCTTATGAAAGAGGTATCTTAAATGCTTCATTTGGTGTGATGCCAGATGGTGAACACGGCAGACTTTGTTAACCGGACGCTTTGCTTGGAAGGCCGCTTCCTTGCCGGCCTTACAGGTTCTCCGGCCCGCATTGCTAGGCCGTTCATTCCACAAATCGGGAGAGTCTGATGAGCCAGGCAAGTCACGCATTGCAGGAAACACAGGCTGTTGTGCCGCCAGCGGAAGCGAAGCGGGCTGAAGTGAAACCGATGCCGCTGGTCCCGGCGCGTATTGATATGCACCCCAGTGTGTTCCGGGTGGCTTTCGTCTGCTGGCTGGCACTGCTCAGCGTGTTCTGGGTGACCTTTTTCGTCAGCACCAACGCGCTTTTCATGGTGGTGGTCAGCACATTCTATGCGGTGGTTTTCTTCGGTGTGCCTTACACGTTCTGGCGCATCAACCCAAAGCGGGCTGCACCGCGGCAGGGCCTGCACGAATTTATGCGCGCGCCGTTTGAAACCATGTATGGCGTGGTGAGCGGGCGGGATGCGCTTCTGCAAGTAATTCTGGTGCCGTTGGCGGTAACGATCGGCGGTATCGGGATGGCTATCGCCATTCACGCGGCCCGCGCCGCCTATTAGGTCTACCGAAGCCTGCGCCAGCGTCGCGATCGGCGGGATCAGGAGATTCGCCCGCCGATCCGCGGCAACAGCGCCAGAAGTGCCACCAGCAGGCAGAGTGCAAACCCGAGCAGAAAGCCCAATTCGTACCCAAAGCCGCTATTGGGGAAGGCATAGGCCCGCACCGGCGCGAACAGGCTCGCGATCAGCGAAAAAATCGCAATAAAGCCGTGCAGGATGCCAGAAAAGAACCCCGGCACGTTTGCGGCACCGATCAGCGGTTGATGGGCGCACCCGCTGAGGACGGCAGCACCCATTCCCAACAGCGCCAGATTGCAGCGCTTTTGCCATTTGCGCATTGCCGCCCCGTCTCCCGTCCTGCCTGACCGGTCTTTGCCATCATAGCGGTTCCGGCTCTGCGGGCGTCCAAGCATTTTGCCCCGTCCTAAGGCTTACCGGTCCAGCTGGCGCAGGATCGTGCGCAGGGTCGGTGCGATCTGGCGCAGTTGGGTCCGGTGGGTGGCGGTCAGCTTCTCCAGAACCTTTTCGCCCTTTCTGGTCAGTTTCAGGGTGGCGCGGCGGCCATCCGCGGGGTCTGGTTTGCGCACCACATAGCCCGCCCGGACCAGCCGGTTGATCAGCCCCACGGCGCTGTTGTGCTTGACGACCAGGTGCCGGGCCAGCTCCCCGACCGACAGGGCCTCGTCCTCATGCCCTTTGATCGCCAGCAGGACCTGGTGCTGCTGGGGGGCCAGACCCAGCTCTAACGCCCGCTCCTCGCTGAAAACCAGGAACCCGCGCAGGATGTGCCGGAAGTCGGCCAACAACCTGTAGTCTGCCATGGTCAGCGGGGCTGGGGTTTCGGCTCGCTTTTCTATCATTGTCCCCTGCCATTAACCCCAAAGGTGGAGTTGATTTATGTCCTCTGACGACATAAATACCCTCCCCCGGAGCCTCTTCACTCGACTGCGACAGGGGAACAATTCGTTTCATGGCGATCAAGCCTGAGGCCGCGTCCTTCGACCGGGATACGCTGCGTGATTTCACCGCGGACCCCCGGCTTCTATTGTTGTCCCTGATGGCCGTTCTGGTCGGCACCCTTGGCGCGGGCTCGGCCTGGGTTCTGCTGCGGCTGATCGGACTTTGCACCAACATTGCCTATTTTCAGCGCGTTTCCGGCCAAACCGTTCATTTTGCCGGCACCACGCTTCCGCTCTGGACCATCGTCATCCCGGTGGTGGGCGGCCTGATCGTCGGCGTCATGGCGCGCTTCGGCTCCGACAAGATTCGCGGCCACGGCATTCCGGAGGCGATTGAGGCGATCCTGATCGGCCAAAGCCGGATCGAGCCCAAGGTGGCTCTCCTCAAGCCGCTGTCCTCGGCCATTGCCATCGGCAGCGGCGGCCCGTTCGGCGCGGAAGGCCCGATCATCATGACGGGCGGCGCCTTCGGCTCGCTGTTTGCCCAGATGTTTCAGCTGAGTTCCGCCGAACGCAAAACCCTGCTGGTGGCGGGCGCGGCCGCGGGCATGACCGCGGTATTCAATACGCCGATTGCCGCCGTGCTGCTCGCGGTGGAACTGCTGCTGTTCGAATGGAAACCGCGCAGCTTCGTACCGGTGGTGGTTGCCGCGGTGGTAGCGGCGGCGTGGCGGCCCCATCTTTTGGGGGTGGGTCCGCTCTTCGCCTATGCGGGCGTACCGCTTCTGCCGTGGTGGGGCCTCGGTCTTTGCCTGCTGGTGGGTGCTGTCGCCGGGCTGCAATCCGCACTGCTCACCGTGACGCTCTATTGGGTGGAGGATCTGTTCCGCAAACTGCCCATTCACTGGATGTGGTGGCCCGCACTTGGCGGGGTGGTGGTCGGCGTCGGCGGCTATCTCGATCCGGCGGTTCTGGGCGTCGGCTATGACACGATCCGTACCCTGATCGATGGCGGTTTCGCCCTGCATGCCACGGTGCTGCTCCTGGTCGACAAGGCGGTCATCTGGATCGTGGCGTTGTCGTCCGGCACCTCCGGTGGCGTCCTGGCGCCGCTGCTGATCATGGGGGGCGCGCTGGGTGCGCTCGAGGCTCAGTTGATCCCGTTCGGCGATCCCGGTTTCTGGGCTCTTTTGGGCATGGCTGCAATTCTGGGCGGTACCATGCGCGCGCCGCTGACCAGCACATTCTTCGCCACGGAACTGACCGGCAACACACACATTCTGCTGCCTTTGCTGGTTGCCTCGGTTGCCGCCTTTGTCGTCACCGTTTTGGTCATGCGCCGTTCGATTTTGACGGAGCGGATTGCCCGCCGCGGCCATCACATCATGCGCGAATATACGATCGATCCCTTCTTGCAGACCCGTGTGGAACAGATCATGGCGCGGCCGGCGCACACGCTTGCAGCCACGACGCCTGCCAAGGCGGCGATTGATTTCTTCGCAACGGTGGAGGGCACGCGCCGTCACAAGAGCTATCCGGTGGTCGATGATGCCGAAAAGCTCGTCGGCATGGCCTCGCGCTCCGACGTTATGCGCTGGATGCGCGACGGCGTGGCACCGGAGGCGACACTCGCCGATCTTGTCGATCATCAACCGCTGTTTACCGGTTATTCGGACGAACTGGTGGGCGAACTGGCGGACAGAATGGCTACGGCGGATATCGGGCGTGTGCCCATTCTCGATCGCCGGACCGATAAGGTTGTCGGGCTGGTGGCGCGCCGGGATCTTTTACGGGTTCGCGCCTATGTCATCCGCGAGGAGCGCGAACGCCGCCGCCTCCTGCGCATGGGCTTCCATTTGAATGGCGGCCATGCCCGGTCTGGCCGTGTCCGGTCTGGTCAGGCCAAAAGCTGATTGGCGCGCGCGATGTTGGTCTCGTGCGATTTCAGCATCTCCGTGAAATCGGCGTGCATGGCGTCGTCGCGCACTTTGGGCGTCATCTCGCGCAGTTTGCGCACCACCCAGCCCTGGCCGCGATTCAGGAACGCCAGCCGCTCGGAATAATCTGCGATCGCCATGCATTTTTCATAGAACGCACCGGTGCGGGGGGAGGCTTCGCCCTCCAGCCGGTTAATCCACTTCAACAGCATCGCGCACCAGCGCGCTTCGTCGCGCTGCACATCGCGCATCACGGTCCGCGCATCGCCGTTTCCGGCCTCCACCGTCATGCGAGCGGTGACGCGGGCACCGGCGCGCTCGGCCTCCAGCAATTCGTTGAGAAAGGCCAGGAGTTCTTCCCGCGTCGCATAACCCATATAGGCGTCATCGCCTTCCCGCGCATAACAGACGGGGGAGGCACTTTCGGTTTCCGGTACTGCCCGCCCGGCCCCGGCGTCTGCCTGCGGTTCCGAAAGGGCGGCCTCCGCTTCGGCGGCGATTGTCCTCAGCCGCTCGCCCGCACTGACGATGGCGGTGATCTCTCCGCTTGCCTCGCCGCCATAAAGCGCCATGGCCTCGAAATCCCCGGTCATGGAGCGCAAGGGCGAATCCGTGCTGAACAGCCAGATGGTCCGCTCGCCCTCCTTGCCGATGGGTTTGCGGTCATCCGTGTACGGATCGCCATGTTTGCCCGCCGTCACCGAATTGGGCAGCACGCGCACGAACGCGCCGCGTGGCCAGTTCACATGAAACGCATCGGTATGAACCGTGGTGCCGGGCTTTGCCTCCACAATGCGCTGCTTGTGGTAATCGTGGGCAAAGGATTCTTTTGTGGCGAGGAACGCGGTCCCGATCGAGGCCCCGTCCGCGCCCATCCGCATGGCCCTGGCAAGAGCGCGCCCATCGGCGATGGCGCCGGCGGCCAGAACCGGAACATGCGCATTGGCGACGACCTTGGGCAGAAGCGACCACAGATCCTCTCTGCCGCGCACATGGCCGCCAGCCTGAACGCCCTGCGCAATCAAAATCTGCGCGCCCGCTTTCTGGGCGGCCTCCGCCTCGGCGGCGCTGCCAACCTGGCACACCGCCAGGATACCCGCATCGCGGATGCGCTTCAGGGCTTTTTCCGACAGGTCCCAGAATAATGCGACCGCCCCCACACGCGCTTTCAGGCAAGCCGCAAGCTCGGCTTCGAACAGATCGGGTTCGGTCGCCGCCGGGATCAGGCTGACGCCAAACTCCCGCCCGGTCCTGCCGCGCACTGCCGCGATTTCTTCTTCGATCAGTTGCGGGCTTTCCCGCACCATGCCGAGGAAACCGAACCCGCCCGCCAGTGCCACCGCGCTGACCAGTTCGGATCGTGCAACGCCACCCATGCCCGCTAGAACGATGGGGTACTCGCACCCCAGAAGATCGCAAACCGAGTTATGCAGGTGGGTCGTGGTCATGTTGTTATGCCGACTGTCTTCCGGCCGGACTATAGGGGAACAGCGCGCCCGGCGGAAAGCGTCACATCGGCACTTTGATTTTCGCGCTATCTTTCAGGCGGTGCGCTGGCTGTCTTGTTTTATAGAGAGACAGGCGCGCAATCCTGCGCGTGCGCGGTCGATCAGATCGGCTTCGCTGCGTGTCGAATAGACCGCATGAACCGAGTAGGAGAATTCCGGCGCGCGGATCACGCGGAAAAGCCGGTGCTCGTTCAGGTATTGCCGCACCGCGCTCAAGCGGAAATAGCCGCTACCCCCTGTCGCAAGCAGATAGGAAAGCGCCAGCGGCCCCAGCGACACCGAAACCGGCGCATTGGCAAGGGCAGGGAAGGCGGTCTGCAGACTGGCGCTGAAGGCCCGGCCCCAATCGACATGCACATAGGTCGCCGGGTTGGGAAGGGCGCCGCGTTCCGTCGTCACCAGCACCAGCTTTTCTTCTGTCAGCAATTCCACCGCCAGATCGGTCTGCGGCGGCGGATTGTAGATCACGGCAAGGTCCAGCGTGCCGTTCTGAATGCGGTCCAGCAGTCTGCTTTGCACGTCGATCTCGGCGCGCAATGCGGTCTCCGGAAACTGCTCGTGCATCCAGACGAGCCAGTTCGTCATCAGCGGATTCCACAGACTCATTTCGGCCCCGACACTGACCGCATTGGCATGCCCCGGAGGCAGTGCCACGCGCTGTCTCGCGCGTTCCCACACTTGAACCAGTGTTAAAGCATCACGCTGAAAGCGCACCCCTGCGGGTGTTAAACGGGCCCCTGCCTTGTTGCGCACGAACAGCCTGCGCCCCAACTGCTCCTCAAGGCCGCGAATACGCGCGCTGACGGCGGTTTGCGTGAGATTCAGGCGCTCCGCAGCGGCAACAAAACTGCCGCTGCTCACCACTTCCAGGAAGGTCCGGGCGAGGTCGATATCCATCGATTAAACACAAAAAATATGAAACCAAACCGCAATATCATTCATTTGCGTGCATATATTGCAAGTGCGAAATTCTCTTATCCCACGCGGCAGATGGCAGAAATCGTCAGATTCTCCCGTTTCGGCAGATCGGATGGCAGCGTCTGCGGGTGGGGATGAGCACAAATCGGGATCGTCATGAGCATTGTCGAGTTTTGGGAACATGGCCTGTCACCGGACCAGCAGCAATTGGTCGATACCCTCGCCAAGTCCCTGCGCCCGGCGCAGGCCCTGTGGTTAAGTGGCTATTTCGCCGGTTTTGAGCGGGCGGCGCGGGCAGGCGTCGGCCCCGCGGCGGGTGAGGCGCTGGGCACGTCGGTGCCGGCTGCGGCGGAAGCGGTGGCTCCCCTCCGTACACTGACGGTTCTCTATGCCAGCGAAACCGGCAACAGCGCGGCGCTGGCAAAGGATTTTGTCAAGGCAGCGGGCGAGGCCGGGCTTCCGGCCACGCTTTGCGATGTCGCTGCCTACAAGACGCGCAACCTGAAGGGCGAACAGGATCTCATCATCATTTCCAGCACGCACGGCGAAGGCGATCCGCCGCAACCGGCTGTGGCGTTCTTTGAATTTCTGGAAGGCCGCAAGGCACCGAAGCTGAACGGCGTGCGCTATGCGGTGCTGGCGCTGGGCGATTCCACCTACGAAATCTTCTGCGGCGCCGGAAAGCGGCTCGATAGCCGCCTGGCGGAGTTGGGTGCCACCGCACTCGAACCACGGCTCGATTGCGATGTCGATTACGATCAGGCCGCTGCCGGCTGGATCAAAAAACTTGTGGCGACGCTTGCGCCCGCCGCCGCCCCGGCGTCTGCGCGCGCTGTGGTGCGCGCGGTCTCGGCCGAAGGGGCCGCCAGCCCTGCATCCGCCCCGGTGTTCGACAAGCGCCGCCCCTTCATGGCTTCGGTGATCGACAATCTGGTTCTCACCGGCCGCGGGTCGAGCAAGGAAACCCGTCATATCGAATTGTCGGTGGCCGATTCCGGCCTCCAGTTCGAGCCGGGCGACGCCCTTGGCGTTCTGCCGCGCAACCGGCCATCGGTTGTCAGTGCCATTCTCGAAAGTCTGAAGCTTGGGACCGATACGCCGGTCACCGTCGGCGAACAATCGACCACGCTGGGCGAGGCATTGTCGCGTCAGTTTGAAATCACGGCCGCCACCCCCCGCTTCATCGACAATTGGGCGGAGCTGAGCGGTGCTGACGCATTGAAGGAATTGCGTGGCGAGAATAACGCCTCGGCCCGCGCAGCCTTCCTGCGGGAAAATCATATTGTCGATATCATCCGCCGTTTCCCGGTGAAGGGTGTCGGGGCTGAGGCTTTTCTGAAAGGCCTTCGCCCGCTTCAGCCGCGGCTTTATTCCATCGCCTCCAGCCACGCATCGTTGCCGGATGAGGTGCATCTGACGGTTGCTGCCGTCCGCTATGCGCTCTATGGCGAGCCCCGTTTCGGTGTGGCGTCCGACTATCTCGCCATCCAGGCCGAGCCCGATACCGAAATGCCGGTCTATGTGCAGTCCAACCCGCATTTCCGTCTGCCGGAAGATGACAAGCCGATCCTGATGATCGGCGCCGGCACGGGCGTTGCCCCTTACCGCGCCTTTCTGCAGGAGCGTGAGGTGCGTGGCGTCACCGGCAAATCCTGGCTGGTGTTCGGGGAGCGTAATTTCCGCACCGACTTCCTATATCAGACGGAGTGGCAGGATTTCCTCAAGGAAGGGGTGCTCAGCCGGATGAATGTGGCCTTCTCGCGCGATACGGACAGCAAGGTCTATGTCCAGCACCGGCTGAAGGAACAGGCGCGCGATGTCTATGCCTGGCTTGAGGAAGGCGCCCATGTCTATGTCTGCGGCGATGCCTCCCATCTGGCGCCCGATGTCCACACGATCCTTGGCGATATCGTCGCGGAGGAGGGCGGCATGAGCCGCGCTGCCGCCACCGACTATCTCGGCCAGTTGCAGCAGGATCACCGCTATCAAGTCGACGCTTATTGAGTATCAGCCATGAATGCTACGCTTGCCCAAACCGACCGTTCGCACGACATCTCCCAGCCGCTGGAAAAGCTCAGCCCGGATGAAACGCTGAAGGCGAACAGCAACCAGCTCCGTGGACAGATCGCCGAAGGCCTCGACGACGAATTGACCTGGTCGGTTCCCGGCACCGGCCCGAAGCTGATGAAGTTTCACGGCATCTATCAACAGGACAATCGCGACATCCGCGATGAGCGCCGCCGCCAGAAGCTGGAACCGGCATTCGGTTTCATGGTCCGCATCCGCCTGCCGGGCGGGGTGCTGACGCCGGAGCAGTGGCTGAAGATCGATGAACTGGGCCGCAACTATGGCGGCGAAAGCTTGCGCCTCACCACGCGGCAGACCTTTCAGCTTCACGGCGTGCTGAAACACAATCTGCGTTCGGTGATTCAGGGTCTGGGGGATGTGAAGCTCGATACCCGCGCGGCCTGTGGCGATGATTCCCGCGGTGTCATGTGCTCGGTCAATCCGCAGGTTTCCGCGCTGCATGCCACCGTTTACGACCTGGCCAAGCGTTCCAGCGATCACGCCATCCCGAAAAGCGGCGCCTATCGCGAAATCTGGTATCAGGACGATCCGGTGCCGGTCGAAGGTCCGGAAGAGCCGCTTTACGGCCGCACCTATATGCCGCGCAAATTCAAGATCGGCTATGTCGTGCCGCCGATCAACGATATCGACATCTATGCGCAGGACCTCGGCTTCATTGCCATTGCGCCGGACGGAAAGCTCGAAGGATTCAATGTGGTGATCGGCGGCGGCATGGGCCGCACCGATCAGGCGCCGAAGACCTATCCCCGTCTCGCCGGGCTGATCGGGTACGTTCCGGCCGGCAAGGTTTTCGCCACTATCGATGCCACGATGATGGTGCAGCGCGATTATGGCGACCGTGCCGATCGTGGCCATGCCCGCTTCAAATACACCATCGATGACAAGGGCGAGGATTGGATCAAGGCCGAAATCGAAAAGCTGCAGGGCTTCGCGTTCGAACCCGCGCGCGATTACCAGTTCACCACCAATGGCGATGCCATGGGCTGGGTCCGTGGCAATGACGGGCATGATCATTACACGCTGTTCATCGAGAACGGGCGCATCGTCAATCGCGAAGACCTGCCTTTGCTGGACGGCATTCAGGCGATTGCCAAGGCGCATCGCGGCATTTTCCGCGTCACGCCGAACCAGAATCTGATTATTGCCGATGTCTCGCCCAAACAGCGGCCGGTGATCGAAAAGCTGCTGCAGAAATACAAGCTGGACGGGCAGAACCAGCGAAGCGGCATCCGCCTCAATGCAATGGCGTGTGTGGCGCTGCCCACCTGCGGCCTCGCCATGGCGGAGAGCGAACGCTATCTGCCCGGCCTGCTGACCAAAATCGAAGCTATTCTGGAGCCGCTGGGTCTGAAGGACGAGCCCATCACCATCCGGATGAGCGGCTGCCCCAATGGCTGTTCGCGGCCCTATATTGCAGAGATTGCGCTTACCGGACGCGCGCCGGGAAAGTATAATCTCTATTTCGGTGGCGGCTTTCACGGCCAGCGGCTGAACAAGATGTATCTCGAGAACGCGGGTGAGGAGGCGATCCTTGCTGCGTTGGAAAAAGTGTTTGTACAGTTCGCCCGCGAACGCCTGCCGGACGAACATTTTGGCGATTTCACGATCCGGGCCGGCTACGTGACGGAAGTGAAAGAAGGGCGTTATTTCAACGATTGATGTCTGGTGAGGCATCCAAAAAGGAGAACGAAATGTCGTTACAACTCGGTCAGATCGCACCGGATTTTGAACAGAAGAGCACGGATGGCCCTATCAGCTTCCACAAATGGATCGGCAATTCCTGGGCCATCCTGTTCAGCCACCCGAAGGATTTCACCCCCGTCTGCACGACGGAGCTGGGTGAGGTGGCGCGCCTGAAACCCGAATGGGACAAGCGCGGCGTGAAGCCGATTGGCCTGTCGGTCGATTCGGTGGAATCGCATAAGGGCTGGGACAAGGACATTGCGGAAACGCAGGGCCACGCCCTCAATTTCCCGATGCTCGCCGATGCGGACAAGAAGGTGTCCACGCTTTATGAGATGATCCATCCCGAAGCAGACCCGACGGTGACGGTGCGCGCGGTCTATGTGATCGATGCGGCGAAGAAGATCCGCCTGATCCTGACCTATCCGCCAAGTGCCGGCCGCAATTTCGCGGAAATTCTGCGCGCGATCGATGCACTGCAACTGGTCGACAAGGAAAAGGTCTCCACGCCCGTGAACTGGCAGCCGGGTCAGCCGGTCGTCATTTCGCCGAGCGTCAGCAACGAGGACGCGAAGAAGCGTTATCCGCAAGGCTGGAAGGAACTGAAGCCGTATCTGCGCATGGTGCAGCTCCAGAAATGAGTCTGAATGCCCGCTCCCCCTGCTTTCAGGGGGAGCGGTTTTTTTATCCCGTCCGTTTGGGCGAAACGCCGCGCCGGCAAAGCGGGTTTGGCCTCCACGCCGAAATCGGAATATGGATGCGTTCCTGATCTTCTGCAGGCGCGCACCGTGATGCCGGCCCTTTCTGACTTCACTTCCATCGCTGGGGATATCGCGGCCCAGGGCTATGCCGTCCGCCCGCGGCGCGCGATGCAAACGCTTTTTCCGCCACCGGCGTTGGCGGGGTGGGAACGCTTTGCCGCAAGCTGGAACGATCTCGGCACCGATACCTATATGGCCGATGGCGGGCGCTATCGCCGGCGCCGCTTTGCCGCTTTCCGCATGTCCGGCCTTGCCGTCGCGCGCAAGCCGCATCAGCCCCACTATCAAAGCCGCGATTACAATCCGCTGAATGGCGGGGTGGTGCGCTGGTTCGATCCGGTCCGCGATGAAATCGCGGTCCATCCGGTGCTGCTGTCGCTGCTCGATCTTTGCGGCCATGTCTTCGGTACCATTGCCAAACCGCCGGCGCATGACTGGCATGTGGAGATGCACCAGTTCCGCATTGAAGCGAGTTCGGGGGTGGCCGGGCAGCCGACACCCGAGGGTCTGCATCGCGACGGTGTGGAATGGGTGTGCGTGATGCTCGTCAATCGCATCAATGTTTCAAGCGGCGTCACCCGCATCTTCGGCCATGGCCAATCGCTCGGCAGTTTCACGCTGACCGATCCGCTGGATGCGGTGTTTCTGGACGATATGCGCGTGATGCATGGCGTTACACCGATTGCACCGCTGGATGGGGCGCGTTCCGCATTCCGCGATGTTCTTGTGCTCACCTTCCGGGAAGACGATCCCGCGCCGCAATAGACTGGTTTTTCAGCTTGTCCGCGGCTGAAGCAGATAGGGACCGTAGATCGTCGTGAAAAGAAGGAACGCCGCGATCCACAGAATTGCAGATGCTTCCAGCAATGGCATCATCCACGCGGCGGAGAATGCGGCGATCACGCGAACCAGCGCCGAAAGGCTGACCAGCGCGTAAATCCACACTGTCGTGCGGTCGGCTGCGAGCGGCCGCCCGGTATGCCCGCGCGCAACCCGCGTCATGACGGCCAGGATCATTGTGCCGATGGCGCCCGCGGTCAGGGCATGGATCGCGGCCGCCTGCGGCACGGCATAACTCAGCATTGCCGCGCCCAGAAGGGCAGCGCCTGCCGCAACCCAGAAATAACCGATATGCAGAATGGCCAGCAGCGGCTCGCCCAGCGTCGCGATCCCGCGCCAGCGTGCCACCCGCAACACATTCAGCGCCCCCGCCAGCAGCAGAAGCCATCCCACCACCTGTATATCCGGAAGAAATGCCCAGCCGATCAGGCCCAGATGCAGCGTGCCCAATGCCGCGCGATCGACGAGGTCCGGTGCAGGCGGCAGTGCACTCTGCCGCTGCCGCATCAGCCAGTTGCGGGTGAAATTGGGAATGATCCGTCCGCCGATCACGGAGATCAGAATGATGATGGCCGCGAGCCCCAGCCGCCAGCCAAGCCCTGGGGGTAGCGCAACGCCGCCCAGTTCCAGATACATCAGCAGATTGGCAATCCCCAGAACGCAAACCGGAAGCGGGATGGCCGCATTGCGCCAGTTGCGTGCCAGTATGATTTCACGTGCCGCCACGCCCGCCAGCGCGAACAGAAACGAAAGATCGATCAACGCCGCCAGCCATAAGGGTATCAGCGCCGAAAGGAAGGCCACCACCCGCCCGGCCAGCCACAGCCCCGCCAGTATGGCCAGCGCCCGTCCGTGAACCGGCGGCCGTCCGGTCCAGTTCGGAATGGCGGTGAGAAGAAAGCCCGCAATTGCCGCCGGCACGAAACCGAACAGCATGGCGTGAATGTGCCAGTCCAGCGGGGCAAACCGGCTCGGCAGCGTTTCGCCGGTGGCGAACATCACGATCCAAACCGCCACCGCCAGCGCGGGCCAAAGCCCGGCTGCCAGAAAGAACGGCCTGAACCCCAGCGACCATAGCGGTACGGGTTTCGCGCCTGTCGCTTCTGCCGATGCTGTCGTCACTGAAACGCTCCTTCACACCGCTGATATAGCACCCTATCCGATATTAGGCGCGTGTTGCAGTTTGCCCTTTGCGCTTGCGCAAACTTCGCCGTTCGTCAGCCATTGGCCTGTTCTGCGATGCGCTGGATGTCGCCCGGCTTCAGCACGATCAGGCGCCGGTTGCGGCTCGCCACAAGGCCCTGTTTGGTCCAGCCGGTCAGAATGCGGCTGGCGGTGTGCAGTGTGGTGCCGGCAATGTCGGCCATATCCTTTCGCCGCAGCGGGAAGGCGATCGCCGTTCCGCCGCCGATGGCTTGCCCGGCCTGTCGCGCCAGCCGCAGGACCGCGTGCGCCACCCGGCGCTCGGCGTTCTGTGTGGCCAGTTCGCGCACCCGTTCCTGCACTTCTTGAAGGCGCGTGCCGATGATGCGGATCATGTTGATCGCGATCTGGGGATACCGTGCCATCAGAATGCGAAGGTCGGCCTCGCTCCAGCTCGCTTCGAATGTTTCGGCGATGGTCACGGCGTCGGCGGGGTAACGCCCATCGGTGAACAGCGCCACGGTGCCGAACATCTCTCCGGGCCCGACGAATCGCACCACGATCTGGGCGCCATCGCTGCCGGATTGAGAAATCCGCACCCCGCCGGCAATCACCGCGTGGGTGCGTACGCCGGGATCGCCCTGGCTGAAAATGCGCGTTTCCCGCGGCAGGTGGCGGCCGCGCGCCATGGCCGCGACGCCGGTCAGGGCTTCCATCGGCAGCCCGGCAAACAGCTCCATCTGCCTCAATGCTTCGGGTGCGGGTGCTTCATCCCGGATCGCGCTGGTCATGCCCGGACTATGGGCAAGGGTTTGCGCCAGCGCAAATTTTCGGGTGGCGCGTTGGTCTATTCTGGCCCTGGTTTTCCCGGGGATGGGTCATGGACGGTCTTGGTATCGCGCGGGCTTTGCACGTTCTTGGTGTGGTGATCTGGTTTGGCGGTGTCTCCATGGCCACCAGCATCGCGCTGACCGCCATTCGCAAGGGCGAGATGGGCGATGACTGGCCCAAGGCTTTCCAAGCCATCGAGCATCGCTTTGTTTGGCAGGCGCGCACCGCAGTCATCGTCGTCGGGTTGACCGGGCTTTACATGCTGTGGGGCTTCAATCTGTGGGACCGCTTTGAGTCGCTTACCTATTGGTGGATGCACGCCATGGTCTGTGTCTGGCTGCTGTTCGCCATCATCCTGTTTATCGGCGAGCCGCTGGTCCTCCACCGCTATTTTGAACGCTGGGCTTCCGCGAATCCCAGAATCGCTTTCTGCTGGCTGCAGCGGGTCCATTGGGTCCTGCTGACACTGGGGGTGGTGACCATTCTGGGCGCTGTCGCCGGAAGCCATGGGGTGTCGGTCTTTGGATAATAGGCTTTGTCTGCAGCAGCCGCAGACGGGGTAAGGCATTAAAGAAGCGCACGCGTCGAACGCCGTTTGGGGTAGCCATGACGTTGAACGCCGAGCGCATCGAGTATCCTGCCGAAGATCCCGTCAGCTTGGTCTCGTTCTCTTCATCTACGAATTTTTTCTGAACAATCCCGACGACGCACCGGTGGATCCGCTGCTGGCGGAATTCCGCCCGCTGACACCCAGCCAGAAACGGATCGGCAAATATTTCATCGTCGTCGCGCTGCTGCTGCTGGTGCAGATCGTCGCCGGCACGATCATGGCGCATTCCTATTATGAGCGTGAAGGCTTCTACGGTATCGCGATCAACGATTATCTGCCGTTCAATTTCCTCCGTGCGGTGCACATTCAGGCGCCGATTGTGTGGATCGACCTGTCGTGGATCGGGGCGGCGCTGTTTCTCGCGCCCGCCATTGCCGGTGGAAAGGAAGCGAAGGGCCAGCACATCTGGGTCGATATTCTGTTCTGGGCCACGCTCTTCGTCGTCGCGGGTGCCCTGATCGGAAACTATCTCGGCATCATGGGGGTGATCGACCAGGGCTGGTTCTGGTTCGGCAATCAGGGCCTGTCTTACATCCAGCTTGGCCGTTTCTGGCAGATCGGTTTCTTCATCGGCCTTGCGCTGTGGAGCCTTCTGGTCATGCGTGCGCTGTGGCCCAGCAGCACCTTGTTCTGGCAGGCAGCGGGGCAGTTCTGGTCCGGCCGCATCCGGCTCGAACATCTGATCTGGGCTTCCACCACCAACATCGCGGCGCTTTATGTGTTCGGCATGATCCCCCTCACCGGGATCGAGAAGTCGTTCACGATCACGGATTTCTGGCGCTGGTGGGTGGTTCACCTGTGGGTGGAGCAGTCGTTCGAATTCTTCGCCGCCTGCGTGAGCGCCTATCTGTTGATGGCTGTCGGCCTCGTCTCGCGCAAACTGGCGGAGCGTGCGGTTTATTTCGAACTGATCCTGATCTTTCTCGGCGGGGTGATCGGTACCGGCCATCATCTTTATTGGGCGGGCGGACCCAGCATATGGGTGCCGATGGGCAGCATGTTCTCGTTCATAGAGGTATTGCCGCTTGTCCTGTTGATGATCGAGGCGATCAATCATTACCGCCTGATCCGCGGTCATCAGACTTTCCAGTACCGGCTGGCCTATACCTACATCATCGGTGCGGCGTTCTGGAATTTTGTCGGGGCCGGTGTTTTCGGCGGCGGGACACTGAATGCGCCGTTGGTCAATTATTATGAGCACGGCACGTTCCTGACCTTGAATCACGCGCACACCGCCTTGTTCGGCGCGTTCGGCCTGCTGGCGATCGGGCTGATCTATTTCTGCCTGCGCTACATCGCGGCCGACCGTTACCGCTTCGGCGAAAAGACCGGCTTGTGGGCGTTCTGGCTCTACAATGCCGGGCTGGTGTTGTGGATTTTGCTGAACTTCTTCCCTATCGGCTGGCCGCAGCTCGATGCGGTGTTCGAGCATGGCTTCGCCTATGCCCGCAGTCTGGAGTTCTACAACACAACCCTGTTCTGGCAGTGGATGCGGCTGCCGGGCGATGTGGTGTTTGCCGTTGCGGTGGTGCTGATGGCCTGGGATTTCCTGATCAAGCTGCGGCCGCTCTTGCCGCGCTTCGCCATCGCGCTTATTCCGGGCCGTGCGATCCGGGAAGGGGAGGTTGGCTCCCCCTCCTGAATCCCCGTCCTGGGCTTTCGTCCTGAACCTTCCGGGCGCTGGCCGCCGCGGTGCCTGCAACAATGGGCTCTGTTTCCGCGCCCCATAGTGTCGCAGGACAGGATAAGGGATTGAGAATGCGCGGGCGAGGCTTTAAACAGGTATTAAAGATACCTCTTTGTTGTGATCATGAGCGAGTCAGAAGAAGCCCATCTTGCACGCCGCGCCCAGATCGTCCGGGGCATCGTGGAAAAAACCGGTGTGGACGAGGGGATGGTCAAAACCCTGGTGCATACCTTCTACGGCAAGGTCCGGCAGGATCCTTTGCTTGGCCCGGTATTCGATCGCGTGATCGGCGATCACTGGGACGCGCATCTTGCCAAGATGTGCGATTTCTGGTCGTCGGTCATGCTGATGAGCGGCCGCTACAAGGGCAATCCGATGATCGCTCACATGCGCCTGAAGATGGTCGGGCCGCAGCATTTTGAGCGCTGGCTGCAATTGTTCGGCGAAACGGCGGAAGAAGTCTGCCCGCCCAATGCCAGCGAGGCCTTTGTCGCGCGTGCGCAAAACATCGCCCGCAGTCTTCAACTGGGCATGTTCTATCGCGCGGACAGGAATCCGGCGGGTGAGGCCGCCGGGGAAGGTGTGCAATGACCTTTGTCGTTACGGAAGCCTGCATCAAATGCAAATACATGGACTGCGTGGAAGTCTGTCCGGTGGACTGCTTCTACGAAGGTGAGAACATGCTGGTGATCCACCCCGAGGAATGTATCGATTGTGGGGTGTGCGAACCGGAATGCCCGGCCGAAGCGATCAAGCCCGATACCGAATCGGGGTTGGAGCAGTGGCTGGCATTGAATGCGGAATACGCGCCCAAATGGCCGAACATCGCCGTGAAGGGGACGCCCCCTGCCGATGCCAAGGAATGGGATGGCGTGCCCAACAAATTCGCGGAGCATTTCAGCGACCAGCCCGGCACCGATCACAAGGGCGGCGGCTGACCGGCCGCAACTGCGTCCGGCAAGTGCCGTCACACGGAAAAGCGCCATGATTGAGCGCACATTCTCCTCGCCTTATGTCGACATCGCCCATCTCCTGGTGCCGGTCCTGTGGTTCGGCCTTCTGGTGGGCGTGTGCTTCGTGGCGGTGCCGGTAAAATTTGCGGCGCCCTCGCTCAGCCTGCCTGTGGCACTCGATGTCGGGCGCGTGACCTTCGCCCTTTTCAACGACATTGAGTGGGTCATGCTGGCGCTGACCGTGGTCGTGGTGGTGTTTTCGGGGCCACACGCGCTGCCCGCAATCGCGACCGCATTTCTGGCGCTCATCCTGTGCGTGCAAACAGTATGGCTTTTGCCGGTGCTGGACGCGCGCGTAACCATGATCATGGCCGGCGGTGCACCGCCGCCGTCATCCTATCATCTCTATTATATCGCGGCAGATGTGCTGAAGGCGGGTGTGCTGCTTGTCATGGTCTGGTCCCAGGCATCGCAGTTGTCGCGCGCGCTTGCACCGGCCTATCACGGAAGGCGGCATGGTATAGCGCCTTCCGTGTTGCCGGGTCAGCACAGCTGATCTTGTTGGCCGTTCAGGTGGCGAGCCTCTCGCCATCGTCCGCCTTGTGCAGGACTTTCAGCACCGTCAGCGTTTTGCGTTCGCCGCCGCGTGTCTGCCAATCGATCGACTGGCCTTCCGAAAGCCCGATCAGGGCCGCGCCGATCGGTGTCAGAACGGAAATCCTGCTCTCCTTGGAATCGGCTTCCGCGGGATAGACAAGCTGCACCAAGCGTACGTGCCCCGTGGTGTCGTCACGGAACTCGACGAAAGAGCCCATGGTCACGCCCTGCGAAGGATCGGGCACGGCATCGCTGACGGTGGCGCGGTCAAGCTCCTGCTGCAGGTATTCCGCGATATGCGGCACCGTGTTCTTGGCGGCGTCGGCCACGTTCTGCAGGCGGTCGAGGTCTTCCGCCGAAATGACGATTCTGGGCAGTTCTGCCGTTTCGATCATGATTGTCTCCTTTCAGGCCGCTTGCGGCCCGGGGTCGAATTTCAGGCCGCTTGCGGCCCGGGGTCGAACGGGTCGGTCGTGTCCGTCACGACAGGCCGCGAATGCACGCGCCTTTGAAACGGCAGCACGCGTACCGGCGGATTGGTGTCTTCCACCGTGACCAGTTGGTATGAATTTTCCAGCGACAGGAACGGCATGCGGTCGCCCGCGCGCAGTCCCAGAAGTGCCGCCCCCAGCGGGGTCAAAAGCGGCAATTGTTCTTCATCGCCGTTATACTCCTCCGGATAAACCAGCTTGCGCCCCGGCGTCGAAGGGCCCCAGTCGACGCGGAAATTCACCCAGCCATTCATCGTGACCGTGTCCGGCGGCATGTCCGCGCGGCTGCAAAAGGACGCCCGTTCCAGTTCCCCTTTGAGGAAATTCGCGACGGGATGGCCCTGGCGGGACGCTTTCTCGATGGCGGCCTCCAGGTGGGGCCGTTCGGACAGCGGAATGAACACCTCCGGTAATGTGGGAAGCATGACTGCACCTCGTCCAAGGCCGGGACCAAACCCGACCGCCAAAAGCGGTTTTGCCTATAAATCCATGAGATTGATGAGCTTTACCCGGACGACGGCCACGCCGAACGCCCGGGCTACACGCCTGAGTGGAGGCGTCCCGCGCGAAGCAGCTGCCGAAGTGCGACAAGTTTGCTCATGCCTATAACATAAGGAATACCGCGCACCTTTCAATAGCGCCGGATGCCGCTGAAAGATTCTCGAATATGGCGGGCACCTTTGGCGCGGGGCGGCGTCTAATGTGTGAAAGGTTGGGGCGATGCCTATGCAGGCGCTGCGGGACTACGAAAATCTGACGGACGTCGAACTGGCGGCCTGTTTTGCCCGAAAGGAGCCGCAAGCGGTCCGCCTCGTCACGCAACGCAACAATCAGCGGCTGTTCCGTGCCGCGTGGAGCGTCACGCGCAACCGTGCAGAGGCCGAGGATGTCGTGCAGGAAGCCTATCTCCACGCCATTCCAGCGGCTGCTTCCTTCAACGGAAAATCTTCGCTCACAACCTGGCTGACCCGGATCGCGGTCAACGAAGCATTGTCGCGCAGGCGTGCCGCGTTACGGCGTATGGCGGCATTCAACACGGATTCGGTCGTGGTGATGGATGAATATCGCGAGAAACTGATGAACGCCACGGCAGGCAAGGCAACACCGGAGGCCGCATTGGCCCGCAAACAATTGGCCGGTGTGCTGGAACGCGCCATCGCGCGCCTGCCGGAACCGTTCCGCCTCGTTTTCGTGTTGCGTGAGATCGAAGGCCTCAGTGTCGATGAAACCGCAGGCGTGCTCGGCATCAATCCCGACACGGTGAAAACCCGCGCGGTGCGTGCGCGCCACCGCCTGCAACAGATGCTTGACCCCGAATGGAAAGCGGCATTGGCCGAAACTTTCCCGTTCGCGGGGGTGGACTGCGAAGCCCTGACAGCACGCGTCCTTGAACGTCTGGGCCATTCCGGCCCGGAAAACACCGGAGAATAATGATGAACGCAATTCTTGCACACAAATCCCGCCGTGGAATTTTGACAGCGGGGGCAACACTTTCTGCGGCCGGCGCGCTTGCGCTGATGGACCTGCCTGCGCGTGCCGCCGGCAAGGCTGCCGCGGGCGGCAACACCGCACAGGATGTTCAACTGTTGAATGCGGCGCTCGCCCTCGAAGATGAAGGCATCGCCGCTTATCAGATCGGCGCGGAAAGCAAACTGCTTACGCCGGATGTGCTGAAAGTCGCGGTGACGTTTCAGGGACACCACAAGACCCATCGCGACGATCTCATCGCCGCGATCAAGCGGCTTGGCGGCAAGCCGGTAGAGCCGAAGAAACTTGGCGATTATGCAAAAGAGTTGAATGCGGCTTCGCTGAAGGATCAGACCGGCGTATTGCGGCTGGCGCTCAAGCTCGAAACCGGCGCCACCAACGCCTATCTCGGCATTATTCCGTCACTGGGGGAGTCCGATCTCTATCTGCTCGCTGCCAGGACGGCAGGGGATGAGGCTTTTCACGCCGGTGTGCTCGGCCACGTGCTGGGCGTTCCGGTTCCGCAAAAAGCGCCGCTGTTCGGCTGATCGCGGCAATCACACTTTGGGAGTTACTTGAGAACTATGAAACGCCTGGTCCGGATTTTTGAAGCAGCCGCGATAGCCTCTTCTGTGGTTCTCTTCACCGGGCCTGCATCCGCGGCACAGAACGGCACCGTGAAAATGCCCGCCACTGTGAACGCATCTGTGCCGCGGAGCGTTCTTCCCCCCGGTAATCCCTCCCGGGGGGAAGGCCTTTACGAAGCGAAGTGCGGCGGCTGTCATTCGCTGGATGCCAACCGCATCGGGCCGATGCATCGCGGTGTGGTCGGGCGCAAATCGGCAAGCGTGCCGGGCTATCATTATTCCGCCGCGCTGAAAAAGCTGAATGTGGTCTGGACGCCGGAGAATCTCGATCGCTGGCTGAAGAATCCCACCGCCTTTGCACCGGGCACGCTGATGGGCTTCCGCCTCAATTCGGCGCAGGATCGTGCCGACGTCATCGCCTATCTGAAACTGCAGACCGCCAAACACTGAACGGAAAAGGCAATCGCCTTATTTCTCAACCTGGCTGACATCGCGCACCGCGCCACGGGCGGCACTGGTCGCCATCGCGGCATAGGCGCGCAACGCAACGGAAACCTTGCGCGTCCGCTTTTCCACGGGCTTCCACGCTGCTGCGCCTTTGGCTTCTATCGCCTTGCGCCGTTCCGCCAGCGTTTCGCCGGAAGCTTTCAGCTCGATGCGCCGTGCCGGAATATCGATCTCGATAAGATCGCCTTCTTCCACCAGCCCGATGGTGCCCCCTTCAGCCGCTTCCGGCGAAACATGGCCGATGGAAAGGCCCGAGGTGCCGCCCGAGAACCGCCCGTCGGTGATCAGCGCGCAAGCCTTCCCCAATCCTTTCGATTTCAAATAGCTGGTGGGATAGAGCATTTCCTGCATGCCCGGTCCGCCGCGCGGGCCCTCATAGCGGATGACCACCACATCGCCGGCCTTGATGTGGTTGGAAAGAATGCTTTCCACCGCTGCATCCTGGCTTTCGAAAACGCGCGCCGGGCCGGAGAATTTCAGGATGCTGTCATCCACCCCCGCGGTTTTCACGATGCAACCGTCCTTGGCCAGGTTGCCGTACAGCACGGCCAGTCCGCCGTCCTGCGAAAAGGCGTTCGCCGCACTGCGGATCACGCCCTTGCTCCGGTCGTCATCCACTTCGCGGTAATGCCGGTTCTGGATGAATGCCGTCTGTGTCGGAATACCGCCAGGCGAGGCACGATAAAATGTCTTCACCTCGTCACTCGGCGCGCGCGCGATGTCCCAATGATCCAGCGCATCCGCCATCCGTTCGGTGTGCACGGTCGGTACGCTGGAATCGATCAGCCCGGCGCGTTCCAGCTCACCCAGAATGGCCATCACGCCGCCGGCGCGATGCACATCTTCCAGATGAACATTGGCAATGGATGGCGCCACCTTGCACAGCACCGGCACGCGGCGCGACAGCCGGTCGATATCGGCCATGTTGAACGACAGCCCCGCTTCATGCGCGGCCGCCAGCAGATGCAGCACCGTGTTGGTCGATCCACCCATCGCAATGTCCAGCGTCATCGCATTCTCGAAGGCTTCGAAAGATGCGATGGCGCGCGGCAGGACGCGTTCGTCATTGCGCTCGTAATAGCGCCGGGTCAGCTCCACAATCAGATGGCCGGCGTTGAGGAACAGTTGTTTGCGCGCGGCATGGGTCGCGACCAACGAACCGTTTCCCGGCAATGAAAGGCCCAGCGCCTCCGTCAGGCAGTTCATCGAATTGGCGGTGAACATGCCGGAGCAGGAGCCGCAGGTGGGGCACGCCGAACGCTCGATCACCGCGACTTCGCTGTCGCTCACCGTATCGTCCGCGGCCGCGGTGATTGCATCGATCAGGTCCAGTGCCTTGTCGGTCTGGCCGGCGCGGATTTTGCCCGCTTCCATCGGCCCGCCGGAAACGAACACGGTCGGAACGTTCAGCCGCAGCGCCGCCATCAGCATGCCCGGCGTGATCTTGTCGCAATTGGAAATGCAGATCAGGCCGTCGGCGCAATGCGCGTTGACCATGTATTCGACAGAGTCCGCAATCAGGTCGCGCGACGGCAGCGAATAGAGCATGCCGTCATGACCCATCGCGATTCCGTCATCCACGGCGATGGTGTTGAACTCCTTGGCCACGCCACCGGCGCGCTCCACCTCGCGCGCCACAAGCTGGCCCATATCTTTCAGGTGCACATGGCCGGGTACGAACTGGGTGAAGGAATTGGCGATGGCGATGATCGGCTTGCCGAAATCCTCGTCCTTCATGCCGGTGGCCCGCCACAGCCCGCGTGCGCCGGCCATGTTGCGGCCATGGGTTGACGTTCTGGAACGATAGGGCGGCATGTCGGTACTCCGAATATCAGCGGGTCAGCAGATGGTCCGCCAGATGGTTCAAATGTGCGCGGGGGCTGGGCCCGCAAGCGCAAAATTCCCCGGAAATATGCGCCATCGCTGTCATGAATGCCAGCGCGCGCGTGCCGCGTTCATCCTGACAAGACCATGAAAATATTGTGTGAACCTGCCCGTGGTATTATGCAACGGGGCTATGCTCATATTGGGCGGCGCGGAAAAGCGGATTGGCATGAAAATCAAACTTTACAAGGGTGACTTGCCGGATGGGCTCGACCTCGGGCCGGTGGTCGCGATCGACACCGAAACCACTGGCCTCAGCTATGTTCGCGACCGCCTGTGCCTGGCGCAGCTTTCGGCGGGGGATGATGTCTGCCATGCGGTGCAGTTTGCGCCCGGTGCTTATGCCGCGCCCAATCTGAAGCGCCTGCTCACCGATCCGAAGGTGCTGAAGCTGTTTCACTTCGCCCGCTTCGACGTCGCGATGTTCCAGCGCCATCTGGCCGTCACCGCCGCGCCCATCTATTGCACCAAGATCGCCTCCAAACTGGTGCGCACCTATACCGACCGCCATGGCCTCAAGGATTTGGTGAAAGAGCTTCTGAACGTCGATCTGTCGAAGGAACAGCAAAGTTCCGACTGGGGGGCGCCGGAATTGACCGAGCGGCAGCTCGCCTATGCCGCCAATGATGTCGCCTATCTGCACCGGCTGAAGGCGGGACTGGACACCATGCTGGCGCGCGAAGGGCGGACCGAACTCGCCAAGGCCTGTTTCTACTTTTTGCCGGCGCGTGCGGCGCTCGATCTGGCCGGTTGGGACGGGATCGACATCTTCGCGCATTGATACGTCCGGAACATGGTTAACGGATGCGAAGCCCCGGTTAACCCATTGAAAGATTTTGCCGCTTGAACGCCGGGGGCGAGTCGGGTCAAATTGGCATGAATTTCGCGTGAGCGCCGTCCGCGCCGGTGAAATCCAGTGCCGATCGCGGGTGTCTGGGGCCCGGGGCCAGCAGTTTCTGCGAACAGGATATGTCATGCGCGCCGCCATTTCCGTTGTACCGCCCGCACGAAGGCGGACCGCAGCCGCCAATTCCCGAACCGACCTTCAGGCGGCGCATCGGGTGCTGGATACCGCGCGCGCCGCGATCGACAGTCTCGGCCGCACTTTGAACGGTGATTTTTCGCGGGCGATCGAAACCATCCTGGCCATCCGGGGCCGCCTGATCGTCAGCGGCATGGGCAAAAGCGGCCATATCGGCCGCAAGATCGCCGCCACACTTTCATCGACCGGCACGCCCGCCTATTTCGTCCATCCGGGGGAGGCGAGCCACGGCGACCTCGGCATGATCACGCGCGACGATGCGCTTCTGATGCTTTCCTATCGCGGCGAAACGCCGGAGCTTGGGGATCTCATCACCTATGCCAAGCGTTTGCGCATTCCGCTGATCGGCATTGCCAGCGATGCGAAATCCACGCTGCTGCAGGCGGCCGATTGCGCACTCGTCCTGCCACGCGCGCAGGAGGCGTGCCCGATGGGCCTCGCGCCCACCACCTCCACCACCTTGATGCTGGTGCTGGGCGATGCGCTGGCGGTCGCGTTGATGGAGCGGCGTGGCTTCACCGCCGATCAGTATCGCAATTTCCATCCCGGCGGTGCGCTTGGCCGGGCGCTGGTCCGCGTCAGCGATATCATGCACACCGGCGAGGAACTGCCGCTGGTGCGGCCGGATGCGGCGATGCGCGATGTGATCATCCGCATGACCACCGGCGGGGCCGGTTTTGCCGGTGTCGCCGGTGTGGTGGATGGCAAAGGCACTTTGATCGGTATCGTGACCGACGGCGACATCCGCCGTCATGTGGAGCGCGATCTGCTGGGCAGCAGGGCGTCCGACGTGATGACCAGAAATCCCAAAACCGTGCCGGGAACCATGCTGGCGGCCGAAGCGCTTGCTTACATGAATGAATCGACACCGCGGGTGACGAGCCTGTTCGTCGTCGATGGAAAATCGAAAAAGCCCGCGGGTCTTGTCACCGTGCATGATTGCCTGCGGGCCGGAATCCGCTGATGGCAGATCGTCCCCGTTCCTCCACCGTGGTTGGGCCGGGTCCGCAAAGGGCCGCGCCGCGGCGGCTCGACTGGGCGGCGAAGTCGCGCGGCACGATGCTCGACGCGGAAAAATATTCGCGCTTTGTCTCGATCATGAAACGCGCGCTGCCGATGGCGGCCGTGGTGCTGATCGCCGCGGTCGTCGCCTATGCCTTGCAGCCGCGCCAGCAGGACCGCGTAACCATGACCTTCGAAAGCATGCACGAGGTGGACAACGACCTCGCCATGATCAAGCCGCGCCTGATCGGCGATGACAGTGACGGCAATCCCTTCGTCGTCACGGCCGACCGCGCGGTTCAGGTCGGCCGCAATTCCCGCCGCGCCCGGCTCGAAAACGTCGAAGCGGATATGACCATCGCCAAGAAGGACTGGCTGAACGCAACCGCCGCGCGCGGCCTGTTCGACATGGACAGTAATATGCTGACGCTCGATGGCGGCCTCTCCGTATTCTCGGATACCGGCTATGAACTGCATACGCAAAGCGCCACGGTCGATCTGAAGAAAAGCATTGTCCGCGGCCGCAATACGGTTTCGGGCCAGGGGCCTGTCGGCACCATGCGCGCCGATACCTTTGTGCTTGATCGCGCCGGCGGCACGCTGGTGCTCAACGGCCATGTGCACACCACCATCGATACCAACGGGAGCATCAAGTGAACGCGCGCCGTCTTCCTTTTCTTTTCGCTGTGGCGTTCGCGCTCATACCCGCAACCGGATATGCCGCCACGGCCGTCAATCTCGGCAAGCACAATGCCGATGCACCGATTCAGGTTTCGGCGGACAGCTTCATTGCCGACATCAACGCCAAAACCGGCACCTACACCGGCAATGTCGTTGTCAGCCAGGGTGATTTCAAACTCCGGGCCGACAAGGTGCGGATCAATGTCGTGCAGGGCAAGCCCAGCAGAATTGTCGCCGACGGCCATGTGGTGTTCGATTCGCCGTCGGGCGCCGCCCATGGCGATACCGGCGTTTACGAGGTGGGCCCGCGGCTCATCACGCTCAGCGGGCGCGTGCTTCTGACCAAGGACAAGAACGTCATGCGCGGCACGCAATTGACCGTCAATCTGGTGACGGGTGCCGCGCAATTGCGTGCGAAGGGCGAGCAGGGCGGGCGTGTTCAGGGGCTTTTCACGCCGCCGCCGCGTTCGGCACCGCCTAAAAATCAATCGAATCCGCAAACCAACCCGTAACCTTCATAGGTTGTTAAAGAGGGATAGGCACAGTTCTTGCGATGAATATGGACACTGGACCGGATCAACGCCTGGGCGCCCGCGAAAGCGATGGCGCGGCGCCGCGCGTGGTCGAAGGCGGGCAGGGGCTCGTGGTTACGCGCATCGGCAAAAGTTTCCGCCGCCGCCCTGTGGTGCGCTCGGTCAGCCTCAGCCTGCGCCGGGGGGAAGTCGTGGGCCTTCTGGGGCCGAACGGCGCGGGTAAGACCACCTGTTTTTACATGATCAGCGGGCTGATCCGCGCCGACACCGGTACCATCGCGGTGGATGGGCACGATGTCACCCAGATGCCGATGTACCGCCGCGCGCGGCTCGGCATCGGTTATCTGCCGCAGGAGGCGTCGATCTTTCGCGGCCTGACCGCCGAACAGAACATTCGCGCCACCGCCGAGTTGATTGAGCCCGATCCCGGCCGCCTCGAAGCCATGGTGGAAGAATTGCTGACGGAATTTGGCGTCAGCCATGTGCGCAACACGCCGTCCGTGGCGCTTTCGGGCGGTGAACGGCGGCGGGTGGAGATCGCGCGTGCGCTTGCCACCCATCCGTCCTACATCCTGCTGGACGAGCCGCTGGCCGGTATCGATCCGATTGCGGTCGGCGAAATCCGCGCACTCGTCAGCCATCTGAAGGATCGCGGCATCGGCGTGCTGATTACCGATCACAATGTGCGCGACGCGCTGGACATGATCGACCGCGCCTACATCCTGCATGAAGGCCAGGTTCTCAAGGAAGGTACGCCGGCAGAGATCGTGGGCGACCGCGATGTGCGCCGCGTCTATCTGGGGGAGCGGTTTTCGCTGTGATCGGTATGGGCGGGGCTTAAGGTCATGGCGATTTCACAGCGCCTCGAGCTCCGGCAGGGGCAATCCCTTGTCATGACCCCGCAGTTGCAGCAGGCGATCAAGCTGCTGCAATTGTCCAATCTCGAACTCACCGCCTATGTCGAGCAGGAGCTGGAGCGCAATCCGCTGCTGGAGCGTGATGAATCGGCGCCTGTCGGCGAAGCTGCCGAGCCTGAAGCCGCGCCCGATACGGCGCCTGCGGCCGAAACGCTCGACGTTGCGCTTTCGCATGATGATTTTTCCCGTGCCGACGATATGGATGCCGGCCGCGGCGACCTCTATGGCGAGGAGGCGCCAAGCCGCGCCACGGGAGAGGCCGCACCGCTGTCGGATTGGACGACCATGCGCGCGGGGCAACGCAGTGGCGAAGAAGACATTCTCGAATCCACGCTGACGCAAGCCGGCACGCTGCAGGATTATCTGCGCGATCAGCTTGCGATTGCCGCGCTTGATCCGGTCGGACGGATGATCGGCCTTGCGCTGATCGATATCGTCGATGAAGCGGGTTATATGCGCGGCGATCTGGATGAAATCGCCGATCGCCTGGGAACGCCGCGTGAAACCGTGGATGCGGTTCTCGCAATTCTGCAGGGCTTCGATCCTGTGGGCGTCGGGGCGCGCGATCTGGCCGAGTGTCTGAAATTGCAATTGCAGGCGCGCGACCGTTTCGATCCGGCGATGGAGATCATGCTGCTCAGGCTCGATCTGGTGGCGCGGCGCGATATCGCGGCGCTGTCCACGGCCTGCGGCCTCGATCATGACGATATCACCGACATGATCGCGGAGATTCGCGAGCTCACGCCGAAGCCCGGCCTTGCTTTCGGTGCGGAGCCGGTTCAGCCCGTCGTGCCGGATGTTTTCGTTCGCGAAGGGGCCGATGGCGGTTGGCATGTCGAACTGAACAGCGAGACTTTGCCCCGTCTGCTGGTCAATTCACGCTACTACGCCAAAGTGTCGGCCCGCGCGCGCGAGAAAGATGCCAGGAATTATCTGACGGATTGTCTCAACAACGCGAACTGGCTGGTCAAAAGCCTCGATCAGCGTGCGCGCACCATTCTGAAAGTGGCGTCCGAACTGGTGCGCCAACAGGACGGATTTCTGACTTATGGCGTGCGCCATCTGCGCCCGCTCAATCTGCGCGCGATCGCGGATGCGATCTCGATGCACGAATCGACGGTCAGCCGCGTGACCTCGAACAAATATATTGCGACGCCGCGTGGCGTTTTCGAGATGAAATATTTTTTCACCGCCGCGATTTCCGCAACCGATGGCGCGGAAGCCCATTCCGCCGAAGCTGTACGCGATCGTATCCGCGAACTGATCGACAATGAAGAAGCCGCCGAAACACTGTCGGATGACCGGATTGTCGCGCTTTTGACGGCGGATGGCGTTAATATTGCGCGGCGGACGGTGGCCAAATACCGTGAAGCCATGCGCATCCCGTCCTCTGTTGAACGGCGGCGGCTGAAGTCAAGCGATATTTCGGCTCACGCACAGCCCTGATTGTACCCCTGTTTTCTGCGGCGTTGACATTGTCCGCCGGGGCGCCTAAACGGCGGGCGCTTTTTTTGAACCGATGATCGCCCCGGGTGTTATAGTATCGACGCGTCACCGTGGCTCAGCTTTCCGGATAACATGCAGGTTCGGGTCTCCGGCAAACGGATGGAAATAGGCGGTGCACTCCCTCAGCGTGTGCGCCTGCAGGTGCAGTCTGCGATTGAGAAATATTTCGATGGCGGCGCACATGTGTCTGTGGTCTTTTCGCGGGAGGGTACCTTCCTTCGCGCCGATTGTATGGTGCATCTCGATTCCGGTATCGTGTTGAAAGCCGCCGGAGATGGAAACGACGCCTATCGCGCGTTTGACGAGGCGTTGCAACGTATGGAAAAACGCGTGCGCCGGTACATGCGCAGGCTCAAAGGTCATCATGATCGGGGGCGCCCGCCGAAAGGTGCGCTGTCCTGATCGACAGGCAGAAGGCCCATCATGGAAATGTCGGATTTGCTTGCACCGGGTTCCGTCATCGCTTTCCTCAAGACCAATGGAAAAAAGCAGCTCCTGCAGGATCTCTCGGCGCGCGCTGCCGCGTTGACCGAATTGCCGGAACGGCGGATTTTCGAAACGCTGATGGAACGTGAACGGCTGGGCAGCACCGGCGTGGGGCAGGGCATCGCCATTCCCCATGGCCGTCTTGCGGGGTTGAAGCGGATTGTCGGCCTGTTTGCGCGGCTGGAAACGCCCGTCGCTTATGATGCGGTGGACAATCAGCCGGTCGATCTCGTCTTCCTGTTGCTGGCGCCGGAAAGTGCCGGTGCCGATCATCTGAAGGCGCTGGCACGGGTTTCGCGGCTCCTGCGCAATCAGGCGGTTTGCGAAAAGCTGCGCGCCGCCACCAAGGCTGAGGCGCTTTACGCCATCCTGACCGAACCCTCCACCGGCGTGAATACGCAGGCTGCGTAAAGCCGCCACGTTTGCTGCATCGAAAAGAAAGGCCGGGTCGAAACCCGGCCTTTCTGTTTTCATCGTTGATGACGCCCGTCAGTGAACGGCGACCGGCGTCAGTTCATTCTGCACGGCCGCGCCATAGGCGCTTTCCCAACCGTCGGTGAAGCCCAGAACGCTGCCGTCCATCGCGTGCAGGACGTAAAGCCTCGCGCCTTCGGGAAGTTTGATGCCCGGCGGGATGATGCCAAGCCGCATCGCCTCGGCCGCGTCGGTCGGTTTGATATAGGTGATGCGCGCGTCGTCGAAGACCGCATTCCCGGCCTCTTCGTGCGGCAATCCAAATCTCGTTTTCCCGGTCATATCTGACCTCCTTCTACGCCTTTGGCTTCTACGCCTTTGACTTCTACGCTCATGGCCTTTGGGCCTGCCGGCGTCATGCCCCTTTCTTTAACGTGGGTGCTCCTTGCCGGATTTCAATGTTGCGGATCACGGGGCTCGGTTTCGGCCGCACCAGATCGATCGTCAGAAGACCGTTTTCCAATGCCGCCTGGCTGACCTCGATTCCCTCGGCCAGAACGAAGGCGCGTTGAAACTGGCGCGCGGCAATGCCTCTGTGAAGAAACGTGCGGTCGGCGGAATCGTTCTGACGGCCGCGGATCACAAGCTGGTTGTCTTCCACGGTCACGCTCAGCTCGTCGCGGGTGAATCCCGCAACCGCAAGCGTGATGCGCAAGGCAGCTTCGTCATGTTCCTCGATATTGTAGGGGGGATAGGCGTCGCCTGCGGCCTTCGCGGTGCGCTCCAGAAGGCGCTCCAGATTCTCGAACCCCAACAGGAACGGGCTGTTGAAATAGACACTGCGCGTGGTCATCGCAAAAGCCCTCCTCGGCGGCTTTCGCCGGCCCCCGGATGGTGTCAGGCAGCCGGAACTTTCGCGGCACGGCCTTCAGGAAGCGCCGTCCTCTTTCCAAGATGGTAAGCTCGCGGAAAGTTTCAAGCCCAAACTCTCCGGAATGCAATTTCCGGTTGAAATTTGGAACTTTTTGTTGCGTTGCCGAATCTTGCTGAAACGGGCAGAAGCGGCCCCTGAAGGGCGCAAAATCATGCCGGACAATCCACCATCGGTGCTGCTGGACGACGCCAGGCCGGGGCAGGAGCGTCTCTTACGCTTTTCCCGGCCCACGGCCATCATTCGTGCCGATACGCCTGATCAGGTGGCGCCGGCGCTGGCCTTGCTGGCGCGGGCCTCCGGCAATCATCTGGCCGGCTATTTCAGCTACGAACTCGGCTATTTGCTGGAAGACCGGCTGCGGCCCCTGTTGCCCGGCACCCGCGCCGTGCCGCTGTTGTGGTTCGGGGTGTTCGAACGCTGTGAGGCGGTTGCGGGTGCGGATGTGGAGTCGTGGCTCACCGCCGCCGCGCCCGGGCGCGCCTGGGTGGGCCAGCTTCGTCATGACTGGGATCGCGCCGCCTATGGCGCGGCCTTCAACCGGGTGCAGCAATTCATCCGCGATGGCGACATCTACCAGGCCAATCTCAGCTTCCGCTCCCGCTTCCGTTTTCTGGGCGATCCGCTCGCGCTTTATGCCGCTTTGCGCCGTCATGCGCGCGGCGCCCATTGCGCCTATGTCGATGATGGCGAACGCCAGATCCTCAGCCTGTCGCCGGAACTGTTTTTCACGTTGTCGGCGGATGGATTGCTGCGCGCGCGCCCGATGAAAGGCACCGCGCCGCGCGGCGCCGATCCCGATGCGGATCGGGATGCCCGGAAAAGCCTCGCCGCCAGTGCGAAGGATCGCGCCGAGAATCTGATGATCGTCGATCTCCTGCGCAACGATCTCGGCCGCATCGCCGAAACCGGCAGTGTTGCGGTGGAGGAATTGTTTGCGGTGGAGACCTATCCCACCTTGCATACGATGGTTTCCACCATCACCGCGGCCTTGAAACGCGGCACGGGGCAGGGCGATCTGCTGCGGGCGCTGTTTCCCTGCGGCTCCGTCACCGGGGCGCCGAAAATCCGCGCGATGGAAATCATCCGCACGCTGGAAGAAAGCCCGCGCGGCCCCTATTGCGGCGCCATCGGCCATTTTGCGCCGGACGGCAGCGCGCGCTTCAATGTTGCGATCCGTACACTGACGATATCCGGCGCTAATGGCGAGCTCGGCATCGGCGGCGCGGTGGTGCATGATTCCGTTCTCGACAATGAGTATGACGAGTGCCTGCTCAAAGCGCGTTATTTCGAGGCGGCACGCCGCCCGCTGGAGCTGATCGAAACGCTGCGCCACGCGGCAGGGGCGGGGTTTGTCCGTCTCGCCCTGCATCTGGCGCGTATGGAACAAAGCGCGGCAGCATTCGGTATCGCGTTCGATCGCGAAACGGCCATGGCCGCTCTTGCCGGTGCGGTGCGCGGTTCCGAGGGTGCTTTGCGCGTGCGGCTGGTCCTGAACGAGGATGGCCGGTTTCAGTGCACCGCGGTGCCCCTGCCGCCAGCGCCTGCCGAATGGCGCTTTGCTTTTGCGCGCACGGGCGTGGAGAGCAACGACCAGCTTCTGCGGCACAAGACCAGTTGGCGTGAAGCGCAGGAGCGTGAGCTGGCGGCCTGCGGTGCGGACGAGGCGGTGTTCCTCAATGAACATGGCGCGGTGACGGAAGGCTGCCGCAGCAACGTCTTCATCGCGCGTGATGGCCGCCTGCTGACACCAGCGCTGTCATGCGGCCTTCTTGACGGTTGCCTGCGCCAGGAACTGATCGCCGCGGGCAAATGCGAAGAGGCGGTGTTGACGCGCTCAGACCTGATGCAGGCGGAGAAAATCTGGCTGGGCAATTCATTACGTGGGCTTGTCCCGGCGCGCCCGGCCCGGAATGCGATTGGCTGAATGTGAATGTCTTCGCCTGCAGATCGCGAATTTCCGTCTTGATCGCGAACGCCACGCCCTAACCGTCGATCGCCGCCAGGGCGCAGATCGTGACAAGCGCCTCCGGAAGGACCCATCCCACCACTTCGGTCATGTGATTTTCGTCTGCATCGTCGCGCATCGCCTGTGACAGCGATTTCCGGCCCATCCGCTTGCGCAACCGGCTTGCGGCCTCTCCCGGTTCGAATCGGGGCATGCGCGTCAGCGCGGCATGGCCCACCACAATCGGCGCATCCAGATCGTGGAACCCCGACAGCAGCTCCTCATAAGGGCCGTTGGGCCGCACGCTCAGGATTCGCGGCACTTCCAGCGCCAGCCCTGTCACCGCGCCCAGCCCCAGAAGGCCCAGCAGTCCGATCATCAGGGGGCGGCGTCTCACGCCGCGTTGCCCGGCCGTGTTCATCGCAGCGCGCCTTTCAGGTGGTCCGCCAGCCGGAGGCTGAGCGCCACCAGATTCATGGTCGGGTTCGATGCGCCATAGGTGGGAAAGACGCCGCTTCCCGCCACGAACAGATTGGCAATGCCGTGAACCCTGGAATCCGCATCGACCACGCCCTGTTTCGGGTCCACATGCATGCGTGTGGTGCCCATGTGGTGATTGGCCCAGTCGAGGCCGGCAAGCCAGTCTTCCCGCCTCTTGTGCCGGATCTGGAGAACGCCAACACCGGCCGCCATCAATTGCCGGCCCAGTTCGCTCAACGTCCGGCGATAGCGGTCGAAATCCGCGTCGGCAATCCGCATCGTCAGTTTCGCCCGCGGCTGGCCCAGCGCATCGCGCGTATCGGCCAGCGTGATGCGCCGTTCCGGGTCCGGTTCTGGTTCCAGCCCGCAGCCCAGGTTGAAGGCGCGCGCCTTGCTTGCATCGATGCGCAGCGCATCGGCCGCGGCTTTCACCACCGCCAGACCGATATCGCCCAGCTTGCGCGTGCCATCCACCGTGATCAGGGAGCCGAGCACATGCCTCTCCCGCTTGAACCCGTCGCTGGGTGCGAAGGCGGCGCGGAAATGCACGCCATTGGCATCGGAATTGTTCAGGTAATAAGGCGCGAGCCGGCCGTCGAACAGCACCATGGTCGCGGTCTCGCCCGGAATGGGATGGTCGGCGAAATAACGGCCCACCAGATCGTTGCCGTTGCCGACACCCGGCGTCATCACGTCGTTGGAGGCGAGCATCAGGCGCGCATTCTCGATCGCGCCCATGCAAAGAACCGTGATGCGCGGCCTGACCGTGAACGCCGTCCCGCCAAGCGTCGCGACCTGCACATGGTCCAGTTGCCGAGCATCTTTCGCGAGCTTGAGCGCCGTGACATTGGCGTTCAGATAGAGATTGAGATTTTCGATGCGCTTCAGGTCTTCGGCATAGCGCTCGCCGAAATGGGTCGGCAGCGTACTGCCGCGCATTTTCGAAAACTGGAAAAAGGTGGTGTAAACGCCGCCATTACCGAGGGTAAGCGGCGCGTCGCCGGCCCCGCGGCTCCAGACTTCCGGCTTGTCATAGATCGGTGGTCCCGCCTCGACCAGGCTCTGTGCCCGCGGGTAATAGGGTTCCAGCGTCTCGCGTCCGAACGGCCAGCCCGAATGGGCAAGCCAGCTCCGCTTCTCGAAATCGATTTTGTCCAGCGGCCGGCACCAGCCGCCCCAATGATTGGTGCTGCCGCCAAGAAAGCGCAGCCGCGAACCGTCCAGCGTCAGATAATGCACGCCGGTTTCCGGCCCGTCGTAAAGGGCCTGGGTCGCGGCATCGAATTCCATACCGCCGCTTTCCAGCAGCGTCACGCGCGCTTTGGTATCGGCCAGTGCGATCGCCAGCGTGATTCCGGCGGGGCCGCCGCCGATCAGCAGAATATCGGTGTCGATGGTCGTGCCTGCCGGAACGGTGCGGGCATCGATGAATGCGGGCAATGCAGCGTCCTTTCAACGCAGGCCATCCGGCACGGGCGGTGTGGCGCACGGGGAGATTGGGAAAAACTACCGCCTCCGGCGGTGTTTTGTCTTGTCGAAAAATATTAAGGCGGTGCCATCCGCGGGGACCGTTCCAGCGGGCACCGGGCATTGACTGGTGAAACACGCACGGATCGGTGAAGGGGAAATTGGTGGAGCGGGAAATTTGGTGGAGCGGGAAATTTGGTGGAGTAGGAAATTTGGTGGAGCCAAGCGGGATCGAACCGCTGACCTCCTGCATGCCATGCAGGCGCTCTCCCAGCTGAGCTATGGCCCCACGTTGCGGCGTCGGCCGCGCTTATAACCTTATTCTACCGGTCGTCTTTTTCAATATCGGCGTCGATAATGCCGCTGACATCCTCGTCTTCGTCGTCTTCTTCCAGAAGACTGGAATCGTCTTCATCGTCGTCAACGTCTTCGCCGAGGTCTTCCAGATCGCCGGTCTCGTCATCGCTTTCGATGACGGTCATGCCTGCGTCTTCTTCCTCTTCCTCCTCGGCGGCGTCTTCGTCGTCCTCGTCGATCTTCAGCGGCGCTTCGTCGATGACGTCTTCTTCTTCGTCCTCTTCGGCCTCGGCGGATTCGTCCTCGGTCTCGTCTTCTTCCTCGTCATCCTCGGCCTTTGGCGCCGGCGCCGGGGCTGCCGGCTCGGGCTGGCGCGGGCGCCGCTGTTTGTAAAGCGCCTCGGGCTCGAACGAGAACTGACATTTCGGGCACTCGATGGGCCGCTTGTTCAGGTCATAAAAACGCGTATTGCAGCTTGGGCAAGCGCGCTTGGTTCCGAGATCTGCCTTGACCAACGTTCATCTTCCCGCGTGAAGTCGCTTCTGAAAAGGGGCGTCGTTTGCCACTTCTCCGTCTGCCTGTCAAAGGACCTTTATGCCTAGCACCTCCACATCGCGCGCCGTTGCCGCCAGGCCCGCGCCGCCGCTCAGCGGGGAAGCCCCGGTTCCGGGCGACAAATCCATCTCGCACCGGGCCTTGCTGCTCGGCACGCTGGCCGTCGGCGAAACGCGGATTTCCGGCCTTCTGGAGGCGGAAGACGTGCTCAATACCGCATCCGCCATGCGGGCCTATGGTGCCACGGTGGAACGGCAGGGCCCAGGCCTCTGGTCCGTCCACGGCGTGGGGGTGGGCGGGCTTTCTGCGCCCGCAGCACCGCTTGATTTCGGCAATTCGGGCACCGGCTCGCGTCTGGTGATGGGGATGGCGGCGACAACCCCGGTCACCAGCGTCTTCACCGGTGATTCCTCGCTGCGCCGGCGGCCGATGAAGCGCGTGCTCGACCCGTTGACCCGCTTCGGCGCCCGCTACGAGGCCCAGCCGGGCGGATTGATGCCGCTGTCGCTGACCGGTGCGGGCCCCGCGCTCGCCATCGATTATGAGGTTACGGTCGCCTCCGCCCAGGTGAAATCGGCGCTGCTATTCGCCGCGCTCAATGCCAGCGGCCGCAGCCGCATCGGCCAGCGCGCGCTGACCCGCGATCACACCGAAAAAATGCTGGCCGCTTTTGGCGCCGATATTTCGGTGGAGCCGCGCTCGGGTGGCGGCGAGGTGATTTCCCTGATGGGGGAGGCTGAACTTTCGCCCTGCGCGGTCGATGTGCCGCGCGATCCATCTTCGGCGGCGTTTCCGCTGGTGGCGGGTCTTCTGGTGCCCGGCTCGGTGGTGTCGGCACCGGGTGTACTGCTCAATACCCGCCGTACCGGGCTGTTCGAGGCCTTGCGCGCGATGGGGGCTGAAATCACGGTTTCCAATCTGCGCCAGAGCGGCGGCGAAGACATTGGCGATATCGCGGTTCGCTTTTCGGCGTTGAAGGGGATCGAGGTGCCGCCGGAAGGCGCGCCAGCGATGATCGACGAATATCCGGTCCTGGCCGTTGCCGCCGCTTTTGCCGAAGGCCGCACCGTGATGCGCGGGCTGGAAGAATTGCGGGTGAAGGAAAGCGACCGCCTTTCGGCCATCGTGGCGGGCCTGCGCGCCAATGGCGTCACAGTGGAAGAACTGGAAGACGGCCTGATTGTGGAAGGCCGTGGTGCGGATGGCGTGCCCGGTGGCGGCGTGGTTGAAACCCACATGGATCACCGCATTGCGATGAGTTTTCTTGTGATGGGCATGGCCGCGCGCGCGCCCGTCGTGGTGGACGATGTTGCGATGATCGCAACCAGCTTCCCGGAATTCGAGGGGCTGATGCGTGGCCTGGGGGCGGAATTGCTGTCGCAATAATTGTCATCCCCGGCTGAGCGGAGCGTAAGCTTCGCGAAGGGAAGGGGACCCAGGTGGGTCTTGTCGACTCAAGATTTGAATTAATATCGCTTCAGCTATGCGGGACCACAGCTACTTCGTTTATATCCTCGCGAGCGGGCGCAACGGTACGCTCTATACCGGCGTCACGAACGATATTGTGCGCCGGATATGGGAACACAAGAATGATCTGATTGACGGCTTTACCAAGAAATACGGCGTGCACATTCTCGTTTGGTACGAATTTCACGAGGACATCAATCTCGCAATTGCCCGCGAAAAGCGGATAAAGCGATGGAATCGCGCCTGGAAAATCAAACTGATCGAGAAAGAGAATTCCGGCTGGAATTGTCTTTGGGAGAAACTTACCGGTGAATTTGCGCAGCCATGAAGACCTGGTTCCCCTTCCCTCGCATTCATGCCGCGGGCACGAATGCTCGCCGGGGATGACAATCATAAAACAGGCGCCCATTCCATGACTCATTCCATCGTCATTGCGGTTGACGGCACCGCGGCCAGCGGCAAGGGCACGCTGGCGAAGCGGCTTGCCCGCCATTTCGGTTTTCCGCATCTGGATTCGGGGGCGCTCTACCGGCTCACCGCGCTTGCGGTGCTGGAAGTGAAGGGCGATCCGAAAGACCCGGATACGGCCGTCAAAGGCGCGCGCGCGATCGATCTCAACCGCGCCGGCGATCCCAAAATCCGCAGCGATGTGGTCGGCAAGGCGGCATCGGACGTGGCCGCAATTCCGGCCGTCCGTGCCGCGCTGCTCGATTTCCAGCGCAATTTTCTCCTCCACCCGCCCGGCGGCAGTGATGGCGCGGTGATGGATGGGCGCGACATCGGCACCGTGATCTGCCCGGATGCCACCGCCAAACTGTTCGTCGATGCCGAACCGGCCATCCGGGCCCACCGCCGCTGGCTGGAATTGCAGGGCCTCGGCCTGACGCGGGACGAAAGCGCCGTGCTGGCCGAAATCAATGCCCGCGATCAGGCGGACCGGACCCGCCCCGTCTCCCCTTTGGTCCAGGCGGGGGATGCGGCCTTGCTCGACACGACTCATTTGGATATAGACGCCGCGTTCGCGGCCGCTCTCGCTTTGGTCGAACCGAAGGTGGAGAGAGCGCTCAAGGCCCGGCCCAGGGGTTAAGGAGACCCGGCCGGACCCTCTCTGGGCCGGCCCGTCCCAAATCATTCGCAACCAAACCGCCATTGCGGGCGAAATGCCCCGCGTGGAAGTCCGCCCGGCGCCGCCGGGTTGGCAGAAAATTCTGAATCAGGAGAGTTCATGGCAAGAGGCGCCACCGCAACCGTTACCCCGTCGATCGCAACCCCGTCCCGCGATGATTTCGCGGCCATGCTCGAAGCAAGCTTCGATGCCCAGTCGCCGCAGGAAGGCAATGTCATCAAGGGCACCATCGTTGCCATTGAAAACGACATGGCCGTGATCGATGTCGGCCTGAAGACCGAAGGCCGCGTGCCTCTCAAGGAATTCTCGATGCCGGGCCAGCCGGCCAATGTGAAGATCGGCGATGTGGTCGAGGTGTATCTGGAGCGTGTGGAAAACGCGCTTGGCGAGGCCGTCCTCAGCCGTGACAAGGCGCGGCGCGAGGAAAGCTGGATTCGCCTCGAAAAGGCGTTCAACGACAGCACCCGCGTGCATGGCGTGATCTTCGGCCGCGTCAAGGGCGGTTTCACCGTCGATCTCGACGGTGCGGTTGCCTTCCTTCCCGGCTCGCAGGTCGATGTGCGCCCGATGCGCGATGTCGGCCCGCTGATGAACCAGCAGCAGCTTTTCCAGATTCTGAAGATGGACCGCCGCCGCGGCAATATCGTGGTGTCGCGCCGTGCGGTGCTGGAAGAACGCCGCGCGGAAGAACGCACCTCGCTCGTCGCCAGCCTGCAGGAAAAGCAGGTGATCGAAGGCGTGGTGAAGAACATCACCGATTACGGCGCCTTCGTCGATCTGGGCGGTGTGGACGGTCTGTTGCACGTCACCGATATTGCCTGGCGCCGCGTCAGCCACCCGACCGAGGTGCTGAGCGTCGGCCAGACCGTGACGGTGCAGATCATCAAGATCAATCACGATACCCAGCGCATCAGCCTCGGCATGAAGCAGTTGCAGACCGATCCGTGGGAAGGCGTCGGCGCCAAATATCCGGTCGGCGCGCGGTTCAGCGGCAAGGTCACCAATGTCACCGATTACGGTGCCTTTGTGGAGCTGGAGCCGGGTGTCGAAGGTCTCGTCCACGTCTCCGAAATGAGCTGGGTGAAGAAGAACGTGGCCCCGTCGAAGATCGTCAATCCGGGTCAGGATGTGGATGTGCAGGTGCTGGAAGTCGATTCCAACAAGCGCCGCATCAGCCTCGGCCTGAAACAGTGCATGGACAATCCGTGGCAGGCCTTCGCGGTCAGCAATCCGCCGGGCAGCACGATCGAAGGCGAGATCAAGTCGATCACCGAATTCGGCCTCTTCGTCGGCCTCGACAACGATATCGACGGCATGGTGCATCTCTCCGACCTGTCGTGGGACAAGCCGGGCGAGCAGGCGGTTGCCGATTATCAGAAGGGTCAGGTGGTTCAGGCCAAGGTGCTTGACATCGATCCGGAGAAGGAACGCGTCAGCCTTGGCATCAAGCAGCTTGAAAGCGACCCGATGGACAAGGTCGGTCCGCTGCGCAAGGGCAATGTCGTCACCGTCACGGTCACCGAAGTGAACGATGGCGGCGTCGAAGTCAGCCTGACCGATGGCGTGAAGGCGTTCATCCGCCGCTCCGACCTCGCCCGCGACCGCGCCGATCAGCGCCCCGAACGCTTCGGCGTCGGCGACAAGATCGACGCGATGGTGACGAGCATCGACAAGGCCAGCCGCAGGATTTCGCTCTCCATCAAGGCGCGCGAAATTTCGGAAGAGAAGGATGCCGTGGCGCAATACGGTTCCTCCGATTCCGGTGCTTCGCTGGGCGACATTCTGGGCGCGGCGCTGCGCAGGAAGTCCGGCAGCGACGGCGACGGAGACGACGAATAAAAACACGGTTTACGAACCGTTAGCCGCGGATGCGGCGTTAACGATAAACGGCGTGGGAGAGGTGTTCTTCCGCGCCGTTTTTTTGTGGTTCCACAGGTTTTGCCGCACCACTCGCGTCTGCGCGATTAACACTGCGTTATGCTGAGATTTCTAAAATGGCGTTGCATTCAGCATCGGCGGGACTGTTCGCGCCCGCGGGCGACATGGGAAAAGTGCCGCATGGTCAGCGCGACCGCTAATCCATTGCTACGGCGTAACGGGGGGCCGTCCCTCTTCGCGCTTCTGGCGCTGGCGCTGCTTACGTTTGGCGCGGTGTGGTCCACCGTCCGGCTCAGCGGTCACGCGGGCCCGGTTGCGGCGATCTGGTTTGCCAACGCGATCTGTCTTGTCTTCCTGCTGCGGCAGCGCCGCCGCTACTGGTATCAGCTTCTCATCACCGCCGCTGTGGCGAACATGTTTGCCTTCTTCCTGGTGGGCGATACCCCGGTTGCGGCTGTGGTCTACACCATCTGCAATATCGGCGAGACGCTGGCCGTCGCGATCCCGATGCGGGTCTTCCGCGTCGATCGCGCCTTTACCCGGCCCAGTGCGCTTCTGATCTTCTATGCGCTTGCCGGCGGGCCGGCGCCGCTCGTCGGCGCGTTCTCCAGCGCAGCTTATATGTACTTCACGCAAGGTGAGTCCTTCTGGTCCGCGACGATGCTCTGGTACGGCGCCGACGCGCTCGGGCTCTGCATTCTGGTGCCGCCCCTGATGACCGTGGATATGGCGTCGCTGAAGGCCATGTTCCGCCGCGATCAATGCGTGCATTCGCTGCTCTTGATCGGTGTTGTGCTGGCGGTAATCGGGATCAACTGGAAGGCACCGAGTTATCCGCTCGCCTTCCTGTTCTTTCCCGCCGTGGTGCTGCTTACCTTTCAGCGCGGCTTTGCCGGGGGCGCGATCGGTCTTGCCCTGTCGGCAGGCTATCTGGTCGCGCCGGTCCTGCTTGGAAACGCCACCACCGGCCTCAGGGAACATTCGGTTCGCGAGCAATTGATCATCGTCGAAATCTTCGTCGCGGTGATCAGTTTCACGGTGATCCTGATCGGTGCCGCGCTTGAGGAACGGCGCAGGCTCGAACGTGGCCTCGCCGCGGCCATCGGCCGGGCGGAGAATTCGCGCGAGGAAGCGCTGGTGGCAAAAGATGCCGCCGAAAACGCCAGCCGCTCGAAATCCATGTTCCTGGCCAATATGAGCCACGAACTGCGCACGCCGCTGAACGCGGTGATCGGGTTCGCGCAGTTGATGCGGGGCGAAATGTTCGGCCCGCTGGGCGATGCGCGCTACCGCGAATATGCCGGCGTGATTCAGGATGCGGGTCAGCATCTGCTCGCCCTGATCAACGACATCCTCGACATGTCGAAGATCGAGGCGGGAAAATTCGAACTCAACCGCGAACGGGTTTCCGTCGGCGCCATCGTCAGCGAATGTGCGGCGCTGATGCACGAACAGGCCGCCCAGGGGCAGGTGAACCTGTCGGTCAACCTGCCGCCGGAGCCGCTTTTTGCCCTGGCCGATCGCCGCGCGATGAAGCAGATCGCGCTGAACCTGTTGTCCAACGCGGTGAAATTCACGCCCGCCGGCGGCCGCGTCGATGTCAGCGTCGGTGCCTCCGGCGGGGTTTTGCGCATTTCGGTGCGCGACACCGGCATGGGGATTCCCGCCGATCAGCTTGCGCGGATCGGCAATCCGTTCGTTCAGCTTCGCAACAGCGCGGGCTCATCCCAGCCCGGCACCGGCCTTGGGCTCGCGCTCGTGCGTGCGCTGGCCGAAATGCACAATGGCCGCGTGCAGATCGAAAGCGTGGAGGGGCAGGGCACCACGGTCAGTGTCGAAATCCCGGCCATCGAAGCCGAAAGCGTGGCCGCCTGATATCCGTTTCTTCTAACGCCGTTTCATTACCCGTCAGGTAATCGCTTCATGCTGCCGCGGGCGGCACACTCCTTCGCATATGGCATCCCCCGATGCCGCCATGAAGGAGAAAATCATGATCGATGCAGACAATACTGTCGCCCGTTATCTCGCCGCCTGGAACGAGCGCGATGCCGGTGAACGCCGCGCGCTTATCACGGAAACCTATACCGGCGATGCGATCTATCTCGACCCGCATCGCCGGGGCGAAGGCCATGAAGGGCTGGAGACGATGATCGCCGCCGTCCACGGCCAGTTTCCGCCCGCTTACCGCTTCCGGCTGAAGGGCGCGGTGGATGCCTATGGCGATCGCGCCCGGTTTCAGTGGGAGGCGGGCGGCCAATCCGGCGCGCCGCTTCATTTCGCAGGCACCGATTTCATCGAGATCGCTGCCGACGGGCGTATTCGCGCCGTCACCGGTTTTGTCGATGCGATGCCGGCGGCGCAATCCTGAATGTTTTGGCTTGAATGTTCTGGCCTGAATGCTCTGGTCTGAATGCTTTGGCCAACCCCTTCCTGCGCAGGCGGGAAGGGGTCTTGCCGCTTCGGAAGTGGCACTAAGGAATTTCCGATGCAGATGTCTTATGCTGGTCCGATGAACGGCAATGTGGCCCGGATCGGCGACCAGCTTCGCGTGTGGCGTCAACGCAGGCGCCTGAGCCAGCTTGCGCTCGCCGCCGAGGCGGAGATTTCGCCGCGGCATTTAAGCTTTGTGGAAACCGGCCGCTCCCGGCCCAGCCGCGAAATGATCCTCAACCTGTCCGAACAACTGCGCATTCCGCCGCGCGAACGCAATGTGCTGCTGGTGGCCGCGGGGTACGCGCCGATTTTTCCGGAGCGTGATCTGGCCGATCCTGCCCTTGCCGCGGCGCGTGCCGCGATGGAAACGCTCCTGGAGGCGCACAAGCCCTTTCCCGCCTTTGCGCTGGACCGGCACTGGAACGTGGTGGCGTCGAACGGTTCCTTGCCGCGGCTTTATGATGGCGTTGCCGGAGATCTGTTGCAGCCGCCGGTCAATGTCATGCGGCTCAGCCTGCATCCAAAGGGGCTGGCGCCACGCATCGCCAATCTGCCGGAATGGCGCGCCCACCTGCTCGCCCGTCTCAAACAACAGGTGGAGGCAAGCGCCGATCCCGTTCTGGTTTCGCTGCTGGAGGAGTTGCAGGCCTATCCGGCACCCGCCGCGGATCGCCCGCATACGCCGCAATCCGTCCTGGTGCCGTTGAAGCTCGAAAGTGCTGCGGGCCTGCTGTCTTTCGTCAGCACCACCACCGTGTTCGGCACGCCGGTCGATGTCACATTAACCGAACTGGCGCTCGAAACATTTTTTCCGGCCGATGCGGAAACCCGTGCCCGCGTTGCGCGGCTCTCCCATGAAATGGCGGAAGGATAGGGCGTTTCACCCCTTCGGCAGCGGCCCGATGGAGAACAGATCGCGCTCGCCCAGCTCCGCGCTGCGGCGGCGCTCCAGTTCCTGGGTATACCGCCGCAGGCCATAGGCTTCCGTCATGTAACCGACGATCTCGCGTTCGCTGCGGGAAGACAGAACCGGAAGCGATTCTGTTTCGTTCTGCTCGAACCGCGTCAGCGCCGCGCGCACATTCTCGCCCGGCAGCAGAAAGATATCCGGTGCTGTGGCCAGCGCTTCCACGGTGGCCGTGCGCGCCTCGTTGTCCAGCGCCGGATCATGCACCTTCGCCATGTCCAGACTGCCGGCATATTTCCCGTCGCCATCGGTGACGTAGACACGTTTCACGCTTCCGGGCGGATAGCGTCGTCGCAGCATGTCCACGCTCATGTCACCGGCCACCACCTTGGGGTCGGACCGCATCAGCCGGTTCACGGTCAGATCGGTAATCCAGCCGATGTCGTGCGCACCGCGTATGCCGAGGCCGCGCTGGTGAAAACGCCAGGTGGAAAACGAAAAGCCGAAGGTCAGCCGCACGATGGTGGAGGCGACCACCACGCCGACCACCACGCCAACGGTGACCGGGAAATCTCCCGTGGCTTCCAGAACCAGGAACACCATGGTCAATGGCGCGCCCACGATCGCGGCGGCAACCGATCCCATGCCGACCAGCATGAAGGCGGTGCGTTCACGCGCCAGTTCGGGCATCAGCAATGTCACCGCGGCCGCGAACGCGGCACCAAACAGACAGCCCAGAAAAAGCGAGGAACTGAACAATCCGCCGCGAAAGCCGGAACCGACGGAGACGGCCGCCGCGATCAGTTTCGCCGCCAGCAGCGCCAGCAACGGCACCAGCGCCCAGCCGATTTCGAAATGATACTGAATGGCGCCATGGCCGCTGCCCAGCACCTGCGGGAAGTAGAGCGCGATACCGGAAAGCACCAGGCCGCCGATTGCCGGCCGCATCCAGTCCGGCACCTTGGCCTGCCGCAACAGCCGTTCCGACCATGTCACACTGGTCATCGCGGCAATGGCAAGGGCCGCCGCCAGAATTCCCATCAATCCGAACAGCAGATAGCTTTGCGTATCCAGATGCACATGGCCCACCACCGCAAACCACGGCTCCGGCGGGGCAAGGGCGCGTTGCACCAATGTTGCGCTCACCGCGGCCACCGCCACCGGCGCCAGCGCATTGATGGTGTAATTGCCGAGGATCAGCTCGAAGCCGTAAAACGCACCGGCCAGCGGTGCGTTGAACGCCGCCGCAATGGCCGCGGCAGCGCCCGCGGTGACGAACATGCGCTGATCGGTGCGCCGCAGCCTGAGATATTGCCCGATGCGCGAATAAAGCCCGGCGCCAAGCTGGCTATAGCCCGCCTCCATACCGAGGGAGGCACCGGCACCATTGGAAATCACCGTCGCCGTCGTCAGCCTGATGCTGTCGCGTAGGCTCATGCGCCCGCCGTAAAGCGCGTTCGCTTCCACCGGGTCTACAATATCGCCCGCGCCATAGCGGCGTGCCGCCATCGCCAGCAATCCCAGCAGAAGCCCGCCCGCCGCCGGCACGATCGCGATGCTCAGCCGGTCGATATCGATGCCCATGCTCAGCATCAGATTGCCGCGCAGATGAAAATTGGTTTTGTGCAGCAACTCCACGATACGGCGCAGGAAATCGACAATCCCGCCGGTCAGGGCCCCGATGATGGCGCAGGCCAGAATCTGCCCCACATCGCTGGAGCGCAGGTCGCGCTTTATCGTGGCGGTGGCCAGCCTCAGCAGCCTGGCCAGTTCGGTAAGCTGCGATAGGGCGGAGCGGGAGCGGAGGGAGCGGGCCTCAGGTTTCATCGGGTCTCGAGACGCGGTGCACCCAAAACGGCACCCAAAATCCAGTTGCACGAATTAAAGCCGGATCGTGACGGTTCCAAGGCCAAACTGCTGGCGTAGAGCTGGTAGAGCGCCACCTTCACCATAAAACTGTCATGTCCTGTTACAACATTACCGCCGTTAACGCCGTATTTCGCCCGGCCCCATACTTGGCCCGCCCCTTGCTGCCTTTACGAACAGAAGGCCGGCTGACAGGTCTCGTAACATAAGCGTTGGGGTTGAGCGTATGGTTAAGAACGGATTTTTGAGTTTTGCGGCCGCCGCCGCCATCATCGCTTTTGCCAGCTCTGCGACAGCGGCGCCCATCACAACGGCGCCGGAAACGATTGTCGCCAACGGCAACGTGAAACTGGTCTATATCGGCGCCTTGGCCGGGGACAAAAGCTATCTGTCTCTGGTGGGCGGGCCGTCCAAAATCTTCTGCAACAATGCGATGAGCGGCTGTGCCGCCAGCACCGCGGGTCAGGTTGCCGATCTCGGCACACTCAGCGGCCCGCTGGTCTTCACGATGAAGGATACCAGTGTCATCAACCTGTTCGACACCGCGAACCTGGCGTCGGACGGCTTCTACCACGCCAATGTGGTGTCGAATTATGCCGATCTCGGCATTTTCGCGGAGCCTGCCGGGCTTGATGCGCTGATCTCGTCCCTGTCGTCGGGGCCGGGCGCGCTCGTCCGCTACGTCGGCTTCGAAGACCGGCTGCATGGCGATTACGACTACAACGACTTCGTCTTCGCCGTGATTTCCACGCCGTTGCAGAACAATCCCGTGCCCGAACCCGCCACGCTGGGGCTTCTGGGCGCCGGGCTGCTCGGCTTGCGTCTTCACAGGCGGCGCCGGGCCTGAAGCGCGAGTCTGGGTCAGTTTTTCAGGGCCAAATTTCGGGGGCCAAGATTCAGGGGGCGGCTGCACCCGGCAAGGGCGATACGCTTTTGCCGGGTGTTGTGTTTCGGGGTGGGCCAGTGGCCAGGCCGGATGGACTACCGCCCCTCGGAAACGTCAACGGTTACAGCCCGATAGGCCGGTTTTCGCGATAATCGGCTGAGCGGTTACGGGCCGGGGCAAATGTTGGCGGCGTTTGCTGCGTGATTTCCGCCACGGCCCCAAAAAAGCACTGAAACTTCAGTGGCTTCCATTGACTCATCTGTGCAACCTGACAACAATTCCATCTGTCGCAGCAGACTCGGCCAATTCTCGATGCGGGGCTGCTCGAAGGGGCGGGGAATGATCAAATCCGAATTGGTTGCCAAGCTGACACAGCGTTATCCACATCTCTATCACCGCGATGTGGAACGGATCGTGTCCACTGTGCTGGATAAGATTACGGAATCTCTTGCCTCTGGCCATCGTGTGGAACTGCGTGGTTTCGGTGCTTTTTCGGTCAAGGTGCGGCCTGCGCGTCAGGGCCGCAATCCGCGCACGGGCGAACCCGTAACGGTCGAAGAAAAGCGCGCGCCCTTCTTTCGCACCGGCAAGGAATTGCGGGAGCGGTTGAACACCGGCAAGTAAGCTGTTGGGCAAACGGCCCAGCTGGCAGCCTTGCGCTCTGGCAGCCTTGCGCTGCCGCCGCCGGCGGACTATCACCCCCGCTGATGACAGGCGCCCGATTCCCGAACCCGATCTTCGCCGCACTCGATACGCCGGATTTGGGCAAGGCTCTCGAAATCGGGCGGGCCATCAAGCCCTATGTCGGCGGCCTCAAAGTCGGCCTCGAATTCATCACCGCCCAGGGGCCGCAAGGTATCCGGGCGATTATCGGCCTCGGTGTGCCGGTTTTTGCCGACACCAAATTCCACGATATTCCGAACACGGTTGGCGGCGCCTCGCGCGCGATCTCGGCGCTCGATATCGCGATGTTCAATATTCACGTCTCCGGCGGTGCCGCCATGATCCGCGCCGCGGTGGAGGCTGCCCGCGCCGCACCCGCCCGCCCGAAGGTGCTGGGCGTCACCGTGCTGACCAGCATGAACGATGACGATCTGGTGCAGGTGCGCCAGCAGGGGCCGCTCCCGGCCCAGGTGAAGCATCTGGCGGGTCTGGCGCAGGCCAACGGGCTTGACGGCGTGGTTTGCAGCCCGCGGGAGATTGCGCTGGTCCGCGCGGCCTGCGGCCCCGATTTCCTGATCGTGACGCCGGGTGTGCGCCCGGCCGGCGCGGCCATTGGCGATCAACGCCGGGTGATGACACCGGCGGAAGCGGTCGCGGCAGGGGCCGACATTCTTGTCATCGGCCGGCCGATCACGGCTGCGGCCAATCCGGCCGAAGCGGCAAAAGCGATTGCAGCCGAAATCGCTGCACCCGCCGGGGCCTGAGCCGCGTTTCCTTTCCTTGATTTCCTTGTGCCTGGCGGCGATAAGCGGCGCCCGCCCTCCGGCGGGAAACCTGTGCGGGTGACGATGAGTTTGCTGGTTAAAATCTGCGGCGTGAACTCGCTCGAAGCGGCCGATGCCACGGTCCGCGCGGGCGCGGATTTTGCCGGGCTGAATTTCTATGCCCGTTCGCCCCGCAACGTCCGGCCCGATGTCGCCCACGCCCTGGCGGAGCGTATGCGCGGTCGCCTGCGTCTGGTGGCTGTGTTGTGCGATCCCAGCGATGCCGATCTTCAGGACGTGATTGCCGCCGCGGCACCGGATTTCATCCAGTTTCACGGCTCCGAAACGCCGGAACGGGTGGGCGAGGTTCGCAGCCGCTTCGGCCTGCCGGTGATCAAGGCCATCGCGGTCGCCGATGCCTCCGACCTTGCCAGCCCATCGCCTTACGAACAGGTGGCCGACATGCTGCTGTTCGATGCCAAACCGGCTTCGGGCGCCGACCGGGCAGGCGGTTACGGCACCCCGTTCGACTGGCAGATTCTGCGCGGGCGGAAATTCGCCCGGCCCTGGCTTCTGGCTGGCGGACTGGATGCGGAAAATGTCGGCCGCGCCTTGCGCATTTGCGATGCGCCCGGCGTGGATACCGCCTCCGGCGTTGAAACCGCGCCCGGCGTGAAGGATGTCAATCTGATCGCCGAATTTGTGCAGACCGCCCGCAACGCCAGGCTGGCCGAAGGGGCCGAAATATGAGTACGCCCAAACCCAATTCCTTCCGCAACGGGCCGGATGCGCATGGCCATTTCGGTGCCTATGGCGGGCGCTTCGTGGCCGAAACCCTGATGCCTTTGGTGCTCTCGCTGGAGAAGGCGTATGAGGCGGCAAAGGCCGATCCCGCTTTTCATGCCGAGTTGGCCGGGCTGCTGAAGAATTATGTCGGCCGCGAGAGCCCGCTTTATTTCGCCGAACGGCTGACGGCCCATCTGGGCGGCGCGAAGATTTATCTGAAGCGTGAAGACCTCAATCACACCGGCGCGCACAAGATCAACAACTGCCTGGGTCAGATTCTGCTCGCGCGCCGCATGGGCAAGACCCGCATCATTGCCGAAACCGGCGCCGGCCAGCATGGCGTTGCCACGGCCACGGTTGCTGCCCGCTTCGGCCTTCCCTGCATCGTCTATATGGGCGAAGTGGATATGGAGCGGCAGAAGCCCAACGTCTTCCGCATGCGCCTTCTGGGGGCGGAGGTGCGCGCCGTCACCTCCGGCTCACGCACGCTGAAAGATGCGATGAACGAGGCGTTGCGCGATTGGGTCGCCAATGTGCACGACACGTTTTACATCATCGGCTCGGCCGCCGGCCCGCATCCCTATCCCGCCATGGTGCGCGATTTCCAGACCGTGATCGGCAATGAAATGCGCGCCCAGCTTCGCGCGGTGGAAGACAGGTTGCCGGATCTCGTCGTTGCCTGCGTCGGCGGCGGCTCCAATGCCATCGGCACCTTCCACCCCTTCCTCGATGATGCGGCGGTTGAGATTCACGGCGTGGAAGCGGCTGGCGATGGCATCGATACACCGCGCCATGCCGCCACCATCTCCAAGGGTTCGCCCGGCGTCCTTCACGGCGCACGCTCCTATCTGCTGCAGGATCGCGACGGCCAGGTGCTGGAGGCGCATTCGATTTCCGCGGGCCTCGATTATCCCGGCGTCGGGCCGGAACATTCATGGCTGCGCGATTCCGGTCGGGTGCAGTATTTCTCCGCCACCGATCGCGAGGCGCTGGAGGCGTTCACACTTCTTTGCCGCCTCGAAGGTATCATCCCGGCGCTGGAATCGAGCCACGCGCTCGCCCATGTGATGCACGTCGCCCCGCAGATGGCGAAAGACAAGATCATCGCCGTCACGCTCTCCGGCCGCGGCGACAAGGATGTGTTCAGCGTCGCCTCCGCTTTGGGGGAGGAGATATGAGCCGTATCGCCTCCCGTTTCGCCGCCTTGAAAAAACGGGGCCGCGCCGCCTTCATTCCGTTCATCACTGCCGGCGATCCCGATGCGGAAACCACGCTGGCGCTGTTGAACCGCTTGCCCTCCGCCGGTGCCGATCTGATCGAACTGGGCGTGCCGTTTTCCGATCCGATGGCCGATGGCCCGGCCATTCAGGCTTCTTCGCAGCGTGCGCTGAAGGCGGGCATGACACTCACGCGCCTGCTCGATCTGGTGCGTGCCTTCCGCAAGACCGACGGCGAAACCCCGATCGTGCTGATGGGCTACTACAATCCGATCCATGCCTATGGCACCGCGCGCTTCGTGAAAGATGCGGCGGAGGCTGGCGTCGATGGCCTGATCACCGTCGATCTGCCGCCGGAAGAAGATGAGATGCTGCGCGTGCCGGCCTCCACGCATGGCCTCGACATCGTGCGCCTCGCCACACCGACAACGGATGACAAGCGCCTTCCCGCCGTGCTGGATGGCGCAGGCGGCTTTCTCTATTACGTCTCCATCACCGGCATCACCGGCACCAAGAGTTTTCAGGAAGAAAGCGTTCGCGATGCCGTGTTGCGGCTGAAGGCGCGCGCGGGCCTTCCCGTGGTTGTCGGCTTCGGCATCAGAACGCCGGAACAGGCGGCGGCCATCACCCGTTTTGCCGATGGTGCCGCGGTCGGCACCGCGATTGTGGAGCGTGTTGCGGCGGTTTCCGGCCCCGGCGGCATCGACGGCGTGGTGGAATTCTGCCGCCAACTGGCAGATGCGGTGCACACACCCAATGTGGTAGGGTGAGTTATGAACTGGATCGCCAATTTCGTTCGCCCGCGCATCAAGAACTGGATCTCGAAGCGCAACTCCGACACGCCGGACAATTTGTGGACCAAATGTCCCGGCTGCGGTGAAATGGTGTTTCACCGCGATCTCGTCGCGGCACAGCATGTTTGCCCGCAATGCGGCTTTCACATGCGCATCGGGCCCGAGGCACGATTCGCCGCCACCTTCGATGCCGGCAAATATGACGTGCTGCCAACGCCCGCCGTGGCGGCCGATCCGCTGCGCTTCCGCGATGAAAAGCGTTACAGCGACCGGTTGAAGGATGCGCGTGCCAAAACCGGGCGGCAGGAGGCGCTGGTGGCCGCGCGCGGGCTCCTCGATGGTACGCCGGTCATGATCGCGGTGCAGCCGTTCGATTTTCTCGGCGGTTCGCTCGGCATGGGGGTCGGTGAATCCCTTGTGCTGGCGATGCAGGCTGCTGTCGCCGAACGCCGTGCCTTTATCCTCTTCGTCGCATCGGGCGGCGCGCGCATGCAGGAGGGCATTCTGTCCCTGATGCAGATGCCGCGTGTGACCATCGCGGTCGATATGCTGGATGAAGCGCGTCTTCCCTACATCGTCGTGCACACCGATCCCACCACCGGCGGCGTCAGCGCCTCTTACGCCATGCTGGGCGATGTGCATCTGGCCGAACCCGGCGCGCTGATTGGCTTCGCGGGCCAGCGCGTGATCGAACAGACCATCCGCGAAAAATTGCCGGAAGGGTTTCAGCGCGCGGAATATCTGCTTGACCACGGCATGGTGGATCAGGTTGTCCACCGCCATGAATTGCGCCGCACCCTGTCACAGCTTGTGCACATTCTGCTGCGCAAGCCGCGGCCGAAAACCGCTGCATCCAAACCGGTCACGGTCAATGCCACGGTGGCGCGCATGCGCCCGCCGGAAGCGGTTGCAGATGCCACGCACGACGCCGGAAATCCATGAGCGTGACAGCGCCGGCAAGCGCGGCGGTTCTTGAACGTCTTGCATCCCTGCATCCGAAGAAGATCGATCTGGTTCTGGATCGTGTCCTGCGTCTGCTGGCCGATCTCGGCCACCCCGAACGCCATCTGCCGCCGGTCATTCATGTCGCCGGCACCAATGGCAAGGGCTCCGTCTGCGCCTTTTCCCGCGCCATGCTGGAAGGGCAGGGGCTCAAGGTTCACGTCTACACCTCGCCGCATCTGGTCCATTTTCATGAACGCATCCGCCTTGCGGGCAAGCTGATCGGGGAAGAAGAACTCGCCGCCACGCTTGAGGAGTGTGAGCGCGTGAACGCTGGTAAGCCCATCACCTTTTTCGAGATCATCACGGCGGCCGCTTTTCTCGCGTTCTCGCGCACACCGGCCGATGCGCTGGTGCTGGAGGTGGGGCTGGGCGGGAAATACGATGCCACCAACGTCATCGCCCGGCCGCAGGCCACGGTCATTGCGCCGGTCGGCCTCGACCACATCGAGTTTCTGGGCAATTCGCTTGCGGCCATCGCGGCGGAAAAAGCGGGCATCATCAAAAAGGGCGTGCCGGTCATTGTCGGCCCGCAGGACGATGCGCCCCGCGACGTGATCGCGCGCCGGGCCGATGCCTTGTCGGCCCCGCTCTATCTGTTCGATCAGGATTTCTTCGCCCATCAGGAACATGGGCGCATGGTGTATCAGGATACGGACGGCCTGCTCGATCTGCCGCTGCCGAAACTGATCGGGCGGCATCAGATTGAAAATGCGGCGATGGCGATTGCCTGCCTGCGCCATGCGGGGCGCGACTGGGGCGCGGAAGCGGCAATCGAATACGGCCTTCGCAATGTCGAATGGCCCGCGCGGCTACAGCGTCTGACCCGTGGCCCCCTGATCACGGCGGCGCCAAAGGGTGCTGAGATCTGGCTCGATGGCGGGCACAATCCCCATTGCGCGGTGGCGGTGGCGCGTGCCGTCGCCGATCTGGAAGACCGGCAGGAACGCCCGCTCTATCTCATCTGCGGCATGCTCAGGACCAAGGATGCGCAAGGTTTTCTCGCTGCATTCCGCGGCCTTGCCCGCCATGTGATGACGGTCGATATCCCGGGGGAGGCGGCAAGCCTCGGCTCCGGTGCGCTTTACGATGCCGCCCGCCGCGCCGGGCTCGAAGCATCGCCGGCCGAAAGTCTGGCCGACGCGATGGCGCAGATCACCGCCTGGTCCGAATTGGAGAACAAGGCCGCCGCGCCGCGCATCCTGATCTGCGGCTCGCTTTATCTTGCGGGCCATGTGCTTGCGGAAAATTCCTGACAGCAATTTTCTTCAACCGCCCGTTTCCATCGGCAGGTTGGGGTCGCGCGTCCATTCGGACATCGAGCCGTCATAAACCGCGACCGACGGGTGCCCCGCCCGCGTCAGGGCCAGTGCATCCATCGTCGCTGAAATGCCGCCGCCGCAATAACAGATCGCGCGCGGCCGTTCGAAGGCGCCAACCGCATCGAACAACTGGCGCAGCGCCGCGTCGTCGCGCCAGGTGCCGTCCGCATTCAGCAGTTTTTCGTACGGCACATTACGGCTGCCTTTGATGTGGCCTTTGCGGCCATAACTGCGCGCCGCCTCGCCGCTGTGCAGGGCTGCCGGAAGCGCGTTGATGGTGCAGACCCCGCCATCGTCAATGGCCGCCAGCACGGCCGCCTTGTCGGCCCATGCGCCCGTGTGCGCCGTCAATGTGATTTGCGTTGGCGGATACTGGCGCGTGCCAGTTTCCACCGCGCGGCCTTCGCTGCGCCATTTGGCAAAACCGCCGTCCAGCACCGCGGCATTGTCGAAACCGCAGGCGCGCAACATCCACCACAGCCGCGTCGCCCACATCGGCGTCGTGGTGGTATAGGCGACGACACGGCTGGTTTGCCCGACGCCGGCCCGGCCCAGCGTTTCGGCAAAGCGCTCCACCGGCGGCATGGTGAAGGCGAGCGGCGACCGGGTGTCGGAAAATTCGTGCGCCAGATCGGCGAAGGCGGCACCGGGAATGCGTCCCGCCTCGTAGTCGGCGCGCCCGCTTTCAATCTTGTAGGGGCCGGGGTTGGCGGGTCTCAGATGCACCGTCGCATCGAAGATGCGCAAATCGGGGTCGTTCAGATGGGCCGCCAGCCAGCCTGTGGAAACGAGGCCGCGCCCGTCCCATTCCTGTTTTGGCCATCCCTGTTCCGCCCATTCCTGTTCCGTCTCTCTGCCGGCGCCGTCCTGCATCGCATCCTCCTGTCCTCGGCTTCGCACCTTGGGCCCCATGTCTTGGGCCTCAAATCTTGGGCCTCATGGCCGCAAAGGCCCGGCTTGCGAAAATGCCACCCGCCACCGCGTCCCGCAAACATCGCTTCCGAAATTATGATAATAATCCTTGAATAGAGCGGTGATTCAGCTTATATACCTTTCTATTGGAGAAAAATCATGAATTCTGACCATTCCTCACCCGAACTGGACCACGCCGCCGACATGCTTTCGCAGGAGCTGGCGGAGTGTCATGCCTGTGTCATGGCGGTTTTCGATCATGCCATCACGCACAAGGACCCTGCGGTTCAGCTTCAATCCATGTTGGCGGCCACCCGCCTGATGCAGGCCAGCGCGGCCGCGGCCTCGGCCCTCAAACGGCTGCGCAATCCAGGCACGCACCACACCGTCACCGTCCGCCCGGGCGAAGGCGAAGGCGGAAGCGGGGGGAGGGGACCCACCCCCGAAAAATTGAAAACGAATGGTGCGGCATGACGGCGGCAAAGCGAAAGCGCGGTGCCCAGCCCGGCAATCGCAACGCGATCAAGAGCGGCCTGCACACCGCCGAGATGCGGGCGTTGCGCAAACGCGCGCGGCGCAACGTCCTGGCGATCCGCGCCGCCATTGCGCACGCCAATCTCGCCTTGCGCGCGCAATTCTCACAATCGCGAAAAAACGAAAATTCGGGCTTGAGCAATTCCAGGAAAAGTGGAAACCGGTTTTCCGTCCGGAATTGCGATGATTCAAGAACTTAGAGTGCTTCACCAATTCCATGAATCGGTGGAACACTCTAGATCGAGGTTTCGATCCATTCCTTGATCTTGGATTTCGGCAGCGCGCCGACCTTGGTCGCCGCAACCTGGCCCTGGCTGAAGATCATCAGGGTGGGAATGCCGCGCACGCCGTATTTGGTCGGCACCTGCGGATTCTCGTCGATATTGATCTTGGCCACGGTGACCTTCTCACCAAGTTCCCCGGCCAGTTCCTCCAGCGCGGGCGCAATCATCCGGCACGGGCCGCACCACTCCGCCCAGAAATCCACCACAACGGGTTTCTTGGCATTGAGTACATCGGCCTGGAACGAGGCGTCGGAAACTTTGATCGGTGCTGACATGGGCGTGTCCTTAAACTGAAATGTTTGTCTGCAATGAATCTAGGAATGCACCCTTCGAGGGTCAAGGTATACAGGATTTGGGGTTATTCCGCCTGCTCACGGCATTTTTCCCGCCGCCGTCAGATGCCGGTCCAGCAGCGCGTCGCTGAGCCGCATCAGCCGCGGCCCGTCGGTCCACAGCAATCCGGCCACAATCGGCCGCCCCGGCACGATCCGGCGCAAGGCCGCGCGATAAAGCGCCATCTGCCGCAGATAGATCGGCGCCACGTCTTCTTCCCGCGCCGGTGGCGGGCGGTTGGTCTTGAAATCGATCACCACGGCCTCCGTCCCGGTGATGGCAAGGCGGTCGATCCGGCCGTGAACCCGGATGCCGGGCCCCAGTTCCGGCAGGTCCGCGATCAGCGGCACTTCCGCCCGGCTGCCCGGCCCGAACGCGGTCGCGAACACCGGGTCGTCCAGGATGCGCAGGGTTTCTTCGATATAGCGCCCGGCCTCATCCGGCGGCACGCCGCGTGCGGCAAGGAATTTCTCCGCCACCGCAGGCCTCTCGCCCGCCGCGATCTCCGGCAGCCGCGCCAGCATGGTGTGAATCAGGTTTCCGCGCCGGAACCGCTGCATCCCGCCATCGCCGCGTGGCGAAAAGGCCGGCTGTTCCTCGTCCGTTGTATCGGACGGGCGCAGAATTTTCGCGGTGCCTTGTGTGCCGCGGGGCGGTGTCAGCGCCCAGGCTGGAATTTCGGAAGGCAGCGGTTCCGCCGCCTTTTTTTCCGCCTCTGCCGCGTCGGGCACGCCGCGCAGATAAATCGTCTCGCCATCGCGCTCCACCGCCACGCCCTTTTGCGCCGCCGGTTCCGCGGTCCGGTACCAGGAATCGGGATCGATCCCTTTCTTGTTTTCGAAGCCGCAGAAATAGAGGCGATCCTTCGCCCGCGTCAGCGCGACGTAAAGAAGGCGGCGATGCTCGCGCAACGCCTCGGCCTGTGCAGCCTGCTTGGCCGCCTTCACCGCTTGCGGCGCCTCGCTGTTGGGCACTGAAAAAACCACGCCCTCCGCGCTGAACAACAGGCGGCCCAGTTGCGAAGGCTGTTTCGGCTTCCGCGCCGTATCCGGCAGGATGACGATATCGGCTTCCAGCCCCTTTGCGCCGTGCACCGTCATCACCCGGACTTCGCCGCGGCCGCGTTCCATGTCGCGTTTGATTTCCGGGTTGCCCTGTTCCAGCCATTGCAGAAAACCCTGCAGCGAGGGCGTGTTCGCGGCCTCGTAGCTGATGGCGAGTGAGAGGAATTCCTCGATCGCGTCGTTCGCCTCCGCCCCCAGCCGTGCCAGGAAGCGTGCCCGCGTCCGGTTCAGCACATGGGCATAGAATTCGTAAGGCTGCACGAAATCGGCCCGCGCCAGCAGATCGGAGAGTAGTTCGCGCGCCTGCGCAAATTGCGGCCGTTCTCCTTCGCGGGCGTTCAGCGCCGCCCACAGCGTGCCGGTGCGTTCCGTGCTCAGGTCGCACAAATCGTCTTCACACACACCCATCAATGGCGAGCGCAAAATGGCGGCCAATGTCAGATCGTCCTGCGGCTGCAGCATGAAACGGCCAAGCGCGATCAGATCCATCACCGCAATCTGGGTGGTCAACCGCAAACGGTCCGCCCCCGCCACCGGAATGTGCAGCAGCTTGAGCTGGCGGATGATCTCGCTGCCGAACGGTTCCCGCCGCGGCAGCAGGATCATGATATCGCCGGGACTGATGGGGTCTTCGTGGCCGGGCAGCGTCACGCCCGCATCCATCCAGAAGCGGATTTGGCGTGCGATTTTTTCGGCCAGCCGCACCACCGGCCCTCTTTTCGACGGGGCGTCCACCGGCTTCTGCCAGGGATCGGGCTCCTCCTCATCGTCAGGGGCCACGGTCGGCCAGAACTCGACGAGGCCCCTGGCTTCGGCACGATGGGCGAAATGCACAATTTCATGACCGTCCGGCGTCAACCCGTCACGCGTTTCGGGCGCGCCAAAAACGTCATCGACAAAGCCAAGGATTTCCGGTGCCGAACGGCGGGAGGTCTGCAATTGTTCGTCGGCGAAGTCCTGCCCCGCGCCGCTGACATGCGCCCCAAAATAGTGCCGGTGCACATCGAACTGCACCGGGTCTGCACCCTGAAAACTGAAGATGGATTGCTTCTCGTCGCCGACGGCGAAAATGGTGCGGGCGAGCGCATCCGTCTTCCGCGCGCTTTCACCGGCGAAGAAATCCTCCGTCAGCTTTTTCAAGATGGCCCATTGTTCGGGGCTGGTATCCTGCGCTTCGTCGATCAGGATGTGGTCGAGCCCCCCATCCAGCCGGTAGAGCACCCAGGCCGCCGCGTCGCGCCGCTCCAGAAGGCGCTGCGTCTTGGCGATCAGATCGTCATAGTCCAGCGCCGCACGCTGCGCCTTAAGCGCGGTATAGCGGGTGTGCGTGGCATTGGCGATCAGGATGGCGGCTTCGCACAGCGTTGCGGCCCGTGCGGCCCGGCGCGCTTCCTCCGCCTCGTAAAAGCGTTGTGCCATCTGGTTCAGATGGTCTGCCAGATCGGGCCGCGCTTCGCTCAGCTTCTTGCTCGCCAGTTTCGCCCGCGGCTTGTCTTCCTTGGTCAGAAAGATTTCCCGCGTGGTCTCGAATGTCTCTGCCGTGAAATCGACCGCCAGAATCCGGTGGAAGGCGTCGGCGAAATTCCTGTCCGTTTTGCCGCCGCTTTCGAGCCAGGTGGCGATGGCGGCGATGGTTTCGCGCTCGCGCTTCAGGCCGTCGCAGAAATTGCGCACCACCGCATCGGGCCGTTCGCCACTGTTGCTGCCGTGAAACCCGCTCAGGGTATGGAACAGCGAGCCGTCTTCCGCCGTGCATCCGCTGATCGCGGCTTCGAGCCGCCGCCGGTCCACACCGAGGGCGGCATCCAGCACCTGCTGCAATTGCTGTTCACCGGCCTCGGTAACGATGGTGTGGATGGCGCCCGTCAGCAGAAGATTGTCCTCGGCATGTTCCAGTACGAAGGTTTGCGCCAATTGCATCAGATGTTGCGCCGTCTGTTCGTCCAGAACCGTGAAGCCGGGGGCGATCGCCGCCTCCAGTGGAAAACGCGCCAGCAAATTCTGGCAGAAGGCGTGAATGGTCTGGATTTTCAGGCCGCCCGGCGTTTCCAGCGCCTGCGCAAACAATGTGCGGGCCCGCGCCAGTTCTTCGCCGCTGTCGGCGCTCGCCCCGATCTCGCGGATTTTTTCACGCAGCGTGTCATCGGCCATCAAGGCCCAGGCGCCAAGCTGGTTGAACAGCCGTGCTGCCATTTCCGCCGCCGCCGCCTTGGTATAGGTCAGGCACAGAATGCGTTCGGGCCGCGCCCCGGCCAGCAACAGCCGCGTCACCCGGTTGGCAAGGGTATAGGTTTTTCCGGCGCCCGCATTGGCGGAGACCCAGGCAGAGCGGTGCGGATCGGCCGCGCGCTGGGATGGATCGGGCTTCTGCGCGGCGGCGCTCATGCCTCATCCTCCTCCCAGACGGAAAGTTGCCATTCGCGCACGCGCGCCAGATGGTCGTAATCGCCGTCCGCCTTGGTGGATACCGGAATCACGCGCGGCGGATAGGGATGCGCGGCATCGTCAAACTGCGCAATGCGCGTGGAGAGATAGTCCATCGCCCTGTTCGTCAGCGCCCCGGCATCGCCGATGGTGATGATTTTCCCCGGCGGATTGCCGCCACCAAGCTGGATGTAAATCAGGTCAACCGGCGTCAGCGCGGCGATGTCCACGAATTTTCCGCCTGCCAGCATTGCCGCCTCCAGCGGGAGCTGCGGCGCCAGAAGCGTTTCAACCTGTCTGTTGGTTGGCGGCCTTCCAGTCTTGTAATCGATCACCGCGCCTTCGCCGCCCGGCAATTCGTCAATCCGGTCCGCCCGCCCGTGCAGCACGAAATCGCCACCGGGTGCGGGAATTGTCATTTCGCCGCGCTTTTCCAGATGGCGTTTGACGATGGCCGCCTCTCTGCCGCGTTCGCTGGCGACGAACCACTGTGCGGCGCGCAGAAAGCGTGGCCGCCACACCGCCAGAATGGATTTCGGAATGGCGAATTCCGCGAACACGGCGTCTGCGATTTCTGTCAGCCGTCTTTCCGCGTCAGCCGGCAGAGCGTCGGGACAGGCGATCAGAAATTTTTCCAGCGCGCGGTGAATAAGGGTGCCGCGCTCGCGCGGACCGAACGGCGCTTCCAGCGGGTCGAGCGGCTTCAGCTTCAGAATGTGCCTGGCATAGATGGCGTAAGGATCGCGCAGCCAGGTTTCGATCTCCGTCACCGAAAGCTTTCGCGGCCGCAGCGTCACTGCTGGTGTGGGCCGCGGCTTTTCGATCCGCGTCACGCTTTTGGGCTGCAACAGGTGCTGTGCAATGCCGGTATAGTCCGTTCCCGCGGTCAACTTTTCTTCGCAGTTGAGGCCGCGCGCCAGTTGCAACAGACGCTGCAGCCAGCGCGAGGCAACGGTTGGCGCACCGTCCGCCTTGCGCGAACGGGTCAGGTAAACGCGTGGGCCCGCCGCCAGTGTGGCAAAGTCATGCGCGGCAAGACCGATGGCCCGCTCCGGCGATTCCAGTTGCAATTGTCGCCGCATCGGCCGTGACAGCCATGGGTCGATCGCGGCGTGGGCCGGCCATGTGCCTTCGTTCAAGCCGCCCAACACCATCACATCGTGGCGCTGCAGGCGTGCTTCCAGCGGGCCCAGAATGAAAAGCCGCGGGTGCTGCCCAAAGCGCGGGCGCACGCTGCGCTCCAGCGCGAATTGCCGGAACAATTGCGCGTAGGAACCGGGCACCATCGGCAGCAGCCGGGCCGCCGCTTCCCCCATCTGGGCCAGGAATTCCCGCGCCGTCAGCCCCGCATCGCCGCGCCACAACCGGTCTGCACCGCCCTGTTTATCGTCCGCGGCCAATACTTCCGCCGCTGCCAGATGTGCGGCGACTGCATCGCCCAATCGCGCAGGCCCGTTCAGGATATTCGTCAGCGGCTGCAACGTTGCGGCGATGCGCTCGAACCATGGTGCCACGGCGGGATCGCAAGGGGCGCTTCTGTCGCCGGTCTGCCGCGTGATCGCGCGCCTGATACCATCCGCACCTGCGTCCGGCGCAGGCCCGCGCAAACAGAGGTCGAGTGCGCGCACCATATGAAGGTGATGTCCTCGCGCCGTACCGCCTGCGGCCAATGGATGTTTCAACAGTGCCAACAATGGCACTGGTGCGAATTTGCTCTCGGCGGCTTCGGCGATCAGGCACAGAAATGCGCCGCTTGGTGTGTGCGCCAAGGGCCGCCCGGCGGAATCGTCGATGGCGATCTCGAACCGCTCCATTTCGGCGGCCACACGGCGGGCCAGTGCGCGGTCCGGCGTCACAAGCGCCGCCGTCCGCGTTTCGCTTTCCAGAACCTCGCGCAGGATCAGCGCGATGGCGCGGGCTTCTTCCGCCGGATCGGCTGCTTCGATCAGCGTCAACCCATCGAAAGCCGCCGCCATCTGTGTGCCGCGTTTTTCCACCAATGCGTGCCAGGCATCGGTGGTTGGTGCGGGCCGCAGCGTTTCGCTCAACAATTCTTCGCGTATGCCTGCCGGTTTCGCCCCCGGCCATAACTTCACATCTTCCCGCGTCAGTCCCATCCGCATCAGCAATTGCTTCATGCCGAATTGTGGGTGGCCTTCATCGGCGCCTGCCCAACTCTTTTCGTCCAGCGTGGTGTCGAGCGCGGGCAGAACGACCGCGCCTTGCGGAAGCGTCGCGATGACGCCCAGCAATCCGGCCGTGGCGGGAATGCTGCCGGTGGAGCCCGCGGCGATCACGGGCGCCTGCGGCGGGTGCGCGGCAAGGCGCTGCGCCAGTGCCCGGAGCGCCGCATTTCGGTGCGCCGCGCGGTCCAGTGCGCCTTCCTCCGCCAGAATATCCGGCCAGTGCGTCACCAGAAGCGAAAGAAATTCGCGTGCTTCGGCCCAATGCTCGGCCAATCCTTCGGGGGTCAGCGATTGCAACGCGGAAAGTGCGACGCCCTCGGTCTGCATATCGTCCAGAAATCCGGCCAGGCTGCGTGCCAGCGCCGCCGCGCGCACGAAGGCGATCTCCTGGCCGGTTTTGCTGCGCTCCCACTGCGCGATCAGGGTTGCCAGCAGCAGCACGCGCCGCACCGGCGCGATTGGCGGCGCAAGGGCCAAATCCTCTCCTTGCGGATCGAACAGGAAATCATCTTCTTCCACATTGCCGAGTGGGCGGATATCCGGCAGCAAGGCCGCGCCGCCCAGTTGCGCGGCAAAGGCGTCGCTCAGGGTGCGGACCGCGCGCCGCGTCGGCACATAAATGGTGGTTGCGGCCAGTTCGAGGGGGGCGGCTCCGGCGCCGGTCTGCGCAATCACGCCGCGCGCCAGCGCCTCTGCAAAGGCCTCACCGGCCGGAATGGTGAAGACGTTCGCGCGTTTTGCCATCACGGCTCGGGATCGCGCGCAGCCAGAAAATCTTCCGCCTGTTTCAACGCACCGGGTCGGTCGATATGCATCCAGATGCCATCCAGCCGCGTGCCATAGAGGCGGTCGCGTGCAATGGCGCGGTCCCACAGGGGATTGATCGAAAAGCGCCCGCTGGACGCGCCATCGAACAGGCGTGGGTGCACGATCTGCACACCGATCCAGACGAACGGCGCAATGCTCTGCTCATGCACGCGCGTCAGATGGCCTTCCGCATCCATCAGAAAATCGCCGCCGCCATCATAGCAGAGCGCATGGCTGGTGGCCGCGAGCAGCATCAGCGCGTCCATCTTCTGTGCGTCCCATCGGGCCGCCAATTGCGCCAGCGCGGACCCTGCGCCCTCCACCCACACCGAATCCGAATTGTGAGTGTAGAACGGCTCGCCCCTGAAAATGGAAAGCGCCTTGAAGATGCCGCCGCCGGAATCGAGCAACGCCTCGCTCTCGTCCGAAATAATGAATTCCGCGTCCTTGCGTTTGGCCAGGTGGGTTTTCACCATCTCCGCATGGTGATGTACATTGACCACGATGGTGGTGACACCGGCGCCGATCAGCCGGTCGATGGCATGGTCGATCAATGCGCGTCCGTTCACCATCACAAGCGGCTTCGGTCTGTCGTCGGTCAGCGGGCGCATCCGTGTGCCGAGCCCGGCGGCCATGATCATTGCCCGTGTCGGTCCCGTCATGCCGCGGCCCCCCGCCGGTGCAGATTGTGCCGCGCCTCCGCCGGAATCGCCTTGTCGTACCAGTTGCGCAAGGGGCGGAGTGCCGGGTGTGCCAGATCGCGTTCGAGATAGCGCCACACCCGCGGCAAGTAGCCGAGATAGCGCGGCTTGCCATCGCGCACGCAAAGCCGTGCAAAGATTCCGGCGATCTTCGCGTTGCGTTGGGCCGCTATCACGGCCATCGCGGCGGAGAGTTCCGCCGGATCGACTGCGTGGCCGTCCCGTTTCATGATTTCGAGATAATGTCCGGTCATTTTTTCTTTCAGGCTGGCCGAAACGTCGCGGCGGGCATCCTCCAGCAGGGAAATTATATCGTAAGCAGAAGAACCTGCCACTGCATCCTGAAAATCGATGATGCCGACGCGCTGGTGTCCCCTCTGCTCCGGCATCCAGATCAGGTTCTGCGCATGATAGTCGCGATGCACGAACACGGCCGGGGTGCCCGCGATGCCTTGCAGCGTGGCACGCCACAACGCCTGATGCTCCGCGATCTCGTCTTGGTCCGCGGGCCGCCCCAATGCCAGCGGCAGATACCATTCGGCCAGCAGACGGACTTCGGCCAATTGTGCGGTCTCGTCGTAGGCAAATAATGGGGTGTCTACACCGGTGCGCGCGGGCGCCGGCACCTGATGCAACAGCGCCAACGCCTCGATCGCCGCCGCGTAGAGTGCCGTCTCATCGGCGCCTTCGGCAATCGCGTCGGCGTAGAGCGGCCCGTTCAACTCCTCCATCAGCACAAGGCCCGCTGCCGGATCGGCCGCCAGGATTTGCGGTGTGTGCAGCCCGCGCCCGCGCAGGTAATCCGCGATGGCTATGAACCGCGTGCAGTCCGCGCCCGCCAGCCGTGCGACGGCGTTATAGCCCAGGCGCTCCCGCTCCTCGGCCGTGGCGCCGGGCGGGCAGGGCGGGGCCTCCGCATTCTGCGGCTGATCCATCAGGATGGCGCTCTGTGTCCCTTTCGCTGTCCGGAAATAGCGCCGTGTCGAGGCGTCGCCCGGCAGCGGACTGATGGCCGCTCCGGCCCAGCCGGTTTTGTCCAGGAACTGGCGGATCACCGCGGAACGCTCAGCCGCCATGGCCGCCCTGTCCGGGGTTCAGAAACCCAGCCCATTTTGCCGGGCCGGAAATGGCCGCCTTCCGGCCGCCTTCCGTTGTGATGGCAACACGAAGACGCGCCGCCGGCAGGCGGTCCGTTGCGCGCTCCGGCCATTCCACCAGGGTCACGTCATGCTCCAGCGCGTCGTCCAGGCCCAGCTCCTCGATTTCTTCCTCGTCCTCCACGCGATAAAGGTCGAAATGGCGCACCGGGAATCGCGTGGTTTCATAGGATTGTACGAGGGTGAAGGTCGGGCTGGGTACATCTTCCGTAACCCCCAGCGCCCGCAAAATGGCGCGCGCCAGCGTGGTCTTTCCCGCCCCCAGATCGCCTTCCAGGGCCACGCAATCGCCGGTCGCAAGCCCCGCGGCAATGCGCGCTGCCAGCGCGTTGCTCGCCGCCAGATTGTCCAACGGCCATTGCATTGAAAATCCGGTCTTTTCAGGGTCCATTGCGTGGTTCTAGCGCGGGGCGCGCGGGCGGGCAAAGCGCGCTGCGGCGGATTGCGCGGCGGCCATCTGTCATGGTACCGCCGATTGAGAACAGGGTCGAAACAGGGGATTAGGCGATTGCCGGAGCGTATTGTGATCATCGGTGCCGGTCAGGCCGGCGCCCAGGCGGTGGCCAGTCTGCGGTCCGGCGGCTTCACGGGTACGCTTACCATGGTGGGCGATGAGCCCTATCTGCCTTATCAGCGCCCGCCGCTTTCCAAGGCCTATCTTCAGGGCACGCTGGAGCGGGAACGCCTGTTCCTGAAGCCGGAAGCGTTTTATGCCGATGCGGCTTGCGAAATGCTGTTGAATGTTTCCGCCACGGCCATCGACCGCACGGCCAGAACTGTGGCGCTGTCGGATGGGCGCAGCCTTTCTTACGACAAACTGCTTCTGGCCACAGGCACGCGCGTGCGCCCCATTCCGGTGCCGGGTGCCGATCTTCCGGGAATTCATTATCTGCGCAGCATTGCCGATGTGGATCTGCTGCGGGCCGCGTTTCAGCCGGGCAGGCGCATCGCCATCGTCGGCGGTGGCTATATCGGGCTGGAGGTTGCCGCGGTCGCCGCCAAACATGGGCTGGATGTGTCGGTGTTCGAGGCGCTGGACCGTGTAATGGCGCGCGCCGTCTCACCGGTGATGTCCGATTTTTATCGGGGTGTTCACACCGCCGCCGGGGTGAAACTTCATCTGCGTACGGGTGTGGAGCGTTTTGAAGGGGCCGGCCGTCTGGAAGCGGTGCGCGCGGGCGGCGAATCTTATCCGGCAGATCTGGCGCTGGTCGGCATCGGCGTTATTCCGAATGCGGAGCTGGCTGCCGCCGCCGGTCTTGCGGTTGAGAACGGCATCGTGGTTGATCGCCATGCGGCCACAAGCGACCCTTCGATCTTCGCTGCCGGTGATTGCACCAGTCATCCGGGCCGCGAAGGCCGGAACATCCGGCTCGAATGCGTGCAGAACGCGATCGACCAGGCGAAATTTGCGGCGCTGGCCATGCTGGGCAAACCGGCCGTCTATAGTGAGGTGCCGTGGTTCTGGTCCGATCAATATGATCTGAAGCTGCAGATGGCGGGGTTGGCACGGCCGGGCGATACGATCGTGCAGCGTGGCGATCCCGCGGCGCGGAAATTTGCCGTTTTCCATTTGCGCGAGGGCAAGGTCGCGGCGGTTGAGGCGGTCAACGCCGCCCCCGAATATCTTGTCGGGCGCAAACTGATTGGGGAAGGCACCCGTATCGATCCGGCAAGGCTTGCCGACACCACCATTGCCATGAAGAACATTGTCTGAAGAACCGGTTGGGACAAAGGAGCGACGATGCCCAAGATCAAATATGTCGAGCACAATGGAAAGGAGCATGAAGTCGACGTGCCCGAAGGCTGGTCCGTGATGGAAGGGGCCGTCAAAAATCTTGTGCCCGGTATCGATGCCGATTGCGGCGGGGCATGTGCCTGTGCCACCTGCCATGTCTATGTTGATCCGCAATGGACCGACAAAATTCCCGGCAAGTCGGATATGGAAGAGACCATGCTCGATTTCGCGCAGGACCTTGAACCCAACAGCCGTCTTTCCTGCCAGATCAAGGTTACGGCGGAGCTGGATGGATTGGTCGTCCGCACGCCCAAAAGTCAGCACTGAATTTCAGCGCGTTTTTTCCGTACGGCGGCGCTACGCCGTCGCCACCAGAAATTCCTCCGAATTGTCTGGCAGGCGCAAGCCGTCGCTTCGGCCCGCAAAATAACGCTGTGACAGGGCTGTGGCCGGTACATGCCGGACCTCGCGAAAGCCGCACTCGCGTGCCAGCGTCAGCATCTCCTCCGGCGTGAAAAAGCTGATGAAGGGCGTTCCACTTGCCCGTGCGCCCTTTTCCGCCTGCTGCGCTCCCTGACGCAATTCAGCATCCGAAAGTTCAAGCGGCAGCAGGAACGTCATTGCAAGCGTGGTCCCGTGGGCGAGCGAAGCGACGCGGCGCAGCGTGGCTGCAATGGCCTCCCGCGCCAGATACATGCTGACGCCGGTCGCGGCGACGATTGCCGGTTTTCCGGCATCGAAGCCTGATGCTGTTAGCGATTTCAGCCAGTCTTCGCCCGCTTCGAAGTCGACCGGCACGAACCGCAGCCAATCCGGGATACCGAAGCCCAATTCGTGAAGCCGCTGCTGTTTCCAGACCTGGGGCCCGGGGCGATCGACCTCGAATATCGGCAGGCGTGATGCGATATCCGGCTTGCGCTGGGCGAATGTATCGAGCCCGGCGCCGAGGATGACGTATTGCTGGATGCTGCGGCCTACCTGTTCCAGCACCATATCTTCGACAAAGCGGGCTCGCGCCACAATCGAGGCACGAAACGGGCGCGTACCGTGCGGATCCATGTCCGGACGGTTGCGCCAGCCTTCTTCCGGCGCGATCAGCTTGAGGTCGATCTCGTCTTCGAGGACATGCGGCGGCGGGTCGATTTCAACATGGAGCGCCCGCCACAGGGCGACACGCACCGCCGTGCTCTCCGGTGCCGCGGTTTGGTCGTTGCGCATCCGCGTCGTCTTCCCTTGGCCGGGCGGCACGCTTTTCGGTCCACACGCGTTATGCGGCGGCGGGCCGTCATTGTGCCGCGTGAATTTCCCGCTCGCTATCCGTGCCCGGTGTGCCGTCATGGACCCGGCGTGGAACGTGGCAGCGTACCACGGTGCCAAGGTCCGGCCGGCTGTCGATTTCCACCCAGCCGTCGTGCAGTTCCACGAAGCGATTGACCAGCGCCAGCCCCAGGCCCGCACCGGCGCGCTGCCCCGAACGGCTTTTCGAGGCAAAGCGTTCGAACACATTGGCCTTCACTTCCGGCGCAATACCGGGACCGGTATCGGCGACGGCGATCTGGACGTCTTCCTCTACAATGTCGCCGATCAGCGTGATGGTTCCGCCCCGTGGTGTGTATTTGAGCGCGTTGGACAGCAGATTGAACACCACCTGCCGGATACGCCGCCCATCGGCAAGGAACACGCCTGCATCCTCCCGGCATTCCAGTTTAAGGTCGAGACCCACCTTGGCCGCCCACTCACGCGCATGGCTCGCGACATCGGAGAGCAGGGCGTAAAGATCGATCCGTTCAAGCTCCAGCCGTAAAGCCCCGGATTCGATCAGCGCCAGATCGAGAATATCGTTGACCAGACTGTGCAGGGTGTTCGCGCCGGTCACGATGGCCTGGATGTATTCCGTCTGCCGCTCGTTCAGCGCGCCGGGAATACCGCTCGCCATATGCTCGGCAAAACCCATGATCGTGTTCAGCGGTGTGCGCAGTTCATATGAAACATGCTTGATGAAGTCGGATTTCAGGCGGTCAGCGGCTTCCAGCGCATTGTTGCGGTCCCTGAGCGCATTTTCGATCCGGAACCGGTCGGTGATGTCGGCAAACGTCACAAGCGTTGCGCCGTCTGGCAGCGGCGAAAGCGCGACCGAAAGAACGATGTGATCGTTGCGCTCGATCTCGCCCCAATCGCGGCGCCGTTCCGCGCCGGAAACGATGGTGTTGATCAATCTGTCCCAGATTGCCTGTTCGCCGAATTTCTCGACACAGGCGGTGGCGATGGTCCGCACATGCGGTTCGCCTTCCAGATCGCGCTCGCTCAGTTCCCAAAGGTGGGCGAAAGAGGCATTGGACAATTTCATTCGCCCATCCGGCCCGAACACGGCCACGCCTTCCTGCAACGTGTCCAGCGTTGCAGACTGCACCTTGATCAACGTGTTGTAGGAGCTTTCGAGCGTGATGCGCTCGGTGACATCCTCATACAGATAGGTCAGGCCGCCGAACGGGTGGGGCTGTGCCACCACGCGCAGCGTTCTGCCGCCCGGAACATGCCAGACGTCTTCTGACGGTTGTTCGCGCGCTTTCTGGTAAAGCGCAAGGCGCTCGCGCTTCCAGGCCTGGAAATCGCGCTGTTCCGGAAGTTTGCGGGCCTCACGCAGCCGGTCGAGAATGTCACCGTCGGACGGATGCTTGTCGAGCCAGTTGTCCGGCAACCCCCACAGCCGGACAAAGGCCTGGTTGTAGAAGCTCAGCTTCTGTACGCTGTCGAAAATCGCAACGGCGGTGGCGAGCTTGTCCAGTGTGTCGGCGTGGGCGTCGATGTGCTGTTGCAGGCGGGCTTCGGCCGCGGAAACATCGGTTACATCGATCGCCGTGCCGACCACCGCGCCGCCATCGAGCGGAATGTGTGAAAACGACAGCGCGTGACGATGACCGCCGGCAATCACATAGCGCCGGGACTCCTGCGGCGTGTTTTGACTGCGCGCCGCCGCGGCAAGGTCGCGTTCCGACCGGTCAAGCGCGGCCTGGTGGTTGCGCGCCGATTCCACATTTGTTTCACCGGTGCTGCTGAGGAAGGCGCGGTTGCCCCAGACAAGTGCCGCCGTTCTGTCACGCAGCCAGACGGGCAGGGGAAGGGCGTCAAGAACCTGTTCGAAATCGGCCGCGGCGGCTGTCTTCTCGTCCTCTTCCTCCAGCCACACCGCGGCCATGCCGCCAACCGCGTGGCCGCGCACACGCGCCTTGCGCCCGCTTTTGGTGGCGGCGGTCAGGGTGAAGCGCGTACCGTCGCCCCCCAGATCATCCAGCGCCTTGGACAGTTGGGTGGCGTCAGCCCCTTCCAGGCAGGAATCGAGTAACGCGTCGGCGCCGCGATAGGCATAAGGGCCGCTGCCGTCGCGGCCCCACACGATCAACGCCTCACGCCCGGCTGAGATCAGGGCATCACGTTCGCCGACCGCTGCGCGTGCGCGGGCCCCGGATGAGCGGATATTACGGCGAAACCGGTTGGCGCGCTTTTGCTCGGCCAACGCCCACAGAGCGGCAGCAACCGCCAGTGCCGCTGCGCCGGTGGCCACGCCCATCGCCACGACGGTGGACGCTTCCATGGCCTGGGCGTGGACCGGCAATGGCAACAGCGCGGCTGCCGCAACCGAAAAGCCCCAATGCTTGCCATGTGCCACGATGCCAAGCTTGGTTTTCTGTCCCTTGCTGGGACCCATCCCGGGCCGCCCCCGATTCCATGCCGCGCGCGGCGAATCACTGTGGAATCAACATGATAGGCGGACAAACCCATCACGCAAGCCGATGTGGTTAAAAAATGGTAAAGGCCAAAATATGCGCAAGGCGGACAGGGCTTGTGGCCCGCCCGCCTGACGCTGCTTTGATGGAGCGAATGCCCGCGATCAGTAGCGGTAATGATCCGGCTTGAAGGGGCCGGCCTCCGGCACGCCGATATAGGTGGATTGTTTGGGCGACATCTTCGTCAGATGGGCGCCGATCTTCGCCAGATGCAGCCGGGCGACCTTTTCATCCAGATGTTTGGGAAGGGTGTAGACCTTCTTCTGGTATTTGCCCGGATTGGTGAAGATTTCGATCTGGGCCAGCGTCTGGTTGGTGAAGCTCGCGCTCATCACGAAGGAGGGATGGCCCATCGCGTTGCCCAGGTTTACCAACCGTCCTTCGGACAGAAGGATGATCTTCTTGCCGTCGGGGAAGGCGATCTCATCGACCTGTGGTTTCACATTGGTCCATTTGAAATTGCGCAGGCCGCCAACCTGAATTTCCGAATCGAAGTGGCCGATGTTGCAGACGATGGCGCGGTCCTTCATCGCCCGCATATGATCCACCGTGATCACGTCGACATTGCCGGTTGCGGTCACGAAGATATCGGCACGCGGGGCCGCTTCTTCCATTGTCACCACTTCATAGCCTTCCATTGCGGCCTGAAGGGCGCAGATCGGATCGATCTCGCTCACCATCACGCGGCAACCCGCCTGGCGGAGCGATGCGGCAGACCCTTTGCCCACATCACCGAAGCCCGCAACCATGGCAACCTTGCCGGCCATCATCACATCGGTGCCGCGGCGAATGCCGTCCACCAGCGATTCACGGCAGCCATACAGATTGTCGAATTTCGATTTTGTCACGCTGTCGTTGACGTTGATCGCAGGAAAAAGAAGGCGCCCGTCTCTTTCCATCTGGTACAGGCGGTGGACACCGGTGGTGGTTTCTTCGGTCACGCCGCGGATCGCATCACTCGTCTTCGTGTACCAGCCCGGCTTGCTTTTCAGCCGCTGTTTGATGGCTGCGAAAAGAACGGTCTCTTCTTCGTTTTCCGGCTTTTCGAGGAAGGCGGTGTCGCCGCCTTCGGCGCGGCGGCCCAGATGCAGAAGCAGGGTGGCATCGCCGCCATCGTCGAGAATCATATTGGGCGTGCCGCCATCGCCCCACTCGAAGATTCGGTGTGTGTAGTCCCAGTAATCGGTCAGGCTCTCGCCCTTCACGGCGAAGACCGGCGTACCGCCGGCAGCAATTGCGGCAGCGGCGTGATCCTGGGTCGAATAAATGTTGCAAGAGGCCCAGCGCACATCTGCACCCAACGCCGTCAGGGTTTCGATCAGAACGGCGGTCTGAATTGTCATATGCAGGGATCCCGCGACCCGTGCACCTTTCAGAGGCTGTTTCGCGCCATATTCTTCCCGCGTCGCCATTAGGCCCGGCATCTCGGTTTCGGCGATCTCGATTTCCTTCCGGCCCCAATCGGCCAGCGAAATGTCTTTGACGACGTAGTCCTTGGATGTGCTCACGAATATTTCCTTGCAGTTGGGCGCGCGGGATATAGCAGGGCGGTTTTGTGGGGGCAAGTCAGATATAAAGAAATCTGCATATCTTTATTCTGGCTATGAAGTTCCAACCGTTTCCGTCACGCAGCGGGCCAATGGTGCGGAACCGGCGCCCGGCGTAGAATGCAGCCAACAAATGCGCCGCCGGGCGCATGTCATGCGCGTTTGCGTAGAACATTCCGATACATCAAACCCAGGAGAGCGTCATGAAACGTCGCGTTGCCGCGTTCGCGGCCCTGTTTGCGTTGTTCGCCTTCCCCGCGTTTGCTGCCAGTTCCACCGCCAACGCGCGGGGGTATGACAATGGTCCTGTCTGGGATATTGCCGCCATTCAAACCAAGGATGGCTATTTCGACGACTATATGAAATTCGTCACCACCACTTGGAAGACCCAGCAGGAAGCCTTGAAAAAGGCGGGCTATATCACCGGTTACAAGGTCTATGTGGTCGCCGATCCGCGCGATGGCGAGCCGGACATCTACCTCGCGACCGAGTTCAAGAACATGGCGGCCATGGATGTCCCGCTGGACGAGATGGATGCGTTCGCCAGAAAAATGTTCGGTTCCATCGAAACGGCCAATAAACAGCAAGCTGATCGCGGTACGATCCGCACCATCCGCGGCAATATGCTGATGCGGGAGATTGTATTCAAGTAAGGTTCTGGCGGGGCCGTCCTGCAGCCAGGCGGCCCCGTTTTCTCTTGTCGTATTACGGCGACAATGCGCGCTGTGGCGGACCGGAAGGCCCGCTCAATCCTCGCCGAACTTTGCTTCAACCAAAGCCATGATGGCGACGATTGCGGCTTCGGCATCGGTACCTTCGGCGGATATCTCGATCTGTGAACCGGGGCTTGCCGCCAGCATCATCAATCCCATGATGGAGCGCGCATCGACACATTGCCCATCTTTGGTGATTGTGATGTGCGATTGAAAACGCGCTGCCGCCTCCACCAGCTTGGCGGAAGCGCGTGCGTGCAAACCACGTTTGTTGGTGATGCGGGCGATCGCGCCGCGCCGGGTGCTCAAGCCGCACCGGCAAGATCGGCCGATCCCGCCCTCATATATTTCCGTCCGGCGTCGATGGATTCCTTGACCGCCTGGTCCAGCGGCAGTTTCGTCCGCACGTCGACGAGCTTGATCAGGCTCGGCAGATTGATGCCAGCCAGAACCTCGATCTTGCCACGCTCCAGAAGGGTCAGCGCCAGATTGCAGGGGGTACCGCCGAACATGTCGGTCGCAATCACCACGCCCTTGCCCATATCCACGGACTTCGCAGCCGCGGCGATTTCGCGCTGGCGCCGTTCGATATCGTCTTCGGGCCCGATGCAAACAGCCCGCAAATGGGTTTGCGGGCCGACCATGTGCTCCATCGCCGAAATGAATTCCTGCGCCAAACGGCCATGCGTGACGAGGACTATGCCAATCATGTCTATGTTCTATCCTGTACCGGCTGAAGATAACCATCTTTGGCCGGGATGGAAGCCCTTAAGGGGCATTGTCCAGAAAGCCGTTGTTTGCAAAGGCTGAAGCGGCGGCCGCCAGTTTGGCTGCTGCCGCAATGTCATTACTTTTCATTGCCAGGAGAGGGACCGGCGCGACGCGGGAGAGGCCTCCGGGCGGGGCATAAAATGTGCGCTCCGGCATGCGCGGCGGTTTTTTTGCGGTCAGGCGCACGGCCATGGCGACGCGAACGCTGGCGCGGAAGGAAAGTTTCACGATGCCGGCGCCACGGATTTCCAGCAGCCCGCGCAAATTCCGCGGCGCACGGGCTTGAAGCGCATGGGTTTTGACAAACAGTTCGGTCCGGTCGTCGGCAACAAGGGTGGCGCCTGCCGCAAGGAGTTGCAGCACAAGGGCGGATTTTCCCGCACCGCTTTCACCCAGGATGAGGATGCCGCAATTGCGCACGGCGCCAAAGGCCTTGCCTGCGTCATCCAGTGATACACAACTGGCGTGGATGTTGACCGTTTCCATCATCGTGCCAGCGGCAGTTCGACCACGAACGTGGCGCCGGAGGGGTTTTCTGCGCCGGGCTCTCGCCGGTTTTCAGCCCAGATGCGGCCGCCGACACCGGTCACGATCTGCCGCGCAATGGAAAGGCCAAGCCCGGAATTGTTGCCGAATTCATGGCCCGCGGGCCGTTCCGTATAGAAGCGGTCGAAAATCGTTTCGAGATTCCCTTGCGGAATACCGGGCCCTTCGTCGGCTACGCTCACCCGCATCCGGTTGCCGCTTGCCGCGGCCGAAATGGCGACTTTGCCACCATCCGGGCTGAACGAGATCGCGTTGTCGATCAGATTGCGGAAAATCTGTCCCAACCGCTCGTCGCGGCCCATCACGCGTGCGTCCTTGGGCAGGTCCAGCGCGAGCGACAGGGTCACCCCGCGGGTGGGGCGGGTATAGGTATAAACTTCGACGATCGTTTCCAGCAGACGCGCTATATCGACCGGCTCATACTCTTCGCGGCTCAACTCCGCGTCCAGGCGCGATGCGTCCGAAATATCGGTGATCAGGCGGTCGATGCGCTTCACGTCCTGCTGCACGATTTTGATCATGCTGTCCCGGCTCGCCTCGTCCTTGCTGCGCGAAAACATTTCGACTGCATTTTTCAGGGAGGTCAGCGGGTTTTTCAGTTCGTGCGCCACATCGGCGGCAAAGCGTTCGATGGCGTCAATCCGGCTGTAGAGCGCGCGCGTCATGCCGGAAAGCGAACTCGCAAGGTCCGAGATTTCGTCGCGGCGCCCCTCCATCAACGGAATGCTTTCACGACCGGCCTGTCCGCGGCGCACGCGGTCGGCTGCCGCCGCCAGCCTGCGGATCGGTGTCGCCACAAACTGTGCGAGATAGAGCGAGGATAGAAGCATGGCCAGCAAGGCCACCAGGAACACTTCCAGAAGGGTTGCGCGTTCCTCCCGCAGGATGTCGTCGATGTCGCCGCCTTCCGTCGATACCATCAGGACGCCGTAAACGGTCTTGAAGCGTTGGATGGGCACTGCAACGGAAAGCACCAGCTTGTTCTGATCGTCCACCCGTTCGGCCGTGCTGACATCGCCGGAAAGGGCCGAGACCACTTCGTGATAAACCCGGCCGTCATGCCCGGCCTCAAAATAGGGCTCGAGGTCCGCGAAGGGGCGCACACCCATCAGGCCGCCGTAAATGCGGTCCCACCAGCTTTTCAACTTGTGCAGGGTATCCAGCGGCGGCAATTCGCGCGTTTCGACCACATTTCGGGCGAGGAGAAACCGGGTGTCGAGCGCAAGCTTGCCGTCAGTCTCGTAAAGGCGGGCACGCAGACGCGTGGGTTCGATCAATTGGCGCAGCAGGGGCTCGGCTTCGTCCACCTTGATCTCGCGGGAACTTTCGTCGGTGGTGTATTCCGCAAGTGTGCTGGCAACGATCAGCGCCTGCTCCTTGATGCCTTGCAGGCGCTCGTCAACAAGGCCGATCCGGCTCGATTGCACCAGAATAACGCCGCCGATCAGAACCAGCAGTGCAACGGCGTTGAAGAAGATGATGCGCCGGGTCAGGGCCGAATGACGGCGCATCTGGCCTGCATCCGGTGGATTGCCGCTGCGGCCGGGCACCCGATCGCCCAACCGTGTTTCGCCGCCGTTGAATCCTGGCTTGTTCATCGCGTTGCGGCGGAAGGCATCTCAGGCTTCGCGATAACGATATCCCACGCCGTAGAGCGTTTCGATGGCATCGAAATCTTCGTCCACGGATTTGAATTTCTTGCGCAGACGCTTGATGTGGCTATCGATTGTGCGGTCATCGACGTAGACCTGATCGTCATAGGCTGCGTCCATCAGATTGTCCCGGCTTTTGACGAAGCCCGGCCGCTGCGCCAGGCATTGCAGGATCAGGAACTCCGTCACCGTCAGCCGCACCGGTTTGCCGTCCCATGTGCATTCGTGACGTTGGGGATCGAGCGCAAGTTTGCCGCGGACCAGTGCCTCTTTCCGTGGTTCGCCGGAGATGGCGCCGGTCTTCCGTGATTCCGCCCGGCGAAGCACGGCGCGTACCCGTTCCAGCAGCAGACGTTGTGAGAACGGTTTGCGGATATAATCGTCCGCACCAGCATTCAGGCCCATCAATTCGTCGATCTCCTCATCCTTTGAGGTGAGAAAGATCACCGGCAGGTCGCCGGTCTGGCGCAGGCGGCGCAAAAGCTCCAGACCGTCCATCCGCGGCATCTTGATATCCAGAATGGCAAGATCGGGCGGGTTCGCCGTCAGTGCCGTGAGGGCAGAGGCGCCATCGCCGTAAGAGCGGACATGGTAACCCTCCTGCTCCAGCAGCATGGTAACAGAGGTCAGAATATTTTTGTCGTCGTCGACAAGCGCAATGGTGGCCATCGTGAAGGTCCCAGCCGGTGTTCCCAGCTACTATAAGCTCGTGGGTCTCAATTCAAAGTGGCAGAAACGAAGCGAAATTGGGGCAATTCCGCCGTTTCGGGTCTTGTCTTTCAACGCGTGGATGCCGCGGGATTCCGGAATCCGGCTTTATTTGCCGAACGCCACTTTCAGAATCTCGTAGGAGCGCGCGCCGCCTGGCGCTGCAACTTCCACGGTGTCGCCCTTCGCTTTGCCGATCAGGGCGCGCGCGATGGGGGAAGATATGGAAATCCGCCCCTGCTTGGCGTCTGCCTCATGGTCACCCACGATCTGGAACTTGCGCTCCTCGTCCGTGTCTTCGTCCACAAGCGTGACCGTCGCGCCGAATTTCACGGTATCCCCGCTCAATTTCGACACATCGATGACGTCGGCGCGGCCAAGCTGGTCCTCCAGCTCGATCACCCTGCCTTCGATGAAAGCCTGGCGTTCCTTGGCGGCGTGATATTCCGCGTTCTCGGAAAGGTCGCCATGGGCGCGCGCTTCCTCAATCATCTTGATGACCTGTGGCCGTTCCACGGTCTTCAACTGGTTGATTTCGTCTTCGAGCGCCTTGTAGCCGCCCGCGGTCATGGGGATCCGTTCCATTGCGTCGCTAATCCTCATACTGCAAAGAGGTTCCTTCCGGCCTGCCCGTATCCAACGGAATGGCCGGATGCCAAACTTGCCGGACTTTTTCTAAACCCTTGTCGCGCTTATAATTTCTGATCCTGTCGCGGCAGCCATTTGTCATAAACTGTATGACTGGAGGGGGGCAACTTCAAGAGAGCCCGCCTTGAGCGCCGCGATTGCCGCAGTCGCGGCCGTGGCACCCGCCATGGTCGTGTAATAGGGCACCTTCATCTGCAGGGCGGTGCGGCGGATCGACATCGAATCGGCCAAGGCCTGGGCGCCTTCAGTGGTGTTGAAGACAAGCTGGACCGTCCCGTTCTTCAGCGCGTCCACGATGTGGGGGCGGCCTTCCAGCACCTTGTTAACCACCTGCACCTCCAGGCCGGCGGCATGAAGCAATCTGGCCGTACCCCGTGTCGCAATCACGTCAAAGCCCATGGCCAGCAATTCGCGGACCGGTTTCAGGGTCAGGTCCTTGTCCGCGTCCTTGACCGATATGAAAACCGTTCCGGAAAGCGGCAGCTTCAGGCCGGCACCGATCTGGCTCTTGGCGAAGGCGCGGCCAAAATTCTCGTCCAGTCCCATCACCTCACCGGTGGAGCGCATTTCCGGGCCCAGCACGGTATCGACGCCGGGGAAACGGCCGAACGGCAGCACCGCTTCCTTGACCGCGATGTGCTTGCTCGCGGATTTGTGCAAATTCAAATCCTTCAGTTTTTCGCCCGCCATCACGCGGGCAGCGATTGCCGCCACCGGAAGCCCGATCGCCTTGGCAACAAAGGGGACCGTGCGGCTCGCCCGTGGATTGACCTCCAGCACGAAGATGTCACGGTTCTGCACCGCGTACTGCACGTTCATCAGCCCACGCACCTGAAGCGCGCGCGCCATGGCGACGGTCTGCCGCTCGATCTCGGCAATGGTCTCCTTCGCCAGCGAATGGGGCGGTATCGCACAGGCGGAATCACCGGAATGCACACCGGCTTCCTCGATATGCTCCATGATTCCGGCAATGAAGACCTCGCCGCTATCGTCGCATATCGCATCCACATCCACTTCGGTTGCGTGATGCAGGAAGGCATCGATCAGAACCGGATTGTCGCCAGAGATGCGGAAGAGTTCGCCGGACTGCACATTGGCTTTCAATGCCGTCTCGTCGGGCACAATCACCATGCCGCGCCCGCCCAGCACGTAGGACGGCCGCAGGATCACCGGGTAACCGATATGTGCCGCCGCTGCGATGGTTTCGTCCGCCGTCATCGCCGTGGCGTTGTTCGGTTGCCGCAAGCCAAGCTCATTCAGCATTCTCTGGAAACGCTTGCGGTCTTCCGCGAGGTCGATGGCATCGGCCGAGGTGCCGAGGATCGGCACGCCTTCCTCGACCAGCGTATTGGCCAGTTTCAGCGGCGTCTGGCCGCCGAACTGCACAATCACACCGGCGACTTCGCCATTCGATTGTTCCTTGCGGACGATCTCAAGAACATCCTCTGCCGTCAGCGGCTCGAAATAGAGCCGGTCGGACGTATCGTAATCGGTTGAGACGGTTTCGGGATTGCAGTTGACCATGATGGTCTCATAGCCCTGCTCCGAAAGCGAAAACGCGGCATGACAGCAGCAATAGTCGAACTCGATGCCCTGGCCGATGCGGTTGGGGCCGCCACCCAGAATGATAATCTTCTTGCGGTTCGTAGGCCGGGATTCGCATTCCGCCTCGCCCGAAGCAGGCGTCTCATAAGTCGAATACATATAGGGCGTCAGGGCCGCGAATTCCGCCGCGCAAGTGTCGATGCGCTTGAACACGGGGTGCACGCCCAGTCTGATGCGCAGCGTGCGCACGTCTTTTTCCGTCTTTCCGCTCAGGGCGGCCAGCTTCGCATCGGAGAAGCCAAGTGCTTTCAACCGGCGCATCGCATCGGCGTTGTCCGGCAGGCCGTGTTCGTGCACGTCCCGTTCGGCCGCGATCAATGCTTCCAGTTCTCCGAGGAACCACGGATCGTACTTGCTGATCTCCGCGATTTCGTCTGTCGGGAAGCCCAGCCGCATGGCTTGCGCGGCCAGCCGCAGCCGGTCTGGTGTCTGACGGGCCAGCGCGCCCCGAATTGCGTCCTTGTTGTCCGGCAATTCAATATCGTCGAGGCCGGAAAGGCCTGTCTCCATCGAACGCAGCGCCTTTTGCAGCGATTCCGGAAAGGTGCGTCCGATCGCCATCGCTTCGCCCACCGATTTCATCGAGGTGGTCAAAACGGCTTCCGCGCCGGGGAATTTCTCGAATGCGAAGCGGGGAATCTTGGTCACCACGTAATCGATGGCGGGTTCGAAGGATGCGGGTGTGACCTTGGTGATGTCGTTCTGCAATTCGTCGAGCGTATAGCCCACCGCAAGTTTCGCGGCGATCTTGGCAATCGGGAATCCGGTTGCCTTGGAGGCGAGGGCGGAGGAGCGGGAAACCCGCGGATTCATCTCGATCACCACCATGCGGCCATCCTTCGGGTTCACCGCAAACTGCACGTTCGATCCACCGGTCTCGACGCCGATTTCCCGCAGCACGGCAATCGAGGCCGAACGCATCCGCTGATATTCCTTGTCGGTCAGCGTCAGCGTGGGCGCCACCGTCATGGAGTCGCCGGTGTGGACGCCCATCGCATCCACGTTCTCGATGGAGCAGACGATGATGGCGTTGTCGGCGCGGTCGCGCACGACTTCCATCTCGAATTCCTTCCATCCCAGTACCGATTCCTCGATCAGCACTTCATTGGTGGGAGAGGCGTCGAGGCCCGCTTCGACAATTCCAAAAAATTCTTCCTTGTTATAGGCAATGCCGCCGCCGGTACCGCCGAGCGTGAAGGACGGGCGAATGACGGCGGGCAGGCCGACCATCGCGAGCGCGTCTTTGGCTGCGCCATGGGCTTCTTCCGCGAGGCCCATGATCGGGTTGTTGCGGCTGTCGTAGAGAAAGTTGCCCTGTTCGTCTTTCCTGTGCCGCAGCTCACCTTTCAGGGTCACGCCGCGTGGCACTTCGAGGCCGATCTTGAGCATTGCGCGGCGGAACAGTTCGCGGTCCTCGGCTTTGTCGATCGCGTCCGCGCTGGCGCCGATCAATTCGACATCATATTTTTCCAGTGTCCCGCGCTTGCGCAGGCTCAGCGCGGTGTTGAGCGCGGTCTGTCCGCCCATGGTCGGCAGAAGCGCGAAAACCCGCCCCTCCGGCACGTTCGGTTTCTCGCGGGCGATGATTTTTTCGACGAAGTTGGGTGTGATGGGCTCGATATAGGTGGCGTCGGCCAATCCCGGATCGGTCATGATCGTGGCCGGATTGGAATTGACGAGGACGACGCGATAACCCTCCGCTCTGAGCGCCTTGCAGGCCTGAGCCCCGGAATAATCGAACTCGCAGGCCTGGCCGATAACAATAGGCCCCGCTCCGATGATCAGAACGGTATGAATGTCGTTGCGTTTGGGCATTTTCTCTCGCGCACGGGTCTGCGCACGCAGGTGCGCACCCGGTCTGTCCATGATGAAGGCTAGGAGGATCGTTTAGCCGCGAGTCGTGCCGGGGGCAAGGCTTGGTGGCGGAATTTGCGCGCTAGCTGCGCCAGCGCAATGTCGCTTCCTGTACCGGATTGGCAAAGGGGGTACCGGTTTCAACCGATTCTTCCCAGGCTTTCCGCAGCCGGTGGTACCAGATCGCGGGTACATCAGCGTCGCGGATCAGCATCAGCCGCGGCGAGAATTTCAGGCCTTCACGTTGAAGTTCCACCATTTTCCGGTCGTCGCCGAGGAAGGTCGGGCCGAGCGCCATGAAAAACGGCTTCAGAAAGCCGAGCCAGACCGGCCAGAAAAACACCTGGGTCACCTGCGTCGTTTCGGCATCGATCGGCGTGCAGGTGGTCAGCCCCACCACGTCGATTTTCTGCCCGAGAAAAGTGCCCGAGATGTTCTCGAAGCGGACACCAGGCAATTCGAAGGTGATTTCGGTCGAGACATCGCCGCCCAGAAGCCGGTAGGCCGGTTTGCTCGGTTTGTGCCGTGTCATCACGAAGCCGCGGGTCTGGGGCGCATAGTCCTTGCTCTTCAGCCGCGGTTTGCGCCGCCACCACCAGCGGCCGTGAACATAGGGCGCGTGCGCCGGATCCATCAGCCCGATCACCGCATGGTCGATATAGCAGTGGAAGGTCTGGCTTTCCGACCAACGGGGCTTCGGCGCCTTCATCGCCACCTTCGGCGGTGCCATGGCCGGGCTTGCGCCTTCCTGGCCCGCAGCGGCCATATAGACCCAGATCAGTCCATCCTGCTCGGCAACGGGGTAGCCGCGAACACGGATTTTGCAGGGATCGGTATCCTGCCCCTCGACGAGGGAGGGGATCGCCGCACAAACCCCGTCGGCCCGAAAGCGCCAGCCGTGGTAAGGGCATTCCAGTGTGCCTTCGGCCATGACCTTCCCGGCCGAAAGCGGTACACCGCGATGCGGGCAGATATCGCGCAGCGCGAACAGCGTTCCATCCCGCATCCGCCCGATCAGAACGGGTTCTGCCAACAGCATGAACCGGCGTAACTGACCCCGGCGTACAGTGCCGGCGAGGTCCGCCATGTACCAGAGATTGCGCAGGAAGGTCGCGTCTTCGGCCATATCCGTCTTCGCTCCCGCCGGAAGGGCGATGATGGCCTATTGGGTAGCGTGGCGCCGCCCGGTTGTCGACCTGATCCGCCGCCACACCCGGCCTGCCGGGACGGGGTCATTTCTTCCTGGAAAGGGGCTTCAGCAGGCTTTCAAGGCTGGTGGTAAACTGGGCTGCCTTATAGGCCGGCAGCTTGTAGGCCCAGCCGCTCGCATGGGCGTTGATGTCTCGGGCCTCTTTCGCCGCCGCCGGTTTGCCCGGCGCCGCCTCGGCCGACACGGTTGCCCAGTAGCTCTGATCCTTTTCGAGGACGCGCACGGTCACCGTCAGCCCATCAAAGGTATGGGTGATGAGCTGTGCCGCGTTGGAGAAGTCGAGGTCTTTTGCCGGCTTTATGTCATCGAAGCTGAAGCCGGTGATCGCAGTGGCCACGCCATTGGGCGATTGTGCGCTTTGCAGTTCGCGGCCCGGCGGCAGATCGCGCAGCGTGAAATCCGCATCACTCGGCTTCTTACGTGCCACGCTGTAACGGGGGCCCGTGGCCGGCACCACCTCAACGGATTGGATGCTGGCGCGATCGATGGTGACGACATCCTTGTCCATCCAGGCCGCCGGATCGCCCTTGATATCAAGTGCGCCCTTCACCAGCCAGCTCTGCATCGTATCGGGTTTACGCACGTAATATCCGGTCAGGCCATTCGCATCGCCGATGTTCTCGGACTTGCCGATAATCAGCGAGGCAAGGTCTTTGCCCTTCTCGTTCGACAGCGTGATCAGGAGGCCCTTGCCGCCGGTCGATGGCGGATCGAGGTCGAGATAATGCAGCCAGTCCACCCGCGCCGTCTTTGGCTCGACCGTTTGCAGCGCCGCGATGGCAACGATGGCCTTGCGTACCTGGTCGAAGGCTGCGGGGTAGTTGCCGCGTCCCGGCAGAACCCATCCCGTTTCCGGCTTGAACGCAACGTCGAATGCGCCATGGCTCTGCGACACGACATGAATTCTGGTCACCTCGCGGACGTGGTGCGCCAGATCGGGGAAAAAGGTCTGGGATTCATAGTGCGGGGCCGCCAGCATCTGTTGCCGGTAGAGCGCGGCTACGGCAAGCGCGCAAAAAATGGCTGCCACAATCGCCAGAAAAAGAAGATTGCGCCGCCGGTTTGAAAACAATTCGTGCATCGTCACCATCGCGCCCTCACAGGTTCAGGGCGCGCGCGCGCCGTCTTTTGCGCAAAATGGCGAGGCCGAGCGCAAATCCGGCGACCAGAAGTGGCATGAGCCCGATATTGACGAAAGCGAGAATGGCACCCAGCCGGTCAATATCCTTGCGCAGATTGTGCTGCACCTGCCGCAACTGGCTGCGGGTATCCAGCAGTTCGCGTTTGAAACGGTCGATCTCACCGGCCTGTGCAGTGGTGATGGTATCACCTTTGGCACCTGCGCCCTGTTGCAGGGCGCGCAGGCGTTCCTGCGTATCGGCCAGTTTTGATTTCAGCGCATCGGCTTCGGTCTGGAATTCGGCTTGCGCACTGGCCTGCAGTTTCTGCACCACCGTGAATGGCCGGTCGTTCGTGGCGCGCGTGCGCAGAGAGATGAGGTCGTTCGAACCCATCAGATTTTCGACGGCATTGACGATGAAGGCACCGTTGTCGGCAAACGGGGTTGCAACCTGCTGGCCGAACGCGCTCTGCACCCGGACCCAGAAACGGTCGTCGAAAATATCGCTATCCGCCACCACAATGATATTGGCATCCGCCTTGGACGATTTCAGTGGCGGTGGCAGCGGCTCCTTGTTCGCGCCGCCGTCGGCGGATTTCACATCCGCCGGCGGCCCGTCTGGAAACGCGGTTTTGACCGGGCCGGAGATTCGCGCCGCGATCACATAGTCCTTCCCGGTCGGGCGGATCTGCGCCAGAAGCGCGCGCGGTTGCGTGACGGTACGTGCTTCTTCACCGGGGATCAGGGCCGCGCGGTTCGACGAATGGATCAACGGTGTGAAGGTCGTGCTCGCGCCCTTGACCGGTGTCAGTGCGCCTGCCGTTGCAAGATTGAGTGTTTGCAGATTGGCAGTCAGTGGATCGCTGTGGTCGAAATCATCGGCCGTCAGATGCAGCCAGATGGGGTAGATCGCCACCGGTTCGCGCGGATCGGCCGAAACCTGCACCCGTTGCGCCCGGTCAAGATCGGCCACCACCGAATTGGGATTGAACGCAATGCCCCAGGCCTTGAACAGCCGCGGCAGATTTGAAACCACCGGTGCGCCTGCCTGTGGATCGAAGCCTTGCCCCGGCGCCGCCAACCCGGAATCGGGATCGACAAAAATCAGCGCCCGTCCGCCACGCAGTACGAATTGATCGATGGCATAGCGCTGCGCATCGCTCAGTTGCGGCGGTTGCGCGATCAGAAGCACATCGATGTCTGCGGGAATGCGGTCGAATGCCCCGCGCAGCATCCGTGTATCGTATTCGTCCACCAATTGCTGATAGGCGACATAGGGCTGTGCACGGCCCTGCATGGCGGCCATTACTCCGCCCGGCCCGGTGTCCAGCGGCAGACCGGTGATGATGCCCAGCACCGGCTTCTTCGGTGTGGACAGCCGGTAGATCAACTGCGTCAGGTCATATTCCAGAAACGCCTCGCGATTCTGGTTGAAGAAGGCGATGGTCTGCCGCCCATCGATGGTGTTGGTGCCGACAAGGCCGAAATAGACCATATCGCCGCTATCGGTCGGCGCACCGGTCAGGCCATCGGCCACCGCCTCGTCTTCGGCGGGGGTGAACGGCTCCGGATCGATTTCTTCAAACCGGATCTTGCCGTGCGAAAGGGCCGCATATTCCTGCAGCAGGTCGCGCACGCGCTTCGCATAAGCACTGATCTGGGCGTAATCCGCTGCCACATGCTTCGAATAGAAGAATTTCAGCGTGATCGGTTCCTGCAGCTTCGCAATCGTGTTGCGCGTGCCCTTGGAAAGCGTGAACAGCCCGTTCTGGGTCAAGTCGATCCGCGCCGTGGTGATCGTGGAGTCGACGGCGATGTTCAGGGCCACAAAAATGATCGCGGCGAACACGATGGTGGCGAGGGCATAAAGGCGGCGGGGCAGGGGGCGCATTGTTCAGCCCGCCTTCTTCATGTCGATGACCACGACATTGGCGGTCAGGAACAGTGCGATCAGCGACAGGAAGAACACGACATCGCGCAAATCGATCACACCAGCCGCAATGGCTGCGAAATGGGTCAGGAAACTGAAAGAGGAGATCGCGTTCACCAGCACCAGCGGTGCCCAGGCGCGAAAGAATTCAATCACGATCGGCGCGCCGGAAACGGTGAACAGAAAACAGACCACTACGCTGACGACAAACGCGATCACCTGATTGTTGGTGGTGGCCGATAAGCAGGCGCCAATCGCCAGATAGCCCCCCGCCATCAGGAAACTGCCGATATAGCCCGCCAGGATCACGCCATTGTCCGGCTGGCCCAGATAATTCACCGTCAACCAGATCGGGAAGGTCAGCGCGAGCGCAAGGCCTGTGAACACCCATGCGGCCAGATATTTGCCCAGCACGGTCGCCCACAACGGCACCGGCAGCGTCATCAGCAATTCCATCGTGCCGGTACGCCGTTCCTCCGCCCACAACCGCATTGCGATGGCAGGTACCAGAAACAGGTAAAGCCACGGGTGATAGCCGAAGAACACGGTCAGGTCGGCGATGCCGTTGTCGTAGAAGCGGCCGATATAGAATGTGAATGCGCCCATCGCGAACAGAAAGATCACGATGAACACGTAAGCCAGTGGCGTCGCGAAATAGGCCGCGAATTCGCGCCGGAAAATGGGCCACACCGCACTCATGCCCGCCCCTCGCGCGCCCGCTTGGCGTCATCGGTGGTGATGGCGCGGAAGACATCGTCCAGCCGCCCAGCCTCGGCATAGAGCGCCTTCACGGCCCAGCCTTCCCGCTGCGCAAGTGCGCTTACGTCTTCAATCAGTAGCGTCCCGGTTTTCGGGAATGCGGTCAGCCGCGCAAGGCCGCCATCTACCGCTTGCTCTTCCACGCTGGCGACCCCCGCCATTGTTTTCAGCCGCGCTTTCACGGCTTCGGCCTGATCGCGCGCGATGGCCAGCGTCACCGCGTTGTGGTGGCGGGAGCGTGTCAGCAACTCATCCGGCGTGCCATCTGCCACGATGCGGCCGCGGTCGATAATGACCGCGCGCGTGCACACGGCCCCCACTTCTTCCAGCAGGTGGGTGGAGATCACAATGGCCTTCTCCGGCGCCATCTGGCGGATCAGCTTGCGCACCGCATGTTTCTGATTGGGGTCGAGGCCATCGGTCGGCTCGTCCATGATCAGAACCGGCGGGTCGTGCAGAATGGCCTGCGCCAGCCCGACACGCCGCTTGAACCCCTTGGACAGGGTGTCGATCGGCTGATCCAGTACCGGCTCCAGTTCCGTTTTGCCGATGACGAAGGCCATGCGTTCACGGGTGCGCTCCTTGCTCAGGGCGCGCACCTCGGCAATGAAATTCAGGAACTGGCGCGGGGTCATATCGCCATAGGCCGGCGCGCCCTCGGGCAGGTAACCAATCTGTGATTGCGCCCGGATGGCATCGGTCTCGACGTCGTATCCGCAAATCCGGATACGGCCGGCGCTGGGGGCGAGATAGCCCGTCACCATTTTCATGGTGGTCGATTTGCCGGCGCCGTTGGGGCCGAGAAATCCCAGCACCTCCCCTTTGCCAACAGCAAGATCGATCCCCGCAACGGCTGTTGCCGGGCCGAAATGCTTCGTCAGACCTTCAATTTCAATCATGACCGGTAAGCAAAGACCCACCGCCGCTGCCCGGTTCCCTTAGAGAAATCAGGGCCCCCTCGCAAGGCCGCGGGAATTACTGTTCCGTCATATCGTGGCGGATCGGCCGGTTCGGGGTGGGTGTGGCGGCTTCACTCGCGCCGCAACGGTTGACTGGCCTGCCTGTTCTGCAAAGACTCCATCCGATCGCATGCGATCTGCGCAACCCTTACCGATTACGCAGGCCCCAACTGAACCCTGTTCGTTTCATCAACCGCAAAACGCTGGAGCGTGCCACCATCGTCGGTGTCGTGCTGCAGATCGCCATGGTCATCGCCGGGCATTTCATCCCCTGGGTTGCAGAACATGTGTTCATGTTCGGCGGCATGATGATTTCGGCCACTGCGGGTTATCTCTACGCCATGGACAGTGGCCCCGGCTTCGGTATCGCTGCACTGGGCGGGGCCATTGCCGGCGGCACCTGCGCGCTGATCGGCATCGCGCTGTCCGTCATCATGCGCGATGTGCCGGAAATTGTGCTGGTGTTCGGCACCGTGATCTCGACGGTCACGGGCGCGATTGGCGGCCTTTTCGGGCAGATGGCCGCCAATATGCGCAGGATGGGCTAAACGCGCAGCATCAGCCCGCCATCGACCACCAGGCCGTGCCCGGTGACGAAACCGCCATCGTCGGATGCCAGGAACAGTGCACCGCGCGCCAGATCGATAGGCTGGCCGAGCCGCCGCAGCGCCGATTTCTTGGCCCAGATTTCCGCAACATCGGGGCGCGCGTCCCACAACGGGCTCGTCATCCCGGTCTTGATGGCGCCGGGCTCAAGATAATTCGCGGTGATGCCGAATTTGCCGAGTTCGAGGGCCAATGTGCGGGTCAGTCCCGCAACGCCAGCCTTGGAAGCACAATAGGCGGAAAGCCCGTAATCGGTCCCCTCCGCCATCACAGAGGCCACGTTGATGATGCGGCCGGCCGGGCTTTGCTTCAGATGGGGCAGGGCGGCCTGGCACAACCGCATCTGCGCGGTGAGGTTCACACTCAGCGTGCGCTGCCACACTTCGTCGGTCATGTCTTCGATACGGGTGTAGGAGGAGACACCGGCGTTGTTCAGCACGATATCCAGCCGGCCGAATTTGTCTGTTGCCGTACGCACGATGTCTTCGGCCGCGCCCTCAGCCGCAATGTCTTTTTCCAGGCAGGCGATTCCCTTGTGCCCCTCATGGGCTGCCGCCAGATTTTTTCCCGGCAGGTCGACGGCCAGAACATGGGCCCCCTCCTTGGCAAAAAGTTGAGCGCAAGCCTGCCCGATGCCGGAGGCGGCACCGGTAACGATGGCGGAACGGTTTTCAAGACGCATGGCGTTTCCCTCGGATGATTTTGCCAAAGGGTGCCGCGCGGCGCGCGCCGAGCCAAGGAGAAATTGCGCCTGCGGGAAATCAGTGGGGAGAGAGGTTGCCGGTCATCCGGGACAAAAGCCCCGACAGGGGCTGGGGGGCTTGAAACATGTCCGAGACCTTCGTCCTTGGGACGACCGGCTTAGTGAATATTGAAATCAAAAACGGCGCCGGAAGGGTCTAATTAAGGCTCTTTCGGGGCATGTTGATCCGGCCATCGCCGGTGCCGCTTTTGCGGTATGGGTTGTGCCCGGCGGTTGGGTTCCGGGCTGTTGGCCATCGAAGCGATGCTTCTGCAACCAGTTGGAAAACCGGAATTTTCCCAAACTTCTGCGGTATTCCGTTTTAATGTGTGGATAGTTCGAACATAGTAGCCCGCCTTGCCGTCCTGAGACAGGAGTGCCGATGAAATCCGATCTTGGTCTGTCGCCCGCGGTTGAAGATTTTGTCTCCCGTTTTGGCGTCCGCGAACATCCGGTGCTGTTGCGCTGCCGTACCGAAACGCGGCGGAACAATCCGCTCGCCGTGATGCAGATCGGGGAGGATCAGGGCGCCTTCATGGGATTGTTGGCCCGGTTGATGGGCGCCACACGCTATCTCGAGATCGGGGTTTTCACCGGCTATTCGACCCTCGCGATGGCGCTTGCCTTGCCTGAGAACGCTTCGATTGTCGCGCTCGACATTTCGCGGGAGTTTACCGATATCGCCCGCGGTTATTGGGATGAGGCGGGCGTCTCACATAAGATTGATCTGCGCATCGGTCCCGCGCTTGAAAGTCTCGACAGGATGATCGCGAAGGGCGAAGGCTCGTTCGACATGGCGTTCATCGATGCCGACAAGACCAACTACGACAACTACTACGAACGGGTGCTGCGATTGCTGCGGCCGGGCGGCCTGATTGCACTCGACAACATGTTGTGGAGCGGCAAGGTTGCAACCGATTCCGACCAGTCGCCCGATACTGTGGCGTTGCGCGCCCTGAATGCCAGAATTCATGCCGATACCCGCGTGGATATCGCACTTGTCACCGTCGCTGACGGCATCATGCTGGCCCGCAAGAAATAGAGGTGGAAACCGGGTTGCAGGCTGGCCTGCTTCGCCGCATCATCATGAACGATGGCAGAGGAACCCATAGCGTTTCTCCGCGCGGTGAAAGGCCCCGCCGCGCGGGTGCAGGAAAATAAAGGCCCCGGTCATTCCACCTTGCCCGGTCATTCCACCATGCAGGTGCGTTTCGACCGTGCCGAACTCAATCGCATTCTCAACATCTATGGCCGTATGGTCGCGATCGGCGAATGGCGCGATTACGCGATTGATTTTCTGTCAGACAGGGCCGTGTTTTCAGCCTATCGCCGCACCAGCGAGATGCCGCTCTACACCATCGTCAAGCAGCCGCGTTTGAAAGCGCGCCAGGGCCAGTATGCCGTGATCGCGGCCGGTGGCCATGTGCTGAAGCGCGGGCACGATCTGATGCAGGTTCTGCGCGTGCTGGAGCGGAAATTGATCAAGGCACTTTCGGGACCGGCGTGACGATCCCGGCCCAGGCCAGCGCATCTGCCTGTGTCCGTTTGATCCAGCAATTCTTCTCAGCGTTATAGGCCTGCGTGTCGAAGGGCTGCAGCGATGCCGCGCGCACCTTTTCCGCCTCATAGGCTTTGGCGATTGCCGGATTGGTCCGCAGATAGTCGCGGAAGGCGATGTGGCGGGGAATCTCGGGGTTGCCGGGGGCGTAGAAATGAAGCTGCACCTCCCGTTTGCCGGTCAGCGGGTTGTGCAGGCGGCAATAACGCCGCCCGGGCAGGCCGAATTCCCCCATCCAGTCATAGCCCAGTGCCCGTACATCCGGTTCGATCTCGTCCAAGGCGGCGCAATCGCGGACCACCGGCAGCAGATCGACAATCGGCTTGGCCAGGATGCCGGGAACCGACGTGGAACCGATGTGGTGCACGATCAGAAGCCGCTCCCCCAGCGCCACTTTCAGGCTGCGGATCTCGGAAGCCGCGCGTTGCCGCCATTCGGGCTTGTGCGGAACCAGCTCAACGGGGATGGGGGCGGTGTTGGGATCGATCATACTGACAGAAAAGAAAGGCCACGGCGATTTTTCGCCGTGGCCTTTGTCACAGCCGAAGCTGTTGTCAGCGGCGATCGCCCATCAGACGCATCAACATGATGAACAGGTTGATGAAATCGAGGTAGAGCGCCAGTGCACCCATAATGGCCGCCCGGCCGGCAACGGTGCCGTCCATTTCGGCGTAGTACATTTCCTTGATCTTCTGGGTGTCATAGGCCGTGAGCCCGGTGAAGATCAGGACGCCCGCGACCGAGATGATGAACTGCAGCATGGACGACTGGAAGAACATGCCGACCAGCGAAGCGATGATGAGCCCGATCAGGCCCATGAACAGGAACGAACCCAGGCCGGTCAGATCCCGCTTGGTGGTGTAGCCCCACAGGCTCATCGCGCCGAAGGTGGCGGCGGTGATGAAGAACACCTGTGCGACGCTTGCCCCCGTGTAGAGCAGCAGGAACGGCGCCAGCGACACACCCATCAGGGCGGCATAGCCCCAGAAGGTGCCCTGTGCAGCCTGTACGCTCATCCGGTTGATGCGGAACGAGAGCAGAAGCACCAGGCCCAGCGGCGCAAACAACGCCACCCAGCCCAGCATGGAGAGCGAATAGGTGCCCTGTTGCGGCAGGTACTGGAAGAACAGCGACCGGACGGGCGCGACATTGGCCACGATCCAGGCACTGATGCCGGTCAGCACAAGGCCGGACAGCATGTAGTTGTAGACCCGGAGCATATGCGCCCGCAGGCCTTGGTCGATAGTTGCTGCCGTACCGGCTTGGCCGCGCAGGACCCTGTTGTCGAATTCAGCCATAATTCAAAAAACCTCCTTGCCGCCGCATGGGCGGACGGTACCGGACTAATATCGGAATTCGCCCGCCCCGGATCAAGACTTGGCGGCAGACAAACTGACAGGGTTTTCTTATGACGAATCAGGATGATAACCAACGCTTCACAATTGTGACGGACGTGCGCGGGCTGGAAGACGGGATTTCCGGCCTGATCCGGGCGGCTTTTGGCGGCCAGGACGATGAAGCGATTCTGGTGCGGCAGCTCCGCACAGAGGGGGCCATGCTGGTGGAACTGGCGGCCGTCGCGGATGGTGTGCCGGTGGGCCATATCGCCTTCAGCCGGCTTGCCACCCAGCCGAAATTCCTTGCGCTGGCCGCGCTGGCGCCGCTCAGCGTTACCCCGGCTAGACAGGGCAGGGGAATCGGGTCCGCGCTTGCGCGGGCGGGGCTCGAGGCCTGCCGGACACAGGGCATTGCCGCGGTGGCGGTGCTGGGAGACCCTGCTTATTACGGCCGCTTCGGCTTCACCCTGGAGGCTGCGCGCATGCTCGACAGCGCCTATTCCGGCCCTCATTTTCAGGCCCTCGCGCTGACCCCGGGCGCCTTGTCAGGCGGGCCATGGACGGTTCGCTATCCTGCTGCTTTCGGCGATCCGTAACGGCTGTTTCCACCACTCCTGGATTTGAGAACGATGCTGTGGCGCATCGTCTGGCCATGCCTGATCGTCAGCAATGTTGACAATTTGTAGTTTTGTAAACAATGTTGACGAAATGGTTTGAGGGAAACGTCATGACAAGCACGCTGCTACGTCCGATCAGCGAAGAGGAAGTTGCGCGCTTTGAGGTTGACGGCGCGATCTGTCTCAAAACCATGTTCGATACGCGATGGATTGAGGCCATGCGCGCCATGATCGAGAACGCGCTTGGCGATCCCGGCCCGATTGTGATCGATGTACGCGAAAAGACCGGGCGCATGGCGGTTGAAACCTATCCCTGGCGGCGCATTGCGGCGTTTCGCGATTACATTTTTCAATCGCCGGCTGCTGCGATTGCGGCGCGTCTGCTGCGGTCGGAAAACGTCAATCTGCTCTACGACCAGTTTCTGGTGAAGGAGCCCGGCACCGAAACGCCGACATCCTGGCATCAGGACGGGCCGTCCTGGCCGGTCCATTCCGACCACGCGCTGTCGATCTGGATGGCGCTCGATCCGGTGACATTGTGCTCCGGCGGTCTCAAATATGTGCGCGGGTCGCATAAGGGGCCGCGCTACAGCCAATACGTCAACGTCGTCCGCCATGGTCAGAAGCAGGCGAAATCCGGTCTTCCGGATTGCCCGGATTTCGATACGCTGGGCGATGCGGTCGAATTGCTGAGCTGGGATCTCGAACCGGGGGATTGTGTCGTGCACAATTTGTGGACTGCTCATGCCACGGGCGGCAATCTCGATCCCGCCACCCGCCGCCGCGCGCATACCACACGCTGGACCGGAGACCGGGCAACTTACAGCACCAAATCCGTGCCGCTTCGCATGCCATTCACGCCGGATCTCAAAGATGGTGCGCCGTTGAATAGTGAATGGTTTCCGCAGGTGCCGTTCGCACGCACATGGTGAAGCGCAGCAAGACATCGCCTGCGAAAAGGGATGACGCGCGCGTCTTTCTTCTGCTGACGCTGTTTCGCGGCCTCGACTGGATTGATGAGGGGCTGGGCAACATTCTCGCCTATCACGGCTGGCCGCGTGTCACCCGTCCGCAATCGCTGATCATGGCGTTGATCTATGCGGGCGAAAGCCGTCCGGTTGAAATCGCCAGGCGTCTGGGCATGAGCCGGCAGGCTGTGCATCGCGTGCTGGGCGATATGGTGGCGGCAAAACTGATCGTGCTGCGGGATGACCCTACGGACAAGCGGGCCAAGCGCGTGGAGTTCGCGCCGGGTACGGACCGTATTCGTGCCGATGCCCGCGCCGCACTGAATGAGCTGGACAGGCAGGTTTCCCGGATGGTCGGTGGAGACACGGTGGTGCGCCTGCATGATGCGTTCGGCGCCAAGTTGGGGCCGCCTTACGATCCCGCGAAGCGGCGGCGCTGATCAGGGCGCGCGCAGTTGTTGTGCCGGACGGGCGGCAAGGGCGGCCCATGTCCCGGCGATGCCCATCGCAATGGTTGCGAACCCGCCGCCCGCGATGGTGAAAAGGGCCGCGCGGACATCGAACACCAGCGCCACGCCGAACACGTTGTGCGCGATCACCGCCGCTGCCAGGGTACCCGCCGCCAATGCCAAAACGCCCGTCAGCACACCCAGAATGGCATATTCCACGGCATGAATGGCCGCGATCCGGCCGCGCGTGGCGCCGAGAACTTTCAGCACCGTGGAATCATAGGTTCGTACCCGCTGGCCAATCGCAATCGCGCCCGCCAGCACCAGGAGGCCGGACAGGATGGTGAGCAGGCTGGCCAGTCGCACGCCGGTGGCCAGGCTTTGCAACAGGGTATTGACCTCTGCAATCGCGTCTTTCACCCGCACGGTTGAGACATTGGGAAATGCGTCCGTCACCGCGCGGTAAAGGGCTGCTTCCTCTGCGGGGGCCACATGCACAGTGGCAAGAAAGCTATGCGGTGCCTTGTCGATTATACCGGGGGACAGGATCAGAATGAAATTCTGCCGCCCATTGGTGAAATTGACATCGCGCAGGCTGGTGATGGTGCCGGTCAACTCGCGCCCCAGCACATTCAGGGTCAGCGTATCGCCGAGGGTGAGGCCCATGCCGCGTGCAATTTCCGCATCGAAGGAAATCTGCGTCGGTCCGCGGTAGTCGGGCGGCCACCATTGGCCCTGCGTGATCTCGGTACCCTTGGGCGGGGTGGCGGCGTAGGTGATGCCGCGGTCGCCGTTCAGCGCCCATTTGACGTTTTCGTCCACCTTGGCATCGCGCGCCGGCGTACCATTCAACGAAACGATCCGCCCACGGATTATTGGGGTGCGACGAAAATCCGCCGCTGTTGGAAAACGGCCCACCAGCCGGTCGAAACGCGCGGCCTCGTCCGGCTGGATATCGACGAAGAAAAAGCTTGGTGCGCTTTCCGGCAGATCGTCGCGCACCTGTGCCGTGATGGTGGCATCGAGCAGCGTCACGGTGGCAAGCAGGGTCAGTCCCAGACCCAGTGCGGTGATCACACCGGCAGTTGCCGCGCCAGGGCGGACCAGATTGGCAATCGCCATGCGCATGAGGCCGCCACGCATCGGCGGCAAATGGCGGAGCAGAAATCGCAACCCGCCCGCGATCAGGCGCAGAACCGCCAGCCCCGCCGCAATGCCGCCCAGAAATTCCAGTGCGAAGATTTTCTGCGGCGCTATCAGAAGCGCGAGCGCAATGACGGCAAGCGCGGCGATCCCGGCTGCGGCCAGATAGGGCCATCGCCCATGGGCGCGGCTGCGTGCAATCTGGTCGCGAAAAAGACTCGCAGCGCGGATCTCGCGTGCCCGCGCCAGCGGTGGAATGCCGAACACCGCCGCCGATAGAATGCCGAAGACAAATGCCAGCAGAAGCGGGCGCGGATAAATCCCGATCGCTGCCGGCAGCGGCAGGTCGCCCGCGAACAGAAACGGCATGGCAAAGGGCAGGGCGGCGCCCACCACCAACCCCGCCGCCACGGCGGCCAGCGCGATCGCCATGATCTGCAGGAAGAACACCAGAAAGATGGTGGGACCATCCGCCCCCAATGCTTTCAGGATGGCGATGTCCCGCCGCTTGCGGTCAAGGAAGGCGCCAATCGCCTGTCCCGCACCGACGCCGCCAACGGCAAGCGCCGTCAACCCGGCGAGGGTCAGGAACATGGTGATCTGTGCGATGAAGCGGCTGGTGCCCGGGGCGGCGTTATCGCGGTCGCGAATTTCCCAACCCGCGTCGGGAAACGCTGTCAATGCAGCGATGCGGAATTCTTGCGGCGTGTGGTCGCCCGCCAGTGCCACGCGATAGCGGTACTGGATCAGGCTGCCAATGGTGACCAGTCCGGTTCGCGCCAACGCTGTGTTGGATAACATAAGGTGCGGGCCCAGGCTGAAGCCACCGGAGATGCGATCGGGCTCGTCGGTCAAAACCGCGTGAACGCGAAAGGTTTGTGTGCCCACGCGCACCAGCGCGCCGGGTTTGATGTGCAGCCGGTCGAACAGGCTCTGTTCCGCCACGGCGCCGCAAATCGTGGTGCCGTTTTCCGGCACACAGGCGAGGGCCGATGCCAGATCACGCGCCGGGGAAAGGGCCACTGCACCGTAAAGCGGATAGGCGCCATCCACCGCTTTCAATTCGACCAGTTGGCGTTCGGCTTCATGCCCAGCCTTCAACGCGTAGGCCATCGCGCGCAGCGAAGCGGTTTCCGAAACGTGGCCGAAGCGGGAGAGGAATTGCCGCTCGGCGGGGGTGGCCGTGCGATGGACCAGCGCCACCGACACGTCGCCGCCCAGCAAGACACGGCCCTGTTGCGCCAGTCCGCTCAAAAACGCTTCGGACAACGAACCGACCGCGGCGATCGCCGCCACACCCAGCGCCAGCGACAGGAAGAAAATGCGAAAGCCGTTCAGCCCGCCGCTGAGTTCGCGCCCGGCAAAGCGCCAGGCAAGCTGCAGCCGGTTCACGTCCGTTCGTCGGCCACGATGCGGCCATCCTTCAATCGCACGATCCGTTCGCAACGCCGGGCCAGTGCTTCTTCATGCGTGACCAGAAACAATGTCGTGTTCGCACGCGCATGCAGGGCGAACAGAAGATCGGCGATCTGTGCCCCGGTCGCCCCGTCCAGATTGCCTGTGGGCTCGTCCGCAAACAGGACCTTGGGCTGTGGCGCCATTGCGCGTGCCAGCGCCACGCGCTGTTGCTCGCCACCGCTCAACTGGCCGGGATAATGTTGCAGGCGCGGGCCAAGCCCCACCGCCTCCAGCGCTTCGCGGGCCCGGTCGAACGGCGCGTCTGCGCCCAACAGCTCCAGCGGCACCGCCACGTTCTCCAGCGCGCTCATCGCCGCGATCAGGTGAAAGGATTGGAACACGATGCCAACGCGCCCGCGCCGGAAGCGGGCCAGCGCATCTTCGCCCAGCGTCGTGATGTCAGTACCGGCGATGGTCACGCGGCCCGAACTCGGCGCTTCCAGGCCGGCCGCCACCATCAGCAGCGATGATTTTCCCGAACCCGATGGCCCCAAAAGCGCGATGGCTGAGCCCTGTTCCACATTGAGGTTGATTCCGTTCAGGATGTTGACCGGCCCTGCCGCGCTCGCCAGTGTCAGCCTCACATCGCTGAGCGCAATCGCGGGCGATTGGGTTTGCGGCGTCGAAGCTTGCATCGGGCGGGGCTTTCCATGGCGGACGGCGGGATTGGGCAATCGGCACCCTAAAGGCGATATGGCATGAGCGGCCTGCGATTCAAGTTTATGTTGGTCATTGCGGCCTTGTTGTGGGCTGGTGCCGTGCCCGCCATGGCCGCGGCGCCTTTGAAGATATTGGCACTCGGCACCAGCCTGACACAGGGCTATGGCGTCCCGCCGGGACAGGAACTGCCCGCGGTATTGCAGGCGCGGCTGAACGCGTCGGGCTATCGGGTCAAGGTGATCAATGCCGGGGTCTCGGGCGATACCACGGCGGGCGGGCTTTCGCGGCTCGACTGGTCGCTGGCGGACCGGCCGGATGCCGCGATTGTCGAACTTGGCTCGAATGACGCCTTGCGTGGGCTGCCGCCGAAGGAAATCGAAAAGAATCTCACCGCTATCCTCACCCGGCTGAAGGCGGCAAACATCCCGGTCCTGCTGTGCGGTATGCAGGCGCCGCGCAATCTGGGTGCCGAATATGACAGGCAATTCGACGGGATCTACCCCACACTGGCCAGGCGCTTCGATGTGATTCTGTATCCGTTCATGCTGGAAGGGGTGGCGATGAACCCAAAGCTCAATCAGGCAGACGGTATTCATCCCAATCCGGCAGGTGTGCGCATCATCGCCGATCACATGATGCCGTTTGTGCAAAAGCTGCTCGCCCGTGTGCCGGGCGCACACGCGAAAGAATAACGCGCACATGTTCGGGCGGCTTCTCTCGGTCGGTGGCTATACGCTGCTCTCACGCATCGCGGGCTTTGTGCGCGATGTGCTGATGGCCGCGATATTGGGCGCAGGTCCGGCGTCTGACGCCTTTCTGGTCGCCTTCCGCCTGCCCAACAATTTCCGCGCCATCTTCGCGGAAGGGGCCTTCAATCTCGCCTTTCTGCCGCGCTTTACCCAGGTTCATACCCGCGACGGCGCAGAAGCGGCGGCGCGTTTTGCCGACCGTGTTTTCTCCTGGCAGATGGCAGCGCAACTGGCATTGCTGTTGGCGGCACTTCTCGCCATGCCGTGGATCGTGCGCATCTTCGCGCCCGGCTTTGCCGACAATCCGGGGCAGATGGCGCTGGCTGTGGAATTGTCGCGCATCGCCTTCCCCTATCTGATCGCGATCACGGTGGTGACGCAGCTTTCTGCGATGCTGAACGCCATCGGGAGGTTCAAGGCCGCGGCCGCCGCGCCAATTTTCCTCAACATCGCAATGATCACCACCTTGCTGCTGGCCTGGCTGTTCCCTACTGCCGCGCATGCCGCCGCCTGGGGCGTGTTCGGTGCCGGTATCCTGCAATTGCTGTTCATGGTCTGGATGGCGGCAAAAAGCGGGTTGACCTTGCGCATCGGCCGCCCGCGGTGGACGCGCGATGTGCGCGAATTCATGGGGGCACTGGGCGCTGCCACCTTCGGCTCGGCCAGCGTGCAGATCGGCTTGTTTGTGGATACGCTGATCGCAAGCTTCCTGCCTTCCGGCGATCTCACAGCGCTTTATTATGCCGACCGCATCAACCAGTTGCCGATGGGCACGCTCGGAATCGCGCTCGGCACCGTACTGCTGCCGGAGATGGCCGCGCGTCTTGCCGGTGGTGATCGCAAGGCGGCGGATCATGCCCAGAACCGTGCCGCCGCTCTCGGCCTGTTTCTCACCTTGCCGTTCGTGGCGGCGTTTTTCGCGGTGCCGGATCAGATTATGCGCGGGCTGTTCGCCCATGGCGCCTTTCATCTTGAAGCGGCGGCCGTTTCCGCCGATGCGCTGATGGCTTACGGTATCGGTCTGCCGGCCTTTGTGCTGATCCGCTGCGTTGCGCCGACTTTCTATGCTCGCGGTGATACGGCCACGCCGGTGCGCGCCACCATCGCATCGGTGGCCGTGAACATCGCGCTGAAATTCGCGCTGGTGTGGGGCTTTCACTTCGGCGCGGTGGGCATCGCACTCGGCACCGCGATTGCGGCTTGGGTTAATGTCGGGCTTCTGGTGGTGATGGCCAGCCGTCGCGATCTGCTTTCGATTGATGCCGGTTTCTGGCGCGCCTTGCCGGTATCGTTGCTGGCTGCGGTGCTCACCGGTCTTTGCGCGTGGGCAGGTGCAGCGGCAGCCGCACATATGTTCGGTTCGGCGGGTGCACTCGCCGATGCTCTGGTGCTCGGTGCGGCTGTTCTGGGCGGGGCAATCGCCTATGCTGCCGTGACATGGTTGTTCCGTGACCGCCTGCCGCTCGGCCGCTTTGCTGTGAAAAGGCTTCCCGCATGATCCGTTTGTTCACCGCGCTTGAGCTTCCCGATTCCGTGGCACAGGGCCTTTCGCTGATTCAGGCCGGTGTTCCCGGCGCGCGCTGGCAATCGCGGGAGCAATTGCACCTGACCTTGCGCTTTATCGGTGAGGTGGATGGGCGCGATGCCAACGCGATTGACGATGCGCTGTCGGGAATCGATGCGCCCGGTTTTATGTTGACGCTCAAAGGTGTGGGCGAGTTCGGCGGGAAAAATCCTCGCGCCTTATGGGCGGGCGTGGAGCCTTCACCTGCGCTCACCCATCTGCAGCGCAAGATCGAAAGCGCCTTGCAGCGCGCTGGCCTCCCGCCGGAGCCGCGGAAATACACCCCGCATGTCACACTGGCCCGTTTGCGTAATACGCCGCCGGGCGCGGTGATGGACTATCTGACCGATCACGGCCTTTATGCCAGCGCGCCGTTCACGGCTGAAAACTTCACGTTGTTTTCCAGCGTTCTGTCGCAGAACGGCAGCATCTACCGGCAGGAACAGGTCTACCCCTTGCGTGAGGACAATGGCGCCTAGTCGGCGGCAGTTTCGATCGCGTCCATTGCCGCATCGGAAAGACCGAAATGATGTCCGATTTCGTGGATCAGCACATGGCGCACAATCGCGTCCAGCGTCTCATCATGCTCCGCCCAGTAATCGAGAATGGGGCGGCGGTAGAGAAAGATCATGGTCGGGTCGGGCTGACCGGTGTTCGCTTCCCGCGCGGCCAGATCGCTGCCCTGAAACAGGCCCAGAATATCGAACGGGCTTTCAAGCTCCATCTCATGCGTCACGGATTGATCGGGAAAATCCTGCACCAGAAATATTACGCCGCTAACCAGCGCGCGGAATTCGGCGGGCAGGCCGGCAAAAGCGGCTTCGGCCAGCGCTTCCATATCTTCAAGGCTCGGGGCTTTTCTGCCGCTCCAGTCCACGCCGGTTTGCACTCCGTTTGCCGCCGTCCGCGGGGCTTATATGCTATGGGCCCGGGAAACGGAATGTGCGGGGAGATTGAGGAGGTGCCTTGATGAAAAAACTCGATACGAAAGCGCGCGATACGGCACTGAAGGCATTGCCGCAATGGAAGCTGCTGGAAGGGCGCGATGCCATCACGCGCATTTTTGAGTTCCGCGATTTCAATGAAGCATTCGGCTTCATGACCCGTACGGCCCTGCTGGCCGAGAAGATGGATCACCATCCCGAATGGTTCAACGTCTACAAAAAGGTCGAGGTCACGCTCTCCACCCATGATGCCGGCGGGGTGACGGAGAATGACATCAAAATGGCGACGGCGATGGAAGCCTACGCGACGAAGCGGTAGCTGCCGCCTTCCTGCCGGATGTGCCCTGCCGTCGGCGCCGCGAAATGTGTGCCGATGATCAGCACAGGTTTATCGGCATAATCCGCGATGAAGGATTTGCGTGTGGCGGTCGCGATATCCCTGTTGCTGTCATATTTGTCCAGCCATTCGGGATGCGTCACCTGACAGGGGTGGTGCATCATGTCGCCGGTGATGATTGCGGTTTCACCTTTGGATTCGATCACCACGCTGACATGGCCCGGTGTGTGGCCGATGGTCGGCATCAGCCGGATCTCCGGCGAGATACGGTGGTCGAGTTCGACCTTCTTCGCCAGCCCTGCATTCAGAATGGGTGCCACGGAATCCGCCATGATGTCCACTTGCTCCTGATCGGTGCTCTGGACCCAGTGATCGTATTCCACCCGGCCAATCAGATATTGCGCCTTCGGAAAAGTGGGCACCCATTTCCCGTCCACCTTCATGGTGTTCCAGCCGACATGATCGACATGCAGATGTGTGCACACCACGGCGTCAACGCTTTCGCGTGACCATCCCGCGGCCGAAAGATGTTCGAGAAACGGCGTCGAGAGCGGCAGGTTTCGGGTCAGCCCGCGCGGCTTGTCGTTGCCGACGCAGGTATCGACCACCAGGCGCATACCCGGCGCCTCCACCAGAAGCGCGTGGATCGACAGCACCAACTGCCCGTCTTCTGACGCAAAATGCGGCTGCAGCCATGGCATCTCCTGCAAGGCTTCCGGTGTCGCTTCCGGCAGGAAGGAGTGCTTGGGATGATATTTGACCGGCAGTTCCAGTTCGACGATGCGCTTGATCGTAATATCGCCGATTGTCCAGCTCAGCATGGTTTCCTCCGGCATTGTGTCGTGATCGCGTGAACCGTCTAAGTCCTGAATCGTATCAGCACGTTTATCTCTTCGCGTTCTTCACCAGATCGGCAACCACTGTGGGATCGGCGAGTGTGGTGGTATCGCCCAGATTGCCGGTATCGCCTTCCGCGATCTTGCGCAGAATTCGCCGCATGATCTTGCCGGAGCGTGTTTTGGGCAGACTGGGCGAGAACTGGATCACATCCGGCTTCGCAATCGGGCTGATTTCCTTCGCCACCCACTGTTTCAACCGTTCGGTCAACGCATCGTCACCGTTATTGCCTGCCGTCAGCGTGACATAGGCGTAGATGCCCTGTCCCTTGATGTCGTGCGGGTAGCCGACCACCGCAGCCTCCGCCACGATCTCGTGCGCGACAAGGGCGGATTCGACCTCTGCGGTGCCAAGCCGGTGGCCCGAAACATTGATCACGTCATCGACGCGGCCGGTAATCCAGTAATAACCATCTTCATCGCGGCGGCAGCCGTCGCCGGTGAAATATTTGCCGGTATAGGTTTTGAAATAGGTGTCGATGAATCGCTGGTGATCGCCGTAAACCGTGCGCATCTGCCCCGGCCAGGAATCGAGCAGCACCAGGTTGCCGCTGGCTTCACCGTCCAGCACCTTGCCGTCCGCATCCACGATCTGCGGCTGAATGCCGAAGAACGGTTTGGTCGCGGAACCGGGCTTCTGATCGATTGCGCCGGGCAGCGGCGAAATCAAAATACCGCCTGTCTCCGTCTGCCACCAGGTGTCCACCACCGGGCAGCGTTCGTCGCCCGCGACGCGCCAATACCACAGCCACGCTTCGGGGTTGATCGGTTCACCCACACTGCCCAGAAGCCTGAGCGATTTGCGCGATGTCTTCTTCACCGGCCCTTCGCCCTCGCGCATCAGGGCGCGAATGGCGGTCGGTGCTGTGTAGAAAATGTTGACCTTGTGTTTGTCGATCACTTCCCAGAAACGCGATGTGGTGGGGTAATTCGGCACGCCCTCGAACATCACGGTGGTCGCGCCATTGGCGAGCGGGCCGTAAACGATATAGCTGTGCCCGGTCACCCAGCCGACATCGGCGGTACACCAGTAAATGTCGCCTTCGTGATAATCAAAGATGATTTCGTGGGTATAGGCCACGAACAGCAGATAGCCTGCCGTGGTGTGCAGCACACCCTTGGGCTTTCCGGTGGAGCCAGAGGTGTAAAGCACGAACAGCGGGTCTTCCGCGTTCATCGTTTCCGCCGGGCAGTCGGTGGAAACCTTTGCGCGTTCATCGTGGTACCAGATATCGCGGCCCGCGCGCATGTCGATCTTGCCGCCGGTGCGTTTCACCACAAGGCAGGTTTTCACGTCGGGGCAGCGCGCCAGCGCCTCATCCGTATTCTTTTTCAACGGAATGGGCTTGCCGCCGCGCAAGCCTTCATCGGCAGTGATGATGATTGTGCTTTCGCAATCCTTGATGCGCCCGGCAATACTGTCGGGGGAGAAGCCCGCGAAAATCACCGAATGGATTGCGCCGATCCGCGCACACGCCAGCATCGCATAGGCCGCCTCGGGGATCATCGGCAGGTAGATCGTCACCCGGTCGCCCTTCTTCACCCCTTGCGCCTTCAGCACGTTTGCAAAGCGGCACACTTCGTCATGCAGTTCCTGATAGGTGATGGCGCGCAATTCCTTCGGGTCGTCACCTTCCCACAGGATTGCGGTCTGCTTCGCGCGCTTCGGCAGGTGGCGGTCGATGCAATTCACCGTCACGTTCAGCGCGCCGTCCTCAAACCATTTGATGTGGAGATTGGCTGGATCATAGGAGCAATTCTTCACCTTGGTGAATGGCTTGATCCAGTCGAGGCGTTTGGCCACCTCCCCCCAGAAACCGTCCGGGTCCTTGATCGACCGCGCATACATTTCCTCGTATTTCGCGCGGTCGATAAACGCACGCTTGCGCCATTCATCGGGAACGGGGATCAGCGTATCGGACATGGACATTTCCTCAGTATTGCAGAATTTTCATCAATAGTGCCGCCTCGGCGCACCGTCTTCAAGATTGATCGAAGTCCTTCTGGTCCGCGCCGGGCCTTGGCGGATCGCGGCGGATGGACGCGGGCGTTTTGGAAAAATGGATTGGCGGCTTCATCGCGCGCCATTTTCCTTCGGTTGGATGTTCGCGGGTCTGGAAGAAATTTACCGCTTTCAGATGCGGGTCTTCCAGCACATCGTTCAGCGTGTTCGCTCGCATGATCGGAATACGATTTTCATCGCCCAATGTCATCCATTCGTCTGTCGTGTGCTTCAACGCCGCCTCGCGCAGCATTTCGTAGTAGACCGCCACCCGCTGCCCCTTCGGCGCATTGACGAAACGGTCGCTTTCGTAAGCATTGGGAATGCCGCCCAGTTCCAGGAACTTCGCCGATGCCGCCCGGCTGACCGGCTGAATGGCGATGTAACCGTCCTTGGTTTTCAGTGGCCGCCGGTCGTTCGCCAATGCCGGCGTGTGCCCGATGCGGCCCTGCACCGGCATGAAGGTTTCCCCGTAGAGGTGCTCCAGCATGGTGAAATGGGTGAAGCTTTCGAACATCGGCACTTCGACGAATTGCCCTTCACCGGTTCGTTCGCGGTGGAACAGTGCGGCCAGCGTGGCGTAAAGCGCATGCAGGCTCGAAACCTTGTCGGCGACAAAGGTTGGTAGAAGCCGCATTTCGCCGCCATCCACCCGCGGCAGAAGGTCGGAAGCACCCGATGCCGCCTGTACCAGATCGTCGAACGCCTGCCGTCCGGCATAGGGCCCGCCCGCGCCATAGCCGACGCAATGCACATACACGATGGACGGGTTGATCTTCGCCACTTCCTCGTAACCGAAGCCCAGCCGCGCCATCGCGTCGGCCCGCACATTGTGGATGAACACCTGTGCCTTCGGGATCAGCTTGCGCAGTCTGGCGCGGCCTTCGTCGGATTTCAGGTCCATGATGACGGAACGCTTGTTCCTGTTCATCGCCATGAAGGTGGCACCCATATCCTCGTTCTTGGCGAAGCGGCTGCCCGTCCGCTGGCGGTCACCGCCGGGGTTTTCGACCTTGATCACGTCGGCACCCAGATCGCCCATCGTCTGGGTGGCATAGGGCCCGAAAATGAATTCGGTCAGGTCCAGGACCGTAACGCCGTCAAGAGGGCCGGATGGAGCTTTCATGGGGGAAATCCTTTCAAATTCAGCAATAGCGATTGTTCGGCAGATTAGGCCATGAGCGCCAAGGGGCAAGGGCTTCGGCCCTTTTGTTCGCCGCCATATCGACGTACGCACCGCTTTCCGTCATAAATCGCCGCCTGCCGGTTCCGCCTGCCATTTCATGACTTGGCGTGGCGGGGCCGGCTTTTACCTTATTCCATTTGTGGAAACGGCACTGCCGATGCAGCTTCATCTATCCTCATGGCCGGAAATCGAAACCTATCTGGCGCGCTCGAAAGCCATTTTGATTCCCATCGGCTCGACGGAGCAGCATGGCCCCAACGGTCTTCTTGGCACCGATGCGCTGTGTGCGGAGATCATCGGCAAGCGCGCCGGTGACGAAGCAGGTTTTCTGGTCGGCCCCACCTTCAATGTCGGCCAGGCGCAGCATCATATGGGCTTTCCCGGCACCATCACGCTTAGGCCCGCCACCATGATCGCGGCGATGACGGATTGGGCGCAAAGCCTTTCGCATCACGGCTTTGAGAAGATTTATTGGCTAAACGGGCATGGCGGCAATGTCGCCACCATCAATGCCGCCTTTGCTGAGATTTATCACAGCGTGAGCTTTGGCGGCGAAGGGGGCAATCATCCGAAGCTGCGTTGCCTGTTACGCAACTGGTGGGAGCTGGCGGGCGTGATGGATACCTGCCGCCAACTCTTCCCGGTGGGGGAGGGCAGCCATGCCACGCCCAGCGAAGTGTCGGTGACCTATTTCGCTTACCCGGAAGCACAGAAATCCGTCACCATGACACCGAAAATCGCGCCCAATGGCCCGATCTACGATGCCGATGATTATCGCCGCCGTTTTCCCGATGGCCGGATCGGCTCCGATCCGTCACAGGCCAATGTCGCGGCCGGTGAGAAGATTGTGCGCATGGCCGTCAAGGCGCTGATCCGCGAATTCCAGCATTTCGCGGCGGCATGATTTTTCGTCAGTCTGTTTTTCGTCAATCCGTGCGCGCAGGCCGCCATTCGTAGCGGATATCGGGCAGCTTTTCCTCGTTACGGCCGCCATCGGTAAATTCCGCAGCCTTGCAGCCGTGGCGCTCGTAGAAGCGGCGCGCGCCTTCATTCTCCTGAAACACCCAGAACTGAAAGCCGGCTGGCCTGAGGACACGCACCATGCGCAGCAGTGCCGTGCCGGTTTCGCTGTTCTGATAGTCGGGGTGGACATAGAGATGATTCAGCCAATCGGCATTGAGCGCGGCAAAGCCGATCACCCGCCGGCCCAGAACAGCCACCCAAACCTGCTCGCGCGCAAGAACGCCCGCGACAAAGGCGCGTGTTTCGTCCTCCGTGTGCAAATCCGGCAGATAGGCCATCTCGGCACGCGCCTCGATGAACACCTCGCCGATCTCGAACGCATCGGCCGCATTTGCCCGGCGAATTGTAACATTCGAACGCATGCGCCGGATTGTAGCCAAACGGCTTGACTTGCGCACGTGGCAGCCCAATATCGCCGCTTACCCAGGGGCGCCCTCCGAACGCATGCGAGAAGGGCTGAGATCGCAATCGTGCGAGTCCCTTAGAACCTGATCCGGTTAAAACCGGCGTAGGGAGAGGCCAGTGAACAAGCCCGTTACCAATCCGAAGCACGTCACCAACGATGTCGTTACCCGCGGCGCCTTGCCCGGCTCGCGCAAGATTGCGGTGGATGGCGTCCCCTTCCGGGAAGTGGCGCTTTCGGGCGGCGAAGCGCCCGTCCGTCTTTACGATACGTCTGGTCCGTATACGGATGAAACGGTTGCGATCGACATCGAGAAAGGCCTTGCCGCGCTGCGCCGTGACTGGGTTCTCGCCCGCGGCGATGTTGAGGCCTACGAGGGCCGCGTCCGCAAGCCGGAGGATGACGGGCTGAAACGCGGCGAGCTACTCTCCGTGCCGCAATTCGATCGGGCTGGGCGCAAGCCGCTGCGCGCCAAAGCGGGCAAAAACGTCACGCAACTGCACTATGCCCGTGCCGGGATCATCACCGCGGAAATGAAGTTCATCGCGGCGCGCGAAAATCTCGGCCGTTCGGCGTTGCGCGATGGCAACTCCTTCGGTGCCGCAATCCCGGATGAGATCACGCCGGAATTCGTGCGCGATGAAGTGGCACGCGGCCGCGCCATCATTCCCGCCAACATCAACCACCCGGAAACCGAGCCGATGATCATCGGCCGCAATTTCCTCACCAAAGTGAACGCCAATATCGGCAACTCCATCGTCACCTCCGGCGTGGCGGAGGAGGTGGAGAAGCTTGTCTGGTCCATCCGCTGGGGTGCCGACACGGTGATGGATCTTTCCACCGGCCGTCACATTCACACGATCCGCGAATGGATTGTGCGCAATTCGCCGGTGCCAATCGGCACGGTGCCGATCTATCAGGCACTGGAAAAGGTCGGCGGCATTGCCGAAGACCTGACCTGGGAGATTTATCGCGATACGCTGGTGGAACAGTGCGAACAGGGTGTGGACTATTTCACTGTCCATGCCGGTGTGCGCCTTGCGCATATTCCGCTGACGGCGGAGCGTGTGACGGGCATCGTCAGCCGTGGTGGCTCCATCCTCGCAAAATGGTGTCTGGCCCATCACAAGGAGAATTTCCTCTACACCCATTTCGAGGATATCTGTGAACTGCTGAAGCAGTATGACGTCTCGTTCAGTCTTGGCGATGGTTTGCGGCCCGGTTCGATTGCCGATGCGAACGATCATGCCCAGTTTGCGGAGCTTGAGACGCTTGGCGAACTGAACCGCATCGCGCAGAAGCACGACGTGCAGGTGATGATCGAAGGCCCCGGCCATGTGCCGATGCACAAGATCAAGGAGAATATGGACCGGCAGTTGAAGGCCTGTGATGAGGCGCCATTCTACACGCTGGGCCCGCTGACGACCGACGTGGCGCCGGGTTACGACCACATCACGTCCGCCATCGGGGCGGCGATGATCGGCTGGTTCGGCACGGCGATGCTTTGTTACGTCACACCGAAGGAACATCTTGGTCTGCCGGATCGTGACGATGTGAAGGCGGGTGTCATCGCCTATCGCATCGCGGCCCATGCCGCCGACCTCGCCAAGGGGCACCCGGCGGCGCGCATCTGGGACGATGCGATGAGCAAGGCGCGGTTTGAATTCCGCTGGCGCGATCAGTTCGCGCTCGCGCTCGATCCCGAGACGGCGCAGGCCTTCCACGACGAAACGCTTCCGGCCGATGGTGCCAAGGTTGCGCATTTCTGTTCGATGTGCGGGCCGAAATTCTGTTCGATGAAAATCAGCCAGGAAGTGCGCGATGTGGCGCGCGGCCAGAATGACGGGCTTTCAACCGCCGAAATCCGCGCTGCGATGGAAAAGAAGGCGGAAGAATTCCGCGAACACGGCGGCGAGATTTATCTGCCGAAAGATGCCGCCGAATAGGGGCACCCCGGCGGGGAGGTTTACTCCGCCGCCATCAGTTCGGGTGCGCTTGCATTGGCTGCCTTGGCGGGGCGCTTGGTGAATTCCATCGTGCCGTCATTCAGCTTGCCCATGCGCAACGCCATCATGTCGAGCGCATAGTTTTGATAGAGCTTCCACGGCTTTTTCGATCCCTGCTTGGGCAGGATGTCGAGCGCGCGCTGAACGTAACCGCTGGAGAAATCGAGCCACGGCAGCGGCTTCACATCCGGGTCGTTCAGCCGCGGCGTACAGGCGGCAAATCCGCGCTTGTCCATGTAATTGATCAGGCGGTTCACATACTCACAGGTCAGGTCGCATTTCAGCGTCCATGACGCATTGGTGTAGCCGAAGGCCGAGGCAAGGTTCGGCACGTCCTGATACATCATGCCCTTGTAGCTCATGCCCTGGCCGAGGTCTTTCACCGCGCCGTCCACGGACACCTGCATCCCGCCCAGCAGAATGAGCTTCAGCCCGGTGGCGGTCACGATGATGTCGGCCTCCAGCGTCTTGCCGGATGCGAGTTTGATGCCTTCCGGCGTGAAGCTGTCGATGGTATCGGTCACCACGCTGGCGCGGCCCTCGCGAAGGGCGGCAAACATGTCGCTGTCCGGCACCAGGCACAGCCGCTGATCCCACGGATTGTAGCGCGGCGTGAAATGCGATTTCACATCGTAATCGGGGCCAAGCTCCTGCCGCACGAGATGGATCAACTGCTGCTTGACCTTTTCCGGCTTCTTGCGCGCCAGCCGGAAGAAGAACATGCCCATCAGCACATTGCGCCAGCGCACGATCTGATAGGCGAGCATCGCCGGAAGATGCCGCTTCAGCCAGTTGGCGAACGCATCTTCGCCCGGTCGCGAAACGACATAGGTCGGCGAACGCTGCAGCATCGTGACATGGGCGGCTTCCTTCGCCATTGCCGGCACCAGCGTCACTGCAGTCGCGCCGCTGCCAATCACCACGACCTTCTTGCCGCGATAGTCGAGGTCTTCCGGCCAGAATTGCGGGTGAACGATCTTGCCCTGAAAGCTGTCGCGCCCGGCAAATTCGGGATTATGCCCGCTTTCGTAGGAGTAATAGCCGCTGCACATGAAAAGGAAGTTGCAGGTGAATTTCACCACGCGTTTTTCCGGGCCCATCTCGGCTTCGACCGTCCATTGGGCATCGGCGCTGGACCAGTTGGCGCGTTTCACCAGATGGTGAAAGCGGATGTTCTTTTCGATGTCGGCTTCGCGGGCGGTATCGCGCACATATTTGCGGATGGAAGGGCCGTCGGCGATCGCCTTCGCCTCCCGCCACGGCCGGAAGGCATAGCCGAGCGTATACATATCGGAGTCCGAACGGATGCCGGGGTAGCGGAACAGATCCCAGGTGCCGCCAATGGCGTCGCGGCCTTCCAGAATGGCATAGCGCTTGCCGGGGCAATCCTGCTGCAGGTGCCAGGCTGCGCCGATACCCGAAAGTCCAGCGCCCACAATCAGGACATCAAAATGTTCCACGAATTGCCGCTCCCTGAAAATTTGCCCATCATGATGCGCGATTTCTCGTGAAATGACAAGTTGTCAGTTCGCGGCCGGCGGCGATTTGGCCGGAAACTGGCCCTGTTCCGGCCCTAGCGCAGGCCGCGCCGCCCGGTCAGCGCGTGATAGATCAGAAGCACAACAATCGCGCCCACGATCGCAACGAACATCGATGTCAAGTTGAAGTGGAAGGCATCGAAATGGGTCAACTGGCGGAAAATGAAACCGCCGACCAGCGCGCCCACCATGCCCAGAACGATGTTGAGGATGCAGCCTTCGCCGCGCTTGTTGACGATTCGGCTGGCGATGAAGCCGGTGATCAGGCCGAAAACGATCCAGCCGAAAATGGACATTCAAGCTCCCCCCGCATTGTTCGCGGAGGATGATCGGGATTCGGTTACGCGTCCAGCCAAAGCATGATCCGCAAAAGTGGAAACCGGTTTTGCGAAAAGATCATGCGACATCGAATGATGCTGAAGCAGGATCGATTCCGTCTGAAACGATCCTGCTTCAACCGGATTTCATAGATCAGGCCGTCCGGCGCACCACGGCGTGATAAATCAGAAGCACCACAATAGCGCCGATGACGGCAACTACCATGCTGTAGATATTCAGGCCGGTGACCCCGGCCGCGCCAAAAAAGCTGAACAGCCAGCCCCCCACCACCGCGCCGATAATGCCCAGAACGATGTCGAGGATCAGCCCCTCGCCGGATTTGTTGACAATTTTACTCGCGATAAAGCCTGCGATCAGACCGAGTATGAGCCAGGAGAGAATACCCATGAGAGTTCCCTATGTTCATGACCCCTTCGTAATGAAGCGTAGGCGCGTTATCGATTCGCTGCAACTCACATGGTCACGACCACTTTGCCCTGCGCCTTGCGATCCATCAGCATACGGATGGCTTCGCCCGCGCGCGCCAGCGGAATGCGTGCCGAGACATAGGGCTTCAGCTTTCCGGTTCCGATCATATCGGTCAGTTCGCGCAACATCGCATTGCCGCGCTTGGGGTCGCGCGCGACCGATGCGCCCCAGAACACGCCCACGATCTGGCAGCTTTTGAGCAAGGTCAGGTTCAGCGGAACGCGCGGAATGTCACCGGCCGCGAACCCGATCACGAGATAGCGCCCATCCCAGTTCATCGCCCGCAAGGCCGGTTCGGTATAGTCGCTGCCCACCGGATCGTAGAGCACATCGGCGCCCTTGCCCCCGGTCAGGCTTTTGATGGTTTCCGAAAGCTCTTTTTGCTGTTCGCGCGATAGTTTGCCGGTGGGATAAACGAAGCCCTCATCGGCGCCGTATTTTTTCGCCAGGTCGACTTTTTCCTGCGACGAGGCGCTGGCCACCACGCGCGCGCCCATCGCCTTGCCGATCTCCACCGCGGCTAGGCCCACGCCACCGGCTGCACCCAGCACCACCAGGTTTTCACCCGCTTTCAGATTGGCGCGGTCCTTCAGCGCGTAATAGGACGTACCGTAGGTGGTGAAGAACGATGCCGCCACGTCGAAGTCGAGGTTGGCAGGCATCGGGATACAACGTCCTGCGTCCGCCACGGCTTCTTCCACAAAACCACCATTGCCGGTGGAGGCGATCACCCGGTCGCCCGGCTTCACATTCGTCACGCCTTCGCCAACCGCTTTCACGATGCCGGCAATCTCGCCGCCGGGGGCAAAGGGCAGGGGCGGGCGGAATTGATATTTGTCCTGAATCAGCAACACGTCAGGAAAGTTGACACCGCACGCCTTCACGCTGATCACGGCCTGCCCCTTGCCGGGGGTGGGGCTGGGGATGTCGCTGTATTCCAGCTCTTCCGGCGGACCGTAATGGGTGCAAAGCATGGCTTTCATCGGGCTCTCCTTAATGGCCTGTTTCAAATGACGTTTGGCCGAACCATAGGCAAGCGCGCCCACATCGCCAAGCGGTCCCCGCCATCAAACTTGCGTCGATTTCAGTGAAAACCGGTGCCGGATTGCGTTATGTTCGGGTCAGAGGGGTGTCAACCAGCGGCCGTTCGCGCGCGAAAATCATGGCCAATCCGAAACCGGAATTTGCCGAAAACCGGATGTCCCGCTCGTGGATGCGGCTTCTGGCATGAGAAGAAGGTGAGCATCACAATGTTGAAGACTTTATCTCTGGCCGCGGCGCTTTTCATGGCGGTCCCCGCATTGTTGTCCACATCGGCACAGGCTGCTGAAAATACAACCGCCAAATCTCCTGACCGCGTCTGCCTCCAGGTCGGCCGGATCTGGAATTGGCATGCGCCGGATAATCGGACCCTGATTGTGGAAGACGATACCCACCACAAATTCAAGCTCGGCCTGATGGGTTATTGCCCCAGCCTGCCGTTCAAACAGACGCTGGGTTTCCGTGCCATTGGTGGCGGCTCGGTTCTCTCCTGCCTCACGCCGGGGGATTCGGTTTTCTTCCATGATGTCGGCATGAGCATGAATTGCGCCATCCAGAGCGTTTCTGCCTACACGCCGGAGATGGAAAAGGCCGACAAGGAAGCGGCCGCGGCGAAGAAGGGAAATTAGAGGTCCGCCAGCCGCAGTCCGGTAAGCGCGGCTGCTGGCCGGCATTCGCCGACGATCGTATCGCGTGTGTTGCGCACCGGCGTATGGATCAAGGTCCGCGCCGGTGCGTCGCGCCCCAATACGCCCAGTCTGTCGAGCATGGTGGCGATGGCCGTTTCCGCCGCCCGGGTTGCGCCATCATCAATTTTCAATGCGATGCCGAGGCCGCGCTCGGGCAGGATGGCGGCATAAACGCCCTCCGCCCCGGTCTTCACCGCGGCATGCCCGTCACAGCCCTGCATCATGAGCGCGCACGCCCGCCCCGTGCCGGATACAAGTTCGGGGTGGGCGATCATGGCGCGCGTGATGCGGCACATGGCTTCTCCCCGTGCATCCGCAGCCGTCCCGGTAAATTTCGCCAGCGCGCGAGCGAACCCGCTGAGCGGCAGCATGAAATTTGGGGCCGTACAGCCGTCGATGCCGAAGGGCAGGTCGTTGACACCCGACAGGTCCTGCAAGGCGCGTTTCACCGCCTGCTGCACGGGATGATCGGCATGTGCATACCCGTCGGTGGCAATGCCCCAGTGGCGCGCCACGGTCAGGAAGCCCGCATGTTTGCCGGAACAGTTGTTGTGTAACCGGTTGGGTTGTTCGCCGCGCTGGATCATGGCGTTGCGCAAGGGGGCATAGCGTGGCGGGTGGGCACCGCAGGCAAGATCGGCCTCGCTGCAGCCGATGCGCCGAAGCCATGCGCCCACCCGTTCGGTGTGCATCGCCTCGCCGGAGTGCGACGCACAAGCGAGCGCAATCTCTTCGTCATTGAGGCCGAAAGCATCCGCCGCATCGGATTCCAGCAGCGGCAGTGCCTGAACCGGTTTGAGTGCGGAGCGTGGATAGACCGGCCGTTCGACATCGCCGAGCGCAAACACGATCTCGCCGTTATGGTCGGCAATCGCGATGGCGCCGCGATGAAGGCTTTCCACGTACCCGCCGCGGGTAACTTCCACCAGAACCGGGTTCGGCATAAAAGCTGTCCTGCAATCGGTGCCAGACGCTAGCGCAACGGGCGGGCAAGTCCCCGGCGGCGACGCCGCCTATTCAAACAATCCGGGCGCTTCGCGCCGGGGCGGTTGCCCGCAAAA